>Ga0326728_10000013_pt1 | contig 793242 bp, 778 predicted proteins | sample MB3enrmetagenome_FD_207602 | JGI IMG/M metagenome (GOLD analysis project Ga0326728, IMG submission 207602) | Lab enriched peat soil microbial communities from McLean, Ithaca, NY, United States - MB31MN | ecosystem: Environmental > Terrestrial > Soil > Wetlands > Peat | place: USA: New York... | reverse complement strand
CGTTAAGAGATATCTGCAGGCTGGCTCTGACGCTCCTCGCGCCGGCAGCTGCTCTTGTCTGGATGAATATGATCCATGACGTGTGAGCTGGCAACGTAAAGTATGACGTGGCGGCAGGAACGTTCCATGTATTGCCCGTTGTGGTGTAGTCGAAAGCGGCTTGCTGGGTGCCTGTGTTGTCCTCGATTATGAAGTTGAAGAATGTGAAGTTGCTGACTGCAGCGTTTCCTGAGGAGGGGGATATTGAGAGGGGGCTGAGGCTGAATTGGTGAGTGACGCTGTCTACGTTGGTGATGTTGAGTGGCTGTTCGTAGGTGAGGGTGGCGTTAGGGTAAGCTGCGAGGGCTAAGTTGATCCATGTGGAGTTTTCTCCTAATCTCGATCCGGTTGGCCAATCGTTGCCTGCTGCGAATTGGATCGGCGCGTTTGAGACGGTGATGCTGCCCTGCATAAGGTTTGAGTAGTATATTGCTGCGCTGGCGAGAGCAACCGCTGAGGAGATAGCTAGCAGGATGATGAGTGCTTTTTTCTTGGTAAGCCTTAGACCCAACTAAGTCCAATCTCCTCTTTCGGCAGGATTGGTGAGTTCTAGCGAGAAAGAGGCTGAAAAAAGATGAGCCCAATGGAATCTTTTCGCTAAGTCGATTCTCCAAAAAGGGGTTGAAATAAGGCAAGCTTTGAAAACGTTACATCTCGAAAAGACATAGACCTGCGGTTGCATCGTTTGCATCATTAAACCCCTTTCTTTTACTACGAATCGATCATGTAACTCCTTTCTTTGACGGGAATTCCCGTGTCAGTATCTTTATGAATTAAAAATCTATTTAAAAACTATGAATTACAAATAAAGATTAGGATGTCTAAAATTCTGGGCAACTTCCACTAATGCGCATCTGTGCAAGCATTTGTCAGCTTGGTCATTTCTCAAGTTTCATGCCGCATTTGTTGCAGAAATCATCATTATAAGAATTTTCCGCTCCACATCTGACACAGCCAATTCTGTGTTTCTTGAAATAATAATCCACCAAAGAGGGGCAAACGGGAAGGAATAATGCAGTTATGAAGCCATAGAAACCAAACAAACCGTAGCTAATTATATGGTTATAACTAAATAAAGCAAGTGCAGCATAGACGAATAACGTAATTCCAACGGGAATCGTTCTTGTTTTGGTTTTTCTATTCACATCTGATATTTTGATAAGAATTAAATTTAAGACTAACTCTCCGCTGCCAAATGTTAATCCTTCCCTAATTCAACTTAGTCAAGAAACTTTGACAATAGTTAGTTACCTGATTTGGTCACAGAAGCCTTTGAGCAATTTCTTAATTTCGGGGTCTTTTGCGGCTTCTTTTCCCAAATCGGTAAGTTGACTTTCAGTAAGGTATACTGGTCGTGTAATCAGTTTTCCAGTGTTATCGCAATATCCAAATCTGAGGTCAATTTCGCCTTTATGTTCGTCATCTGTAAATTTCAAGATTTGAATAACAGGTGACCACGTTTTATAGTCCACTCTTACTTCGTGGGTTATTACTCCATACCCTCTTACATTAAAATCAAAAAGCTTACCAACATTAGAATTTCTTGATGCCATTTCAAATCCACCAAAGCATTTCTGTTTCCTAACCTGTTAAGCCTTTCGATTAATGGTTCTGTGACGGTTGATAACAATGTTCACATTCTTTTTTAGACAACCTTGCTGTAGCAGGAAGTTTTTGGATTATGAAGAAACAAAAGGAGTTGTTCTTGTCAAATACGAGAATGGTAAAGAGAAGGCTTAAGCGCTAAACTTTTGGAATATTCCAAAAACCAAATCGAAAAACCTCCTTTTCCCGCGTTTCCAGTCTTCAACATCTTAAAGAATTCCAATCGAAACCAAAAAACAACATGAAAAAAGCCCTGACGAGAAGATGCCTAGGAGGAAGGGGGCTACTTTTTACATCAAAATTCCAATGTAAAAATGGAACTGGTGGTTGCGCGTGCCCTACATAAAGCTGCCCATTTTCTGCTTGGTCAGCAGCGTGATTTTTCGGCGGTTGCTGTAGGATTTGGCGTGGTCGCTGAATTTGTCGGCTATCATTATGGGGCTGCCGAGGCCGACGTCTTCTGAGGCGGTGTCGATGTTGATGATGAGGTTGACGCCGACGGTGCGTTTCCAGTCGCGGATCCAGACGCCCTGCTCAACGCGGCCTTTTTGCACGATCAAGTCGAAGTGACGGGATTCACCGCTGTAACCCTCCATAACAGCGTTTTCCCTGTTGACCTTGTAGCCTTCCTTCTTGAAGTATCTGACAGCCAAATCCGTCAGCTTCGAACGTGGCTTACTCTGCTCCTCATCGATTGCGCCCATGACTCTCGCGAATTCTCCCTGCCATACACTTATCAACCTGTCTGTGGAAAAGCCTTTCGGAAGCAACACACAGATGAAGCCCACGCAAATCGTGAAATGCACACATTGCAGCGGCTTAATGTTGGTCACGACGGCGCAGAAAACCAAGCTGTGCCCCTACTGCGGCGCACACGTAAACCTCTCCCTCGCGGTCAAGGTGGCTTCAGCAAAGAACCCCTTCGAAGCTTCGACGCTACTTCGAAAACTCAAAAACGAAAAAGGCTTCACAAAATAGCGTCAGCGCAGCTGATGCAGCATCTCGCAGGTTTTACACAGGTCCGCCGCCGAAGGTTCACCACATTCAACGCAGGTTTTGAACCCTTCCTTCGAAGCGGTCTCCTCCAACGCGGGGCGAAGCCGATCCATCGCGCGGAGCACGGTGAATTTGGTCCCTGCATGCTTCGACTCCATACGGTTCAGCATCCAACGCATGTCATTGCGCAGCGCTTCGCCTGCGTAGGGGCAAGGCGTGTCCTGGAACTTGATTCGCTTCACGTACGCGTATAGGGCGCTTTCGTTCTCAGGGATTTCGGTGAAAGGCTTGATCTTCTGCACCAAGAGCGGGTGCACTTCGGACGTGACAGGCTTCTCCTTCGCCAGCCGACAGATGTCGCCGCGGAAAATATTCATCAGCACAGTCTGCGCCTCGTCGTCCAACGTGTGGGCTGTTGCGACCTTGTTGGCGCCGACCTGTCTTGCAGCAGTGTTGATGGCCTTCCGCCGAAGAACCCCGCAATAAGCACACGCAGTCAACTCAGCCTGGCCACCAACGCGAGTTTTCCGCACGATTTCGTCAAGCGTGAACCCGTACAGTTCATTGAAGGAGACAACGTGATGAGGCACCTCGAGTTTGCGGCAGCTCTCAGCAGCCGTCGCCAACGCTTCGTCTCGGTAGCCTGCGATGCCTTCGTCCACCGTCACGGCGGTCAGGGTGGTTTGCGGTCGATGCTTCTTGAGTTTGGCGAGGATGTAGAGCAGGCTTAGGCTGTCTTTGCCTCCTGAAACCGCTACGGCGAGGTGGTCGTCGAAGTTGAGCATACGATACCGCGTGATGGTTGCCCGCACCTTATCCTCAATGGACTGGGCAAAACAGCGTCTGCACAGGGTTTCCCCTGAATATGCCCGGTGAAAGAAGGCTTCCCGTTTTCGGCATTTGTTGCAGAGCGGTGCGGTCATGCTGTTCCCCTGTTTAGCGTACCTTGTTGATTGACTATTAAACTAAATTCAACAAAAATGAAGTAATCTCCCGCATAAATCTTCCCTCGTTTTTCTCTTGTTTGATTAAGCCTGAGCTTGCGACAAAAAGCTTTTCTGCTATAATCACGAATTCAACTGGGCAAACGAATTGAACGCACCGGTAGTCATCGTTAACTATAATCCACAATGGCAAACTCTCTACAAAATGGAAACAAAGCTCATTCGAGGAGCACTCGGCAACAGAATCTTGGCAATCGAACATATTGGCAGCACGGCTGTGCCTAATCTGGGCGCAAAGAACATCGTCGACATAATGGCAGGCGTCAACACCCTGGAAGAAGCAAAACAATGTCTTGCACCTCTAATGAACATCGGCTACACCAAAGTCATCCCGCAACTGGACGAAACGGATTGGTATTACTGCGTGGAAAAAAGTCAAGAAGACGCTGGGTATCATTTACACCTTGTAAGGTTCGAAAGTGAACACTGGAAAAAACAGCTTATCTTCCGTGATTTTCTCAGAGAAAGCCCTGAAGTTGCCAAAAAATACTATGCCTTGAAAAAAGAGTTAGCTGCCAAATATGGAACAGACCGCATAGGCTATACTGAAGCGAAAACTGCCTTTATCGAATCAGTAATTGCAAGAGCACGGGCCAAATGGACGCATTGACAGACGTTGTTATCTTACACGCACGGGACGAAAGTGGGGGAGCGATTAAGTTCAAATTTTCGTTAAGTAATGCTATGTCTTATCAATGAGCACTTACAAATAGAGAGCAGTGAACCCTTTGCTGTACAAGAGTGTAACCTTGAAGAACGGAAAATCAGCTTCCTTAAGCTGGTTTGGCAGAGATGACATCGACGAAGTCGTTGAGGTGCTGAACAGCGTAATTCATGAACAAAAATACTTACTGATGAACCAAGATGTGGACAGAAGTGACAGCGAGAAATACGTAGATACCGGCGACCCAAACGGGATGCGCTATCTTATCGCAAGAGTAGACGGCAAAGTCGCCGGAGGAGCAACCATAATCCCGTTGTCAAACAAGGAAGCGCATGTGGCGCACCTCGCCATTTTTCTCCATAAGAATTACCGCAACAACGGACTAGGAACGATCTTGATAACTGAACTTATAGATGTTGCCAGAAAAAGCGGCTTTGAGATCATTCAACTCTCCACGTTTTCAACCAACAAACGAGCCATGCATGTTTACAAAAAATGCGGCTTCAAAAAATGCGGAAAACTAACACGCGACATAAAATACGCAGACGGCACATACGCTGACAGAATCATGTTGGAACTTATCCTAACAAGTTAAACCAGTGCAGTCTTATATGGTTAGAAAGGTTGGAAAAATGGCTGTTAAGCCGACAAAACCCGCAGAATATAGAGAAGTAACCTACACGGCGGCGCATTGGACGCTTCTTCGCGAGCTAAGAGACGAAGCAGCTAAAGTCATGGCTGCCCTAGAAGCCTCGCATCTGCCCGCGGTTGTCCATGGAAGCGTGGCGAGAGGCGACGTGAAGAAGAGTAGCGACGTAGACGTTTTCATCGGCGAGGTGCAGAACAGTTTCATCGTTGAGACCGCGCTGGAAAAAGCAGGCTTACCCGTCAACAGGCGCCTGATCGTGCAGGCAACGCCGACCTACGCGATGAAGGCACATGTCGAAATCAGTGAACGCCTCACTGTCACGTTTCCCCTCATGGAGATGCGCAGAGTCGAGCGGGAGTTTTACCGTTTCGGCGGCGAGGCAAACCTAAGCCAACTCAAGGCAGATACGCGGGTTGCAGGCGTCGACAAGCGGCTCATGCTCATCGAACCTAATAAGAAAGGGCATGTGGAAAGCAGCGTCATAGGCAGGGAACAGAATGCCGCCAGAGCCCTCGGCATCTCGGCGGAAACTGTGCTGGATCGGGTTCACACGCTTCTGAGGCGCGATACCCAAGGACGGACAGGCGTCTTTATCAAAAGGGAGTTGGCGTCTGATGAAACCTTCGAGTTGGCGCTCAAGAGAGTGATGGATTTGAACCCAGCCGTACGACGAAGAATGAAAAAAGTCTAGTCACATCAGCGGCTTATGTCTTGCTTGGGCATTTTGGCGGCACTAACCCACTGATAGACAGCCACAATGCCTGCTGCAACGATAACTCCGGCGACAGAGGCCATAATGTACAGGAGTGTCTGCTGTTCGTTCTGTGGCTGGCTGGAAACGGTTGCCGAAGGATGGGAGTCAAGGGACAAGTTTGATGACGTGGCTGTCGGCGTAGGTGTAGGCAAAGTTTTCATGGCTGCCTCGCTGTCTTGCGAGGTGAAGCCAAAGTACTCGAAGTTGTAGAAGACGCCGTTGTCAAAGCCTAAGCTTACTGTTGAGTTGTCTGTAAGACAGACAAAGTCAAAGCTTGCAGCGGTGTGCCCAGGCAAGATAGGCCCGCTGCTAGCGTACAACGTCAAATTTCCCGCGGAGACCTCTGTACTCATGGAACCATTAAGCATCTGAACAAGCCTGACAAGGGGCGTCAAATCCACAGGGGCTACAGATTCATACCTTGACAGGAAATCGAACGCTGCATAATCCAGATTTGTGAAGTTGCGGGCGGTAACGACTAAGCCAGAAACGGTTCTTTGGGCAATTTGGTAGAGGACGCCACCTTGGAACAAGAAGACTACAACGAGGCTACTGTCGGATGATGTGAGGTTGTAGCTGACCTGCGTGGTGACAGAGGAGTCGTTTGGTACAGAGGGAAACGTGAATGTGTCTGGGGCGGAGACAGAGTAATGGCTCAAGTCCACATTCAAAACTTTAGTCAAGCAGGTGTACGCTTGGCTTTCCAGGTTCGACGACGCTGACGGAACGTCACAATGAACGGTCAAGAACAGCCCCGAGGAAAGAAGCAGCGTTAGGACTGACGCGGTGAAAAAAAGGGTTTTGCGTCTTTGGCTCATTCTGAAGCACCGCTTAACCCAATGGCTAAGTCGATATTTAGCTCTCCCTGCGGAACAAAACGTTCCTCAAGCGGAACAGTTCAGAAAAACAAAGAAAAAATCAAAAATTGGTGGATTTAGGCTGGGTAATAGATGAGCTCCTTTTCTTCGAGCAGCTGCTGGATTTTGTCGACGGCTTCATAAACCTGCTCTTCCTTCTTGGCTCCTACGCAAACCAACTTGCCAGCGCTGAAGATTAGGAAAACGACTTTGGGTTCGTCCATGCGGTACACTGCGCCTGGGAACTGTTCGGGCTCGTACATGACGCGGCTGAGCTTGTAGACGAGGCTTTCTAAGTCGATTTCGCCGCCAAGCTCTGCGGACGCAACGATGTTCTGGATGTTGACTACTGGTTTCTCGGTGATTTGGATGCCTTCGCCTCGGAGCTCCTTAACGACTTTTTCGACGGCGCTACGGCTTTCCTTCTCGGATTTGGCGCCTGTGCAAACCATCTTGCCTGTACCGAAAATCAACGTGGCGGTCTTTGGTTTTTTAAGGCGGAAAACCAAGCCGGGAAAAACGCTCGGGTTGTACTCGGTCTGTGGAAACTTTTCTACAATCTTTTGCAGGTCGATTTTCTGATTAAGTGAAACAGAAGCTACGATGTTTTGTATAGAAATAATAGGTTTTCGTTTACTCATTTCCTTTCACACGCACTTGACTATTTAAATACCACCTGAGGGGTATATAAATACCATCTATTTATAAAGCAGCAATTTAACGCTTGACAGCACGAAAATCAGCTTTCATTAGACTGAAGCGTCACGATAAAGGGGAAAGCGAAGCAACCCAGCTATCCCGCCTAAAGAAAGCAATTTTGCGCCTGCCTCATGCTCGGTACTTATCATAGCTATCTTGGCGCCGCGCTTCTCTGCTTCACGCATGAGCCCCTCAAGCTTGAGCCTCTGCAGGTCTTCAGCGTCCCGAATCATCGTGTCAGCGAGCACAAGCTTCTCAACCGCACCCATCTTAACCGCGCCCTCGACTGAATCCAGCCCATAGGTCACAGTGCCTTCACCTTTTCCCAGCCGCTTCATGACTTCTTCCATCGTCTCGGTTTCATCCACCACTCTAAGTTGATGGGCAGCTTTCAGAAGGACGCCTGAACGGAGCGCCTCGTCGATTCCTGCGGTGCCGCCGTTGTTGACACTTTTGACGTCAGCGACGGATTTCGACATATCTGGGGCTTCATCGTTGAGGAACTTAACGAAGTCGGTTTTGACGTAGCCGGCGCCTATGATGACAATTGGATTGCGGTTCGAAGCCCAGAGCTTCTGCAGGCTTTCCAACGCGAGGCGGAAGTAGCCTTTTGTGGCTTCAACGCGTTTGTCAGCATTCTGCTTCCCAGGAAGACGGATGCGCTGTTCCACGCGGGTCTCGTACCCGTACTGTTTAGTTTCAGCTATGGCGAAACCTTCGTCGTCGATGGAGACAATCAGCATGGACTTCTCAGTCTGGCTAGCCTGCTCCAGCCTATCCAGCAGATGCTTCGGCCACTCTCTTTTGACAATCGTCAACGGATGGTCCAAGGCGACGCTCAACGTGTGATGAGCGCCCGTCGGGAAGATGTCGGGTGCGTGGCAGATTAAGCCGTGGACACGCAGTTTGCCGAGGAACTTGTCCCAGCCGACAGATTCCACCTTGACGCCCATGAAGGCGGAGACGCGTTCGGCGCTTTTTGGGCGGCTGGTTTCCGTATCGCTTTTTACGGCGCGGCTGCTCATGGCGTAGACTTCGTCGCCTTTGTAGATGATGTTGTAGAGGTGCCACAGGTCGTCTGGCGAGTCGGGAACGACTTTGACGAAGCCTTGGTGCAGGTCTTTCTGGATGATTTTCACACGAGTACACTTCGCTTTAGATAGTTACGGTTCAAAGAAATAAAAACATGCCACTTCACGACGCGGGCTTCTGCATGAAGAGTTGAGGGTGACGCGGAATCCGCAGAACGCTGAAAGCTGTTTTGCCTGACGGATTTGTAACTTGAGAGGCGCAGACGCAGCCTTTTTCTATCTTTTTACATCTTTTTCTATCTTTCTATATCTTTTTCTATCTTTTTCTACCCTAACCCAAGCTTGAAACAAACCCGAAACCAAAAAACCAACCCAAACCAGAACTTTTCAGGAGGGGGAGACCCACTACTTTTTACATCAGAAACCCAGAGTAAAATTGGTGGATAAAGGAAACTTCCCCGTTCTTGGAGGCGAAATGCACATGAAGGACGCTTATGAACAGCATCTTTAGGTGAGGAATGGCTACCTAAGCGGAATTGCTTCGTTTTATGGAAGCTGAACTGGCTCGCCCCACATTTGGGAGCTGCCCCACCAAACAAGGTTTATCGTCGTGCCGGAACGGTAGAGGCTGCATGGTACCAGCATGTTTATCTGAGCTGTGTCGCCTGCCTTCAAGTCATACCGGATAGGCGCGGACGCATTTATGGCGGTGCCATTAATGTAGATGGCTAAGCCGGGGATGTCTTCTTGAGCTACTTGATTTATGCCGAGGTTGCCCACCATGTGGTAGACATATGTTTTATTCGCAGAATTGTTTGGAATTGCAATAGAGATATTGTAGTAACCGTTGCTTTTGGTGACGCTTTGAACGTTCTTTATCTCTGGCGATATTGTTCCTTCAGTTCTTACAACGGAATGAATCGAGGTGGTTACAACGTTGGCTACTGTTAAGGAAGCTGCAACAGCTGATAGAACGGCTACGATGCAAATTAACGCAATAAAGTGCGATCTTTTCATGTAATGTCATTTCCGCTTTCTTGTATGCCCTGCTTGCGTATTATCGCATGTGCGTCTTTGGCATGCATGTACAATCAAGCAGAAAGCTGACTAGTTAAGAGTTGATTGACAAAAAAGTTTGGGAAAGAGGAAGAAAGCTTTCCCCGTCTTAGATGTGGAGTGCGCCTGAGAATACGCCTATGAACAACGGGATGAAGACTATGCTGAGCGTGCTAAGCAGCTTAATGAGCACATGAAGGCTCGGTCCTGCAGTGTCTTTCATTGGGTCGCCAACTGTGTCGCCTACTACTGCTGCTGCGTGGGCCGGGCTGCCTTTTCCGCCGAAGTGTCCCGATTCGATGTATTTCTTTGCGTTGTCCCATGCTCCTCCGCCTGTGTTCATGAGCAAGGCAAGTGGGACACCTGAGACAGTTGCGCCGATTACGAGTGCACCTACCGCTTCTGGACCCAGCAGGACACCGACGACTATTGGAACAATTACGATGATTAGTCCTGGAAGCACCATGCCTCTAAGCGCGGATTTTGTGCTAATGTCCACTGCTTTGCCGTATTCAGGTTTGCCGGTTCCATCCATGATTCCTGGAATTTCCCTGAATTGGCGTCTGACTTCCTCAACCATTTCCGCCGCTGCTTTTCCCACTGCGCTAATTGCCTGTGAGCTGAAGAAGAAGGGCAGCATCGCGCCGATGAACGCCGCGACCAGTATGGCTGGGTTTGAAACGTCAACGGTGAAGCTTGACAATTTGAAGTGTGTAACAACTTCTGATGAGTATGTCTGGAACAGCAGTTGCGCCGCAAGCAAAGCTGAGCCGAGCGCGAATCCTTTTGTCAAGGCTTTCGTTGTGTTTCCGACTGCATCTAAAGCTTCCATGGTTTGTTCTGCGCCGCCTTCGCCTGACATCTCAGCTATGCCTGCCGCGTTGTCAGCGATTGGTCCGAAACCGTCGAGGGCAAGAACCATACCCATGACTGCAAGCATGCCCATTGTGGCTAACGTTGTGCCGTAGATGCCGCCTATGAACGGGCTAATGCCGATGCTGGTCGCGAACAGGGTGCCGAAATAGTAGGATACTATAAGCGCGATTACCAGCGAGACTATGGGCAAAGCGGTTGTTTCCAATCCGACGGCGAACCCCGTGATTATGTTGGTTGCGGCTCCTGTTTGGCTGGCTGTAGCAATTCGCAAAACAGGCTTCCTGTCGCTTCCCGTGTAGTAGTCCGTGATGTAGTCTATTGCTACGCTGGCGCCTAAACCTGCGAGCAAGCAGAAATAGAGGTAAATGTTGCCTAGCAGGAAGATGTCTGCAAGTAGAAACAAAACGGCGGCAACGATCGTTGTGACCAAGAGACCTTTTCGCAGGGCTTTCATGGGGTGCTTGGCTTCTGCTTCGGTGAGCTTTACGAAGGGCATACCGATTAACGTGGCAAAAATGCCTAGCGCACGTGCGATAAGTGGGAAGAATAGGAATATCAGGTTTCCAGTGGCTATGCTGATTAAGCCGCCTATGACCATGCCGCCAATGTTCTCGCCAGTTGCAGATTCAAACAGGTCTGCTCCTCTGCCAGCCGAGTCGCCTACGTTGTCGCCGACGTTATCAGCTATGACAGCAGGGTTGCGTGGGTCGTCTTCAGGAATACCAGCTTCAACCTTGCCTACAAGGTCTGCGCCGACATCAGCAGCTTTAGTGTAGATTCCGCCCCCGAGCTGGGCAAACAAGGCAATTAATGATGCGCCAAAACCCATGCCCACGATTCCGCTTGCAGCAGTTCTGCCCAAGTTTGATGCGGCACTAACCGTCAGGTTGCCAAACATGGCGTTATAGCCGCCATAAATTAAGAAGAGAAAACTTACACCTAAAAGAGATAACCCTGTAACTGCCAGGCCCATCGTTGCGCCGCCGTAAAAAGCGGTTTTAAGGGCTTTTTCAGCACCATGTTCTCTTGCCGCTGCCACGGTGCGCACGTTTGCTTTGGTTGCGTTGTCCATAGCTATGTAGCCAGCAGCTAAAGAGGCTACAGCGCCTACCAAAAATGCTGCTGCGGTTCCAATTCCAAGGGGAGTCCCCTTCAAAGGCAAGGCAACCCACAGCAAAACGAACACTACTACCGTGATAATCGCGATTGTCGTATACTGCCTTTTTAGGAACGCGTATGCGCCTTCCCTGATTGCCTTACCGACTTCCTGTGCCTTCGCTCCGCCAGCGCTCATTTTGCCGATTCTGCGCATAAGCAAAAGCGAAGCAAGAACGGCGATTATGCCTGAAACGGGTGCAAGCCAGAAAATTAACGGAGAGTGATACGTTAAGGCTGTAAAGGATTGGTAAGTTATTAGCATGGGAAAAAGCCACTGCGATATTCCTTATATATTTTTCTAAACAAATTTGGCGAATAATGTTCAAACGGATGTTTTTTTTCTATCTGACAATATTTCTGAAAGAAACGTTTGGTTGCATTTTTAAGTGAGACGAACAATAAATCAAAGTTGATTAAAAGTGACCTGACGATGCCTTCAAGATTGATAGTTGTCAAGGTCGGAACTAGCGGAATAACGACCAGCGACGGAAACCTTGACGTGGAAGAAATGCAGAGACTGGCCAGTCAAATCGCTGCGGTGGCAAAGCAAGGCGACAAAGTTGTCCTCGTCACTTCAGGTGCGGTTGCGGCGGGGATAGCTGAGCTGGGGATTCCACCAAAACCAAACGATGTTGTGTTCCAGCAGGCTGCAGCAGCGACGGGACAAAGCGTATTGATGGCGAAGTACCGTGAACTCTTCAAAGCACACGAGTTAAAAGTCGCTCAGATCCTGCTCACAGCCGAGGACCTTTCTAACAGGGCATCATACGTTCACCTATGCAACGTATTCAACATGCTTCTGAAAACAGGCGTCGTTCCCATCATCAACGAGAACGATGTTGTTTCGGTGGCTGAACTACGACAGAAAGAAGGGTACAAGATCAATTTCAGCGACAACGACATCCTCTCGGTCCTTCTTGCAGGCGCAATCGGCGCGGACTTGACTATTATACTGTCCGACGTTGACGGCTTGTACACGGCTGACCCTCAGGAACCTGGTGCACAGTTGATAAAAACTGTGGAGGCAATAACGCCTGAACTAAAAAGTTCGCTTACTGGTAAAAGCAAGCAGGGAAGAGGAGGCATTCAGAGCAAAATCAAGGCGGCTGAGATCGCGACTTCATGCGGCATCCCTGTGGTCATCGCGAATAGTCGAAGAGAAGACGTAATCGTCGACGTTCTCGCGGGAAAAGATGTGGGAACATACTTCAAACCTCAGAAGCCCATGTCTGCTGTGAAACGGTGGATTGCTTACGGCGCCGCTGTCAAAGGTGAAATCTACGTTAACGAAGGCGCCAAAAGAGCCATCCTTGAAGGTTCAAGCCTGCTGCCCGTCGGAATAACCCGTGTGGTAGGGCACTTCAACGTAGGTGACGTTGTCAGCATCATGGATGAAGACTCGGAAGAGTTCGCGAGGGGCAACCCTAACTTCAGCAGCGGCGAACTAAACCTGATCAAAGGCTTCCAAGCGGCTCAGGTTCAGCGGATGCTTGGCGCCGGTAAGCCTAAAGAGGCAGTTGAACGTAAAAGTATCCACTTGATCGAGGAAGAAAAATGATAGTTGAAATGTGCAAGAAAGCCAAGGCTGCTTCAGCCACGATGGCGCAGCTCACCGCGGAAGAAAAGAACACTGCTCTTTGCAGAGTGGCGAACGCCCTAGAAGCGAACGCTGAGAAGATTATGTGTGCGAACAGGGCGGATGTCGAAGCTGCGCATCATATTGGGCTTAAGGCTTCTCTAGTTGACCGCTTGGCTCTTGACCAGCGCAAAATTAAGGGAATGGCTAATGATCTTCGTGAAGTCTCTGCATTGCCTGACCCCATCGGCACAGTAATCTGCACATGGACGAGACCGAACGGGTTGATAATCAGCCAAGTTCGCGTACCTCTTGGAGTTGTGGGCATCATTTACGAGTCCCGACCTAACGTGACGTCGGATTCAGCTGGAATCTGCATCAAATCAGGAAACGCAGTCATTCTTCGAGGTGGCTCAGACGCTTTAAATTCAAACGTCACCATCGGCGAGGTTCTACGGGATGCTTTGGCAGGGACCAAGGTGCCTGTTGACGCAGTACAAGTCGTAGAGTCGGCTGACCGCAAGTTTGCGGAAGAGTTGATGGGGATGCGCGAGTACGTCGATTTACTTATTCCCAGAGGCGGCGCAGACCTAATCAAAACCGTAGTTGAAACGTCGCGTATACCCGTCATTGAGACAGGAACAGGCAACTGCCACGTCTACGTGGAGGAAGACGCCGATTTAGAAAAAGCTACGCCAATAGTCATAAACGCCAAATGCCAAAGACCTGGAACATGTAACGCCGCCGAGAAGCTTCTGGTTCACCGAAAAATCGCTGAACGCTACCTGCCAACCGTCATTGCCGCACTCAGAGAGAAAAGCGTGGAGATTCGGGGCGACGAGGAAACCCGAAGGATTGTTTCCGACGTTAAGGCTGCTACAGAGCAAGACTGGTACATTGAGTATTTAGACCTCGTCATGGGCGTCAAAGTGGTCAAAGACCTAGAGGAAGCGATAGCGCACATCAACAAGTACGGTACTCATCACTCAGACAGCATCCTGACCGCGGACTTTGACAAGGCCATGCGTTTCATACGTGAAGTAGACTCGGCTGCAGTCTACTGGAACGCCTCAACACGGTTCACTGACGGCAACCAGTTCGGCTTGGGCGCGGAAATCGGCATCAGCACGCAAAAGATGCACGCGAGAGGACCGATGAGCGTTCAGCACCTGACAACAACGAAGTACGTTGTCTTAGGCAGCGGACAAATCAGACAATAATTAAGATCAACTGTGCACTTGAAAGGCGGCGCAACAGAACCTGCGGAGAACAACGGCAAGCAACCTTCTTCTAAGAATCAACAAGCGGCGTGCGCCTTGCCACTAGGGTACTGGCGTGAGAGAGAAAACGGACGGGCAATATTCGCCCCTTTTCCGTCGTGGATTCGATTAGAATGTGGGTATCGTGGGTATTATTGTTTTGAGTTGGTTCACGACGGGGTGGATTAAGCCTAGGACTATCTGTGGGTATATTCCTACGACAATGAGTGTGCCTGCGAGGATGAAGATGGGTATCAGTATGCGCTTTGACTCTTTGATTGCGGTTTCGTCTGTGGCTTTCTTTCCGTAGAACACGTAGATCAAGCGGAAAAGATAAGCCGTCTGCAGGACACTTGTTATGACTCCGATTACTGCCAGCCATGCAAGGTTGCCTTGGATTGCTGCTGTGAAAACGAAGAGTTTAGCGAAAAATCCTCCGAACGGAGGGACACCTGCAAACGACAGGCTTGCCATCACTAGTGCTAAGCAGGCCAGCGGCATTTTTTTGCCTAAGCCGGACATATCGTCTAAAGTTTTGAAGCCCCGGCTGTTAATGACACCGACTGCCATGAATGCGAGTCCAGTGGTGATACCGCCGATGAGGAAGAAGTATAGGTTGCTTGTTATGCCCAATGCGGTTACGCTTGTTATTGCGACGAGGTTGTAGCCAACGTCGGCGACGCAGATGTACGCGATTAGGCGTTTCACGTCGGTCTGTATGAGCGCGAAGAGGTTGCCGACTATCATTGTCAACGCTGCCATAACCGCAAGCATAACTGTCCAGTTGATTGTTGAAGGCAGCAGAATGTACAGTAGAACCCGTATGAGGATGTAGTAGCTGCCCTGGTCAACCAGTGCCGAGAGGAAAGCGGCTGAACCAGCCGGGGCTGCAGTGTATGCGTCTGGCAGCCAAAAGTGGAACGGCACGATTGCGGCTTCAATAGCATAGCCCGCAGCTATCATTATGAAAGCTATGATAAGCAGGTTGTCGTTGCCCATTGTTTTCAGGGCTGTTCCGACGCTAATGTAGTTCAGGGTGCCAGTTAAGCCGTAAACCAGTGAGATGCCTAAAACCACGAATGCCGAGGAAATGATGATCATAATAAGGTATTTCAGAGTGGCGTTGATGCTGAACACATTTTTACGATAAAGCATCAGGAAGGCCGCTCCCGCTGTGGCTGCCTCCCAGAATATGAAGAGTGTCAAAAGGTCGCCTGCGAGGACAGCACCAAGTAAGCCTGCGGTGGTCATCAGAATGATGGCGAAGTATCGTTCTGACGGGCGCTCGCTGCCGCCAACGCTGAATACCGTGTAAATTGTGACGACGGCGCTAAGCGCCACAATAATGACTGCCATAAATATTGAGACGGCGTCTATCATGAAGGCGGTTGAGAACGGCGCATTTGCAGATGACGAAACTGCACCGTTTATGCCAAAGTTAAGAATGCCAGGTGAAGGTGCGCTGTAGTAGTTAAGTGCCAAGTTGGCTACGGCTGCGCCTGCGATAGCGAATACTGCCACGAGCCAGCCTACGGTCAGGGCTGTTTGGTTGCTGCTTTTGCGTATCAGCCTGAAAACTGGGATTGTAAGTAGCGCTGCTATTACTAGCGTGAATATCGGTAATATGACGTCAAATATTTCGACCATGACATTTCACCTTAACCCATGCTCACCGTTTGTATCAGATGTATGAAGAACGACGGGTAAATCCCGACGATTACAACCAAGACGACTAAGATTGCAAAGGATAATTTGATGTAGTTGGGCACGTCTAAGCCCGCGTGACCTCCCTCTTTTGTTTCTGTTGCAGGCTCGTTTCCGTGTCCCCCATGTGCGGGTTCTTCTGCGGCGTCTGGGATTACTTGGCCGTTTGCATCTTTGGGCTGCCCGAAGAAGATGTACGAAACGAACCGTAACATGTACGCCAGCGAAAACACGGTGGCGACAAGCATAAGGGCTGTTGGCCACACGTAGAAGGAGTCGGTTCGCATTACGTCGAAAGCGCCTACGAATATAAGGAACTCGCTGATAAAGCAAGCAAAAGGTGGGGCGCCACCGATGCTTAGTGCGGCGATTGTTGAGGAGACCGCAGTGAACGGCATTTTGCTCGCTAAACCGCCCATTGTTCGGATGTCTCGCTTCTCGGTTTGATGCATGATACCACCTGCGGAAAGGAAAAGCAGCCCTTTGCTTAGGGCGTGACTAATGATATGCATCACAGTTCCAACAATCGCAATTGAGGAAACCAAGATTACTGCTGTTCCAGTAAGGACACTTGTTGGGAAAAGAGATAACCCGAACATTATGTAGCCCATGTGAGCTATGCTTGAGTACGCAATTAGCCGCTTAATGTCGGTGGAGACTAGCGCCACAAAGGAGCCAAAAAACGCTGAAAGCAGACCTACAATGGCTAAGCCGTGTAAGAAGTTAGTTCCAAAGGTTGCTCCTACGGCTGGAAAAACCATGCCCAGAGAGAGACGCAGAATCGCATAAGCTCCCGCGCTGATGATGACCCCGCTAAGCAATGCGGACATCGGCGCTGGTGCTTCAGAGTGAGCATCGGGCAGCCACAAGTGAACTGGGAGAACCGCCATTTTTACAGCGAACCCTGCTGTTAATGCTATGATGGCCCACTGAACGAGGCTTGTTCCTGCAGCGTTGGTAGCCAGCCAATATTGAGCTGTGAACATGTCAGCGCTTCCTGAGAAGATGTAGATGGCGCCCAAGCCTAAGAGCACGAAAACAGCGCCTGCATGCGTCCAGATAAATAGCTTGAACGCTTGCTTATAGCTGTCTTTGTAGCCCCATTCGCCGACGATAAAGTAAGCAGGAACAAGCATCAGCTCCCAGCAGAGATAGAACAGGATGAAGTTGCTTGTTATGAAGACACCGACTAAGCCCACGGAAAGCATGGCAAGCAGCGCGTAGTAGACGGGCAAGTGTTTTTTGCCAGCCATGTAATTTATTGAGAACAAGGCTGCCACTAAGATAAGCACTAAACTGACGAGAGCTATTGACGCGCTTATGCCGTCGGTGAACAGTGTGAACGAAATGTTCGGGGCAGTTATCCATGTGTATGTTTCAACGTATCGATGCGTCCCGTTATTCAGTACCGAAGGCACGGTTGAAAGTACCAGCATGATGTTGGCCAGAGAGATTAAGGCGACGAAGATGGCTGCCCACTTTGCTGATTTCTTGCCGACTAAGTAGACGAATGGTATGCTTATGGAGGGAATCAGGAATACTGAGAGTAAAAGTGGAAGAGGCATTTTGCTACACTCCTATAGTCAACACTATCAATACCACGATTAGTATGAAGCCAACGACTGCAGCGGCGATGTAGTTCTGAACGGTTGTGGACGGCACCTTCCTGAGGCGCTGAGCCGCGCGTTCCGTTCCGTAAGCGAAAATGACGGTGAGCTTATTGGCTGAGTCTTCTATGAATTTGACGCCAACGGACAGTTTGCCGATTCCTTTTGCGAACGCGTAGTATGCGTCGTCAAAGAAGTATGCGTGTTTCAGCAATGTCGCAAGAGGGTTCGAGCCGCCGCCGATTTTCCGCGCAGCCATGAAGTTTCGGTAGTAGCTGAAGTATACAAGTATGAATACAGGTACAATTATAGCGACGAAGATTGGGAATTCGATGTCAGTGAAGGCGCTTACTAAGGTAATGCCCAAGCTGGTTAATCCAGCCGTAATCGTCGATTTGGACATGAAGTCCAAGATTGCAGGCATAGACAAACCCCAAACAGCACACATCGCAGTCAATATTGCAGCCGGGACAAGCATGACCTTAGGTGATTCATGCACATGCTGCTTCGTGATGTGCTCAGAGGGGTCGCCCATAAACACCAAACTAAACATGCGTATGCAATAAGCAAATGTGATTCCTGCTGAAGCATACAGAATTATTGCTTGTATGGTGCTTGCATGCAATAGGCTTACTGCACTGATAGCTGTGACACTTGAAATGATTAAGCCTTTGCTGAAGAACGCTGCAAACGGCGGAATACCACTTGTGGTTATAATCATTATGCCCATCAAAATGAAGCTGGCCGGCATGTACTTGCGCAAGCCACCCATCAGCCGCATGTCTCTTGTGCCGACTGCGTGAATGATACCTCCTGCGATGAGGAAGCCCAAGCCTTCGAAGAAAGCGTGACTGACCATGTGGAACAAGCTAGCGAACCAGCCGGCGCCGATTGATGTTGTTCCCGGGGTAATTGCTGCGCCAAGCCCAGCCATCATAAAGCCGATTTGACTGACGGTACTGTAGGCTAAGACACCTTTGATGTCGGTGGTTGTAATGGCTAAAGTGGCGCCGATAAACGCGGTCAAGACGCCAATCCACGCGACTGTTGGGAACCACGTAGGGTCAAGCGCTGAAATCAGGGGAGCAGCAACTGAAGCGATTAAGATGAAACGAGCGAGGAGGTAGATGCCTGCTTTAACCATTGTGGCGGCGTGTAAGAGCGCGCTGACTGAGGTAGGTGCCTCCATTGCGCTGTACAGCCATGTGAATAGGGGAAGCTGAGCTGACTTCGCGATTGCGCCGCCCAAAACCAAGAAGAACACCACGGTCAAAAGCCCAGTGTTCAGGTTGTGAGCGTTTTGAGTGAGCGCGCTTATTATTCCTGTGAAGCTGAATGTGTAGAGCGGTCCTTGACCGTTGATGATCGGACCAGCGTATAGGATGCCTATGGCGGCAAGCAGCGAGATGTCGCCGATGCGGGTCATTATGAAGACTTTGACACCTGCATTAACGGATTCTGGCCGTTTGTACCAGAACGCGATTAACGCGTAGCTGCAGAAGCCCACCATCTCCCAGAAGATAAACAGCTGAAGCAGGTTGTCTGAGATGACGAGGCCTGCCATTGATCCGATGAAGAGCATTATGAAAAAGTAGTAGCGCGTTAACCCTTCTTCGCCCTTCATGTAGCCCCATGAATAAACGGCGATGATTAAACCGAAGAACGCAACGAGGCACACGAAGAGGACACTGAGCGGGTCGATGTAGACGCCTGCGTTAATTCCAGGAATCCAACTAATAGGGTAAGTGACTTTGCTTGTGCCGTTCCAAACGCCTGGCACCAGCGAAAACGCTAAGCCTGCAACGACAGCCATTATGGCGATCACAAAGTAGTTGCGGATCTTGTCGCCTTTCTTAGCTACCAGCGGGACGAAGCAGCATGCTATGAGCGGCAGAGCCCAAACTGCTATTGCTGAGAAGTTGTTGATGTCGAACGTCATTGTGTTTCATCCTCCAATTCGGGTTTGTCAGCGATTTGCTTGATTATTTTGCTTATGTCGCTTGTCCCGTACTTCTTTGAAACGATGACAAGCAATGCTAAAATGACGGCGCTGACTGCTGTGTCCGTGCTAAACGCTAGAATTAAGAAAGCTTGACCTAGATTTTGACCAGCTGTGGACGTAAGCATCACGAAGTTCAACGTCGCGCCGATCGCAATTAGTTCAATCGAGATGAACACTTTGATAAGTTGACGATTCGTTAGCAAGCCATAGACGCCGATTGCTAAGATGACAAGCGAGAGAATGACGAAGTCCATTATAGAACACCTTTCCTCCGTTCATACAGTATAATTGCTATTCCTAAAGCCACAGTCAAAATAACCAGTGCCTGCAAAACGACGTCAATACCGTTTAGGCTCCAAAGCGCATCGCCGAAGCTTGCGCTGGGAAAACCGATTGAGCCGCTTGAAGACGGCGTTACCGAAAGGAAAAGCGCAGGCAACGACAAAACAACGCCAATTCCAAGTAACGCCGCGAATTTTTCAGGCGACGTCTTCTTCAACGGTTTGTCGCTGAGCATTTCGCCAGAAAGGAATAGGATGGCTAATGTTCCTATGCCGACTGCGAACTGAAAGATTGCTGCCCAAGTTGATCCGTTCACTGCGTAAAGCACCGCTGTGAACAGGATTGTTCCAGCGAAAGCGGCTACGCTGTAGACTACTTCGTCGAGGAACAAAGCGAGGCACGCCGTTATGATTAATCCGACAGAGAGTACGATTTCTACAATCACTGCTTCGCCGCCTCCCTAAGCTTAGGCTTCATGATAAGCGATTTCTTATCAGTTGTCGCCAACTCATACTCTGTGGTTCCCTTTATCGCGTTGCGTGGGCAACTGTCGACGCATTGATTGCAGAAGATACATTTGTTGAGGTCAAACTGAGGACGCTTCCTGCCGTCGACTTCAACGATTTGAATCGCGCCTGCCGGGCAGTCCCGCGCGCATACCGTGCAGTTTGTTTTGAGAAAGGCTTCTACGTCAAAGCCTAGTTCGCGTTGGGTGCCGCTTAGGTCGATCATGTTGCAAGTTTTTGTTGTCCATTCTGGTTTGCCGCGGTAGTCGTCGGCGAGCTTAGGCTTTACGAACGGGTACTTCGTCGTAGCGGGCTTAGTAAATATATGCGATACCGTTCTCTTCCACATCGGGGAGACTATGCGTGACTTCCGCTTTGGCTTAGTCTTGTTTTCTGTCATTTTACAACACCGGGTAAACCCATGTTACCATCGCCAATGTCAGCATCAGCGATAGCACTGCTAAGGGCAAGATTGTCTTCCAGTTAGCAGACAGCACTTGGTCAATCCGCAGCCTCGCGAAGAGGGTTGTAATGTACTCGGTAACAATCACGACTGCTAAAAGCTTAAGCACGAACCATAGACTATACCAGAACGGGGCGAAGCCGCCGATGACTGGCCCGTAGTAGCCGCCGAGGAACAATTCAACGATTAATGCCGCACCGAAGACGATTTGCACGTCCCGCGTCAGATGCAGGAACGCCAGCTTTGCGCCTGTGAACTCGGTTTCCAATCCGCCGACCAGTTCACTTTCTGCGTCTGGAACGTCGAACGGGTCTTTTTCAAGTTCCGCTTGAACCGTGATGAGGAACAGCACGAAAGCCCATGGAGCCATGATAATGAACGGCAACGCTTTGGTGGCTTGGTAAGATGCGATTGCGAATATGCTTAGGCTTCCTGCGATGAAGGCAGGAGACAGAGCGATTATGAAGAGCGGTATGTCGTAGCCTAAAAACTGAGTAAGAACTCTCGCTGAACTGATTGTTCCGTACGGGTTGCAGGATGCCCATCCCGACAGAAACAACAGAAAGCTCGCAATCGTGGAGAAAGTTAAGATTACGACGAGGTCCCCTTGGAAACCACCCGCGGAAATAACGCTTGCACCGTCAACTGGCAAAAAGCACATGGCAAAAACCATCATTGTGAAGGCTGCAAGGGGTGCAAACTTGAAGATGGTTTTCTTCGCGTCACGAGGGTTGATTTCTTCTTTAGTCAGCAGTTTTATGAAGTCGGCGACCGGCTGGAAAAGGCCATATGGCCCCGCGACAAGCGGCCCGACCCGGTTTTGTAGGCGTGCTTCGAGTTTTCGTTCTACCCAATCGCAGAATAGAGTCAGTAATAGTATAAACGTGAAGCCTGGGAAGATTAGTATTCGTGCGATCAGCCAGAAGTCAATCATGTCTCATCACCTGTCTGTACATGAGAAACATGGATCCAAACTGACAAAGTTCGGAGGCACGTCAGCTATGTTTTCGCCAATCGCTGTTGTCAGGAATGATGGGAGGTTAGCGAACGTTGGAGTACGAATTTTAACCCGTTCAGGAGACGCAGTGCCGTTGCCTTTCACGTAGTAGAATAGTTCGCCCCTTGGTGCTTCGACGCGGTTGATTGCTTCACCTTCAGACACGTATCTTGATGTCTCAACCATTATGGGTCCCTTAGGCAGGTGGTCAAGCGCGTACTCTATGATGTTAATGGCTTCTTCGACCTCGTCCATGCGGACGTTCATTCTTGCCCAGGTATCGCCTTCCGTGTAGACAATCTCCTTGAATGGGATTTCGCCGTACGCTTCCGACGGGTCGTCTTTCCTTACGTCGATGTCGTAGCCTGAAGCCCGAGCCACTGGACCCACAACGCAGAGTTTAATCGCGTCTTCTCTTGAAAGCGTGCCAACATCCCGCATGCGCGCCTTAATTGAAGGCTCATCAAGGTAGACTTTTCTGTAGAAGGGCAGTTTGCCTCGCAGGTCCTTAAGGACGGCTCTGATTTTCGGGATGTCCGTGTCTTTCAGGTCGCGTCTTACTCCGCCGATTGCCATCAGCGAGCCGTAGACTCGGTTGCCCGTAGTTAATTCGATTAGGTCCATGATGGGTTCACGGTCACGCCAGAAGTACTGGAACAGGGTTTCGTAGCCGATTTCTAAGCCAGCGTGCCCCAACGTCAAGAGGTGACTGTGAAGCCGGTTAAGCTCCAAAGCTATTACACGCAGGTATTTGGCCCTTGGAGGAACATCTGTTTTCAGAATCTTCTCGACCGCGCCGACAAAGCCGTAAGCGTGGCAAGGGTTGCATATCCCGCAGACTCGCTCCACTAAGTAAATATCTTGCACGTAACTTCTGGATTCAGCTGATTTCTCGATGCCTCGGTGGACATATCCGAGTCGGGGATCAACTTTCGTGACTACTTCTCCGTCGACGGTTATGTCGAATTTCTCTGGCTCCAGAAGGGCAGGGTGCTGCGGTCCAATGATGAACTTTACTAGTTTCCAAGATTCTGGCTGCTTTGTGACGTCTGCTGGTGAAGGCTCCAGCTTTACCTTCTTAGGATCGACGTCTTTTCTGAGCGGGTAAACGCCCACAGGCCAGTTTTCCGACAATATAAAGTGAGGTGGACTCGGGTTGCCTTCGAAGACGACTCCGAAAAGGTCAGCTACCTCCAATTCGTGGAGTGCTGCGCCAGGAATTATGTCAACTATCGTCTGTATCTTCGGGTTATCTTTAGGGACTTCAGCGCGTACGCCGAAGAAACCTTTCGCCGTGTGAGTGTGATAGATTACGCCGAGGTTTACGCCAAGATCCAGACCAGTTATGGCAGTGATGCCTGTCTTTTCATCGGCGTCCAACATTGCTTTGAGGACATCTCTATGCAGACCGTTACTCGTAGATATGGCAGCGGTTCCCAGTTGATCCAGCTTAATCTGCACTTTATCGCCAAATTTTGATTCAACTGTCTTAACCATTTCTTCATTGCTAATTGACATTCAATTTTGCCTCCTCTACTACGATTTTCCCTTCAGGCTGAGCTACGACAACCTGCGGCTCGGCAGGCGGCTTTGCCTCTTCCTTGGGCGGTTCAACCCGTTTAGGCTGCTTCTTCTGTTTAGGCGGGTTCAACGCGTTCAATAGTTTTACTACCCCGTCGATGAGTGCTTCTGGACGCGGTGGGCAGCCGGGGATATAAGCTGTAACAGGAATCACTTTGTCCACGCCGCCGACTACGTTGTAGTTTCCTTCGAAGACTCCACCGCTGCATGCACATGCACCGATCGCAACGACGAATTTTGGCTGTGGCATCTGATCGTAGACTCGTTTTAGTCGTTCTGCACATTGCTGTGTAACGCAACCTGTAACCAAGAGAACGTCAGCGTGCCTCGGCGAAGGCTCAAGTTTTATCCCGAAGCGTTCAACGTCATATTTGGGTGTTAATAGGGCAACGATTTCGATGTCGCATCCGTTGCATGCGCCTGAGTTGAAATGCAGAACCCAGGGGGACTTGACACGTGCCCATGTAATCGTGCCGGGCATTACTCTTTACCTCCTCCCTCTAGAAGAACCAAACCTGCAGCGAGAAGTATGCCGAGATAAAGGAACATATAAAAGGGGTTTGTGCCCGCCAACGCGAACGCAGCGAAGGCAAGGACTAAAACAGCTGTATCAAAAACAACAAAGTAAATCAGATATTTGTATAGGGAAACGTTGATTTTCAATCCGGCGAAAATCGCTCGTTCGCCGCAAGCATACGAGGCCTGCTCGTTTTCACTCACGGTAGTTTTAGGCGCGGACCGTTTGCCCAAAATGTAGATCACGTATGTGCAGATGAATATGAGAACGAAAGCTACTATGGCGGCTTCAAATATCTCATACAATTGACATTTCTCCCTCAGCGACTTCGCTTTTGGATGTCAGGGTTTGAGGGATGTCGTCAGGTTCGTATGCTTTAATGTTAAAAGTGCCTTGGAGATGGTAACCGATGCTTAAAGAGCCCTTAAATGTTTTGCACGGTGTACGCTCACGCAAAGCTATTGATTCTCCCTACTACCCCGACTTGGTTCTCTATAAAGTAATCTTCTTACATTTAAATATTAACAGACAAAAAACACGCAAACTCCATGAGCAAAAGGGAAAAGAATCAATGCGAATAAAACATTGTTTCTTCTATGCACAGCAACCTCAATAAGTTCTGGAATGGACTTCACAATGTTTGGTGAAGCTACGTTTTCGGATCAGCTGCATGGAAACTAGTATTTACAATGAGATTTTGATGTAAATACTAGACCCTTCCCCCCGTTCGGGCAGAAAAATCAGCGCTTTTTGTAATGGGCTTTTGACACAAAAAGTAGACCCCTCAGGGAGCTATCTTATCAGGGCATGTTTCATGTTGCTTTTTCGATTTAGAGCTTGAATTAATCTGAAGTTAACTCCGCTTTCCAACGCAGAAAAAGAATTCGACCGTTTTTTAGGGTAAGCAACTTGATGCCTGCCTCAGGATGCCCCAAACAGATGCGCAGCTTGGTTCTGGTTTGTTTTTGGCAGAAAACCTTAGAGCGCAAAAATTCTAAATCTATAAATACAAAGTACGGGACAATTCCTTTACGGCTAGAGTGAGCGGGGTATTATCTATCAAGCTGTTTGAACCTGCGAACGACAAAGTCAACGGCGGATTTTCGCTTCCGGTTGATTTGATTCGGGTTTCAGCTATTTTCTTGGTGGTTCTGCTTCATGTGACTAACACTTTTTATGACCAAATCTACAAGGGACCCATCAGCGCTGCGTCTTGGTGGACATACACGGTTTACAAGTCGCTGTCGCTTCCCTGTGTTCCCTTGTTCGTTATTCTCAGTGGCGCACTTCTGCTTCAGCCCTCAAAGCTCAATGAACCCATCAGGGTTTTCCTTAAGAAAAGATTGAGCCGCATAGGCTTGGCGTTCGGATTTTGGAGTGCAATCTACATTATGTGGGGTTTCTACGTGACCAAGACCGCGCTGACTCTCAGCAACGTTGGCCAAGCTATAATTATCAGCCTCTTGACGGGAGCATACTACCATTTCTGGTTCCTCTACCTGATTGTCGGCCTCTACTTGATCACACCAGTCCTACGCGCCGTAGTCAGCTCCAACAACACCAAGCTGGTCGGCTACACGGTACTGCTTTGGTTCATCGGCGTCGCGGTTGTTCCGCTTCTGCCGCTTTTCACTACTTACAGCTTGAACAGCGACGTTTTCGTGTTTGGAGGCTACATCGGCTACTTCCTCTTGGGCTTTTATCTGCAGAAGGTTCAGCTTCAGCGTCCGTTGATGTATGGATTTTGGGCGCTCGGCATTGCGTTGACGGCCACGCTTACTTGGATGATGAGTTTTCCTCTTCAAAGTCTGGGACAAAGTTACTATTTCTTTGATTTTCTGTCAATTACAGTGGTAGTTGGCTCCGTTGCCTTATACTCTCTTCTAAGCAAGTTCCCGTCGGATTGGCCAGGCAAGAAGCATCCACACATCGGCAAAGTCGCTAGGTTAATCAGCCAAAACACGTTGCCAATCTACCTTTTCCACGTCATGATTATTGAGGCTCTTGCCATAGGCGCTTTAGGCTTCACGTTGAACTTGGCGGTCATACCGATTGTTGAGATTCCATTTGTCTCTGTGATCGTTCTGTTTGTAACATTGGGGCTTGTTCTTCTGATGAAAAAGGTGCCGGTCCTCAAGCGACTGATTGGATAAGCCTCTGGAGCACCACTTAACACTTTAAATAATGAGAAAAATCTATCTTGGTTAAGAAGCTGTAAAACGATGCTTGAACGTTTGGCGCTTTACTCTGACGGGGGAGCAAGAGGCAACCCAGGGCCAGCAGCGATAGCTTTTCTTGCTGTTTCCGAAACGGGACAGGTCATCCACACAGATTCACGTTTCATAGGTGAAACAACAAACAACCAGGCAGAGTACAACGCGTTATTGGCAGCGCTGGAATTCGCAAAATTCATCAAAGCTCAAGAAGTCACCTGTCACCTCGACAGTGAACTAGTCGGAAAACAACTCAAAGGCGAATACGCAGTGAAGAACGCGAATCTGCAAAAACTGTGGTGCGAAGCCTCAATATTGAAAAGCTGCTTTAAAAAAGTATGTTACGTCAATGTTCCGAGAAGCAACCCGTACATTTCAAGGGCTGACGCTCTTGTTAACAAGACTTTGGACGCTGAAGCAAGAAAACGCCCTTTAGCCTAACAGTTATAACCTGCCGCAAACAAGAAAGGCTGGGAGACAAAAAACATGTTTGACCATGCAAGCATACGCACAAGCGACGTGGAACGATCAATCGACTTCTACACGAGGCTTTTAGGAGTGAAAGTTCTGAGCCGACGGAAAATAAAGCAGACAAACGCCGAAATAATATTTCTAAGGGACCACAAGGGCGAAGGCTGCACCCTCGAGTTGACGTTCTACCGCGACCAGAAAAAGTTTGTTCAACCCGATTATAAAGAGCGGCTGTTTGACCACTTAGCGTTCACTGTTAACGACATGAAGCAAACAATTGCTGCAATGCGAAAAGAAAAAGTGATAGTGACAGATGAACCATTCAAGCTGGCACGTAACGGATCGACAATTGCTTTCGTTGAAGACCCTGACGGCACCCTCATCGAGCTAATTGAAAAGTCGCCTAAAGATTAGCCATAATGTCGCTGCCTTCAACTTTCAAGTCGTATCTCGGCTCACCTTTCTTAGTCGGCCCTTTAAGGAAATTACCTGTACTAAGGTCGTAAATGGAACCGTGGCATGGACATATCACTGTCTCGCCTTCAAGCTCGCCTTTGGATAACTGGCAACCTCGGTGCATGCATACGTCGCCGATCGCGTAGTAGTTTCCGTTCACGTTGGCAAGCAGTACCTTCTGCCCCTTCACCTCGACGTGCATCATGCTGCCAGGTTTCACGTCGCCTATTGAAGCTAACTTGACATATCCCGTTAACACAAATATCGCCTCCCGCAAATTGTTTGGAAAAGGTTTTACTCATAGAACTGGACAAAAAGCCCGAATCTAACTATGCGAACTGCTTAAATTATATTTTTTGGTTCACGTAAGGCAGTTTTCGCAACTGCTTACTACCTCATTTGGCGAAACCTATGAACATCCAAGAACTGTTTCAAAGGCCTTTCAATATCTGATAAAGAATATGCGGATTTATGCTTAGAAGTAATAGAGCCAACACTTTTGTCAATGGGGTATGATTTTTTCGAGGCGCGTCTGCTACTTCAGTTTGGCATGTTCAGCTTTGAAGGCAGCGTTATAGGTTCTTTTGCCGCGTTCGTCTGAAACGAACGTAACTTTGCCAATTAATCTTACGCCTCTTAGCCTCCTTAGATCCTTGGTCATATCGGGCTCAGTGTCATCGAACCAGCACATGACATAGTGGTCAGCTGTACCTTTCGATGTTGAGAGATAGTCTGCGTCGCCCATTAAGGTGAAGAAGTCCTGAAGCGTGCCAGTGACGCCGCCGTCCGTTGTGATATTCAACGCGATTTTCTTGGCTTTAATCACCACGAAGGGATCTGTCTCCGGATCAATATCCCTCTCCTTGAAGATACAGACCACAGGCTTATTCCAAACATGCTCAGACAAACAATTTCCCTCAGAAAAGGCTTAAGCTCGAGGCATTATATAATCGTATTGCAGCTGCACCCTTGACTATAGAAAATTTAAAAAGCAAACTTTGCCTCAACTTTTCCCATGAAAACGTCTTTTAAAATAGGCTCCGCATGGGGCATTCCAATTGAACTGCACCTGACGTTTATTCTTTTAATTGCGGCGGTGCTGGGGCTCTCAGTTTACTACGACCAAATCTACTCGTTCATCCTCGTAGTTTTCCTGTTCGTCTTCGTCCTGTTCCATGAGCTCGCGCACTCGGTCGTCGCGAGGCGGCGCGGCATCAAGGTCCGCAAAATCATTCTCTACCCCATCGGCGGCGTCTCAGAAATCGAGGAAATCCCAGAGAACCCGCAGATAGAGTGGCGGATGGCTTTCGCTGGACCAGCCACAAGCTTGGTTGCGGGCGCAGTACTTGTCGCACTTAACTTTGCCTTGCCGTTCAAGCTGATTTTCGCCCCTTCCGTTGTATTGACTTCAACAGGGAACCTTCTTCTAGACCTTGGCTACCTGAACCTCCTGCTCGGCGCCTTTAACCTGCTCCCTGCATTCCCGATGGATGGCGGCAGACTGCTACGTGCCTTGCTGGCAGAGCGCATGAAGTTCACGGATGCCACTAAATATGCCAGTTACATCGGCCGCATCCTGGGCATCGCTATGGCGGTTTTTGGTCTCGTTTTCCCAAGTTACTTCCTGCTCATCGTTGTCGGCGTGTTCGTATACGTCGGCGCCAGCGAAGAGGCAGAGCAGACTATCATCTCCGCGAACTTGGCAAGCGTAAGAGTCAAAGACGTGATGCAATCTGAAATCGGCTCAGTTCTGCCTGAGCAAACCCTTGCAGAGGCCTTTGAAGTCATGTTCAAAAGTCGTTACCATGATGCATTGGTCGAGAAAGACGGCGTCTTTCAGGGCGTCGCAACATGGGACGAAATAATAAAGGTGCCTAAGGACCAGAGAGGCGCCATGGCCATTGCGCGGTTGCCGATGAAGACTATCTTCACCTTCCCCGACGAAGCAGTCTTCGAAGCTTACAAGCTTATGACTCGTGAAAGAATTGATTTGCTTCCAGTAGTCGACAAGGACTCGCCGTCAAAGGTTGTAGGGGTTTTGACAAGCGAAGCCGTGGCAAACGCCTACGAGAAAGCTAAGAACCGTTAAAAAGGAAGAAAGAACCAAACTAATCCCTTGCAAAAGCTCACTTTACGTGAGCTTTAAAAAGTATGTAATTTCTGCAATGGACAAATCCTATTATTCAAAAAAAGCCGTAGAATAACCATTCAACTTAACCTGTCTCAAAAGGTAAAGCAGAATGGGAACAGAAATCCGCACATTCACTTCCTTAAAGGACCTTACAGAGTACTTGGCAAATCAGACTGCACAGTACAAGTCATTGTACGAAGACTACAGCCAATGGCTGGGCACGCTACTCCGTGATTTAGAGGGCGCCCACAAGAGCGATGAGTGGTTCCAGAAGTCAGCTGCGGCTTTAAAAAACATTAAGGCTGCAGCGAAGAAACCTGCAGAATCCGCAGAGAAAGGCAAGAAAGGCGGCAAAGGCAAGGAAGAATCCTGCTGGGTCCAGTCAGGCGACATCCAGATTTCATACACGGATCAAGGGCAGTCAGAAATCTTGTTTGAAGCAATTGAGAAGATTAAAGCGAAGATTCAGGAAACTGACAAGTTCAAGTTAACCGTTCAGCAGCTTGCACGTTTGGGGCTCGGTACAACAATCAACTACATAGTCTACTTCGAAGAAGACATCCCCAAAAAAATCGTGTTGAAGCCGAAAGCGAATGGCAAAGGAGATGACATCTTCAAATTCATCACGGAGCTATCCGTGCCAGCGTTTTACAATTTCGCAAGCACGTAAAAGCCAGCTTTATCCGCTAAAGCAGGTGGCTTCATTGCTGACTCTGACTATGCAAAAGTTAAATATTAAGACACAAAAATGAAGTAGAGAAGGAATTAGCCGTAAACCCGCAGTACTCGGTCTCCGGAGTAATCGTTTCTATCAACATTACTAGTTTACACGCTGAAAGAGCAGGCGAGTACACGTCAAAGGAAGAACTGTTTTTTGATGTGAACGCGAAGCTGGAAGAACAGAAGAAAGGCACCAACGAGGTGCTGTTGGGTTTTGAATTGACGATTTCAACCAAGCCAAACGTCGTGAAATACAGCATCGCGGGTAACGTCAGCCTCGTTGGCAAGTCAGACGACATCAAGAAGAAACTGGAAGTCAACCCTAAAACAAAGATTCCACAACTTCTCTTCACCATTTACCAGCATGTCTTCAACTCGATCTACATGCTCTCAGCCAACCTGAACACGCCGTACCCGCCGCCTGATCTGCTTCATCCCATGGCGGAAAAAATCCAGATAATCTCCGCCACGCCACAAACACAGCCTGCGCTGGAAAAGACAGAGGCAGAGACAACGCCAGCGCCGACTCCGGCCTCGGCAACATCTCAGTCGTCACCTCCAGCCCAGCCTGCAGGCGACCAAGCAACGCCAAAGTAGTTCGGCGTGCAATAAACGCTGTCGAGCAAACAATCAATACGCAGAACATTCCTAAGTTAAATCAGTCGAAATACTTTGAAAATGCACTTTTAAACGAAGCAAATATGTCTGATGGCGCACGTCGCAACTCCATGTCCCTATGCCAAAGCCAAGGCTGCTAACGGCAGATACATCTTTTTTCCGCCAAAACCAATCTGTTGAGCATGAATGTGGTTTCTAAATTCATAAATCCTAAAATGGTGAAGCGCAAATTATGACTGATGATTGATGTCTACTACTGAGCAAGGAGAAGAAATCTCAAGATTCGATGCCGAAAAAGCTACTGCTCAGACTTTAGAGTTTCTCAAAAGGTTAGGCCGAAAAGAAAACTGGCTGCCTAACAAAGTTTCCCTTGACGGCGAATTATACGTCGTAGAAATGGCAACGCCGAAGCAAACTGCTAAAATCCAGATTAACTCAAAGACTAAAGAAATAAAAGAATACGAGTTCCAGCAGGTTGAAGTTACTAAACAATCGTTTTTCAACTTGAAAACACTTATTTTTCTTGGTGCAGGAGTAGGAATAGGCGCCATAATGATGCTGCTGCTGAGTGGCGGTATCTGAAGTATTTTTCCCTGAATGTTCTCTCCAAAATTCTTATTTAGTTTCTGCATATTAGATTATTTTATGCCAAAAATCAAAGACATCATGACTAAAGATGTCGTTTCAATCGACATCAACGACAGCGTCTTCAAAGCAGCGGAGCTGATGAGTTCGAACCAACTGGGCTGCTTAGTAGTTGTCGACGGAGAAATGCCTGTTGGGATAGTAACTGAAAGAGACATTGTTAGGCGTGTGGTTGCAAAGAGACTGCCGCTGAACACTAAGATCAACGCCGTCATGTCGAAGTCTCTGATAACGGTTGACCCTGACGCATCGCTTAAAGAGGCGGCAAGGCTCATGTCGGCCAACAAGATAAGGCGCCTTCCCGTTTCGAAGGATAATAAACTGGTCGGCATCGTTGTAGCCGCGGATTTCGTGCGTAACCTCGGCAAAAAATCAGTTTCCGAAGAAATAATCGAAGCCATGGGACGCTATCCAGCTACCTTACCCTAACCACTGGCAAACACGTTCCAAAGCATTTTCCTCGCTAAAAAAGCTGGCTTGCTCACTTAACGGGCTAGGTCACTTGATTTTGCAGGTATACCTACTTTTCTCTGAGAAGAAATCCATTACTCTTGTGTCTTGAAAGAACTTAGCTGAGTGTGCTGCGCCAGGTGGGATTAGGTATTCGTCGCCTTTCCTGAAGAGACGCGGTTCACCTGCAATGGTCATTTCCATTTCACCTTCGATAACCATTCCCCATTGAGGGTACGTATGGCTGTGTGAGGGAAGGGCGGTTTCCGCTTTGAACCGGAAAAAGACGAGCTGGCTTTTGTCCGATTGGTGGATCCATGCTTTTGCTCCTTCAAATGCTACCTGCGCTTCCGGCAGGCGAGTTATGACTTCGGGGTATCCTGCAGTTTTCTTGGAATTCACCTTAACCAAGCGTTAACACCGAGTCTAGTCAAATGAGAGATGTGTAGAAAAACCCTTTGGCTTCGCGCATATCGCAAACCTTAAACCTGAAGCCCAGCAAACAGAGCTTGAGCAGTGAGCTGCATTGAACCTTCGTGATGAAATGAAGAACTGGAATGAGAAGCCCAAAGAACTTATTGTTTACCTCTCGGAAAATGTTAAGAACAGTCCATCGCTTTTCCCTCAACTGATCCAAATTCTCAATACTGGTACTGATTCCCAGAAAGGAGTCAGCGCCGATGTCGTCGAGGCGCTGACTAAAGAAAATCCAGCCATCGCTGGACCATATATTGACGAGATGATCGGGTTCATAAGCTACAAGGCACCCCATGTGAAATGGGCAGTATCCGAAATTATCGGAAACATCTCGAAAACAAACAGCAAAGCGAAAAAGGCAATCCCGAACCTTCTTGCAAACGCAACAGACAAAGGCACCGTCGTCCGATGGGCTACCGCTTATGCCCTCGGAGAAATCGCGAAAAACTGCCCAGAAACAAGAAGCGCCCTGCTTCCGAAGATAGATGAAATCTTGAGAAAGGAAGAAAACAACGGCGTTAAAAACGTCTACGCAAAAGCGTTGAAATCAATAAGCAAAGAGAGCAAGACATAATCGACTTCAAAGTTTCATGATTTGCGCATGTGGCACGCCCTCGATTTTGATGACGGCTTCTGGATGCACGTAGCCGTGTTTTATGGCTCTTTCGACGCAACATTTGCCGACAAGGTTCACGATTGTTGAGTTGCTAATCATCCCCATGGCTTCTTCCAACGTAGCTTTTCTGCCATTATAGAATTCCTCTTTAATTTTGAAGACGATTTTGCCTTCCTTTAGCGTCTTGCCCAACAACTCGCAGTCGCAGACGGCCAACAGAACGTTTGTCCCCATTTTCTTCAGGTTAACGTAGACTTCCACGATTGCCATCTCAAAGCTGCTTTATGGATGATTTTGCACCACACGCGTTACAGACGAGAAAAGAGAGACGCTTTTCTTTAACTACTCTTGTGTCGGGGCGCTTGCAGACTGGGCAAACCACGTAGCTGTCCATGTACCTCTGCAGCAGCCGCTCAAAACTATCCCTCTGGAATTTCCCTTGGAAAATCGCTCGCGAATCTTGGAAAGTTGCAGCTGTCGCCATCTCCCTTGTAAGGAATTTAAGGATGTGTTGTGGGTCACGATCTAAGGCGTCGGCGACTTCCTTGAAGTTTGAAATGATTGTCCTCATACCCACCATGTTAACCATTAATCTCGGCAACTCTAAGCGCTCATGCTTCGCCGAAACCTCTGGCATCTGAGCACAAGCCTTCTTGAGCAGTTCATCGTAGTTAAACGCCATATCGTATGCACTTCACCCTCACAATGGGTACACCATGTATTTAAAAATTCCAAGCCAACAATTGTTTTTCTCTATGAAAAAAGAATAGTTTATAATGGATAACCATTATTAGATTCCCCCACTACCGCATACTGTAAACCACACCCGAGGCTATCTCGTGACCAAAGAACAAAACTTCACTCAAAGACAGGAAATAACCAAGCAAATACAGAAACTAAGAGAAGATGTTAACAACGCGAACGTCCAAATCAAAAACTGCATTGAAAGAAGAAACCAGCTTAACGAGGAAGTTAAGAAGGCTCGGGATGAAATTAACCCATTAAAGGCCGAACGCGACCGAATAAATGAAAAAGTCAAGACTCTTAAGCAGCAAAGAGACGCGCTCCGAGCGCAAACTGACCCGCTCAACGAAGAGATAAAGACAGCAAAAGAAAAAATCACACAGCTCAAGAAGACTCTTCCACGCGAGAGCCAGCGGGAACTGCAGGAGAGGCATGATGCCATCGAATGGAAGATTTCAACGACTTCTCTTGACCTGCAGGAAGAAAAAAGATTGATAGAGAACGTTAAGCAGCTGGAGATTTTGCTCAGCGGCTACAAGAAAATTGACGCGCAGAACAAGAAAATTAAGGAGTTCTTAGCTCAAAGAAAAACGTTTGATGAGCAAGCCAGCGTGCTTCATAAGGAGTTAACCGACTTAGCAGCTAAAAGCCAAGAAATCCATTCGAAGATGCTCGAGAAAGTAAACGTTATGAGGGCAAGCAGAGCTCAAGCTGATAGTCAACATCAACTCTACGTCAAGACAAAAGAAGAGACTATTCCTCAACTGTACGAGAAGATAGGGGTACTGATAGGTCAACTGAACACCGTGAAGGCTACGATGGCGAAGGAAGCCAAAACCGAAGCTGAAATCAGGGCAACGGCAAGAGCAGCTAATGAAAAAGTCAGCCAACAAGAAAGACAGGCTAACAAGGAAAAAGAACAGGCCATGAAGGAGAAACTTAGCGCTGAAGCGAGGAATAAACTTCAGAAAGGCGAAAAATTGAGTTGGAACGAGTTCCAGCTTATGATGGGCGACGATTCAGAGGAAGATTCTGAAGCGCAAGATTAAAGTTAAGTCGCGTCAGTAATATTGGGTTGAGTCCAGATGGCGAAAAAGGAAACCCAAGATCAGACGCAGAAACGCATCCTAATTTTATGCGTCGACCGAGACGGCGACCTAGAAGTGAAGGCAGGAGTGAAGACGCCTCTTCTGGGCAGAACCGCGAATCTGGACGGCGCTGTGAGCTTGGCGTTGAAGGACCCTGAGGAGCCCGACGCAAACGCTATGTTTGAGGCTGTTCGTCTCCATGATAGGTTGCAGAATGAGAAGCAGCCTGAAGAAATCTTTGAAGTCGCCACAATCTCGGGATCAGATTTAGGCGGCGTCAGCGCGGACAGGAAACTCGTATCGGAACTTAACAACTTACTGGAAGCTTTCAACGCTAACGAGGTCATATTGGTTTCAGATGGCTACTCTGACGAGGCTGTGTTGCCCCTTGTTGAATCAAGAGTGCCCGTGTCGTCGGTTAGGCGAATAGTGATAAAGCATAGTGAATCCATCGAGGAAACTGCTGCAGTCTTCACCAAATACGTCCGGCTGCTCGTTGATAACCCACGTTATGCTCGTATAGCGCTGGGTCTGCCCGGCTTGCTCGTCCTGATTTTCGGCGTGCTATGGGCCATCAACAACTATGTTTACCCAGGCGCCATCAGCTACTTCGGAATCGCCATAGTGATCGTAATCGGCGGCTTCCTGCTTATCAAAGGGTTCGGCGTCGACAAATCCGCTAAAGACGCCTACACATGGATCAAGGAGTACACGCCACCGTCGCTTCCCATGCAAATCTCAAACTACACGGTTTTCGCGGGAATCTTGTGCGTCGCCGTCAGCGTTTACCTTGGAGTGCAAAACGTCAACATAAATGCAGCGCCGTTTCCCGTAAACTTCGCCGGCTGGGTTGATGCCATCCCGAAGATACTGACGTTCTTCATCAAAGGCATAGAGACGCTGATTGTGATTGGGTTAATAATCGTTCTTTTCGGGCGAAGCGTGCGCCAATACTTTGAAAGAGACTCAAAGATGCTGCGCAACATCGGCTTAATGGTAACTATCGGGTGGTTCCGCTGGATTCTGGATGCCACTGCGAACGTAATCTACAACCCGAAGGCGTCAGGACAAGCTATAACTTCGTTGAACAACCCGTTCTTTTCGGTCTTCATCTACACGATAATAGTCGGGATTCTGATCGGAATAGCCTCCGTGCTTTTGATTCTCATCGTCAACAGGTCGTCGAAGGACTTCTTCAAGAAACCTGACAAAGAAATTGAAGCCAAAGTAGAGGAATCCACCAGAAATGAAACTGTGGATTAGGGCAAGACTTAATTGAGAGTGCCAAGGCTTTAGATATAATGCATATTGCCACAGGAATCTTTGAAGAACGTTGATATACGGGGTTACGCTTGGTGCTTAAAAACAGGCTTTCTTTCAAGAACACGCTTTCTTTAATCGGAGCATACAAACTATACGAGCGTTGGCTCTGGCAACAAGTAAAAGGCGGAGTGAAACCCGAACACATTGCCATCATCCTAGACGGCAACAGGCGGTGGGCAAACGAGCAGGAAAGCCACGGTCACCCATTGCTGATTCAGGACAAGTGGGGACACAAGAACGGTGCCGACACTGTCGAGCAGCTGCTTGATTGGACCCACATTTTAGACGTCAAGTACGTGACGCTTTACACTTTTTCCACCGAGAACTTTGCACGGAACTCCGAGGAAGTGACGAAGATCATGCAGCTTGCTGAGGAGCGCTTCCGCAAGTTGCTCAAAGACGAACGCATACACAGAGACAAGGTTCACGTGAAAATCATTGGAAGAGTCAACCTTCTACCAAAGAGCCTCCGGGACGCCATAGCTGAGGTGGAGAAGGCAACGACGGATTATGATCGCTATTTCTGGAATTTCGCCTTCGCGTACGGCGGCAGGGCTGAAATTGTGGATGCGACTAAAACCATCGCGGAAAAGGTTAAGGCGGGCGAGTTGGATGTGGCTGACGTCAACGAAAGCACCGTTGAAAAGTACCTGTATACGGCGCACATGGACAAACAGGACCCAGACATGATCATACGCACTTCGGGCGAGGAGCGTTTAAGTGGATTTCTGCTTTGGCAAGCGGCCTACAGCGAGCTGCTTTTTTTGGATGTTTACTGGCCTGACTTCCGCTTCATCGACCTGCTGAGGGCTATCAGAACGTTCCAACAACGCAAACGCCGTTTCGGAGCATAAGCCCGCAAAAACTGTAAGACAGTTGTTCATTTTAGGCGATGGCTGGCTGCTTCAGATGAGGTTCTGTGAGATAATAATCTGAACTGAATCTGCCTTCGTGTGCAGAATTATAAAGGAAAAGTTAGGGATTTCTATGCTTCAGGTGGAGGCGGAGGTGGGGGTGGTGGTGGATACTCTGTTTCTGGGTGTGCTTCTGGTTTCTTCTTCAGGAACATCAATGCGGCCACCGCGATTGCGACGATCACTACTACGACAACCACTGGTAGGAGCCACGGGTATTGTGATGATGACCCGCTGCTGCCGGTAGGTGTCGGCGTCGCTGTATTCTGAGTTGTCGATCCTGTGTAGGGGATGGAGTCAATTACGTAGGTGTAGGTGGTTATCTCGCTTGAAAGTGTGGGTGTGTTGTCAGTTGGAGTTGCGACATAATGTAATGCCCCATCATGTCCAATGGGTCCAAAGGGGTTAGCCAGATAGTCTGTGAAGTTCAGGCCGATAACTTTCCCAGCGTTGTTGTAGAAAGTTGTTACGACCCAAACGTATCCCATGGTCTGCGAGCCATTGTTTATGATTGTCCCGACGACTGTGTACGTTCCATTGTTGTTAAAAGCAGTGGGCGTCTCAAGCATGTTCAACCCTTCATAGGGCGGGGAAGTAGCGTCAATGACTGAAACAACCGTCACTTGGACGCTGGCAACCTTAGATGACCATGATGATGAAGACGGAAAGTCTATGATAAATGGAGCTTTCCCAGCCGGCAATGTTTGATATGTGAACACCGTGCCCTCGTTTGGCGTTGAAGCAGTGCCGAGTGTAGTACCGTTAGAGTCTGTTGCCGTTGCAGTTAAGGTGACGTTCTCTATGATGCCTGAGCCGACGTTCTGTACCTCGCCGACGACTACCAAGTCGCCTGCTGTTGAAGACAGAACTCCCTGGGAGGAAGCAATATACCAAGTGTAATCACTTAAGACTCTGGCTTCTGAAGCATCCGCCTTTGCTTTCGGGATGCTCAAAATGGGTACTGCGGATAGCACTAAAATCGAGAGAATCAAAATTACTAATGTTTTCTTCAAATGTGCCAACTCCAAGCTTTGAATAGTTTCTTCATTAATGGTTATTAAAAGTTTGCCATATTTATGTCCTAAGCGACTTCTTATCGATGTATGATGGTCCGCAGCGTCTGCACCCCCGCTGTGCATTCACGCGGCGCTCAGTTTCGCTGGAATCAAGCATTTTGCCTTGCGAGGACATTGTGGCAGGAGCTTTCATTTTCTCGGCGAATTTGCTGTTCATGTCTTTTCCCCACAAATTTCGTAGTTCTCAGCAGAAAGGGACAGCTTTATTTTGCAGTTCAAGCTGCTTGTGTACCCAAGCACCCTGACAACGCGTGCTTGAGCTGAGAAGTATATTTTCAAGTTAGACCACAGCTTCATAAAATTCTTACTTTTTGCCATCTACTTGAAAGTGGTAATCACCTATGCCTATAATGAAATGGGATGACTCTCTATCAGTGGGCGTCCGAGAAATTGATGCCCAACATAAAACACTTATAATGAATCTAAATGAATTAGGCGAAGCTATGATGCAGGGAAAAGCAAATTCAATGCTGAAATTCTTACTCAACAAGCTTGTCGGCTACACCCAAATGCATTTCACAACTGAAGAAAAGTACATGACCAAATGGAGCTTCTCAGGGTTCGCCGGTCATAAAGCTGAACACGACGCTTTCGTAAAAAAAGTCGCAGATTTCCAGAAAGACTATGAGTCAGGAAAACAGATGCTTTCTGTTGAGGTCTTGACGTTTCTCAAGAACTGGGTCGCAAACCACATCCAAGTTACCGACAAAAAATACGGAAAGTTCTTCAACGAACACGGTCTTCTATAAACCGGTTTGCATTAGTCCAGAAAACGCGAAAACCATTTTTCACTTTTCCTTTATAGTCTAGTTAACAGCACGGCGATTATGCCTGTCAGGAACACGCCGTCAAATGTGCCTGCTCCGCCGATGCTAGCGACTGGAGCGCCAAGCTTGGGGATTTTACGTAGGTTTAGCAGGTCAGCGCCTATAAGCGTTCCCAGTGTGCCGGCAACGTAAGCCACAGTTCGCGGCTCCGAGGGAGAAAGAATGAAGGCGACCACAGCCGCAGCTATGGGCGGTATGAAGGCTGGCGTGGCTATTCCAACACCTTTGACTGGGCGAGCAACAAGATGCGTCACAAACGTGACAGCCAGTACGCCAACCAAGCTTAAGACAATCAGATACAGTGAAGAACGGACAAGTAGGTATATGCTCACGGCGGTCGGAATCAAGGCACCGCCCACGTTGATTGCAACAACTATAACGGTCGTTCCGTACTCAATGTGCGGGATGCGGTAGGGTATGCCAAACCAGTTCACGTAGTCATCATGCACTATGGGGATGGTTGTTTGCAGTTTAAGCAGTGGAATGTTGATGAAGCTGCCTACCAAAGTGGCTAGAAGAATCAGAAAAATCGTAAGGGGAGTGAACCCCACGTTTGAGAAAGCGATGCTTACGGCTCCGAAGAAAATCAGGGCAACCACTGCAAACAACAAGACTAACAGAGCAGCGAAGAACAGAAAGCTGTGGGGAAAGTAAATGGTTTTCTTGCTCATAGTCTTTCAGCATTGCCTGAAAGAATTTGAAAAAGTGCCTTTATTTACGTTTTGCATCTGAAAATTCTACTAATCGGGTGACGCGAAGGGGCATTCGTGTGCATTTGAAAAAACGCTTATTTTTTGCATGAAGTCTAAACCGTTTCGTGTAGCGCTATAAGACAGTAGCATCAAGCTGGCGCATTGCGCCGTCTAAACGACACAACTACCACTGCAATCAACACAACGACGGCAAGCGCAGTTAGACCTGCGTAGAGTTCAATTTCTTTAGCGTCATATGGCTGAGAAGTGTCTGAATGTACGGCGGCGTAGCTTGCGGCGGGCATGCTCGGCATATTCGGCACCAAGGACGTTTCGTTCCAATAAATGACGTTTTGGTACCGGATCGACTGTACTGTACCGTCTATGATTGGGTAGATTATGTCTAATTTTGTGCCGAACATCTGTATGAACGTGACTATGCACATGCTGACATCAGCAACAAACGCAAGCGAAGTTGTGCCGTCCCAGTTAGCGTTCCATAAGCCCCAAACAGTGTCGTTTGGGCTGCGGAAGCTGTAGCCGAAGTCCTGCGGAAGAACGTAAGCTGATCGGTCGCTTGGCTGGCTCACGGTTCTCGGATTCGTCTTTGCATATTGCCAGAACTGCTCAATGGCACCCAGCTGTGTCGTGTCCAAGATAGACTTGGTGAAGCTGGGATTGGAGTCGAAGACAACGATGTACTTCGCGCCGTTCTCGTAGGCGAGCAACATGTCGCCGTAGAGTTGCGTGCTGTTCTCCATGTAAGGCGCTTTGGTCGTTGCATATGTTATCATTGCCCCCCAATTCTGGTTGAACGCGGTGGCTGCTCCCCTGCAGAGCGCCAATGCTAACTGCCGACTGTAGTTTTCGTTTCCGCTGTTTAGACCGAGTTCGGCGAACACGGTGTTGTAGCCTCCCGCGTAATCATACCAGTATAGTCCATAGTCAGAAGTATACAGAGGGTACTGTGTCGGGTACTCGAAACTGTTAGTTATAGCGACTGTCGCGCTCTTCAACTTGTTAACGTATTGGTCTGCGGCGTTAGCGAAGTTTTCCGCAGAAGTCACAGGCATCCATTTGGCGTGGTCAAGCTGTTTTCCGCCAGGCTCATCGAGATAGTAGATCCCCATGAACCGTCCCCCATAATTCTCAGTGGCGTTTACAATCCACTGCTTCGATGGATATGTCGGGTCGTCAGAGTAAACGATGAAGTTCATACCCTTGTTGTAGACGTATTGGCTGATAACCGTGAGCCTTGTTTCGTTGTAGACTCCGAAGCTGCCGTTTTCTCCTATTTGCTGTTCACAGCCAATCACGAAGAAGTTAGTGTATGAGCTAACGTTGTCGATTAACTGCTCAGTCTGTGCGACGTCGCCGAAAGCTGCATCTACGCCCAAATAGAAGCCTAGCGTCGACTGCGAAACCTCAGCTTTAGCCGTCAACGTACAACTTATAATAATGGACGAAAACAAGAGGAGAATCAGCAGAATAGATAATGACTTAAAGCTCATGTGCATTTACAAGGAAATTCATGACCTAATAAGACTTTTCCAGAATAAACACCAAGCTTAAATTTGGCGGAAAAACCTGACTCGCTCTTTGCGTTTAATCGGCTCCTTACGTCCTCGAATAAATAGGCATAAGTACGCCTGAAACTAACATCTAACCCAAGAGCAAGGCAGGCAACATTCAAAGTACAAACGATAAAAAATGCAATTTCCCCGCTAGCTCATACCTGCCAAAAGTCGGCTTCCATGTTGAAAAACAGCAAGCTCTGATCCGCAAGGTGAATGAATGAAGAAGTGGAAAACTAAGCCTTTGAGGCTCATCGGCATAGTTATACTCATCTCCATCCTATTCTGTGCTTTTACCTTGTTGCCTTCGCCAGTTCAAGCTAAGAACACAGCGAATTCGATTAACGGTTTCACCGACCCATTTAACTTAGCAATCAGTCCTAACGGACAATTGGTCTATGTGACTAACGAGGGCAGCGCGTCGGTCAGTGTTATAAGCACAAGTACAGGCAAGGTGGTTGCAACAATAAAGGTTGGAAACGATCCAGACGGCGTGGCATTAACGCCCGACGGGGCTTCTGCTTATGTTGTCGACGTTGGCAACGATTCGGTTTCAGCAGTGGACCTGCAAACCGACAAGGTTACAGCAACAATACCAGTTGGAAGCGGACCCTTAGCCATAGCTATTACTCCCGATGGAGCGTACGCCTACGTCGCAAACGAGGAAAGCAACTCAGTTTCGGAGATTAGCACAGCCACCGACAAAGTTATCGCTACAATTCCCGTGTTAAATTACCCTGGCGCAGTGGCTGTATCCCCAAATGGAGAATGCGTTTATGTTACGGACGAAGGCAGCAAAGCCGTTTCAGTCATAAACACAGCGGCTAGCATGGTTACGGCAACGATAGCTGTCGGAAGCGAACCTGCAGGTGTTGCTGTGGCGTCTAACGGAGAAAACATTTACGTTACAAATGAAGGCAGCGGATTCGTTTCAGTAGTAAACGCTGCCACCAACATGGTATCTGCAACGGTAACCGTTGGGGAGAGCCCTTTCGGAGTGACTACGACTCCAAACGGGGAATACGTCTACGTTACAAACGAAGGCAGCGAAACAGTCTCAGTAATAAATGCGGCCACAAATAAGGTGACGGCAACCATGCCGGTAGAAAACTTCCCAGATGCAGTAGCTATAACGCCTAATGGTGCATTCGCCTACGTCACAAACGTGGCGAGCAATTCGGTTTCGGTAATAAATACCTCTGCAAACATCGTGACAGCGATGATAGCTGTTGGTAGCGGGTCCAGCGGCGTAGCTGCAACGCCCAACGGTGAATATGTCTATGTAGCTAACGCCAACAGCAACTCCATCTCAGTGATAAGCACAACTAAAAACACCGTGACTGCAACGATACCTGTTGGAACCGAGCCCTTCGGCGTAGCTATAACGCCTAACGGCGCATTCGCTTATGCCACTAACGCGGCCAGCAACTCAGTCTCAGTGATAGATACAGCTACCAATACAGTGACAACAACAATCCCAGTAGGAACTAACCCATACGGTGTGGCTGTCACACCAAACGGAAAATACGCTTACATCGGAAATGGCGCCAGCGGAACGGTCTCTGTGATAAATACAGCCACAAATAACGTGGCTGCAACGGTAACCGTTGGACTGGGCTCTTACTGCTTAGCGATAACGCCCAATGGAGCATACGTCTACGTTGCAAACGACATAAGCACGACAGTCTCGGTGATAAGCACGGCTACAAACAAAGTGACAGCCACGATACCCGACGTGGGAAGTTTTCCTTTTGGAGTGGCCATAACTCCCAACGGGAAGTATGTTTGGGCCACAGATGTCGGCAGCGGCTCGGTCTGCGTGATAAACACGGCTACGAACAAGGTGGCGACAACAGTATCCGTCGGAAGCGAGCCCTATGAGGTTGCAATAGCACCCAATGGCGCTTGCGTTTACATCACAAACGCGGACAGCAATTCGGTTTCGGTGGTAAGCACAACGACGGATACAGTGACGGAAACACTTGCGGTCGGAGCGGGCCCCTACGGGATGGCTTTCACACCCAATGGAGAAGGCGTCTACATTTCAAATGACGTAAGCAACACGGTCTGGGCGATAAGCACCGGTGCTTCTTCTGCCGTCGCGTTGTCTTCGTCACAAACATCGAACGTGAGTCCTTCGCCATCTGTAACTTCCACGCTGGCACTCACGCCGACTAACATTACATTTGCAGCTTTGATTATCGCAGCAATCACTATCGCGGCTGTTTTCTTGCTCTCAACAAAAAGAGAGAAAGCTACACCGACCCCTCGTTAACTCATGTTAAGCAGACCGCCCCACAAAACTTTCTGACGAATCACACAGCTATAAGCGCCGAATTCGCTCGAATGTAAAGTCGTCTATTCTGGGTGGATTTTCGAAAGCTTTTTACATAGAAACGTGGTAAACATATGGTTCTCAATCTGGAGGAGAAGAAATCATGAGCTGGGATAGTGAAGGTTTCATGCCTAAGAACGGCGTTTTAGAAACCCAATTGCAGTCTAATAAAGGAAAACTGGAAAACAAATTTGTACACTGCGCTGGATGCAACGAGCTTATCAGTGTTGTCTCGACAACACTTTATGAAATCGACAACCAGCATTACTGCTCTGCGTGTTACACTAAGAAAATAGTCAAGTTAGCGGTTGAAAGAGACCACTTCGACTTAAAACAGCCGAAAGCGGTAGCGCAGAAATAGAGGCACGTGTAAAGCGAATTCTGCCAGGAAGCAGTCGCCATCTCAGTGAAAACCTTGGATTCCATCGTCAAACATAACCTCGAAGAAGGAACCATTCTTAAACGAAACGAAGGTTGCTGTCACCTACGGTCAATAATCTCGAGCGCCTCAGGACCCGTGCCGATTACAACCACAGGCACGCCCGTTTTGACTTCCACGTCTTTAATAAAGTCCTTCGCTTCAGCGGGCAAGTCGCTGTAGTTTTTAACGCCGCGGCAGCTTGGGAAAAGGCTGTCAAGCTTCGTCATGGCAGCCTGTGTTGCCCCATTAATCTTTGCGGTTTTCTTTGCTAAGTCAAAGTCAAAAGGCGCCGACCTTCGATCCCTGCCTGTACCCGCGGCGACTTCGAACCACCCACGCTTCTCTGCTTCCTCTTTGGAAATTTCCCCCGGCAATGGTCCGCCGCCGACTCGTGTAATAAAAGATTTGTAGACGATCAATACGTCGTCGACTCTTGTCGGTCCAACTCCTGACTCAGACGCAATAGCAGATGCACTAGTATCTCTCCCCGTCACATAGGGGTAACCGCCGCCCAGAAACAGTGAAAGCATGAAGCCCTGAGTGCCTTCCAAAAGCACCTTTTTGCCCGCGTCCAACCCGTTGTTGACTTCTTGGACTTCGTCGGCGAGGTAAGGTTTCAACTCAGGGATTTCTTTTGCAAGCTTCGCTGTGCGCCTCACTCTTTCTTCAATAGCGGGTCCGACGCCACGGCCAGTGGTTCCGATGCCCTTGTTAACCGCGCTTGCCTTATCTTGGACGCAGTGTTTCTCCTCAATTATCGATGCATTCTGGTCAATGCCAACTCTCCCCTGAACGCATGTCAATTCGACTTCGCTGAAGAAAGTTTTAACATCAACGTTCGCTCCAGCCGCGATCAAGAGACGCGTCTTCGGGTTTATGAAGGCGGCGGGAACCATATGAAGAGCATATTTTTTTCCTTCAAACCAGACAGTGTGGGCTGCATTCACGGATCCTGTTCTGACACAGAAGTCAAGGTTGTCTTTGAGGGCTAAGTACGAGATTATTTTTCCTTTGCCTTCGTCTCCCCAGAAGGCGCCGACAATCACAGTGCACGGCATAGCTGTTCACGTCTGACAAGTCACCTTGAGCATATTTAAACGTGTAGGGATTCTGAAGGGGCTTACAATAAATCGTAGGAAGAATCGTGGAAAAGACACAACTGCATAACTGCAACAAAAAAAATCCAAGAAGAGGACAAAAAATGTTTGTTGCCAACGCAAGAGCAGCGAAGGAATGGATAACCGAGTTTCTAAGAGCGCCTCTCCTCTGCTTCACGATCGATTCTTTGCAGAAGTTTGATGACTCTCTTGCCTTTCACGGTCTTTTCGGCGTCGGTTATTGTATTTCTTGACTGGCATATGTCGTCGAGCACGATGCCTTTTTCCTCGTCAAATATGACGGGGTACACTTGGCAGCCAGAAGGCCTATCGATATAGACGCTGCAACGGTTGTTTTGGGCATCGTAGAAGACGCAGTAGCCTCCGCGGTTCCTGAGTATAGCGTAGCCTTCCCTGTTGGTCCTGACGAAGAAGTCACGGTTAAAGCCGCGTTTCACTAAGCGGTCGATATCTTTTTCGGAAAGAAGCATCTCAGTTTCTGTGCAACAGACGCCACAGTTTGAACAACGCATAAAGCTTGAATTAATCTGCAGCTATTTTTCCTTTTGTCCTGTTTTCCGACTTTCTCAGGCCGCTTTCTGCATGAAGTTCGAGTTTATGAGTTCAGCCCAAGCAATGCTTCGGAGGGGTAAACGGCTTGTTTTTCGGTTTCTTGAGGGCGCGTACTCGACAAGGTTGTTTTTCCCTGAAACCTTGTGGATCCGAGTAAGTAGCACGTTCACTATGACTGCACCGTCCTTCAGGTGCAGGTTGACGTTTCTGCCTATGTAGGACTTGGCGCTGTTAGCACTGAAGCTTTCCATGCTGTTTCACCACTCGACCTCTTGGTCGGCTATTTTGTTCCAGCATTGCTGGCAGATGGGTAGTTTTTCGCCTTTTATCTCGATGTAGAGTTTTATGTTCTCGCTTTTGCAGTCGTCTTTCCATGGGTTTTTACAGTGTTCCATTCGTGTTACCTCTGAAACTCGTCTTTTGCGGTTTTCGCTTTTAAGGCAGACGTTGAATCTGCTTGTTGAAGCAGGGGAGAGGTGAGTGAAAGTGAAGCGTCCCCTACATCGTTTTTGGGCAGACTTGAGCCGTCATGTAAATCCATTTTCTTCGCTTTGTTGCAGCTTTAAAGAAACAGAAAATCTTTCCTACAACAATTGATTATAGCTAGGCTTTGCCTTTGGAAACAGCGACTGTCTTGCTTCTGCACTGATCCGCCCTTATGGGCTAAAGGTCGATTATCTGCGGCACTATCGTTTTCTTCGTAATTTGTAGCAATCCCACCGATGGCTTGTTAAGAAAAGAGGCGGGGTCAGTTGGGCTTCCAGGATTAATGAAAAGGATTTCTCCTTCCCACTTTATCCGTGGGCTATGAGTGTGGCCGTAAACGAGAACGTTGAAAGCGTTTTCCTTGGCTAAGTAAAGCATCTTGTCTGACCCGCTTAAGACGTCTGGGTCGTGGACTACGCCGATTTTCCATTCGAAAACCTTAAGGGAGTTTAGCTCGGGCAGGGCGTTCTTGACTTCCTCGCTGTCCATATTGCCTTGAACAGCTAATACAGGCGCAGATTGCTCAAGATCATCAATCACAGGCAGCTCCACAAGGTCTCCAGCGTGAACAATGTAGTCCACATTCTTGAATGCATCAAAAACTTGACGCGGAATGCTTGGTGCCCTCTTAGGAACATGAGTGTCTGAGATTAAGCCCACTGTTTTGGTGGGCTCAAAGTTTGCTGCATTTAGGTTGTTTAACGTTTGGATGCTAGTCATTTCTATGAGGACACCGAAATTGCGCTCTGTTAACTGCTACATTGGTTGATGTTAGTATAAAAAATTAATGCACTGTCATTCCGCTGAGGAAAGGCAATCGGGTCGCGAATCAAAGCGCCTCGGCAAACAGCGTTAACTCATGAACCTCTTGACGGCTTCATATAACACGCTTGTCCCGAAAACCAAGTTTTCGATCGTGATGCGTTCGTCGATGCCATGCATGCGTTTTTCCAGCTGGTCGTTGGGTTCATCAGGAATCATCGGTTGGATGCCGTAGCAGACGCTGCCTAACTCCCTGAAATAACGCGAATCGGTGCCGCCCGTAGTCAAGGTCGGAGTGACCCCGCAGTGAGGCTCAATTTCTTTGAGGACGCTGTTGATTGCGCTGTAAAGCGGTGTATCCACGGTTGATTCTGAGCCGCCGTGAATTTGGATAAACTCGAAACTCAGCTTGTCCAAGCCTACGTCTTTGAGTAAAGCCTTAATCAAGGCTACTGTTTCGTCCACGCTTTGCCCTGGAAGAATTCTGCAGTCAAAAACTGCCTCGCACTCGGAGGGAATAATGTTTTCTTTGACACCTCCGTGAATCATCGTGGGAGCAATCGTCATCTTTGTTCTAGGCCTGATTTCTTCAGCTAGGGCTCTGTCCTTTTTCGCCAATTCATCCAAGATCTGTTCGCTTTGCGTTGGGTTGGCGAGAAGACGCGAAAAGGTTTCCTCCAGTGACGGGTCCTGCTTTCCCATTTCGGCGAGGAATTCTTTGAGAGTGTGCACGTAGATGGTTGGCGCCTTGAAGTTCCCAAGTTTATCGACAACTCTGTTCATGCGGAGAACGGCGTTATCAGCCGTGTTAGGGATGGAGCCGTGGCCAGGCGTTCCCTTAGCCTTCACCTTGAGCCAAATAATCCCTTTTTCAGCCGTTTGAACTGGGAAAACCAAGCCTTTTTTCGCTTTGAAAGCCAAACCTGCCCCCTCGTTGATGACATATGGACACCAGACTTTCTCTTTGTGGTTCCTTACAAGCCAGCCTGCTCCTTCTTCGCCGCCCTGCTCTTCGTCAGCGGTGCCCGCTAAAACTACGTCGCCCTTGAGTTTAATGCCGTTTCTCTTAAGAAGTAGGATTGTCATGATTTCGACTGCAATCATGCCTTTCATGTCGTAAGCGCCTCTGCCATAGACGTAGCCGTCCTTTACCACTCCGGCAAACGGCTCAACAGTCCATTCTTTCGGGTTAGCAGCGACCACATCTAGATGCGAAAGCAAAAGAAGACTGGGTTTCTCGCCTGTTCCTCTGAGACGTGTGATTATACTGCCTCTGCCGGGCGATGACTCGATTACTTCTGCCTTGAAGCCTTCCTTTCCTATATAGTCGGCGATGAATTTCGCCGCCGCCGTCTCATTACCTGGTGGGTTGGTTGTGTCTATTCGTATCAAGTCCCTGAGAAGTTGAGTAACCTCTTCCTCTATTTCCTTTAAGATTTGGGGCGACATCCATCTGAAGCTCCTTTGAAGCGTTTATAACCGTTTTTCCTCTTAAAACTATCTGTCAGGTCAGTTCTGAATGAAAAGTGGTGTTTTTCGGCTTTCCGAATCATGATGTTTATATATGATAATAAAATGCATGTGAATGGTAAAATGTGATTGCAATGAAAGAACTAAAACCTATAGATTACAAAATCCTCTTCGAATTAATGAAGGATTCTCACAGAAGCGACAGGCAACTGGCAAAATCCCTCGGCGTTTCTCAACCTACAGTCACACGAAGAAGAGCAATGCTTGAAGACAACTTCATCGAAGGATACACAGTCATACCAAAGTTCGGACAAATAGGATTCGAAATCGCAGCGTTCACCTTCCTAAAGAGCAAACTCAAATTCAAAACAGGCGACGAGAAAACCGAAGCCCTACAAAAAATGAAGGATTGGTACCAAAAGCAGCCCAATGTGATAATGGTCTTAGATGGAAGAGGTATGGGTTGGGATGCAGTCTGCATCTCGCTTCATGAGAACTTCTCCAACTTCGCTGAGTTCATAAGGGCGCACGATTCAGAGCTGTCCGACTGGGTCGTGGAAAGCCAAACATTCCATGCCGACTTGAAAGGCGGAATAATGATCAAACCGTTCCACCTCAAGTACCTGGCGGCATCAAAGTAGTTGACGCCGGAAGATTCCATCAAAGGCGGGGTTTTTCTTATCAGCCCGTCTCAACAACCATCCTTTTAATCCCTAAGCTCGCAGTAAAGCGCAGTTTGGCATGTTTCCTGCAATCGGCTTTGAAATCAGGTAGAAGTGGCGTTTAGCGCGCATTTATCTTCTTTTGGTTCTTTTGAGAAGCCGTTTCTTGGGAAGCTTGGGTTTTTTTGGTCTTGACACATCAACAGCCAAACAAATCAACCTGCATTTATGACTATGGAGGTCAAGAAGATTTAAGGTTTAGCTTCGTATGCTTCGATATGCAAATCGCCGTTTATTTGCGCCTCGGCATATTTGAAGTTTAAAGTGTTAGTGGCGGAGGCCGTCTTGTTTGTTGGCTGCACTCAGCCTTCCGTCATCGAGGAGAAAGGAGAAGGCTTCGAAAACGGAAAAAATCTTTGGCTTGAGTTGTTAGCCTTCAACCTCAACTAGCCTCCGTCACTTACGAAGTTAGGTTGCTCAAAAACGCATATAAGATTTAGGAACCCAGAATAAGCGTTGAAAATATGGATTTAGCCTACAGCTAACACGCCTTCAAGGATGCTTTTCTCGGGGATATTCAGCTCCTTGGAAAGCCATGCTTTCAGGACTTGGGAGAATTTCGGAAGTTGCCCGCTGTAGGTGATTATTCTGTTACCCTTTAACGCGTCTGCTTGGAAGATTTTCTCCTCTTCCTTGTAGGAGAAAGATAACGTTTGGGCCTGAGCTGCTAAGTTCAGAAAGTCTTCCCATTGTTTGCAGCGAAGAGTTAGCGAAGGACCCACCGCTTGCGTTGGTAAGGCTGCAGTTGACGGTACAGGTGCAGCTTCTTGTGGTTCTTTCGACGTGGTGACCGGGGCTTCTCGCGGTACGCCTGAGATGTAGCCCATTAGGTTCGTGACTTCTTTCTGCAGGCTGCCTATTTTCTCGTCGAGTTTTTCCACTTTGCCGCCGAGGTCGCCGGTTTCTCCAAGTTGCTCGGTTACGGTCGCCAACTCGCTGATTAGCTTGTCTAAGTCTTTCTCATGTTCTTTGAGAACGTTTATTATGAAATCTAAGGCTTCTAATGAGTCATCCTTAGATTGCGGATTCTTCGCCAATCTATCTATCCCCCACTTGTCTGACTTCAATATGGGGGAACTATAAATAAACCTAGCGAATTTGCAAGTAATATCGCAGTAGCGTCATAGCTATACTTATTGACAATTATCTTTCTTAATATCTGACATTTTACGATACCGACGACTCAGCATCTTCAAATGTGCAAAAAACTGAAAAAAGAAGCCTTGAAAAGCGCAAATCGCCTAATGCGTGGGTTTTCGGTCTAAAGCTGCTTAAGCTGCTCCTTGAAAAGCGCCCGGCTATCCTCAATAACCGCTTGCTTCTCTGCCTCAAGGTCAAGGCTACCCTTTAACGCTTCAACATCAACCTTGAAGTTCGCCGCGGCTAAGTTTTGAAGCGCCGCTTCCAGCTCGATGACTTCCCTGCGGTTGTCTTTGTCGCCTACGAACCTGCCTAGTAACAGGTCGTTGAGCAAGTAGTACGCGTTAACTAAGGTTTTGGCTGTCTGGAAGTTCGGCGGGTTATCTTTGATGTCGTCTTCGAGCTTTAAGTCCCCAAAGTATCCGTATGCGGCCTTTAAGATGCTGAAAGCTTCTTTTGAAGCATCTCTCGGCATCTTCGTTTTCGCGGTTGCGGAGATTTTTGAGTAGTCCAGCTTGAACGGTGGCAGAGTTTGCCCGACAAAATCCAGTTTCTCGCTGAATCCTCCTGCGTAGGCTTCGATCTCTTGCCAGTTGATGCGTTTGTCCTGCAGGGCGATGAGCAGGTTAAAGGTTAAGTCAACTACGTCGACGGATTTGTTGATCACTGTCAGCAGCTCAGTTCTGCGCATAGCGTTTTTCATGTTGATTTCTGCTGTTTGTTTCTCCTGGATTTTACGTTTCTCTTCGAGGACGCTGTTGACTTGGTCAATAAGCGTCTTGAATGAGCCTGATTTTTCTTTTAAGTGGAACATTTCAACGTTACTTTGCGATGTTAACGTTAGTCTATTGCCTTCACCCTCTGCTTTTTCGACTTCCGCCATGGGTATCTCGCGGATTACGACCCACTTTTTCCTGAAGAAGCCTTTAGTTGCTGAAAATCTGATTTTGCCGTCAGAAACCTCGAATTTGCCGACTGCAACGCTTTTGGTTTTCCTTTTGCTCTTCGGTTTCTCAGGCGTTTTCTCCGGTTCTTGCGGAGCAGGTTGGGGTGCCTGTTGAGGTTGGCTCTCTTCTGGGTGAGATATTTGAGGTTCCGGCTGTGGTTCGGGTTGGGGTTGGAGCTTCTGTGGAGGTGGCTGTTCTTGAGGGATCTGTGCGGGTTCTTGTAGTGGCTGTTGGGTTTCCACTTGGAGCTGTGGCGTTTCCGGTTGCGGCTGAGCGGGTTCCTGTTGAGTTGGGGGGGTCTCCAGTTGGGGTTGTTGAGCTTCAATTTGTGGCTGTGGGTTTTCTGTTTGTGGCTGAGGGGGCTGTGGGTTTTCCTGCTGCGGCGTCGTCTGCTCGATTGGCTGGGCGTTCACCTGCTCCGCGAAGGTGGAGAATGTTTCTGTCCCGTACTTGGCATTGAACCATTCAGTTGTGCCTTTCACGGTCAAGCTGAGTTGGTTCCCTTCGCTTTCGATGTGTTCAATCTCGGGAACTGGGATCTCGCGTACGATGACCCACTTTTTCCTGAGGAAGCCCTTCGCCGCGAAGAACTTCACTTTGCCGTCGGAGACCTCGTATTTGCCGACTTGAAGTGCCTTCGACTTATTCATCGGCTTCTCTTTCTGAGGTTCTTTCGGTGGGTCCTGCTGCGCGGATGCGTCTTGAGTTTTCTCTTCGTTCAGCGTCATTTCAGGTCTTATTTCCTTATGGATTCCTCAATTTATAAACCAATGCATTAAACGCGACCATTTTAGGCTGAGCAGTCATTTGGAAAGGCGTTAAGTCAACGGTTCGGTCCTTGGGGGTTTGTTTCCGCATTCTGGTGAGGCAGTTTCCGCAGGGTTGCATGTGGATTCGGGGTCAGAATCGTGTGTTCAGAAAAATTAAAAGTGGCTGACGCCCAATGTTTGTGGGGAAGGGGGTAAACCTATGGAAAAAGTAAAGTTCGCCTTAACGATACTCTCAATAGCCATCATAGTCGTGCCTTTAGCGGTGGAGGTTTACGCTTACATAAACGACCCAGTCGGGATGGTTATTCCCCCTCAAATTGCATCCTTAATGAACAGCAATAGCTCAGGCGACAACTCCGGTCAACAGATGCCACAAACGGCTCAGGAGTCGTCGACGCAGAACCAGACCTTACCGAACTTTCAGTTCCCGCAGCTTGTAGGTCAACCCCAGTATGACCCGTCCACGGGCGCCTTCAGTTGCTCCTTCAACTTTACTAATCCGTTGACCACGCAGATTTCGCTCCAGCAGTTCTCAGCTGAAGTGGTCGGCGAAAATAACGTTCTCCTCGGCAACGTTTCCATAACGTCTGTCAACGTTGCGGCTGGTGCAAACGCAGTCGTACCTTTGACTGGGACGCTGAGCCAAAGCGCCGTGAACCAGCTTGAAGCAGAGTACCAGAGTGGCAGCCTAAACGTCTCCTTGAAGAACGTTAACATGGATCTCGGCGGAGTCACCGTGCATATTGACGAACTTAACGACATCGGGCAGATTCTTGCATCAGAGGGGATTATCCCCAGCCCCACACCTGTAGGGTAGGCGAGTGAGATGGCTTCGAAGATTAACGGGTTGAGCAAAATGGCTTTGAAGATTAACTGGTTAGGTTTCGCTGCGGGGGCAGTCACGTTGGTGACGCTGGCGATGTCCTTCACCAACCCCTGGTGGCAGCTGACAATCGGGCAGAGCCTCATAAAAATCACAGCTTCGCCGGTCAGGATGGGCCTCGGCTTATTTGGCACCCAGTTGACGGTGCCTTTGGTTTGGGCGCTTAACGTGGTGATGATATTGACTTTCGCAGCAAGCGGAATCGTGATGCTCATCTACTCGGTTTTTCCCACGAAGCCGTACGCGAAGCATCTTCTTGGCTTCTCATGGAAGAAACCCTTGTACTCCGTCATCGGCTTCGTTGTGGGTCTCATAATCATCCTGCTGATCATGGGACAATTCGGCTTGTACCTGCCCCTGAACAGCTCCGCAACAGTCACGTTGCCGTCAAACTGGACACAGGGCGCCACCATCACCGCATTAGTTTCAGGCAAATTCCAGTTTACCTTCATGCTTGCACTCGTAGCCGCGGGGCTCTGTATGGCAGCAAAATTCACTCATGGCCTGTTTGTTGAACCGCTCGTCCCAGCTGAAGCGGCAAAAGCGCCAGTCCTACCTGCGGCACCAGTTGCGTGAGTTTTCCTTCAGCTTCTGTGTTGGGAATTTGTGTGGAACAGCTGGTACGCTGTCGGGGCGGTTTGTGGGCGCCATCTCTTTACCTTTGTTTTTTGATGCTATGAGCAGGGTACCCCTATCGGTCTTTTTAAGCAATTTTACATTGGGTTTTTGATGTAAAATTGGGGGTACCCCTTTCGGTCCGGCTGCGTGATAAACCCATTTTTACAAGGGAATTTTGGTGTAAAAAGTAGACCCCTCGGGTAGACGCATCTAAGTCAGGGCTTGTTTCTGGTTGCTTCTTTGATTTTGGACTTGAAATGCGGTTTTTGCCTGCGTGGAAACAATTGAAGAAAGATAAGTCACGTTTCGAATAGGCAGCGGCTTCTAACCGCCAGTGGGCAACCTTCAAGCTACGGAGCAATCAGCGGCAAAAACCGTTAAGGTTTAAAGCAAAGCCAACACTATTTATGAAAACGCAAAACCACAGACGCAACCAAAAATGGGGCTTTCGGCTAGCTTGGTCCAGGCTTGTAGCCTCGGGCGCTATAGACCCCGGTTCAAATCCGGGAAGCCCCACCAGCTATTTTCAATAGATAGCAAAAATAGGATTTGGACTAAGTATTGAGGATTCAATAGTCTTATTAGAATTATCGCCAAGATACGGGCTCACCTGAGAGAATGAACAGCAAAAAAGCCTCCGTTGGCGACCGCATAAGTATTCTACACATCGATGATGATGTTGGTTCATTAACTGTTTCCAAGGAAATCCTAGAATCAATAGGAGGCTTCATGATTGATACCACAACCGCAGTTGACTCCGCCGAGGAGAAGCTGAAAGTCGCCAATTACGACGCAATAGTTTGCGACTATCAAATGCCCGTGAAAAATGGTTTGGAGTTCCTAACCGAACTGCGCGGGCGAAAAAACAACGTTCCCTTCATACTTTTCACTGGAAGAGGCAGAGAAGAAGTAGCCATAAAAGCACTAAACCTAGGCGCAGACGGCTACGTCAACAGACAAGGTGACCCAGAAACCGTCTATGGCGAGCTGTCGCATCTCGTGAAGTCAGCTGTTGCACGCAAACGAGCCGAGGAAAAAGTAAAAGAAAGCGAAGAAAAGTACCAAACTACTTTCGAGTCGTCTCTGGACGCCCTTATACTCGTTGGAAGAAACGGATTCTTCGACTGCAATAGAGCAGCGCTTAAGCTCTTCAAATGCAAGTCGATTTCGGATTTCAAGAAAAAGCATCCGAAAGATTGGGCTCCAACTTTCCAGCCTGATGGCGCTCCATCCAAAGCTGTCTCTGACGGCCACGTCAAGAAGGCATTTGAGACCAGCAAAGACCACTTTTTCTTTGTTCATCAACGAAGCGATGGAACAACCTTTCCAGCGGATGTTTTGCTAACTACATTAAAAATCAGAGGCGAGACCGTTTTGCAGGCTACTATTCGAGACATCACCAAGCAAAAGGAAGCGGAGCAGCAACTAAAAGATCACCAAGAAAGAATTGCCTTAATGAACGAAAAGTTGCTCGTAGTCGGCAGTCTTACCCGCCATGACGTTCGAAACAAGCTCTCTGTCATACCCTTCTATTCTTTTCTGCTGAAGAAGAAATACGGCAACCATGCAGACATAGTAGAAATGCTTAACAAAATAGAATCATCGGTAAAAGACTCGCAAAGAATATTCGAGTTCGCCAGAATGTACGAGCAGCTTGGCGTAGAAAAGCTAGTCTACATTGATGTGGAAAAAACAGTTAACGAAGCTTTTGATTTATTGTCTAACCTTGACCTTGAAGTAATCAATGATTGCCACGGACTTGAACTTTTAGCAGACTCTTTTCTCAGGCAATTATTCTACAACTTTATCGATAACACAATCAAGTATGGCGAAAAGACAACAGAAATCAGAGTGCACTTTAAGAAAAACGAAGATTACGTTCGGCTAATCTACGAGGATGATGGCTTAGGCATCACTTTTGAAAATAAAAAACATCTCTTCAAGCAAGGCTTCAGCACAGGAGGCAGTAGCGGCTTCGGTCTGTTTTTAATAAAGAACATGATGGACTTTTACGGTTGGCGTATCAAAGAAAAAGGCGTTCCCGGAATCGGCGCTAAATTTGAAATAACCATTCCGAAATTAAACAAGACCAAACAAAGCAACTACCACATAAACAAATAGTCACAATCTCTGGCTACGCTAGAATTTCGACTTTTTCTCGATGGAAAAAGATGCGCGACGGCAAATTAAGCTGCTGCAAAATGCTTAAATCCCCTTCCTCGCCTTACCGCTTTCATAGGAGATTGAATTTATGGAATCTAATTTCATCAAAGTTGCAACCAAATCTGAGGTTGAGCCTGGAAAAATGAAAGCAGTCAAAGTAGAAGGAAAAGACATGCTCTTAGTCAACGTGGGCGGCAACTTCTACGCAATCAACCTGAAATGCACCCATGCCGGAGGCGACCTGTCAAAGGGCACTTTGGAAGGAAACATAGTGACCTGCCCCAAGCACCACTCAAAATTCGACGTCACCACAGGCAAGTTAGTTTCACCGCCTAAAATGGGGCTTTTCCACCCCAAAGCTGACGATGAAACCACGTACCAAGTCAAAGTTGAAAAAGACGACGTCTTGATTAAACCATAGGCAAAACATTTTTCTTTCTTTGTCCTCTAAAAGTAATTGAGCGCTTATGGCAAAAAAACCTGAAATCATGCCGGTTCTGTTTGTCGGTCATGGTTCGCCGATGAACATCGTTTTGGACAACAGCTACACCCGCAGCCTATTGCAAGCAGCCAAAGCGTTGCCTAAGCCATCTGCAGTCCTCGTGGTTTCAGCCCATTGGCTAACCAACGGCACTTACGTGACGTGCGTGGACAAACCCAAGACAATCTATGACTTCTACGGGTTCCCAAGCGAACTGTACCGCCTCAGCTATCCGAGCCCAGGCGCACCGAGAGCCGCCGAGTTAACCATGAAAGCGGTGAGCTCCACACGGGTCGGCTGCGGCGACTGGGGTTTGGACCATGCCGCTTGGTCGGTGCTGCGGCATATGTACCCGGAGGCGGATGTTCCTGTTTTCGAGATGAGCCTGGATTATTCGCCGTACAACAGCTGGAACCCGAAGCCGCTGGAGTACCATTACCGATTAGCTTCAGAGTTAGCTCCATTGAGAGAAAAAGGAATACTCATAATCGGCAGCGGAAACATCGTCCACAACCTCGGCCTAATAGATTTCAACATTGACGCTAAACCGTACGATTGGGCAGTTAAATTTGACGGAAAAATCAAGGAAGCCCTCGCCTCAGGCAGCCACCAGCAACTCATCAGCTACCTCGGGTTGGGAAAAGAGGCGGTTTGGGCGGTGCCAACGCTGGATCATTACCTACCGATGATTTACGCGATTGCCCTGCAACGGAAAGGGGAAGAATTAAGGTTCATCCATGAAGGTTTCCAGAATGGCTCTGTCTCGATGAGGACCTTCCAAATCGGCTAGTGATGAAGAAAAAGGGATTGCCAGCTGTATGCTCCTCCGACCTTTAATCATAAATATTCAATGCTGAGCAGAAAACCATGTTTCTTTAGCAAAAAGGACGCTTGCCTCTTTTTTGTGTAGGAAATCTTTTATTCAAATCGAACAATCAAAATAGTAAGGAATACAAAATGAAAAGTTTGGTAGTCTACTACAGCAGGGCAGGAAACACTAGATTCGTCGCGCAGGAAATCGCCGCGGAGCTCGGATCAGACGTCGAGGAAGTCATTGATTTGAAGAGACGTGAGGGAACAATGGGCTGGGTGTCCGCGGGCAGAGATGCGATGGGCAACAGGGAAACGGAGATAGGTGAAACAAAAAAGAACCTTGACGACTTCGACCTTATCGTTATAGGCACGCCTATTTGGGCGTGGAGTCCAAGCGCTCCCATCAGGACATACATTAGAAAGCACAATTTCGCGGGCAGGAAGGTTGCATTGTTCTTCACTTTGGATAACAAGCCGAGGCAAGCTGTGGAAAAAACGAAGACGCTTATGCCCGGCGCAGATTTTGTGGGGGAATTTTTGCTGGTGAAGCCGACTAAAGACAGAGAAGCGTCCAAAAAGAAAATCGCCGAATGGTGCGACAGCCTTAGGGCTAAGCTGCCGAGTTAGAATCGTGAAATGGCGGATAAGCCGCTTTTTTCAGCTGAGTTTGCTGTGTTTGGATTTATGGCGGAGCCAGGCGACTCCATAAACAGAGCACAAACAAGTCGTACAAGCGTTTGCTCCTGTTAGCTTCATAGACGATACTTCCTCCTGTTAAATGTCGGGTGATAATTACTTTTGTGAAAACTGATTTTGCAATGGTTTGCGCAAATATTATTGAATTATTGAGCAAAGTGGACAGATTTTCATAATGTAACACGCTAATTATATATACGCGCTTAGGGTAATCATGCCGTTTAACAAAAAGTACTTTTTGAACATGCAGGTGCTTTGTGGCTCAACTTAAAAAAACCGCTTCACAAATAACCAATAAGCACAAGAGAATACGAGTTTTACATGTCGATGCAGACTCAGAATTTCTAAAGATTTTCAAACTGATAATGATGGAGATGGACAACCAACTTGATATTGACGAGGTGCGTTCTGTTAAAGAAGCCTTCGCTAAGCTGAAACGTAAAAAATACGATGTGGTTATTTCTGATTATGATATGATTCAGAAAGATGGACTTCAGTTTTTGAAAGAATTGCGCGAAGCAAAAAACAAAATCCCTTTCATACTCTTCACTATCAGAAGCAAAGAGGAGTTACCACCGAATGCACTAAACTTTGAATTTACACACTACATTTCCAAATATGGAAACGCTGAAACAGTTTTCAAAGAAATGGCAAATACAATAGTCGCCTATGCAGAGATTTGCACTTAGGCAACTTAAGTTCCACTGTACGACTTTTCGCAGAACTCAAACTGGACTTTTCAACGATAAATCTGACGACAGTTAACAGAAAAACCTCTTATGACAAAGAATTGCCAAAAAGAACTATCAACCGAAAAGTAACACCCCTTTCTTGTCGGGCATTTTACTGAAAAGGTAACATAACCCTGCTAAGCTATGGAACCACGAAAATAGAAAAAGAAAAGATGATTTTGTGTTTTTAGACGGGCGTCGGCTGGGTTGGTGGCTCTGCATAGGTAGCCGGCGGCGGTTGCTCAGACTGGGGTTTCATCTGGAAGAACGCGATAGCTAGCAAAAGCACAGCGATCCAGACCACGACGACTCCGATTAAAACAATAGTCAAAGCAGCCCCAATTATCAGCAGCAAAGACGCAGTTGAGAACATGCCTACGCCTGATTTGACGGCAAGAGTCTTCAACGACTTCCTCGCAAGGAACGCCCAGACAAGTAGGAAGGCCCAGAAGATTACTAACGCCAAAACTACTAGACCTACGAAAGGAAGAATGCCGCTGGCGTTCAAGTGCGATGTTTGAGCTGTCATACCCCTAAGCTTCGAAATGTCGGACCATTTCCCGTCCCAGGAGGGATAAATCTGTAGCAGAAAATCTTTGAGTTGATTAACGTAAGTGAAGAACGCCACGATGCCCACTACCGCTGCGACCACAGCCCCGACTATGCCTGCGATAAATCCGTACAATGAATAGCTGAAGATGCTTTGATCTTTGTAAACGCTCGCCATACCGTTCAGTGCAATAAGAATCAGTATTAATCCTAGTAAAGACGCAACAGCCAAATACGGTATCCCTAAGACTCCGAAGAACCCGATCAGAGTCAGGATAGCGCCTACTCCGCCCAATGTTTTGCTTGTTTCTAAATTCATTGCTTATACCTCTGTTTTTGTGGTCTAACTCAGGATAAAAGCTTTTTCATGTAGGTGCCTGCATGCTTGAAGACCACACACAGAAATCCAGTTTGCTATGCACGAAGATTTGTCAGCTAAGCGTGTTTAGGCAAAGACTTCAACGCCTGATGCTTTCCTTAAAGCCCCGTTTGCTCAGCCTTGTCAGGAGCAAAACAAGCGGTACCAAGACCAGCAGCAACAAAATCATCGACGCCGGGAATTCAGGGACCTTTGGCGTGGGGGTTGGCGACGCTGATGGGCTGTTTGTAGGGTGCGACGTAGTAGCCGTTGAGGTAGGTGACGCGGACGCAGTCGGCGAAGTGGAGGTTGAGGACGTGGTGACGGCTCCGTTTGTCACTGTGACTGGAATGTCTTCGGAAGTGCCTGACCCTGGCGCTACATAACTTGCCAGCTCGGGGAGTTTTGACTCAGATGAGCTGAGCGTAAGATTTGATTGCCCAGCGCTCGTCACCTTGAAGGTGAAGGTTGCTACTGTTGCGCTTCCGCTCCATGGCCCCGCTGGGTTTTCTGAGGTTGCAATGAGGTTGTATTCGCCAGTTTGCTGGCTAGCCGTGTCCTGAACTGACAGAATGGGTGTATTCAGGATGCCACTGGAAACTCCGACGAAGGACTGGTTACTCTCCAGTTTTAGCATGGACGTATCCCACGTCAACTCAATGTCTACGCCGTAGAGGTTCTGAACATTGCTGATTTGTATGTGAACCGTGAAGGTTTGACCGACTGAGACCATGTTGCTGGAAGGCGAAACTACTATAGTGGCTGTTTGGGCCTTAACCGTTTGAACAGGTAAAACAATTAACAAAGAAGCAACGATAATCAGTAAAGCCGCTAAACTATTTTTCCTCTGGTTAGATCGCATTATTTTTCGCCTTTACCATTTTCGATTAGATTTACTATTTTATCCCTTCCCTTTTTAACCCTTCGTACCTTCCCCTCACGCTCAAGAGCAGAAAGCAGCTGGCTCGTCTTGGCTTTCGAGAATTTGCATTGCTCCGTGATAGCAGACTGATATGCGATGCCACCGCTAGCGCGAAGCTGTCTGAGCACTTTTTCTTCTTCCGTCACAGGCAAAGTCAAAGCTGAAGGCATCGGTGACACGGGTTTTTGACGCCGCTTTGTTGCAAGGGACCAGGCGGCGATGACTGCTGCAACAGCCGCGACCGCCGAAGCAGCTGCAATCTCGTAAATGGGCAGCTGGGGTGAATTGGCTTCAGCGCTTTTCTGAGATGTCAGCACGATGCTCGGCTTCTCAGCCACGAAAAACTGGGTTCCAAACCACTCCAAAGTCTGCGCAGAGATATCTTTCTGGTCAGGCGTAGGAGTAACCGAGTCTAAAGTGCAGTTTGCTGGGTAAGTGATCTGCAACTCGCCGTCGCCGTACAACTGATCGAAGAAACCGTTCGCGCTGAAAACGTCGCCTGCCACCAGTCTGTTGCCGTTTGCCACGCTGAAATTTAGCCATGTAAACGTGTAGTCGGTGTTCGTGGAGTCGTTCGAGGAGGGTACCGTGGTCATCTGAAGCGAATCGGGGTCGACGCTCATCTGTCTGTGTGTCTGAGAAGCTGCGGCAGCTACGAGAGCTGTGATTCTGTTCTGGAAGGCAACCCAAGTGTCGACTGACCCGCCTACGGCTGTGACTTGGTGTATGGTCCATGTTGCCGAAAGATCGGTGTTGAGTTGAACTTGGTATTGTGTGTAGGTTTGAGCCTGTGCTCTGCCTGAGAGGACTATTATCAGAGTAAACGCTGTGATAATCAGGAGCGCAGCTGAGGTGCGATGCTTCATTTAAACCTGTATAGGAAATTGTTATCAATTGTTATTTAAGGGTTGTAGATTGCTGCTATACTTTCCGTGGATTCGGCTTATCCGCACCCCCCGCATAAATTGGCGCATGCTTTTTTGTCTGAAGTATTACTACACGTCACTTAAGCGTAAATTCGCCGATTTTCAGGAAAACGAAAGCTACAAAGGGATTAAAACAGATAAGAGACCTGAATAAACGTTAGTGAACTAAAATGAACCATCTCCTTCGGCATAAATTGAAAAGGCGCTCAGAAACGCTTTTATTTCCCAGTGAACAAGTGCTAAATTGCAAAAAAGGTGAACAAAATGAAAAGCAAATTCGGAATAATCCTGCTCGCAATCTTCGCGGTTAGCTCATTAGCTTTCACTGCAAGCGCGTACGCTACGCCCTTTATGAGCTACAACACGGTGCCCAATACACCAGCAACCGCTGTTAGTTTTCAGCGGAGTTCAGTGCGCATGTACGGTTCCGTAGACAATTGGCTCACAGGACCAACTCCCACTCCAGTTAAGGGTGCAATTGAAGTACTAAGCCGGACAGCGATCGGACCCAAAACCACTGTTCAGGGAAGTGCAGCCATGGCAATCTGGACAACCAACACAACTCGAGCCATTTCAGCAGTCAGAACACGTGAAAATTTCACATACACTTTCTACACTGCAAGGCTGGTCATGGGCAACTTCTCAGCTTTGGACTATAACGGCAACGCCTTCTATATGAACGGCACCTGGAACGTGTGGAACATCACTGAAACCTTCGTAATTCACACCAACGACACTACAGGACGCATAACCTCAATCAAAGGCGATTGGAACGCTGTGAACCTTGCAACCGATGCTTACGGGAACTTGACGGTTCCATCTGGCTGGACCACGTACACCCTTGCGATTAATGGTGTAGATCCGTTGACTGGGAAAGTCATCTTTGAGAGGACGATTTCCACGGTGTTCAACCCATTCATGTTGGGCACTGACAGCAGTTCCACGACGGTGACGAAGTCAGACCTTGACAGCATTGTTTCAGCTTACGGTTCGATGCCGGGCTGGGGCAACTACAACATCAACATGGACTACTGCATGCACTACCGAATCGACATCTGCGACCTTGCAACTGCGGCGGCAAACCTGAACTCGTCTTAATCAACCGCCCCCCTCTTTTCCTCTATTTTCTTGCCTCATTTCTTAGTCAAAAGCTACAACGGTATATTCGTGAACTTCACTGCATAGGAACGCCTATCAAAGAAGTTGGCAGCATAGACCACGTTATTGTTGGGTCTGGCTGGTTTTGATGAGCCGCTCCACTGGGAAACCCTTGGATTTGGCGAACTCTACCAGTTCTGCATAAAGCGCGTCTGGCATCTGAGGCGTCCGCGAGAGAATCCACAGGTAACTGCGACTCGGCGACCCAACCACCGAGTACTCGTAGTCCTTGCCCAGCTTGATGATCCAGTAGTCCCCGTAGAAAGGCCAGAAAAACGTCACCTTCAACTTCGCACCCGTGGCTTGGTCGACGATTTTCGCCTTGCCCTTCGCCCGCTTAACCTTACCATCTCTGGCACATTCGTTGAGTACGGACACTGAGCCGTCCTTGTTCAAGTCGTAGGTCGCCGTCACATCCGAGCAGTCCTTCTCGAATCCTGCGGGCAAACGCGCAACCTCAAACCACCTGCCCAAATAACGCTGCAAATCAACATGTCCAACAACCTCAAGGTTATCACGTTCAGCATTCGACATAAAACCAACCCGATCCTTAACTGCTTCGAACAATCGCGCCCTTTTAATGTTACGTTTTTAGGTCTTCTCAATTCTCCGGTTGATTGCTCTTCTTGTCAAATGTCGGTTGATACCAATCGTGGTTCATGTAGAAAGGCGCAGCTGATAAGTAAGAACTTGACAAAATGCCTGCAGATAGGCCCGTAAAGGTACATGTAGAACTACGCTATTGATGAGAACGCTGGTGCACGCCACATAAGTTGAAAAATAGCTGTAGAGTGCTATCGATTCTCAAAACCAGTGCTTTACAGCAATTCTAGAACAAATACAGGCCTGAAGGAAAGCAAGCGTGCAACCGATAGAAAACGATATTAACACCTTGTTCCGAAAAAGATTCAGGGGATAGGAGCAAATGACAACTAGTAGTAATCCGCCTATAGACTTTACCCATTGGCTACTTCGATTAGTGGCATACATCATCGATTCGATAATACTCGGCATCGTCATATTCATAATAGTGCTTCCGTTTCACGGAGGATTTGTCACCATAGGCGTTGTCTGGATAGTACTTGCGTTGCTATACTTTACTCTCTTGGATGTCTACTGGGGCGCAACAATAGGTAAAAAGCTCTTGGGCTTAAGTGTCCAAATGGAGAACGGGGGCAAAGTATCCATCACGGAATCGTTCATTCGCAACATAAGCAAATTCTTCATTCTTCTTCCGATTCTGGACTGGCTGATAGCTATGGTGACGAGCGGAAATGACAGGCGACAAAAATTCACTGACCGCATTGCAAAAACAACGGTGGTTCAAACAAAAAAATTAGTTGAATCAGCTACGCCCTCTGCACCTGCGTAACAGAAACTCACCTTAATCAAAGTCCCTTTTTTCTATAAAAAACCTCCAACACCTAACAACTTCGATTTCCAATGACATTTTCGTTTTTCAGCTTTTTTGACGAAAGCCCTTGTTAGACGTGGACGTTGTAGCATTAGCGGGGGTTGTTGTCGTCGTTTTGCATGTCAATTATCCTATATGGCTTCTCTAAACTTCTCAGCGTACACAGCGAACGTCAAATCATTGCCTTCAAAGAAAACAGTTATGTTCTTGAAATGTGGGTCCTTCTTTATTTTCGAACAGAACGATCTCATGCATTTAATCTCTATTATTTTAGCGTGGAAACCGAACATCCGATAGAGGAAACTTGAAAATTCCGCGATTTGTTCTGGGATTTTTCGCTTTGGAATCATGTAGTCAGCTTCTAGTAGTATGTATACCTGATTTCTTGTCGGTTCTCCTAACGAGGCAAGGGTCTCATCGATTGCCTCTATTAGCAAGTCGTTTAATCTTTGGACACTTTGCATTTTTTTCTCTTCTCTATGATCCAAGACCAGCTGAGTATGCTATTTTTATCTGCAGTACTCTCTTGTTTCAAAGAATTCAGCGACAGTCAGGCAATATTAAGTCTGTTGCCAGTGTTGAAACATATCGCTCTCCACAATATGCATGTTTTTTGTTTCGTTCTGTGGCTGCCTGTTCAATTTCCGTTTGGTCGCGGATGCAAAGCGTTAAATAGCGATAACCAGAGAACTGTGGAAACACTCAAGAAGAGGCGGCAAAAATGAGAAAGAGTCTGCTTGGACTATGCGCATCTGTCGGATTGTTAGGTTTGTTTTATTCAGTTGGGGCAGCTCATGCTGACGCAGTAAACACCACATTACCATATGGTTTGTGGTTTGTAATTGCAGTGATTGCTATTGTTCTGGCTCTTGTAGGCTGGTTGATATTGAGATGGGCTCATCAACATAGAAAACAGGGCTAGCAAGTCGTTTTGCATTTTGTTGGATAACTGGGTTGCTTTCATGGCGTTTGTGGCCTTCGTTGATTTCGCAATTGCATTGTCTTTGACAATCATTATAGAATGCAGCGTTGTCTTCGCCTTTGGATTTCGAACAAGAAATGATTTGTTAGCTGTCACAGGGATTAATTTGATAACCAATCCGCTTCTTAACTGCTTCATCTCTATTGCTAAAGGTTTGAACCTTTTTCAGGTCAACATATTTAGTTTATTGCTCTTGGAGCTAATTGTTGTATTGGCGGAATGGAGAATGTTGGTTTATTCTGTCGATGGAAGTACTAGAAAACTGCTGATAATTTCATTTGTTATGAATATGTGCTCTTTTTCGGCAGGTTTGATTCTTTTCAATTCGTTTTAGCGCACAGCTTTACGCTGGCTTGTAATGCGCACATCCGTCTGGCGTTGAACACTAAGGATGCAGTTTTTTGGTGACTTATCCAATTTCTGGTTTAGTTTACTAGATTGCGATGTTGCATTAGAAGTGGGGGATGATGTCGCCGTCCCAGCCGTAGGGCTTGATAGTTTTCTGGGACTCTAAATCCCTGTGTTCTTATTGTTGCTTTCTAGTTATAAGCTTTTAGAAGGAGTTAGCGCGTGTGTTTTACTTCGTTGATTAATCCTAGTTTAATCTAATGATCTTTTCCTTGTTTTAGTCATTCGGTCTGAAATATGCGTGCAGGCATTCGGCAAATCTTATAAAACGTTTCAGCTAACTATGACAGGTGCTCCGACATGAACAGGCAAGTTAACGTAGCGTTGATTTCGCTTCTTGTCTTGCTTTGCCTAATTCCATTTGTAAGTGCGGCTTCAGAGACTTTTACTGTACCGAAAAACGGTTCACAAACTATTCTTGTAAATATGAACCAAGGTAATTATATCAGTGGAGATGTGTGGGTCTCGTTCGGCTTGTCCGATGCTGCAAACGCAACCGTTAACCTCAAAATCACTGGCCCGAACGGATCTACTGTCTCTAATCTAAATGTAACTATGAGTTGGATTTTCTCGTTTACAGCTTCAGTTACGGGCGCATACGCATTTGATTTTAGCTCGCTTCCTTCATTTTCAAGCAAAACCGTGACGTTTACCTACACCGTCTCGTCAAGCGAACCGAATAACGGCTTCGGCTATAGCTCGCCACCTCCGAGCAACATTTTATCAATCGTCGTCTCGATTTCGTGGTTCTTTCCTGTAGTCGGCATAATTGCTGGTGTCGTTTTATACATCCGACGATACACTCATAGGTACAATGAACCCGCAGACACGCCATATGTCCCACCACCATATATTCCACTGCAGGATGATGCTAAACCAGAAGGAAAGGCTAACGAAATAACTAACACAACCAACAATGCATCTGTTTCTGAAGAGGACAGAAAAAGAGGCGTTTTATTGAGCTGCAGAAATGCTTGGTTGACTGAGACTGAGTTTTGCTATTGCCGTAGTTTGTGGCATGTATCTGACATGGTTGAGGCTTGGGTTAACAACCTCGGTACATTAACCATTAAATTCAACAATGGCGAAACACATGACTTCAGGTTTGCTCCAGACAGCGCCGCCATGAATTCCATCGTTGGGCAATATTTTCTTAAGGGGGACGCTGCCCTTCTTGAAGTTAGCGAGGATGTAAAAGCGAAGAGTCATCAATGGGCTAAAGTCATTAACAAGCTCATTTTTTCCAAGGATACGTTCCCCTGAAACGGGAACTTCAAATGCTGGGGCAGAATGACAGCTGACTTAAGCTACGCCTCCATTTTCTTGGTCTGCACTGCAAAAAAAGAGTGCTTAGGTGCGAGGGGGGTGCCCTTTAGGGAAGTGTTCCTTGCTACTGAGGTGTTTTTGCTTAAAAGTTAAAGAGTTAGTTTTCCGTGTGCTCTTTTCCATGTCTCCGCACATTTTAGGTATTTTTCGTAGCCATTTTGCGTGATAAATTCAAGCTGCTTCTTGTATTGCCCATATTTGTAGCCATTCTTTTTCCAGAATGACCCCAAAACTTCACAGGGATAATTCTCACAATCGGCGCAAGTCTCTAATTTCTTTTCAACAAAACAGCAGACTTTCATTCTACATCTTGCTTTGCTTGCGTCTCGTGTTCCTGCTTCATACCCGAGCTTGCAACCACGGCAGTGCTTTTGGTTTGGGTATTTCTCTGTTTGCCATTTTAGGCAAGTCTTACAGTAGGCTCCGCAGCAGCCGATTTCTCTAATAGTCAAAGGATTTAACCCTGCAATTCTCAGTTGTCTTTACTTCTATTTGACAATTTGCTCTTGGGGGTTTCCGTTTGTTTTTTGTGTTTTGTGGATGCCAAAAAACGGCTTTCTGATTACTCTTGTGCAAACATAGAGTAACTCCTTCTTAGTTCGTCTTTCTAAGAAGAACATCGAAAGAAACAGAATCCTCTCCATGGCACTAAAGCTACAATATTAGAGCAAATCTTTGAGGTTGTGCCACATTCAGGACATACTAACGGTAACTTCTTTTGGTAATGCATTAACTCAAACATGCATGTTAAGGCTTGTAGATTATTAAGGAGCCGCTTTCTTCTTTTACAGCTAAATTTCTTTCGGCTGTTAGCTCTTTAATTTCTTTAGAGATGCAATCCCCTTTTATTAATAGGGTAAATCCACCGTTCTTACTCTTTTCAATCGATACAAGGGAAAACGCACATAAGCGTTTATCCACTATTTGCCTCAGTAAGGCTACAGCTTCTTTACGCTCCAAGATGTACCCACAACAGGCAGTTTAGCGCTTATCACGATATAAGTGTTTAGCAAAACTGTCAAAAATCAGAAAAATCAATGCGTTGATCTGCTAAATAAAAATATCACGATTTTTTTATTCATTTTTCATCTCCCACTCTTTACCAAAGCCCTTTTAGTCTGGGACGGTGTTCCATTCGATGGGGGATGATGTCGCCGTCCCAGCCTTAGGGCTTAGTAATTTCTTATTACTCGTTTCTTCACTCATTTGTTATCCCCGTATTTATATTGCAGCTTTCTAGTTATAAGCTTTTAGAGAATCACCTTACTCTTTCGTTGAGTTCTATTTGCTTAATCACTTTTGTCTCCTTGACAACATGTTTAATTAAAAACACTTTAAATGAATTCCAATTCACGGATTTCTTTGAAAATCATCTTAGTGAGCGAAAGAATTACAAAAAACTTATCAATTGATTAGGAATTATATAATTGAGACCCTTAATGAGAGATACAAATAAAAAGGCACTTCTAGTTGGTGTTAATAGGTATCTCGATTCGAACGTGAGTAGTCTCAGATTCTCTTCTAACGATGCATCCGCCATACATTCAATCCTAACCGACCCCAAAAGAGGCGGATTTACAGAAGACAAATGCATAGTTATTACGGATAAGAACAAAACTAAGCCTCTAAGAAGTAATCTTCTCTCTGCAATCCAAACTCTTGCTCATACAGCCGACTCAGCGGATTATCTATTATTCTTCTTTTCAGGTCACGGCATTGAGAAAGATGGCAAAAGCTACTTGCTTCCTTCAGATTCCAGAATCAATGTTTTGTGCGATACAGCTATACCGATTGATTGGGTTAAATCGACGCTCGCCGAGTCCAAAGCAAAAGCAAAGGTTTTGATATTAGACGCTTGTCACGCGGGCGTAATGAAGGGAAAGTCAGAATCAGGAATGATGACAAAGGGATTCCTTGACTCAATTTCATCGCCCATAGAAGGTTTTGCGGTCTTGTCATCTTGCAAAATGAACGAGTACTCCTATGAAATGCCTGATACAAAACACGGAGTGTTTAGTTATTATTTTATTGAAGGACTTAAGGGTGCTGCAGATTACGATTCAGATGGAAACATCACAGTCTCAGATTTGAGTAGATATACTGCTGAAAAAGTTAGTGATTGGTCTTTCAAAACTCAAGTTCAACAGACCCCAAACTTATTTTATCAAGTAGTGGGCGATTTGCTTATAGCAAAAGTACCAAGCCTTCTTGAAAAAACTGAGGCTGCAAAGCCTGTAATTGAGAGAGGGCCTACCTCTGAGAAATTGTATTTGGATGGTTATCGAATAGCAAATGACAAAAATGCAAAAGGGTTAGATCCGAATTTCTGCAAAGTATTGACAAGATTTTATGGCTTGCACGAAATAGACTACAGTGGAGATAAAAACTTGGAAAGGGTTTTATTCCCCAACGGTTGGTATGATTCGGACTCGCTATTTCTAAAATTTGTAAAAGAAATAACTCAATTGCAAGAAAAACTTGCTCTTGATTATATGATCATGAAACCGCCTATCCAAATATTTTTGTACGCAGACCATTTATTTGATATCAACTTGTTGTCGAAATGGCAAAAAAATAACAAAACGGAGATAAAGCATTTCGACCCAAAAGGTCTAAAATCTGAGAATTTTAGCAAATTCTTAATTCTTGAGGGAACTTATTCAGATCAAGTGATTCAAATCGAATTCTTAGTGGTTGAAAGAGGCAAGGAAAAGACCAAGGGTCGTTCGACAATTACGGTCCGAAGGATTGATGGAAAACCCTTTGAAAGAAAGAGCTTTTCAGATTTTTGCCCAACCCACCTTAATGACTACTTTGATAATATTTGGTTTCCATAATGTAGGTTTAAAATCATAACCTTCCTACCCTCAATTATGCCAATGATGCCCCTTCATACAGAGTCCCCTAAGCCTTACGTTTTAGAAATTTATCAAAAACTGCAAATTATTCTATCACCGTTCCTTGTCCGATCGGCAAAAACAGAGTCCATAGGTGCGAAAGGTGGTGCTCTGCACCAAAGTTGTTCGCTACCTGAGGTGTTTTTGCTTTTCTGCGTTTACTCATTGTAGTTTGTTGGCTTTCGGTTTTTTTTGGGCTTGGGATACCGAAAAAACGGCTTTCTGATTACTCTTGTGCAGACATAGAGTAATTCATTTCTTGGCATCTTCTTAACTAAAGAAGTGCCCATCTGGTAGGGAAGGGGTCGCTCTTTATGGGAGCATTCATTCGTCATTTTTTGCTTCTGACAGGTTCTTACCTATTTGCTGCTCCAATTCATCATAAGGTTTCTTGATTCGTAAAAGAGTTTTGGTAAATTCCTCAATAATGTCCTCCATTGGTAGAAGCTTGAACTTTCCGATATTAGTCCAAGCGAAGGGCAGATAATCTAATTGCTTGTCAAAGGTTTCCTTCCATAGTTTCAGGAAGTTATCTCCAATTTCGATGTTCTCTCCTGTTTCAATGTCGCCATTATTGTTGTATAAGAGGGTTAAGATGGATGATATGTACTCGCGATCCGCGGCTATTGTTTGCTTCATTTCCTTAATTTGATGGCTCTGGTTGGCTATTTCGTTTTTGCGCTGCTTTCTCGTCAAGTTTATCGTTATTAATGTCTCAATTTCCAAAGAGGGCATTGCCTTTTTCTCGTAAATGTTTCTGTAGAAGTCGTCATTTTCGTTTGGGTTGTCTTTTAGTGCTTTTTCGTAGCTTTTGGCGTTTTCTTGATAGTATCTTACTAAGCTGTAAATTGAGTATTCTCTTCTGTGAGTAGGTTGAGGTGTGATTGAGACGAGATTACGAGACGATTTTTTCTCCTTCATGAGCTTATCAAGGGTGCGCCTAAATGTTCTACTGAGGTTCTTCGTGTTGATTTCTTTCCCTGTTCTGGAACAGAAGAGAGGGTCTTCAGGCGCTATGTTGCTTCGCTTTGCAAGGTATCGGTTAAGGTAAAGGTTAGCTTCTTCTCCAATAAAAACTGGGGGTTTATTTCTCCGCTCTGGAAACTGCCTTACTTCTATTTTGCGAGGAAGCTGCTTGGTTTCCTCAAGGTCTTTGTACTTAAGTTTCTTCATAACCTCTGGAGATAGCCCTGTTTGTCTGATAATTGTGAAGATTGCTTGCTCTCTTGGTGATACTTTCTTAGTTATTTCTGATATGAGCTCAATGCTTGCGCCAATTATCTTCCTTTTAGTTGTCAAGAGTGCCTCTTCCGCAATGAAAAGGTAGTCATTTTGGAAATATAGCCGTTTCCATGAGAATTTGCTTGGTAACCGCCATGACCGTTTGGAATAGAACAATCGAATATGACTCAGAATATCATCCTTTACACGATTGGGAAGATGAGGATATTTTCCAACGTGTTGGTAACGGCAGACAGACCAGCAGTCGTTGTGGTCAAACTCTTGGGTTTAAGGGCTGTTTGAACGTTGATTTGCATTCTCACGTTTCTTTAGACGGCGTGAATCATGCTGGCAATGTTTACATTAAGAAGATAATTCACAGTTGTGATAAGCCTGAGTGCCCCGTTTGTTTTAAGCGAGGGTGGGCTGTCAAAGAAGCGTCTGCTATTGAATATCGAATTAACCAAGCTTCAAAGCGTTTTGGCGTTGCTGAACACATCGTTTGTTCGGTGCCAAAAACAGATTATGGTCTTCCTTTTCCTAAAATGAAAGCTAAAGCTTTGGCTGAACTTCGAAAAAGAGGCGTTCTCGGCGGTGTCCTAATTTTTCATACGCAGAGATATTGTAACAGACAAGAGTCAATTGCAAAGGGTAAGCCTTTCGGGTGGTACCTTTCTTTTCACTTTCATGTTCTTGGCTTCATCGATGGCGGGTATTCTCAATGTCGCCACTGCTCCAAAAACACGTTGGAGTGTTTAGCCTGTAATGGTTTCGAAGGCAGAACTCGAAGAGAATACTACAAAGAAGGCGGAAAGGACGGGGTTGGCGGTTCTGGGTCTGGTTGGATTGTATCTGTGAAAGGCGCGCGTAAGACCATTCATGGGACAGCGTGGTATCAATTAAACCACAGTACTCTTGTTCGTGGCGCTAAGCGGTCAACTGTAACCACTTGGTTTCGGGTTTGCAGTTATGTGAAACTTAGGCTTAAGAAGCAAGACCGAATCCGCAGAGACCTTTGCAAGATTTGTCAGCACGAATTGGTAGAGGTTGTTTACGTTGGAAATGACCCTCAAAGCGAGGTCAACCAAGCTTGGCTAAAGGAGTGGGAAGAACCGTATCTGGATAAAGATGGGATGCCGAAATGGATTCCTAAGCCAAAGTGCATGCGGGAGTGGTGAATATGGTGAAGGATGCATTTAGTCGTCACCCTCCAGTTCGACCTGCAGGGTTTGAGATTCGTAAAAGAGCAACGGAAGACTCAAGCTTTCTACTCAAATATCAGCGTTCGGAATGTGCGGATATGCTTGTAACCCTTGATATTGGCAAAGGTTACTTTGCTCTGTTTAGGTTTCGCCTATCCTTCTGCCTTGCGTGCGGTCGGTTTACACATTTTGGCACCCATTATGAAATTTGTTGGATTTGTGAGTCGGAATTTGAGGATTAATAAAAAACAGCAGTCGCTTCGTTTTGAAAGAAATAGAGGGTTAGTTCGCGCTAATTCTGCATTCATTTGATGCTTTCAAGGACTTTATACGCTTCTCGCAATCCCTCGATAAATTCATCGATTCTTCGAGTCGCTAGAACAACCAGTTCGTCCAATTGTCTTGTGAGATGTTCTATTTCCTGATTATAACCATCGTTATTTTGTCTGTAATCGTTTATTGCACACTCTAAATGTCTCTCAGCTTCTGCATAAACCCGCGATGCTGACTCATAATCTTCGCGAAATTGATGAATTAACTCTATGCCTTCTTTTCGTAAATGTCTTTGAAATCGTACATCTTCGAACTTTTCAAGCTGTGCCGTTCCAACATTTTTGGGTAATTCCTTCAGCAGTCTTCTTAGCTCAGTGGAGTGAACACTGGCTTCAGTTGAGTTCTTCAAGAGTTGCATATAACAGCTTATTGCTTGACCTGTGTTATTGCTGAGGTTAACCAATTTTGCTATTTTTTTGACCATTTCCGCTTTATCTTTTTTTGAGGTTCGTTTCTGTTGCAGAAATGCAAGAATTTCTTTTATCAGTGTATTTGCTGTTGAAGAAGTAAGAACATCAGTTAGCGCAAGCATAGCAAACAGATCAGTTTGCATATATTACTCGTTCATAAGTTAAAACTTGCTGTTCTTTTCAGCATTGGCTCTAACTTGGATCTTTTCTTTTGCACAAGCTTTGATCTTGGGCTCAATAACGAGTCGCACAACTTGAGCTTTTAGTTTTTGTTTGGCAAATTAAACGGAGCGCGCGCGAAAGCCCAAACGTTTTTGGGTAAACTTATTCTTGAAATCTTAAATATCAAGAAGACGAATAGAGACAAGCGAGAATAGACATATGGTAAAGAAAGAACTCGATGTTTTTTTGAGTTCAGATCAAAAGGAATTCGCAAAATTGCGAAATATGCTGGCTAAGAAGCTCTGTGTAACGCCCTTCTTAGCTTGCACTCCTCTCGAAAATCGAGGTGCTGACCCGATTGATGTTGTTGAGGCTTCGCTTAGGACAGTTGAAAAATCCGACATATATGTGGGAATTTTTGGACGGGATTTTTCTGAGACAGTAATTAAGGAATATCAAAAGGCTGTCGAATGTAGACTACCTTGTTTCACATATGTGAGAGTCGCGAGGCGAAGAGATCCACAACTTTCCGACTTTATCGATGATGTATTAAAAAACCAGTTTCATTATTATGAATTTCGTCATTCTGCTGACCTTGAAGGGCAATTAGAGTTAGACCTGAAAAGATTCATTCTTGATACTATAATACTCGGTCTTGAAGAGCGAAGAAAAAAGAAGGAAGAAGCAAAAGACCTGATGACGAAAGAAGAGAAAGCCCAACCTCAAGCAGTCGAAAACAAAAACTCTTTGAGAGAAGCCGAAACTTTGCTTAACCGAGGCGATGACCTTACGGCATTGGTTACAGCTTCAATTGCTCTTGAGACTAATTTGCGAAAAGTAATAGGGAATAGAGATATTCTTGTTAAACAATCAAGTTCTCTGGGCGAGTTAATACGGATAGCAGAAAAATACCAAATTCTTGACAAACAAGATTTAGAAGCTTTGAGAAAAATATCTTATTACAGAAATTTGGCGGTTCATATGGGAGACATCCCCAATAAACAAGCTATAGTGTGGATTCTCGAAAGTTCTAAGGGTATATTAAACCGACTCAATATGAAAAGGGAAAAGGTCATCATTTCTACTGAAGATACGCCTAAAAAAACGGTCAACGCTTCTAACATGGAAAAAGCTGAGTCGGTAGGTTCTTTATACTTCTTACAATCGACGGATAAAGTGTTGAAAAATAGTGTTTATTTACTAAATGAAAACGAGCCTGACAATCTCAATTTTGACAATACGCTTCTTGATGAAATTTACGAAAAAGCGTTAAAAAAAGCTTTGTCAGCTTATTCCGATTGCAGACTTTCATCCTTTTCTCTTCAAGTTTATCCTTATGATAAACGAGAAACAGATGACTCGATAATTAAGTCTTCGATAATTTTCAATATGTCCTTTTATTCAGCAAACTCAGGTAAGAGTCTAAGATTTCATTTTTCTGAAGAGGACGGAATTTACCACACGTGTCCTGATGAAGATGCAATCAATGAATTTGAGCGTGTAGTTTTTTCAAAAACTCCTTGGAGAGGAATTTATTGGAAAAAATTTCTTAGTAAAGCGCTCGATAAAGTAAAACCGTTGTCTGTATCGGAGAAAACATGTTACACCCTTTTAGTGACTCCTAGACTCAACTATTTTCCTTGGACTTTACACTTTTTCGATGGCTTTAATGGAAAAAAATACGTCTTTGCCTGGAACGGAAAAGGTTCTGATGAAAGAAGCATTCAAATAGAACTGATTTGATTTTTTATGAAGCCCGTGTGCATTTTTTATGCTGAGTCTAAAGCATGTTTTCTGTTTTCTTGGCATACTAAGATGCAGTCGTCTTTGATAGCTGGTTTGTTTCGGGGTCAAGAGCGAAGGGAGCGAAGCGACCGAAGCGCATAACGGAAAGCGAATTATGACGGTTTCTTGAAGTTCTTTGTTATTTGTTCTAACCATTTCTTGATTGTGTTTATGATATGTTTTCATTTCTGTTGGTTCTTTGTTTGGGGAGTTTTGGGTAAAGCAGTTCAATTAGTTGGTCTGCTTGTTTTTCATCATTTATTCCCTTTTTTATCGTGGTTTTTTGAACCACATTGCTCCACTTGGTTCGGTTGTTATGTGGATGCAGTCTTCCTCTATGCATTTCTGTTTTTCTTCATCCGTAGTGGCTTTTATGCTCATCCATGTTGCAGTGTTGTTGTCAAATAGACTGATGTATTTCTCAGTGCTTCGGAAGTCTTTATGTCCTAATAGTTGCTTGACCAAGAGTTCTTTGCCTGTTAGGTGGTAGGTTTTAGATGCGAAAAACCGTCTGAAGTCGTATAGCTGCACTTGTTTTAGTTCTGGTCTTCCATATTTTTTTGCTAATCTGTTTCTGAGAGTTCGGTATGTTGCGCACATGTTGTCTGATGTCCCATTAAAAATATGCTCATTTAGTTTTGATTGGTTCTTTTCGATGTAAATTCTTAGTTGTTGTAGCGTTGCAATTTTTAGTTTGCCTTCTCTTCCAATCGTGTGTTTTGCTCCTGTTATGCTAACTATGCCTGTTTCTTGGTCTACATCTCCTATTTTTAGCCAGAATAGTTCTATTGGTCTTGTTCCTAAATCTTTCTCCATGCCAAGTTTTAGTTTCATTACGGGTCGGGCATGGTTGATTATGAAGTCTATTAGTTCTTCTTTGGGCGCTTTGCGTTTTTTGTCGTATCTGTCATAGAATGGTTAGTTCCATTGTTGGTTTATGCTTCTCATGTAGATTGCATAAGTTTCTATGAGGGACTCTTTGTAGGCGTTGCTTACTTTTAATGATGCGATATACGCTTTGACTGCCTCGGGGTTTGTTGTGTCGCATGTGTTTGTTAGGCGTTTTAGTCGTTTTGTTACTTGTTTAATGGTTGTTTGTTCATAGGCATTTTTTAACATCCAGATTTGCACATTTGTTAAATTGATTTTTCCTAAGGGTTTTGGTTGCTCACTTGAGCAGTTTTTTGGGCTTGTATTTGCTTCATTTTTCTTTTTCCTCCTAAACCCTTAAATGCACTGGTACGCTGCACCATTTTGGGGGATGATGTCGCCGTCCCAGTCTGATTGGGAAAGATGAAGATTGAAAATTGACAGACCCCAACCTTTAGCCGCGGCATCGTCACCTGACTGTGTGAAAGCCATCATTTTATTATAGTCCCTGAATCATACTCATGCATCTGATTGGTGCACTTCGAGAATGGCGAGGATGCGGAAGAGCGCTGTGCAGATTCGATTTGAAATCTTAGAATACCTGTTCTTCAACTCGAAAGCTCAACTGCGAACCGTGATTTGGCGGAAATCAACCAACCTTTCCTACGACGATTTCCTTAAGCATTTGGCGTTTCTGGAGGAGAAGAATCTGGTGAAGGAGTCTGCGGAAGGTTTCTGCTCGTTGACGGAGGAGGGACGCAAGCTGTACATTGATCTGCGGAAATCTTTGCCGTCGATTCTGTAAAGCGCGGCGGATTCACTTGTGGTGCACACGGTATAAAAGCAAAAGACCCGTTTGAGGATAAGTGGAAGGGAAATGGCTCAGGAAAACAAGGACGAAAAGCAGCAGTACCCAGTCAGGTCTCTGCATGATTTTCTGTTCGAGTTAGACAAGGAATGGACCAAATTTCGAAATGGAACCTTAATCGGGCTTGGGTCCTCAGTGGTTCTGTTTCTCATCGCTTTGTTTTTTGTTTTGCGTGGAAGACATTTTGGGCTGAATTTGGTAGGCTTCATCCTGCTTATTCTGGCGTTGATTGTTTTGGCTTATAGCATCTACGCGATGGTAGCGCAATACAGGTTCCTAAACAAGTGGGAACGCCGAATCGGCCTCCTCCTGCACATGGAAGAGCAGATGCTTTCAGAAAAGTTGGGCGACTCCAAAACTTAGATGTACACTTTTGGTGCATATCAAAAGTGCGGCTGGCTTTTTAAAGACGACAACAAAGTGATCTCCATTGAAGAAGTCGGAGGCGAAAAAACAAAATGGTCAACTTAACCAAAAAAAGCAAAGTCGCAATAGCTGCAATTGTGGCCATAGCAATTGTGCTCGTAGTTACCGTGCCTTACGCAAGCGCCCAAACCATAGCCAACAACGCCGCCACAAACGTCAGGACCCTTCATGCCAGAGGAAACATCTATCAGACAATCGACAGCAGCACAATAAAGTATTATCAAGCAAACCTGACCCTCACGGTGCAGCCAACATCCACCAGCGGCCCACATAAGCTCTTTGACGTTACCGGCGGAACCTTGGTCACTGCAAACGGCGCTTCGTACTCGTTCACTTCCGGAAACGGGGCGGTCCTAACAGGCAGACACGCAGTCCTATTGCAGGCGCAGGGAACTGATGGGAACGGGCAGCCTGTCACTCTGAAACTTGCTGGGCAATACAGCTACTCTTGGCTTGCAGGGCATGTTGCATTGAAAATCGGTGCCAAACTGCAGACAGAAGACGGCAACTACACTCTCCTGATGCTGGCACCAATCTAAACGCGTCCTCTGCAACATTTCTTTTTTTCCCATTTGTAGAAAAAGATTCCAGCATACCTTGGAAGTCGTCGGCGTAGTTGTGCCGCGTCTGAAGCTTCGCAGTAGCTATATTAGTCTGCTTTTCGAATATTTCAGTTAGGAGTTCAACCGCTGAATCTTTTCTGATTGTGAAAGGCAAAGAAATGGTGCAATCGGATGATACGTGACTCTTTAGGCTCAAGTTACCATGAGGAAGAAATGCGGAAGCTGCCGCCACGAATCAGCAGGATCTCCGAGCTTGCCTACAACCTTTGGTGGAGTTGGCATGAAGAAGGCAGGCAGGTTTTCCGCTCGCTGGACTATGGATTGTGGAGGACAAGCGGACACAACCCTGTGAAGCAGCTTAACAGCATCGCCACGGAGAAGCTGGAGGCGGCAAGCCGTGACCCCGCTTTCCTGGAGCTTTATGACACTGTGATGGGAAAGTTCGACGCAGAGATGATGAAGGCTCATGAGTGGTGCCACGAGACGAAGATGGAGAGCCCGTTTGGGCAAATCGCCTATTTCTCCGCTGAATACGCCATCCACTATTCGCTGCCCATCTACGCTGGCGGCTTAGGCGTGTTGGCAGGCGACATCTGCAAGGAATCCTCTGACCGAGGTTTGCCTCTGGTTGCCGTCGGATTCATGTATCCCCAAGGCTACTTCAAGCAGCGCATGTCACCGCAGGGCGACCAGCAAGAGGATTATATGCAGCTGGATTTCGATGATGCACCGATTAAAACGTGCGCTTGGCCCTACGGCTGCGGCCCACTTATTCCCGTTCAACTTGCCGACCGCCTCGTGTACTTGAAGGTTTGGGAGGTGCATGTTGGCAGGGTCAACCTGTACCTGATGGACACGAACGTCGACGAAAACGGACCTGAGGATAGAATGCTGTCGGCGCGGCTGTACACGGCGAACGAGGAGGAACGGCTACGGCAGCTGATTGTGTTGGGCGTCGGCGGCGTACGAGCGTTGCGCGAGCTGCGGATTGAACCCGTCGTGTGGCATGCCAACGAAGACCACACAGCGTTCATGATGGTTGAACGGATCAGGCTGGAGCGGGCTAACGGCGCGTCTTTTGAAGACGCCGTCGAAAAAGTGCGGCGTTCCACGGTTTTCACTACTCACACGCCTGTTCCTGCGGGGCACCACGTTTTCTCTTATGGGTTAATGGATCGCTACGCGCGCAGCCTCTGGGAGCCGCTTGGAATCAACAGGGACGTCTTTCTTAAGATGGGGCAGTCTGACATGTCAGGGGCGGGGAATTTCAATTTGACTGCTTTCGCGTTCCGCGTGGCGGGACAATCCAACGCCGTGTCGAAGCTGCATGGTATGGTTACGCGGCGCATGTGGCGGAGTCTTTGGGCCGACAGGAAAGAGGAAGACGTGCCCATCAAGTCGGTGACCAACGGCGTGCACCTTCCCACCTGGCAGTCGCCTGAAATCGCAGAGCTTTGCCAGAAATACAGCGATTCGCAGCCGCATGAACAGGACGACCAAGATTACTGGAAATGCCTTGACGCCGTATCCGACGATGAGCTATGGCAGATCCGCCAAGGCTTGAAGCGGCACCTGATAACCGCCATTCAAGACAGAGCACAGCAACGTTGGACGCAGGACCAAGTGACGACGCAGCAGGTCATCGCAATGGGTTCACTGCTGGACCCGTACGCTTTGACCATAGCCTTCGTCCGCCGATTCACAGCCTACAAACGACCATACTTAATTCTTTCAAATCCTGAGCGGTTGAAGCGGATAATAACGAATCCCGAGCGGCCTGTCCAGGTGATTTTCGCTGGAAAATCCCATCCCGCCGACTACCAGTCAAAGCAGCTTCTGAAGCAGGTTTACAGCGCGGCGCTGGACAAAGGTTTCCAGGGGCGAATCGCCTTCGTGGAGGACTACGACCTCAACATTGCAGGTGAATTGGTCCGCGGAGTCGACATCTGGCTCAACAACCCAAGGAGGCTGCAGGAAGCATGCGGCACCAGCGGGATGAAGGCGTCGATGAATGGGGTCATCAACTTCAGCGTCCGCGACGGCTGGTGGGATGAGGCATTCAACGGCAAGAACGGTTGGGCCATAGGCGACCGTGAACCAAGCAGACCTGATGAAGAGGACAGGAAAGACACGGAGTCGATTTATGACCAACTCGAAAAAGTGATAGTGCCGCTTTACTATGAACGTGACCGCAAGGGTATCCCGCACAGGTGGATGCAAACCGTCAAGGAAGCGATAAGGACTGTTGCGCCTGCCTTCAACGCTTGCCGAATGATGGAAGAGTACAATCAGCAAATGTACCTGCCCGCCGCGGGACAACAGGCGCTAAACGTTAACCCAGTTGAAGGAAATAAACTTGGAGAAGCAAAGTAGTTTAGTTCAAAAGTTTTTCGATCAAGCCGACGTCTTCATGGTGGCAGTCGGCAGCGACGAGTCAGTCGTCGATCTGAACGCCAAAGCTTCTGAAATACTCGGGTACTCAAAAGCGGACGCCAGAGACAAAAACTGGTTCGAGGTCTTCGTCGCCGAAAAAGAAAAAGAAGAAGCGCGGCGCCTTTTCCGCAACATGCTTGCGGGCTCCCTACGCCACGTGCACAGCGAATACACTCTCGTCACACGGGAGGGCAAGCAGAGAAGGTTCAACTTCCACAACATCATCGTCTGCGACGAAAAAGGCAGCACCGTCGGCGTTCTAAGCTCAGGAGACGAAGTACCAAGCTGGAAAGCCCGCGAAGAAGCTTCGAGGCAGGTTGAGAATCGGCTGCAGGCTTCTTTGGACTTCATGGTTGAAGGGTGCCAAATCATCGACCCTGACTTTCGCTACGTCTATGTAAACGAGGCTGCAGCTAAGCAGGGACGCAAGAGGAAAGAGGAGCTGTTGGGCTACACAATGATGCAGGCTTACCCCGGCATAGAGAGGACGGAGATGTTTAGCCACCTCAGGAACTGCATGACAAACCGTGTTCCCCACAAAATGGAGAACGAATTCGCCTTCGCCGACGGCTCCAAAGCGTGGTTTGAACTTTACATGGAGCCCGTGCCCGAGGGCGTGCTGATCCTTTCGGTGGACATCACCATGAAAAAGGAAATTGAATCGGAGCTAGCTGGGTACCGCGTAAGGCTTGAGCAGGTGGTAGCACAGCGGACAGCTGAATGCGCAGAAGCCAACAAGGAGCTTACAAAGATGATCCAGGAAGCGCAGAAAATCGAGGAGGGACTGAAGCTGAGGGCAACCATACTGGACAACGCTCAAGAAGCGATTTTCCTAGTCAGCACGAAAGGCGACTTCGTTTACGCTAACGGCGCGGCGATGGAGGCGTACGGATACAACCTTGATGAGTTCCTCAACATGAACCTCCGCACGTTGTTCCCAACCAAGGATGCAGCGTCACTGGATGACCTTCTCAACCGCATCGTCGCGAAGAAGGTAGCCAGCCTCGAGATGGTCCACCTGCGGAAAGACGGCGGCGAAATGACTGTAAAGTTGTACTCGACCCTAGTCAAGACGGTACACGGTCAATTCATCGTGTTTGTCGTCCGCAGACTCTTTCACCGGTGAGCCTCGGTGCAGGAAAATGGCTTAGCCAGCAGCGTTTCTCGCCATGCAAACCTGCTGAGGGTGTTCTTTTTAGGGAACACCGCGTTCTCTAGGGAGAGTAATATGTCACCTATGCTCATTTAACGTTCAGAAGCATGTGGCGAGGACATATGAAGAGAGAGATCGTAAAAGCGTTGGCAATCATCGCAGTCCTAATCATAGTCGAGGGGACAGCGGACATCCAAGGAACACGCGCCTCAAGAACCCTGACGGTTCCGGACCAGTATTCAACTATAACTGCAGCGGTTCAAGCTGCTTCTCCTGGCGACACGATTTTCGTCAAAAACGGTGTGTACCATGAAAACGTCGTGGTCGACAAGCCGTTAACGCTGGAGGGACAGAACAGCACAGACACCGTAATCATAGGAAGCGGCGGCTCAAAGCCGACGGCGGTGCTTGTTTTGGCAGCTGACAACGTTAAGGTTTCAGGCTTCACCTTGCAGAGCCTCAACTACTCGACGACTACCACGTACGCCTACGGCATCTGGGTTAAAGGAGACAACTGCACAATAACAAGCAACCTCATCCTGAACACGTACACGGGAATTTTCTGTTCAACACAAACCAAAACAACCGTCACGCAGAACACGGTTGAAGCCAGCCATAAGAACGGTATCTGCTTCTACGGCGGCGCCGAAACCGACATCACAGACAACAAAGTCGTCGGAAGCGCCGTGTCAGGCATCGAGATAGACGGGTACTCAGACATCATCGCCAAGAACGACATTCAGGGAAACTTCCGCGGCGTCGGCTTAGGCGCATCCTACTCCGTCGTCTTCGCCAACGATATCCACTCGAACAGTGAATCAGGGATTTTTCTGGCTGGCTCTCATAACATCATTTCAGCTAACACCGTTACAGACAACAAGTACGGCGTCTTCGTCACAATGCAGCTGACCGCGCCCTCGGAGAACAGTCTGTACAACAACAACTTCGTGGGCAACTTCATCAACGCCTACGATAACTCTTCGGCTCTTATCGAGAGCTGGGATGACAGCTCACACTCTGCCGGAAACTACTGGAGCGACTACCAGACAAAGTACTCGTCTGCCTCGCAGGTTGGCTCCACAGGAATCTGGAACACAGCCTACGTCATCAACTCAAACAACAAGGACAACTACCCACTAACGTCGTCCTTCGACACGTCAAATTTGGGAAACCCGCCAGCCGCGATTTCTCCGCCGACGGCTAAGCCAGACAGCATGGTTGCCTCTTGGCCGTTTGACACGGTTGAAGCCAGCCTCATCAGCCCTGACGCGACAGGTAACAACCCAGCAATCTTGGGTTCAGAGACCCCCGTCTACAATAACACACCTGCGCTGGTTCCAGGCAAGTTCGGCGACGCATTGAACTTCACGGGAAACGTCTTCGCCACCGTGCCGACTTCTCCGAGCATCTTAACTCCGAACGAGGTAACCGTCGACGCATGGGTTAACATCCAAGCCATCAAACCGGGCGTAGTCTACAATAACATATTCATCGAGGCTATCAGGACCACGGCGACGCTACCGACCAGGACGCTCGGACTCGCCGTCAACGGTCAACAACCTGAAAACGCGAGTTCCCCGCCCGTCGGCGCACTCCGCGGCTACGTTGTGACGCCCACTGGTTTGAACGAGATTGACACTACGTCGGCGCTTCCGAACGACACATGGATCCACGTTGTCTTCACCCGCAGCACAACCACGGGAATGCACATCTACGTGAACGGCGTCGAACAGAACGTGACCGTCGCAGCGGGAACAGCCAACCCGACGGGTCTGATCCAGAATCCAACTGACATCTACGTTGGACACGACTCAAAAACCGAAATCGAAGACTTAAAAATCAGCAATGTTGCTTACGGGCAAACGCAGCCGCTGTGGATGCAGTGGTGGCTTTGGGTAATCATCTTTGTCGCCGTCTTGGCGGGAGCCTTGGCTCTTTACAGAAGACACTTCAACCGTAAATAGTTGAGAAAGCACAAATAGAGCAATTGGTTTGAGCGTTTACCAATCAGTGTTCTCAAAGGCTCCAGCTTGATTCTTGAGCGAGAATTCCTCAGCAACAATACTGTTGTGACAAGTGCAGGCTTAGCAACGTCAAACTTTTAAAAATGGAAGCAACTTTTTTCAACGCCATTAAACGGAAAAACGCTATGGAACGGGAAAAAACAGAAAGGAACGGAAAAAGACGCTAAGGGACGGGAAGAAACGCTAAAAGACGCAACCTGCAAACGCTCCTAACCCCAAAACAAAAAAGCAATCAGAAACACAAACAACAAATTTTTAGGCCAAGAACAACCCCAAATACACTCGTTGAGAACTTGTTATTGAGATGTGCTTTGGACTTTATCCAGGTTTTCGATGGTGACCGGCACGGTTTGGATCACCTTGTCCCGCACCACGGTGAAGTTGACGGTTTGCCCTGGAAGCGTGTTCTGCTCCAGATATGCGAGCAACGCGTCGGAGTTTGCTATGGATGTTCCGTTGATGCCGATTATGATGTCGCCGCCTATGGTGTAGGGTTCACCTAAAATCGTAACTTGAGTTGTGCCACCTTTAAGCCCATTCTGTGTACCGACGGTTTCGACGAGGTAACCGTTGGTGACGGAGACACCCATTGCCTGCGCAAGCTGGTAGGTCATGTCTGTCCCCGTAGTGTCTATGGACGGGTGATTGTCGTATGAACCTGTTGACACGATTGTGCTAAGCTCCCGTATCAGCGTCGCAGAGGGAATTGCGAAGCCTAAGCCCTCTGACTCGCTGACTGCAGCGGTCGTTATGCCGACGACTTGTCCTGCGTAGTCAAGAAGTGGTCCGCCTGAGTTGCCGGGATTGATGGCGGTGCTTGTCTGTATAACGTCAGGGATAGTTGGTCCAGCGCTTCCGTCATTTTCTGTTTCAGAAAGGGTTCTTCCTAACGCGCTGATAACTCCCGTGGTTAAAGTGCCCTGTAACCCGTAAGGTGAACCAACTGCAACAACGGGATCCCCAACCTGCAAGCCGTCGGAGCTGATTAGGGTCAGCGGGGTTAAGCCGCTCGGCATAGAGGTTACAGTGAGGACGGCGATGTCTGCCCGCGGGTCGGAGCCTATTACTGTGCCAAGGTATGTTGTGCCGTCGGCGAAGGTTACGGTTATGTTTGTTGCGTCTAAGACTACGTGGTCGTTGGTGACTATGACGAGTCGGTTGTTAACGTCGGTTATGAAGCCTGAGCCCTGCTGCTCTGTGTATTCTTCGAGGAAGCCAATTTGTTCCAGTGCTATGTCTTGTATGACGACAACTGACGATTTAACGTCTGAGTAAAGTGTTGACAAAGACACGTTTCCGCCTAAGAGGTAGGTGGCGTTTGGGTAAGTGTTGTAGGTATCGTTTCCTGATTGCCCCGTCAACTGCTTCTCTACGCCAGAGAGTTTGCTGTTAAAGTTTTGGTAACTCAGTGAATAGCCGATTAAGCCGCCTGCAACCAAGCCGACAAGCAAGACGCCGACGAGGAGAAGAGTTGAGAGACGCCGATTCTTCTTCGGTTCACGGGGCTGTTCATGTGGTTGCTCCTGGGGCTGCTGTGGCGGCGGAATATTTGGAACTTGAGGCGGAATTTGGGGAATATCGGGGGACTCCATAGCCAACACTTCTGAACTGCTTGGATTTAAAGGGTTTTGTTCAGGCTGAGCGTCTTCGGTCAGAATTCTTCATCACTTGAATAGATCGATTTGTTGCAGGTGGGGCACAAGTCGTCGGCTGGCTTGATTGGGTTTCCGCAGTGGGGGCAAACATTCTTTTTCTTCAACGCGTGTATTCCCTGTTTTTCCTTGACTATTTTTCCATCCCGCAAAAGTAGCATTCTTTCTGTGTGGGCTGCTGCTTGTCCGTCGTGTGTGACCATTATTATGGTTGTGCCTTGTGTCATGTTGAGGTTTGCGAGTAGTTTTATGATGCCTTGTTTGTTTTGGCTGTCGAGGTTTCCTGTGGGTTCATCTGCTAGGATTATAGCGGGGTTATTTGCCAAGGCGCGAGCTATGGCAACACGTTGCTGTTCACCTGCGCTGAGCTTGTTAGGCCTATGCTCCTCTCTCCCTTGGAGACCTACCATCGCTAAGAGCTCACTAGCTTTTTTGCGTCGCTCGCTTTTCGACTTGATTCGTCCTTCCATAGGTAACTCGACGTTTTCTCGGGCGTTTAAGTATGGAAGTAGATTGAAGGTTTGGAAAACAAAGCCCATCTTGTCGCGCCGAATCTTGTAGAGGTCATTTTCCGGCATGTCCGTGACGTCGACGCCGTCTATCAGAATTTGACCGGCAGTGGGTTTGTCTATGCAGCCAATTACGTTCAGCAACGTTGTTTTTCCTGAGCCTGACGGCCCCATGATGGCAACGAACTCACCCGAAGCCACGGTTAAATTCAGGTTTGACAGCGCTTGCACGTTGCGTTTGCCGAGAGTGTATGTTTTGCTTAGTTTTTCGAGCTGCAACACCGGTTTACTCATATTTCATTGCCTCTGCAGGTTTTATCTTTGATGCTCTCCAAGCGGGGTAAATGCTACCTACGACGCCCAGCAGGACAGCGACGCCCAGTCCTATTCCGATGAGTTCAGGGGTAACTGTCACCGAAGTTGCAATTGCAGCCGCAGTTCCCGCGCCACCGCCGAATCCCACAGCCCTACTAATGGTTGGAGTGACTGCCAATAATGACGTAAGTTTTGGCGCCGCGTAAACGCCGATTGCAATGCCGACTACGCCGGCTATCGCGCTTAGGAGCACACCTTCAAGCATGAATTGGCTCATAACTGTGAAGTTGCTGAAGCCTATCGCTTTAAGGGTCCCGATTTCTTTGGTTCTTTCCCGCACCGTGTAAAGCATAACGAACAGCACGATCAAGCTGGTTGCGACGACTACAATGATGATTTCCTCGACGGCAAGCTGGTTTGATTGAGTAAGGGAATTTTGGGCGTCAGTTAACGTATTGGTGCTGGTTGATTGGCGACTCTCAAGGTCGCTCAACTCAGCTTGGTTTGTGGAGACTGTAAGTTCCGGGTGAAGAGCTGTTATCTTGCTTGAAACGGAGCTAACGTCACTGGGGCTGTTAGCGAAGACTGTAAGGCTAGTGATGTATCCTGTGTTGTTGGTTAATGTCTGCGCATCTGACATGTTCATGTAAAGCATTTCGGTGTCTTCGACGCTTGTTGGGCTGTAGACGCCGACCACGTTGAAGTTTGTTCCGAGAATGTTAACTGTGCCACCGACGCCTACGCCGAAGTACGCAGAGTTATTTTCACTGAGCAAAACGTCGTCTGTTTCGCCTGGCTGCAGGGTTTGCCCAGACACTATGTCTGTCGGCAGTATCGGATAGTTGTCAACAAGGTTTGATGTAACCGGCACACCCTCAATAACGTATTCTGGTACCAACCGTGTAAATGAACGATCATAGAACGTGATTGTCTCGTTCTTGCCTTCAGAAAACTGAAGTACCGGCTCAACAGCTGCTATACCGGAAATTGTAGAGTTAATGTTACTGTACAAAGTCTCATTCATCGGGTTCTGCTGTCCACCGGCAAAAGCGCCACCGCCAAATTGACCTGAAACTGAACCACCGCCAAATCCGCCGAAACCTCCAAACCCACCGTATCCGCCGCTCCCGCCGTTCCCACCGGTACCTCCGTATCCGCCGCTGTGGCTACTGCTGCTTCCAGCGCCGCTGGTTCCGCCAGAGAAACCGTATCCGCCGAATCCTGAGGCTATGTAACAGGTAATTTGATTTAATGTTTCGTTAAGCGCTTGTTCTGTTTGCGTGATGGTGTTACCCAAATTGTTTGTGATCCTGCTTGCAGCCTGCTGGTTAGCCACAACGCCTGCAGGAATCGAAACCAATATGGCTAAAGAAAAACCTAAAGCGACAATCACAAGTAATGCGCGCATTTTACGCCGTGAAATATTTCTTACGGCCCTACTGAGTATTCCCATTATGATCCTTTCTGTCAAGTTTAAAAAGGCAACCAGAAAGAGAATGAAGGGGTATTTTTATTGGGCAGTTAATTGGGCTTATGGCCTTTGATGATGTCATTCTCTTCCGTGATTGCCTTTTAATTAAGGCTGCTTATGTGTTATTAAACAATTTTTCAAAATCTTACCCAAATCTAACCCAATTCTGATTTAGGCTAAAACATAGATGGGAATTCTCAAAGACACTGGAACTACATGTCTTTTCCGGTAAAGAAAAAAGAAAATTAAGGGGGGTTAGCTGATGGTGTTCGCTTTTGCTTGTGGTGACTCAAATGAGAACACCATTACTGTGCCGACAGCGGCTGCAAATACAACGGCGATTAGCGCCAAAGCCTTGATTTTTCTCTCCATGGAGTTCATTTTTCACCTCCTGACGCACAAGAAACCGTTGCCCGTAAATCATTAAGGGATTTTTCTAAATTGAACCCACATTCTGACCGAATATTAGCCGAAACGCCGAAGTGCCAGGTTTTGCCTAAAAGGACACATTTATAACTTGATTCAGGTTAAAGTCTCAAAGAATCTCTTCAGCATGGAACCTCAAATGTCTGCAAACGCTCGCTCGCTAAAATACTTGTTAGGTTGGCTTATTGCAGGAACGAGAGGTGGGCCCACCAGAGCGAAAATAATCGAATCGCTAAAAGAGATGCCGCAGAACGCAAATCAACTCGCGCTCTCGCTAAAGATGGATTACAAAACGATGAGGCATCACCTTGACGTTTTAGAAAAAAACAAGATAATCACCTCTGTCGGTGAACGGTACGGTGCCACGTACTTTCTGTCGCAAGTGATGGAAGATAACTACGTGATGTTTGAGGAGATTATGAAGAGAATCGGGAAAAAGTAGAAAAAGGAGAAAAAGGAACTTGGAAAAACAAATGAGTAAGAGACTAAAGCTCGGTTTGATGGCCGCTGTATTGGTAGTTGTGGCTATTCTCGCGACCATTGGAGCATTAATTGTAATTCAGCAACATCTGCCTTTCTTTGAACGACACGTTACTCCGCCAAGTTCCGTCAGGGGAGACTTCGCGTTCTTCTATTTGACAAACACAATTATTTCATCAATCAACATCGCCCTGCTTATCCTCCTGATTCTAAACTACACCAGCATCTATATCAAAACCCGTTCACCCTTCACGATTGGACTGTTGATTTTCGCTTTCGTGTTCCTCGTCAGGGACGTAACATCCAGCCCATTCATAACCGCAATGTACGGGTTCAGAGCCTACGGACTCGGGCCATTCGCGTTTTTACCCAGCATGTTCGAGCTGGTCGCTTTGTCCGTACTGCTATACCTAAGTGTCAAGTACTAATGTTCTTCGCGCATGAACATGGTTGCCACCGCCAGTTGCAACTTAGGGTTGAATGTGGAGAAAATTATTAATCCCTAAAGCGCAGAGGATAGAAGAACGGAAAGATGAAAAATGAGTCAAGAAACCAGCGTCAACATGCCATTACCTCCACCACCGCCACCCACGGGCAAAAGAGACATGAAAGTTGTTGCTTTGGCAGTTGTCTGCATCGTTCTAGCCGCCAGCTTAATCAGCGTATTTGCAATTTATCAGCCAACTAGCACGCAATCACAAATTAACAGCAAGAACAAGGAAATCAGCAGTTTACAGGCCAAAATCGCCAACTTGAATTCTGAATACAACAGCAACGCCACGGGCTACGAGAACCAAATTCAATCCCTGAATGCTCAATTGACAAACTTGACCACTGAATTGAATTCGGAAGAAACCCAGATGGCAACCGCGCTGAACATAATGACCTTGAACGCGTCTGAAACCTTGTTGGGTACAACAACTCAAACCGTGAACGGTTCCACCGACGCATTCGACCATTCGCTGCCGTACCCAGGCTACGTCGTCGTCCAAGCAACCTCCAATTCAACCACAACCTTCGCTCAAGCCAGCTACAGCGCCTACGGAGTCATCTACAACGAAACCATCACATTAGGGAAATCTGGAACCGCCACGTTCCCAATTCTGCCAGCAACCGTCAACATAAAACTCGGAAACACCCAAACAGCCGCTTTCAACATTACAGTATCCATAACCTACCATTACTAACCCACCCTTCTCTTTTCTTAGAAACAGCCACGAGGCAATAGGGTAAACAATAAATTCCTAATCAAACGAAACTTCTTCTGATACGCGTTCTAAATCGGAGCAACGAGAGAACCGATGCAGACACCGCAAAAGAAAATCCTAAACGTTGTCCTCATAGCGCTGGCACTGAATGCACTAACATTTTGCCTCGCTTTCCCAGTGGCTTTTCAACTTCCAAAATCCGAGCCATACGCGAGGGATTTTTCGGCATACTACATAGGAGGATGGCGGCTACTCCACAACCCAACCCAAATCTACTACGGCGGCACCTTACCCAGCGACATACCGATTCATCCCACAGCTCAAAGCTTCAAATACACACCGTCATTCCTGCTGCTTATCACGCCATTTTTGGCCCTAAGCTACACGGATGCCCTTGCCGCTTTTGACATACTACAATTTGCGTTGATCGGAGCCTTGGCGTTCTTCGTCTATCGACTCGTCAAAAACAAAAGCGTGCTCCTTGCAAGCGTCGCCGCGGTAATTGTCGTGGTGGACCCGCTGCCTTCTCTCACGCTCTATTATGAGCCGGCTAACTTTCTGCAAATCCACGTTGAAAGCTTGGGGCTTCAGACTTTTTCGCCAGGTTACTTCTGCGGGTACATGCTTGGAAACGCCCACGTCCTCCAAACAATCCTGCTGGTAGGGGCTCTCTATTTTGGGTTTGCGAAAAAACCTTGGCTATCCGCGTTGCTATTCAGTTTGGGTTCTTTCGACCCAAGAGGCGCCCTGTTGGCGTTGCCGCTGCTGGTATGGTACAATAGGCATTCAATACTGAAGTTCATAGCGGGGTCAGCCGCGTTCCTTGCCGCCACTAACCTGCCGTTCTTCCTGTATCAAGGAATAGGCTTCGCATTTCTACGGGCTGAAGCGAACAGGAGCATCGCCTCCCAAATGTACCCATACGACTGGATACCCGTCTACTCCATCGCAACGTTGACGATAATTGAATTAGTAACAGAAGTCCGCGCCAGAAAAATCCACCTTGACCTTCCATGGAATCAGAAAGCAGCGAGTTTGGAAAAGCCGCAGAGCCCGTAAAAAGCATTATTCTTTGCGTATCACTTCAAAGCTGTGCGGGTCACCCTTCAGCAACCCAATAAAGTGAAGCGCAGCGTTCAACGCCACCGTCACGTAACTCACCAAGGCGCCTATTATGCCGTGTTTCCACCCCATAGACGACCCGATAATGTAAGCTCTCATACCGAACCAAAGCAGAACCGTCGAGAGGACCAGCACCAGCAGCAACGGTGTAACTTGGAAAACCCCTAAAAACAGAAGAGGCAACCCCAGCATCCCGATGAAGTAAAGCCACAGTCCACAGAAGCCTAAGACACCAAGCCGTATCCTGCTCGGCAGCGGAAGCATCTTCTGCTTAAGTAGCACCCATTGAGCCCAAAGCCACCGTCGCCTCTGCTTCACAGCGTCACGCATGGACAGCGGCGGTAGAATAAAGATCTTCTCTTCAGAGTTGAAGATGTTGAAGCCCAACGCAGCTGCCTTGTGTAAATAAAGCACATCTTCACCGCTGATCAGCTTCTCCTTAGTAGCCATGCCGAAGCCAGCGACGTCATAAGACACATCCTGGTCAACCTTGCTGCTCATCATCGTTCCTTCGCCATGCGCCCACAGCGGTTGACCCAGGTTATTGAAGAAATTGCAGAATATCCCGCAGGCCACGCACCGTTCATAATCTAGGATGGTGCTCCAGACGCCAGACACCCGCGGCGTTATGGACCCAATCGTTATGTCAGCGCCCACTTCGATGCTTTCCAGTACGAAGCCGAGGCTGGGCACCGCGTCGTCGTCTCCTTGAAGCAGCAGGTAGTCGGAGCTTAATTCTCCGTCGGCAACCAGTTGCTTGCGTAACCTGCGCGCGTACTCTAATGCGCGTGCCTTGTACAAGTCGTCGCACTCGAAATCTTTAGGCACAACAACAAGCCTGTCACATCTGTACTGGACCTTGTGCGTGTCTGCCTCTTCAACAACCACCCAAGTTTCCACTGGCACGGGGAGGCTGTAGCCCTTAACGGCCTCGAAGGCGTTGTTCACCGACAAAACGTTCCCTACAGTGGGTATCTGAAAGATGATTTTGCTGATTTTCTTCTGGACAGACCCTTGCCGCTTGATAAGGTTGTTTTTCCGTCTCAGTTTTGACCATTTTCCAATCAGCAAGACGCAGAGGTAGACAAGCGGCGAAAGCCAGATTACGGTGATTACGTAGTCAAATACCTGCATGCCGCAGCTCAATCTCCGAAACGCATTTTATGACGGTTTCGAACAACGGTTGGCGCAAAGGCTGCACAGCGGCTAAATGAAAGCCGCCTAAACTAGATGGAGCGATCTCATTGAGGCGGTGACCATAAGCCCGAGCGACGCGTTTAACCAACCGAACAACCTCGCTTTACTGCTATGACCAGACCGTTTATAAGTCCATCGGATTAGCGCCAAACGCAAGCCAAACCATAATTCAAGCATTGACCCCGGAAAACAGCTTGATTGTAAAAAATCTTGAAGGAGAACAAAGAGGCGCCGAGAATGGGATTCGAACCCATGCGGACCAGAAGGTCCACGGGCTCTCAAGGCCCGCGCGTTAACCACTCTGCCATCTCGGCACCGATGAATCTACAGTTCTATTTCGTTCGCCTTTAAAATGTTTACCGAGACGCTTCAAAAATCAGATACACATTCCAGAATGTTGGGTAAAAGTAATTAACCTGTAGCCTCCATTTTTCCCGTCATGGCAGCCACATCAATCCGTATAGAGGTCCCGCAGGACATAATGGACGCCATTTACGCGGGCGCCAAGCAGCTTTACCCACGAGAAAGCTTCCTTCTGCTCAGGGGAAAAAGCAAGAAATGTACAATCACCATAACCGACTTGGTGCTGGCGCCGTTCGCAGCCCACGGACGAGGCGAAGTCCACTTTAATCCGTACATGTTTTCAGGGGACTTCTCGCTGGTCGGCACCGTCCACTCGCATCCTTCAGGAAACATCTCGCCAAGCCACGTGGACATGAACTACTTCTTCGGCAGAATCCTCATGATTGTCGGGTACCCGTTTGAGGGCCGTGCCTGCGTTGCAGCGTACAACTGCAAAGCCGAAAGGTTAACCGTTGAAATTACTGAGCCCACTGGAAGAGACCTGGAAAAAGACTTCGACGAGGACTTCGAAGAAGAAGACTTCAAGTGACACCCTGCGCCCGCCCAGCAGCCTCCTGATACGCCCGCAAGAAATCCAAAGCGAATTTATCAGCATTTCCCTCTGTGCCGCGATGCATTTTGTCGACGGCTTTGCTGCGCAGATGATGGTAAAACTCGTGAAGGATAACAAAAGGGTTTGCCAATAAGTCGCTGTTCTGCACCAAAATAGTCTCGTTTTTAGCCGTGTAGCAACCCAACGCCTTGATTTTGTGCCCCTTAGGCAAACCCACCTTCAACCTTGGAACGTTGACTCCATAGTTTTTCGCCAGCAGCTCAAGAGCTTCTTCCGTTTTCCCGCTGAGAATTAGCCACACCACAATGGGCTTGAGATTTTCCTGCCCCATCCTGTTGCCAGCCATAACATGCCTCGCCGCCTAAAAAGCCGCTTGAAAACAGTTCGGGGCTACGTGCCGTAGGTGCCTCTGCGAATTCTTTCAGCGAGCAGATGTATGAATTCAATGGGCCACACATCGTCGCAGACATCGTCTGTCAAGATTTTCCTCTGATGATACAGCGGAATCAAATCGTTCTTCAGCAACAGAATCAGCAGGAACTCGTGTCCGTAGGTTCTTTTGAACAACGAGTACTTTTGCGCTTGGCGCTTGGTCATCTCGAAGTGGGGCTCAAGAATGATTTTCCTTCCCTGAAGCTTCTTCTCCAAGATAAAGTCTGGCGTGTACACCTCGTTGTTAGGCAATGGGAAACTGATGGTTTCGTAGCCATAAGGAATATGCAGCTTCAACAAGGTCAAAGCGGTCTTCTTCTCCCAGCCGCTCTTGTAGCGGCTCATCTTCTGGTAGTAAGCTTGACTTTGCCCCGTTATCTTCTGCATGCGGTCCAAGAAATCAAGCGCTGTCTTCAACGTGACGCGGTTGAGGGTTTTCTGCCTCAGCCACCGGCCTAAAAGGAAAAACGGGTAATCAACCTTTGCAGGGTCCTGCGGGTAAAGCCGTTTGGCGAAGGCGGTGATTTTCTGCCTTGCAACCGCAGCCGTATGTTCGTCGCGCCACAGGGAAGGCGAGGCTGACTCTATTACTCCGAGGCTTGCAGCTACGTTGGCATTTTCCTTCGTCAACGGAACATAGAGATCTTCTGGCAATAAATGGTCATAGATTTGCAGGTCAGGCGCAGGTCGAACCATCCACCGCATGTAAGTCCAAGCCTTATCAATATGCGGTCCACTCAGCGCCTTGACGTTTTTGGCTATGTCATCGATGAACTCGCTTGGCTTCCTGAATTTCTGAGCGTACGCAAGCAGGTTTCGTTGTGCTGTGTTCCTCACGAACAAATTGACTGACGCCAAAATCTCAGACGCAGCTTTCTTGTTTGGACCCAAATCGTTGTAGAAATCGAATTTCACTATTTCCTCTTCGAAAATGTGTCCCTTCTTGATTTCGAAGAGGGTGCTGCCGAAGGCTTCATGCAGGTATGATAGGAGCATGCGAGCGTTTTCGGGGTAGTTTACCACCGTGTCGTCCAGTATCGACGCGGTCAATAAGAAGTAGTGGGCTGCGATTTTTCGGTCTTCATAATTATGCGAGTACGGGTTGAACAGCAACCGCGGGCTCATACGTCGGTCCCACTGCACGTCGGCGACGTCGGAGTTCCTATTTATGAAATCCACGAGCAGAGCAAGCACTTCATCGGTTGCCACGATTCATACCCCTGAACCCACTATGCACATAGTAGCTTAAAACTGCTGTTGTCACAGCGTCCCACAAACAAACCAAACACACCGCGTCCAACAGCAGCGGGAAAATAGATTAATACAACCGAGAAGTCCAAATATGCAACGCAGCAGAGACGAAGCGCCTATATAGGAAAGGCGCGTAAAAAATAAAACGCAACGTGGGCCGGTCGTCTAGCCTGGTTAGGACATCTGCTTGACGTGCAGAAGGTCGCCGGTCCGAATCCGGTCCGGCCCACCACAACCACTCTTCTACAGCAGCGTCAAAGTTTGTATCTTTCTGTGTCAAGCTGCGTGCCGCATGTTGGAGTTACAAAAAAGAATGTTTCGCCGCATTGGCTGCATTTGCACTCCTGGTTGCGGGTTCTCTGTACGTTTAGGGAACCGCATTTGGGGCATCTCAGCTCGGCGGAGGCTTTGTCTGCCATGTTTAGTGCTTCCTTGCGGCTATTATGCCTCGGCACTTGTCCGCGTACTGGCAGTATTGCAGGCACACTGCGTTTTCGTCTGGGCGTTTCCATTCAGCTCCGCAACTGGGGCAGGTGGTTTTGTCTTCGTCGCTCCAAATCTCCAACTCGGCACCACACACGTGACAGTTAATGTATGCAGGTTTAGGCTGCAGTAGGTCGCGTAGTCCCGGGCAGGTTTGTGGGTTTTTTTCGATGGTTTTTCCGTCTTTAGAGCTCAACGATTTCACCTCCCACCTTGACTTCGTACTCCTTAACTGGGATATGCTTACCTGAACCTTCAAGCGCCTTGTTCACCGCCCACTTTAACCCGACGCAGCAGGGAACCTCCATGTGGGCAACGGCGACGGATGCGATGTCATTCTGCTTAAAAATCTCCGTAAGCTTCTCCGCGTAAGCTCGGGCGTCATTGAATTTGGGGCAGCCGATGACAACCCGTTTGCCCACCATGAGTTTGCCGTGGAAATCTTTAACTGCGATCGGTGCACAATCGGCGGCCAGCAGCAAATCTGCCTTGTCGAAGAACGGCGCCTTCACGGGGACAAGGTCCAGCTTGACGGGCCACTGCGGCTTCTGAGGTGTGCCAGTTTGAAGATTCATGTTTGGAGCATGAGGCGTGGTGTCTTTGAGGTGGTCGTGGACCTGTTTTTCGTCGAAGGCTTCGGCTTCACGCTCTGTGATCGTTATTGCGCCCTGTGGGCATTGTCCGAGGCAGGCGCCGAGTCCGTCGCAGTAGACGTCCTTTGTGAGCTGAGCTTTTCCGTTTATGATTTGGAGTGCACCTTCCGCGCATTTGGGGATGCAGCTGCCGCATCCGTTGCATAGGTCTTGGTTTATGTTTACGATTTTTCTTTTCATCTTTCAATCTCCTCCATTAGGAGGCATTTTCCGCCTGTGGGGCAGAATTTTTGGGCGTGGTTCTGGATGGATTCGAAGATTGGTAGGAGCGTTTCTTGGTTGATTGTGTAGATGTGCTTTTTGCCTTGTTTTTCGATGGTTACGAGGTTGCATTCAAGCAGTGGTTTGAGGTTGTGTGAAATCATGCTTTGTTCTTGTCCGAGTGCAGCGGCGAGTTCGTTTACGCTCATTGGTTTGTCCACGAGTTTTTCGAGAGCGGCGAGTCTGGTGGGGTTTGCGAGGTTGGTGAAGAAGCGGTAGCAGATTTTTGATAGCCCTTTTTTCGTTGTTGCTCATCTCTTTAAATGAATAATTATTCATATGAAAAATATGTCATATAAATGTTGCTGCGACAGAACGAACCTTCCAATGCTCAAGCAACCCCTCTACGAAAAAATGGGCCGCCCAACCATGTTCTAGCTAGGAGCATTTCCACGAGTTACCCGCTAAATCATCAGGAGCCACACGACGAAGACGGCAAGTGTTGTGGCGAATAATGCGGCCCAGAGAGGTTTATTGAACTTGTAGATGTCTTTTCCGCTCAGTGGAGATACTGGGAATGTGCCGAAGAAAGAGCCGATGACGCACATGGATAAGCCTGCGTCGCCGATCGCTGAGAAACCCACTTTCAACAGCACGAAGAACAATGCGGCGAAGCCTAAGCTGATGAGAATTTCAGATACGTTAGTTATGGCGCCTAACCGCTTCGTGTGTTTCTCCGAGTGAACGCTCCGCGTTGGTGAAGAGAATGGAACTTTGAAGGCAAACGTGGTGAAGAGGAAAAGCACCAGACCCAACGGCCAAACCGAATGCTCGCTCCAGACGCCCTTGCTTCTAAGGTACGCAATGACAAAGAATTTCTGGACGAAGCCAACGAGGACGCTTGTAGCAAGGAAGACAGGCAGTAGAAGCCAAATCTGGCTGAGAGTGACGACTTTGACATATGAAAAGGATATTCCCAGAACGATTATGGCGACCGCGTACGCGAGGACTTCCGTTCCTGTCGGCTTAAAAACGGAACCCGCTTTTTCCACTGCAGCCGCCTCATGCCTCGATGAGAAAACCTCTTCCAGCCACTGCTTTACGTTGTCAGGGATGAGCCCCTTTGTTTTCTGACCAACTTCGCCGCCTGCTCCGCCCAACGGGTTGCTAATTGCGGACATAATCGCGCTGACTACACCCACTACGGCCGCGGACACTCCTACGGCTACTGCCGTGTTTGCGGGTTTTGGAACCCACACTTGCTGCACAAGACTTGGCGTTGACGAGGGTCCGGAGGTTGGAGTGGGAGTTGGCGAGGATTTGGGCGTCGACGTTGGGTGTGCACTTGAGCTGGGCGACGTAGACGCTGTTGCACTTGGAGAAGGAGACGTTGTTGGAGAATCAGCAATAAGCGAAAGGGTGCCGGCGCCGAAATTAGTCACAACTACTTCGCCTTTGCCCGAATCGTAAGTTTCGCCGTAGGGTTCGGTTCCAACAGTCAGCGTTGCAGTTACTGTATTGCTGCTGTCGGAAATGACTGAGACTGTTCCGTCGGCTCTGTTTGCCACGTCTATCTCGCTTTTGCCTGAGCTGTAAACTACGGGTCCAGGATTGGTTCCCACAGTCACGGTTGTGACGACTGAATCGGTTTTGTCCGAAATCACGGAGACTGTGCCCGAGTTGAAGTTAGCTACGTAAACATCGCCCACACCAGGGTCATAAGCCACGCCTAATGGTCCGCTGCCAACAGAAATTGTCGTCGCAACCTGATTGTTGCTGTCGGATATAACTGAGACAGAGCGAGAGTAGGAGTTAGCTACGAAAATTTGGTGCGTGGAGGAATCATAGCCTAAGTCATATGGGTTTGACCCAACAGTCACAGTTGTTACAACGCCATTTGTCGTGTCTGATATCACTGAAACGGTATCTGTACCAGAATTCGCCACGTAGACGTCACCGTTGTTAGGGTCATATGCGAAGGATGCAGGCTGGGTTCCGACGGAAACGGTTTGGACAACTTTGTTGGTGCTGTCCGATATTATGGACACGGAGTTGGCGCCGTAATTGGCTACGAATATCTCTCCTTTACCAGAATCGTAAGTGTCCCGATAAGGCGACGTGCCTACAGCCACGGTGCCGACTACCTTGTTTGTGCTGTCTGACAAAACCGAGACGGATCCCGCGGCAGAATTAACGACGTACAACTCAGCTTTGCCTGAATCGTAAGCAACACCATAAGGTGAACCTCCAACATTCACTGTTGTAGGCGTTTGGGTCGCATGAACCAAAATCGCCGCTGACAAGCTAAGCGTCACAATTAACATTAAAACTGCTAACACAAAGACTTTAGTTCTCAATTTTCTCCTCAAGCCCCTTTTCTACGGAGGTTATTTTCTAATTTGAATTTAAAACTTTCCTAGTCTGCTGCGCAAACTAAATTGTAGCCCAGCCGAGTTAGCTTATCTTTCGGGAGGAATAACAACAGTTTGATGGTTTGTTTCTTCTCACGCATTTAAAGCTGTTATAAATTTATATACTAAAAGAAACGAAGTGGATAGGGGAGGAATTCCAAATGGGAGAAGCAGGAGTAGCAAAACCTAAAAGCAGCAGCCAAAAACTACACGCTTGGATTCTGTGGATAATAGGCATCATCGCACTAATCGCAGGAGTACTGGTCGCAACTGTTAAGGGTACGCACCTACGAGGTTCAGGTTTAGGCACCGCGTTGATTGTTATAGGCGTCGTGCTTTTGATCATTGGCCTTTTGCGGTACATGCAGAAACCAGCAGCCACACCAGCGGCATAATGAGTCTTTTTTACGCAGACTCACCCATTTTCCTTTTTCTAGTATGTAGCTTTTAGGCGATTCCATCAAAACAATTTTTGAAAGAGTAATAAGAGCAAACCTGAAAAATGATTTTAAGTATTTCAAAGTCATAATTTTTTAAATATATCAGGTATTTTGTTACACACTGCAAAACAAAAAATGTAGTGACACTATGGTTTTTCAAATGACCTTGTAGGTGAAGCCGAAGCGTTCTTTCTCAGCAAAAAATTGTTCACTGCATCTGTGAGGGCTTCGCAGGCAAACCAGCGGTCCTCCAATGAATCATCCCGTTCGCCATCGTCAAGTTTCTTCTGATACTTTCTCATCTCAACCCAGATGGGCGTGGCTTTCCTGTCATAGTCATCGCGCAATTTTCCCTTCGCTTCCTTGAAGTTGAGCATGGCTATTTCGAGCGCCTCTTGCTCCGCAGTCAGCTTCTGGGTTATATCAATTTCTCGTCGTTCCCGCTCTTTCTTGGAGACGCCGCGGAAAAACCCCGTCTTCATCCGAACCACCATGTCCTGTTCCTTTTTGAGGTGCTCTATGTTGCTGCGTAATCGTCTGACTTCGCGACTCCGCTGTTTCCCGATCTCCGTCGCAGCAACGAAAAATTCCTTCTTGATTTTTTCGAGGTGGCTCTTGCATTCCAAGAAGTTTTTCTCTTCCTGATCAAGCAAAGCTTCGAAGCGGCGCCTGTTTTCAAGCTGATGCTCAATAGTTGAGAGAGCTTTCGTACAATCAGCTAGCAATTCGTCGTCAACGCCGATGTTGGGGTTAGCCTCAAACTCCGACAGGACAACCTTAACGTCCGTTAGCCAACGCTCGAAATGCGCGCTAAACGGGGAAGAACCGAATTTCTGGATGCCCAACGTGTGGAGCCGCTTGAGAGTCGCCTCCGTAATCTCCTGCGCAGTAAAGGTAGGCTTGTATTCTGCTTTTGCTTTGCCGCCCCGTCTGCCTGCGCGTTCACCGCCTCTGCTTCTCTCCCTTAGCGGCTTCGTGTATTCGCGGCTTATGTTTCGCCGCGTTTTTCTTGTCCGAGGCTGAAATCCCATGACCAGAACCTATCGTTCCGCAGGTATTTAGGTTGTGCCCAAACACGCCTCTTCACGACCCGATCTAGAAAAGCAAAAAGCGCCCCATTCAAAAGTCACAACCCACAAATGTTTTCGCGCCCCAAACCAGAAAAGCAAAATGAAACGTAAAGATCATGGCTAAAAAGATCAACTTTCACTTAGGCAGAAGTCTCAACTTAAAGAACCACAAAAACCCAACGATAAAACCCCGCAAAACCGCTCTTTATATACAGACCTAAAACATTTACCATGAGGCAATTCAGAGCCCCATGGAAGCCACGGCGGCAAACAGAGAAATGCTTTAAAGAAGAATTTAAAAACAGGCGGGTTAAGGCTTAGACCTTTTAATCTAACCTTTCAAACACTCTTTTATCCCGCTTTCAACGCACATCAAATAATAGTACGTTTGGAGCTGACTAATTTGGTTAAAGTCTTCACAGATAGATGGAAAAAGAAAGAAGAAGAGCCCACCATCATATCAAAAGTAAAAAACGTCGTCAAACCACAGGAAAACCTCAAAGAACAAATCACCCAAGTCATCCAACGAATAGACACCCAAACAAGAACCCTGGACATTGCGATCCAGAGGTTCCAGAACCGCGACGCAAATATCTTCAACCGCGTCATAAAAGCCTATGGGGAAAGAGACCAGGCAAGAGCAAACATACTAGCCACTGAACTAGCAGAAATACGCAAAGTCGAACGAATGCTCACTCACGCATCACTCGCCATGCAAAGCGTATCAATGCGGCTAAACACGGTCTCAGAAGTGGGCGACATAGTAACAGTTCTAAATCCAGCAAAAACAGTCCTAAACAGCGTACGCAGCGGAATGTGCGGCATACTTCCAGAAGCAAGCAACGAACTAGGAAACATCGGAAACCTACTAAACGACATAGTCGGCACAACCTGCCAAACCACAGATGCCCCGTTTAATACTACAAGAATAGATCCAGAAGCAGAGGCGATCCTCAGAGAAGCAGAGTTAGCCACTGAGAAAAAACTCAAACAGCAGCTTCCAGAAATCGCCACCGCAGATTCAACAGAGAGACTAGCAGGCTTAGAAGCGTAAACAAAACCACCCTTTTACCTTCTCCCTTTTTTAGTGTTAACGACATTTTAAAAAAAGAGGAAAAAGTCAAGCCTGCGCCAGTCTAATAGCCCTTCTCTTCCCATCGCCCATTTTGCACGTAATCTGCTCGAAGACTGAATAGTTTTCTTCCATAGGCTGAGAAAGAAAATACACGGTTGAGTAGTGCGTTCCGACAGGGATTATTATCTTGTTCTTCTGCAGAATCGTCAGATGATGCCTTATCGTCTTGTAATCCACCTTCAGCTGCGTGGCTAACTGGTTAGCGTTGCGGGGGTTTGATTTGACGCTTTCGATTATTTGGGCGCGGGTTTTTCCTCCTTTTGTGCCTGTGATTAACCAGCCAAGTAGCTGTTTTAGGGGTTGTTCGTTGGTTATCATTTTGTTTTGCCTCGTGGGTATTGTATGCTTATGTATATGCATAGCTACTATTTAAGGTAGTAGCTGCTATAAGAAATAACAACTATACAACCACCCACGAAACCAGCATACATTAAGACAATAGTCGTAGCCCCAGCTCAGAAGCCACCGGTTTGAATCTTTAGGCTGCGGATCCAATTTGTGAATCGGGCGCCATTTGGAACAACATTTATATGCATTTGCTACTACGAATGATAGTAACAACTATTAGTATAAGGAGGAAAAAACAACGTTACCAAACCCTCAAAAACCAAGAAACACCAAACTTGCCATACTCATAGCAACAATGATCATCATGGCATCCCTAGTCGCAGGACTATCAGGCTATTACATGGCTCACACAGAGGCAGCCACAAACAGCCTCACCCAAACAAGCTCCACAGTCTCAACCCAAGTCGACAGCAACGCCGTCACCGACAATGTCTCCCTCTCACAGATATATCAAGAAGTTGCGCCGTCGGTAGTAGTTGTCGAAGATTTCCAGCCTGAATCCAGCATGTTCGGACAAATCTTGTACTCCGAGGTCCAAGGCTCAGGATTCGTTTACAGCTTCAACGGGCAAGACGTGATAATCACGAATTACCACGTGGTGGCTGATGCCATAAATGTTACAGTAACATTCCAAGACGGAACCGCCTACAGCGCCAAGGTTCTGGGTTCCGACCCCTATTCAGACCTTGCCGTCCTCTCAACGACAGCACCCCAAAGTGAACTCACCCCACTGACAATCATCAGCTCTTCAACACTGCAAGTCGGAGACGAAGCAATCGCAATTGGCAGCCCCTACGGCTTAACCGGCTCCATGACTACGGGAATCATAAGCGCCCTAAACAGGACAATCACCGAGGACACAGCAAACGGTTACGAGATAGCCGACGTGATCCAAACAAGCACGGCAATAAACTCTGGCAATTCAGGCGGACCACTGCTTAACGACCAAGGTCAAGTCATCGGTATAACAACCGCCATAATCAGCAACTCAGACGGCCTAGGCTTCGCAATCCCTTCGGACACCATCCTTCGGGAAGTCGCCGATTTGGCGACAACAGGTAGCTACAATGAACACCCATATCTCGGCGTAAGCGGGACCGACATGACCTATGATATCGCATCAGCAATGAAAACAAGCGTTACATACGGTGTCCTAATTCAGCAAGTTGTGAGCGACAGCCCAGCAGAAAAAGCAGGACTGAAAGCAGGCACAACTCAAGGCACAGTCGACGGTGACACAGTCGTATTAGGTGGAGACATAATCATAGGCATCAACGGAGACAGAGTCAGAACCTCAGACGACCTATCTACGTACTTAGAAGAAAACACGCATCCTGGACAGACAGTAAACTTGACAATCGTACGAAACAACCAAACCATCAGCATCTCAGTAGTCTTGGGCACAAGACCTGCGCTCTCCACTGCTGGGACGGCTTCGTAGTTTGGCGAATTTTCTTCTTCTTTTCTTTGGATTCGAAATTGATTTTAGTTGCGAAAGCTTAAAGAGCTACTACATGTGATAGTAATGCGGTTGCAAGCTATGACTGAAGATAAAAAACCCGAATTCTCTCAGTACAACATAGAAGGCAAGTCATTAGAAGCGTTCTTAGGTCCGCTGGAAGCTAATGTCATGGAGTCAATCTGGTCTTCAAAGAAGACCCCGGTCACAGTGAGAGAGATCCACGAGACACTCAAGAAAACAAGAGGCTTAGCATACACAACTGTCATGTCTACGATGGACAGGCTGTTCGAAAAGCGTCTTCTTGACCGCAAAATCGAGAAGGGCAGAGGCGGGCTCTACTATGTGTACTGGCCAGCGCTGGAGAAACAATCCTTTCAGAAATCCGCTGTTCGCGAAGTTCTTTCAAGCCTTATTGATAACTTTGGTGAAGTGGTGGCTAACTGTTTAGTCGACGAAACCTGCCTTAACGAGGAAGAACGCAAAGCCCTCAAACAACAGCTGAATAGTAACATAAAGAAGAAGTAAGTTTGGGGAGACATGCTTATTGGGTTTTGATGGCATCCTGAACCAGATCTTTCAACCGTACTTCTATTACTCAGTCATTTTCCTCTCGGTCACGTTTGTATGCGTCAGAATCCTAACAAAATATTGCAGTTTTATTAGCAAAAGAACAAAGAGCTTCCTTTATCTCCTTCCGCTTGCGCTTCCGTTAGTAGTTATGTTTATCGCCTTTCCATCAACAAGCATTCAAATAACCTCTCAGCACATCAAAAACATAGACACAATCAAAGCAGAAAGTGCAATTGGACCTTTTCCATTCGGTCCCATTCCCCAAGCGGTTCCCACCATCTCGACAACCACTTTCCTGTCAATAACCGGAATAATTTGCCTCATCGGTCTAGCCGTGGGAGCTTTGTTCGCTCTGTCGATGGTTCTGGCCGACGATCGATTAGCGAGAAGAGTTCTGCATGTAATCTTATTATCTCCAGCGGAGCATGAATGGCTACAGGCGAATGTTGCTGAATCATCCAGAAAACTGGGCATTGCATCACCCAAGATTGGTGTTGTCGAAGATCTTCGACCCAACGCGTTTACAATTGGATACGGCAAACGAGCAACAATCGTGTTCTCAATCGGATTGCTCAACATCTTGAACAAAGAAGAAATAGTGGCAGTCGCGTCTCACGAATTGGCACATGTCAAGAACAACGATTTCTTCTTCAAAACTATCTCAAACGCCTTGACAACAGTTTCCTTCTTCAACCCGCTCTCATACATTGCATCTTCAACAGCGCAACGTGAAAGGGAAATGCTCGCTGATGAACGGGCTGTTGAGTTGCTAGAAAGACCATCGGCTTTGAGTGATGCACTCACCAAGATCTGCAGGGCAATTCAAAACCTGCCAAAAGAAAGCATGCTGGTTAACTTTTCGTCAAGTCTTCTCATGAGCTCATCAGTCCTGCATAGAGTTGGGATACTCTCAACCCACCCGAGATTGGATACAAGGCTCAGAAACATATCGGCACCGAAACCGAGCAAGCGTTGGAGCAAGCATAACACTCAGGTGGTGTGGCTGCTTTCAATAATGCTGATTCTTTCAGTTGTAGTGGTGGGCTTGGTAATGGCCGATTTACAACTTAGGGTCTCGGCGACCTTCGCAACCCCCTTTGCAAACGCACCGTACTTGAAGGATATCCCAAGTGACTTCAAGGTGGCGGGCTTCAACATGACTTCAGGCAACGCTACGTTTGTTCCAGGCATAATGACGCCAGCGCCTTTCAACGGTACACAAACCATCCATGTGCTAGTCTACCAGCCTTGCCCTGGCTCGAACGTCTTAGGAGGATACACACAAACAGCCAACAAAGTAATTCCTAATTCACAGGTAAACCCCGCAGCATATGGCTATGTTCAAGTGTTCCCAAACACGCCATTCCCAGTATGGATAGGATAAGTTACGGGTTTTCCCCAAAAAGGGGAGATTTTGTTTAGGTCTAGTTAAAGACGTTTCACTCAGTTACCCTGGAGCGAAAGTTTTTGTGGACTGAGAATGGGGGGTCAGTTGCATTTACAGAAAACAGCTACATTTTGCATCGACGAATTTCTGACACGGGGGCTTTGGTATTTTAGCTGGATAGGTTTTGTCCAAGACTGCCTGCGAAGGAGTTACGTCGCAGTTAAAATTGTTGCTTCTTTGGTGTTTGTTCGGGATTAATCTTGTTTCGGGATATTAGCGCACCCATGTGCTACTACTATCAATAGTAACACTTATATGTTGGTCATAGTTACTATTCACGATAGTAACACTCAAAAACAAACACCAAGAGGAAAAACAAATGAAAAAACAGCAGAAAACCAAAAACCGCCTGAGAACAAAAGAATCCGGCGCAGACAACTTCAAACAAACCAGCTCCCGCAGCCTATCCATAGCGAGGTGACAGAACATGGGTACAATGTCGCGAGCCTTAAGGAATCTTTCAAGACGCAAAATAAGAGCGGCACTAGTCGTTGTCGCCCTCGGTTTTTGCATGGCCATACTGATCGCTGTCCCATCTGGAATAGCAGCTAACCAAACATCAACGGCCAACCTAACCAACGGTTTAGGCAGCACAATCACCCAAACAGAAGCAACAATAAATCAGACTCTAACGCAGATAGACTGCAGCCTTTCACAGGGCTTCTCAGGATTCGGCTTCCAAAACACTACTACGTCATCCCCACCGAGCGGCACTGGTTACGGCGGCGGTTCAAGCAGCAGTTCAAGCGGTGGCTCAAACAACAATTTTGGCGGATTCGGAGGAGGCAACACTCCAGGCAATTTTGGCGGAGGATCACTCAACGGCGGTTCATCCACCCCGATGAATGAGACTTACTATGACAACATCAACAGCACACTTTCAGGAGTCGCTGCAGTTGAGCCGATACTCCAGGTGACGGAAGGTCCGAACGAAACAGTAACTATGATGGGCCGAACATTTACGGAGCAGCTGACTAACTACACTATCGAAGGAATACCCTTGACGGCAGACTTTGTAGACAACTATCCAATATTGCCAACTAACATTACTTCAGGAAGAAACTTGGAAGCAGGCGATTCCGGAGTTGTTTTACTTAGCGAAAACTGCTCTGAAACCTTCCATGCAACTGTAGGCGATACAATCACTGTCCTCAACGAAACATTCAAAGTTGTTGGCATCTTTAGCAGTTCGTCGGTTTCAACCGATCAGACAATGTACATGAATCTATCCGACGCTCAAACAATAACAGACAACGCGAATTACATAACTAGTCTAACAGTTTTTGCCACAAACACCGACGTAGTGTCAAGTGTAGCTAAAACCATAAGTACCCTCCACCCAGAGCTTACAGTCACAACTGGACAAGAAAAGCTAAGCGCACTCGAGCAAGAGGAATCTCTCTACAACTCCCAGCTTGAAAGCGCACAAAAAACGATGGACCAGACAAATGACCAAGCAGTAGAAGAAATCATCATCGCAGTCGCGGCGACCAGCGTCATAGTGTTATTTGTGATGCTTTACACAGTGCGCGAAAGAACCAAAGAAATCGGAACACTCAAAGCAATGGGCGCCAGCAATTCCACCGTGATGAGCCAATTCCTTGTCGAAGGCATCATGCTTAGCCTTGTAGCGGGATTGGTAGCTGTCATCATAGCTGCCGTCGCAACGCCGTATCTGTCATCTGTCCTCTTACCCACCGTTGGAAGCACCTTAGGACGTAGTGCGGGCATAGTCATTGGAACTAACCCATCTACAGCAGCCGCTTCAACAACTGTCGCAGTGAGCCCAGTTTGGATGCTTATTGGTTTTGGTGTGGCTGTAGCGTTGGGCGCTGTAGGCAGCGCGTATCCAGCGTGGAGAGCAGCAAGAACAAGACCTGCGGAGGCAATGAGGTATGAGTGAGCTAGTGCTAAAAATTGAAAACGTAACGAAGACGTACATGCTTGGCAAACGTGAGGTACAACCGCTCAACAACCTTAACCTCAGCGTCAAGAAGGGCGAATTCATCGCAATCATGGGTCCATCAGGCAGCGGCAAAACAACCCTACTCAACATCATCGGAGCAATAGACAAACCCACGAAGGGGAAAGTGCTACTGGATGACGTTGACATCGGAAGCTTGGAAGAATCACAGTTGTACAAGATTCGCAGAGACAAAATCGGGTTCGTCTTCCAAAACTTCAACCTGCTCGCCTACCTTAACGCCAGAGAAAACGTCGAGTTAGCAATGGAACTTGCTGGAAAATATCAAGGCAAAAGAAGCGAACACGCAAAACAACTCCTCGCAATGGTAGGGTTGGCAGGTCGGGAGGAGCATAGACCTAACAAGCTCAGCGCAGGTGAACAGCAACGTGTCGCCATCGCCCGCGCGTTAGCCAACGACCCCGCCATAATCCTCGCCGACGAACCCACAGGAAACCTCGACAGCCAAAACAAACAAGGAATCATAAAACTACTCGCAAACCTCAACATGACACAAGGCACAACCATAATAATGGTCACACACGACGGACAAGCAGCAGCCCACACAGAAAGAATGCTGCTGCTCAAGGACGGCAGGATAATCAAGGAAAAAGAAGGACTACACATGGCAAAGAAAATATCTGCCCCAACTGCAACAAACATATCCCAAGAAAAACTTAGCTAGTATACCCGAAAAGCAAACTTCGCTCTTCAAACGCCATTTTTTCTTTCTGTGCATAACTTTTTGAGACATACAAGCGTTTTTGTTCCAAAGAGATGCATCTACCTTTCGATGATCCTTGACGCAAGAAGCAGTCGCAGCTAAAGAAGAGCCTCAGGCACTCATTACTACGCAGACTCCTAAGCCTCCGGAAAGAAAGAAACAAGTATCAGCTCAGGAACTCGTTGAATCCTTGAAAAGCACCGCGGACGACATTGGGCAAATAAGCGAGTTAAGCTCGGAAGAAAAAATATTAGTCACGCAATTTTTCTCTTCTCTCCTTAAATTGATGCAACCTCTATCTCCCACAATAGCCGTTGATCAATTAGCGCTTCCAGCTGAACTCGGCGACGTTGTCCAAGCGTACTTGGACCCCACAGGACACCTAATTCTGAAGTTCGAGGATGACCATGTGGAGCTCAAGAACCTAAGCGAAGAAAAAAACCGTGAAATAATGACGGCTGTAATCGAAGATGTCATGCCTAAATTCAAGGGATTAGCCAACATGCAAAAGCGCAAACTTGAGAACCGCATAAAGCTGCTTTCAAGCGTCACCAAGGAGATACAGAAAAGTGCCGAGGCTCTTTCCTCCGCCCTCTCAGGGGGCAAATAGTCTCTTTTTTTCAAGATATGTAGCTTACTGAGAAGCCTGTTCCGTCCGCTGTAAGCGTCGAAACCGAAGTTAACTGCGTGGTTAAGGCGTTGTTCGTCATCTCTACTCGCGAGTAATAAAACAATTTTATTGAGCCCGACACATTATGTGAACTGAGGTGGCAGCCTGAGAAGGAAACGCGCCCGAAATCCGCAAGGGCGGTTAGTCTGTTGTCCACGGTTGGCCTCTCTATTATCCATTCGCCTGAGGAACCTGTGGAGTTGTAGGTGACGGCAGTGCCGAAATATTGTCTCGTTGTTGAGTCGCTTATCTGTATGCTCCACCTGTTTGCGGCTGAATCGATTAGACGCAATGATGCGACCACAACATCGCCAGGGGAAACAGCGAGCGTGCCTATCCTCACGGCGAAGCTGGGCAAAAGCTCGTACCAGGCATAATAAGTTGTGCTGCCATTGAAGGCGTCTTGCTCTGTTCCAACCTGAATCAGTGTGTGATCCAGCTGGCCACCGACGCCAATCCATACAGACGCGAAATCTGGCGCCAACGAAGCGTTGACTACCGGAACGACCCAAGAGGCATTTATGGCTGTGACTTGAACCTTTGGCTCATCCGATCTCGAAATGATGTATCCAGCCCAGCTTTGGCTTAGGATGGTTTCGCCTTGAGGGTCATGGGCGAAAAACGACTGCAGAATCGACAGAAACGACAGGAACAGCACTAACAGCAGAACCCATGTGACAATTAGTATGATTGCTCTTTTCAATGAACGCTTTTTTCCCGCCACAGTTCCACCATTTGAAAGGTACTAGCGCAACCAATTTCGACCATGCAAGCCAAAAATGTTCAAATATAAATCAGGATATAGCAAAATAAAAGTGTTGTCGAAACGTTGCACCATGGCTTAAAACCCTTATTTCTCCGTAGTAACAGTGTATTTTTTATGTTTCGTGTGGAACCGATGGGCAAAAAAGATTTTCAATTTGCGACAGAATTAGCCAACACTATGGACTGGAACATGGCGCCTGAAGATTTCCAGTTCAATTTCGACCTTGACCCAGGGGGCTGTTTGGTTGCTTTCCGCGGCAGGGAACGCGTCGGGATAGCCACATGCGTCAGCCTCGGCAAAGTAGGCTGGTTCGGAAACCTTGTGGTTAAGGAAAAATACCGAAACATGGGCATAGGCAGCCTTCTTGTGAGACATGCCGTAAATTACCTGCGAGGAAGAGGCGTCGAAACCGTCGGGCTCTACGCTTACCCCAGCCTTGTCCGCTTTTACGGCAATATGGGATTCAGAGCTGACGAGGAATTCAGCGTTTTGAGCACGGATTTTCATGGCTCTTTGGCTTCCGAAGCTTTGCCAAGAATTGAGAAGCTACAGGTAAAGGCCGTTGAGAAATTTGACAGCCAATTTTTCGGCGGAAACAGGAAGAAACTGCTTGAATCCATTATCCTTGAAGAAGGCAACCTAAGTTACCTTGAGCGCGAAGGCAACGAAATTGCTGGATACATTGCCGCAACAGTTTACTGGAAAATGGCTTGGATCGGTCCACTTGTCTGCCAGAAAGGCAAAGTCGACGTTGCTGCCGCCCTTTTGAAAGCTGTTTTAGCCAATGTGAAAGACAAAAGCGTTTACACTGCTCTCCCGAAAAGGGAGTCAGCGCTAGTCAACATGCTTTTCGACGTCGGCTTTAAGGAAGATTTTTCTGTGACTAGAATGTTTTTAGGTCAAGCGGTCGCAAAAAATTGTATATATATGGCTGAATCTCTGGAACGAGGATAAACTTTGTGTGAAGATTACAGTAGGGTGCTGGTTGAAGATTTTCTTAAGACCTCCATGTCAACCGTGAAAGTCTTAGTCGACAAGTTAGTTACCTTCAAAGGAGAAACTCATCCCAGGCAGGTGACGCTTTTTCGCTACGTCAACGGCGAGAAAGTCTCTGTGCAGTTTGCGGGAGACAGTTTCTTCCTGAGAGGATCAGTTGAATACACGAATCCCCAGTTGACGGTTGAGGAGGTTCAGGGGATAATCGGAACCCGTCTACTTGAAGCATCCGCAAACTATTTTGACAAAGTTGGACTGCACGAACCCGACGGCAGCGACGTGGCGCAGCTTTGTGAAATTCTGAAGAAGTCACCCGAAGGCATAGTAGTGCCGTTCCTCTTGAACACCGACGACGTGGAGGCTGATCGCTACTCGATGAACCCGCTTAAGCAATCCATCGTGGATACAGGCCAAAGCGCGTTTCCAGCTGCCTACGTAAAGACGGACGGGCTCAAAATAGACGAAGCCTACGCGAAAAAGTACGACGGAAGCTTAATTTCGAAGGGGGAAACTGAGCTGATAACTCAATGCCTCAAAGAGTCGAATGGTTCCTACTTGGATTTTGTCGATTCGGTTAAGTATGGGCAGCTTGAAGGGCTCTCAAAGTTCTTCGGCATGAATCTGTCGCTCTATTCGCTGCGGATGCCCCTTTCAACGTTGAAGGCGGAGCCGAAAGGCGGTTTGCTACATCACATTGTCAGCGAAAGCCACCGTGACTACGAAGGCGTCAGCGAAGCATACCAGTGTATGGGAAGAAGCATCTCGAATCGCACAACTCTTTTGACGATTCCGCATTCGAAGAAAGGTTATGGCTCCAAGCGTGCAGCCCGCGGGAAAATCCATTTTGATGGAAACAAATTGCTGGACGTTACTGTCAAATACAAAACCACCGAATTGTACCCTAACGCGATGGATGAGGCAGATGTCGCCGTCGCCCAATGCGATGACAACTTCACTGTGCTAGGCGAAAAACTCTCGGACTACAGCTACGAGGACACGCCATCTTCACCGCAATTCTTCCTCTACATTATTGGTTCACCTGAAAACGCTACGATGTGGCACGGAATCGGCGCTTTCGGTTCTTCGCAGCTACTCCAAAGTTATGCCGCTGGACGTCGAGCCTGTAGGGAAGGCAGGTTAATCGAGGATTTAAGCACTAAATTCGGCGTGAACACGGAGTTGCCGTTGCAGTTTAACCTTGCTCCGGAAGGCATGTGGAGCCATCCGATACACCGCAACATCGACGCCAGCATCGGAAGCGTAGAAGACCTGCCAGATCTGGCGCGCCGGGGCATGAAGATAGAGCACCTTTCGGCTTTCAAATAGGAGCAAATGCAGGGTTTGACGGCGCTGGAATACGCGGTTTTCAGAATCTTACGTTTACTCAGGAAGCTGCCGTTTAACCCACTTGATATCCCGAATCAAAAAGTCATTTTCTCAGAGTACTTCAGAGGAATGGAAAAGACGGAAGCGGTTCGCGGAATTTTCGGAGAGAAAACTGAAGAAGTTCTGAGTCACCTCAAGGTGGAGATCAGCTGGATGATGGGCTACATGTACGTGGACGGCAGCGACGGGCACATGGTAATAAGCAAAAACTACTTGGCTAAGGGCGATAGAACCGAAATTTATCTCGACTTGGTCCACGAACTTTGCCACGTCAAGCAGTTCATGAATGGGCGGGAACTGTTCGACCCAAGGTACGAGTACGTGGACAGACCGACTGAAATCGAGGCTTACCGTTACACTGTAAGTGAAGCTCGGCGTATCGGTTTCAGTGATGAACGACTCTGCTGCTATCTACGGACAGAATGGATGGATGACGACGATTTTCTGCGGTTGGCGAAGGCAGTCGGCGTTCAAGTTTCAAGCGCTTCGCGGTAAACTTGCATCATCTTTTGAGCGCAAAGGTCCCATGTGAAGTTTTCAGTGACAAACTTTCTTGCGTTGGAACCCATCTTCTCCCGTAGCTCAGGATCTGCAAGAAGCTTTGATATTGCTTCCGCCATAGCGTCTGTGTCGCCGCGTTTAACCAGCAGTGCCGTTTCCCCATCGCGGACGGCTTCGTTGACGCCGCCGATGTCAAACGCGACGACGGGTCTTGCTGACGATTCAGCTTCAAGTAGCACTATGCCTTGCCCCTCTTGAATCGAAGGCAAAACAAAAACGTCAGCGCAATCGTAAGCGGCGGCGAGCTCGTCTTCTTTGAGGTTGCCCATAAACTTGAAGCCGCCAGAGAGCCCAGCAGCATCGACATCAGCGAGCAACTTGCTCTTCAGTGGCCCATCGCCGACAATCAGAAACTTTGTTTTCTCATGTTCTTTGACGATTTTTTCAGCTGCTTTGACCAAAAAGGACAAGCCTTTCCGCGGAATCAAACTGCCGACAAAGAGCACACATGGTTCCTCGCTTAACCCGAACTGCCGCTTAGCCTCCGACGAATCCACAGCGGGCTTAAACTTCTCTGGGTCGACGCCGTTTGGGACAATGCGGACTTTCGACTCATCAACACCGTAATACTGCTTCATTTTCGCAAGCGAATAGTTGCTTATCGTCACGACGAGGGAGGCGCCCTTAGCCGTCTCCTCTTCCAGCTTGGCGAGTCGGTACATAAAGTAGTTGGCGACTCTACCCCTGACGTTTTGGTAGCCGCCTATGCGTGCCTGCTCATACTCGTCGGCGAGAACCCCATGAACCACATGAACAAACGGCTTCTTGACACCCTGTTTCGTCATCTTGCGCAAAAGCCCGTAACCACTAACCGCGTGGGCTTCGTAGATGTCAGCATCGATGCTAGCGGCAGCCTTAGCCAAACTCCTGTTGAAGGACGAGTTGTCAAACGGGAACAGTCTGTCTGAGGAATGGAGGGGGACAAGTCTTACGCCGTCAATGGTTGCCGATTCTCTAAAGTCTGCTTTGGTCCCGCTGTAAATCGTGACAACGGCTTGGCTGCTGAGCCGTTTTGTGGTTTCGATTATTCGCCTTTCCACGCCGCCGAAATAGAGGTGGGGTGGCTGAGTGTTGAAGACGGCTAACCGAAACTTACCCATAACAGTTCCCTGTTGACAGTGCTAATCTATGGCGGTTTTAGATATAAGCTAAATCGTAGCAGCCCAAATTCGCGTAATATTTGACTGTTAGCACAAAGGTTTGCTTAACTTTTTGGCCTAAAAATTTGTTGTTTGTGTTTCTGGTTGCTTTTTTGTTTTGGGGTTGGGGGCGTTTGCAGGTTGCGTCTTTTAGCGTCTTTTGCCGTTCTTTCCCGTCCCTTAGCGTCTTTCCCTGTTCCTTTCTGTTTCTTCCCGTTCCGCCGGCTGACATCTGTGGGTGTTCGCTGGTTTATTGCTTTTTTTGGGGTTTTTAGTTTTTTAATACTTTTATAGTCTTTTTGCGTATTGTGCGGTGTGATGTATTATGTCCGCCCCGGATGAAGCCGATTCCAACCAAGCCCTACCTACCAACTATGCTCCGCTCCAGCTGGAGAGTGAAATGCGTGAGTTCTGGGTGAAAAACCAGATCCGAGAGAAACTTGAGCTCCTTGAGCAGAACGCTAAGGGGGTTTTGGGTTACGTTGAGGGCCCACCCACATTGAACGGTATTCCGCATATCGGCCACGCCCGCGGCAGAGTCATGAAGGACGTCCGCTACCGCTGGAAAACCATGCAGGGCTACTACATGCCGTTCTGGGCGGGTTGGGACTGCCAAGGCTTACCTGTGGAGCTCGAGGTAGAGAAGCTTCTGGGCGTCAAAAACAAGCGGGAATCCATCGAGAAATACGGGATGGAACGCTTCATCGCGGAATGCAAGAAAGCCATCATGCGCTACCACGCTATGTGGCTGCAAGCCGACGCAAACCTAGGCGTCTTCATCAACCAGGACAAAGCGTACTGGACCTACAAGGACAGTTACATCGAACGAGAGTGGCAGATCCTCAAACACGCATGGGACCAACAGCTGCTCGAAGAAGGCCACTATGTCGTTGCTTACTGCCCAGGCTGCCAAACTTCGCTGAGCAGCGCCGAAGTCGGCTACGAAGGCAGCTACAAAGAAGTCGAGGACCCATCGCTCTATTTCAAGTTCAAGGTGTCAGGCAGCAAAAACGAGTACTTCCTCGTTTGGACAACCATGCCTTTCACGATCATAACGGACACCATGCTTGCAGTTCAGCCGAGCGCCGAATACGTCAAGGTAAAGGTCGGCGAAGAAGTCTGGATTATGGTCAAGCAGCGGGTGGACCCCGTGATGGCTGAGCTCGGAATCGCGAAGTACGAAGTCGTCGAATCCGTAGTGGGCAAGAGCCTTGAGGGAACAGCCTACGATTACCCACTCAAAGACATGATACCTAAACAAGCGGAAAACGAAAAGAAGCACCCGCTCGTCCACAAAGTCATAGGCGAAGACTTCGTAGATGTCGAAACAGCCACAGGCGTCGTGCACCTGTCACCCGGAAACGGTGAGGACGATTTTTGGGCTGCCCAACGGAGAGGCGTCCCCATTTATGCTCCGTTTGACGATGAAGTAAAATTCACTCAGGATGCTGGTCAATTCGCAGGAGTTTTCGCACGTGATGCCGATTTCCCTGTGGTTGAAGAGCTTCGCAACCGCAACGCTTTCGTCAAAGTCGCCATGGTCAAGCACGAGTATCCTACTTGTTGGCGTAGCCACCACAAGCTGGTCTGGCTCGCTCGTAAAGAGTACTTCCTACGCACAGACAAGATAAACAGCAAAGTCCTAGAAGCCGCCGAGAAAGTGCAGTACTACTTCGACGAACCAAAAAACCGTTTCGTCGCCTTCCTCAAAGAGGGCAAGCCATGGTGCATCAGCCGCGAACGCATCTGGGGCACTCCGCTGCCAATCTGGACCTGCGAAAAATGCGGGGAAAAACTCATAGTCGGCAGCAAAAAAGAGCTCGTAGACAACGCGCAAGAACCTGTCCCAGACGATTTTGAATTGCATAAGCCGTGGGTTGACCGCGTCACGTTCAAATGCAGCAAATGCGGCGGAACCATGCGCCGCGAAGACTTTGTGCTGGACACGTGGCATAACAGCGGTGCCTCGCCATATGCACGCTTCACCGACGAGGAATACGCCAAGTTCGTGCCCACCGACTTCCTCACAGAGGGCATAGACCAAACCCGCGGCTGGGCCAACAGCCTGCTACTTGAAAGTGTCATCTTAAGAGGAAAGCCGGAGGCGCCCTACAAGGCGTTCCTTTTCCAAGGGCTCACGCAGGATGCGAAAGGCAGGAAAATGAGCAAGAGCCTCGGCAACGTCGTCGAAACCAACAAGCTGCTTGAGAAGAACTCCGCTGACCTGTGCCGCTTCTACATGATGAAGAAGTGCTCGGTAATCGACTTCATGAACTTCGACATGCAGGAACTCACACGCCGCCCATACCAAGTACTGTCGACGCTCTACCACCTCAGCAGGTTCTTCCTTCAGAACGCCACATTCGACGAGTTCACCCCAAGCAAATACACACTGGAATGGGCTTCAGAGTCTAAACGGCTTCAACCCGCAGACATATGGCTCCTCTCCAAGTTGCAGGAAAAAATCGAGGACTACACCGCCAAACTGGAAAGATGCGAATTCAACGTCGCCGTTGCTGCGCTGGATGATTTCGTTATTGAAACACTCAGCAGGCTCTACGTGCCCATGATTCGCAAGGAACTCTGGACAGACGAGCCTGAAACCTTCGAGCGACGCCAAACCATCTACGCATTGTTGTACCACACGCTGAAAACAGTAACGTTGCTGTTCAACCCCGTGACGCCTTACCTTAGCGAAGCACTATACCAGAAAATATACCGCCAGTTGGAGTCCACCCTTCCTGAGTCAGTCAACATGGCGAATTGGCCAACACCCAACGCCAAGCTCCGGGACAAAACCATCGAGGAACAATTCGACCTCCTACTTAAAACCGTGTCAATCGGCTACGCTGCAAGACAGCAGGGCAAACTGAAACGCCGATGGCCACTCGCCAAGGCAATTGTGATCGCACCCGAAAAAACCTTGAACGCGCTGAAGCCGCTAGACACGATTTTCCTGGAGCAGATGAACGTGAAATCCGCCGAATATCTAACGAGCGTTCCTCAGTATGTTGGCGGTGAAAACTGGGTTTCATCGCAGGAAGACGAAGTCACAGTGTTCCTGAGCGGGCAACGGGACGAAAAACTCCTCGGCGAAGGCATCATGCGTGATCTGGCGCGACGCGTTCAAGCGCTCCGCAAAGAGATGGGTTTCGTGCCGACTGAAGTGTTGGAGTCCGCCCACATCGCCGAGCTAGACGAGGAAAGCATTGGTCTTCTTGAACCTTACCTAGACGAGATGGCTGGGCTGGTAAGGGCAAGGAAAGTTTACCTGCACACAAACCGAAGCGAAGAACACGACGCTGAGTGGCACGAATCAGAGTTAGACGGCAAAAAAATATACCTGAACATACATTAATCAGCCAACTGTGAAGAGGCAAAACCCGTGGCTGAGGAGAAAAACAACAATCACTGCTACAAATTCCCACACTGCGCATGCATATTCTTAACCGATGCGGACCTGCAGACGCACATGAAACGCTTCGGCGACAACAAAGCAGAACACGAGTTTTCCTACCGCAAAATCCACGGCAGACTCGAACACGGGTACAGCGAAGAACAGCCATGCTTGACCGAAAGCTCTAAATGAGCTTTGTCGCTACTTTTCCCGAAAGCTGAGTACGGGCCGGTAGATCAGTCTGGTATGATCGCCGCGTTCGCAACGCGGAAGCCGCGGGTTCAAATCCCGCCCGGTCCACCAAAAAAAATCCGGTACGCGATATGTCCGATTTCGGCAATATTTCAGTTTTCGATATATATCAAAAGCCAAAATAACCTTTTATATTAAGATTCACTACACCGATCTGTAGTGGAGTGTAACAAATGAACAGTACAACACAACTACAGCAAAACCCCAGTGGGGACCTATCGGAAACCCTGCCTGTCTGTGTAATCTACCTTCGGAAAAACGACAAAGACCAGACAAAACAATAAATTTCGTCAAACTTGTCTTCTTCAGGTTGTTTTTCATTTCTTGCAAGCGTGACTGTTATTAAGACCAGTTTTCAGTTATTTTAAGTGTCTTCGGGTGAGGAAAATAGAGAAAACCAAGCCATTGCTGACTTTCGCGGTTTTGACTGCTTTACTGTTGACCTCGGCCGCTGCTTCTCAAGTGTCTGCCGCTTCATCCACGAGCTTCAACCTTGCCCAGGAAACGAATCAAATACAGTACAAGATACCTTCGGGAACCCAATTCAACGGTTCAATAGCGACTTCGGGCATGGTTCGCTTCTGGGTAACCGCACCGGGCGGAGCGGAAGTCGTCAACTTGGGGATAGTGGATAAAACCACGCCCTTTAGCTTCGTAGCCCAGCAAAACGGAACCTACACCTTCAATTTCGAAAACGACATGCCCAACACCATCACAGTAACCTTTTCCTACACCACAAACCCACAGCTCCCAGAAACCAGCACAGTACCTAATATGACATACATCCTCATCGGAGTTGTGGCTGTCGCCGTTGCCGGAAGCCTTATCATCATTTTCGCTGTGCGCCGAAAAAACAAAAAAGTCGCTACCTTACAGGACAAACAGCTTAGCCCACACGACCAGGCGAAACAGAAATTCTAAGGTGCCTACAGCTAAAGGTTGTTGAGCTCCTGCTTGTGCTGATGGATGGCTGCTACTGTTGCGTTGACGTTCTTTTCTTCCACAACAAGAATAATCTGCGACGTGTGTGGCGCAAATACGCCGCGTTTAATGTTGATTCCCTTCAGCGAGCTGATTGCAACCGAGGCGACACCTGGAGAATCCTTCATCTTGTCCCCTATCAAAGTAACGACGCCCAACCCGTACTCGATCCTCATTTTTTCGTCGAAGCCCTTCAGTTTCTCCTCGTTCTTCCGAAGGAAATCAACGTCCAAAAACAGGAAATCCCTGATGCGTTCACCTGTCTCAAGAGCTTCAGCGCCCAAGTCCAAGAAGTCATTTCGCCGCTCCCAAATCCGCAGCAGATCCTCAAAAGATCGGCCCTTCGCGTCATTCATTGTTACGATGGCGCAGCCCGACTTGCCCGTCAAACATTTCACAACTTCTCCGCCGCTCGTCTCAGCCTCAATCACAGAGTACATTTCAGGCTCATCTATCGGCACCACATTCAAAGGCTGCTTATAGCGTCTGGCCACGGCTATGGCAGGGCTCATCACTATCTTCATGCCCATCATCGATGCCTTATGCGCTTCGTTGTAGGTGAGTGCCTTAACATGCTCCGTCTTCTGCCCCTTGACAACCTTGGGGTCAGCGCTCTGAACGGGAACATCCTTGTAAAGAAGTGTCTGTGTGCTGTAAATGTCCTTCAGCAGGCAGGAAACGAAAACGGCCGTTAAATCTGAGCCGCCTCGACCCAAAATTGTTTCAAGCCCGTCTGACGTTACACCTAGGAAGCCTGCAAGGCAGAGGACTTTGCCTTCTTCCAGCGGCTCAAGCAACGTGTGGATTCTTTTTTTGCTTAATCCGTAGTTAGGCACGGCGTCTTCGAAGTTGTCGTCTGTGACGATAGGCCACTCGTCCAGCGAGACATGACAGGAATCCAAACCGTTGCTTTTCAGGATGTAGTCCGCCAACGTGGACATGGCAAGTTCTCCGCCCAACGTTAAGATTCTGGCTTTGATGTTGCCGCTAAACCGTTTGTTAACCGAATCAAGGGTCGACTGCGTCAACGCTTTGTAATTCGCCAGTTCATTTAACGCCTGCTTCTGCCATTTGGTGCTTACGTGAGCCTTTGTCAGCTTGGCGTAGACCTCGAATAATTCGTCAAGAGGCATGGGTGTTTGCTGAGCACAGGATTCGCCTATCCGGATAAGTGCATCTGTGAAGCCCATTGGAGCTGAGAAAACCACGATTGGGCCAAAGCCGTCTTTTTCCCGAATCTCTTTTACACGTTTAATGATTTTTGGGATTCCTTTTCCTTCTACGTCTAAGAGACTGCCGCCGAATTTCGTTACTGAAAGAGATTTTAAACCGCATACCACCTAATACGAAAAGCCAAAGGAAACCTACCCTAAATAATTTTCTGACGTCACATGCCGTCAAGTTGCTGTTGCGAAACGGCTTGTCTAAGGTCTCTTTTGCTCGGGCGTTTGATTTTGCGCGGAAGAGTCAATATAGAAGAGCAAAGCATCTAAACTTTGCATCAATAAGCCTCCTTAACCGAAGCTAACAAGACTTTTCGACTTAGCCTTTAAGTGTGGAATGGAAAAGGAAATAAACGCCGAAACCCCTTTCAAGCTTTGGAGAGGTTCTGACAATTATGTATGATGGATACGTGTTTTTCTGCGAGAAATCTTCCCTTCAACAGTGTATCAGCAACAAACGGTATACGTGCGTCGGCGAGAAAGCCAAGCCTGAAGAGCTTAAGTCGGGCTCAGTGATTTTCCTCTACAACGCAGACGACAAAAGTCTTCTCGGACCATTTACCACTCTGGAAGAAGGCGATGAGTTGGACGCGGGCACATGGGTTGAGAACGTTGAAGAGCAACATATGCCCTACGAAAGCGTCAAAATAACGTGGGAAGATCTGCACACGATCCAGAACGCGCCGGAGAAGCTTCCGTTCCTAAACGACCCTAAAACATGCAAACTCACAACAACTCAGACTCAGAGAATCTTGGATCTCCTCAAAGATGGACAACTCTACGTTTACGAAAAGAAATAGGTTAGGCTGAGGCTTTTAGCGGTTCTCAAACGTCTTTGCTTCAAGGCTCACGATTTTGTGACAGCTGAGGCACCGAGTGAAGGTCAACTCGAACCCGTTCAAAATGTCGAAGCAACGCTCAGTGTACAATTCCTGCGCTTCATGGCTACAATTAGGCTGGCTTACATTAGCCAGTTCCTCTTCGTCCATTCTCCCTTCTCCAACAATAATCAATGCTGAAAAAAGTAATAACCCTTTTGGAAAACAGGCAAAGCAAGTTCCACTCTTTGATGCCTCTGATCAAATTTGGAAAAACCCACTGAAAATGTGAAGCGTTAAATATCATAGTTTTGCATGCATAAGTACACATCTCGGAGAGGCAAAATTTGAAGGAAAAAGGTCCCGTATTTATCGTTCCGTGGCGGTGCACATTCCAATGCGACAGCAACTGCGTCCACTGCGAATCAGCGGGCAAACCAGCAGCCGCCGACGAGTTGGACACAGCAGCCGCCTTGAAAATGGTCGACCAAATCAGCGATTTCGGAGCAAGCTTCTTCGGAATCACAGGCGGGCAACCATTCCTGCGAAAGGATCTTTTCCAAGTCATCGCCCACGCCCGAAAAGTCGGCTTGAACATAAGCATCATAACCGACGGGCGCCAAATGGACAAGAAAGCCGTCGAAAACATCGTCAAGTACCAAGTCAAAATTTCAGTGAGCATCGATGGCTCTGAGAAAACCAACGACGCCATCCGCGGAAAAGGCGCCTACGCAGCCTCAATATCGGCAATCAAGAAGCTTTCAGAGGAGAAACTCCTCAACTGCCTTGTCTACACGTTTGCGAACGCTGGCTCCGTGACAAACGCCAACGCCGAAGACATGCGTCACGTGCTTGACTTGGCGCGCAAGTATGATGCACGATGGGTCGTTTTTCACGGGATGATTCCCTACAGCAAAGACAAGAACACCCTCAAAGCCGACCTGACGCCGAAACAATACGAGTGGGTGTGCAACCAACTCTACGACCTGACTTTGGAGTACAATGGGACGCCTGGAATCAACGTTTACATTCCTTTCTATGCACGGGTCGCAAAGCAACGGGGAATGCCTGACTTCGACCAATGGTACAACAACTTTTTCTTGGGCAGATGCTTCTTCGGCAAATTCTTCACCGTGGCAGAAAACGGCGACGCCATACCCTGCAGCTACAACGACGCCTACCGCCTCGGCAACGTCAAAGACAAATCGCTAAAGGAAATTTGGGATGGCATGCAGAGCAGTGAATTCTTCGCTAAAGTCAAGGATAAAACTAACATCAAGGGGAAATGCGGAGTCTGCGAATACCGCGAGCTGTGCGGTGGCTGCCGATCAGCGGCGCTCTACTACACGGGTGACATTTTGGGGTCAGACCCAAGATGCGGATACATCCCAGCAGTGTTGAAAAAGAAGAAGTAAGCGTTCTGTAGAGTTTTGAGTGGTTCCTTTCTCGGAATTGAGATAAGTTTAGTTAGCGGGAGAGTGGCGTGCATCCAAAAAAGTGCGGAAGAGAGAGGGGGGATAAAGGGAATAACTAGGATGCACGTCACACGCAGCTATGAACCTCTCAAATATTCGTGGAAGAGGACGCCGTATGTCCGCCGCGATTTGCTGTAGTTCCGCAGTGCCTCTGCTCGGGGATAACGCTGCTTCTGCGAGTCTTTGCTTGTGATGAAGACTGATCCGCCGTTTCTGAGATGCTCCTTCACTTGGAAGAAATTAACTTGGTCAGCCTCTTGGATTTCAACTTCATCCGCTGCGTCGTTGTCCAGCAGCAGAACCTGAAACTTCGGCGCCTTGCCTTTTTTGTTTGCAACATAAGCCTTCATAAAAGTTTTCCTCCCCAGAAATTCGAGAATAATTACTATCTTGTTTAATAAAGTTTTAAAACTATGTGACTGCCAAGCGACTACTACAACCGCTCAACAGGCAAAGCATCATAGCTTCCCCAGAATGAAAGGCAAAACCCTCTCGTCTTCCAAAGTTGCCACTATCAAATCAGGTTTTTCCTTTTCAAGTTCCTCTCTGCTGTAAACCCCGGTCGTAACTGCGATGCAACCCATCTTCCCCGCCTTCGCAGCCTTCACACCGAACAGGGAATCCTCCAGTACGACGCTTCTTTCTGGGGTAGCTTTAAGCAGGCTAGCGGTTTTCAAGAAGATCTCAGGGTCAGGCTTAGAACGCGTAATTGATTCGGCAGTAAGAACCACCTCGAAGTATTTCTTCAACCCCTTCACCTTTAACAAGTGGTTGATGACGGAAAAGTTGTTCATGGACGCCAAACCCATCTTGATTTTTCCATGTAGCGCTTCCAGCAGTTTTGCGGCGCCCGGAAGAAGCTTGACTTGGTCAGCGAGTTCAATTTCAAGTTCGCTTTTGCGCGCTACGAGACGCTCGATGACTTCGTCGTCAAACGGCCTCTTCGCCGACTGCAGTATATCTCTGAACGTGTCTGCTGCGCCGATGCCGATTCGCCGAGAAATATACTCGTCGCTTACGTTGCACTTAATTTCCTTTAGCGTCCTCTGAAAAGAGACGACGATTACTTCGCGGGTATCGCCTAACGTGCCATCCCAATCAAAAATAACTGCTTCAAACATGGCTACACGGCTAGTTGAGGTTCAGTTTTTCGCGGATTTCCTGGCTTTTCTTGGTCGCCTCTTCGATGGCGCGGATCAACGCAGGTCGGATTTGGCTTTGCTCAACTTGGTAGATTGCTTCAATGGTTGTTCCGCCGGGCGTTGTAGTCATGTCCTTGATTTTCGACGGTTCCTCATGGAGGTCAACTACAAGTTTACCCGTCGCCATTACTGTTTGGGCAGCACATTTCAAAGCTATGTTACGGGGCAACCCCACCTTTAACCCCGCATACGTTAAGGCTTCGACGATTATGGACATGTAGCCCGGACCGCTTCCACTCACGGCGGTTATCGCATCCAAGTACTTCTCGTCCAACTCGTCGCAGATGCCGAACATGTTCAGCAAGGTTTTGACTTTCTCCTTATCATCCGCCGTAACGTTTGGTTCGCAGCAGTACGCCGTGTATGCAGCTTGAACCAAGGCGCCGAGGTTCGGCATGATTCGCACGATTTTGGCGTCAGGCGCGTTTTTCCTTAAAAACTTAAGTGGTACCGTGGCGGCGACAGAAATCAAGAGTTTCCCCTTGATTTCAGCATTGATTTCTTTTAGAACTTTGGCTACGTCGCCCGGCTTGACGATTATGAAGACGGTGTCGGCTTCAGCTGCGGATTTCTTGTTGTCCGTGGAGGTCGCAACTCCGAGGCTTTCGAATTCTTTAAGCCTGTCCGCCGCGATGTCGACCGCTGTTATTTTGCCTTTATAGCCGCCTTTATGGAGGCTTTTAATTATGGCTCCGCCCATCATCCCTGAGCCGATTACCGCGATTTTGTCATTCATGACTTTCACTTGCTATCTATGCACTTGGGTTTGCCTCTTAAACTTTTTTCGCCAAGCTAAGGCATGGGCAGAAATAGACAACTTGATTGTTTTCCAGCATCATTCTAAATATTAGTGAACAACATCTTGTCTTCCAGTTTTCAAGATTTTTGGTCCGAAATCTTGACTAAGCGTGAGAGGAGTTTTCTGACAATGACTTCAGCAACTTGTGAGTTGCAAGGGCTGGCGCGTCCGTTCTTATTCCGCGTGGGCTGAAGTGGGTTTGAACAGCTTGGAAACCCGCGTTTTTCAGGGCGTCTGCGAAGGCTTGCACAGGCGGCGAGGGCAGGCCAAGTTTCCCGCTGAGCTTGTCAAGTACGTAATAGGTTGAGGGCGCTGTGGCTTCCGCGTGCGCCAATGAAAGGAGCCTGCCGATTCTTGCGTGGTTCTTGAACGCGACGGTATGGTTCTCTTTGGCCATTAACTCGATGAACGGCTCGTCGAAGATGCTGCCAATCCAAAGTGGACCTGCGTAATCCATTCTTGCGCCGCATTCAGGACAAGTCAAGTGTTCGAACGGTTGACGAGTGGATTCCCGATGCAGGCAATTGAAACAGTGCAGGATGCAGCCGACGTTTTTGACGCTTTCATCGGCTTTCTCCGCGCCGTAGGCTATCTGCGCGTAAAGCCTAATGTAGTGTTCGCTGCTGTGGCTGAAGAGCACGCGGATTCCGACGTCATGCTTCGCCGCCAACGTCGCGGTGCAGCCTGCCAGAAGCCGAACGGCAAGCTCATGGCAATACTCCGTCCGCAACGGTTTTCCGCCGTATTTCCGCACGCATGCTTTCGCGTGTACGCCGCAGAGCGGCGCCAGATCCGTTGCGGTAGAAGCCAGCAACCCGTGGTTTCGAAGAGCCCGCACGGCTGAGCCGATGTAGGGTACGGGGGTGCCGAAGGGGTCGATATCCACGATGTCGAAGCGTTTCTTGGGTGAGGCGTTGCAGCTTAAGACGCAGTTTGCATCCTTGTGTTTGACGACAACGCGATCCTCAAGACCGTTGAGTTTGACGTTGTGGACCGCAAGCTTGTAGGCACGCTCGTTGATGTCGCTGATTAAGACGCCTTTGACGCCTGTGATTTCTGTGGCGAAGCGGACGCCGCGGATTCCTTGGCTTGTCAACGGTTCGCAGATGCTGATTTCCCTGCCAGCCATGTGCTGGTAGGCTTGGAACGCCAGCACTGACAGGTCTCGGTTGAACTCCATCACTGGGTTGTAGAAAACTGGGGCTTTGGAGGGCGCGTAGTCAGACGGGTTGATGCTGTAGGCTTCAAGTTTTGGCACTAGGACTTGAACTTTGCCTTCGCGGATTATTTCGCTTGGGAAATCCGGCTCGTAAACAGCGTCCACCATGAAGTTTGCTTCCCAACTTATGGTGCTAAGAAAGAATTTTATCTGCATATTAGACTTATGGTTAGACTGGTGTAGATGCCGTGCAAAAGCGAGTCTTTCTTTTGACTGGCGCTCCAGGCGTCGGCAAAACAACCGTGCTCATCAAAACGGTCGAGGCACTCAAGGCTCAGGGAGCAGGTGTCGGCGGCATGGCAAGCCGTGAAGCAAGAGAAGGCGGCCTCCGCGTGGGCTTCGAAATCGTAGATTTAACCAGCGGCAAGCATGGTTGGCTGGCACATGTCAACCAGAAAGTGGGACCTCAAGTCGGGAAGTACCGCGTTAATATGGAGGACTTGGAAAGCATGGGTGCAAAAGCCATCTTAGACGCCGCTGAAAAATGCTCTGTAGTCGCAATTGACGAAGTCGGTCCCATGGAGCTTTTTTCGCAGAAGTTCAAGCAGGCGGCAGAGAGGGCGTTGGCCAGCGAGAAAATCGTGTTGGCAGTCGTGCATGCAAAAGCTAAAGATCCGCTAATCGACTATGCGAAACAAAGGGAAGACGCGGAAATTTTTGCCGTAACTTTGGACAATCGCGAAGGATTACCTGAAAAGTTGACCATGCAAGTATTGGCGGTTCTTCGGTCTCAGCATGTTACGTGAATCAAAGCGACAAAGTTCTTTTTCTCGTCTTCTATTCTGCGAATTACTTCAGGAGTTGGAAGGATAACTGCGTTGTATTTGTTGAGCATTTCAAGAGCCTTCGGCGTTATCGGCAACGCGGCTTCTTGGCCTGTTCCGACGTAAAGGGCTTTAAAATGCTCCTTGGATAGAAATTCCAGTTCTCTTTCAGAAAGCGGCGTGTGCCCATATTCTAGCTTGAGATCTTTGGATTTCTTCTTTTCACGCTTCGTTACTGAGCCGTCTGAGTGGATCACTATGTCCTTCTCGTATTTTTCGCCGTTGATACCTATCCATCCAAACTGTGATTCTATAGACTTGATCTTCATGGGTTTCTACCAGCGTTACGGTGGCTAAAACGTTATTTTTGATTTGCCACCGGTCGACGATTGCTTCTTGCCTAGTTTTTGGTTTTCTTCGCTCGGGGTTTTTCGGGTTCATCCCAGTACCTGTTGAATTCTTCAGGCGACATGATGTTGAGGCTTTGCAGTTGCTGGCTGAAAGTGTCAAGAGCGCAACGGTTGTTGAGGTGCGCGTGGTAAATCTCGATTAGAAGGTTCACAGCCATCGCTTGTGAAATCGGCTTTTTAGCCATAAAAGACAATTCTTCGGCAACTTTGCTTAAATCCTCATGGATTCTTAGCGGTAAACTGACACTCTGCATCTTAAGCACCTTTAGCTTTCTTATCTTCTGAGTGTCTTTTCTAGTTTTCGCCGAATCCTTAACCACCGAGCTTTTCGCAATTTTTATTTTCCTGTCGCTGTTGGGGAACCGTTTGCTTTAAAGTATAAATACCATACAAGCCATAGTTTGAAACAGGTTTTAGGTGACCCCTTTGAGAATCGGCTTCTTCGTTTGGGAGTATCCACCGCAGCTTGTAGGCGGCTTAGGCACCTACGCCGAGTACATAACCCATGAATTCGTCGACATCGGACACGACGTTTCAGTCTTCACTCTTAACAATAACGGGTTAAAAACTAGAGAAATCCTTCGTGGCGTAGAAGTCCACAGACCTCAAATTGCTGATGCAAGCAACATTTGGCCTTTCTTTGTTATCGATGACCTCAAGAAATGGGGAACCAACATCAAACTCTTCAACGACATCTTCATCTACAACATCCTCAGCGCGACCAAATTCATCAACAGGCTCATAAAAAAAGAGAATTACAACTTCGACGTTGTCTGTGTCCACGACTGGCTCAGCAGCATCGCAGGCTTAGTCATCAAGAACGAAACTAAAATCCCCGTGTGTTTCCACGTCCACAGCACGGAGTGGGGTAGAAGCGGCGGTCAAGGCTCCGAAGTCGTGTCTCATCTGGAGCGGGCGATGGGACAGAACGCGGACAAAATCATTACAGTGAGTTACGCGATGCAGGAAGACCTTATCAAGCACGGTTGGTCACCGTCCAAAACCAGCGTCGTCTGGAACGGCGTTGACCCAGAAACTTACAATCCTGCTCGCGTGCAGAAAGACGAAGTTGAGGATATCAGGGCAAAGTACGGTATCCCCGACGGCTGGAATATGCTGCTTTTCGTCGGCAGGCTCACATGGGTGAAGGGCGTCCGCAACCTGTTGCAGGCGATGCCGCTCGTTTTGAAGGAAAACCCTAACACTAAACTCGTCATCTTAGGCATGGGCGAGGAACAAGCCGACATCATTGAGACTGCGGATCGACTGAGAATCAAGGATAAGATCGTCTATCGCTTTGACTTCGTTTCCGAAAAGGAGAGGATTCTGCATTACGCAGCATCGGACGTCTGCATTTTTCCCTCAGTCTACGAGCCCTTCGGCATAGTAAGTTTGGAGGCGATGGCTATGGAGAAACCCGTCGTCGCCGGCGCAAGAGGCGTAGTAGGATTCAAAGAACAAATCCTCAACAGCGGACCAGACCAGAATGGGGTACACATCAACGGCGAGGACCCCGCGGACATCGCGTGGGGAATAAACGAGACGCTGCGAGACCCCAACCGAGCGAGAAACTGGGGCGAAAACGGCAGGCGAAGGGTGCTCGAGTATTTCACTTGGCGCAAAGCTGCTGAGGAAACAAGCAAAATCTACGAATCACTATCTTAGGCCCGAAGAAAAAAGACGGAAAAAATAAGAGCTTAAGTTGCGAGCATATCTGCGACTTCGAGCAGCCTCAAGTCAATAGGCTTGCGTTCACGAGCCGCTTTTTCAAGCTCGTAGCCCACGATTTCGCCGTCCTGCAGGCCGACTGCCATATTGCCTTTTCCTTGGCAAATTAAGTCAACTGCTTTTTCTGCGAAAAGACTTGCCAGCAGTCTGCTTCGCGCCGTCGGGCTTCCGCCTCGCTGCGCGTACCCGAGGATCGACAGCCTGATTTCGGCTTCTGTTTGCTGCTGCATGTCCGCGACTAGCTTGTGCGTGTTTCCGCAGCCTTCCGCCGCCACTATGATTCCGGCGCGTTTGCCTTTTTTGGCGTTTTCATCCATTAACCTGATGATGTCGGCGAGGCTCATCGGACGCTCTGGTACCAAGATTACTTCGGCTCCGACGCAGATGCCTACTTCCAGCGCGAGGAAACCTCTTGTTCGCCCCATCACTTCACAGATGAAAATTCTTTCGTGGCTGATTGCTGTATCACGGATTTTGTCGATGTCGCCAACAGCCGTGTTCACTGCCGTGTCGAAGCCTATGGTTTCGTCTGTGCCGTAGACGTCGTTATCGATGGTTGCTGGTATCCCGACCATCAAAGCATCAGTTTCCCTGCTCAGGTCCAAGGCGCCTTTGAAGGAGCCGTCGCCGCCTATTACTACTAAACCGTCAACGTCGTTCATGGACAAAGTCTCCGCTCCTTTTTCGACGCCGCCTTCCTCTTCGAAGCTAGGGCACCTAATAGTGTGCAGAATTGTTCCGCCCAGCTGGATTATGCCGCCGACGCTTCGTGGAGTAAGCTTCCTGCACGAATTTGACAGCAATCCGTCCCATCCCCGCTCGAAACCCAGAACCTGAAAGCCTCTTGCATGAGCGACACGGGTTACCCCGCGGATAGCAGCATTCATTCCTGGGGCGTCGCCGCCTGAAGTTACAACTCCGATTATCTTGGTCATAGCATCTGTTCTCCATCAGAGTATACGGATTTTTAGTTATGAATCAACTAACCATTTCCCGCTTTTAGCATTAAAACATTTAGGATTAAAGATATCGAGGTATGGCTCCAAAAAACATAAATTACCACGCCGCAATCCTATTGGACTTAGTCGGGAGGTAGCTCAGCCTGGCAGAGCTCTCGAACCTGCTAACATGCTTGGCGGGTGGAGAAGCTGTAGAGGTCTACCCACGGTGGGCTTCATTCTAGCCTGTCTAGGCCACAGATACCGAGCTGTCGCAGGTTCAAATCCTGCTCTCCCGACCACGTAAAACCCCTGAAATACACTTGTTCTGAGCAGCTTTTCGCTATTGGGGCAACATAGTTTGAGTTTTGTTTTTGCAGTTTTCTGAGATTTCACTTTTGCGTTTATACTGTCGGCTTTAAAGTATCAGAAGTCTATTTGCGTTTGGGGATGGAAGTTGGTTCATGAGGCGCCTACGCAGGCAATGATTAAAGCGATTTTGAGTGAAGTAAACCGCGGTCTTCAAAGGATATTGATAAGGCGCTTAGACTGGGTCGTGATTCTGTTGAGAGCGCTGTGGGGCATATGCGGTGCGCGCTTTTGTGAGGATAACCCTAATTTGAAACTCGGTCAAGAAGCTTTCTAACGTGTTCTTTTTGAAGAACAGACTGTTCTTAGGGGAGAGTAATAAGTAAAATTATCTTTCATCTGTGTGATAAACATGCTAAGAACCAAGCCGCTATTTTTCTCAATTCTTTGCATTCTCTGTCTTTCAAGCATGGCTTCACTTTTCACAGTCAAAAGCCAAATTTCGTTTTCTAATGTTAGCAGTAATGCCGATAATAGTACAGAGCCGTTTTGGAATGATTGGCTATCCGATACTGCGTGCGATATTTGGAATGTGACATTCGTTGAAAGTGGTCTTCCATCTGGGACACAATGGGAAGTAATTTTTAATGGTACTCAACATTTTTCCACAACTAATACGATAAAGTTTGACAATGTATCGGCATCAACCTATCTGTGGACCATACCAAACGCAGTCGCCCTTAACTCGTATGAGGACAGTGGAACTGTATATTCAGCGGCCCCTCCTTCTGGGGGAATGAGTATTGCACCTTATTTTCTCAATGTCGAGCAGCAAATTCCATTCTATCCAGTTTCAACATCGTCTCCAAGTCCTTCACCAACGTCAACTCCAATCGTTCCGGAGTTTTCAGCATTCACAATCTTAGCTGTATTCTTGGTGCTATCGCTTTTCACTGTGGCAGTAGTGACGATACGCAAGGCTGATTTTCATGTTTAGTGGCAAATATAGCGCGCGTGCAGGCCACGACGTTTTTTGGTTACGCGTTAAATCATGAAGTCGCCAACTAGATCTAGGTCTGGGCGCTTTGCGTTTACATATTGTCAACGCCGTGACTCTAATGACGTTTTTTTCCTACTCTCCATATGACGAGATTATGCTGGCTGGCGACTGCGTAACTGCGCTTCAATAGGTGCATGCGAAAAAGTGCGCTTGCGTTTGTGGGTGGTGCGCGCTAGCCAGTACATCCAATTTTATTCCGTGAAGAAAAGGGGGACCTTAGACGGCTATTTCTTCTGTTAGGCCTGCTTCTGGGTACGGGAACACGTGTGCCTTCTCCTGTGGGTACGTAATTGTGACTTCGTCTCCGACGCCAAACCAGTTCTCTGCCAGCGAAGGCTTGTTGATGACGAGTCGATCGCCGTTGTCCAACCTTATCTCGTAGCGCACCACTGTTCCCTCGAAAGTGACTTTTTCGATTTTCCCAGTCAACCCGCCTTCTGCTGGTTGGCGTCCCATCTTCATTTCGCATGTTTCAGGTCTAATCGCCAAAACGATTCTTTCGTCCTGCTTTATGCCGCAGTCTCGGGCTTTTACTTTTAAGCCGTCACGTAGTTCAACTTCGCAGACGCCGTTTGTGTGGTCGACGTAGCCTTCCAGCAGGTTGGATTCTCCGATGAAGTGGGCGACAAAGAGGCTGTTTGGATTCATGTAGAGTTCTTGAGGTGTACCGACCTGGACAACTTTGCCTTTCTTCATGACGGCGATGCGGTCGGAAATCGACATAGCTTCTGACTGGTCATGAGTAACATGGATAGCAGTTAACTTGAGGTCTTTAGCCATGCGTCTAATTTCGTAGCGAATTTCATTCCGCACTTTCGCGTCCAACTGCCCAAGCGGTTCGTCGAGAAGCAGGGTTTTTGCGCCGGCAGCCAGCGCGCGTGCAACAGCTATTCTCTGCATCATGCCGCCGCTGAGTTCGTTGGGGTACGCGTTGAGGCGTTCGTTGAGTTTCACGAGTTCCAAGACCTCGTGCCCGATGGTGTCCGCTTCTTGTGCATCGTAGTTTTTGACTTTAGGCCCGTAGAGCACGTTGCCCCAGGCAGTCATATGTGGGAAAAGCGCGAAGGTTTGGAAGACGAAGCCTATGTCCCTGTCTTCTGGTGGGTCTTTGTCGACGCGGCGGTCGCCAATGTAAATTTCGCCGCTGTCAGGCTCGATCAGCCCTGCGATGAGCCGCAGCAACGTGGTTTTTCCGCATCCGCTGGGTCCTAACAGCGAGAAGTATTCTTGGTCATGTATGGTTAAGCTGATGTTGTCTAACGCGCAGATTTTTCCGTATTTCTTGGTTACGTTTACGACTCTGACGTCTGGCATACTTTGACTCTCCTTTTGGAAGGACTCTCCTTGTTTTTAACGATTATCATGATGATTTTCCCCTGCTTGTTATTATTCTTAAGAGCAACAAAATTAGGAAGCTGAAGAGTATCAGGATGCCGCATGCTAAGCCCACGGTTAAAGCGTTGACTCCTGCAATTGGCTTCGCAACTCCTCGAAGCGCGTTGACCCAGTTGACAATCAAAACTGGAGCGGTCTGGAGGTTGCTGGTTACTGCTAGGGTTGCGCCTGTTTCGCTGACGCTTCTGGCGAAAACGATTATGGCGCCCGAAAGGATTGAGTACTTCGTTAATGGGAGCACGATTGAGCGGAAGACGGTGAATGGCTTAGCGCCCAAGGTCTTAGCGGCTTCTTCCATGTCGACGCTTATCCGTTCCATAGCCGCGGACATCGAACGGACAAAATATGGGTATGTGATGGCCAAATGGGCGAAGACAAGCAGGAGGAAAGCGGGTACGCCTGGCACGCCCTGCCAGAAGAATTTAAGCGAAACGCCCAGGGCGATGGACGGCACGATGATTGGGACATTGATTAAGGTGTCCAAGACGCCAGAAACTGTCTTTCCGAAGGTGTGTCGCGAAATCAAAATGGCCATTGGAATTCCCAAGATTATTCCGAGCACCGTGACTATGCCAGCTAAGCCGTATGATAGAAGAAGGCTCTGCCAGAAGCTTGTCCATACGCCCGCGCCAGTTAACGCCTGAATCACAGGTGTCCCCGACACAATTGCTTGGAGAGCAGGCAACGCAACGAATAGCGAGGGAATCAGAACGACCAGCAGGAAGATGAACAACGCCAAGCCGTTGCGGGTCCAAGAAGTCTTCTTGTAACTTAACTTCTTTTCCAAAGCGGGTAAGCCGTGGCCAAACGGTAACTTGATTTTAGGACTTAACACCTTTATCAAAGCGAAAATAGTTAAGGAAACAACTATGAGAATTGAGCTTGTGAAGACTGTTGCGCCCTGATATGTTGCCTGTGGTATCACGCCGCCCTTGAATTCGTTGCTTAGCTTCTGCAGAAAAACTGGTCCGTTAACGAATGCTCCTGCAACGATGAATGTTGCGCCCGTTTCCGAGAGTGACCGAGCAAATGCAAACAGGTACGCCGCGATTAAAGATGGCTTTATGATTGGGAATGTGACGGTTCTCGACGCCGTTAGAGGTGGAGCCCCAAGAGTTCTGGACGCCCGCTCGTATTCCATCTTGTAATCAAGCAACGCGCCCACAATTACTCGCACCACTATGGGAAAAGAAAAAGTGAAGTGCAGCAGCATCACTAGAAGCCAGCCTGTCGAAATAATCGACCCTCCGAAAAGAGTTGATATTGGTCCGCTTGGTGAGCTCCAGAAAAGGAAAAGCGAATAGCCCAAGGCGGCGGTTGGCACAATGAAAGGTATATCTGCGAAGGTGTCAAGGATGCTTATCCATCTTGATTTGCTACGTGTGATTAGCCAAGCAAGCGGTATACCCGCAATCAAGTCCAATGCGGCGACGATTAAGCCGATTATGAAGGAGTTTTCTATGGCGGTGTAGGCCGTGTTCAGCAGAGCTGGCTGATTAAGGATGCTACTTACTGTGGGAACTTTAATTATTATTCCGAGAAGGGGGGGAATCAGAATTATTGCGAAAAAAACGGCAACTGCGGAGAGGTAGAGGGAGTACTTTAAGGGTTTTTTAGAGGACAGTTTGTTTAGTGTGTTCCACAGTTGGCTAAGCAAGGTCCAGCTCCCATTCTTCGACGCCGAGTTTATGCTTAGGGCGAAGTTATGCATTTTTCAGCTATATTAGCTGTTGCTTTAAGCAACTGTTTCGTCCATATTTTCTTGTTAGTTTATGTAGTTTTTGCATCTAACTGTGTAAACTATAGTGGCTGGCGCATTTTCACTGATTACCTAGCAGAGGTCTATAAGCTATATAGATAAAATCAGCTACGAGAGTCTTTTTTTGGAGCAGAAATACAGCCCGCAAAGGAACGATTTTACATATTTTCTACGATTTGCGTGCAGAACTTCAGAAGTTGCCTATCGGTCATTGATTAAAGCGCAGAAAACCCAATTGCCACAACGCTTTTTATGTTCCTTCACCCTGAGTAAGTTAGCGGGGAACTGGGGAAGCAACCATGAATCTGGGCTTTGACATAGACGGTGTCATCTCAAATTTCACTGAAAGATTCAAGGAAGTAGTTCAACAACACTACGGGATTTCTTTAACAGAGAATAACATGTACTGCTACGACGTGGATTTGGTCCTGGGTATACCTAAAGAAGACGTTGCTAACATAGTGGATGAAACACTTCGAAGCAACTTGCCGCTTGTCCCTTTGGCGAAGGAAACGCTGGATAAGCTGCATTCAGAGGGGCACAGAATATACCTCTTGACCGCTCGGTCCAACGCCCTGATTTCCAGTACTTCAACATGGCTCAAAGAGAAAGGCATTCCATATGATGAAATCTACTTTTTAGCCATGGGAAAGAAGCGGTTGGCGGATGTTCACGTTGATTTGGTGGTTGAGGATTCGCTTGAAGAGGCCCTCGAGTTGACCAAGAAAGTGAAAAACGTTCTGCTCTTCGACCAGACCTGGAACAGAACAGTGAACGTCAAGGGCTTGCTAAAGAGAGTTTACAGTTGGCCACAGATATACGAGGAAATACAAAAGCTGTCGGCAACTTCAAGCAAAAAACCATCATCAATTTAAAGAATACACCTGATTAGGGCCTTTTATAGACAAAGTTATATAGACAAAACTTGCCATAAAAGATCGAACAACTTTTAAGAGGAAATACAAAAATGAAACGGCTATTTTCACTTTTGTTATTAGCTTCTTTGTTCTTAGCTTTAGTTTCAACAAACTTCGTTTCTACCGTTAGCTCTCAAACACTAGGGCTTCTAAACCCCCTGTCCATTCCAAAATGGGTCAACCAAATAACTGGGCCTCCCCCCGTATTCCTTCCGACAAACGTAACAAACGCTAACGGCAAGGTTATACGTCAAGATTACGTGGTGAACATTACTCAGTTTGATCAGCAAATACTTCCAACAGTTGACAGCAGCGGAAATCCAACTGGATTTGGCGAGACGACAGTTTGGGGTTACGGAGGAATTGCTTATGATCCAGTAACTGGACAAAACCTGGGCTACATCGAGAGCACTCCTGGTCCTACTTTTGAAGCCATTCGAAACATTCCAAGCCAAGTGGAATGGGTAAACGATCTAGTAGACAGCTCTGGCAAGCCACTACCAGAGTTGTTCCCCGTGGATCCAACCATTATGTGGGCTAACCCTAACAACATTAACATGACCGAGGCACAAATACAGGCTGGAGAAGGCTTAGCTCCGCCATTTCCTCCAGGGTACAATGGGTCTAGCTACATGCTTCCGAACGGGCAGATTGCAAATCCAGATCAGTGGAATGCTCAGTCACCAGTCGCGGTCGTGACGCACCTGCACGGCGGAGAAGATCCGTCAGCTGATGACGGGGGACCAGACGCGTGGTACACTCCAAACGGAATCCATGGTCCCGCTTATAATACCGCTGTGCCAACAACACCGAACGCAGCAGTCTATCAATATCCTAATTCACAAGAACCAACTACGCTTTGGTATCATGACCACACGTTAGGAGTGACCCGCCTTCACGTCTATGCTGGGCTTTCCGGTTTATACATAATTAACGACCCTGCAGATCCAGTTGCTGCTGAATTGCCCAGTTCACAATTTGACATACCTCTGGTTATTCAAGACCGAAGTTTCTACACAAATGGCCAACTGTTCTATCCCACGGAAGGCGACAACCCGCAAATTAGTCCATACGCCGTGGATTCAGTTCTAGGCAACACGATTATGGTAGACGGCAAAGTCTGGCCCAACATGAACGTCAAACAGGGAGAATACTACTTCAGGATTCTGGACGGTTCAAACGACCGCTACTACAATTTCAGCTTCTCAAACGGAATGTCTTTCACTCAAATCGGAAGCGACGGCGGCTACCTCAAAGCCGCAGCACCACTTACATCTCTGATCTTAGGACCAGCTGAACGAGCAGGCATACTTGTTGACTTCTCCAATTTGACTGTGGGAACCAAAATCATACTTCAAAACAGCGCGCTATCGGGGAACATTACCTTCGAAAAGCAAACTGTAGGTCAAATAATGCAATTTACTGTCACCAGTGGAGAAGGATTTGCGCCAAAAACACTACCTTCGGTTCTCAACCCAACGTTGGCAGGCACTTGGCCTACCTTGTCAAACCCGACAAAAACCCTGATTTTCACCTTGACCGAAACAAGCGGCTCTAACGGCTCAATGCCAATGTATCTGGACGGACAAACCTGGACCGCTCCACCAGTGAAAGTTGTAGTAGGAACAACCGAGGATTGGGTGTTCGTAAATCCCACCGACTCCGTGCACCAGATGCACGTGCATTTGGTTCAGTTCCAAATTGTTCAACGGCAAGCATTCAACATAACGGCTTATATGGCTGAATGGACGGCACTGAACGGTCAGTCTCCTCTTGATCACCCCACCATAAATGTGCCGTCGCTTGATCCATATTTGATAGGCTCGCCGATCTCGCCTTCGCCTAACGAGCAGGGCTGGAAAGACACGGTTCAAGTGTATCCAGGAGAGGTCACGACAATAAGAATCCGCTTCGCCCAGCAAGACAGCACCCCGTTTCCGTTCGATGCCACAGTCGGTCCAGGATATGTGTTCCATTGCCACTTGCTGGAACACGAAGATGACGATATGATGAGAGCCTTCGTGCTGATCAAGCCTACCCAAAACATCACTCTCGAAGTCATGCTGATCGCAGTCATAATTCTGCTCATTGCAGCTATTCTCATTCTACTAATGTTCCGACTAGGCAAGCTCCGAAACAAGAAAACAGCGCCACGCTTCACTTCTGCTATACATATTGAATTGAGCTAATGTACAGTCAAGGCAAATTACCATTAAAGTGTCAAAGTTACGACAAATGAAGCATGCCTTTTTTCTATTTAGATGTCTCCATTGCGGAGCAATGCTTCAATAAGCGAGTTGCACTTAAAAGTTCATAGAGCAAACGGCTGACACATTCTCTGTTTTGAAATATCTCTTTTAAACAATGATGGATACTTCTTGTTTGAGGAGAAAGGAGAGCTTCTCACAAGAATCTGAAACAAGTTTCCAGGTTTCAAGAAAAAGAAGATTGGGAGTTGATTTTGATTGCGTCGCGGTAGCAAAAAACCGCCAATAACTTTGCATTTGGTGTGGGTTACGACTCGCTACGCGTTACAGGCTTTGTTTGGTGTTCGTCGTCCAGCCAATAAATTTAACAAAAAGCTCTTTTCCGCCGGATTAGGCGTCATCATCATGCTAGCTATCTCCTCAACGGTTGCCCTCGCCAGCGCAGCAATATACTACTCAAACCTTATGCAGGGCAGCATCACCGTCTCAAACGCGCCGATCCAATTCGCAGCAGGCAACGACTGGCCAACCGGATCGAGATTAGGAGAAAACTCCACATGGATCAACTTAGCCCTCGCAGCCTACCCAAACGCCACCCTCACCTACGAACAGCCACTCAACATCACCAACGTCGACAGCGTCAGCCACCAATTCAGCCTCAGCCCCCTCTCAATATCCCCCTCCTCAGGAAACCCTGCAGTCAGCAACTTCACATTCTTCAACTTCATAATCGAAAACAACACAAGCACCCAGCAAGCCGCCTTCGACTACACCACAACAGGCACAACATGGAATGTCCCTGCTGCCACGTCATACTTTACGTTGCCAGCTCACACGTCATGGATCATATTCATCCAGACAAGAGCAGCTGCCGGCGCGAACAGCGTCAGAGCCAGCCTGCAGATATCTCTTAACCTCAAGCAATAATTGCGCATTTTCGGCATAACAAAACGGCGGTTCACCGAAATACGTTAGCAAGTGGATTAGCACTGACGAGGAAGAAATCAACGCTGTAAACGAAGGCTGGATGTTAGTCAGGGAAGACAAAGAGAATCACCGGTACCTTCACAAGAAACAGGTTAGTTCAGCTGCAACAATAGGAAATGATTAGCGAAACCAAAAAGCACATAAATAGCTCCACAGTCTAAAAGAGCGGCGAAACGACTTCGCGGTGATAATATCGCTACTAGGTCGTAGTCCAATAGGAAAGCATGGAAAAGCGGTCGTAGTCTAGTTTGGACTTACACCGTTAGGGTGATATCGCCATTAGTTTTATGCTTCCTTTTGCGGGAACCCCATTTTTCTTCTTGTTCCAGCAGAAGGAGACTTCTTAGTTGAATTGCAGCGTGCTCTATAAAATAATGGTTTCTGATGTGTTACGGTTTGGGAAATATGGTTTATATCCTTTTTTGCGTTTTACCTGTTTAAGGCGAGAAAGAGAAGGAGAAGGGAAGGCTTCAATACGAGAGGAGTTCGTTTGAAGTCAAAGCGCCGAAACGGCTTTGATATTACCCGAGATATCCTACAAGTTTGCGGGGATGGTGGTGCAAACAAGACTCACATTGTCTATGCTGCAAACTTAAATAGTAAGCGCATTAACAACTACCTCGAATTTTGTTTACACATGAAGTTGCTGACTAAACAATTCAACGGAGGCAACTTTATCTACCATACGACTCCTGAAGGCGCACATTTTTTAAAAAACTATTTCGAAGCTCCACAGGAAGATTATAAGGCATAACGCAGGTAATTTAACAGCTTATTTCCACTTTCAATCATCGTAATGGTACGATTTTTTTCTGGGCAGATTTCCTTTATTTTTGATCACTTCATTTTGAAATGCCTCACCTTGTAATTTTTCTTTCTAGACCTTTTTTTCCATACCTAATGGTTCCTAAGTTTTAAATATCAAATTGAATCAGAAACGATAATTTGCGAAATAGTAAACAGAAAAAGAGAAAGGAGAAATAACAAAATGATGAAAAAAGCCTTAATCCTACTGCCTATACTCGCTCTGATGGCACTCGCTCCCGCGATGGCACTTCCAACAAACACATCCTTAGGCCCACCGACACCACCAGTCACGCTCAATTTTACTGTTTATGGATGCCAGTATCAATGGCGTGCCTTTTCTGCTGCTCCAAGCGGTCCATTTGGAGAATGGACATATTACCAATATTATGGCCAATACTCGGACGGACCCTTTGTTCTTAAGGGTAACACGCTGACAACAACCCTTACTTTCGCGCCTACCGTGACTGACCAGATCCCGACAGTGGCGAATTTAGTGTACAAGTTCAATTCAGAGTTGAACATTTGGATTCTGCCACCAACAACCCTTAGCTACCTTTACAGCCTATATGGACCCTATAGAGTGACGGACATCTTCACTGGTTATATGGCATTTAGTGGTGCTCCAAGCGCAACTGGTACTTATAAAGAAGACGTTATGTACCAGTGGGAATACATTTTTGGTGTACCGCAATCAGGATCTAAAGCAACTGCCTTGCTACTCGCTGATCCAACCGCCGTATGGGACTCGAGCGTGGGTGCTTGGCAAGTTGGTCTCAGCGTCTACGTAGATAACGTTGCCAACACCGCCGTTGTAACAAACAATGGAGCGACCTCTCCAACAACTCCTAGCCTAATAACTGGTGTCCCATTCCCGAGTGTCTATGTTCCTATAGAACCGTACGGCCCAGAAAACTATGACCCGTTGCACCTTTAAGAAGCAACAGACCTGTTAGCAAATCTAACCTTCCCTTTTTTACCCCTTCTCCAATCAAAAGAAAAAGGTTTTCCAGAGAACAAAACTTAAATTAGTTATTTTAGCGCGCATTCGGGTTGATTTGGTCTTAACCAAAGCTACGAAACTAAAGGTTTGGGATTCTTGGATTCCAGTCTTTCCGCTCACTTCTCAAAAACTTGGCGAATAAAAGAGCCTATTCACTAACTGATGGCTAATATGTCCGTTTTTTGACACTTGTCTTTGCGAGCCTCACAAAGCCGACTCGTCTTTACATCGATAGATGGTTTTTATTCTGAGCCTGCAAGACATGGAAGGTAAAAGCAATTTGGTAAATATTATTGAGGATTGGGATGTCCTCGCGGAATATGCTGGGGAGAAACTTGGTTCTTACCAGCTCCTTGGCAATGATGGAGCTATTGAAGTTAGAGTTCAAACGGGAAGAATCGGGTATAAAAAAGAGTTCAAGGCTGGCGATGACCCAAGTCTGCTGAAGATTCTTGATTTTTGCAAAAGGCACCGCTACATACAGATAAGCGAGCACTTGCGAGACGAGGAATTCTTCAAATAACCAGCGAGACAACACCCATGTCCCGTATTTAAGAAGAAACCGCAACGAAGCTCAAGTTTGAAAATGAGCCATACAGGAAACGGCGTAAACCCTGCATTGTATGTGGCAGGCCTTCGGTAGGAGTCACAAGCTATGTCTTTCAGGCGGACGGAACAAACAAGATCGGCGTGCCTTTTTGCCAACTGCACTTGGACAACCAACAAGCGTATGCTATGCCGGTGTTTGAGAACCAAGACGCTTTAGCACTATTCAAGATAGAGCATCCTGGGCTTTTCAAGCGCTGTGTGCAAGGAAAAACAATTCTGTTTCTGCATCAGCCAAAATAGGACATGATTAACATGACCGAAAAAGAATTAAACATCACCCGCAACTATCACCCAAAGCGAAGTCTGAACTGCGGCGAAAGGGCGACTACAACATCACCCCGCTCCGTAGTCCACAAAAAACATGTATGTGCGGTCGTAGTCTAGTTTGGTCTAGGACATCAGCCTGCCACGCTGACGACCCGGGTTCAAATCTCGGCGACCGCACCAAAACCTATTTTCAACTTTAAGAAGAAAAGAAAAAAGCAGCTTTTTAAAAGCTGAAGTGAAGTTTACCCGAATTTCGCCAGCACTTGCCTTCCGAGTTCGCTTATTTCAACGGCGTAGAACTCGTAGGGTCCCATTCTTTTTGGAGTTTCAAGTATGTCGATGAGCTTGGATTTTGACAGGTGCCTCACCGCATCGTTAAGACCTTCAGGCATCAAACCTGTCTTTCTATGTAAGAGGTCCACTTTCACCAACAGACCTTTCTCAAATTGAGATAGGGCTATAAGAACCCGTTTGGCTGACTGGTCAAGAATGTCGAAATCGTCTTGTTCAAAATCTTCAACCATACAAAACACCTACCCCTAACTATAGCAGTCTTTACATAAAAACCATTTGAAAAACGCTGATGGAAAATAATAGACAAAAAAGTAAAAGAGGCTTTACTGCTCCGCTTCCGCGGTGTGCAGAGTTATGGTGGGTTCTTTGCTGAGCGATTCGCCGATTTCCGCGGCGCGCATTAAAACCTGCTCGGCTAGGTTCTCGCTTATGCAGGATGCTCTGGGATGCTGAATTGGATCGTGCTTTGAGTAACTGCCTTCTTTGTGCGTTTCCAAATGGTCTTCTATGGCTTGAATCATGTCTGATAAGACGGGCGCCATTGGGATTTGTTCTCCACAGTGTGGACATGTAATGTATTTTCGTGGAATACAATTTTCATTTTGATTATTTTCATACATGAATAGGTCACCTTTGCAGCGGTAAGAGGCTAATGCGGAGCTTTAGAGATTAAAGCGTTCATAATATGCGCGTATATCTGGAAGCAATAATACTCAAAAACTAATTCACTTTCGCAAGGCGAATATTGAGTTTTTAGACGCTTTATGTAATGTTTGCTGTACGTAAATTTGCCTCCAATATATCAATAATGCTGCCAGAGTCAGAGCCGAACGGAAACTATTTGTCTTCCTTGAAACGAGAGGATTTCAGCGGTCTTCATAAAGTTCAAAAGGTAAGCTCAGCCATTAGAGCCTGATTTACGCCCCAAACAACAAAATCAACTCGAAACAAGCCCTGACGCAGAGGCGTCTAGCGGGAGGAGGGGGTCTACTTTTTGTGTCAAAATCTCATTACAAAAAGCGCTGATTTTTCTGCCCGACCCGAGTGGGAAGGGGTCTAGTATTTACAACAACAATCCATTGTAAATACTGGTTTTTCCTTGCAGCAGAACCGATAGGGGGTACCTGCTTTTTGAATTAAAATTCCATTACAAAAAGCGGTCACTTGCCTGATTCAAAGGGAGTGCCCCCAGTTCTACACCGAATTTAACATAGGTAAAAATCGGGCTTAGCAAATCCGAAGACCGCTAGGGGTACCCCCATTTTTACATCAAAAAAAAGCGGTAAAGAGACAGCGCCTAAGACTGGCCGACTCTGCACCTGAGAAACCATTCCGAAAAACGGAGCAAGCGACGAAAGCCCTCGTTATCACAAAATTTAATTAACGTTGCACTTTAAATGTACCCCTAAACCTGCCTGAAGCCCTGAATATGCAAGCTAACTCGAAAATAACAGTCTCCAAAAGCATCCTAGCCGTAATCCTAGTAGCCGTGCTTGCATTATCAGCGTTCAACACCTATATGATTCTTAACCGACCAGCCGAATTAGGCGCCCAAAACTACGATTTCGTCCTCTCTCACAGCGGCGGTAGCTACCAACTGAAGAACATGCAGACGGGTTCAACTGCCTCTATGAGCAGCGCGTCGTCAGCCATTAATTCAGCGTTTAAGCATGGAGACTCAGTCTTCCTTAACTCAGGAACCTACGTCCTGAAAGCAGATGTCTTGGTCTCAAACAAAATAGGCGCCAAAATCGCAGGCGACGGAGCAACAGTAATCGGCAACGGACACACAATACTCGTTTACGGCGACAACTACACGGCTTCGCAGTACGCGACGGTTTCAGGATTGACCATTATCAACGGAACACTGAGAATCGAAAACTCGTTTGCCACAACCGTAACCGACATGAACTTCGAGAACACGTCGGTGGGCATAGACTTGGCGAACACGAACACATGGAGCGAGGACACGCAGATTGAAAACTGCTACTTCATCAACGCTACCGAAGGCATAGTTTTCGAATCACCCACCGTCAACGCCACAGGCTCCTACGCCAGCTCAGACATAGAACGCTGCTTCTTCAACATCCGCGACAACTCCCTCGGCGTCAACGTTGAGGAGGGTGCGCAGTTCTCCGACAGCCAAATGCAGAACGTCAGGATGTGGATGGGACAGGACGGCCACACCAACCAGACGGGGCTCCTCGATAACGGCTCCATGTACCAGACGCTACTGACCAGCGTAGTGTTCGAATCATTCACCGATGCACCTAACCAAATGTACGCCATCGACCTTGGAAAAGACTGCAACCCAGCGCCCACGCTGGACGGCGACGTCAACTTCTTGGGCACGTGGACAGCAAGCATCCACAACCCGTACAGCAAATGGATTAGTGGAGTCGGCAGCGCCTTCGCGCGGCAAAACGTAAACGTCCCCGTCGGAGTCAACGGGCAATACGCGGGCAACGCAACCATCACCGCCGTGCCACTTAACATTTTCACGTTTGAGCCGAAGATCCAGGTTCAGGGAAGCTTCTCAAACAACGAAACCGTAACCGTCCGCGTCAGGCTGCTGCTCGTCGACAACGTAGTCTCAAACGCCGTCACTCAAACCTTCACAAGCAGCGGCGCCGTTTGGCTCAGCAATGACCAGATGCTCGCGCTGTTCCCGTCGCAGAGCGTAATCGTCGGCGTGGTGTTTGATGCAGAATCAAGCGCCAGCTCAACGAACGCCGTCGTCACCGTCAGCGGCTACGGCACAGCTGGGTGACCTATGGGGCGCTTATTCGTTAAGAAGGTTTTTGCGGGTGAATATCTTCTCTATTTCCTCTGGCTTAAGCAGTTTCCTTTCGAGGGCGATTTCCTTCACCGAGCGGTTTTCCGCCTGGGCTTGCTTGGCGATTTTCGCGGCCTCCAAGTAGCCGATGTAGGGCGACAGCAACGTGGCTAGTGATGGGTTCTTCTCTAGGTACTGGCTGGCTTGCTCTTCGTTGACGGTTATTCCTTGAACGCATCTTTTCGTGAAGACGGGGATGAAGTTGCTGAGGATTTCGATTGAGAATAGCATGTCGAACATGATTAATGGCATCATCACGTTCAGTTCCATTTGTCCTGCTTGGACGGCGAGGGAGACGGTTGCGTCGTTGCCGACAACTTGAAAAGCTACCATGTCGAGGCATTCTGCCATGACGGGGTTGACTTTGCCAGGCATGATTGATGAGCCAGGCTGCACGGGCGGAAGCACGATTTCGTTAAGCCCCGTGGTTGGTCCAGACGCTAAAAGCCTCAGGTCATTGGCAATTCGGATGAGCTCCAGCGCCAGTTCTTTTAGTCCACTGGACACGGATTGCGCCGCTCGCTGGCTTTGAAGCGCCTCAAAGTTGTCTGTTGCTGGCTTAAGCGGGAACCCGGTGAGCTTCGCTAACTCTGCGACGACAAGTCTTTTGTACTTCGGGTGGGCGTTGGCTCCTGTTCCGACGGCGGTGCCGCCTAAAGCGACAGCGTACAAGTTCTCCTGTCTTCTTCGCAGTTCAGAGCATACGTTTGCGACGGCTGACCCGTACGCGGTGAATTCCTGCCCAATCGTCAGAGGCATAGCATCCTGTAAGTGTGTCCTCCCAGACTTTAGCACATGAGAATATTTTTTGCCTAATTCGTCAAAAGCCCCCGCCAGTTCATCCAACGCCGAAAGTAGCGGCTGCAACGCCATGAGGACTGAGACATGGATGGCTGTGGGGAACGTATCGTTGGTTGACTGCCCCATGTTCACATGGTCGTTTGGGCTGACAGTTTTGTAGTCGCCTTTCACTCCGCCCAATAGCTCCAGCGCCCGGTTGGCTAAAACCTCGTTGACATTCATGTTGAATGAAGTGCCTGCGCCAGCCTGGAAGACGTCAACGACGAACTGGTCAATTAGTTTGCCCGCTAACACTTCATCGCATGCCGTGATAATCGCCTTTGCTTTTTTTTCGTCGAGGCAACCCAACTGCATGTTCGCGGTTGCTGCCGCTTTTTTCACATAGGCGTAAGCGCAAATGAATGGTCTGGGGGCTTTGATTCCGCTCACTGGAAAATTCTCTGTCGCCCTCAAAGTCTGAATCCCGAAGTAAGCGTCGCTGGGAATCTTTCTTTCGCCTAAGGGGTCAACTTCTTTCCTCGTCGCCATCTACCTGCCTCACAAACCTGTCTCAATCGTGAATTATCTTCGCTTAGCCTATTACCGGTAAGTGCCTTTAATGCTCTTCGCAGGAAGACAGGTTTAGATTTCGAATTTCTCGATTATCCTGTTCTCTTTTTCGCCTGTGATTTCAGCTATGACATGGAAGAACTGTTCAAGACCCGAGTAAATTATCCGCGGCTTAAGAAGCTCATCAATCTGGAAAACGCCAGCGGAATTGGACATTTTAATCCTGATTTCAATCGGTTTTTTCCCGTTGTCGACCGCTTCCACCTCGACCTTTTCAATCGAAAGCGCTGAAACCGCGTGGATGTCAATTTTGCCTGCTTGGAACGGAATCCGCGCCCTGCCCGCCTCCATATCTAAGGCGTCTGCGATGCCGACTATGCCCGCCTCCTTTGTGAGTATTCTATGAGTCGGGTCTCTGCTGGGCGGCTGCTCATGAACTACAATTGCGTGCAGAACCTCAGAAGTGATGATTGCAATCTCCTCCTCGTCATACGTCGGTTTGAGGCAATCCATGAACTGCAACGCTAAAGTTGCGCTGTACTTTTCGTGGTTGTTCCGCTGCACAATCATGCCTAAATCGTGGAATATCGATGCCAAAACAACGACGACTTCCGCGTCCTCAGTCTTCATTCCATAATTCTCGACGATGCTTGGCGTAATCAGTTTTTTCTCGACGAGAATCCGCAGAATCTTGAGCGAAAGGTTCGCGACAATCTTAACGTGGGTTGGTCCGTGGTCGGTGTAGCCCATACGTTCAATAGCCATCACGTTGCAGCATCTCCAATACGTCTGCAGTTTCTTGTTTTCCTTTATCCGCTCCATCACCTGTTTGAGCTTAGCGTTGTTTCGGTAGGGTATGTTAAAGACATAGGACACTTTGTGCGTACACCAGTTATCATATTCAATAAGAGCATAATTTAAACCTAGATCCATCCATCCAGCGACAAACATCGTCGAATTTCCATTTTCGTTGTTAAATCTGCATTATTTAATGAACATGCTTTTAAGCATGAAGAACAATTGTTTTTCAATATCCGAAAAACGGGGTTTAGGCTGTTTGGGAAAGAAGAAAGTGCTAAGTGAAGGCGCAATCAGCGAGATGACTTACCCTGGACAGGGCGAAGTTCTAGGTGTCGTTGTTAAGCTGCTTGGCTTTGATCGCATTCTGGTTAAATGCCAAGATGGCGCGGAACGTTTATGCCGAATCCGCGGCAAGATGAAGAGACGCGTCTGGATTCGCGAAAACGACATCGTAATTGTTGCACCGTGGGAGTTCCAAACTGACAAACGGGGCGACGTCGTCTGGCGGTATACGCATGCGCAGGCTGACACTTTGAGACGCAAAGGCTTACTTACCCTTTAACCCCCATTTTCAACATTAAATCTCCGAATTTATGTTCGGACTTTTTGTTCTCATATTTTAATACCTGTAGTTGATTAGGGCATGGTTGACTGTTATGTCCAAGCGAGCTGAACAACATCTTGCACACCACGAGCGAAGAGTGGAGCGAAGAGACAAAATGCTCATCCACGACAAGACCAAAGAACGCGCCACCGTCGAGGAGGTTTTTGATCAAACCACCCGCATGGTCGTTTTCGACCTCTTGAACAGCGGTGTCCTCTACGAACTCAACGGCGTTGTCAGTAGCGGAAAAGAAGCGCGGGTCTACTGGGCCAAAAACAGAGACGGCGACGACTTGGCAGTGAAAATCTATCTGACTTCTTCAGCGGAGTTCAAGAAAGGCATGCTAAAATATATCGAGGGCGACCCCCGCTTCAAAAACGTTAAGCGTGACACCCGTTCGCTTATCGCGACATGGGCCCAGAAAGAATTCCGCAACCTCAAAGAAGCCACTGAAGCCAAAGTCCGAGTTCCAAAACCCGTTGCCGTCAAAAGCAACGTGGTCGTGATGGAGTTTATTGGAAAAGAAGGCATCACGGCGCCATCTCTTAAGGAAGATCCGCCTGCAAACCCCGACAGAGTCTACGGTGTCCTAGTCTCTCATCTCAAGCGTCTGTATCAGAAAGCGAAACTTGTGCACGGCGACCTTAGCGAATACAACATTATGATGTGGAAGGGCAGACCAGTAATCTTCGACATGTCCCAGTCTGTTTCCATTGAGCATCCGTTGGCTGACTTCATGCTGAACAGGGACCTTTCGAATTTGAATAGGTTCTTTAGTCGGCTCGGCGTAAAAGTATACCCAGTTGAAGAACTACGTAAGATGGTTGTTGGCTGAAAATGTCTGGTTTAGATACGTTTGTCAGGATTCCGAAGGACCGCGTTGGCACCCTCATCGGTCCAGAAGGCAAAGTCAAACAGTACGTTGAAGAGAGGCTGAATGTCAAAATCGACGTGGACAGCGAAGGCAGCGTAACGATCACGCTTGTCGAAGGCGCCACAGATCCGTCTCTTTTGCTGAAAGCCAAAGACGCAGTGACAGCTATTGGCAGAGGATTCTCGCCTGACGTCACGTTCCGATTGGTGCGTAATGAAGACGAAATCTTCGACATGATTGACCTGCGTCAAATCTTCGGGCGATCGGAATCAGACATCAAACGCATAAAAGGCAGAATCATAGGTGCCGACGGAAAAACACGAAAGCTAATCGAGGAGCTCTCGGAAGCCAACATGGTTGTCTACGGGCACACTGTCGGGTTCATCGGAAGCTTCGAACAAGTAGACACAGCGAGGAACGCGGTGCAGATGTTCATTGAGGGTTGCCAGCACCAAACCGTCTACAAGTACCTGCAAAAGAAACGTAGCGAGCTAAAGAAAGAGAAGCTTGAGCTGTGGGAGAAACCCGAAGGCAAAAAGTAACTTTTCCTTGAAGCAGACGGGAAATATGTGAACGCGAAGCCCTGACGCCTGAAATATCTGATGGAACTTCAAGCGGAAACATTTTTTGCAAAGTGTTAAATAACTAAGGTAACCCTTAGTAGGAAAAGGGAGAGCTCATGTTAAACAAATCATTCGCGGGTTTCGACAAGAAATCAGCTAAACTCATAATCGCATTGCTTTTGGTAAGCGCGGTAGCCTTAGTTGTAGCCGTGGCGCCTGCGGCGAAAGCTCAGACTTTACACCCTAAACTAACTCTTAATCCCACATCGCAGTCTGTTGGGAAAATAGTTCAGGCTACTGGAACAGGTTTCTCTGCTGCCGAACCAGTAAGCATGAGCATAGGCAATCTGTTGTTTGGAAACAGTACTAATATTGTCACTGATTCAAAGGGCGACTTTCAGGTGTCAGTTAACATTACCCAGAATTTGCCTTCTGGCACTGATACAGTTAACGCTTACGATGGGTTCGACAATCACGCATCGGCGGCCATCACGATAATAGGTGGCGCCACCTCATCCTCTTCGCCTTCGCCGACCAGCTCATCTTCCGGCAACGGAAACGGCAATAGTGGAAACGGAAATGGATACACCTACCCCACTTATACGCCTACCCCAACTTCGTCTAACAGCCTGTTGTCTCCGCTAACGCTGGGAATAATTGCGGTGATAGTTATTGCTGTGGCCATCCCAGCTGTTATTCTGCTTCGCGGGCAAGGTAACAAGCAAAGAATGATGTATGAGAGAGAACGTGAACGAGACAGAGAACGCATGGGTTATGGTCCAGAGTCGGGTCAGCCGCCGTACGGACCGGGAGGCGGCGGATACAATCAACCTTCTGGCTACGGTCCACAGCCCGCAGGTTATGCGCCACAGCCGAACCCTGCTTCGTCTTCACGGTACACTCCTTACAGCTCTGGGCAGCAGTCTTCAGGCTCCTCTTACAGGCCTTATTCGTCGCGTTACAGTCAACCGTCAACTTCAAGTTACCGACCGAGCCCCTACGCATCAAGATACAGTCAGCCTCAGCCAAGCTACAGACAGCAACCTTCAAGCTACAGTCGACCCGCGGCTCCGTCGAAGACATGCCCCCACTGCAAACGTTCGGTCAGGATAGACCAGAATATCTGCCCATACTGCAACAAAAGAGTGTAGCCAGCCCGCTATCAACCGTCGAGCCTGTTCGCGAGTTTACCGCTCAACAAACAGAGTTTCTTTTTCTAAGTCTCTACACGCGAAAGAGCGAAATCTTGAAAAGCTTTTTTTAGCCTATTGGCCTGGCTGCAGGGTTGAAACTGCAAACCAATTTGGGCAGGCTCTTCAACAGCAAACACACCAAACGGCGATTCGCTGTTTCTCACTCAAGTGACATCTCCTTAACAACCATCAGCGGCGGATCTTGGACTTTAACTGCAGGAACAACAGCACCCAAAGCAGGACAATCTTACACAGCAACTTTGACAACCGTTAAAGGCGGCAGTTTCGTCTCAGCTTCAGGCGGTATCAAGTTAAAATCCTCAAGCGGTTTTTTACGCCGCAAACCAAACTTTCTTTTTATCCTTTCTTTGGAGCTTAACTGCTTATGCTTGTCTGCATCGTGTAAATAACCATTTAAGTTCTAGCGTGCACCTGTTTTTTGCCTAAATTCGTTTAGGGACAAGGCAGCGCGCTAGTGGAACATCAAGTTATATCTAAGTTTGTACTATTCTCGGAGTGAAACATAGTTCATAAGCTCTAAGACGGTAAATGAAAGCTGAACATAAATCTAACCTGAGTTGAAAAATTGAGCTACAATAGACTTCTAAAGAGCAGAAAAGCCCTTTCAGCCATATTTGCCACTCTCATCCTAATAGCCATCGCAGTGATCGCAGGCACAGTCGTCTACATGTTCGTCTCAGGGTCCTTTGCAACCGTGGCCGCCAATAACGGAGTATCAGGACAAGAAAAAGTAACAGTGTCAGTAGCAACCATCTCCATCAAAAATGGAGTCACAGTCTACGTCGAACAGACAGGCGGTCCCGCAGCAACAGTAAACAGCCTCATAATAAAAGACGCACACGGAAACACAATCGCGGCAATAACAGGCTCTTTCACAGTTAGTGGCGTAACTGGCAAAGAAAACACTGTAGCTCTAACATCAGGAACACTGACTTCAATTAATGGTGCAACTCCCTCCGCACTTACATCCGCTAATGTCGGCAGTTTATGTACCGTTACGGTGACAACCAAGGCAGGCGGCAGCTTCGTTTCAAGCCAAGTAGTCGCAACTGCATAAACCTAAACGGGACCTCGTTTTTGCTTTATCTCAGACACATTTTCTTCTCGCGTAGCGCGCTTCATCTCCCGCTCAATTTCGGGACAAGGCAGCGCGCTAAGTGAAGAGTGAATAATGAAAAACACCAAACAACAAAAAATAGGTGGGCTCTTCGAAGCAGTTAACTAACTTAATAGTTAACATTTACCGCTTCTCACACTCAAGATCCACATCATCCTCGCGTCTACGGGGCCAGAGTCGTCATTGCCCACCCAACCAGAGAGCTGTCTCTATAGCCTTTAAACATTCAGGTAAATTTGCAACAAACACTGTTAAGGTTTAAAGGTTGCCCAAACTATCATGCATGCTAAAAAGTTAAAGTGAGCATATGCCGTTTTGCAGAAAATGTGGACGCCGCCTTCCTCAATACAGCGAAAGCTGTCCTGAATGCGGAACTTCAACCACAGGTCCTTTGATCAAAATCAAAAAGGTTCCCCCAGACCACAAGTTCAAAGCTGCTGCCCCGACAAAGATAGCTAAAGCCATCATCCCCACCAATGAAGCCGTCATTTCAGTCAAAACTATCAACCCAACTAAACCAGCCAAAACCTCCACCCTAGCAAAAACAACAATCCCAGCCAAACCAATAATCGAACGTAAATCTGCCAGCCCAACCGAAGATCATACTAAACATGAAATCATAAAAAACAACTTATCTCTCGAAGAAGACATAATCACCAACCCTCACGACTACGAAACACAAACTTTCGACTTTGACTTGAGTTGCCCACACGACCATTTTTTTCCAGCTGGCAAACTTCTTCCAGTTTCAAATGGAAAAGCATACTGTCCCGAATGTGGGGAACAACTGAGAAAAACCGAACACCGAAAGCACCCTGTATACCACAGGTTTTAATGTTTACCTACGTTTTATCCAACATTAAGGTAGCTGTCTTTTTTTAGCGCTGTTCCCTCAAATTATTCCATTTTGGGCACAAAAACAGGGCAAATGGTGCTCAAAATCTTAGTCAAGAAACCTTGACTAACCTTCAGTCAACATTTCTTGACGAGAACGCTTTTACATCGTCACCGCACATGTTGAAATTGAGGAATTGGATGAGCAAACTCGTAATCCTCGGCTTAAACCAACAATCAGATAGACCACAAGAAAACCGTGACTTAACAACAATTTTAAAAATTCTCGATGCAGAATGCAGGAACTGTTCCCCACCCTCCCCCCTGCAATGCATCGACCGCTGCAAGGCGTACAAACTGAAAAACGAGCTGCGGACGCTGCGGCAAGCCTTAGAGAACCCAAACTACACCAAGGAACTCTTCAACGTACTGAAAAACGAGACACGACTCCAAATCCTCCAAGCTTTGGCAAACGGCAGGTACCAGGTAGGTCAGCTCCAGCAGGAACTCAAAAAGTCGGGTCAAAGCCAAAGCCAGAGCACAATCAGCGAAGAATACTTGCACCCATTGACAGCAGTCGGCTTAGCGGCTCAAGCGGGAGAGGAATACTACGCAACGACGTTTGGGCTTCGCCTAATCCCCCTCCTCGCGCGTTTCAGGGAACTTGCAAGGAGACTCCCAACCCACTCGGAATGCTACGAGGAGACTCTTCTTCAATCCTTGCTTTCGGGACCCAAAACGTTCGAAGACATCGAGACGCTCATCTTGCAGAAGAACGTTGCGCGTGTACTCAAACGCTTGTGCTCGACCAAGCTAGTCGATACGCCCAAAGAGAGGGACTACGTCTTCTTCTTCAGATCCAAACGGGACCCGAACAAAGAAACCTTCACGAACAACGAACGCAAAATCTACGACTCACTCTACGAAAACGGATCCAGCGTCGGAAGCATCGCCAAAGAAACAGGGCTTTCAGCGAGAATAATTTACAGGTACCTGAGAGGCATGAAAGGCAAGAAACTGGTTTTCGCAAGAAGAACACCTAAGACCTACCGTTTGACCTGCGTAGGCGAAAAACTGGCCTCAGCGATGCAAGACACCCAAAGAATAATCGAAGACACATGGAGCTCCTGCGAGATAGTTGCGCGGAACACCAATTCACCTTCGCTTTCGATGCGGGTCTAAAACTTCACGCCTATTTCAACGCCGTCCTCGCCCACCTGCAAGCATCCGCTGCGCTTGCCTTCTCGGTTCGGCTGAAAACATCGTAGGCGCTGTTTGACAAGATTCTTGAGCGATTATAGTGGCGTCTTGATTTTGTCTATGAAACGATGCTGCAGCTTGGCAATTTTGGGGGCAATGACCACCTGGCAGTAAGGCTCTTTCGGATGCTTCTTGTAGTAGTCTTTGTGGTACGTTTCCGCCTTGTAGAACTCTTTGAGTGGCACGACTTGGGTGACTATCGGCTTGTCCCATATGCCTTCTTTGGTGAGTTCGCTGATGAGTTGCTCCGCGGTGGCTTTCTGTTCGGAACTGTTGTAGAAGATGGCTGATCGGTATTGTGGTCCGACGTCTGCGCCTTGCTTGTTCAGAGAGGTCGGGTCATGAATGGTGAAGAAGACCTCGAGGATTTCGCGGTAGCTGATTACTTTGGGGTTGAAGTAGATTTGGGCGGCTTCCGCGTGTCCAGTTGTGCCCGTGGAAACCTCTTCGTATGAGGGGTCGGGAACGGTGCCGCCTGTGTAGCCAGGCTCAATCCGCTCGATGCCTCGAATGATTCCATAGGCGGCTTCAGTGCACCAGAAGCAGCCCGCGGCAAGCGTGGCAACTTCCAAATTATTGTCCGCGTTAGGTTGACTCATTTTCATTCTTCCAAAAAGTGATATTATCTTACGGATGGAAAGCTTTGAACTTAACGGTTTGTAGCAGTCAAACAGCAACATCTACATGTCCCCGTGATATCTAACCACCAAACCATTGAGGACATTTGGTGTAGCTGCTAGACTGGCCAGTTAGAAGTCTCAATTGGATGATGCGTCTATGTCGAAAGATTAGATAGCCAATGCAACTAACAGACGCAGCACAGTTAGTACCATCGTGAATTGCGGCATAGACTGTTATAGCATCTCGCCTCAAAGACCACTGTCTTTCCACCGCGCCCAAGAATCGTTTCAACTTGAATCAAGCCTTAAATCAAAAAAGCAACCAGAAACAAGCCCTTTGCCGAATGTGTCTACCGAGGGAGAGGGTCTACTTTTTACATTAAAAATCCGTTGTAAAAAGCGCTGGTTTTTCTGCTTCGACGGGGAGGGGGGAAGGGTCTAGTATTTACATCAAAATTTCAAAGTAAATATGGGTTTTCTATGCAGGCTGACCGATAGGGGTACCCCCAATTTTACATCAAAAACCCATTGTAAAATTGCGAAAGGATACCAGCGACCGATAGGGGACGCTGCTCATTACAGCAAAAACCAATGTTATGGCGAACCAGACGAATAGTGCTATGTTTCCGCGCAGGTCTTGTTGAAGGGTGTGCTCAAGACTTCTTTGACTTTATTGGTTATGACGGGACCTAAGCCGTTGACGGATTTCGACCAGTCATCCGCGTTGATTAAGGCGTTGAGCGGGGTCTGGTAGGATTGCAGAATTGCCTCTGCCTTCTCCCTGCCGATGCTGGGCAAGCTGGCGACGAAGTAAACTTGGGCATCAGATATTGTATCGCACTTCTTGAATGCATGCACAACCGGGCTTCTCTTTTCGACAATCTGCTCCTGTTTGGCCGCCGTGTAGAGGAAGTCGACGGTCTCCTTCTGGTTGGACGTGTTGACGATTGCTATGCCGTTCTTTGCAAGATTAAACATTGCACCCCAAACAGCGTTAGGCTGAATATTGCTGAACTTGTAGATTATCGGCAGATAACCTTCCAAGACGACAAGCGATTTAGGGTAAGCGTCCTTTAACGTGAAAAGCTGCTCGAAAAGATAGCGCCTCGTCAACGTGTAGACGAAGTCATGCACGGTTTTGCGTTCCACAGCGCATTGGTCAGAGAGAATATAGTCGCCTTTCTCAAGCATCTGTTTCTTAATGTTGACTCCGCGTTCAAGCAAGCCGTTAACAATCTTCTCGGCGCTGCTGGCTTCTCGGCTGTCAACGATTATTGTGGGCTCTTCGCCGGGCTTCTTCTTTTCGTTAACGTAGGGAAGCAAGGTATCTGCTCCAGACATAGTGGTAACCCAAAATACGTATCCATTAACGCGGGCTTATTTCACTTGCGCTCCAGAACACCACAGACCCGAAGGAAACAACAGCCGCGGCTCCTGACAGGCTAAAGTTTCAGCGAAATTGACAGTATCTTGCTCGTATACGGCGCCAATATGTAAACTGTTGTCTGCGGCATAGCTTCTTTGACTTTCGCCTCAAACTGTTGCTTCTGCTTGTCTGATCCATGCATGGCAACAGCGACCTGAGGTTGAATATCCGCCACCATTTTGTACGCGTCCTCAGGAGAAGCCGTAGGCGACATTCTGCCAACAGGTACAATCGCAACCTGAGAGGGATAATCCTTAAGGCTCACATACCCCGAGTCGCCGCCGTGAAAAACCGTGACTTCGCCCATATGCAACTGGTAAAGCATTATTGGGCCGCGGTGGATTCCCTTCACAGCCGATACCGCAACGTCGCCGAAACTGTAGGTTTTGCCGTGCTCAGCACTCACAAGCTTTGCGACGGGTATCTTGCCCTCAAGTTTGCTGGCTACCTTTGCTTCAGCGAGAACAGGAGCCGCCGTCTTCTTGAAGAGCTCCTCCATTTTGCCAGCTGAAAAATGATCCATATGATCGTGAGTGAAAAGAACCAAGTCAAGCCCCTTGAACTCAGCCACTTCATCGCCCTTAAGCATCCCCGCAGGGTCAATCAAAACCTCGTGACCAGCGCTCTTGATGATGAAGCCTGATACGCCCAAATAAAAGAGAGCAAGTTCATTTTGCTGTAACGAAGAAGCAAAAAATCCTCTTATCGCCTCAGCCTTACTTTTCCTGAACACTTCGAACCCCAGCTTTCCTTGGAAGGAAAATCAAGTATAAAAATAAACCGCATGCCAAGTATAGCCTGGGCTGAAAGGATTAGTCAACCAAGGGTAAGAAAGCAAGCCATTCAAGCCAGAATGATGTATTTTCACTCGTATCGAGTCAAGAATAATGGTTCTTTTGCCTCTCTGCGCCTAACTTCAAGAGGCACATCTTTCAATGAAATATTCTGAAGTCTTCTCCGCACATGCTCCCTTTTAGAAGTTTCATCAAAATCTTTCTGCAAATGAATGGGGTTGTCGGAAGGATACCTCATTGACCCTCGCCTTAGGTAAGGCATTTACATTAAAGAATATACGCACTTGTGACTGTCTCGATACAACAACAACTTCAGAATCAAACACAACATGTTTCGTCAGAACACTTCAGAGCATTTTGAAGATGAACAAAATGCGTTAAAACAAGAAATTCAAGATGCTTAGACTTAGAACATAAACAAAAATGGAGTGGAAGGGGTTTATGGTCCCTTTTTGGTTATTTCCTTTATGACGCCAGCTGCAACGGTTGTGCCCATGTCTCTGATTGCGAAGCGTCCGAGCTCTGGGAACTCGAGGAATGTTTCGACAGCGATGGGGTGTAGTGGTTCCATGCGTACCCAAGCTGCGTCGCCTGTTTTAAGGAACGCTGGGTGTTCTTCGGTGACTTGGCCTGTGCGTGGGTCAATTTTCTTGATGAGCTCTGTGAACTTGCATGCGATTTGCCCTGTGTGGTAGTGAAGTACCGGCGTGTATCCTGCCGCGATGGCTGTTGGGTGGTAAATAACGATGATTTGCCCGATGAATTCTTTGGCAACTGTTGGCGGGTTGTCGGTTGGTCCTGCAACGTCTCCGCGGTGGACATCTGTTTTTGCGATGCCTCGCACGTTCATGCCGATGTTGTCACCTGGCTCTGCCATTGGGATTGATGTGTGGTGCATTTCGATCGATTTGACTTCAGCAGTTTTGTTTGAAGGCATGAAGATGAGGTTTTGTCCTGGTTTGAGTGTGCCTGTTTCAACTCTGCCTACCGGAACGGTGCCGATACCTGTGATGCTATAGACATCTTGGATTGGAATACGGAGCGGCTTGTTGGTTGGTTTTGGCGGAAGCTCAAGAAGGTCGAATGCGTCCATTAATGTTGGACCGTTATACCAGGGCATCTTGTCGCTTTTCTTAATCAAGTTGTCGCCTGTCCAGCCTGAAACCGGTATAAAGTTGATTTTCTCAATCTTGTAACCGACCATCTTAAGCATTCTTGTTATTTCGTTTTTCATTTCTTCGTAGCGGTCTTTGCTCCAGTTAACTGTTGGGTCATCCATCTTGTTGATGGCGACGATTAGTTGGCGTATGCCTAAGGTGAAAGCTAAGAATGCATGTTCACGGGTTTGTCCGCCTGCGCCGATGCCGGCTTCGAACTCGCCTTTTTTGGCTGAGCTGAAGAGGACTGCTGCGTCGGCTTGGCTTGCTCCAGTGATCATGTTTTTGATGAAGTCTCTATGACCTGGTGCATCGATGATTGTCATGTTGTATTTCTTAGTTGGGAATTGTAAGAATCGAAGGTCAATGGTGACACCTCTTTCACGTTCCTCTTTGAGGTTGTCTAGAACCCATGCAAAGTGGAATGTTGCTTTGCCCATTTTTTCGGCTTCTTCTTTGTAGGCATCGATTGTGCGCTGGTCGACTACGCCTGCTAGGTATAGTAAGTGGCCAGTTGTTGTTGATTTGCCGTTGTCAACGTGCCCCATGATGATGATGTTTAAGTGGGGTTTATCTGATTTGCTCATTTTCTTTCCTCTGTTGATTATATCAAATTCTGTGAATTCGTTAACACATCAGTTAACCCAATTATTTTAAGCTTGTGCGTGTCGGTTTCCCATAAAAATAAATAAGTTGAAACTTTTGTTTTGGCGAAAGCTGACTTTCAGCCGTGGCTCTCTGTTTTCGATCGCTTTTTTGATTTACATTTCAGGCGGCTAGGACACAAATCTCATGCAGATGAGCGGGCAAAAAAGAACTAAGTGAACCTCGTGTTGTTGCCTTCCCCCTTCCAAACGATAGCAGAATTTGAAAATGAAGTCCGCAATTGCAACAATCCTAACTATTGAAGAAACATTGAACGCGTTAAACATAAAGTCACATTTCTTCATGAACTTGTTTGCAGGTGATATACCTTATAACCTAAAGTGAGCATGGCTAAGTGTTGGTGCTGGCTCAAGATGGTTTCAGGTGTATCTGTGGTCACAACAACATGGAATGAAAAGGAAAACATCGAGGAGTTGGTCCGCAGAATCAGGTCGGCGTTGAAGGACATCCCGCATGAAGTCATAGTCGTCGACGACAGCTCAACCGACGGAACATTTGACGCTGCGAAGGCGGTTGCTGACTTGGCGGTTTCCAAGGTTCGCGAGGGACAGACCAAGGGGCTGCTTTTCGGTATGAGGCATGCTAAGTACCCAGTCATAGTGACTATCGACGCCGACTTAGAAAACGACCCTGAACTCATACCACGCCTTGTCAGCAAGTTGAGCGAGTGTGATTTAGCTGTGGCTTCACGAACCAGGCTTCCCCGCTTTTCCGAAAAATGGGCTTCGAAGACCATTGGCAAAGCCGTCGGCGTTTCAGATTTCTTTTCGAATTTTAGGGTTTACAAAAAGGCGACTGTTGAAGGCTTAGAGCTAAAAGGCGGGGAAACCTTCGGCGGCGAACTGCTAGTCAGGGCAAAGAAGAAGGGCTTCGAAATCAGCGAAGTAGCCTACCAGCCCCCGCCCCGACGCAGCAAACCCCGCATCGGAGGCACAATCCGCGCAAACCTCAGAATAACAGCCGCAACCATCAAATGCATCCTCATATACGTCGCTTGAAGAACGCGTCCAATTTTACAATGGAATTCTGATGTAAAAATGGGGGTACCCCCTATCAGTCGCTGAATTTGCCAAGTCCATCTTTACATCAAATTCTTAATGTAAAGATGGGGTACCTCCTGTCCGGTTCAGCTGCATGGAAAACCCATATTTACAATGGAATTTTGATGTAAAAAGCAGACCCCCCTCCCGGTAAGTTGCTTCTTGTCAGGGCTTGGTTCATGTTGATTTTTTGATTTAGGGCTTGAGTTTGGTCGGTTTTGGGTATTCAGAGATGGGCGTTGGAGATGAAGCTGTCGGGTTGGGGTGGGACGTTGCGACTTTGGGTTTGCAGCGTTAAGTTAAATTATGTTGTCTGCTAATATGCGAGGGTAGGCGCTGAATCCATGACTGATGCCGCAAAAACTGACGCTGAACCGGCAGAATACAAGCCTGTAACGTTGCCCTGCGGCTGCGTTTACCAAGACAACGGCTGGATGCTTACGCGGATAAGAGAATGCGAGTTCCATCACCGCAGGCGAACAACCAAGCGGCCTTACCGTCCCAAAGCTGAATGTGTGAGACCGTGAGCCTGAAACTTCAAACCTGACCGTTTCAGGGTTTAAAGTCGCTTTTTTCCACAAGAGATTTAACCATCTAAAAGAATTCTGAAGTCACATTGACAACCAAAGATTCCGCCAATCGTAAATCCACACGTTCGAGGCGTTTTCTCAGGATAGGCCTTGAAGTGGTCTTTATGGTGGCGATTCTTGCTGGGCTGCTCTATTACGTGGGGACAACTGTTCCTTCAACCTTTAAACCAACATTCTTTAAATCCGAGCCCACGATGCTTAAAGGCGTCGATTACATTTACAACCAGATTCTCCATATCAAAATTCCTTTTCTGCTACTTGCTTTCCTGATGTATTTTGGAATAAACCTTCTCTTTGCAGTTCGGCTCAGACGCGTCCTTGGCAAGAACGAAGTGAAAACGTCTTTCGGCAAAACTTTACTTGCTCAGTACGCAGGCATGCTAACTAGCGACGTCACGCCGGGGCGTTCAGGGTACATTTTGACGCCTGTTTACCTGCGGGACCAAAATGTTCCCACGTCAAAAAGCCTCTCCAGCGTGCTTGGCATCCAAACGTTCGAGTTCTTAATCAAGGTCATTGGCGGAATCGGCGCTGTAATCTTATTGGTTACCACTGTCCCCGCAGCAACGTGGAGCAAGATATTTCCAACACAGATTTTAGGCGCAAACGTTGGGTTACTGATCGCGCTTCTTGGTGTGAGCCTCATGATGGTTGGCGCGATTGTCCTTGCGGCTTTCACCTGGTCTAAGAGAGCTATCTCAATTTTTGATCGGGTTGCAAACTGGAGATTCCTCAAAAGATTCACGGGTGGCCTGATGGGTAGACTTGAAGAGTACAAGGAAAGCGCGGGCGCCACCAGCAAGGCAATTCCAGAAATACTCGTGTTGACATCGGCTTGCTGGATCATAAAAGGGTTTGAATGGTGGTTCCTCGGCTACGCTTTAGGCGTTTCGCAATTAACAGCGTCATGGTGGCTGAGCTTCTTCCTAATTCACCCGCTAGTAACCGCATTGGCTTTCGTGCCTATCACCCCGGCGGGCATAGGCGTGCAGGAATTCGGAATCGTAGGCATCCTTGGTCTCCTCGGAGTCGCCCCCGCACTTGCCGCTGTTTTCGCATTGATGGCACGTGGGTTACTAATCTTCGAAGACCTCGCTGGTGTTCCGCAGATTGTCAAATCGACAAGCCTCATCTTTTCGAGCAAAAATGCCGGCGATCAACTTGAGCCGAAGCCTGAGGTTCCCCCGTTAAACCCCAGTTAGAAAGCGCTTTTAACCCAAATTGAACAACATGGTTGTAACAAGAAAAGGAACGCCGTTTCATGTCTCCCACGTTTTCAATACGGCTCATGAAGCTAAACGATTTAGATAAACTCAAAGAAATCGCTGCTTTGTCTTTCTCAAAAATAATGAGGTTCTTCGCTGTTAAGAGTTTGCTTTCGGACGAGGGCGCAGTACTCGTAAGCGAGGAAAAAGGCGTTGTAGTCGGGTTTGTCAAGCTGATTGATTTTGAAATAGCTCACGTCAGGTACGGCTGCATTCTCTGGATCGCGGTTCACCCTAGTTATCGTCGAAGAGGCGTTGCAAAGGCGCTCGCAGCTGAGGGAATTAAACGGCTTAAGCAGGGTGGTGCGACAACGCTGTTTGCCTCCGTCCAGAGACGAAAAACAGGTGCCCAGATTGTCTTGAAGCAGAATGGATTTCGAATAGCCCGTTTTCTCGAGGTTTGGCGGCTTTTTGGCTGGCGTGTCTTCCAGTTTTACGGCGACATCTGGCTTGCTCCCGGAGAAGTAGTCTTGGTTCACGATTGAAAAACCAAGATACACGCAGCAGCATGTAAATTTGGAAAAAGCGGTGAGCGCATCAATTAGGTTTAACTTCAAGTTTCCTCGTTAACTAAGGTGAGCTGGTTACGGTTGGTTGATGCTTGGAGTGAACCTTACCACGTCGTAATAGAAGTCGAAAACAAGCATTGCAAGATGGTTAAGAAGCTGGCAACCCTCGGCTTTGAGCACCTGAAAGTCGTCGACGTCCGCAGCTCAAGCAGCGGCTCCGTTAGGCACCTGATGGATGTCGGCGAGGAACAGGCTCGAAAGGTCCCGAAGGAACTCGCTGCTAAGGGACACGTGGAAGGAAAATCGTCAGTATGGCTTGAAAGCGAAGGCTGCGAAGTCTGCAACACCATCCTTGGCCACGACGCATTCCTTGTCAGCGGCAAAAGCATGCGGAACAGCATAATAACCTACAGTTTTATGGTGCCAACTTTTGAAGCGTACAGGGGCATAATAGGCGACTTAGAGAAAGCAGGTCATAACGTGAAGGTTCTGAAGGTAGGCAAATTCGAGCAGCAGATCGGCGTCTTAACCGAGAATCAAGAGAGGATTTTTTGGCTTGCCCTAAAAAGCGGCTTCTTCGACTATCCGCGACAGGTCGGATTGGCTGAGCTTTCCACCAAACTCGGGATTAGCCCAGCAACGTTGTCTGAGATTATCCGCAGAGGAACAAGAAGGCTACTTGAACACTACTTCAAAAGAGAACTGTAGCGCTTTCTCCGCATGGAACCGACTGGTCTTCTCTAAGATTTTTGCGAAGCGGTCTAGCGGGATAGCGTTTATTAGTCTCGAAAAACATTTTTAGCTTACCCAAATAGGGTCAAAATCTTTGTGATTCAATTTCAAGCATGTGCTTGAATGGGTTTCGCAAGGGCTTTGGCGGCTCATCATTCGGCTTGCGTGGGTTAAAGAAAGCATCTGTGTCAAAATCTAAGGAGAACAAGTTAATTGGCAGGATCTAAAAAGAACATACTTGTAGTTGACGATGACAAGTCAATACTTCGAACATTCACTCGTATTCTTCAGAAAAGCGGCTACGAAATCGATGTAGCTGAAACAGGAAAGGAAGCCATCGACAAAACGGAGAATGGGCACTACGACTTGGCGCTAGTTGACATCCGGCTTCCAGACATGGACGGTACTGAACTGCTTGCCAGACTCAAAAAGCAGCTTCAGCACACTGTGAAGATTATGATTACGGGTTTTCCATCGCTTGAGACAGGGGTCAAAGCACTCGACGAAGGCGCAGATGCTTACCTAGTTAAGCCCGTTAAGCCTCAGGAGCTTCTTCTGCTTCTAGAAGAAAAACTCAGGAACCGTGAAGAACCGCAGGAAGCAAGTGCCTAAGCCCAAGCGCAGAGCACATTCAGTTTTCTAAGGCAGATAGGTCGACCGAGTGAATAGTTAGTTCTCGATGCCGACGTGTTTTTACTCGATGTATATTGCTGGCTGATTGGGCATAGACATCGCGGCTCGACTCTTAGGGTCGTGGCGTTTCTCGTCGGTTTCACTGTAAACTGACACTTCAGCTTTGAACCGTTCCTTCAAGAAACCGACCGCGCCATCCAAGATTGCTTTTTCGTCTAAACCTTTGATGTTGAGCATGTTGGCTTTTCGTTCACCAGAGAGCTTAGTCAACGCCTTTATTATTCTGGGTACCACTCCCGCGATGTCTTTCATGTGCGACTTGAGGTCTTTGTCTATTGCGAAATGCTTCATTAACTCGTTGATTTTTACATCGCCCGCTAAGCTTCTGCTGAGGATTTCAAGGTAAACCTGCCGTTTCCACGGCGCAGTTGTGTAGTAGCATATACGGTTAGGCGTGATTTTCATGGCTTTCAAGATGTTGGATGTGTCTTCGATGACGTCGATCACAAGGTTCTCCTGTTCCTCAGCGGCAATGTCGATTTTTGCTTCGTTGCACATTGGCCATTGAGCAACGCTGATAAAGCCTGCCCCGTCTGTTTTGCTCCACAGTTCCTCGCAGATGAAAGGCGCGAAAGGCGCAAGCATCTTGATCCATGCTTTCACCGCTTCAGCTAGCTCCTTGGCTTCGGTGTCGCCTTTCCGCTGGATGTACCAGCGCAGGTCATTCCAGGTTTCGAAGAGGGCAACCTGCAGGGCGGTGCGTGTTTTGAGTTCATCAAGGCTTGCCGTGACCTCTTTGATTCTCCGCTGAAGCTTACTCTGCAGCCACCGCTCCAGAACCGTGTCCTCTTCACGTTTTGCTGACCCGATTATTCCACTTGCGAAGCCGTTCAGCGCTTCAAACTTGCTTTTCAAGTCGCTTACGTTGTCTGCTCTCCAGTCAGGGTCATCCATTCCCTCTGCGCCCAAAAGCAACGCGCAGCGTGTGGCGTCAGCGCCGTATTTTTCGACGGCTCCCTTCATGGTTATGAAGTTGCCTTTGCTCTTGTGCATCTGTTTGCTTTCAACCATCAGCATGCCGTTAACGCCTATGGCTCGGGGCCAATGCTCGGGGGGGAACAATGCAGCGTGGTGGAAGATGCAGAACGTCAGGTGGTTCGGCACAAGTTCCTTCGCGGAGTTTCTCAGGTCGAAGGGGTACCAGTATAGGAATTCGTGGCGCATCGCTTCCAGCAATGAGGCTTTTATGCCAACAGCTGCTTCAAGCTGGGCTGCGTCGCCTTTGCCGTAGAAAACGTAGTCGAAGACCTCAGGAGTCAACGATTCCGGCTTGATGCTGAACTGCTTTATGTGTTTATTCACAGTGTAGAACGCCATGTAAACCGTGCTGTCGCTGAGCGTCTCGATTATCCAGCCTTTGCCCCACGGCAGCGGCGTTCCGAAGCCCGTTGTTCTGGCGCATGCCCATTCCCTTAGCCAATCGATGACTGTGTTGAATGAGAGTCTGGCTTGGTCAGGGTAAATCTTCATCTGAGCCACAGCTGCCTTTGCCAGCGCCTTCCACTGCAGGTCAGAGTAGTTGAGGAACCATTGATCGCTGAGGATTTTCACGATGCACTGGGTCATGCATCTGCAGATGACAGGTTCAGGCAGGTCGTACATGCTGTCGGCGACGCCGAGCCCCCGGAAGTCGGCAATCAACGCGTCTTTGACTTCCCTTATGGTTTTGCCAGCGTAGGGCCCGCAGTTTGCCTTGAGGACACCGCTGTGGAACTCCTTCTTGTAGAGCTCATTGGTGGCTTCGTCAGCTTTCGGGTCCTTCTGGTCTTTGATGCCCATCCGCTGTGAAATTTCAACCGCTGGGTACTCGCCGAAGCCTTCAACCTTGATGATCGAGATCGGCTTGATCTTCTTGACCACGGCGGGGTCAACGCCGAACTGGGCGAGAACCTCAGGCTTCTCCTGCAGGTCTTTGAGGGCAAGCCAATCGTATGGCGCGTGTGCTGGGACGCTGTAGACGACACCCGTGGCGATTTTAGGGTCAACGAACCAGCCTGGCAGAATCGGGAAGGTGCCTTTGGTGACTGGGTTCTGGAAGGTTTTGCCGATGAGTTCCTTGCCCTTGAAGCTACGTTTCACCTGTACCTTTCTCTCTTGCGCCTTCAGTTTTTCAGCGGCTTCTTGGCTGATTACCCATGTTTCCCCGTTGACGTCAGCTTCAACGTAGTCGGCGTCTGGGTTTATCCACATGTTTGTTATTCCGTAGATTGTTTCTGGTCGGAACGTCGCCGCGGGCAAAAACGTGTTTTCGCCGAGGACATATTTTATGAGCGTGTACTCCTCAGGCGTGACGCCTTCGCCTACTTGGCGGTCATGGTCGCCTGTTGGACTCTGGTCTTTGGGGCACCAAACTACAGGGTGAGTTCCCCGTGTCACGTAGCCCTTCTCGCGGAGGTTCTTGTACTGCCACTCGATGAACTTCTGGTAAGTTGGCAGAATTGTGGTGAATTCACGGCGCCAATCCACGCTGAACCCGATGCCCTTCGCCGCCTTGCGTCCCTCATCCGTGTAGTACTGCGCCATATAAAGTGGGTCGACAAACTTTTTCAGTTCCGCCTCGGGTACGCCGTCGACTTCGCGGAGCACTTTGATGAAGGCTTCGTCGCCCCGCGCCACCCGCTGGCTTGCCCCCAGAAGCGGCTGACCCGTCCAGTGCCAACCCCAAGGCCAAAGCACGTTGAAACCCTGCATCCGCTTGAAGCGGGCGTATGCGTCGACCCGTGAAGCCGTAAAAGTGTGCCCCACATGCAGTGGACCGTTCATGTAAGGGTACGGGAAAGTAACCATAATCTTCTTTCTGTTCGGGTCCGGGTCTGCTTCGAATAGGTGAGCAGCTTCCCATCTTGCTTGCCACTTCTGCTCGATTTCCTTGGTTTGGCTCATGGAATCTTGTTGATTAAGCCGTTGGCTATTAAGAGTTTTGCTTTCTAATGTTGCCGCGTTGAATGCTTTTTCGGGTTGTCGCACACGTGAGGGTTGCTTTGGAAAGGTACGCAGGTAACTCCAGCCCAGCCCGCGCATGTCGTTCAGGTACGGGGAAAACGGTTTGCTGGCGTAAAAAACTCTTATGTACTTGTTTTATGCTTACTGGGAAGCGGTGAAGATGCGTGTCTGAGGCTGAAGCGAAGATTAAGCAGGACCTTTTTGTTGAAATCAAGAATTTGGAGCAGAATCACAGTGTCATAAGGAGCTTCATCGCTGGGAAAGACTACGACGCTGTAGCTATCGGCGGCACGCTTCAATCCTTCAAGGACAGCTTGAGCCGAGCCAGCGCATTTGTACTTGCCATCTACAACTTGAAGGGCAGACGCGTCAACATCCCATGGGAGCCCTTGTTCACCAGTCTCGACTACGCGTTGGCGACGCTTGGCGTTTCTTCCTCGCCCAAGCAGAAGGCTGCGGTGCGGACGATCCTCTCAATGTCGGGAGAACAGATGGAGCAGGTTCTCTCCTACTTCGCAGCGCTGAAAGAATCAATAAAATAGACCCCTTTGAACCCATTTTTACATTGGGTTTTTGATGTAAAGATGGGGGTACCCCTATCGGGGGTAGTGTATTTTATAGCACGTTAACCTTATGACGAGTATACTATTTAATCGCAAAAACTCTGATTTCCGAGCTCGCAAAACGTTGGGTAAGTGCTCTTCACATTATTAATTCTACATGAAAAAGTCGATGATTTGAAAAAGAAACTCCAGACTTTGACGTAAACACTAGAAATTTTGGATAAGAACCGATAATCCTTTTTGCTCTCTTGCGCTTTTTTGCCTATATAAAAAATTATATACGACTTATTTCGATTTGATTTTAAAAGATTCGAGTATTAACATGACAGTAAAGGCAAAGTTGCCTATGACGAAGAAGAGAAAGCTGACCATCATAGCGATAGTGGCAATTGTCGCAGCTTCTTTACTGTCATTCGCTCTAATATACGTCTATAGTTTTAGCATTCAAATCGAAAAATATCATGTACCTACTGAATATAGAGCGGGTTCCAGCTTTGGGCTTTTAATAGAAGTTCAATATAGCAAAATGAATAATCCTTATTCTCCAAACAAGATTACTTTGTCTTTTTCTGGAATACCTGCATCATGGGCAAGTTTTTACCTTTTTCAGGGAAACATAACCAAAAGCGGGCAAACAATTACCATAGTTCCCACAAATCCCTTTATTATTTTATCTATACAACTACCTTTTGACGTTCAAGCTGGCAGTTATAAAGTAATCGTTACAGGAACAAATAGTTTAGGGCTAACAGCATCGGATACTTTTACCTTCACCATAACACCTTCATCGTAACATAAGCCCAAGCCCACGCATGCCCACCCATAAATTATTAAGTAAAGTAATTAGAGAAAATTGATAAGCCTATAAAGATTTGATAAGCGCACTATTTGAACTAGGGGTGCAAATTCAACGGTCGAATACAAGTGGGTTGCTCTCTCTAACACCACCCTCGGCACTTTGATGGCCTCGATAGACGGCACGATATTGCTGATCGCTCTCCCAGCCATATTCCGCGGGATACAGTTGAACCCGCTGACCTCTTTTCAATATCTCCTCTGGATTCTCTTCGGTTACATGATCGTCACTGCGACCCTTCTGGTATCATTCGGGCGACTTTCTGACATTTATGGAAGGGTCAGGCTTTACAACATGGGGTTCGCAATATTCGCTTTCGGTTCTATCCTCCTCTTCCTCACCCCGAATACCGGAACCCTTGGCGCTCTGGAGCTGATTTTCTTTCGAATAATACAAGCAGTCGGCGCCGCTTTTTTGTTCTCGAACAGTGCCGCGATAATAACCGATGCTTTTCCATCGAACGAGCGAGGTAAGGCTCTGGGCATAAATCAGATTGCATTTCTGGCTGGCTCGTTCATAGGCCTCGTCATAGGAGGTACCCTCGCCACGATAGACTGGAGACTCGTCTTCTTAGTCAGCGTCCCAGTAAGTACCTTTGGCGCAGCGTGGTCCTACTGGAAGCTGAAGGAACTGGGAACTGTAAGCAGAGGAGAGAAAATAGATGTCTGGGGCAACATAACCTTCGCCACAGGCCTAACTGTGCTTCTGGTCTCTCTCACATATGGACTGCTTCCTTACGGCTCAGCAACGATGGGTTGGTCCGACCCATACGTAATCGCTGGTTTAATATCCGGAGTTGCACTGCTGGCGGCGTTTCCATTCGTGGAAAGATGGGTGAAGTACCCCATGTTTAAACTCAGCTTGTTTAAGATTCGAACCTTCTCCGCCGGAATATTCGCCGGTTTTCTTTCTTCAGTAGCAAGGGGCGGGGTGATGATCATGCTCAGCATACTGCTTCAGGGAATCTGGCTACCGCTGCATGGGATTAGTTACACTGACACGCCCTTTTGGGCTGGAATTTACCTGCTTCCCCTATCCGCCGGCTTCGTAACCATGGGACCAATCAGTGGAACCCTATCGGACAAGTACGGCGCAAGAGGTCTGGCAACACTTGGCATGTTAATTACCTGTGGAACTTTTCTTGGCTTGGCAACCCTTCCCTACAACTTCGATTACCTTGAGTTTGCGGTGCTGATATATGTTCAGGGTTTCGGGATGGGGATGTTCGCCTCGCCCAACACAGCGTCGATAATGAACTCGGTTCCCCCAGAGAACAGGGGAGCGGCTTCTGGAATGAGAACCACGATGCAAAATACTGGGATGGTAGCTAGCATCGCCGCGTTCTTCGCAGTCGTCGTGTTTTCGCTTTCGAACAGCCTTCCAGCAGCATTCACTTCCGCCTTAACAAAAGCAGGCGCGCCCCAGTTGATTCACTACTTCACATCACTATCACCAACTGAATCGCTCTTCTCCGCCTTCTTGGGCTACAATCCTGTCGCGTCAATCATAACCCAGCTACCCAACAGCATTGCAGCGACACTGAGCAACCAGGTAGTTAGCACCCTCACTGGGCTGCACTGGTTCCCAACAGCGATTGCAACAAGCTTCATGTCTTCTTTGCATATCGCATTTTACGTGAGTGCTGTGCTAGCAGGTGTTGCAGCCCTCGCGTCCCTTCTCAGGGGAAAGAGATACATACACAACCAACCAGAAACTAAACTTGATGGAAAGTCTTGAGAACGAAGCTTTTAATAATGTAAACGACGGAGCACCTATTCCAATGTGTGCGACTCGGTGTTTTTAGTTGCCGCTTTTTCGCGGAAGTTTAAGGTTTGAAGTAAAGACTACGTGTTGAATCTGCTGCAGCACTTCTAAAGATCTTAACTTTAAGAGAACTAAAAGCGCAGGCAAAGTATACTTGGTCTTAATCTCAATATTGTCCCTAATCTTTTTGTTTTTTTGGTCCTTCGATACTTGCTTGCTGCTGTAACCGTTGTTTCTTCAGTCAGATCAACTTCGTTCTTTTCCCTATTACGTTCAACATTTTCTGGGGCACAAGTCGCTAAAATCAACCGAGATATACATAAACATCGAACACACCTTATTTGAAGCTGGCACTAACGACCAATTTACAGTAAGAATCGCCGAAAAGCCAGAGGAGACTAAAGAACTGCTCGAAGTTGGATTCGAATATGTTTGCCAAAAAGATACGTTAATATTCATGAGAAAACGCAAATGATAGTGCCACGCTAAAAAATGCGCCAGAAGTCAACGCCATCATCAAAAGTAGCCGAAGACTTCCAAAAAGCGGCCGAGGTGAGGTAGCTTGGTAGCCTAGAGGCCTGTGGAGCCTTTTGCCAGGGTTCAAATCCCTGCCTCGGCCCTCCACGGTCCCCAGAGAAGCGTGCAGGGGTCGCCGAGCCTGGTCAAAGGCGTAGGCTTCAGGAGCCTATCCTGTAGAGGTTCGTGGGTTCGAATCCCACCCCCTGCACCATCGCATCTTAATTCTGCAAGAATGCCCGAAGAATATAGTCCTCAGACTTGAAGATGTTGTGTTTTGCGGCTCTAAGTGTTAGAGTTGGGATTCTAATTGTTAGAGCCGTAATTCTAAATGGTAGGGCTATATCGCCCATCCCCCAGTATGTCCTTCAAAAAAATGGAGGAATAAAAAATGAATGTAATGGATGGAAGTTTCGAACACAGTAAGACGTTGGCTGGGGTGGGAGCAATCCTTCTTTTACTTGGCCTTGTTCCCTACGCCGGTTGGGTGTTAGCCATAGTTGGAGTGGTCCTTCTAGTCATAGGAATAAAGGATCTTGCAAAATACTATCAAGACGAAAATGTCTACCAAAACACGCTGACAGGCGTGAAATTCTATGTAGTTGCGGTTGTTGCAGCGGCAGCAGCTATTGTGGCAATCATGATTGGCATCGCGTCAGCAACAGACTTCAAATTCACAAACTTCACAAACTTTGTTCCCACCGTCGGCTTCGGCATTGGTGTTGTGGCTTTGCTAGCTGGCTTGATTGTCGCTTTCGTATTCTACGTCCTCGCAGCATCACATCTAAAAAGAGCACTTGACACGCTTGCACAAAAATCCGGTGAAGCATCATTTACTACGGCAGGCACTTTGCTTTGGTTGGGGGCCATATTAACCATCGTCCTCGTCGGGTTGGTGCTGATATTCGTCGCCTGGATATTCGCCACCATAGGCTTCTTCAGCATGAAATCTCGCCAATACCAACAATTCTCTTCGCAACAGGCAAGCTACGGTTACACTCCACCTTCCCCATCTTCACCTCAACCTGGAATTCAGCAACCGTGAACGGAGGAATTTGATGACGCAGCAAACTACAGCCCATACAGGCAATAACTGGAAAATCTTCCTCTCAAAGCATTGGGCGGCTCTAGCCGCCTTCATTTCAGCAGGCGTGCTTCTCTGCGTCGGCGGAGTCTATGTCTTTGTCTGGTTCGCAGGTCAAGCTCAGACATCGAGTCTTATACCATCAAGTATAGGGTTGTGGTCAATGGATAACCTTGTTATGTTCATCCTGCACGCATTATTCTGGGAACTGCTGCTGATGGGCATTCCAGCAGTCGTCGGTGCCGTGATTGGTTGGCAGTGGTGGCGCAGACTACCTGAAGGAGAAAAGGCGCAGTACCACTTTGGCAAAGGCTCACGACCCAGAAACGCAAGCGGAGGAATCTCGCTGTTGCTCTTCATTGCCTTCGCCATCAAAGTCTATGTGGACGGAAACTGGAACAGCGCCATCTCAACATACACGCTAAACTACGTTGTAGGCTCTATGGTTACAATCCTAATCTGGATAGCCGCCATCGCCGCTGTTCCCACAGCCATAGGGCTCACCTGGTGGATACATCGCGAAATCAGCAAAAAACCCTAAGCGCCTAAAAGACAATCCTGTAGAGGTTTGTGGACTCAAATCCCACCTCTGGACCAGAGGTCTAAGCGCATCATTTAAAAAATGGCTGCGAAATATGTTTTCATGAACTTGATTTTGGATTCATAAGTCTTTTTATTACGCAAGGCTGAATTGTAGTTCTGTTGAACAAATCCTTGCTAAAATCGAAGCAGGGGCTAAGCCAAATCAACTTCACTAAGACGCAAAGCACAATGGCGACCTAAATGAAATCACTCCTAAAAAATCATCAGGCAATTTCAGCCGTCGTTGCAACACTGATTATCATGATCATAACTGTTTTGCTCGCGACTGTCGTAACTTACCTCGCCATCAACGTTGTGAACACAAGAGTTGAACAGGAGGACCTGTCAATAACAATGCAGCACATATGGTACAACAGCCCAGCTCAAACTTCCGAAGTAGGCTTTTATGTCGTTAACACTGGAGGAAAAGACATCGCCATCCAAAAAATCGAGATCCGAGGCCAAACCGTAACCTGGAATCAAGTGTTTTACGTTCGCGGGCCTTTTCAGGATTTTACTGGGTTGTCTTACTTGTCAACCGTCGCAGATTCAGCGCCCACTGACATCAGTGATGGGCAAGGAGGATTCAAAGATTTGATCAGTACAACCACTGCTTTGACGTTGAAATCTGGCGATTCAATGGTCGTGTACGTCTATAACCCGAGCGTTATCGTGGTCAATGACGTCGGAACGACGGTGTCTCTAAACGTCTTCACGTCTGACGCATGCTTCTATAAAGAAGCAAACGTGCAAGGATCATAAAATCCGACGTGACAGATGCAAGCACAGACCCTTCAAACGTGATAGCAAGCCAAGTTAAAGTATACTGCGACCCCAAGTTTGCTTTCACGCATCAGTTGAAAATGACTGAATGATATCTGCGTTTTCAAAAATGAGCGAAACATGACTCCAAAGCATTCGAAGGGAAGGCACAATATCACTCTTCAAGCTATTTTGATGCCTGTTTATTTAAAGTAAGTTGCACCTCAGCTGTTCATTTAATGATGGAAAATAATGAACACGCTGCTGAGTAATTCAATTAGTTTTTTAAACTACAATCGCCGATAAAATAAAACATGCCACCAAAAAAAGGAAAACAAGTAGTTGAAGAACTGAAAAAAGAAAGCGAAAAAGGACTCGCTCTGGCCGAGCAAATCATGCTAGCGGAGAAAATGGATCCTCTGAAGCTTCGAAAAGCATTAGAACATTATCTTGAGCATTGGAACGATTTTACACATGTAGGCTTATTTGTAAGGGCATGCGAAAGTGTAGGAGGCAAACCAGACGAAAACACACTTGCGCAGGCTGCGATAGCCTTGATGGCGGCTGCGTTCGATTTACATGATGATATACTGGATCGATCGAAAGCGAAAAATAAGGTACCTACCGTTTATGGGAAGTTCGGCGTTGAAATTTCGCTCCTCTTGGGTAACGCCTTCTTGATCGAAGGGTTAAAGACCTTTTCCAACGCGCTCGAGATATTTCCTCCCGAAAAGAGGGAAAAAATCCTTGAAGACACGAAGAAGTTGCTTTTTGAAGTTGGAAATGCTCATGTTTTGGAAATTTGTTTGAAGCAGAGAAAAAGGGTCAATCCTAATGACTACTTGGAAATCACTGAGCTTAAGGCTGCGTCAATCGAAGCGGATCTCATGCTTGGTGCCCTATTCGGGGGCGGCAGTGTCGAGGAAATAGCTAACCTCGCCAAAGTTGGAAGAATTCTCGGAGTTCTTGCAACCTTGCGTGATGACCTAGTAGATGTTTTTGACATTGAAGAACTTCGTCAACGAATCGCAGTTCAAGACCTGCCTTTGCCTCTTCTGCTCGCGTTACAAGACAAAAAAACACGTCTAAGTACATCAACGATTCTTTCAAAACCCAAAATCACACAAAATGACGTAGCCGACTTAGTAGATCTAACGCTTCAAACTAAATCAATTATCAAAATGAAAGGTAGGATGCAGCTTCTTGTCGAGGAAGGCCTTTCACTACTAAGCAAACTCCCGAAACAGAAGCTGCATAACAAGCTTCAAGTGGTCGTTTCATTTATGCTTGAAGATTTATAGGATTTATGGTCCTATGCGGACTGGCACATCTTTCTTTTTTGCTCTCTTAGTTGCCATATTGTCTCCTCTCCTGAGTATTCCTGTACAACACATCTACATATAAGCTTTGTGTTGAACAGAAATACAGCAAAATACAGAATTTCAGATTAATAAAAGCTTTATCCCTAAATAACTTATCATATTTGCGTCACGCGCATGAGCTCTATCCGACTCATCATAAACAAAGCGAATTTGAGAAAAGCAGCACCAGCTATCCTATTGGTATTTAACAGTTTCGTATGGTACATAATAACTTACCCAATTTTTGCAAATGCAGTAACTGGATTAAAGCTGTCAGGAGCCGCAAATATTGAAATTTTTTCTTCCTACTTTGTTTCTCTTGCAATCACGGCTATAGTAGGCTCAAAGTACTTGCCGCGTGTAAGAAACAAAGCTCTATGTCTTTGGCCGCTGCTAGGCGGAGTTGCGACCCTATGTATAGGAGCTTTGTCAAGCCAAAACGTTCTCATCAACACTTTGATAGCCGTTTTTTTAGGTAGTTCTGTTGGAATAGGCTTGCCTTCGTGTCTAAGTTACTTCGCGGAATCAACTTCTATTGAGACACGTGGTTTTGTCGGAGGTTTAACTTGGGGCGGTGTGGGAATAACTGTCGTTCTTTTCGCATTTTTCCTGCTTGCGTTAGGAAATTGGGAAGCATTTGTTGCACTTGCAATTTGGAGACTGGCTGGCGCTGTAATTTTTTCTATTTTGAAAAGAAACCACGAAAAGCCACAATCTGATCAAAAATCGCCTAGCTATCTTGAACTAATTCAGAAACGGGAGATATTACTTTATTTTGTTCCTTGGACAATGTTTTCTCTCGTAAATTTTGTGGAAATCCCAATATTATCAAAGGTTTTTGGTGCGACAACATTTGCTTTTGTGCAAACCGCTGAGTTCGGTATAGCTGGTCTTTTTGCAGTTATAGGGGGTATCATAGCTGACATTCAGGGGAGAAAACGTGTCATAATTTCAGGATTCATTTTGCTAGGGATTGAATATGCTGCTTTGAGTTTGTTTTCTTTAGGCACACCAGGGATAGCCGATTCCACTCCAATGTTGTATGTTTATTTGATTCTAGACGGCGCAACTTGGGGGCTGCTCCTTTCAATGTTTTTCACCACAATTTGGGGTGACTTGGGTGGAAACCAAATAAAAGAAAAGTACTATGCTTTAGGCGGGTTACCTTACCTTCTTTCAAACTTCCTGTCAATAATCATAATGCCCTACGCTGACAAAATTCCCTTCGGCTTAGCTTTTACTTTTGCAAGCTTCTTTCTTTTCATGGCAGTCATTCCATTAATGTATGCTTCTGAGACGTTACCAGAGAAAACTATGAAGGATAGAGACTTGAAAAGCTACGCTGAAAAAGCGCTAAAACAAGCCAGGAAAGAAAACGACAAGAAAAAAGGCAACGAATCTGACAAAGCAGAACCTGAAACCGAGGAAGACAAAGAAGATGATCAGCAACCGCCTGGTTATGATGAAGCCCGTAAACTAGCGGAAAAATACTATTAAGCAGGAGTCGCATTCTCCAACGTGCATGTTCTTCCACCTGATACTGACAAGCGAATGCAACCTGCAGTGTCGTTATTGCTTCGGCGAGTCGATGGATGACTTCGACGAGGAATTCGGCGACGAAATCGAGGTGGACTACGGCCTACCCAAGAAAATCAGCTACAGCGTCGATGAATTGGACAGATTTTGTCGAAAAGACCCAGACTGCACCTTGACTTTCTACGGCGGCGAACCCCTGCTGTGCGCTGACAAAATAAGGCAGATAATGGAAGGCGTCTCGCCCGGGCGCTTCATGATCCAGACGAACGGGCTGCTACTTGATAAGCTGGAGCCAAAATACCTCAACCGCTTCCACACCATACTTGTCTCCATAGACGGTGAAGAAGCATTGACTGATTACTACAGGGGAAAAGGGACATTCCGCAAGGTCGTCAGCAATCTGAAGCAGCTTAGGAGAAACGGCTTTGGCGGCGAGTTGATTGCGAGGATGACAGTGATGGAGCGCACTGACATCTACAAGCAGGTTCGTTGGCTCCTAGGCAACGACGAGTTCTCTTTTACTTCGGTTCATTGGCAGCTGAACGCGGGTTTCTGGGGAAACGACTACAAGAGGCGGGGCTTCGAGGAGTGGGCAAAGTCAAGCTATATGCCAGGCGTGGAGAACCTTACGCGGTTTTGGGTGGACCAGATGGGGCAGGAAGGCGTTGTTTTGAAGCTTTACCCATTGCTCGGCATCGCGGAATCGCTCTTGAGTGGCGAGAAAGATTGCCTAATGCGTTGTGGCGGAGGATGGATAAACTATGCGGTGCAAACGGACGGCTGCATTATCCCGTGTCCGACGATGTGGGGCATGAAGAAATACTACATGGGAAACATCAAAGACGCTGACCCGCTTCAGATAAAGAAGATTTTTGTGGACCAGCCGCCATGCGTTAACTGCAAGATCCTCGGCGTCTGCGGGGGGCGATGCCTGTACGCTAATATTACGAAGCGGTGGAGCGACGAAGAATACGGCAAAGTCTGCAACACTGTGGCATCGCTCGTAGACGTCGTGAAGGCAGAAATTCCGAGGATTCAACAGCTAATGAAAGGCGGACGAATCAGCCGTGAAGACTTCGATTACGTCAAATATAACGGTGCCGAGATAATTCCGTAGTCTTCCGCACAAGTTAAAAACTCTTTTATGGCACTTGACATGATAATTACGCGATGCCGATGAGTCAAAACGGGTTCATTTCGGATTCTGACAGGGCGCTAGCGGACTTCATCTGGAACTGTATCGAGAATGAGCCATCGTTGAAGAAGCTGGTTTCAAGCAGGGATCAGATTTCATTTTCGTCCCCGAGAAATGCAGGCCAAACCAATAAACTGTCGATTTTCCTGTATAACATAACGGTGAAAGCTGAGCCAAATTCCTGCGTCCTGCATTATCTCGTCACACCCTTGACGAGAAACGACATCGACGACCACGCGTTGCTTGAGAAAATAATCCAATTGGCCTCGACATCGATTACTACTGCAGATAACTCAGGCAACATCGGTTTTACTGTAAAAATAAACCCGCTTTCCTTGGATGACTTGACTAAACTGTGGGTTGCATTAAGCGCTCCACTGCGGCTCTGTGTTGCACTAGAGGTTTCCTGTGGCCAGAAAACTTCAGCGGCAAGTTCAAGCCCTGAAACTGCGGCGGCTAACGCCGTTGAGTCTTCTCAAGAAGCTCCTGTAAACACTGAGCGCATGACTCAGCTTTATCAATCAGTTCTCAAGACCTTCACCGAGCAAATGGAAGGCTGGAACAAACGCAACATTGTACTGAGACAGTGGACCCAGCAGGACTTTCGAAAAACCACGGACATGACCATTGACGAAATGCTCTCTTCGCTTAACAATTTGGGCGACAGACTGCAGCAGCATGGACTCACAGATCAATTTGTAAAACCCCTAAATCAGCTTACCAAATACTACGAACACCAGCTCAGCCAACTGGATGGAATGCAGAAGGTGTCCCGCAATCAGGACGAAAACCTCGCGTTGATCAGCGGTTGGATCAAAGACGCAAAAGAACTGTTGAAAGCACTGAACCCACCGAAAAAAAGCCTTCAATGACTATAAGATGCAAGTGTACATGTTTTGTACTATGCGTCTTCCAGTTTGAGGTTGTCATAAAGTTTATTTTTCAGATTGCTGCTTGTTGTTGAATCATGGATATGCTTGAAGTTAAAGACTTATCCGTGAAAGTTGAGGATAGAGTCATCATCAAAAACGTGAGTTTCGCCCTTAAGGAAGCTACAAGCCACATTCTCTTCGGCCCAAACGGCTCGGGGAAAACCACGCTCATCAGCGCGCTCATGGGGCTGCCCGGATACGAAATAATTTCGGGGCAGATACTCTTCAGAGGCGTCGACATCACGCATAAAGGCACCGACGAAAGAGCTCAGTTGGGCATTGTTGTGAGTTTCCAGAATCCGCCTGAGGTGACAGGCGTCAAACTCGCCGACCTGTTGAAGCTGTGTCTGGGGAAAGCCGTCTCCGACGACTTCAACGCTGAAGAAATAAAGATGGTTGAAGCCTTCAAGCTGACGAACTTTTTGAACCGCGACGTCAATGTGGGGTTCAGCGGCGGGGAACGAAAACGCAGTGAGATTCTGCAGTTGATCTTTATGAAGCCGAAACTGCTGCTGTTGGATGAACCAGACAGCGGCGTCGACGTGGAGAGCCTGCGCTTGATCGCCACCGAGATTGAGCGGTACGTTGAGAGTTCAGGGAGCTCTTCGTTGATTATCACGCATAAGGGCGACATTTTGGATTACATAAAAGCCACTTATGGCTGCATACTGCTTGACGGCCAATTTCACTGCTTCATAGACCCGATGAGCATCTACGAGGACATCAAACGAATAGGCTACGAGGAATGCGTAGCGTGTAGGAGAAGATCACGTGAGGGATGGAAGTGAGCCAAGAAAGTGATTTAACCAGAGTTCCCCACAAGATTCTTGAAGAAGCTGAAAAAGCAGGAATCGAAGCCAACGAGCAGAACCGCGCAGGTACCTTCTTCCATCTGAACCAGGAAACCATCGCCGCCAACGTCAACGAGGCCTACGAGGGCAAACTGGAGCTCATGGACGTCAAGGCTGCATTGAAAAAGTACAGTTGGCTGCAGGATTACATGTGGAAAGTCGTCAGCAAAGACAAGGACGAATACACCAAGAAGGTTGCGGAGGATTACAGCGGCGGCTACTTCATGCGTATTCTTCCCGGCGCCGAGTTGATGTTCCCGCTACAATCATGCCTCATGATTACTCAGAAAAACCTTGAACAACGGGTCCACAACATAATCATTGCAGAAGAAGGCTCAAAAGCCCACATCATAACAAGCTGTGTTCAGCATTCAACTGTCCCACAGGCTTCACACCTAGGCATCTCGGAAATCTACGTCAAGAAAGACGCCATGCTCAATTTCACGATGATTCATCAGTGGAGCGAAAACACTCTGGTCCGCCCCAGAAGCGCCGCCCAAATCGATGACAGGGCCACATTCGTCTCCAACTACGTATGCATGCGCCCAGTCCGCGACATTCAAATGTACCCAGTCGGCTACTGCACCGGCGAAGACAGCAGAGTCAGCTTCAACAGCATCCTCTATGGACAAGCCAACTCGCAGCTGGACATAGGCTCGAAAGCTGTTCTCAGCGGAAAAGGCAGCAAAGCAGAGATGATCAGCCGCGCCATCGCACGCGAAGGCTCAAGAATAATCATCCGAGGCATGATAGAAGGCGACAGCGGCGAATGCAAAGGCCACCTCGAATGCCGCGGCTTGTTGATGGATGACAAATCATTCATGCAGTCCATACCCGAATTGATCGCAAAGAAGAAGGGCGTCGAGATAACGCATGAGGCAGCAGTCGGAAAGATCAGCGATAAAGAAATAACTTATCTGATGACGCGGCGACTGACGAGGGATCAGGCTGTCTCGTTGATTATTCGCGGCTTCATGGACGTCGGCATCCTAGGGTTGCCTGAAGCCTTGAACGCAGAGATCAAACGTATCGTTGATGCCTCAACCGGCGCAGCTTGACCTGCGTCGCTACACCTGAGGACTTCAGAGCTTCTTGTAAACCGTGTCTTTTTCCTTTGCAGGTTGAACTGTTTTTAAACCGATACTCTGACCGCCTTCAGCGCGTGCTATCGCTTTGCGGTCTATCTGCATTGAATCAACATTTTGCTCGAAATCCGTTAAAGGTCCCTTGATGAGTATTCGGTCTCCGACTGCAAGAGGCAACGTCAAGTCAACTACTGCCACGCCTATTTTTGAGAAGAAATGCGAGACATGACCGATCTCGATTATGGCTTCTTCAACCAAATATGATCACCGCACATGGGTATATTAAGCGATTCAAATAAAAGATTTGCGTTTCATATGGCAAAAACGAACATTTTACCAAAAAACTAAGTTAAAGCATTCAATGTGAAGTCTTTATGGAACGACTTGAGCCACAAAAGGAAGCTTTCACATAAAGAAATGCCTTAAAAACCGCTAATTAACATACGTGACTGTACATAAACAATAACAAAGGCAGGTTTAAGGCGTAATTATTAAGGAAAGGCTTCTTGGATGTTCAGACATGACTTGTCGATAACTCTTTGACTCTGGTTTCGATGAATTGCGCCACTTTCTGCTCGCTGAATTCTATCTCTTCTTCCTGCAGCTTCAACTGTTCTTTTACTATCCGCAGAAGGCTTTCGACATCAACGGGTTTAATCAGGTAGGCGTCGGCGCTCCTGTTCAGGGCGGCTATCGCATTCTGCATCGAGGGATAACCCGTCACCATGATTTTCCGCGTTCTAGGCACACCTTCTTTAATCAGCTTGAGCAACTCGACCCCTTCCATGTCAGGCAGCCGAATATCAAGCAACGCAATGTTATAGGCTGTTTTTTCCGTTTTCCGAATAGCTCCCGCCCCAGTGACTGCGGTGTCAACGAGGTACCCTTCGTCCTCAAGTATCGTTTTCATTGAGTTTGTTATGCTTTCGTCGTCATCGACAATGAGGATTCTTGCGTGTTTATCCAAATTCTTTCACCTCCAACTTCAAGTTTTGGTTCAATAGGCAAAGAAACCACAAAGGTTGTTCCCTGATTCTTCACCGTTTTAACAGTTATTTTGCCGCCGTGCGCCTCGACTATGCGCTTGCATATTGCTAAGCCGAAGCCCATTCCCTTTGCTTTAGTTGTGAATAATGGCGAGAAAAGTTTCGGCAGGACCTCTTCACTGATTCCTGCGCCAGTGTCTGCGAATGAGAACTCAAAGTGTCCGTTTACTTTGCCGTCAATCGTCAACGTTCCGCCATTCGGCATCGCGTCGAAGGCGTTCTTGACCAGGTTTACGAAGACACGTTTTATCTTGTCAGGGTCAACCTTGAAAGCTTGCTTATCCAGCAAATTGTTTACTATTTTCACATTTTCTGGCACCTGAACCATAGATAGCGATTCAAGCATCAATTGCCGTGGGTTGCGCTCTCGCAGTTCTAAGTTGATGTCTCGCGAGTAGTCTAAGAGGTCGTTCACTATCTTGTTTGAATAGTCGACGCATCTCTCAATTATCTCAAGCATCTCCTTGGCTTGACTGGATGAAATTCCTGCACCCTTCTTCTTTAGGTAATACGCGGAGTTCTTGATTCCCGTTAACGGATTCCGTAAATCGTGCCCGACCATGCCAGCCAACTCGCCGATGGCGGCAAAACGCTCTGACTTTACAAGTTCAGCCTGCGTCTTCTTCAGTTGACCAGTCCTCTGTTGGACGAGCGCTTCAAGCCGCTGGGAGTACTCAGCTAACTTTTGCTGCAGCCGCTTCCGTTCAGTTATGTTCACTGTAAGCTCTAAGGCAGCGACGATTTCTCCGTTCTTGTCCTTTACTGGAGTGACGATGAGCTCAACCCATTCATCCGGTCCGTCGGTCTTCCGTTTGTAATCATGCCGATCAACAGATACCCCATTTTCAAAGACTTTGCGCACGCCACAGTCGGGGCAGATTCTGTTTGACTTATCATAAATCGTGTAGCAAAGCTTATTCTCAAGATTGTCACTGCTTGATTGCTTCAGTAGTTGGTTAGCCCATAATATGCGGTAGTCTCTGCTGATAAGCGTGAGCCCCGCGTCCATGCTTGCAGCCATGTTTTCAAGCATGTCCCGTTCCTGTATGAGTGCGTCCTCCATGCTTCTGCGTTCAGAGACATCTCTAGCTATGGCAAGCACACAGTTTTTGTCCTTGAGTTTGAGGGATGTTAAGGTTACCTCAATCGGGAAACGAGTTCCATTTTTCCTTACCGCGGAGAAGTCTAAATTTCTCCAGAAATAGGATTTGCTTGACATTTCCTTCGCAATAACATCAGGTCCTTGTTTAGATCTGCGAAGAACTAAAAGGCCGGAAAATTTTCTTCCTAACGCCTCTTTTTCAGAGTAGCCGAAGGCTCTTTCTGCCGCCGGATTCCAATAAATGATTGTGCCTACTTCGTCAATCAGCAAGATAGCATCCATGGCGGATGTGCTGATGGCGCGGAACCTTTCTTCACTTGCCCTTAACTCATTTTCCCAGTTTTTCCGGTCAGTCATGTCAGCAACTAAAGCAAGTTTTCCTATTACATGTCCTTGGTCATCAGTTATAGTTGAAACTGCCAAGCCTGTGCTGATGTGTGAACCGTCTTTGCGTGGGAAGGCGTATTCATACTGCCCTTTGACGCCCGGCTGATTGAATTTCTGAAGGATATTTGTGATCTTTTCAACTTTGCCTTCATCAAGATAATCGGTGAGGTTCGTGCCATTCATTTCGCTTTGAGAGTAGCCCAGCATCTGAGCCATGCGAGGGTTTACGAACACTGTGTTTAAGTCGTTGTCGATAGCCCATATGCCTTCTTGGGCAAGCTCAACTAGCTGCCGGTACCGAGACTCACTCTCAATCAGAGCATTCTGTACCTTCCGTATCTCTGTTACGTCATGGAACACAGCATGATTGAAGGTCTTGCCTGCAAGCTGAATGGTTAGCACGTTCACCAACATATTTTTGATTTCGCCGTTTTTGGTGCGGTGCCTTGTCTCAAATTCGCCACCGCCGTTTCTCAGCATCTCCGTCATCTTAGATTCAGCAAAGTCTTCATCTTCCTCGGCGTTTACGTCGTGGAGAGTGAGTTTCGCGAATTCCTCACGAGTGTATCCCAGTTGCTGCGCTGCGACATCGTTAAATTCAACAAACTTAGCTGTTTCAGGATCAACAATTGCGATTCCCAAAGGTGCTAGCGTAAATAATGAGTGGTAGCGCTGTTCGGCTTCAGTGAGTTTCTGTTCATTCTTCTTCCGCTGAGAAATGTCTTTAACCACACCTACTGCGTGCCATTTTTCCCCTATTTTCACAGGTGATACGGCGAGGTCCGCTGGAAATTCGCGTCCGTCCTTTCGTCGCCCTACTACTTCAACGTTGCCAACAGTGAAGTAACCGCAGCCTGTCTTGCTAAAAACTCTGACGCTTTCGTCAACACGGTCCAGTGCTTCCTTGCACATCGTTTCAGGAACGACAAGTTCATGTATGTATTTGCCAATCGCCTCTTTGCTTGTGTACCCGAAGACTTTTTCAGCAGCTGGGTTCCAGTATGTTACTTCACCGTCCTCGTTGACTAAGATTACTGCATCTCTGATTGAATTTGTTATTCCGTAGAATTTTTCTTCGCTTTTAATAAGCGCTTGTTGAAGCTGTTTTTGATTGTTCGACCTCTCAGTGACATCAGTCAATATTACGAGGTCGTAGACTCTTCCTTTATACTCAATTATGTTAGCCTTTAACTCAAGGAATTTAACTCCGTCGTTTTTAGTCTTGATTTTAACTTCGTAAGGAGGAATCTGGCGACCTTTCAGCCTCATTTTCAGCTTTTTCTGCAAAATCGACATCGCATCTTTTCCGAAGAAGTCTGAAGCGGCAATTTTTTTCCCGACTATTTCTTCAGACGAATAGCCCACGAGTTGTTTATTAGCTTTGTTTGCGGCTACGATGTAACCTTGGTCGTCAGCTATTATAACTGCGCTGGGAATTAAGTCTATTAGTTCCGTGACGCTCTTACTCACGTTGCTCTTGTTTTTCCCCGGCGTCAATGATCACCTCGAAAGTTCCTATTTTCTCCTCTGCTTCGTAGCTGATCCTCACCAACTTGATGTATTCTTCAAAAGTTAAGTCTGGAACAAGCCACTTTGGTCCTTTCCACTTGTATGAACAGTTGGCTTTCATGTACAGATTCTTCATTATCAACAGTTCAAGATACTTAGCCCCTGACCCGAAAACCCGTTCAAGCGCATTCGAAAAATCTGCGATCCGGTGAGGTATGTCTAGTTTTGGTATAAGGAAGCTGTTTTCCAAGTGAAAGTAAATCGATTTCTTTACGGACTCCCCCAAGCTGGAAAGGGCTTCGTCTATAGAGTCTAGAAGAACTTCGTCGAATTTCTTAGTATGGTTGTTTCTGTCCAATTGTCTATCCCGACGACTGTCTTTTTATCTTGCTCTATTGTTGACCTTTGGCTTCACTTGGATGAACAAAAGTAAATCGAGCATTGTAAAGTAAAGGCTTATGAATCCCAAATTCGGATTGCCCTTCCAGAACCCAATTTCTTTTTCAGAGTTCGGATATGAACAGGGGAAGGCTTGGAGCGGAGTTTTCGAAACCACTATTCTTAAGTTCAAGCAATGTATTTGCTATTCTATCCCCAGTTTTCAGGGGCGAATTTAATTAGTGGGGCCGTCGTCTAGCATGGATTAAGGTAGGCAGGTTTCTGCTGCCGTCTAGGGATACATGCCTGGGGCGCATGCGATCCTGGGTTCAAATCCCAGCGGCCCCACCACAACACCAGCGGCCCCTATTTATATAGGGTCTAAAAGAGTTTATTACGAGGCAAATCTTTTCAAACATTTTTGTTACTTCCTTTTCTTGAAGATTTTAACTTCGTCAAATTCGCAGACGTACTCAAACCCTGCTTCAATGAGCTTCTGGGCGTCTTCAACGGTTTTTGCGGTTGCTGAATGAAATTGGTCGCTCTCATTGCGGTAACACCTCAAACCAACTGCACACAACTTTGAAGCATTCTCGCTGCTCATTTGGTCCTTCTAAACGGCCATATTCCCCTTCAAAAGTCATAAGCGCCGAGCCTGGCAACACGGCAGCATTTTGATGGATAACTTGCAGGATAAACTGGCGTATTTTCTCACGAGTCGCGAGGCAATTATCAGCGCCCCCTAAAACGCCACTATGCAAGAACAAGTCAATAACAACCGCTTCATGAATGAAGCTGGTCTGCGCCGAAAGAACTTCAACTGAAACAGGATTAGCCGGATTATAGACGCTGATTGTGGCTTTCTGCGTTGGATTCTGCGTTTCAGTCATGGTGTCAAACTTTTCGTGACGCCAATCAACATCAGACACCTGCAAGCCAGTAGCAGCTTCGCTCCAATTAGCCTGCAAGAGATTGCTTATTTTTTCAGCGAAAGTATCATTTGGGCTGCTCATGGGATCCGACCTAGTTTGGCGTTTGCAGATGCCACTCCTAACGTTAGATTAGCCATGTTAGCCTTAGCATCCGCTTGAAAACCCGCCATGGCCGCCTTGATTGCCGAGGCATAAGGGCTACTGCGGGCTATCCGCATGTCTCCGAGAAAATAATCGTATGCCCCAACTAAGCTGCCGCCGACAACTGTAACTAAGACGCCCAAACAAGCAAGATTTAGAGCTGCCAATTCACCACTCGATAACCGAGGATCACCGCTTCCTTCCAGAAGCGAAAGCGCAAGACTGCTGACGTACTTGTTGGCGTGATCTACTCTGCTTTGAACACTAGCTGACGAAATTGGCAACCCGTAAACGGTATAGTTGCTGTTGCTGTCAGGGCCAGCCGCATTGAGGTAGCTAACCACTTCATCGAGGGAAGTGAAATTGGGGTATGTGGACATAAAGATCCTCTGTTAATTGAATACAATTCGTGTCCAGAAAACTGGACTAAGCAGTAATCGGGTTTTTCCTTAGGTCTACAAAAGAGGTATTAAATAACTAAGTAGGTATGAACAGCTTAAGGTCGGCAGAGAAATGGAAGATGGGAAGGATATCGAAAGGGACAGACAACGTGCAGAAATCTTTGATGCACTTGGACACCCAACTCGAATTGTTATTTTAAAGGCACTAAGTGAAGGAGCTCTAGGCTTCGCAGACCTGAAGAAGAAAACAGACATCGAAAGTAGTGGTCATCTTCAACATCACCTTAGCAAACTTAACGGCCTGATAAAGACAGATGAGTACGGGAAATATTGTCTTTCAAGCGAAGGGAAAGAGGCGCTATCAACAGTTCAGACAGCGGAAAAATCGTCGGCGCTACCTAAGAATACTCTAAAGCATTCGCCCCGTCTAAACAGGAAAATGCTCTTAGAGTCAGCTTCAATATTACTTGTTGCTCTATTAATTGTCAGTTCTGCAGTCACATTATTAGAGTGCAATCAAATAGCAGGTCTTCATAATGAAAACATCTTTTTGAGCGGAGCAAATCCAGAAGCCGCCGCATACTATAATCAATTTGGAGCACTAGTCCCCATTACGAACGATAACTCTTCATTTGCCCCGCCCATTTCAATGTACCACGCACTTCTGATAGGCTTTACAACAGAAGGTTGGAATAAGACTTCACTGCAAGGTACGGTAGTTACCGCCAATCTTGTATACTGGAAAACCGTGGTTAACATTACTTTGGTAAATAGCAATCCACCCGTCAACACAGCTCTAAACCCAGGCTATCAAACAAACCCATCTACAGCTCTAGACCCAAGCACTGTTATAAGCCCGCCGACGGACTACTCGGACGTTTACAGCAATGGTGTAATTTACCAATACGTATGGCAAATAGACATTCAAAGGTCGATTCTAATGGATCAGGTATACGGTGTTGTGCCGTGCCAAGTTCTGGTTGACGCTTCAACAGGTCAGATTGTTCCTAATCTTGTTTATAACATTGGTTAACAAAGTCAACTTGATTGCCGGCTTTACGGTTCCAGACTTAAAAGACTGGAGCAACCAAATGGTTGCTTAACTAGTTGCATAGCCCGTGGATTTGCATATGCAAAAGCCATTTGCCACGTAAGGCGTCTTGCGGTAGCTTGTGAACGGGATAATTTTGCGTAGCCGTTTCTGGATGAGCGCGGAAGCTATCTGGTTCATTCCAGCTGTTAATGAAATCGAACTCCATAGAAGCGCCTCATAAATTTAGAACTTTGACTTGGTAGCCTTCAGCCTTCAGCTTCTCAAATTTTGCTTTTTGATCTGTTTCGTCTTTGCATTCGATTACAAGTTCATAGCTTTCAGGGATTCTATTCGTGCCTTCTTTCCCTCCTTCTATGTCTTCAGGTAGCTTCTCACCTATGGCTGAAAGTAAAGATTGCAAATCATCCCGCTCGCCCGCCTCGATGATTCGCCTGTAATCCGCCTCGTCCAACTGTTTGTTGTGTTTGCCGTGCAGCTTGTTGAGGGTCTGTCTCAGAATCCTTCGCTGAGAATCAGTCAGTGTTAATCTTAGCACAGGAGCGAAATATTCTCCATGCTCCTTGCATACCTGGACACGCTGCTCACCATCGCTAAAGACCCCATTTAGGTCCGTCACGATCGGATAAACCCACCCATGTTTCTGAAGACTATGCCAAACTTGCTCCTTCTGCTTATTGGTCATCTTGTTGGGGTTGCAATCGTCCGATTTTAGCAGCCGGATATCTTCAAGAAGCCCAAAATAGGCATCGGGAACGCGTAGAGTTGTCTTCTTTTCCAAACTTGAACCTCATAGCTTAGATTTCTGGGACTTGGAAGGCACCTTCACCGTTTGGGTTACTGAGGACCAGACCTCTCTCGACCTTGGGAATAGCTTCAGGAATAGGCTCTCCGAACTTAGCAGCCAAGTGGAAAGCGACATCATCAATTGTAGCCAAACAAATAGACTCACCCTTAAGCCTATCAAAGAAAGCCTGCTCGCTAACAAAGTGACGAGCAGCCTGCCACTGCATTCGAACCTCCTGAGATTTAGGGTTTCTTCTGCCTCGTTTATGTGTCATGCTTAGAAAGCCGCTCTCCCAACTTTTGGGTGAAGGGGGCGAAAACGGAAAATAGCCTTGAGCTAGTGCTCGCCCAAATATTCGGCGCAGTAGATATAGTTTCAAACTTAAAAAACTATCTGTTAATTCGAGAAACGTTTGCAAACAGCCTTTTATCGTCGAAGTTTCAGCTCAAGGGCTTCGCGCTTTTTTGATATGTGTTTGCTAAGACTCTGGCATTGTGGAGGACCAATAATTGATGCTTCAAAATCTGGTAACTGCTTATTTTGCGAAGAAACATGGCAACTTTTGAATCGTTTTTGTCTAAAATTCTAATTCGGACAAATTTATGATTAAAAGCTTTTTTCAATCATAAAGGGTCAGGGCATTAAATGCGTTGTTTGTGTCTTTTTCGATTTTGGAATAAAACAAAAATGTTAAGAATTTAGAATCGCAAAAAGAACCCGTTGGAAAGCGGTAACTTTCCTAATGTTCTGGAGATTAGAAAATGGTAAAAAAACCTCAAAATCTGTTATTGACAACAATTCTTCTATTGATTCTCATGATTTCAAGCGCCTACGCATCCGTACCCAAAGCAAACGCACTGGTAATCACATCCACAGCAAAAGGACTAGCAATCATAAGCCAGGTAGCTGGCATTAATTTGGGAAATCAAACTGTCACGTCGACATTAGATGTAGCTGGTTCTTATCTGGGCGTTTTGCCAACCGAGAACGTACGCTACACTCTCCAAGGTTCTGCAGGCGCGGTGGAAATTCAGGATACATTCACCAATGGATCTTTGCAGATAATGGATGTGCTTGAAAACACCGCATCGCCTCTGATGCCGGCTTTGCCTCCAATCAGCGCTTTAGGAATTAACGCATCTAATTTCTTGGTTCAAACGGCCAAAATTTTCCTAATTAATTATCAGAGCTATTCCGCAAACTCACTGTACGGTCGGCTCGCTTCCACACTAAACAGCGCTGATCCAAACAAGAACTCAACAACAACTATTGGCGACATAAATTTTAACATCGACACAATCTCAGGAAACTCCGCCGTGGGAAATTCTACAACCTTCACTTGGTCATACACTTCAAATGGGGTTAATGCCGACTGTAAATGCGTGTCCTTAAGCTACGAGAATTACTGCTTGAAAAGCTTCATCGACACTTGGAACCTCTACCCAATAGGAAGCACCAGAGTAAACCTCTCTAAACAACAGGCTGAAAACATAGCCATGCAAAACGCAAAAACCTACACGTGGACGGAAGGCTCAGGAACTCAAACACGAGTGATAAACAACTTTAACATAACTGAACCAGAGATGGAGCTTCTCGAGTTCGCCCCAGCTGGAAACGCATCTAACGCGCGAAGCAGCGATCCTTTGACGCTTTACCCCCTGTGGAGCATCGGAGTTGGCTTAGATAAGTTCTATCCAGGAAATGCCTTCGGGATTGGCGTTAATATTTGGGCTGACACCGGGAAAATAAGAGACATTGGAGCAGAATTTTCTACAATGCCTCCGCCAGCCGGTGCTGCTGTCGCCACGGTAGCCGAAAGCTCAATTACAGCAGTCAATAACCAAGCATCGCCCACAACCTCAGGGTCGAATATGTTTTCAACATCGTGGATTCTTCCCGCAGCCTTCGTAGCCTTCACAATACTTTGTATTCCAATCTGGTTAAGCCGAAAGAAAAAATTGCCATACTCGTTACCTTTGCCAAAACTACGCACAATTGGCGGCGCGGCACTTTGCATTTTTGTAATAGGCGCAGCGTCGCTTGTTCCAGCAGCACATGCAGGATCAGTCAATATATGGGGAAACGATTGCAGCACACTAAACGATCTTTACCATACGCCAAATGAAATAGGTAATCAGACAGCGATTGCAGCCTACCTTGAGTCTTTGTTCCAAACTGATGGATATGCGTGGGCACAAAATTTTCAAGGAGCTGACACTGTACCATCGTTTGTCTCAGAATACACAAATTGGGCAGATCAACACTACGCGCCATCGGTGACAATCTGGTTTGACCATGGCGTCGGAATGAACAATAGTATTAGTCAACCGATCTTAAATCAAATTCCGAATTGGCAAAATTATGGCAATGAATGGCATTACATGTTATGCGGCACTAGTGCGACTGATGGCAATCCTACTGGCGATGTCTTTGACTATCAAATATATAATTATCCATCGATCCAGGAGAACTATTTTTCCTTCATTAGTGCATGCCTATCAGCAAACTTGACGGCTCAAACTTCGACTGGTCACTATGGACTTAATCCCACAAGTGGAGGAGGCTCCGGCGCCATAATCGGAATGCCGTTTGCGTGGACGCACGGCGCTACAATGAGCACCAACGCTTACTATGACCCAGATTCTAATGCATATTGCTACATAGGCTTCCCATATGGATCGGCCTCTCTATCTCAGGAAACACCACATGCAATAAATCCGCACTATCCCTACATTACCTTCGGTGATTTCGTCCAAGATTTCTTCTACGCTGCGTTGCCACTTCACGATACTGTGGATCAGGCTCTCGACTACGCTTCTTACACCTGTTGGAATGAATGCTACGGTGCAAGTACTCTTTACACTGGCTTCACCGCTTATTGGCCAGGAGTGAAATATCCAACCCAGTCAGGTTGCACCATGGCTGTATATGGAAACGGCAACATGTACCTGTACACAGGCAGCCCCGATTACGTCAGCACACCGTCCATCTCAGACAACGTGCCCTCTATAGGCGTTGCAGGGACACAGTACACCTTCTCAGCTTCGGCGTCAGACCCGATGGGTTATGCCCTAACGTACACCTTCAACTACGGCGACGGCACAGGCTGGACAACACAAACCACCCACACTTACAGCTCAGACGGAAATTACGTTGTTACGGCTAAGGCTACAAGCAGCACAGGTGTAAGCAGCCAATCTCAAATCGGAGTAACCATAGGGAATATGCTAAGCGTTTACGCTTATGACTACTTTTGGGCTTACATGGGATCCCTCTGTCCCATGTATCCAACTGTTACCATCGACGGCACCAACCATGGAACAGCGCCCGTGTCAGTTGCAGTAACACAAGGCACCCACACGGTTACTTTGTCAAGCCCAATAAGTGACCCATATTATAACCCGCTCGGCTACACATACGCGGTTTTCTATCAAATGTATGACTTCCAAACTGGAGACGATTACGGCAACGGCGCATCTATACCTGTCACTTCTCCCAGTACCTTGTGGGCGTATTACGAACCGTGATGAATATACGACGTGTATGTTCCAAAATTTTCTCTTTTTTTTCTGTTCTGGCTTATAAATTGTATGGTTAGGAGTGAGCGGCGATTTTTGTCAAGAAACCTGAACTTAAAAAACGGTGCGTTGTCAAGAAACCTTGACAAGAATCTTTTTATCAGCCAAAGTTCCATCGGAAAGTTGAGGATGAATTAGATGAAGCAAGCCACCGCTACGATTCTGTGCCTCTTATGCCTGATAGCTTCAAGTGCAGTTTATCTTCAACCAGTTAAGGCTCAAAGCCTGACTAATATCACTATTAATGCTGATGGTAGCGTAACTCCATCATCAGCGCCAATTATTCGGTCAGGCAACACTTACATATTGACAAACAACATCGCTGGAAGCATAGAGATAGATAGAAACTCCATCACCTTCAACGGGATGGGCCATGCCATCAACGAAACATCAATTTCATCAACTTCAATAGAACCATTCGGCATAGAGTTAGAAAGCGTAACAAATGTGACAGTAACCAACACCACAGTAACAAATGTAGCCATCGGCATTCTGGCACTTGATACACCAACCGCTGCAATCGACGTTGAAGGCGGCGGTTCAAACAAAATAATTGGAAACAACGTTTCAAATAACTATAATGGCATCTCTTTCTTTGAAAGCAATAACAATTTAATCATCGGAAATAACATGACCAATAATCGTGATCCATATGTTGTTGCTTGTGGTCTAATATTCTGGTCGTCTTTCAACAACACAGTCTACCATAATAATTTCATCAACAATACTTCATCGGCTGGAGACGCCACTATTGATTCTGGTGCTACGTTTTCAGGCAATACTTGGGACGATGGCTTTCCAGCTGGTGGAAACTATTGGGGAAACCAAACTGGAAAGGAAATAGACAGCACAGGAATAAGTGATACCCCATACACAATAGACTCACTGAACAAAGACCGTTATCCGCTTACTCAACTGTTTAGCTCATCCTTTCTTGTAAACTATGAACAGGAAGTAGCTCCCCCTAAAGTTTCAGTTGCATCGCCATTAAACCAAACCTACAGCAAGACCAGCATTTCTTTGACATTCCAAATTGATAAGATTTTTAATTGGGTAGGCTACAGTCTTGATGGACAAACTAATGTCACAATCAACAACAACAGCACTATCTCCAACGTTGCTTACGGTTCGCACAGCATTACAGTTTATGCTAACAGCACCTTTGGGATAATTGGTGCTTCCAAAACAGTTGATTTTAACGTTGCTAAGTCAGAGCCTTTTGCCTCTGAAATCGTGATAGCGGTGCTTATTGTCGCTGCAGCTATAGTTATCAGTTTAGTTCTTGCCGCAATATACCGTATAAGGCATCAAAAAGCTGCTAGCTTTAAGAAATAGATCTATCCCTTAGCATGGAATCTTCCCATAACATTTTCTCACGCTCTCGGTTTGACCCCATGCTTCCCTTGCAAAACTTGTAAGTGCCCAATGCCATCCTCTTTGCTCAGCAATTTGCTCGCCGAACTCTTTCTCTAGACGCTTATTCATCCTTTGTATTCTTCGGCTAATCTGATGCCTTGTTATTTTGAATCTTACAAGTTTTTCGGCCAAATTCTTCGGCAATACACCAAGTGTCCCAGCCTCAAATAATAGCTGCAAGATGTCTTTGTCGACTTCATCCCTACAAGCCACACGTTCAACTATGGGCTGCTCAAAATTGAAAGAACCTTTCATGCCCGCAAAGATTGTTCTTAGCATAAGCTTTACCTCTTCGATTTCCGCTAACGTTTGCTTGAGAAGTTGCTGGTTATACTTTAAACGACCTGTCTTATCGCTTTGGCTACGCTTCTTTTTGAGGTTTTGAACAGGTTTTTCAGCGTTTTCCATATCAGAATGCGCACTCCAAGAATTCTTCTCCATCAATACATGGCGAAGTTAACATTGGGTTATCAGGACTAAGTAATTGCGGAAAGGTGACTTCTGAAAAGCATGAACTTTTCCCATGCCTTAAGCCATGCGCCAAAATGGCTTTTGAACAGGTTTTGACTGCCATTAATTCGATACTGCGCACATGACAGGGTCTATGAGACATAGCTTTTTCCTCTCTCGACTGAAGCCTCATCTGGTTCTTTTCCGCCTTCAAAATCCACAAGCTTGCCCAAAGCGTCCGCAACCTTGGCCAGACTGCATCCCATCTGCTCAAGCTTCTCAAGGCTGCCTGAAATCTTTTCCAAGTCAGTTAAGACATTGTCTAATTGGCCCTCTAGCTTTTTCACGCGTTCAGGCATAAGCAAATACTCAACTGCTGCATCCCGACCCACATGGTCAAGCTCACCCTCATCTTCTCCAGGACTATCATCGATAACTCGTTTAGGAGTACTAACTGAAAAATAGCGGTTCAGAAGATTTGCCACTGGATCATCTACGCCTAGCTCATGGCGCTTGTTAATTTGACCGTCACCCAGCACGCAACCGTACTTGCTCATCAAACCTTTAGCGACCCGATCAGCCAGGTTCTTAGCTAAAGTCACTAATTCCCCTGGACTGCGACCATAGAGCGTCTCTACATGGACAATCCAAGATGCAGTGGTGTGACGCACCTTCACTCCTTGTTCCAGCCCTAAAAGTGCAGTCCAATTCACCATCTCAATCCGTCGAAAATCTCCCGACGGATAAACTCCCTCACGCAAAACAGGAAACTTGAAAAAACAACGATGCAGACGAAACACACCCGAGCTGAACAGCACCCCCTCACATGATATGAGAAAGTTTTGACCTTGCTCTGTCAACTCGTAATCAACAAAGTTGCTGCGCTTCAATCTGCGAATTAAACCTGCTTTCTCCAACTTCTTCACGTAATAGGCAACATGCTGTCTCGTCCATCCACGGGCACGCCCAATCTTGGCAGGATACATCTTAACCTCAATGCCCTTGAGTATGGGCAGGACGCGGGTGCGAACGGTACAGAAGTCAAATTTGACTTTTGACTTTGAAGGCGAAATATTTTGACTTCTATCATTAAGTTTGTTTTGCATAAAAAATCACTCGCTAAGGTCGTTTCTTGGACTTTTGAAGGTCTCTTAATTTTTCAGTTCTTGAAGAGCAAGAAGCATATGCTTTTGGATCGGCGAATAGAAAGCAGCAACTGCCAAGATTGCAAATCCTACCTGGGGAGCCTTCCCAAATCAAACCTCCAACAAACTCACAACTGCCTGGCGGCGCAGGAGATCCGGTAACAATACACGCGTTAGTTTCAGTTGCAGAGTCTTTAGGCGTCCAGATAGGCTGCCATCTATTCACAGTCTCTGATGGATAATCTGATAAACTGTAATCTTCAGCCAAGGCAACCACCTACTCTTTTCCAGAAAGCAGCAAAATTCTTGGCTTCAAACTGGTTTCGCCAACACTGCAAATCACAGTCAGGGCGACAGAGCAAATCAATACGCAAGCAATTGTTGCGGCAGCCAACGCAAGGGTCGATCTTTAACCCCTTCATGAAGAAGCCTCTGTTTCAATCTCAAGCAAAGCACGCTTCGTGACTTCCTCAAGTTCATGAAAATTAGCATCAAAATTAAACGCTAAGCCAGAGAGGAAGAGCCGCATCAGTACTGCAGCGGCTTCTATCTGCTTCTGATTCAACCAAGAAGCCTCCTTGCTGCTTTTAACGAAAGAAGAAGGGAGGAAAGAATTACCTCTTGGAAAACAGGTATCCACAGTCTCTGCATAAGTAGCGTTGAATAGTTTCGTTTGGAGTCTTGCGTTTTCCGCATTTCCAGTTTTTCATGCTTCCGCATTGCGGGCATTTGACTTTGGGTTTTGGAATTCCCGTTGCTACTTCGTCTGAAATGAATCCACCACACCAAGGGCATCTTTTGGTCATTCGTTTCACTTCCGACCAAACTTGTGTTGGAGTAGCTGGTCCCAAAAAAGGAAAAAGGGAAAGTTGCCGCAAAGAAACGATTACATACTGATGTTGATGGATGATACCAGGAACAAATCCCAGCGGCCCCACCATAAAACCCACTCAGCTCCATTTTATCTCCCATTGTACTTTTATAAGAAAGTGACTGTATTCGACTACAACGATAAGAAGGAATATGCGACGTGACTGCTATTAAATGTGAAAAATGCATTTATGAAAACAAGCATAATCACGAGCGTGAAATGTCCAAAAAGACCTTCCTGAAAACGGTAACAGCCGTTGTTGCCTGGACTCTTGCTGTCGGAGTTTTGAGAGGTGGGTGTAATAAGCCAGTACTCTTGCAAGATACTCAGAGTCCTTCAGGCTAATGCACAGTTTATTCCTTGAAATACCTGATTTAAAGCTGACTTCAACTCTATAGATGAGAATTTACTGCGAGAGCAATAATTTCTCTAACCCTTCTTTATTTGCTTCAACACGGTTCTTCTGGCAAAAAAACCATATCGACTATAGAAACCAAAAGCTTGTTCGTTCCCAGCTGCAACTTCAACTATTTTCGATATAGTTCCCTTTTCGTCCATCCAAGCCAAAACCCTCCTCACAAGGCTATCTCCAATGCCCAAACCTCTATAGTTGGAAGCAACGAATATAGATTCAATCTCGCCCGTCTTTTCCTCATCGATACTGCTTACGCAGTACGCCACATTCTGCTTTGTTACGGCATCCACAGCAATATCTACTCTTAACTCGGCGCTTTCAGCTTTTTTTAGAAAAAAAGCCTTCCTTTTTTCAAAATTCGTTTCAACGTAATCTTGTTTGAAACATGGTGATAAATCAAGATGATATTGATTCAAACTTTGCCAAAGAAACCTAATATTATCTAGCAATGCTTCATTGCCAAAAACGTACTCTATCTTAGGCTTATTCCGCATGTCTTCACTTACCAAGAATTATGATTGCAGGAATTATTCTTTTTTATTGGTTTTTGTGAGTATTTTGGGTTCTATCCATTCTTCTCTGAGAATGCTGTACAAATAAGTGTCTCTGAGTTGTCCTCTGAGGAAAAAAGGTTTGCGAATTGATCCCTCCATCTTGAAACCTACTTTTTCCAAAACCTTCCGTGAACCCACGTTTTTCAAGTCGGTCTGGGCTTGTATGCGCTCTATGTTCTTTGAGAGAAACAAGTAGTCCACAATAATATTGACGGCTTCAGTGCAGTATCCTTTGCCTCTCTCAGTTGGAACCATGGAATAACCTATTTCCACCAGGTTTCCTGCAGGATGAATTACATTGAAATGCCAGATGTAACCAATTCTGCGTCCATCTTTCCTTTCGATGAAGAATTCGGTTTCTTCAAACTTCTTTTCTCCATAATACTTCTCTATCTGTGTTCTGGACACTTGTGCCAAAGGATTGTATTCACCGAAGACGTCAGGGTTGTTGAACCATTCTGCAAGAAATGCTAAATCATCTTTCTCGACAACCTTTAGATTCACGTTCCTGCCTTCAAGCAATCTGAACACCAATCCAAATAGTCAAGTCGGTTCAGCTATAACCTTTTCGCAAATGAGCGTTGACTGCTATTTGATACCTTTTCTCTTTGACAAACTGGAGCCTTTACACTGGGTTTTTTCTGAGTGATTGAAGAATTTGCAGTGGCTGGAATGTTCGTGATGTTCGATTTAATATATGGCACAACAGTTGTCTTTCCCGAAAAACAACTATTAGGGCACTTATGAAAACCAACCGGCGATCCGTGGCTGCTTTATCAATGAAAGGGTTTTCAGGTTGTTTGGTTCCAATAGCGGAAAACATCCAGACCCTATTTATGTAGAGTCGAGGTCATAGGGAGCTTATTTCTGAATAGCTTTACTCGCCTAAATCGCAAACATGCTCGTATCCTGCCTCTATTAGTTGACAAGCTTCTTGTTCCTACTGAGCAACTTTTGCTGTATTGTTAATCGCTAGCTCTCGCTACGACCAAGCAAGGTCGAAGCGGTCAAGGTTCATTACCTTGTTCCACGCCGCTACGAAGTCCTGCAGGAACTTCTCTTGGGAGTCCTCACATGCGTAGACTTCCGCCAAGGCCCGGAGTTGGGAGTTCGAACCGAAGATAAGGTCGACACGGGTACCAGTCCACTTGAGTTCACCCGTTGCGCGATCACGACCCTCGAACACGTCTTCGTCCTTTGAAGTTGCCTTCCATGTCGTGCTCATGTCGAGCAGATTCACGAAGAAGTCATTGGTGAGCGTCTCTGGCCGCTTGGTGAAGACACCGTGCTGGTATTGCCCGAAGTTGGCATTCAAGACGCGCATACCGCCAACAAGAACAGTCATCTCAGGAGCAGTCAGCGTCAACAGTTGCGCACGGTCAACCAGCAGTTCCTCTGCAGGCACAGCGTATTTGGTTTTGAGGTAGTTACGGAACCCATCTGCAACCAGTTCAAGTACGGCGAATGACTCCACTTCAGTTTGCTCCTGCAACGCATCGTTGCGTCCCGGACTAAAAGGAACAGTCACGTCGCGACCGGCATTCCTTGCAGCTTGCTCGACACCTGCGCATCCGCCCAAAACAATCAAGTCGGCCAGCGAAACTTTCTTCCCGCCTGTCTGCGAACTGTTGAACCCCTTTTGGATTCCCTCAAGGGTCGCCAGCACCTTCCTCAATTTAACTGGCTGGTTGACTTCCCAATCCTTTTGCGGCGCAAGACGGATACGAGCCCCGTTCGCACCACCCCGCTTGTCGGAGCCACGGAACGTGGATGCTGACGCCCAAGCGGTTTGGACCAGTTCCGAGATCGACAGACCAGAGGCAAGGATCTTACTCTTGAGGTCTGCAATATCTTGCGCATCAATTAGCTTATGATCGACTGCTGGTATTGGGTCTTGCCAGATAAGTTCCTCCGCTGGGACTTCCGGGCCTAGATAGCGCGAGCGGGGACCCATGTCGCGGTGGGTAAGCTTGAACCACGCTCGGGCGAAGGCATCTGCTAGCTGATCCGGATTCTCGTAGAAGCGTCTTGCAATCTTCTCGTAAACTGGGTCGAACCGCAGGGCGAGGTCAGTAGTCAGCATGCCTGGCGCGCGACGCTTGGATGGGTCATGCGGATCTGGAACAGTGCCCGCGCCTGCGTCACCTTTCGGCTTCCACTGGTACGCACCGGCGGGGCTCTTGGTCAGTTCCCATTCGTAGTCGAACAGGTTCCCTAAGAAGTTGTTGCTCCACTCAGTTGGCGTCTGGGTCCAGATGACTTCCGGACCGCCGCTAATCGTATCGTCACCTTTGCCCGTGCCAAATTTGCTCTTCCATCCGAGGCCTTGTTCCTCGATGGGGGCGGCTTCAGGCTCGGGACCCACCATTGACGCAGGGCCAGCGCCGTGGGTTTTACCGAAGGCATGCCCGCCCGCGATGAGGGCTACCGTCTCCTCGTCGTTCATCGACATGCGCGCGAAGACCTCGCGGATATCCTTGGCGGCAGCAAGCGGATCTGGGTTGCCGTTCGGACCTTCCGGGTTGACGTAGATTAGCCCCATCTGCACAGCTGCAAGCGGATTTTCGAGTTCTCTATCCCCTGAATAGCGTTTGTCACCCAGCCAGGTCTTTTCGGAACCCCAGTAGACGTCCTCTGGCGGCTCCCATATATCTACGCGTCCACCGCCGAAACCGAAGGTCTTAAATCCCATCGATTCCAGAGCGCAGTTGCCTGCAAGAATCATTAGGTCGGCCCAAGAGATTTTTCTGCCGTATTTCTGCTTGATAGGCCAAAGCAAACGTCGCGCCTTGTCGAGGTTAATGTTGTCCGGCCAACTGTTGAGAGGCGGGAAACGCTGCGCACCCCCGGACACACCTCCGCGACCGTCGCCCTTGCGGTAGGTGCCTGCGCTATGCCAAGCCATCCGGATGATGAGGCCCCCGTAGTGACCGAAATCAGCTGGCCACCAATCCTTCGAGTTAGTCATCAGAGCATAGAGATCCTTCTTTAATGCTTCAAAGTCTAGTTTCTTGAATTCCTCAGCGTAGTTGAAGTCTTTGCCCATCGGATTGGACATTGGGGAGTGCTGGTGCAAAATATTCAAATTCAACTGGTTCGGCCACCATTCTTGGTTTGACGTACCCGTGCGGGTAGTTGTAAGCCTCTTTTTATCACTCAAATTAAAACAACTCCTTTCTGTTTAATTTGATTGAAATAGGACTAATTTAAAGGTTAAGATTGCACTAACGTGGGTAAAATACGACAGTGAACAAGAGAAATCGAAGATCATTATTAAGCAAACTTACTCACAGAGTTGAATCAAGAATAATTCATCCCAAAAAGGGGGATTTGCGGAGGAAATCGTCACTTTTCAGCGGTTCAAATCCCGGCGGCCCGATAAACCTCGATTTAGCCATATTTAGCAAAAAAGTCGAACTATTTTTTTTCCGCTGGATTTTGTTTTCGTCAAACCAACATTTTGTCTTTGCTCTTGTTATCAAACATCTTAAATAAACAAAAACCGCAATATTAGAACAGCTAAGTGGCGGTTCTAAATGCCAAATTCAAAGCCTCAAAACAAAGTGGGCTCCATACGAGTGCTACATGTAGACGACGATGCATCAATCTTGGAAGTATCCAAACAAATACTGCAGGATATGGACCCCAGCTTAGACGTTGATTTTGCTTCAAGCGCTGACGAGGCTTTCGATAAACTCGCATCCGCAAAGTATGACGTTGTTGTCTCAGATTACGAGATGCCTATTAAGAACGGGTTAGACTTTCTGAAAGAGCTCAAAGAAAGAGGCGTTGGGCTGCCCTTTATCTTGTTTACCGGCAAAGGCAGAGAAGAAGTCGCCATAACAGCGTTAAACCTCGGCGCAGACGGCTACTTTAACAAGCAAGGCTCACCTGAAACAGTCTACGGCGAATTGATGCATGGTTTGAAAGCAGCCATTGCGCGCAAAAAAGCTGAGTTGGCGCTCTTAGAGTCGCAAGATCGATTCCAAAAAGCTCAAGCCATTGCGCACGTAGGCAACTGGGAGATAGACCTTAAGACTCAAAAAATGTGGGCCTCTGATGAAGCATTCAAAATCTATGGACTTGAAAGAACAAGCGACAATTCCTTGCCATTAGCCTTTGTGCAGAAAATGGTTTTTCCAGAGCATCGCCCAAAAATGGACTATGCCCTTCAAGAGTTAATCTTGAAAAACAAGGATTATAATGTAGAATTTAAAATCAGACGCGCCGACAATGGCGAAGAACGATTTATCCATTCCAAAGCCGAACTGTTGCGGGATCAAGACAGAACGCCGATAAAGGTAAGCGGCGTCATCCAAGACATAACTGAAGGCAAACGCAGTGAAGAAAGACTCAGCAGCCTTAACCGCGCTCTCAGAACAATCAGCAAAAGCAACCAAGCCTTACTGCATGCTACAAATGGCATAGCATTCGCGAAAGAAGTCTGTAACATAATAGTCCGAGACTGCGGTTACGAGTTAGCATGGGTAGGCTTTACCAATGGCAAAGACAAAAAAGTCAGGCCAATAGCTTACGCAGGTTTTGACAAAGAATATATCGATTTTGCGGAAATTACTTGGGAAGACTCAAATCGAGGGCAGGGACCAACAGGCACAGCTATCCGCACTGGAAGACCAACCGTGTGCAGAAATATTCCAACCGACCCAACGTTTGAACCTTGGAGAGAAGAAGCCATTGAAAGAGGCTATACGTCATCTATCGCTCTACCATTAACCTCGCAGAACAAAACTTTTGGGGCATTGAACATATACAGTCAGGAGCCTGACCCGTTCTCAGATGAAGAAGTAAATTTACTAGTTGAACTTGCCAGCGATTTTGCTTATGGAGTTAAAAGCCTCCAGACACGAACAGACAAGGAACGGGCAGAGGAAGCGCTAAGACTTTCTGAAGAAAAATACAGAAGCCTTGTTGAGAACGCCATAGATATCATCTGCACTCATGACTTGAAAGGGCAAATAACTTCTATAAACCGAGCTGTAGAGAAATATGGCTTAAAAAAAGACGAAGTTATTGGCAGAAACACTCGCGAATTGATTCCAGCTGAATATTGGCCTGCAATTGCCGCCCAAGGAGAGGAGTTAACTCAAGGCAACTCTATTCAGGGTGAGGCGGAAGTTATTACCCCCGTTGGAAAAATTGACATAGAATACAAAAGCAACCCAATTTGGCAAGGCAAGAAAATTGTTGGCGGTCAAACAATAATGAGGGACATAAGTGAGCGCAAGAAAACTGAACAACTGCTCAAAACAGACGAGGAAAGGCTGAGAGCAATTATTTCAAATGCACCAATTGGCATCGCAACTTCTGATTTTAACCTGTACCACTTAACAGCAAACAACGCATACTGCAGAATACTTGGTTACTCTGAAGACGAGTTGAAAAAACTCACATTCAAAGAAATCACTCATCCCGAAGACCTGCGAGCAACCGGCTTAAAAATAGCAAAACTATCCGCGGGAGAAATTTCCTTTTTCACTTTGGAGAAGCGTTACATAAGAAAAGACGGAACAATAATAGATGGAAAAGTCACTGTCAACGCCATACGCGACAAAAGCGGCAAGCCAACTCTATTTGTCCATGAACTGGAAGACATTACTGAAAGCAAAAAAGCCAAAGTTGAATTGGAGCAAAGATACGAAATTCTTGAACGAGTAACAGAAAGTCTAGAATCAGGTCTAGCCATCATCAACAAAGACTACGACGTCATTTGGGCTAACACCGTTATCAAAAACTTAGGAGTTGCGCCAAACAAGAAATGCTATCAAACATTCAATAACTTAAACAATGTTTGTCCTGACTGCGGAGTCCGAAAAATCTTTGAGCAAAACGCACCATTTGACGTCCACGAATACAAAACTGCGGATCAAAAAGGCGAAACCGTGTGGATAGAGCTAAGGGCTACACCCCTAAAAGATAAAAAAGGAAAAACCATAGCAGCACTAGAATTGGCAATTCCAATAACTGAGCAAAAGAAAGCCGAAGACCAACTTGCCGCGGTAAATGAAAAACTACGTGTCATCGGCAAACTGACCCGTCACGACGTTCGCAACAAGCTTTCGGTTATTAGCGCTAACACGTATTTGCTCAGAAAGAAACTTGCAGACAACCCTGAAGTTGCCGACCAGTTGAATGCTATTGAGTCGGCTTCTCGTTTGGCGGACAGACTGTTGGAATTCGGCAAGTTTTACGAGAGAATCGGCGTGGAGGAGCAGAAGAAAATCAACGTTAGGCAGTGTTTCAACGAGGCGGTGGCCTTGACAGAGAACCTGGGCGCAGTTAAGGTAGTGAACAAGTGTAAAGGCTTCACAGCTATGGCTGATTCTCTGCTTAGGCAGGTATTCTATAATTTAATCGACAACTCGCTCAAACACGGCAAAAAAGTGACAAAGATCAAGCTGAGCTGCAACGCAGAAGACGGCGCAACGACGCTGGTTTACGAAGACGATGGAGTTGGCGTCCCAGAAGCCAACAAGACTAAGCTGTTCACTGAAGGCTTCACGACGAGCGAAGGAACAGGCTTGGGGTTGGCAATGATACAGAAAATCCTACAAGTCTACGGCTGGACGATAACCGAAGAAGGGGAACCAGGCAAAGGAGCAAAATTCGTAATCACAATCTCCCACCAACTGTAAGAACTTAATTGGCCTCAAGAAGAAACGGGAACGCTGGTGATGCCACCCCTTGGGACCTGCCCAAATCCCAACGGTCCCACACGTTTTCCGATAATACCAACCGTCAAATCTTGGTACTTAACGTTGATTCTGATGGTTCGTTTTGCCGTTGTCGCTTATCTTTGGAATGGTCATTACAAATTTCGCGCCGCATCCTTCGACGCCTATCTCGCTGATTTTCCAGCCATACACATCCGTCGCTTTCCTAATCAGGTAAAGACCTAAGCCTGTGCCTTTTCCAACGCCCTTTTCGAAAAGACGCCCCTTGGTCGCTGCGTCTATGCCTACGCCGTCATCTTCATAAGTTATGCTTCTGGAGCCGTCTGCGTTGTCGACGCCGCTTACTCTTATTTGGGTCAGCTTTTCCCCGTATTTCATTGAGTTATCAATCAAGTTGTGAAATATGGTAGTAAGCATAGAGTCAGCCACCACGTAGAAGCCGGTGCACTCATTTACAATCTTGACGCCCCTCAAATCAGAGAACAGCGAAGCAGCCTGATCGACGGTTGAGCCCACATCCAGAGGTACGAGTTTCTCGTTACCCAGTGACTCGAAAGTTTTCGCAAAATCCAAAATGCGGACAACATTATCACTTGACCTCTGAATCTGATCCAAATACTGCTGGCCCGTATGGTTGTCGCCAATGTTTTTCTTAAGCAGGTAAACGCTTCCGTTAATCGCGCACAATTTGTTTCTTACGTCGTGCCTCACGAATCCGCCCACGATGCTCAGTTTCTCGTTAAGCAGTTCAGACGTTGCCAGCGCCTTGCTTAAGGCTTCTTGCACTGTTATGATGTCAGAAATGTCCTTGTAAACTACTACTGCACCTATCACGTGGTCTCTAATGAAAACTGGTCCTCCAGACAGGAAGAGCGGAATTTGTGAGCCATCTTTTCTTTTTCTGTATGCGAAAAGTTCCGCTGGCTCTGAATGAACTTTTTTGCGAAAACTGCTCGATTCTTCTTTGGCTTCTTCTGGAACAATCAGGTCAGTAAGGACTTTGCCCTTGATTTCATCGAATGAATAACCGAAAAGCAGACTGAACTGAGGATTAGCTTCAACGACTCGATAGTCAATATCCATGAACGCGGCTGCTTCAGGATTCGCGGCAAACAAGGCTTTAAACTTTTGTTGACTCTCCAGCATAGCTTCTTCATATTTCCTCCTATCCGTAACATCCCGCAGAACACTGTGAACTACAACAGTTTTGTTGCCTCTCACAATCGGGTTGCTCCTGTATTCAGCGCTTCTCCTGCCCAGCGGCGTGTCTACCTCAATTTCACCTTCCACTCTTCGCCCTCTCTCAAGTTGCAAAAGATGAACCCCCAGTTTCGGCCAGTACTTTTTAGGTATGAACTCCATCATGTTGTGCCCGATTATGTCCTTTTTTGAAAAACCATATTCCTCAACAATGCTGTTCACCGAGAGTATTTTTCCTTTCAGGTCATGGACGTAGATGGCGTCCCGTGCGCTCTCGAAAATGTCGCGGTATTTCTGTTCGGACTCAATCAGTCTCTCTTCGGTTTCTCTAAAGTGAGTAATGTCCATCACTATAGCTCTGAAACCAACTACTTTGTTTTGAACTATGCGTCGCGATGCTCTGACGAGCACCGTGAAGATTGAACCGTCCTTCCGCATCGCCTTGTATTCTATTGGATCGTGTATTTGTCCAGAAAACATTTTTTCAACGTTTTCTTTAGCCCTTTCTCTGTCTTCAGGAGCAATAAGCTGATAGATGGTCAAGCCTTTTTCAAAATCCTCATATGACAAACCCAATTTTTCGAAAGCCCTTTCATTAAGGAACGTTAGATTCCCGCCCAGATCCGCCTCAAAAACGATGTCGGGCAACGAATTTGCCAGTTCACGATATTTCTCTTCGCTTGTTTTGACAGCCTCTTGGACCCTTTTGCGTTCATCGATGTTTAAGAATTCACCCTGTACCGCTGGTTGCCCGAGATACTCAATTTTGCTTGAGAAGCCTTCCAGCCAAACAGTTGATCCGTCCTTTCTAATGGCTCTAAATTCTAAGCTTAATTCAGCTTTTTCACCGCGGAAACGTCTCTGCAAACGATTAAAGAAGACGGTTCTTTCAGCAGTATGGATTAAGCCTATGATGCCTTGCGGCGGAAGAGATAGCAACTCTTCAACGGAGTATCCAAGGATTCGCGCCATGGCATCGTTAGCAAAACAAAAACGCAGCGGGTTTGGCCTTACAATCAAAATACCTTGAAGAGAACTCTCCACGAGCACGCGATACTTAGACTCAGATTCGGCAAGCAACTTTTCGGATTTTTTGCGTTCTGTAATGTCGCGGCAGGTAGCTATGTTTCCCATGAATTTGCCGTTTTCGGTGAAAATGGAGATAATTTCCAGAGCCCCATCTCGAACCTGCCCATCTCGGTTCCGAAATGTTATTTCGCCGTTAAACCGACCTTTATCCATAACAACGTGGCTTAATTCTTCTAGTGTTGGTTTTATCTCTAGGCCCTTAAATAATTCGCTAACTCTGCGTCCTATAGCTTCTTCAGAGGATACACCGAGAATTTCTTCAGCTATTTTGTTCCAAGAGGTAACAGTGTAGAACGCATCTGACATCACTATGGCTTCCTGAATGCTTCGGAGCGCTAAAGCGTCGTTACTGTTCTGCAGTTTAGCCCTGTTTCTCTCTACAGCCGCGATTAGGTGATGTGAAAGCTCGCCATAGACCGTCTCTGGCGAACCTTGCTTGTTAACGTAGTAGTCGGCGCCCAAGTTCAAAGCTTGAATCGCCACGTCCTCTCTGCCCTTGCCGGTAAACAAAATGAAGGGTATTCCGTTTTTCTGTCCACGAAGCGCCCGGAGGAATTCCAACCCGTCTTTGCAAGGCATTTCGTAATCTGAAATTATGGCGTCGTAACTATTCGTTTCAAGTTTCTTGAAGGCTTCCGCCACGTTTGACGCAGAATCTATTTCGAAGTTGTTCTCGATAGTCAGAATTGTTTTTGAACTTTCCAGAATAGCCCGGTCGTCGTCAACGTGTAAAATATGGATTAAGCTGTTCTTGGCTGAGGACTTGGCGTCGGTACCTTCTATGATCATATGGCTTTCTGGAATTTGATTTTGCGTTTTTTGTTCCCCGGCTTCTTTGAGTTACACATGGGGGGAATTAAGCCGTTATGAATTGTGAATAGCTATGGGCAGTCTAAATGTTTGAAAATCAAAAATAGGCGATGTGACTCAAAGCAAACTTTCCTGCGTTCTCAACGAGTGCGTCGCGCACAGAAACTTGAAAAATAATGAAAAGTATGCAGAAACTTAACAGTCAGGCGCGTTTTTTGGCACTCACAATGCTTATGACGTCGCGGTCTTTGAGGATGGCGTCTTCGCCGATTCTTCGTTTATCGCGAGCGTCGACGGCGTAGAGGAAGCTTTCGCCGAGTTCCGTGTGGATTGTGTAAGCGAATTGGCGCGCTGTGGTACCGTAGGGCACGAGGTATGCATCTGGTAGGACTCTTTCGTTATGATCGCTGAGGTGTTCGAGGTCTTCAACCGGGTAGACGGTTATCATGCTGAGTAGTTTGAAGTAAGCCATGTTGATCGCTTCTTGCACGCCCGCTGAACCGTTTTTCAGAAGAACTTTCTCGCGAATTGCCTCCAAAGCATTGATTTGCCCCGACGAAAGTTTTTCCGGCTGCTTCACCGTGAAGTTGCAGTCGCCCGGTTTGTAGTCAATCAGCTGTTTCTCGGCAGCGCGGCGCAGTGCAAGCTCAGCTTCCGCGCTGCATGGGACGACAATGTAGTCAAGCTTTCTTAGACGTTCAAGGTTGGCTTCGGCCGTCGGCAAATCAATTTTGTTCGCTGCAATCAGCATCGGCTTCGAGATGCGCCGCAGGTTGTCCACGAAACGGTAAAAGTCTTCGTCAGACCAGGCGGTGGGTTTGTCAACATTGAGGTTTGCCTTGCGGATGGCTTCGCCTACGCTTTGTCGTTTTATGCCTAAACCTGTCAAGCGGTCTTCAAGCGGGGCAGCGATGCCTTTTTTGTCGGCTTCAGCTGTCCTCGCAATCTTCGCCCAATCCTTTTTGAGAATGGTTACCATCCACATAGTTATTTCCCGTTCGAGGAATTGCACGTCCTCCAATGGGTCGTGCTCGCCTGGCTTGCATGAACGCCCCTCGCAATCTGTGCCACCTGAGGCATCAACGACGTGGATAAGCGCATCTGCACGGCGTATCTCGTCTAGGAATTGGTTGCCTAAACCTCGACCTTCCCAAGCGCCTGGAACAAGACCTGCAATGTCAATTAATTCGACAGGGACAAGACGTACACCGTCGAGGCAAAGTGAGTTCTTCGGGTTGTCTTTCACCTTGAACTCTTCGTGGACACATGGAGTTCGAACATAGCCTACGCCTCTGTTCGGCTTAATCGTTGTGAAGGGGTAATTTGCGATTTCAGCTGCCGCTAAGGTTGCCGCGCTGAAGAACGTGGATTTCCCCGTGTTAGGTTTCCCAACGACGCCAAGTAACCGTGTGTAAGACCGCTGCATAGACATCTCTTCAGTAGAGTTTGTATTCGATGCGCTATATTATTTGCGCTTTATTACTAGGGTTGCATCCGATAAATCGGGTTTGTTTGGATGCTGAATGCTTTTAAGCGCAGAAATTAACAATTTCAGGAAGTGAGCTGCTTGAAAATCACTGAAGGAATACATCAGGTAGAAGGAGTCAACTGCAACGTCTACATTGTCAAAGACAATGACAAACTTATTTTAATTGATACTGGTCTGCCGCGAAACGACAAAAAAATCATAAAAGAAATCGAAAGTTTAGGACACAAACCCACCGACGTATCAACAATAGTAATTACGCATTTCCACATTGACCATGTTGGAAGCCTCAAGAAAATCAAGGACGCCACCGGCGCCAAAGTAGCCGTCCATGAAGCCGACGCAGCATACGTTGCTAGGACAAAAGACCCGCCTAGACCCAAAAACATGATGATTCGGGCGTTAAGTTCAGTTGTAAAGGCAGCGCCAGTTGAGCCCGACATAGTTTTGAAAGAAGGGAACAAAGTCGGAGGGCTTCTTGTGATTCTCACGCCAGGCCACTCAGAAGGAAGCATTTCGCTGCTTGACTCTGAGAGGAATGTCATGTTTGTGGGGGACGCGGCGAGGTTCATGGATGGAAAAATTGTGGGTCCACCCGAAGGCTTCACGTTGGATATGGCTAAGGCGAATGAATCAATAAAGAAGCTGGCGGGCTTGGACTTCGACATTATGCTTTCTGGACACGGGAAGACGCTGCAGCCTCAGGCGTCGAAGAAACTGAAGGAGTTTGCGGCAGGTCTGAAATAGGTTTAGCCACCGGTTTATTTGCCTCATTTCCCTCTTTGCTTTTTTCGGCGCTTTTTCCGTTTGCTTTTGAGCTTCCGTTTTTGCCGTTGCCATTGCCGTTTACTCCGTTGTCCGTTGGGTCATCTTTGCTGTAAACGTATTTTTTGCCACGCAGCGCCGAGCAAAGTGCCGCGATGAAACATAAGATTGCTCCAATGATGAATGCTTCCGTCATTGCGGACATGAATGGACCTGAGATGGCATTTGGGAAGAAACTATGGCCTGTTAAGGTGGCGACTGTGTTCTGGGGTATGGCTGAGGCGGCAGAGCCTAAAGCCTGAAGCAAGGTTTTCATCGGATTGTACCCGAGGAAAGCGGCGAAAAGTGCGCCTGTTGCTGGGATGCTTTGGAATTGACCGAGGACTTTCGCTGGCACCCCCGTGTTAGTTAGGGCTGTTAAGAGTGCTGACGGTAACGTCGAGTTTAGCGAGATTATGATTATAGCGAAGAATATTGCTTGGCTGATCGTTTGACCGCAGTTTTGTAGTGTTGCACGCATGCCTGAAGCGGCGCCTCTGCATTCAGGTGGGCAGGAGTTCATGACGGATGCCATGTTTGGCGACATGAAGATGCCATTGCCTATGCCCATGACGAACAGTATAAGAGCGAAGGAGAAATACGCGAAGTTTGCCGGAAGCAAAGTAAAGGCGAGGAACGCCGCACCCGTGATTATCATGCCTCCTGTCGCTAGTAGTCTTGCGCCATGTTTGTCTGAAAGCCAGCCGCTAAGCGGTCCAGTTAGGGCGACGCCTATTGACATGGGTATCATGAAAATGCCCGCCCAAAACGGCGCTGACTCATAGCTGTAGCCGTGAAGTGGCAGCCAAATTCCCTGTAGCAGAATAATGATCATTATCATTACTCCGCCTCTTGCCAGTGAACTTAGGAAGGTTGCGATGTTTGCTGATGCGAACTGGCGGTTTTTGAATAGGTCCAGCCTGAACATTGGGTCCTGAACTCGGGATTCGATGAATGGGAATGCGAACAACAAGGCTGCTCCTGAAACTAGCGATGTCATGACCCAGGGGCTGCCCCAGCCCATCGGTGAATTCCCATATGGAGTCAAACCGTAAGTCATACCGAGCAATATGAGAGTTAAACCTGCTCCGAAGGTTATGTTGCCCCAGTAGTCCATCTTCTGTTTTCTTCTTGCTGTAGTGTCCTTAAGTTTCCAGTATGACCATACTGTGCCGATAACGCCGACTGGAACACTAACAAGGAAGACCAGACGCCAATCGTAAACAGCTAACACTCCGCCTAAAACCAAGCCAATAAGTGAGCCTGCTAGGAAAGATAACCCGTTGATTCCCAATGCTTTTCCCCTTTCGTTTTCTGGGAACGCGTCGGTTATGATTGCGCCACTGTTTGAGAATATGAATGCAGCTCCAACTCCCTGTACCAGACGGAAAATTATCAGTTCCAGCGCGCCTGTGTTGCCTGTGTTAGGAGTCAACGAAAGCATAATCGAGCCTACCGTGAAAATGGCGAAGCCTAAATTGTACAGTCTTACTCTGCCAAACATATCTGACAGTCTGCCAAACGTAACTAGCAGAGTTGCAGTTACAATGCTGTAGCCGAACATTATCCAGAGCAAATACTGGAAAGACGAACCTAAGAGTGGATCAATTTGTATGCCACGGAAAATCGCTGGCAGAGCGATTAGAACGATTGTGGCATCTATTGAAGCCATCAAAGTTGCGATAGTTGTGTTGGAAAGCGCGACCCATTTGTACTGCACCATAAAGAGCGCCTCAAACGAAATTTTTCTTTCGCTAAAAGGTTCGTGGGTTATAAAAAGGTTGCTTGAGAGCTGGGTGCTTTCCCAGCTTCAAGTCGAAGTTTTGTCTTCGGGATTTTTTACTCGTTGTAGACGTTTTATCGGATTGTACCAGTTACACTTGCGCGCATGCAGGGCGGCCACCTCTTCACTCTCTTAGGCATTGGGGATGACAAAGTGAGAACCTGCTTCCTCGGCAACGAAACTTAGGTCAAGGGAGTTTCTTGAGAGAATCGACATTTTTGAAATCCGTTACCACATGTTCCTACTAGCAGACGTCGATTTCTCGCTCACTTCACCGCTTAGCCAGCTAACAGAAAACAGAGGGAAGTCTTAATCGCAGCCTACACGATAAGCTACTATGATATCCCGAAGAAAATCACGTCGGAGAGCTGGCGAAAAACTTAGCCTCGTCGACTCAACGGTCGTAGAGCACCTGCGGAAGGCAGAGAACGCCTAATCGCCCACATACTTGAGCAGTGAAAACTGACTTTTTGCCAAAAGTGCCAGTTTTCCGATTCGTCAGATTTGTTTCAGACCGACCGCTGATTACTGCTCTATCCTAATCAACGTTACCGTTGACCTGACTTGGTCTGTAGTTCTGATCTTATGTGAGACAGCGTCCTTCAGCTGTTCCATTGTGTCGGCGTCGAGCCTGATTATCAAGTCGTAGACGCCGTAGGAAACAAAAGCTTCCTTGACTATACCGATGTTTCTAAGACGCTCCAGCACCTTGCCTTCTGCGCCAGGTTCGACGTTGAGCAAAATGTAAGCTTGGACCATACAAATTACGCCTTGTACTAGTAGAAGAACCATAATAATTAAACTTTGTTGGGCGTCAAGTGAGCGCGCTGTTGACAGTTGACGCAGCAATTTGGAATCGTGTCTAAAGGAGAAACCTGTCGTCAGCTTAGCGGTCACCGAAAAACTCAAGCTGCTCTGTCCGTCTTGTCGCTTGGCAAAATGGGTTTGGCCAGCGTCTTCAGTGTCTTGTGGCATTTGCTGCATTCAAACATGGCGTTGCCGCATGCGGGACAGAACAGCTCACCCTTATGCAGGCGCTCCAATAGAGCCAACAACTCCGCTTTGTTCTGAATGTCACGGGGGCTCTCAGCTTGGACAGCGGGCGCCGGGACGTCTTTCTTCAGCTGGGCGTTTTCGGCAGATTTGATTTCACCGTAGACTTTAGCGATGCTGGCTTTTCCCTCACGCAGTTTCTGCTTCTCATCCTCGCTCGCCGTCTCGATTATTTTTTTGCCCCGTTCAAACGTTCTGGTTGAAACGCCGGCTTTTTTCGCCACAACCTCAGTTGCTTTAGCCTTGAGCTTGTGCTCAGCGTCATCTGGCGCTAACCCCAACTGCAGGTCTCTTCCTTCCTTGCCGCCCGCAGCTTGCCGCTTCTTGGCAAGCGCCTTCTCAATCTCCAGCAGAGGAACAGCGAGCTCTACAAGCTGGAAGTTGTTTAGGTGGCGACGTCTCAGGTTGGCTTCGATGACGAACTTCTTCTCTAGCAACTTGTCCTCGAAGCGGCGAACTTCAAAATCAGGCTCAATGCCGAGTTCCGTGCAGGCACGATATCTGTGGTGTCCATCTAAAACCTCCAAATCCTCGTTCACGATTATCGGGTAATGCTGCCCTTCAGCTCTTATTGACGCTTTCAGCTCGGCGAATTCCTCTTCTGACATCCTTGGCAATAGTCTGCTGTATTCGGGGTTTATGCGTAGGCTCATGAGCTTCGCCGCTGTCTGAGTCATTATCTTTTATCAGCTTCATTATATAAGGTGAACCTGAAATGCGGCAGAATCTCTCTCCTCGCTCTGCCCAATTCTTTAGTAGCCCACATCAACTAACAAGGCTGATACGCAAAGTCATATTTTTTTGCTCACGATGAAACTCGGCCTGTAAGAGATACCGCACTCTTTCAAGCGAATAGTATCATTTTGCAGCCTTTGCAACTAGACCAGATTTAGTAGTAATTGGAGTCTCAACTAAAAAATTGAGCAAAACTGCTAGAACCCGAAAGTGGAAAAACAAAAACCGCAAAAACCAGAAAACTAGGATTCGCAGACCATAATTGTTATTAGATAGGGCGCACCTAAAATGTATCAAATTAACAGGAAAATTAAATCTCATCATTGCGAGATAAAACTTGCATACATGTGATTAACAAGAATTCCAAACATTAAATCTTCAGGAAGTGCATATTTACGGGAACATCCCAAACATTTACGATTAAGTACGTTGTACTTGCAAGATTCGAAATAGAAGGCGTCGTAGAAAAACCCGACGTAATAGGCGCAGTTTTCGGGCAAACAGAAGGACTATTCGGACCAGAACTAGATCTGCGCGAACTGCAGAAAACCGGGCGAATAGGCAGAATCGAAATCGACCTACATTCTAAAAACGACCGAACAACAGGGTCAATAACCATACCCACAAGCTTAGACCGCGTTTCCACAGCGTTAATCGCCGCAAGCATCGAAAGCATAAACCGCGTAGGACCATGCTCAGCGAAAGTCAACCTCGAAAAAATCGAAGACATACGGGAAGCACGCCGAAAAATCATCATCGACAGAGCCAAAGAAATCCTCCACAAATGGAACATCGAATCCATGCCAAGTGTAGAAGACATCTACAAAGAAATCAGCGAAACCGTGAAAGTCGGTAAAGTAGAAAAATACGGCCCAGAAGACTTACCCGCGGGTCCAGGCTTGGAAGCAGCCAAAGAAATCATTGTCGTAGAAGGACGAGCAGACATCATAAACTTAATGCGCTGCGGAATATTCAACACAGTCGCACTTGAAGGCGCAAAAGTCCCAGAATCAATAAAGAAGCTCACCAAAGAAAAAACCGCAACCGCGCTACTCGACGGAGACAGAGGCGGCGACTTAATCCTCAAAGAACTATTACAGGTCACAAACGTAAAATACGTTGGTCGCGCGCCAAGAGGCAAAGAAATCGAAGAATGCAACTGCAAAGAAGTAACCGAAGCCTTAGAAAATAAAGTTCCAGTGTCAGAAGCGGCAGGCAAACCACAACCGCCGCCTAAGAAGCCAGCGCCTGAACCAGTCAAGGTCGAAGTGCCAGAACCCGTAGCCCAAGCGGCAAAATCCTTAGCAGGCACACTTGAAGCCGTTCTGCTTAATGAAAAAGCCGAGCTGGTCGAACGCTTGCCGGTAAGCCAACTAGCTGAGAAACTTCAGCAGGTAACAGGCGTCGACACCGTTGTCTTCGATGGAATCATCACACAAAGAATCGTGGACATAGCAGGCGAAAAGAACATCAGACGCATAGTCGCATCAAGAATCTCAGAAGCAGTCAAGCCCGCGTTGAACGTAGAACTGGTAACCTTCCAGGAAGCCGTACCGCAAGCCTAAACGTAATCCATCAGATTCTTGATTTCTCCGGCCTCTTTCTCTTCAGCGGCAACCAGTTCTTTTTCAGTCACATCGAAAAACTCCAGTATCCTTGCCGCTGCGGGAACCACCTGATTAGTTACGTAGTAGTCAACGTCTACTTCGTCGTACTTGGCGAAAACATAGGGTTTCACACGGTTATAGAAGCGTCCCTTCCCGGCCAAAATGACATAGCCTACCTTGTCGCCACCTGTTAGTCGCCAGCCTTTCTCCATGAGCATTTTAGCAGCTTCAACATGCGGAGCCTTAACTGCATATTTTTCAGGCGGCTTTGTAAGCGTTTTCCAGATTATGAGGTCGTTGAATGGAATGCGTTTCTCTTTGAGCTCTGCTATGACTTTATGCACGTACTCAACGGCTTTCTTTGCTGACTGCTCCCTCAAAATGATTCTAAGCACGTTTTCCTGAACGTTCTTAGCAACCTGCCCCCAATCGCCACGAATAACCTCCAACCCGACAATGTCCAAGGTGTCGTCAGCTCTCAAACCAGCATACCGTTTTTTGGCTTCAGTGAAGAAAATCCGCTTGTAAACCTCACTGACCTCCACTTCAAGGCCCAGTTTTCTGCCGATCTCCGCTTTCAATTCAAGAATCTTCTTTTCGTCGTTGGTCAAGAATAGGCTGTCAGTGTCGCCGTAGATTATCTTTAGCCCTTTGTCTTCGACCAAATGTGTGGCGCTCACAATCGTGTATCTGCCCCAAGCTGAAGCTGCCTCGGCAACAGGCTTAAGGTACCATCTCGCGCCAATCCAGCCTGCGTAACCGTAAGCGGCGTTGGTTATGACTTTAACGGCTTTTTGGCGAGCATCTAAGACGCTGTATTCCACCGACGTAGAGTTAAGAGTCTTCATTTGCGCCCGAACTTGATTTCTGACCTGTATTAGAAAAGTCAACGCTTCCTTGTAGAAGCCAGGCGGCTCCTTTCTGAACTTGTGTTTCACTTCTGGAGCCTCGTAAACTCCACCCGGCGGCTCTGGCTCGTCAGGAGAAATGTAAGTGTCCGGGGACAGGTTGTATCTTATCATGATGTTTGGGTACATGGATTTGAAGTCTAACACGGCTATGTCGTCATGCAAGCCAGACTTCGGTTGAAGCACTAGCCCGCCTGCATAGGGATGATAGGACTGCTCGATTCTTCTTGGCACAAGCTCGCCTATTTTGCGGGTTTGTTTGATCAGAAACCATTCAACCCTGAAACCTACCGCCGCCGTCATAACATGGTCGAGTGGCAGGCTGACTAAACTTGAAAGTTGAGCGGCGAAATCCATCAGCAATACGCCGCAGCCATGAATTTTGCGTGCGTTGTTCAGGCTGAATTCTTTTAGCTGTTCTCTTTTCTGCTTGTCATCCCAGTAATCGGCGTATTCGACGTCTTCAATTTCTGTGTCTGAAGTGTTTTTCATTACGCCGAGGTAGTTAGCGAGGTTGCCAAGAGTTTGAACCTTCACCTCAGGGAAAACACCCATGAAGTCGGCGACATCAACGTTTGCCACTCCTGTGAAAGACACATGGCCGTAAACGCTCGTGTGTGGCTCCTTGTTTCCTCGGTCAACATCGAATGTCCTCTGAACCCTGTGACTGCGCTTCGTAAGGTAATCCCAGTGTTCCGCGTTGCCTCCGAAACTTAATATGATGTCTGGGTCAAACTTGGAGGCGTACTCAACGAACTGGCGAATCACTGGTTTGTCGTCCGTGTCGTCTCCTGCAGTGAACTGTTTTTCTTCGCCGTTGCTGGCGACAGTGGAGATTATGACCACGGGGTTTCGGTCAGGTTTAGGTGACCCTTCACGGCTGTAGCTGATCATCGAGAAGCTGAGCGTTCGAAGTTCTGGCTTTTCAACAGTGCCAAGTTGCTTTGGAGCCGAGCACGCGGTATAAACCTTGTCGACTCTTGCGTCAGGTGGATTTTTTTCTTCTTCCACGTTCACTTCAAGCCATGTGCAAGGCGAAATGTTGTTGTCGATTAGGTACTGCATCGGGACACGAATATCGTCTTCGAGGCAGTCTCTTACCGCTTCGAGCCCTCGAAGTTGCCGCGCAAGCTTCCCAGTTTCTGTTGCGACCTTACAGTAGACTTTTATTGCATTCACGGGTTTACCGAAGAAGCGGCGTTCGGCAATTTCCGTCTTCACCACTGACGGCGAGCAGGTTTCCAGGATTTCCTTTTCAGTCACCGAAGGGTCGAATCCGTTCTTGAGCATCACGTAAAAATACGCGTTGAAGTTTCTGTCAATAACAAGCACTCGGTTTTCGCTTGAGTCAATTCCCCATAGCCACAGTTCAACGGGTTTTCCCTCTTCTGTTCGTGGGTTAATATCCAGTAGCCAGAACTTGGTTTTCATCATGATGCGCCATTAAAAGATAGAGTTCTTTGGCGCTTTAAACTTTCAAGGTGAAGCCGAAGGTCATCGAAAAGCGTGCCGTGGAACAGTAAATTTTATGTTAACCGCCGAGTGATTGTTGTTGATGTTTTATGGTTTCGTCCGAAGTTTTGATTGAGGCTAGCGGTTTAACCAAGAAGTATGGTGACGTCGTCGCCGTTGATAGCATTGACTTCAGAGTCTACCGCGGAGAATGCGTGGGCTTCTTGGGTCCGAACGGAGCGGGCAAGACGACGACTGTCCGCATGATGTACTGTTTTCTGCCGCCTACTTCGGGCGAATTGAAAATCGCCGGCTTCAGCGTGAACACTCAATGTAGGCAGATTAAGAGTTTGGTCGGTGTGGCGCCTCAGGAGGACAATTTGGACCCTGACTTCACAGTGGTAAAGAATCTGCTTGTTTACTGCCGCTACTTTGACATCCCCATAGATGAAGCGCTTAGACGTGCAGATGAACAGCTCAGGTTTTTTCAGCTTGAAGAGAAAAGGAACGCTTCCATCGATGCGTTATCGGGTGGGATGAAGCGTCGCCTCATCTTTGCCCGTGCACTGATAAATCAGCCTCAGATTCTGCTTCTGGATGAGCCGACCACTGGGTTGGATCCGCAGGCGAGGCATCTTGCGTGGGATGAAGTGCGCAACCTCAAGAAGAAGCAGGTGACAATCATCTTGACGACGCATTACATGGATGAAGCCGCCGCCCTTTGCGACCGAATATTCATCGTCGACAAAGGCAGAATCATCGAGGAGGGAAAGCCCTCTGACCTTGTCAAGAAGCATGTTGGGGAAGAGGTTTTGGAGGTTGACTACGATGAGAAGGTTCTGCCCGCCCTGAAGGAGGCTTTCCCAGACGGCGACTTTGAAAGGTTAGGCGATCGGCTACAGATCTTCACGGATAAGCCTCACGGCGTCTTCGAAGGCTTCCTAGCGGAGCATCCGATGCAGAACGTGACCATCAGGACTGCGAATCTTGAAGATGTTTTTTTGAAGTTGACTGGTAGGGGGCTGCGTGAAGAGTGACCAGCCAGAAACTTCGGAGGTCGCCTGCGCGCTTTGCCTTGCCCAAGTTGAGCTACCGCGTGTGGAAGGTTTGGCGCCGGAACTTCGACGTTTTCACCAAAACCATAACCGTCAACTTCTTCCCCTCGCTGCTTGAACCCATCCTTTATCTGCTGGCTTTCGGCTTAGGCTTGGGCGGTTTCATCAGTAGTGTTTTGGGGCAGCCGTACCTTGTTTTCATTTCGCCTGGGTTGGTTGCAATCGCGATTATGAACGGCGCCTTCTTCGAGTGCACTTTCGCATCGTTTGTGCGAATGTACTTCCAAAAGACCTTTGACGCGATTGTGGCAACACCGGTAAGCGTTGAAGAGGTTGTTGCAGGTGAGCTTCTTTGGGGGGCGACAAGAGCAACTATCAATGCAACTATTGTTCTCGCAGTAATCGGGGTTGTCAGCTTAACCTTCAAACCGTTAATTCTTAGCCCGCTGTTCCTGTTAGTGATTCCTTTGGCTTTCTTCGGCGGATTAATGTTTAGCTCGATAGCCATGTGTTTTACTGCGGCGGCGCCGAACATCGATTTCTTCAACTACCCCTCTTTTCTGTTCCTTACACCAATGTTCTTCCTGTGTGGCACCTTCTTCCCGATTACCGTGACGTTCCCTCCTGTTGCTCAGGGTATAGCCTTGGCGGTTCTTCCCTTGACGCAAGTGGTGAACATTTCACGCAGTATCATTTCAGGAAAGGTTGAGCCGATCCTAGGACTCAGCACACCAGCCTTGCTCGCAATAAGCACGGTTTGGATAATAGCCGTTACCATATTCTTTTTCATCTTAAGTATCAACCTGATGAAGAAACGCCTCACAAGCTAAGCAGCGCCTGCACGATATCTTTACATCTGAATTTTGAAGTAACGATGGGGGTACTCCTATCGGTCTCCGGATTTGACAAGCCCAATTTTTACCAGTGGAAATTCGATGCAGAATTGAAGGTACTTCCTTTGGATCAGGCAAGTGATCGCTTTTTGTAATGGAATTTTAATTCAAAAAGCAGGGTACCCCCTACCAGTCAGGCTGCATGATAAACCCAATTTTACATTGGAAATTTAATGTAAAAGATAAGCCCCTTCCCCCCCGGTTGGACAGAAAAATTAGAGCTTTTTACAACGGGATTTTGTTGTAAAAAGTAGACCCCTTCCCCCCGTAGGTGCGTCTGAGTCAGGGCTTGATTCGTGTTGCTTTCTTGATTTAGGGCTTGAAATGTGGTCAGATGACCCTGCGGATTTCGTCAAATTCGATGGCAAAGAAGTCGGACTGCACGGCTAGGAAACTGATGCATCCAATGTGCTGTAAACAAAGCCCAACCTTAGAAGGATTCATCAGGAACACCCGTAACCCTTCGGTTCACGGCATACAGAAAGCAAAAATATACGACTGCCACAATCTACACTGTAACCAGACCTTAGCGCGCCAAAAACGTTGTTTTGCTGTGCGGGATTGCCCTAGCCTGGTAGGGGGCAGGCCTGCTAATGCTCTGGGTGTTCTAAACATAGAGCAATATAGAGAATTTCTAAAGAGCAAATACAACAAAGATTACTCAACTAAACTCTATACCTATACTCTGAGGTATCAAGAGGTTTATGAAAATCTTAGCCTTCTAGAAACTATTCCCTCAACAGTTAGAAACAATGCACTCAAGTCATTAGTAGCCTTATCCAAATACAAGGGTGAATACTCAGAGTTTCACAATAGGCTCAAAGCGCATGGCATAAAATGGGTTAGCACTGATGCATTTACTTCTTTCACTAATATGTTTAATCACAACCATGATAGCTTAATGCAGTGGTATCATGACTTCTCAAAGTTTCTAAGACCCAATGAGCAGCTATGGCTAAAGTATTTGGCTTTAAGTGGACTTAGAAGAGCAGAGTCTGTTATGAGTTTTAATAAGATTGTGGAACTGGCCAAAGCAGGTAACATTTCAGAATACATTAGCGATTTAGGGGTAATTGAGCATTTTAGAGATAAGAGATTCTTAAGAGGAACAAAGAATGCGTTTATAAGCATAGTTTCAGCCTCTCTAATTGAACAGATAAAATACAGTGACAGCCTAAACTGGAATGCCTTAAGGAAGAGAATGGATAGAAAACACCAACGTTACAGATTCAAAGAGTTAAGGTCTTTCAATGGCAGTTTCTTGGTTAAGAATGGCTTGATAAGTGAAGAGGTAGATTTACTTCAGGGCAGAGTTTCAAAATCAGTATTTGCTAGGTATTACCTCAAATAAAAGATTGATGAATTCAAGAGCAGAGTCTTAGAAGGCGACTACAAATTAGTAACTTTGTTTTCTTGATGCATTACTTCAAAGGGAATCCTAAGCAATTAAGAGATGATTTTAGGTTTATTGTCACCAACGCTTTCTCTTTTCTTTCTCAACTTTTCTCTGTACTAGCCGCTCGCTTGCCAGGTTTATCATCTGGAATAAAAGCACTTATGATTGGTTGGAAAGCCAAAATCCCAACTCCCAACAAAATCCAGTTTAATTGTTCTGTTCTGATGCCATTTTGAATGCTTATGGTGTCTGTTGCATCTGCGATTGTTGCAACAGGGGAGAAACCATTTTCAACATATTTATAAAATACTATAATGTTGTTCTGCGAAACCTTGGTTGTAGGTACAAAATATATCCATGTGTCACCAGGTACAAGCCAAGTGACTTTACCTTGTGCCACATACTCGTAGTTTGGGTCTTTAGACTCAGTTATAGGGATAAACCCGCGAGATGGATACTGTGTTGGATTTCCAGTTGAGTTGACTGCATAACCAGTAGTAAATGCAATCCCATCATAACTTGCAAGAAGATTAGATGCACTTACATTCCAAATCTGTACGCAAACGTTTACTGGATTATTGACACTAAGCGACCCTTGAGATGTGAACAAACAATTAAAGTCCATTGACAAAACTGGGAAAGAAAAATTCGCTGCCCTCCAATAATTTACTTTATAGCCAATTTGTTCAGCTGGAACTGTTATGTTTGGCACTGAGGACATATAAAAAACACCAATTGGAACTATTGTGACAAAAGCACAGGTAAGTATTAACGCAACTACCAACTGTTTGTGTTTTTTCTTCATTTTGTTCTAACACTTTTTTTAAGCAATTTTGTTTTTGGATTGTTCTAGTACGCGCTAATAATATTCACTATTTTTAGTTCTATGCTACTGAGATTTAAGACTTGGCATCAATCAAAACTTGGAGAATCAACTTAGCACTTAAAAGTTTAAGCCTAAACAACAAATGAGAATAGATTCTGTGACATACTCCCAATTCTGAAATACGCCTTTTAAGTCTTAGAAGCAACTTCCTTGTTTGAGGAGAAAGGAGAGCTTCTTACGAAGAGGGAAAATATCCCTCTTTCAGCTTCTAAGAAATTTGATTTTATTAGCTCTTACAAGATACGGTGCCCCTTCAGCCAGCTGTAAACAAGTACTATACTTCTGGGCATATTGCGCTGTTTATAGAGCATTTACTTCTTAGTTTGAGTAGGATAGTTCTGCATATATCGCATATTTGCTGCATTACAGCAGATTAAGCATATTTAGAGCATTTCAGCTGAAGTTTCTGCTTTCTATGCCTAATCATAACAGCAACAGAGAACACAGAAAGAAGCAAAGGCACAATCACCAACCAAGATAACTCTGGAACGGAGGGAGTTGAGGTAGACGCTGGGCTTGGTGAAGCAGAGGTAGAAGTTTGACCTATCGTTACTGTTTGTATTGGACTCCAGCCACTTAATTCACCATTAAATTCCCAACCGATTTGCGAGACATTATGGATGCCATGCCCAACCCCCGCTCTCACTTGGAAATCCACTTTACCGCCAAGGGGAACATCCATCTCTACATCACCCCAACCTAGGCCTAGCGAGGTCGGAATTAATCCGTTTGTGACCTCTGAATTAAATTGAAAAGTGACTGCTGTTGATTGACCACTTGAGGGTGCAAGGTCTCCTTCTGGAAAATCAAATAGGTCAGCCCAAGTTGTTGAGTAATGAGGCTTAATTTGAATATCATAAACGAAATCGTTATTGCTGAAGACAAGAGGTTGATTCCGAATTGTAAGGGTAACATTTATGACATCAACACTATAACCAGCGTTAGTCACAGTTTGTCCAGTATAAGGGTCAGTCGAATAAGTTGGAGGCACATTATAAGAACTATTTATAATCGCAATGCTAAAAACTGGAACTGAAGGCGTAGGTATTGCTGAAGGGGCAGGCGTAGGTGTCTGAGCACTTGCAGGTTTAACCATCAGTAAACTTGGACTTGAGAAAGCCATCGCTAGAATGAGAAGTAAACCCAAACACTTGCTCAAAGTTCCCATGCTTATTGAGATGAGATTAAATGAGATAAAAGGCTATTCGTAAAGATTCCTTGACTAAGCTAAGTCAAAGTTTCTTGACTAAAGCTAAAGCAGGGTAACGCTCCAAAATTAGTTCTTAGGGGTCTTAATAAGCAGAATTGACCACTCTCGGGTCCCAAAACCAAGAATGTGGTAAAATGAGAATAATATGTGAAGTGTGTAAGCAGGAAGGTTATCTTCAGCAGTTAGGCAACTACTACTAAGTTAGGCATTATGGTGGCAAGGCTGAGTATGGCAAGAGCAAATTCTTCTATCATCAACAGTCCAAAGAGTACGCAAAGCAGCAACTAAACAGAGGCAGTGGTTTAAATGCTCAGAAAACTTTAATTAAATTACCTCATACTGAGATGGCTGAGACTGACCACTTAGGTGTTCAAATTGAACATCTAAATAAGTCTAAATCAGGCTTGGAACAACAAAACATCGCTGTGCGGGATTGCCCTAGCCTGGTAGGGGGCAGGCCTGCTAATGCTCTGGGTGTTCTAAACATAGAGCAATACAGAGAATTTCTAAAGAGCAAATACAACAAAGATTACTCAACTAAACTCTATACCTATACGCTTAGGTATCAAGAGGTTTATGGAAATCTTAGCCTTCTGGAAACAATTCCCTCAACAGTTAGAAACAATGCACTTAAATCGCTTGTAGCTTTATCCAAATACAAAGGTGAATACTCAGAGTTTCACAATAGGCTTAAGGCGCATGGCATAAAATGGGTTAGCACTGATGCCTTCACTTCTTTCACTAATGTGTTTAATCATAACCATGACAGCTTAATGCAGTGGTATCATGATTTCTCAAAGTTTCTAAGACCAAACGAACAATTATGGCTAAGGTATTTGGCCTTAAGTGGACTTAGAAGGGCTGAATCTGTCATGAGTTTCAATAAAATAGTGGAGCTGGTCAGAGCAGGCAACCTTTCGGAATACATTAATGATGTTGGGATTATTGAGCATTTCAGAGATAAGAGATTCTTAAGAGGGACAAAGAATGCGTTCATCAGCATACTTTCTCCAAGCCTGATTGATGAGGTAAAAAGCAGTGAGAGCATAAACTGGAATGCCTTAAGGAAAAGAATGGACAGGAAGCACCAGAGATACAGGTTTAAGGAGTTAAGGTCATTTAATGGCAGTTTTTTGGTTAAGAATGGCTTGATAAGTGAAGAGGTAGATTTGCTTCAGGGCAGAGTTTCAAAGTCAGTGTTTGCAAGGCACTATCTCAAGGAAAATATTGGTGAATTCAAGAGCAGAGTTCTGGAAGGCAATAACAAATTAGAAACTTTGCTTAATTCTAGGATGGAAATGGCAATAACGAATAGAAGTACGACTTGGAAGATGTAAGCGGTTTAATATCAAAATAAAGAATTAACGCAAGGAAAACAATCAAGAGAACAAAATGCAAAATTAGGATTATTTTCTCTGAATTAGTCTTAACCAATGTTTTACCCACTATCTTATTGCTTAATGCAGACCTGCTGGAAAAATAAATATCTGCTAACCCACTTGGAAATTGGCTCGCCCAATCATTTTGTTGATGCATTATTTTGAAAATACTGTAGATTGAAAATGTCATAAATAAAATTAATAGTGAATAAACAAAACAGAAAAATCCCAAGCTATAGGATATAGTATGAATTTTAAGAGTTTCAGTTACAACTTGAATCAAAGCAATGCCTGCGGCTACATAACCAGCTTCCCAAGCAAAAATTGCATTATGCCCAGCCTCAATTAATCCCCAAAGTAAATCGTCTTTATCCATTTTCTTGCATTGTCCAATAGCTGCACACGTTTTCACTGCTTAGTTATTTGTGATTGCTTAAAAGTTTAAGCCTAGCACGTAACTAGCACACTTGAGTTTTAAATAGTAAAAGGAACAAACAGCCTAGCATAGGTGGCTAAGATGGAATTCAAAGCTGCAATATGTCCTAATTGCGGTGGAGACCTAAGAGTTCCAGAAGATAAGAAAGTATTGAAATGCATGTATTGTGGCAAAGACGTAATCGTTGAAGAAGCAATTAGAAAAGCTGAGCCATCATTAGAAGGCTATTTGGCACTTGCTAGAACTGCTAAAGATTCTAAAAATTACAAAGAAGCTTACGTCTATTATAATAAAGTGCTCGAAGTTAATCCAATGAATTATGAGTCATGGTTGGGTAAAGCTGTGTGTATAGGTTGGCAATCAACCATAGATGATTTTAAGGTTCAAGAAGTTATCACAAACTTTGAGAGTGCAATTAAGTACTCTCCTGTAGAAGTTAGAGCTTCTGTCATTAATGAAACTAACATAGTATTAGTAGCTCTCTTTAGTTTCATCAATACTTGGATATATAATAACGGAATATTCATAGGTAATTGGGAGATTTTTTGCAAAAGGTGCCAACTTCTAGTTTCAGCTTGGGAGATATTGAATCAATATGAGCCTAGTAACAAGCAAGTAATTGATAACATTATTGATGTATGTAGGCGTCAAATTGAAGGAGTGAAATATAATCCTGCTCCAGGTCAACACGCAATATTTCGAGGGCATGTAAAGATTACAGACCAGTATAAACATAATCTATCTCAAAAAATGGATCAATATATTGCCAAGAGAAAAGCATTAGACCCAAATTATATTCCGCCATCATTCAAGAAGAAGTCAATATTTATGTGAAGATAGTTGTTAGTCGAAAATGGAAAGACCCTAAAGTGCTTTGGTATAAGTATGGTTGAGATTTTAGAGATAGAAAAACCTCTAAAGATTGGATTAATCAAGCCTTAGGACGTTCCTTTTCCAATTCATCGATTGCCTGTTGATTTATGATTGTCGCATGTTTAATAGCACTTAAGAAACCAAACAAAGTATAGCAGAATTCCTGCTCAAACAATGCAAAGAGGGGTGAACTTTGCCATTGCTCATATTTTTTTCTTTTCTCTTTGTTAGAATGAGCTAGTCCACCATAAATGAAAACATCCATGATTTCTCTGAAAGTTGGGCTAACACCATTAATCACAAATATTGGATCTGGTGTGTCAAGAGAGTTATTGAGTGCTTGGCGTAGCTCTTTGAATTCATTTTTGGTCTTCTCATCAATTTTTAGAGTTTCGTACAACTTTTCCATGTTATCGAGCGAAGTTGGTTCGTTGTTCTGATTAAAGAATCTAAAAGTAAGTAAGAAGGCATCTATGGCATCTTGGTCTGGTAAGTCCTTTGTAACCTTCAATGCCTCACCTCTTTTCTGCGATAAGTTTACTGAAAGTTTTCTTCTCTCTTGCTGAAATTGAACGTATCTTGTTGCAAACAACCTTTCAGCTTTTTGATTAAAGAACTTCAGAGTTGCTATTTGATTCTCAATAGACACACTTAGTCATCCTATCCTGCGACAGGAATTAACTTGTTAACACTTAAAAGGTTTAAGCCAATGTTAAGTTCTGGAATTAGATTAAATTATATCTAACTTGCTGAATTCTAATCTGAGGAACAATGGTTAAAATCAACAGATGGGAGGAGATCAACAAAGCACTTTATAGAAACCAGATGCCTAAAGTGATTTCTGCTCGAGAACTTATGGTTTTGAGATGTGTTGAAAATATTTTTTCAGGTTTAGATAAAGAGAAAGAAGTTCACCAATGTTTCTGTGGTCAAATATTCATTGTAAGTAGACAGAAAATGGAAACAGTACCTAAAGATTTTTTAGGTCTTCCTGTTTGCCCAAAATGTGGAAATTCCCCAGAAAATGTTGAGGATGCTAAATGGAGAACAAAGTTCACCCTCGCAGGTGAAATCACTCAAGCTATGCGAGATTTTGAAGAGTGCGAAGAAAACAAAAGGGATGAAGCACTTAAAAAAATAAGGTCGTTAACAAAAGGAGAATATGAGTTTTCAACAATTGGAGAAATGCGAGCTAAATATCATAAATTTATTGAAAAAGTGCAAGCGGAAGACCTTTACCAAATAGCGGGACCTAAACCTGAATGGGTGAAAATACTTGATTCTTTGTTTGAAAAAGCTAAAGATTCGGACATAGCTACATTCGTAGAATTAATTTTTTCAACTGATGCCTTGGAAATAAGGCAAGTTATGGACACAATACTTTTGTCGCAAGAAGCTATCGTGAGAATGGAAAAAGACTATTTCCTTTCTAAGATTTCTGATTATCCAGATCTTCCTTTTAAGTTGAATATGGAAATTATTAAAAAAAGCAGAGTGCGTTTTTCTTTGCTTGTTTATAGTCACATAATAGAGCTAGAAGCACTCTACAATCTCACAGCCAACCTTATTTTGGCATCAGAGGGAAAAAGGATCAAGGCAAATCCTTTTGATGAAACAGGTCGAAAGTCAGGATTATTTCAATGGCTAAGAATAGGAAGTACATCTAAGAAATCTTTCACGAACTCAGGTAAAAAACTCAAAACTATAAAAAATATGAATCGGCAAGTGGGGAAGTTGCTTTATTCCTTTTACATGCCAAATGTAAGAAATGCTTTTTCACATTCAAAATACAAAATAGAAAATGGCTTTTTTTATAAAACTGACGAAAACTTCAAAATCAGTGCAGATAAACTTGAAACCAAGATTAATCGCTGTAAGGCATATTGGGATTATTTACAGGCGAGAATTTCAGATGAGGTAGCTATTGTATATGAAAAAGGTATTGTCAAAGGTAAAGATGGAACAACAGTTACTGTTACAACTAGTCAGCTACCTGAGTAATAGATAATGCGGTTATCTTAGCTCTTAGGCATATGAGTGGAAGTCATGGCCAGTACATAGTTATCCAATCCCTTCAAAGCAGTAAGACCTTTTCCTAAGTAGCAAAGTCTCCTTTTGTGTAATTTCGACCCAGCCGAGTGTCAATAGCATCTTAACTTGCCTAATCGTGGAGTAATTGTTTGCAGCAAAGCAACTTTACCACATTGGGGACAAATAACTTGCATAAAATCACCTATCATGATTGCTTAAAAAAAGAGGGGTGAGTTATTCAGGCTTATTACAACTTATCCTTTTGGCTCACGCTTTAGGGACACTTTTAAGGAAAACATCAGGTCTTCGCTGCGCTATCACTAGGTTAAAGGTTCTGTTAGGGTCTTTGTTATTCTCTATGACTCTGGGAAGAACTCCATTGTAAGTCTGTTGAGGGGTTTTGTCTTTAATTGATAACTTTAGAGTACTGCCAGTTGGCTCTCTTAGAATTGCATCAATAGCTTCATCATATTCATTGATTGTATGCCCTAACTTTGCTGGGGGTATCTCATCGACTCTGACACATATCAGCTTTGAGTTGTTTTCTCTTCTATTTTCTACTTCTGCCATCCTTTTCACCTCCTATGTTTGAAAACGGCTTATTCATGAGGAATGGGGTCAAGCCTAACATGTTTTAGTCTTCATTTCTAAAACGCCCTATTCTCTTTGTTAAAGCCAAAAAGCTAGATTTAGCCAATTGGCTGTAACTTTGATATTATTGATTATTTGACTAGCTGTTACTAACTAAAGGAGCTATTATTGAGGAGATAATGTACTAGTTACGTCCTCTATTGCCTTATTTTCTACTTTGTTATGAATTAATTTGATTTTATCTTGGGATTGTTTACTTTAGAAATTCAATAACTGGCTGTAGAGGTAAGCGTTAGTGGTACTAGTTACGTGCTAGATAGAAATTTTACAGAAGTGTTAGAGTCTAATAGTTACATTTGGTTGGTCAGAGTTTCTGTCCATTAAAGAATGCAGTACTGGGTAAAGTTTTTGTTTTATGTCCTGACTTGTATCTTTAGAGTCAATCCTTCTGTAGGAACGATATCGTGGGTCTATTGAATAATAGAACCATTCAGGAAGAAGTTGATAGCCTATTTTGATTACGCCTATCCCTTCTTCTTGGAATTGTGATAGTACTTTTTCATTTGCCATTTGAGTGAAAATAAAGAATCTCGCGCAGTATGGATGTTCATTAAGATTTGATATTGTATTTGCAATTAACTCATCTGTCAATTTTGTCCGAATATTGTAATTCTTAGTTTCTGCCACTAGGACCAATCTATTGTCATACCAAACCTTGAGGTCAACACCATTACTCTGACCTTTAGATACTTCCGTCTTGAATCCAAACTTACTTATTATTCGCCCAATTCTATGTGGTAGCAATTTTCCTAGAGACCTTCTGTAACTTTCTTCTTCAGGGAAATAGCCAAATGCTGAGAACATTGCTGGGTTAGGTCTTAGTAAATTACTATTCCATAGGTCCTCAATTTCTTCAGGGGTAAAGATTTCAGTTAAATCAGTTTCTTCAGCGTCTCTATCATCAGGCTCTTCATCTTCATAGTCACTAGAACCAAAATTATTTTCATTAGAATTAGTCATAACGAATAGCCTCTAGGCAGTAACTTCTAGGGCTCTAGCTAGAAGCTAGAGATGCCAACAAAACAGCCATATTCCAATATTATTTAATTTACAGCAATTTATCTAGTAATGATGTTCTAGAAGTAAACTTTGCAGATTTAACTTGTGAATTTACTATTACGCCACACAACAAATTCTTCTAGCTGTAAATCTTCTGGTGATTGTTCTAGCTTGAAGATTAACGCTAGATAAAATTAATACCAAAATATTATTCTACTAGATTATTTTACACGCATTTGAATCTAGATAAAATTTATCTCAGGGCTTTCCTTGCTTTCGATTCAATGGATGCTGTTGATTAGGTTAATCTATGTCTGCATGCTGTTTATAAACGTTATTAAGTTGGTCTCGATCTGCATGTAGAAGATGGCGTTGAGAATGTCAAAGTTTTCCTTTAAAGCACCTTTTTTCTGCTCACTTTGACTGTTTTTAGTCTGCGCCCCACTTGGGCAAGGCATGCCTTTTGGTGACCCTCATTCATTCCAGAGATGGCTAAGTTTCAAACTACTTTTTCCATTGCCAGGTTTCAAAAAAGTCATAAGAATGGTGTTCAGATGGCACAGTCCTTTTAGGCTACGCCCCCTCATGGTACATTGAACACCAGCCAAGTTTCCATATGATAATGGTTTAAAGGTAAAGGTTGAAGCATCTCTATAGGAAATCGTTCTTAAGAAAGCCTTTCAAGTAAGGGTGCGCCTCAGCCAACTGTAAACAAGTACTATACTTCTGGGCATATTGCGCTGTTTATAGAGCATTTACTTCTTAGTTTGAGTAGGACAGTTCTGCGTATATCGCATATTTACTGCATTACTGAAGATTAAGCATATTTAGAGCATTTCAGCTGAAGTTTCTGCTTTCTATGCCTAATCATAACAGCAACAGAGAACACAGAAAGAAGCAAAGGCACAATTACCAGCCATGATAACTCTGGAACCGTTGGAGTTAATACAGGTGTTTGGGTTGGACTTGTGGTTAAGGGTTCGCCAAAAATTAATGTTTGGCTTGGACTCCAATCACTTGACTGACCAGTAAATAGATAGCCTGCTGAGCCTGCCACTGTGCTGCCAGAAGCATAAATTGGCTCATCGTATCCTATTAATGCCTGCACTTGGAAATCTATCTGAGTGCCATTAGAGTAAGTTGCTGGTAACCACGACGTTGGTATAGGTATAACTGTATAATCTGATTGTGAAGCGATAACATATTCAGAATTTGGTACGTTTGCTGGTATTACTGGATAGTATGTCCAATCATTTTGTATAAAATGTGGCTCCCATCTTAGGTCGTAAAATAGACCTGTCCAGTTGCCATCTGAAAGCTGAGTAGAAGTGAATTGTTGGTTCTTAACTGTGACCACTATTGATTTGTTTTCATCTATATGCGAAGGATATATTGTTACTTGCCCTGTGTAGGGGTCTGTCACGTTTGTTTGTGGAATTAGATAGGGGTTGCTGACAAGTTGTACGGTAAATTGTGGTACAGATGGTGTAGGTACAGACTGGGCGCTTGCAGGTTTATCCATCATTAGAGTTAGGCATGACATAGCAATTGTTATAATCAGGACTGAAGCCAACCCTTTTCTTAGACAGCCCATAATCATTCATGCGTTCAGTTTGAGATAAAAGCCTATTCGTAAAGGTTTCTTGACTAAGTTAAGTCAAAGTTTCTTGACTAAGTTACCCATTTGCTTGACGCTCCAAAATTAGTTCCTAGGGGCACCACTGTTTGAATTCTTTGTAGAGTCCAATATTAGAACGAGATTTATTGCCATCGCAGCAAAGAATAGCCAAAATGGGAAATTGAATACTGGAGATTTGAGTTCATCAATTGGTATAATCTGATTATTGTTGGTTAGTCCTCCTAGTGGAATAGCTGTAATCGAGAAGGGGCTGAAACTAACTAGTTGCAGTATGTGAGTGGTACTTTGGGCATAATCCCAGGTTGCATAGTTGGAAAATACAAATAGCAAAGCCAACAGAGCATTAACTGCTGTTGCAGGCATTAGCTTTCTTAACAGGGATAGTGCCATATTCTTTTGTTAGTCAGTGTTAGCATTTATTTTTTGCTAACACGCGCCCTATTTTTGTTTTAATGGTCTTTATATCCAAAGTTGACCACTCTGGGGTCCCAAACTAAGAATGTGGTAGAATGAGAATAATTTGTGAAGTGTGTAAGCAGGAAGGTTATCTTCAGCAGTTAGGCAACTACTACAGAGTTAGGCATTATGGTGGCAAGGCTGAGTATGGCAAGAGCAAATTCTTCTATCATCAACAGTCCAAAGAGTACGCAAAGCAGCAACTAAACAGAGGCAGTGGTTTAAATGCTCAGAAAACTTTAATTAAATTACCTCATACTGAGATGGCTGAGACTGACCACTTAGGTGTTCAAATTGAACATCTAAATAAGTCTAAATCAGGCTTGGAACAACAAAACATCGCTGTGCGGGATTGCCCTAGCCTGGTAGGGGGCAGGCCTGCTAAGTCTGTGGTCGAAAGGCCGCGTGGGTTCAAATCCCACATCCCGCGCCACTTACTCTTTAGTGTTTTACCAAAACTTTTAAGTGATTTGTAAACATTAATGTTTACGGTGCCCTTTGATGGCTCAAGTTCAACTGAGACTTCCTGAAGAGATGGTTGCAGAAATCGATGCTTGGGTAGCCGAAGGCAAATTCAAAAGCCGAAGCGACGCCATAAAAACAATCATAAGCCTCTACGAGGAACGAGAAAAAACCCGCAAGTTCTACGAGCTCCTAACCAAACGCAGTCAAGAAGCAAAAGACAAACCTGAAAAACTCGTCCCATTAGAGGAAGCATAGTTATTTGCCTTTCAAGGTCTTGCTGCATCCGACTGCTGCTAAAGAGTTGAGGAAGCTTGACAGGCAAAATCAAGCAAGGATGAAACGTGCGCTTGAGGAACTTGCAGCCGACCCGTTTAGAGCCGGAAAACTATTGCATCCATCGGATTTTTGGAGCATAAGGTCAGGCGACTACCGGGCAATCTACGAAATAAACATCGACCAGAACCAAGTAATTGTGCTTTTTGTTGGCCATCGAAAGAAAGTCTACGACGACTTCTCAAAGCTTCTTTAAACAAACACTCCAAGCGACACGCTGCTAAGTCTGTGGTCGAAAGCCCGCGTGGGTTCAAATCCCACATCGCGTGCCAAACTTTTTTGCCAAATAGAGCTTGATTATCAATTATTTCTGCAGATAGACGCCAAATAATTAACTTCTAATTCATGTGTCAACCGTCTAGGCAATCCAATTTAATTCGGTGTTTAAGTTGAATACGAATCAGCGTGCCTCCCCGACCCACGTGCTATAGGCATTTCACGACGGGCGCTAGCCAAGAAAGCTATTAATCTTTGTGCTATCTGTCTTAGTAATGGTGACTGCATGGTAAACCTGCCTGAAAAAGCGAAGAAACTGTTTGAGGCGAAAAATTTCGCTAACATAGCCACATTGATGAGGGATGGTTCCCCGCACGTAACGACCACTTGGGTAGACCACGACGGCGACATAGTACTGATCAACACGACTGAGAACAGGGTCAAGACAAGGAATATTAGGCGCGATCCTCGTGTGGCGATAAGTGTATTCAATATGAACGACCCGTACGATTCGCTTTTTATTAGGGGCAAGGTTGTTGAGATAAGAAAGGAAGGCGCTGAGGAACACATCGATAAGTTAGCGCATAAGTATATAGGCATGGATTACAGACAGCACGGCGATAGGGTAATTCTGAGAATAGAACCGATTCATGTTACCTTGATGAAGCCCTGAGTTTAACCTGATGGTACGAGATGTCTTAAACCGGCTGAGCGCTCATGCCATACTATGAACGCGTAGGGTTTTTCTAGATGTGCACAAGGACAGTATTTATTTCGCGCGCTTCAATGCATACTTTCACTGGTAAATTGGTGATAGGATCCCCCTTCTTAGTGCAAGTCGCGTATAGATGGTTCAAAACCCATTTGACGCGAGGCTGAAAGAATAATTCTCTGAAAGAGATCACTCAGACGCGCGTGCGATTAACCGCGAGCTTTCTCATCTTTGTTCTTCTGCCGAACATGCTCTTAACTTGTTCTTCTGTCATCGCGACCACGATGGTCGTGGGCTTACCTTCCCAACTGCTATAAACTTCCAGTAACTGGATTTCTGGCGTCAATTCACTGGCAATGGTACTGAACTCCGGCACGCTAAGCGCGCCCATAAGAAAGGTCACTGGAAAGTCCTCCGAAATGTCCACGACGAACACCTTCTTCCCAGTCTTCTTGTTGCTAAACGAGTCCATCTCTATTTCCTCATCCTTTCCTTGAAATTCCCAACCCTTGCTTGTCAGGAACACGCGAACTCTGGAATATGTCACCGCTATTTTGAACACGTTTTCTGCTTTCAAGACCAACGCCTCTCTCGATCTCTTTATCGTATACTTTCTCACCAAATAATAGTGTGTTGCTTGCATCACACGCGGGCGCCATACTAACTAGCGAGCGCGTAACTTAAACACAAGCCAGATGGGCTCATGCCGCTTGGGGTAAGTCCGGTCCGACTCGTCCCTTGCAATTAAGTTTTAGGTGCCTTAATGATAGATCTTGCCATTTCTTTTTCTTATCGTGGGCTTTCTCGCGTGAAATTTAAACATGAATGTAAACCTGACATCCCGCGCCATTTCCAAATTCAGCGCAGAAGATATAGCATCTCTTAAAAAACCATCTGTGCTTATTCTATGTCCATTTACTGTTTATTGTCTGGACGGCAACTGTATTATGAATTTGGTTCCATTTCCAAGTTCACTTTCGAATGAAACGGTTCCACCCATTCCTTCCGTCAGCCTTTTAACAACGGCCAAGCCGAAGCCTTGGCCTTTGGCCTTCGTAGTAACTAGAGGCATGAACAGTTTGGGTTGAATTTCTTTAGGTATACCTACACCTGTATCCTCGACATTTATTGTGATATTGTCGTTTTCTTGGGCTGCAGTTATGCATAATTTTCCGCCGTTGGGCATAGCTTGAATGGCATTTGAGATTAGGTTTTGGAGGATTCGTCTCAAGAATGTGGGGTCCGCCATTATTTTCTTTGCTTCATCTTGTATTTGACTTGAGGCAAGAATGTTTTGGGGGAGCTCTGTTTTCATTAACAGGTCCTCGACAGCGTGTTTCAAATTGGTTTCCTGAATAATCGGATTAAGTGGTTTGGCAAAGTCTTGAAGGTCTAATACAATCTTGTTTACGTAGTCTATCTGGCTTTCAATCATATCTAGGCTTTCACAGATTTTGCTTTTTTCGTCCCCACTGCAAGAGTTCAATTCAGTTCTAATCAGGTAAAGTTCTCCCAATATTGATTGCAGCGGATTGCGTATGTCGTGTCCTACCATACCTGCGGTTTCTCCGATGGCTGCAAATCTCTCTGCCTTTTTGAGCTCGCGGGCGCGTTCTTCGAGAGTTCGCTCCATCTCTAGAGTGTAACGTTTAACTTCTCCTTCCATATGCTCAGTTAAATCTGTTACAACGAGAAAAGTAGTCATTAGACTGTCAGTTTCTAACGAGCTGATTGACATGTTTGTTGGAACAAGTTTAGACCCATTTGCTTGAAGGGTAATTTCTTTGGAAATGGCTCCTTTGCCTGTTCTGCCTTGAGCTAGGAGTTCTTCAAAGTCTGTCAAGTGGGTTGGCAAAACTAAGTTTTGAATGCGGCTGCCCACGATTTTTTCCATTGGACGCGCCATCATTTTTGCGAAGCCACTATTGCAGTACAAAATTGTGTTGTCATCCGAGAGAATGATGGCACCCTCTTTCATTTCTTCGATGAGAACTCGATAAGGTTTTTCTGCACCGCTAATTGTGTAAATTTGCTCGCCTTGAGGCGTAGAAACTACTAATGCATCAACTTCGCCGTGTTGGATCGCTCTTAAAGTTTCTTGAGCATCGTCTAAACGTGAGCGTAACTCGTCAATGGTTTGCAAAAGTTTTCGGTTAGTCTCATCCTTGGGCATTTCTTCGTCTTCTTTTATAGCGTTTTATTTTTTGGAACCAAATCTAGTCCGACAAGGATGCGCTCCTTATCTGACATGTCACCGATGAACCTTCTCAGAGGCAACGGGAGTTTTTTAATTAATGTGGGTGCAGCAAGCAATTCTTCTTTCTTGGCGCATTCAGGCTGCTGGTATATGTCTATAACTTCAAGTTCGTATCGTCCTTGCAGGTTTTCTTCGCAAATCTTCTTTATGTTCTCTATTGCTTTGATGGATCTAGGCGTCATGCCTGTTACGTAGAGGCGCAAAACATACTTTTCCCTTCCAGTGGTCTGCAATGATTTTTCGAATTCTTCGCTGTTATGGCTTTTCTCGCTTTCTTTCAAGAAGATTCCTCAGGTTAGTCATTGTTTAATGTTTATTTAAGTTGATGATTTGGAGCGGATATCTAGCCCCACAAGCACTCGTTCTGTGTTTGAAAGGTCGCCAATGATTTTTTTAAGCGGTTCGGGAAGCTTTCGCACAAGCGTTGGGATAGCTAAAATCTGGTCACCTGCTGCTAGCTTGGGGTTCTTACACAGGTCAATGATTTCAATTGTGTATTTGCCTTTGAGGTGTTCCTCGCAGATTTTTTTCAAATTTGCGAAGGCAGTTATTGATTTTTGTGTCTGTCCTGCAACGTAGAGACGCAGTTCCCATATATCCGAGGAATTTTGTTTTTTTACCATTTCCTTTTCGGGTTCTTTTTTTTCGTTCATGTAGTTTTTCAACCACGAGTGGCTTCTATTCAGGTTTTTACGCCTTGTCTTCTTTACGCATTCGACCCATTTTTTGTCGATTTTCTGATGCTGCTTTATCTTGGCGTTTTTGTTGGTTAATGAGTTGTTTGACTTCTTCTTCTTTAGCTGCAAATTCCGCCTGCAAAACCGCAACTTGGGCTTCCATTAACTTACGTTTGCGTTCAAGATCCCGCTGGAGCTTTTCGATTTCGTCTTTGCGTGAATCTTCTGCGGTTTTATCTTTTGTTTCTTGGGCAAGCCTTGCTGATCCAGTTAACACGCCCGATTGACCGGTGTAAACGTTGATTATGTCGATGCCTTTGCTTGTTATGAGGAACTCGCGTATTTGGTTGGAGTGAGCCATGCCTCGGGATTTAAGAACGTAAATGCCCCTGTTACGTTCTCCGCCTAACTCAATATCCCTGAGAAGTATCCAAGTATCCATGATAGATGAGATTTCAGATTCAGTTGATTCAAGACCATTCAACCGCGTCAGGTTTGTGAATATAGAAGTAATTTGCTTACTCTTCAAGTAATCAATTAAACGAGTCAGCATCGACTTGACGTCATTTTGATCTCCCGCATTGATCAGGTTGGTGATGGGGTCCACAATGACAACGCTTGGTTTAAACTCATCAATCAATTTTTGCATTTGAACCAAATGCGTTTCTAAGCCATAGAATGTGGAACGAACCGCGTGAAACTGCAATAGCCCTTTGTTGACGCACGATTCAAGATCGAGGCCTATAGATTTCATGTTTCGCGTAATCTGGTTTGGAGACTCCTCGAAAGCAAAGTAAAGACAGCGTTCGCCTTTCTGGCAGGTTGCGTTTGCGAAGCTGGCTACTATGCTGGTTTTGCCGGTTCCCGCTGAACCCGAAACAAGTATTGTGCTGCCTTGATAGAAGCCTTTGCCCTCCAGCATTGTGTCCAATCTGATGACTCCGCTTGGAACTCGTTTTGCAGAAATTGGGTAATCAAGTGTCAGCGAAGTGATTGGCAATATAGAGATGCCTTTTTCATCAATCAAGAAGGGATACTCATTTGTGCCATGCAATGAGCCTCGATACTTGACGACGCGAAGCCGTCTTGTAGAAATTTGGTTTTGGACCCTATGATCGAGAATTATGACACAGTCGGAAACGTACTCTTCCAACCCATAACGAGTCAGAGTAACTTCTCCACGCTCGGCTGTAATTATTGCCGTTACACCTTTGTCCTTTAACCAACGGAACAGCCTGCGAAGTTCGGCACGCAAAATAGCTTCATTGCCCAACCCAGCAAAAAGCGATTCAATAGTGTCTAACACAACACGCTTAGCGCCAATACTATCAATTGCATAGTTTAAACGAACGAATAGACCTTCAAGGTCATATTCGCCTGTCTCTTCAATTTCAGATCGTTCGACCCGAACGTAATCAACAAGAAGCTTTTTCTTAGCGATAAGCTCCTTTAAATCAAAACCTAAAGAAGCAACATTGGCTGCAAGTTCTTCGGCGGTTTCTTCAAAAGCCATGAAGATGCCGGGTTCATTATAATCTGTTGCGCCTCGAACAAGGAACTCCATTGACATCAATGTCTTGCCGCTTCCAGGACCACCAGCTATCAAAGTTGGGCGTCCTTTGGGCAATCCACCAAAAGTAATCTCATCTAAACCTCTAATGCCCGATGCACACTTAAGAAAAGCTTTTTCAGGTTCTATGCCAAGCTTTCGATTGGTCGCCATAACAAGGGCATTTAGAATTAAAACTAAATAAGCTTTTGCCTCAATTAGAAATCTAGTGGTTCGACTGGCAATTTTGGTAATTATCTCCTTTTTAGCTCCAAAGGCTTAGGCGACCCATCCCCATTTGGTGGAAGCCCAGTCCGGCCTATTCAAACCCACTTGGGAAAGAGGGCAAGCCCTGCAGAGACTCAAACATAGATGAGTTTATTGAGATTGTTTTTCCCCTTCCAATTTTTGCACCTTATCCGATGTAAGCACAAGGCAGAAAAAACAAATTTTGAAAAGTCGAAAATGATATAAACAGTTTTTGTCCTACTGTCCACTGTGGTGTGATGACTGAAAGGCTGGATAGCGTAGATAGAAAGATTTTGAATGTACTCCAGAATGATGCAAGGGTTTCTTTTTCTCGAATAGCGGTTGAAGCCGGCGTAAGTGAAGCCACCGTTAGATACCGGGTCAAGCATCTGGAGAAAAACAACGTAATAAAGACGTACACCACGCTGTTGAACCCCGCGAAGGTTGGTTTTTCAACTACTGGAATAATGATGGTTAAACTTGACCCAGCCATGTTTGAGCAGGCCGCCAAGCAAATAGGCGATTTAGCCGAAACATACCACGTTTTCCAGAACACGGGCGAATACGACATCGTCTCCGTTGTGCACACTCGCGACCTTGAGCATTTAGGCGAACTCAGGAAGAAGGTACAGTCGTTTGCGGGTGTGAGGGAAGTTACTGTTTCGGCAGCTACGCGGATTGTGAAGATCAAGACGTCTTTTGACCTCTAAGCAGACTTTGCGAATTTCGATAAAAAAGACGCATTTTTTATCGAAAACCGAAACATTTTATAGCCGCTTCTCGAACAGTTGTTCAGGGTTTTTCCAACCAAAGCCCAAAAAGAAGGAAACATATTGAGCAACAAACGAAGACTGGTAACAGTCTGCAAGAGGAAAAACAAATGAAATGGTATTATTGGCTTATCATAGCCATCTTAGCTGTTGTAGGAATTTCCACATTAATTCCAGCACCTGGAGGTCCATCAAACTTAATTGGGTACTCTTCGTTAGATCCAGCTGCGCCGATAAGCGGAATAATACTCTGGGTTATCGCCGGGGCAATCTATTGGTTTGGAAAGAGAAAGGAAAAGAAACTGTAAGTTCCATTCTTTTCAGGTTTTTCTCGGAAAAATCGTGTTCTACTGGAAACGGACGCCCAATGTCTCATCACTACATCACATGCGGAATTGTGTGTTATGGGCGACTGGTTTCAAACAGTTTGTCGTACCGTAAGAACGACACGCTCTGTTCTTAGCGCAAACATATAACGCCATTTTCGAGGTTATATTTGCTCTTTATAAAAATTGCTTGATGGGCACCCCAAGCATTCGTTCTGTTGATAGGATAAGCAGAGGCGGCAGTCGATTCCGCAGGGGGTAAAGTCGTGTTTTTCAGGGCTTATTTTTATGCTGAACGTCTCGCCAATTAAAGGCAGAATCCGCTGGTAAGAAACTACGTTAATGTTAAGGGTGGATGACATGCGATCAATGCTGGAGAGAAGCGTATTGGCATCCTCAACAACCATTAGCGCGGTAAACACTGGTTTTCCAGTAAGTTGAATCAACTGCACTATGCGTGGGCACTTCTTGAGTGCGTTAAAGATTTCGTCTGCGGATTGCCCTTTTTTTGCTTCAAAGTGGATGGTTGCAAGTTTCAACCCAAGTTTAGTCACGTTGACTTTGGCGCCAAAATCAACTATTCCTTCTTCCAAGAGACGATTTATCCTTGCTATTGCGGTTGGCCGGGTTGTGTGAGCTTCTTTGGCTATTTGTGTTGTGGATTTCCGACAATCTTCAACTAAAGACTTTAATATTTTTAGGTCAAGTTCATCCAAGTTTTTGGGCAAAGTCTTGCCTCAATTAATGATGTTTGAATATCGTGTATCGAAGCATAAAGTTATGGTTTTTGGTTCTCAAGTTACTTAGTGAAGTGTAAAACACATAATCAATTATTTTTTTAATCGTAAAGTTTATAGGGAATAATTTTACGTTTTGTAAATAGACAATGGAGAGATACATAGAAATGAGTTTTTCGCGGCTAATCATGAGACGCAAACGAACCATCGTTTTGATCTGGGTAATAGCATTCATCGCGCTCATGCCACTCATACTCAATTATAGCAAATTTGTTTCATACTCCATCTCTTCAAGTGCTCTTTCCCAAAGCGAGTCAGGAAGAGCGCAAACTGCGTTGGCATCGATCAGCCCAGTTAACTCCTCACTCACCGTCGTTGTACCTTTAGACAGCATAAAAGCAAAAGCAAACTTCGCAAGTCTAGTAAATTCAACCCTACAATTTCAGAATGCAGTTAAAGCAAGTTCATTACCTAACTTTTCTAATACGAAATCGGCTTTTACCGATTATAAAGACTTTCTTGATGCTGTAATTACACCAAACTCTGAATCAATCGTTAACACTTACGGAAACATTTCCAAGTTTGCAAATCAAGTTTACAGTTATCCAAGCCGTTTCATAGGCAACTGGTCAACGTCGGGCTATGCTCAAAACGCAATCAACACTACGCTCGTGAAAGCGCAAGAAGCAAACGACAACTCTCAATACATTGCCCTCTTCATGACCAACCTTAACGCGTCTTATGCCGCCTACCCCACTCTTGATCCAGCAGTTAGAGTGCAAAATGCAACAGCGGATGCTGCAGTGATAGCGTTCGGTACAAACCCGCCTAATCCTTTTCTGTTTGCAGTCCTTGATGATATGAATGTCACCAACTATCAAACAAGCATTCTGCCGGTGACAGCTCAAGTTATCTCCCAGTTTTCAGGAAATCCTACGCCCGTACAAGTTGTCCAAGCCATCTTTACAGGCGGCGACCCAGGGTTGGCTTACATAGAAGAATTTGGGCTTTCAGGTGCGCCAAGTTTTATCACTCAGAGCTACATAAGCCCAAATAACTCAACTTTTCTTGTAACCATAAACTTTAACGTTGACGATAATTATCGTGGCGCAAATAATTTTTACCCTGCACAAAACGCCACCTCAACCGTCAGGGGTTTGGCGATTAAATACTTTGGAATCAATGCCTTAGTTACTGGTCAAGGAGCCATAGCTTATGATACACAGGCTTTGACGGCAAGCTCGGGATTCGTGTTCGGCTTCACTTTCCTGTTCTTAGTAATTGCTGTAGCACTAACTCTCAGGTCAGCTGTTTCTTCTGTATTGGCTCTGCTCATTGTCTCGCTTGCTACTGGTTTAGGTTATGTCGCTGTTTACGTCACGGGGCTGGCATTGGGGCGAGTTGATTTCACTGTCACTTACACGTTGACGGCAGTTATTCTAGGGGTTGCAACTGACTACTTGATTTTTGTTCTTTCAAGGTATCGGGAAGAACTTAAAAACCAGAAACCCAGAGAAGAAGCCTTTGAAATAGCCACAAACAAAGCAGGATTTGCAGTTATCGTAAGCGGATTAACGGTAGCTGGCAGCTTAGGCGCGCTTTCCATTATCTCAAGCCTTCGAAGTTGGGGACCCGTCTTGCTAGGCGCTGTCCTGATGACTGTGGCACTTGAAACAACCCTGCTTCCAGCCATCGTTGCCATCATCGGCGAAAGATTGTTCCGCCGTAAAACAAGCGCGCAAATTTCAAAACCGATAAACTACACCCGCTCAATATTCTACAAGACCGCAAGATTTTCCTCATCGAAGTACAAAAAGTTCCTTGTGGTCGGCTTGATCTTAGTGGTCGCTGCACCAGCCATTTACTTCTGGTTTACTTTGCCGACCACCTACAACTTTAGCGAAGGTCTTCCCAACAATCTCCAAAGCGTAAAAGGACTTAACACTATTAACTCTCAATTTGGCGCAGACCTTATTTATCCTACTTTTGTTATCGTAAATTTCAGTCAACCAGCAATCAACGCCAATGGCACCTTTAGCCCCCAAGCGGTCTCATCACTGAAAGCTGACGCAACAAACATCTTGCAAACAGAAGGCGTAACACAAGCGGTAGGACCAACAGCTAATGGAACACAAGTAGTAGATCCATCAAACGTAACATCTGTGCAATACATCTTCAACAAGGGTTATAACGCCTACTTTATTGTCTTCATAAAAAGTGACCCCTACTCAAACGCTGCCCTCTCTACGATGGAAAAGCTGAGATCTAACACGGATTTCTTAGTGGGAGGGTTAAGTTCAAGCATTATTGATTTAAGAAACTATTACACGACGGCTCTAACTCAACTAGAAATCATTATTCTAATCGTCATCGCCATTGTGCTCTGGGTTTCTCTTAGAAAAGTATATTATCCCCTGATTTCTCTCAGCGGCGTCTTCATAAGCATTACATGGACAACGGGGATACTTTACCTAATTGCAAAATACATTCTTAACGAGCAACTCATTTTCTTGATCCCAATTGTCCTCTACGTTATCTTGATGTCTCTCGGCAACGACTTCACAGTTTTCATTCTCACAAGGGTAAGAGAGGAGCAGAGCAAACTTGGCGCAAGAGAAGGATTAGAAAGGGCGATGGTTGGCTCCGGCGCAGTTGTGACTTCACTTGGCATAATACTCGCTGTTTCACTGGGCTCCTTAGCTTTCGTGCCTTACGGGTTCCTCGAGCAAATCGGCATATCCTTCGTAATATCACTGTTGCTCGATACTTTTGTCATTAGAACCTTCTACTTCCCGGCCATGATTACCATATTCAACCGAGAAAAAACCAGCGAAATGAAAGGACAAGATAAGGCAGACAACCAAGATACACAATAACTTGCTATTTCCAAATCATGAGCGACGCTTGATGGTTATTTCTTGCAACATTATTCAAACTCATTCACGCGCTCGCGTAGGATGCAAAGTTCCATTTTTTGGAAGACTTCATCAACAGATGGGCACTCTCAACCAAAGTTGTTCTCATGTAATAGTATTTTAATAGTATTTGTTTTGAAAACTCAAGAAAGGAAAGTTCATCGTTAACATGTAAAATGCGCAGAGATCTCTTTAAGTTGTCAATTGTTTGCCGCTCACCCAAAGCTCGTTAAGCTTCTTCTTAAGGTCTGATGCAAGACTTCTGTCCAATACCGTATGTCTGCAAAGTACTCGTCTGGCTTGACCGGGTTCGCTATCTTAATTAAAACACGCTCGCCTTCAACGACATCGAAAAACAGAAGCGTTTCCAATTGGCCTGTAGGTGAATAAGTAGCATTAAGTAATAGTGTGCTGTTTAGAGTGGTATAAGCAATTGAGAAATAGGCAAGCCGCCATAGAGAAAGCGTTAATTGGTGGCGCCCTTTTTCTGAGTTGAGGGTGAAATAACGACAGAAACAGATGATATTTTACTGGAATTAAATAGAAAAGTCGCTAGGTATTTGAGTAGTGTTTCACCATTTCGATACAAGAACAAGACATATCGTTTAATCGACAATTACTTTGCGTCACCTTACATGAATTGTGACATATGTGGAGGCTATCCAATATTCGAAGTTTCCATAATTGAAAGTGATGACAGCGAGAGACTGCATGTAGGAAACGATTGTATAGACCGTTTGACGGGACAAAAGGTCTCAGAATGGTTTAAAAATTTCAGAAGAGAACGCGAGAGCGCTATGGCAAACAGAAAATAGATTTACTAACTAAAACTGATATCTAACGTGCCTAAATCGAAATGAACCTTTTTCACGGCTTAAAATCTCTCCTCTAAAGACTGTTTAAATGCTTTAATGAAAGGCCCAATGCATGTGCCTGCCCCAAGGGAAAAAGCGTTCGCGCTACAGTGAAGCGTGCAGTTATACTAAGCATTGAAGTCTACTGCCAAAATAAGTCCCTTGTCAACCATTTACCAATCTGATTTTCTCTTCCAAATGTTGAGTGAACATTGACCCCAACAGTAGGAGCCGCCTTTGTATTGACAGCCGTTGCAGGAGCTACCGGTGAATTTGGGTACAACCTCTTGTTTTGAGCGAACCCGAACAAAAACCTTTTTCGGTTCAATTTGATTCGTGGGCACGCCATCTTTTTGGTTCTGCAAACGTTGTGGGCATTTTTGGTAGATTGACGGATTAGAAAAAATGGATTGAGGACAAGTTTGATCTCCACACGCACGAACACTTAATTCAAATTCTCCTAACCCACTCTCAACTTTGGCGTATTCACAATATGTTGCTTTTTCAGCATTCTTCCCATCGTTAACGGTCATACCTGTTGCGATCTCCTACAAACCCATGTTTTCGCTTTCACTCTCAGTTTTAGGCATAAGACCTTCACAGGTTGTCAAAAAGGGGATTCTGCCTTGCTTGGCACCTCACGCCTCAGGGCACTCTACAGCTATAGGACTTCAGATGCTTATTAACCCCTCCTAAACAAACTACGGCCTTTTACCTGCGGAAAACCGAAAAAGCCCCCCGCCAAATCAAACGCGTACTTCAATCATTTTTCCTTGGATTTGATGGTGATTAATCGGTTTTCTGTTGACCTGTTGTACAGTTTTTCTAGAGCATGGTTAAGTGTTTGTAATGTTGCATTTTGCGATGTCTTCTTCATGCTGATATGTCTGTTTGTTCAACAGATGAAGTGCTCAGTATGCTTGAGTTATGTACAAGGGTTTATCTAGCCAATTTAGCATTTATGAAGATACAAGAAACAATAAGGATAGAACTAAAAAATGATCAGGAACTGCCAAAAAGAAATCCAAAATAAGCTTGCAAGAAACCTACTAGACCCAATCATTCTCCAATATCTCGAAAAGGAACCAATGCACGGGTACCAACTGATCACCAAAATACGCAAAGACTTCGGCCTCTACCTCGGACCCAGCACTGTCTACCCTCTACTTGGCCAACTAGAGAAAAAGGGATATGTCAAAAGTTCATGGAACATGAAAGCTGAAAGACCTAAAAAAGTATACGAGCTTACCACCGATGGAAAAAATGTATTGAAGTTCACCGAGGATTCGCTAACTTTGATATGCAAGAACCTAGCTAACGGAACCGGCTTGAAAACAGAACATATACTTGTCGGGTTGCCGATTCAAGAATCAAGCCAGCGAGTAATAGTTTGTAGACAGTAAGAATAGAACGGACGTTCTTTCCCTCTTTGTGCCCGAGTTCTCTCACGTGAAATTTAAACGTGAATGTAAACCTCACCCTCTGCACCAATACAACAATGGGCTGAGAAGAACTTCTCGAATAGAATTTGGATTTAATTAACAAGAACACATCACAACACCCATGCAAAAGATGACAGCACATGATTGTTGTTTCATCTTGTAACAACATAATTTTATAATCTGAAAATATTAAATAAGAAACTGGTAAGAGGAATGGAACAAACACAAGCATACAAAGTGGATTTGACTAAAATCGATGGGAACGGAGACTTTCCATGTCCAAGATGCGGAAATGTTATTTCACCAGACGAGACTACTGAAGAAACTTACTGCATTCTGGAGCCAAAAGTCAATGGTCGCGGTTTGGAAGAAGTGGTGATTTCCTGCAACACATGTAAGAGTCACATTCACTTAACCGGATTTTCTCTTTTGGAAAAATTATCGATTGAGTGAATGTAGAACTCGTCGCAAATTTTACTTAATTTATCTTATTGCTTCGCTATCTTTGAGTCACACATAGTTCGTGTAACTTCCTTGAAAAGCTCCAAGCACTCCTTTTTAGTGGGCGCCTCAATGCAAATGCTTCCGTAAGCACCTATATAAATTCGATATTTTTTTACCTCAATTAAGTAAGGTCTTATAATTGAGAATATTTCATCGTTAGAAAGATTGCATAGCCCAGCTTTCTTGATTATCTTCGATTGATTTAAGATACGTCTGGTCTGTTTCTCTATGCATTTTACATGCTGGTGAATGAGTTTCGTAAATTCGTCTGGGTCTGGCACAGACATTAATTCTGTGGTCTTAACATCCATATCTACTGCGGTTCAGTTTCTTTTCTTTGCCTCAGATGGATGTATCTTGTTGAGTGAGTTTCATCGATTACAACTTGAATTTGCAAGTCACCACTTCGCTTGTTTGCTTCACAATAAAAATATGGGCATAGCGGATGTCTTCTGTCTAACCAGTCGAATTCTCCGTGTGATATAGGTTTCTTTCTTTGAAGAATTCTAACGCTTCTTTCTTATCTTCATGCTCAAAGTCTCTGTAGAGTACCTCAATTAGGTCTTCGAGAGCAATCCATCTGACAGCTAAAACATTATCTCTAATAGTTGAAAGACTTCTCCACTCGATATCTTCCTTTATTTTCTCTGGGTGAGTGTATTCCGCGATTTTGTAGTAGTAGAATCTGCTTTTGCTCTCGTAGAGTTTACGTGGGGTTGATAGGATTACAAGAACTTCTTTGCCATTTTGTTCGTTGGCTTCTAATCCGACATCAACGAGTCTTGCCAACTGGTTTCTACATGGGTTAAAGGTAGTGTCACATGAGATGTCTGAAGTGAACTTGATTTCGAAGAAGATGAGCAGTTTGTCGGTTTGTATGAATGCGTCAGCGTGAGTGTTTCCTTCTAATCGTTGGTTATTCTTATGCAGTTTTGCTTGTTCCCTAACATATCTAACGGGGTGATTGTCACATTGTTTTCTGAGCCACTGTAGGTATTCTTTCGGTGGTTTGAATTGTTTTTCGAGAGCCACTTCTTCCACGCTCTCTTCATATGCGCTTACCTTAGCTAATGATAATATTCTGTTTGTTAATCCTACTCTGTTTAGACTCAACACTAAAGGAGCAAAAGTGTAGAAGGTGATGAGTTCTTCCGCTTTGTCGTATTGGTTTAGTTTTTTGTTTAGGTCGTTTGTGTTTCTTGCGGGATTTGAGTTTTCAACCCATGTGTTAAGCCTTTTTAAGCGGTCATCTGGTGGGTTAAAACAGGTTTTTATGGCTTCTTTGTAGAGTAATCGCATAGAAACATGTTAGTTAGTAACTACTATTTCTTCTTTTTCAGAAACCTGAATAGTGAAGTTTTCACCTACTTCGATGCAATGCAAACAGGGTCTGATTTTGGGATCTGCCCGTCAAAGTTAGGATGTCTGATTCGAGAAGGCTTCGTAGATATTTGATTTATTTAGGATTTCGTAAATTCTCTTTTGATACTCCAACAGTCGCTCATACTTCTTTTGATTATTTTTGACTGGGCGGTATTCCTCTGCTGGCTTGCTTGTAGCTGAAACGGCCGCTTCAACGTTCTTGAATACTCCAGCGCCTACACCTTCTAGCAAGGCGCAGCCTAGCGCTGTTGATTCTCTGGCTTCTCGTAATACGGGTACGCCGTAGATGTCGGCTTGAATTTGGTTGAAGAGTTGGCTTCTCGTCATGCCGCCAGACACATGCACGTTTTTGAGAGATACGCCAAGCTCCTCCATCACTTCTATGTTCTTTCGAATCTCAAAGCTTACCCCTTCAAAAATCGACCGTATCACATCATTCCTTGTGTGTCCGAGGGTTAGCCCGAAGATCACGCCTCTCGCGTGTGGATTCCAGTATGGGGCGCCGGCACCAGCAAAATGGGGCAAAAACAGAAGCCCATTGCTGCCAACAATTGATGCAGCAGCCTCGCTGTTCAGTATCTCGTATGGATCGATGCCTGCTTTGTCAGCGGCGGATTTCTCCAGTGAACCAAACTGGTCTCTGAACCACCTGTAAACGGAACCCGTGGAGAAGACACTTGCCTCTATAACCCACTTGCCCGGAACCGCATGGCAACTGCAAAGAATTCTTCTTTTTGGGTCAAAAACAGGTGCATCAGAGTGCGCCAAAACGAACGTGCCTGTACCCGTGGTGACAACGACCCTTCCCTGTGCGATTACACCCGCTCCGACAGCGCTGCACTGTTGATCTCCTCCTCCGCAGAAAACAGGTGTTCCCTCAGCGAACCCTGTCTCGTCAGCGGCCTTGGCGTTTACCTTACCAACCTGTTCTCCCGCGGCATGCGCCTCTGGCATTTTCTCCCGTTCTATCTCCAAGCGGGACATGAGGGGGTCGGACCATTCGAGTTTCTTGATGTCAAAAAGCATTGTCCTCGACGCGTTATCCCGACTCGTGACGAATGCGCCTGTGAGTTTCGCGATTAAATAGTCATGAACTAAAAGAAACTGGTGCGCTTTCCTGTATATGTCTGGTTCTTTTTCCTTGATCCAGCGGATTTTGGGTGCGGAGAAGTACGGGTCAATTGTCAAGCCCGTCGTCTCATAAACAACTTTTCGCCCAATGTTCTTGTCAATCCAATCGCACTGTGGAACTGCTCGCCGGTCTTGCCAAACGATGGCTCTTCGCAAGGGGGCAGCATCGGCGTCCGCGGGCACTATGGTCTCCCTTTGGCTTGTCACGCTGACGCCTACGATCTTATCGTTTGTTATGCCCTTTTCATCTGCCGCTTTCAACGCCGCTTTCGCAGTCTTGCAGGCGCAATTCCACCAATCCGTGGCGTCCTGCTCGACCCAGGCAACCTTTGGATAGTAGCTGGGGTGCTCTAAGTATTTCTCTGCAACTACAGTCCCCTTTGTGTCAAAAATAACTGTGCGTTCGCCGATGGTGCCAGCGTCTATTACAGCCAAGTACACGTCGTCTTTCATAGGTGAAGATCTTCTTACTGAACTTTAAAGTTAAAGCGATATTTGGTTAACCCTAAGTCTGATTGCATCTTCAGCATCTCTTTCTGAGTTTCCACGGAAATCGGTACACCCCCGACTGCACGGCGCTTGAATGCCAAATATTCTTTTTCTCCTGCAACGTAAATATGGTCGACGCCAGGCATTTTCTTTGAACCTGCTAGTTCACGAAGCATATCGCCAACTGACTTCTTAAATTTCTCCAATTCAACGAAAGCCTCAATGTTAACCGCCATGAAAAAATGGCCGAGGTCAAAAGGCACTGTTTTTCCGTTGGCGACTCCTAGGCAAGCCTTCAAGGCTGATGACTGTTGGAGAGCTGAAGACATGATCTCGACAAAGGTTGCATAGTTGTAGCCCTTGTATCCTGCCATGTCTTCACCGATACCGCCGAGTGGCGTGAGAGCCGCCTCGTCTTTAGTCAGGTCTTTTAGGATTTGGCGTGAATCTATTCGGGATTTTCCAGTTGTTCCGATAACCCAGCCCTTTTTCAGTTCTTTCCCCAGTCGGGCATAAGTTTCGATTTTACCCCTTTGAATCGTTGAGGTTGCTTGGTCTGCGCACCAGGGGAAATCCCAGTCAGTTGGCACCGCGATGCAGAAGGGGTTTGTTCCAAGCATCGGTTCAATCCCCCATGTTGGCGCAATAGAAGGTCGAGCGTTGGTTCCACACATTCCAATCATGCCCTTCTCGACAGCCATCAACGAATAGTAGCCTGCAATTCCGAAGTGATTCGAGTGCCCGACAACAACCATCCCGACGCCTACATTCTTGGCTTTTTCGATGGCAAGCACCATCGCTTTTTTCGCTGCTACCTGCCCCATGCCGTTGTTGGCGTTGATTACTGCCACTCCGGGGGCGTCACGTTCTATGGTTAGCTTTGTCGTCGGCAGCTGTTGTCCTTTCTTGATGCGGTCGAAGTACATTTTTAGTCGGGCGATTCCATGTGAATCGATTCCGCGTTTGTCTGAAGCTATAAGCACGTCGGCTACGATTGCTGCATCGGCTTTCGGAACTCCGACTCCGCACAGAACGTCGTACATGAAATTCTCGAGTGTTTTCAGGTCAACGTAGACAAATTCTTCGGTGTCAACCAATCTCTTCACGCACACTCCTTTGGGAACGCCGAATACTAGAGGTGCTGGTCGAGCCACGTGATTGCATCTTTCATTACTTCCTCTTTGTTGGTCTCGTTGAAGATCTCGTGGCGCGCACCTTCGTACACTTTTATTGAAACATCCTTGATTTTCAAGGAGACATAAGTCTTGTATAACCTTCGAGCACCCTTGCTCCTGTTATTCGAGGGATCCTCGCTCCCGCTCATGATATAAATCGGCAGACCCTTCGGAATCTTGACCTGCTCTTCATGCTTGGCGATCTTCACCACCCCCTTGGCTAGTTCCGAAGCCGTTCCAGCCTGAGAGATGAACCCACAGAACGGGTCATTTACATATTTTTCAACTACGGCGTGATCCCGTGAGAGCCATTCGAATTTAGTCGGCGCTGGCTCATAGGGTTTATTATACGCTCCGAACGTGAGCTTATCCAGTGTGGGACTCCTTGCGTCGGCTCCGATCTTCTTGATTTCCCTCGATATCGTGAACGGCGCAAATGTCCGCAGGATAAAAGATGGCTTACCGTTGGTTCCAGACAGGATTACACCTTTAATTTCGGAACCGAACTGTGAGATGTAGTCCTGGGCGAGATAAGATCCCCAAGAATGACCAATAAGGAAAACGGGCAACCCGAGATTCTCTTTCTTGATGATGTCTGTTAGCATCTTGATTTCCTTCACGGTGCCATCCCACCCGCCCGGTCCAAGCAGACCCAATTTTTCTACTGTTCCAGCGGTTTTTCCATGACCACGATGGTCGTCTGCATACACGATGTAGCCTGCGTCGGTGAGTTGCTGGGCCACCCATTCATATCGACCCGCATGTTCGCCGAGTCCATGAGAAATCTGAACTGCTGCTTTGGGCGCTTCATCGGGGACCCATTTGTAAACGAAGATCGCGACCCCATCTTGGTCGGTGAAAGTAAATGTTGATGCTTGCAACTTTTCATTCACTTCCGGAGTGAGCAATTGATGCTATTTACCCTTTTAACCTGTATTGACTAATAACTTTTGCTTGATCAAGAATTCGCGCTCAAAATGTGGAGCTGCCGAGAGAAATCGGATCTGGGCAACGGTTTTTAAGGTTTTTTCAGGGATTTCTGTGTTTCACGGGACGAGAGTATATTGACTATCAACTCATAATACACAATATTTATATTTGTTCTTACAGATTCGAGTTAGCATAGAGGCAACTCAATGAGTTACGGGCATCAAGGGCTTAAAGATAAAGCTGAAGCAAGCAGAGTCCAGGAGGTTTCTTCCCTCAGGCAGGACCGCTTCAAGGTCACTGTCTCTTTGGATAAGGAGCGGCCAATGTCAAAGTGCCCTTTGTATGAGAAGTATGCAATTCAGAAGTATGATTTGCACCCGAACTTCAGTTTTTCCCATTTGGACGACATGATCCCTAAGGGTACGCCTGAGTATTTGGATCACGGGCAGCATTACGTAGAACGCATTGTCCGTGCAATGTACTATTTCAAGCAGTGCAGCTTAATTGGCCCTTCAGGTACCGGCAAAACTCATATTGTCTATTTGGTGGCTGAGCTTACAGGTTTGCCTATTTGGGAGGTCAACTGCGGCTTGTCCACGTCTTCTTTCGACTTGATCGGGCGGTTCATCGGGTTGGGAAAGGAAAACTGGGTGGACGGCTTGCTTACTCAGTGGCTGAGGAAAGGCGGAATAATGTATCTTGATGAAGCCAACATGATGAAGCAGGACGTGGCCACAAGATTGAACCCGGTGCTCGACACAAGGGGTCACCTTGTCCTCAACGAGAAGGACAGCGAAGTCATCGAGCGGCACAAGTATGGGTACATGATAATCAGCATGAACCCCGCCACCGCCGAGTTTTCAGGCACCAAGCCGTTGAACGCCGCCATGAGGCGACGCATGGCCGTCTGGATTAATTTTGACTTCCTCAGTGTCGGCGAGACCATTTCGCCGCATGAAGTAGAAATGCTAAGGAAAAGAACAAAAATCGACCAAGACACAGCCTACAAGATCATTCAGGCAGGTGCAGAGCTACGTCGACAGTACAAGGCAGGCGACTTGCCCTACGGTCCCTCGCTGGGGGACTTGATTAACTGGGGCATGCTAGTCTTCGACGGAATGACCCCGCTCACCGCGGCTGAAGAAACAATCGTCGGCTTAACAAGTGACAACGTTGAAGTCCAGTCGGACGTCAGAAGAATTCTTGAAGCCGTCTTCAACAAATCGCAGTAAGCGAGGAGCCTATGCCTTTTGGGGTTTATTGAATACGCATGGGCAACTTCACTACAAAAAGACGAAACCAAAGTAAAAATCCTGCAAGACGCCGCCATCTCGCAGCCGCTGCTGCAGAGCGACGAGGTCGGCTTCACAATCAAGCTGCCAGAAGCAAAAAAACTGGACAACGGCAAATTCTCATTTATCGGATACGTCTTCGACGATAACAACACGGGCAAAATCAGGATTGGTAGACTGTTCAGGGCTGCAGTCATGCATCTGACAACTCACACTTTGGCGCCGTTCTCCAAGGACAGAATCGTGCCTAACCCCTCTGACGCCATCATCGAAGCCTACACAAAGTCGCTGATAAACGACGCATACCTGAACGCTTACATTTCAGCATGGTACCCAGACAGGTTCCTGGACATCGCATACGCAAACGCCTTTGCCTACCAAAAAATGAAGCGTTTGTCAAGAATCTTCACGAGCTCAACGAGGCTTATGACTGCTTTACTGACCAAAATCAACTTGGGCTTAACTAAAGATTCTCCCGGCGTTGAAGAAGAGAAGGCGATGGAACAGATACTCAACGAATTGACAGCGTTAAAGGACAAATTCTTAGGGGCGATAGCTGGCGAGCCAATCAATTACGACGAGTTGTTCGATGAGGAGCTGAAAAGCATAAAAGGCATGTTTGAGCCTTTTGGCCCGTTTTTGGAGGCGCCTTCGCTTCGGCACACTGAAAACAACGGCGCCTGTAGCATCTACACCGACGTGCCCAGCAGCGAAGATCTTAACGAGTTGTTTGTGCAGTCCTTGATGAACATGGGCGGCGCCATCCCCACCTTCGATAATTTGGACCAGTGCTGGAGACCTGAACAGGACGCTGAATCTCTTCAGGCGTTTAATGCGGGGTACTACCAGAAGCAGAGAGAAGAAAAGATCTTGTCAAAAATAGCTCCGTATAGTGCTATGACCAGGTTCAAGGGAGTCTCTTTCCCCGTGGAAGATTACACGCAGTATCTTAGGGCGCGTACGCTGGTGCAGGGGGCAAGCCGGCGACTTCTGGACATCCTCAGGTCAGCTTTCAACTACCTCGACGAAGACCCCAGACAGGAGATGGGACAGCTGGATTTGCCAGCCGTCATCCAGTCTCTGGCAAGCAATAAACCTGCCACGGACGTGTTTGTTCTTGATGAGTACCTTAAGCCGAGTTTCGCTTGGTCACTAATTTTTGATGTAAGCAACAGCATGCAGGTCAAAGGCGAATACGGGCGGGCGTTGGCTATCGCGGTGGCTGAAGCTGCCAGAGAGTTGATGACTGACCCGACTTCTTGGACGTTCTTCGGCTTCAGCGACAGGTTGTACATTCTGAAAGACAGTACTGAATCGTTTTCTAAACGGGTCAGAGCAAGGATAGGCGGCTTAAAGTTCGAGGGGCTCACGTATATTCCTGACGCCATGACGATTGCCGGCAAAATGTTGGCTAAAAGATACGAGGAGCAACGGTGCCTGATAGTCATCTCGGACGGGTGGCCCTACGGGTACCCGAACATGCCGATAGCGTTGAAAGAGTGCGTTGACGAACTCCTAAGAAAAGGAGTCATTGTCATCGGCATCGGCGTGGAAACAAAACGTATGGGAAATTTCTTCCAACTGCATGTTTCGGTCTTCACGCCCAAGGACCTTATCAACAAGTTTGGATCAGTCTACGCCAACGCCTCTGCAAAAGCACTCGAAACCTAAACTTAGAAACCTGTTTGTAAAGTCAATTCTCTTGTGGAAGGAGAAACTTCCGTCGGGTAAAAAGCAGAACTATTGACGCGGCAACGCAGGCGACGCCAACAACGAGGTAGATAATTCCGTCGGTTACCTCTTGTGACGCGTTTGTTTCGCTAAAGTGAATATAGGGGTTGGTGTGGTCGATGAGGATGCCGTTTGACCCGTCAGAAAGCCTCCAAGAACCCAGAATCAGAAATGTCACACCGCTCAGGGCTAGCAGAGTAAGGAGTACGACTCCCCAGTGAACTGGCTTGCCGTAACGAGGCCAAGTTGACATATATTCATACTTCGTAACGTTTGCTTAAGAATTTTTGGCGGTGATAATAGATAGATGCACAGGTCCTTTTAGCTGATACTGTCAGCTGCGTTCTTCATAGTTTTGAGGATTAACTTGACCTTTTCAGGTCGGGTTAAGCCGAAGCCGCAGTCTGGATGAAGATACTTGATGTTTTCTCTTCCGACCAAGCCCTCGATTCTTCGGTACCGCGCCTGGACGGTGGCTTCGTCTTCCACATTGATGTTCGAGATGAATCCAACGCCCAACTTCTTGCCATGCTTTTCCAGCGACGCCTTTGAAACCACTTCAAAATTTTCTTTTTCCAAGTCTCCGCTAAAACCGAAGCTCAAAATCGGGATGACCAAGTTCAGCAGTTCATCGTACAGACCCGGAACGTTTAGTATTGAGCCGCAGACGTGTAAACTTACTTTTTCTTCCTTAATCGACTGAGAAGGGATTCGACTGGTGAACTCTTTGAGGATTTTTCCTGCGGTTTCAGCCTGGAGCTGCCCCGTCGAAAGTTGGGGCTCATCAATTTGTACGTATGCTCCGATATCCAGCGCCTTTTCGACGATCGGCAAGAGAGCCTCGGAAAAATCTGAATACAGCGTAATTTCGTCATTCAGATTGTAGTGCTGGAAAGCGCTGTCTATGTCTGTTGAAGCGCAAATTGTGCCCAGAGTCATCGGACCAGTGATGGTTATCTTCGCTTTCGTCCCCTCTTTACCCAGCCCTTTAAGGATTGACCGAACCGTAAAGTAATCATTGATCTTATAGAAGTCGTCCAAACGCTCCTTCGGCAAAGGCTGCACTCTTCCAGCGATTCTCAGGCCGCTGTCCGTTTTTTCCAGACCGGGGATTTGGTCGAAGTACTGGATCATGTTGCATCGTTGTTCGCCGTCGGTTATCAAGTCGACGCCGTATTGAAGTTGCAGCGTAACGACTTCGCGGAGTGCCTCTTGTAGTGGGCTTTTTGATTTTGGGAAACTTCCGATGACGGTTTTCTCTATCGGCATAGGAAAATGGTAGTTGCCCTTGGATATTTAAGAGTTCGCTGGTCGACGGCGACGGGCGCTTCTGACCACCTGCCTATTTTTCTGTTGCCTGCCTAAGAAAAGCTTAAAATGGGAACAGGGGTTTCATTGTTGGAAAGTGGGTCCGTGGCGCAGTACGGATAGCGCGTCAGCCTTCTAAGCTGAAAGTCGTGGGTTCAAATCCCACCGGACCCGCCACTTTAAAGTTGCGTTGTATTTGTGGCGAGAACTACCTGTTCTGACGCACCCGCGGCTTTCCATGGAAGTTTCTGCTTTCAGTGCTCATTTTAGAAAAATTTAAAAGCATTTGGCTATGATAAGGCTGACAGTAGAGGGGTGTCTCGGTTGAGCGCACTTGAAGTAGCGGCAGTAATTTTGCCTGTGGTTGTTATTGTCATAATTATTTACGTGCTGTACTTGTCTGTACGAATCATTAGGCCCACAGAAAAGGGTTTAGTGGAGAGGTTCGGAAAGTATCACCGTTTTGTTGAGGGCGGGATAACGTTTCTGTTCCCGTTCATGGACCGCATTATAAAAGTTAACATTACGGAGCGCATGACGCCTGTTCAGCGCCAAGACGTCATCACTAAAGACAAGGTCTTCATGGGAGTCGACGCGGTTGTCTTCTACAAGATTAAGCCTGACGAAATCTCCGTGAAGGCTTCTCAATACAACGTGGCAAATTTTTCCGCTCAGATCGATACTCTGGCAAGGACGGTGCTTAGGGACATCATAGGCGGCATGGATATGGCGATTGCGAACACATCTAGACCCATCATCAACAGCAGCCTCAAGATGGCGCTGGACCAGCAGACCGAGAAATGGGGCATAGAAATTGTGCGGGCTGAAATCAAAGATTTGGAGCCTCCAAGGGAACTCATCATATCCATGGAGTCCGTGCTTAAAGCTGATAATGAGAGACAGGCAGCCGAGAAAACCGCGATAGCGCAGGCCACGTTGGCAAGCGGACAGAAAAACGCGGCCATTCAGGTCGCAGAGGGACAGAAGCAGGCAGCCATCCTTCAGGCTGAAGGCCAGAAGACGGCGACTGTCACGATAGCTGAAGGCGATGCACAGGCGACTAAGCTACGGAATGAAGCGTTGACAACGTACTTCAAGGACAGTGCTGTTGTCTACATGCAACTGGAGACCATTGCGACATCTCTGCAGAACAACACCAAGATCATTGTTCCCGAAGGCAAAGCCATATCATTGATCCTTAACGAGCAAGAAAACCTGTCTAAGGCAACCATTATCCCGATTGTTCCGCCACAGCAGCAGAAAGGCACGAAACAAATGTAAAGACAAAGTTTTTCACCCTTGGTTTTTTTCTGGAGTAGGCGGTAAAGGCTTTTCCAAGACGTCAAGAGCGGCTTTGCAGAAATATATAGTATAGTTTGAAACTCAGCTTAATTAGAAAACAAAAAAAGAAAAGGGTTGGTTGTTTTTGGTTTTGTTTTACGGATGTTTCCTTGTGACGAGGATTGCGAGCACTACGCCGATGACGATTATGATTATGGCGATTGCTACGATTCCGTATTCGACTGTCGTGTTGGAAGCTAAGTTAGTTACTGGCGTTGCTGTTGGCCCGGTTGTCGGTGGCGGCGATCCTGCGTACATGAACGTCGAAGCTGACGACGGATAGTATCCGTGTGTGCCTGCAAACACTGCGTAGACTGTGTAGTTACCTGTGATGTCCGGTGTCCATGTTAAGCCCCAGTCACCCAAGGAGTTTGATGTTGTCGTGCCGATAGCGCGGTAGTTATGGTTGTTGTCCAAGACAAAGACCGTGATTGGAACACCAGTCAAGTTGCTTGGCAATGGCTGCTGCTCGTATGCTGCCTCCATCAAACCAGTCATGCTAGCGTCAGAGACACATGGCAATCCGTTCGGGAAGTTCTTTGCGACTGCTGACTGCGAAGCGCCCGGCGAGACATCGGTGATTGTGCCCGTGAAGGTTACTGGTGTGTCTGTTGTGACGCTTGTCTGTGGTGCGCTGATCGTTATCTTGCTTGGTCCTTGCGCGTATGCGTAGACTTGTCCATCATAGCTGTTAAAGGTGGTCATGACGCCGTATGCAACTGCTGTTGATGTGTCGTCAAAGCCTAGGTTGCTCCAAACTAGTTGCCCAGTGTTAGCGTTGAGAGCTACTTCTTGTGCTCCGTGTAGTAGTGGTGGGTTGTACTCGTGTCCTTCAGAGAGGTACAGGATCGTGTCTGCACCTTGACCTGCTAAGGCTTCATCTGAGAAGACCCAAAGCGGGTAAGTTCCGTAGGGTGATTCTGTGCCGGCTGGTCCGTTAAGTTGGTATGTGCTCCAGTCCCAGAGGATGTTGCCGTTGGTCATGTTAACTGCCCAAACGTCGCCTCCTAAAGCCCAGATGTAGAGGACTCCAGTTGTTGCGTCAGGTGTTGATGAGAGGCCATAAGAGTCGTATTGGTTCGGCATGAAGCCATCAGACATCTTAACGTTGAGGTTTGTTATCCAGAGTTGTGTGCCTGTCGCAAGTGAGTATCCAGCGACTTGGTATGAATCATAGTTACTTTCGCAGTAAATTCCGTCGCACCCTGCAGGTGTGTTGCTAATTCTTGTGTAAGCTGGGTTCTCTACGCCGCCGGTTCTGTTTGTTATCCACAGTAATTGGCCGTTAGTTTCGCTGTAAGCTGCTGTTTCCAGATAGCCTTTTTGCTCTCCTACTGAAGTGAAGCCGCCTTCTAATATTATGTCGTTGCCGTACCAGTAAACGCCTGCGACGAGTCCGGTGCCGAGGTCTGTCACGACGTGACCGTTAAGTATCGCGTTCTCTGCGACTGCCCATTGTAATCCGTGGTTGAAGTCGAATTGTGTTCCCGATGGAAGCGTCCAGTCGAATAAACCGCCTAAGGCTGACATTACGCCTGAGGTATAAGCGGCATTTTGCGGCGTTATAGGACTAGTATTTGATGCAATGATTGCCTGAGTGAAATTGTACATTTCTAATACTGCTGGTCCGTTAGTTGCAGTATTGAATGTTGTCGCTTTGTATCCATAGAAGCCGGTGTCACTCCAAATTGGAATGTTCACTGTCAGTGTAGGATATGTCGGTCCGAACATGGACGAGTTGGTAGCTGAGACGTAGCCAATTAGGTTTCCATTGCTGTCGGCGCCGAACACGGAAAATGCTGGAACGTTTATAACGGTTGCGACAAGTTGACCTGTCAAGCCATCGTACATGTTCCAATTGGTTGATGCGACGAACATCGACCCTGGGTTTTCAGCGATGATGTATGGACCGACACAGCCGTACTGGTCAATGGTTGGGAAGTTCAGGATCATGCCGCATTTCAATACGTAATTTGTGTTTATTGTCCACAAGGTTTGACCGGTGTACAAGTCGAGAGCCGTGATGCCCTGCGAACTGCCTGTCTGAGTCGTATACCAAGTTGAGTACAGTATTCCGTCCATGATAACCGGCGCATACTTTGGATCGTACTGAGAAGTCGTCCAGTAGCTACTAGATTGCTCGTTGTTGCCGTAGGATCCGCCTGCTACTCCGCCGACACACCATGGCTTAGTCCACAGAATGTGTGCAGACGCGGGTGCAACCGTGTACGGGTTGTAATTGCCCGTTTGATTGTATCCGCCTGTGGAGGCGAATGTGTTTGCAACATAACCCATCCATGGCCCTGAGATACTTGCCCAGAGTTGGACGTTTTCTGAGTTAACTGGGGCTTCCCAGTAGTTTGTCGGAAGCGGTGTATTTGCTAAGCCGCCTCTCGGCGTTGACGTCACTACCAGAGTTGCTAGTTCACTTTTGCTGGGTTCGTTGTAGTATTGTTGATTTGGAGGTAGGTATTGTTGTCCGCCGTAGACTAGTTGGAATGTGTAGTTGCCTACTGCTGTTGGGGTGTATGTTGTGTATGTGCCACCGGTTGTGTCACCCGTGAATGTTCCCAGAGACGTTTGTGTTCCGCCTGGAGGGGTAACGTAGACCGTCATGTTCACAGGGTCTTGTTCAGCGAATAATGGTACGGCTAGCCAGAAGTCAACTGTAACGGTTTGTCCGACACCACATGGGTTAGGCGCAACGTTACAGAAAGAAATCGTAGGGACATCAATGCTGCCTGCTGTCTGTCCGTGCACCATTGCAATTGAACCGCCAATAACTGTCACCATAAGCATCGAAAGCACTATTGCTGCAATTTTGTTTCTCATTAAGTTCATTTTTCTCTTTTTCTCCCAAATTTCATTTTCTTGATTGGATAACAAGCGAATAAGCTGTTGTCCAATCAGGACATCTTTTCGGCTGCGTGGCTATTTAAGACTTGCGTAGAATCCTCTTTGCACACTTGACCATGGATGTCCATTGTGTCGAAACCAGCTCTTACCTCGGGAAGGCTGCTGTTGCGAAATGCAGTGGATGGCGCCAAACCCGCAAATTAGGTCAACGCAGTTTACGCCGACAACTTTCCTCTTAGGAAACAGCTTCTGAAGAATAGAGATTGCGACTTTGTCGTTGCTGCTACCAAAGGTGGGAACCAAAACGGTTTGGTTGCCTATGTAGAAGTTTGTGTAGCTTGCAGGAAGCCTTTGCCCGTCGTAGGCGACGTTTCCAGGCATTGGAAGTTTAATGACCTTCAGTTTCTTGCCGCATTGATCAGTTGATTGACACAGCAACTGGTAATTCTTTTTTAAAGCTTCGCTGTTTTCATCGTCGCCTTCTTCGTAGGCGCACACTACTGTATATGGGTTAACGAACCGCGCTAAGTCGTCAACGTGTCCGTCAGTGTCGTCTCCAACGATTCCACTTTTCAGCCAAATTACTTGTGTAACGCCCAAATAGTCCTTCAAGAAGTTTTCTATTTCCGCTTTTGTTAGGCAAGCGTTCCTGTTCTTATTTAAGAGGCATTGTTCAGTTGTTAGAACAGCTCCTTTTCCGTTGACATCGATGGAGCCTCCTTCCAGAACGATGCCTGGTTCGAAGCATTTAAGCTGCATGGACTTGTTGATTTCGTGCGGTATCGCCGCGTCCGCGAGGAGCTCCTCATATTTGTCTCCCCAAGAATTGAAAGTCCAGTGCACCATCGCCAAATCCTTGTTCCGTTTCACGAAGATGGGACCGTAGTCGCGGAACCAAACGTCTGCATAGTCAAATTCGAAGAACCTGACCCGATTTAAATCCACGTTGCGGCATTGAAGTAGCTTGCAGACTCTTTGCTTCATCGCCTCATCTTTGATGAAGAGGTTCACGTACTCGTCTTTGTGGAGTAAATCGATGATTTCGACGAATGTCCTTTCGACTTTTTCAACACCTGAAGTAAACGTGGTTGGGTCATGCGGCCAAGCCAGCCAGATTGCTTCGTGTTTTGACCATTCAGCAGGCATGCAGTAACCTAGTTCGCGGGGAGTTTTCTCCCGAGGCTTTGCTGTGGGCACTGCCTATCTGCCCTCCACAAGCCTGCCGTATGTGTCGGGTCGCCGATTTCGAAGGAAGCCCCAGCCCTCCCGAATCCTCTCGTTCTTTGCGAGGTCAGCCTCCACAACCAAAGTTTCCTCTTCGCTGCCTGCTTCCTTAAGCACGACGCCGAAAGAGTCGCATACGAATGAGCCGCCCCAAAACTGCAGTTGCCCTTCCTCGCCGACGCGGTTCACAGCAGCCACGTGAACGGCGTTCTCTACGGCGTGAGCTCGCTGAACTGTCTTCCAAGCTTCATGCCAGTCGCCGTCGTCGGAGCTTTCGCCTTTGATGTATCCGATGGCTGTTGGGTAAAAGATGATTTCTGCACCCATTAAAGCGTTGATTCTTGCTGGTTCAGGGAACCATTGATCATAGCATATTAGCACGCCTACGCGGGCGTAACGGGTCTCGAAGACGCGGTAACCTGTGTCGCCCGCTACGAAGTAGTTTTTTTCGTAGAAAAGCGGGTCAAAGGGAACATGAGTTTTCCTGTAGTCGCCCAGAGTTTTTCCGTCGGCGTCGATTACGACGGCTGAATTATAGTATTTGCCGTTTGAGGCTTTCTCAAATATGGGGATTATTATGACTGCGCCGGTTTTCTTGGCTATTGCCGAGAAGATGCGCGTGGATTCTCCAGGAACAGTTTCCGCAAGTTTGGTGAAGTCTCGCTTTTCTGCTTGGGGAAAATACTTTGTTCTGTAAAGCTCTTGCAGGCAGATGATTTGAGCGCCTTTCTTGGCGGTTTCCTCAATTTTCTCCGCTGTCCGTCTCATGTTTTCTTCTATGTCGTCGGAGACCTTTGTTTGAATCAACCCAAAGGTAACGATTTTCTGTTCATCTTTCGGTTCAGAGGCGCTCGAAGCCGTAACCACCTTTTTCGCTAATCGCAACTATGTAATTCTTTAAGGTAATAACTTTTCTGAAACAGGGCTGTCTGCAAGTAGATTCAAACCTGTTTTTTCCTGCAGTGCTCAGCTAAGACAAGAAGGCTCGCTGAGCCGTCATTTTGCAGAATGAAACCAGCCGTTTAATCTTAAAAACCTTCGCAGCCCTATATAGAAACCGAAGAAAATAGTTAATTTCCCGATTTCGATAGATAAATGCAGGTTTGATTTTTGGGTAAGCATCAAGATGGAACGTTGAAGCCGCAGCTTACGCTGTTCGACGCAATCGTCACTGGACTCGCCGCCATACTGGGTGCAGGCATATTCACCGTTATAGCTCCCGCCACAGGTTTCGCTGGACCCGCAGTGCTAATCTCCTTCGCAATAGCAGCTTTCGTCGCCTTCTGCAACGCCTCCTCATCCATCCAACTGGCCGCAGTGTTTCCCCGTTCAGGCGGTACCTACGAGTTTGGAAGACGTATGCTGGGCAACTGGTGGGGCTTCATGGCAGGCTGGATGTTCCTCGTAGCCAATACGATTGGACCCGGCGTAAGCGCTATCGCCTTCGGCAGCTACCTCAACGCGGTCTGGCCTGCTGTTCCCAGCCATGTCGCCGCAATCTGCATGGCGGTCGCGATAATTGTTCTTGACGCGGTGGGGATTCGAAGGTCCGTGCGGGTTACAGGCGTCATTGTGATTTTGTCCGTGGCTTCCCTTTTAGCTGTCGCCGCCCTCGCTCTTCCTTCAGCTCACCTAACGAATTTTTCTTCCTTCGCTCCTGCAGGCGTCGTCGGGGTTCTGCGTGCCACGGGACTGCTTTTCTTCGCTTACACCGGCTACAGCCGAATCGCAACGCTAGTTGAAGAAGTCAAAAACCCGAAGCGAACAATCCCGCGGGCTTCTTTGGTGGCGTTAGGCGGCGTCACGTTCCTTTACCTTTTCGTGGCTGGAACAGCAATAGCTGTCTTGGGCGCGTCAGGCGTTGCGGCTTCACCCTCGCCTCTTGAGGCTATGATGGTCGCTGTCGGAAGCGGTTTAGGCGTGGCGTTGGTTGCAGGCGGCGCTTTGTTGACGACCTTTAACGAGGGCCTTAGCGACCTATTGGGCGTTTCCCGCGTAGCTTTCGCCATGGGCAGGGAAGGCGACTTGCCAGCGGGCTTGGCGAAGCTCGACGCGGCCAAGAATCCGTGGAGAAGCGTCGTGTTTGTCGGCGGCATCACGTTGGTGGTTGCGGCTTTTGCTCCGCTTGAGTTGTCGATTGCAGTGTCCAGCTTCGGCACTCTGCTTTACTACTCCGTAACCAACGTTTCAGCGCTCAAGCTGCCCCGTGCTCAACGGACGTTTCCCCGTGCGCTCACTATAGCTGGGCTTGTCGGATGCCTCGGGCTGGCGTTTGCGCTTTCGCTAGAATACGTCGCGGTTGGCCTCGTTATTCTATCTTTCGGAGCGGCGTTCTATTTTGTTCGCCAAAGAATCATGCGGCAAAAGCCCTCAAACTAAGTTTTTCTTGTTTGCTTGAGCGCGTAATCAAAATATTTTTCTGTAGTACCCTCGCAGGTCCATTCTGAACGAAGCCGCGTCTTCTTCTCTGCCCTGCGCAACTCCGAAAGCAACGTACGGTTGAGGTCTCTGGAGCATTCGCCCATGAATTCGGCGGTGACGTCGAAGCCGTCGCTGGTGGGCTTTATGGTGCCGTTGGCGCCGACGACGCGTTCCAAGACGGGTTTTATGGCTTGCGGGTTGGTGCTGCTTATGTTGGCAGTAAACTTGATTTTCTTCTCAGGCATAATTGTCGGTCCTAGCTGCCGCAGCCTAGCGATTTGGACGCATTTCTGAGTGGAGGCGTCCGCCTGTTGCCCAATTAGTCTTGGGCTCCTCGTGGATGACGATTGTCACGGCGTCCTTGGGGATTCCCATTTCTTCGAAGACTTTTGTGATTCCCTCAACTGTCTTCCGCTTGTTCTCGAGGCTCATACCTTCCCAAACAGTAACTTCAACAACGGGCATACATCAAACCTCAAAAGAACCTTTCCTTATGTTAGTATTATATTTTTTCCAATTCTTGGCAACGCAAACTTTAAGGCAGCCCGTTTTTCCGCGACTTAATTCAACTTTAAATATGAAAAGTCTACTCCATATCCATCAAATAAAAAGCAATCTAGGCGCAGTTTGGATGGAAAGGAAAGATTATCTGCGAAGCCCAGTTGAGCATATAAGAGTAGACGGCGCCCAAACCGTGAACCAGCTTATGCAGCAATTCAAAAACGCTGGTTCCCTTGGCGCAGGCAGGCTGTCGACGGCATGCGACATCTATGAGAGGATGCTCAGAGACAAAGATTGCACCATATTTCTCGGTCTTTCAGGCGCTGTCGTTCCCGCAGGAATGCGTACTCTCATCACGGATTTAATTAGAAAGCGACTTGTCGACGTAATCGTCAGTACAGGCGCCTGCATGGTCCACGACGCCATCGAAGCCCTCGGCGGACACCACTACAAAGCAAACTGGACCGTGAACGACACGGAGCTCTACAAGTACCATCTTTTCCGCATCTACGACATCTTGGTGCCCGAAGAAGACTATGTGCGATTGGACGTTAAAATGTCGGAAATCTACGATGAAATCGCCCGCGAACACCAAGGCGAAAGCTTAGCGTCAAACGAGTTCACCTGGGAAATAGGCAAGCGCCTTTCGGACAAAAACTCAATTCTCCGAGCCGCTTACGAAGAGAACGTCCCAATTTTCCTGCCAGCTGTCCGCGACTCAGAATTCGGTTTTATTCATTGGCTTCATGCTGCTCAGGACAAACCTAAACCTGTGCTGCAGCTGGACGCTTTCAAGGATGTACCGACAATCTGCGGCATCTGCGCCAAGTCACCGAAAAACGGCATGATAATCATCGGCGGCGGAGTGCCACGCAACACCATCCAGTCGTCTGCCTTAGCCTCGAAGAAAGGCTTAGACTACGGCATCGTCATCACGTTAGACCGACCTGAAACAGGCGGCTTGTCAGGTTCAACGTTGGAGGAAACCGTGAGTTGGGGAAAAATGAAGGGGGAAGCCGACCACGTCATGGTCATCGGCGAAGCACTCATGGTGTTCCCATTCCTCGTGGCGTCTGTGACTGAACGGTTGGGGGGCGACTTCAAGCGAACCTCATTTATGCAGCTTGAAAAAGCCGCCGCAAAGGAGAATTGAAAACATGGTTGACAACGACGGAGAGTACTGCGGCAACTGTGACAGCCACAACAGCTACGAGTACCCCGTGAAGGTGTTCTGTTCAACTCGCTATGCTCAGAACAAAGATTCAATTGTGGATACTTTGTGGCACTGCGAAAGCTACAATCGCGTCAGCCAAGAATGCTACTGTGTTCGAGAAGCCATGAAACAAAGAAACAACGGCGATCAGACGCAACATTAAGGTTAAATATTGTGAACGATGTCTGTGTTGTGCCTAAAGCCCGGTGGTGTAGCGGCCAAGCATAGGGGCCTCTGGAGCCCTTGACGAGAGTTCGAGTCTCTCCCGGGCTACCACTGCATATACTCTTGTACACCATTTGGGGTTTTTTTGGGTTCTTTAACTATGGCTGTTTCAGGGGTTGGTTCAGAATCGGTCCCAAGCAAATTACAAAAAAGAGAATGTTTGAGAAACTAATACTTATTCAGTTCCGGACGGGGGTCTGCCCTCAGTGTTTTTCCAATTGGCTGGATTGCGGTCTTGGCATTTTGTAAATTTGCTAAGCTTAAGCCAAATGGGAAGTTTAGCTAAGAAATCCTCGGCACTTAACTCGTCATCTTCGTCAACGAAAATTACTTGAAGAGGCGATCCAGGTGGAAAGTTTCTCGCAACAAAATCCTTCAGTTTTGCAATGTTGACTGTTTTTGAAGCTAAAGGCGCAACTATGTTGTCATGCTTGACCTCAAAGGTCCCTTTTCGGTGGTTTGATTGTTTTCGCATAAGCGGAGGTTAACAATTGGAGTTTTTAAAATCGTTGTAAGGAGTCACTCTCAATTGGGCGATGGTGTTTCGTAGGTATCCTGCCAAACCTGCGACAAAACAACTGAAATTCCCAAAAAAGAAAAAGGGGAAGTATTGTTTTCAGTATAAAAGTGTACGTGGGAAGGCGGGTCCGACGGGAATTGAACCCGCGACCCCCGGATTAAAAGTCCGGTGCTCTAGCCTGACTGAGCTACGGACCCGCGCCAACTGTTGCGGCTATAGGAAAATGTGAAGGGGTTTTTTAGCGTTTCGATTAGAACTCTGCTAAAAAGGGTTGGGTGAGGGCTTTTTTAAGCTTTTAGGACGGTTGTCAGGAAGCTTTTGATTTTGTCGTTTGAGTTGAGGATTGTCTGTATTGTTCTTGCGCCTTTTTCGGTGAGTTTGTAGACTCTTTTGCGGTCGATCCAAACGCCCTCGACTAAGTCGTTTCTCTCCAGAGAATAGAGCAGCGAGTAGACTGTTCCTGAGCTTACGAGGAAGCCGAACCTGTTGTGGATGTACGAGATGGCGTCGTAGCCGCTTATGGGTCCGTTTTGCAGTTCGCTCATGATGATTGTGTCCATGAAGGTCTTGATGACTCTTTCATGCATTTTCTTGATGATTCTTGCTTCGGATTTTTCGCCGTTCACCGTTATAGTTAGCGCAACCATGCTTCAACACGCTCGGCATTCATTATTCACGTTTAAATATTTAAATTTTGTTTAAACCAATAATAAAATGTTATAACAAGAATAAACAAGTTTAAACAAGAAAGAGGCACAAACCAGCACATGCTTGGCACTTGACCCACACGCCAGAAACCTCTCTCCCAACGCCTTCCACCCAAACCAGCCCAAACCAAACTCCAAACCAAAAAATCAACCAGAACCAAGCCCTGACGCAGAGCCGTCCACCCCGAGGGGAGGGGTCTACTTTTTGAGCCAAAATCTCATTACAAAAAGCGCGGATTTTTCTCCCCGACCGAGGGGGAAGGGGTATAGTATTTACAACAAAATTTCAAAGTAAATATGGGCTTTCCATGCAGCAGGACCGATAGGGGGTACCCCCAATTTTACATCAAAAATCCAAAGTAAAATTGGAAGCTAAATCAAGTCTGTAAAGACAAAAAAGAAAAAGAAAGCTAAAGAATACGTTTATTCGGAGTGGCTATTGGAGTCGTTTGTTTCTGCTGCGGTTTCGTCTGCGTTTTGCTCTTGAGTCGTTTCCGTCTGCGCCGCATGGGGCGCCTCTAAAGGGTGGGCTGGAACTTGTACCTCCTCCACTATAACGGGCTCGATCACCGTGTCAACTTCTGGCTCTATCATTTTATCGAGCGTTGTTTCAACTTCTACGCGGGGGGCAACTTCAAAAGCGTCGATGGGCGCTTCAACTTCCGGCTCCTTAGGAGCTTCAACGACTTCTTCAACGGGGACGTCGATGACTACTTCAGTTTCAACTGCTGCTTCCTCGACGACTGGCGCAGGTTCAGGGGCTGCTGCTTCAACGGTTATGACGGGTTCTTCGTGGGCTGGCTCCGTTATGACGGGCTCTTGTGGGGCGATTTCAGGCGCAGGCTCAGTTATCTCGTGAATCTCTGGTTCTGCAGGGGCAATCGGAGCGGCTTCAACTGGAGCGACCTCGACGACTGGCGTCTCTACAGGCGCGGCTTCAACTGGAGCGACCTCGACGACTGGCGTCTCTACAGGCGCGGCTTCAACTGGAGCTTCAATGGGAGCAACTTCTGCGGGGGCGGTTTCGACTGGAGTCTCGATCACGGGCACTTCTATAGGAGCGGTTTCGACCGGAGTCTCGACGACTGGAGCTACTTCTGCAACTGGAGCGGTTTCTACGGGAGCTTCAACTGCAACAGTTTCGACGGGAGCGGTTTCAATTGGGGCGGCGGCTGTTTCTACCGGGGTTGCTTCGACGACGGCTGTGGTTTCTGCGGCAACGCTTTCAACGGGAGCTATCTCGGCCTTTGCTGCGTCGACAGGAATCTCATCTGGCGTTGTTTCAGCGGGCGCGGGCTCGATCAGCGTTGGTTCCACGACTGTTTCAACGGGGGTTTCAATCATGATTGGGGCAGGTGCGGGCGCGATGGTTTCTGGCGCCGCAACCTGGATCGCTGGGGCTGCTGGTTCCTGAACTGCTGTTGTTGCTGGGGAGGAAAGTTGGATTGTGACCTGCTTCATGGTGTTTAGTTCGGTTTTGGTTGTTTCTAGCCCTGTGGAGAGTAAGCCGATTTCTCTCTGGTAGATATCCTCGTCTATTTCTCCTGCTACATGCTGTATCTCATAGTTAGCGAGAAGTGTCTCCAACATCTTGAGTTGATTCTCCAACTCCTGAGTTTTCGACTGCATTCCTTCGATAAGTTCTTTCTGCTGCTTCTCTATGGCGGCGATGGCTGCGTTGATTTCGACGTAGAATGAGTCTCTTGTTGACTGCGAGATTTTGCCGCTTGTGTAAAGGTTGTCTAAGGCTAACTGCTTTTTCTTGGCAATTTCGTATTCTTCATTTAATTTCTTAAACGTATATTTCCATGAAATCAATTTTAAGGCACCAAACACTTTTACCTCAAAAGAGGAGATAACGTTTCTTAACATGCACGTATATCGGTAACTAATAAAATCGGCTTTTGAGCCAGCGAAATGGAAGATTTATAGTAAAATCCCACCATAGTTACCCACGTTTATTCATTGAAAAAGTAAAACATTTCTTCTTTCCGCCCCAGGTTATTGACATTTACCTGTCAATTGTGACAGAGAAAGAAAGCCATTATACATGCTTACATGAATCGGATTTGCCTCAAATTTACCATGCAAAGAGCACTCCAAAACAAGAAAAAGAGGCCTCTAAGCTTTCAACAGGGTCTGCAGCAGCTTGATGGCTGACCACGCCGCCAACGCGCTTGTATGCGGGTTGTCCGGGTGAGGGTCGTTCGCAAACCGCAGCGTCATCTCGCCGAATCGCCACTTCACGTAGATTTCATGTGTGTTCCGCACTACGGCTGGGTCAGACACGACGCGTACCTTCACCTTCGCGGGCTTAACTGTTAGCGCCAACGTTGCGGCAACATTCATTTCCCGCGGAAACTTCTTCGCGGCTTCCTCAGCCGCGCCCTCGTACATGACTTTTTCGACTTTGTTGTCAGCGCCGAAGGCTTTGGGGTTCTTGCGTGAAATCAAAGTGACCTCGTCGATTCCTGCCAAAGCAGCGCTGGATAAGGCATCCAAGCCGCCGACTGCGCCTGAGGGAACATGAACCCGGCTTAAGTCGACTTCCATATCGAGGAGTGCGCCAGTGCTCATGACTATGGTGTGGGCTCCGGAAGCGACAATTTTGGGGACAACTTCTTTGGCTGCCTGCTGTGAAGCTGCTTCCACTACAACCTTGGGTTTTTGGGCAAGCAATTCCTCTACGCTGGCGGCTACGGTCACGGGAAACTTCAGGGCGGCTTTGAGTCTCTGCGATTTCGAGGCGTCGATGTCGAAGGCGACGAGTTCGTCGCAGACTACGAGTTTGCGTTCGATTGCTTCAGCTAAGACTGTACCGATTGCGCCGCACCCGATCAAACCAACCTTCACCTTCAGTTTGCCACTCATTTTTCCGCCTCAAACTTTACATGTAACCATTGTGGTTGGGTAGGAAAACTAAACTTCACCTAAAAACATTATCCCAGCCCAGCGGGAAGTAACGCCAATCATTCTGTTGCTTTTCCACAAAAAGAAAAAAGGCTTTGGGTTGTTAGCCCAGTTTTCCATCGCTGTTTGTTTATCGGTTTCTTTCGCTTCGCACGAACAGGAATGTTCCAATCACGAAAGACGCTATTGAAATTGCAGCGATTATCACAAAATCAAGCAATGGGCTGTATAGGGCTATTCGGCTGTAGAATGGTGTGCCTTGATAGACTAATCCTCTGAGCAAATCAACCACGTAAGTCATGGGCATGGCATGTGATAGGGCGCTTAAGACGCCGCTGGATTTGCTTATCGGTATGAATGCGCCTGAGAGAAACATCTGAGCAAATGTGAACATAATTACGCCGCGATCCGCATTTTTTGGGCTGCTGCTAAATATGCTGGCAACTAACACACCGAGAGTTCCGCCTGATATGCAGATAAGTGGCGCCAACACAAGGATCCAGCCGATTGCTGACAGCCCGATGGATATGCCCATAATTGGGGCGATGATGACGAATGCGAAAAGCTGCAGTATACTTGTGATGCTGCCTCCTACGATTTTACCGAGTATGATTGAATAGCGCGATATTGGAGCTACAAAGATTTCCTGTGTGAAATCGTTTTCTCGGTCTTCGACAAGTGATGTGACGCTCAACATAGTGTTCATGGAAATTGTTGCGGCAACCATTCCTAAAAGCGCAAACTGAAGGTAATTGTACCCTAGACCGCCACCTAAGTTTTGCGCAATAACGCCACCCAGAATTCCCAGAAACAGAACCGGAAAGAGTAAGCTAAAAGCAAGCGAAGTCTTCCAATCCTTAAAGAACCGCAATACCTCTCGGGCGGCAATAACTACAATTGCGTTTAGGTCTTTTTGAAGTGGATTCATTAAAAAGTGACCTCCAGGGTTTTATTTTCGATTAAATCCATGTACGCTTCTTCAAGGGTCGGTGTATGGAGCTCCATGGAAGTTAGTGGCATCTTGATTTGTGCTAGAATTTGCTGTGGCGTTTGCTCCTCAAAGTAGATTTTGACCTTACCGTCCACCGTAGTCTCTGACTTAAAGTTCGCAATCTGGGAGCGTAGCATGCTTCGGTTTTCAGCATCTAAGACGAGGTACTTGCCGAGTAACCGGTTTTTCATCTCGCTTGGTGTTCCCAGAAAAATGATCTGTCCATGATTTACTATACATACTCTGTCAGCGTTTTCGGCTTCTTCGATGTAGTGCGTAGTGAGGAATATTGTGGTGTTTTGGTTTTTGGCTACTTTTCGTAAATAGATCCATAGATCTCTGCGGGAAACGGCATCTAAGCCTTGACTTGGTTCATCTAAGAACAGCACTTTGGGCTTATTCATTAACCCGCGGATGATTTCTAGCTTACGCTTCATTCCGCCTGAGAAGGTTTTAAGGGGTTTAAACAGGTCTTCGCGTATGCCCATAAACCCGGCCATCTCTAAAACCTGATTTTGATATTTCTTGGGCATAAGGCGAAAGAGTGGTTTGTAGGCATAAGTGCCGTAGAGGTTTACGTGCAAACGGATATTTTCTTCAGCCGATAGGTTGAGGTCTAAGCTTGGATTCTGGAAAATAATGCCTATGTTTTGGCGGACGTCTTTTGCTTTAGTGTTTATGTCATGGCCTTCGATTGTTACGTTTCCGCTTGTTTTTGCCAGTGTTGTGGTTAGGATTGATATTGTGGTTGTTTTTCCTGCTCCGTTGGGTCCGAGGAACGCGAAGAATTCGCCGGGGTTTACATCAAAACTGATGTTGTCTACGGCCGGTTTCTCAGTTTTGCGGTAGCGTTTGGTTAATTTTTCTACGTGTATGATTGACTGCATTTTTCAGTCCTCATTTATTTAACATTGTTAATGTAACTTAACATAGTTAAATAAATACTTAACTGTGTTAAATAATCAATTAACGTGGTTAAACATATAAACTGCCAACACCCAATCAACAGTAATGAAAACAAGAAAAACCAAGACGCCACACATACAACCTGACGCCGTCATAAAAGCGGCATTAGAAATATTAGACGCTGAAGGCCTAGAAAACGTAACCCTACGACGCCTCGCAGCAAAACTTAACGTGCAAGCCCCCGCCCTATATTGGCACTTCAAAGACAAATCAGACATCACCGACGACATGGCACAAGCCATACTAAAAAACGCAGGCTTAGACAGCATCACCCCGCCAGAGGACATAAACAACTGGGACGTGTGGTTAGCTGAGCTAATGCATCAGCTTAGGAACGCATTAATAGCTCACAGAGACGGCGGACGCGTAGTAGCTGGGGCAACTTTTGGACGAGCCTACACACTTGAAAAAATTGTGGTTTCAACCTCGAAAGTTCTCGAAAAAGCCGGATTTGATAGGCTCCACGCAAACATAGCCACAGGTACAGCAATCGATTATGTGTGGGGCTTTGTAATTGAAGAGCAAGTGGGAATGGCACCTCCAGCTTTCCTTTCAGCCGTCGCTCAGCCTGGCGAAAATCCAGTATTCCAAAATGCATCTGAAGAACACGCGTATTTAAGCTCAGTAATGGATGAATACCACAAAACCACCGCGACCAAAATTTTCGACTGGGGTTTACAGGCAATAATAGCCGGGCTAAAATCCAGTCTCAAGAGACCATAGTTTTTTGGTTCTGGGCTTCGTTTCGGAAGGCTAAAATAAAAGGTTGCTGCATTGGGTATTCTTGTAACAGTTCTCGGGGAGCTGGGAATGACCCGGCTGAGAGGACGGCTAAGTCGCTGTCGACCCTTAGAACCTGAACCAGGTAATACTGGCGGAGGGAAAAGAATGGAAACACAAATCAAACAACCAATTGAAAAATCAAATACTCTAATTCCAACCAAAATATTTGCAGAACTAATCGTTTTTGTCGCGTTGGCAGGCGCGTTGGCGCTGGTAAGCCATTTCTTCTTTGAGATGCCTCAGGGAGGAACCATCAACATCGGCATGGTACCGATTTTTTGGTTTGCGCTTCGAAGAGGACCCAAATGGGGCATATTCGCCGGTGCCGTTTTGGGCGTCGTTGACCTGTTCATTGAGCCTTTCGTAGTCAACCCATTCCAGTTCCTCTTTGACTACCCGTTGGCGTTCGCTTGCCTTGGACTTGCAGGGTTCTTCCGAAAACCTGCGGTTATTGGCCCAGTTGTCGGTGTGGTTGTCGGGGGCACGGGTCGTTTCTTGTCTCATTTCACTTCGGGAGTAATCTATTTCCCGCAATACGCACCTGCAGGTATGAACGTTGCTCTCTACTCAGCAATCTACAACGCCACTTACATGGTGCCAAGCATCGTGGTCTGCGCAATTGCCATTTTCTTGCTGGAAAGAAGCAAGACGCTAGATATGTTCAAGTAGGGTCAAGAAGATGGGGAAGCTCTCAAACAAAGAACTCAAAACACTCCTCGGCTGCATCAAGAAGGATCCCCGAGTCGTTATCCCGCCGATGATAGGGTACGATTCGGGAGTGCATGTCGTCAACGGCCAATACCTTGTGGTCGCTTCCGACCCGTGCACAGGCGTACCCGACGAGTGGTTCGGCTTCCTCCTTGTCAACTACGCCGCCTCAGATGTTGCATTGTCTGGCGTCAAGCCTGAGTACTGCACCATCAACTTGCTCGGTCCGCCTGCGACTCCCGCGGAAGTCTTCCAGAAAATCATGAAGCAGACGTGCCAAGCTGCTGACGAGTTGGGCATTGCGATTGTGAGAGGTCACACGGGCAGGTACGACAGTCTTCGGGGTTTGATGGGCGTCGCCACGGTTTACGGGACGGCGCAGTTGGAGACGCTGGTGACGGCTGGAAACGCCAAAGCAGGCGACTTGATTTTGTGCACGAAACCGCTTGGTTTAGAGACGATAATCAATTTTGCGTTGACCAACGTGAACCTTGCTCAGGAACTTTTTGGGGCAACCCCGCAAGCAAAACTTGCCAAACAGGTACGCCTGGAGAGCTGCGTTCATGAGGCACTCAGACTGGCGCAGACGAGGGCGGTACACACGATGCATGATGCCACCGAAGGCGGCTTAGTTGCGGCGTTGAACGAGGTTGCTGAGGCATCAAACGTCGGCTTTCGGATAGATTGGGAAAAAATCCCTGTGCCAAAGGAAGTGTTGGCTTTGCAGACCCATTTCGATTTAAGCGATGAGCAGGTGCTGGCGATGTCTTCGACTGGAACAGTTTTAGCGGCGGTTGATCCGCAGGGCAAAGAGAAAGCGGAGGCGGCGCTGCGTCAATGCGGGTTGACGGCGCATTTCATGGGCGAATTCACAGAAAACAAGGATCGGGTCTGCGTTAAGTCAGGGAAGGAAACTCCTTTTCCCACGCTTTCCAGCGACCCATACAGCCTGGTAATGTATGGCAAATAGCTTACTTTTTAAGTTCTGACAGGACGAAGTTGACGATTTCTTCTGCGATGTTGACTTTCGCCACCACTTGGAGCCCTTTCCAACCCGGCTGACTGTTAACGTCAACGATGCGTGGTCCTTCAGGTCCTTCCAAGATGTCGACGCCCGCGATTTTGCAGCCTACCGCCTTAGCCGACTTTATGGCCAAATCTTCGAATTCTTTGCTGATTGTTGCTGGTGCAGGTTTGGCTCCTCGGCTGTAATTGGTTTTCCAACCTTCTGCCACGCGCCGCATTGATGAGACAACCCGGTCGCCGATTACAAACGCGCGTATGTCTGAGTGACCGTGAGGTACGAACTCCTGCATGTAGATGACGCCGTGGTGGAAAGTGATAGCTTTGAAAATCGTGTCAGCAATGTCTACGTCGTTGACTCTGGTTGCGCCTTGTCCACGTGAGCCAAAGATGGGTTTGACGACGACATCACCGCCCAACTCGTTGAATGCCTTGATTGCTTCGTTGACGCTCTCAGTGGCTAAAGTCCTCGGTACAGGGACGCCGATGTCCTCAAGCAACGCAAGAATATCATATTTGTCAACGCAGTGCTCAATCGCCGTCGGCGGATTCACCATGTAAAAGCCTTGGCGCTCAAGCTTGTAGAGCATGTCCATCCTGAAAACCAATTCCTCGAGCGAGCCGCGTCCGATGGGGCGGATGATGAGCGCGTCTAAATCGTCGAGCAAACTTGTACCGTTGACTTTGAAGTAGGGCTTGTAGGCTAGCCTTGCGACGAGCCGTGGGAAAGTAAAGCATTCATATGGAATGCCGCGCTTGGTTAATGCTTCCCGAACCTGGGTGCTGCTCCAGGCTTCAGGGTTCCGTGTCATAATTCCGAATTTCAACGGGGATCTAACCTTGTTTGTTGTACGGAAAGTGCTTAATGGCTTTTGCTCTTAAAGTTTCTTGGGCAAAGCATGCAAAAGACAGAGTAAACCGCCTAGAGTTTTGGCTTTCAGAAGCGCAATTTGTCTCTCAGGACTACACTTATGTGCTCCTCGTTTTTGCCTATTTGATCGCCTATGAATGCCCCTGCGGCCAGGCAAATTATGAGACTCGTTATGGCGAAGAAACCGGTGCCTATCGCGCCACCTATTTGCGGTGTAAGCCCAGCTTTGCCCAATGTAATCACGGTTGCTGCCCAGATGCCGAAGCCGATGATTGATGCGCCGGCAAAGTTGAATACTGCTCGTCTAATGGGCGAAACTGTGGAGACGCTGAAATTGAGGTAGTATGCGAAGCCTATTATGGAGAGGACACTTGCCAGCAGCATCACTATTGCCGGCGAAGAAACCTTCTCGGAGAAGCCGAAAAAGATGCCAAAAGCAACCATCAACAGCGTGAGCACCGCCCAGTAGGATTTCCTTGAGGTAATGCCCGGCTGCTTGGGTTGATTCTTGCCCCGGGCATTCTTGGGCTTGGCGTTTTTCGGCTTGGTTTTCGATTGGCTTTTAGGCATAGCTAATCTGACTGCGGTCTTGCCCTTATTAGTTTTTCACAAGAAGCCGAGGCAAATTTTGGATCAACCTTGCAGCTGGCTATTTTACTCTTTCAAGCCGCAGAGAATTCAACAAGAGCAGCATCGTGACTCCGTCGTCGCCTGCAATCACGGTTGCCAGCAGCCCAGTCACGCCGAGGACGCCCAACGCGCCCAGAATCAGTTTTATCACCAGCGACGCGGCAATGTTTTGTTTTGCTATGCCCATAGTTTTGTCGCTCAGCTTAATCAAGTAGGGAATCTGCGCCAACTCATCCTTAACGAGCACGACATCCGCTGATTCCAATGCGACATCGACTCCGGCGGCGCCCATTGCTACACCGACGTCAGAGATGGCAAGCGCAGGCGCATCGTTGACGCCATCTCCCACCATCGCCACAAGCCCATCTTTTCCCTTCATCTCCTCAATGCACTTCAATTTGTCTTCAGGGAACAGTTCTGAGTAGACTTCGTCGATCTGCAAAGTGGCAGCTGTTTCCTTGGCGATTTCGCTTCTGTCGCCTGTGAGCATCGCTGTTTTGATGCCGTTCTTTTTCAGGTCGCTTATTGCTTTTAACGCATCTTGCCGAACTTGGTCTACGACGCAGACAGTCGCAAATCCTTCTTTGCCGACGCTGACACAGACTGAGGTGTGCGTGTCGGCTTCGTCGATTGCCATTGCTTCCTCGCAGTTGCATTCAAACTGCTTCATGAGCTCGGTGTTTCCGACTGCCACAAAGTTGCCGTTAACGTTGCCGATTATGCCTTTTCCTGCGACCTCCGTGACGTCTGTTACCTTGTACTTGCTAAGGTCTATGCCTCTCTCCGTCGCCCGCCTCACTATGGCTTGAGCTACGGGGTGGTTTGAGAATTGGTCAAGAGCTGCCGCCATCGCTAAGGCTTCTTGTTCGGTTCTGTGCGCGAGTCTCACCTCATGGACAGAGGGTCTGCCCAGCGTCAAGGTGCCTGTCTTGTCGAATACCACACGTTTGACTTTGGCGAGTTTTTCAACGTAGATTCCGCCCTTAATCAACACGCCTCTTCGGGCAGCGATTGTTATGGCTACGAAGACGGTTGCGGGAACCGAGATGATGAAGGCGCTTGGGCAGGACACAACGATTAGGATGAGAGAGCGGTACAGCCAAGTGTCGAAGGAGGCTCCGAAAACAAGCGTGGGCACTATGGCGGTTAAAGCTGCAATGGCGATGACTATGGGAACGTAGATCTTTGCGAATCGATCTACAAGTTTTTCCACAGATGCCTTATGTTTGCCTGATTCGGATACAAGCACCATTATTCTTGAAACAAGGGTTTCGCTGGCTTTCTTGGTGACAGCTATTTTTAAGACCCCACTCATGTTCATGGTGCCTGCGTAAACGCAGTCGTTCAGTTTCTTCGTAACTGGCACCGATTCACCCGTAACCAAGGCTTGGTCAACATGGGAAAACCCGTCGACAACATTGCCGTCTAAGGGAATTCGTTCGCCTGGCCTAACAAGAAGAACCATGTTTGGCTCAACATCATTAACAGCTACGGTTTTTTCCACGCCATCAGCCACTACTCTGGCGCGGTCAGGCATGAACTTCGACAGCTTCTCTACTGTTCGACGTGCCCTGTCCTCGATATAGCCTTCGAGATACTCGGCAATGGAGTAGAGGAACAGCACGGTTGCCGCTTCAAAAAACGCGTGCAAGTACAATGCGCCCAGCGCCGCCACAGCCATCAAGAATTCAACTGAGAATCTTTTTTCTACAACCAGATCCTTTAAGCCTGTGACGCCGATGTAGATTGAAGCGAAAAGAACGACGACGTAGTACAGAACCACGCTGAGGCTGGCTTTCACGTTTACGAGCGGGATCGAGAAGTTCAGCGGCACTCCTGAGTAGAAGAGGTCAAGTAGCCCGCCTATTGCGATGGTTAAGCCGAGAAGAACTGCGAAGGTGACTATCACGCGTCTGTCTTCGTGTTCTTCCTCTTTTTGCTGCAGGGTCTCTACGCAGGATTTATCGTCAGAAGACATTGTTTACCTGTTAGAGAAAATTAGCCAGTAAATATTAAGGTGCTTGTGAAAAAACCGGCGCTTTTTATTAAGCGCCAGTCTTAAGGAAGAAATTGCTGGTAGACTGGGTGCCCCTTGAAACGCAATGTGGTTTCGGATCTTTCTATGGTTCCGCTGGGCAGCCGCATGCAAATCGAGTTGACAATTGCGCCGTTGGGAACCATTCTTACGCCGTCCAGCAGTTCTCCTTTGGTTACGCCTGAGGCGGCAAACACGAGTTCTTTGCCTTTTGCCAGTTCATCCTGATTGTACGTTTTGTCCACGTTGACCCCTGTTTTCTTGAGGCGGCTCAGGCGTTCGGCGTCGTCTTTTTTGTCGTTCCAGACTTTGGCAAGCATTGTGCCGCCCAGAATCTTCACTGCTGTTGCAGCTATGGTGGCTTCGGGTCCCGCGCCGGCGCCGATTAACATGTCTACTCCGCTGTCCGGCAAGCAGCAGACTACTGCGGCTGCGATGTCTCCGTCTGGGATAAGCAGGATTCGCACGCCCAGCTTGCGGAGTTGCGCGAGGATTTCGTTGTGTCGGTCACGTTCAAGCATGATAACCGTGAAGTTAGATAAAGGCAACCGTTTTTCATTGGCTATTGTACAGACGACTTCTTGAACGGACATGTCCATGGAAATCTTGCCCAGCGCGTGGTAGTCCGCGGCAATCTTGTAGTAGTAGCCGTCATCGGGCAAAACTTGGAAGCATCCTGCAGGCGCGCATGCCAACGCTGAAATCGCGTCTTTCCTGCCCTTGCTTGCGGCTGTGGTTCCGTCAACTGGGTCAACGATGAATTCGACTTTTGGGCCGCCGCCTGTTCCCACTTTTTCGCGGCGTTCAAAAGACGGCGCGTGATCTTTGGGTCCTTCGCAGCAGATTACTTCGCCTTCAACATCGGTTTGAGCAAGGACGGCTCTTGAAAACTCAACCGCCTTCGCATCGATAAGGTCGCAGTCGCCCTGCCCGACGTGCAAAGCGGCGCCAACCGCACCCGCAACGGTGATTCTTGTTAATGATGGGGCTAAAGCTCTAAGAGAAACCAACATTTGACACCTCATAGTGGTTTGATGGTATCTTGGTTACCGGCCAACCAATATATGTTTTACCTAATTTCGCTTGTTTTCAAGCCAGATGGTTTTCCGATTTTCCCAGAAAAGCAGAAAAATCAACAACTAAACACAGCTTCAGCCACCCGTCATGAGTGACATTATGATAACGTTGTCGCCGTCCCTTAGGGGCGTGTTAATGCCTTGCAGTTGATCCATCAAAACGCCGTTGACCATGGTGACGAAGGTGGGTTTCATCTCTTTCTGCGCAGGGTCATAAACCTCGTTAGTGAAGGGCTTGCCGTATTTTTCAGCGACACCACAGAGAAGGTCCAACAGGGACGAGGTCTCTTTCAAAGCGAATTCGTCCAGGCTTGTCTTGGTAAAGCTTTTAACCAAGCTTAGGTAGTGAACCTTAACTTTCATATTTGCCCCATCCACTGCAACCAATTATGGGATTGAATCAGCCGCCTCATATGTCTTTTCCGTGAAAAACCCTTTTTCACACGCAAAAACCTGAATGTATAATGATGATTACCTACCCATTTAAAGCATTAGAACTACGGTTTAGCCATAAATTTCAAAAACAAAACCCATTAACTTAATATACTTTTCAACTGACTAATTAGCTAAATTCAAAGGGAGAGGAACACGGTTTGCTCGGTTACGCAGGAAAGATCCTACGCGTTAATTTATCCACAGGCAAAATAACTTTTGAAAAACTGGACGAGGAAACAGCTAAAAAATACATAGGCGGCATCGGCCTCGGTATGAAGCTGTGGCTCGCCAACTCGAAGGCAGGCATTGACCCCTTCAACCCTGAAAATCCGCTTGTTCTGGCGGTCGGTCCAGTCGCGGGAACGATGTTTCCCACAGGCGGAAACGGACACGCCTTCATATCGAAATCACCTGAAACAGGCTTTCTCGGAGAAGCAGTGAGCCACGGAACCTTTGGAGCCGAAATAAAAAGAGCAGGCTTCGACGCCATAATCTTGACTGGGAAAGCGGAAAGACCAGTTTACTTGTGGATCGATGATGAGTCGATCCAGTTGCTTAATGCAGAAGAAATTTGGGGCAAATCGCCTTCCGAAACCGAAGATGCTCTAAAAGAGGAACTTGGCGACTACTACGTCCGCGTTGCATCCATCGGGTTAGCAGGCGAAAAACAAAGCAAAATCGCCAACATAATAAACGAGAAAACCCGTGCCGCTGGAAGAACAGGGCTCGGCGCAGTCATGGGGTCAAAGAACCTTAAAGCCATCGCTGTCCGAGGAACAAACGACATAGTCGTCGCGAAGCCAGAAGAATTCATCGACATGGTGAAGGAATTCCACGAAAGAATGAAAGGCCCAGCGGCGCAGAAGTACCGCACCTTAGGCACCGCGGAAAATGTCAAGATCCAAAACGCGCTGCATTGTCTACCCACACGCAACTACAACAACTCGTATTTTGAGCACGCGGAGAAGGTGAGCGGTGAAGTTCTCAACGAGCGGTACATCGCAAAAATAATTGCCTGCAACTCATGCGCAATGAGATGTGAGCACGAAGCCGTAATCCACGATGGACCATACAAGGGAGTAATGGCGCGTATGGAATACGATAACATCTGGGCGCTCGGCCCGAATTGCGGCGTAGACAAACTTGACGCAATAATCAAAGCCGCTGAACTCTGCAACTACTACGGCTTGGACGCACAGAGCACAGGTGTAACCGTCAGTTTCATAATGGACTGCCATGAAAAGGGAATTCTATCCCATGACGAACTTGGCGGAATCGACGCACACTTCGGCAACGCAGAAGCACTCTTGCAGCTGATAGAGAAAATCGGCAGACGCGAAGGAATCGGCGAGATCTTGGCAGACGGCGTGAAAGCAGCCGCAGCCAAAATCGGCAAAGACTCAAACAAACTCGCCCAAAACATCAAGGGCCTAGAAGTCACAGGCTACGATTTACGTTGCCTAAAGACGGCCGCGTTAGGATTTGCAGTTTCCTTCCGTGGAGCTGACCACAACAGAAGCGGCGCCTATGCCTTCGACATGTCAGGCAAAGTTGACCGCCTCAAGGCCGAGAAGGGCAGAGGCAAGTTAGTAAAGGATTCCGAAGACGTCTTCTCCCTGATTGATTCGCTTATCATATGCAAAAACGCAAAAGGCACCCTCTACAAGGAGCTACCTGACATGGCAAAGCTTTACACTCTGGTGACAGGTTACGAGATGACCCCGCAGGAACTGGGCGTCACTGGCGAGCGGATAAACACTCTTGCAAGGCTAATCAACATCCGCGAAGGATTAAGCCGCAAAGACGACACGCTGCCATGGAAGGTCATGAACCAGCCAATTTCAGACGACGGCCCAGCAAAAGGTGCAGTGGTCACCCAAGAAGAGCTCGACCTTCTGCTTGACGACTACTACCTTGCACGCGGCTGGACAGCCGACGGAGTGCCAACAAAAGACCAGCTTACCAAGCTTGGACTGGAAGAATACTCGAGTATAACTGAAGGGAAAGAGGCGTAAGAAAATGGTTAAACTTCACGAACGAAAATTCGTTTCAGTTGACCCAGAAAAATGCGTAGGCTGCCAAATCTGCGAGTACGCCTGCTCATTCACCAAAGAAAAAGCATTCAACCCGCTGAAGTCCCGAATACGCGTGGTGCGTGTTAACCAAGTTGCAAACATGTCAGTCACATGCAGACTCTGCGAAGAACCAGCATGCGTGGCAGCTTGCCCGCGGGATGCGCTCTCACAGTCAGAGGATACGGGAAACGTGGTTCTTGACAAGGACAAGTGCAACGGCTGCGGATGGTGTATCGAAGCATGCGACTACGGAGCCATAATGCTGCATCCTGAAACCAAAGTTGTCTACGTCTGCGACCTCTGCAGAGACAAACCAGACGGACCTCAATGCGTCAAATGGTGCCCTGAAGAAGCGTTGACGCTGGTAACAAGCGACGTGCTGGCTCAGAAAGCAAGAATCAGCGCCATCAAGAAGCTCTTCCAAGAGACGCCAGAAAAAATAAGTTAAGAAAAGAAAAAGGGCAAATAGCCCTCAATTTTCCTATTTCACTATTTAAGGCTTCGACGGGTTGAAATTCGTTTTCTAAAAAACAATTACACCACGCCTTCCGCGTTTTAAAAAAATAATTCTTCTCTGAGATTCACAATTAATATAAAGAAAAGCAAAACAAAATACAGCAATACAGCGGCGAGATGTTATGAGCATTCAGCAGTTGCTTCCGAAGTGTCCCGTTTGCAGTTCAACGAGCGGCTACGAATTGTCAGGCGTTGTCGGAAAATATGCCAGTTGCCCACAGTGTCAGACAAAGTGGCGGCTGCATATGGAAAAAGAGCAACTGATCGGCTTGACCCTTCATGAATTGCCGAAGAATGGCGCTGGCCTCTTCAAAGTAGCCTCAACCAACGGGCCGCTGTTTATAGAGATCGGCAAACCCATAGCCCTAAGCTTCTGGCAAAACCTCAAGTTGGACGACGAAATCGACTGGGAATACCTGTCAAGATCCGTGGATCCTACCATCCTGACCTGCGTCATAATCGACAAGTCAGAGCTGATTCGCCACTATTGGACAGGCAACCGTTTAGTGCAGAATCAGACGCCGCAGGTTGGTCCCGCAAGAAAAACTATTGTTTTCCAATGGGGCGCTCTTCTGCTTACAAGTCGAAGGCTCATCTGGCTGGAAAAGCGGCAGATAGGCGTGTGGAAACCGCAATTCCACTATCAAGTCGCCATCGACATGCCGCTAGAAACCGTGAAGAGCGTGTCGGCTGAGAGCGGGGACAGCGGAGACTGGGACAGGACGAGAAAAGTCCAGATAGTTGATGTTAACGGCGAAAAAACCTTTAACCTGAAAAGCGCCTATCAAGAACTGCTTAGACCCATGGTTGAAAACACAATCAAACTGCGCAGGGAAGAGATAGAAGCTGAAAAAAGAAAGGACAAAATCCACGTTATGCTGGACTTCTCCTTCTTGAAGTCAATCATGGAGAAGGGCGGCTTGACGATGCAGGTGCTTAAATGCCCTGAATGCGGGGCGTCAGTTGAGTTTCCGAAGAGCGGCAACCAGACGGTGTGCAGCCACTGCGGAAAAACCATCTACGCTCAAGACATATTCGAAAGAGTGAAGGGGCTAATATAGCAGTATCCGAGGCATCGGACATACAGATATACGGATTGATACTTGGAAAAACAGCAAAACTCTTTCGTGCCACATAGAGAAGCAAAACATACTTCAGCTTAATTTAAGCCCTAAACCAAAAAAGCAACTCGAAACAAGCCCTGATGTAGATGCGTCTACCCGAGGGGGAGGGGGTCTACTCTTTACATCAAGAAACAGTTGTAAAGAGACTTGTTTTTCCTTGCTCTGTTCGAGGGGAAGGGTATCTACTATTTACATCAAAATCTCCGTGTAAATAGCTGATTTCTATGCAACCGAACCGATAGGGGTACCCCCATTTTTACATCAAAAACCCAATGTAAAAATGGTTTCCGCGCAGGTCAGCTTTTTGTGACGCTGTCCCTTCCCGCTTGGAACGCTTTTAGGTTTACGTTGATGTATTTCTCTTTGAGTCTGCCCGCGATGGCTTGTTGGAACGACTCTGGCTTTATAGGCACCTGGGGAAGCGCCGACAGTGCTCCCAGCAGGATGGTGTTGACGACGAGCGGATTCCCAAGTTTGGCGGCTATCCCTGCCCCGTCGACTTCATGCACCCCGGCTTTGTCCCTGAGAATCTGCATCAACTCGCTCTCCTTCTTGGGTTTAACGTCGGAGCTAACTATGCACGGTTGAATGTACTTCATGTTGACGACGATATCGCCGCCCCGCTTAAGCATCGGCAGCGCCCGCGCGGTCTCAAGGATCTCGAAGCCGACCAAAACGTCTGCTTTGCCTGCCTCGATCAGCGGCGACTCAACTTTTTCGCCGATCCTAGCGTAAGCCACGATCGAGCCGCCCCTCTGCGCCATTCCGTGGACTTCAGCTTTCGCCACGTCCCAGCCATCTTGGATCGCTGCTTCACAGTAGATGTCACTTAAGACGACGACGCCTTGACCGCCGACACCACTGAAAACCGTGTCGAGACGTGTCACTTTTCTTTCCTCCTGACGGCTCCGGATGGACAAACCAATTGGCAGACACCACAACCATAGCACAAGGCCGCGTCGATCTCGACATGCCCGTTTACTTTGTAGATGGCCGGGCAGCCGAAGGCTTTGGTGCAGACCTCGCAGTCGTTACATTTCTCCGAGACCTCGAAGGGCTTGCCGCGTTCAACCAGAAGTGGACATGACCTCTTTGATATGACGACTGATGGACCATCATAATCAACTATTCTTCTTATCGCCGAAATGGTGCCTTCGATGTCATAGGGATCAACGATTTCGACACAGTCTATCCCAAGTCCCCTCACAGCATCTTCAAGCTTTAAGATTTTGGCGTCCGTGCCCATCGCGGTTTTTCCCGATGCTGGAGTAGGCTGATGACCCGTCATCGCGACAGTGCTGTTGTCCAAGATGACGACGCACACGTTGGCCTTGTTGTAGACAATGTTCATGAGCCCAGGCATACCCGCGTGGAAAAACGTGGAGTCGCCGATAACCGAGAAGACTTTGTCGCGTACGCCTGCATGAACCATGCCTGCAGCCTGCGAAATCCCAGCGCCCATGCAAAGGCAAGATTGAACCGTGCTTTCAGGCGGCAAGACACCGAGAGTGTAGCAGCCGATGTCGCCAGTAACTATTTTGTCGTTTGAATTCCCAGCTAAGCTCAGGGCGCCCTCAGGGCAGAAAGAAATGCATTTTGGATCGCCACTACATAAGTCGCAGATCGCGGCTTTGCGCGTGCGGGAATTCATCGTTATCGCACCGTACTCGCAGGCTTCAATACACCATGGACAACCCTTGCAATTACCTTGGTTAACCTCTATTGCTCCTGTTTGGCTGGACCTAGAAAGGGCCTTTTCCGGGCAAGCTGTAATGCAGGGAGCTCTAACACAGCCCTTGCAGGTCACTGCAGTGTTGAAAGTTTGGTTAATTCTTACGGAGCGGATGCGCGATTTCAGCGGGTTGAAAACTCGCTCTTTCTCGTAGGAGCAGATGTACTCGCAGATGTTGCATCCGACGCATTTCTCGTTGTCGCAGCTAACGTGCTGGTTAACCATGTTCAAGGCGTAGTAAAACGCCCTGTGAGGACAACCTGGACAAAGGGTCGGCGGTCTAGGTTGCAGGTCCAACTGTTGAGGCGGCTCAGCCCTATCTGTTAATCCTATGGTCGACAGGGCTTGACGAACCTTGTCGGGGGTGAACTCACCGATTTCCTCCAGTTCCAGTTGGTTTTTGCCCTGAACTGGCAAGCCCAACCGTTGGATGTTCTCTTCAAGGTAAGGTCTGAGCTCTTCTATGACGATGATTTTCTTTACTTTTAGAGCAAACCTTTCAACAATTTCTCTGGGGAAGGGATTAACGAAGCCGAGTTTCAGCCAAGAGAACTTTTTCGCGTCAAGCACTGACCGGGCATAGTAGTAGCCTACGCCGCTTCCTATAATTCCGATTTCGCTACGGTTGTCCTCGATAACGTTGAACTTGGAGTGGGTGACAAGCGTTTTTGCCTCAGCCATTTTAACCTCTAATACCCTGTGCTGCCGAATCGCGTTCGCTGGAACCATAACCCATTTTGAGCCCTGCTTGTCAAACTCAGCCTTACGATTTAGACTCTGCAGTCGACCAAGTTTCACACGAGCCTTCCCATGAGCCACCCTTGTCGTCAAACGCAGAATCACTGGCAAATGCAGCCTTTCGCTCAGTTCAAAGGCTTCCCGCGCCATATCCAAGGCTTCCTGCGGGTTCCCAGCGTCCAGCAAAGGCAGCTTCGAGTGGACAGCGAAATATCGTGTGTCCTGCTCGTTTTGGCTGCTGTGCAACGCGGGGTCGTCGCAGACGGCGATAACCATTCCGCCTTCGACACCAGTATAAGCCAATGTCATGGCGGCGTCAGCGGCAACGTTCAAACCCACATGCTTCATGGAAACAATAGACCGCACGCCAGCCATAGAAGCGCCAGCCGCAACTTCCGTAGCAACAATCTCGTTTATGCTCCATTCAGCGTAGACGCCAAACTCCGTTGAGACTTCAGCAAGAGCCTCTAAAATTTCAGTAGCCGGAGTGCCAGGATAAGAAGCAGCAACCTTAACGGCGGCTTCTACCGCACCTCTAGCGACCGCTTCATCACCGTTAAGCAAGGCAAAACAGCCGGGCTTATCTGCTGCAATTTTAGGGGTCATATGTTTAATCCTTTACATTTTGCCCTTGCGCAGGTCCTGAACTCTCTTCGCTTTTCCTTCTGTCCTCGGCAACTCGCCAGGCTTGACAATTTCTACGTCAGCCGTGATGCCTGTAACAATGTGAATTTGTTTTTGTATGCCGTTCTTCAACGCAGTTGTGTCTACTTTGGGGTCCTTGGCGGCTTTGTCTGATAATTCAACTTTGACGACAAACGTGTCTAACGCGCCTGGCCTATCAACCACGATGAGGTATTGCGTGGCAAGCTCAGAGAAGCACATGACCGCGTACTCAACTTGAGATGGGAACACGTTTACTCCGCGGATAATCAGCATGTCGTCGGATCTTCCGTGGACTCGCATCATTCTGGCGTGTGTTCGACCGCATGCACACTTCTCTGTTTCTATGGTGGAGATGTCTCGGGTTCTATACCTAAGCATAGGCAGCCCCATCTTCGTTAAGCCTGTAAAGACCAGTTCGCCTTCCTCGCCAGGTGCTAGAACTTCACCTGTGTCCGGGTCAATGGTTTCCACTATGAAGTGGTCTTCCCAAATATGAAGCCCATTTTGCTCGGGGCATTCAACTGCGACGCCTGGTCCGCAAAGCTCAGTTAAGCCATAAATGTCAAAGGCTTTTATGCCGAGGTCCTGCTCTATCCGCTCACGAATCTTATCTGACCAAGGTTCAGCGCCGAAAAGTCCCATCTTGAGTTTAAGGTCTTTCCTTGGATCTACACCTTCTTGAGACATGGTCTCAGCCAGATAAACCGCGAAGCTCGGGGTACAAGCCAAAATAGTCACGCCAAGGTCTTTCATGAGTTTGATTTGGCGCTGGGTCATTCCGCCGCTTGCTGGAACAATTTTCGCTCCGACCTTTTGTGCGCCGTAGTGTAAGCCTAAACCGCCTGTGAACAAGCCGTATCCGTAGGCGATATGGATAGTGTCTTGACGTCTCCCCCCCACTGTGTAGATTGACCGCCCCACAAGCTCACTCCACACATCTAGGTCATGCTTAGTGTAGGCGCCAACAATTGGGTTTCCCGTGGTTCCGCTTGACGCATGGATTTCGACAATTTCGTCGGATTTAACAGCCAGCATACCGAACGGGTAAGTGTCTTTCAAGTCGTTTTTTACGGTGAAAGGAATCTTCTTCAGATCGTCAAGTGAACGTATGCTGTCAGGTTTCAACCCTGCGCCGTCGAGTCTTTTCCTGTAAAATGCACTGCTTTCGTAGCAGTGTTTTACGATGATTTTCAACTCTTTAAGTTGAAGCTGCTTAAGTTCTTCAGAAGGCATTGTCTCGATTTTTTTGTTCCAATATGTTGCGTCTACCATATATGCGCCCCTCTCTCGGGACCTTAATCAGACACCAATTCATGCGACTATTAGATAAAAGTTCCCCAGATTCAACAAAAGTCCCCCTTTTTCCTCATGTGCTCATTTCTTACCGATAGATAAGCACATGCTCTCGTTAAACCGAACATACCTACAAAAACCTAAAGCGCTTACTTTTCCTCACACATTTTTTGGAAAGCCGCGCTCCACTGGTCCTTCCATAAGTTGTGCCGCTTGAAACCACTTACTTGCCGTATTTGAGTCTTAACTTGGCTTTTTCGATCTTTCCAGTGGGATTGCGCGGCACTTTGTCAAAAATAATTTTGCGCGGTCTTTTATACTTCGGCAGCAGACCTTCAATAAAAGTCATGATTTCTTCTTCAGCCAAACTTTCCCCAGATTTAACATCGATGACCGCACCGATTATTTCTCCCAAACGCTCATCCGGAATGCCAATCACTGCCACGTCATATACTTTAGGATGGTTATGAATGGCATCTTCAACCTCAATTGGATAAATATTCTCACCGCCAACAATAATCAGGTCTTTCTTACGGTCAACCAGATAAACATAGCCGTCTTCATCAATGCGCGCCAAATCACCCGTATGAAGCCAGCCATCAACGATGGTTTTCGCGGTTAGTTCAGGATTCTTGTAATATTCACGCATCACACCATCGCCCTTGATGCATAGCTCACCAACCATCGACTGCGGAATATCACGGTTGTCATCTACATTCACGATCTTAAGCTGCCAACCATAGCCGACTTTGCCTACGGCGCCAGCCCTGAAGTCATTGTCCAGTCCCAAGTGTACTGGTCCAGGTCCAGTCGATTCACTGAGCCCATAATTATTGTCGTAGGCCATAGTGGGAAAATAATCCCGCCAGTGCTGCACAAGAGCGGGGGGCACCGGTTGAGCACCGATGTGCATCAAACGCCATGATTTCAAGTCGTAATCTTTCAGCAGTACTTCACCTTTGTCGAGAGCTACCAAGATGTCATGAACCCATGGGACTAGCAGCCAGACTATGGTCCCGCGTTCCTTACTTACTGCATCTAGCGCGTTTTTCGGACTGAACTCAGTTAAGATGGTGCCCTTAGCTCCTGAGATCAGGCTACCGAACCAGTGCATCTTAGCGCCGGTGTGATATAGAGGAGGCAGCAGAATAAAATTGTCGCTGTGAATCTGGTGATGATGCATTTGCTCAACCTTGGCTGCAAAACTCATGTTTTTATGAGTTAAGAGAACAGGTTTGGGATCTCCTGTAGTGCCAGACGTAAAATATAAGCCGCACTTATCTCTGGACGTCAACTTAATTCTGGGAGCATCAGCGCTGTCGGTCTTTAAAATATCCTCATAACTATTCATGCCTGCCGGAAGATTGGGCCCCACATAAACAAATTCTTTAATGCTTGGCAGTTTCACTTCCTGAACAGTCTTCAGGAAAAAATCCTCGAAAATAATCGCTTTGGCTTCCGCAATCTCACTGCAGAATCTAAAATCCTGAGCGTTGAAACGATAATTTAGAGGCACCGCCCAAGCACCAGTCTTAATGATGCCAAAATAAGCTACCAGCCAAGAAATAGAGTTACGCATCCAGTGGATTACTTTATCGTCTTTTTTAATTCCTTTTCGCAGTAAATAATTGGCGATGCGATTAGCTTCCTCGTCGAACTCTTTCCAGGTAATTTGTCTCCGGTAGCTATGGCTGGGTGTAAGCTCGATTAATGCCACATCATTGGGATATTTACGGGCATTTTTTTCAAGCATTTTCACTATCGTAAGCATGAGCATAATTCGACTCATCTCTCTCTTTTTAAGCACACGCTTTGATACCTTAATAAAATAGCGAGAATTTTTCCTAATTGCGGACTAAACAGCGCAAAAAGCACTCACATAGCCAGCAGAGCAAAGTCTCCGCCTTCATCTTCGCTGTACCTCGATAGGCCTAACACGCCTAAGGAAATTGTTCACAGTGCCACTGCGAAGGCGCTTTCCCAAAATGTGGAAAATAATGATACGTCAAGGTTTAGATAGTAGGGCATAATAACAAAGAAGAAAGACATGAGAATATGGTCATGTAAGAGGCGGTTGCAAAGTCTTATTAGCGCAAACTCGTGTATCACACACTCAGGACTGACCGCGATTCAATTGGGGAAGTTGCTTGTCAATCGACAGCTTAATTGTTGGAATAATCAAGAATGGGGAAAAAGCAAAGTTAGCAATTCTAAAGGAACTCACTATGAGTGATGCTGACTGGTTTGATCTTTCCGAAAATGTCAGAAGAAAATATTACTCCAAAGATTTTGTGGTTATTCATTTCGTCAACGTGTTAGAGAACCAAAGATTAGTTGAAAAAAGAGGTCAGAGGTTCCATTTGCAAAATAAAGACGCTGTTAGCAGAATCTTAGTCGCGAACAAGGACGACGTTAATAGAGTCTTGTCTCAGGAGTTTGGAAAAGGTGACTTCTCAGGTCAATTAGATGAGCAGGAAAAATATGTTTTGCAGAAAATTCTATTGTTCGGTAACTCGGTTCCGTGTGAAGAGGTTCATATGGCCTTCTCTGTTGACATGGATAGCGGTATTGGACCTTTTTCTGGTTACTCGAACGCTTACGGACGTGAACGCATCGATACGATTACCCAAAATCTCCTGCAGAGAAATTTCCTCAGAGTAGAAAATGACTGCATGTTCGTGCCAAAACCGATCCTGACTGATTTCTTACTGATGAACCTCAGTGAAGTACTTCTAGCCATTAAGCAAACAACAAAACAGGCTGATAAGCTGGTTGCCGAAAACACGCAGCTCACCGTGCGGGCAGACAAACTTGATCCAAGTCAGCTGCTAAAAACCGTCAGCAACGTACAAAGCGAAATAATGGAGTATCAAGAAAGAGCTGTTAAGCACTTTAAAGAGAAGAAATTCGTGGAGGCCGCAAACGACTGCTATGTCATTGCGGAGCGTTTAGTTAAGAGCCTTTTCGGTTATCTTTATCCTTCAAAGGCGTCCGAAATAGCCTCGGAAAAAGGTAAACTTGAGAAGATTTGGAAAGACGAGAACAAAGAAAAACTGTACCCGGGCGTCAGAGCCCTTGCTTCGTTGCTTTACGTGGTCTTGTGGTACAAGGACAGAACAAGCTCACGTATGGAATCGGAATCCGCGGAAGACGCCGCAAGAACCTGCATGTTTTCGGTGCTGCAAGCATTAAAGGAATTCGACAGATTGAAGATTACAATTTATGGTCCAGTGACTGCGTTTCCAAGCGATTGATTGCCAGAGGAATCATGAAAGGCTTTTGCGAATTTGCTTTGTTCTTAGGCAGGAACGTTTTGGAATTCTTTTTGTCGAGACAAAAACTCGTGGCGGCATTTGTTACATAAACCTTCGTTGAAATAATAGTCTTCTTCTGGCATCTCTTCGCCGCAATTATTACATTTAAACACAGCAGTCACTCCCTCAAACCTTCAAATTCATGACTTAAACAGAAGTCAACGAACTTGGCTCCACTTATCGAGAGCAAATTCTTCCCCGTTTATTTTATGGGTGAAAGCAGATTTAAGACTTTTTGCGAGCGCGCTAAAGAAGGAAGGTGAGACGCGGTGATGCCATCGCCACGTGGACTTTTAGATAAAATTTCTCAACAATGGCTTTGCAGCCCCATTTTAGCTTACTTGAACAAATAGCTTCAAGCACGCTTCAACATACGCTTAATCAGATTATACTGGCGCTGCAAGGTTAGACTGAAAGGTACCTTTTGCCCCATGGGTTTACATCTTCCGCCCACAATAGCCTTGACAATTTCGTCAACAGTCGGTTCACATTCTATCGCCGTGTAGCCACAGCCGATTGCCGGACCATAATGAGCGTCTGTGCCTCCTGTCTGGGGAAGATGGAGTTTCTGCGCGACTTCAATTGCCTTGCGTTTGCAGCGTCCAAACGGGAAAGCTGAGGCGTTTAAGGTTTCTATTGCGTCGAATTTTGCTTCTTCAACGTGGCTTGCTAGGCTGCCTTTGAACCATGCGTATGGATGGACGGCGATGGCGATGCCGCCTGCCGCGTGGATTCTGTCGACGGTTTCAGCAGCGCGCAAACCCTTGGGGATGAGCTCGTTGAGGCGTAGGGCGACAATATGTCCGTCTGCGCTTGAAACTTCCATCCCTGGGATGATTAAAAAGTCAACTTCTTTGGCGATTTTCAAGCTACCCTCGATCTGATTGTGGTCGGTTACCGCAACGGCGGTTAAGCCGCGTTTCTTCGCGTGGTAGACCAAGTCCTCTGGCGTTATGAGTGAATCTTTCGAGTAGTTGCTGTGAACGTGGAGGTCAGCGGTTACCTGCATCTTTAGTCTCGCCTATATCGGCTGGTTCGCCTGTTTTTTCCTGATTTCAGCCAGCTGTTCTTCCAGCATCGACTCATCAACGTCTATCTTGTGAAAAAGCGGTTTAGGCTTAGCGATTCGGTGTCCCGCCTCGAGATGGTTGAGGGCTTCGCTCCATCCGCCTTCGCTTACGGTTCCTGGCAAGTCAAGAGTCTGCCACAGCTGCTCTGCTGTGTCAGGGATGAATGGCGCTGAAACTACGGTTGCTGCCTTAACCACTTGAGCCGCAACGTAGAAGATTGTTCCTGCTTTTTCTCTGTCGTTTTTCATCAGGTTCCACGGCTCCTTCGTGTTGAGGTACTGGTTGCCGATGCGGGTTAACGCGATGAGAGCGTTTGCGGCGGATTGGAGTTTTGAGGCTTCAAGTTCCTGAGCGGCGGTTTCAACTTTTTCTTTGACTGAAGCCAAAATTGCTTGGTCGTCTTTGTCAAGTTTTGTGGGAGCGGGTATTGTGCCGTCGAATTTCGAGTTGATGAAGCTTAGGGTGCGGTGGATGAAGTTGCCGAAAGTGTCGTTTAAGTCGGCGTCGATTTTGTCGATGAACGCGCTCCAAGTGAAGTTTGTGTCTTTGCTTTCGGGTCTTGTAGCGATGAGGAAGAAGCGCCAGTAATCTGCTGGGAACATTTCGAGGGCTTCGTCTATCCAGATGCCGACGCGTTGGCTCTTGGACGCTTTTTGCCCTCTGAACTGGAGGAACTCGGTTGCGGAAACGTTCCATGGCAGGTTGTAGTCTTCGCCCGTGGCTAGGAGCAGCGCTGGCAGAATTATCGTGTGGAATGGGATGTTGTCTTTCCCGACGAAGTACAGGGTTTTGGCTTGTTTGTCGAACCAGAATTCCCGCCATTTCTCCGGCTTTCCAATGCGTTGGCACTGCTCGATTGTCGCTGACACGTAGCCTAAGACGGCGTCTATCCAGACGTAGATGGTTTTGCCTTCTGCTCCGGCGAAGGGCGCGGGTATTCCCCACTCGACGTCGCGGGTGACGGCTCGCGGCTTCAAGCCTTCCTTTATCCAGTTGAGACTAAATGTTTTGACGTTGTTGGGAAGTTGCTGGTTCCCGTATATGTATTCGGCGAGGGGTTTGGCGAGCTTGGACAGGTCGATGTACCAGTGCTTGGTGGTTTTGACGGTGGGCTTGTTCTTACAGAGGACACAGTACGGGTCCACCAGCATGGTCGGCTCAAGTAGTCTGCCGCACATGTCACATTGGTCGCCGCGGGCTTTTTCGCAGCCGCAATACGGGCACTTGCCCTCAACGAAGCGGTCAGGCAGAAAACGTTGGTCATGCTCGCAATAGAGCATTTGGGTTTCCTGCTCGAAGATATAGCCATTTCTTTGGATTTCAAGCAGCGTCTTCTGTACGAACTCCTTATGTACGGGGCTTTCGGTGCTCGTGTAGTTATCGAATGAGGCTTCCCACCGTCGGAACAGGTCGGCGACGCGGGCATGGTTGCGGTCGGTCAGCGCTTTAGGCGTGATGCCCTGTCGTATGGCTTCGACTTCGATGGGTGTGCCATGTGTATCTGAACCGCTTACCATCAAAACGTCGCCGCCTTTTAGCCTGTAGTAGCGAGCTGTAACGTCCGCAGACAGGACTGAACCGACGAGGTTGCCGAGGTGCGGTGTCACGTTGATGTATGGCCAAGCCGACGTAACTAGGACCTTCTCAGGCAAATGTATCACAACAACAGACCGTTTAACCTCGTCCCTATTTAAAATTACTAACCAGCAAGTCAAAGCTGAATCAGTGCATCATCAACTTTGGCTAAGAAATGAAATGCCTCGTAAAGACGGGCAAATATGACGACGTTGCTAGACACAGTTAATCTTAATTAGATTAGCTAGGCACTATCATGGTTCAAAGGTGCTTGGCATGAAGGAAAAAGACCATTTCGCGGAGGCACTGGGAATCCAACTGGTCGAAGCGGGAGACGGCTACGCCACAGTCACGATGAAAGTTGAGAAGAACCACACAAACGCGCTCGGCTTCACCCACGGCGGTGCAGTCTTCTCGCTGGCGGATTATGCCTTCGCTCACGCGTGCAACTTCGGCGACAACGTAGCCGTCGCAGTTCAAGTCAGCATCAACTACTTGCGGCCGTCTGTTGAGGGCGACGTTTTGACGGCTGAGGCAACACGGGTTTCAGACGGAAAAACCACTGGTTTATATCAGGTGACCGTTAAAAGCGGCGAGAAAATGGTGGCTTACTTCACGGGGCTGGCGTTCAAAAAAAGTTCCAACGTCTAGGAGACACCACTAATAGTCTATTAAGGCGACCCAGCGAACAGTTTGCTGAGAACATCCAAAACCTTGTTTGTCGGACCGCTAAGAGGCCCTAAACCACTAGCCATTGATCGGAGGTTTTCGATGTCGGGTTTTCTGAGGGCTCGCGTAGCGATTAGACCTAGAAGTAGACCCGCAGCAAAGACTATCAAGCCGAGAATCAGTTTAGTCCAATCGCCTAAATCCAAATAGGAATCCGTGAGGAATGCTAAGCCGCCGCCAACCGCGGATGAAGCCATTATCTTCGCGGATGCAACCCAATCCACGGTTGCGTTGTAGCGTTGCTTAATCCAGACAAGCGATATTACAAGCCCGGGAACCCCGTCGAATATGGTGGCTAAGATAAGCCCGATTACGCCGAAAGGTGGAACAAGCCAAGCCGCAAATGAAAGCCCAGCAACAGTGTTGACGATGGCGAGCTCAAGGTAGAACTTTGTTTGTCCTTGACCGCTAATCAGGTTGAGGGTGCTTAGTTGGCCGAAAGCCGTGAGCAGATAGCTGAGTGCGAGCAAAGCCAGATACAGCGGAGCTGACCCGTATTTCGCTCCGAACAAAGCGGAGACGAATGGATTAGCCAAAGCGATTAACGCGACTGTTGGGGGAATAACCAGCAGAGAAGAGTATTTTATTGAACTTTTGAAGATAATTTGCAATGTTTCTCTATCCTCTGCTGCATTTAGCTTTGAGAACGCTGGAAAAAGCATCGTTGTTATCGGCGTAGCGAAAAACGTGAGGAGAACTGTGAAGTTGTTTGCTACTGCGTAGTTGCCTATCAAATAGTTTGAGGCGTAGACGGCTATTATGAAAGTGTAGAACTGGTTCAAGAAACTGGTGAATAAGCTGGATAAAGAAAGCGGCAAACCATACTTGAACATGAATTTCATGGTTTCCCAAACTTGAAGGCTTTCAGCCGAAGCGTTCTTCTGCTTAAGGTTTTCGTAGATAGCGAGCATGAACACGACACCGACCAAACTTCCGCCGAGCACACCCGCAGAGTAACCAATAACTGCTCCTGAAACACCGAAACCCACGTATACTAGCGCGGGGGACAGAATCCCGCGGAAAAGAGCGCTGAGCACAAGTGTGACACTGTTAGGTTGCATCTGTTCCCGTCCAGTAAAAGCCGCTTGAGCAGCGGTTAATAAGCCGCCAGCCAGAACTGTAACAGAGGAGATTTCTATGAGGCCAGTTATAGGCCGCTTGAAAATGTCGGAGGCGATGAACCCTGAAAGCGCAAAGGAGACAAAAGTGAGCGCTAAACCCAAGACTACCTCAAAAATTAAGCCCGCCAAAAGGATGCTTCGCACACGTTCAGGCTTTTCCTCTGCGCTGTACTGCGCCGTATACTTAACCATGGCAGAGTTCATTCCCCAATCGCGAAATATCCCGATTAGGCTCGGCGCAGCTAAAGCGATGGTGTACAAGCCGTAATCTTCAGGCCGCATGAGCCGTGCCAAGACAATCATGCCTATCGCTGAGACAATTGTTGAGAGAACTATGCCCCAGAAGAGTTGAAAACCGCCTCTGGCAGAAACCTTCGCCATTTCAGCAGCTTTGCCAGCCAGCCCAATCACATCCAGCTTAACGTCTCAGCCATAGCTACTTTCACTTGGCAAATATAGCCCGCACCTCCTACTTAACCTATTTTTCCCAAAAGATACCCAAATCAAAAAACGTCTCGACGTTCGCTTGCTGCTGCTTCAGCGGTCAATTCATTTTTTGGGATGCGTATTGAGGTCTTGGAGAAGGCCACAGGGGAAAGGACAAAGCAGACAATAAATTTTTCGCGTTGAATGAAGTGCAAACGATAATGCTTTTACGGTGACGTGATAAATTATAGCGCTATGAGTCCTGTCAGGAAAACTCCTACGGCAAGAAGGCATAGTAAAAACCAAAACTGGATAATCGTCTTCTCTGTCGCACTTATCGTTGTGACGGTGCTTGTTGCGGCGTATTTTTGGCTTCCTCAGAAAAACCAAGCGCCCGCAAACAGCCAAGCCAGCTCAGCCAACACTGACCCAGCCTTCGCCGCTTTCACGAGCCAATTCTTGGACATAATGAAAAACTTGAATTCAAGCCAAACAAGAGATAGAATGCTTACCCTGCTTAACCCAAGCTATAACCAAACGGACCTTTTCAAATGGGAAAGTAGCAAAATGACGTTTGCCACTGACCCAGAAGGCTCATTCACGAATCCATTCCAAATCCTCGACAGGGGACAAGGCGTCTGCTTGCAGTGGAGCGTCGTCTATGTTTCAGCTTGTCTGGCGCTTGGGTATCAGTCTCGGCTTTGCGTGGCAGTTGGCACTTCAGATTGGGGCTGGATCCACGTATGGGCAGAAGACTACTACAACGGGAAATGGGTTCACGTTGATCCGTCAGACAAAGTGTGGAATCAACCGCACAGGTATCTCAGTTGGGGTTGGGGACAATTCGGAACCGCAGTCAAGGTTTATGCGTTCGAGGACAACACGTACCAAGATGTAACCTCCACTTACGCATAGAGCAACGTTCCATTGGTCTGCTGGAAATCCAGCAGAAGGCGACTCTGAGGCAATTTCTTAAAATAAGCGTGCAACACACAATAGGTGTAGAACCGACATGACGGGAAAATTGAGCGAGTCGACGAATGCTAACAATCACGCTACTAAGGAAAGTTGAAGGCCACTGGCGTTCAGACGGCCTAGAGGCTTTGCCAACCGAAATCAGCGATGATTCCATCCTTTGGGTCGACGCGGAAGACCCTTCTGAAGCCGAAATGCAGCAGCTCAAAAACCGCTTTACCCTTGACGACTTCAACCTCAAGGATTGTGAGGACCCTGCTCTGCGTTCAAAGATTGAGGAAGTTGAAGACCGAGTAGACTGTTTCTTAAGTTTCCCAGACAGCGACAAGTTCGTTGCAGAGGGGAAAGCAACTTGGATTGCACTGGCCATCAGCAACAAATGGATTGTTTCAGTCCACAGGGGACATTCAAGCATGACATGCGAGATCTCCAAGAAAATCAGCACTCACGGCTACTCCGCGCTGTCACTTTCTCCGTCAACAGACATCTTGCTGTACATCTTTCTGGATTTGATTTTGAACGAGTGCTTTCTGGTTTCTGACCGTGTGCATGAAAGACTCCAAGGCTTAAGCCAGGAGGCTGGGAGCCGTTTCAGGCAGAGACCGAAAGAGGCGAGCAGACGAAACTTGGGTCTGGAAATATCCAAATCAAGAGAACAAGTACTGCAGCTCAGACAGTTCATAGGTCCATTGCGGGAAGTTGTCGGAAGAATCGCAAGAGGCGAGTTCTTCATAGTTTCCAGCGTTACGCTGACGCGTTTTGAGGATCTTTACGACAGGATTTTCTCGCTGATTGATGTGGTCGACACGCACCGTGAACAAATCCAAGACATCGTCGATATCATAATAAACGCTCAAACATTGACGACGAACAACATAATCAGGGTGCTTACAATAATTTCAGCTATTTTTCTGCCGCTGACCTTAATCGCTGGAATCTACGGAACAGATTTCGGCAGAGGGTTTACACTGCCTGGAAGCAACAGCATTTTCGGCTTTTACGTTATGGTTTTGGCGATGGCGGTCATAGCCGTCAGTTTGATTGTTGTCTTCCGCAGAAAAGGCTGGCTTTAGATGCAGGTTTTCAGTCAGCAGCCATTTAGAAAACTGAAAAATCGCTGTCCTGCGTGAATACCCGTCAATGGGTTAGTCTTAAATATCGAGCGATGCAATATTTTTAGAACTATGTTGCATAGAATACAGCATGGGAGAAGGGATGGCGAAGGCCGTCACTACAGTTTTTCGTTATTTTCTCTGGATTTTCTCAATCCCCGTATGTGGAGGCATGAGCTTAGTTGACTGATGCGGTGCCTAACATGCCAGCTAAAGAGGAAATTGACAGCGCCAAGATAATCGCGAGGCAAGACAGGATTCCGATTTGGGCGCTGTCCTACCTGTTCATCGGCATACTGGGAATAGGGTACGTCTTCATCTTCTTCGACATTTTCAACATCAATGTTTCCTTCATTCAGACGGCTATGACGCTGGGCTGGGTGACTTCACCAACTTCAGCGGCAGTAACCAGTTTGGAAGGTTTAGTGGTGCTTTTGAACCTGATAGGCTACGTCGTCGGTGCCTTGGTGCTTAGCCCGTTCAGCGACAGGTTTGGAAGAAGAGAAATGCTTATTGTTACTCTCTTGATAACGGGCATTGGGTCGCTTTTCAACGCGGTCGTCACGAATTATTGGGAATTTGCCCTTGCAAGGTTTGTAACCGGTATAGGGGTCGGCGCCGATTTAGCCATAGTCAACTCCTACATTAACGAGGTAGCTCCTAAGGGTGGAAGGGCCAAGTACACGTCCTTCCTGTTCGTCCTCGCTGGAATTGGAACTGTTCTCGCAGTGTGGGTTGGCCTAATATTGACTACTCCGTCCACCGCATTTCCAAACGGTCTTCCATTTGCACTCGCAAACACTGGAACATTCTTGGCGACAAATGGGTGGAGGCTGATGTATGGAATAGGCGGTGTCCTCGCGTTGATCGGTGTCTTGCTTCGGTTCGGGTTGCCTGAATCAACACGTTGGCTAATAACTCATGGACGCCCCAAAGAAGCAGACAGAATCGTGTCTGAAATGGAAACACGCGCGTTGGAGTCAATGGAGGAGCTTCCTCCATTACCTGAATCGATTCCTGTAGTTCAGAAGCCACAACCAGTTCCATACGGAGAAATACTCAGAAACTCAATGTACCGAAATAGGACAATTCTTCTCTTCCTCGTCTGGTTCTTCGGGTATATGACGGTCTACATCAACGCGGCGGGTCTTTCATCTATTCTTGCAGGCGCAGGATTTAAGTTCCCAGAAAACGGAATGGTTGTTGCGCTGGGCATCTTCGGATTCGTGGTTGCAGGCGTCATGGCGTCATTCCTCGGAGACAAAATGGAGCGAAAACTTTGGCTACCCATTTCCGCAGCCATCACATTCGTCGGCGGCATCTGCGTCGCCTTCGGCATCAACAACTTAGGACTCGCAGCGACAGGCGCATTGCTGATCTTCATAGGCATGGACTTCTTCGTACCCATAACCTACACTTGGGTCTCTGAAAGTTTCCCGACGCGGGCAAGAGCTACTGGATTCGCCATGGCAGACGGCTTGGGACATTTAGGCGGAGGCATCGGACTCATAATAGTCGGCGCATTACTTTCGACTTTGAAATCAGGCTCGGTGCAGTCGATACTGATACTTTTCGTGATAATCTCAATGTTCCAGATAATCTCCGCAATCATTGCCCAGTTCGGACCTAAAACAGCCAATAAAAGGCTAGACGAAGTGTCGCCTTAGAAACAAAAACCTAAGGCTCTACATTTTTTCTATTTTTTTTAGTTTAGATTGAAGTAAATGCGTCTGTTGCATTTGCCTTTGTTTTCTGTCTTCAGAAGCTGAACCTGACCGACTTCCCGGAGGTTTCTGACATGCGTGCCGCCATCTGCCTGTTTGTCGACGCCCACGATTTCCACGATCCGCAGCGACGGTAGGTCAGGTGGAAACGCCGCAGCCATCTTCACGACGCCTGGAATTTTCATGGCTTCTTCACGTGGCAACTCGTACCATTTTACAGGTACGTCGGTGCCGAACAGCCTGTTGGCCTTCTGCAGGTAAGCTTCCAAGACGCCGCGGTCAAACTGCTCCAAGTTGAAATCGAAACGAACATGGTCCAAGTCGAGCTGATTGCCCGTAATGAGGGCGCCCGTGCCTTGATTAAGGAGCGAGGCAACAACGTGGGCGGCGGTATGGCTTCGCATCAGCTTGTACCTTCTTTCCCATTCCAGAACCAAATGGACTTTGTCGCCTATTTGGAGCCCAGCACGGTCAACTTCATGGGAAATCTCGCCTGAAAACTTGCCAACGTAAACCACGTCATAGGCTTCGGTGCCGCGAATGATTTTTCCAGTGTCGTATGGCTGTCCCCCGCCGTTCGGATAAAAAATAGTCTGGTCTAAAACAACGTACTTGCCGTCTTTGACTGAAACCACACAGGCGTCTGCTTCTTTAAGGTAGCTGTCAAACAGATACAACGCTTTGGTCACAGAGGCACCACACTTAGTTCTTGCCTATCCTCACTTAAGAAACGTTTCAAAGATACATGTGAACGGAAATCCTCATCTTGCTATGTGGCTTTGACTTCGTTTTCCGTTTCACGAAGGCGATTTTCTGTGAACTTTGGCTTTCGGCTTCTTGCGGAAGTACTTTTTAAGCGGGTTCCAGTACCACTCCATCCAGCCCTCTGCGAACTCGTCCGTGTGCCCCTTGGGAACGTTCGATTGAACCATGCGGAGTTCAGTTCCTTCAGGCGTAGCCTTCAGAGTCAACTCCAGCTTCGAGGCAGGGTACCCTTCTTCCCAATCCGTCGTGGTCCACTCTTGCACGATACGTTTGCCTTCCTCAAGCTCTAAGTACTTCCCGAAGATGTAACCGTCCCAAGCAGTCATCTTGCTGCCCACGGCGGGTTTGCCTGTGGCTTTGCTACCCGTGAATTCCGCGTGTTTCTTCGGGTCCACGTAAGCGTCGTAGACTTCTTTTGGCGACGCTGGGATAATAACTACCTGCTCTATTGTGGTTACTTCGGTCTTCATCAAAATCACTACTTATTCTATTGTCAGAAGAGTTTTTAAACTTATAATGTTATGTTCACGGACGGAGAAGAAAAATGGGAAGAGCAGTAGCAACCCGCGGTGAACGTAGGTTGGGAAGGACCATTCGGAAATTAGAGAACAGCGTTGAGCTAAGCAGTATAGAAGGTAAAGCGAAGATAGCTGAGCAGGATTACAAGCGAAAAGTCCAAGAGGAACAAGGCTACACTGAAGATTCACCCGTCCATAACCTCCGCGACTTAGCCAAGGCGAAGAAAAAGTAGACAACCAGTCGGCGCGACTTGTGCACCGAAAGGTTCGGGCCAAATGGGAGAGGAATTGCTCCGCGAATCTAACGTTTAACAAGCAGTGGGCAAGATTGGGAACTACTCTTTGGGGATTATATGGGCTGCCTGTTAAACGTTGATTCGGCGAAGCTTGGTGTTCTTCAAATGGCTTGCCGCTGTTTCTCGGCAATTGATACATACCTTTTTTGGTTCTTAACGGTTTCACAAATAATCTATTTAGACTCAATAGCGCTTTGCACTGGGGTTATTAGGGTGGAAACGTCGAGTTTTCAGGGGTTTTATGTCGGCTTCTTAGATGTCGCCGGCGACTGGAACTTTCGGGTTTTGGACAAGCGGATTGTAATCGTTAAAACCCCGAGTGAAACCGTGCGTAAGGTGACCGTTTTGGATGTCTTAACGAATTTGACTTTCGCCATTGAAGTCCCCGAAGTGATTTCAATGGATGAACTCAGTGTAGATCAGGAGATTCTGGCTAATCTTAGAGTGTACACGGCAAAAACGTGGAGGGCGTCGACGCGGATTTCGTAGACTTCTTCGAAGCATTAGACGTTGATCAAGACATCGAAGATTTCATCAAAGCCTACTGGATTTACCCAAATAAAATGCGCTTTGAACTAGTCGAGATAGAAGAACCAATAGCTAACCCTGCAACTGTTTTGGTCAGGTAAAAGTTACTGTTCCTGCAACGCCGTTCAATGCGCCAGCAAACAACTCAGTAACCATGACGTTTTCTTCGGGAATCGGGGGAACATGTTTGATCTTGAAGAGCACAGATGGCATGAAGCCAAATCTACCGTAAAACGCTGGATCACCGACCACAAAAACAACGGTGTACCCTAGCCCCTTGGCTAATCTAAAGCTCTCAACAACCAGACCCGAACCAATCCCACGTTTACGGTAGTCTAGCGCAACCGAAAGAGGCGCCAACAAGAGAGCCTCTTCCCGTGAATCACTAGTCACAACAAAGGTCCTCGTAAGCATTAAGTGCCCAACGATCTTTCCGTCAGATTCTGCAATTAAAGCGAGTTCAGGAATGTAGTTGCCGCTGTCACGCAGGTTATCCACGTAATCCTGTTCTTCACCATTAGACACCTTGGCAGTTTTGAAAGCAACTTTCACAAAATCATGAATCGCCTGAAACTCCGAAGGCTTTTCGCGTCTAATTATCACTGATCTATCCCTCTGGCAAGGGTTGACTGGTGATTTTACCTGAGCACCATGTTGACGAATTTTTCAGGGTTAAACAGTTCCAAATCCTTGTAGGCTTGCCCAACACCGATGAATAGAATCGGTTTCTTAGTCACGTAAGTCACACTTAACGCCGAGCCGCCTTTCACGTCCGCATCCACTTTCGTTAAAATCGTGGCGTCGATTCCGACGGCGTGGTTGAATTCCTCCGCCTGCATGACCGCGTCGTTTCCGATCAGGGAATCCACGGTCAAAACGGTTAAATCGGGGCATATGACGCGTTTGACCTTGATGAGTTCGTTCATGAGGTTCTGGTTAGTCTGCATCCTGCCAGCGGTGTCGATGAGGACAATGTTGGTTCCATGAGCCTTCGCGTAGTTGACGGCGTCGTACGCAACCGCGGCTGGGTCGCCGCCGTAGGTGCTTTTGATAACCCGCAAGCCCAAGCGTTTGGCATGTTCCTCCAACTGCTCGATTGAGCCCGCGCGGTAGGTGTCAGCTCCCGCAAGCACAACTGAGTAGCGTTTGTCGCCGAAGAACTGAGCCACCTTCGCGATGCTTGTGGTTTTGCCTGTTCCATTGATGCCGACGAACATGATTGTGAAGGGCTCGCCCTTCTTGCGTTTCTCGTCAGCGAGTTTGAGCAGGTCGATTCTGATGTTGGTTAACATGACTTCCAAAAGGACTTGTCTGAGGTTGTCCTCAACGATTTTCTTTTTGTCATCTAGTCGTTTCACTTCGACGCCTGTGAGACGTTTTTCAAGGTCGTCGCCTATTTTGTCGGCTACGGGAAAAGCTACGTCGTTTTGGCATAGGCTCATTTTAAAATCCGCGAGAATAGGAGATAAGTTTTCAGGTTTAAACTCGGTTGTTGTTACCTTACTCACTAAGCCTTTAAAACCCGACTTGAGCTTTTCAAACATCGCTTCAAGGTTTCCCTTCTCTGGCCGATGAAAGCAGAGTTTCAAGTCTGCCTCTGCCCGCGTTTATCCGCTCAGCCACTTGGTTGAACTGTTGCTGGGCGGCAGTCATGGTTTTGACGAGTTCATCCAGCCGTTCCTTAAGCGTGACTTTCGCTTCAGCCAACGTTTTCTCGATGGAGACGCCAGCGCCCATCCCGACTATCACTGTGTTTGTGTCGGCGAGCTTCGCTTTGACGTAGGCATTTCCGCCGATGGGAACCAGCAGTTCAACGTTCTCTTTTTCCTTTTCGATCCCTTCCAGTGTCATGCTGGCGTAGGTCAGGTCTGAGATGGCCGCGTTCACCATGCTGATGCGTTGCTGCAGGGTTTCAGCTGTCTGTTCAAGATACCGCATCTCCACGCTGAGCTTACGAAGCTCTTCTTCCGCTTTGTCAGGTTGCGCCAAACGTTTAGTCTCCTTATTGTTCAGCCACTATTTTCTTTAATATGGGGTTCTCGATTTCTTCAGCTGAGATTTCCTTTACGTTGATGATTTTAATGTGGCATCTCTTGACGCGGTGCCTGCTGCCCAATTCAGCGTAAACCTTCTCGATTGCATGCTCACTCTTGTCAGCTAACACTTCCTTAACAAAGGGAGTCTTTAGCTTTGGCTTATCGATTTCGCCGGTTACCTTGAAAACTTTCATTTTTCATCTTTCCGCACAACAACCAGAGCAATCCAAATTATAAACGTATTTACTAAATTGCTACCCTTTCGCAGGAATACCGCAAAAATTAAAAAGACACCAGAAAGGCCTGCGAAATCAAGCTTTTAAAAATAAGTGTTCTCTATTGCACATAAGTTAGTCTATACGTAAAATATATCCACCCGCGCCTATCTTTTCCGTTTTTAAGTAACTGTTTTCGTTTAAACCTATTCTCTCTAATAAGAGATTTGAGATAAGCAAGGTCTCCAGATGTGCCAAAATATATCAGAACTCTTCCGTTGCTAGTTAAGTAGTCTTTCACTTTCGCAAAAAAGGTTTGCAGAATCTTATAATCTTCATCTGCTGAGCATATCTCCCATAAATCCCTCGGTTTAGTCCACCTAAAAGGCGGATCAAAAATAATTAAATCAAATTTTCCGCTGACATTTTCAAAAAGATTACTTCCGACCACCTTTATTCGAGCGGATAGGCCGTTTATCTCAACATTCTTTTTTGCACATTCTACTGCATACGGGTTTACATCAACAGCGGTAACATCGCTTGATTTGGAAGCAGCAAAAATCGCTTGAATCCCGCTTCCTGTTCCAATGTCTAAAACCTTATCGCATTCCTTAGCTTCAATTAGAACTGTTTGAGCCAGCAAGTTCCATTTCCAAGACACTGTAGGGGCAAAAACGTTAGGTGACACATTTAGTTTTATCCCCTGAAGATTCACAGAAATATCGTCTTTAATTAAGTGCTCTTCATAACACCGGTTCTGATGCTTGTCTTTTTTTCTTTTCCTCTTCGGACAACCTTGGTTTATAAATCATAACTGAGCTTAACTAAATTGATATTTTTAAGCCTTAACCTATCAACCTTGATAGCAATGTTTTCTTGGTTCTTATATTTACAGAGTGCCTAAAGCATGCTCGATGATGAACATTTCAGGTCCCGTCGTCATGGAGCCCGCAACTGCAGCATTTGAGTTCGCTATTAACCCTGTTCCAACGTAGGGTATGCCGCAGTTAACGGTGCCTACGTCGACGGGAACCTTGAAAACAGCCTCTAAAACCTTTCGTTCTTCATCTTTCAGGAGCGGATGGGCAAGCACGCCTTTGTTGGTTGCTACAGCCAAGGAGCCAACGTACGGCAAACCAGCAATCTCAGTGGGCACCACCTCGACGCCGAGGGTTTCGCTGATGAGTTTGATTTCAGGAGCCTTCAATCTTGGGTCAACCACCGCGCCCTTGTCGTTGGCGAGGACCAAGTTGCCGTAAGCGGTTTTCTTGGTCTCCATGATAGTAATGTTTCCTTCAAATGCTGATTTGATTTGGTTAAGTTCTTCTTCTCGCACATAATTTGGAAGCAGCATTCCGTTCGAGTTTGCGCAAGCCAATGCTCCGCCGAGAACTGAGCCGCCGATTGACGTGTAGACGAGTTTGGTTTTTAACCAGTCCGCGATTTCCTGTGCCTTTTGCTGCGGCACCATTCTTGGAATTAAGACTATGCTTTCAGTTGCCAACGTGTACACGCCTATGCTTGCGCTTCCCACGATGCTGGACAAGTAAACAGTCAAGAAGGAAACTTCTCCCACCAAAGACTCACAGTCTCAGAGTTTCACGCAAACGCCCTATTTTAGATTGCGGTGCATTTGACAAATTCGCTGCAGTGGCCTTTCGTTTGACTAATTAAGGAAGTCAAACAAGAAAGAGAAAAAACAGCCAAGAAAATAGGGCTGGATTATTTCATGATGGTTTTGAGATCTTCGTCGGGTGTTTTGATGGGCATGATGTTGAATTTTTCGACGAGGGCGTTGAGGATGCCTGGCGTGATGAAAGCAGGCAGACTTGGTCCGATGCGTATGTCCTTTATACCCAGGTAGAGCAGTGACAGCAGGATGGCTACGGCCTTCTGTTCGTACCATGATAGCACCAGCGACAGTGGTAGGTCGTTGACTCCGACGCCGAATGCGTTGGCCAGCGCCATGGCGATTTTGATGGCTGAGTATGCGTCGTTGCATTGTCCGATGTCCAGCAGCCGCGGGATTTCGTCGATTGTGCCGAGTTCTTTGTCGAAGAAGCGGAATTTGCCGCATGCCAACGTCAAGATAATTGTGTCTTTGGGCGCCTTTTCCACGAATTCGGTGTAGTAGCTTCTGCCGGGTTTTGCTCCGTCGCATCCGCCGACCAGAATGAACCGCTTGATGTGTCCGCTTTTTACGGCTTCGATTACTTTACCTGCCACGCTTAAGACAGCGTTTCTGCCAAACCCTACGAGAACGGATTTGCCTTCTACGTCGTCTGGGAACCCTGGAAGTTCAAGGGCTTTCTCTATCACAGGTGAGAAGTCTCTGCCGCTGATGTGTGGTACGCATGGGTAGCCGACGGGTCCCGAAGTGAAGATGTTGCCTTTGTAGCTGTCTATCGGCCGCTGGATGCAGTTGGTCGTAATCAGGATGGCGCCTGGGAACTGGGCGAACTCTTTTTGCTGGTTCTGCCATGCGGTGCCGTAGTGACCGTAGAAGTGCGGGTACTTGTTGAGACCTGGATAGCCGTGCGTGGGCAGCATTTCGCCGTGAGTGTATACTGTGATGTCTTTGCCCTGTGTCTGCTTCAGAATCGCTTCTAAGTCAATGAGGTCATGCCCTGAGACGAGAATTGCTTTGCCTCTCTTGTGTCCCAGCGGAACCTTCGTTGGCGTCGGGTGACCGTAGGTTTCGGTGTTTCCTGCGTCGAGGAGTTCCATCGCGCGGATGTTGGTTTCTCCGCATTTGAAGACTAAAGCGACGAATTCGTTTGCGCCAAGAGTTTTGTCTAGTGGTGCCGCGAGTCCTTGGTTGATGAAGTCGAAGACTTTTTGGTCTTTTTTGCCCAGTAAGGCGGCGTGGTACGTGTAGGCGGCGACTCCCTTCAGTCCATAGGTCAGGAGCCATTGGAGTGAGTGGAGGTCTGTGTTGATTGTTGGGTCGGAGTTTATGCCATGTAGTTTTCCCTGTTGGATGAGTCCCCCAGTGGTTTTTTCAAGTTGCAGATTGAACGGCGAGTTGACTTTGGCTTTTACCGCGTAAAGTCTGCTGTGCAGTTGCTCTTGGTACTCTGCTGTTTTCTTTATGTAAGCTGCTATTGCTTCGGGGTCAAAGTTAACATTTGTCAACGTCACGAATAGTGCCTCGCAGGTGAATAGGTCTATTGCCTCGTCGTTTACGCCCGCCGCTTTGGCTTCAGTTGACAACTGCCCGAGCCCACGAAGCATGTAGACAAGCAAGTCCTGCAGCGCAGCGACGTCGGGGTTTTTGCCGCAGACGCCTGCGACCGTGCAGCCTGTGCCTTTTGCTGTTTGTTCACATTGGTAACAGAACATTTGGTTTTGGCTCATGATTTTGCACCTTGACTACAGATTACGCTTCTTTTCACTTAGAGGTTGTCCCGAATATTTTAGGGATTTTCGAAATCAGAATTTGGTGAAGTCAACGCCGCAGCGCTTAGACAACTCAGGCAAGTCGTTCAGGACGTAGACGAAGGCGTGCCCCTTCCAGCTGCCCCACCGTTTCTCCGCAATGGCTCTGAGCTCAGGTATGGCCTCACGCGGGTCATCAGGCTTATTGCCGTTGAATAGCACACCGAAGATTTTGGCGCTCCACACATCCAGAGGGAACCCCATCTGCGGCATCACAAGCTGCGCCGAATAGTCGCCGATCCCCCGAAGCGTCAGGATTTTCTTTTTGGCGTGTTCAGGAGGCATTACCGCTAAGTCTTCCAAGGTGGGGAAGCCCTTATTCAGCTGTTCCGCAATCGCGACGAGGTTTTTGGCTCTGTACCCAAGCTTAGCCTTCGCCATCAGCTTCTCAGCCGAGCATTGGGCAATCGTTTTAGTGGATGGCCAGTAACCCATGGTTTTTCCGTCGAAGCTGACTTTGTCCCCGAATTGGTTGAGCAGTGCATCCATCATTTGGTCGCTTCTCTTCATCGGCGCCATCTGCAAGGTCACCGCCAAAATCAAGGCTGGAAAAAGCTCGGGCCAACTTACCGTGTGCATCCCGTACAGGTCCTTGACGACGCCGCGCAAGATGTCATCTTTGCCGCTGAGTCCGTAGAAGGGGTTGAGGTCTTCCTCGGTTTTTAGGGCTCTGGTCAGCATGCGGGTTATGCCTTGCCTTCCAACGTCGTCGATAGAGCCTTTGCAGTACACGTGGCATTGGATTCTGGGTTTCTGAACAGTTCCATTGGACCACAGCTTCAAGCCTATTAGTTCGCCGCCGAACCGCGTGGCTGTCCAGCAGACTCAGTTCTCGTAGACTTCGTCGGGTGTTGACCACCACCAACCCGCGGGTTTACGCATAGTAAGCTCAAAGCTGTACGGGGCAATCGGCAAAAACTCGGCTAAGAACGCTTCTCTCAAATTCAAAACTAAACCTCAAGTATTCAAGGAAGAGCTGCCGTAAAAAAGGTTTCATAATGAGAGCGAAGAGTTAGATTTTGAAGGCTTTAGGACCAGCTACTCGTCCTCAGTTTGCTTAAGACGCTACGTTCCTCGGCTTAGAGCCCAGAAAACAAAATTAAATAAGTGGAAGAAAATGGCTTATTGATCAGGTGACGTCGACTTCGTGAAGCACAAAAAAGTTGTTGCCGCCGCATTGCTCATTGCGGTCATTCTTGTTTCTTTTTTTGCAGCTTTATACCTGATTTCCCCAGCGAAACAGTCGCCTGCGGCTTCGAAGCCTTTCTACGTGGGAATCGAGACGGGCTGGAACGCCACGGTTGCCCAGTGCGAAGCCGTCATTGACCAAGTCAAAGACTACACTAACCTTTACATCATCGCGTCGCCACAAGTCATCAAGAATGAATCGGCGCTCAACCAAGTGTGCGACTACGCCTACACCGCTGGAATGTACTTCATGCCCGAATTCTATCAAGAGTTTTTCGTTAACCTTAACGGTTACACCCCATCTGAATGGTTCACCGCGGCGAAACAGCGTTACGGAGACCACTTGCTGGGCGTGTACTACTACGATGAGGACGGCGGCAACCAACTGGACATGACAAAAATCCTAAAAAACTATCCGTATATAACGCCGAGTTCCCCAGCAAAAACCTACCAGGATTACGCCGATTACTTCTTCTGGCTGTGGACACATGACGGCGCCAATGGAAGCGTACCCGTAACCTCGGATTTTATTCAGCACTACAACTCTTCGATGTTTACCTCAGATTATGGACTTTACTGGTTCGACTACGAGCTCGGCTACAACACCGTGCTAGCCCAGTTCGGCTGGAACAACAGCAGACAACTGCAGGTCAGCTTGGCAAGAGGCGCGGCGAAAGCCCAAAACCAAACGTGGGGAGCCATCATAACATGGACGTACAACGGATCTGAGAACGGAGGAACCTACTTGGAGCCGCCCAGCCAAATGTACAGCGACATGGTGCTGGCCTACAACAGCGGCGCTTCATGCATAAGCATTTACGATTCATCCCAAAACTACGTCGGCACCACACTGAACAGCTCATATCTAGTGAAGATGCAGAACTTCTGGAACTACGTGCACCAAAACCTCGGCAAACACGGCAGCCTCCAAGCAGACACCGCCGTCGTGCTTCCCCAAGACTACGGCTTCGGCTTCCGCAGCCAAACCGACTCCGTATGGCAAAACCACACGGCTACAAGCTGGACACAGAAAATGTACAGCGACATCACAAACTTGCTCAGCCAAAAAGGCTCAGAACTGGACATCGTTTACAGCGACCCCCAGTTCCAAACTGCAGTCAAAAACGCCTACGGCAAAATCCTCTACTGGCCGCAGGATTTCGAAAACGGCGTCAGCTACCCCATCATGGATTTAAACAACAGCTTGGGATATAACACCGTGCAGGACGCAGTGTCTTCCTTCGCAACCTACGAGGGAGCCACCGTCCTCGTCAAAGCTGGGACGTATCAAGAAAACGTCCTTGTAACCAAACCCGTGACGCTTTTTAGCCAAGACAGGAACGTGACCATACTCAAAGGCACTGACGTCGGGGCAGCGTTGAGCATTGTGACGGACAACGTTACCATCACGGGCTTCACGGTCGAAAGCGGCGCTTCCGTGTCACCCACAGCCAACACGGGTATCCTACTTGAAAACGCCCACAATTGCACAGTAGACGGCAACCTCGTTACCGACAACTACGCGGGAGTGCAACTTGTGAACTCTACTGAAAATGTTTTTAGAAACAATATAATCAACGGCAACACCTACGGCTTCGTTCTCCAGAACTCACCACAGAACAGCATCGACGCCTCAAACACCGTTAACGGCAAACCCTACACTGGCACGGAAGATACTGGCTGAACAACAGAGGCAAGAGTTGCTGAACCCCCATGTTTCAACTCCAAGCCGCTTGCTGGAGGCACCACACAGTCACAAGTTCTTAAAAGAACACACAAACTCCTCTTAGATGAGGCAAAATTCTTGAAGATCGCAATTATCGGAAAAGGCAACGTCGGCAACGCCCTCGGCAGCGGCTTAAGAGGCAAACATGAAGTCAAATTCGGGCATCGAGACCCAGCTGAACCCGTCGAAGACGCGGCAAAATGGGGAGAAGTGATAATCCTCGCCGTACCACACGGCAACGTAGATGAGGCTGTGGAAGAAGTCAAGCCGTACGCCGACGGAAAAGTCGTCATCGACGTGACGAACGCCATAGGGTCAAAAATGGAGTTGGGAATAAGCTGCACCACGTCGACGGCGGAGGAAACCCAGAAGAAGCTGCCTAAAGCTCGCGTGGTCAAGGCGTTTAACACGGTTTTCGCGGGGAACCAGGGCACGGGCAGAATAGGCAGCCAGCAGTTGACGGCTTTTATCGCGGGTGACGACTCGAAGGCTAAGCAAACTGTGGCTCACCTGACACGCGATATAGGCTTCGACCCAGTCGACGTCGGCCCCCTCAAAGCCGCGCGGTACCTAGACGCAATGGGCATAATGATTATCAACTTGGCTTACAGCTATGGCATGGGGCCAAAAATAGGCTACAAACTGGTCAAAGGCTGAAAGCTACAAATTTCCACAAGGCAAAAGTCTCACCTTGAAAAACGCTCAAAATAAAGAAAAACAACATCAAAACAAACAAAAAGGAAAGCAGCAAAAAGGGTACTTCGACGGAAAAGCCTGAAGTTTCAGTGTTTCAGGGGAAAAGTTTAAGGGTTTAAGTTAGTTATGGTTTGCCGTATTTCCAATCTTGAGGTTTATAGTTTGCCAGCTAAACTTGAAACCATTGAGGAACGCAAGGCAGAAGTCCTAATTAAACTTCGAAAATACAAGCTTATTGAAAAAGAAAGCCGTGAAGGCGCAATCGGTTACATTGTGGATATCCCGCAGGAAAAAGAGAAAGCCCTGATTTGGTGCATACTTGGCGAAGCCACCGTCGGAATTGCCGCCATGAACACGCTGTATAAGGTGATGAAGGAAAAAGAAATCGAGCGAGCAATGGTCGTCACCGAAGGCCGCTACACGCACGCAGTTAAACTCGGCGCTAAAAAGAAGCAGGTTGAACTGCTGCCGAAATCATTCCCAGTCTTCGACATCTTCGAGCACGCGCTTGTTCCGCTGCATGAAATCCTAAATGAAAAAGAAAAGACGGCGCTTCTCCAACAGTACAAGGTCCAGCCTTATCAGATACCGCAGGTAAAGTCAGGCGACCCCGCAGTCAAAGCAATCGGCGCGAAACCAGGCGACATACTGAAGGTCACGAGAAGAAGCACGACTGCAGGCGAACACATCACCTACAGGTACGTCGTGGAATAAGCGGGTCAAATTCGACTCAAAAGCCCTTTTTTTAGCCTTTTTTCGTTTTTAAAAGAAAAATGCTTAAAATTTTGGAAAATTATTTGGCGATCATTACTTCTGTTGACTTGACGATTGCTGCTACTTCGTCGCCTACTTTCAGGTCTAAGTCTTCAACTGCCTCCTTCGTGATGACAGCGGTAATCGTTACGGGCACTTTCACTTCAACCTTCACCTTCGCGGTAATCACGCCTTTCTCGACGGCTACAATTTTTCCTTTAAAGTGGTTCCTTGCACTCAACTTCATGGCTTTCACCTCCAAACTTCCCGAGTCAGACAAAACCTTTTCAAGGTAGCTCTCAGCCTGCCGATACTCATCGAGCAGGTTTTTGCCCAACGACGTGAGCTTCGCGCCGCCGCCTCCAGCTTTGCCACCCCTGCAAGTTTCAACAATAGACTGCTCAAGTGCGTCTTGAATGTCCTGCAGGTAGTTCCAGACGTAACGGTAGGACATGCCTAAAGATGAGGCAGCGTTCGAAATCGATTTTTCTTTGTCGATTGCTTGCAGGATTTCTGCTCCGCCTTTGCCTATCAATGGTTTGCCGTTGTATTCGATCCAGATTTTGCATGAGAGCTTATGCTGCTTGTTGTCCAGCATCAAAACACTGGAGTGATTAATGTCGAAAAAGCCATATAAAGATGATTGTAACGGCATTTAAAGCTTCAAATAGCGATTTTATCGTATTGGAATCAAGTGAACGCTTTCTCTGGGCACAATGACTGAAATGGCGTCTCCTTTTTCCAGCTTGTCTTTAGCCATGGCTGTAACCTCGAAGCTTCTTGTAGTGATGATTAGTCGGTAACCAGATCGTTCCCTGAACACTTCCGCAATTGTTCCGCTTAAACCGCGGCCGTCTTGAGTGCCACTGATCTTGACTTTTTCAGGTCTTAGGCAGGCGTAAACCGGCCCCAAATAACTTTCATTTGAGACCAATCCCACTCCGTTTTCGAGTTGCACTTCTGACCCAGAATCGTCTGGGGTAGCGTTTCCTTTGTAGATGTTTTCGAAGCCTACAAGCATCGCCGTATGGTAGTTTGCTGGCGCCTCGAATATTCTTTCTGGAGCTCCAGCCTCTATTATTTTGCCTTGATCCATCACGGCTATTTCATCTGCCAACGTGTAGGCTTCGTCCCATTCGTGGGTGACATGGATGATAGGTACGTTATATCTTTCAGGAATTGCTTTGAAGACTCTTATGATGGCTCTTTTGGTTTCAGGGTCTAGCATTGATAGTGGCTCGTCTAAAAGCAGAATCTTTGGACGGGTCACAAGCGCACGGGCCAGCGAAACCCTTTGCTGCTCGCCTCCACTCAACGTCTTCGCTGATCTGTCAAGCAGTCCGTCGATTCCAAGGTTGGATGCCATTTGCCTCGCGAGTTTTTCCCTTTCTTCTTTCTGAATGTCTCTAACTCTTAGACCGAACTCTATGTTTCCTCTGACATTCAAATGATCAAATGATGTGAAAGACTGAGATACGTACCCGATGTTCCGTTTCTCGGGAGGCTCATTGGTAACATCTTTCTCGTCAAGAATTATTTTGCCCTGGGCAGAGTATCCCCCAGCGATGGTCTTCAGCAGGGTGGTTTTTCCGCTTCCCGTGCGTCCGATAACGATTAGGTATTCTTTCTGGTCGACGCTGAGGTTTATGGGTCCCAGGTTGAATTTGTCAAGCGTCAGGGATACGTCAGTCAGTTTCAGCATTATGCTTTCTTCTTTCCCGCATACTTCAAGATGATTCTGTAGAGGATAAACGTTCCCAGAACAATGACGACAAGAGCTGCCGAAAATTTCACCGCGTCAGCTAGCCCTAACGCTTCATAACCCTCGTAAATGTAGACTGAAGCTGGAGAAACAAGGTTCCCGCTAAATAACACGTAATATGCCACAACAAGGAGGGCACCTACTTCTGCAACTGCCCTTGCCCAGGCGATTATTGCGCCGTTGGCTATTGATCTCCAGATTTTCGGCACGACAACATGGATGAAAGTGAACTGCGGAGTTGCTCCCAAAGTTCGGGCTGTCAGCTCAAGATCGGGGTTGACCTGTTTGATTGCGCCTTCAACGATTCTTATAGAATAAGTTGCCGAAAGATAAGTCACTGCTATGATGGCTCCAAGTAATGTATCGATAACATTGAAGCCGATAGCGTTGAAGAATGGAGCAAGCCCAGACGTAGATGCGAACGCCAGCACAATCATTATTCCAACAATGACATGTGGAACCATAATCGGTATGTCTACGAGTGCATCCACTACTTCCTTAAACCGAAAATCCCGTCGTGCCAGAAGATAAGCAAAAGGCGTTCCGACAACTACAGCGAAGACGGCTGCCGCCGTAGCGATTATGAAGGTTACTTCAACTGAACTTAGAAATGAGCCATTTCTCAGCGCAGAGTAAAGGTCTCCTGCACCGAGACCGAGGAGAAGCAGAATTGGGTAAAGAAAGAGAAAGAGGACTATCGCGCCTGCAACTACGAGGATTGCGTTGAACGTCCATTTCGGGAACTTATTAACCTCCGCTTGTGAAAATTGAGGAATCAGTTGAGTTCGCAGGAGTCGTGAAGGGCAGAAGCACACTTGGGATGCTGTTTATGTTGCCGTCTACGATTGCTGGCATCATCGGGATTATTCCGTTCGCCTTCAAAGTTGCTTGTCCTGCTGGGCTAAACAAGGTTGCTACGAACAAGGTGGCGGCGTTGGGGTTGGTTGATGGCTTCGGGATAGTTAGACAGTAGATGACTGGATTAAGCGTGTAAGATTGTGTTGTTCCTTGCTCGGTGTATTGGAAGTTTCCTTGATAGTAGTAGCTTAGTTGGGAGACGTCGCCGAGGTTGATGAAGTTAGGCAAAGTAATGTAGGCTAGGTTAGGCTGGTTCTTCACTTGCGAAATCGCGTTAGAGGCGTACGCTGAAGTTATGAAATCCACTTTTCCCGTTTCTGCAAAGGTAACCAAATCAGTTTCAGTGTCCGCCATTTGATATTTGCTTGGATTGTTATATATTGCATCGTACAGTTTTGTGACGTTCCCGAAGAACGCTAAACCTGCCAGTCGAATCATGCCTGCTCCCTGATAGCCGCTCGGATCTGTGAACGGGTTAGAAACGCCTACGATTGCGTTTTGGAGCGCGATTTGAGTGAAGATTTGCTGCCAGGTTGAATTCCACTGTGAAGAAAGCGGCGTCTGGGTCTGCGCTGTTTGCCACAGGCTGTAGACTGTTTTGCCGGGCGTGGAAGCTAGATTGACTATTATGACGACCTGAGTTTCTCCGAACGCGATTTGGTAGTCAGTTATGTTTGCGAATAGGTTTGTCGGTATGACTGATGTGTCTGCGGCTGCTTCTATGCTGAACTGTTTTGTCGCTACTTCAGTGGTGGCGACTGCGCCGCTTCCTTCGTAGAGTTGAGCCGTTTTTATGTTTGGGTAAAGCGGGGCAAATGTGTTGTTTGCAAGTGAGCCCCAAGCGTATTTAAGTGTACCCGCTGCTCCGATTGAGAAGGGAGTTGACGAAGCGGCGGCATACATTGATTGCGTTGAGGAGGAGGTTGAGGTCTTGGAGGGCGTGTAGTAGTATGTTACTACGGCTCCGATTAGAGCGCCCACCAATAAACCGATGATCAGCAACGCGGTGGACATTCGTGTTCCACGTTTTCTTTCTGTTGCAACATCTGAGTTATTTGTCAATGATTCACCTCCACATAAATAGGTCGTAAGTCGCGATCGCAAAAAGGATTTTTGCTTTTGCAATCTCCTTCAGTTTGCAAAAGGAGCCGTTATGTATATTTAAACATATTGATAGCGCTTGCCACCCTGTTCTTAAAGGGCTTTAGCCAAGAAAAGAGAAGTTAGTCATCTTAAATGTGCTATGCGTGAGCTGAAATGGTTCAAAGAACCTGCAAGTACGCTTTAAGCTGGACTTTTTCCTTCTGCTGCTAGCTCGCTCAAAATCACCAATGCTTCTCCAAATGGCATGCCTAGCCTTTCTGTGAGCTCATTTGCAGTTATTTCTGGGTTTTGAGGCAAGATCGTGCCCCGAGTGTAAGCTTTATGCGTGTTGTACATTACGGAGGCGTGAACTGCCTCAACCAGCAGTTGCCAAAGCTTTTCTTTGGAGTACTCGTCCAGATTCATACCCATCAACCCATGCATGTGCTCCTACGGTTATTAATCTAACGCAAAACCTATCGGCTGCAATAAACTTAATACTGGACTTTGGCTGCTTGGATTATTGAGGCTGATGTTTTTGAAGGCAGCAGTTTACCGTGGACCACACGAGATTAAGGTTGAACAGGTTCCCGAACCAAAAGTTAAGGAAAACCAAGTTCTTGTGCATTTCAAGGCTGGAGGCATCTGCGGGACAGACATGCACATTTACCGAGGTGATTGGCGCTGGATGAAGAAAGGCAGAATTTTGGGGCATGATGCCTGGGGTACACGCGACGACACGGGTGAACGCGTCGTCATGGTGCCCATCGTGAACTGCGGTCACTGCTACTTCTGCCTGAGGGGACACCCAACGTACTGTACCAAAGGCAAATTTTACGGGCTGACGAGAGACGGCTTCTTCGCAGAATCTAAAGCCATGCTGCCCAGAAGCCTGATACCCTTGCCTGCAAGCGTCAGCGACGAGGAAGCAGCCGTCGTCGAGCCGGTCGCCCTTGCTCTTCGCGTGCTTGATTACATGAAGCCTAACCTAGGCGATTGGGTCACGATAATAGGTCAAGGCGCCATCGGTTTGTTGATGACGCAAGTGGCTCAGCTGAAGGGCTGCCGCGTCATAGCCGTTGACATACAGGATAACAGACTTGAACTCAGCGGAAAATACGGCGCCGACGCTGTCATAAACGCGAAAAAAGAAGATGTTCCCAAAGCGGTGAGGAAACTGACGAAGATCGGATCGGATTTGGTGATCGAAGCCGCTGGAACCCAAGCTACTGTGGAGCAGACGCCCTACCTCGTTAAGAAGACGGGCAAGGTGGCTTTGGTTGGCGAGTCGAAGGGTTACTTGAATTTGGAGGATGCTGATGAAGCGTTGTTTTTCACGATTTATATTTCGCCAGTGGAGTATCCGTCGGCGGTCGAGTTGATTGCGAGAAAATTGGTCGATGTGAAAGGACTGATCACGCACACGTTCAGGTTTGACGATTTTGAGAAGGCGTTACAAACAGTTGATAATCCAGCGGAGAAACCTCTTAAAGTCATTGTAAAGACTTGACAACGCGCTTAGCTGAGCCATTATTGGAATCGAATTGTTACAGGGATGCTCAAACTAATTGTAGTTGGCGTTTTTGCGCAGCGCGATCTATTTGACTACTTGCGCGTTTGCTGCTCTGTCGGTTATTTTGGTTATCTTTATTTTTACGCGGTCTCCAGGTTTTGCGTCTGCAACATAAATTACAAAGCCTTGATTTCTAGCTATTCCTTCCCCTTTTGGACTCAATTCTGTAATCTCTGCTTCTAATTCTTCTCCCAACTCGACTGGGCAACGCTTAAAACCCTTGCCATGACCCTGTCTTCCCTCGTAGCGGCCACCTTGCCTTGATTTACTCATAGTATTCCTTCTTTTTTGTTGGTGACTTCTAAACAGTAAAGACTCGAAGCTTAAAAACACTCCATGTACGCTCACCATTCTAAATTGCGCGCTGCCTTGTCCCGACATGACGGGTATACATTGCGACAGACACTTTCAACTTACTAAATCTTATTATACAACTCAGTGTTTACGCTAATACTGAGTTTTTCCTAACCTTAAAATGCGCACGGGAGGTGAGAAGAGAATGTCTGAAGAGAAAATGATTCCTCAAAAGCCCGTTCTTGAAGTTTTATGCGCGATTCAAGGTGCCTTGGGTGAAGAAAATCAGAAGGTATTCGCGAAAGCCAGTATGGCGCTTGGAAAAACCTGGGGTAGAACCGTGCCTCCGGCCGAAAATCCAGATGCATTGATGAAACAGGTCGCAGACTACCTCCGTAACGATTTGAAGCTTGCCGAAAGCGTTACTGTAGAAAAGCAAGGACAAGACTACATCGTGAAAAATCGCGGTTGCTACATATGTCATGGTAAACTTGTAAAAGAAAGATACGGTATCATGCCCGCCTGTGCCATGTCTATGTTCCCAGTAGGGGCACTTACTGAAAACCTCAAAATAAAGAATGTCCGCCTGAAAGAAATCCGCAAACCAGGTCCAGTCGGCGACTGTGACTGGGTCTACGAGATCGCAAGTTGACCCTCAACCTTATTTTTCAGAAGCGCGCTATTCCTTTATGAAGGGCGTCAAGATTTAAGTCCAAACCTAAATTCCAAAACCTAAGCGTCACTTTTGGCAAAGTCCTCTATTTTAGTTATGTTTGAAGGACAAAAGAGTAAGACTTGATGATTCAACTTATAAGGGAGCTGGTTTGTTAAATACCAGCAAGAGTTGTCAAGTAGACAATTTTTACAAGTAAGCGGAGAAGGCGAAATTTGATGTACGGTTGCAGAAATCTATTTGCAGAAGATTATAAATGCAGATTATGTTCAGCCCATTTTCGAAATCCTGAAGAATTAAGAGTCCACAGAATGGCTAGCCATAAAGGCCACAATCTTACGCTTACTATCAAACGTTAACTGCATTAGAAGCATTAGAATTTTGTCGCATTCCTTATTTTTTAAGTTTGAAAAAGCGCGCGATGCGTACACATTCTAATGACTTACAAGGTTTGAGTTTTAACTAGAAAAACACTATTTTTGTTGGCCTTAGTTGCTTTTCGTGCAAATCCATACGAATCAGTATGACTTTTCAGCTGGTGACTTGCAGAACACCGGATTCCAACCGTGTCTCCATTTGGCGATACCCAAACAATGCGTCCCAATCGAGCACATTGCGGACATTTCGCGTAATCACCTATGATCACCATGTTTTTGCTTCTCCTCTTTTCTGTTCATCAACATAAAATCTATTGCATCCTTCCACGCTGCGAGCATGTTTAGCATGAATAGATGCACTATATTTACCCCAATTTTTCAATAAATTAATTCTTACACGCATAATTTCTTTTTCTCGCTAACTTATAGAAAAGTTCAGCATATCAGCCGAGATCAAGTACACAAGAGACTTTTCATCAGTATCATACGCTGTCACACTTATAAACAAATGACTGAAAAAGTCTTTTGCTTGGAAAAATCTACGGGAAAGCTAATTTTACTATATTAAAATAGCATCGGCTAGCCACACTTAGTTCGAACATCTCAAGACTGAAAGAAGATCAAAAATTAACGCGCGCTGGTTTGTCCCTGAAATAGGTTAACCATTTATTTCTAAGGTAGACGTGCTTTTCAGTGGTTGGACTTAGCGCAGCAGAACCTCAGAGTGTGGCTGTGAGGCAACAGTCACATAAGTTTAATTTTGAAAATGAGAGTCTTTCTGGTAGCGAGCTTGATTTTTTGTAAACTCAAAGAATTGTTAAGTCTGGAGGTGAAAATGAATGGAAGATATAGTCGATATTGCTGTTGAGGCTGGGGGTTTCAAAACATTTGTCGCAGCAGTAAAAGCGGCAGGATTAGTTGAAATATTGAAAGATAAAGGGCCGTTTACGATTTTCGTACCAGATGATGGCGCTTTTGCATTGCTTCCCGCTGGCACAGTTGATGAACTATTGAAAAATGTTCCAAAGCTCAAAGCAATTCTCATGTACCATGTTATTCCGGGAAAGTTTACAATTGACGAAATAGCTCAAATGAAAACCGCTAAAACTGTTCAAGGCCAAGAATTAAAGATTCACGGTACTGGTTGGTGGCATCTTCACATGAATCCTATAATCAATGATGACGCGCACATTAAAAGCACAGACATTGTAACAGAGAGCGGCATAATACACGTTGTGGACAGAGTGCTTATGCCAAATATGGCGCTAACCTGTCCTGTGTGCGGAATGGGCTTCATGACAAAGGAAGCGATAACTGCTCATACTCAAACAGCCCACATAGTTGAGAAGACACCTGAACCAATGCCAGTGCCTGAAGTTACGCCTGTGGTTGAAGCGGCACCTGAACCAATGCCACCGACGGAAGTGATAACGGAACAGATGCCTGAATTAGCGAAAGTTACTGGAGTCTTTGAGGTTTTTGTTGATGCTGCTGGCAGGTTGCGTTTCCATCTGAAAGCTGCTAACGGGCAGATAATTGCTGTAAGCCAATCCTATGGGACAAAAGAGTCCGCTCTAAAAGGCATTGCTTCAATAAAAAAGAACGCTCCAATAGCTAAGGCCGCTGATTTCACAACGGCAGAGCCTATGCCAGAGTCTACACACCGAGGTGGAATTGTTCAAGATCCGGTTTTCGAAATTCAATGCAATGCTCCTGATAAGTTCCGTTTCCATCTGAAAGCTGCTAACGGCGAGATAATTGCTGTAAGCCAATCCTATCTAACTAGACAGTCAGCCGAAAAAGGAGTAGCATCGGTGAAGAAGAATGCTCCAATGGCCAAAATCATAGATCAAACCACTGCGATGACCTAAACCTTACATTTCCTTTCATTTTTTTATGTAGTCAGAACTAGGCAACTTGAATTTAGGATGGTTTGGCGAAGCGCGCTGCCTTGTCCCGTTGTTATGTGTTGAAGTAGGTTGGTGAGATTGTTTTGTCTCTTCTTCCAATGCTCTCTGCTGCCTCTCTGTTCAGAATCAAGCACACCACGCTGAAGAGGGTTTCTAGGGTCTCGCGTTCATTCTGTCCCGCTCGGGGTTACCGCCTAAGCTTGGACGTAACTCATTTGAAACGAGGTCCCAAACCAAAAATAAACGTTAACTTTATTTAGGGACAAGCCAGCGCGCTTAGATTCCAAGAATCCCAAGCCTTAACGTAAAGATTGAAGAAAGAGGAAAGAACTTACAATCAAGGCATAATAAAAGGAAAAGGCTGCACGTGTTTCGAAGGTTTTCCTACTTTTTTGTAAGCATTATTTCGATTGTTGAAACCATCCGCGCTCTGGTTTCGCCCTCTCTTGGAGGCATCTCTTCTGTTCCTATTGTGATTTTGCTTACTTTCAGGTCTTTTAGGAAGCGGTTTCTCGTTATTTCAGCTGCATCAACAGCTGTTGTTATTGCTTGTCCCCTAGCCTTCAAGGTTATTTCTTTACCATCGCTCGCCGATAGACCTGTGATAATAGCTAGAACATAGTCCATTGGCATCTTATTTCCAACGAAAACAATTTTAGATTTTTCCGACATTTCCATCACCGTTCAATCATGACGCTGCAGCACTATACAATGCAATCTTCCTTATAAAGCGATTAAACAACAGAGCGGCTAAAGGATGTTTTCAGATTTCCCCTCACTGCACCACTGTCCTTTTGATTTAATTTGCCTGTCCGCGCGCGCTTCCTTTTTTTGTTCCCAAGAAGGCTATTTTTATTAAAACAGCCGTCAACGTTTATGTGGGAAATTTTTTAAAGGGTTCGAATTTACTATGACTGATGCCCGCATGAACAGCCAAGTTAGCATCGTGTTGGTTTCGGTTCTGGTCTTGCTTAGTCTAATTCCGCTGGTCAGTGCGACCTCAACGGCGGTTACTGTTCCTTTGAATGGAGCCCAAACCGTTACTGTTGAGTTGAAACATGGAGATTACGTTTCGGGAACCATGACTGCATCGGGTGCTGTACCATCAATTAACGGAAATAAGGTAAATTTTGGGACCTTCATAAATTTCGAAGTTTCGGACCCAAACCAGAATACTCTGGTGAGTGACGAGGGAGTCGGTAGAACAAGCTTCTCCTTTTTAGCTCCAGCTACAGGTGCGTATTCATTCTATTTCTATGATGAATCTTCTTCAACTTCAAAAGTAACAGTGACATTAGACTACTCCGTCGTTTCAAGCGAAACGATATTTGTCGACATCGCAGTGGTTGTCGCAGTCATCATTGTGTTGGCTCTAGTTATCGTTGGAGTTGCTGTTTGGGCGCGCCGACGAAAAAGAAGTAATGCAATCAAGTCAGTTGCTAAAAAGGACTGGAACGAGTACGTTAAAGAGAACCCTTTGAATTTAAGCGGGGGGAGTCAGCAAATGCAGCCTCGTCCCTTTAGTGGCGACCAAGAAGAATTAATTGCTAAAACTGTTAAACAATCCATAATGCGCCTCGTACCAGAGGGAGGCGTAGAGTGCAAGCTCATCTATTGTATGCCCTTAGAAGCTTTAAGCAAGAATGAGCTAGAAAATCTAAGAGGCAAACTAAAAGACAGCTATGACAAAAAAAGTTTCCTAAGCAAAACGCAAATTGTTTCCTTAGTTCCTCAAGCAGTAAATTACGGGAGTGGCGATTTTATAATTCACACAATAGCCGGGGATAGACCTGATTTGATAATCGAGAAACCAGTGATAGAAATAATCCATATTGCCAATGACCTGTGGGTAACGTCATTTGATTTTACGTATGACGACATGGCGGTCTATATTGGTCATCAACTCAAAGACTACTTTAACTTAACAGTAAAACTTTGTAACCCAGAAAAAACCTTCACCTAACAACACCATGCGCCAACATTGGAGAGTTGCTCAGACGGGCAGTTTGCAGGGTTTGGGTTGGGAATAAAAATTTAATCCAACCAACCAAGCGTTTGCGCCCGAAGAAACAGAGGGCGGAAGGATAGAAAAACCCTTTGATCCCGCATAAGCAAAGGACGCATTCTTTTCCATCTGCTCCGACCTTGGGGGTTCAAATTTGGTATTTTGGCCGTTTGGATTCTTTTACCCAGAACTGTTCGTCATCAACTCTGATGACTTGGACTTCAACGACGTTTCTGGGGCAAGTTATTACTGCACGGAACTTGGTGGGCAATTCGGGTTTTGCCAGAAGCGCCATTCTAGACTCCTCCAGCCGCTCTGCTATGCGCTCGGCTTTTTTGTCAGCGTAGCCGTGGTACATCACGCTTTTCCCTTCAACGATCGCTTTGTCGAAGTCGTCCTTGCTGCATTGGATCAGCTTGGCGCCGTCTCGGATGAACCAGAATGGAAAAGTTCTAGCCATAATAACCGTCGGCAATAGGGTTCAGGCGACGCTTAATTAACGTTGCCGTCGCTAACGCAGATATGCGTCTCAGAAATCGAATCTAATCAATCAACACGAAGAATTAATCCGCTTCAGACTAACGTGTTTATCATCATAGACTCTTCAAAACGGCTGCAACGAGAAACCATTTTGCGAAAGGTGCATCAATTTAGCGAGAAGGATTCTATGGCAGCTATAATGCAACGATTAATTCTCGCAGAAATCACTCTGGCCTTTCGTTAGATTTCCGAGAACAAGCGCTCGAAATTTCTGGTGAAGCGCGCTCTTGAAAAAGTTCATGCTTTTTTCAGGGCGTAAACGCAAAAGAAACGTTGCATTCTCAAATAAGATGTGAAACTACAGGAAGTTTTTATTTAATGGTCTGATTAATAAATAGCGACCGTTTATGAAGTTGGCTGAAATCGCTGTTTTGCTGAGGGAAATTGTTGACAGGTGCCCAAATCTGGAGGGAAGCACCTTTACGTTGATGCCGCAGAAAGCTATGTACCCATTGTTCAATGGATACCACATAAATATCAAGACAAACATTTCGAAGGAAAGCATAGGTTGCCTGAGGAAAATAGTGGAAGGGCACGATTTGGTGATGCAGATCAAGGCTGATTCAGTAATAGTCTATGAAACCAGAAGCTAACGCCCTGAACTGTTTCAGTTGACGTCTTTATACAGAACAAGGGAAAAACTGGCTATCCACTGCGCGTCACTCAATCTTGAAAGATACGGGTTTGACAGCAAAGTTTTTGAGTGCCCACTGTAATGGGCTTGGCAAGGTTGAACTGTTTTGTCTAGAAGAACAAAGAAAGCTGAGGGTTTAGAGCAGCATAAGAAACTGCAACGCGAAAAAGACCAGAAACGAAAAGAACGAAAGCAAGTGGCGCTCCCAGCAAAACACACGAAAGGCAAAAAATAATTAAACGCGTTTTAGGCGTTTTTCCCTTTTTTGAATTTAACTTGGCGTTCGCAAAAGATTATGCTTTAGGTTCTATTTTGCATGTAGGTCAAAACTTCTATAGAAATTCTATCCAACCAACCCAAAATTGGATTTTACCCTTTCTATTCGTTCGGTGTCCGTTCTCGCACTCACAAACCCACGCCTACACACGTGTGCGTGTGCATTTAATTTCGTCAGACAACGTAAAGGCAAGTTTGCCAATAGAAAGCGTTCGTTTCTCCATTTCTACGAATGCCTTAAATCAAAAAAGCAAGGAAAACTCCTATATGCTTGATATCAAGCTTTGAACTAGCAGATCAATATGAACCGTGAAAATTATAAATCCAAAAGAAAAGGGCAACCCAAACGAAATAGCTCCGCAAGTCGGTCCAAACGCCGCATGGCTGTAAAGGCTAAGGAACCCATAACTTCCCCAAAACTACGTCAAATCTACTCTGCTAACACTGAATGGGCAACAAAGATAATGCCCAAATTAAAAGAGTAAATTCGTAAAAATCTGAGGTATTTAGCGTCTTCACCTTATTGGAGCCTTAAAAGTGCGCTTGACCCAATTTTTGTTCATTTCTTAAGGGCACCATTTTTTTCAATGCCTTTTGCAGTCTTTTCTTACCCGGAATCGCGCGCCACTTTGTCCCAGAATTAGGTGACCCTTTTCAATTTGAGGACAAGCCAGCGCGCTAAATCATGCCATTTGGATGCTTTTCCATCCAACCCTTGGCGAAGGCTTCAGCTTTAGCCTTAGTGCTGAAGGCAGGGGAGATTTTTTCGCCCTCTTTTGCATTTGTTTGCTTTCCTAAGAATAGCTGTACCTCATAGTTTTCGCTGAATTCTTTTTTTAGAACAATCAAAGTTTGCCCTGTGTTTTCGTTAAAATAGCCGCCTTGATTGCTCATTATTTTCCAGCCTTTAATTAGCCTCATTCTTTCAATTCCCATAATAATCCATAACGGCGCGCACTAAGACACTTAGCGGCATCTTCATCTCCTTCAAGGGAGTGCTACCACAAGAATGACACTTTGGACACAAAACGTTATTCATGTTTTTCACAGGTTGTTCATTCCCTTTTTTATATTTTATTTGCCTTATTTTACTTATTGGCTATTCTCCTTCCTATTTTTTGGAAGGTGCTCTGCGATAGTTTTCGTCTGTTTCTGCTTGAGTGAGCCCGTAAAACTCTGCGTATTCCTGCCCGCGTGCTTTCTTGTTTTCAAGGCATCCGGGATTAATACAGATGTACTCACCGCATACACCCTCTATTCGCTTAAGCATTTGACCACAAGCAGGACATTTCATAATCAGTCAATTAACATTCCACGTTATGCAGATTTAAGATTTATCATCAATCTTCTATCCCTTTCTGTCTTTTCTGTCTGTCTGAAAGCGGGGGTGCGGGAAAGTAGAGAGAGCATATTTATCGTAGCCGTAGTTTTTGGGTTGAGGGATTAAAATTTAATCTTTCTCTCTCTGCTTCTAATTCACCCTCCTCTTACTATACTGACTATGCTATACTCCCTTAAGCACGCCCTCAACACAACACACACAAAAAAGCAATATCAGCGTCTAAAGCAAAAAAGGCTAATTAGTTTACATCTTGTAAAGTGCTCTCAAAAAAGGAAAATAAGGAATGCGCTTTTACTTTGTCTTAGTTTCCTTAGCCACAGGCGCAATTGGCTCCAGCTTAACAACGTATTCCGTGTTATTCTTCACTGAAACGGATGTTGGCATTGAAGTGTTGTATCCGGGGGCGCTGGCTTTAACTGAATAATCCCCTGCCTTCACGCTCGTGAAAACGATTTCTCCCTTGCCTGCAGTGGTACCTGACAAATCTTGCGGACCGCTAGCTGAAACAGTTGCCCCAGAAATCGGCAAGAGTGTCTGCGCGTTTTGCACCGTAACTGTAAGATCACGACGTCGTCTGAACCACGCAAAGAGTATAATGAACAACGCTACGATGACGATGACGACAACAACTATGACCCAGTCAACCATGCCGAAAGCAGATGATGCCGCAGTCGGTGTCGTCGTAGAGGTTGCAGTAGCCGTTGGCGACGTCGTACGAACTGGGGTTGGCGAAGCAGTTGGCTTTGGAGTGGCTGATGCCGTTGGAGCAGCTGTAGGCGCTGCGGTGTGGACTGGCGCTGGCGTTGGAGTAGGCGTAGCTGCAAGAGTTACCGTGAACGAGTTACTCGTTCCTGTGTGAGTGCCATCTGTAGCTGTAATAGTAACGCCTGAACCTGTAGCAGTCACTGTAACCGAAGTTGAGCCTACGCCGCTAACGAAAGCATTCATAGCAGTTGGACTAATCGTCCCAGCAGAATACGTCAAAGTCGGCGTACCAGTATAACTTGTAACTGTGTTGCCATACGCGTCCTTAGCCGAAACCGTTAAGCTGAAAGCAGAACCAGTAGTCTGAGACGCAACAGTGCTGAAGACAAAATGATCCAGGCCAGCAGCATTCACCGTTATGCCATTCTGGGAACCAGTAATCGTAGACGTTACCGTGTCAGTAGCGGTAATCGACTGAGAACCAGCCGTCTTCAAAGTAACACTGAAAGAGCCTACACCACTCGTGAGGCCATCATTAGCAGGCAAAACCGCTTGACTATCGCTTGAAGTAATCTTAACCGTACCCGCATAACCCGTAGCCACATTACCATATTGGTCTTCAGCAGTTACCGTAACGGTGCCAGCAGAACCAGCAGTCGCCGGATTGGGAAAACCAGAAACCGCAAAACTTGCAGCGCCAGCAGCATTCACCGTAAACGTGTTGCTCGTTCCAGTATGGCCGCTGCCATCATTCACGCCAAGAGTAACGCTTGAACCCGAAGTAGTCACTGTAACTGAGCCAGTCCAAACGCCATTTGAGAAGCCTCCAGTTGCAGAAGAGGGAGTGATAGACCCAGCAGAATACGTCAAAGTCGGCGTACCACTGTAACTTGTAACTGTAGTTCCAGAAGCATCCTTAGCCGTAATCGTCACGCTAAACGATGTGCCTGCAGTCTGAGAACCCACAGAGCTAAACACGAAATGATCTAGAGTTGAAGCGCTCGGACCAATCACCGAGACCGTATCGCCGCCCCAATCTGTTACGTAGGCGTATGCGCCGTCGGGCGTCACAGCCACACCCTCAGGCTGGCTTCCAGCGCTGCCAATGGTTACTGTGGCTGTCACTGTGTTTGTAGCCGTGCTTATCACCGAAACCGTACCGTCGCCGGAATTTGTGACGTAGGCGTATGCGCCGTCGGGCGTCACAGCCACACCATAAGGATTGCTGCCAACGGTTACCGTCGCCGTCACCGCGTTCGTAGCCGTGCTTATCACCGAAACCGTACCGCTGTTAAAATTTGTGACGTAGGCGTATGCACCGTCGGGCGTCACAGCCACACCATAAGGAAAGAATCCAACGCCTACGTTCGCCGTCACCGCGTTCGTAGCCGTGCTTATCACCGAAACTGACCTGCCTTGTTCATTTGTTACATAGACATATGCGCCGTCGGGCGTCACAGCCACACCATAAGGATAGCTGCCAACGTCGGTTATCGTTGTCGTCACTGTGTTTGTAGCCGTGCTTATCACCGAAACCGAATCGCTTAAGGCATTTGCAACATAGGCGTGTGCACCGTCGGGCGTCACAGCCACACCCTCAGGATAGCTTCCGTCGGTTATCGTTGTCGTCACTGTGTTTGTAGCCGTGCTTATCACCGAAACCGTAGTGCCGCCGGAATTTGTGACGTAGGCGTATGCGCCGTCGGGCGTCACAGCCACACCATAAGGGCCACTTCCAACGGGTACCGTCGCCGTCACCGTGTACTGGGCTTGAACTGATTGAGGCATTAATGCGAAAGCACTGAACAAGAAGATGCCGAGGAGAAGGATACAGCCGGCTTTCAAAGTCTTTGTTGTCTCATGCTTCATTCTTTCACCTTACCAATCAAATCCTTCGCTGATGTCGACGGCATGCTCACAGTGAGTACGAAAATTGCAATCGATAATAAACCTAAAAGCTTCCAAACCTTGACTTTCATATAAATTCCTCAATCTTTCCTTAACGCGCACACGTCCATCATTTTCTGTCATAAAATTATATAGTTATTTTTTTGATTTCGAGGGCAAAAATTTACGCGCGTGTTTAAGATAAGATAACAGTAACTAATTGAAAAACAGAATTTAAAGCCAAATTTAACAATTAGCCTATTGCCGAATCGTTTGAGTCAAAATAGTTCTTTATGTTTTCTTTTTCGTAGGCTATTCTGAGCTTTAAGATTTTTCCTCCTCGGCCTCTCTCACCCGGAAACCATCGGCTCTCAATAGTACCTTTGCGTTCCAACTCCGATAAAGCTGGACCGCGGCGGTTAGGCGAACCGTACAGGCTGTACTGAGATATGTGGCCTTCTTTGGCAATTCGCGTTAGAGTTCTCCACCCTGACTGTTCCTGAGGAAGTCTTGCATTTGTGTAGTCTTCCACGAAGGCGCTAATTAAAACACTGAAAGCATCTCTTGCGTCTTTACATTCGAACTCGAAGCTGTCCAATGCAGCAACCAGCTCTTGCTCTCCTAAAGGGGATAATGGCGCAATGGTTACGCGTACCGGCTTGGGTTTGCAAACTCTGTTTCTTCCAAAGTCGTCGACGTAAGTAATTCTTGGCTTAATAATGTGCGTGCCGGTTCTTGAGGCAAGCATGCTAAGCTTGATTGATTCAACTTGGAAAGCGCTAATTCTCTTGCCCTGCATGTTCACTGAATCGTCTTTTACTGTGCAGCATGCAGGCAGAGCTGTTATCTCAAAAGCCTGCGGAATCAGAGCTTCAATCTTGCTTAAAGCGCCTTCTTTTCTTGAAACATTGACCAAGTCGAATCTCAAGTCGAGCCTTTGTCCAACTTGAACTTTCGCGGGCGCCATCAAGCTTGCTTGCACATCAACATGGTCAACGGCTTTCTCCAGTTTTTTAACGATTTTTTCCGCTTGGTTTCGGTAGGTTTTTGCCTTTTCAGTTTTCCCTTGCTTTTGAAGAGCCCACGCAAAGCTCTTCCTCATCCAAGCAGAGTACCCTAAGTTAACTTTTGCACGCAAGCATTTCCTAAAGTATTGAGAGGAATCGTCCCACTTGTCTTTGCCTGCAAAGTAAACGGCTTTGGAAAAGTCTCCGACCAAAGGACTACGCTGCGCTTCGGGGGGTAGCGCAACCATTTTGTTGAAGTATTCGTCGGCTAACTTGGTGTTTCCGTCGAATGTGTATTGTCTGACGAGGGAACCGTAAGCTATGCCTTTATTGAGTGAAGAATCAGTCTTTTCCGCGAGGAGGACGGCCTTAAGATTCAAAGGCAACGCGTCTGAAAGCTGTCCCATGTATTCGAGGGCTAACCCACAGTGGGAGTACGCAAACGCCATCAAGTTGAGGTCCGCTACTGTTTCCCCAGCCTTTATTGCATTCGTAAACATCGTAAGCATTTCTGGTCCGAGCCCTGCAAAACAAAATATGCCAGCAATAACGTAGGCTTCAGTCAACCCGCGGTTATCTTCTGAGTCGCAAAAAAGCTTCGTGGATTGCAAAATGGCCCCGATTGCTTTTTTGTTTTGCCCCAGCGACCCGTAGGTAGCGCCAATAGTAATAAGCAAATATGCAAGGTCGGAGAGTGAAGATTCTTCTTTAAGGATGGGCAAAGCCTCCTCCGCCTCTTTCAATGCAACTTTTGGCGCATATTTTCTGGCAAGCGAAATTTGGGCGCGGATACGAAGGACCCTTGCATATTCAAGTCGGTCGACACCCGCGCTCTCTTCAGTTTTCTTTAGAATTTCTTCAAGGAGCGGTGTCGGTTGCAGGTATCTGAAGGACACCAAAGCCTTTCTAAGTGCCCTCAACTTCACGACGCCTACGGCTGTGTTGCTAAGTTCCAAATATGTTCTTACTGCTTCATTGAACATGCTGCTGCCGTTTAAAGCGTCGCCTAACCCCTCCAGCGCTATCAATCGTTGAGCCAAAAGATTCGGGTCTTCGCCGACAGCCTGCAAAACGTAGGTGAAGTGTTTGATGGCTTCGGCGTTGCTGAACCTTGCCACTGCGTCCTGCCCAGCTGCTAAAGCGTATTTTACAGCTTTCGCGTTGTTTCCTGCCTCGCGGTAATGGTAGGCTAAGTCGCTAAGAGACCCCTCTTTTACGTTCCCCTCTATTATCTCTGCTATCTGGGCATGGTACTCTTTTTTTAGAGCCTTAGGAATCTCTTCGTAAATCACTTCTCGGTACTTTACATGAAGAAATCTGAAGGAATCCTCTTCGCTAGACACCAGAGACGTCAACTGAGCAATCACCTGCAATATTTCTAAAAGGTCAAGGCGATTCATTCTCAAGGCTGCTGAAAGGAGATCGGTCGCGAATTTCTCTCCTATAACCGAGGCAGCATCAAGAGTTCTTTTTTGAGCGCGATTTAACGCGTTCAACCTCCTAAGGAATATTTCCCTTACTTTCTTCGGAACGCCCAGCGAGTCAACAGAGAGGCGCCATTGCCCATCTTTACGATAGATGCCACTGCTTGCAACCAGCATTCTTAGAGATTCCACGACGAACAGCGGGTTTCCTTGGCTCTTGTCCGCCAATTTCCGGATTAACTCAAAGTCTGGGTTCTCACCAACAATGTTTTCAAATATCTTGAAAATCTCGGTTTGGTCAAGACCTTTCAGTTGAATCTCTGTGTAAAGGTCCTCCCTTTGCAGTGCTCGAAGCACTTCGATGAGGAAATGAGTACGCCCCTCTGCGTCAACGTTCAATTCATCGTTCCTAAACGTCGCTAAAATTAAAATCCGCTGCGAAGATACTACCCCTGCCAAGTGGTGAAAAAGGGATAGAGATGCAGAATCAGCCCAATGTAAATCTTCAAGGAAGAAGGCGACGGGTTTCGCCGCCGAAAAAGACTTTAGCACCTTTGTGACTGCAGCATAAGCGTTGTCTTTCCAGATTTGAGAATCTAATACGCCGATGTCAATGGGCGCCCTTAGATTCAGGTAGCTTGACAGCCACCCTGCAGTTTCATCTGCCTGTGAACTATCCTGAGGGATATGATTATCTGGCTCAAGCGACACTGGTCCGCGATCTCGATTCAGTTTCGTGTTTTTGTAGTGATTGTTGAACGCGCTGATGAATGGAAAGTATGGGTCAGCGCCATTGCTGAGGCAACATCCCCTTAAGATCGTCACTTCCGTCTCTTTTAAGCTGACTAAAAATTCATTCACCAATTTTGTTTTTCCAGCTCCAGCTTCTCCTGAGATGAAGATCACCGAGCCGTTTCCTCGGCAAGCCATGTCCAAACGGCGACGTAGCATGTCAAGTTCTTTTTCTCTGCCCACCAGAATCGGCTCAACAAGAAGCGGGGAACTCATGCTTTCAGTCGCCTTATCGGGGCAGTTTGATTTCAACCCTAGAGTCTTCTGTTGGGCGGCATCGCCTTAAAATCAGGGAATAGCGATTGGCTACACCTGCGCGAACTTCGAAGTTGTTTCGGCAAGTGTTTTCAGACAATTCCGCGTCGAAGCGATTTTGCGCCGATTTCTTTTCAGAATTTGCCTTGGAAAAATGAAGAGTCGTGCCTTCTGTACACTTCTTTTTGCTTTGACCAACATGGAAAACTTCCCATTTGAAATCCAACGGTGCCCCCCGAGAAATATGTGTCCCTTTCGCCTTAAGGATTTTTTCATTGCCGAAAGTACACTTGCTCTTTTAATTATCAACAATCTCTTCTTGATTTTCACTTTGAGCTTAGCGCGTTGCCTGACTATGAAGGCTCTTCTTCTCACCTTTTTCTCAGTCTTGAGGTTTCAGTGTCAGGGACGTATGCAAGCGGCAAAGCATCTAACCTCGCCAATTCAGCGATAGTCTTAGAATCCACGCGGTCACTTTTAATTTTAGCTTCAGCAATGTACCGTGTCTTCTTTGGATGAGAAACCACCACCTCGAACCCTTTGCTTTCCAACTGCCTATACAGCGGCGCTACCGCGGTGGAAGATTCCATTGCAACCCTGTTCACTTTGTAATTGGTCAAGTATGAAAGAACCCGCTCGTTGCTCATTCGTGTTTGGTTTATTACTTTTCCTTCATCATTCAAAATAGTCGCATAAGTGCTATCCTTATGCACATTCAACCCACAAACCAAGGCGCTCATAAAATGGCATGAGCGCGCACTCAAAGAAGCTTTTTTATGAAGATGAACTCATATTTATGATGATTTGAATGCTCGTGAGAATAGCAACTTTGGAAGATTCAAAGCAGGTGGCTCAACTACACATAGACTTGGATTTTTGTCATGTTTCTTATCATCCGCTGTACCGCCTGAAGCAAAACGCGTCTGATCTAAGCATTGCTTATATAAAGGACAAAATTGAAAAATCAGCGTCGGGAGACAGCCTTGTGCTCGTCGCCCAAGAAAAAGACATAGTTGGATACCTTACGTGCAGTATCAACGAGCAACGTCCGGACACAGAAATTCAGAAGATAGGTCATATCGGAGGCGTGTACGTGATTCCAGCATATCGCCGTCGAGGAATCGCTGCGGCGCTGATAAAAGAGGCTTTGGAATGGCTGAAAGAACGTAAAATCGAATACGTAGACCTGAACGTCGACGTCCGAAACGTCGGGGCGTTCGCAGCATGGACCGGAATGGGATTCAAGCCACACCGGCGCAACCTTGTCAAAAAATTATAGCGCGTTGCCTGTTGTTATTTCGCCTAAGAGCTTCTGATAATATTTTAAAATTTGTGATTGCATTGAATACGACATCTAAGTGCTGAATTCCTTTTTTTTATCGCTTTTAAGCCTATTTGTCTATTATCCATCAAAAAAAGTTACTAATGAAGCAAGCACTGACAAAGAATAGTCGAAGAGCTATTCGCACCATTGAAAAGCGACATTTCGATTACTCACAAAATCCCTGTCAGAATCTTTGGTTCATTCCATTCTTCTCTAAGAAGCCCATAAAGGCAGTCGTCTGTCCATTTTCCTCTAGTGAAGAAATTCTTTCTCGTCACTCCTTCTTTCTTGAAACCGGCTTTTTTCAAGGCCTTCTGAGACGCCAGATTGCGTGTATCTGTGCAAGCCTGAATACGTTGAGTGCCTCTCGATAGAAACAAGTAGTCAACAATAATTCTGATAGCTTCTGTGCCGTAGCCTTTCCCTCTTTCACTTGGAATTAGAGCATAACCAATTTCTATTTGCCTACCTACTGGGTGCAAAACATAGAAATGGAATATCAGACCAATTTTGCTTCCGTCTTTTTTCTCTATAACGAAATACGTCATTTCATATGGATTCTCAAGTATTTTCTCCGCATCGGATTTGGAAAACTGCATAAGACAATTGTATTTACCGAAGAACGCAGGGTCGTTAACCCATTCGCCAAATAAAGGCAAATCGTCTTTCTCCATAACCCTTAAATTTACACTATTGCCTTCAAGCAAACCTAAACACTCAATGTATTGTCTATTTCTTTTCAGCTATAACTTTTCCGCAACAGCCATCGTAGTTTTGGTTGGGTTGGTTGGATTAAAATTTGGTCCACAAACCCAAACCTTCTTACTGTTATCCTCGCTCATCCTCTCCCAACAGTAACACACAGAAAGACAAAAATGAAAAAACGCGCGTCTGTTTTATTCGTTTTGAGTAATAAGGTGCGGTGAAAAGCTAAATTGACCCCGCAAGTTTATCTGACTTGAATGCCAGATTGTTGAGTAAGAAAACGTCAACTTAAGGTGAGCCAAATGTTAGATGGAAAATTTAACAGTGATCAAAAGCCCTATGCAAATGAGACCATGAAGCTGCTTTTTGAACGATCAAGCTGTCGGAGTTTTCTAGACAAGACAATTCCGCACGAAGTCCTAAACGCGATTCTTGAAGCAGGGACTCATTCAGCCAGTGCAGGAAACCTTCAACCATATTCCATCATAAAAATCGAAAACCTTGAGAACAGGCTAAAAATAGCAGAGATGTGTGGGCAGAGTTTCATAGGGAAAGCCCCCGTGCTTTTGCTGTTCTGCCTCGATCTTCACCGCAACGAACGATGGGCGAAGCTTGAGGTCGCGCCCTTCACGGCGGCAAGTTCCTTTCGTCATTTTTGGGTATCTTTTCAGGACACGATTGTCTGCGCACAGAACATCTGTACGGCTGCCGATTCAATGGGACTTGGATCAGTGTACATTGGCACCGTGATCGATTATCCGGCAGATATTGAGAGGCTGTTCAAACTGCCGAAAGGCGTTTTTCCCGTCGTACTATTGTGCCTAGGATATCCTAAGATGAGACCTAAACCGGCCAATAAGCTGGGCCCTGACGTGGTAGTTCACTCAGAATGCTACAGTCAGATGGAGGATCAACAGCTTCTGTCGGCTTACAGCAAAAAGTACAAAGACGAAAAATTGCAATTGACAAGTGTTGAAATGGAAAAGATACTTCAGGTCTGTCGACGTGTTCACGGGCGAGAATTTGAAGAAAAGTGCGCTGAAAGGATGAAAACAAACGGATTTGTGAACATAGCACAGCATTACTTTGGACTGCACTACAGAGCTGACCTCATGCCTGAAGGAAATGATCAGTATCTCAAAATCATGGAGGAATCGGGATTCAACTGGTTCAAGAAGTTTAACCCAACGATTACTTCCGCCCCATGATCTAGCGACGCTTGTGGCAAATGCGGAAGCACAATAAAACTTACTGGCTTTCAACAGGGTCAGAATTAAATTTTAGAGGGTTGTCATGACCGAACCGAAACACCCCTTCCTTAAACTAAAAAAACCAAACCGCTTCCAAGAACAAAAAACCGCAGGCATAACCTTATTAGAAACTATGGTGCAACGGTTTTTTCGGGCGATTACACGTTTCGCGAAATACCGCAAAATATCAAAAACATGATGCTTAAACTTGAAGAGCAAGATCACGAAGACCGAACAAATGGCACACCCAAACTGCAAAGATTAAGACAAATCCCGCCCGAAACTGGCAAATTTCTTGCTATAATGCTCGCAAACTCGCCAGAAGGAACATCGATTGAAATTGGCACAAGCGCAGGTTACTCCACTCTATGGTTAGCTTTGGCTTGCAGGGCAACTGGCAAACGAATTATTACAATTGAAGTGCTCGATGACAAAGTGAAACTGGCAAAAGAAACCTTCCAGAAATCAAAAGTGAACGATGTAGTGGATTTGGTTCATGGAGATGCGCGACATTTAATTCATGAATACTCTGGAATATCTTTCTGTTTTCTGGATTGTGAAAAAGAGTATTACGTCGAGTGTTATGAGGCAGTAATACCCAATCTTGTCAAAGGGGGTATCCTGATTGCACACAACGCCACAAGTCACGAGTCCGAGCTGGCGCAATTCGTCAAAGAAGCATATAGCGATGAAAGGGTTGACACCATACTTGTTCCCTACGAGAAAGGCGTACTGGTTTGCAGAAAGAAATAGCCTTCTTAAGATAGTGCGCATGACTGTTCCGGAAACGATTCAAAAATGGTTTTTGTTAGCCCGGCGCGCTAATACTTATGATATCGAGGGTTTCTATCGAAGTGTATGGTACGCCGAATTATTACGCAACTTTTCCGATAGCCAAAAATCTTATGATTGAATTAGAAACGGAGTGAAAGCGATGCTGATGTGGAAGGCGAAACTGAAAAACGGTAGGGAAGTCATGCTTAGATTCCGAAGAATTGATGATGTGAACAACCTTTTTCAGATGTTTTCCTCAATGTCCGAGAAGGCTCTTGAATGGAGTATGGCTCCTTATACTAAAGACCGTATAGAAGGATGGATGAAAGACCTTCCAAACTTGATTCCGCTTGTGTCGGAGTACCAAGGAAGGATTGTCGGTACAGCGGTCATACACAAGTTTCCTCATGAACGCAGGAAGGGAATCGGAGACTTCGCCGTTTATTTGCATGACGATTTCCAAAATGTTGGTTTGGGAACCGCAATGACCAAAAGAATTCTTAAACTCGCAAAAAAGGAAAAAATGCACAGAATAGAGTTAAGTGTTGTAGCGGAAAACAAGATTGCATTACATCTCTATGAGAAATTTGGTTTTCAAATTGAAGGGATAAGCAAAGATGATTTCTATGGGTTTGATGGCAAGTACCATGATGTTGTTAACATGGGATTGATTCTGAGTTAACTTTGAAAAACAATGATTTTACGCAACTTTTCCGACGGTCGAAAAGCGAGAAATTAGCAACTAAAAGATTATTCTATTCATAACATCGGGCTTTTGTTCCGATTCTATACCAGATTTCATGTTGAACACTGAGTAATCGTAATCGTTTTGTTTCTTAAGAAGCCTTTAGAGCCGATAGTCATTTGCCTAGGATTATTGTTTATATCCTATCGCTTGGAAATGACCACCTAAGGCAAGAGCATCCGACCTATTGCTTAATTCAAATTCAATTTTCAGCAATTGTTGGGCGAACTCATTTGAGTATTTCTTGCTATATGTTAACTTTGGCGAAATAGCAAGTGGCATAGTGAAGAGTTTTCCCATAATTTTTTCTACCCTGATTTCGTTTTTTTCCAGCAATTGCTTAAATTCATCGGGAGACAATGCATAAACTTTCAGACTATTGTTCATGATAAATTGACTTTCTTTTGACAGCAATCTAAATGCATAATCGGCACCTTCGGCTTGGAGGGTTGAAAGAGATAATACGTAACGATTTTGACCGCTTATGATTAAGGGGCAGCCTTTTTTTAGAACTCTCACAAGTTCTCTTATTGCCATTTCTTGTTCCTTGATGAAACAAAGGGCATGTTCGCAGAACACCAAATCGAAGGTTTGGTCTTCAAAATCAAGTTTTAGAAGGTCACATTCTTTAACTTCGATGTTTTGTTGCAAGCCTGCTTGGTTTATTTTTTCTTTAGCCACTTTCAACATTCCTGTAGAAGCATCGCCCAAAATAACCCTCGGACCACATTTTGCAATAGGGATGCTCCATTTTCCTGTTCCACCTGCGGCATCGAATACGAGTGCCTTTGAATTAGTAGGAACATAAGGCTTTGTTAGGTTCCATGTGATTAAATCATAAACGTTACTCCATAATTGTTTACAATAGTTATCATAGGTCGAACTTTTTTTATCATAATAATCCTTCACTTCTTGCTTGTTGGAAAACATCACAATCGCTACTCTATAGCCTAACTATTCAATGCTAAATTGGCTTCTTATGTGTTGGTTTTTTCTTAAATATCTTGCAGTCCGAAAAAACATCACTTCTTTGAATTCAAAACTAAAGTTAGGACTCAGTGCCTGAATGTTTGCGCACATATCCAAGTTGACCGCGAAGAACAGTAGCGTTTTTTCGTGTTTCGTTATTTTCTGTTCTTCCCTATTTTCCATTTTATGAATCTGGATATTGATGTTATACCTATGTTTTGCGGAACACCACAAAGTATATTTCTGTTAGAGTTAGTGTTAACGCCGAGTTTCAGCATCATTCATGGAGCAAACAACCGTGCAGGTAGAAGCCGTAATATTCGATTTGGACGGAACCCTTGCCCACTTCAACTTGGATTACAAAGCAGTGCGGGCAGAAATCAGAAGCTACCTTATCCATGCAGGCGTCCCAGCGTCGGTTCTCGACGTCAACGAAAGCATGTTTGGAATGCTGGCGAAGGCAGAAATCTTCTTCAAAAACGAGGACAAAACGAAAGCAAAAACCGCGTTTGACGAGGTCCGCGCTCAGGCTTTAGGTATCGCCGAGAAATACGAGATGGAAGCTGCCACAACAACGAGCCTGCAGTCTGGAGCATTGGAGACGCTAAAAGAGCTTAAGAAGATGAAGCTGAAGCTCGGTCTATGCACCACGAACAGCGAAAAAGCGTCAAGATACATTCTTCAACGCTTCAAGATAGAAGACCACTTCAAAGTGGTTATCACAAGAGACAAAGTCAAATACGTCAAACCACACACCGAACAATTTGAGGTTGCGTTGAAGGCGTTGAGTGCACAGGCCCAGTCCACAGTCATCGTAGGCGACAGCGTCGTCGACATGCAAAGCGCTAAGGAGCTCGAAGCAATCGCCGTGGGCATCCCAACGGGCATAGCCACGATGGAGCAGCTCAAGAACCACGCGTCAAACTACATCATAACGTCGCTGAGCGACCTGCCAGTCCTCATCAAGGAAATAAACAAGGCCTAAGCAGCGGAAACCACGTCGTCTTTGAGGACGAGTTTTCTTTCCCGCAGCAGCCGCTTTAGGGTCTCCGAAAACACTTCTTGTGCGTCTTCCGCCGAGTGGTTAAGCCCGAACAGTTTGGCAGTTTCCCAAATCAACGATTCTGCGCTGATGCCCAACGCGTACCGAGCGACTAATTGCATGGCAGCTTCGGCTTCTTCAGGCGCAATATACTGAGCCTTACGCTTGGATTCGGGGATGCCCTGAACTGGAACCCGAATCGGCGTCTCCTTGAGGCTGGGCGGCCAGAGGAAGCTACCTTTAAGTGCGACCTTCTGTTCTCTCAGCAAGTTGTTGAGTGCTTCTTTGACGGCGTGATTTACCTGCGGCGTCGCATGCTTAATTCCCCACGCGGCTGCCAAGCGTTCTACGGCGTAGTCGAAGTGCACTGGACCTTCGTTTTGCACTAATTCGTCGAGGAGTTTTGTTTGGTTTTCCCTGTTCTCTGGAAAGTGGAACTCGTTTTTCTGTTTGGAGTTAACTGTACTGTCAACTGTTGCCACTTTGATATATGGGCTGAACGACGCCTTCAGAGGGTGGATTTTGTAGGGCACTCCGATTTTTTCGACGCCTGAAAACTCGATCTTCTGCACGTCAGTCTTCGGAGCCATCTCCTTCTTGACTTCGACCGCGGTTTTCTGGGCTTCAGTCTCAAGCTGCCGCTTGCTGGCTTGCTCCAACGCGTCTTTGAGGCGGCGGATTTCGGAGTCGCGTCTCGAAACCCAAGAGGGAGACCAGACCCGGTGGATGCGCCAGCCCAGCTGAGTAAGCACCTGCTCGCGCAGACGGTCTCGGTCGCGTGCGCTGCTGCTTGACCTGTACGAGGCGCCGTCACATACTACGCCGAGCAGGTAGTTGCCTGGGTTGACGGGGTCGACGACTCCGATGTCGATTCGGTAGCCGCTGCAGCCGACTTGCGGGACGACTTCGTAGCCAAGCTTCTTGATTTCCGCGGCGACGTCCTCGTCAAGTGCCGATTCAAACTCGCCTTCCCGCGCCTTAACAGACTCCAATGACTCTGCCCCATGCTCTGCGTAGTCAAGATAGTACCGCAGGGTTTGAACGCCGACGGCTTTGGTTTCGGGGTCAATGTCTGTGGCTTTGATGGATGTTACTATCACGACTTTTTCCCGCGCCCTTGTCACGGCAACGTTTAGCCGCCTTTCGCCGCCAGGCTTATTGAGTGGACCGAAATTCATCGCCATCTGCCGCTGGGCGTCGTAGCCGTAGCCGACGCTGAAGAAGATGACGTCGCGTTCGTCGCCCTGCACGTTCTCCAAGTTCTTGACGAAGAAGCCTTCAAGTCGGTCCTCTTTGAAGAATGGGTCAAACTCAGGGTGCTCCTTGAGTCGCTGATCGATTGCTTCCTCAACGGTTTCCATTTGAGCGATGCTGAAGGTGACGACGCCGAGGGTTTTCTTGGGGTAAAGCCTGAAATGCTCGAAGACGAGGTCAGCAACTTTCTCTGCTTCCTTCGGGTTGTTCCTTTTTCCACCGCGGTCATACAGGCCCTCTGGAACGTAGACCATTTTTACGCCTAAAGTGTCAACCTGAGCTTTCGCAGCGGGAAAAGTTACAAGCGTGTCGTCGTAGAAGCGGTGGTTCGAAAACGCTATTAGATCCTCATGTTTGCTGCGGTAGTGCCAACGCAGTGTTTTGACGGGCAGCCCGATTCCGAGGCATTCGTCCAGGATGCTGTCGAAAACCTCCACATCCTCGTCGCTGAATTCATCCCAGTCCACGTCGTCGATTAGGTTCTTCTGGAAAAACGACGTGGGTGGAAGCTGCTTGTTGTCGCCTGCGACCACGACCGTTTTTCCACGGTAGATTGAGCCGATAGCGTCTTCAGGCACGATCTGCGATGCCTCATCGAAGAGGACAAGGTCGAATTTCGCGTCTGGCGGCAGGAACTGGCTTACACTGATTGGGCTCATCAGCAAGCACGGCTTTAGCTTGACCAACAGGTTGGGGATTTTTTGGAAGAGCACACGAAGGGGCATCAACTGCCTCTTCTTTGCAGCTTCCTTCTGCAGAATCGCTGCCTCCGTGTCAGCGGCTTGAATCAGTATGTCCTGAGGTTTACGGCTGTTCGCCTGCTCAATAACCATGCTCGACGTCAGCCTAATCAGGTCTTGGTCGAGCTTCTTGAAGTCCGCGATCAACTGCTCATGGTTTTCCCGTCGAAACCTTCCCAGTTTGGAATCCTCGTTGTAGAGGTTGTTTATCCATTCTTGGTAGGCGCCTTTTCGGAAGACATCTATCAAGTCGTCTGCTGGAACCTTCTGTTCTGCGAGTCGGCCGAAGAAGCCAGCTAAGCCGCGGAGGGCAAAGCGGTTTTTGAGGTCTTTGAAGTCAACCCATACTTGGATGTCGTCTACTCGGTCGCGCAGGGCTTGGATGCGTTCGCCGATGACTTTCAACTCCAAGTCCTTGAGGAGCTGTTCGTGGTACTTCATCGGCCCTTCAAAACGGGCTTCAAAAGCATTCAACGCTTTCAGGCAGCTATCACGTTTTTGGGTTAGCGCAACGGTTGACGGCGCTGCGGCGAGTCTTTGCGAGGCTATTTGCGCGAAGACTTGTGGGACTGGAATGTCATTGAAGGCCGCCTGAACTTGTTTGACCCATTCCAAGACCGCGATGACGTCTTGCCAGTTTGTTTCAAGCTGTTTGAAGCGTCTGCCAAACTTCTCCTGAAGCTGCGCTGTTTCTCCGATGATAATTGCTTCTGCACGGCGTATTTCCTCGGAGTCATTGAGATCTTCAAGCAGTTGTTTGTAGGTTTCGGGTTCCTTCTTGGCTGTCGCCAAAACATCTTTAGTCAACGTGCACAGAGGAGTCAACAGTTTTTCTACTTCAGTTGCCCACTCCTCAACCTGCAAAAGGGATGTCCAGATGATTCCAGCCTCTGACTTAGGCATGCTTGCAGGGATAAGCGACCCTAACTCCTTAGCCTGCTGCTCCCACTTCTCAACTGAGTTCTGAAGCTCTGAACCCAAGTTCTTAATCATGGGCGACGGGTTAGATGAGTTGGTGATGGCCTTGAGCAGGTTTTCTGGGATGGTGGTCGCCCAGGAAAGCTTGCGGATTTCAGCCGCCAACTCCAACGCTTTTTCTGCGCCCACGAAGTCTGCCTTGGAATCGTGGTAGTAGTGTCCCAGCAGGGTGCGAATCGTGCTGGCTGACTCGTCAATCTGTTCCTGTATCTTCTTGACTTTGCGTGCATCTTGAAGGTCAGTGTACACGGTCTTCGGAACCTTGCCGTCGTTGGTTACTCGAGCGATTAGCTTTTGGTCGTTTCGGTAACCTGAATTAAACAGTTTAAGTGAACTTTGACTGTAGCCGCTGTAACGCGCAATTAACCCGTCTAGGTCAAGCTTGTACAACCCATCCGTGTAAGTTTCGTCGAGTCTGCTTTTCAGCAGGGAGCAGTCTTGGTAGAGACGCTTCGCTTCAGTCAAGATTTCTTCAACTTGCTCATAGTATTTGGCGTCGAACCATTCTGGCTCAGGTTTATACTGCGCGAAGCACAGCAGCGCCATACGGGACAAGCCTTTTACGTGTCTGATAGTCAAGCCGTCGCTGTCCAAACCCAACGTTGCTGCAAGTGCCTGCGAGGTTTCACGCCACTTTCGCGCGGAAAGCTGCGTGCTCTTGACGAAAGCCAAAAGTGCGTCGCGTTTAGCTAAAAGCTCGCCTTCTTCTAACCCCACCGCAGGAAACATCGTGCTGAGGGCGGCTAACTGCTGTTTGATTTCCGCCGACCTGCTAAGGACAAGTGCGAATAGGGGTGGCTGGTACCGCTCCATGAGGCTTGCCCGGGTAGCTTTTATCCACGCGGCTTGCTCGGCGTAATGTTTGGCTTCAACGTAGAGTTTTTCTATGTCTGGGTTGGTTAGCCAATAAGTTTCTGGCTGGGGGCTTTCGGCGAGGAATCTGCTGACGTCTAGGAGCCACTGGATGCGTGCAAAGGTTTCAGGAGGGAAGACGCCGAGTTTGGCGGAATACTCCGCTGCTTCCGTCTGCAATCCGCCTAGGGCTTCGTTGATGTCTTCAAGTGTCTTTAAGACTTCAGAGCGCAATTCAAGGTTGTAAGAGTCAGCGCGGTAACCCACCCATGGAAAATCAGGGTCCTCCACGACCTGCCAAACCTTGCTAAGCTGCGAGACAAGGTCTTCCAGCTCATGCATCTTCTGGGGCGTCAACGTGCTCAAGTCATTTAAGCCGACAGGCACGAAGGGAACTCGCTCGAGGCTGGATATCAAACTCAAAATCTCGTAGGCGCTCCTCTGCAGAAACGGCCGCTTCTCATGAAGCGCCGCAACGTAGCCGTTCAACGCTTCACGGTACTCGGTCATTCTTTCAAAGTCGTGTGCAGAAGGCAACTTGCGTGGAACAAGGTTTTCGTCAAGGCTCCGCTTGAGCTCGGCTACAACCTGCTGTTTGTTTGCTTTGCTGCTGTGAAGTTCAAGGCAGAAATGCGCCAAGCCGACCTCGCTTAGCCGCTTGTAGACGACTTCGAGAGCCGCCATTTTGTCGCTGACGAAAAGCACAGATTTTCCGTTGGCGATGCATTCGGCGATGATGTTGGCGATGGTTTGGCTTTTTCCGGTGCCAGGCGGACCTTTCATAACGAAGCTTTGCCCGTGCAGGGCGTACTCGATTGCGACTCGCTGGCTGCTGTCAGCGTCGAGAACTTGATAGGTCTTTTCTGGCGGCTCGATTTTGTCAACGTCTTTTTCGTCGGGTAACCCGTCAACGATAAGGTTGTCTTCTTTTATGCCTGCGATAGCGCGAACGATGGGGTGCTGCGTGACCAGTGCAGCGTTGGTTTCAAGGTCTTTGTATATAACGAGTTTCTGGAACGAGAAAAGCCCCAGGTCAATCGATGGCTCAACTTTCCATTCCAGCTCCGCGACTGCCTGAGCGACCATGTTGAAGTAGTCTTGCAGAGTCACGTTTTCCCATTCTTCAGGCAACGGCGGCAAATCAATCTTGTAATCGTTCTTCAACTTCACTTGCAGGGCGGGGTTAAGAACCTCTTCGTCCTCGACAGGCGGCAAGCCGATGCTGTAAGGTTGACGTATCGTATCCCTAGTCAACTCCAAAGGCACCAGAATCAGCGGTGATTGAACTTGCTCTTTGGTTTCTAAGTCAACCCAGTTGAGGGTGCCGAAAGCCGCGTGCAAAATGCGAACGCCGCGCTCACGGTAATCCAGAAGGGAACGCCACTGCAAGCTCTTCAGGGCACGTTCAAGCTCATCTCGCGACAGTTTTCCACAGACTAACTGGTTTGCCTTTGGGCGCTGGGTTTGACCTTCCTGCGTAATGGAGGCGTCGGTGACGGCGGCTTTTACGCCGCTCTTGGCGGTTTTGGCTGTCTTAGCCTTGCCCTTCGCCTTGTCGAGTGCCTCAGGTGTCACTGCTTTTTCTTCTGGCGGCAACCAGAATTCCAGTCTCTTCTTCTTTAGGACTATCGCGTTGAAAGTCGTTTGCATATCGGGTTGTGAAATCGGGAGGCTTCCCCGCTTGTTCTTGTGGAAGTAGAGAAGGTTGTTTCTTCTTGAAAGGTCGATTAACCGTGACTTCCAATCTTCAACTCTTTTCATAGGCTGGGAAGGAGAATTCTGCGCTGTAGCCAAATCCACACACTCAAACGGCATTATTACGCTGTTGCTTCTTTAATATTTGCGGTATTGCCGTGGCGCCTCAAGCAATCAAACACTCAACTTTCACGCGCCAAAAGAGTCACAGGGCACGTGTTTGCACACTGGATTGCATCAAAAAACATCCGCTCAATTTTTCATGCTCACAGTGCCTTGTAACATATCGGAGAGCTCTACGTCTGGATGGTGATACCTTTTCCTGCCGATCGAATCCTTATCAAATTCTATAGCCTCCTTCGGGCACCACTGCAAACATGCCATGCACCGTTCGCAGCGATGCTGCCATGAAGGCGCTTTGTCAACCATCCTTATGTTGTTTACGGGGCAGATTCTTGAGCAGATCCCGCAGCCGTCGCATTTCTCGTCAGAATGCAAGCTGACATCCATCATGGGCCACAGTTCATCTTTGTTCAGATTTGAGTTGGTGAGTTTGTTGTACTTGCTTTCAATTCTCCATCGCGCAAATATTTTGTCAATTGGGTAAAGCAGGGAAACAAGCAACCTGTTGGTGGCTTCGAATTTCCCTTCTTTCCGGGCGCTTACGTATTCATAAATGAAAACGCTTTTTTCCTGCCAGTTTGCGAACAAATTTTGTTCTTTATCTCCGACAGCCCCACTGTACATGAATGAGGGGATAGTGATGTTGTTCATCGGCATATGCACCGAGAACCCGGCTGAAAGCTTGCCGCTGCAAGACTCGACTACTTTGCGAAAACTTTTGACCGCCCCGCCAGCCATGCTCCCATACGTGGTGACCACAAAAATGTACTTTGAACTAAGGCCGTCCAGCTTGCCGATGAATCTTTCAACTATTGACGGAATGCGGAAAATTCCGTGAACGGGGAAAACAACTCCAATCGCTTGGGCATCGGTTTCAATCCTTTCTTTATTCATAACGGAGGGTATGGATATCAGTTTTCCATTGGTTTTTTCTGCGATGTCTCTGGCAACGACTAGTGAATTGCCTGTGCCTGAAAAATAGAAGATATCAACGCTCAGGTAAACCGCCTTCTTCGGTTGGTGCCGACTTCTCTTGGGTAAGTCTGACGCCAATTTCAAATGCTTTCTCGCAGTCCAGAGGGAAAACTTCCTTGTGCCTCTTCATTTTTTCTTCAGCATCAAACGACATAACATACTTTGAGTAGTCGTCAACGTGCATTGTGTCAGTGACTACGAGTGATTCCACCGAGCCGAAAACCATTTTCAGCATCATTTCGTTGCTTCTTATGTGGTTTTCAACTCCCTTAGCTTTCAGGTGGTTTTCGTCGCCTCCCGCGGTATGAATGAACCCAGTAGGCATTTGTCTCGGGAAGAGGGAAAACAAGTCACCGTCTGCGTCGAAAACAAGATAAGGCGTTACCAAACGCTCCAGAAACGATTTCATCACACCAGGTATCGTTCCCAAGTAAATAGGCGATCCAAGAATTAACGCATCAGCCGCTTCAATCTTGCCAAGCACAACTGACAATTCGTCTCTAAGGGAGCATCGTCCATATGACGCCCCGTTCTTTAGCTTGCACTCGTGGCAGCTTGTGCATCCTTTGAAATTGAGGTCGTAAAGGTGAATGAGTTCTTTTTGGGCTCCTTTCGACGCGGCGCCTTCAAGGGCTTTGTTCAAAAGAGCCGCTGTGTTCCAGTTTTTTCTGGCGCTGCCGTTTATTGCTAAAACTTTCATTTTACATCACTATCCATTTCGTCACTTTAGAATGATTTACTTTATTCCCTAGCAATATTAAAATACATCAGAAGCATAAATGTAATGTTGTTTCCAATAAGTAACTAAAGGTGGATTAGGTTGGAATCTGAAAATAAAGCACATTTGCAGTTTGTTCGTGTATTGGGAATCATCGGAAGCAAATGGAACTTATTCATTATCTGGAGCCTTAAAGACGGAACAATGAGGTTTAGTGAACTCCAAAAAAGAATGGGCGACGTTAACTCCAAAACTATAACAAAGCACCTGAGGGACCTGGAAAAAAACAGAATAGTGACTAGGAAAGTGTATCCTGAAGTTCCGCCGAGAGTTGAATACACGTTGACCGAACAGGGCCTGTCATTTCTTCCCGTTTTCGAAGCAATTCGCAAATGGGCAGAAACACTGGTTTAACGGCTTTTAGGCCATCATTTTTGGGGTGAAAAGAGCGGCGTCAGCCGTTTGCGGCAGCGGATTTGTTATTGGGAAAAGGGTAAACGAACGTAGCTTTGGTTGTTTATTTTTCTCTTAACATGTCTGACAGCTTAACATCAGGATTATGATAGCGCTCGTTATATGACACTATATCTCCATTAATCGCCTCACGTGGACACCATACATAGCACGCGAAACATGTCTCACAATGATGTTGCCACACAGGTTTGCCGTCAACCATCTTGATGTTTCCTACGGGACATACCCTGGCACAAGTTCCGCAGCCACTGCATTTTTCATTGACTTGGAAGCTCTTATCAGCTAAAGGTATGAGCGCTGCAAATGGCATCCGTGGGGAACCTGAAAGTTTTCTGTATCTTCTTGAAAACGCAGGCTTAATTGCGAGGTAAAGCAGCGGAGCTAAAGCTATTTTGCGCATGATCCCCCGTGTTTCCAATTTACCCCATCTCCGCGAAAGAATGTATTTGCAGATGGCATCTACCTTCTCTTTCTGATAGACGAGCGCGTTATCTTGCTTTTCTTGGGTAAGTGTTTTATCGTTCATTTTTATGGTGAATCCCGCGGCAAGTTCACCGCCTTGGGACTTGATTAGTTTTGCAAGGTTTTCTATGGTCGTGCCCGGCATGCTTCCGCAAGTGCAGACCGCAAAAACATACTTCGAGTTGAGGCTATCCAGTTTACGGATAAACCTACTGATTATAAGTGGAATGCCGCAGTCGTTGGTTGCATAATAAACGGGGAATACAATCCCAACAATGTCCGCCTCAGCTCGTAAACGCTCCCCTTCGATGACCGACGCTATGGAGACCAGTTTCCCGCCAATCTTTCCAGCGATTTCCTTTGCCACGAACATTGAGTTGCCAGTTCCTGAAAAATAATAAATTTCTGAATTCATCCAGTAGCCCCTAACTGCGGTGATTCATAACAAAAAGGAGTTAAATGCCACTTGATTTGTGGCGCTTTTTAATTGCGTCAAGAACCACTTTCCTCACATTTTCAAGCCCGATTTCCCTTGTTTCAAGGATCGGAAGCCCCAAACCCGACTTTTCAAGCTCTTCACAGCATTCCTTGGCGTTGCCACAGGTGTCCAGAAGGACGATGCCTTTGATTCCGCTGAACATGCCAGCAAAAGTCACCTCGTCGACGCCTTCAGCCAGCATCTTCTGCTTCATATGCGCGAAGAACTCGATCATTCCTGGACCCATAAACATGAGGTTGTGTTCGGGATCAGCTTCGAAAAATTTTCCTCCGCCGCCGAGTTGGCAATCGACACAGTTGAGAGCGTCGACCTTGGCTATGCCGTATTCTTCAGCGAGCGTTTTCATTTCGCCGTTTTGTCCAAGGCAGAGGTCACCGTAAACCAGCACGACCTTGCCGTTGAAACGCTTAAGGGTGGCTTCTAAGACTTTGCGCAGGTTCTTCTCCACCGCCTCGTAGTCGACATGGAAGTATTTACTGACGAAAACCAGCTCTGCATCCAGCTTGCCGTCCTTGACGAGCTGTTGAAGTTCGTCTTTTAGGACACTGCAGGAGACAAGGCAGACCTTCCTGTTATCTTCCATGGCGAAACAACTCCACCATAAAAAATGGCTATCGACGCCAAAAAGCTTTTCCCGACAACGCTGTGAACCTTAATCCCGATTATCGGACATCTAGCACATCCTTATACAGAATTTGAAATCGTTAACTATCCTTTTTCGCGCATAGTTTAAAAAGTCAATTAGAGAGGTATTTTGAGAGAAGTGTAGTTTAGTAAGAAACTTTGACTTAACCCATAGTAATTACATCAGAATCTCGTTGTAAATATGGGTTTTCCATGCAGCTGAACCGGATAGGGGGTACCCCATCTTTACATTAAGAATTTGATGTAAGGATGGACTTGGCAAATCCAGCGACTGATAGGGGGTACCCCCAATTTTACATCTAAAACCCATTGTAAAATTGTTTCAACGTTTGGGCTGACCGGGTAGGGGGTACCCTTGCTCTTAACATCAAAATTCAAAGGTAAAGAGATGAACTCGAGAAAACTGGCGGATTAGGAAACCATCGCAGGGATGGAGTTGCAGACGTTACAACATTTCTTAAATAGTGGCTTCTGCGCTATTCTAACCCAGTCGGGGTTTAACCTTAATGCAGTCGACTTCTGAAAAAGCTGAGAATGCTTTTGACTTGCTTGTGAAGCCAGTGCGGCGGCTCGTTGAGCAAAAGGGATTTGCCAAGCCGACCGAACCCCAGGCGAAGACGATCCCGATAATACTCGAGGGCAAAAACGCCCTGCTTATCTCGCCGACCGCTACGGGGAAAACGGAAGCCGCTTTTTTGCCCGTGCTCAGTATGCTTCTGCGCGAGCCCAAGACGCCGGGCATTAAGGTTCTCTACATCACGCCTCTGCGCGCGCTCAACAGGGACCTTCTGGAGAGGCTGCAGTGGTGGTGCAACAGCCTCGACATCCGCCTCGCCGTCCGCCACGGAGACACAGAAACCAAGGAACGCCTGCGCCAATCCCGCAGCCCACCCGACATCTTGATTACGACGCCCGAGACCCTACAGGCCATTCTTTCAGGCTGGGTTCTACGTCAGCACCTGCAAGCGCTCCGTTGGGTCATCATCGACGAAGTCCACGAACTCGCTGACAGCAAACGGGGAAGCCAACTGTCACTCGCGTTGGAGCGCATCAGAAACCTGATTTGCAAAGATTTTCAGATGATCGGGTTGTCAGCAACAATCGGCAGCCCCGCCAAGGTCGCGCAGTTCCTCGTCGGCACCCAGCGGCCCGTAGAAATCGTCCGCACACCCGTCGCCAAAATGGTCAAGCTGCAGGTGATCTACCCGAAGCCCACCGAGGAGGACGTGCGGTTCGCCAGCAAAATCTATACGCATCCCGAAGTCGCCGCGAGGCTACGCATAATCCGCGACTACATGAGCAAACGCAAATCAGTGTTGCTGTTCACGAACACCCGCTCGATCTCGGAGGTGCTGGCGTCACGCTTCAAAGTCTGGGACATCGACTTCCCAATCTCGATCCATCATGGCTCGCTGGCGAAGCTGTCACGCATCACAGCGGAGACAGGCTTGAAACGGGGCGAACTCAAAGGCTTGATCGCCACCAGCAGCCTTGAACTCGGCATCGACGTGGGACGAATAGACCTCGTCATACAGTACATGAGTCCACGGCAGGTGACTCGGCTTATCCAGCGGGTGGGGCGGGCAGGCCACACCTACGGTCAAGTCGCCGAAGGCTTAATCATCGGCATGGACTCCGACGACACCCTTGAAGCCCTCGTCATCGCCCGAAGAGCCCTCAATGAACAGCTCGAACCCGTCGAAGTGCCCGACAAACCCTACGACGTGCTAGTGCATCAGATCGCGGGGCTAATGCTCAAAACAAGGCGCCTGGAATTCGGCGAAGTCTTAGATTTAGCGCGTAAAGCAGCGCCCTTTCAGAACTTGACTTTGGATGACGTTAGCAAGGCCTTCAAGTACATGCATACACGTTTTCCGCGGCTGGCCTGGGTCAGCTTCGAAGACCAAGTTGCCCTGAAACCTCAGCGGTCCAAAGCGTTGTTCGAGTACTATTTCGATAATCTGTCGATGATTCCTGAAGAGAAACAGTTCCTCGTCATCGACGAATCCGCCGACGCATCAATTGGCGTGTTAGACGAGGCGTTCATGGCAGAGTACGGCAAGCCAGGCACAAAATTCATAATCCGCGGCAGCCCTTGGCAAATAATGCACGCCACCGAAGACAAGGTGTACGTGCGCCCCGTAGACGACCCGACTGGTTCAATCCCCAGTTGGATAGGCGAAGAAATACCGGTGCCATGCGAGATTGCGCAGGAACTAGCTGAAATCCGCGGCTTGGTCGAAGAAAAAATGCTCGCCGGCTCTTCGCCTGACGAGGTCAGCACAATGCTTTCTGAACGTTACCCTGCTGACAAAGAGACAATTGCCCGCGCCATAGCAGAGACCGCGGAGCAAGTGAACTCGGGATATGCCGTTCCCACACCGAAGCGGATCATCATGGAGGATTGGGGCGAATTCGTCATCATCCACAGCAACTTTGGATCCCTAATCAACCGCGCCTTGGCTCAGTTCCTCGGCGAAGTCCTGTCTGACAAGCTTGGACGCGGCATCGTAGTTCAACATGACCCCTACCGCATCTTCGTCCAAACCATGGGCAGCATGACCGCAGAAGGCATAATCGAAGTCTTCGACGAATTGAAAGGCATGAGCGACCAGACAATCAAAGCCACTTTGACTCGCTCTACCGTGAAGACGGGGTTGTTTAAGCGGCGCGTGATTCAGGTCGCCAGACGCTGTGGCGCGTTAAAGAAGTGGGCTGACTTCAGCAACGTGAGTATCCAGAAGTTGATCGCCAGCTTCGAAGGCACCTTGATCTACGAGGAGGGCCTGAAAGAGGTCTTCAGCAAGGACCTTGACGCCGACGGTCTCGTAAATGTCCTCAACAGGATCCGTGGCGGCGAAGTAGCTCTGCAAGCTGTGCAGACAGGCGGTAACGCAACACCTGTCGCCCGAGTAGGCATCGAGCGTGTAAGCATGAAAACCGACCTTATCCCGCCTGAAAAAATGCGCGCCGTCCTGATAGCCGCTGCCAAAGCCCGCCTGCTGAATGAGACAGGCAACTTTGTCTGCACGAATTGCTGGGAATACATGGAAACGCTGCGCATAAAAGACTTGCCTGACAAACCGAAATGTCCACACTGTGGCTCCTACGCCTTGGGCATGCTCAAAATCGAAGAGGAGAAAGCTTTGCCCTTGACCGAGAAAAAGGGCCACCTGACCAAGGATGAAGAGAAACTGCAGCTACGCGCCAAACAAACCGGGGAGCTAATGCAGAAATACGGTAAGGTAGCGGCGGTTGCTTTAAGCGCTAGGCGTGTCTACACCGCCGACATAGCGGATGTTCTGGCTAAAGAACCGGCTCTTTCAGACCATTTTTACGAGTTAGTCATGGAAGCCGAACGGAAATCACTTAGCAAGCGATTCTGAATGAGGTTCTCCTTTCTGCGAGTTGAAAACTGAAGGCAGAACTTTTCTCCTTACTAGAATCCTCAGTAGCATCATCTTTTTAAGTCGAAAGTCCCTTAATTTGGGCTCAGTTGCTTATACCCTCACCAGGAGTAAGAGACGCGTGGAAATCAGTCGAAGGAATTTACGCAACGAAGTTTTAGAACGTATCAAATATGTGAAAACCTGCGTGATGGCGCGGGAACTCTGCTTGCTTGTACGTACCAACAGAGCCGTGTTAGAGCCCAAAGACGTCCGTGACGTGTGTCAATACATTTCAAAACTGTGCAAAGAAGAAGGATGCAATGAACCAAGCGAACTATGCCTGAAAGCCACCAACGCCATAGACAGCGCGGATGAAGAAAAATACCTTGATTTATGCGCTCAAAGCTGCGTGAAATGTGGCGAGGCGAGAAGACCACTTCCGAAAAAGGACGGCTACGTGGCATAGCATTTAAAACTGGTGAAAACTGAATGTTTATCGCTCCGTTTGTCCCAAGCCCAAGCACCGTGGTAGAGTATATGCTGAAACTGGCGGATTTAAAGGCCGGTGAGGTCCTGTTTGATTTGGGTTCTGGAGACGGCAGAACAGTGATTATGGCTGCCAAAACCTTCGGTGCCCGCAGCGTCGGAATTGAACTCCGCGAGGACTTGGCGAAGAAAGCATTAGCCACCATTCACGAGAACTGTTTGGACGACAGAGTAACCATCGTCAACAGTGACATGTTCAACGTTAACCTCACAGAAGCCGACGTGGTTTACTTGTACCTGACGACCAGCGCTAACGAGAAAATCAGGCCAAAACTTGACAGCGACCTTAAGAAAGGTGCCCGTATTGTGTCGCATGACTACGAAATCATCGGTTGGCACCCAGAAAAAGTCGAAAACTTCGTTGAAAACCCGCAGCTCGGCTACCCATCCCACACGATTTACCTCTATCGAAAACCCTGATTTATTCAGAAAAAACCTGTTAACGATGGGAAAAACATTTTTAGCCATCCGCCATTCCTGACCTTTGTGCGAGCGTACCTCCCAAATGCAGTTTGTTCCTTGGCGAAACATAGCTGACTGGCACTGCAAAGCCTGCGGCTACTGCTGCAAACTCTACGGAGTAGTCCTTAGCTTCCCCGAGTGGCTGAAGCTCACGAAAACCTTCGGCGTAGAAACCACCCTATCAAGCATAAACCGCTTCTACATTAAACGGGCAGGTGACGGCTCCTGCACTTTCCTCTGCAACGACGCAAACAACTACTACTGCGGACTGCAGAACATGAAGCCCGAAGCTTGCAAAATCTGGCCCTTCAAAGTGCTCACAGAACCAAAGTATGGCGAGCCAAACCAAGCAGCCTACGTCTACCGTGGCCTGCGTTTCTACGTTTACGGCGACACGATGTGTAGCGGCTTACGGTACGGCACGCCAACATGGGATTTCCAAAACGTAACCATCAAGGAGTTCACTGAAATCGCGTTGGGCGTAAGAGACCAACAGCACAATTCTACGCGGGAGCAGGAACGCAGAACCGCGCATACGTTCGCAAGAAGAATCATCTAGCAAACTTTTTCTCCGCGTGAAAAAAGCATTTCATCTTTTTTCCGAAGTTTTCCCTGCAAAGTGGCTTCTTACCATGTCGATGCCCCGTTTAGCCTTCGAATACAACTCCACCAGGCTCACCATAAACAGAACTGCCCCCGTCCAAAGTATCATGACGCCTTGGACTGCGTAGGGCGTAGCAGGCATCGACGGATCAGACTGCGAGAATTTTTCGCCGGGAAAAACCAGCATCAAACCCGAAACAAGCAGGGCAAAGGAAACGGCAAACAAGACTCCGGTGACCCACGCGGCAGGCGTCTTCGCTTCGGCGCGGCTGAAGATGCTCCAAAGCAGAAACCCAGCGGCAGCCATCGCGACTGCAATGTACAGCAGCTGCGTGTAGTTGAGGAACGTGCAGTTGTATTCGGCGCCCAGAAACTGCGTGTTGTACGCGACCCTCTCCGTGCCCCATGAGTAGCTTCCCCACGGAAGATTCGTCCCCGTTAACACATCGATCTGCAGGTAAACAATGACGGCGCAGATTGTTCCCGTAACAAGCGACGTGTATCCCGCGGCGGCGGCGACGTTTCTCCGGTTCACCATGCCCGAGTCAGCCAGCTTCCAAACGAACAGACCGACGAATACTAAGGCGACAGCAACGTCGAAGACTTGGGTTACTCGCACGAAATGAAGCGGCCAAGGCAAATACGTGATGTCTCCGTAAACGCCGATAAGCGGACCCAACGTAAGCCTGTAGCCGTTGATGTAGTCCCAAAACGGGTAGGAGTTGAGGATTTGGATGAGGAAAAACAGCAGTCCCGCCACTGCCGAGCCGAAAAAGAAGAGAAACCGCCCTGCCTTACCGTACAGATTCAGCTTTACACGCTCGTTTTTTGCTACTTCATCCTCGGAGCGCATGAAAAAACCTCGGCGGCTGTGGATATAACAATTTTGGATTGCAACATCAATCGATTGGTGCCGATTAGATAGCTTCTTAAGTGGTTTCGCATGGATTGTTAACCATCCACGTTGACAGATAGGGAGCAACAGAGTATGTCTAAAGCCAAAGTCGGGGTTTCAATGCTCTTCTGCTTAGGCGAGCCTTTCAACAAGATGGCAAAACGTTTGGGCACCGTGCGAACTCGCTACGTCGAAATCGTTGACGACGGAGCTCAAGCACTCGACAAAAGCCGCGTCGCCACGCTGAAAGAAGCAGCCAAAACCTACAGTTTAGAATACACGCTGCACGCACCCTTCGCCGACATCAACATCGCTTCACCCTCAAAAGATATCCTTTCGGCTTCACTCAAGCGTCTCAAGCTGTCCATGTCCTTCGCGAATGCGTTGGACGCCAAAGTCTGGGTTTTTCATCCTGGCGCAAAAACAGGCATCAGCCAATTCTACCCCGGCGCAGAATGGAAACAGAACACGGCAAGCATACAGGCGCTCTACAAGTCCGCGGAAGAATTCGGGTTGAACATTGCCTTGGAGAATTTGCCTGGCAAATACTGGTTCATGATGCATTCGCCTGAGGAGTTCATGCGGTTCTACCACGAAACCAACCTGCCGCTTGGTATCACTTTGGATCTAGGTCACGCGAACCTTGAGGGTCAAATCGAGCCTTTCTTCAACCTGCTCGCCGACAAAATCGTGCACATCCACGCAAGCGACAACGACGGCTCAGACGACCAGCACTTGGGCATAGGAAAAGGCAAAATCGACTACGACAACTTCAAACAAACAATGAATAAAATCGGCTACGACAAAACCGTTATCATCGAATCCATAACCGACGTTCCTGAGAGCGCCCGACGGCTGAAGCAGCTTCTCGCTTAGTCAGCTTTGCTTGAGCGGCAGCTTAAACTCCATGAAATCTTCCGCCACCAAAGTGTTGGAAAAGATTCTTTTCGCTTGCTCAAGCAGCAACGTGGCGTCAGGGTACCTTGCGCTGATATGCGTCAAAACCAACTGTTTAGCCCCCGCTGCCTTTGCCTCGGCGGCCGCTTGGCTCGGCGTTGAATGGCCGTCCAACGCGGCTTTTTCAGCCAAGGTATCATCAAAAGTGCTCTCGTGGATAACCAAGTCAGCGTTGGCCGCGAATCTTACGAACCCGTCGAAGGGCCGCGTGTCGCCTGTATAGACGATTTTGCGCCCGGACCTGGGTGGACCCATCACGTCGCTTGGCTTGACCACTTTGCCGTTGGATAGCGTGATTTCTTGCCCGCTTTGAAGCTTGGACCATAACTCTCCAACTGGGATGCCGAGTTCTTTGGCTTTCTTCGGATAGAACTTTCCCGCCCGAGGCTTCTCATCGAACGCGTAAGCGTAGCTTTCCACCGCATGGTTAGACTTGGCAGCGACTAAGCTGTATTCTTTCTCGTCTACGAGGACGCCTTCGCTAATGATCTCGTTGATTTCCACGGGGAAAGTCAAGCCGAAATTGAGGGTTTCTTTGGTGCAGACGAGGAAATCCTTGATGCCTTTGGGACCGTAGACTTGGACTGGTTCTTTTCGATCCATCAGCGCCATCGTCTGCAAGACCCCGGGCAACCCGAGCACGTGGTCTCCGTGCAGGTGGGTGAGAAAAACCTTCAGTTTCTTGTGGAAGCTCACTTTCGCCTGCATCATCTGCCGCTGAGTGTTCTCGCCGCAGTCAAACATCCACATTTGCCGCGGATAATCAACAACGACGCATGGTAAGCTTCGCTTCAATGTCGGCACGCTGCCGCTTGTTCCCAGGAAAACCACGCGGATACTCACTTGCTTTTGCACCTTCTCGGACATTGCGAACTCTTTTGTTAAGTCCTTTTGCACGCAAGCGAAGTCGGATTCTAAACGCTTGTGCTCTAAAGCAACGCCTGACGTTCTAGGTTTAATGTTTTAGGAGATGCAAAACAAATAGTTAAGCCTTTAAGAATAGGAGGCAGCGGTTTTTGGGTTGGGCTGCTTCGTTTAGTTTTTTGCGTTTATGGGTTGAGGTCTTGTGTAGACAAGCAACAAAAAAAGAAATGGATAGACGACTTACTCTTCTTCGCAGTCTTCACAGTCGCAGTCGCATTCTTCTTCGGAGTCTTCGTCTTCTTCTTCTCTAACAAAGGTGTACATTACCATTTCAAAAACCAACGAAATCATCACACCACTGCCCTATAAGGCTTGTCCAAAAGGCGGCAAATCTTAAAAAAAGAACGGAAAGTGCATATTCACCCGTTCGGGTTCGAGTAACAAAGCCAAAACTACGCTGTTTTTTCATAAACCATTATTTCGCGAGTTAACGTTCGATGAATAAAGACCTTGTGCGATTCTATGGTGCGGTATCCCAGCTCGTTTACCAAGCTGCTTACTTCAACCGACATTTGCTCAGTTTTGCCTTCTCCGTTCCCAGTTATGGGCAGGGCTATGCAAATCCGCTGCCCCACGCCAAGCAACTGGTATGAAGCAGCCAAAACCTCCTGCACCAGCTGCTTTGTAGTGGATTTCATAGTGCTTGCTGAGCGCCCATACGGCGGGTCAGTAACCACACAATCCACACTAAAAAAAGGCAGCCGCCGAGCATCAGCCAACACCAACCCCTCAGCCGTGATGCCGAAGTGCGCTAGGTTTTTTCTGCAGCCCAGAATCATGCGTTTCTGAGCATCCGCGCCCAGCGCCTTGCAGCCAATGTAGGTGGCTTCAATAAGCGATGTTCCTGTGCCGCAGAACGGGTCAAGCATCAAGCCTTCTGCCTTTCCATGCGCCAGGTTGACCATACAACGGGCAAGCTTCGAAGGCATCGCAGATGGGTGGAAGAAGGGTTTTTTGCGTGGTCTGCGTTCGCTGAAAGTTTTGGTTTGGATTTCTGTGAGTTTTATGCCGAAGACGAGTTTTTCGTCGGTTACTATGCCGATGAAGGTTTTGTCAGGGCTTTTCAAATTCACTTTGGCTTGCGGTGCCCGTGCAAGAATCGCTTTGCCTAGTTTGCCTTCCAGCCTCATCGTATCGATGGCTTGGTCAGCGTAGTTCTTTATGCGGTTGACCCGCACCGAAAAGCTTTCGCCTGGTTTGAGAACGGCTTCGAAGTCGGCTTTGCCTGCGGCTTCGATTGCTGCGGCTTCAGTGGCGTCTGAAACGAAAATCTCTGAGGCGCAGAGTCTTGTGAAAGCCGCCCGCACCTGCGCTGCATGGACACAGCCAGCGTCTGCTTCCAACCGCAGAGTTTGATCCAAAACCTCAGGGTTCGCGTAGCTGTAACCTTCGGCTTCCAAAATCGCTTTGATTTCGGCGGGTGGCAGGGTCTGGCTTTCGCCCGATAGGAGGAAGAAGAGTTTTGCCACTAATTTTGCGCCTTAAGTTCCCTGCTTAAAAGCGGCGCCAACGAAACCTTGCTGACGCTTCCCGGCACGCTGTCGGTGCCAACGATTTCCTCAACGCCCGCGTCAAGAATCCGCTTCTCCGCGTCGCCTATCAGCAGCCCGTGAACGCACGCGCAGAAGACGTGTTTAGCGCCTTGTTCGCGGAGGATTTTCGCTGCGCCCACTATGGTGCCGCCTGTGCTGATTATGTCGTCGAAGATTATGACTGTTTGACCTTGAACGTTTAAGCCCTGAGCAGTCTGCACTGTTTGGCCCGTGTAGCGGTCGCGTTGCTTGTCAAGGTGCCCTGCGTCGCCGCCCAGAACCTGCTGCGCCTGCTTCGCTATGTACATGGCGCCTTTGTCTGGGGAAAGAGCGAACGCACCCCTGTAGCCCTTCTGCACAAAGTAGTCTGCAAGCAGCGGTATTGCGCTGAGGGTTTTGGCTGGAAACGGAAATTTCGCCAGCGCGGGCTCCGAATGGATGTTGACAGTGACTAATTCGTCGATCCCTGCTGCCTTGAGCATCCGCGCAACGGTTTCAACGCTGATTCCTTCTCCTGCCAGAAACATTTTGTCTTGACGCGCATACGCCAAGTATGGGATGACGGCTGTGACTTTTTTGGCGCCCGCGCGCTTCGCCGCGTCAGCCATGAACGCCAACTGGAAAACCTTGCCGTCCTGAGCAGGCGGACACGTGGTTTGCACGATGGCAACCTCTTCGCCCTGTACGTTGCCCTCCAATCGGACGTAGGATTCGCCGTCAGGGAAAACCTTGAACGCGACGGACACGCTGCCCAAACCGCTTTGCGCTGAAACCCGTTCAGCAAGCTCCTTAGACGACGGACCACATATAACCTTCATGAAGTTTCCTCTTCTCTGTTTGGAATAACATCACCCGCTTGGTTTTTAAGGATTTATCTCCCAGAAAACTGGCACTTGCAAGAGTGCGAACCATTTGTGTGTGTCAGCCCCCCGCCTATAGGGGGCAAGTGTCAGTACGGAAAGTCGGTACACTTCGTCGATACATTACAAGGCTTAATCGCAAGTTTTCATTTGAGGTTTTTTGTCTTGACTTCTAAGTACCTGTCGATTTCAGGAAAGACGTGAAAGAGAATCATCATCGACTCGGAAACATTTGAAAAATCTTCCGCAACAAGCCTTTCAGTCGGCTAATAGTTCTTCTGTTCACATCCTACTATGAATTGCCATGCATTCCTGAAAAAGAGCCGATCTCTCCACTTATTTTATCTCATTCGGATATTTCCGTGCACGCCATTTATATTTGACCTCACTGTGGAATGGATATTCGAGAAGGAAAAAACGTGAAGTCCCCAGGTGCTTCTCGCGAGTTTGGTTATCTTAGAAAATGGGTTCCGATCGCTATTTTGATTGGCGTGGTCTGCGGAGTAGGCAGTATTATTTTCTATGAATCAATTAGACTTGCAAGCACGGTTCTGCTCGGCGGTGTCGCTGGTTTTTTTGCTCCTACGCCAGCCGGAGAAGGCGGAAGCTTAGGAGTAATCCCTTCTACTCTTTACTTGATTCCGTTGGTTACTACTTTGGGAGGACTTTGCAGTGGAATACTTGTCTATGGTTTAGCGCCGGAGGCTGAGGGTCATGGTACTGACGCAGCGATAGATGCTTTTCATAATAAGAAGGGTGAGATTCGATCCAGAATACCTTTGGTTAAGGTTGTGGCTTCGGCGATAACAATTGGCTCAGGTGGAAGTGCAGGCAGAGAAGGCCCTACAGCGCAGATGGGAGCGGGCTTCGCTTCCTTCCTGAGCAAAAGATTTCAGCTTAGTGTACATGACAGAAGAATAGCAGTTGCAGTCGGCATAGGCGCAGGAATTGGTTCAATCTTCAAGGCACCGCTTGGAGGAGCCATAATGAGCGCTGAAATTCTTTACATGCAAGATTTTGAGGTAGAGACGTTACTGCCTGCATTCATAGCTTCGACCGTGGGTTACAGCATATTCGCATCATTTGTCGGGTGGACGCCAATATTTGGCAACATGAATCTTGGCGCTTTCAACGACCCGGTTGTTCTACCCTTTTACGCTGTCTTGGGTGTAGTTTGCGGTTTAGTCGGCATCGCGTACGTCAAAGGTTTCTACGGCATACGTGCTTTTTTTCAACGTCTGAGAATTCCACGTTTCTTGAAGCCGGCACTGGGCGGATTATTAGTGGGAATTATTGGCATGTTTCTCCCGCAAGTACTCGGCATGGGCTATGGTTGGCTTCAAATATTAATGAGCGGTAACTTTGTCTTACTCCCAGTCATTTTGATCCCAATAATCATTGTGGCCAAAATAGTGGCAACGTCTCTTACGGTGGGTTCAGGAGGAAGCGGAGGAGTCTTCGCGCCAGCCCTAGTAATCGGCGGCTTCCTGGGCGGAACCCTCTGGATAGTCCTAAACGGGCTTTTTCCGAATTTCGGGTTTGTCATCGCCGCATTTGTTATAGTGGGGATGATGGCGTTTTTCGGAGGCGTGGGCAAGGTGCCTGTCGCTGTCATAATCATGGTTAGCGAAATGATTGGTGGATTAACTCTGCTGGTTCCCTCAATGATTGCTACTGCTATTGCTTACGTTATCACTGGAAAGAATACTATCTATAGAAGCCAGGTTGAATCAAGATCTGATTCGCCAGCCCACAGAAGTGAATACTCTACTCCTCTAATGCAAAAGCTCTTTGTCAAAGACGCCATGACCAAAAAGGTCATCACAACTACGCTCAACGCACCGCTCTCAGAGATCGCGGATGTAATGGCAAAGAACACCATAAAAGGTACACCCGTCTTGGATGATAGCGGCAGGCTGGTGGGCATGGTCACACTCACGGATGTTCTTAAAGTTAATCCAGACAAGAGGGTTACAACAAAGGTAAGCTCCGTAATGACAAGAGAGCTGGTTACAACGATTCCTGATGAAAGTCTTTATGCTGCTTTTGGAAAGATGACAAATAACCAGATTGGACGCCTGCCAGTTGTTGAGCCAGGGGACAGCACAAAGCTGATAGGCATAATAGCGCGAGAAGACGTCTGGCGAGTCTACAACATAGAGATTATGTCAGAACTGGAAGAAGTTAAACTTTCAGGAAGCGTCGAACAAAATAGCGAAACAAAGTCCTGAAAAGAAAAATGCACGCACATGCCTGTCCCAAACTTAGCAGTTACCAAAAATGGCGCTAAATTTCTTATTTTGCCTTTTCTAAAGATGATAGGCATTTTGATCTCTTAATTTTTAGGGCTGGAAGATTTCTGAAATTTTTGAAAAAAGATTTTTTAACGTGAGAAAATATAGGCGAGTCAACGTGAGGTTGTTGTCTTTTAGAAAAGACTTCTTGGTGCCCCATTAATCTGAAGAAGTGAATCTTCAGCTGGTCCGTTATCAGGAAACTGAGCAATGCATAACCCCAGACGAAAGCGGCGAATCCCCACCCAATCGGATTCATAAATACACCGAAGACAGCAAACAACGTGCCAACAACTTGAGTTCCTTCTGTGGCTGCAAAAAGAATACTGGCTGGAAGGGGGCGTTTCCAGAAGTGGCGTACTCCAGTTCGCGCCAAATAAATAGTCAGGTGCCCAGCAACAGCCATTTTAAGGAAAATCAGTGTCTGCAACGTACCAACGCTCAGGTGGAATACGTATAAGCCAATTATTAAGAGCCCAAAGCTTGAAACGACTCCTGTTGTGCCAAGCAGGGAAGCCACTATCAGTACGCCGCGCATGTTCCAGCGAACAGGTTTCTCTTGCACTCTCACATTATCGTATGCAATGGTCATGATAGGTATGTCGTTGAGCAATGCCAAGATGACTATCATAACTGCCGTCACTGGATAGAAGTTAAAGAAAAGAATTGCAAGACTAATGAAAATCAGTACTCGAGAGGTCTCGGCGATTCGGTAGACGGCGTAATTGGTCATGCGTTCGAAAATCTTGCGGCTCTCTTTAATCGCGTCAATGATTACGGAAAGCCCTGGTTTCGTTAGAACCACGTCCGCTGCGGATTTAGCTGCGTCAGTGGCTCCGTCAACGGCAACCCCTGCATCCGCTTTCTTTAGTGCTGGAGCATCGTTAACTCCGTCGCCTGTCATGCCGACAATGTGCCCTTTTCCTTGAAGTAACTCAACTATGCGGTATTTGTGTTCAGGAAAAACCTGGGCAAAACCATCCGCGTTTTCAATGATGTCTTTTGCTTCGCTGTCTGGTTTGTCTATGAAATCGGAAGCGGGTATTATGTTTGTGCCCAGATTAACTTCTTGAGCGATCTGCTTGGCTATTGCAATGTGGTCGCCAGTGACCATTTTGACGTTTACGCCCATCTGCTGAGCTGTTTTTATTGTCTGGGCAGAGTCTTCGCGGGGCGGGTCGTAAATTGCAAGTAGACCGACAAATTGCCAATTACCCTGTTCGTCTCCCTCAATTACGCCCAGCGCTCGATGACCCTTGATTGCGAAAGTGTTTACAATTTCGTTCACTCTGTCTTCAATTTCTGTTTTGTTGGAAACAAGAGACAAAACAACCTGCGGAGCGCCCTTGGCGACTTTGAAGTGTCCGCCATCACTGCTCTCCACGGTTGCTTCCGTTCTCTTCAAAATAGGGTCAAAGGGCTTAAAATCAACCACGCTGTATCGGCCAAGAACGTCAGCGACCGCTTTTACTGACCTGGCTTTGGTTATGACTGCATCATCTATGGGATCGTGATTTTCTTCCCTAGATGCCAATGTTCCATACAAGAGAGCGTCGTCGGTTCCGAATTTGCCCAAGGCTTGCGCTTCTGCAATGGTAAGTTCATTTTTCGTTATGGTGCCGGTCTTGTCTGCGCATAACACGTCAACTCCAGCCATTTCTTCAATTGAAACCAGTTTGCTGACGATTGCTTCTTTTTTAGCGAGGACGATTGCCCCCACTGCCATTGTAACTGTCAAAACGGCGGGCAACGCTACAGGTATTGAAGCAACAACCAAAACAAGTGCAAACTGCATTATGACTAAAGGGTTTACATGTCGAAAGAGCGATGCGATGACAACTGCGGAAACCATTATTGCCGCGAGTATAATCAGGTAATTTCCTATTTTTATGACGGCTTTTTGGAAGTGGCTTACGGTTCTGGCTTCTGACACTAGTTTAGCGGTTTTGCCAAAGAAGCTGCTTGTTCCTGTTGCCACGACGTAAGCGTCCATTTCGCCTTGCCTAATTATGGCTCCTGCGTATGCTACGTCAGAAACGTGCTTCTCAACTGGGAGGGATTCTCCGGTTAATGCGGATTCGTCCGCGAGCAAGTAGTCGCCTTTCATAAGTTTAACGTCGGCAGGGACAATGTCACCTAAGCGGACACGTACGATGTCACCTAGGACAAGTTCCTTTGAGGGTATTTCATGCCATGTTCCGTCTCTTAGCACTCGGGCTTTTGGGGCAAGTCGCTTTTTCAATAATTCTATTGCGTTGTCGGCTTTCCGTTCTTGCCAAAATCCCACCACAGCGTTCACAATTAGCAACGTGAAAATAATAGCAAAATCGTCATAGTGCTGTATAATTATTGACAGTATTGAGGCAATTTCTATCATCCAGGGAATGGGTCCCCAGAAATAGCCCACAAACTTGCGATATGAACTAATTTTCTTTTCAGGAATTTCGTTAGGGCCGTATTGTTGAAGCTTTTTCGCTACTTCTTCCGTGGATAGTCCGGTTTTAACGTAGGTTGAATATGCAGTTTCTTGTTCAGAGGGGTTTTTTGGCTCTTCAGAGTTCACTCGCAAGCCTTCTATTTTACTAACCGAATAAATGATATATTAACAGAATAGATAAAATTCATAACATGTGCAGCGTGTGCTTGATATAAAAAAGTATTATTCTCGGTAAAGCATAGATTTAGTGGGAGACACTTGCTTGTTAACACTCGCCATAGTCGAAAAGAAAAAAAGGCAATTTGATTGAGTCTATGCTAACTTTTTGCTATCTTGTCCTGGTGAAGCTGAGAAGACTGCGCCTACTTTTATTATTCCAACACTTTTTATTTGCATTTTCATAGCTTCCATAATCTTCTTTGCGAAGTTATCGAAAACTGGTCCGCTTGTTTGGAAACCACTGAATGTTCCCTTTAGCTGGTAGCCAGTCATTGGTCCTTTGAACACTGCAATAGCAACTTGCTTGTTCTTTTCAAGGTTTTCTTTTGTTTTCTTGATGAAAAGTTCTGCAAACGCAATAGTTTCAGGATCTACTGCTACAATGCTCCATACTGGAACCACGTTTGGAATGCCTTTAGCATCTACTGTTGCCAACATTTTCGCTGAATCACTTGCACTTAAAACATCCATTACTTCTTTAGGTATACTAACCAAATTTCATACCGCCTGTTAATGGAAAAACATAACCTGCAAAACGCTAATATACTTTTAGGGAATTAGAATATACTAAGCAAATGAAAGGGAAGTACAGTTTATTGGCTAACAAAGACAGAAACGCATCATCCGATTATCTGATTGGTGCAATCGCTGAGTTGAAGATGGAGATTAAAGGCTTGAGAGCAGACATGAATAGGGTAGAAGAAACTGTTTTGAAGGAACGTCTTCGTGCGGTCGAAGATACTCTTTCGCAAAATCACCTGTTGGTCTATGCTGGTCAAAGGTCTCAATCACTAAGTAAAGATATTGCTCTATTGCTCAAAGAAGATTGCCAAAACAGAGACAAATGTCTTGAGCTTTACAAAAACACAATAGAAGAAAACACACAAGTTATCAAACAGTCTGGACCAAAAGTCGCTCTCGAAGACTTAGATGATAGGATAGCTGAAAATGAGTTGATGGTTGAAAAGACCAAAAGTCAGCAATGTGGAAACTGTTTCTCCAAATTTGATAAGAAGCTAAAGCGTGAAAAAAGAGCGTACCAAGAAATAGTCTTGGTCAAAAACGTTAGCAACGATAAAATAGTTAACAAACAGTCTTTAGATATTCCATTTCTTTTGCAGAACTTGTTTGAACCGTTGGGAAATGATTCACGTCTAAAAATTATAGCTAGTGTGTATGAGGGAAAGAAAAGTTTCTCAGAGTTGTCAAAAATAGTTGACCTTAAAGCTGGTCATCTCGCATTTCACCTAAAAAAACTGGTTAATGCAAAGCTGATCGCTCAAGAAGCATCAAAGGGAGATTACATCATAACTCAAAAAGGCTTAGCTCTCATTAAAGAGATGCTTGTTCTTCAAAAATAAAGCTAACCGATTAATGGTGATTTAATGAAGATAAAAATCGAGATGTACTCAGACTATATCTGTCCTTTCTGCTATTTGGGTGAAGCAATAATTGAAAAACTCAAAAACAAATTTGATATTGAGATGGAACATATTGGAATAGAAATTCACCCTGAAACTCCCGAAGAAGGAGTAGACTTGAGAGGAAGAATTTCTGGAATGGAAGAAATGTATGAGAATTTGAGGTGTAGAGGAAAAGAGTATGGTCTTAACTTCTGTGATATTAGACTCCTCTCGAATTCAAGAAAGGCGTTGATAGTCGGTGAATACGCTAGAGACGTAGGCAAGAATGCAGAGTTCACTCATGAAGTTTTCAAAGCTTACTTTGAACGTTGCCTTGATATTGGAAAAGAAGCGGTTATTTTAGAAATTGCACAGAAAGTTGGTTTGTCTAAGAAAGAAATCGGAGACTGCTTGAAGAATCCCTTGTATCAGAAAAGTTTCGCAAACAACTGCGCTGAAGCAAGGAAATACGATATTTGGAGTGTGCCAACATTCATAATAAATGACAAGCACAGAATCACAGGAGCACAAGCAGAGGAAACATTTGTTGAGTTATTCGAGCAAGTATCAGGTGTTGAGTGAAGGAATAGCCCACAACAGCAGATGTTTTCCAGCATCGGATACTCGCGCGAGCGCCCAGAGTTCAACATAGTGTGCGCGCCGCGCTGGAATCCGATGACTTTTTCTCTGAGGCAAAACCACTGAAACCGTTAAAGATGCATTTCCCTCTAGCACACATCTGATTAATCTAGATTTACATTGGAGCCGAAGGCATAAGACTCTCTGCAATCACTCAGTCCACGTTTGAGACAGCGACACTCTCGACGAATTGAAAAGCTATTTCAACCTTGAGCGGTAAGTTAAAATTTGCGATTGGTCACAACATTTGTTAGTTTGCTTTATGGATGTTTTTGGGTCGGTGTTTGTATGTCTTCAGAATTGAAGGTTATGTTGAGTAAGGTAGCTGTAGAAGATAACGTACGCAAAGAACTAGCGTTTGAGGAAGGGATAAACCGTTACAAATCTCTTCTGCTCAGGGTGGCAAAAGTTCAGCCATTTGATGTGTTGGTTTCGTCTGAAGGAACTGAACAGGGCAATTTAAACAAAAGTATGACAGATTTGGAGGTGCTCGAAAGAGCCCACTTATTAAAAGGACAAACGAGAGAGACGAATCACAACGTGTACCGCCAATACGAGCTTACCGCAGAAGGAGCCGAATTAATAAAAAAGCTCTCGAAAGAAACCATGAGCGACAAAGAGCTTCATCAGCCCCACACGTTGGGCGCGCCGTCATCTCAAGAGATACCAGTAGGCGGGGTAGAACCAAACCAGACCCCTTGTCCAGTCTGCGGCAAAACCTTCAAGACCAACTCAGAGATGGAGAGACACAGAGATACAACTCACCATGAAACAAAAGGACATGAGTAAGAAATGAGCAGATTAGCGATATCTATTCCTGCTAAGTGGGAACAGTACCTAAAACAGTTAGCTAACGAGCACCAAGTTGACCTGAATAGCGTTTTCAGTGAATTGTGTGAGTGGGCTTTTTCCAATCCTGAAGGCAAAAAACAGTTTAAACTCTGGTTAGACGATGCTTTTCCTCCAAAAGGTGAAGCTGAATACAAAGCACAGGCGGCAGGCAGCAGAAAAAGAGAACTTGAAGAAGATGCAGAAGAAGAGTCCGAAGAAGAAGCTCATGAAGACGAAAACTATAACGAGGACATCGCCGGAGAGGACATCAACGGTGAATTCAATCCCTAAATTGCTCGATCCAGCTCAAGACTTGACCTGCCTTGCAGGAGGCGCTTGCGAGCTGCTCCCCTTCGAACTGGCGATCTTGTGTAACTGACCGACACGCTTATTGACCATCGAACTCACCTTCTCCTTCAGCTTATCAGAAGAGATGTTCTTGCCGCGCAATGCGGCGACTTGACCTGCCAGCGATTTGTCTCCCAGCATCGCGAACCAGTTTTCAAAGTCTCCCTCTTCAACATGGAACTTAACTGAAGATGGCTCGATAGTCTTCACGCTGGCAGCAAGATCATCCAAGCTTTTTAAGGTAACGCCGAGAGGTTGCCCGTAATCCCTGTAGAAAGTAAAGGCCTTGTCAGGCGTTACCGTTCTGAGGACGTTGGCGGCCTCGTCTCTTTCAACTTTTCTGCCCTCACGATTCAGTAGCTTGTAAAGTCGCACTTTAGCAAAGTCTGTCATGACAAAGAGGAGCAACGCATAACCCCACACTAGAGCGGCTAGCCCCCAACCCATAGCGGGAAGCAGAATGCCGTATACCGTAATTATTGTAGCGGTAATTTGAGTAGCAATGATTGCAAAGAGAAGTGGCTTTGCCGGTTTTACAGACCAAAAGTGACCCTTAGTCCTCGCAACAAAGACAGTTAAGTGGCCAGCAACTGAAAGCTTTAGGTATATAAGCGATTGGAGCACAAGTGGGTTTAACTTCAGTACAACTAATCCGATATAGAGCATTCCGAAAGAAGAGAATATCCCGATTACTCCAAGAAACGTCGCTATTCCTAACAAAGATCGCATGTCCCATTTCTCAGGTTTATCCGAATATTTCACGTTGTCATAGGCTATCGTCATGATTGGCAGGTCATTTAGAAGCGCCAACAAAACAAGCATCAGAGCAGTAACAGGGAAAAAATTGAAAATGACGATTGACGCGGTCATGAAAAGCAGTACCCGTATGGTTTCGGCGATGCGGTACGTGCAGTAATTCGTCATTCGCTGGAAAATCTTGCGGCTTTCCTTAATCGCATCGATAATAACAGAGAGACCCGGCTTGGTCAGAACTATGGCTGCTGCGGACTTTGCAGCGTCAGTGGCGCCCTCAACGGCAATACCAGCGTTAGCTTTCTTCAAAGCAGGCGCATCATTAACCCCATCTCCCGTCATCCCCACAACATGGTCTTTTTCTTGGAGCAACTCAACAATGCGGTACTTGTGCTCAGGAAAGACTTCCGCAAACCCTTCAGCCTCTTCAACCACGCGTTGAGCCTCGTTGTCAGGCTTGTTCAAAAAAGCAGCGGGCAACACAATATCGTTTCCAAGGTTTACTTGGCTTGAGATTTCTTTGGCAATAGCTATGTGGTCACCGGTAACCATTTTCACGTTAACACCCATCGATTGAGCCGTTTTTATCGTTTCAGCAGAATCTTCTCTTGGTGGATCAAACAGCCCAATTAAGCCTGCAAATTGCCACTTATTCTCCTTATCAGTTCGAGCCACGCCCAGAGCCCGGTACCCTTTTTTAGCGAATTCATTAACATCTTCTGCCAATTTGTCGTTGATTGCTTTCTTGTCTTCGATCAAGGCTAAAATGGCTTGAGGAGCCCCTTTAGTTACCTTAAACTGGCTTCGATCTTCTCCTTGCACTGTTGCCTCTGTTCTTTTTATGACTGGATCGAAGGGCTTAAAACCGGTTACTTTGATGTGTTCAATTTTAGCTGCAATATCGGGTGTGCTCTTGGTTTTAGTCAAGATTGCTTCGTCGATAGGATCTTTATCTTCTTCTCTTGAAGCAAGAGCACTGAAGAAAAGTACGTCATTTTCTGATAATCCGCCATAAGGTTTGGTTCCTCCCATAGTGAGCGCATTCTTGGTGATAGTGCCTGTTTTGTCTGAGCACAGCACATCCATGCTTGCCATTTCCTCGATTGCAACCAATTTGCTGACTATGGCTTCCTTTTTGGCGAGGGCTATGGCTCCTACGGCCATGGTGACTGAGAGAACTGCGGGAAGTGCTGCAGGTATCCCAGCAACAGTTAAGATCAATGCAAACTGAATGATGTCTAAGATGTTTTGGCCTCGAAAAATCGAGACGATTACAATTATTGCCACGAGCCCTATTGCTAGGAAAATCAGGTAATCGCCTATTTTGCTGATGGCTTTTTGGAAGTGGCTTGGGGTTTTGGCTATCTCTACGAGTTTGGCGGTTTTGCCGAAAAAGGTTTTAGCGGCGGTGTTGACTACGAGCGCGTTCATTTCGCCTTGTTTGACGATGGAGCTTGCGTATCCGATATCGGAGAGATGTTTTTCTACAGGGAGAGATTCGCCTGTTAGTGCAGATTCGTCGGTTAAAAGATAGTCTCCTTCAATTAGTTTTACGTCGGCTGGGATGATGTCTCCTAAGCGCAATCGGACAATGTCGCCTGGCACCAGTTTCTCAGCCGGCATATCTTGCCATTTGCCATCTCGTTGAACTCGGGCTTTTAGGGCTAGCCTTTTTTTTAGCAATTCTATGGCGTTGTCAGCTTTGCGTTCTTGCCAGGAACCTACTACTGCGTTTACCATTAGTAGAGTTAAAATTATTGCAAAATCAGGCCATCGCTGGATAACTGCAGACATTACTACTGCTGCCTCAATCATCCATGGAATTGGACCCCAAAAATAATGAAGAAACTTTAGAAGCGGGTTAACTTTTTTCTCCTGAATCTCATTAGGACCATATTGCACAAGTCGTTTTTCAGCTTCCGCAGAAGAAAGACCCCCCTTGCCCGCCGAAAGCTTGCTTAATAATTCATCAACATTGGTTTTCTTCGCCTCTTCTGTAGTTAAGGAGTCTTGACTCATGCATTGACACTCTTTATCAGTTTCGTCATTTCCTTCTTGAGCTCGTCAAGTCTTTTTTGACTTCTCGCCTCTATTGATAAGCGGAGTATCGGTGACGTGTTTGATGCTCTGATCAGAGCCCACGAATCTGGAAAAACAACTTTGATTCCGTCGATGGTGTTTATGTTTTTGTATGTTTTCATGGCTTTTTCTTTTATCTTGTTGATGACTTGAAACTTCGTTTCGTCAGAGGACTTTATTTCGATTCTTTCGAAAAGCCTCGACGGCAACTCTTTCACTGCTTCTGACAGTTTCTGCCCCATCTTTGAGACTATTTCAGCCATGTATATGCTGTTTATTATTGCATCATCGAACCAGAAGAACTTTGGAACACATATGTGCCCAGATTCTTCAACACCAAAAACCGCCTTGTGCTTCTTGGTTTCCTGCACCAAAAACGTGTGCCCAACCGGTACTCTAAACACTTTTTCCCCGTATTTCCTAACTTCATCCTCAATGATGTCTGAGCATTCTATGTTGGCGACGACAGGACCCCTCTGAGTTTTCATAATATCCCTGATGAAGAAGATCGCGCTTTGCTCGGTCATGATGACTTTGCCTGTGTCATCAACAAAAATGGCTCTGTCGCCATCGCCATCGAACGCTATTCCAAGATCAGCCTTCTCGGTCACAACCTTCTTGCAGAGAGCGGTCAAGGCTTCAGGTTTAGGTTCAGGGTCTCTGTTCGAGAACTTTGGGTCGGGCCAATCAAATAGGAAAGAGGCTTTGACACCGATTTTTTTGAGTATCTTTGGTACCAGTAGGCATGCTGCTCCGTTTCCGAAGTCAGCGACCACGCTTATTTTCTCTGGTTTTATTTTTTCAGCCACGAAATTAGCATATTCTGTGTCCATTCCCTCGAGCGTCTTAGCTGTTCCTGTGCCTGTTTTGAATTTTTCTGAGGCGCTTATCTCTCCCAGTTTTTTGTTTTCATCTTCGAAAAAGCCGACTCCGTCTTGATGGAAGAATTTGACTCCGTTCCACTCCGCTGGCAGATGGGACGCGGTTATGTACGCGGTTGCATTGTTTTTCATTTTCCAGTTTGCAAAGACGCAGAGACTCGCAGGACAGGTTCCGACCAGATTGGCGTTTGACCCAGTTTTTTTTAATCCTGAAACGAACGCTTCCTCAAGTTGGGCTCCATGTTCTCTGAAGTCTCTTCCAATCGTGAAGGTGCCGGGGCACAAAGTTCCTGCTGCTTCACCTATTCGGGTCATAATCTCTTCCGTCAAATCTTTACCGTAAATTCCTCGTATGTCGTAAGCTCTAAAAATACTCATTTTCAGTAACACCACTGCTTTCCTTTATACTAAATTGTTGAAGCCACTCTTCGGCTCCTAAAGAAATGAGACCAAGCTGCTTCGCCATAAGTCTGCTTAATAATTTGTCATAACTGGTCTTCTCACTTTCTTTTGTTTTAAGAAAATTTTGGTCCAAAACTTATTCACCATTACTTTTTTCGGAGCCCTTCCTTTGGGCTGACCCTAAAGGTAGGCGTCCGTTGCGTATCTTTGCATCATCCGATGTGTATTGAAGTAATATGCGACTTTGCCTATGGAGTTTTTCATCAAGTCTATCCAGTCATCACGTTGTTGATAGAATTTTGGAATTATGAGGAATTCCAGTTTGTTGTAGAGGTCAGAGATTTCTCTTTTTCTTCTTTCTTGTTCATCGGATACTTGATCGGGAAATGGACCGATAGCCCAGCCCGTTAGGCCTTCAACACAACCTTCTATCCACCATCCGTCTAAGACACTGAAATTTATGACGCCGTTGTGTGCTGCTTTCATCCCGCTTGTTCCAGAGGCCTCATACGGCGGCATAGGCGTGTTCAACCACACGTCAACTCCGGAGGTCAGTTTTCCAGCCATTTCCATGTTGTAATTTTCAAGATAGACGATTTCGACTTCGCCTTTCAACCGGTCTTTAAACGCGTAAATGTCTTTGATGAGGTTTTTTCCCAATTCGTCTTTTGGATGCGCCTTTCCGGCGAAAATAAATTGAATTTTGCCCTGGCTCTTGACTTCTTTAAGTTTATCCAGATCTGAAAAAATCATGGTTGCTCGCTTATACTCGGTGGCTCTTCTTGCAAAGCCTAACGTCAAAGCGTCGACATCCATCTGGAGCCCCGAACTACTGTGAACAAAGTCAAGTAAATCTTGCTTCGCTTTCACGTGAGCTTCCCACACCTCTTCCGCAGGGACGGTATCAACTCTTACCAAGAGTTCAGGTTCATTAGCCCATCGGCGGATATACTTGTCGAATAGTTTCCTGAAGTGTGAACATGTCCAGGTGTAGGAATGGACGCCGTTGATTATTTCTTGTATGTGATATCCTGGAAAAAGTTTCCGTGAGTATTCCATGTGTTCTTCTGTCACACCATTAGTGTATTTGCTCAGGTTTAAGGCCAGAAGCGTCATGTTCAATCTGTCAGATCCGCCATACTCTTTCAAGGTTTCCTCAGGCACTTCGCTTTCTAGAACTTCTGAAAGCATGTCGTAGGAGAATTTGTCAAATGCAGCGGCAACGGGAGTATGAGTAGTGAAGACACAGCGGTTTTTTACTTTGTCAGCGTTCAGATCATTGTTCTTTAATAATTCAAGGGTAAGGAGACTGCTATGACCTTCGTTCATGTGGTATTTTTTGACGTTGATTTTCAGCGCCTCAAGGATGCGCAACCCGCCTATTCCCAAGACTATTTCTTGCTTTAATCTGTATTTTTCGTCGCCTCCATAAAGGAAATCAGTGATTTCCCTATCTTCTTGGGTGTTCCCTTCAATATCGGTTGTAAGGAATAACACTGGAATGGTTCCGCCCGTTAGGCTCTCTTGCTCATAGGCCCAGACGCCAATTTTGACATCTCGTCCCTCAATTTTGACTGTTGCAGTCTCTGGTAACAGTTTCATGAACTTCGAGGGATCCCATTCTTCAGGATATTCCATTTGCCAGCCATCAGGCGTTAGTTTCTGTTTAAGAAAGCCTTTTTTGCTGACTAAGGTTAATGCAACTAATGGGATTCTCAAGTCTGCGCTTGATCTAATTACGTCACCGGCAAGAACGCCCAGTCCTCCACTGTAGGTAGGTATATCTGTGTTTATGCCGATTTCCATTGAGAAGTAAGCAATTTTGGCGCCTTCGATGAAACTGCTCATGCAGTACTCGCTGTCAAAATAATATTGCCTCGACAAAAAATTCGCTGTAAACTGAGTTTTAGATGGTTCTAAGGGCATTCCGCAAACTGGATCCTTGGTAGACATATAAACAAAAAGCCTCACTATACGAGAGTGCCACCTTCACCAATAATTAGTTTTCGTTCAGCCAAAAAAATGCCTTTCAAACGATTTATTGTTTGAGTTCAGTTGAGAACACGGTGTGACGCAAGTCTTCTAATAAGAGAACCCGTCATGTAAAGGCTTCTTTGTCTATTTTCACCCGCCTAAATTGAGCCTTTAACGCTGGCTGTCCCATTCACTATCTGAATCGTATGTGCTATGGGAGGCGAAGAAGACGTTTTTTGCTCAAAATCAAAACAGCGCCTACACTGTCAGCAACAATAAATACAATCAGACTGATGCCAGAATTTTTCTTAATCGAATACTTTATTCACCGTCAGCTTCACTATCACTGAGTATAACGCCGAATGTGGGTGTCCGGTTACAGTCACACGCGTTTAACTCTGCCAATGACCATTGATAAGGTAGCTTACTCATTGAGGTAACTGTAAAATGATTAAAAAAGACGAAGTACACGGCGAACAAAAACTAAATGCAAAGATCGAAAGAACTACTTTGTTAAGCACAGTTAAAGCACTAAAAGGTTACAAATTGGACAGCCTTGATGGGGAAATAGGGAAAGTCAAAGAATTCTACTTCGATGACCAGTACTGGACAATTCGCTATCTGGTCGCCGACACAGGAAATTGGCTCTCGGGCAGGCAGGTGTTGATCTCCCCATATGCGCTGCGCGCAGTGAATAAAAAAGAGCAAAACATCGCCATCAATTTAACTAAAAAACAGATTGAGGATAGCCCATCTTTAGACAATGATAAACCTGTCTCCCGCCAATTCGAGGAATACTACTATGGGTATTATGGCTGGCCGATGTATTGGTACGGTCCATACGTGTGGGGACCTTATCCCTATCCCTATAGTGTGCGTGATCGTGAAACATGGAAAGAATATCAGACTGAGAAAAAGTGGGATCCCCATTTGCGCAGCACTAACGCTGTGAGTGGTTATCACGTTCAAGCCTCCGACGGCGGTATTGGTAACGTTGAAGATTTTATTGTTGATGAAGAGGTGTGGGCGATTCGTTATCTAATCATCAATACACGGAACTTGTGGCCGGGAAAAGTGGTCCTTGTTTCGCCAAGATGGATCGAGAGCGTTAGTTGGGGCGAGTTGAAAGTTTTCGTCAATCTTACTCGCGAGGCCATCCGGCAGTCACCGGAATATACGGAGGAGTCTCTGCCAACTCGGGACTATGAGATCAGACTGCATCAACATTACAATAGCCAAGGATACTGGGAGGAATAAAATAGTGTCCGGACACAAAGCAAATTAAATTGTGAAAACTTTAGCGTGCTTTTTTGGGAAACCCTGCCTTAAGTAAGAATAATATTTGTCGTCTAAGCGGTCAACACATAATATCGGGGCAAGGCAGCGTGTGTCGAGCAACTGTAGAAAGAAAAGCTGGGTTTCTGAACCTGCCCCAAAACGCTTAAGACCCAATTCCTTTAATTACCATGAAGGCGTGAGAATGGCGAAGTTTCTAACTTTAGACGATGTGGACGTTAAGAATAAAGTTGTACTTGTTAGAGTTGACTTCAACTCGCCCATAGATCCCGAAACCAAGAAAATTATCGATGATTCGAGAATTCGAGCGCATGGCGAATCAACAATAAAGGAGCTATCAGAAAAAGGGGCAAAAGTCGTCGTTTTGGCGCATCAAGGACGCAAGGGTGATTCAGATTTTATACCTCTAAAACAACATGCTGAAATCCTTGCTAGGGTTCTGGACAAACCAGTCAAATATGTCGATGATCTTTACGGAGAAAAAGCAAAAGAAGCCATTAAAGAATTGAAGAGCGGAGAAGTCCTAGTTTTAGAAAATGTTAGAATGTTCGATGCGGAAACTGAAGAAGGAACGCCTGAAGAACAAGCAAAAAAACCACTTGTTGTTAATCTTGCTCCTCTAGCCGACTTGTTCGTAAACGACGCCTTTTCAGCAGCCCACAGAGCGCACGTATCAATCATAGGCTTCACAGCCGTGCTACCAAGTGTTGCAGGACGCGTAATGGAAAGAGAGCTTAGTTCATTGAGGAAGATTCTGGAAAAACCAGAGAAGCCATGCTTATTTATTTTGGGCGGAGCGAAGGCAGATGATTCCCTTGAAATTTCAAGTTATGTTTTGAACAATGGAATAGCAGATTTTGTACTCACAGGCGGAGTTGTTGGTCACGTTTTCCTAGTGGCGATGGGTTTTGACCTTGGCAAACAAAACATGGCTTTTCTAGGAGACAAAAATTTCTCGGTCTTAATATCAGGCATAAAAGAACTTACGCAAAAGTACCCAGACAAAATCAAAACTCCAAGAGATTTGGCCATAGAAGTCAACGGAAAAAGAAAAGAGATTTCAGTTCAAGAACTCCCAACAGATTTTCCCATATTTGACATTGGAACAGAAACGGTTGAGGATTACGCCAAGATAATAAGGGTTGCAAAGTCAATTGTCGTAAGCGGACCCATGGGAGTTTTTGAAAACAGCGAATTCATCTTCGGAACGAAAAGAATTTTTGAAGAAATCGCGAATTCGAAAGCCTTCTCCATAGCAGGCGGTGGCCACACAACAGCAGCATTAAATGAGCTCAAGCTAGCAGACAAGATTTCCTATGTCAGCACCGCAGGCGGTGCGTTAACGGAGTTCCTGATGGGCAAACAGTTGCCCGGTGTTACAGCATTAGAGAAGGCAGCCACCAGAGAAACCTAGCAACACCATTTTTCCGTTTACTTCTCGAGTTACTCTCAGAACAGCCCATCATATGAGAACCGTCAAAAGGATAAAAGTAGCAAAATTACATCAATCTTTAGGAAGTGGGATCATTTCTAAGATACTAAAGATCAGGTCAAGGGAAATCCTTGATTCCAGGGGCAACCCAACCGTGGAAGCAGACGTATTCACAAACGGAGGGTTGTCAAGGGCTTCTGTCCCTTCTGGTGCAAGCACAGGTAAGTACGAAGCTTTTGAGCTAAGGGATGGTGGAAGGCGTTATCTAGGGGAGGGGGTCTTGAAAGCTGTTAACAATGTCGACAATGTCATAGCGAAGAAGGTTATTGGACAGGACTGTACACAGCAGAAAGAGTTGGATGAGTTGATGATTGAGTTGGATGGCACTCCTAACAAGTCAAACTTGGGAGCCAATGCTATTCTCGCAGTCAGCATGGCAGTATGCAAAGCTGGAGCATTGGAGTCGAACTTGCCACTTCATGAATACATCGCTGAGCTTGTTGATTCAAGAGGTGTGACTTTGCCCATTCCACAGATGAACGTTATCAACGGTGGAATGCACGCTGGTATAAAAAATGATTTTCAAGAACACATGATAATCCCTTTCGGAGCTAAAACTTACTCTGACGCTTTAAGAATGTGCTCAGAAACTTACCACACGCTAAAGAAAAACCTGAAAGAAAAATTTGGAACCTCCGCGGTACTAGTCGGCGATGAAGGCGGCTTTGTTCCTCCTTTGAAAAGCGTTAATGAAAGGCTCAAATTCATGTCAGAAGCGATAGACGAACTTGGCTACACCGAAGAATTCGGTCTAGCGATAGATGCTGCATCATCTGAATTCTATAGTAATGGGCGTTATAACATCAAGGAAAAAGAATTCTCTTCTGGAGAATTAACGGATTTCTACTCGGATCTGTGTGAAAAATTCAGGATAGTCTCAATCGAAGATGGCATGAGCGAAGACGATTGGGGTGGCTGGATCAAGTTGAAATCCAAGCTGGGAAAAAAAATTCAGCTTGTCGGAGACGACCTTCTGGTTACGAAAGCTGAGAGAATTCAGAAAGCAATTAAATTAGATGCTTGCAATGCTTTGCTACTGAAGCTCAATCAAATCGGAACCGTTACCGAAGCCCTAGATGCTTTCCAATTGGCCAGAGAAGCTGGGTGGAACGTCATCGTTTCTCATAGATCAGGAAGCACTGAAGAAACTTTCTTTGCGGATTTGGTTGTCGGATTGGAAGCGGGGCAATTCAAGTATGGTGCTCCCGCAAGAAGTGAGCGGACTTGTAACTATAACCAGCTGCTCAGGATTGAAGAAGAATTAGGTGGAAAGGCGAAGTATTCAAAGATTTTTGGATAGAACGAATTTCTGGAGATGAAGCTGGTGAAAGACATAGAATTTTCTTTTGAAGATGCAACTGTCCCTCAACAAGTGATTAGCGAAACAGCAGAAAGATTGAGACTTGAGATTAAGAATATGGCAACTGCTATTTCTGAAGGCTACGAAAGTGATCTGGCTTCGTTATGTCTACTTAATGACAGACTCATGTTAGGCAAAGTCAGGCAAGCTATAGGCAAGAATTTACAACTAAAGCCGGTTTACCTCGTTGTCGTGGGTATAGGCGGCAGCAATCTAGGAACGATCGCTGTTCAGGAAGCTGTTCTTGGAAAGCTTTACAATCAATTGACGGCAGCTACAAAGGTGTTGTATGCCGACACAGTTGATTCGGACAACATCAACAACATAATCACGTTGGTCAAGCCCGTATTAGAAAGAGGAGACAACATCATACTGAATGTGATAAGCAAGTCGGGAACTACAACGGAAACGATAGCTAACGCCGAGGTGCTCATAGATTTATTACGAAGGCATAAGAAAGATTACAAACCTTGCATTACTGTTACTTCAGATAAAGACTCAGAACTTTGGAATATTGCCGTCAGAGAAAGATTAAATGTTCTAGAAATACCGAAGAAAGTTGGTGGAAGGTATTCTGTTTTTTCGCCTGTAGGTCTGTTTCCTCTTGGATTGTTGGGCATAGATATTGAGCGGTTATTGGATGGAGCAAGAGCCATGCGAGATATCTGTTTTAATGTGAATGTTGAAGAGAATCCTGCGGCGATATGTGCAACTTTGCAATATCTGCATTACAAGAACGGAAGGAACATATGTGACTTGTTTTTATTTGCGAATGATTTGGAGTCTTTAGGAAAGTGGAATAGGCAATTAATGGCTGAAAGCATAGGAAAAGAGTTTAACAAAAATGGGGAGAGAGTGAATGTCGGCATGACCCCAACTGTCTCAATAGGCTCAACGGATTTACATTCCATGGCGCAACTTTATCTTGGCGGTCCATACGATAAATTCACAACGTTCGTAAGGATCAAAAAAAGTCGTTCATGTTTAAAAGTGCCAAGTGTTGAAGGCTACTCTGAGTTGGTTTCTGAGATTCAGGGTCAGCGTTTGATGGATATAATGGATGCGACATTGGAAGGAACAAAAGCGGCTTTTAGAAGCGACAAGAGACCATTCATCGAGATAACTCTCCCGGATAAATCGGAGTACTCTGTAGGTCAGTTGTTACAGTTAAAGATGATGGAGACCATCTTTTTAGGGAAATTGTTAGATGTGAATCCTTTCGATCAGCCAAACGTTGAAAGCTACAAACGAGAAACCAGAAAAATACTTGCAGAACAAAACTGAAATCTGTAAACTCAGCGTGGTACTCCCTGCTCCTGGAACAGAATCAAGCAAAATCTGACGCAGAAAAAAGGAAAAATTATGTCGCTAATACTTTTGCCAGATTCAGGAGACCTAAATCCAAAAGCTTTTCTGTTTTGCAGGATTCTTCAAGCTCTATACTAGTTATTTTGCCATTCCGCAACACAACCGCTCTGTTTCCTTGCCCTTTAGATAAAAGTTCAACCGCTTGATCTGCGAATAGACTGGCCAAAAGTCTGCTTCTTGCCGATGGATTGCCGCCTCTCTGGGTGTAGCCCAAAACGCTAAGCCTCACCTCTGCTCCCGTCGCTTTCTCGATTTCACTCGCTAATTGACGGGTATCTCCGATTCCCTCCGCTGCAACAATTATGGCTGATCTTTTTCCTCTTTCTTTGCTTTCTTTGATAGTGTTGAAGATTTTTTCATTTTCGTATTTTACCTCTGGAACCAGAATCATTTCGGCTCCAACTGTAACGCCTACATTTAGTGCAAGGAACCCTCTTGTTCGTCCCATGACTTCAACTATGAAGATTCTTTCAAGGGAGACTGCTGTGTCTCGAATCTTGTCGATTTCGTTTACTGCCGTATTTACTGCGGTGTCAAATCCTATAGTTTCGTCTGTTCCGAAAACGTCGTTATCAATTGACGCTGGAATACCCATGATTAATGTATCGGTTTTTTTGGAAAGTTCCAGAGCTCCTTGGAGGGAGCCGTTACCGCCAATAACAATAAGGCCATCGACATTGTTTAATGCAAGAGTTTCGGCTGCTTTCTCGATTGCTTCTTCTTTTTTGAATTCGGGGCATCTTGATGTGTGAAGGATGGTTCCGCCTAAATGTAATATTCCGCCAACGGAGCGGGGAGCCAATCTTCTAAACGAGTTTGTTAGTAAACCTTCCCAACCCCTTTCGAACCCTGTAACCTCCATGTTTTTTGAGTTAGCAATTCGGACAACGCCTCGAATTGCTGCGTTCATTCCTGGCGCGTCTCCGCCACTTGTTACAACGCCTAAAAGCTTCAACTGTCATTTCCCTCATATCTAAAAAAGGAGCAGAAATGTTTTAGCTTTTCTCTTAAACGGCGTTTTTGTTTGTTGCCTCTAAGTATGCTTTGAAGTTTACGATTATGATGAGAGTTTGAGTTTTGAGTCCACGCGGTAATTCAACAAATTAACATTTAGTTTTTGCTAGCTGTTCATTGTTGCCTTTACAATTCTCCAACGTCGATTTCAAGTCGCTTTCTTGCTGGCGTAGCTGTCGTAGATGGCGAGAGTTTGCTCGGCAACATTTCTCCAGGTGAAATATTTTAGGACTGTTTTTCGTCCATTAATTCCCCACTGCTTTGCTCTGGAGGAGTCTTTGAGTACTTCTTTGATTCCCCATGCAATGTCCGCTGGGCTCCCACCATCTACGTGAACGCCGTTTTGCTCCGGACCCGCTGGTATGACTTGCTCACGAAACCCAACTACGCCCTTAGCGCCGACCACCACAGGTTTTTCCATAGACATGGCTTCCAAGCTTACTATTCCGAACGGCTCATAGACTGATGGGAAAACGCACAAATCAGAAGCTGCATAATGCAAAATCCGCTCTTCCTCAGACACAAATTCAGGACGGTATACTACATTCTTGCTAATGCCAAGCCGATCCGCAAGTTCAGTTATATCCTGCTGCTCCTCGCCCTTTCCAAGTATCACCAGCTTCGCCTTTGGATATTCAGCCAAGACCAAAGGCATCCCCTGAACAAGGTTTCTAACACCCTTCACCCACGTCAAACGGCCCAAGAAAAGCATCATAGTTTCATCTTTGGCTATTCCGTATCTTTGCCTGAGTTTCTGCACATCCTCTGACTTGGATTTTCGAGGATCGTATTTTTCTGGATCAACGCCGTTCCAAACAACGTGTATTTTTGACTCTGGCCAACCGTGCTTAGCTAAATCTTCTTTCATTGCGTGACTTACTGTTATTATGCCGTCTGCTTTTTCTGCCATCATTGACTCCAAATAATTTACAGTAGCTGAGCCTTCTCCGCCGCTTCTTCCCCACTCGGTTGAGTGGACATGAAATATTACAGGTACTTTCAACTCGTTCTTGCAGATTATTCCCGCTATGCTACTCAACCAGTCGTTAATTGAAACAACAGCATAATCGTACTTCTCTTGCTTTATGACGACGTTTATCATTTCTGCAGCTGCTAACATGTTGTAAGCGAATATGTCGGTGAAGAATTTTATGTTTGTACCCCATCTTTTAAGGTCGTCTGCCACAAACAATGGAAATACGTTATTAGCTTCCACGAGGAGTGGCCTGTGAATTTCAACACCGCCAAAGATTTCCCTTGTTTTGAGGGTTCCTGAGTTAAGTGTGTAAACAGAGACATCCCATCCTAAAGCCACAAACTCTTTTGTTATATACTCCGCGTAGGTCCCCAATCCACCAACGATTGCGGGCGGATACTCCATCACAAAAAACGCAACTCTCAAACACTTCACCTCATGATTCCATAGTTTTTTCTCTTTCGTTAACGCCGCAAGTAACAAATTCCACTAATTGTCCGAAATCTTGCCAATAGTTATGTCCTTTTGGGTTAAACAACATTATGTGGTTTCCCCGATGCGAAAGCAGCTACATTTTCCGCTGTTGTTTCAAGTATTCTTTCCAGGGCTTCTTTACTGTAGAAAGCTATGTGAGGCGTAAAAACAACATTGTCTTTGCTTAACAGAATGTGATCCTTAACTAGGCTGGCCAGGACTTCAAGGTTCTTGGAGTCGTATAAAAGTTGTTTTTCCTCCTTTATAACTTCCTCACCTTCAAAGACGTCAAGCCCAGCACCGGCCAGTATTTTGTTGTCAAGAGCCTCAATTAATGCTTCAGTATCCACGATACTTCCTCTTGCAGTGTTTATCAGAAGGGCGCCTTTCTTTACAAGCTTGAACGTATCTTTGTTCATGAGATGATGCGTGGCTTTAATGTACGGCACATGCAGCGTAATCACGTCTGAGCTAGCTAAAAGGTTCTCCAGCGAAACATATTCAAACCCTAAAACCTCAGATAGGAGTTTGTTTTGGCGGACGTCATAGGCTACAACGTTCATGCCGAAGCCTTTTGCAATCCTGATTACATGCAAGCCAATTTGACCGGTTCCGATGACGCCTATTGTTTTTCCTTTCAAGTCGAACCCTTCTAACCCCTCTATTGAGAAGTCTTGTTCGAAGCGTCTAATGCAGGCCTTGCAGATGTTTCTTGACAAGGACAGAATCAAAGCAAACGTGTGCTCAGCAACAGTGTTCTCTCCGTAAGAAGGAACGTTGCAAACGGTAATCCCCTGTTTCTTGCATACTTCTAAATCTATGTGGTCAAAGCCAGTGGATCTTGTGGTTATTAATTTCAAATTTGGAATTTCCCGAATGATTTGCTCGTCTATTTTAGAGTAGATAAAGACTGAAACGGCGTCAAAATCTTTTATCTGTGGCGCATTTTCCAAACTCAATTTTTCATTTGAAAATTTCAGTTGGTGACCGCTCAGTTTCCCTTTGAGGTATTCTTCTTCCCGCTCTTCGACTTCGAAAAACCCTATTCTCATCTTTTTCCACTCACCTAACAAAATATATTATGTTGAAGATATATCATATTGACTTTTTCAGAGGAAACGAGCAAAGTGCACATTATATTATCACGCTTGGAGAAATGTTTACGGGTGTTGTAATTCGGCAATGCGATTTTGAACCGTTTGGGAAAGCTCTTTCCTCAAGTCCTCTTCTTGAGGACGGGCTTTAATCTGGTCGATTCTTTTGGCTAGTTCTTCATCGCCAATTGTGTTTTTGAACCATTTTTGAAAATCTTTATGCTGAAAATGGAACGTTACGGATTGAATGGGTACTGTTTGGAGTTTCTCAGCGAACTCAACAACGCAACATGCGGTTATTTCAGTGTATTTCCCTTGTCCTGTGTAAAAATGAAAGCCGCTTTCAAAGGGAACGGTTTTCAGCAGGTTTAGATTTTTAGGTTTTTCTATAGTCTGCTTTTTGGTTATTGCTTTCTTGGACAAAATATGGACACGACCTGAATGGAGAACAAACATAGGGAGAGCCTTATAGCTTCTTGTGATTGTGAGGGCACAGCTACATTTTCGAAGTGAATTAGGGCGGAGATAGTAGCGTAACAATAAGCATACCTGCAGAAATTTGGCAAACTTTCCTGTTTAAGAACTTAGAGTGTTTCTCTAACTGTTTCTTAGACGTATTTGAGTTCGCGCGCGGCACACGTTATTTAAAATATAGTTGAATTAATTAATTCAAAGAGATAAAGCTACGTTATTTCAGGTTAGGCTATTATTCTCCTTTCTTAAAGTGGACATAGCCGAATTTTCAGGGTCAAGTCTGAATTACTCGCCGTTAACTTTAACTTGGAATATGCGTTGTTCTAGGATGCTGGAGAAATTTTTTTGAAGAAAACAAAGATTATATGTACTTTGGGCCCCGCTAGTTTTTCAAAACAAACGATTGAAAAAATGTTCCAAGCGGGCATGAACGGAGCAAGAATAAATACCGCTTATGGAAATCTCGCTCAGTATGAATCGGTTATAAAAACAGTGCGGGAAGTTGCGGATATCCCCATAATAATTGATATCAAAGGACCCGAAATTAGAATCAGGGCATCTCAACAAAAAATTTTCAGCAAAGGAGACATCCTGGAAGTAGGCTTCGACGGGGAAGAAGTCAGTTTCAATCACGATTTCTATGAAGAAATGGGGGTTGATGACGAAGTATACATTGACAATGGAAAAATCAGAACACATGTAGTTGAATTGAAAGATCGCAAACTTCGACTTTTGACCTTGGACAGTGGCATCATAGAAGATGGAAAAGGAGTTAACATTCCTAATAAGCATCTTTCAGTTCCAACATTTCCCGAGAAAGACTTGGAAATCATAAGGTTTGCAAAAAAACATGACGTGGAATACGTTGCGCTTTCATTCACAAGGAATGCAGCAGACGTAAAAAACTTGTCTCAAACCAATGGTTTTGGAGGCGGAATAATCGCCAAGATCGAGAACTCTGAGGGCGTCCAAAACGCCGAAGAGATTTTAGAAGTCTCTAGTGGATTAATGGTTGCAAGAGGCGATTTAGGCGTTGAAATAGAACCTGAAAGAGTACCGTTGGTTCAGAAATCTCTCATCAAATTATGCAATCAGAAAGGTAAGCTTGTCGTAACTGCAACAGAGATGCTTGAATCCATGATTAATCAACCAAGTCCAACCAGAGCTGAAGTCAGCGACGTGGCAAACGCTATACTTGACGGTTCAGATGCCATTATGCTTTCTGGAGAAACAGCAACTGGTCAGTATCCTGTTGAAGCCGTTGAGATGATGACTCGGATAACCAACGAAACTGAGAAAGCTGTTAAAAGCAACGTTGAAGATACGTCTTTTATCAATATTTCTGACACGGTGAGTAGGGCAATCCATGATATATGTCAAAGCATGCCCGTTCAAAAAGTTATACCTTTGACACGGTCAGGTTACACGGCACGAATGATAGCTCGCTTCAAGATCGCCCAACCCATAATTGCCGTCACATCCGAAATCAAGGTTAAAAAACAAATGGAACTCATTTTCGGCGTGTACCCAGTTCTTATAAATTACCGTGAAGAAAAAGACAGATTACTGGCAGTCGCAAACCAGCTTCATAAAATGCATCTGGTTGACGATGAAGAAACTGTCATATTCACTGAGGGTGTTAGAACTGCCATGGAGCACGCCAGCAACTCGATAGAGATACATAACATAAAAGAGTTAAGAGAATTTGCGGTCTCCTCAGTGCTGACGACATTTTGGTGAATATAGATTATGATCTGCAATTTGTTTGTCTTTAGACACGCTGAGACCACTGATAACAGCAACCAAATTTTCTCTGGCTGGCGTGACCCGGACTTAACTTCAAAGGGACTTTTGCAGGCACAAGAAGTTGCTCAACAGTTGGAACAAGAAAGAATTGACTACGCGTTCACGTCACATCTTTTGAGAGCTAAAAGAACCCTTGAAATTGTCCTTAAACCTCACCTCAACGTTCCAGTTTTCGTGGACGACCGCCTGATTGAACGTTGTTATGGTACGTTGCAGGGGAAAAGCAAGATCGAGATTGCTGCTGAAAAACCTGAGTGGTTTGCCAAAGTTCACCGGGGTTACGATTTTGCGCCTCCTGAAGGTGAAAGCCTGAAGATGGTTGAAAGCCGCACTTTGCCCTTTATTGTGCAGCTTGAAAGGTGGCTTCAACAGAATCCAGGTAATGTGGCTATCTCGTGTCATGGCAATTCAATGCGCCCGATTAGAAGGGTCTTTGAACACTTAAGTCTCAAGCAGATGCTTCAGATTGAGAATCCTCAGGACAAAGCAATGGAGTATGCTCTTCACATACACAGCGTCAATGTTGCCGAAGTTGAAGAGGGAAGATCTGAAAAGGATTGGCAAAGCGTTGTAGTCCCTTCTTCTGTAAAGTTAGCTACGGACCCACAAAATCCTTTGAAGCAATTCTATTAGGTCCAACTAAGTGCGCTGCTTAAGCTTTTTTAATATCAAAATAGCTTACCCTTATAGAGGGAGCACTTTTGCTTTTTGGACACAAAAATAAACCTCAAATGGAACTCAAAGTAGATTTAGGCGATTTGCAAAACGAAAAAGAGAACTTGACCAGCTTTCTGCAATTGCACCTCAAAGTTCCCGTTTCCCAAGTTGAGGACAAGGTAACGGTAAATTCAGAAAAGGTTTCTGTGGTAGGACTGGAGCATGTAGTGAACAAGTTCGTTTACCACCGAGACCTAAACGGCACTCACTGGGTCTCCGTTGAAGGGACAACCGTAAAAATCAACAGGTTTAATGTCATCGAGAAAAAAAAGAAACATGAGAAAGAACCGCCTCACCAAACCGCGGCACAAAGCTGGGGACTTTAAAAAACAGGTTAAATTCGGCAGTTCTTTACAGGTTCAGACACAAAAAAGAACCCGCGGCTCCAAACTATGGGCTAAACCCAAAAAAAGCTCTGCGTTTTCAAGTTAAGGATACGAACCCTTGTTGGTGTCGCTTTTGATAACTGTAAACGAAAATCGTAAAGAGTCAATGAGCCACTTAAAAGCAAATTAAGCGATCCATTCAGCCCACACAGGGCTGGTTGGGGGATCAGCGCTATTTACCGCAAGAAATGAGCTTTAAACTAGGAGTGTTTTTTAATAGTTGAAAAAATATTTGATCAATAGCTTGACAATATCTTGGCTTTAATAGTTGGAAACGCTCTTATCAACGTGGAAAACAAATATCTAGCTGAAGCATATGTTACATTTCCAGAAGAAAGAGCCGCGAAAATAAATCAAGTTGTTATTAAGGCGAAAGGAACCAAGACTGAATGAACCATACAGATGAATTTCTTGCTAATAAGCCTATAAGACGAAGAATCAAGAAGCAAAGTCGCAGGTTCAGCTTTACGGTCTATCAAGCGTTTTATGGTCCAATAGTTTTAGCCAAAGCAATTTACCGCCAAGTCATCCTGTTGTTAATGATGTTCCTCTTTGGAGCGATTATTTTCTCCTACTATGACCATCTTCCCTTTATCAATTCTTTTCTTGCCTCAGTTTCAACCATTACAACCATTGGACTATATGTTCCAAACAAAGGTAACTTCTTCACGTTGAATCAAGGTGAAGCGGTGCTCTTAATAATCATGATTATCGTATCTGTAGGGGCAGGCGCATCCATATTGCAAGGCAGTGTAAGCACAGTAGTCAACGGGAACCTCGCCAAAAGCGAGGCAGAGAAACAACTGATTAAAAAGTTAAAAAAACACGCCATTGTCTTTGGGTATAGTCATCTCGGCAGGTACGTAACTGATAAGTTGGATGACTTAGGGTTTGACTATGTCATCATTACTAAAGACCAGAATGTCTATAACGAATTGATTAAGAACGATATCTTCGCTGTGCTTGAATACGAAACCCAGCCTATTGTCGCGTTGAAGGCTGCTGGAATAGAAAGGGCATCTATGATAATCGTGGCTCACGAAAAAGACGCTGATAACATGCTGATCATTCTTAGTGCAAGAAAAATGCGTCCAGACATAAGAATAATCACCGTGGTTCATGACCAAACCTTGACAGAAACCGCCAAGAACGCTGGCGCCGACATGGTTATACCAGCCTCTGTTACGGTTGGCCATTTGCTGGCACTATCAGCTGTTACTAAAGATCTGGTTGGAGTTGTATTTTCGGAGAAAATTGGAACCAAGGAAATAGCTGAATTCTCGATTTTCAAATCTTCCAAACTTATCGGTAAAGGGCTACAAGAGGTCTCAAAATTTGCTGCTGTTGTTGGTGTGGTTCGTGATGGCAAGGTGTTTACTAATATTTTTGAACCCACTTTCACTTTATTAGAAAATGATACATTGATAGTCTTAGGTGAGACAGAAAAACTTCAAGACCTCGAGAAAGAAGCTAACGCCCTTTAGCGCGCGCTTGTGCATTTTCTTGTTTTTATCCACTGTTTCAGCGCTTGAAGAACAATGGTTAGGAAGACTCGTCTGCCCGTTTGTTTTATGGCGTCTTTGCCTTTGATGCCTCTTTGTTGGAAGCGTTGGAGGATGGAGCAGACGGTTGCTCGTTTGAGTTGGTTACTTCTGCTATTTCGTCGAGGCTTGCGCTTCTTTTGGTTAATGGGCCCAACATAAGAAATTAGTTGGCGAAAGAATTAACAAAAAAGGAAAGTAGGCATCACCGATATCATTCTTGGCATTGGTATGTTTGTATTCTGGAGAAATAACCGAAAGTTAACAACGAAAAGATTTTACCTACAAAGTTTACAGAACCAAGTTTCACACTGTTTTTAGCTGTAAACCTATATCTGCTGCGTCAAATATTTGGGCGAGCGCTAGCTCCAGCTAGTTTTGGTTTTTTGCTTCTTCATCTTTATCTTTGTTTTTACGTTTAGAGATTTTTGGAATAGAATTGTATAGTGTAGTGGCTCTCGCTCGGATGATTTTTCTTGTTTCAACTGTGACAGGTGATGTTGCGATTAACTCGTCAAGTTTCTTTTTGTTTTCTTCGATTCTTTTTGTAAATTCTTCGTTGGATATTTTGCCTTCTGATTTTAGTTTTCTTACTTCTTCCATGTGTGAGGCTATTAGTTCGAATTGTTCGTCAATTTCTGTTACTGATGCGGTGTCTGTTTGCATTATTTTTTCCCTTACGTAGCGGAACAGTATAGGCACTTGGAACACGATTGAGATGAAGGCTACTCCAAGCACCATTGTGTTTATGGTGTTGATATCTCCCTTTGAAATTACTGCGGACGTTGTTATTGTGGCAACTAGCGCTATTGATAAAGCGCCGCGGACTCCACCAAGCATTGCGATGTTTCGCCAGACCGCGGATATTTTGTCGCCGAATTTGTTAAACAAGGCGAGTATTGGGTAGACTGTGGCGGCTCTGGCTATGGTTACAGCAGCATAGGCGGTGGCGATGAGAAGAACTGATTGAGAAAGGGTGATGATGTTTGTCTCGAAACCGATGATGAGAAACGCTATCGAGTTGCCTAAGAAGGCTGCTATCTGCCAAAATGTCGTAACGGCTTCTTTTGACGCGGGTTCCATAGCGGACCGCATCGTGAAGTTGCCAAAGTACAACCCTGCCACGGCGACCGCTATTAGCCCTGAGGCGCCTATCCCTGTTGCCAAAGCATACGACCCGTACACAACCGCAACCGCCAAGATGGTTTCTGCCACTCTATCTTCTATCAAGCTTGAAAGCACTTCACCTAGAAACGCGACTGCCAACCCGATTAAAACACCTGCACCAAGAGTAAACCCGAAACTGAGCGCTGTCTGCGTTACCGAGATCTCATGAAGACCGACAGTTGAAAGGATTATCGTGAAGAGGACAATGCCGGTGGCGTCATTGAACGCCGCTTCGGTGTCTAACATCGTAGATAATTTGGAAGGAACCTTGACCCGTCGAAAAACCTCCAAAACCGTAACTGTATCTGTTGGAGCAATCAGCGTCGCAAAAAGAAATGAAACATATGGAGAAAGACCTACAAGCCTCCACAAGATTAGCCCGCCAACACCAGTTGCAATTAAGACACCTACGGTTGCTAATGCTAACGAAGGCCTGATTACAGCCCGCAGATCACTGGCGCGAAGGTGAATCATGGCTTCGAATATTAAGGGGGGAACAACGACTCCCACGAAAAGACCGCCTCCTCCACCTTGCAGAAGCTGAGCACAGAGTGATCTCAATTGAGAAATCAAGCTCTGGAAAGACCCTCCTTCCATGGTAAACGAAGACGCGACTACTGTGATTACAACCCCAGTTAGGACCAAAACCAGAGTGTAAGGTATCTTGAGCCTTGTAGACAGGACCGCGGCTAAGAAAGCTATAAGCAGGAACGCCGCCACAATAAGCTCAATGCTCGGAACCAGGAAAACCGCCTACCCTTTTCGCTGCAACTTTCGTTGAAGCTTGTTTTCTTATTCGACAAAGCCCTTAATCAATCTGTCTAAGCAAACATAAAGACGCTTTAGCGTTCTTTGCAGTGATTTTATCTGATTTAGGTTGTTTAGAGATTCTGGTTTCAAAAAGAAGTTCCACGTAATCACTTCTTGCTTTTTCAGCTTTATAGATAGTTTCTTAAGAAAGATGCCATATCTTCTGCGCTCGATATTTGGCGGGGGAGCTCTAGCTTCAGGTTATTCTGAGGTCGCGTGCGGCTCTTTGAAATACGCGAAACAAGAATTTGGCATCAAAAAAAGAGAAACTTGAGGCTCCTTACTGTTTTTCAGTAAGTTCCTTAAGCTGTTTTTTGTTCAAGCCAACATGTGGCTCTGCGTCCAAGCGCTTGTGTACTTTTCCTTTCTTGAACATTATCACTGTCGGATAGTACTCTATGCCGTATTCTTCGCAAACATCAGGCTCTTCATCAACAATGACGCTAAGGCACTCTTCCGGATTGCTCTTTGAATACTCTTCAAAGATTGGCAAAAACGCCCGGGAAAACGGGCACCAGGTCGCATAGAACAGCACAACCGCTTTGTCTTTACTGTCTACTTTCTCATGGAAAATACTTTTCTTTTTGTTCTCAGTTGGAATTTTTTTACGTTCGCTCATATTACATCACACTGATTTTTTTAGGCTTAACTGGATTTTTAATTTTGATAAAAGTATCTGATTCAAGTTCTGAAAAGGCTTTGTCGAGCTCTTCTTCCGTATTCATAACGATTGGTCCTCTCCACGCTACAGGTTCGTTTAACGGTTCTCCAGACACAAACAGAAACCGAGCGCCGCCGTTCGAGACTATTTTGGCCAAATCACCTTCACCAAAAACTGCACAGTGACCCTGCAATATCTTCTTGCTCCCAATCTCTATTGATCCTTCAACCACGTAGGCAAAAACCGTGTCATTCCTATGTGTAGGGTGTTCGAATGTTTTTCCGGCATCTATCTCTACATCGAAGTATTCTATGTTTATCGCTAAGTCGCGAACCGGTCCTTCCGTTCCATCAACCTTGCCTGCTACGACTTTTATTTTTGAGCCATCTTTTTCGAGAACTGGGATTTGTTGTTTTTCTATACCACGATATTTGGGGTCGATCATTTTCTTTTTTGAAGGCAGATTTACCCATAGCTGAAAACCCTGCATCAATCCGTCGTATTTTTGGGGCATTTCTTGGTGAATTACGCCCGATCCCGCAGTCATCCATTGCACATCTCCGGACTTGATTACGCCTTTGTTTCCCATGCTGTCGCCGTGTTCAACTTCGCCTGTCCACATGTAAGTGACTGTTTCCATTCCCCTGTGAGGATGCCAAGGAAAGCCCAAGATGTAGTCTTCTGGATTATCTGAACCAAAATGGTCTAAGAGCAAGAATGGATCAAGCGTAGAGCGACTGTCGTTACCTAAGACCCGTTTGAGCTTAACGCCAGCGCCTTCTAAAGTTGTACGGCGATTTAGAATCCTGTCCACCTTTCTTTCCATACCACCACCTCACGAAAAGAAAAAATAGGCGTCTGTTTACTTTGACAGCCCAAGTTGCTGCATAAAACCTACGACATCGTAGAATAGTCGCTCTTCGACGATTTCTCCGTTTTTCCATGTGGCGACAGTGCAAAATTCGAGCTTTGCCGTTTTTCCGGTCGGCGGGATCATTTTCCCGTCAGGACCTTTCATCGGCCCCTTCATAGTTACAGTCCAATCGGCTACAGTGCACGTGTAGTCTCCAGCGCCGAACATTATTTTGTATGGGTTGTTGACAAGTTTGTTGTCAAATGTCTTGAAGAACTCTACCGCTTCAACGTCGTGGGCATGAAGTCCCATAGTAGGCAATGGTTGAGCTGGCCAGTACACTTTCACGTCTTCTCGGTGTCGTTTTCTAAAAGTCTCCCAGAGTGGGCTGTTTGGCCCCGCATTCCAAGCATCATCAAGGGTTTTCATCAACTCAAGATTTTCTTTAACTCCCATAAAATTCGCCTACTAGTTGTTTGGCGTTATTGTTAATAAACGTGAACAATTTTATCAATCATAGCTTATTCATTCTTCTTTGAAACATGTTAATATAGATAGTTTTTAGGTTTGAGGCTATATCTACTACAACGTTATTTGGGCGAGCGCTAGCTCCAAGCTATTTTCTGTTTTCGCCCTACCCGGCATTTAGGCGGAAAACCGTTAACTCAGGCGAGTTGCTACTGGACCTGTTTTTGTTGGCGTTCTTCGCGACATTTTTAAGTTCAGCTGTCACCCATAAGAGAGAAGTTGGATCTACATGGATATTTGGCGTCTGCTTCCGTTGAAAACAAACAATGCCTTCATGAACATGGCCCTCGACGAGGCAATCCTATCTGCCCGAATTGCCGAGCAAGTGCCGAATACGCTGCGTTTTTACCGTTGGCAGCCCTCCTCTGTCAGCGTCGGCAAGAACCAGAACCCTGAAGCCGAGGTCTACCTTGACGCCTGCAAACGACTGGGGATTGACGTGGTCAGGCGCATGAGCGGCGGCGGCACAGTCTACCACGATTACGACGGCGAGGTCACTTACAGCGTAGTCGCTAAAATATCGGATCTGGGTACGGCGGACATTACCAGCGTCTATGCGAAGATCTACGAGGCAATCCAGGCGGCGCTTGCTCTTTTAGGAATCACAGCGGACTTCAGTAGCGGTGACGCAAGAAACTGCCCCAACATGACGGTGAAGGGCAAGAAAATCTCGGGAAGCAGTCAAGCCATCAGCCGCGGTGTCGTGCTCCAGCATGGCACGGTTCTGCGAAGCGTCGACTTGCCAAAGATGTTTATGCTTCTTAGGCTAAAAAACGCAAGCTGCACCCAAGCGGCAGACATCGCTAAACGCAAAATTACCAGCGTGGAAAACGAGTTGGGACACCCAGTAAGTCCAAGGGCGGTGGCTGATGCGTTGGCAAAGGGTTTTGCGTCATCTTGGGGGATTCAATTTGAGGTAGGCGAACTCACTCATCATGAATTAGATTTAGCCGCTTGCCTATGCAGAGAAAAATATGCGACTAAAGACTGGATTTTTGAAGCCAAAACCCTGACGCAAAACAGCGTTTAAGCCGTTTCGTCTTTGAGGTAAGTTGCAGATGCCTCAACAACCTTGACCATGATCGTCTTCCCCAGCAATTTCTCTTTGGCTCTGACTACAATCGGCTTGTAGGCGAAGTTGCGTCCCACCCATGAGCCCATAACTTTACCCTTTTCATCAACCAGCACTTCGCCTGTCCAGCCGACCCAACGCTTATTCCGCTCCAACGAAACCCGCTTAGCTAGCTCCGCCGTAACCGTGCTTCTCCGCTTGATCTCGTCCGGTTCAACTAAGCCCATCCGCATCTGAGCAGCGGCTGTTTTGGGTCTGGCAAAGAATTTTGATACGTTGGTCACGTCGGGCTTTACCTCTTCCAAAAGTGCCAGTGTCCTCTCGAAGGCATCTTCTGTTTCTCCTGGGAACCCAACGATGACGTCGGTGGCAAGCGTCAAGTCGGGAAACTGCGCCCTAAAAGCTTCAACAATGCCCCTGAATTCCGCCGCCGTGTAAAACCTTCGCATCCGCCCAAGCGTTTTGTCGTCGCCGCTTTGCACGGGCAAATGCAGAAACTTGAAGACCTTTTCGCTTTTGAAGGCGTTGATCAGCCGATCTTGCATGTCAGTTACCATGTTCGGGGTCATCATGCCCACCCTGACCTTGAAGTCGCCAGCCAAGCCATCCAGCGCCAGCAGCAACTCTGCAAGGTTACTGTGTTGCTCCACCCCGTAACACGCGGTGTCCTGCGAGGTTAGCCAGATTTCTTTGGCGCCATCCGCAACGTCGTTTCTCACTCGGTCGACGACTTCTTTGACGCTGTAACTTCTCAGATGCCCTCTAGCGTAGACAACGCAGCAGTAAGCGCAGGAACCCAGGCACCCATAATTTATCGGCACAACACTCACAACAGGGTTTGACTTGACTCTTGGAAGATCAAGCTTCGGCTTCCTCTCCAACCCGCCTAAATCGATCATTCTCTCGCCAGCGGCAACGCGGTTGACGATGTCAACGATTTCTTTGCCTGCTGAGGGACCCACCGCCCCGTCAAACCGTACCTCGCGGACAAGCCGATCAAAACTAATCATGGGAAGGCAGCCTGCGACAATTAGCTTCTTGTCTTTTGGCGCCTGCTTCATGGCGTCGATAATGCGGTTCTCCGTTGGTCCTTTTACGGCGCAGGTGTTGTAGATTAACAGGTCAGCTTGGGCTTCTGAGGCAACGAGTCGAAAACCTGCTTGCGAGAGGCAGCCGGCTAAGACTTCGCCGTCGGCTGTGTTTGCTGAACAGCCGAAGCTTTTAAGGAAAACCCGCATTGACCATGTACACCAGCATGTTAGATGTTTCAACAAAGGATAAAAACTTAAAGGTTCCTGAGATGAAATTGACAGAAAGCTGCATCCTTGCCTGTTTAATGCTTATAAGCTTAGGCATCAACATGTTATATGCATATTTGTAGCATAATACAAGCGTGTATAGGTCACAAGACTCGATTTGTTATTTCAATCAAAATTGGGGAGACAAACGAAATGAAACTGATCACACTCTATCTGCCTGAAACTTATATAAAAGCTTTGGACCAGCTGGTTGGCGAACGGTTCTATCCCAACCGCGCCGAAGCCATCCGGGTTGCCATACGCGACTTAATCAGTGCCGAAGTCTGGAGGCGAAAAGGCGTTGACTAAACACCCACTACACGACGAAATCCTCAAAACACCTTTGACAATTGACGGCGCCAAAGTTGAAGTTGTCCCGAAGATGATTGACAACTCAATCGTCATCACAGGCCCCCAAATGGGTCATAAACCTAAAGACAAAATGAAGGTTGGGATGGTTAAGACCAAAGCGCCCGCGAAGCGGACAAGCAGACTCTGCAAAGCCACAGAGTTCCTCTATGATTTGGAAGAGGCGCATGGGTCAGAAAAAACCCTCAACATCAACTTAGACCTCTACCAAATGGAAGACTATTAACTCTCCTTTCTCTCCCTTTCTCAATTTCTATGAAATTTTTAAGTGCGTGTTTTTGAGGAAAAAGCTATTATTCTCATCAGTTGATTTTAGCAGTCATGAACGATATCCTTGCTCAAGTAAGACACGACTTGGAAGCTGCTGTTGACGAGAAGACCAAGAAAAGCTTCCAGCGGTTTTTCAAAGAAGAGGTGAAGTACTACGGAGTCAAGGTTCCGACGGTCGGAAAAATCGCCAAGAAGTACTGGCCCCAAGTCAAGACGCTGGACAAGCAAGCCATTTTCAGCATGTGCGAGGAGCTTTACCGCTCAGATTACACGGAAGAGGCGTTCGTGGTTTCTTTTTGGCTTCCTAAATACGTGGACAATCTTGAGGCAGCAGATCTAGCGGTTTTTCAACGTTGGATTGAACGGTACATTAACAATTGGGCTAAATGCGACGGCTTCTGCAACCACACTGTCGGAGACTTAATCCAGAAGTACCCGCGGCTCATCAGCGAAGTCAAAGGCTGGGCAAAAAGCGAAAACCGTTGGCTTAAACGGGCAGCGGCTGTTACGCTTATTGTTCCCGCGAAGAAAGGTGAGTTCCTGCAGGATGCGCTGGAAATATGCGACATGCTCTTGACTGACGGGGATGAGATGGTTCAGAAGGGTTATGGGTGGCTGCTTAAAGAGGAGAGCCGAAAGCATCAGCGGGAAATCTTCGACTACGTCGTCAAAAACAGGTCTGTTATGCCACGAACCTCCTTGAGGTACGCTATTGAGTTGATGCCAAAAGAACTCAAAGCAGAGGCAATGAAAAAAGACTAAGCAGAACCCATAGCAGCAGTTGAGTGAAGGCTTTGACGGAAAATTCCATCCAAACGGAAAAGCTGAACAAGAACTATGGTGTAGTCAGAGCCGTCAACAACCTTTACTTCCAAGTGCATAACAGGGAAATCTTCCTTTCTTTGGAGCCAAACGGGGCGGGAAAAAGGTGCCCTTGAATTGAACCAGCAACCTCTTGTTTTGCCTGAAGGACGCCGACTTGGCTACTGCACCGTTGGCGAAGGCAAACCCGTCGTTTATTTCCACGGGACAGCGAGCAGTCGACTAGAAGCCCTGCTACTAGAGAAGCTTGCCCGCACCGCTGGCCTGCAAATCATCGGGGTTGACCGCCCCGGCTATGGCTTATCCACTTTCAAGGCAATCAGAAAGTTGTTGGATTTCAACGACGACGTCAACTTCTTAGTTGACCGTTTGGGACTCAGTGAATTTGCTATTTTAGGCTGGTCCGGCGGCGGAGTCTTCGCGTTGTCCTACTTAGCTTGCCATCCCGAGCGTGTGTCAAAGGCAGTGGTTGCAGGGGCGCCTGCGTTGCCTTTTGACGTGTCAACCGCCCACGATATGCCCATGGCACGGTACATAATGAAAATCCCGTATCTTGGCAACATCGCAGTGGGGCGGATGCGGCGGCAAATCCTTAGAGCAAACGGCGATGTCGCAGCTTTTTTGCGGTCAGGACAGGGAAAACAGATGCTTCACGCCTGCTCTGCAAGTGACTTGAAGTTCTTCACTGACCCAGCTTGGATGGCGTTGATGTTTCAGTCGATGGCTGAAGCGTTCCATCAGGGCGGCGACGGCGTCAAAACAGTGGTCATGGAACATCAGGCCTTTATGAAGCCATGGCCTTTTTCTTTTTCAAAAATTCCCGCAGGCAAACTGGTGATTTGGCATGGTTCCGAAGACCGAACCTGCAGAGTCGTCAACGCCGAATTAATCGCGAAAAGCGTTGCGGGGTCGCAACTGGAGATTTTCGAGGGCAGAGGGCACTGTGTCCTCTTTGAAAACTTCGAAAAATTGGGCGAACTTCTCAGTTCTTGATTGCAAGCAGCATAGTCTGGCAGCTGTCAGGTTTTCCAGCCTGGCCCGGATCTTTTGCCAAGAGCAACTACTTGAACGAAGCCGACGACCTGTATCATTATCGAGATGTTCGAGTAGAAAAAGTAGTACAGGAATAATTCATGCAGCTTCATCTGGTTGAACCCAATTTTTCTTGACAGACCATAGAAGGTGACAGCGGTGAAAGCGAAGCCCGAGAACATAATGACCAGGAACTTCAGCAGGTTTGCTGAAGCGAGTGACATCAGGAAGACGGGCAACATAATGTTATATTTCACGGACATGAGCAGGGAGCAGAACAGCAGGGAATTATACATCCAGTTGCTCGGCATTAAGGCACTGACCAAGAAGATGGCTATGGACGGGTAGAGGAAAAAGAGGCCTGGCAGGAAAACCTGCGGTTTCTTAACAAACTTTTTCGCCAGGTCTTGGTACCAGTCAACGGTCCACAAGGCTTGACCTATTGCCCATCTTCGACGTTGCTTAAACCATTTACTCCATTCACTGTAGACGACGTTCTTCACTTCGACGTCTGTGGTGTACGCGAAGCTCCCGTCTTGAATGAAGACTCTGGTTGCGATGTCGATGTCTTCAGCGACTACCTTGCGGAAGCCGCCGACTTTTTCGAATGTTTCCCGTTTTATTGCGAAGGCTGCGCCGTTCACGGCAGGGCACTTCTTCATGAACTTTGACGACAGCCATGCGCTCACGTTGAAGGTGAAGTATTCATAGTAAGCCATCCTCGACAGGAACGATTTGCCTTTTGACACCTCCTTCTTGATGTCGAGCACGTCAGTCAATTTCATTTCCATTATGACTTTTTTGAGGAAATCTGGGTCGTCGCTCACCTGCACATCAGCGTCCAAGAAAAGAAGCACGTTGCCAGAAGCCAAATTGGCGGCGTCATTTAGCACCTTGGCTTTGCCTTTTCTTTCTTTGTTGACAAAGAATTTGACTTGTTCATTCTTCAGCTGCTTTAGCTTTTCAGAGAAATCTTCTGTTGGTTCATCCACTGTTACAAAGATTTCCTTGCTCACGTCTTGCTTATTCAGTACATTTAGCATGCCTTCTAGCTGATTCGACTCTTTGTAAACTGGAATGAAGATGCTAATGTCCACAGCCAGCCCCCCTCATTGAGCGAAACAAACAGATAATTATCTCGAATTGGGTTTTTAAATTATTCTGAAAGAACTGTTTGGCATTGCTGTTTCAGGCTGAAATGGCGCGGAAGCGAACACCTGACTCCTCTAAATTGAAATCCAGTTGAGTCAGCCAAACCCTTATTATCCGTGCCTAAGAATGATAAAGCGAAATGACCCGCAAGGTTAAGGCGTTAAGTTTACTTTCAGGCGGCTTAGACAGCATTCTTGCCACTGAACTCATTAGGCGGCAAGGCATAGAGGTCGAAGCCTTCAACGTCAAAACTGCCTTCTGCATCCCGAAGAAAGATGGAACGAGTGAAGCCGCGCAAGCGGCAGCGCAGTTGAAAGTTCCGCTTAAAGTTGTCTTTGTGGATAAGGATTACGTGCGCATGCTTCGCAACCCCAAGTTCGGTTACGGCAGAAACATGAATCCCTGCATTGACTGCAAAATATTCATGCTCAAGAAAGCCAAGAAATACGCACGGGAAATCGGCGCAAACTTCATCTTCACAGGGGAAGTCTTAGGCGAAAGACCAAAATCCCAGCATTACCCCGCATTGCGCATAATCGAGGAAGAGTCTGGTCTGAAGGGCAAGCTTCTGCGGCCGCTGTCTGCCAAGTTGCTGCCTGAGACAGCTGCTGAAAAGAAGGGGTGGGTCGACCGACAGACGCTTCTCAGCATTCAGGGAAGGTCAAGGAAACCTCAGTTTCAACTCGCTAAAGAATATGGAATAACCTGCTATCCGTCGCCTGCGGGCGGATGCCTCTTGACCTGCGAAGAATACTCAAAGAAGCTAAGAGACCTCTTTGCCAACAAAAAGCGGATTTCTTCGGATGACCTCGCGTTGCTCCGGGTCGGCAGGCACTTCAGGCTTGACAAAGGCAAAATCGTCGTCGGAAGAAACGAGGCAGAAAACAAGTTCCTGACCCAGCGTAAGGGACCAAACGAATATTTCTTTGAGTTGCCCAACATCGTAGGTCCGACCACTATCCTGCAGGGACCAAAAACCAAAAAGGCAATCGAAACAGCCGCGAAGCTTACTGCTTACTATTCCGACGCGAAATCTGCTCAAGTCAAAGTGTCCTATGGCAGAGAAGCCCTCAGCAAATCTGTAACCGTAGCCGTGCCAGACAAGGGCGGCGTTGAACGACTAAGGGTCGGCAACTCAGTAAGCTAAATGTTCTTGGACTTTTGTGAAATGTTTTTTCCATTTTGTGCTCAATTGGAAATCGATTCCTGTTTTGAGATTAGATTAAGTTCTTATATTCCAAGGCGAGGCATCAATGGTGTCGGTGACTTTATGAGGCTTCTTGATCCATTAACCGTGAAGGGCATAACACTCAGGAACCGCATCGTGATGGCTCCGATGCAGTCGGGTCGCGCATCTTTTAAGGGTGAAGTTACCAGCCGGTTGATAAGCTTCTACGTGAGGCGTGTGGCAGCCGTAGGTTTACCGATTATCGAGCACTCATACATCTCCCACACTGGCAAAATAGGTCCGAAGCAGCTGGGCATCTACGATGATTCACTTATGCTTGGCCTGGAGAAGCTTGCCACGTCAATCCACTACGTTGGTGCTCCAGCTGTCATCCAGATTACCCATGCGGGCGGCGTAGCCAACAAAAAGGTCATCGGAACCCAGCCTGCAGGGCCTTCCAAACGCGGCAAGACCCGCGGCTTAGAAATCAGCGAAATGCTCTCAATCGCGGAAGAATTTGCTTTGGCGGCGGAGCGTGCGGTTAAAGCTGGCTTCGACGGAGTTGAACTTCACGGGGCACACGGGTACCTGCTTAACCAGTTCTTTTCGCCTCTCATGAACAATCGCACAGACGAGTTCGGCGGTTCCTTAGAGAACAGGATGCGTTTCCCTCTGCTGGTTGTCAAGAAGGTCCGTGAACATCTCAGCGGCAAGTTGCTTCTCTACAGGCTTGGCGCGGATGATTTGGCGCCAAACGGGACTCAAATTGAGGATTCGGTGGCGTTTGCGGTTCAACTGGAGCAGGCAGGTGTCGACGTGGTTGATGTGTCAGGTGGCATGTGCGGAAGCGAACCGAAGCAGCTTAGACAAGTTGTCGGCTATTTTGTTCCGCAGGCAAGCCAGATCAAGAAGGTAGTCAAGGTTCCAGTTATTGGGGTAGGCGGGATTCGCGACGCTGAATTTGCAGACAGGCTGGTTCGGGATAGAAAAGTGGATTTGGTTGCGGTGGGAAGGGCGCTCTGGAAGGACGCGAAGTGGGCGCAAAAAGCTCAGGACACACTGGGGCTCACGAATAAACCATGAACTCAGCTATTTGGAATTCTGCTGCTTGAAACCACAAGAGTTATACCCTCTGGAACGGACTAGAGCATAGGTTTTTGTCAAAATCAAAGGCGAAGGAGTTTTAAACTTTGGACAAAGAGCGACGATTTAGTATGGATGAACTCAGCAAGTTCAACGGCAAAAACGGCAACGCAGCATATATAGCCTTCAAGGGCAAAGTTTACGATGTTACTGCGTCCAGTCAGTGGACGGACGGCGACCACTTAGGACACGAGGCTGGGCAAGACTTAACAATGGCGATGGACATCGCGCCCCACGGCGAAGAAGCCCTTCAAAAGATGAAGGTCGTGGGAGTCTTGGCTGAAACTTGATCTTATATTTGACTTTTTTAGAACGGCACATGAGGTCGGACAACCTATGCCTATTCTGTTGAAGCGTATCTACGAAAAGCCTTTGGCTGAAGATGGGAAGCGCATCTTAGTTGAGCGCCTTTGGCCCAGAGGTCTGACAAAGGAAAATGCGAAGGTTGACGAGTGGCTAAAAGATCTTGCGCCAAGCCCTGAACTGCGAAAATGGTACAGCCATGACCAAACGAAATGGAGCGAGTTCAAGAAGCGTTACTGGGTTGAATTGGATGCAAATAGAGGCGCTCTCAAGACGCTGGCGGAAGAGGCTAAGGACCGCAAAGTTACCTTTCTTTTCGGCTCGAAAGAACAAAAACTCAACAGCGCAAACGTCTTGAAAGAGTACATCGAAACCCACGGCTTTTAAGCTAGTTCTACCGTTCGTGATTTTTGATGCTGAAACTGAGTAGCGCTTGTACGGTTGCTGTTGTATGGCTACAGTCACATTGTTTAATATACTTGCTCACTTGATAAGTAAGCTTGGGATTTTGTGTATGCTTCATCAAGTATTCAAGTGTCCTGTATGTAAGCAAGCCTGTGCGAACCCAAGGGAGCTTTGGCTTCACCGCATCGAGGCTCACGACGGAAAAATATACGAACACAGCCTTTAAACCTCGCCTTTTTTGCGTGTCGCGGGATTCTTTTCGCGTAGAATTAACGGATGGCTTAAGCTGCTACTCTTGCCCTAAATAATCTACATACTATACTGAGGTAAGTATTAAGTGGGTTTTGCAGCTATAGACTGTCAAGGGCGGTGGCCACTCGTAGTAAACTCGCGGTGTCACAGTTACCTGAAGCGTGAAAGCGCCTATCGTAGGCTTTTTTTCCCCTGTTATCCGCGAAGAAAGGAATTCAAGAAAAAGAAGGTGGAAGCTACAGAGCATTAGCATCTCGACAGATTGGTCAAAACTACTCCGGATTTTCCCTTTTCATTTTTAAGCTGTGGTGTGGAGTGCTGGGCAAGGAAAAGTATGCGTGTTTGAATTAGTCATTGGAGAATTAAGGGCGTCATGCTTGGTTCTGCTTTAGAACCGAGCTCTCCGATTCGGTTTATAAGTGTTGAATAATTAGAGGTAAGTTAGGCGTCTAGTGCATGAAGGTTTGCGTTAAGGCTTCAGCGAGGCTACATTTGGGCATCCTCGATCTGGGCGGCGACTTGGGGAGGCTCTTCGGCGGCATGGGCGTCGCCATAAGCTATCCCAACGTGATTGTGGAGGTTGAAGAATCGCAGCGGCTCGTCGTTGAGGGCAAAGGAAGCGAGTTGGTGAAGCCGTGGGTTGAGCTTTTCCTCAAAAAATACGGTTTACGCCCAACGACGGCTGTAAACGTCAAGCAGGTTATTCCTAAACATGTCGGGTTAGGCTCGGGAACCCAGCTTGTCCTGGCCACCGCTACTGCTCTCGCAAAACTTTTCGGCGTCGAAGCTTCCCCACAGGAGCTTTCCAAAGCGTTGGGAAGGGGAGCAGTCTCAGGAGTCGGCACAGCCCTCTTCCAAAACGGTGGATTCGCCGTTGAAGCAGGCGTCAGAAGCCTGAAGAACAAGCCTATTTCGGGTTGGGGCGGCTTTCCTCCCGTAGTTTTCCAGGAGCCTTTCCCTGACGACTGGTTCTTCACGGTGGCGATCCCGCAGGTTAAAGGCGGACTTTCAGGGGAAGCGGAGGCTCACGCGTTTGGCGAGTTGCCGCCCATGTCCAGCGAGCAGGCTGGCAAGGTGAGCCATTTGGTTTTGATGTCGCTTTTGCCAGCGCTAAAAGAGAGAGACATCGCGGTTTTTGGCAGCGCCCTGACTCAAATTCAAAACGTGGTGGGCGATTGTTTCGCGTCGGCGCAGGGCGGAAGATTCTCGAGTTCTCCATCGGGTGAATGCGTCAATTTCATGCTGAAGCGTGGCGCTTGCGGGGCTGGTCAAAGCAGTTGGGGACCGACCGTCTATGGGCTTGTTGAAGGCAAGAATGCGGCGGAAAAACTTACGTCGCAAGTGGAGACGTTTCTGCAAGAAGGCGTGGGCGGACAGGTTTTCTGTGTAGGTGCCAACAACAGGGGAGCTTATATTAGGACAACCAAGTAGTATTCCACTTTGGCAATAAAACGGAGCAAGTCGAGAAGGCATGAAGCCGTTGGAATTAGGCGATTGGTGGCCGTGGTACCGCAGAATTCTCGAGACGTTTGGTTACGATCAAGCAAAAGACCAGTACGCGGCCGATCTGCTGAGCAAGCTGCTAGCTGGGAAGGCAGTTGACCCTGCGACGTTGCGAAAGCGAGTGGCGAACCGCGCGGTGCTCGTTTTCGGAGCGGGTCCCTCGCTTGAAGATAACCTCAGGCAGGCCATGCATGAAGGGGTTTTGCAGAAATTTGTGACTGTCGTGGCGGATGGAGCGACCACGGCGCTGCTGCATGTTGCGAAGGATGTTCCAGACGTGATTGTGACAGACTTGGATGGCGTAATGCCAGATATAGTCTCTGCTCAAAAGCAGGGTTCAGTCGTTGTCATTCACGCGCACGGCGACAACATCGAGTCGTTGCAACAGTATGTGCCTGATTTCCCGTGTGCAGTCGGAAGCACGCAGGTTGAGCCTCGCCTCGGCGTCTACAACTTCTTTGGTTTCACCGACGGGGACCGGGCCGTCTTTCTCGCCGCTGCAATGGGCGCCAAAATAATCGTGCTTGCAGGGATGGATTTCGGGTCAACCGTCGGCAAATACTCCAAAGCCAATGTAAAATCCCTCGCCGTCAAACGGCAGAAGCTCAGAATCAGCCGTGAACTGCTAGCGTGGCTGGCGCAGGAGGTACATGGAGAAATCGCGCTCTACAACATGACTGCGAAAGGCGAAGAGGTCGCTGGCTTCAGGAGCATCCAGCCTGAAGACCTCAAGAAACTGTTTTGAGCACTATGGTTTCTTGAAGACTTCAAGCGCTTTCTTTGTCTTTTCGTCTAGGTATAAGTGGTCGAAGATTCCGCCGCTGCTTTCCCGTATCTTCATCACATCGACGATGGCTTCGTATTTGCCGTGTGCTAAGCCGTTTGCAAGTATAGCTGCGCCTTGAGCCGCGCCCTTGGCAACCTCGGCGTCTCCTCCAAGCTTCACCACATCGACTTCCGACCCGATTTCGGCGAAGAAAGCCTCCAGCCGCTGCTCCGCTATCTCGTAGAACTCTGGAAGTTTTGAGAATCTTCCGCTAAGGATCACTTCTTTGGGTTTCACCGACGGCAAAAGCGACGCGACATCTTTGACGATGGATTCAAGCATCAAATCCAAGCCCGCACGGATTTTCTTTTCTTCTTTTGCGCCTTTCATGAATTCTTCAATCGGCTTCGACGTCTCAAAACCAGCAACGGCAGCCGCGCCGCCAGCGAACAGCATTAGTTTAGGGAAATCTTCAACCGTGTTAGCTAAGCCGTAGACGAGTTCCCCGTCGAAGAATCCCATTCCGAGGAAAGATGGAAAACCCGCGGTTCCAGCCATGGCGTCGACGATTTGACCGTTTTTCACTGCCATCGCCGACGTGTATGCGAAGCCAACTTCCACGACGACAAAGCTTGTTTCGTCGTAGTTGATGCCGAGGCGCTCTGCCTGATCTTTAACTGCAAGAATGGCGCTAGGAACCTTGTCGTTGGTGCCCATGTCGATCCTGTTGGCTTTCCTGTACTCAGGAACCGTTGGAAGTTGAATCACGGACGGCGTGAACCAGATGTTAAGGCTAGGCGTGTTTTTCATCAACTGCATGAGTTGTCTTAAGCCGACGATTTTCAGTTTGCGTTCGACATCAGCTTGCGTGACGAAAGTCGCCAGAGTGATGTCTTCGTCGGTCGCGTCTGCGGCTTTTTGAAGCGGCAGACCATAGCCTGCGGGACCTGCAATCGCATCGATTTTGCCGAATTTCTGCTGGGTTTCTTTGAGTTTGTCAATGACTAAGCTGGGGTTTTTGGTTACTTCTTCCCGCGAGAGCGCGCAGTCAACCAGAACCATGCTGTTTTCATCGTCGAAGCCGTAGATATCCATCGTTTTGGTTCCAGAATCTATTCCAACTGCCTTGACCATTGTTAAGCCTTCAAAACTGCCCCGTGGTTGCTGGCTTGGGTAACGTAGATTTCTCCGCCGCCGTTCTTGTCAAGGAACTGCCGGAGTTCAGCAGCTAACTTTTCCGCGGCGCGTTTGCCTTTCACGATGGAGTAGTGGGTTGGTCCCCAACTGGTTTGGCAAGCCAGCGAGCCGTGGCGAAGCATGATTTTAACGCCTTCCTCGACGACTTGATTGCAGTATGTGCCTTCTTGATAGTCTCGCCAGAACTTGCCAAGTTTGCTGTTAAACGAAGTCAATGCTTCGCCGAACGATTTGAGGTCTCTCTCGACGAAGGCAGGCATAAGCTTCACCAAGACAAGCCTCGAAAGCTGATCTGACAGTTCCTTCGGCATAACTTTGAGGTTGCCAAGGATTTCATCCTCGTTTTCCCGCATCTCAGCGATTTTTCGCCTTGACTCGTTGGGAATAGCGATGACAAACCACCAGCTTTTGGGCACAGCGCCATGGAATATGAGCGGAGGAACCATCTTTGTTCTTTTGTCAACTTTGAAGCCGCCTTCGACGATGAACCCGCCTGTTTTGAAGGCGTAGACACCCATCGCCGTGATGGTTCCCCTGCCCATGGTCAAGGAGACATCCTCAACTGTTAAGTTCAAATTGTAGAGTTTTGACAGGGCGACGCCGATGGATAACGCCAAAGTCGTATGGAAACCGACGCCGACGAATCTTGGGATTTCCTTTTTGATTTTGACTTCTGCGCCTTCTAAGCCAAACTTGTCAACGAAGCGCTTCGCAAACTTATACGCCGACTTGTCCTCAGCCACGATTCCTTTCGTCTTGGAGACCTCAACTTCAAGGGGGATATCCACGGCGAAGCCGACGGTGCCGTAGAGTCTTCCCAAGTCGCCTGTCAAATCAAAGTTGCCAGCGTGCAAGTGTGCTGGAGATATGACTGTTACCCTCTGCAAATATGTCACCTATTAAATTTCGAGCGACGACTAGGCAATTTGAAGCTAATAAACATTAGTGAATGCAGGTTCTGTCAACTCCTCGTCTGTTGACTCTCCATGTCAACTTTCGTCTGTTGGCTTGCATTCTGAATTAGGGTGAGCCACTTGTTTTTTCCCTCAATCGTGATTCCGCACGCTTCACTTGGAGTTTTGCCGTCTAAGGCTTCATGCGGTCTAATGTAATTGTGGAATAATTGGTAGCCTTGAAGGATTGCTGTGTCATCAATCTTTAAGCCTCTCATGGTTTTTTCGCGGTCACGGATTTCTCCATTCATTCTTTCCATCTTGTTATTGTGAATGTCACCGCTTAGTTTGATGTGTCGTACATGCTCGGTTCTCGGTCCTTTCAAAGTCCAGAACTCTTTTTTGTATGCTTCATTATAAGCTGGCAACCCATCAGTTATGAAAGTCATGGGCTTTTTGCCCATCAATCGCTTTGACATCGCTAAGAGGTTTCTTGCATCATGGCTAAACTTTGTCTCAGCGACCTCTTGAGCAATCCAAAACCTTGTCTCATCATCCATCATGGCGAAAAGGTACTTCATGTTACCGTTGACTTTTATCCATAATTCGTCAGCTCTCCAAGTGTCGCTAACATTAGGCTGGAATTTCTCAACGTAATCTTTCATTAAGCCAACGTACTTCTTAATCCAATTTAGAACGGTTTGATATGAGACTTCGACACCCAACAATTTGAGTGATTCTTGAGTATTTCTTAACGATTCGCCTGAGAAGTATAATTGCATGGCAGAAGTGATTGCTTGCGGGTTATGCTTCATTCGTTCAAAACCAATGTTGATAGTGAAGTAGTGGTGGCAGTCTCGGCAAAAGAACTTCTGAATTGTTCCGCTTTTGTTTTTTCGTACACCGTCTTTTTTGAGGTTGCTTGAACCGCAAAATTGGCAGTTTGAAACGTTGACTTCTTGGATAACTCGGTTAACTGCCACTTGGCTTCTTAGTTGGCTTGAGAAGTCAACGGCAAAAATGTGTTTGCAGATTAGATGTCTGTAAGTATTATCGGGGCATGAACAAACCCATTCGTTCCCACTTTTGCTCACTGTGTACTCTCCGTTGTGAGACTGAGACTTAACGGTGTAAGTGCAATCATCTAAACGTTTTACTTGACCGCTTAATTGGGCGATTGCTTGACCCCGTTCTTCCCGACTTGTTGTTAATTTGCTCACAGTTATCGCCACATATCTCTATATCCACACAATTATATAAAGCTATAGTTTTATGGAGATAGGGAGATAACTTTATATTGAATGAAGCCTTTAGATTATTTTGGTAATCAACATGGGAAAAATGAACGTAGTCTTAAAAGACGAAACAGAAAAGAAATTTAGAAGAGCAGTTTTTGAACGAAAAGGAATGAAAAAAGGGAACATAAGCGACGCTTTAGAAGAAGCAATAGACCAATGGATAAAAACATGCAAAGGTGCTGATTCGCTTGGAAAATCAAAACAACAGTAATGTAGAAAAAAACAACGCAAAGTCTGAAGAAGATACTGAATCCATATTCACTAAAGAAGAAATAAGAGCAATGGTGCGTTCTTTTATTTCAGCATGGCTTAGAAACGACTTAAAAATTCATTTTCCAACTGTCGAGGAAATAATAACGGGCGACAGAATAAAAGGAAAAACCACAAGCCTAGAAGAAGCGGCTAATAGAGTGCGGGTTGGCAAAAATTTCACAACAAACAACATTTCCATTCTTTCTGGTCTGACTCCTGCTACGCAAGCTGAAAAACAACAAGCAATGTCTGATATGTTCGATGATATAATGGCTTTTCGATGTGGTGACAGAATTGAAGGCTCTTTCGGCAAAAAGGAAGATTATGACTTACGACTTAGTAAGATTGAAGAACATATAGAAGCCATGAACAACAATATCCAACAGTTAATTATTTGGTACAGGAGTCTTGTTCAGCCAAATGCAAAATGAATGCCCTGAGTGCAATTGTCTACTCAGCAAGTACATTGATGACAATTTTTCTATAATGCTCTGTTGGAATTGCGGGTATTATGAATCAGATTCACCAGCTTACCAAAAAAACCCTTCAATGTTCAAAAACATAGTAAGGAACAACCGACAATATTTTCTGACGAAATTTTTGTATCGCCATGAGATAGCAGACGATTTTTCACATGAACCCCAAAACAGACGGAGACTTGACAGAACCGTGAATGCATGAGATTGCGGTTACGGCCGAATTTCTCGTTTTTGACATTGAAAACCTTTAAAATCGACGCATTTCTCTAAGTAAGTATAATAAGCAATAAGGTTTCTTTCTCCTCAGTTAAATTCAATAAACCGTGTGGCTTCAGTGGGCAAAAAAGCCTCTTTAGAAGGGGGATTAAGGATTTGGTCGTAGACGTTCAAAACCAAAAACCTGAAAACGAAATCGAACTGGAAAAGGTCGGTGTGGAAGGTCTGCGGAACCTGGTCGTGCTGAAAAGGCCTGAGGGAACCTTCAATATCATTGTTACCATAAACAGCTACATCACATTGCCTTCTCATCTGCGCGGCGTTCACATGAGCAGGTTCATCGAGACAGTTGAAGAAGTTCCGCTCGAAGCCGCTTCAATCGAGAACCTTGCGGTTCAAATCTCGAAAACAGCGTTCAAGAAGCACGGGTTTCATTGTCAAACAGAAGTTTTCGGCGAGCTTCCATTCAACCGTATAAGGCCAAGCGGCAAGAAGGAAAACTCCATAGCGCAAATGTTTGCACGGTACTCCACTAAGACAGGAAAGAAAACTGCAGGCATCACAGTCAACGGCGCGTTAGCATGCCCATGTGCGAAGGAAATGTGCAACGGATTGACCCACAACCAGAGGGGCTCATTAAGCGTGGAAATCGACGTGACAGAAAACACTGATTTGCTAGACATCCTCAAGATCTGCAGTCAAAGCTTCAGTTCACCGACGTACTCCCTGCTGAAGCGCCCTGAAGAGAAGAAAGTCGTTGAAAACATGCATAAGAACGCAAAGTTCGTTGAGGACGTGACGAGACAATGCGTTCAGCTGCTTAAGGAGAAGTATCCGAATCGGTACTGCACCGTGAAATGCGTAAGCCTTGAATCTATCCATGACCATAACGTATGCTCGGAGTGGCGCGGCTACCTCTAAAGAAGGCTTAGAAATGTACAGGCTAAGGGTTGAAACCTCGTTTGCGGCGGCACACAAAGTTGTAGACAGCAGCGGCAAATGCGAAAACCTTCATGGACACACATTCACAGTCGAGCTTTTCGTCGTAGGTGAAAGCAAAGAGCAGAACGGTATGGTAATCGACTTCGCCATCCTCAAGGCAGCCCTTCAGAAGGTCGTGGAGAAGCTTGACCACTCATACCTTAACGAAAACAGTGAACTCGGTAACCCCACCTCAGAAAACATAGCAGAATACATTTTTGGCGGGTTGAAGAAGACTCTGCCTGCTGAATCAAAACTAGAGAAAGTTAGGGTTTGGGAAGGCCCCAGAAGCTGGGTTGAATACTACGGCAGATAAAAAGCCTTCATTATAATTGTACAACGTCCTTTTAAGAGTCATTTTCACACAAAAATCCCAGTTGGGAAGAAGATCTTTTTGAGTAAGGTCCTCGATTACAAAAGGACAATGAGGACTATTGCTTCAGCTATGACAGCTAGCCAAAGCATATTCGTCAACCGTTCCAACCTTTTGACGGACCGTTCAAGAGAGCTATCCATGTGCACCACCTCTCAAGCCTATTTTTCCGTAATATTATTTCTATAGTAGGTAAAGTACGATTATCACAACAAGTATGGCTACTCCGAGACCCGCAGCAACATAACCCAGCAGTTCAGCGCGCCTTAAAGCTCGCTCAAACCTCGTCTGCATTTCGCCGCTGGATGTCGTCGGCCAATTCGATTGAGTGGTCTGAGTGGTCGAAGACGTGGATACCGTTGAGGCATTCAGCGTGGCTCCGCAGTTGCCGCAGTAGACTGCGCCTTCAGGAACCGTGGCGCCGCAATGTGGACAAGTAGGCATTTCTTTTTATTCCTCCATTCATGCATGAAACCTACAGAAAACATCTGTAATTAAATGTTTCTGAAGGCAATTTATATATCCGACGGCTCACTCGATGACCGTTATCGTTATGCCGCGTTGCTTAGACCGCAAACGTTACAGCAATAGACGATGTGCGATAATTACCTCAGGCATAAGCCGCCTGAAAGGTTCGGAGCTAACCCGCCGGAACCAATTGCTCACTTTCTGTCTAAAAAAAGATAAAAGCAACGAGGTAAAAAGAAATAATTGAGTCAAATGACGGCTTACGTCTATTTTGGGGTTTAAGTATGGTTGAGAAACTGTCAAAGTCAGATGTCGCGTTCATTCAGCAGCTTCCAGTCGGCAGGCTTGCCACGGTGACTACGGACTGCGAGCCCGTGGTGAGGCCGATTTGGCCCGTTTTCGACAGCGTCTTCGTCTACTTCGCGTCGGACCCAGACATGCCCAAGCTGGAGCACATCGAAGAGAACCCTGAAGTCTCCATAGTTTTCGACGATTACGACCCTGAAAACTGGGCAAACGTGAAGGGAATTCGCATGCAGGGCGAAGCAGAAATCCTCTGGGAAGGCGAAGAATACAGATACGCCCACTCACTCCTCGAGGAAAAATATCCTGAGTACCGAACTAACGAGGGCGGCTGGAAAGAAGGAGACGTCCCCATAATCAAAATCACCCCGACCAGTTTCAACAAGTGGAACGCGGGGCATTGGAAAAAGTAGTTACTTCTCACCCTTAATTATGCCCATTCTTCCCACCATAAACGGCAGCTTCAAAGCCGCTGGCATAAAAGTCGCTTTCCGCGTCTCCACAAACTCAACCTTGGATAAACCCCAGCTTTCCATAGTCGCAACTAAATCATCCGCGTCGCCGTAAACCTGCTTCAGCAAAAACAAGTCCTGAAAAGCGAATTTTCCGCCCTTCTTGACCACGCGCAAAGCTTCCCGTATCAATTCCCGCTTGTCCTTGGTATCAGCGACCTCATGGAAGCACAGGTTGCTTACCGCCGCGTCGAAGTAGCCGTCCTCGAAAGGCAGCTTGGAAGCGCTCGCTTTCTGGAACGCCGTCCGCTCAGCCACGCCAGCAGCCTTCGCGTTCGCCTCGCAGTCACTCTTAGAATACTCCCACCGTTCGCCCCAGAAATCGATGCCCGTCACCTGCGCCTCACCAAATTTGCGGGCAAGTTTGATCGTTAAGGCGCCGTTGCCGCAGCCGACATCGATGGCTCTTCCTTCCCCGTTCCAATCCAGATTCGAAATGGTCAAGTCCCAAATCTTGTCTTGGACGCCACCGCCATTGGCAGAAAACATGTATCGTGCATAGGCAAAATACAAAGCCACGGCGAGGAACGTGGCGGCGGGGATAATCAGATACCAAGCCACCAGAAAAGTCAACGCCAAAAATGGCACAGCCAAAATAGCGAAAGCGTAGATTAGGCGGTTTGAAACCCAATTTCCGAAGTTCGGAATTTGCTGGTCAGCCATCATTCGGCACCACCAACATTTTGCTTGCCTCGCTATTTATGAACTGCGCTTTCTGCCGGTGCATCGGGTCGGCTGCATTTTTGTCAGAAAATCGAGGCGGAGATGAAGAAGGCTTAGAAATCTAGTGTAAATAAAAAAAAGAAGGTTGAGTGAAGAGTGAGAAACAGGTTGGTTGCTTAGAAGAGCTTTAGCGGTCCCAAATGCTTCTCATTTTTCCGTAGGAATGCGCTTTCTACGCCTGTTATGACGGCCATGACTGAGACTGCGCCTTGCAGTTCTTTGTCGACTCTTGCGCCCCAGATGATCTTTGTCTTCGGTGGCAGTGAACGCTTCATGATTTCAGCGGCTCGGTTAACTTCAGTCAAAGTCAGGTCTTCGCCTCCTGACACGTGAATGAGTAGACCTTTTGCTTTTGTTACGTCTTCTATGTCGAGTAATCGTCCGTTTAATGCCTTGTCTACTGCCTGTTCGACTCTGCTTTCGCCTGTGCCTTCGCCGATTCCTATCGACGCTAGGCCTGAGCCAGTCATGATTGCTTTTAAGTCTGCGTAGTCCATGTTGATGAGGCTTGCAGTGGTGATGGTTTCGGTTACGCCTTTGACGAATTTGCCTACTGTTGTGTTCGCTACACCCAGCGCTTCGCGGAACGGCAAGTTGCCGGCGACCTTCACCAAGCGGTTGTTGTCGATTACGACGACGGTGTCGCATGCTTCCTTGAGGCGGTTCAGACCTTTCTTAGCTGCCGCCATTCTTGCAGTTTCGACTTCGAAGGGCAGCGTGACGACACCGACCAAAAGAGGTGCCATCGGCGACCCAGATGTTTGCTTGTGTAGTGTTTCAGCTAAGCCTACGATTGAGCCTGTGCCTGTGCCTCCGCCTAAGCCAGCTACCATGAAGATGATGTTGGCTCGTTGGAGTTCGTGAATGACCTCGCCTGCAGTTTCATAGAGTGCTTTTTCACCAACCTCCGGGTAGCCTCCGCTACCGAGGCCGCGGGTCAGTTTTTCACCGATCAAAATTCTCTTATCCGCTTTAATGGTCCTTAGGTGTACTGCATCTGTGTTGACAGCTACCAGTTTTCCGCCTGCAATTCCTTTTTCTTTGATCCAAGTTATGACGTTGCATCCTGCTCCTCCAAGACCTACAGCGACTAGTGTCGGCGCTGACATCTTCGCGAATTTCTCTATTTTTTCCTCTTGTGTTTCTACGTATGGTGTTTCGGCGTATTGGAACGGTTGTTGAGCTTCTATTTTTATACCCCCAATTTACTCCTATATAATCGTAATTATTACGATATGATATATAAAGATTTTGAAACACGATCCGAAATGCATATTTGCAGTACACAAGGACAGCTTGTATGTTTCGTAATATGCCTTAAATACAACCTGCACGCTCAACGGGTGAGGAGAAAGAATTAATGAAGAAACTCACGTTAATGAAGCAGTTCATGAAAAACTTCGTAGGAAAAAACTTCCACCTAATCATAAAAGACATAGACGGCAACTTCAAGGTACACACGATCGAAATCATGCAGAAAACAGACGATTCCTGCCCAGTCAAAGACATTATGATAGGAGACTATTTCTTGCACCTGCGGGCAACGAACCCGCAAGGCAAAGAAGCCTCAATCGTCTGCAACTGGACAGATGAGCTACTGAAGAACCTCATGAACAACTACAAAGACGCAAAGGACGCAAATTACTCGCAGATAACGATGTTCCGAAACCCGCAGCCTGAAGACGCAAACCAGTGGCTCCTGAGCTGGGGCGACGACACAGGCGACAATGACGGGCCAGCAAGCAGCTCGATACCATACATAAGCTAAGTTAACTAGCCGGATGGGCCTATCCAAAAAGGGTACCCCCATTTTTATATTGGAGTTTTGATGTAAAAATGGGTTCCAGACAGCCGTCTTAGTATCTGACGGCCCTTGAACCCCAATTCAGCCCTCCGGCGAAGTGCACGTTTCATCCGTTAAGTGAGCCGTCGCTTGACAGTATGGACGATAGTAAAATTTAACTACTAAAACATACTAAGGCACGGTCTAATGAGAAGACTTCCGCTTCAACTATTCAGCTCCGTCTGCACAAACTCAGCCTTAATCGCTAGCTTCAGCAGAGGAGCCTATCGCCAATTCGTCAAAGCTAAGATGATGGATTACGGAAACGAAGACGGAAGCAGCTCAGCACTTTGGCTTCTGAGCCTCAGAATCACACACAGATGCAACCACCGTTGCGCCATCTGCGCACAGTGGGGACAAAGCGGATACAACGCAAGGGACGACACCCCCAAAGTAACCGGGGAAGTGCCCGTTGAAGTCTACAGGAAAGTCATCGATGAAGTCGCACCAAAAAAAGTCCATGTTTACATCACAGGAGGCGAACCGTTCCTCTACCAGCCCTTGGTGCCCCTTGTCAACTACATCAAAAGCAAAGGCCTAACCGTTCAAGTTGTGACAAACGGCGTTGGCTTGGAAAAGAACGCGGAAACCATCGTGGACAACGGCTGGGACATGATCTGCGTTTCCTTCGACGGCCCAAGGGAAATCCATGACAAATGCCGCGGCGTACCAGGAGCCATGGACACCGCAGTCAAGGGGCTGTCTGCAATCCAGAAGCTCAAAAAAGAGAAAGGCAAGAGGAAACCCGCCATCTTTACATTAACAACGATCTCCCAAAACAACCAGCACGTACTGGTCGACACAGTCAGAGAAGCGGAGAAAATCCACCCCGGCGGCATAGTAATCTACTATTCATGGTTCACCCAAGAGTGGATCGGACAGAAACACACGAAGATAGCCAACGAAAAGCTGGGCATAACACCATTTGCGTGGAAAGGCTATGTCCGCGATACAGCAAGCCTAGACATCGACGCCATCGAGAAGCAGGTCAAAGAAATAAAAAGTCAAAAACACAAAAGCCATATACTATTTGTCCCTGACCTCAAACTCGAAGACATCAGACCCTACTATGAGCATCCTGAAAACTTCTTCGGCTACAAGAAATGCGTGGCACCATGGTTCCAACTGGACGTGATGCCGAACGGCGACGTGGTCACATGCAGGGATTTCCCAGACTTCGTCACAGGAAACATAATGGAGCAGCCCATCCTCGACATCTACAATAGCGAAAGGTACCGCAAGTTCAGGCGTGCCCTGAGAAGCTGCGAAAACGGCGTTTTCCCAATTTGCTCTAGGTGCTGCGGCTTAATGGGGTATTAAAGATGCTTTTTCAGCCTGAGAAGACAGGCTTGGCAGATGGTTGAGCCTATGGTGGAGCCCATCGACGTCGCAGTCCTCACCATGAACAGCGCGGCAAAACTCAGAGAATGCCTCGAATCAGTGTACCTAAACGTGCCCGTGAACAGACTCATTGTGGTAGACGGCTACTCCACCGACGCAACCAAATCTATAATCGAGGCGTTTCAAAGGCAATATGGCAACGTCATTTTCATCCAGGAAAAAGGTACAAGAGCCACCGCGAGGCAAACAGCGATTAAACTGGCAAAGACCGAGTGGTTCATGTTTGTCGACAGCGACGTAGTTCTGTCAAGGAACTGGTTCGCAGAAGCGGAAAAACTCGTAGACGAACATGTGGGCGCAATATGGGGAATCGAAATCTGGTCAGTACTGAAGGGAAAGAAAATCCTTTCTCTTTTCGAGAGGGTCACGTTGAACATTTTCAAGTGGAGAGGCGGAACTCACGACATGCTTGTTCGCCGCAAAACGGTTGAGGACATCGAAATACCATTTCAACTTCACACTTACGAAGATGCGTACATTAAGTCTTGGATCGGCAAGAAAGGCTTCAAGGTGCTAGGCGTCTACGAACCCTACTGCATCCACTTCCGCGCCGATTCCGTGTGGACCGCCAAAAAACACGTTGAACTCTTGGTAAGCGACCTGAAATTCGCCCTCCACCGTCCACTACTTCTGCTACCCTACGGCTTCTACTCTGCAGTCGTCACCTACCAAATCGTCATAAACAAATTCAAACGAGACAAATGAAAACAAAGGAAAAACCCAATTCCCTCGGGGTAAGTTTCAGTAGATTTAACAGGATAAAATATATTCAAGTTAGAATAAGTTAGACAGATGGCATTGGGGTCGTCTCAGAATCTTGGGCAGTTACGTAAGAATGCGCCGCGGCTGATTGCGGTAGTGATTGCGGTAGTTGTCGTCCTCTATTTTGTGCTGGATTTCTTTGACGACGTCGTCATCGAAGGCAACCCCGTAGCGAGTGAGCCACTAATCGGCCTAATCGTTTCGATCGCCCGCGGCGTAACGTCAACGGTGAGGACTTTCGGGTACCCAGGCGTCTTCGTGCTGATGCTGCTGGAAACCAGTTCGCTGCCTATCCCGAGTGAGGTTATCCTTCCTTTTGCCGGTTACTTGAGTTTCAGTGGGCAGTTTGACGCTTGGATTGTTGTGTCGGTGGCAACGGTTGCGGGTATATTTGGCGCGTTGATCGACTACTACATCGGGTTGAAGGGCGTCCAACAACTCATCAAACATAAGATCTTGGGAAAAGTCGTCCTGTCTACGGTTCAGCTTGAATTGGCTCAGAAATGGTTCGACAAACATGGCAGCTTAATGGTTTTCGCCAGCCGGCTCATTCCCGGGTTCAGAACGACCTTTTCATTTCCTGCCGGTGCAGCTAAGATGCCAATGAAGAAGTTCCTCTTTTTTACGACAGTCGGGTGCTTGGTCTGGAATGCCGTTTTGGTTTATTTAGGCTGGTATTTGGGGAAGAATTGGACTGAGGTCGCTGGAATATCGCGTATCCTACTTTTAGTTGCGATTGTGGCGGCAGTCATCCTTGTTGCTGTTTACTTGCTTGTAAGAAGAAGAACGATTCGAAGACAAAAAGCGATGGGCAATGTCTCCCTGAAAAATGGGGTTTAGGATAGTTTTGTTATTTTAGGTTTTACGTGGCCTTTTAACCCGATGGCTTTTGCTCCTTGGACTTGCAGCATGCAGTCGACGTGTGAGTGTTCGTTGAATATTTTGTAGTCTATCATTTCGAGGAATGCGCCGTCAATGGACACTGCAGAATCTGATGCGAATATGCCAACGTCTTTCATGACAGGTACGCCTGGCATTGGTAAACAGTCGCAGTTAGCGGTTATGTCTTTAGCGAAACTCACAAAGGACACTTTACCAGAGTTAAACGTCGACAACACACCGTAGGCGGCTGAAGCAAGCGCTCTGCAAAAGTTGTCTTGGTCAACGAAGCTTATGGCTTCCATCGGGCACTCGTTCTTACATATTGGGCACCGCATACAAAGCGGCGATGTGTTGTGGGCTTTGCCCTCGATGATTTCAGGCAGGTGCTGCGGGCAGGCTGCTTTGCATTTGCCGCATCCGACGCATTTGGATGTGTCGATGGCTATGCCGACGGTTCTGTGCTGTCTGAGTTTGCCGTTTCTGGGGGTGCAACCCATGCCGAGGTTTTTAATGGCTCCGCCGAACCCGCTGAGTTCGTGACCTTTTGCGTGTGTGACGACTATCATGGAGTCGGCTTCCGCAATCATGCCGGATACTTCGATTTCGTTGAGGATGCCTTTGGTTTTAACGGTTCGGTAGTTTTCGCTTTTAAGCCCGTCGGCGGGGAAGAAGGGTGCCATGTTGAATCCGTTTGTCAACGCCGTGATGGTGTGGTCGTATCCGTTGTGGCGTTGGGCTTGGTATAGTGTATTGGAGTCAGTTATGAAGGGTTTTCCGCCTGCTTCTTTTACTCGGCGCACGATGTCGTTGACAAAGAAGGGTTGCACGTGATACGGGTTTCCAAGTTCGCCTACATGCACTTTAACTGCGACAAGGTCGCCTTTCGCTATGCAGTCAAATGTGCCTGCTTCATCGTAGAGGCGGTTAGCTTCCTCCAGCAGGTTACGTGTGGGATCCCAAGGAACCAAATGAACTGTCATGTAAAGTGTCTCCTGTCCTTCTATCAGTCAAAAACCGATATAAACTGGTCGGTTTCCAGATTCTGGCGCATTTTTACTTTGGTTTTTTGATGTAAAAATGGGGGTACCCCTATCGGTTCGGCTGTATGACCCATATTTACAATGGAATTGTGATGTAAATACCAGACCCCCCTAGTAGACGCGTCCGCGTCAGGGCTTATTTTGGGTTGTTTTCTTGGTTCAGGGCTTAATTCAAGCAGAAACGAATTTGGCGCTCAAGCGTTGGATTCAAGTTTTGCAATGAAAAAGCATGTGTCAACGGATTCTGCCCTGTTTTTTGTATTAGTCAATTTATACCAAACTTTTTTGTCCATTGAAAAAGTTGGCTCGGGGTAGGGTGCCAATAGGTTTATTAATTGATTGAATTATTCATTCAACCATTGGAGACCGGAAATGCCCCGCAGCGAACAAGCAAACCAAGAAATAAGAAAAGAAGCCATCAAAAAAATCCTAGACGCAGCAACCGCCGTATTCGCAGCAAAAGGCCACACAGCCACCATGGCGGACATAGCAGCCAAAGCCGAAGTCAGCCAAGGCTTAGCGTACCATTATTTCGCCAGCAAAGAAGAAATCTTCACCCTTCTGGTAAAGCAGGCAGCAGAAGCCGGCGGCGGACCAATAGAACGCGTAAATCAAATCCAAGGAACGCCCGGCCAACGTCTCACTCTCCTAATCACGTACATTTTGGAAAATAACCGTCAAAACTCAGGCGTGACCCAAATCATGTATAACGCCTTGGCGGATGAAACGGCGCCAAACGACCTCAAGACTCTGGTTCAAAAAAATGGCCAAGCCATCCAATACGCCATGCGTCAGCTCATCGTCGAAGGGCAGGCTACGGGTGAAATCGTTAAGGACGACCCCGACGAACTCTTGGTTGCTTTGCTGGCTTGTTTCAACGGCTTGATGAAAAGAGCCACTATGCTTGACCTGAAGAATGCTAAAATGCATTTTCCTAATGCAAAAATCATTCTGCGCATGCTCAAACCCGACTGCATGGAGTGCTTTTAAAATGAATCGCAAAGGCGTTTGCTACGATGTTGGACGCGTGATGATGGGCAGTGATTGGCGCCCCAAATTTGAGCCGCAAGTTGTTCACAGAGAGCTTGAAATCATCAAAAATGACCTGCACTGCAACGCCGTTAGAATTTGCGGTTTAGATATCGAACGGCTTAGAATCGCGGCTGAAGATGCGTTAAAGCAGGGGTTAGAGGTTTGGTTTTCGCCTGAGATGTGGGACAGGCGCCAAGAAGAAACCCTGGCTTACCTTCAGAAGGCGGCTGAAGTTGCTGAAGCGCTGCGGCAGAGGTTCCCAGGCAAGGTCTTTTTCAGCGTCGGTTCAGAGTTAACGCTGTTTATGCAGGGGGTCGTTGAAGGCGAAAATTTCATGCAGCGAATGAACAACCCCAAGTTTTGGGAAACCATCCAAGCGGGCAAGCACAACGAAGCGCTTAACGCATTCTTATCCCGAGCCTGCAGCACGGTCAGGCAGGTTTTCAAGGGTGAAGTAACGTATTTTTCGGTCCCGCTTGAAAAGGTGAACTGGGAGCCCTTCGACTTTGTGGGCGTTGACCTTTACCGAGATATCCGCATCAAGAACGTGTTTGATAAAATAGCCAAAAGTTACCTTGCCTACAACAAACCCGTCATGATTGGAGAGTTCGGTTGCTGCACTTATCAGGGAGCGGATTTGCTTGGAGGAAGCGGCTTCATTGTGGTGTTTGGCTTGATGGCTGATTACCTCGGAGAAAAAATGGCGGTGCCCAAGCCGTTTAGTGAAATGCTCAAGATTATTCCAAAGGTTGACGGCCACTATATCCGCGATGAAAGTTTGCAGGCAAAAGAGATTGTTGAGCAACTCGCTGCCTTCGACGCAGCAGGCGTTGAGGGCGCTTTTGTTTTCACTTTTGTTTCTCCAACTTCTGCCTATAACGAAGACCCAAAATTCGATATGGACCTAGGCAGCTACAGCCTCGTGAAAAGCTACCCGGAGAAAGACACATTCGAGCAGATTATATCTCAGAGCGCAAAACAGGGAAAGGAGTTCGCAGGCATCGAGTTGCTGCCAGATTTGTCAGCCAAGTTCGCAAGCGTCGTCGGCAAGAAGGGGGAAACTTACCCTGATATGCCGTGGGAGCCCAAGGAGTCTTTCAAGACCGTGGCTGACTACTACGCCAAGCATTAGGTTGAATGCCGATTTGTTTTCCCGAATGGAATATACGTAGGCAGTCCATATCGGTATTTTCAAGTTGTAGCACGTCATGGGCACGCTTGAATGTAACGGCTTAACAAAGGTTTACGAGGGCAAACAGAAAGCGTTAGAAAACGTCACTTTCTCAGTGGAAACCAACGGCATCTTCGGCTTGATAGGCAGGAACGGCGCTGGAAAAACCACCCTTATACGCATTCTCGCCACAGAGCTTCAGCCCACCGCAGGAACCGCAAACATCAACGGCTTAGACGTACTTAACGAAGAGTCCAAAGTACGAGAGAAAATCGCTATTGTGCCGCAGGAAGCGAGGGCGATAAGGTGGATGACGCCCAAGCAAACAGTTGCCTCGTACCTTCTTTGGCGAGGATACAGCTACGGGGAAGCTAACAGGCTTGCTGACAAATCTCTTGAGCAACTTGGGCTGAAGGAATACGCAAACGTTTTAACTTCTAAGCTTTCAGGCGGCACCAAACGCAAAGTTCTCATTGCCACTGTCACTGCGTCGGAAGCGGAGGTTATTTTTCTCGATGAGCCAACCACGGGTTTAGACCCGATTTCTAGACGTGAACTGTGGGATGTTCTCAGAACACTTGGAAAAGAACGATTCATCTTCCTCACAACCCACTACTTGGAGGAAGCAGAATCGTTGGCGGAAAAGATAGGAATTCTCAAGAACGGCCAACTAGTTTCGATTGGCACGCTTTCAGACCTCAGAAAAAGCTCAAAATACCAATACAGCATCAAACTGCCACCTAACGTGCCGGTTCCAACGTTGAAAGACGGGGAAGTAACAATGGATGCTCACAGTCACGCGCAAATTATGACAAATGAAGAGGAAGCTTTCCGTTTAGCTAAGTTGCTCTCGGAGCAGGGAAAACAGTTTTCCATCAACCCCGTCACGCTCGACGACATTTTTTTCCATTTAGTCGGCCAGAAGGCGAGGGATGAATAGTTGAAACGCAGCAAACTCAGCCAAATCTTTGCGGGCATTCTAGTTAACGCGATTTATGAAATGAAAAACTACCCCGTTGTTCTAATCAGTACTGTCATTTCTCCGCTGTCTCTTTTGGCTGTAGTCACATTCGTAAGCAGAGGCGCTTTGTTTGGAACAGCAATTGAAGGCGGTTTGATAATGAACTTCTTCTCAAGCGGAATTGCCATGTCGTCCGACCTTTCGCACTTAAAAAACGACTTCAAACTTCAAGACATGGTGGTCAGTTCACCTGCAAGCTCTAGAATATACATGGGCGGCATGGCAATCGCCGAAATCGTATATTCGATTCCCAGTATAGCTATACTTTCTGTTCTCGCGGCCATCTACGTGCACCCGTCCCTTATACAGACGGCCATCGTCGTTATCGTTCTGCTGATTATGTTCGCCATGTCAGCAGCCTTAGGCTTCATGTTGTCAACAATCTCAAGCGACGTAGTTCAAAGCTACGCCTTCACAAGGCTGCTTTCCCTCCTCTTCACCACGTTGCCGCCCGTGTATTACCCGATAACTTACATCCCCAAGGTTTTCCAGTACTTCGCTTATCTGTCGCCGACTACATACGCAGCGGAGATTACGCACGCAGCAACAGGCTACCTTGTGGTTCCAAATAGTTTACTTATAGCGGACTGGGTTATACTAGTGAGCGTTAGCGCGATAATATTGTTTATCGCCGTCAAGAAGACAAGGTGGAAGGAAGTTTAAATTTTAGCAGACCAAGCTGAGAAAGGGCAAATTCAATATTTTTTCCCTGAGTTCAGCTTCTTCCCAATCTCAGCTGCGTCAGCTTCGCTGTCTGCCAAGATGTTTATCCACAGGTCGAATTCGGTTTTGGATATCTCCTTTTGAATGACTCCTTTTTGGTCACCTGAGAAAAACCGGGGAGGCTGATTGACGAAGAGTTTGGCGTAGAAGATTCTGTCGGCTATGGTGATTTTTGAGGTGCAGCCTGCTTTTTCGCCTGCGGTGTAGTCGACGTCGTAAGGCATGTTTGAACCCTTCTTTGAGAAGCGCTGGATTGTTACTTAAGTTTTCTCTTTTTATGCTTCTGCTTTCCGTTAGAATGCGCAATTCTATATTCTATATATTTTATTGACTTAATCTCTATAGGAGCCGCCGCCCATTTTGCCTCTTGAATATGTGGAAGAGGTGAAAAGAAAAATGCTCTCAAGAGACTGCGACGGCTGCACTATGCTCAGGGAATGCAGCGTGCGCTACAAGAAAGCCGTTAAAGGCGACAAGGTTTACTGCCCTGATGGAACAGCGCATCTGGTTGACTGTTACAGCATAAACCCAAGCCGAGAAGTGATTTGTTTTTTCGAAGCGTTCCAATGATCTGGGAATATGCGGAAAGGGCTTTGGCGTCAGATAACCCTTGATTTGCAGAGTATTTATTTTTGGTATCGCCGCTTTTTTCTACTTTGATTTTCATCAATAACGTTTTTTATATAGAAAAACTCCATATTCTATATAGTATATATAGAATTACCTAATATAATTACGTCTTAATAGAAAACATATTGACGTGTCACAATTGACTACGGAAGTCGAAAAACAAAACGAGGAACAACGAAAACTCCAAGTAACCGGAGGATCAACGTTCATTCTCTCCTTGCCCAAAGAGTGGGCCATACGAAACGAACTCAAAAGAGGAAGCTCGATGGTGGTTCGTGAAGAAGACGATGGATCACTCAGCGTGTCGCCTTCTAAGTTCGTAAAGAAAGAAAAACAAGATGAAGCCTTTATCAAAGCGTCCACAAATGACAATCCAGACGCCATCATGAGAACTGCCATTTCAGCCTACCTCGACGGTTACAACATACTGCATATAAGAGCCCCAGCCCAGAAAGTGCTTTCATCCAAAGTTCGAAATCACCTAAAAAACTTTGCCCGGCACTATCTGGTTGGGACAGAAATCGTGATTGACACCCCCACAGAGCTGACGTTGCAGGTTCTGCTGAACTACCCTGAACTTACTGTGCAAAATGCGCTCAGCCGAATGTCAATTATCGCGTCGTCAATGCACAAAGAAGCGTTGAACGCGCTCAAAACCCTTGACTGTTCCGCGTCAAAGTCTGTCATTGAAACTGACCGGGAAGTAAACAGGTTCGGATTGTACATTGTGCGGCTTTTGAAGCTGGCTGTTTCCAACCCACGGGTTGTAAAAGAAATCGGTTTGAACTCGCAGAGAGACTGCTTGGGTTACAGGCTCATAGCAAAAGCTGTTGAGCGAACCGCTGACCACGCGACTAAAATAGCTGAAAACACGCTTTCCCTCAAAGAGCAGGTTAGCGGAGAGTTTTCGGAGAAGCTAACCCAGTTGAGCGCGTTGGCAATTTCCATGTTTGAGAACGCGGTGGATGCCTTGTTTAGACGTGACTTCAACTTGGCTGAAACGGTCATTGAAAAATTAGGTCAAGTGCATAAGCTTGAGAAGGAAACAGTGCTTTTGATGCAAAGCACGAAGACTGAAGACGCCGTTAACCTGCGACTCATAATTGAGAGCGTTCGGAGAACGGCGGAGTACGCAAGCGACATTTCAGAAGTGGTCTTGAACTTGAACGTTGAATCTGTTCTGGGCTAAACGTCTTCCCTCTTTTCTGAACTTTCTAAATCAGAAAAATAAATCCCCTTCCTTATTGGGGCTCTGTTTTTCTATCTTAGTGTTACTTTTTCGCCTGTTGCAATGTAGACTACTGCTTCCATTATGTGCATGGCGTGGTCAGCTATGCGTTCAAGGTACCTTACGACGAGTACGCTGGAGATTGTGCATTCGTTTGTGGTGCTTGCCTGCTCCACAAGTTTGTCTAGGAACTCGAAGTAGGTTTTGTCAATGGCATCTTCTTGCTCGCTCATTGTTTTAACGAGTTCTGGGTCGAGGCGCTTCAGGGAGTTGATGCTTACGTTCACCATTTGGAGGACTTTTTCAGCCATTTTTTCGATATAGTCAAAGATCCATTTGTCACAGTTCAGGGTTTTTCCGTTGAAGCGGGTTCCGATGTAGGAGATGTCCCAAGCGTACCTGCCGTACCTTTCAAAATCGTAGGCGACTTTCATGTAGGAGTTAATGATTCTCAGGTCGGAGGCTACGGGCTGATATTTGGCTATCAGGCCGAAGGATTTCTCCTCGACTTCTACGGTTTTGTTTACGAGAATTTCGGAGAGTTCATGCACGTCTTGGGAGACGTCTTTGCCTTCGACGAAGCCGTTTATTGACGTTGATAACACTTTTTCGGCTACGCCGCCCATCTTGTAAATCATGACTGTTAATTCTTCTAAACCGCTGTCTAAGAGTCTCTGCATATTATTCATCTAACCAAACCTCCCTGTTATGTATTTTTCTGTTAACTCGCTTTGTGGATTCTCAAACACCCTTGTTGTCTCTCCGAATTCGATGAGTTGCCCCAAATACATGAAAGCGGTGTAGTCGGAGATGCGGGCTGCCTGCTGCATGTTGTGTGTGACAATGATGATCGTGAATTCTCTTTTTAAAGTCTCAATTGACTCCTCGATTTTGGCTGTAGCTATCGGGTCGAGGGCCGAGCAGGGTTCATCCATAAGGATGACTTCAGGTTCCACTGCAAGAGTCCGCGCAATGCATAGCCTTTGCTGCTGCCCACCTGACAGATTAGTTCCAGCCTTCTTCAAGTCCTCTTTAACTTCATCCCACAGAAACGCCATACGAAGGCTTTTTTCGGCTAGTGCATCGAGCTTATGTTTGTCTCGCACACCATTAAGTTTGAGCCCTGCGACAGTGTTATCATAAATGGACATTGTGGGGAACGGGTTGGGCTTCTGGAAAACCATGCCTATTCTTCTTCTTATGGCAACTGGATCGACTTTGGGCGAGTAGATGTCCACGCCGTCTAAGATTACTTCGCCTTGGACTTTTGCTTTGGGGGTTAACTCATGGATTCTGTTCAGGCACCTAATCAGCGTGCTTTTTCCGCATCCAGATGGACCCATGATGGCGGTAACACGGTTTTGTGGGAACTTGAGGTTGACGCCCTTTATGGCTTGTACCTTGCCGTAAGTAGCTGTCAAGTCTCTTGTTTCCAGTTTGGCTGAGAATGTCGTCTCGTTTTCACTGGTCATTTTTGCACTTCCATATTGCTGTTTATTTCAAGTGTCAATTTACTCCATCCTCGCTTCCGTTAAGTTTCTTCCTATAACAAGTTTAACGAAGAGATTGAGCGCTAGCATTATGAGTATAAGCACCAACGCGGCGCCCCACGCTTGAGTCTGCCACGACTTATAGGGTGAAGTACCGTACTGATAAATAAGAACTGTCATTGAACCGGTTGGCTGAGTGAAAAGGTTTGTTATGTAGTGGGAGGATGTTGCAGCGGTTAACAGCAACGGCGCTGTCTCCCCTGCTGCACGCGCAATCGCCAGCACGACGCCTGTCATGAGCCCAGTCTTGCCCGTGCTGACAACTACCCTGAAGATTGTTTTCCATCTTGGAACACCCAGAGCCATGGATGCTTCTCTGAGCGTTGTCGGAACCAGCCTTAGCGATTCATCGGTTGTCCTGGCTATTATGGGAATCATTATGATACTTAAGGCGACTGCGCCTGCAAAAGCGGAAAAATATTTTGTGTTCAGGACAACTATTATGAAGACAAACAGCCCAATAACCATTGAGGGGAAGCCAGTTAAGACGTCATTCATGAAACCGGAAACGGTGGATAACTTGGATGTGGGCCACTCTGAGAAAAATATGCCTGCGCCGACGCCTATTGGAACCGAGATTAACGCGGCCATACCAACCATCGTGAAGGTGCCGGCTATTGTGTTGGCGATTCCGCCGCCGGACAAGGTGGGCCCAGTGGGCAGATGGGTTAGGAACTCGATGCTGATGGCTGGGGCGCCTCTTATGACAACATCGGCTAAAATGTAAATGAGCGGTATCACAGCTAGAAGTAGGGCGACGATTAACAGAATATACATTAACCTGTTCACTATTTTCCGCCATAGTGAAATTCTCGTTGGTAAGTCAGATTCTCGCAGACGGTTCTCCTCCCTCACAGCTTAGTTGTTCCACGAGTCATCCTCCACAGCAGAAGACGTGCAAACACGTTAACTATCAACGCGATAAAGAACAAGATTAGAGCTATCTCAATTATTGATGATCGGTAAAGGCCTGTTGCCTCGCCGAATTCGTTGGCTATAAGAGAAGACAATGAGTATCCTGCGGTAAACAAATGTGCAGATATGTTGGGGGCGTTGCCGATGAGCATTGTTACTGCCATTGTCTCGCCGATAGCTCTTCCCAAGCCGAGGATAAATGCGCCGAATATACCTGATCTTGCATAGGGCAAAACGCTTTTCTGTGTGACTTCCCAGTCGGTGGCGCCTAGCGCGTACATGGCTTCCCGCTGGCTGTTTGGAACTGCGTGCAGGACGTCCCTAGAAACAGCGCACATTGTGGGGATTATCATGATGGCGAGGACAACTCCCGCGGTGAAAAAACTTGTTGCGTAGGGAGTTCCGCCGAACAAGGGGATAAAGCCGAGTGTTTTGTTGAGGGGCTTTTCAACGTAGTCACGTAGCAGAGGAGCAAGAATCAGCAGGCCCCAGAGACCGTAGATTACGCTGGGCACTGCTGCAAGCAGGTCAACCAATGTTCCAAGCCCGTAGCCGATAGCCAAGTGCCCATTTAACCGTTCAGAAATGAAAATTGCGATGCCTATGCTGATAGGTAAACCAATTATTATGGCGATGGCGGAGGTCAAAAGTGTTCCGTAAACGAAAGGCAAAGCACCAAAAACGTTATGGTCTGGATTCCAAGTTGTTCCTGACAAAAACCCTATTCCGAAAGTGCTTATTGACGCTGCTGACCCCGAAAAGAGTTCGACAGCAAGGGCGACAAGCAACCCAATTATGAATAGTGCAGCTGCTGCAAGACCTATCGTTGCAATCGTGTCGCCTCTAAGCAGTTTGCTTGCCATTTGCTGTCCTCGAAGTTTTCTTCTTGATTAACCCAAAAAAATGGGGGTGGGGTGGCTATTTAAGATATGATGGTAATCGGTGATCCGTTGTAAGTCACTTGAGCTAAGGTTGCGTCGTCGATGCTGATGATGCTGGCGGGTAATGCTACGTAGCCTGCATTTGGCCCTAGTACCTGCCCGCTGTTTACGATCCAGTACAGGAAGTTGACGGTGGCGGCGGCTTGAGCTGCTGAGACGCTAGCATAATACTGGTTCTCGTATATCAGAGCGTAAGTCATCGTCGTAATCGGGTAAGCGTTGGTTGCAGCGGTGTCTTGGAAGATATTGTCGATTATAGAGACGCTGGACCACGCAGCCATGTTGTCGCCTGCTGGAAGCGAGGTTGCTCCTGCGTCGAGTGCAGTCTGGGCGGTGGTGACGCTTGGAAGGATGTAGTTGCCCGCGGCGTTTTGTACAGCTCCGAAGTAGATTGCACCTGGGTTCTGAAGCACGTAGGAGATTTCAAGGGGACCAATTGAATCGGGGTTTTGTATGATTCCCGCTGCTACACCAGAGTTTAAGCTGTAGCCCAACCCGACCGGCCAAGCTGGTTTCTTTGACGTCCCTACTGTTGAGTTCCATGTGCTGCTTGCCTGTGATAAGTAATCTGTAAAGGCATACATGGTTCCGCTTGAGTCAGAGCGGTGAATGACTGTAATCGTTGCGTCAGGTAGTTGGTTTGCGACGGATGTGCTCTGCAAGTTTTTGATGGATTGGTCGTCCCATTTTGTCACGGTTCCCAGGAAGATATTGGCTAGTACTGTGCCGGTGAAGTTGAGACCGTTCTGACAATAGGAGCCGTTGAGAAGTTGGATGTTGTAGGCTGGTACGACTGCGCTGGCTGAGATGGGTACTGTTAAGGCTGTTGTGCCTGATGGAAGTTTCGCGATGTCACTTGCTTGGAGCGGGACATCACTTTCGCCGAAGTTGGTTAATTGCTCCTGGAACTGCGTAATTCCAGTACCGCTTCCAACTGCGTTGTAGGTGATTGAGACTTTGGTTTGAATCAGTTGATAAGTAGATATCCAAGTCTGCATTAATGGGTTAACGAGTGTTCCTCCAGCGCCCAAAATGCTTGCAGTCGCCAGTTGAGTTGGAGCTGGCGAAGCCGTCGGCGTTGGACTCGGCGATGCTGTAGGCGAGGCAGATGGTTTGGCAGTTGGAGAAGCTGTAGGTGACGCTGAAGGCTTAGCTGTCGGGCTTGCCGTTGCGGTCGCGGTGGGGCTTGGAGTTGGGCTTGGTTTTGATGAATTTGACGAAACGTAAGTATAAGCGAAGACGCTGCCGATGATAATGACGATAACTACCACAGCAATGGCTATTATGTATGTAGTTTTCATTTTTCTTACCTCTTTTTACAAGCGACAATGTAGATTCTGTTGTTATATCGATTCCCAACATAATTGCTATAGACTATATAGACGATAGAAAAGCCGAAAAATACCTCAAACATCCCCTGCAAAGGCACGGTATAGGATCAAAAATCGAAAATCGCCCACTCAATACTCAGATCAGCACTTTTTGGGCATGTTGAACGTTGGTTTTCCTTATATTGATGGAGTAACGTTCAAAAGAGACGCTTGAGCAAATGCTTCAAGAAATGACAACCCTTCTGAACGTTAATTGGCAAGGCATCCCAGCTGACTATGACCTTAGCGAACGCGATGCCGACGTTTTGGCGCTCATAGAAACGGAAGACTTAGCCATATTCACGTTCGACGGGTTAAAACGCAGAACAGGCCTGCATCCTGAAACGCTTTCCCGCATCCTTACCCGACTAGAGCAGGAAGGCATAGTTAAGAAGGAGCACGAAGGCTACACGGTCACCCCGAAAATAACCAAGCTAAGACTACATCAGACACGCGCTGAGGAACCTGCGACGCCGCTAATTCAAACTTTTCTGCCATCCGACCTCCTAACCCAGCAGCTTATCATGTCGCTTAAGGGCAAATGGTTCGGCATGCTGCGTTGGCTAGGCATCTCCGAAAACAACCGCGGCGTCACATTGAAATGGATAACCGAGGACGGAGGGATCCAAATAGCGGCGAACATTCAGGGAACAACGCTGAACATAGAAGCAAAATTCTTGACCAACAACGACTTGAATCTGGCTTTGAAAGCTTCTTACCAGCTAATGGCTAACATCGGCAGGCTCTGCCAGGGCTCGCACACGGCAAGAAACGTCGCCTACTACGGCGGTTCTGCGTTCAATATGCCTGCTTAACCAGTTTGACAAAAAATTCGCAAAACGTAACTTTTTTCAGCGATTCTGTGTCTTTCTTAAGTTGCGTCATTCTTTTGAAGTTTGGAAATGGGAAACGCGTCCATAAATTGGTGACTATCTAGGGGTAAATTGGGGAAAAACATTTAACAAGCAAAGTCAAGCATGGGATTTAAAGAAAGGTCTTAAGCGCGGGTTTGGGTACTTAATGGTTGAGCAGGAAACAGAAGAAGCGGAAGCGAAGGATTCAAAGCTTGAAAAGTTGAAATCCAATGTACCCTTTGATTATCATTCATCGCGTTTCTTCTCGTTAGTTTTCCTTGTAGTCTACATTGTTGCCATAACTATTTTCTGCTTAGAATACAAGATTATCCCTGGACCTGAATTTCTGGTTTTAGGTATCCTTTTCATAGCCGCCTACAACAAGCAGACTTACCGCGCGTTGAAGGATTGGCTCCCCTTCATTACGGTTTTTCTCTCCTACGAAGTCATGTACAGCTTCGTCGGCACAGTTTCAAAAAACAACCTGCATACAGGACCAGCATTGATTGACACACACTTGTTCGGCCAAATCCCAAGCATCATCCTCCAACAGAACCTGCGGCTGCCAATCTTGGATTACATGGGTGCCTTCTTTTATTCAATTTACTTCTTCGTGCCAACAATCTTCGCTTACATTGTGTGGAGAAAAAGCCCAACGAACTACTGGAAATACACGGTCGCCTTCGGCGTACTCACATACGCAGCTTTGATAACATTTCTATTTTACCCAGTCGCGCCGCCCTGGATCGAGTTTAACTCCGTCTGGAACCCTTCTTACGCGGGTCCACAAGTGATACGGGTCTTAACGGGTTCAGTTGACCCAAGCCTCGGTCTCCCTGTCTACAAGACGCTGTTTGACTTTCTAAGCCCAAACAACTATGCTGCTTTTCCCAGCATGCATTCAGCCATACCTTGGCTGGTTTTCCTATTTGCATTCAGAATCTGGAAATGGAAATCGCTTCCAGTGCTGGCGATTCCCGTCGGCACCTGGTTCAGCGCAATGTATCTGGGCGAACATTACTTCACAGACGTTGTGGCGGGAATAATCTACGCTACACTTGCTTATTTAGCCGTCGTCAAGCTCCTGCCCTACATGTCGTCGAAAATTCATTATCTGCAGAAACACGTTCCAATTGAAAAATAACACCGCGCCGACGCTTTAGAGCTGGAAAACAGGAGTCAAAACTGCGTTTTGGCGTCCGAAAAGTGCATTTAACGTTTGACGCATTGCCCGGTAACGGCGTTGAAATGGTATGTTTTTCCATAGTCACAGTTTCTGCAGTCGTCTTTCATTTCTTGACCGTACGGACAGCCTTTCAAATCGGCCATTTTCTTTCATCCTTCAATAAAGCCATTTGGCATATGTTTGAAATTTGCACTCTATGTGTTCACTCTTAGGTATTAGCTTTTGCGTGCCGATTAATTTTTCATTTGAAAATTATTACAGCTGCTAAGACGGAAGCCAAGATGGGGCACCAAAGCGTGGGCTCACATGAAGTTGGTTATCAAAATGTAGCTTCTTGCATCTTTCTTGGCAAAATCAGCTCGAGTCAGTTACAATCGTAGAATTTGTGCTTGTAACGAAACACTAAAAGCATAGTACTAACGCAATAATATTGGAAAATTCGGGAGCGAGATTTCTCCGTTGACCAGCATTTTTGGTTGGAAAAAGCATATTCTTAACCCCTCAATTAGGAGGTGCATTGTTTCCATATGAAGCCTTGTAGATATTGCGGAAAACTGATTGCACTTGAACACTACGTGTGTCCTCACTGTGGCGGTGTCAAACCGCATGGTTGCACATGCCATGAGCACTTTAAGTAAGCTGGACGTGAAGGAAGATTATTCAGAGACGCCAGAAAATGTCTAAGAAACGAGTTTTGTTTGTTTGCACATGTGCGCGGGGACGAAGCCCGACCGCTGTAGAAATGTTTAACGGTGCAAGCATCGAAGCGAAATCTGCTGGCACATCAGAGGGCTATTCAAATCACGTTACTTCGGAACTGATTGAATGGGCTGAAGTAATCTTCGTCATGGAAGAGAAACACAAACAGTACTTGATTGAAGTTGATGCTTCATCTGCCCAAAAAATCCTGGTGCTCGATATTCCAGACATTTTTGGCAAAAACCAACCTGAGCTACAACAGCTTCTCCTAGACAAGATGCAACCCTACTTAGAGAAGCTTAACGCCGAATAGACGCGCCCCTTACTTCAACGTTAGCGAGGCATTAGGACGTAAATTTTAGGCTATCTTTCTGGTTCTATCTTAGACTGAACATGAAGCGTGGCCGTTTTGAGACTCTGTAAACTCCGTAGAACAAACTCATTAAAATAGCCAGTGAGGCAAACACGGACGCAAAGTAGACGCCGGATGAAATGTTTTTTGCGAAAGCAAGCCCTAGTAACAATAGAACAACAGCGATGCAGGCTCCTCCGATGGTGACAAACATTTTCGTTATCATGGAATCGGACAATTGGCGGAATTTACTCATTTTTTCACCTTAATCTTAATCCAGTGTATTAATTCTCATTATATAAGTGTTGGCTTTTTGGCTCGAATCTGCGAGACTGTTGAACAATACTATTCATTTTGCAAGGATTTTTGCTAGTAGCCCGGGAGAGACCTATGCATATGCTCACATATACCATTTTTTTGAACCACCTAATTTCATTATTCCGTTTCGATTCTTGGCGCCAGAAAGAAAGTTAGTTTTCCTCCTTTCGTCTGTTGAAAATCGATGAGCACAGGCATGTCGGTTGAGAACTCTAGTGTAGCGATGTCGGATGTGGCTGAAGCCGCTTTAATGATTTCAGACAGGTAACTTAGGCTAAAAGTTGCCTTTGAAGCTTCTTTTACCTCCAAATCCAAAAGAGCATCATTTCCCTTCTGCAGAGTTATCGTTGCACCCATGAGGTCGCCCATAGCGTTCAAAACCAGCTTTTCCGGGTCCGCTTCAAATCTAACATGGTCACTGACTAGTCCAGCATCTTCAATTGCTTCGCTCAAACCGTGCGTTGTAATCTTAGCTTTTACGTTGAAGGTTATCTTTGGCGTTGGCACTTCTTCCTCCGAGGCTAACAGCGTGGGCATGGTGAAGTCTCGGTTGTACTTCCCTGCTATTTTAACCTGCAAACGCCCAGTCTTATCATCAAGCAACAATTCCACTGCTTCGTCTTTCCCAGCTCTCTTCAGCAATTTCAGCAGTTCGCTTATTTTCATGCATATTTTCATGGGTTCACTGCAAACGTATTCTTCGAAGATTGTTTTGGGCAATTCAAAATCGATCATAGCAACGCGGGAGGGATCCATAGCCCGAAGTTTCAAGCCGTCGGGTTCAATTTTGAAGGTAGCTTCATCTACGAGTATTGAGATGGCTGTGGCCATTTCTCTTAAAAATTTTGAGTCAGCCACTTTAAGCTTAAACATTACAATCTTCCTCTTTGTATGCACACCCTGTTGCGTTATAAAGATTTACGAAATTAAGCGTGATGGCGCTGTTCGGCTTGGGGTTCTTCGCGGATCTACTGTCCAAGAAACAGCAAAAGTGAGCTCTTTAGGCTTTTCTAAACTTACTATTAGGAGAAATGGTGTTGAGACTCAGAAAATCATGCGGGTCCGGTGGGATTTGAACCCAAAGGGGGCGGAACTATATATTAAAATAAACAACTTTTAAGAAAAATCTGGAAAAATAGCTCACAGAAACCAATTCTAGCCCGAAGTGAGCCGAGCTGGACTTGAACCGGCGACCTTTGGCTCGTAAAGCTTTTTCCCTTCACACAAGTTAGGTCCATCTTTGTTTCTTTGTTGTCCCATGTTGATAACAGAGTTTCCGTATTCGTTGGAATAGGTTGGGCAAGGTGTTCTCTTGGTGCGGCTCGGTACAGAAGGCTTTTAGCTTCTAAACGCTAGATACCCACCTTAAAGGGTTATTGCTCATGGCTGACAGCAGAGAGTTGATTTCTTCGGAAAGAATTGAAATTGCTGACAACGCTGTCAAGGCCTTGCTTGGTTTATTACCTCAAGACCTGCGGTTCTCGAGCATTATTCAGCGGTACCTTGAATTACCAACCATAGCCAGAAATCTTGAAGACGAGGAAGTCTTGGCAATAAAGTATGCAGGAGTCAGGAATGCAATAACTGAATTGTGGGAAGAGTCTCGCAAGAGCGCCGATTTCTTGGATGACACTCAAGATTTCGAGCATCTTTTAAAAGAATTACGAATGCGTGATCACTTCATCCACTCATTTAGGGTCTTTCTGCTCGGATATTCAATAATAAACAAAATCAATCAGTTATTTCCTGAAGAAAGGTATTTCAAATTTCCAGAGCGGGGTTACAACCTTATTTGGATGTTGTCTGCTACGTTCCACGATTCAGCTTACGCCATTGAGAAGACTGATGATTGGATGAATAAATTCTTCCTTCGATTTCTTGGAATCAAGACCCAGTTTTTCTTAAGATTGCCTGAGTTGCTGACACCAACATATACTGACTTTTTACGCATGTTAAGTCAACACCATAAGAGCCCTTTTTCAATAAGGGACAATTTTCAATTCAGTTTTAATGGAATGGATTGGAATTATTACGACAAAGTCGGAGAAGCGCTTCTGAAAAAGGATCATGGTGTACTCGGCGCCTTGATGTTATGCCATAGAATGGCAATTAAAGAGGGTTTTTTGGGAGGAGATCAGCGCATAGCATCAGGCGACGAATACAATTTTCTGTATTATCATTTATCAGCAGCTCACGCAATAAGCGTTCACAATATTGACGTTGTAATCGATTTTAAGCGGCATCCTTTCGCTTTCATGCTTGTTCTTTGCGACGAAATACAGGATTGGGGAAGAAGTGAGGATGACGACAAGAATGAATTCATTGCCATAGAAGAACTCGGAGTGGAAAAAGGCCAAGTGCCAGTTGTTTCTCTTAAACTTAATGCCTCCAACGGCAAGATTGAAAAGCTTGCCGCGAAACTTTCAGACCGTTTGCGTGCTGACGAAGCTATCGACATAAAGATAAACGGCAAGAATCTTTTTTCCTAAGGGGCATCTTTAGGGTAGAAATAGCCTATTCTTTTAAAATCTTCTTTAAATTCAACGACATTCTTTTGGGCAACTCTCGCCGCTAAATTGGTTATGGTTGCAAGAATTTTTCTTAGTAATAATCCACTGTCCCTGCGCCAAACGGGTATGGTCCCCGAAGTAGGGAATTGTCGGCTATCCTTGTAAGTTTGCCCACCAAAACTGGTTAGCTTCTTCGTCTGTGAGGATAAAACCGTAATACATCTTTCTGAGGGATGTAGTTTCAACTATTGCTTTGCCTTTCAGCAGCCAGGTATGTTGCCTCCAGATGCCATCGTCGCTTAGGGCCCAGCCGGTCACGATCTTGTATTCCTTCGGTTTACTGTCCCATATATGAGCACAGTTGGAGTGGCAACGCGAGTTTTCCATCTTCTGAAGTAAAACTTGACCTTCGAAAAGTTGACCTCGCTTCAAAATCTTATCCAAGTCGGGTTCCGGTTGTAGGGCAACCCAATCACCGCCTACGTCGAGCAGCCTCTCCTGAAGAGGCCGCATTTCAGGCATGTTTTTCAGGTTTTCCCTTGTTTTCTTCTCAGCCCATTTCACCCATTCCTGGTCCTCAGTAGCCCGACGCAACCCGCCAACTGAGCTCTTCAAATGCAGAATTATATTGGTAGTCTTTCCCTTGCTTTTACCTTGACCGGATGACCCTTTTTTGGCACTCCCGTAATTGCTTTTTTGTTTCCCTCGATAGCCCAAGACGCACTCCTCAAAAGAAGAAATGCGAAATGTTATGCTTTCTTGAAATATTGTCGCATTTTTTCCCCTAACAAGGCACGAAGCTCGGGTTCGTTGAAATAATATTTGTCTGGTATGTCAAGAACTACAACCTTTCTCCAAATTTCCTTATCCATCTTGAGAAGTTCCTGTTCGTGAAGGTCTTCCATAACGAAGATTCGATCAGCCCAATCAAGCATCTCTTTGGTCACCTGCACGGTAGCGGCATAACTGGTTCCGGCACTTCGCACTTCTAAACCCTCAACATTCTTGAACATCTCTTCAGCCGTCCTGCTTCTATCGACATTCCCAGTGCACACAAACAACACTTTCACACGATCACCAAGCGCCTTAGCTTAAGCCATATTCTGCAAAGCATTCTTGAGCTTTTTGGTACTAGTAATAATTGGATGACGAATCTGGTGAGTCACGCTTGATTATTGGAACGAGAATGAAGAATGCCCAAACAATCGCCAAGACAATTGGGAAGATGTCGCCTGTTCCCCAGCCTGATGGAAACATCGGAGTTCCCACGCCAACGCCAGACGTCCCCTGAATGTAGTTCAGCAGAATCGTCACCGTGTTGTAGAGGCCATGTGCAATTATCGGTGCAAGGAAACTCTTCGTTAACCAAAGCAGACCCATCAGTATGAGACCATTGAAGAATGCGGGGATAATCATAACGGGGTTGTTGTAGGCTTGGATGCCATGGTAAGTTGCCCATAAACCCACAGGTACAATTACCGCCAGAAACTTTGCACCGTAGAATTTCTTGCTTCTGATCTCTCCGAAGCCAGCAAGCTTCAACAATTCCTCGCCAGTAGCCACAAGTACGCATGTGTAAAGGGCGTCGCTGAGGAAGCCCGTGAAAATGCTTGACGGAAGCATCGACATCGAACTCAGCGTTTGAGTCGGCAGTATAGTCGACATCGAGAAAACGGCAAGCGTCTGGCTCTTGACTACGAAGGCTGTGAACAAGCTTGCGATTCCCACCATGCCCATAGCACACATCACGGCAAACGCAAGGTGTAACGGGTTCAGGTTGTGGTAGAAGTCGTCATCGCTCTTTAGAGTGGCTAAGACTGCTATGAAGATACCACCCATAACCACGAAGGCAATGGTTTCCATGAACGAGTAGACGTTGGCCGAAGTTGAAAGCAGGAAGTAAACGCTTGTGAAGCCCCACAGAACCAAGAATATGCCGACGTCTTTCTTTTCAGCCATTAAAGTTCCACTCGCCCTCTAGCCAAGTAACCGCCCAGCAGGCACAGACAGATCGGAGTAACCACATACGTTAGAATGTGAACCGCTTCTACGGCAAGGGCAGAAGTGGTTGGAATGATGAGACTCCACAAGTACCAAGTGACGCCATCCTCAGACTGCATATACACAGAGCTGACGCCCGCAAAGTTACCCGTGCAAACGTACTGAATGTACCCGCTTGTCCAATCGATTGTTATGAACATGGCGAAGGTTATCAGGTACAGCCCTACGGTCTGCGTGAGGCTTTTGATCTGGGTTTTGAAGATTACGAGACCTCCACGGCCAAGAACGTACATGATCAGGAACAGGATGACTTCGTAGATTGCGAAGCCGACCAGTGGGTTCATGTTGTTCATGAATAGGATGAACTGGCGAATCGTCAAGAAGAATCCCATGAGGCCGACTACCAGAGCCAGAAGAATTTCTTGTCCCGTCAGCTTGAATTTTCCTTGTTTCAACCGCCGTCACCTTAGGAGAAAAATAGAAAAAAAGGGGCTATAGTAGCTGTGCTTACTTCTGGGTTCCTGTGACAATGACGTTGAATGAGAAGTTGTCCACACCCGTGATCGTGTTGTTTATGTTTAGAGTGAATGTTACTGGCTGAATATCTCCTGGGTTGAGAACTGTATTTGGCGGCACGTTCCATGTTAGGTTAAAGTAATTGGCTTTTGTGGGGTCATTTACGGGTTGTCCATTGAAAGTGCCGGCCCAGCCGTTCGTGGCGAAACTTAACGTTTCAGGCAATGCACCTATGTTTTTTATGAAAATTCCGATAGACTTTGGAGTTCCTGGCGTCATGGCTCCCCATGTCAAGTTAGTGCAGTTTGATGTGCAACCATTGTCGTTGTAAAGTCCTACGTTGATGCCCGTTAATGATCCTTGAGCCGAAGTTTGGGCAGTCACTTGTCCGAGTCCAGAAACGCATACCGCGAGAGAGAACCCTGCAAGCACAGCAATTATAGCAAGAGTTGAAAGAGATACCTTGTTGAGGTTCATGTCTGTAGCACCTACAAGAATAATGTTTATCGCAAAACGTGAGACTCAATTAGTATAGAAAAAAAAAGAAAAGGGATGGGGAATTTAACTTGCTGCTAGAGCAACTGTGTCGGTGATAACCGCTGTCGGAGTGCCTGTGTAGTCGAAGCCGTAGATGTTCAGCGTCAGATCGATTTTTTCATCCGTTGCCAATACTGTTTTGACCTGAGTTGTTAGGTCAACTAAGTTCTGTGCGTTGCTTGGGTACATCAAGTAGTCTGCACCGTTGAGGCTGCTAGAGATCGTGTATGTCCATGTTAGGCTGTTCACGCCTCGGTAGGGCTGTCCGAACATTTGGCCTGTGACTGAACCGACACCTGGCAGATTCAATTTGGTAATTGTGACTTGGCTTGGGTCTGTTGTGTTAGCTACGAGTTCAATCTTGCTGACTGCGAAGGCTTGGTTGATGTCAGAGAACGATCCTTGCCAGTTGATGAAGCTGTTGACTGATGCTGTGCCTATGCCTGTGATGTCATCGGGGCTGTTTAGATTCATTAGTGCGTAGTTTTCAAAGTACGGATAGAACCACAAAACCCTGTCGTTGCCTACACCCTGAGGAGCGGGGGTTTGACTCATATCGATTTTGAAAGACCACTCGTTGTAGCCGTCGTTGTCAATGTCGCTGTACTGAGAGCCTATGCAGTATGGAGCGTTCTTCGAGACTGTGCTGGCAGCGTCAACGTAGTATTCCTGTCCTGCGACAGGCTTCACGATTGCCCAAACAATGCCGTAGTCCTGTGGAATCAAAGCGATTGTTTGAGAATCCGTGCCGAGTCGTTGCGGAGAGCCCCCACGCATCGCCACCCAAATTACATCGTAAGTCGAATTTTCGCCGTAAGCCTGTGAGAAATCAAGTGTGTTGTAGCCTTTGGTTTTGACGTCGAAAGAGCCGTAGTTCAACAGCGTGTTTGTGTTACCGTTGCCGTTGTTGTTATTGTTGTTGTTGCTGGCTGGCGCAGCGGAGTGCCAATCACCCGGGTTGACTGAACCGAACAAAGCAGAAAGACCACCGAAGGTCAGAATTGCCACTATTACGATTGCACCGACAATATTTGCCTTTTTCAAAGCTGTTTAGTCCTCCTAATAGAGAAATATATGCTATATGGGGAACAGCGAAATAGCCTGTCCAGCGAAGCCGAAGGCAGCTATGACTGCGATAAGGAAGCCTGAGAATGCCAAAACTGCATACATTGTCTTGCTTCCTTTACGTGCCAAGTATGCAAAGCAGGTGACGCCGATGGATAAGTTCCACAGTAGCGACTGCGAGAACCCGAGATGCAGGTAATTCACCCAAACGCCCGCCGCAACGAAGACCAAGATGAAAAGCAGCGAAGCATACCACCAAGTGACGCCAGTACCGAGAGTCTTGATGTCTTTTAAATGGAAGAAAGTTGCTGTCAGAAGAATCAGTTGCAGAACAAACAAGAACCACGCACTAGCCATGAGCATTTCTGCCCCAGCGTTGAACCATGTCAGAAGCGTGCTCAGGAGAAACACGCCAGCCATAAGGAAAACGTTGAAACTTGAGTTCATTTCCTTCTGTCTGTTCTTGTAGAGCGAAAAGCCGAGTATCACGAAAAGGAACATCTGAGTCAGAGCGTTCGGCAAGATGACGTTTACGTGACTAGCGTTATAGTTCAACAGCGTGTTCAGCAAGAGAATTACACCGAGAAGTATCAGCCAAGGTATCTTTTCTAGCAGTTTAACTGCGTCTTTTACGTTTGTCATGTCTATTTTCCTCTTTTCGGGCTATTGCCCTTTCACAGTAGAGAAATACAAACTGGTAGCGAGAGAAAGAAAGAAAAAAGGGTTGGACAGGTTATTTCTTTTCGTAGTCGCCTTCGTCACCAAAACCAGGCTTTGTCGGGTGATTCTTCGCTTTGTGCAGTCTGTCAGCGGCTAAACTTTTGCCTTTGCGAGTGAACTTTTTGAATCTGCCTGTCCTGCTACTTCTCTTCACGAAGTAGCTGTTTGATTGACCTGAAATTTCACGTGGCATCTTGTTGCACCTTACCTAATAGAAAAATCATGTTAGACGAGAGCCTTGGTTTCTGTTATGTGTTTACAGTCTTCGCCTTTGCCTCTGCGCCTAATGACGTAATCCATGCAGGTGCAGGTCCAGCCTTTGTCTGTGTCGCTGACTGTGTAGGGGGGATTTGATGGGTTGCTGCTGGGAACAAGGAATTCACGGTGAGTGTGAACGGGGTCTTTGGGTTTGATTTCTTGAATTCCGTGGAGGATTATTGCTGGAGCGACAACTTTCTTTGCGAACAGGTCAACTTCGGATTTCGGCTTCTGTTTGCCACCCTTGAGCCGATAGCTTTTGTTTCCCTGCTGGACGAGAAAACTGGTCTGCCCGTAAGCCTGTTTGTGGCCTCGTTTGTAGCCGTTCGTTTCGATAGCCTCCAAAAGAAAAACCAGTTGGGAAAGAAGGGGGGTCGCCTGCGAGCTACCGCGCGCGCAACGTTCCAACGCTGAAGAAATTCTAAGTCAAATAAATAAGGAGCAATAAAGAAGTGGTTAAAGAAATTCTCGCATACATATTAGGAGCTAACTCAGCAATCGACAAGATAGAATGCAATGTCCCAGAGGAAGTAAACGATATTATTTTTTTTGGACCTTGCAAGAACAAAATGAGGTTCGGTAATTACCGCCTTTTAGACAAATGGAAATCAAGTCAACAAGTAGTAGGCATTGTCGAAACAGAGCATACGGTAGCTAAAGTTTGGCTTTTAAGCATGATTCTTAATAATGAACTCATAAAAGGTCGTGCTTCATACCATTGGAATTCCCGTTTAGTTCTGATTCGATTCAGATCATTGCAATTATCATCAGTGCAATAGTAGCAATCGTTGCTGCCTTTGTTGCAGCAAGATATACGGAAAAATACAGAGATCTGAACGAAAAAATAGTCGAGCATTACAGGCAAATCAAGATTAACGTCTTAAATCCAATGCTTGAATTAACAGACCAACATTATCTGCCGATCCTTGAATTCAAAAAGGCGAATCTGAGATGGGATAGAAGAGATACGCGAAAGTTCGCGGTCGGTCTGAATGAGGAGCCTACAACATACGAAGTTGTAGCGAGCATCGTACCAGCAAGTACTTCAAATTCAGATCTGTTGCAGGGAGATAATCAAGCTCAAATTGAGAAAGAGCTCTATGAGGATTGTCGAAAGAATCATTTCAAGACTCTATTTGAAGAATGGGAAAACCTGACCTTGAAGGTTGACGATTTCAATCGAGAAAGCTTAGTACTTGCGAACATGATTACTGGATCTATCGCTAAGACGCTCGGTCTGCCAATCGTGAAAGAATGGGATCGTTCTGGACAGTACGTTACGCCCTATTGTGGTGTTGCAATATTCAACCGCATGGCGGGAACTGGAATGAATCAACTCACAACTGGTCAAGATAACCGACACCAATGGGTTTCATTTGGACAAATAATAGTTCAAATTGACCTCACATCGGACATTCAAAAAGTAAAAAATATAATAGATGAAGAAATTAAAGCGAGGCGAGAGAAGTTTCTCCAACTAAAGACAAACGCTGAATCCATCGACAAACAGTTTGTTCCGTTTAGAGCAAATTTGAAAACAATGACGGAGAAGCAGAAGCTAACAGGAAAGTGTGATTATTTTTAAGACACAAACTTCATTCCAGCTTCGGGGTAAAACCTACACGCTTAAATCACAAAAATAGGCCATTTGAAAAAGTAATCATTAGCTGAATTCGCATCGTTCATCTATGGTTCGTTTTCTGGGTTGTCTTCTTCGCTATCGTCATCGTCAAAGGGATCGTATGGGTCGCGTTCTTCTTCCTCAAACATGGTTTTTCACTTAATTAATTCATACGGCTGTTCATTTATAATCATTTTTCAAACTCAATAGTAAGTTTATAAATTTTGGGTTTTCAGAATTATGTATCGGGAGCCAGGCTTTATCATCTGAGTGTTCTTCTTTTTCGTATATGTTTCATTATGTCTTCAATAAAGTATTCTAAGACACTAATTTCTCGTAGCGACAGGTTGTTTCTATTATGGGCTGTTGGGCGACGTATAATTTGGTATATTTCTGTAAGTCTGGTTTGAACAAGCGTTTTATCAGGAAAAGTTTTACTAAAAACTTCTTTCCAGTTAGTTCCTTGTTCAATTATTTCTTGAAGATTTTTAAAATCAGAATAATATATGGGGTGCATATCTTCTGTGGTTAATCCTAATTTCGCTCTATCATCAACTTCATCTTTTTTCCTGGTTAAACTAATTCCTTGAACTTGTTGTGAAACTTGATGTTTCCACCATTGTTCACCAAAAACAATTTGCATCTCTTCCTGAATGAAAGCACGTAATTCGTTTTCAAAAATGTTAATTTTAGTATAAGCTTTTGTGGCTAACATAATTGTTTTGGGTTTCTTCTTACGAATAGTTGGTTGTTTCTTTTCTTCTATATCTGGCATTTTTTTAAGATTTGACCAAGCCTCTTCCAGTTTAGGATCAATATGCGTTGCCTGCTCAAACTCTCTTTTTGCTTCATTCAAAAGACCTTCTTTAGCATATGACGCCCCTAAATTATTGTAAAAAGCAGCTGACTTTGGACCAAGTTTAATCGTCTGTTTCCATTCATCAATTGCATCCTGATATGATGCTTGGTTATAGTATTCACTTGCTAAGTCACTGTGGTATTCCCAATTGTTTGGTTCTAGCCGTATTGCCTCTTTTAGCTGTTCGATTGCTTTTTCACATAGCCCTTTTTTGGAGTATGCTTGACCCAAAACATTATGGGTACGAGCTCTACTAGGGTCAATTTTCAAGGCTTTCATTAGGTTACTTATTGACTCTTCTAAGAAGCCTTGTTTGAACAGCATATTCCCGATGTTGTGAAGGAGAAATGGATCTTTGGCATCAATTTTTTGAGCTTTTTCGTAATATTTTATAGCCTTGCTAACTAGACCTCTGTCTGCATATAATGTTCCAAGAAGTTCATAGGCATCAATCCAATCAGGTTGCAGAAGTATTGCTTTTTTATAGTTTATAATAGCTTCTTTGTATAAGCCCTTATCGTGGTAAGCATGACCTAAGTCTGTGTATGCCATTGCATTAAGTGGATTAAACTCTATTGCCTTTAGGAAAGAATCTATTGCTTTATCAGTTTTTTTCTCATCTATGAATTTTAAACCTCTTTCCACATAATCATTGCTTTTTTTCCTCATATTTTCAAGAATCTTTTTGGCTATGTTTTTCCTTCTCTTTTCCTGGGCTTTATCTATTTTATCATTAGACGAATCCGACATAGCGTCACTCTTCAAAGGCAGTTGCTTTGCTTTTTAGGAACTTTATGAAAAGCTGTTTTTCACCAATGCAATTATAAAAGGCATTTTCCAGATAGTTTCTTGTTCTAGGCACCAAACTGGCTCTTTCTCTATCTACCCACCAAACGTATGTTATTCCGAGGGATTTCAATACATCCTGTCTGTTCTTATGATTCATCAGAACCTTGTCTTGTACTGGTGTTAATCCACAAGCTTTGCATTCGATAGCAATTTTAGCACTTGGGATATAGAAGTCAATTATTGCACGTGGTAATTCTAAGAATTTGACTTGTCTTCTAATTTCTTGATTAGGAAAGATTTGTTTAAGAAGTTGCATGGTTTGTTCTTCCCATTCGTCACCGCTGACTTTGGGAGGTTTATCGGCGTAGTGGGGACCATACATTATATTCACTTTAGAGATTTGTATAGGGGTACTTAATTAATAAATTTCTAATTTCTGCTTGTCGTGGCTTTTCGAAAGTAATTTGGACTACCCACGAAGATTTCTAAACGTCACAAAACAGGCCGAAACTATCTCCGATTTACTGTTTAATCAGCCAGTATGATTCTTTGATACTCTTCTCTAGTCAAGTAGAACCCTGCAGGTGTAACATTTCGTGCCAAGGGTCGAGGTTTCTTATATTTCCTAAGACGTTTGAGAGTGAATACAGTAATCTCTTTCATCTTACGAATTTTCCCGCCAATTGGCGACGTTGAAAAGTATTGGTTATGCTCATCCTGGAACAATGATTTCATTGCTTTTGGAACCGCTACTGACAGTATCGGCAAGATAGAAGTGTTGTCCCGTTATATTTCGACATTGAATCACGATGTGTCTCCTGCTCAAACGACTCTCACGGGATCATTCCGGCGTTGACGGCATCGGAGTAAGCGATTGTTTCCGTAGCGTTATCGTGAACCACATCAACTATCGGTGCAATAAACATCATGTCGCCCTGAGGGTTCTTGACGAATAATGCTTTGCCGTCTTCAACTTTGCCAACCGTCACATTGTTGCCGAGAACTCGTGTAATCCATTCGACGTACTGCAAATCGTAGCCTGAATCGAACCCGAAAGTCATGTAGAGTTTTTTTGAGTTGATGGCGTTTTGGATGGCTGCTGGATTTATCGTGCCGAACGGTGAAGTGAAGGCCTGTTTCGCTTCCGTTAAGAGGGAGTTTGACGAGGTGGCGTTGGCCGCTGCGAAACCGACGACGCCTTTTGCGCCCGTGTAGATGCCATCGACATTCTTAGCGTCGCCAAATGTCTGCTGTATTATGTCAACGAAGTGGGATTCCGAAGTGCCAGTCACGCCGCTTGGTTGCCCTTTTGAATCTGCAGCAGGTTTTGGCCTGTACGCAATGAAAGAGGCAACTTCGCCATTGTCCAATTCTGAGATGGGGATCGCCTGTGCCTCGAAGCCTTGAGTTTCAACTTGCTTTTTGAAAGAATCTGCTTGACCGCCGGTGAGAGCCCCTCTCTCAGTGTCAACTGTCCAGCCTTTGCCTTCGAGGTCGGCAGCCTGTTGGAGAGCTTTTTGGAAACCGTTTGTCCATCCGTTAGGGTTGAATGATGGTTTTTTGGTTCGGGAGTAACTTCCCTTTGGTTTTGTTTTTCCATACATTTCAATTCACCATTGTTACTATCTGTTTGGAGCTATCAAATTCACGACTTTGTTGGGCAACCCGCTAATGCCGTAGACACCGAACACCTTGGAGTAGCCGAACTTGTTCAACTGCCCAGTAATGTTCTGTGCACTCCCTGGGTTCTCGCCTATTCCGAAGGCAACCATTCTGGTGTTAGGCTTGAGCTTTCGAATCTGGTCAATTGTTGATGCTTCGTCATCTGGACTGCCATCGGTTAAAGTCAAAGTTACGTCGGGTTTGTGTTTCCTGATGTAGTCGGCCAATCCAGCGTAAGCTTTGTCGGTAGGAGTTCCCCCTGCAGCCTCCAACGCAGAGGCACGGGCAGCGTGAACAGGTAGCCATTTGGGCTCTTCAAACTTCTTGACTTTGAGAAACTTTGGTTCTGGGTCGCCTGTTTGACCTCCAAAACTAAACAGGGCTGTTTGGCTACCGATGCCATCCAGAACTTCCATAGTGCTGACGATTGCCCTCTTGTAGCTGTCCTGCATTGTGCAGATAGAGCCGCTGAAATCCGCAACCAGAAGAATCTTCCTGCCAGCAGCACTTTGTTGAACTCTGCTGATGAAAGGCTCTTCACCTTTCGTACGAATGAACTCCTTCACGCTGAGTTTAGAACCTGACGCTCCATGTTTTGTCATAAAGCCTGTACGCCAATCTCTCAGAGCTGTGTTCATTTCCGAAATGAAACCCAGATCCCGAAACACAGACGGGTCAGTAGCCGCCACAACAGGCTCAAAGAAGGGCGTATCTTGGTCGGTCTGAACCGTTTCCGCGTTTTTAAACTCTTCATTAACGTCATCAGCTCCTTCCTTCGCACCCTCAACATCCTCCGGCGAAACTGTTTCAGCGTCTTCTTCCTCTTGTTCCTTGGCTTCCTCGGCTCGTTCTTCGTGGGCATCTTCACCTTGTTCTTCCTTGCCTCCGCCGCCTTCTTCTTGATCGCTCTCTTCCTCGCCACCTTCGCTTTCGTCTTTCCCTTCGTCGTATTCATCTTTGCCTTCTTCCTCGCCCTCTTCGCCTTCTTCGGCCTCCTCGTCTTCGTCTTTTTCCTTTTTCTTGCCTTTGCCGTTTTTTCCTTCGCTTTCCTTCTCATCTTTCTCGTCATCGTCTTTGTCTGGTTTCTTTGGTTGCTGTGGTTGTGGTTGCTGTTGATTGCCACTACTGTTGGCTTTTGGTTTCAGTTCAACAACTTTTTCGGGTTCTTCGGTGGGTTCAGAACTGTCTGGAGGCGGGGGTTGCTTATGTTTGGGTTCGCATTTTGAGCAATAGCCAGAGACAGGCGGAGTCCATTTTTCGCCTTTTTTCAGCGACTTGGCTTTCTCAACGACTTCCTCGTTTGAGAGGCCACCTTCCCATTGCATCGGGTCGGGGCTGTTCTTGACTGGAGAAGAAACTGTTGATCGTAACCGCTGAGTCCTGCGGGAATACCTTGAGTTTCTGTTGGGTCGGTACATTACTCTCTCACTCCCAGTTTCTTTGAGTAGTGGGCTCCGCAGTCGGCGCAGACTACTTCAATAGTCATCATCTCATCGAAATAGTCGTCTATACCCGCGCGAGTCTTCTCTTCGTCTCCCGGGTTCACGGTTGTGCTGTCGAAGGATTGATCCCAACTGCTTTCCCCGACTTTAGTTAGCTGAGGCGTGTAAAATTGAAGCCCCAAGTCACGAATCACTTTCATCGACAGGTTAGCCAGCACCGTGAAGATTTTGTGCCGTTCTTTCAGGTTGTCCCGTAACGGCTCTATCTTCTCAAGCTGTTTCTCGACCATCCGAGCTTCCTTGTCAATAGCCCGAAGTTCGACATGTGGAAGGTTCTCATGGCCTTTGATCCTCTTGACCAAGAAGCGTTGGAGAAACGCTTCATGCCTCATGTTGGCTATGCGGGTTCTGATTATTTTCTCTCGGGCATAATCGTTCGGTGGAAAAACGTACTCGCCCTTGGCGAAATCGTAATGTTGCTTGAGGTAAAGGTTGAAGAACTCATCAACCTTCATTCGTCTTGTGTAAGCGTATGCATTGCTGAAAAGCCTCTCTCTCTTGCTTCCTTTCCACTCTTTAACGCCCAAGTCTTCGATTCTTCGGTCTTCAATTATGTTAATCATGTCATGTGCCAAGGGTTCCATCAAAGCGTTTTCGTCGCCTGGTCTTGCAGATGGTTGTGCTCCGAAAGTATAAACTTCGTCTGGCGTGTACTTTACGTGCATCGAATTGTGAACAGAAACGAGTTCTGTAACGAATGAATTGGCGCCTTCAACCTCTATGTTGTAAACGAATCCTGTAAACGGAACTTTTTCTATCGAACGTATTCGTAACCAAGCGTATCCTCTGTTGATAAAGCATTGAGAACGGTGTTGAATTATACCTGTCGATTCTGGATTTTCCGATAGTAAATTGAATTTTTTCAGACCGTTAGCACTTATGTTCAATGCGTAGCTAAGCGATCCTTTCTTGAAGCCTCGTTGCTTCTGAACAGAAACGGATGGCACAAAACCTATCTTGAGAAGAGCCTGGAACGTGTCGAAGCAGAGTGCCTTGGAGGCTGTGCGGATATTGCCCACTTTGTAGGTTCTTCTTCTTTTGTTTGTCAGTCGGCACCCGTCGCCTTTCATGTATGAATCAAGCAAAAACACGAGTTTGCCAGCGGGCAACTTCTTAATCCATAATGGAAGTTTCTTGTTGATAGCTCGATTACCAAACCATACTTTGAACAGTTTTGCCAAGTACCAAGCGTAAAAGCCCACAACGATTTTCTTTGGATACTCATAGACCTTTCCTGACAAACCGAAGGTTTCTTTCCCGAGTCTGAGAACCTCATCAACATAGCTACGTTCGTTTCTTCCAAAGGAAAAAGCGATGCTAGCTTTTTCAGCGTGTCCCTCGGCAACGTAGAATCCACAAAACTTGAGAAGCGAAGATGTTACAGCGATTATGTTGGGGCGAGTGATAGCTTCTTGATAATTTTTTTGGTATCTTATTTGTCCGTCTGACAATGAAACATCAACAAAATCGCTTATGCAAAGGAGCATGCAATCAGAATCTTCGGACAAAGGAAACAACAGGTAATCTGAAACTGAAAGCTCCTCGGATGCAACCCATTGCATTTGTTCCTGCATCGTGACCTGCTTAATCGTATGGGGGCTTGTTCCTCCACGATTGCCTTGATGCACACGTTTGACTGCAAAGAAAGGGTGATTCGGCGTTGCCAATATGTCATGTCCCGTAGAAACTGGTCTGACCTTTATTAGATCGCCTTCATAGTAGAATTTCTTCACGTCCAATACTCGATGGTATTTGCCGTCGTGAGCAAAAACAAAGTCGCCAACATTAACTGCTGTTATATCTTTCAAGCCATCCAAGCAGGATACGTCATGGCCTTCTGGAAGGCATTCGTGCCAGCAGCCGTTTCTGTAGATGCGGTATTTGTCTCTGTCGTTCAAAGGAAGCTTGTAGGTTTCCCAATGCGGAACAGTAATGTTGAAGATTGATATCCCGTTTTGCAACTGCTGTCTGCCGACGCTGTAGCCTTTGGAATCTCTGCTTGGGGAAATCTGTATGTTGTTTTTTCCGCTTAAGAATTTGGATCTGAAAAGGGTTAGGCCTGAAATGTTGGATTGAATAGACATCGGTAGTTTTTGGTTGCCGTATTGCGTTCGGGCGGTGCTATTGTATGGCATAACTTATTCTCCTTGATGGACATTGCCTGTTCTCATTTATGGGTTGTTTCCTCTGCCTACGTCATTCAACACTTGATCCATTGCAGGGCTGAACATTTCCTCGTTTGCACTGATGTAGCCGTCTCCAATCACTTGCCAGAACGCTGTTTTGAAGTCGTAGCCTTTTCGTAGTGCGAGGGCGAAATCAATCGTTTGCCTCATGCTCGGGTGATTTGGTAACTCCTTGTTCTTCCGTAGTTTGTCAACGATCTTGACGAAATCCGCTACTTCTGAACCTATCTTGCCCGAGGTTACGCCTTTAGGAGTAACTGAGAACTCGCTAGACTTTATGCCAAGAGAGCGAAGCTGGCTTTGCAGAATGTTCAGCTCAACATTCTCTGGTGCAAACGGCAACCACAACTGTTTCGATCTGTTCAAAACTTGAACAGGCACTTTATTGACTCCATTGTAGTCGTCAGGGTTTTTCGTGAATATTATGAATAGGTCAGGATGTGCCTTGACTATTTCACCCGTCAGGTCTTGCATGTTTAACTGTCGTTTAGCATCCATCAGTTCGTCAAGACGTAGCATAACGGAAGGCGGAAACACGTTCACTTCGTCAAAGTGTAGAATGCCGCCTCGTCTTACAGCCTGAGGAATAATGCCATCTTCCCAAACATCCACAACCGTTCCGTCTTTCTGCTTCTTCATGTGTGATCTGCCCAGCAGGTCTTCCGCTGTTAAGCCATCCTGCCCAATAACCTGCCAGTACGGCAACTCTGTTTCTTCAGCGAACTTTCGAACCAGCGTTGTTTTTCCGGTGCCAGGTGGGCCTGAAATTAGCACATTAGTAGGCTTCCTATGCTGGTAAAGCCTGTTCAGACTGAAGCATTCCCGAAGAAGCGGCAAAAACCCTTTTGGCGCAGACCGTTCATTGGGGTAGTCGTAGTAGGAAATATCTTTGATTTTGCAATGTTCAGGAATTGAATTTCTATCTATGTACGGAGTAGTGATGGGGCCTTTGTCAGCCACAGGAACCATCCTTGCAGCTTTGCGGTCTGCATCCGTCAAAACGGGTGCTGGACCAAGCATACCAAAATGACCTGATGTAGCTTCTTCTTCCTCTGCGGGTACGACTGCAGGTACAGTTGCAGGTGCAGGGGGAGTCACGGAAGCTGGTGCAGCAGGAGTCACGACTGCGGCTGGTGCGAGTGCAACAGGTTGCGTCTGCGTCTGAGTCGTGTGAGTACTGGTTGTCCGAGTGGCAGTAGCAGTTGAAGTCGAAGTCGTGGAATCTTTGGAATCTTTGCGTTTCCGCAGAACACTTCCGTCAGGCACGAGCTTCATGCCTGATGGAATCTGCTTTATCTTCTTGACCACGCTTTGTGAACCGTCAATAATCTTGAGCGACCTGCCATCTGGCGTTATCACGCCTTTAACCCGTTGACCTTCAAACTTGAAGTTGTGTACGCCAGGTTTCACCTTGAGTTTCTTTGCGTAACTAAAATTTCGTATTGTCTTGTATGTTGCCATTTAATCCCTCCGTGAAAACCTTTTCTGGATGACCTTTCTGATTTGGCTTTGATGCCCAAGCGAGCACTCGTAGTAGACAAGCCTTACGAGTTCTTCCCCGTCCTCAGCTTCCTTCCAATTTTGGGTGTCGCTTATCACTTTCAGTGGAAAAGTTCCGCAGCTTTGACAGGTTGTTAAGGGTTCAAATGGAACGCTAACTCGTATAATGAAAGGTTTGCCTTTCATGTCCACCGTGACTTTGTGACCTCTCTCGCATTCGCAACGCTTGGTTAAGTCGTAGCCAGATTGGACGGTCAAGGAAGTTCCGCACTCTGGGCATATCACACCTTCAACAGCTTCTACCAACTTCGTTACCATGTTCTCACACTAAAAGAAAAATCAAAAGGAGAGGAGCCAACAGGCTAATAGCGGCCTTTGGAAAAGGGGATTATGTGGTCGAAGTGCGAGTTGTCTTTGCTTCCACATATTACGCATTTTCCTTTGTCACGTTTCCAAACCTCTGTTTTGACGGACGCTGGTCCGACTCAGCCTACATAATCTTGAAAAGGTTCCACCAGACTTTGGGGTTCGGGACCCAGCGACCCGTTCATGGTTCCAGACCAGTTTCAGACTGTGTCAAAACTTATGGCTAATTCCTAAGGGCATTTAGCATCCGAACTATTATTTGCAAGACTCTTTTACTTGTGTTCTGTTTCTTTACTTCATTTAATTTATTATCGCTCCAACTCCAAAAATGTTGATGACTCGTCTCATGTTGTAAGCAAGCATTGTAAACCCCACCTCTCCCTTAACCTTCCTAAATCACTTCAACAGTAAATAACCCTGATTGAAAGCCCGCTTGATGGTTCCAAACGGATGCTTTCCAAATTTTCGCTTCAAACCAAAGACTTGAGTCCATAAGAATCATATGGGATTAAATTTCTGAGAGCGCAAGACCAAGCGGTATCACCACTCAGGCAAGAAAAGAATCTTTTATTGCAATATCTTGAAAATATTATATTCCCAGAAAGCACAGCGGATTCTAGCAAGGCTTCGCTGGGAAATACTGCCTCGCCTACCCGAAAACCTTGCCACTGACATCCTATGGTCCTGTTACGACACGACCTTTTTGAACTGATATAGCGTCACGAGAAAGGTGACGAAGGCAAAGACCCCGATCAAAGTGTACGCCGACGCGAGGGTTACGGCTGTAAGGCTGCCACCGACTAAGTCGCGGATTACGACGGTAGCGTAACTGACAGGATTGTAGTTCGAGATGGTCTGGGCCCAAGATGGTAAGAACGCAACTGGAAACATTGCGCTACTGATGAATATCAATGGGAAGAAGATTACGCCCGACACGGCCGATATGGTTTCGGTCTTTCTCGTCCTCATGCCGACCGCGAGGAAGATCCCTGAAAGAGCAAACTCGAAGAACGCGACCGTCAAGAGTATTAGCAGAATTCCCAGTACACCAGTCGAAAAATTGACCCTCAATGCCATTGCCAACAAGATTGTGATAAGTGCTTGAATTGCCGCAATGACCATATCTGTCACTAGTCTCCCGAGTAGAATGGCTGACCTGTTGGCCTGCGTCAATAGCATCTTGGAGAGGAAGCCTGAGTTTAAGTCATTTACTATCGATACTGCGCCCAGAGGAGCGCCAATCATCGCGCCTAGCACGATGACTCCAGGCGCAAGGTAGGTCAGGTATCCTCCGGACGAGGTGGGCAGGAACTGGCTAAACTTCGTAAAAAGCTGAGAGAAGAGTAGGAGGAAAAGCAGCGGAGTCACAAGGTTGGTCCCAAGAAGTATCGGGTTACGAAAGAGCTTGGTGAAATACCTCTCGACCAGTGATATAGTATCATAAAGTATTGTCATGGTATCATCTCACATGAGGAAGGGCTCTGTCTCCCTTTTCGAAAGCTCATCTGGTCTAATTCGACGCCCAGTCTGATGCAAAAAAACGTCATCGAGTGTGGGGGTCGAAATGCTGAGAAATGATAGCTGAATGCCGTTCCTGTCAAGGTTTGTAACAATGGAAGCTATGATCTCTCCAGCGTTTCTGGCATGGGCGACGAGGCCTCTGTCGAAGTCCGCAACGTCGATGACTCCCGACACCGTTTTGAGAATCTCCTTGGCCGTAGGCCTCAGGGAGATTTCCTTCAAATCAAGAGTGATCGTATCGCCTCCCACCGAATCCTTCAACTCAGTTGGGGTACCACTTGCGATCAACTCTCCGTGGTCAATAACAGCCAGTTTACGGCAGAGCTTGTCTGCTTCTTCAAGGTACTGTGTGGTTAGGAATATTGTGAGCCCTTCTTTCTTGTTCAGTCCCTCCAGGTAGTCCCAGATCGCAGCTCGGGATTGGGTGTCGAGACCAGTGGTGGGCTCATCCAAAAAAAGGAGCTTCGGGCTATGGATCAATGCGGAGGCCAAATCCAACCTCTTTCTCATTCCACCAGAGTAACGTCCCGCAGGCTTGTTCGCCACATCCTTGAGCTGGACTAGTTTAAGCAGGTCATCGACGCGCTCCTCTAGCGCTTTACCATGCATCTGCTGCAAGCGCCCTTGGAGACGGAGGTTTTCTCTGCCAGTCAGGTCGACATCCAGACTAGTCTCTTGACTAAGGACGCCGATGCACTTGCGTATCTCAGCAGGGGATCTATCCAAGTCGAAGCCGGCAACATTGACTCTTCCTCTTGTCTTTCGGAGGAGGGTGGTTAGGACTTTGATTGTGGTACTCTTCCCGGCACCATTAGGTCCTAGGAACCCGAAGAATTCTCCTTCCTTGACTTCAAAAGAGATTCCGTTCACGGCTTTCGTGCCATCTGAATAGACTTCAACCAAACCTTCGACCGTGATCAAGAGGACTCATCTTAGGACGAACCTATGCAAACGCGGCGGGATAGGTTTTCAGCCTATCAGGATAGGCATATCCGAAAGGCGTATATTTCCCTGCATTCGTCTCTTCGTCATGCGAAGGGTCGTCGTCGAACTCTCAGCTTCCGAACTCGCAGATTTCATACATGAGCCGCGCCTTAACGAGATTGAGCTTTTCGAAGCGTTGAGCCTTCTCAAGATGACGCAGACCGAGGCGACCTTCGTCGCACGCATCAAGTTTAGGGACCCAAATACTGACATCAAACGCTACTTCAACGACCCGACCGACTTCGTTCAAGTCCTAGAGAGGGAGAAAGATGGCTCCTACATCTGTTTCATGAAGGGGAAAATCCAGGGACAATTTGCCAGGATGATGGGGGTCATCAACGGCGGCTATCTATCGAGCCCATACGAAATCAGAAATGGACGCCTCAAGATTGCGTTTCTCGGGGGCATGAGAATAGTCAAGGGCTTCCTGAGCGCCATCAGCAAGACAGGCCTGCACTACAAGGTGCTTTCCCTCACCGACGCCAGGTTCTCATCGAACTCACCTCTGAGCAAGCTTACGGGAATGCAGCAGAAGGTCATACTGCTGGCCTTCGAGCTGGGGTACTATGATCTGCCGCACCGAACAGAGTCGAGAGAGCTGGCGAAGAGGCTTAACCTGTCGGAGGCAACATTTGTTGAGCATAGAAGGAAAGCCGAACGGAAGCTGCTCTCGGAGATTCTGAAAGAGGGGGAAGCGAAACCACCGCTCTGAAGGGCGCAATCCGAATCTTGGACCATGATGAATGAGTAGTTCATTGTCAACAATGGCGGACGGAGAGGGATTTGAACCCGTTCGTCAGGGCGATAAAACCGCCAGAGCTAAATTTTTTCGCAGCCTTTTTCTCTTTTTTAAGGTTAAACCTCAGGCTCGTTCCAGTGGGCTCAAAACATTAAGGGTCTGAAACAACAAGACTCAAAACATGAATTTGAAAAAAAGAAGATGTTTATTGATGTCGAGCCCGTTCAAGTTTGCTCGGTTCTTTTTCCATTTGTACTTCGCACAAATCCTGCCGTTATTAACAAGATTCCTGCAACAAGTCCGATTACTGTGTAAAAGATGTCATCGTTAATGCTGATGGCTCCGGCTTGTTCCAGCAGCGTTGTTACAGCAACTATTACAGCTAAACAGCCAACCATGGCTCTTGTGGAATTCTTCATTAAATCACCTCCCGATAGGTTGCACTTTGTTGGATGCTATGGCTGTTGGGTAATTGTTGACAAGCCGCTTGTGATTATAGTTCCCAACGTTGGATTACCGCCATACACCAAGCTTGACCCTCCGCTCAAATCAGCGTCTAACCTGCCATTAACGTTGACGTTTCCAGTGCTGCCACCGCTCATAATTATCGTTGCAGTGTCAACTTTGAAACCAGATAACTGTAGGCCACTTCCTCCTGAACACGAAGCCGACAGACCATTAGCTTGACCTTCTACCCTAAGTGTGCTTCCACCAGATTCGCTAACAATGAGGTCATGTGCCATCACGAAACCTGAGACGTTTGCATTTGCCCCGCCAGAAAGATGAATTTCCTGAAGATCAGGCATCGTTATCTGAGCTTTCAGTGTTCCTATGTTAAATATCGATGCGAGCTGTAAACCAATTGTTAAGGTATTGCCCGTTTGGTTAACGTTGATTCTATTAATCACATTGCTATCTGCTGTTATCGATACATTGAACGAATTGCCTTGACTTATCTGTGTGTGAAATCCGCTTTGAATATTGATTATTGTGAAGTCACTGAGATTTTCTTGTTGAGTTTGCAGTTTTCCCGAATCGATTAGAATTACGCCGCTGAGTATAAGCAACCCTATTAATACAACAACTCCGCCTGTCACGATCAAAGCTTTGCTCATAATATTCATTCTTTTTCGCCTCCTTCATTTTCTATGATCTTGATATTTTCGTGAGTGCTCAAACAAACGCGGGAAGGTTCATCGACGAAGATCCAACGTTCATCAATTGGTTCAAAGACTCGCCGCAATGGTTTCGCCAGAGTTCCCAACTCGGAATCGCATTTTCTGAAACAAGATTCTTCAACATGGGTAATTATTTTGCATATTGAACACCCAACTGAAAATTTTTTGCAATTTATTTTCGCGTTTTTCGTTAACATCGTTCTATTCCTCCTTAACTCCACTTTTGCTCGACTTTATTATCAAAAAAAGAGAGAATTACTTGCTCAGGATCCCTCAGCAAGTTCGACTTCATTTTCCCAACATCTCCTCAAAGAATTTTGTTTGCCTTCGGAATTTTTCTAATCAAATAAGCCACTGCAAAACAAAGGACAATACCAATAGGGCTTACGACTGCAAATTTCAGCAACAGCGGAAGTTGAAGGCTCTGAAGGCTAAGGGCCAGAAAGACAAGAACTGGCGCTTGAATTATGTAGGCAGTGAATGAGCTGCTAGAAAGGGCTTTTGTTAATCGGTTTTGAAAGTTTAATTTTTCTCTGAACCAGACAGTTAGACCAACGGCGACGGCTACTCCGAAAAGTTGTTCCCAAAACGCGTAGGCGGCTGCTTGCCAACTAAATCCACCTGAAAACGAATTTACTCCGCCTGTTATAACGCCTGCTACGAAGATGAACGGTAGAATTGCCAAAAGTGCAATTGATATTTTTGACCAGAATTGCCCAGTTTTTTTAGGCATAGTTATGAGCCAGTTGCCTCTGAAAGCAATTAATCCAACGATGAAGAAAACGATGTACTGAGGGAAGTATCCATAACGGAAGCTAAACAATGCCGATACTGAACTAGTTGGAAAAACAAGCCTAACAGCGAAAGAAACGGCACCAAGCATCAAACCAAAGGCAAGGATAACGCTGTTTTTTGGAAATGCAATAGCTTTGGTGGGCTTTGGCTTAAAGGCTCGCCAGCCTACGTATGCCATAGAGAAAACTAGCAGGGCTAAGACAAACCAAAGGATACCGAATCCGAAGAATCCGTAGGTAGCGAAAAAGCTCAGAAATGAACCGTGATAGAATCCATTTGACAGGTCAACTGCATAATCGACAATTGGTTCGACTACTACGAGGAAGATTAGAAGTGGTATGCCTAGTCTGGTTAGTCTCTCTTTTAGGTATTGTTTTGAGCCTTTGCGGTCGTAAGATGATGGCGTAAAATAGCCGGAGAGAAGAAACAGTAGGCCCATAAAGAAAGCTTGAACTATCGCTTGGAAAAGAATATAGACGACGGCTGAGGGCATGCTCACTTGTCCCTCTTGATAATACCATGTGCCAAGAGGCGAACCATAGGTTATTGCCAAGTGAACAAGAAACACTAACGCAATAAGAAAGACACGCAGGTTATCGATGAAAAATAGACGCCGTTCAGGAGCCAGCGTTTTTTGCATTTTTTACACCTCCATTTCTTGTTTTTGACTTCTTTGAATTTCTTTTTCAATAAGGTTAATCCTAAGAACGCCATTACTTCCAACAATTTCCAAGATTATGCCTTCCGCAAATTCGGCTCTTAGAAGTTCACCGATTGTGCCTTCAATAAGGACATTTTCTTGGCCACCGTTGGTCATGGTGACGTTTTTGAGGCTAGCCTTGGATTTCAGTTCGACCGAGAAGAATCGTTCTTTGTTTATTTCTTGCATATTTTTTTCCTCGATAGACCAAATGGCCGGGAAATAGCAATTAATTTTAAGTTACATTGATGTGACATTATACACAATGATGTGACTGGCTATGGACGATCAAGAGGGCCTAGACAAGTTGTTTTTCGAGTTAGCCAGTGAAAGCAGACTGGGCATATTGTTTGAACTTCAAACGAAAAACCTCAAGATGCAGGAAGTCGCTCAAAAGCTGAGTCTTACACACACCGAGGTGTTCAGACAGCTGCAACGATTAAGCGAGGCGTTATTAATTCAGAAAAAGCCTGAGGGGACCTATGCCATTACACAAAATGGCAAATTATTATTGGAGCTTTCACGTTCTTTCGAATTTGTCTTAAGGTTTAGGCAGTCGCTTTTGTCACGTGACCTTGAGCGGATTCCTTACCAGTTTATTAATCGTTTGGGCGAGCTGTCGCAGGCTAAACTAAGCGTGGATACTAACGAAATGATCAACGACGCCGAACAGTTGATTCTAGGAGCTGAAAAATATCTTTGGGTGATCGGACAGAGGCCTCTAAGCGGCCTAAACCAAAGAGCAGACGAAGTCAGCCAAAAGGGAGTGCAGGTAAAACTGTTATTTGATGAGAATAGTCGCAAATTCTATGATAACATTCCGGAAAAGAGGAATTTTGAGAAGAGAGTAGTTCCAACTATTCCAGCAATCATGTTAATTAATGAAAAGATGGCTGGCATAAGCATCTTATCGACGGATGAGAGAGGCGACAGCATGGTATTGTATGGAAGTGACCTCAAGCTTCTAAAATGGGCTAATGATTTGTTCTTGTATTTTTGGGAACAGGGAAAACGTTGCTTTCCAGTTTGATTTCCTATTTGCGGCATAGCTCGCCTTACTTGCAAGCGTTATAAGCTCTCTCTTAAGTAGATTAATCGCCGTGCAGTCTGACCCAATTAGAGCAAGGTTCATTTGACTTGTCCTGATATTTTTATTGGTAAAATAGGGCTGGGATCACCCTTCAACTCGAATTTCGGACCTTGGAAGACTCAGACTCGTACGAGGATGAGCCCGGTAGAGACCTATACCTTTTCTGGATGGATCCATAGGGACTTATCCCTATTGAGGGTAAGCCCAGTCCTACTCACTCACGCGTGCTACTCATTTTTTGGCTTTGGTCTACAAACGAGGATTAAATAGGAAAAATAACTATGCTATGATGGGCATCCATTTGACAAACGAAGATCATTCCACTGAAAAAGATATGCAACAAGCAGAAGTTTTTGATGCATTAGGGCATCCTACACGAGTAGTTATCTTGAAGGCTTTAAGTGAAGGCCCAGCTGGTTTTGCTGAGTTAAAAAAGAAAACGGGAATCGAAAGCAGCGGGCACCTTTTGCATCACTTAAACAAGCTCAACGGCTTGGTAAAAACTGATGAGTATGGCAAATACTGTCTTTCAGATAAAGGAAGAGACGCGTTGCTGAGCGTGCAAACTGTGGAAAAGGTTGCAGATCTAAAGGCAAATAGGAAGGCTGCGAATTACCTTGAACATGCAGAAACGATCTTGAAAGGTCTCTTTGTTGCGTTTGCTGCTCTATTGGTTCTAAGTTCTGCAACAGCGTTTTACCAATTAAGAGAGATGGGTCTGTTTGAGCAGACTATTGTTCTCGGCGTTGCCTTTTTCGTGTGCTTGGGCGCCTATCTTCGAATACAAGCAGAGTATGTCTCAAAAGTCGAACCGGCAACAAACTGAAAGGTAAAAAAATGAAAATTAACTATCCGGCTAATGATAGCAGCAAAAGTCACCTATTGCATATTCCTGTTCCTTGGGTATATGTGATAGCATACTTGGTCGGAATTGTAATCCAATTTGTATATCCAATTTCCATCAGTTCAACTCTCATACTGGCAATCACGCGTATTCTCGGTGCGGCATTATTAGTGGTTGGAGTTGGCATTATAGTATGGGCTCAATTAATTTTTCATAGAGAACATACAACCACTGATCCCACCCAAACTTCTTTGAAATTGATAACCTGGGGACCTTATCGGTTTACCCGTAATCCAATGTACATAGGTCTATTCTTGGCTTTTATCGGCATAGATGGGATTTTGACGTTTGTTTGGTCTCTTATTCTCCTGCTTCCAGTATTTTACTATGTCAATTGGATAGTGATTCCAGTCGAGGAGAAGCAATTGAAGAAAACTTTTGGGAAAACCTATGAGGAATATTGCAAAAGAGTCCGTCGCTGGACATAGTCTCTAAACAACTAATGACCTGACTTTTCTTTTAATAAGTAACTTTTTTGACGTTGGATTATTTCTTCTGTCATAAGTGATCACATGAATTATTTTGAAAGCACACCATGCCAAACGATTTATAGAAATTCAGGCAACTCCTCTAGAAGCACTCAACGAAATGAATGAAGAGTACGGCATGTCAACAAATTCTAAGAATCTAAGCACAAACATGAAAACAGCTATTGCTTCACTATCAAATTTTACTTAACTTATCAAATCACCTCATTACAACAAATCAATTCTGTAGTGATTAACAGCTCAATATGCTTATTAGACGCGCCCGCCGCGTATGCTCAATCCAAATCCATCGAGGTTCGAACCAAAGATGAACCGAAAAGGAGTAAGCTACGATGTCGGACGAGTGATGGGCTTCAATTGGCGCCCAAATTTTAATCCTAAAATCGTTCGTCGCGAGCTCGAGATCATAAAGAATGATTTGCACTGTAATGCCATAAGAATCTGCGGTCTTAATATCGATCGATTAATGACTGCTTCTGAAGCCGCTTTGGAGGTAGGTTTGGAAGTTTGGCTCTCTCCTGAAATGTGGGATAAGAATCCAGAGAAGACGCTTAACTATGTTACAAAAGCTGCCGCCGCTGCAGAAACGCTGCATAAGCGCTATCCAGAGCGGTTGGTCTTCATTGTCGGTTCCGAGTTAACACTGTTCATGCAGGGCATTGTCCCAGGCAGAAACCTCACGGCACGCATAAAAAACCCCCAGTTCATGTCTCGCATCAAAGCTGGCGAGCACAACAAGCCTCTAAACGAATTCCTTGCCAAAACAAATAATTCAGTAAGAAAAGTGTTTCACGGAAAATTAACTTATGCCTCGCTTGTTTGGGAAGCAGTAGACTGGGAACTTTTCGATTTTGTAGGTGTTGACCATTATAGAATCAACCGCATAGAAGACAAATACATCGAGATGCTCAAGCCCTCATTCTCCCACAACAAGCCCGTTGTAATAACTGAGTTCGGCTATTCCACATACCACGGCGGCATCGGTTCAGAAGGCCTCTTAAGTTCATCAGGTTTAGGCGGCAACATAATCGACGATAAGTCACTGTTCCTGCATCAAATTCCGGTCTTGGGTAGATTTGTTCGACCGCACACAAAAGGTGTCCATGTTCGCGACGAGCAATGGCAAGCGCGTAAACTGATTGAAAATCTTAGCGTGCTAGATAGTGCAGGCGTTAACGGCACTTTTATAGCTGAATTCATCTCGCAAACCAAACCATACAATGATAACCCAAAATTTGACCTTGACATGGCAAGCTCCAGTCTAGTAAAATATTACGATGACGGAAAGCACGGCACAACCTACCCGGACATGACTTGGGAACCAAAAGAATCCTTCAGGGCGGTCGCAGGTTACTATGCTAAACCAGCTTAATGTTTCTTCTCGTTCTGGTTCGCCGAAGCAAAAAGGCTTTTGACGCAGACTACGTCGAAGCCTTTTTTTCTAAAAACCTTCGCCGAAACCAGCGGGTCCACAGTGGCGTGAGCGGAACAATGACCTAAATGTTAGGCATGGTCTTGATCGACAGAAGCGTGATTTGATATCTTATAACCATTCGAAGAATAGCGTTTGGGTTTATACCGTTTAGTTACGCATCTCAGCAGGCGTCTCAAAAAGTGTGTTGTGTTCAAGTCAGTTTTCACGGTTACGGGCGGTCTTTCATGTTTTTTGCCAGTAACATAAAGCACCCAGCCGAAAGCGAACACCAGGATTACGCCGGGAAATATTACAACTCTGAATATCCTGTAGGCTAAACTGGGTTTCGCCAAGTTTGTCCCCAATAGAAAAAGAGAGAATAGACGTCAGAGTCTTCTTTGTCTGCCAGAGGAACGGTGACTGTGGCGACTGTGGATGCGGTATGCAACGTAGGCCACTATCATCGTTATGATTATAAGAAGCAGAATCAGCCACCACGGGAAGTAGTGCGTGTTCTTCTGGTTCGGCGTCTGTAGTATGAGGTCAATGGTTAACTGCGTATTCTTGTTTACGATAACGTCGTTGTCGTATCTAAGGTTCTGGCTGGTTATGGGATCGTAGTAGGTTACGGTCAGATGATAAGTGCCTGCTTGGACATTGTGGAAATCACAATGCCCAATGTAATCAGTAGTTGCCGATTGCTGCCCGAACAGAACCATTGCTCCGTGAGCTGCCGTCTTGTTAGCCAACACGGTTACATCAACCGTGTAAGTGGTGTTTTCTTGTCCAATTACACCGCCTCCACCGTGAGTTGGAGTTGCCGTGGGAGTTGGCGTCGGGAGTGGTGCAAGATCGTAGAATAGCGTTACGTTGGAGTCTGAGCCGATATTAAGGTTAAAGCTAACGGGGTCAGGTATAGTTTCGTTTATTCCGTCGTGGCTGAAGATGGCATGGTCAAAATTGTAGTACATCCCTGCTAGTGCATTATTTGTGAAGTTGTCAGGGACTATGAAGTTAATTTCGCCACCAAGACTCATCGGAAACGAAACAGGTGTTCTCATGTTTCCGCCTAAAGCTTGGAAAGTCACTGAATTCGGGTTAGAGGTAATGAGAAGTTGCATGATGTTTGGGCAGAGGTCAACAATTGAGAAGCCCACGTTCGAACTGATTGTCGAAAAGTCATCGCATTTTGCGAGTTTAGTTCCGCTTCCAAGAAGCCAGAAAGCCCCGTTCCAGCCAATAGTATTGTAGTCGCCCGAATCAACCGTGGTGAATTGGCTACCATCGTAAAGTTTTGTGCCTCCGTTTCCGGAGATTAAGAAGTCAGTTCCATTCCAGCCCATGCTATCGACTGTACCTGTCCAAGACAAAGAGTTGATTGTGCCGTTGTCGAAGAATTGTTCCAAAACCCCTGAGTCTACGCTAGTGCCGAACAAGGCATATTGACCATTGTAAGCAATCGAAGTCAGCCGTGGATAGTACCCAACGAAGCCGTATGTGCCCCCACCAGGATATTGATAAACAACAGTTGCAGTCGAACCATCCCACTTGACTAGAGAAGGATGATTGCTTGATCCTGCGTTGTATTCCCCGAAAAGAATGTAATTTCCACAGTTACAAACAGCCGTGACTATGTTGCCACTATTACCGCTAAGAACCGCTGTTGTGATGTCTGTCAGGGTTGAGCCGTCATATGTGTAAACTCTGCCATAGCAGGTACTCCAGCCAAAACTCATGTACCAACCGACAATGATGAACTCATTAAGGTACTTGTGAATACCCGTGATCTGAACATTATTCAAGGTGCTTCCGCCAACTGGCGACCAATCACTTCCGTCGAACTTGTAGAGATGCGGTGTAGAAACTGCACTTGTGTACTCAGGCCAATTGGTGATTGGCTGGTCTAAGCCTACGAGGTAGTAACCGTTTCCACTTGCAATACTCGTTATGGTTAATGCGTTAGAAACGAAGATTGGCGGTGTACCACCAATTTCGCTTGTTAGGTTGAAGCCACTTGGAACTGTCAAACTCAGGCTAGTGAAAGATGTGCCAGAACCGCCGTAGCCATATACCGCCTGTGTGCTTGCAACAAGCCAGTTAGCTGTCAACTGAGCCTTTGCAGTTGGAACTTTCATTGCTGGAAGTAAGATCGAAACGATTGATAAAGCTAAGATAGCCAAGCAAACACTTGCTAAGATGTGCTTTCTCATTCCTAGATCCTCAAAAGAATAATGATGAAAAAGGATAGAGTCAAAGCTACCAGAATGAGTCGGCTTTCCGTGCCTCCCAATGTTACGTCAAGGTTCTTGCGGGAACTGTGCCTCATCAGCCAAACGTAGAAGCCCACGAATATTGACAGGTGCAAAGCCGTCACAGGAAGACTCTGGGTGACAGCCCAGAAGAAGCCTGAGATGAACAGGAAGCTTGCCACAAAGTCAGCCGACTTGTCGATCTGCCAACCGTATGGTCTGTAGAGAGGATTCTCAGGGGTATCCATTCCACGCATCTTAGCTATTTTCCCATCTATGCCATCGAAAAGGTAGTGGCTACCAACGCCCAAACAAGCTACCGGAAGAAAGAGGGGATTCGAATGTGCCTGAATGTAAGCGTAGAATGCTAACCCGCTCGAAAGCAAAGCCAAAGAAGTAGCCACGTCAGGGTGCAAGTGACGGTAGGATCGGTCAGCAATCCCGTTCAGGAAAGGCTCTTCCAAATTAGCGATCTTCGGATTGGACAAGCGTTCCCTGGCGCCACTTTTGATGTCGGCATCCATTAGGGCGTCATACTCCTCTGGAAAGACATGACAAAATGAGCCTGCAGAAATGTGCCGTAAACGCCCAACGCAAAGTAGAGGATTGTCCACACAGGCCAATACTTCGACCTCAGCACTATCGGACCAACCAGAATAAGGCAGACGGGAATCAAAGGAATGAAGTATCTTGCCCAGCCGAAAATCACGTTCAGCAACAAGCCAGCCGTCAAAATAACTGTTAGGGATGTGCCGAAGTACCGCAGGATGTCACGAAGCTTATTCTGCTTGCCAAACCACAATGCCACAGGCGTCATCGTTAGGAACAACAGTGGATACTCAACCGTGTAGAGTGACAATTTGCTGATTGGATTTAGAGATCCCAACAGGTTCTTCGAAGCCGTGTTGGCGTAGATAGACTGAGAAACCGACAGGAAACTCAACGGGTTCTTCTCAGCTACGTAGCTTGCTACACCCCAAGAGACCAAAGCTAGCACAGGCAACAAGTACCAGAGCCACCGTTTCCAAAGCCACCTGCTAGCCCTCGTTTCCGCAACCAATTTGCCCATGAAGAAGGGAGTGAAAACCCAAAGCCAATACGAAGTGAAAACGCCAATAGTTAGTGACAGGGCAGACCAGCCGTGTCGACCACGCATGTAAAAGAGAAGCATCAACAGCATCAGAAGCGTAGCGAAACTCTCATTCATCGCCAAAGACCCATACAACAATACCAGCGGATTCCAGAGAAACAAAGCCGTCACGATAATCGCCCGCTTCGAGTCAGTCAAGTCAGCCATGATCTTCCATAGTAGCCATCCAGAAAGCAAGACGCAGACTATCGAGAACAACCGCAGAAGGAACAAGTTCGCCAAAGCACTAGCAACAAGCTGGTAAGCTGGAAGGAAATTAACGCCATGAATATAGAAGACGTAGCGGAAATCCAATGCTACGTGCAGTCTGAAAGCCGAGTCATAATCGATGTTAGGGAAAAGCAAAAGCACAAGCATAACCGCGAAGGACACAAACGAAACGAAGCCCCTCAGCAGAAACGCTTTAGCTGCTTGCATCAGCCCACACTCGCCATAGTTTGATCTCCACCCTCAGTGGATTCCAGCAACTCGGCAACCCTATCCACATCACCCTGGGATCTCTTCTTAATCTCATTCTCAGACTGAGATTCCGTATGCATTACCTCAGGCGAAACTGGAGCGACGGAGACCGAACCAGCTTCATCAGCTTTAACGGTAGCAGACTCAGGCGGAGAACTAGGCGGAACTGGGGTAGGCGTACCCCTGATTCGGTTCAAGCGTAGCTTGTCCAACTCAGCCTTCTTGAGAGTTTTCTCTTTGACCAAGCTAAGTAACTGAACAAAGAGTTCAATATCATCTTTAGTGAAATGGTCAGTCGGCAGAAGCTTGTAGCTTAGGAACTTGTCGGTAATGCTGTCCATGTTGCCGAATGACTCAACATCCAAGCGCCACTTGATCGCCAAGTCTTCAAGGTCGCTGTAAACGCCAAGCTTGACCAGAAACGCCTTATACTTCTTGCCACGCGCAATCAGGTTAGCAACCCGCATCTCCAAGGCCGAAATGTTCGTATAGCTTGGAAGCGTCTGCCCTTTCATCTCCGCAAGGTCCTTCAACATAAACTCGTTCAGGCGGAAACTACCGCTGACACCGTATCTTTCCTCGCAGAGCTGACGATACTCACTCGAAAACAATGGCGAAAGATAAACAGACGTCGCAACCCCAAACTTGGGGGGCCGATGCTTTGTGCTGCCCTTGATTCCTGGTATCAAATCCTCTGGCTTCTTTCTCATCGCAGTCACTAAAAGAAAAATGCATAAAGATGATTACACTTGTATTATTGTGCATACATTTGCTTTCTCCCCTGCCAAAAACTAACTTCTACTATACTATCCGCCGGATTCTAGCTTTTTTCGCACGCGCGAATTGTGCAAACCCCCGTTTCCCTTTTTCCCTATGGACTTTTGGGTTTCCTTAGTTCCAACTAAGGAAAGTTCATCGAATTGATATGTTGTGCAAAAAAATTTTTTCGCCAGAGTTTTTCACTATAAGGAAACTTTTTGATGGAAAAAGTCCATGCTCTTCAGTGAAGTCAAAGAAACCCTGCGGTCGTGAACGGGGAACCTGACGTCCGCGAAAACCTTAAATCATTAATTCCTTTTTTGTTTTTTAGAGCTGTTTTTTGTGAAAGCCGATAATGAGATTCAAGCCTTCAAAATTTCTATAAACCAGTCAGTGCTAGATGATCTTTACAATAGGTTAAGCCACACTCGCTGGGCACGGGAAACAACACCCAACGATTGGGAATACGGTACCAACTCGAAGTATTTACACGAACTAACTGAATATTGGATTAACTCTTATGACTGGCGAAAACATGAAGCTGAACTGAACAAATTCGCTCAATACAAAACTAAGATAGACAACACTGAAATTCATTTCATCCACGAACGCAGCACACACTCAGATTCCATGCCGCTGCTATTGCTTCACGGCTGGCCAGATTCATTCTATCTTTATCATAAAATCATTCATAGTTTGACGGATTCATTCCACGTTGTCGTGCCGTCGCTGCCAGGTTTTGGTTTTTCAGATAAGGTGGCTATGTCTGGAGACGCTACGGCTGAGATTATGGCGAAACTCATGAGTAGACTAGGATACACAGGTTTTGCTGTTGCAGGAGGCGACTTAGGTGCGAACGTCGCTTCAGCCATGGCAGTCATGTTTCCTGAAAACGTTAAAGGAATCCATTTGACCCTTATCTTCAACTACCCAACCGGTCGGGAAGATTTTTCAAAACTGACCGAAGCCGAACGCAGATACGTAAGCCAAACACAACAATGGATGTTTACCCAAGGAGCGTATGTTATGATGCACAGCACGAAACCGCAATCGCTAGCTCAGGGACTAAATGACTCACCCACTGGCTTGGCGGCATGGATGCTCAGCTACATCGATACGGATGCTCAAAACCACGACGTCGAACACGCGTTTGGCAGTAGAGACGAGTTCTTGACAAACCTTATGATCTATTGGGCAACCGAAACAATTGGCTCCGCAATTCGCACCTACGCTGAAAATGCACGTTCAACCTATACTCAACCTGGCGGACCGAAATCTGCCCAGAAGAGTACAGTGCCTGCGTACATCTCACTTTTCCCTAGAGGCGTGCAAGTCCCTCGTGAGTGGGCAGAGCGCACATTGAATGTGCAGCGATTTGCGAAGATGCCACGCGGTGGTCATTTCGCGCCACTCGAAGAGCCAGAACTTTACACGCAAGAAATACGAGCAGCCTTTACCAAAATACCATCGGTCTCTAACTGACAAATTCGTTAATTCACCAAGATTTAAAAACGGATCAAGAACCTCAGCGAAAAGGTTCCCACAAATAATTGCGTCTTTAATTAGGAGAAGGTAACAGCATTCTTTGCGCGCTAGCGGTCCCTCAAATATCTGGAGCAGTAGATATAGCCTTTTTCTTAAAAAACTATCTATTAGACTCAAAATAAGAAAGGGAACAGCTATTTCGTATGAGAGAGATTTTGTCACAGCATTTCATTCTATCTAATCTCGCTTTGTCGCCAAATATAGGAAGCAAACGAGCGGAACAAATATCCAAAAGATTCCTGCTGCAAAAATGGTGGGGATGGTTATTCCGTATGCCCCAGGAGTTATCGGAAAGCTTCCTGTTGGTATTCCAATGAAACCTGTTCGATACACACTTGTTAAATATGTATCCACGAGGCTTACGAACTGCGAAGGATTAGCAAATTGCAAACCGACGGAAAGCTGATAGAAACCTACAGATCCAGTTTGTATTCCCAGCAATGATGTGAGAAGTGAAACAATTAAACCTTGAAAGAAATCGATCACTAAGAATAATCCCACACCTAACCCAATCAGTGCACCTGAAGACCTCACAAAATGCGAAAGAAACATCATTATTCCGATAAAAGCCGCAAGCTCTACTATCAAGCCTAACGTTGAAAACATCAGGATAGAAAGATTAACATATGCTTGGGAAAAGTAATTTGCAATCACATCTAACACTGCGGATGAAGCAAGGATAGATACGGATAGCCCTGTGAAGATAGAAGCATACCTGGAGAGAGACAGCCCTTTTCGTGTGACGGGTTGGGCTAGCACTGAATCAAAGACTCCCGAAATCCGGTCTTTGCCGTATAAGTTGTATGTTGCGACTATCGCCAAGAGAGGGATGAATAACCCAAAGATGTCCTCAAAGAATGATACTGCTACTTGATTATTTTGCGTGACTTTGAGCGCTGTTTCTACGCTGGGATATATCTGAGCAACTTGTATGCTAGAAGTAGATCCTGTGACGCTCGTTCTGTTTGGATATGTTAAGCCGATAACGAGGATGGTATCTGAAGCGTCAGAGACATTACCTTCAAACTGAGGAGCATGGAAAACCTCAATGTATGAACTCATCGTACCGAGAAGCTGGGAAGCATTTAGGTCCAGCGCAGGCGGAATTAAGGATTCTGCAGGCACCCCTGTGTCTTTTTCTACAAAAGCACCTTCTTGAGAAGATGAACTCCCGCTCACAAATTCGCAATAAACATGATACCCTATAGGCGGAGAGCAGTTATAATCAGCCCAGGATACAAGGATATCCCTAGATGAAGCGTTGGATCTCTCTGTGACTATTTGCGGTGTGGCCGCTTGTAGGTTTCGAGTTGCTTTAAATATGGAAACTGTTTGGCCAGGAAGAGTATCGCTTGAAAACGGTATGTAAGTACCACTTGCCAAAACATGCGAATTAGGTGAGGTCACTACTACACTTAAAGGGTAATTGTTATTTTCTGAAACAGCCATCGTAAATTGAGATGAACCGCTTGAGTTTGTGACCCCTGATACAGAGGTAACGCTTGATGAAAACGTGGGAACTGAGGCGTTTATGTCAAATTTTATTCCGCTTACTGGTTGGCCAAACTTGTCCCATGCGAATGCAGTAAAGTGATACCCGTTCGAGTCATAGTATACAAAGAGTTGACTTGTAGACCCGTTGTTTGGTTCAATACTGTTCCCTATGAAGCTTGGAAAAACAAGAAGGCTTACACTTATCATCGCGGCCATAATAATAAGGACAGTCTTGCTTGTGAGGGTTTTTTTGGTATCGTAGAGAAACGGGCTTACCATAATTATATCACCTGATCGGGAGCATTTGATTCGTTAATTAGTTTGAAGAAGTAATCCTCAAGTGGGGATTTCTCAAAGGAGAACTCTCGAATAAGAAACCCTCTAGTTACCAGTTCGGTGCTTACGACTGAGGGGTCAGCTCTAAAGCCATAGAGAGTGACATTGAATTTGCCCTCGACATCTACTCGGCCAAGAGTTCGAAGATACTGGAGAGCGTTTTCATTGAGATTTGGGATTGTCATCCGAAGAGCACCGCCACTTTGTTCTAAAGTGCTAAGCTCGCCTCGACTGATTATTTTAATAATTCTTCCTTTGTGGATGAAGACTATTTTGTCAGAGACCGTGTCAATTTCAGAAAGAATATGCGAAGAAAGTAGGACAGATTTTCCTTGATTTTTTAGATTCGCCAACAGAGAGCGGGTAAAACGTATGCCTTGTGGGTCTAACCCATTGAGTAGTTCATCGAAAAAAAAATTATTCGGATTTGGAAGGAGCGCTAGCGCAAGAGAGAAGCGCTTCTTCATTCCTTGCGAATATGCTCGAAGTTTCTTGTTTTCCTGCCCTGATAGTTCAAGCTGCTGAAAAAGCTCTGAAGCTCTTTTTTCCGCGACGTTTTTCTGAATCTGCCTAAACCCAGCGAAGTAGAGCAAGAGACTATTTGCCTTGGCGTTTTCATCAAAGTTTGGAAACTCTGATACCCAGCCAACATTCTCAGAAGCGCTCCGTTTATCTCTGACTATATCATGACCGTCAATCGCAACTGTCCCAGAGGTCGGAAGGATTATGCCGCTTGCAATTCTGATAGTTGTGGTCTTGCCTGCTCCGTTCAATCCGACGAATCCTACAATTTCCCCGTTATTAACCGTTAATGATACTTCGTTTAATGCGCAGGCTTTCCTGTTGCCGCGCCCATATTGTTTAGTCAGATTCAGAATTTCTATCATGAAAAAGATACCACCTTGTCAGGGTTAGGAAGTATTGCCCCTGTTGAGGCGTCAATAAAACTGGAACTCAAAGGCGGGTAAATCATTCCGGTTGCGTTGTTAACATTTATTTCCCAAAGGTACCTGTAAATTACTCCGTTGCTGTACACGTCTGAGTAATCTGCTGGTGGGCTTGTCACAGGTCCATTTATTACAGTAAACGTCGAAGTATTGTTGGTTTCTGTTTCTCCATTCATTAGGTAGGCGTCTATTGCCAGCCCTTGAAGCGATGTTTTGTTCCAGCCTTCATCTTCTAACGCGATTATTAAGGCATGGTACATAGGGATAGGAGGCGAAAACAAAGAGTTAACGTTTGTATTAGGGACTACTCCGAATGCTTTATTGTAAGTGGGTTCATATTGGTTTGCTGTGTTTTTGTTTACGTACAATGCAAAGGCTAATCCCGCAATTAATAAAGCAATAAGTAGTAAAGCAGCCGGTTTCAAAATCATTTTAGTGATGAAACGTCGATATTGCTTTTTCCCAGTGTTTTTTACCCTCGAGTCAGATACGTCCTCAACTGTTTGTACTGTCAGTAAGGCGTCTTTTCCTTGGTCGGAAAGGCAATATTTCCCGTATTCGTCAGTTTTTATTAGTCCGTTAAGTTTGTTTAAGTGATGTTGAAGATTTCCGCTGCTTTCGATGGCAGCTTTCTTCTTTAAATCAGCGAAGCCGAGGGCGCCTTCACTCAGAGCTTTCAGGATAACAATCCGCTTAGGATGGCCCAACGCATCAAAAACTTCCGCGCGTTGTTTTTCCATCTCAAATTCATTTCCCTCTTCCATTTTTCATCGACCTAATGCTGTCAATCCCATTAGACTATTTAATTCCTCGTTTGGAGACTTACTGCAAAAAATAAAAAGTGAAGTATAGTTTTGTGGAAACAACTTAATATCTGCGGTTGCATTTGAAAATGAGCTATTGTTTTAAAAAATTATGTTTGTCAGTTTCTCCCCAAACTTCCATTGTAAAGCTGCTAAGAGCCCAGTGCCAACCTCTCTTCTCTACGGCATTTTCTCCAAATTCTTTTTCCAAACGTTTGTTCATTCTCCGGATTCTTCTACTGACTTGATGCCTGGTAACTTTGAATTGACCGAGTTTAACAGCCAAGTCCTTAGGCAACAAGCCGAAATTTCCAGCCTCAAAAAGTAAACGTGGAATATCTTGGTCAACTTCATCTTCACAAACAACACGCTTGACAAGCGACTGTTCAAATCTTCCAAGCGACCGCTATTTTGTGAGAAACTTCAGCGACATCACAATACTAAGAATCGAAAATACTGCAGCAAAGCTGGCTAAGATGATGAAGTCTAGCGTAAGGCTTATCATTCCCGAGGAGCCAAGAAGTGCCTGTCTTGCCGCATCGCTTGCATAGCTAAGGGGGTTTACCTTGGCGATATATTGAAGCCAAACTGGCATGGAACTTGTTGGAAACAAAGAGTTGCTAGCAAACAATAAGGGAAGACTGATAAAGTTCATAACAGCTAACTGGACGTTTGGATCTGCTGAAAAAATCCCGACCATTGTGAAAAAAGCGGAAAGCCCAACAGCTAGCAATGCTTCGGCAACAAATGCCGCTACAAGTCCAATTGCCGTTATGTGGGATGTTTGGATTCCAAGGCCTATGCTGACGACAATTAGAATGGTGACCTGAGCGACTGCCTTGAACAGGTTTGAAATCGTATAGCTCATTACAATCGAACCCCGAGAAGTAGAAGTTACAAGCATTTTCTTAAGAAACCCTGATTGCCTATCAAAAACTATCCCCATCCCGCTATAAACGGATGCAAAAAGCACCACGAAACCAAGCATGCCTACAGCTAGAAATGAGAAATAATTGCTCGTAACCCCAGGAATACCGCTCAAAGGAAATGATTTTCCATAAAAGACTATCCAAATCGCGGGCTGAATTAAAGTTAAAATGAACAACAAGGGGCTTTTGTACCAATCTTGAACTTGTCTCCCAACTAACGCGCCAAATCCTTGGAATATGGTCATCTTCGGTTGAGAACTTATTTCTGCCATCCGTCTTTACCATCCAAAACTTTCCATTTTGCACCTAACCAAGATTGAGGTTTTTCCCGAAGAACTGGGGTCCTTTGCCTGATCCTTCTTCTCTAAAAGCTTCTCCGGTTAACTCAAGATATACTTCACTCAGAGAAGGCTTGTTTACAAGAATCTTTGTAACGTAGTATCCTTTTGATCTGACGGCGTCAATTATTGAGAGAGCCGCTTCATCGCCATTCTCAGCTTTGATTCTGTAAAGAGAAGCTTCTTTGGTTACGCTTTTTATCATTGGTATCTTCGTTATGATTTCTGAGAGGTCTTCATTTTCGCCTTTGACGCCGAGTTCGATTATGTCGCCGCCAAGTTTGGACTTTAGCTCTGCAGGTGAACCGACAGTTATGATGTGCCCATGATCTATAATCGCGATCTTGTCACAAAGACTGTCCGCCTCTTCCATGTAATGAGTTGTCAAAAATAAAGTCATTAAATTCTCTTCCTTGAGTTTTTTAACGTATTTCCAGATTGCGCTTCTGGTTTGAACATCCAAACCTAAGGTTGGTTCGTCAAGAAATAACACTCTTGGTCGGTTGATTAGACCACAGGCAATCTCCAGTCTCCTTCGCATGCCGCCTGAATAGTTTTCCACCTTCCGATTAGTAACATCTGAAAGCTCGACAAGCTCCAAGAGTTCTCTTGCCCTTTTTTGAGATAGATCTATAGGGACTCCTTGGAGTCGAGCAGTAAGGATCAGATTCTCGTAAGCAGTTAGATGTTTGTCTGTTGTGTTATCTTGTTGGACCACTCCTATCCTTCTTCTGACTTCCGAACTGTTCTTTCGTATGTCGTATCCTGCCACTTTTGCTGAGCCTGAGGTTGGTGAAAGAAGGGTCGTCAAAATGCTTATTGTGGTGGTTTTTCCTGCACCGTTTGGACCAAGAAAACCAAATATTTCCCCTTCATAAACTTGAAGAGAAATATTGTCGACCGCTATGAAATCAGGCTTGTATACCTTGGAAAGATTTACTATATCGACAATAGGCTGGCTCTTATGCACCGCCGTTTGTTGGTTACTATGTTTTTGAGTTGTGTTACTTCCACTTGACATAAACTTATCACGTCTTCAGATAGGTAAAGTTTATCTCCGCACAGGTGGTCTATTTCTGCCGGATTTGGAATCGTTATGAGACTATTTACGGTTGATTTTCCCCAAGAAACAATGCCTCCGGGTGTGATTCCAGAGAAGTTGTTAAAATTAGGTACTTCAATCAAGTTTATTCGGCTTGATTTCAACGGTTTTCTATTTTCAGGCCACCTTCAGGAGAGTGCAGTAAGAGATACTATCAGTTTTCTCAAGAAGCATTATCGGCAAGTACAAAAAGGTAAGGTAAAGGTCACGCATGAAGGTCAGGGAATTATACTTGTGAGCGGGGGCTGGAGTAAAGATGGGCAGTTTTTGTGGAATGACGATAAAGGGTATCTTTTGCGGGAAAAAGAATTCGCTGAGCTAATGGGTATTTATCAAAGTAGAGCTTGCTTTCTTAGGTCTCCCGAAATTGTAGGCAATTGTCTTCGCTTTGTATTAGTTGGTGAGACTGATACGCTAAAGACGTTTGAAAATATGCTTTGTAAAGTAAGCTTGCCTTATCATGTCAGGAAAATTTCTGGCTTCGTAAAGAGCGTGGACTCAGCCTTTGACCGATTAACTACTCAACAAATGAGAATTCTAAGGCTTGCTTACTCTGAAGGGTATTATGATGTTCCCCGCAAGATTAGTACAGAAGAGCTCGCAAAACTGCTCAAAATGGAAAAGGGAAACGTCGGAGAACATCTGAGAAGAGCAGAGAAAAACATTATGGATTTTCTAATGATGACTTGAAAAACTGGCGGAAGCGATAGCTCAAAGGCTATTCTGAATTACCCCCCTTCACCCAAATGTTGCGGAGCGCGGCTTTCTATTATGGCACATAAACCAGCCGCATGAAACCCTAAACTCATAAATGAGGACTAATAGGGAGAGCAATTTGTTTTTGGATTCGAGCCTGAAGCAGACTGTGTGAAAAGTCTCTTTCTATGATAGCTATTTACCGTTAAGCTTAAAGCTAGCTTTATGACAACTGAAAAGTCATGAGCGAACATGTAAACGGAACCCACAGAGACCAAACAGTACTGTTCCCAGACACCATCGACAAGTACGTTGAAAAAGAAAACCCAGTCAGGTTCATCGACGCCTTTGTAGAAAGCCTCAACATGGAGAAATTAGGCTTCAAACACTCAATCCCAGCTGAAACTGGAAGACCATCCTACAATCCTTCAGACCTTCTCAAACTCTACATTTACGGTTACCTCAACCAAGTAAGATCAAGCAGAAAACTCGAGAAAGAGTGCCACCGCAACATTGAAGTCATGTGGCTTCTCAAGAGGCTTGCTCCAGACTTCAAAACCATCGCAGACTTCAGAAAAGACAACGTAGACTGCATAAAAGGCGTATTCAAATCCCCCCGACCATTGATCTCGTTCGCGTTGAAGGAGTTGACTGCCACCGAAGATGCAAGAATCGGCGCGCTCGTGAAGAAAGCGGTGAGCTGAGGACCGAGCTCGCCATTGGGCCCAAGAAGGGGGGCCCAGTGACGATTTCTTCCGAAATAACCATGACAAGGTGGCTACTCAAATAGTCCGTTTGTCTTTGCCCAAGCCTTAGCAATATCTTTCAGTTCTTTCCTGCGGAACTCGGGCGGAGTAACCCAAGCCTCGGCCATCAGAACATAGGTTTTTCGCCAGCCTTCATGCGTCTTGCTGACGTACACCTTCTCCTGCTCAGGAACATCATGCCCCATCCAGAAAGCCGTGTAGATAGGATCAGCCTTGTGGTTGCGGAGGTGAGTGTTGCAGCCAGCCCTTAGTGTATGGGGGGAATAGGGATTCCTGAACTCGAAAGAGGCGATGCCAGCGTAGCTCAAAGCTCTGCTGTGGAAGTAGGCATCGATTGCCTGCTTCGTGACTGGCCATAGACGGTCATCAGGATTTACGCTGCTGCGGCTCTCTAGCCAGATCCGTAGATAGTTTGTTGCCCATTCGCCTAGGAAAGTTAGGTAGGGAACTTTGGTTTTGTAGCGTGCCATGTCAAGAAGGAGAGGAACGATTCCTGCCTCGAACTCGGCTTGAATGTCGGAGTAGTGGAGGCAACCAAGAGTGCTAATGTCGCATCCGCTCTGGAAATAGGCTGTGGCAAGCGACTGGTAAAGGGGCGAATCGAAAGACTCGACAAACTTGGCGACTTCATCGAGTTCCCAAGAGTGCTTCTTAGTTGCGACAAGTGCGGGCGGCATCCCTGTGAAGCGAGCTGAGAATGGAATCCGCAGGTACTGGCCTAAGCTTTGGAGAACGCCCACGTACGTCCTGACAGTTTTGTTCTGATATTTCGGCGTGAGCCAGGCCACGAAAGCAGCTATGGTGTTCGTGTCCACGCGCTTCTGGTCTAGTGGATGAAGTTTGCTGTCCTCGTACACACGCCTGTAGAAGTCGATGATTGAACCCTGAGAGCCGTAGAACTCTCGGAACTGAATCAGGGCAGCCTCGGAAACGGCTTTGGTTGAAGGCTTCAACTTGCTCAGGTACTCTTGAATTCTACTGTCAAATGACGCCCTTGTTGCAGTACTCAATAAACTCTCACTTCTTCAGTCGCCTTGCGAGTCTCACCGCTTCCACAGTTGACATGGAACGAAAATCGTTGTTCTTCGCTGGGTTCGGCTCTGGCTTACTCCAATTAGGAGCAGGCTGATTCGGAAAATCCGTTGACCGCGAAACCTGCCACCGCTGCGACTGAAAGACCTGATCCCAATCCTTTAAGTCTTGACCGTACTTCGCCCGCACACCATCATCAATCTTCTTCTGAGTTTCAGGCCGGATCGTACGCTGGGCAAAAACGTGCGAGTTGCCCCCGCAGAGAATTTCGCCTGTGCTAGAATCCATGTTCAGGTCTTCGAAAGGCATCAAAAGAGGCTCGACTTTATCCAACGCAGGGCCGTCAGTCCAATAAACATCCACCGACTCACCCATCGAGTACCGCTTAGTCTTCACACGAAAATCTAATCCTGGAAACTTTTCAGCAAGACGTTGCCGAATCAGCTTCGCCTTGACCGTAGCATTCTGCTTCTCCAGCGACCTCGAAGCGTCGTAACCCTGCAAACCTTTCAGGGAATACTTTTCAGCAGGCATCAAGGAAACCTGATTTTTTGGAGTAACTCTCAAGGGGTTCGCTTGTCCTTGTTTCTTTTTGGGAAAACGGCTTTTGGGCTTCGCCTTTTTCTGATAAACCATTTCGGTCTGCGCCTAATAGAAAAATGGCATTGCTACTTTCGGGTCTTGAACAACAGAACGGCAACTACGCGCCAATAGAAAAATAAGGAGTTGGCGATGGCTATCGTTTTCTTCTGAGAAGCACCATCGTAGCCAACACGGCTATGACTGCTACAGCCATTCCACCGACAATCTCAACCGTGGACAACTTCGTGGGTGCAACAATTGGAACAGGCGAAGAGGACTGATTAGGCGTAGCGTTTGGATTCGTGAAGGGATTGCTGTCGCCACCGTTTCCACCGTGATGAGATGGCGAACCAGAGGGAGTCGGAGTTGGAGATGGGGATAACGATTCTTGAGTGTTATAGACTGATAATGTGATGTAGCCTGATACGGCTGTATCTGGTTCCCCAGCTCTAATTTGAACGCTTAGAGGCGTGGATTGGTCAAAGCTCGTGGTTGTGGTATTTACAGTAGTTGTGTGGTCTATCAGGGTATTATTGTAGTAGATAGATGACATTGTGCCATTCGTGATTAAGGTAACAATCTCGTTCCCGCTCGTGCAAGTTGGAAGATGCGAGTTGTCGTATTCTTCTGCATCGTTCTGAGCAACCCATCCATTAAAGTTGCCCGCTGCATAAACGCTGACGGAGCTACCGTATGCGTAGTAGCCAGTTCCCGCAAGGTACAAACCGTAATATTGCCCATCACCTATGTTGGCATCGTTCCAAACCATGTTTGTGCAGTCTACGGTGACTGACATTACGTTGCTGTATGTGTTTGCTAAGGGAAAACTGATTACTGATAATTCAGTTGAATTGCCATTCCAATTCGCAGCGTCTATGGTAAAAACTTCTGGGTTCGTTGGGTTCGGAGTCGGAGTAGGCGTTGGGGTTGGCGTCGGGGTAGGCGTTGGTGTTGGAGTCGGAGTTGGAGGATTAACGTAGTCTATTTTTATGTGAAGCGTTCCTGATGATAGCTGATTTCCGTTAGTTGGATTAAAAATAATCTGTGTGACTGGATTTCCATCGTTGATGTGAGCGCAACTTGTCGTAGTAGCCATCTCGTAGCCGTTGTCCAGATTCTCAACATAGACTGAACCTGAACCTAAAAAACGCATTGTATAATTAACATCCAAAGGAGAATAATTGAAAATGCTTTCGCCAGTATTGAAAGCGTCGCTGAAATAGACTGTTCCGCTGTTCACGTCAAGCATGAACCCGTATAGATCGTTTGCATCCGCGAAGTAAATTATGGTGTCGTAGCCAGAACTGTCGAAGTGAGCATCTGTCAAATCGATGGTTATCAGAAAATTGCCGTACCCCAAATCAAGAGAGTAATGGTCTACGGTTCGAGAACTCAAATCAACATTAACGGTTTGAGATGTTGTGGCTGCTACTGAGGGCAGTTTCAGAAAGAAAGGTGTCGCTACTAGGCAGACCAGAAGAATCAATGCGAACGTTTTCTTGTTCAATCTAACACAACCTTAATAGAAAAATGTTTTAGCGTCTTCTGCGCGACGCGAGGAACATCCATGACGCCACAGACAACGCGATAAGCAGAATCACGGCAAATACTTCGATGGCAGTTATCTTCGTTGCATTGGTTACGGGTAATACAGGTGAACCCGAGGAAGGATTCGGTGAATGTGAAGGCGTGGAACTCGGTGTTGATGTAGGCGCATAAGTTGGCTGTGAACCACCGCCACCGTGAGAGGAGTGCGAAGTCGGAGTCGGAGTTGGCGAAGGCGTAGGGGCTATTACTGAATTGTATATTGACACGGTTGCACCAGAACCGCTTACTGGTGGAGAGATGTCGGGAGCTAACATTTCAAAACCTGTAGTTTCGATTTTCGTTATGACAGATGAACTCATCGTGTCAGTACCCACTAAAGTTGACCCAAAATAAACGTCAAGTTGTGAACCATCGCCAGTCAAAGTTACAGTATCATTGTGAGTAACGGGGTTAGCAAGATACAAACCTCCATTGACTACAAGCGTACCAACATTGTTTCTGAATTGAGTCAAATTGCCAGTAGCAGTTATTATGTCGCTGTGGTAAGCATTCACAACGTCAAATTCAACTGTAAACACATCGGCTGTTCCCTCAAACCAGAGGCGGTAGCATTGCCCCCACCCAGAATTCACAGCAGAAGCATTCGGCATATTCTGGAAGTGAACAGCTATCGTAAAGGGGTTTGATGTGTCTATTGACGAAGACAAAGATTGGTCAACAATGAAATAGTTGCCTTCGTTGAAGTCGCTATATGTAGTAGAGTATGTTGGAGTCGGAATTGGTGTAGGCGTGGGAGTGGGCGTAGGCGTTGGTGTTGGAGTTGGTGTCGGGGTTGGCGAGGATGATGACGTAGGGGTAGGCGTTGGGGTTGGAGTTGGAGTTGGAGTCGGTGTCGGGGTGGGCGTAGGTGTCGGGGTTGGAGTGGGAGTTGGCGTGTTTGCGGTGAAGGTCAGCGAGCATGATTCGCCAGAGTGGACTCCTCCGCTGTATGCCGTGCAAACTAGAACTTGGTCGACTCCCAAGACGGTGTACGTCTGGGACTGCGGAGAGCCTTCGGTGTCACTTTGGCATTCTAGCAAGCCTGTTCCAGAGTCATAGTTGAGGGTAACATGACTGGTGTAGGAGCCTGAAAACAGGCTGCTGTAGCCTGTTGTGAGGATTTGATACGTGTTTCCCGTTCCAGATGGAATTAAAAAGACGATGAAACCGTGTAGACCGCCTCCATCTTGCAGAAAGCCGAACTCTAAAGAGTCATAGGTCGGCTGATTTAAGATTATGTTACCTGAGCTGATGACTAAAGTGAAAGCGTCGGACAGGCTGTAGCTTACCGTGGTGCTGGCGTTAATCTGTGCGCTGGTGAACGTCGTCGTTGTTGACGCTTTAACGGCTGTCAAAAACGCTGATGCCATGAGCAGGCATAACAGAAGGGTAACTGCGAGTCTTTTCAGTTTCATGTAATTCTACACCAATAGAAAAAAGGAAATTGATGCACTCATAAGAAAATGGGATTGTTAGTGAGTACGCCTGTAATTCAAGTAGACGATAATCACGATGACTATGCCGAGGAAAGGCAAAAACCAATACGGATTACTTTCGGTTCTATTTGGGCTGGGTTGAGGAGTGGATTGCGTATTCGGTGTTGAAGATGGATTCGTGAATGGGTCAGCTTGGCTGCCACCACCATGATGAGAAGTTGGAGAAGGCGTCGGCTGTGTTGAAATTTCGTTGATTTGAACTTAGTTCTCCAGTTGCCATGTAATTGTTTCCATTCATAGCAAAACTTTGCAAAGAACACCAGCTTCCTGTATTGGAGTCCCAAACATCAACTCCTTTAGCAAAAACCGACAAATTACCATCAACCACAGTAACAGTCAAATTAAAAGGATTGCTGTAGTCACCGCTGACTACTGGCTACGATGCAAGTTTAAGTCCAGGTTTGTCCAATTAAAAATCGGGGTAGCATGAACAACCTGAGTAAGGAAAGGAGTGGCGACCAGACACGCCAAGATGATTAACGCACCCATTTTCTTCTGCATATTCGCACCTAAAAGAAAAATCGCCACCGGAAATAGTTCATGTTTGCAGGAACAGGCAAAGAAGCTTGGCTGGTCTGCGTCAATAATGCAGATGAAATTACCCACGCTTGTGCAATTATCATTTTTCTCTTGTAGTGATTTGATTGCCTCCGAATTATCGCAAGGGTTCTCAGCAGCAGTACGTTGTTAAGCAGAAGTTGAAGCAGAAGGTCAAGTCGAAGGTTCAGCAGAAACTCAAGAAGTCGCCTGTCAAGCAGAAGCTTAAGGGTAAGGTTCTTGTTCCTCCAAAGGTTGTTCCGGCAGCCACGGAGCCTACCGAGAGGCTGTTCGCTGGCTACAGAGCGAAGCTGACTTACCAGAATGGCGGGTTGAACGTGTCGGCTGACGTGCGTTACGAGACCGAGAAGACCGATCCGCTTGTCAAGGTCGTGAATGTTGACAAGAACCTGAACCAAGTCACGCGGACCTTCGAAGGTCCCGCTAAACGTGAAGTTTACCGCAACCAGAACGGTGATGAAGTCCCCAAAGCCGAAGTTGGACAGGCTCAGGTTATGCCTGACGGATCTTTAAAGCCAGTTAAGCTCGAGAAAACCAAAGACATCAAGGTTGAACCTGTTGATGCTAGGATCGCTAACGACTTTCTCCCTTACAGCTTCCTTGAAGTCTGGGGAGATGGCGAGTCTGACGATGATGATCTGCGGAAGATGAGTGTCGACCTGATGAAGAACGGAAAAGTAGGTGCGGTGAAAGAGTTCAGTCACGGCTATGGTAAAATGTACGTGGGCTTCCTCAAACCTATAATGAATGATGACGGAACGAAGTTCGGTGTCGAAGTGATGCTTGCCGAGAACAAGCGGTGCAGACGCAGATGGATGCTTGCCGAGAAAAGCCCGAACGCACCTGCAAACAAGGCGTCAGCTCCGACTGTGCCGAGTTTCTGGTGAACGTAGCGGATTATAGCGAATAGCTATTTTTCTATTGGTGAGTAATGTGGGCTATGGTCAGCAGGGAAAAGGCAACTACTCTCACAAGAGGAAACCGACTTTTCAGGCACGTATAAACGGGAAGACACGAAATCTCAGGGTTGTAAGCAACGAGAAATATGACAAACTTTTCGATGTTGACGAGAAAACTGTTATTGCGACTCGCAGCAAACTCACGGGTAAAGAAACAGGTTGGGGTGACGCTTTGCCTTTCCTTCCGAAGGAGAATGTGCCAAAGGATTGGAACAAGAACCTTTCAGAGATGGTGAAGGAGATCAAAGATTCAAAAGACCTCAGCCCGCAGACGAAAGATCTCATCAGGAAAACTTTCAGGCGAGTCGTTGGCTACGACCTGTTTGATTAGCTAAGGCAAGGGGGAGCTGCCCGATGGCGGAATCTGAGGATAAAAAGGGGATTGTCGAAAAATACCTCAAGGAACATTCAGGTGCCACAGAAGACCAAATTGCCAAGGACACGCATCTACACATAATCGATGTTCTAAGCGTCCTCTACAGCATGGAAGCAACAGGGGAAGCAACAAGCACACCAGCCTAACGATTATCAGTTTGATGACAAATTTCCTCTTTTTTCTACATTCGTGTCACCAGTAGAAGTGTTCCACAATTGCATTCTTCTATTGGTGACAATGGGAATTGAAAGTTCAGAGCAGGCGGGTTAAAGCGGAGATTTTCCTTCTGTTGATAGCTGTTATTACCGTTTCCGAGTATTTTCTCTCGCCTGTTGCAATCGTGCTGGCTGTCCTCGCGGTTGGTTTTGCATGGCTTTTTCTTCCGTTTCGTTACTCTTTCACTCTAGCTTTGGTTGATGCTGTATTTGCTTTCTTTTTTTCGCTATCCTTTGCTAATATGCTTATCTTGGCTGGCGAAATCACGTTTGGCGGTTATGTTGCAGGAGTCTTCGTTTTGGTGGCTTCGTTTCTGCTGTACTTCTCGGTAGTTATGGCAATTGGGTGTGTAGTAGGTATTCTCCTGCAGAAAATTTGGGTTCGGAAAGCTTTCAGAAAGCAGACGCAGATCACACATGAACGAGTTCAAAAGAAGCTTTCAGTGTCAAAGGTGGTGAACGCATGACAGCCGAAGCGGAAGTTCTCAATAAGGTTCTTGACACCCTTCAAATGTTGAACAAAAAGTTTGATCAGTTTATTCTGCATAAATCTCCGGTGGGCGCGGGATGTTTGGATGCTACATCTATTCTGAATCTGCCTGATCATCTGCGTAAGTCAGCGCTTATTGTTTTGACGAATGGCCGAGTAACGGCTATGGATGTTGCTGCAGAGACCAAGAGATGTCGAGCTGTTGAGAGTGGTTACTTGAACACATTGGTTACTATGGGCTATCTCAAGAAGGAAAGAGGCAGTAGAATAGTGTACTTCTTTGTTAACCAAGATGACTAACAAAAGATGTTAATCTTTTTTTCTTTTTTATTGCAATGCAGTCTGGGCAGTCAAGAGATTCGCTTTCATGCATTGGGTAAGTTACGTATAAGCCATGTTCAGGGCATTTTACTACGTACAAGGGTACGTAATCTTTGAGTTTAATCCAGCGCAGGAAAGCTTGGTTGCAAAATAAAAGCTGAAATCGTTGCCAGATCGTAAGTTTGTTTGGAACAGAGAACTGAAACAACCTACTTCACTAATAGAAAAATGAAGAACTATGGAACTGGAACTGTTAGTTGCGTTGGGTACTGATAGTTTTTGCTTTCAGCTATTTGGCCGAGGTCAGCGCCGTACACATTGAAGCTGTGTAGGTATGGAGCTTCGGGTACGGTGTAGTTGAAGGAACTCATATTTCCGTTGGGTGTGACGATTGTTATGTTCAATTCTACTTCTGAGCCGTAGGCGGTTGCTGTGGTGTAGTTTGGTTCTTGAGTGTTGATTGGAACTACTTCAAGCATCGATCCTGTTTTTGCGTCTGAAAGAACCGCTCTGTCACCGTTGTTCAGGCAGTTAGCTAGATTCAACTGGTAGCTTCCAGATTCGAGAACTGCTTTGCTACTTGCCGGCAAATACCATGAAACTCCGAAACCAATAATCCCGAGTACCAGAACAGTCACCAAAATCTTGAGGCGATTCTTTTGATTAGAAGTCATATGATGGTGCTTCTTCGGTTGGTGCTGCTTCTTTATTTTGTTCACTCCTGTCATGCAACAAGCATCAATAGAAAAATGTGAAAGTAAGTTGTCCATTTCTTAGCGATTTCTTTCCTGAAAAGGACCTGGTTAGCCTTCGCCTTTTTCTTTTAGGGTGTTGAAATGTACGATCAAAAAGGGCTCGACCACGCCGAACACTTTATCGTGTCATCCGTGCAGGGGCTTCCCGGGAAACTTGTTAACCTGATCGCTTCAACCTCAAGGTAGAAAACATGTATCGAAAACTGATAAGAAAGACCACTTATGCACGGCTGGCAAACCGCGGGTACAATCCCAGCATGTGGACCAACGGTTTCCAAAGTGCAATCCAAAAGGCAGACGCACTTGCAAAGAAAGGCTGGGTAGTGGACACTGACCAGGGAGCATTAACCACTAAACAGGCAGAAGTCATGGTCAAAGAAGCCGAGAGAAAAGGATTCGAAACCCAGTTGATCAACATAGCCCAGATGGACGGCGGCGTCGCCCAGTTCGTAGCCACGAAACCAAAACCGGCCGTTCCAACTTCTAGCACTCCAACCGCCGCGACCCAAGCGGGATCTCTTACAGCGGAGCAGGTAGAAGGAAGCTTCCTGCGCGAATTCTGGAGCCCACCTGAACAACCGACCGAGACGGATAACGGTTACACTTTGAACCCGGCCACAACCATGGGCTTCGCCCGGCGAGACGCAGACCCAAAGTCAGCTAAAGACCTAGTTGCGAAAGGTCGACGGTTGCTACAAGACCCTAAGGCTGCTATACGCGGAGAATTTGACCGCGAAGCAGTTGTAGCCATTTATAACGCTTACAAGAAAATGGGCAAGAAATCCGTGTCTTTCGGTCCAGCCGGCCAGGAAACCGCTGCAGATGCCAAAAATATCCATAAAGGCATTCGGGCACTTCAGGGCGGACGTGAAGACACAAAAATCAGAATCGCAAGCGAAGGCAAAGACGGCGCTGTCTACCTCGCCAACCCAGAAGGCGATATGGCAATCCTTGCGCCGATAGTGAGCGACGACCCCGGCACGAAGGACCCGAACACGATCAGCTACAATGAAGCAATAGCAGCCGTCAGGAAACCGTAATTGTAACTCGCAGTCCGCCGCGCATCATGGCTCTCAATCTTGCTTTTTCTCTTGAGAGACTCAACATGTACGGAAAAAAACCCGGTCCGGGCTATTCTTTGAAAAGACGTTCCAAGAAACATTCAGTTAAACCAATCCGCAACTATATCCCCCAAGCTCCAACAGCCAAGGCTTTCATGCCAAAAAGCGTCAAGTCTACTGAACATAAAATCTTTGAAGTTTTCGGTTTAAAGCCTGCAGGACAATGGAGCAGTGATTTCCTCAATAGCGAAACAGGTCGACAGCTTGTGGAAAGCCACTGGACCAAAGTTCAGCATATTCTTATGGCTGCGGCCAAGGAATCAAAGTTGCCTAGGAGCAAAAAAGAAGTTGAGGAGCTCCTTAAAAAAACAATGCAGCTCCCAGAACAAAAGTTTCTCATGCTCTATGAAGCCTCGCTTCAGGGGCCGCTCACGCATGAAGCCTTCCGGGAGTACATGGAGCTCTTCAAGAAATTCTGGCCCCAAGCTTACAAAGGCGTCTTTGGCTACAGAACACCTGGACAAATCACCAGCGCCTGTGTCAAACAGGAGGCAAAACTCAAGTGAGTTACAAGCAAAGGCGCCGTTTACGCTCAAATGCTCACCAGTTACGCCTTCCTGGAAAGAAACCTAAGGATCCTAAGTTCCAGGGTGAATGCCGCTTCTGCGGCAACCTGCAGGGTTACGGCACTGAGGGATCCATGGCATGTATGGTTCCTGACCGAGATAAGAAACCCGACAAGAGCTGTTACACTCCAAGTGATGGAATGTGACATTCCCATAACCGAATAAAGAGCATGGGCTTTCTTGCTAACTTTCTGGTAATCATAAAATGTTGGCGTCAGCGTCGGGTTTTAACGTAACTTCAGACGGCTTCTTGTCTGGTCTTTCCCTGAGGAAATCGGGCATGCGCAACAGGCCGTTTTCGGTGCGGTTTAGGTATTTGACCTCGATAACCATCTTCGGAGAACACCATTGCTGAACTTCGCCTGCAACGTCAGAGGGAACACCCACCAAGGGGCTTTTCAAAACATTCGTAGCGTTCAACTTCTTTAACATCTGTTGGGCCTCGAAGCCTTTCAGGCCGGCGGCCTTGCCGATGTAGTGAAGTTTCCCGTCTTTGCCCTTCTGCGCGATGATTAAAGAACCGAAGGTTGAGCTGTTCTTGCCGTTGCCTCTTATGCATCCACAAACGATAGCTTCGTCACTCTTCCAATTCTTGACCTTCAACCATTCAGGAGTCCGTTCGCCCTGCCTGTACGGGGAATCGGCTTCCTTCTCGACAACGCCTTCGAACTTGCGTTTCTCCAGCTCTTGGAAGTGCTGTTCCTTCTGCTTGACGTTCTTCACCGTCTTTGGCACCATTAGGTACTTCGTGTCCTTAGGGATGATGTTGCGGAGAATCTCGTCCCGGTCATCAAAGCCTAGATGCTCAACAGAGTCGTTATCAACGTACAGAACATCGAATATTACGAGTTTCGCCTCGACGCCCATCTCGTCAATCTTGGCCTGAGTAGCCAAAGCGGTCAACGGAACATCACGGTCAGTTCCCTTCTTGAAGAACGTGAACTCAGCATCTAAGATGCACCGATCCACGGGCAACTTGCGAACTGCCTCTACAAGTTCAGGATGATTCCTGCCATAATCATTCACCCACTTACGACTACCAATCAATGATACATCATCAAAATCCTTGATCACGGCCGTGCGAGTCCCGTCAAATTTTCTCTGTTGACGTTTCGTGGGTGCTTTCACATCTGCACGTGTACCGTCTTGACACAGCATGGGCTTGATAGGTTGGGTGTATTGGATAGGGATGGGTGGCTTCTTTCTTCGGTTTTGCTTATATGACGGTTGTTGTTGCTTGCGGTACAAGGCGGTCTCCGTTAGAAGAATGTTTTTTCAATTCTTGAGTACCTGATCGCACCTGAAAGAAAAAGAGATTACCGCAGGTCTTCTCCGCAACCATCACAAATTACGGTCTGCGGAACATTCGTTCCATGAGAATAATTGTACGTAGCCGTCTTGCTACCGCACTTGTGCCTACGCGTCAATTCGACCCGTTGATAGTCGCCTCTGCGAGGATAAACCGATGGTTTTCTTGACTTTTTGCCGTAGCCCATTCAAAGCACCCTAATAGAAAAAACGTTTCTTAACTCTCAGGCCTAAGTCTTACATAATGGACTTGGACTTAGATTTCGCATTGCTGAAAGCCACTATCAGGAAGCCGACGCCTGCGCAGACGGTTATAGGCCAGAAAATAAACAGCAGGTACATCAGGTTCGGTATCGGAATGATGACTATCCAGTTCAGGAACGGAATCGTCACTGGAATCCTGAAGAATGGAATACTGATCAGCCAAGTCAAGAAGAACATCAGAATCGCAGGAAGGATGTACCTTAGCCTCAAGTCTCGTGCCTCAAAAGAGAAATGAGATTTAATGTTTCTTGCGTCGCTTACGGTTTTCTTCTGCTATTAGTTTGACCGATTGAAACCATCAAGCCACCGCACAACATAAACGCTACCCCGATCACAACGACAGCCCAAGACCGCACCGTTGTATATGGAGCTGGAGAAGGAGATGTGAACGGATTGTATGGAGCTGGCGAAGCGGTAGGTGTTGTATTTGGATTGTAAGTTGGAGTCGGAGTTGGCGATTGATTCGGCTCTAATGTTGGAGTTGGCGTTGGATTCGGGTTGTATGTAGGCGATGAAGTTTGCCCAGGTTGAGTCGGAGTTGGCGTTGCACCTATCTGGACAAAGTAAGCGTTGATGGCGAAACCAGATGCTACGTTTGTTGTGAACGGATTTGTTGTTGTGCTACCTGATGAGGTGCCTGAAATGTAGAAGTGGTCAAACTGGTATCCTTGTGCTGGATTTGCGGTTACGCTGAGTGCATCGTTCGCAGCGAAAGTGTATGTGCCTGCACCGCCCTGAGCAGAAGTAGTCGAATCGTACCATGAAAGAGTGCCTGAACCACTTGAAACGGTAAAAGCCACATCATAAGTCGTTGGAGTGTATATAGGCGTTGGAGTTGGAGTTGGGTTTGAACTTACGCTACCGACTGAGAACCAGTTGTTGAGAATGCTATTAGTGCCTTGATCAGGGAAATAGTTTGAGCTTCCGTCAAATGAGTATGCGTTGACGAGATAATAGTAATAGTAGCCGCTGGATACAGGAATCGTGCCTGCTGGCGTTGGATGGTCAGGAGTTACTGGGCCGACAAAGCCTGGGTTGGGTATTATCCAAGTATTTGGAGCCTGATTAGTCACCATTGTTACGTTAATCCATTGCAAAGTACGAGCGTTAGCATAGTTGTTGCTGGGATCGAGAGCCTGAGTAGGCGTCATTGCACTTTGAGCGTACCTAAAAGTCACCAGGCTGATACCGCTACCTGCTGCTGGTGCAATGTTGGCACTAACACTTAGGGTGGTTATGCTGGATGCGTATGTGCCGTGGTACAGTATCGAGCAATAATAGATGTTTGGCGGGTTATTGCCGTAAGCCAAGTTGGGAATGAAAGTTGGGGCAACAACTAAGAAAAGCCCAAGCAATATAACCGTAATTCCGATCACGCTTAGAATCATTGATTTTCCGCTATTACGCCTATCGTGCAAATTAATCACTCAAGAGAATAATACAAGAAAGAAAGATGGAAAGGAACTATCGTCGTTTCTTTTTCACGTAGTATGTTATTCCGCCTACACCAATCAACGCAACCGCAACGATAGCGATGATTATTATCAGTTCCCAAGGCAAAGCGTTTGTTGCTGGATTTTCAGTTGAGAAGTAGTAGGTCTTTGTGTTAGCTCCCTGTGCAATATTGAAGTAGTCTGCTTGATCTGCGTACCTGCCTGCTGGATCGGTGATCTTTAATGTGCAAGCACCTGTTTCTAACGCAAGGTCGAATTGGGCAACTCCACCGCTTGTGTCCAAAGTCTGCGATAATGCTCCTGTTTGACCGTAATAGACGCTTACTTTCAAGCCGTTTACAGGCTCATTCGTACCCTTAATCAGGGTATTAACGACCAACGTGGTGTCTGGCACTCCTAAGCCAGCCGTGAACGTCAAAGTAATAGTCTTTGAAGCCGTTGTGTCGCCATGCGTATTCATAACAGAATAGGTAAAGTCAGCTTTGGTATCATTGACCAAGTTTCCTGTGTTAGTAATCAGCAAATTCACCGTTTGCGTTTCATTAGGTTCGAAGTACAGACCTCCACCGCCTGTGATCTGACATGAAGTTGCTAAACTAGCTGGCAGGCTGAAACCTTGCATTGCAAGACCGCTAAACGAGTTTGTGTTCCGCAATGTAGCCGTCACTATCGCACTATCGCCAGAAGATACTGTGTCACGGTCAACAGTAAAGCTGTCGATAACAACGTGGACATAGTTCTGTTGAATAACCACGGTATCTACCAAATCTGTTGAAACATCCAACTGGAAAGCCCAAGACCGTGCCGTTAAGGGAATTGCAACATTCAAACTGCTGTCTGCACCGCCAGCACCAGCATAAGACTTTATCGAACCACTCACAGGGTTAGTTTGGCTTTGACCCCAAATGTTATAGTTCTGTGCTGGGATACCAAGTTTCGACACTCCGTTGATACTTTGGGCAGCTAAGAAGTCGACAACGCTGAGGCCTGTTGGGCGCAAATTGTTCTTGTCAGTAATCACGTTTGCACCGACAGGCAACCTATAGTTCTGCCAATCCCCAGAAATAGCTATTCCCTCTGTGTTAGCTGGTGCGGGAACATACCAGCCTGGGAAAGAAGGTGCTGATGGGTCAACCGTTGTGGTTGGATACTTGTAGCCTTCCGAATCAACGCCTATCGAAGCTGGGAAAGGAAGACTACCCATTCCGTTAGGAATCGGTGGAATTGGAAATACAGGACTCATTGAACCGTCTGATCTACGACCCAAATTGGATGGAATACCGTAAGACCCAGCAGGGCCGTAATTGACTGGTCCACCCATTGATGGTTCTGTGAAGTAGCCTTCTGCTTGCCATGCACCGCCACCGAACCAGTAGGTTTCAAAGTTCGTGCTTGAACCTAAAGCAGGGTTAAGCTCCGTTTCGATCTGGTTCAAAGAAGAGTATGGAAAGACGTTGTTGCTTAGAACTTGACCGCCATTTTGTTCTGTGACGACAATGTAATCTTGAGTCCAATCGAATTCGCTACCACCAACCGTGAATAGCAAAGTCATTGTTACTGTTTGGCTAGTATCCTGCGGGTTGTACCAAGTGATAACCTGTGGCTGTTGCATTTGAGCTATACTGTAAAAGCTAACTGACATTGAATAGTAGTCGCCTTGTGCAGAATGTTGAAGTACTGCACCAGGATAATCCGTGACTAGAGACCCAAGTTTTGAACCACCTGTCTTCAAAACACCGACTGTAAATGGAATTATGAGAGCTTTTTGGGATTGATCTGTTTTCCACAAAGTAACCGTGAGTGGCGGAGTTGAATGGGCAGTATCTTCACCTGTCTTGTATTCTCCATAGGTTGTTGGATAAACCGTGATGTCTTCAATCTTAGTTAATGGAACGTGCCAGTACGGAGGCTGTGATTGAACAATACCAAAAGTTACCGACCCCAGAACTGCAATGCCTGACGGAAAAGTGCCAGGCATATTTTTCATGGTTGTTTGATTAAGAGTTACATATTGAATAATACTATTGTCGGTTGTGCCAACGACACGCCAATCGCCACCTGTGACCGTACCGTTTGCAGTATTCGTACCGTTCTGCACCAAGTTGATGTTGCTAACTGACCAGACGCTATTCTGCGGGAGATTAAGCGGAACTAACAGGATTATGGAAACAATGAGAATCGTTGTTAAAGCCAAGACTGATAGTCCAAGTTTTCTGCCTGACTTCTTGCGTGTCATCTGTCGATAACCTCTAAAAGAATAAAGAAAAATAGCGAAGGTCAGGGGTTGACTTTGAATGCGAACCCTGTAGTGAGAAAACCAGAACAGACTAACGAAGCACCGACAGCCGACCTTTATCTGCTAATAGAAAAATCATTTTTCTATCAGCCCGAGTGACAGAATGCCGATTCCACAATTGACCTTCTACGCCTACATAGGCGAAAAACACAGGCGACACCCAATCCACACGATCTACGAATACCCCACAGACTGGCAACATCTTAAAGACCTAGCACGGGAATGTGCCATGATTCTATGGAACGAAAAGAAATGCGACAACTGCCTCTTTACGCTTGAACACCACCTTGGTGGAAAATACGTGATGCGACATGAAAAACGGGGCTATTCTGAAAAGCGAGTTCGATACAAACGTGACGTTGAATTCAGCTCTAAACTGACGTATAGCTCGAAAACGGGTGAGGTCACGCTTGAACAATGTATGTTCGGCTTCCACCTGATGAGCCTCGCAACCGACTACTATAGGGAACGAGGAATACGGTACAAAGTCAGCTCCGTCATTCCGCGACAGTACCAGAACCTGATGGGAGATGTGAAAAGCCTTCTTGTCGAACCCTCAGGCCAGAGATACGGAGATTACACTCAGCAGGAAAGAACCATCTACGGCAAAAGACCAGATCGAGTCACGGCACATGAACGGGATACTCGAATGTACTTGCCCTTCGGAGAAAAAATAAGAGATGTCACAACAGACGACCAGAAGCAAGAAACTTAATCGTTTCTGTATTTTTCTTTCGGAGAATTAAACAATGGAATCGTTGAAGAAGCCTTCCCTTCTGGGTCTTCTCATGGCGAACCCGATTGTCATCGCCATAATACTGATAGTGCTTGTGGTGTTGTTCATATTCTTCTATGTGACGCTTGCGGTTCTCGGCTTGCTGACCGCTGCCATCTTCTTTGTTGCTGGGCTTGGGCTCTTGTTTATCGTTGCATCAAAGTCGCCTGATACCGTCAAGTCGCATCCGCTCGTGTTCTTCTTTACGCCAATAGTCCTCGGGTTGTTCGGCGTTTTATCAGACAAAGTTCCCTCCCTGAGCAATCTAAGCTTAACAGACGACATTATTGGGTCTGCAACCTCTTCGATTGGCATCGCCTTCCTGTTTGTCATAATTGCATTGGTAATGTTGCTGGTTGCCTACAAAGCCAAGGGAAGAAGAAAAAGAGGAAGACGCTAAATCGGGATTGCTCCCACTTTTTCTTTATGTGTATCTGAAGCAGCATGTGTCAGAGTCGGCACTTCATCCCAACTGCCGAGAAGAACCTGTTCACCCGTCTCCTTCTCGTACATCTTTATGATCTGGGCAGGCGTTTTCTTCGGGTCTTGGAGACAGAAGGTAGGCGGGGATGGCCGAACCACGTTTATCGAACGAGTTTGCTTGTTCCACCAGAACCAATAGTGGCCTTTCGACAATAGACCACGGTTGTTGATGTCACGGACAATAGGTCTGACAGAGGGATCGTACAATAGAATGCTTTCAAGAATGAAGTCTATCTGGCTCTTGTCTTTTGCTTTGCTGGCGGGCAACTCACGGAAAAACACGTTCGTGCTGGAATCACGAATATCCGTGATAATCTCTAACGGTCTCTGCGTGGCTCCGTCAAGTGAGACGTTATCTCGTCTTGATTCTTTGAGGAAGTCGCTGATGGTAGCACCGCTTCTGCTTGCGTCGCCAGCGTACAGCATTACTTGAGAGGGAGCTACGTAGCTCATTTCGTCGATGAGAATACGCATAGATTGAGTGAGGTCGCCTTTACGCCAGCCGTCAAACTTCGTGAGGATGTTAATAGCCACTTGGACGTCAATGTTTTCTGATTCCTTGGTGCCTAGTCTGATAACCCTATCCAAGTTCCGCACGTTAATTATGCCGACTGCCTTTGTGTAGTCAAAATCTTTCACTATCTTCTTGAATTCAGCCATGATCAGGTCGAAGGGAACCTCAAAATCATGCGGGTCGTCAATCCTGATGATGCGGTCATACTTAGTTGGAGGATTCGTGGTTTTCTCGTTAGGCACTTTCTCGTCTTTCCGGAGAAACGTGAGGTTAAGCGTTGGGATTCCATGGGGCTGAACTCCGAGTTCCTCGTCAAGGCGCTTCACAAGGGCGTTTGTTCGGGCATTGTATCCGAACAACGGCAGGCAGGATAGCATGAAGCTGTTGCTTTTGTCGCCTAAGACGTTGAAAACCAATTCGTGCTTGATGTCGACACCGTAGGTTATGATGCTGCTAAGCAAGAATGTTTTTCCTTGCCCGATCGGTGCGTAGAGCATCTGCAAACTGCCGTCGTCAGCCTTCGGGTGAACAGGAAGCTTGAAAACGGGTTCAAGAATAACCTGGTTTGCGATAGTGCCGTTTTCCCAAAAGTGTCTTGGCATCAGCATGCACGGGGCGTAAATGCCATCGACAACCTTGTTGACGGATGTTTTGGTACGTTTTCTCTCCTCTCGGTCAGCGTAGAGTTCCTTTCTGATAGTTTTGTTCACGGCATCATAGGCATCTCCGAAAGTGGCGGCCAATTCCTTGTATCTCAGGTCAGCACCCGTGCAACCCAGAACTTCAAACATGTAACCGTACTTCACCACGGAAATACCTTGGCGGATTAGGTTGAAAGCCGTCGGCAATGGTATCAGAACGATGTTGCCGCGCACAAGAAACTGGAGAACTTCCTTTTCTTCACGGGGAATTTTTGACTCGCCAGGAAGGCGCCCGAGGAAATAGTGATCCATGTAATTCAGAAGTTCAGGATTCTCGATGCGGAAACGGTCTTCCCAACCGAACAATTCAGCCGTCTTCGTAGTCACCAAACGAAAAGCATTGAAAGCATCACAATTATGGACAATGAAGTTACTGAGGGTGTAACTATGCGAGTCGTTCACCTTCAAATTCCAGACATCGCCTTCGTAGAAAACAGATTCAATACTGCGGATAGGAAATAAAGCAAATCTCTTGTCAAGGAAGAACCTTTGCTTTGGTCTAACTCTATTGGTAAATGCCAACCAAGAATGCCGGACTCCCAACATGGCAGATAATCTTCCTACAGAATCGGTGTCACATTGGACCCGAATCGAATATTTCAATTGGTATTTGTTCGGGTTTTTGCCAATACCGTTCTTTCGGCTGAACTGACGGTAAGCTACTTTGAACCCAAGTCTTGTCAGAATTAATTTTATTTGAGAAGCTAGCACAGCAGAACTAGTGGAAAAATCAAAGCCGTAGGGCGTTAGGCTACCATCGCCTCGCCAGTACCCTTTTATAAGTTCTTCTTGGAGAGAGGTAGACGACTCCAGTAGCAAACGAGGTATCTTTTTGGTTCTTGCATTTGTACCGAATAAGCGCCTAAACAGTTTTGCATATGCTGAAGAATTCACGAACACATGCATCCAATTTCCACGTTTGAACTCCGTTGCTTCAGTTTTCAGTGCTTCTCGAACCAGATTCTTAACGTCCTCAGCGTACTCTATCTCGGCTATATTGAAGCAGAAGGAGATTTGTTTTGTGTTCGCACCTGTACTTCCCTCTGCGAGGTAGTATCCGAAAAGGCGCATCAAATCTTTAGATAACGGTAGCTTTGCATCGACCAAACTGTGTGACCCTTGCGTCCAGATTTTCTCGCCGTTGCATTTCCAATCTTTCCCAAGTAAAGAAGCACCTTGCCGAGACCCCAAACAAATCACTGGGTTCGGTCTCGTTCGGGCAAGTCTTGGGAAAAGAACCAAATCGCCAACTTGTAAGTCTCCAGCTGGCACCCAATAGGCATGTCGTCCTTTCCACAAGAAGCGGGGGATCGCTTTGTAGCAACGACTACGACCAAAACAACGTCCTTTTCTCTTGGCGGGTACAGCAAGCACGGGGTGATTAGGAGTCAATTTGATGGGTAAGTTCGAGTGATAAGTTCTTATCTGGACGAGGTTGCCCGAGTAAGGTCTCTTCAACACATCTAAAACACCTGAAAAATAGCCTCTGTGGTCTAGAACGCTATCTCCTTTTTCGACCTCACATATTGGCTTCAGAGAATCATTCGTGAAAACGACCGTATCAGGATGGCAACAGTATGCATCTGCAAGTCTGTCGTAGGCTACATCCATTAACACGGTTTCGGGTGTGATTTTTCTCAGGCCTTCGGCACGGAGCTTTCGGAAAACCTTCACCGCCAGGGGTCTACTCCTGCCTCCACAGCCGCAATAACTCTTTCGGTTGAGAAGTTGTTTGCTGCAGTTCTCGCAGGCAAACCCGAGAATGTCATACGACTCGTCTTCCCTGATAAGTAGAGGCCTTTTTAGAAGGTCCTTGTTGCACTTGCTCAGTGCGGTCTGAAAGAACATGTCGTTGTTCTTCATCCGCTGTCGCAGCGGAGTAAGCAATTCAATGAAGTCAATCTGGTCAGCGTAACCCGTGATGGCTTCGACACCGCCACGACCAGAAATGGCGTCTATGAACCGTTTGAAGAGGGCTTCTGCCCAAACCATGCTGTTGTAGCCTAACTGCTCTTCCTGCGGGGTCTTCGGAAGCTCAACCTCTTCCTCTGCCTCAGCTTCCTTCTCCTTCTCGGCTTGCATCTCAGAAAAAACAGGTCTAATTTCAAATGGGCTCTCGTCTTCCCCCGGTCCGTTCGGTTCGTTCGGTTCGTCTTCCATTTCTACCGGGCTCCTACGCTTGCTGCCCGAGTCTGCGAGATCAAACGATCAAGTTCAAGCCTTCTAGCCCACACGTTCTTGTTGCAGCTTTGAACTATCTCTCCAATCTCATTAAGGAAGTCTCCCCGCATCGTTTCTTCATGGAATCTCTTGCGACTGACGAGACTATCATCCGTGATTAGAAGATTAACGTTCGAGGCAGTTTGAATCTGGATTAAACGCAGGACACTTGTGTACCTGTTCTGCATTTTCGTGAAGGCATCACCGATCCAATCGTCAAGACCTTTTGGCAACGGTTTTTTCTCGTTCCTCATGAGCCAGCTAGTAAAGGCTTTCCAAATTGAATCGAAGAAAACCATTGCTACGCAACCGCCAAGAATCACGATGAACCAGCTTATGGGCAAAAGCGATTCATAACCAACCAGTCGCCCCGTCTGAACCGAATACACGGGGTTTCGCACGGCAACAAGAACCCCGCTGATCAACACGACAGCGATGGCAACGGCAGTCTTAGCCCAGCTAAAATGGGCAGCCTCAGAAACAACCGAATTCGCAATGCCAGAGCCAGGCATGTTCATCAGGGTTGTTTGCCCAGCAGGCATAGACCTTGGCTGACCATCCATCGGATTCGTAGCGAAGTTCAAGGGAGACTGAACCTGCTGCGACAATTGAGGCGGGGCTTCCTGTGCCAGAGTAATAAGTTTCGATTGTATGTCTATCCGCAACCCTTCGAAAACACGGGGTTCATCAAGAAACTTGGGGCTGATAATGAAATCGCAGAATTTCTTAACACTATCCTCCATCGAGTGCTGATCTACTTTAAGATTGTCCAGCTCGTCTTGAAATGCCTGAGTTTCCATCGACATCTGCTTAACCCCCTCTAGTGACGCTTGTAAACCACGAACAACGACGGAATCAGCCCAACAATGACGCCCGCCAAAGCCCCGACACTCCCACCGAGAGCTATCCCACAGACAACCCCGAGAACCGCACCGGCAATTATGACTAAAGTATCCACAGTATCAAATTTCTTCGGAGTAACATCAATCGGAGTCCCACCCTCAGTCTGGAAGCCCTTCGTAGACCTCAACAAATTATCAAGAAACACGGTCTTTCTAGTCAGGTCGTCACTCATCTGTTCCAAGGCAATATCTTTGTCCTTCAACTGATCATTCAAGCTTTTGATGTGCTGACGCACATCTAGGGCAGAAGGAAGCGAAGCAACTATCCTCGCTAGATTTCTCAGCTTCTCAGAAAGAGATTCTACCTCTTCCTTATCTTTGTCTTTGCCTTTGACGCCTGCGGTTTCTAGCATGTCAACTTTTGTGGGGTCAAATGGCTTGAAAATATGAACTCTGCACTTGCCGAAACCGAAAATTTTGTAGTCGTCTGGAAGCGTCTGGATAGCCCCATCAATAACCCCTTTCCGCACAGGTCCCAAGGTAAGGCTGAAACCTCCTGATGGGTCGTGCATAGCGTACTCGGTTATTGACTTGGATGTGTCACCAATTTGTAGAATAAGATGCTTGTCGCCACCGATGTTCTCCCGAGTGAACAGCATTCGACAGGCAGTTTGGAAAGGCAGTTCAACGAACGCTTTGCGGGCATCCTTCAATAGTTCCAACTCGTTTTCCTGTATCTTGATAATTTCAAGTTTTTTCAGTTCCGCCGGGTCCTTAGAGTTGCTACTGGTAGCAGTTGCGGTTGTCGTAAGAGCGGTTGAATCTGAAGGGGCACCCGAACCAGAATCAGCTTTTGGAGTGACGGGTGTGACATCGATTACGGGAGCTTTCTTTATGTTTTTTACTGTACTTTCCATTCTAGCTATCAGTTGATCAACGTCGTATAGGATGAGGTTTGTGAAGTCTGTGATAAGGACCGGATTCAAAAAGTACGCTGAGGAATCAACAAGTATTCCTTTAATGCTCTTGTAGAGTTTTCCGCCAGCATATCGCCCGAAAATCTCGTAGCTGCCCAGCAACAAGCCCTGTGCAGGCTCCGAGTAAGCACGGTAAATGATGTAAGCTATGGCAGATGCGACGACAACGACAAGAACTGTTCCGATGGTGAAAGTTATTTCTGTATAATCAATCAACTCGTTATCCTCCTTGGGGGTTTCCCCCGCTGACGAAATGATCGAACCGTGCTTGCCTTCTTGCTAAGTAGATCACCACGATAAGCAAAGCCATGGACAACCCGAATGCAACGAACGAGAATCCAGCGTTCATGGCGTATGAACCGAGAAGGCTGTTTACCAAGTTCTGGTTTGAACCTTGCAGTTCATTCAGAACATTCTGCCACCTGTTCCAAAGATTGTTTGCTATCTGGTCGGCGGTCGGGTAACTTGGTGCTTGACTCGTAACGATCAGCATGTCAACATCGAAACCCTGGCTGTTCATATCAAAGGAGATTAGTTTGGCTGAGGTTGCGTTTTCTGCGATGCTAATAGTTACGGTCTGATTCACCCAAATCCCGTAACGAACCGAAATGTGAATACTGTAAGTGTCAACAGCCGAAGTGTCGAAGGCAATGCTGGTCGGACTAGAGGTTTCATGGTGCAAACTGAGGCCATAAGTGTTCACGCTTACCGTGTAATTCTGAGTGTAGGCGTAGCTAACAACCAGATGAACAGGTGTCCAGAGAGGAAAGCTCGGCAAAGAAATATGCCAAATCGGCACGGCCATCGCATCGTATGTTTCGTTCGTGGGCGTAGGAGTTGGCGAGGGAGTTGGGGTTGGTGTGGGAGTGGCAGTGGCGTTTGGTGTTGGAGTCGGGGTTGCTGTTGGCGTAGGTGTGGGAGTTGCTGTGGGTGTTGGAGTCGGCGAGGGAGTCGAAGTTGGTGTCGGAGTAGGCGTTGGCGAGTTTGTTGGTGTTGGTGTTGGTGTGGAAGTTTGGGCTTGTGCTACCGAAATCGTGGTGATTATGAAAGCACAGCATAAAAGGACTAGGAGAAAATATTGTTTTTTCATTTTGAAATCTCCTCTTTAAGGAAGCTTGTGATACTGTACAGTATCCATTGATTGTGCCATCGAATGGCCATCTTCTTTAACATTTGACTTTGCATCTTATCTCTCCAGGTTTTTTTCAGCAATGGCGACAATACTTTGATTCAGGCGGACGTTTCCGTTGAGGTTCTTTTTTTTCTTCTGTTGTCGTTGCTGTCTCGGTAACAGGCGTTTCTACTGCTGGCTGTGTTTCGACAGTCGGGACAGTTTCTGCTTTGGGTTCTTCCTTCTTTTCTTCTGCCGGGGCAGTTGGGGCAGAGTTAGAGCCTATTGATTCCTTAGGAACGTAAACTAGGAGTGGCGGGCCACCGCTGCCCGTGTCGATGAGAACGGCCTTTAGGTCTTTGAGGATAGAATCAATGATCGACAGAGGAGGGGAAACCGTGTGAGTCGGTGCAGTTGTTTCCACGGTTTTCTTCTCCTCTTGAGTAGATTTCGTATCTCCTAAAGTTTGGTTGGGAGGAACGATCTTACTCGGTTGCGGTGCAATCGGTTCTTTCACGGTGAATTTGGTGTCTCTAACAGGCTCGAGTGTTTTGGTCTTGAGATTAACTTGGCTTCTTTCAGTTGTCGTGGTGATCTGTCTAGACGCTTTGGCAACTTGAAGCTGCGGAACTGCAAGCGTTTTCCCATGGGCAGCCCGGAAGAAGAGAATAACTGTCGGAATGCAACCCAGCGTGAATATGAGATTGCCCGAGTTCAAAGCAAATGTCAAACTCTCTGTAAGTCCTCGGATTCGTAGTCCGAGAAGAATGTCGTTGTAGATTCCCCAGCCGAAAAACCAGCCGAAGGAAAAAAACGCGCCTGCAAACCCAACTGTTGCATAAGCCTTGACTTTTGATGGATTATTATTCCTTGTCAGTTTTAGAACTATGTATCCTGCGAAGTAAGCGATTCCAGCAAGCACTACTGACGTGATCATGTGGAAACTAATTGCAGGAACATCCAAGGGCATCGCTAATCCTCGGGCTTTTTCCTGTTCAGGAAGTCATCAACATCGACTATGACGGCATCGATAATATCCAGCTTGTCTTGGGGATATCCCCGTTTGAGTAGGCTACTTCTGGCCCTGCAAAGAGATAGAAGGTCAAACTTCTTCTCGGAATAAGCCTTAGAGCCTTTCCAATCCATGTCTTCCCAAACCCAAGTCCAAAATGCGTAAGCCCCTTGGCCGAACTTCTGGAGTGATACTCCGACACCGCCTAAACCCGCAGCTATCTTGGCAACCCTGTCGTGAAACGCCTGAGAAGTGCGAATAGCCAGAGGCGTTCTTCCAACCTCTTCTTCTGGACTGGTCACAGTATCCAAACTCTCCTAATAGAATAATGATTACAAATGTAGGCAAGTGTAGTCAGATGTATGCACATTATTCTATTGAAGACATCATCGAGGAGAATCTAGATGGCATCCAAACAAGGAGAAGCAAAATTCGCAGTACCAATTGATTCGACCTTGGCGAGCAGCATTGCAAAACGCGGCAGCGGAATGCGAAAAATCCTGCAAGAGGACATCAGAACAGCACTAGAAGGTCGAGTGGCTGTTCTACTAAAAGCCAAACCCGATTAACCGTCGCCCCGAAGGCGACGAACCCCCTCTTTCTTTGAGAAGCTTCGCTGTCACCACGGGCTTTTTTTACCTAAGAAAAAGAAAAACTGAGGCTAACGCTTTTTTGATTATTTCCGCTTCAGCAAAGCGAAGATTGAAGTGGCACTCATAACTGAAATCGCCCAAATGACCTGCACAGCAGTAGTCCAATGCAGACCGAGAAACATAGCGTACCCAGACCACGTCCAAACGCCCGAGGGAAACTGCATTCTTCCCCATACACCGAAGAAAACGAGGTCGACACCGCCGCTCAGTATGAAGGCTTCCCCAAGCAAAGGTATCTTCCAACTGCGGGTGTAAAAGTAGATCAAGCCGAGAATGAGCTGATACAGGCTCAGGTAGCCCACCGAATAGAGCATGAACCAGGCTGTGTCGAACTTCAACCCGTAACTGTAGAGAACGCTGTTGATAACGAAGTCAAGCCCCGTGAAAACAAGAATCGACACCACAAGAAAACCTGTCGCAATCCACGTTCGCTCAGATCGCTGAATCATAATAGAAAAATTGCTGTCACAGCAACCAACCAATCAGGTTCGAGTTCTATTGTAACCTCAGACCAGACATGATCCTCGTAGGACCTGGAAGATGGTGTTTGTTAAGCAAATAGTTTTATTCATGATTCTACTCGTCAATCTACTATCATATTTATGGAGGCGAATGTATGGCAAAATGTAAAACATGCGGAACAGAAGCTGCTTCACCGAGGAAAAAATGGGTTATGGCAGGCAGAGCCGACAAAACAGGAAAGAAAACCCAATTAGAAATTGGACTTTTCGACTGCACAAAATGCAAAAAAACCTTCCGCACCACGCTAAGCAAAAAGAAGATCTAAAACTGCTTGAAAATGGCGCACATCAACGTCTTCTTTGTTTGCCAGATAGATAATATGGCTACTTCAATTCGTATTCTTTTCCTTGTTCAATCATTTGCATATTGTTGCAGTATGATTTGAAGAGTTTTTGGTTTTCCGTGTGCACCGCAAATGCATGCTTAGGCTGGATGTAGTTTACCATTTCTACCAGTTCGTCTTTGCTCATATGCCCTGAAGCGTGGACTTGGTGGAATTTTATTTTGAAGTGGTTTAGCCAGTTGTGCATTACTTGGTCTTCGATGTCTTCTTCGCTGAAGGGTTCGCTCATGCTGTGGATGAAGTGGCTGCCTGCTTTGGGTTTTATGTCGATTAGTTCTGCGAATTGATAGAAGTCTAAGTCCATTATGAGCTTGCTTTGGTTTTTGTGGACGTACTGATGTGTGACCATTTTGTCCATGAACTGTCGTTCCCATTGGAAGTAGTCTTTTTCGTTATGGTTGCCTGATCTTTTCTTTTTGTAGTAAACGAGCAAGTTATCGTCTTTAAGGGGGTCGGGAACAGGCAAATGCTGGTCATCCAGTAATTTTGTTAATAGGTGTGCGGTTTTTGGGGATATTACGAGTTTTCGGTTGGTTTTCTTTGCTGTTTCGTAGAAGCTTTTGAATCTATCAATATCTCGGCTGGCTCGCATCGTGAAGACTGCTTTGTCGGTTAAACTAACAATTGTAGTGCTTATCTGCTGCACTTGCTGTTCTGAATAGTTTTGCCTCGTTTCTTTTTCGGCCATTCTTGTACCTTCGCAAATCAAGGCGATTGGTTCGACGGCTTTGGCTTTTTCAATAAAGTTTTCCGTTAGTTCCTTTTTGGGTCCGTGCCTTCTCAAATCGCCAGTGTAGATTATAGGGCCTTCTGACGTTTGTATTATGAATCCGTAAGCTGCGGGAATTGAATGGTCCACAGCTATTGGCTCGATGGAAAGGTTGTCGATTTTGATTTTGCTTCCAGTTCTAAACTTGTTGCATGGGTGTTCTCCGTAGCTTGTGGAACAGGCTGTTTCCTCCATGGACTCCATGAAAAGCTTGGTTCCGACGCCTAAGCAAACAGGAATGCTTGGATCCAGGAATTCGATATGTGTTATGTGGTCAAAGTGGGCATGCGAAAGGAACACGGCGTCGACCTCGGGTTCAGCGTAGGGCAGATCGGTGGAAGCTAGCATTTCTTTGGAATATAGACCGCTTATCTTTGGCAAGAGATTGAACTCAAAGTAGTCTCCAAGACCGTTGAGGCTTCTGGGCTGGAGCCAACTTGTGAAGTACTCTGAACCGAAGGTAAAGGACTGTCCGAAGTCAAGAAAGATTTTGGTTCCTTTATCCTCTAAAAGAATCTTGTTGCCACCTATCTCGTTGACGCCACCATAGAATGTTAATTTAACCATGACTAACCGCTTCATAGACTATTAGCTCTATCAGCTTATAGAATTAATGTTGAGACATGTACGGACTAAAACTTCGCTTTTGATACATATAATTATTAGGACAAACATCTCAAAAGATTTAGGAAGCAATTTGGTATGGCTCGTATTCCTAAGCCAGAGGCAAAGAAAGGCAGTCAGAAATGGATTCAAATACTTGTTAACCAAAAACAAGAAACCATAAACCAGCAAATAAGAATAAACTTAGGAATGCCCGAAAACGAAGAAATTAAATGGCGCTCACCTCTTGCAATCAATAATTATATTGAATACAAAGACCAAGAATTCCTTGAGGCTCTTGAAATAAAACCTGTAAAAACTAAGCTTGCTGATTTCTGGCCAAAAAGTGGTCCAAGATGGGATGCATTAGCTAAAAGTTCCTCAGGTAAACTGTTTCTTGTTGAAGCCAAAAGCCACATAACAGAGCTTATTTCTGATTTCAAAGGAAGCAATCAAACCTCTATCAACAAAATACAAAGTAGCCTTAATGCAGCAAAAAGAAGGTTTGGCGTTAAAGAAAACTATGATTGGACAAAAACATTCTACCAATACGCAAACCGTTTAGCTCATGTGAATTGGTTGAGCGAAAATGGATATGAAGTACGATTGGTAAATGTTTACTTCTTGAATGATGAAGAAATGGAAGGGCCAAAAACTGTTGATGAATGGAAAGGCGCAATAAGACTGTTACACAGATGTCTTGGTCTTAGAGAGAACTTGCTTCAAAAGTTTGTGACTGACATATTCATCGATGTCAACAGCCTATAGGTAAACTTCATAATATTTTTATTAATGGAGATTAAACAAGATTACTTGCCTAATCTGGGAGAAATAGTAAATGGTTGATGAGAAACTTCATTGTTCTGTATGTGGTAAAGAGATCACTAAGGATGAATGCGAAGATTATGAAGGCATGTGCTGGGAATGCTGGGACGACCAAATAACTGAGGAATCAGACAGTATGTTCGGAGACTTAATGTAAATCAAGAAAAAGGGAAAGATTATTTTGTGGCCTTGTAAGAACTGTGGACACGAAAACAAAGAAGATTCGGTAGCATGCGAATTCTGTGGTGCTTTGAGATTTGACGAAATCGGCGATTCTGGCGATAATCAGGATTCCGAAGACCTTTTTTTTGAAGATGAATGCCTATAGGTATCAAAAAACGGGAGCTTCCTACAAGATTTTACTCAGTTCTTGCAAAGGAAAACACATAAGGGATAAGCCACCGAGAGAATGCACACTTCATCAAATAATGAATTAACGTACGGAGAACCAAATAATCCAGAGAATATATCTGAAGAAGAATTGGATGAAGGAAGACTGGACTGCTTCTCGCCTCCACTCCACTTGTTTTGCCGTCTGGACGCTTCAACAAAAACTCTTAAAACTTCATCAAGATTTTCGCTTCGGTTTGCAACGCTCACCTCAAATCCATCGTTCAAACTGACGGTAGTATGCAAAAGACACAGGAGCTACATAACAGATATGTCTTGGTTGGTTTACGAGAATTAGAGAGACGTAACAGGCGGCAAATTTATTCTTCTAAGAGAGCAATCTTGAGAACTTCTTCGATTCTATCAACAGCAGTAATTTTTATTTTCTGCAGTATGTTTGATGGCATGTTGCGCACTTCGGTCTCATTAGCTCGAGGTATAATTACTTCTGTTATTCCTGCTTCTGCAGCTTTCAGTATTTTTGCTTGTATTCCTCCCACTGGTAGCACTTTGCCCATTATAGTAATTTCGCCCGTCATTGCCAGATCATTTCTGACTCGGCGCCCAGTTAGCGCAGAGACGATTCCAGTTGTTACCGTTATTCCTGCAGAAGGGCCTTCTTTAGGAATAGCCATGTACGTTGCCAATATTGCAACGTCATAGTTTTCGCGCCATTCCGGTGAAATATCTAACTCATTGGATTTTGCTTTAACATATTGAGCAGCTGCTTCAATGCTCTCTTTCATTACCCTACCGATCGATCCCAAGGGAACAATTCTTCCGTTTCCTTTTGTTGCCTGCATTTCGAAGAGCAATACAACTCCTCTCTCACCAGATATCCCAAGCCCTATGACTTCACCGATCGATGGCTTTTCAGGAAGTGCAACCTTATGTTCTCGCTGCGAGTCTTCAAGAAAAGGAGTTATTATTTCTCCCGTTTGTATTATTTGGGCGCATATCTTTACTTTTTCAAATTCGCCAGGTGCTATCAGATGAAGCTGATCTCTTACTCTTTGGCGAAGTTCACATGCAATTAAAAGAATTTCACTTAACTCTTTGTCGGATACTTCGCCATCAGGATAAAGCAACTTGAGTAAACCTGAAGTTGATTTCATAACTGCCCTTTGGTCTCGACCTGAAATTCCTTGCGTAGTCCCTGCTGAGTCAACTAGCATAAATCTTGATTTCACTTTTTCGTAAGGGTTTGTCTTTCTTAGTTCATGCATTATTTCGCAGAAGTAGTCTGTTATAAATCCATAATCTTTTGAGTAGCTTGAAGGGGATAGTTTTGGAATTTCCCAGCCAGGGATATAAGCGTGTATCCTATCAAGAAAAGCTATTTCTTGGAGATATTCTGGAAAGGGTTCAAAAAGATGATAGTATTTTTCATGAGGCAGGTTACCTTGTACATCTATGTTTCCAACGAAAACGAGGCTTCCAAATGCTAAAACTTCTTTTTTACCCCTATTGAATTTTGCATCTTGCATATACCCTTGCATTATACTAACCAAGGCTCTCGGATCGGTAAATTCGGTGTTTGCAATTTCATCAAAGACAACAACGTCCCTATTTCCAACCATCCCTATTTGCCCAGTATTCAAGTTCATAAATAGTTGAGCAGGCGTTGCTTTTCCACCTGAAAGTAGAGTGGCATAGTAAGATATGTTTCTGTACAGGTAGGTTTTCCCTGTTTCTCTAGGACCAAGCTCCACAATGTTCGTGTTTGATTCAACCATTGGAATACAGCGGCAAAGATACAACATTTTTTGTCTTTTTGAAAGCTTTTCAGGATTTAGTCCGCAAGAGTTAATCAAAATGTCAAGCCATTCTTCTGATGAAAACTGATGACGTTTTTCGACGTATTCTGTGAGATTTATTAGACTAATCTGAAATGGTGTGAATCCTACGACTTTAAATGGACGTATTTTCTTTGAATGAATTTCCGTTTCATCATATGTTAATTCGATTGTTCCCCACATTCCTCCTGAGAGAAGCATTGGATATTGTCTAACTATGCTTTCGGGAATATTTGCAAATTTTTCATTTAATGATCCGATAGTCGCCCAGTATTTGTCTTCAGTCTCTACGAGTCTTACTTCAAGATTTGCTATTATCGAATGTCGTCGCCGCTCTTTGATGAAATGGCGAATTTTTTCTGCTTCTGCGCCATGCACAAAGTTTTCCTTCAGGCGTTTTGTTACGAGACTCAGATCTTCATTAAAAGTTTCCTCTTTGCAGTAGTTGTCAATTAGATATTCCAAAACATAACGTGGAAATTCGTCAACCCCTGTGTTTAAGGACTGCGCCTTGTTAACAACCTTTCCTTCAAATACCTGCTTAAATTTGGAATTCATGAATACCCACTACTTTTTGGTTATCATTTTGTTGCAGGTTTGATATGCTTCTTCAACTTCGACCTGCATTTCCTCACTTAAGCCATCAAGCACTAAGCCTGCACGCTCAAACAACAGCTTCCCCTCCAAATAAAGACCAGCCCTGCGACTATGCAAAATCCACTCAGCCAAAGTCAAATCATCAGGCCTAACACCATCAGGCACAGCCAAACCCTGGACAATAAACCCAGCTAAACGCTTAATCTTACGATTCAAACCCCTAACACGACCCGACAACTTGAACTGCTCTTCCTCCTCAGTTATCGGAGCTCGATAAGTACCCTCACCCGTAACAAAGAAATAATCCAGCAGCCAATCCTTCAATTCCCGCCTAGGCTTATCTTTCACAGAATACAGATAATGCTCAAAAACGTCACTATAATGAACACCATCAAACTCAGGATTACCCTTAAGATACTTCTCAATAAACACTTTCACGTTTTGTGCAGCGGCATCTTCTTTAGCTGTTTCAGCAACATCTGCAAAATCCAACTCGCTATCCTTAAGATACCAACGCTCCGCAACGCCAGAGCCACCAGCAGAAGCCGACTCAGCAACCAAACGCAAAAGCTCACCAAAATCATGCGCTTGCATCTGACTCCGACTAACCATGTGACTAACTAGCACGTCGTAGACTCGGTCTTTGGTTGAGCCTGGATTTTCTAGAAGAAAATCACGAATAACCGCACACGCCTTCTGATTAAAAGACCGCGCATCCTCCTCACCAGTTAACAAAAGAAATGAAGAGGACTCTCCGGGCTTAGGCTTACGATAATTAAAAACAAGATCACGCTTAGTAACCTTATCTGCTGTAACCTGGTTGAATGATTTTTGACCAGTGTCAATATACAAAGCTTTATCAGTCTGCTGAGGAAAAAAGCCCACTTCAGTCATTAGGTCCTGTAACAATTGCCAAGTGCCTTCGCTAGTGTCGTGGTAACAAAGAGAAACCCACCGGCCAGGCTTCAAAACACGAAAAACCTCACCCATGGTCTGCTCCATACGATTACGCCAATCTGAAGCTGTAACGCCTCGGGTTTCATTAACAATAATCTCTCTCTCATGCCAACTAGTGTCAAGTCCAAGCCATGCTTCCCAGATAAAATTCAACTCGCCATACTGAACATTGCCTCCATAAGGAGGATCAGTAAAAACATAATCGACAGAGCTAATTGGTAAAATACTCAAAGCGTTTTTTGCATCATCAGTAGATATTAAGACTGAATTAGATGAAACAGTGTAAGTTGTTGACTTTAGTGCGATTATGATTCGTTTTATTTTGTTTTCGAAATGCTTGAAAACGAACTCTTCTTTACTTATTTGAGGAAGATAATAAGTCCCATTCATGATGTTCAAAGGGAAACTTACATCCGGTCGATATCGATTCATTCTACTTATTCCGAGAACAATTCCGGAAAGCCCTGCTCTTAACCAGTCTCGATAACAGTCATTAACATCTAAATGATTTATGCCATTGAACAATATGGATACTGCCCACAAGTTTCTTTTGGTGAATAATTCTGCTACAGTGCGGAAATCTCTTCCAGGACGCCATTCATCTCCCCAAGGTGCAGTATCTGATTGTACATTCATCATTCGATGAGGAGGATACCAGTACGGAATAGGTTTAGATTCAATCTCCGCTATCTTGCCCAAATCATACTTCTCGAAAAACTCACGCTTCTTACGATCCGCATCATTATACTGGCGTTGTCTACGTTTTGGCTTACAACTACCCAAGCATTCATAGCTTACAAGAACCGGAACTGAACCAAACTGCTTGGTACGAGTGCTAATCTCCTCAGGATGCCCCTTCGCTTTACAATGCGGACAAACCTGAACAACCTTCAACTCAGCCGGCTTACCCTTCTGCTTCGTCTTAGCGGGAACCTTAGCTTCAACGCAGTCAAACAAGGGCACAATCTCAAGACACCTTGGACACTGAAAACGCTGCGAATACACCGTGTACAAAGTTGTAGCTTTCCCGCCGCAGCCATCACAGCGAGTTTCATAGAGCCAATCAAGCTCCTTCCTAACCTTCTCTGTGAGCTCCTCAAAAGCCTCCTCAAGCTCATTGATGTCTACGGGTGTGCAGTAATTCTTCGTTATAAAAGTAGCCGCAGGAGAAACATCAATAGCAACAGCCTGTCTACCCTCCATCAAAGCGGCAAGAGCAGTTCCTCCGGAACCGCACATGGGATCAAGAACCAAATCCCCCGGCTTAGTGTAATGTTGAACATACTCAATTATGGCATTATGCGGCTTTTTAGACCAATAAGTATGCATATTGTAAATCGCAGTAGCCTTAGTAGTTGTAATGGGCTTATCAAAAGCCTTCACATCATAATCGTCGCCTTCAGGATCATAAGGACGACCACGAACATGGACCTCAACAAAACTTCTAAGATTAGGATTAGGCTTATCACCCGAATAGGAGAATTGTGACTTCGTTGGAGAATCTTGGTTTTCTGCCAAAATTGGGTTGTCAAACTTGGTTTGCTTCATTTTAGCTGTAACTGCCTTTTCTCTGTGGGGATAGACCTATGATATTTCCTAATCCTCCGACACGCCTTACTATTCTTTCTGTGTTGAGATGTATCTTGAAGTCTTTTATCTCTGTTTTTGTAGCTATTTTTTTCCCAAAATAGTATTTTGCCGTAACGGTAAGCTGTCGAACCATCAAACCATTGGATCTTTCAGTTTCATCGACTTTTGAGCTGTCCAGCTTGTAGCTAAAAGATATTTCCTGTTCTTGCCAGGGTTTAAGCAAAATAATTTTAGTGCCAATTGGAGTCCGTTCGTTTTGACTATTTACGCTAGCCTCAATATCTAAACGTATATCATCTGAGAGGCTTTTTCCCTTAATTTGCAGCTTAATTGGGAAACTAATATCTTCAGTTTCATTGAATTCCAAACCAGAACCAAGATTCAAGTTCAAGATTTCTGTTTCTGGTTCCTTAGTCTTCAGTGCAACCATCGGAATTATCATTTCTTGAAGAGATATACCGCCATGTGACCAGGCATCGGGTTCGAACCTGGAATCCAGTCTTCCAAATGTGTATTCAGATCGTGGAAAAACAACTTCATAAACAGTTTTCTCATTATAATTTCCGCTTCGATCCGTCCAACGTTCTATTGAAGGCAAATGCAAAACCTCAGCTTTGAACCGAATGATTTTTTCATGAAATTGTTTTGGAATTTGTGTCTTTTCCAAAGGAACTGGGAGCCTGCAATTCAAATAGTTGCAGTCTTTTTCGCTATTCAGATCTTCCTTTTTGATCCAAATCGCGTTACGACTAATTCGTCTAAAACCATGATCGGCCGTTATAAATACTTTAACGCCTTTGGGCAGTTTCCTGATTATTGAAAGAACCTCTTTTTCAATAACATTCCTAATTTGATCATAGACAACCTCTAGCGGTTGGGAAGGGATTTCCCGATTTTTTATGTTCTTAACTGATATTTTGTGAAGGAGCTTATCGCACAGTTCAAAAATATAAACTTCAATATTTTTCCCCTTATATCGCACAGTTTCTCCCGTTCCCAATCCATCTGGTTCAACCGCTTCGATTGGGAAAGGATTTTCATTTTTGCTGTATATTGCCCGAGCTAGAAGAACATTCTCGGATAAGCGCGTGTCAAATTCATCGGGATACGTTCCTGCACTAATCGCTTTTCGAGTAATGTGTGTTTCAGTTGGCAATATAGACGAAGCATGAAGCTCTTCCACCACATCCATATAATTTAACACAACTGGTTTCAAGAACTTCTCCCAAATGTCGTATCGCATTCCATCAAAGATCAGAATTACAGCAGTCTCTTTTTCCTTATCCCAGTGCGGTTTCAAACACCGTTTGATAAATTGGCTTGTCAGAACAACTTCCGAATTTCCTTCAACCCATTTTGGATAATCGAGAACTACTAGATCTTGGAAAAAGTTGTTTAATTCATTGATTTCCACTTCGGATTGTTCAGTAATTTTGACGATTCCCTGAGTGATTTCTAGCATACACTTATTGATTTCTTCTGGAAATTCAGAACCAATTGGTACAATAATATTCTTTAAGTAGTCAAAGTTTCTCTCCAAATATGAAAGATTGTATTCAATTCGATTAATCTGTTGAACATTCCATTTTTCCCAAAAAATCTTAAATGACCAGTCTTTGGTATTTCTAATTCTTAAGAGTTTGAGGAATTGTTTCAAATCTTGTCGTATTTTGCTTATTTCGAATGACGTCTTGTAGAGGCTGATCAAAATTGTTGTAGTTTCTGAATTGCGTTGCTCTGCAAAACGACTTAATCCTGAGCCGATTAAGTCATTTATTTCTTTATAGGGCATACTTGAAGAATTGCTCTTAAGGTGATCTCGCAAAGCAAATAATATTGCAAGCGATCTGAAGAGAACTGAGTAAGACTCCTTTTCTAAAATTGATTTGTAGCCTGCGTAAGCAGTAATGTTTAGCTTGTCTATTAAAACTGATTTTAGGGCATCCTTTGAAAAAGATGATTCAATAGATAAAATGTTTTGATCAGCAAGCAAGGGGTTAAGACGTATTATTTCTGGCGCAAATCTGACCAAGGTTTCCTTTGAAATTTCGGTAAATTTCGTAATTGCAGGGTCAACTTTAGCTAGGAGAATTGGCCAATCTTCAGTGTGTTGAGAGAGTATTAGTGAGGTGAAGAAGCCTTTCACAATTATTTCGGGATTATCCTCAGCAAACCAGCAAAATGGTTTTTCCGCTTTTCTTATTTCAGACTTAATTATCCCAATTATCTCAGGAGCAACGGTTTCAAGAGCCTGCATTTTTTCGCGTTTTACAAATACTAGTTGCCACAGATCTTCAGTACAGAGATTCCTAAAAGCTGAATTCGGAATTCCCAATGCAGAAAAAGCGACAATTTTTTTGAAATCCTCATCGGAAAATCGTTTCGAGTCTACCTTACGAAGATTACTGTGTGCTAAAATTACATCATTTAAGTTGTCAATTATAAGTTTTGCATACTTTCTACTGTTTGCTTCCTTAGGCCAAGATGTGTCATTGGTTTTGGCAATCAAAAACTGTTGAATGTTTATATCAATAATGTTCTCCTTTGGCATTTCGCTAATAATGTCCGGATAGAAGAGCGGGGGAGCTTTGTTTCTTGAGTTAACATGCTCCTTTCGCAATGGAGGTGTATGATCTATAAGCAAAAGCTTCTGTTTTTCGTCCTCTTCAGCATGAAGAAGCAATTCCCTTAAGACAAGATTTGTTGAGGCTGAAATAATTACAAAACCAAGTCGCTCTGCTAGCTGCAATAGCCTTTTGTCGTTTTCTTGGATTATTCGGTGTGGATCTGTAATTACAATCTTGCTCGAGTTTTTCAAAGCTTCAATTTTTTGATTGATCCACTCCCACAACAAGCAATCACCAGCTAATCTAGTTGTAGCATCCGCACGGTATCTTTATCTTGGCTCATTTGGTCAAGTTCTTTTTGCAGAAACTTTTTGAATTCTTGTGCTACTTGGTTTAATTGGCTTTCTTCAATTATCTTTACCGAAGGCTCAAAGCTGTCTTTTTTCACAATTCGCACATTTATGTTTTTTAAATAGCGATTAATCTTCGAAATCAAGTCTTTATCTATTAAAAGGGTTTTCCTAAAATATTCAATTACTTCGGTTTCGTTTTGACATGCTAACAATTTATCTATGGAAGGATCATTCTTTCCCTGAGTTAGTTTATCTTTTATTGTTTTAGACAAGAAGAATTCAGCCGTATCTTTTGTCGCAGACTTCCAAAGTTGTTCCGCTAACAAAGCGGCTTGTTCTGCCGCAGTTATTTTTGATTTAAAATTCGCAAATGAAAGACCACAATCGTGCTCTGGATAAGTCTTAATTTTTTGGTCTATTGATGAAACCGATGAATCGGGACATATAAAACATTCTTCGGCGAGCTTCTTAATTTCTTCTTCTGTTTCTTTGGCTTTTTTAGGCTGCAGTGAATTGATGTTCTGTAATGAAGCAATTATGTGCCATTCTTCTGTGTTGAGTAATTCGGCGATTCTCTTTTTGTATTCTCCAGTTTTGCCTTGAACAGCCTCGTGCATACCTTTGTAAAGTAATAAATAGTCCTTGATTAGACCGTATAATGTGCCCTGATCGCCAGTGCACCTCAGTGGATCACCTACGAGTTCAGCTCTTAGTTTAGAATTACTGTCGATATAATTGATTATTTGCCCGAGCTTCTCTTTAAGAGAGTCTTGATGCTTCTTAATCTGAGATAGATCATTAATGAGAGGGAAAGGATAGGACAGGTAGATTTCCATTAAAATAAGATCATTTTCGTGTTCCATGAATTTGCGAATGTTTTCATAGTTAGCCATTCTAATTTTTAGATCCGCTATTTCTTGTGGATTTGATTTTTCTTCGTCAAATACTTTGTAGTTGAAAGCAACCTTGAGAGCGTAACTTATTCCGCTTATTTCGTCTCTTCCGATTTTTTGGCTGAAGAAGGTGCATACCTTCTCAACATCAGCCTGGTACGGATTTTTTACTTTAATCTTTTCGAATAATAAGATCGCTCTTTCCAAAAGTGATTGTGAGATGAGAGCTTTTTCTTTGAAATATTCAGTTAGTTTGACGCGATATGCTGTAATCTGTGAGTCAGTTAAATCAACGGGTATTGTTTCTTTTAGAATTTCTTCCAGGTAGGGTCGTAGAGCGTCCCAGTTCTCTGGACGCACAATTTTTTGAATTTCAGAAAAAGCTGAGATTATTTTTGCGTTGATATCATTTTGTTCGATGCTGGAATAGTCAATAAAAGGAATAGATATGGGAGATTTTGCGCTAAGATTAATGCGGATTTTACCTTGTTTTACAAGACAAAGAAGATAGATTACTATCACTCTTTTTGAGAGCCCGTAATTTTTTCCGTCTGGACCATTCAGCCCCATAAAATTTTTGTATATCGTGGCAATGTTAATCGTTTGATGTGGATCATCGATTTTTGAATTGATAAAATTCCATATTGCTTCAACGAATGGATTTCCCGAGGTGTCAAGCTTGCGCCAATTTGCAGAGCTAGTAATCATTAAAGCGGGACCAAAGTTCTGTGCAGCGCTTTCATTTTTTCCTATTTGTATGTTGGCTGGAATTTCTCCCTTTGTAACTATTCCATTAATTACCTTTACTCCGTCTTCTTTGGAGAATGGAATGTTTGAGGGGTATTGAATAATTCTTGATTCATATGCTGCCGTTAGAATTCGTTCAACCACTGGTGTTATGATAGCTGAAAGATTCCCGATCATTTGAAAAGATGTATTTACGTGGTTTAGAGCATCCATTCGGCCTCTTTGATAACTATCAGAAACGACTTTCACTATTTTTCCGATTTCAGTTCTCAATCGATCAGAAACCCAGTCTATTATTGTTTTTGCGTCTTCTGTTTCTTTGGTGCCCCAATTCTCAACCATTCTTTTGTACGCTGCAAAATTGTTCACTTGGTCATGTTCGTCTTGCTTAAGCGTCCCTGGAGTCCAAATTATCACGCGTGGATCTCTTTTGTCTGAAAGCAAATTAATTATGGCTGTAGCATCAATAGGAGTTTTTCCAATAACTACCTGGAAGTCATGTTCCGTCTCTTCAGTATTCAAGTTAGGGAAAGGAAGTAGACCGGAAACATATTTTGCAATGTCTTTTACCAAAACATTACCTGAGATTTCGCCATTTAGCCAAGTGATCACTATCTCTCTTCCGCCATTTAGGGTAAAATCACTAAAAACTGAAGCCGAACCATAAGTTAGGTCAATTGTCATTGTCCTGGTTTTTAGGTTCCATTCCTTGAACTCAAGAAGAGCATCCCATGCGTCGTTTCTCATTTTTTCATTTGATTCAACTTCAACCTTTATGCGATTGAACTCTTCCTGAGGGTTAATTCCCGCATGAACTGGGTTAAACTTGTAACGGGACTTTCCATTTTCGTCTATGGTCTCAGTTATTTGCCGCATTGCTCCTTTCAGAGTATTTACCAAAAATTCGTAATGTTGAATATTTTCCTCTAATGTTGCGTTAGGGTTTTTCTCTGCTAGAACCTCATTGGCTATCTCTTCAGGTGTTAGTCCCTGAAGTCTTCTTCTCGAAACAAAGTATAGGAACAGCACTTGCAAAATATTTATTGCACGTTCACGGTGCACTTTTAGTGCTCCCTTTGTTTGTTCATCGATGAATTTTCGGCAACCTTCATAAATTCGATAATCTGTGTCACGTTTGGTTTTTAAAGCAACCAAACCGGCATATGTCCCGCTTGGATCCTCTTCATATTCTAACGATTCATCAAAGAAATGCCACAACCGAATGATTTCTTTACTGTTGGTTTTTATTGCATATTTTAGCGTTTGATGCATGAAATGAATCGCAGAACGAGCAGTGGTAAGCTCCATGGTTATGTCTCTAAGAACTTCAATTCCGGTCTTATGAAAAGGGAAGAATCTTTCAAATTCGTCATAGCCTATTTGGCTGGGCCATGAAAAGCCCCTTTTGTAGAAGTTGTAGTAACCAGTAACCAGTTTTGGATTAGTAAGTTGTCTGACTCGGGAAAGCACAATTGTATAATAATCAGTATCTTTTTGTAGTAGAGGAATAAGTTTTAAGCGGTCATCTGCAATTATATTTTTGGTTCCAGCACTTTTACTCTCTATTACTTGTTGAGCAGCACAAACTGTCCAAACAGGCAAATTTTCAACTTTAGCCAATCTATTCGAAAGGACAACGAGTGTTTTTTCGTCTTCCGTTTTCTGGTCATCGCTGCGGTCTTTCATAAACAGGCTTACTTCATCAATCAAAAATAGCACACCACAATATCCTTCCATTAATACGCTTTTTACTAGATGTCGCAGAACCTCTTCTGTGTCAGCTTCAATATCAGGTCTAACTCGCAAATACTCTGTGTAGAATTGCCATAGCTTGTTTCCACAGCTTCGTTTGTAAGCCGGCGATTGGTTTTCTTGCATATTCCTAATGAATTCTGAATATTCCTCAAATTCATCTTCTTCAAAAAAGTTAGGGTCTTTTAGGAATTTTTCAAGGTCCTTTCTAAATCGAGGTTCATCTTGTTTGAGAAATCGATCAACTAGGATCTCGGCTGGATAAAGTGATATATTTTTTCCCATTTCTTTTTGGAGTTGATCTTTTACGGCATCAATTAGATATTCGGCGAAGGTTTTTCCTGGGTCATCAATACCAATCGTTCCTCCTCCGCTTCCCACAAGAGTTTTCGCTACAACCAAGAAGCCCTTTTTTGCATTCTTCGTTTTTTCTCTTAATCCATTTTCCCAGAATTGATACAGACTTTCTCTTTTTCCTTTTCCAGCTTTTTCTTCTTTTTTCCTAATTATTTCCCAGGCGTCTTCTGATCCTAATGCTAATGCACCCAGGAAACACATTAAATGTGATTTTCCTGATCCAAATTCAGCTTGAACCCAATATCCTTGACCTATCGGATTTGTTTTATTTTCGGGAACATACGGAGCGGCTATATTTCTTAAAATGTCATTAAGAAAATGTCTAACTGGATCGATTTCAAACTCTTCAATAGTCTTCAGTTCAGGTTTCCTCAATTTGATTGAGGCAGGATTATTGTTGTCAAACCATATGTGTTTCTCAAGAGAATAAACAGATATTATTCTGTCAGGCACAAACTCCGCAAGAGTTTACTTGACGAAGGAAATTAGGCGCCTAAAAGATAAAGCAATAGATGTATTCATGATCGGGGGTAACCATGAGGTGCCAAGATTCGGCATCTCGCCATCTTTGGCAATTGATGTACTTGGGTCAGCTGGAATAGCTACTGTTTTCTCTCGATCAGACGCCATCCAGAAAAAGAAACTAAACATTCACGGCAAGAAAGTAATCGTGGCGGGACGATCTTACTATACACAGTTTGAAAGTGCAAATCCACTGAAAAACGTGGAAATCCCCGTTGAGGGCGACTTCAATATTCTCATGATTCATGGTTCGCTTCAAGGCTTGGAAGTGTCTTCCTCAGTTTTGGAAATGGTTAATCAAAATCCCTTCAAAGCAGACGATATTAAATCAGGGCTCAACTATTTGGCTCTAGGGCATTTTCACAATTTTTTTGAGAGAGAATACTTAGGATGCAAAATCGTAAATCCCGGTTCTATAGAAAAGCTTTCTATTGCGGAAATTAATGATGAAAAAGGCTTTGTGTGGGCTGAAGTATCCAAATCAGAAGTTAAAACCAACTTCATAAAGCTTAAAACAAGACCAATGGAAACAGCTGAACTAACACTATCCAAAGACGAGAATTATCTACCAAACATACGAGAGTTTATTTTAGATTTTCTTTCAAAGCTAAGCAAACCGAATAAAACTCTCAAGGTGTCTCTTCGAGGCTTAATTTCACAGCAACAGTATGGTGAACTTAAAATTAATGAGTTGTTGGCCGCAAGCAAAGATCTATTCTTCCAGTTACTTGTAGATAGAAAAGATCTTGAGGTTCAGGGTTACGGCAGAATTTTTCTTGAACGCATCGATAACCCAGTTGAAGCTTTCACCAAAAGACTCGAAGCAATGATGGCTCAAATACCCGCAGATGACCCCGACCAAGCTTTGTTAGAACAAGTTAAAAGTTTAGGGGTAAAGTATCTGGAGACGGTCCAATGATTATCCATCGCTTAAAAGTCGCTGGCTTTCGCATCATTGGCGATGTCACAGAAATAGAATTCCCAGAAGAGGGCCGAATAGGCATTCTAGGACCGAACGAAAGTGGAAAGACAACGCTCTTTCAAGCAATCGAATTTGTTCTTTTTGGACTCAAAAAAGGTTCAACAGCGGAATCTGATAGACAAAACCTAGTAACATGGGGTAAAAATGAGGCGCGACTCGAGATTGAATTTACCTCTGGCCAGAATAGATACAATTTACTTAGAGTTTTTAATACAAAACTACTTCACAGAGCTGAATTGTCGCCAGTAATCAATGGACAAAAAGACAGATCAAATGCAGTTACTAATTTGAAAGAAGTAGAAAATAAAATCGTGCAAATTACTGGAATGGATAGAGATTCATTTTGTAAGCTAGTCTACATTAAGCAGAAAGATTTGGATGCACTAAAAGAACTTGCCAAAGCAAAAAGGGAGCAATTAGTTAACAAAGTCATGGGCATTGAATTATTTGATGACGCAGCTTCCAACGTCAAAGAAGACACGTCAAACCGTCAAAGCGATCTGGAAATAGCTAAAATCAGATTGCAATCAGTGGAGCAAAACAAAGAAGAATATGAATCTAAGTTAAGCCAAAAAACTATTCTTGTCTCTGAGATTGAAACAAATTTGAAAAACCTCAAAGAGAAAGAAATGGAAACTTCAAATGCAAAAGCGATCCTTCAAAAATACGAATGGCTCGCCAGCTACAAATCAGCTAACGAAACAAAGTGCTCGCTTCTTGGTCAAATGGGTCAAGTTGAAAAAGACATGCAAACCATTCAAAAACTTGATGAAGAAGCAAAGAACCTTAAAACAACGATAGAAAAATACAAGCCCGAGATACTCAAACTTCGGATTTTGCGCGATAACCTTTCAGAATTAGAGAGAAAATTAGTCCAAGCACTACACACAGTAGAATCATTACAAACTCAAGAAAATGGTTTGACAGAAGAAATAACTAAACAACAAGAAAAATTGGCTGAAAAACAGAAAGCGCTCGATGATGCAAAGGCGCTTGTAAGCAAGTACGAATGGCTTCAACGGTATACTTCAGAGAAAGCGATTGAAGCTTCCTTGGCGGACCAAGTGGATCAAGTTAAAAAAGAGATCGTTAATCTTAACAAATTAGTTGAAGATAGTGAAAGATTCAATGAAACCTTGAAAAGATACAAACCTGAACTTCTTGACCTGCAAATATTAAGTAATAATCTTTCAGAACTAGAAAAGCATATTCTCGAAGCAGAGGACAAGGCGAGATCTTTCCAAAGTCAAAGACAAATACTCATTGACAAATCAGGCTTTTCCAACAATGACATAAAACTGCTTTCTAAAAACATTTCAAAAGAAAAGAGTAGCAGACTGCAAAGATTTGGATTAACAATAACAGCAGGTGCAGCATGTTTGATCGTAGCCTTCCTATTGACATCTATAATTTTTGGCGGCGTAGGCATTGCAATAGTTGCCCTGTCAGCTTATTTCTTTAGTCAATACCTTAGGATTGACAAATTAATAATGCAAAATATCGAAATTGAAGCGATCAATAAACAGCTTGGCCAAGAAGAAAATATCGTCAAAGATTTTCAAACCAAGAAAAACCAAACAATATCCCAAACCCCATTTAAAGATTCCCAAGACGTGCAACAGCGACTATCCTCAATTTCAGAAGTAATGAATCAGGAAACTGGAGTAAGCACTATTGAAGGAATCGAGGCTGTGTTAAAAAGCAAAAACGACAACATCATTGTTCTAGAGAATTCTAATCCGATAAATAGAAAAACCTCATTGGAAAACCAACTAAAATCTAAACAAAAAGAAATTGAACAACTGGAAAGCACCAAACCAGATTCGATCTCTACAATGGATTACAACAAGAGCGATCATGATTCTTCAAAAACTCGCCTTTCCAATATTCAAACTGAATATGATAACCTGAAAGGGCTTCTGAACAACTCTGAGGGTACCATTAACAATATTCGAGATCAAATCAAGAGCCAATTAGATGAAATCGAGCAACTGCGGATAGAGCAAAAAGACGCCACATCTGATAGCCCGATAAAGAAAGCTGATGAAGCAAATATTCGACTAAATGAGCTGTCAACCATTTTAGAGCAAGAGACTCGAGAAAACTCGATTGAAGCAACAGAAGCTTTGTTGAAAAGCATAAAAGATCAGAGCAATCAACTAAACCTATCCAATCCAAATGTTATTAGAAAAGATTTGGAAAAACAGATAAGATTGAAACAATCGGAAATTGAAAAGTTGGAAAAGAATAAGCCGGAAGATATAGACAAAATGGAGTATGCGGAAGACCTCCATGTAGCTTCTAAAGCCCAAGTAGAAAATCTCCAAAACGAGCACATTACCCTAAACTCAGAGTTGGGCAACAAAAAAGGCAATTTGCAGCAAATTGAGAAAGACTTAGGCAGGCTAAAACCCGATTTTGATTCTTACCCAAGCTTAAAGGATGAAGTAGAATCCACAAACAAAGAGATTAATCTACTGAAAAGGGTAAATTTTGAACTCTCAGAAACCAGTAAAGATATGCGCAACAAAGTTCTTCCACACGCAAGATTCATCATAAATAATATTTTGCCCACTCTGACAAGCGATAGATATTCGGACTTTGAAATAACTGAAGACCTAAAATTCAAAGTACACTCAAATGAAGCTGGAGGGTTCAAGGAACGGGAAATCTTCAGTGGTGGTACACAAGACCAGTTCTTGATCGCTTTAAGATTGGCATTCACAGAGAGCATACTTGACTCAAGGGTAATGGCTGACAAGTACTCTTTATTAATGGATGAGTGCACCGCTAGTAGTGACGAAATCAGAAAACAAGGGATCTTCGAAGTGTTATCATCGATGAAGGAAACGTTTTCGCAGATTTTCATCATAGCCCACGAAGACATCGCAACTTTTGTTGACCACAACATGGTCATCGAAAGAAACGAACGAGGATACACCCAAATAAAATCTAAAAGCTGGTAAAATGATAGAAATCGACAAACTCGTATCGGCAATCTGCAGCAAAATCCCAGAAGGCTCATCATTCGAACCAGCCGAAACTAGCCTTAACAACTATTTTCCAGAAGCGCCTAAAGATGAGCAAGAAGAAATTTCACCAATTGACTTCAATGAACTCGAAAAACAAGTCCCAATAGCGATCTCGCCCAGATACCCAATGGCGGACCAAGTGGTTGCAATTGACACCACTAACTTCACTCTTGGACAAATACCTGATGGTTTAGTTGGTGCCGTCAGAGCTTCAATAATTACAAAGGCACCCAACAAAACCAGCCATAGTCTAGAGAAATACGGTCCCTATCTTGTAGGGGTAACCAATCAGAACAAAGATCAAATGTATAAAAGGATTTTCAAAACCATTTACGGCGTAGATACTGAAGCAAACATCCCAGACACTTACGAAATCTTGGACCGAATCAGAAACTTGCTGGAGCGTTACATTCAAATTGATGTTGTGAAAAACTGCAAAAACAGCATAATTCTTCTTGACGGAAGTCTAATTGGAGGAACAATTGGAGATCCTACTTTCGTTTTGAAGGGAATACTTGCTGATGCAGCTTCAAACGGCAACTCCATTGTCGCAATATCTAAATCCACAAGGCTTACCCTTCAGCAAACTCAAAAAAACATACTTTCCTTGTTAGAAGGAATTCAAGGGCCGTGTTATATCGGCAAAATTAAAGAGCACATAAATCAAAAGTCCTATCGATACTTTGGAGAGGTCTACGTGGCTAGACTAACGCCTCTTGGGGAACCTTTTAGAATTGACATTCCACAGGATGCCCCCTTTTCACATGAAGAGATTTTTGCAAGGCTTGCAGGTTTAGCTGGAGACTACGGTTACCCAGAGGAACTGAAACTAGCACACATGACCTGCGTTTTAAGCTCAATAGAGATAATAGAACTTCAGTCAGCAGCGATAATGTTACATGGTTTGAGCATGAAAGAAGAGCTTAGACCAAAAATATTCCCGTTATAGGTGACAAATATGTATCTCCTCACAAAAGAAGCAGATGAAATGGCAATTGTCTTTGCCCCAGAAGAAAGTCTACGGATAGGCGACAACCTTGATATAGATGGAATTGTAGCGCAAGTAATCGATATCCGATTTGCAGACCTTCCCGGGGTCTTAGAGCATATCCTAAGAAAATCTCTAATCTCAAAAACCGAAACAAAAGAGTACATTCAACCTGAAGTTAAAAGCGTAATTGACTCGCTTTCTGATCAGAAACTTGCAATAGCCAAAATTAGAGGGCGCTTAGTTGAAGTCGACGATGGAAAAGGCGGAAAAAAGAAAATCTTCAAAACAGGTCTAAGCGAATTCAACATTAGCCGCGCAAAAGCCAAAATCAACATCTTAAACCAAGAAGAGCTCTTCAATGCTCTGGGACTTTGCTTTCCCAAAACCTGCAATTTCGCTACAACCCTTTCCACCGATCCAAAACCCTTCGAAGTGCTTGCTGAAAGATTGGGAATTAACCTTATCACAGGCATGAAGGGTTCAGGAAAATCTTACGCGGCAAAAAGACTCCTACTGAAACTTATAGAGCGAAAAGTGCTTACAGTTGTCTTTGACTTGAACGGTGAATACTCGAATCTGTGGAAAGCCACCGAAACTACACAAAACAAGTATGGCGACCTATTCCAAATATTCACCCCGCGACTTCACCGAGCACGGATGCATGAGCTACCCTTCTTTATTCCATTGAGCGAAATATCATACGACGACTTTGCCACTTTTGTCAATGTCCCTCAGGGAACTCCAACCTATCAGGCTTTGATGCAGTTTTGGCGAGACCGAGGCCAAAACCAATTTGACCTAAACGATATGGAAACATACGTCAATAACCAACAAGCAATCAACGACAACGTTAGGTTGGCTCTGCAAGGCAGAATCCAAGCGGCCAGAGCCTTAGGCTTGTTCGGTCCCAGCAACCTGGCAAACACCATAGTTGAAATGCACAGAACCGGAGGCGCCCTCGTCATTAATCTTTCGCAGGTGGGTCAATGGGAAAGAAACATTATGGTTGAGTACATACTTCGAAAGTTATCTCAGCTCAGCCAGTCGGGAGACATACGCGCCGTATCACTTTTCTTGGAAGAAGCACAGCTCTACGTTGACCAACCAAAAATGATAAACATACTCACAAGAATGAGACACCTTGGTATATTTCCAACATTCATAACAAACGATCCCCGCACCCTGCCCGATGAAGTTTACACTCTCCTAGACAATCTGATCGCTTTTATGTTCAAGAACGAGGATGAACTTCGGCAGCTTGCAAAATCCGGATTCAGCGACCTGAAGTCGATCAACGCATTAAAACATTTGGAAAGCAGACAATGCATGATTGTAGGAAATGTAACTTCGAACTATCCAGTGTTCGTTGAAGTGAGTCCCCAAACTGATGTAATCATGGGCGGAGAAACAAGAAAACTAGTGACTTAAGCTCACGCTAATCTTATTCTTCAGAACTCGATAATTCGAAACATGGCGTTTGTCCAAGCAAATTTAGCATAATTGCTTCTGCGGCTAAAATTAAAACCAATATTTCATTTTCACTTACCCCTCTACTGAGTAGAAGAGTAGTTTGATCATTTGCTTTTTAAACTGTTTAGCCGATAGGCAGGAGCCCCAAGTGATCTGTATGAAAAAGAAAACGCAAATGATAGAATTAGAAAATGACCTCTTAATTGATCTGACCTTTCACAGCCTTCCAGCCTCTTTACTCGCCGAGTTTGCAGAAAAAATCGTTAAACCCTACTACAGCGGCAACTTAAACGCCGCCATCCAAGACCTACTTCACAAAACCCTCGCAGAACAAGACTTCATCCAGTCTCATATCACTCATGTTAGAAATTCCTTGGAGGTTTAGCAAGGTGGGCAAAACTGTAGAATCATACAGAATGGCTTTGGAATCAGAGATTGGCATGTGGAATGGCTTTGCCAGAGCCCTTCGCAGCGAAGAACGCCAAGCCTTCGAAGTTTTGATGGACGCATGCCGTGGTTATGCCTCAGCTGCAGGTAACGCTACTCACCCAATCCTCTTTGAACCCATGGTGATGTCTATTCTGCTCTATCAACAGATAAGCCTGCAGAGGCTGCAGAAGGAATTGAATGATCTCAAACAGCAGCCAAACCCTCAGTTCTGACAAAATCCAGGGCTGGATACTCGATGCTTATCCTTCAAACGAAGGCGAAATCACCGTCTGGATCATAAGCCAAACAGATCAAAGAATCAGCCTAATCGACTGCTTCCATCCTAAAATCTACGTTTCATCAAAAGACAATATTGAACCCTTAATCGGCAAGCTCTACAACAACCAGGATGTGGCGAAATGGAATTTTGCCTACAAGTATGCTCAACCCACAGACGCACAAAAAACCAAAGTCTTAGAGCTTGAAGTTAAAGACTGCAGAAGAACCCAGACCCTGACAAACCACATTCTGAGGTTGGGCGATTTCATGCGATATCAGGTCCACAACTGCGACTTAAGAGGAGACCGAGCCTACTTTTTCAGTCACGACATCTTTCCACTCGCATTTGTAGAAGTCAAAAGGGAAAAAACAAGCCTCCAGTATACCCTGCTGGACTCAGTATCCAGCACTGACTATGCTATCCCTCCATTACGAGTTATGAAACTAGAGTTAGAAGTTGCCAAGAAAAACAAAATCGCCAACTTCAAAGACCCCATAGACACAATCCAGGTGAGCCAAGAACAAAAAGAAATACGAATCGACTCAGGCGAGGAAACAGAAAAACTACTTCAACTGGTTAAAGCCGTCAAAGAACTTGACCCCGACATCCTAGTGACTTCCGGAGGCGACTCACTTCTTTTCCCCTACCTCACAGAACGAGCAACCATAAACAACGTTATAGACAAGTTTACGTTAAGCAGGGATGGCACACCATTCTCCTCGAAAACCCCTTCAGGTAAAACATACTTCTCTTATGGTCGGACTTTCTACAGGGCAGGTCCAATTAGATTGTATGGAAGAATCCACATTGACGAAGGCAACACCTTCATTTTGTCAGAGGCTGGACTCGATGGATTAATCGAGATTGCAAGAACCTGCCGAGTGCCACTGCACACAGCTGCACGCAACTCTATAGGTTCAAGCATGTCTTCCCTCCAATTCTACCAAGCCATAAAGGACGATGTGCTTATTCCAAGAAACAAGAGCATACCTGAAGCCTTCAAATCCGCATATGAGCTTCTCGTAGGCGACCGCGGAGGATTCGTTTATGAACCCAGAGTAGGCGCCCACGACTACGTTGGTGAAGTGGATTTTAGCAGTATGTATCCCAGCATCATGGCAGACAACAACATATCCGCCGAAACCGTCCTTTGCAAATGCTGTCCTGATTCGCATCTACGCATCCCGGAGCTAAACTATCACATATGCAACAAACGCACGGGTATTGTCCCCAAAACTCTAAGGTTTGTTGTGGACAAACGCCTCTATTATAAAAGAATGAAGAAAGAAGCGTCTGACCCGCATCTCAGAGAGGTTTATGATAAGAGGCAGATAGCTCTTAAATGGATCTTAGTTACTTGTTTTGGCTATTTGGGTTACAAAAACGCCAAGTTTGGCACTGTAGATGGCCACATTGGTGTATGCGCGTTTGGTAGAGAAGCCCTGCTTAATGCGTCGCATATGGCAGAAGAGCAGGGGTTTGAAGTGATTCATGGCATTGTGGATTCGCTTTGGCTCAAAAAACCTAACGCCAGCATAGAAGACTACGAAAGACTGTGTAAAGCCATAACTGTGCAGTCAGGGATCCCTATTAGTTTTGAAGGTCGTTACAAATGGATTGTTTTTTTGCCATCGAAAACTCACCCACGCGTAGGCGTGCTGAACCGTTATTATGGGGTAATGGAAGATGGCAAAATAAAGGTGCGCGGTTTAGAAATCCGACGGAGAGACACTCCCCGCTTTGTATTTGAAGCCCAGACAGAAATGATTAACACCCTCGCCACAGCAAACAACACTACTGAGCTACGTAGCAAAATTCCTTCTGCTCTGGACGTTGTAAGACGATACCGAGAAAAACTGCTAGATGGGGAAGTGTCAGTTGGGGACTTGATTGTAACTAAGCGCATGTCAAGAAAACCGGAACGGTATCGTCAACACGTCAGCCAGGTCATTGCTGCGGAGCAACTTATTAAGGAGGGCGCAGAAGTCCATGCTGGGAACAGCATAAAGTTCCTTTTCACCCATTCTCAAGATAAGCGGCATGAACGCAGAGTTAAGGCAGCTCAACTGATTGAGAAGGGCGTAGAACCTGACACCGAAAAATACCTCATACTGCTTTACTCATCGGCTGCAAACCTACTCAGTTTCCAAGGCTACAATACCCAATCAATCTATGCTGCAATTCAAAGACAAAAGCAAAGGACTCTTCAGGCAAGTTTTTAACTTTTAGACTTTTTCAGTATTTGGACCCGACTTCATTTAAGAGTTTGATTTCTTTTCTTCATTTGAAATCCTCTTTTAATTCTCGAAGTTTTTCTGGGCATCTTCTCTTTTCAGCCTCTATAACCATGATCATTCCAGCCCGGATTGCTTCGTTTCGGCTGGCGTAGAGCCCCGCGATCTCCTTGTCAAACTCTTCCAGAAAATCCTTAGGGATATGGACCAGAACCCTCCTTATGCTCTTTCCCACTCATTTCATCCTCCTTCCTCTATTGCGTAGATATCTTGCTTTCTTCATCTTTGGACATGATGCTGATGGCTTGCTGCATAAGATCCATGAAGTCTCCTTTTTTCAGGACGAACGAGTGGCGTCCAGCGTAGAACTCTTCTTGAACTATGCCCAACTTGGCCAGTTTCTTGAGATGTTCGATGCAGCGATCGTTGTTACATCCAACTTTTCTCGAAATAGCTGATACGTTGAGACTTTTGTTTGAAAGAAACACCTGGAATATGCGAATACACACTTTGGAGCCGAGGCACTCGTGAAAGATTACGAGCTGCTCTGGCGTCAGATTGAAAGAAGACAGTGTCGTTAGGCATCCCTCCCAATCTGAGAAAGGGTGCCGTACTAAAATGAATTGTGCACGTTTCAGGTACGGGGAGGGTCCCCTGCAAGGGAACCCCTTGAAATACCTTTTCGTCAACTCTTGCAGCAAAACCTTAGGTTCAGGTTGTTTTAACTGTAATTTTTCGGGTTTTGGATTAATCTCGCCTTAAAGAAATGAAATACAATCGATCTTTTAGAACGAACATATTTGGCGTTAATAAGCAGACGCTTTTCCTGTTTTTCAAATACACTTAATTATGGGTTACCAAAAAGCGCCTCAAAGCAACGCGCATATCGTTCACCTTTGTGATAAAGAGAAATTGGTCCTTCTACTGAAACAACAAAAACAACGCTTTCTACTGCTTTTGAATAATTCATTGCAGAATTATGTTTGGTTCCGCGTCCCGACTCTTTGCAACAATCGGAAGATGGAAGAACTTCAAGTTTTTGACCTATATTCACTATTTCGCCTTTCGTGTTCAAGATTACGGCTCCATCTATGCTCGCCAACTCTATTACTTGATTAGGAAGCATTTGATCGACTTTGCATTTTCTGAAATGATATTCCTTAATCATTGGTGAAACGAATTTTGGGATATCTTCTTTTATTATGACGAAAATGCCACCTTTGTTCAATTCAGACATTTTGTTGCACAATTGAAAAACAAGTTCTAAGAGACTTGACGGAAAACCTTCTGCATCGAAATCTTCCAATGGTATGATACACGGCAGTAACCAAATACCTTTTCTCTTAATTCTTAAGAGTTTTCCTGACTCATATATTTCAGCGGTTGAATTATCCACATGAAAAGAAATAGTTTGATAAACACAGGATAAATTCTGCAAGGTCTGACGTGAGTTTTCTTTAAGTAATTCTTTTGGAATTTGTCCGATTGTAACCAATCCGTTTTCATCAACAATGTAGCAAAGGGCGCTTCCATCGACTGCATTCTTAAGATCAGCGAAGTGAGAAAGACTAGAAATATGAAAAGGGTCACGGTTTATGTATGGTTCTTGTAAAATGGTCTTTATATTTTTGAAGATCAAGCCCACACTCAATGGCTCGCCCTCTTTCTTCAAGTTCGGAACTTCTTCAAGAAAGTCCATTATTTCTTGAAGCAAAATCATATTTATTTTATGTTTCCTAGAGAGTTCAATCAACCACGAGTACTTGCGAAGGATTCGTCTTGTAATGACTTCCGCAAAATCCTTCATGTAATCGTTGTTGACCTCTTTCGACATTTATCAATCAACACTCATTCTGCAACTACTGCATGATTTTTTGGATTCATCGATCTCATGAAATTCAAATATAACCACAAAACTTCCTCATCATTTAAATCAATTCCAAATTCTTGAGAGGAAAGTTTTTTAGACATTTCTTTAAATTGGATGACGAAACTGTACTGAGGACTTATTGTTGATCCGAAACCTTCTTGCTTTGCTTTCACGTAATTGGGTTCACTGTAAACCAGTTTTCTTATTTCGACTCCGCTCATATAACCCGCTGTTTGAACAACAAGTTCTACGGTTTTTCTTATCACATTAAACTCGGGTCTTTGTAAAATTATGTTGCTTTTTGAAACCCTCGGCTCTTCGTATTCAATTTCATATTCAAACGATCGATCTTGGTCAGGTTCCCAATTCTCGACTCCATTTGCTTTAACTGCATCTATCGAAACTAAGCGTTCAATGTCACTGTAGATTTCTTTTGAGAAGGGACCGAGTTTATATACTCTGAAAGTATACGACGTTGGCTTCCTACTTAGCAAAGTCCCGAAAACGTCCATCAGGTAAACCAATTTTTGAAGCTTGAGTCTCTGTGTTTGAAAACCCATCTGTTTTAATTTGCACAAAAGTAGCCATAGAGCAAACTCGTCTTTTAGTTTGTCGAAATCTTGTCTAGTTGACATCATTTACCACCTAAATAGGACTGCAAAGGTAACTCATAGAACCTTCTCTGGGTTAAAGTTCCTTTTGAGACTAAGTTAATCAAATGTCCTTTTTTGTCGTCGCGGTTGTATCCTTCTAAAAACTGTTTCATCATGGCCGAATTAACAGTTGTCACTATAATCGACAAACTGGAAGAAACAGTCAAAATCGCTTTGACAAGGTAAGGAACATATGCTTCATCGGTCACTTCATCGGGTGTCTCAAGTACCAAAGAAGGCTTTGTGTTAGTTATTTCTGCCAAAGTAGAAAGAAGCGCAACTCTAAAGGCAATATCCATTAGCGTTCTTTCAAATTGGGAAGATTGCTCTGGATCAAAAACAGAGCGTCCACTTAGTACAGGAATAAAATCTTGTGAAAGTTCTGCAGACAATTCCCCATTCGTCGCCGTATTTACGAATTTTGAGAAGGCTTTTCTAATTTCTCCAACTAACTTACTACTCTCAGACTTCATTACTGTTTTCGTTTTATCTTGAAGTTGAGTTATTTGTTCTAATTCTTTTTCAATAGTTTTTATATCTGTGTCAAGCTTCGCAATTGTTTTTTCACTAAAGTTTATTTGATCTTGGATTTCTGACAATTCTTTCGCCATTACATCTTTCTTTTGCAGATTTTCTTCTATTACGTTGAATTCATTTATTTTGATTACTCGATCATTCTCTCCAGCCCGAACACCGTCTAAAGACCTTGTCAAAGCCTCTATTTTTTTAGAGGCATCTTGAAGATCTTTTTGGATTTCACAATTTAATTTGTTCATTTTTTTCTTTTCCTCATCTAGTTCCTTTAGTTTCTGCCCAGTGGTTTCCATGTCAACTTTTGTGTCGATCAATTCGCCTTTCCCACATATCGGGCATTTCTTGTTTTCCACTCTAGAGCTAATCTCATATGATAAATCGGCGGAGCAAAAGGGGCACTTCTTCTCGTAATAGAAGTATCTTCCAAAATGAGCTTTCTTTGGGTCATCTGGATTTAGGAACGCCTTCACTAGTTCTTTGTCAAGATTTTCTGTGTTTATTTCCAAATCTAGAAGGTACTTTTGGTTATCGTTTAATTGTGTCTGTAGTTTTGATCTTTCATTTAGTTTGTTTTGAAGCGCCTCGTTTAATTCGGCACGTTTTATTCGATAATCTTCTAATTCTTTCTTTGCTGTTTTGTATTCTTCCACGTATTTTTCTATTATTGAACCCTGATTTTCTTTTAGACGCTCATTTAGGAACTCCGAAAACCTTTTTCTCTCGGAGTTTTTCTTTAAAAGCTGCTCTTTGTCTTGAAAGATCTTATCCAAGTCCTTTCTTGCTCGGTTAAGTTGGGACTCTATTAAGAGAAGTCTATCATGGATCTCTGGAGATACTATTAGGTTCAAAACGAGATCTTCTAAACTCTTTGTCCACAGAACAAACTGTCGGCTTTCGTCTGCAAAAATTAAATTTGCTAAAAACCTTAATTGCTCTATATCCCCTACTTTCATGTTTTGCCGAAGTGCTTCGTAATAGTCTTTTTCTCGTCTAATGCATTTGGCTGGCGACAACGACAATTCTTTGCTGGAATCGTGGGTAAATGCTTCTATCTCTGCAGTTCCAGATGAAAACACGGTTCTATTTACGGTTGTAGTTTTAGACTCCAAATTGTAAACTGCACTGATTTCCAATGATTTCTTGTTGATTTCTTTTATTCTCTGTGAGAAATATCGTTTTTCAACCCCTTCAACTGCCTGATTCCAAGACAAGCCGAAAACGCCGTACTTGATTGAGTTAACAATTGTGGTCTTACCTGAATGATTGCCGCCAAAAATTACATTGATCCCTTCATCAAATGAGATTCTGAGATCTTGTGGAAATGTCGTCATATTTGTTATTTTGAGACTTGAAAAATAAGGTAAAACGCAACCCGAAGCAACCAAATACTCGCACCTTAGATTTCATATGAACGATTTTCTTTTTAAGTTTATCAGTATTCTGTTTAAAGGGCTGTTGCGATTGCAACTGTTCCATGAAAAAACGGACAGGTTAAAAGCTAAGAAACAAGAAGCACGATTAAGAAACGATTTGGCACTTGCAAGCTCTTATATTAGTGCTTATCTAACGGTTGCAGCGCATGCTTCAGGCTTTCTTTGAGGGCTTTGGCCAAGCGATCTGGGGGAAACTCCATCCCCACGAGCGTTTCGTTGTCTTCTTTCACTAGAAGGACATAGCCGTGTGTTTCAAGATCTTTCAGGTAGGTTTGGATCGCTGGCTTGTCCTCTGCCTCTCTTTCGTACTCTTCGCAGGCGATCCGATACGCGGAATACGCGTCGTCAAGAGAGAGGTAAGGTTCAGTCCTTGCTTGCAGTGCATTGATGACGCCTTCTAGGAGGAGTTGCTTGTGTAGCGAGAGTTCGCCAGGATAGTAAGCACCGTCAGCCCCCTTAGGTATGAGAGCATGGGCTCTCCTCACATGCTCAGCTTTTACGTTCTTGGCATGATCTATTTCCGCTTGGCCACCCGATTCTAAGAGGAGTTCTAGGGCGTAGCGGACGCCGCCGTAACCCACTGAGGCTCTCGCGATGAAATCAGTAACGTCTTCAGAAACAGCGCCGGGCCGGAAAGCTTCCTCAGCCCTGTAGCCGACTATGTCTCTGACTTCGGGCAGGCCATACTCGCCGAGGTGGACGGCAGAAACGCGACCCAAAGTATCCAGCGTTGCCTTGTCTAGCTTAGCCATCCAATCCAGACTTCTGGAAACGTAGATTAGGCTGACTCTGCAAGCCGCTTCAGGATAGAGCTCGTGTACTCGCGGAAGCATGTAGAGGATGCTCGGGTCACGCCCTTCGCTAATGTACGTATCCACTTCGTCCAAGGTTAGAACAAGCCTGTAGTCCTCCCGGCTCAGGCTCTTCGCAATGATACCTAGCATCTCTTCAGGGCTCAGGCCGGATCTGGAAGACTCCACAAACGAAACCTGATCCATAAGCTTAGTCATAATGTGGTAGGGCTTCGGAGTGTAAGCCAAATTTATGTGGACATATTTGAGCTTCTTCCCAGCCTTCACAGCTTCCTCCTCTAGGTAGCGACCGAGCCTCCTGCACAGAACTGTCTTACCGCTCCCGATGCTTCCGTACACGTGAACTTTTACATTCACATCCTCAGTAAGGACGGGACCAAAATAGTTCTTAAGCTCGTTCAGCTCCCGCTCTCTATGAGGCAACCTAGTAGGCGTATAGTCGTGGAGCAGAACCCTTCTATTCTTGAAGACACTAAGCGGAGACAAGCTCTTCAACCAAAAGTGAATATGGATATGATGGTTATAAAAGCACACATTCATTCGCTTGCCAAATGAATAATTGAACGATTCTATGGGATACATGGGACTTTTGTTTTCCGTGCATAAAGTGGTATACTCGATAGAGTCCTTCATGTAGGACATGAATTTATATGATTTCCCTGAACTACATGTAGGATAGCAGAATTTGACGTTCTTGAATGAGGGAAATGTTTGAACGGCGTAACCAATGTAAAAGCGTTAACCGTGGGCGGATTAGCAGAGGGGCCTAAAATAGAAGCCAACACTCGCCTCAAACGCCCAGCTATCGAGTTTAAAGGACTTGTTTTTGTTAAATACTGGGATCATGTCCTTTTCAACAGAAACTCGGCTTTCGCCATGAAGCCACAAGTTAGGGAAGCCGTCGGATGGTTGGTTTACAACTGTGATCAATACATAACGATAGCCTGGGATCGTGACTCTGAACCTCCGACCCTTCACGGCGGTGATCCAAAAGCCTCAGGGCTAGTTCTGCTTAAATCAGATATTTTGGAGATGAAAAAAATTGACTAGCTACTTTGATTTTTCTTTACTATCTTCTTCTTTGAGCCAAAGTTCAATGGCTTCCGATAAAGCTAAGCCAAGAGACCCCTTTTTCCCTAAATATTTTTGTGCTGCTTTAGTTCTAAGTTTGCTTTCCAAACTATCTGAAATTAACGCATTAATTCTGCCCATATCGGTGCCTCAGCTTAGAAACGTAATAGTTCCTAAAAACTTATATGTATTTAGACCACTGTTAATGTTTAGGTACTCAAGTACCTAAAAAAAGGAGAAACCAAGATGATCACCGAAGCCATAACGCAGCCTATAATGCGAAACCAAAAGCTCTCACTTGAAGAACTGAAAACTCTGCCGTTCCCAATGAAGATTCAAGGCGACCAAGTAATAATCGAAAAAGGCCTAAGAAACAGCAAACTCAAAAACACAATAGTTCTAAGCTTAGACAAAGTTTTAGCCGCCAGAGAAAAAGGACTTATCGACTACGTTTTAAGCGCTTTTGTCAGCGAAAGACCCGCCCTAATAGAATTTGTCTTCGACAATCAAAGCATACTCAAAATGGCGCGGCACTTTCTACGTCACTGCTCAGGTTCTTTTCACAGCATTTACAGCTACACCGTAAACGTTCAGAAATACACCGCATGGTTAGGCAGTAGTCCTGATTTAATCATTAAAGACATTAAGCCCGTTGGAAACATACCCGACCCCGCAAGAGTCCAGAACCACTCAGGCTTTCTTAACGACTTCTTAGCTGAATTACAGGATCAAGGACTGAAACCCGGTGTAGTTGTCAACCGCGTCAAAAGTGTCAAAACATTCTATCGCGTCAACGGCATCAAAGTCGAGGTGTCTGAACCACTGAGCCGACGGATCACATACAAAGACCGAAGCCCAACTGCTGAAGAATTGACGCGCGTGCTTGATATAGCTGATTTACGCGGGAAAGTCATCGTATCCATGCTTGCGCTGGGTGCCTTCCGAGAAGGAACCTTGTCAAAACTCAAGTACCGCCACGTCCGAGAAGACATCGAAAACAACCGCGTGCCCATCCATATCCATGTTGAAACCGAAATCGTCAAAGGCAAATATGGGGATTATGACACTTTCCTGGGCACTGAAGCCGCGCAATATCTGAAGCTCTATATCGACCAAAGAAGGAACGGTAGCAGACGCACAAAGCCCGAAAACCTTACCGACGAATCACCTTTAATTCGTGATGAAACCAAATCCACACCCAGAAACATAACCCCAAAGCAACTGCGACGAGTAGTCCATGGACTATACGTCAAAGCTAACCTTGTAAAACAATGCGAAGGACATTATGACTTGAGAGTTCACAGCCTAAGAAAATACTTCAAAACACAGTTACTTGCTTTAGGCGTCCAACCTGACTACGTTGATTATTTCATGGGACACACGCTTGACACGTACCACGACATCCAAAGCATAGGCATAGAAAAACTTCGCAGTGTTTATGCATCGGCAGGTTTAGCTATTAGACCAAAAACGCAAATCAGCAAACTTGAACAGCTTAAAGAAATGGTACGGGCTTTAGGTATGAATCCGGAGCAGGTACTTACTAAAGACGCGTTAGCTAATGGAGCAGTTACAGTCCAAGAGGGCGAAGATCACCAGCTGACAGTTCTGCGAAAACAACTCAGAGAGCTAATTTTGGCTGAAGCTTCGGTATAAAAGTGGACGCAGGTCACCGAGTCCCGTCGGACCCGCCATTGTGCGTGCGGATTTGTACTACTAGACTTCTTTTTTCCCCACTTTTTTATCCGCATTTCTCACCCGATCTTAATGAGGTATCTGTTTTCTTCCAACGTGCCGAGAAGTAATTTTGCCAGGAGGCTTCTTGCCTATAAAGGGAAGCATATCTGACTTTGGCGAAGGCGACTCCTTCAACCACGTTGACTTCATGGTTGTGGATTTCAAGGTACTTGACTTCGCTGGGTTAGTGAAACCTGAAGACAAATAGTTATGTCTCTTGATGTAGATGTGTCAATTTGGCTTGACACGGTTGTTCATTCAAGCGCTGACCATTACTTGACAAACTTTTGCTACTATTCAAAATGCGCGAACTTGAACCCTCAGGAACTGCTTGACTTGAAGCTGAGCGAAGACACGAGCCGTCGTTACTATCCAGCTGAGCGACTGATGGAGACCTGGATCTACTTGGCCAAGCAGAAACATCTCTATCCTTCTCTGATCTTTGGTGTTCTTAACGCGGTCCGAAGTTTCTACGTTCACGGCAGGAAACCTTTGCTCAAAATCGAGTATGTTTACGGGCGAAAGCCAAAGATAATCTTGACTGAAGAAATACTAAGATTCAGGGACGGCTTCAATTTCTACGGGCAGGTCCCGTTCGACTTCATGATCTCTGCCAGTGAGGAACGGGCAAGTTTACGCGATGCAAGTACTGCGGCCAAGAGTTCTTTCCAAGGTGACGCCACATAAGAGATTGGAGCATTACCTTATCAGGTAGTCGGTCTGAGCGGGTAGTGGTCCAGACGTCCTCACCCTGCTCCCCAACCCCTCGAAACGCTGACGTGTAATTGTTCATTTATTTACCGCTACAACTGCTACTAGAGAATTCTAAAAAAGCAAACGCTGCGGTCCATTCAAAGAATGGTCAAGTGAGAGTGAAGTGACTTTACGAGCTGCTAAAGTCACGTTATTTATTTTCCTCGAGCGGAAAAGAACTCCTGCCTATCTTTAACCTCAAAACTTATCTTACTTAGTCACCCACTAGGTACGATTATATTTGGATGTGGGCGAGATGGAGAAATGGCTTCCAAAACAACCGGATCCGAAGACGGTAAACATTAAAACAACTCTCAAAGATGGTGGTGCCATAGAAGAGGGTAACGTTGAGGTAGACATCAGTTACGACATTATCCGGCATGTGTCTGCCCAACTCTACACAAATCCTAGGAAGGCCATTGAGGAATTAATATGCAACAGTTACGATGCCGGGGCAGACGTCTGTCACGTGACCCTTCCGGTGGATTCTGAGAGCGCTCTCATGGTTCTCGATAACGGAAAGTCAATGGACCTTAATGGCTTGAAGAAATTATGGAAGGTTGCCGACAGTCCCAAGTACCATGGTGAGGGCAAGGATAGGATAGAAAACGACCGTATGCAAATTGGGAAGTTTGGCGTCGGTAAGCTTGCGGCTTTTGCGCTTGGAGGGAGACTTACGCATGTTACTTGTGTTGAGGGCAATGTTCGCGTAGTGTCAGTTGGACAATTAGAGATAAAGCAGAAGAAGAGCGGCGAGGCGCCTTCGTTTGATGTCTTCCAAATGCCGCTTGACAAAGCTATCCCTCTTCTTGAACAATATTTTGGTATATTGCCAATGCCGTGGAAAGAGAGTTGGAACACGTGGACACTAGCTTTGGTGGAAGAAATCAACTCAGAAGCTGTCGGACGAGCCCTGAAGATCGGTTTCCTAAAACGAATGATCACCACAGCACTTCCTATCTCCGCCAATTTTAAGGTCTTTCTTGATGGTCAGGAGATCCCCAAGAAGGAAATTAGCTCTGACGATATTGAAGTGAAGGTGGATGTCACTGACTTGGAGTTTCGAAAGAGACTTCGAGATGCAATTCAGGAATTTTGGAAGGATGTGCTGGGAAAAGATAATCCTGAAGATGTTCCAGAAAAGTACTGTGAATTGAAAGTTGAAAAAGTACCAAATCCTCAGAAAGTTAGCGAGGATATCAGTGCCCTAATTATCCCTGAACTTGGACCAGTAATCGGCGAAGCAATTATTACAAAGACATCACTAACTACAGACAAGTTAGAAGAACGCGGCTATACTAACAACGGTTTTGCCATCCGTGCAAATGGGAAGCTGATTAATCCTGAGGATGAGTTGTTTGGAGTAACTGCTCGTAGTCACTCATATTGGTCTCGTTTTATTGCGAATGTGGAAATTCCAGGTCTAGACCGCGTTCTCCTTGTTCAAAGGAATGCTGTGTCTGAAAATTCGAATGAGGCTCAGATAGCGCGTACTGTTATGAGGACTCTTTTTAACTTCGTTCGTGGCAAGGACGAAGAACTACAAAGAGAAGAAAAATATGTTCCTGAATCGTTTGGATGCAGGATGAACAGTCTCTCACCTATTACTGCGACAATTGCACTTAATGGTTTAGCCGAAGGGACCCTTCCCAAAGAAGGCCTTGAATCCATAGATGTAGATTTCACGTCACTTGGCGGTTCTGGTCCTACTGCACGTTATGATCCTGAGGAAGGGAAGATTCTGATCAATGAAGACCATCCTCTGTTTACGGCGCTGGATGACTTGGTTCCGTCATCAGCTCTCAAGCAGGTTCGGCACGTGGTTGGCGAAGTTCTAGCAGGCACGCAAATGGCAAAGGGTTATCTTCAAGCTCAGAATGTTCCTCAAAAAGTAGTTGACGATGCAGTCGAAATCATTGAAGTCTCGGTCAGAAGTGCAGCTGATTTCGTAGTTAATGAAGTAGAAGAGTACATCAAGGACATCATTGACGCTTCATATGAAGGCGACAAACCTTTCGAGAACGCCGTAGTGACAGCGTTTAGAAGCCTTAGACTCGCTGCGAGTCACTATGGCGGCAGTGATGAACCAGACGGAATAATCGTAATACCACATCCAGGAGCCCCGAATCTTCGAATTTCAGTTGAAGCTAAAGGCAGCAAAGGAGTCATCACGCATAAGGAGCTCAGCGAGGCGACGGTGACCAGACATAGTGATGAGTTTAATTGCACCCGTGCTATCGCCATTGCCCGAGAATTCGCAATTGAAGGTAAGGGAGGAAAAGATAGCGCCCTTCTTCGAGAAACGCAAGGCAAGGTCCCATTACTAACAACTGAAGCGATTGCTTGTATGCTTAGACTCCATAAGGAGAAACCATTCACATATGACAAAATTGAAAAAATCCTAACTACTTGGAAGCATCCCGATGATCTTCTCGGTTTCATCGAGCAGACTTGGAAGGATTTACCACCCGTTGGCTTAATGAGACTTGTCCTAGAAATAGCTCACGAACAGATGGAAATAGACGATACTAACCCCCCTATGCCGGGAATGATCTTGGCAGATGAACGTATTAGAAAACGGAAACTTACTTATTCCGACCTTGTCAACATTATCCAAACTATCCAAATTACAACAAATATGATTATGATCATTGACAATAATTCATTTCAATTTAAGTTGAGAGCGCCTGTAGAAACGATACTGGAATCACTCCAGAAAGAAGAGCCAAAGAACAAGCAAGAAACGACAACATTGACCGATGAGAAAGCGAGAGAAGGCGCGTAGCGTGACTACAGCAAAACCACTAATGCTTGAAACTCACAGAAACTCGACTGATCTTACTCATAGCCTCTTTCGTTTCCCCGGGCGGTTCCACCCTCCGCTGGTGACGTATCTTCTCGGGCTTCATCCTGAAGCACAAATTGTCGGCGACCCAATGGTGGGTTGTGGAACCGTTGCTGTGGAAGCAAGAGCTCGCGGCAAGAGCGGTCTTTACTCCGATATTGACCCTCTCGCCTGCCTGCTTACGAGAGCGAAATCACGTATAGTGGATCCCGATTGGTTGCTTGATACGGTTAAAGGCATCATCGCTAAGGCCCAACCTTTTGCGAAGGTCGGTACAGAACCCCTTGAAGCACAAAAATATATTGCTGATTTGGAGGGTTCTACGAAATTCAGGGCGCCGCCACATGTATTTCATTGGTTCGAGCCATACGTGGTGGTGAATTTGTGCAAAACTCTACAAAATGTTGCAGAGGTAAATTGTTCTTCTCGCAGAAAAGACGCTTTGTTGGCGATTTTTGCGGGGCTTCTCCGTCGTATTTCTCGAGCGGACCCAAACACATCAAGCGGACTGGAGGTTACTAAAGTAAGATTGGAGGCTTTGAAAAATGGGCTTACTTTTGATATGACCTATGAGCTTACAAGGAAAGCAAAGTTACTTGCAAAAGGTTATCGGCAACTTCGCAAGGCGTCACAATCCGTAGACATTGATGTTGTGGAGTACGATGCAAAAAAATTTAGCGCGCTTTGCGCTGAATATGACAAATGGCCAGACCTGATAATTACGTCACCGTGCTACATACGGGCAATCGAATATTGGAGAAGACATAAACTTGAGTATAGCTGGCTAGGTCTTGTCCCAACTGAAAAACTCCCTGAAATGAAGCAAAGATTCTTAGGCATGGGTGAAGAAGCGCCAGAGATTAATGAACTTCCCATATACATTCGAAAAACATATGGAAAACTGTGCAAGGTGGGGCGACAACGCGACGCTAAAGTTCTTTCACGTTACTTTATAGATTCTTCCAAGTGGCTTGCTGAGGTTAAAACTATTCTCAACCGCACTGGCGGAACGGCCTATGTGGTTGTGGGCAGTAATACTAACCACGGAGTAATATTGGATACTCCTTACGCTCTACAACAAATAGCAAACAGCGGGGGTTTGGTAACCTCTTGCTTCATGAAATACAGAATAAAGAACAGCTATATGCAGTACCCCACTAAAGGAAAAAGAATAAAAGTTGAAAGTGTACTCAAGATTACAACTGACTCGTAACTGGATACGTCTTATCTCTAAGTTAGTAAGGTTTTTTCGTTTTTCCTATCGATATTTGAGTTTATAAACTATGAAAGTGATTAAGGACATCACATTTAAAGCGCCAAGCTTAGCCAACTCATTAGAAGCTGTACGAAACCGCATGCTATCCTGCCGATAAATCTGCTCATACCTATTCACCACTTTCAACAAAACCGCGCCGGGCTTAACTTCGCCCTGCAAAATCGCGTGCCAAGTTGAGCGAGCTTCAAAATCATTGTAAATAGTACGCTTAGAACACGCGTTCTTCTGGCTTAATTCCTTCACAATCTCCGCCTGAAAAAGCCTAATCCTTCAAGCTTTAGCAATTCTAAGCGTCTATTGACCGTTTCCAGCTTTGCGTGTCACCCTCAAATTGCAATTTTGCTTCAATTGATTGATCTTTTTTTAATCTCTGAGACAACAAATAAGTTTAGCAAAGGCTAACCTGAAGACACTGCAAAACAAGACAACGATTGTTGTAATGTGGAAATCGGCAAATAAAACTTGCGCAAGCAATTTTCGCTGAGCAAGTTGTGACTTGATGCAAATAAAGTTGCCATCCAATAAGAATTTACAAACAAATTCTTATTTCACGTTTCCAATTTGAGAGCTTCAGAACCAATTTCTAAATCTTAGCGAGAATTACTTTATTTTCTTTGGTTAATTGGCTCATGATTAGTTTTCTGTAATCTCTTTGCATAGCTCTGAAATCCTCATAATGGAATAGAACCAATAGAACGTTAAGGTCGGATGTCACTTCTTGGAATTTCTTTACGTACCACTCGAAAAAAATAGGATCAAAAGAAACTTCGCTGAGTGCTTTTGATAGTTGCATGAATTTTGGGCTCTGAGCATGGACAAATTTAGAGGTCGCTTTATAGCATTTATCCAGTCTTTCCAACACTTGAGTATCCTTAAGACAGATTGCCATTAAAGGATGTTTTCTAATATAATTGGTTAGTTCTTTGAAAGTTAAATAATCGTCGTTCGAATTACCGCTTTGCAGCATCTCATATTCGATCGGATGGTCAAAATAGTAAAAATGATTTAATGTGCTCTCGACCATTCCTCGAAGAATAAGGTTGACTGATTTTTTTGACCCTGTCAGAACAGCAAGTATTCCATTTATGCAATCCGACCTGACTTCACCAATAAAGTATCTCTGATTATCATCCTTCTTTCGAAAGTTGTGATCCCAAATTAAGAATGTCATGACCAGATTATGAAGGAGAATTAGATTGCTCTGATTTCTATCTAACCATTCATCGTCTATTATTGCTCTACGTTTGAGATAGTTTTTCATTTCTTCGAAGTCTTGATCGACTAAACAGGCCATTATGTATTACCCTATTGGCATTGATCGAATTGTTTTATCCCAAAAATCAAAGAAATCATTCGTGGTTTTTGGTTCCTCTTTCAAAACTATATCTAGTATATTTCGAAAGGCTGTTATTTCTTTTAAGTCAAGTTTTTCTACTTCGGTAATTATGATTCCGATGATTTCCCTACGTGACCTCTTTCTGGCGACAGAAATTGGAAGTTTCAAACTTTTTTTGGCAAAGCCAATCAACCTTTCGTTATCAGGGAAGAATTTTGTCGAGAGCAGAACAGTAGGCAATTCCCCAATTAGCAATTTCTTGGAAGAAATATCTCGATTGCCGGAATTTATCATAAAACTAGAAGAAAGACAAGCATTTGACGAAAGAACTTGGTTTTGTTTATCGGCTATTCTTTCAGAAATTTGTGCAGTACGATTTTCCAATCTTTTTAGCATTCTCTCTATGTCGAATATGGCACTTCTAATTTCCATAAGCTCATGTAGTAGCTTTTCACGATCAGAGTCAATCATGCATTTAGTGCCTCCAATCTTTTCACTAGATCCGTGCATATGTTAAGTATTTCGCCCCAGTGGTCTTTGGCCTTTTCGTATAGGAAAAATGGTTTGTTTTGTTGCACTGCTTCAGCAATACTAATTGCTTGTCTCAAATAATCATTGAAAGTATTTTCTTTTGCAGAAATATCCTTAATGAGTTCTGGCATAATTTTTGTTCTAATGTCAACCATAGTAAAAACGATTCCAATATTCTTCACGTCCAAATCATATATCTCTTGGTAATCCTCGTTGTATTCTTGAATTGTTCTCTTGAGCAGAGGAATGCCAATAGTTGATAAGTAGTCAGGCCTGACTGGAACCAATATTGCCTCGCTTGCGAGGTAGGCACTTAGAGTAAATACAGAAAGTGTCGGAGGGCAGTCAATCAAAATTAAATCATAATCATCCCTTACTTTTCTGATAAAGTTTCTCAGTCGATTTTCAATTCCTCTTTTGGCGTAGTCCAGCCTAATGAGTGAAAGACTAGATGGAATAAGATCCAAACAGCCTTCATTTTTCCATATAGGAACGACAAGATTTTTTAAAGTGACAGGAAGGGCATTCGTTTGAGCGCAATCAGGATAAACGGAACTAGGACGCTCTTGTTCAGGCGGATCAAAAATGTCAGCTACAGTCAACCGCTTTTTGTTTTCTACTTCTGTATTAATCTTAAGGTAATCCTCCTGCGGAATCAGATACTGAGTGGCATTAAACTGTGGGTCTATATCAATAAGCAAAACTTTCTTCTTATGCTCCATTGCAAGAGCATATGCTAGGTTCACGGCCAAAACAGTTTTTCCTACCCCGCCTTTCATGTTGATAATTGAAATTGTTTTTACTTTCATGCGTTTTGCAATCCCGAGTATCCGTTTTCGTCCTTCTTCTATTCTACATGAAACAACTTAAAAAATTAATGTTTTACGCCTCGCTATGGCAACATGTTGTGGGGTAAATCTCAGTGGGTTTGTATGACTTCTTAGCTTTTATAATTTTGTAAAGAAAATAGAGAGCCTAAACGCGGGTTGTTAGTTAATGTCGTCATCGACAGAAAGTGCCAACCAAACTAGACTACGACCACTCTTTCACAGCCACTTGGTTAGTATGTTTTTTCTCCCGCTTTAACTTAATGAAAAAGAAGAATTGCTGTGAGGGAGATGTCACCACATATTAGCGTACAAAATATTATAAGAATCTTAAAAAAAGGGAAAGCAGTACAAAAGGCTGTTGTTCAGCAGCGATTCCCGCCGGACCCGCCTTCGTTCTTATGGGTTTTTAGGAGACGTTGTCGAAACTTGGGTTTTGATGAATGTAGGAATGGGATCCCTGCCCGATTTTTTCCTTTCTGGAACCTGTTTTCTGCAATCTCCGTTGACTGCAATCAAATAGCTTTAAATTCCTTAAGCAACAATCAAGCAAAACAATGGAGAGTCATTATGCCTTACTGTGAAAACTGTGGTTCACCCATAAACCCCAACGCCAAGTTTTGCCGAAACTGCGGAGCAGCCATCAACAGCGAAACCGCAAGTCCGCAACTAAGTCCGCAGCCAACTTCAACGCCAACTTACCCGTCGCCTCCTCAGCCGATGCAGACGGCACCAGCTCCGATGCCTATCGCGCCCCAACCGAATGCGCCTGCACCCTTAGCTCCTTCAGAATCCGTGATTGGTGTACTCCTGTTCAAGAGGGAAAAATCCTTCGGCAGATGGGAAACATACAACGGCGTCATGACCAGTCAACGTTTGATTCTTGCCCAGATGACCAACGACATGATGAAGGCTGCCATCCAGCAGGCGAGAGATCAAGCGAAAGCCGAAGGAAAAGGTTTCTGGGGCCAATGGGGAGACCAGATGAAAGCGACATATGGATACTCAAGAAAGTACCTGTCCATGGAGCCTTCAGCGATTCTCGCTGAGACGCCAGGCAACTTCGAACTTGGCAATGGCACAATCAGCGAAATCAAGCTTCACGAGCAATTCAAGCGGGAAGAGCAGGGAGTCTACGAATTCAAGGTTGAGATCCATTCGTCCGCGGGAAAATACGAGTTCCTCATGGATCAAAACGGCGACTACGTGAACTTGCTTAAGCAGGTGTATGGTGAAAGAGTGAAGACGCCTCTCGGCTACTTCTCCAAAAAAGTGAACATAAAGCTATAGCTTCTTCGCAATTGGAAAATGAAAAAACAGCCGTTAACATCAACGTCCGCAAAAAGAAAGAAGCCCCATAATCGAACGCTGTTCCGACCGAAGCTCCAATTTTTCTGTTTGTGTGTGAAGGGCGCCTCAGAGTTTTTTGGTTACAGAAAAAGATATAACTTTTTGGACGCATTATTAATCTGTGGTTTTTATGAAGTTTTTCACTGTAGCCGACGAGTCGAATGTCACGCATAAAGTTCTTGTGGTGCCGCTGAAGGAGTCTGAAATGGATGAGCTTATGTCTCAATGCAAGGAGTGCATGCCGTCAATCTCGGTTTCCTCGATGGTTCAAAACGGGCATCCTTACGTCATCGTTGACTTCGGCGCTGGCGGCTCCTACAAAACGGCGTTGGCCCTTGATGAAGAAACGGAGGACGGCGACAAGGTGGGCGACGAATTAGCCCTCGGCGACTTGCTGACGGTTGTTTTGACTTCGAAAACCAAAGCGGTGAAGGTTTCGCGGGATAAGGTTTACATGAATGTGCCGCTGAAAGATGTTTTGGCTTTCAGTTTCCTCTTCACGGCAGACATGGCGGAGAACTACGCGCTGTTCAAGATGTACACGCAGTCCAAAGGCGAATGAACGAGCGCCTATGCTCTTTCAGAACGTTACTCCTGCGCCCACTGAGTCTTGCCGCAAACATCAAGTCTCGGCTAAGTGTTTCAGAAACCAACCGATTGATGCCTTTGCGACTTCCTCCAGCTTGCCCGGCTCCTCGAAAAGATGCGTAGCACCAGGGATGATTACGAGTTTCTTTTCAGCAGTCATCTGCGCCATCGCTTCCCTGTTGAGCTCAATCACTTCAGTGTCTAGGCCTCCGACCAGCAGGAGAGTCGGCGCCTTCACTTTAGGCAGGTAATCTGCAGCCAAGTCGGGGCGGCCTCCACGGGAAACCACCGCCCTGATGTCTTTCGGCAGTTTCGCGGCGGCGATGAGGGCTGCTGCCGCTCCTGTGCTTGCCCCAAAGTATCCGAACGCGTAGCCTTTCGACAGCGTGTTTCCTCTGAGCCACTCGGTTGCGCCGACCAAACGTTCAGCCAGCAGAGGAATGTCAAAGCGGTATTCAGCCGTGAACATGTCCCGCTCTTCCTCTTCGCTGGTCAGCAGGTCGAACAGCAGCGTCCCGATTTTGGCTTTGTTGAACTCTTTTGCGACGAACTGGTTTCTTGGGCTGAGTCTGCTGCTTCCGCTTCCATGCGCGAAGAGCACGATGCCGACGGCGCCTGCGGGAATCGTCAAGTTGCCTTGCACGACGACTTTTCCGACGGGGATTTCCAGTTCGGCTTCTTGATGCGTCATGCGGTTCCCACTCCTTTTTGCTTCGCCTTTTTCGTTTCCCTGTTTTTTCTGAGCAGTTCGATGACTTCTTCGTCGCTGGTTTGGCAGAAATCCATGTAAAATTGGCCGATGGCGCTAAAATACTCGGGTGTGTAGGGGCATACGACGCGGTCTGCCAGATTTTTCAGTTCTGCTATGGTTGAGGGCGGACCCACTGGGACGGCGACGGTTACTGTTTTTGCGCCCCTGTTTTTCACGGATGCCAGCGCCGCCTTCATGGTTGAGCCCGTCGCGATTCCGTCGTCCACGACGATGACGTCTTTACCCTTCAAATCGGGATAAGGTTCATCTTTTCTGTACATTTTCAGCCGCCGCTCAATCTCGTGTTTCTGCTCTTCACTTTCCGTTTTAATGTAAGATTCAGAAACGCCTAGATAAGACACCAGCTGTTTGTCAAGAATTATAGTTCCATCCTCGGTCATTGCGCCTATTGCCAATTCAGGGTTGTCCGGTGCGCCAACCTTCCGGGGAATGATGACGTCCAGCGGCAAATTAAGCGCCTTTGCGATTTCAAAACCAACAACCACGCCGCCGCGGGGAATAGCCAGCACAACTGCGTCTTTGCCGGCAAATTCCTTCAGCGCGGAGGCAAGCCGCTTTCCTGCGTCCACTCGATCAGAAAAATAAGCCATTTTGTTTTCCCTCAGAATTCTGTCAATCAATTATTGAGACAGTAGTAATATAAAAATGGTTTAGGCGCCTGAGCAGCGCGTGAATTCACTGGTTTAGCTGCCTAAGTTCTCTTTGTCAACTGCTGGCTGTCTTTGTCGAAGGCGAAGTCGCTGAACCGCTGCGAATAGTAGAGCCGCAGATATTCTCCTGCGAACTTAGGCTGGAACGGCAGATCCTTCGGCGTAAGGCGGTCTTTGGTTTTAAGTTGTTCTTCGATGGCTGCCTCCGCAGTTGCGTAATTAAGCAGGAACTCTCTTCTTTCCCAGTAAATCGCCAGCGTCTGCACTGTCTCGTCGACGTAGGCTAAGCTCTTGGGCAGGTTCTCCATTATCTGGTTGATCTTGTAGTTTAACGGGTTTGAGAGGACGTCGATTGCTTTCTTTAGGCGTTCGCGGAGGGTGCTGTTTGTTTCCCACAGGTACTCTTTGGTGGGCATCAGGCGGTTGATGGTGTCTTCCTCGTTGACCAATTCGGCGTAGAGCATGGATAGGACATCGTTTGCCATGTCGAGGAAAGTTTGGATGTCATCTTTCAGGACGATAACATCGACGATGCTGAGTTTTTCCTTCTCAACCTTCTTTGCCAGCAGCTGCTTCATGCCTTCCGCTTTCTTTGCGTAGCCAATTACCCGCGGCATGTTTTCGCCGAAGACAAGCGGCAGAACACCGCTTTCACTGCTCAAGTTTGCTATGGGCGAGAGCGAGTTTTTGAGGTAACGCATTGAAGCTTGGATTTCGGCGCCGTACTGTCTACTCATGTTGTTCAGCGAATTGTACAGGGCTTCTATGGCGATCCACGGGGATTCTTTCGCCTCGATTTTCTGGTTGGTGAACTCGATTGGCCTGCTTTTCTCTGGCAGCGTCGGGTCGTAGAGTGACCTGACGACGAAGTAAATGGGTTCGGTGGTTTGCATGACTTCCTTCGCGAGGGTTCTTCCCGCTTCAAGGGTCTGATTGATGGCTGCGATTCTTTCTTCAAGAGTCATCGCTTTGAGGTAGTCAGCTTTCAAGTTTGATTTCACGTCTAAGCCGATGTCTCTGAGTTTGCCTATCCAGCTTGAGTACTCGCAGTTGACGGAGATCTGGTACTCGGCCAGAACCGCGTTAAGCTCCGAGTCCACGGCGTCGATGTCCGCATCAACAGTTTTTAGCTCCGCATATTTCTTGTCCAACTCAGCAGGATCAAGCTGCCCCTCAGTTCTCCTACGAGTATCTTCGAGGGAGTCTTGAATGATCTGGATTTTTCCCGCTGGACCGCTTATCATCACGGGGATGCTTGCTTTTACGTTGGTTATTTGCTGGCTTAACACGCCTGCCTTGGTAATGATGCCGTTGAGTCTGTCAAGGAACTCCTGCGGCGTCGTCATCTGTTTTGGTGTGGTGTTAAGGAACGCGGTGGGAAGTGCGAACATGAGTGTGGCGAGAGTCCCCAATACCAGCGTTCCCGGCGACGAATCAGCCGTGAAGGCAAGCGCGCCGGAAAGGGACCCCATTAGGATGAAGAAGAGTGCGGCCGTGATGGTGACGGTGAATATTGGCATGAGTCGGTCGGCTAAGCCTCCTCCACCCGTCCTGATGAGAAGTCTCATGAAGAAGATCATCCCCATGGCTAGGCCGACCACGATTATGAGGAACATGATCAGGCCCGGCGCTGAATCAAGGTACTGCGTCATGGCTGATCCTAAAGTGGCTCCGTTGGGGGCTGGGTTGAGGTTCGGAATCCATGTTAGCTGTCCAGTGATTTGCTGGAAGACCTGAGAGATGTCGTAAAGCCGGAACTGGGCCATCTGCGAACCCAGCTTCCCGAAGATTTGACTCAGTGAAACAAAAAGTGGAGGCGACGAGCCGGCTGCGTTCCACCAGTCTTTTTGGATAATACTGCTGACGGTAACCTGATAGTACTGAACAACTTGAAGGGGAACCGCGATCAGGGCGTAATACACAACAGACAGGGCTACTTGGCGTTTGAAGTATACCGCTGAAGCGAAAAGCAGAGGTATCGCCAAGAAGTAAGTGGCTGAAGAAGAAAGCGCACCAACGGCAAGTATCCCGAAGTCGATTGCCAACGCACTCTTGTAACGGTTGAAAGCGATGGGCAAACCGATGAATAGAGCCATGTACGCAACTACGAATCCAACTCTGACCTGCTCGCTTCCGAGATAAGAGATAAAGTAAATGGGTTTTGTTGAAAGATTGAATAATAAGCCTAAACCGATGACGAGGCCGCCAACAGGCATTCCGACTTGCGGGTACTGGAAAACCAGAAAAGCAACTAAGACGGCCAAGAAAACCGGTATCGGCGAGGGAAACAGGGGCAAAATGGACATGCCAATAATCATGGCAACAAGCGTTACAATGAAAGTTATCATCTTAAGCGTGAAGGTTTCGGTTTTTTTGCGTTCTTCCTCCTGTTCCTTCCGCTTCTGTTTCTGCGTTTCGTACCATTTACTTAACCCAGTTACCTTTAGCGACGGTTTCTTCAAGCCCCTCTACCTAAAACCTTATTTTAGGTAAACCCCTCTTAAATGTTATGTAGGTACCTCGGATGAGCGAAAAGAAACCGTTTAACGTACTAGACAGCGTAAAGAAACATATTGAGGCCTTGAGGCCGCTGCTTCCTAAGCAAACCACGGTTTACATTGGCGAGTATCCCATCAAAGTTCTGCTGAAGCAGCCCTATGTTGACAAAACAGAGCGGACTCTGCAGGTTTTGTTGGGCAAATCAAGCGACGAAGTTTACACTTGGATTCCGAAGGGCTTCAATCCTGAGCTTGTCTTAGGCTTCGAGGACGCCAACATTCAGACTCATTTCTGGTACAACGTCTTGCCGTTTGTTTCGCAGGACAGAACGTTGCTTAGCGGCTTAAAACGGAAGCATACGGAGAAAATGCACAGCGCCATTATGGTTGCGTCGGTTTGGGATGGCATAGGCAGCGCTTCTTTGCCGGCTTTGATTTCTCAATTCGGGGCTTCAGGTGTGAATTCACTTTCTGTAGCGCTTTTGCCTTCAAAGATTCAGCCTTCAGACGCATACTTTAATGCATTGGCATCTATGGGAATGTGCGCTGACAACGAGGCTGCGACGGTCCTGTTGCTCGGCAGAGACATGCTTGAAAGCTACGAGGGCGTCGACAGGGCCGGCTCGCTCATAAAAGGCAACTTGGTTGCTAACTACCTTGTCAATTTGTTCCTTTCCAAGGATACGCTTGTCGAAGAATTGACAGAGCAGTCCCGAATATTCAACACTAAAATGTACACGGTTCTGCTGGCGCCGGGGGCAAGCGTGAAGATTTACGGCTCCATAGAAAACATCCTTGATGCAATGCTGCTTAAGCCGCTGCTTAACTTTGATTTGTCAACCGTGTCGTTGCTTTACGCTCTCATTCGTATGCCTTCAAGCCTGAAGGAGGCGTTTCCGAGGGCTAAGTTCGAGTTGGCAGTGGCAACTTGGTTCAAAGAGAAAGCCAACCTGAAATCCATCTCCATAAGTGAACCTGTCTACGTCGATGATGCAAGCGACCGCATCGATTTGGTCCTGTTTGTAGGCGGCTTCAACACGACAGAGATGTTCCTCGACTACGAAAAACGCGCCAAGAGTTTGAGAAGTCGAGCGGTACAAAAAGGGTTAGTTGACAAAAAAGATTGGCTGTCTATGATGAAAAGTTTGGGTATAAAGAAGGATGAGGAAGCTTCTTCCGAAGTTCCTGCCTAAACTTACTTTTTGGCTGCGTTGTTGCCGTTTTCGATTCCGTTTTCTTCGTTGACTTTCTTGATTATTTGCGCAGCTGAGACGCCGTGTTCCAGTAGGTAGCTTCTGCTCAGATGTCTTTCGAAGTCGTTGGATTTGTTGTAGAGCAGCTGCATTTCGTCGTAGGCTTCCATGTCTTCTGGTCTTCCTCTGCCGCCGACTACGAGTACCCGTGTAGTCCATGGATCACGTGACTCGGTGACTCGGACGGTGATGGTTCTTGAAACTTCGCTGGTGACGTAGCCTGCCAGTGCAGTATAGACTTCCTGTGAGAGGTCTTCGGTCCACATGTTCGGCGGCGAGACAATGGTGACCCAGATGTAGTCGGTCTTGTAGGACGTCTTGTAGCCCATGATTGTGGGTGTCTTGAAGGCTCTGATGATGCTTCGTATGTAGTCTTTGTAGTGGTCGAGGTCTAGGATTTCTTTCGCGATGACTTCTCTGGTGAGGGTGTCTTCCTGTTCGGTGAGTATCTTGAAGATGATTCTGAGTTGTTCTGTTTCGGTTAGGTCCGCTGACTTCTCAAAGTACTTCTTCGGCGCGGTGATTTCGTTGATCAATTGGTCGTAGTCTTTGTATATGTCAACGATTTTGGTGAGTCTCTTGCGGTACTCAGAGGTCAACTCGAAGCGTTTGCCAAGTGTTTCGTACAGGTTGATTATGCTGTCTACTTTGTTGAGGTTGTCCATGGCGAAGGCTTCTTCTTCTTCGACGCGTTTCATGTCTCGGTCAAGCTCCCTAAGCTGTTCCCGCGCGTAGCGTTTCCCGCTTAGGAACTTTCTCACTTGTCGCTCCAGCTTTTCTTTGTCGAAATCCTTGCGTTTCTTTGTCTCTTGAATGCGCATAACTTCGTTTTCGAAGTTGCCGCGGTTCTGCATGCGTTTCGACAGTATCTCGTTTATGTAGGTGACGTGTTCATCGATCATTTTTGACTCGTCGGCTGGTGTTCTGAGCATCAGCTGTATTATCAGGTAGATCGTAGACAACTCGGCTTGGATGTCGCGTAGGTCGTTGAGTTCGTTTTGGCTTTCAGGCAACACTTCGTAGTACCGTATTAACGCGTCGGTTAAGTATCGTGTTTCGTCGTAGAACTGCATAAGGTCAAGCGATCTCTCGGCGATTTCAGCCAAGTTGACGAGGTCTTCAAGAATCTTCTTCTGTCTGACGGTGAAGACCTGTGAGCTTGGAATCAGCTGGTTGAGCCGTTCAACGATAACTGCCTTCTTCTCACGGAACTCTAAGTGAGTCTTTGTGAGGTTAGTTAGCAGGACTTCGAGGTTGTCGACTTTTCTTGAGCCTTCCTTCTTCAAGGTGAGGTTTATTATAGAGTCTTCAATTGGGCCAGTTTTCCCCATCAGCTTAATGGTCGATAGAAGCTTCATTATTTCGGTGAGCCAGTTTTTGACTTGTATCTCTACGCCTTTGACGTGCAGTGCTTGGTCGTCTTCGAGACGTGGGTTACTGGTTATTTCAGTTTTCAGTTTGTCCTCGAATTGTTCCTCGTTGTATGTTCCTGCTTTAATCAGGTAATTGCGGAAGAGTTCTCTGGTTACTTCGTGATCAACGGAGACGATGTTTCCGATTTCGTCGAGGATGTCCAGCTTTTCCTTTCGGAGGTCCTGCAGCAGCTGTATGCCTTCGAAGTTAATTTTGTAGGCTTGAATGTAATCTTCAACTGGGTAATTGACTTTCACCATACCCAGTGTATGTGCGTTGTTGTAGGTTAACCCGACTTCTGTGCCGATTCCGCCCATTAGGTCTGCAAGGTCAAAGTCCATCAGGACGTAGATCATGTCCGTGATCATGTCGTCAATTTCCCGTCGGGCGCTGACGATGTTGCCTACCTTTGAATAAGCTGGCAGCAGCGGTATGTAGATGAGGGCGTTAAGCGGGTTGCGGTAGCATTCGCCGTACGTATTAACCACGTATTCGTTGTAGTCTTTGTTGAGGAAAAGGCTTAACTCGTTCATGGCTGTGAAAGCTGAGCATCCTTTCGCTGGGGGGTCGTCTCCGCCACATGGGGTGATGACAAAAGCGATAATGGCGACGCCTGAACCCAAAACTTTTCGAAGGTGCCTTGCGAAGTCGAAGAACACTCCGCTTCCTGTGCCTCCGCCTAAGCCATAGCACAAAACCACCGTCGGGGTAATGATGGACGAGAGGGCTTGTTCTTTGAAGCTGTTTATGCAGTTCTTGATGATTCCGAGTTGGTAGTAGTTTAGGGCATAGATTGCTTTTGCGAGGGCTCTTCTTCTGCCTGCGCCTCCAGCCATCGGCGGAATAGCCATGGTTGTTTCCAGCCACGGGTGGAAATTCAGTTTGGCTCCTTCAGCGATGAGGTATTCGCTGTATTTCTGGTTGATGAAGTCAAACATTGCTTCAGCAGTCGGGAATTTTACTGACTGGGCAATTAGGCGCAACCGCTCGGCGGGTATCCCTGCCTTCACCATCTGCTTCTCGATTCCCTCGTAGGTCTCCTGTAGGCTTCTGATTTCCGGGTCAGCGATGTCGATGGCTAAGAGAGAAAGACGTGTGAGGTCTTGCTGTATCAGTTCTTTGGTTTTTTTGTGGGTCATGAAGTTTTCTACTATGTTTGTTCCTGCGGAACCTAATCCGATTACTTGAACGCTGTTCTGGTAGATTCTCGTGGGTTATCACATCCCTACTAGTCTTTTGAGTCTCTCTTTTACTGATTCCAAGTTTGACGACGCCATTCTGTCGATTCTCGAAATCCTGAGGCTTAATCCCTCTAAGTCCTTAATCTGGTCTTCAACGACAAGTTGGAAGTAGCTGACTCTTCCTCTTATGCGGAACCACATGAAGGCGAAGATGACTGCAACCACCGCTACAACGACGACGATGGGTATGAATAGTGCCTGCATGGTTGCGGAAGCAGGTTCGTCGCTGATGTTCAAGCTGTTTAACATGGCGATTGCGTCAGTGGTGTCACCAGAGTTAGCAACCTGCTGTGAATCGGCGAGGACATTCTTGTACAGGTCAATGTATCCTTGGACGACGCCTTCGTTCTCAAGCGTTTTAAGGTGGCTGTTCTTCTGCGCGTACAGTGTGAGGTATGTGCTCATTCCAGCGCTTGTTACCGATACACTGGCTTGTTCAAGTACTGAGCCAGTTGGGCCGGTCAGCGTAATAATATTGATCGGCGCGGATTGGGCTTGGGTGTTTGGAACTAACCCGACGAGAGTCATGGTGAATGTTCCTACAACCCAGTTGAAAGACGCTGGATTTGCGCCTGCACTGAAGTCACTGCCGAGTTGGTAGGTGCTGGCTGAGCTAAGCGTCCAGTATTGGCCTTGAATCGCCGGCTGGAGATCTGTTGCAAGCTTAAGGTCTCCTTCGCCAGCAGTGAAAACGTCAATAGTGAAAACGACTCTGACCTCTGCTGCTGGGATTATCGGCGCGAGTGTCTGGTTGATGTTCGATGCGGCGTTGTACTCGGCAAGATGTTGGTTAGACGTGTAATCATAAATGTCATAGCTTGTTATCCAGCCTGATGACGCACTCTGTGCCTTTGCGGTGGACACCGCCACCGAAGCGATAAATACACATGTTAACAACAAAACGAGACTTAAAGCTAGAATTTTCTTATTCAAATGTATCCCCCATGTCTTTTACCTGTTTTTTTCTGTTGCATGAAGCATATAACTGTTGTGCTAGTTTCACTTTTAGTGTTCTATCAGGAGGCGATTCTGACTTAGCGGTCCTTTTTTTTGACATAAACTCTCCATATGCCTGAGAATCGTGCCATTCCCGCGAAAAGGCGGCAATTTGTTTTTTTCTTGGCTGAGAGCAAAAGATATGAGATTAAGCCGACAGAAACAAATGCGTTACGGACGTGTTGAAAATGGAAATAATAAACGTTCGCTTACCCGACAAAACGGTTTCAGACATCGATAAACTAGCCAGCAAACATGGTCTGAGCAGATCAGAGGTTATGCGTCAGGCGTTAACGATGTATCTGCATTTGGTAGACAACGTTGGCACGATGCTGCGTCCCATAACTTTTCAGGTGAAGCCCGCTCAGTTGACTTACGTAAGGAGGGGCGACGTCACGATCGTTAAGGTTCCAACGGGACACGCAATCGTGGCGGGTTCAACGTCTTCAGGTGCAGTTGGTCCTAAAATCGAGGATAAAGTCAAAGTTGAAGGTCGTGTGCTGGGCAAGTTTCTTGCCCGGGTCAGCTTGATGGATGTAATTGCGACTGGCGCTTTCCCTGTTCTTTTGTCGGTGACGTTGGGCGTAGAGAAGGAGCCTACTGGCGACGCCATACTGGACGGCATTCAACGGGAAGTCAGAACTATAGGTCTTGATTCGAGTCAAGTCATAATGGAGAACACGGAGGACAACTTCGAAACCGTCCAGACTGGTGCAGGCTTGACTGTGGTAGGGTTCGCAAACGAGGAGGAGCTAAGGCTGGGAAAAACGAACCCAGGTGACCTGATTGTTGCAGTTGGCAAACCGAAGGTGGGAGACGAAGTCATTGTGGCTGAGGCGAAGGGCGAAATCGCTGACCTCAAGAGCGTGATGCAACTTTCGCAGAGGAAATATGTTCATGACATCGCGGCGGTCGGCACCTTCGGAATCGCGGACCAAGCCAGAATGATTGCCTACGCGGTTGGCAGGCAACTTAAGCTTACTGAGGTGCAGGGCTTGGACCTGAACAAGTCAGCTGGTCCAGCAACCGTGGTTTTGGTTACTGTCGACAAGGACAGGCTCGAAGACTTGGAGTCGCTCATCAACAAACCCATTGGCGTAGTGGGGGAGATACTGTAGAAAGAAATGGTCAACTTGTGAATAGCTGCTCTCCCGCTATGGTCATTTAGCTGTCCCGAGCATGTGTCCGTTTCTGTCGATTTCCCCTTTTCTAATGCGCGTAGTGGAGATGGGGATGCAGTTTTCTGCAGGGACCATTCTTATAGTGACAATTTTCAGCGGCGGAAGGGATGCGTTGGTACGTATGTCGTTTATTCTGCAAGCCGTCGACTCCGTTTGCTTGCTTACAACTAAAGCTTCCAAGTCTCTGCCCGATGTCGTTAACCCGTAAGAATCTTTCAAGGGGACAATTTCCGCCCTGTCGGCTAAACCTGACTTCTCGAGAAAAGCCTTAAGGGCGCTCAATCTCTCTGAGTACGATGCTGTAACGTGAGGTTTACCCATTTTTAAGACGAACTCGTCGGAAGACAAGCCGATAACGACTTTTTCCCCGACATCAAAAGCCCTGTTTAGAAGCGCCTTGTGCCCTTTGTGGAGCTCGTCGAATGTTCCGCCAACCGCAACTTTCTTGAACTTCTTCATTCCATCAGCCTTGCGCCTTGGAAATCGATCTTGCTAATGAATACCTTTTCAGGTGGCAAAACTCGCTTAAAAGCTTCTGCCACTTCTTCTGCTTTCTCCTCGCGTACGACTGCGTGGACCGCTTCGCCCAGCATGTTCTGCGTCGCACCCACAGCGCCTGCGTTCTTGGCTAACTTGACGAGTTGACGAACGTTCGGCGTGGCGAAACCTGCGTTCTCGGCGAAATCCCAGCAGCGGCCAAGGAAATTCTTCAGGGTCGGCTCGGCGAGGATATCCTCCAAGGTTTTCTTGCCAAAGCGGTTGATCACCCGCGCCCTTTCAGGGTCATTTAGCACAGTTTTAGGCGTATGCGCGTTGAAAGAGCCAACAACAATCATGTAGTCAGATGTTATTGGGATGCGGTCAAGTTGGCAGATGCCAGGAGCGCCAGGCTCAACCACCAGCACGCAGCCGCCTGTAAACGTCAAAGAGCTAACTGTACCCAAACCAGTTTTGCATTGAATCTCCGTCACGTGGGCAGCTTTGCCGATTTGGTTATAGGTCAATGGCAAATCCAGCGCTTCTTTCAACGCTAAGCCTGTGGTTAGTGCGCCGCCTGCACTGGTTCCGAAGCCTTGCCCGATGGGAACCTCGATTGTGTGTTCCACAGTGACCTCATACTTCGCCTCGGCACCTTCAAGTAGCTTCTCAACCATCATCCTTGTTGTCTTAGCCTGCAAGGTCTGCTTTGTGTTGATGAAAACTTTGATGCCGCTGCTATCAGCCTCTTTTGCGGATACCCTGGTTGAGACTCCTCTTTGCAGCCCAAATCCTCCGCCTCTAGCGCCGACTCTCTCCAAATCCACAATCGGCTTGCCATCTTCGGTGTCGTGGATTTCAAAGAAGCTAGAAATTGCCGCAGGTGCAAAAGCCATTGCTGTTTTTTTCACTGCGGCTCACTTTGTTTTCTTTTCGCTAATGTCGGAAATGCTCTGTTTACGGCTTCAATAATTGGTGGCCCGAGAATTAATATGAAGGGGATTTCTGTGAAGAATGTGAAGAAAAAAGTGGAGAGGGCTATAGGTATAGTGAAAAGTGTGCCTGCCCCGAAATATTGAATGAATAGTGGCACTGTTGCTCCAATTATTGCGGAGCCCAGTAGCATGCCGACTATTGAGCCGACTTCGAAACTTCTCCATTTAGAGTTTCTTAAGAATGCAACTGGAACTAAAAATATCACGTAGCTTGCTGCCGCTACAGTTATGAATGCGATTTTGGTCCAGAAACCTAACCCTGTATAGGCATAGCCTATCCATATGAAAACAGCTGTGGCTAAACCATAGGCTGCAGTTGGTGGTGCCAAACGTATTTTCTTCTTGGCAATGTACCCAATCAAGAAGAAAGCTACAAAGTTGCTGGTTACCCCCGCTATTAAACTTAACAACAGGTTATTTCCAAAAATGGCATCACTTATGAATATGCCCACAGCAGCACCGATCCCACCCACGAGTGGACCAAACACCACCGCGAAGACTGCAGGAACGATTACTGGTGGCCAGAATCGGACTCCTCCGTATGAGATTGGGATCAAACTGTAGAAAATGTATCCTACCGCAACGTACAGGGCAATGTTTAATGCTAACCCTGCAACGTCAATTGCCTTGAACTTCATCATCTTAGCTACTTGCTCCCTAACTATTGCCTTTTGACGCTGTTGAAAGTTCCTGACGATAGATAAAACTTCCCTATGAATTATATAAACAAGTTTAAACTTTTGAGGGCGCGTTTTCTCTGTTCTGCCTGTGACAAATCAATTGTCTTATAAGCTGAAGCCAACAATGCAGTAGTAGGCAGGGGTTCACATGCATGTTTCACTTGCGTTAATCATCGGCGTCTTGGTGGCTGTCGGAGCATTCCTCGTTTACGTAGCCGTCGTCGGAGTAAGCTTCATCGGCTTGGGCACATCAGGGGAAGCAGCCCTCGCCGCAACTTTTTTCGTCGTCGCAGCCATCATCGTTGTCATATTCGCCGCAGGGTTCAAAGCTCAATTCACACGGGTGAAAACAGGCAAAGAAGCCTTAATCGGCGCCACAGGCACAGCGACAACCGACCTTAAGCCTAAGGGCGAAGTCCGCGTCATGAGCGAGTTCTGGGAGGCTAGAGCCGAGGAATCGGCGATTGCCGCTGGCACCACCGTGAAAGTCATCGGCATGGACGGCATGACGCTTCTGGTTAAAGCGGCCGAGCAAAAAACTTAATTCCTTAGACCGCCGCATACCCTATTGAGGAAAGTGAGAAGTTGGACCCATTGTTAATAGGCCTAATAGCCTTCATAGTCTTTATCGTGGTTGTTTTTCTGTTAAGCGGAATCCGAATTTTGAGAGAGTGGGAACGTATGCCTGTGCTGCGCCTTGGACGTTACATAGGCATGAAAGGGCCAGGAATCATCTACCTAGTCCCAATAATCGACAGAGCCCCCCTAAAAATCTCAACAAGACTGGACACCATACAGTTCCGAACAGAATCAACCCTGACAAAAGACAACGTGCCAGTAAACGTAGACTCCGTACTCTACATGAAGCCAGTGGACCTGGAAAAAGCAGTCCTGCAAGTTGAAAACTACTATCAAGCAACTCAACTTGCTTCACAGACAACTCTAAGGGAAGTCATCGGCAAACAAAGCTTAAACGAGTTGCTTGCGGAACGGGAAAAAGTCGGCGCCACACTACGCGAAATCATCGATGAGAAAACGGAGAATTGGGGAATTAAAGTCACCGCGGTCGAAGTCAGAGACGTCATCATCCCAGGTAACCTCCAAGACGCCATGTCACGGCAAGCTCAAGCAGAACGGGAACGCATCGCACGAGTAACCCTCGCCACCGCAGAATACGAGGCATCAGAAAAGATGATTGAAGCAGCAAAGATGTACGAGCAAAGCCCAGACGGTCTCCGGCTTAGATGGATGAACATTCTGTACGAGCTGGGGCAGCAGTCAGGCTCAAACACAATCATGCTTGTGCCAGCGAACATGCCTGAGGCAGGCGTATCCGCGATGGGCACCCTCGGCTTGAGAGATGTACAGAACCCGAAGGCGAACCCCGCAAAGAAGACGAAACAGGGCGAAGAATAAGCAGGATCGGCCAAAAAGCCATCCTTTTCCGCATTTTTCTCTTGCTTTTTTGCGTGTAGCAACAAAAATTCTATTAACTATGTTTCTAACTCTGAGCCTTCAAAGGTATGTCCAATGACAGGGGCGGAATGCATCTTCTGCAAAATAATCCGGAGAGAGGCGCCTGCAAGCATAGTCTACGAGGACGAACATGTCGTCGCCTTCCTTAGCAACCGCCCCGTGAACATCGGGCACTTGCTCGTCGTACCAAAAAGACACTACGTCAACGTCTACGAGATGTCGGAGGACGAAGCAGCCTACGCCTTCAAAATCGCCAAAAGAATGGCACACGCGGTCAAAGACGCCTTCGATGGAGAGGCCGTCAGGATAGTGCAGAACAACGGCACAGACGCCGCCCAAGTGGTTTTCCACATGCACGTGCATGTTATCCCTATGAAGCCTCAAAACAAGTTCAGACCACCGGAACCCGCGCCGCGACCCATCGAGTTACTGGAAGCCGACGCAGAAGAGATCAGACGTCATTTGTAAGCGGCTCCTAAATTGTGGGGGTTACGTATAAAAGAGGGAAAAACAACATCTCATCATCAAAAGCTGAATAACATGACTGAACAACCAAACGAACCAAAACCCAGCGAACCCCAAACAGAGAAACTTTTAATCGACAACCCCCAGAACTTTCAGTTCCACGCCGCCTACCTCGTGTACTCTGAAACTTTTGACCATGCAGGCGAGGACGGTAAGAAGGATCTGAACCAGAATATTGAAGACCTGAACGCGGGCAAAATCGACTGCGAAACATTCTACATGAACATTTCGCGGTACCGCCACGTCGAGCAGATGCCGAGGCAGGGCGGAAGGCTAACTGTCACTACACAACGCAAGAAAGACTGGCGCATGAAGACTCAACGGCAGGAAAGAATCAAGCGGCATAAGAAGTAAGGCTTCAAATTTTTTCGATCTTAAATTGCCAAAGCAGCCGTCAAACGTCTCTTGACAATTGCCAAAAAGATCAGGATCAACTGGTCAAAGGCTAAAGGCCGCTGCTATTGATTAGTCTGCCCGAGTTCGCGTCGACAACAAGCGTGATCTTTTTGCCCTTGTTATCAAACTTCGCGAACCAAACAGGGACGTGAAGCAATTCAGTGTCGCCGACATCGCATTCGGTGTTAATCGACTGGATCGCAGGATATTTCTCATGAGCTTTTTGCGATTGCAGTTGGTCAACCAAGGTTTTCGCCTGGGTTTTGGCGCCTTCCTCGCTGACATCTCCGTTAAGGATTTTTACGCCTTTAGGCAACTTAGCTATGTCGAAGAGTTCTCTGCCTTCAAGGCTGAACTGATAATCCTTTGGCTGGTAATCCGTCATCGCTTTGAGTGCGATTACTGGGAAATTATAGTTTGCATCCATCTGCTCAGCTTTCCTGTTTCCGCCGCCGCGTCCCATACCCATTCCAAAAGCCATTATCCTAAGCCGCTTAAGCCCGAGAATGCCTTCAAACGGGTTGCTTATTGCAAGTTGTCCTTCAAAAGCTCGTCTGCCTCCCCTGCCGCCGCGTCTTCCTCCGCCGCCCCCACCGAAGCCCCCGCCCATTCCGCCTAAGATTACTCCCAGCACCGCGGCTGAGGTCGCTGTTTGTGCCAGTTGAGCGGCTTGGTTTGCGACGGTGACGCTTGTGCGGGCTGAAACACTTACGATCCAATAGGGCACGTAGGTTAGGCTTAACTCCTCCTGCTTCGAGTCTTCAAACCTGTGCCTATGTAGAAAGCCATTATTTACAAGCGGCTTGATTAACGCGGTCGCTTGCTCTACGGTACCTATCTTCAGGGTAAGCATGGTTTGCTTCTGAATGTTAGTCCAGCCTTCGTTTCCCAACGTGACGCCGCTGCCGCAGTACTCGCAGGTAATAACCATCTCGCCGAACTTAGGTGCAATTGGGGCTCCGCAGCTGGGACATTTGAGCGATGCAACTCCTGAAGGCGCGATGATCGGGCCAGAAGAAGATGTTTTAGCTGAGCTTGAAGGGTTAATAGTTGTGTTTTTTCCGCATTTCGTGCAGAATTTCGTGTCATCTGGAAGTTGAGCACCGCAGTTACCACAATACAAGCCATATCCACCCAATGTTTTTCTTTAAATGACGCTCAGGTATCCTTTAAGTTTTCTCCAGAATTTAACCAAATTCCGTATGGACAAAACTCATTTATCTGTTTGTTGGCAACGTCGTTTATATTCAAACTTCTTAAACCCAATTTCCCTGATTAATAAAAAGAGAAAATTTGGTTCTTTCCGCCTAATCGCAGATGGGCAAGAAAGAAGTCGTCGAGGCAACTATGTTTGCCGCCCCGAACTGCGGTATCGGTGATGGTCGTCTTCTGAGGGGCGGAGATGGCATCGGCTGTGGCGGCTCAAGCTCTAGCGGTATGTGTTCTATCAGTCTTCTTCGCCTCCGTGTACAGTTGGCACGATGGTTGTTTCCAGCAGGGTTTCGCGTCGGATAACGGTCACGTTAATTTCTTTGTCTATGACGTCTTCAGCGAGTAGTCTTGGTAGGTCGTAGAAGTCGGTGACGGGTTTGCCGTTAAATTGGACGAGTACATCTCCCATGGCTAAGCCTGCTTTCCGTGCCGGTGAGCCTGCTTCGACGCTGAAAATCATCACGCCGGTATCCTGCTCTAAGCCTGCTTGTTCAGCGATTTCCTCTGGGATTGCGACGGTGTTTGCGATGATTCCGAGGTAGCCTCTTTCCGCGACGCGTCCAGTCATCAGCCTGTCCGCTACCGCCTTGACTTTATTGATTGGGATGGCGATGCCTCTTTGCCAGACGTAGGCGGTGTTGATGCCGATGATTCTGCCTTCGACGTCGACTAATGGTCCACCGCTGAAGCCTGGGTTAAGCTGGGCGTCGGTTGCGATGACGTTTTCCATCTGTGTCGTACCGCGCCATCCTCTGATGGTGCTGCTTGCGTTTGTAACCATGCCGCTGGTTGCTGTCGGCTGTTTTCTGTTAAACGGGTTGGCAAGCGCGAGGACGTATTGTCCCACGCTTAGTTTTTCTGAATCAGCCATTTCTATCGGTGTGAATTCTCCCTGTTCCGCCTTCAGCAATGCAATGTCGTTGTATGGGTCGATGCCCACGATTTTGGCTTGGAAGGTTTTTTCTCCTTGCCCGATCTTGACTGCGTTGGATCCGCCTATGACGTGGTTGCAGGTGACGATGTAGCCATCTTTTGTTAGGACGACGCCTGTGCCGTGGGACATCTGCGCTTTCACGCTGACCACGGACTTTGAAATCTTGCTTATCAGCATGCTCGTCGCATCTGACAGCGACTTAAGAACCTCTAATGGATTGGACAGTTGACTCATATTGTTTTTCACCGCAAGAGTATACGGCAAAATAGTATTTGTTGACTAAGGAACACGTAAACTCAGTCACCGATAGAAAGCTCAAACCAAGTGGCCAGAGGCTAATTTGAGCTAGGAACAGGACGTTGTACCTTAGAAACGACCAAAATGCTTTTGAACAGATATAGCACTTGGTAGCTTGTGGAATAATGGAGAAAGTGTGGGAAGAACTTAAGAAAATTGAGGCTGAAGCAGAAAAAATCCGCGACGGCGCTCAGCAAAAAGCCCAAGGCATAACTGCTCAGGCGCAGCAGAGCAGCGAAAAACTGATTGCTAACAGCCAAGCATACGCTGAGGAAGAGGGGCAGCAACTGTACGCAAAGACGATTGAAGAAGCCAACCGCAAAAGGGATGAACAGTTGAAAGCAAATCAGGTAGCCACTGAGAAACTGAAACTTCAAGCTGGGAAGCGTCTTGAGGCGGCGGTCACTAAAGCCGTGAACGCAATCATTAAGGAAGCTAAACCTTGAGCCAAACCACGCGCTACGCAGCTGTTCTCGCCAAGATTGGAGCTGAAAAGAGCAAGCTTCTCAGCGAAGCAAAGATTAAGTCGCTAGCTGAAAGCAAGAACGTGGCTGCGTTCGCGTCTCAACTGCGAGATACCGCGTACCAAGTCCAAATTGCAAAGGTGCCTGCGCCTTTGACAAGCCGAAAACTCGAGCGGGCTTTCAACGAAAACCTCATTGAATCTCATGTGAAGATGATTAAAAACTCGCCGACGAAGGCAGCGGGTTTCCTCTCTGTGCATGTTTTGCTGTTTGAAGTTGAAAACTTGAAAACCCTGATAAAAGCGATCAACGGGGAGCTTGGAACCGAGGAGAAGCTGAGTAGGCTTTACTTTTCAGCGGAGGATTTTCTTAAGAGACGGCTGATGCTTGAGGAGGCAGCTAAGGCTCTCACTTTGAAGCAGATGCAGAACTCAATTAAAACCTCGTTGTATTCGTCTGCTCTAAGCAAAGGCGTGCAGGTATACGAGGAAAACGGGTCCACTTCGGCGCTTGACATACTGCTGGACAAGGTCTTCTTTGACAGCTTACATGACGCATACGAAGCGTTGCCTAGAAGCGAAAAGTCCCATGTGTACTGGCACGCAGCCACAGAAAATGACACTTTTACACTTTTAACTATTCTCAGGGGCAAAATCCTCAATTACGACGCGAATTGGCTGAGGGGTGCTGTTCCTCCTAAAAACTTCAAACTTACCTCAGAAACGGTTGATGCTCTTCTTATGGCGGCCGACTTCGAATCAGCCCTGAAAATCGCTTCCGAAACCTTCTACGGCAAACTCTTCGCTAAAGCGTCAACGCCAGACGACACATTAGCAGCTGCTGAAAAAGCCATCAAGAAAGCAGAATATCAACACGCTAAAGTAGCGACCATCGGCGAAATTTTCAACGTGGGGGCGCCGCTTGCTTTCATGATGCTTAAAGAAGCAGAAGTGCGGAACCTGATTGCGGCGAGCGCAGGCGTTGAAGGCGGTGTCAGCACCGACTTTATTCAGAGTCAAATGCTACTTTAGGCTTTTTCTCCTTGGATGTTTACGTCGGTGTAGACGAAGTTTTGTTTGAACGGATGGAACTCTGTGCCGGATCCCGCGTAGAACTTGCTGAACCACTCGTAGAAGTGCAATCTTAACGTGTGGATGAAAACGATTAAGCCCTCAAACGCAATCACGAAAATGTTTCCGCCAACGATTACTATGCCGCTGATAATCAAGCCGATCCCTGTGGAGCCTCCTATCATGGTCGCCACGGTGTAGGTTACGAGGAGCAATGCCCAGTGAGCCATAAGCAAAGCGAGAATTCGAGTGTAAGAAATACTGTTGCTCAGCAAACGTGTCACCATGTCTCCGCTTTCAAAAATGCGTTGTCCCAAAGGCTCTGGATGCTCCTCTGCATTCTCACCTGTTGAAGTGTGGTGATGTTTCGTAGCAGCCATGAAAGCGGGCTTGGCAAAGGCAGCGAATAAAAACGGAACCACTAAGAGCAGTACTGGACCTGAAAGCCACACGCCGAGGTTTAACTTGTAGACTAAAAGCAGGTAAATTCCGCCGAAGTAGAACGCGAGCTTTGGAATCGAAGTTAAAACGGCATCCACCATTTGGTGTTTGATGATGAAGTTGACCATTTCTAAGACTAAGCCGCTGGTTATCTGTATTACGCCAATGATTAATGCGAAAATCAGGAAGTCAAAGACGTTGCTGGTTGGGAAAAACGGCCTGAACCACAGCGGAGCAAACACTTCTTTGCCAAAAAACTCGCCGAACAGTGCGCCTGCGATGGTGGCGGCTAAACCACACATTGACAAGATATAAGCTAAGTTCTTTATTCCCTGGCTTTTCTTGACAAGCATCCCGACAGCGAACCCGCCGAATAACAGGATTAGCCCGTGGCCCATGTCGCCGAACATTAAGCCGAAGAGAATCGGGAACGATATAGCCATGAACGGCGTGGGGTCGATTTCGCCGTAGTTTGGCAAACCATAAAGCTTAGTAACTTCTTCGAAGGGTTTTACAAACCTGTTGTTGCTGATTTTTGTCGGCGGGTCCTCAGTTTCAGCCGCATCGTCGTTCATCACTAAAGCTTTTTCTCCGAGGAGAGAATGGACTTTCTCGTTAAGTGCAGACAGATTCTTCTTGGGCACGTATCCTTTGATGGTGGCGATTCTTCCTGACTGAAGCATCTTTTTCTTCGCCTTGAGCAGCGCTAAGACGTTTTCAACTGTTTCCTTCCATACTGGAAGGTTGTTCTTGTGTTCCACGCCCAATCTATGTAATGAAGCGGAAATCGCTTTTTCTTTTTCTTCAGTATCTTTCAGGCGGTTGTTGACTTCTTTTAAAGCGTCCTTTGTGTTGTGCGGCAAATCTTTTGGGATTGAAAAGACTTCTGCGTGATGCGCCTTAACGATTTTTTCCATCTCTGTACCTTGCTTGCTTGGGACGGCTATGCTTACGAAGCTAGTTTCTTTTGTCAAGACGGATTGGTTTAGGACGAGCGGGAACTTCGCAAGCTCCGTCTTCAAAGCTTCAAGGTTCTTATGCGGAACTGATGCTGCAGTAACATGAATTAACTGCATGTCTTGCATGGCTTCAAGGTCCGCGTGGTTCTCGTCGATAATCGTGAGCATTTTTTTGATGCCGTCAAGCTGCGCCGCTTTTTCTTGAAGGCTGGATAGGGAACTATTTAATTCATCAACTTCCTTTTTAAGAGCCATAACCTTCTGGTTCATCGAATCCGAAAGGGCTTGCCAGTTTTCAGCCGTCACATGCATCTTAGTCGGCTGAATCGACTTGAAAAGATCGAAAGTGCCTGGTTTTTCTTGGTTGAGCTGCTTGATTAAATCGTTGGCGCTTGAAAGTGACTCTTCAGCCTTCTGAATCTCCTGATTGTACTCGAGGGGGCTGGTGGTTTCAGCGGATTCTTCAACGTGGAATTCTCCAAAACTGCTCAATGCTTCCAACAGCTGATCCATGTCTTGCTTGACACAAATCACTGAGGCAACAGTCATCCTTTCGGGTCGTAGCATGATTTTTTCCAACACAATCTTATTTAACTAGTAATTTAAGCTTTATCAAGAGATCGCATGCTTGGCTACATCATAGGTGACGCCGACATGGTTACAGGTTTCAGGCTTGTCGGCGTCGAAGGAGTTGAAGCGACTTCGGTGGAGGAGGCAAATCAAGCCTTAGACAAGGCCCTTGCACGCAACGATTTAGCCATCGTGGTCATAAGCGAAGAATTTTCCACTCAACAACAACTGCACGAAAGGATTGAGAAGATACGCCGCGAACGGAGAGAACCTTTAATCGTTGAGGTTCCTGGTAGCAAAGGAAAACCAAGCGAAACCCGAATGTCTGACCTCATAAGCAAAACGTTAGGTGTAAGAATCTAAAAGAAGGGATGGTAAGTGAGCGTTAAAGATGGTCTGTCATCGATTGCTAACGAAGTCTTAGCAGACGTGCAGAAAGAAGCTGAAGCCCTTATCTTGACAGCTAAGAGCGACGCAAAAGAAGCTTTGAAAGCAGCTAAACAGCAGGCAGACAAAAACTACCAGATCATTTTGAATCAGACCTCGGTCAGGGCGGAAGCTGAAAAACGAAGAATTGCTTCCGTAACTGAAGTGGAGATGCGAAATTACCTGCTTCAGGCGAAGGAGGAGCTCGTTGACATTGCTTTTGAGAAGGCTTTAGCGCGGCTTAAAGAATTCGCGGAGAGCAAGGACTATCATCGCTACGTGCTTAAGCTTATACGCGAAGTGGTTAAAGGTCTGAACCAAAAAAGCCTTCTCATCCAAGTAAACGTAAAAGACAAAGAATGGCTCACTCAGGAAGAGCTAGACCAATTATCCAAAAAGCTAAATTGCGACCTCAAAATATTAGACGAAACAGGAGATTTCATCGGGGGCTTCAAGACACAAACCGTCGACGGCAAGATAACTTACGACAGCACCCTCGACAACAAATTTAATGAGTTGAAGCCTCAGCTGAGAGTTGAACTTGCAAGAACAATGTTTAAGGAGGAAACTTAAGAAACATGCCCGCGAAAGGAAGCGTAATCCGCGTTGCAGGACCAGTCATCGAAGCTAAAGATATGGCTGGAGGAATAATGTACGAACTCGTCGAGGTAGGGAACGAAAGCTTAATCGGCGAAATCATTCGCTTGGAAGGCGACCACGCCACCATACAGGTTTACCAGAACACGACTGGACTCAAAATAGGTGAACCCGTTAAAGGCACCGGAAGCCTGCTTTCAGTGGAGTTGGCGCCTGGGTTAGTCGGAAACGTCTTCGACGGCATTCAACGACCTTTGGAAGTGCTAAAGGCGCTAACAGGCATGTATATCAAGCAGGTGCGTGGCGTGACTCCCCTCGCGAAAGATAAGAAATGGCATTTCAAGCCTAAAACCGAGGTTGGAGCCAAACTTACAGGCGGCGACGTCTTGGGCACGGTGATGGAAACTGACTTGGTTGAGCACCGCGTCATGGTTCCTCCTTTGATGCGCGGAACCGTCATCAGTGTTGCACCTGAAGGTGACTACACGATCACTGAGACAGTGGCGACTCTCGAGGCGAACGGAGTTAAAACCGACCTCGCAATGTTGCAGAAATGGCCAGTGAGGAAATCGCGGCCGTACGCTCGGAGGCTTCCCCCGTCTGTTCCCTTAATTACTGGGCAAAGGATTATTGACACTTTCTTCCCGATCGCAAAAGGCGGCAGCGCCAGCATCCCAGGTGGCTTCGGCACGGGCAAAACCGTGACTCAGCAGCAACTTGCCAAATGGTCAGACGCGAAAGTCATTATTTACGTGGGCTGCGGGGAACGCGGCAACGAAATGGTTGACGTGCTGGAGAGTTTTCCCAAGTTGGTTGACCCAACAACTGGGCACCCGTTGATGGAGCGGACTATTCTGGTGGCTAACACAAGCAACATGCCTGTCTCCGCCCGTGAAGCAAGCATCTACACAGGCATCACGTTGGCTGAGTACTACCGTGACATGGGTTACGCAGTGGCTTTGATGGCGGACTCCACAAGCAGGTGGGCTGAAGCGCTCAGGGAGGTTTCAGGAAGGCTTGAAGAAATGCCTGCTGAAGAAGGATTCCCCAGCTATTTGCCATCTAGGTTGGCTGAGTTCTACGAGCGAACAGGCGTAGTTGAAACGCTGGGTTCAGACAAACGCATAGGCTCAATCTGCGCTATCGGGGCAGTTTCGCCTCCGGGCGGCGACTTCTCCGAGCCTGTCACACAGCACACTAAGCGTTTCACACGGGTTTTCTGGGCCCTAGATTCGGAGCTAGCTGACGCCAGACACTACCCCGCGATCAACTGGATGCAGAGTTACAGCGGCTACATCGCGGAGCTTGAAGGCTGGTGGCACACGCAAGTGGACAAGGACTGGAACACCTACAGGATGGAAGCGATGCGTATCCTGCAGGCCGAAGACGAGTTAAAGAACATCGTTAAGCTAGTCGGCCCCGAAGCATTGCCTGATAAACAGCGGTTGATTCTGGAGACAGCTAGGATACTCCGTGTAGCTTTGCTGCAGCAGAGCGCGCTGGATCCCGTGGACACTTACTGCTCTCCGCAGAAACAGTTCAAGATGCTTAAGATTATAGTGGACTTCTACCGTTACGCCGACAAAGTGGTAAGCAAAGGCGCACCGATCTTCAAGATAATGCAGCTACCCATCATGGAGGAAATTGCACGAATGAAAACTTCAGTTCCTAATGAAAAAGTGAGCAACTTGGACGAGTTGGAAACGAAGATGCAGAAGTATTTCGAAGAGTTGGAGGCTAGCCAGAGGTAAAGCTTATGGCGGGATCAGGTTTAGAGTATAGAGGAGTCGCATCCATTTCAGGTCCAATCATCGTAGTGGAAAACGTTCAGGACGTTGGTTACGAGGAGCTCGTTGTGGTGAAGGACCAGACTGGAGAAACACGCCTTGGAAAGGTTATTCAAGTAACTCAGAAAGCCGTAACCGTCCAGGTCTTCGAAGGCACAACTGGTCTGTCGCCTACTGAAACACGCACTAGGTTCCTCGGCAAACCATTGGAGGTACCTGTATCCACAGAGATGCTTGGACGTGTCATGAACAGTTTCGGCGAGCCCATTGACGGTCACCCAAGGTTCTTCACAGAGGAGCGCCGGGACGTAAACGGCTTTCCGCTGAACCCAACTGCTAGGGAGTACCCTAGGGACTTCATCCAGACAGGCATATCCGCAATCGACGGCTTAGACAGTCTTGTACGCGGTCAAAAGCTTCCCATCTTCAGCGGTCCAGGCTTATCCCATAACGATCTTGCTGCACAGATCGTGAGGCAGGCAACCATTCGTGGCGCAAGCGAAGAATTCTTCATCGTTTTCATCGCGATGGGGCTGGAACACGACGATGCAGCGTTTTTCAGGAAAAGCTTCGAGGAGACGGGCGCGATAAAGAACGTGGCGATGTTTCTCAACTTGGCTGAAGACCCGCCTGTTGAGCGTATCATCACTCCGCGTGCTGGCTTAACTCTAGCTGAGTACTTGGCGTTCGATCAAGAATCACACGTTCTGGTTGTTTTGACGGACATGACTAATTACTGCGAGGCTCTCAGGGAAGTAAGTGCCTCGATGGAAGAAGTGCCAAGCAGGAAAGGATACCCAGGCTACATGTACAGTGACCTTGCAAGCGTTTACGAGCGCGCTGGACGAGTCGGAGGCAAGAAGGGATCAATCACCCAGATGCCCATCTTAACCATGCCGAACGACGACATAACGCATCCCATCCCTGACCTAACAGGCTATATCACTGAAGGACAGATTGTGCTTTCCCGCAACTTGGAGAAACAGGGCATTTACCCGCCGATCTACATCACCACAAGCTTGTCGAGGATTATGAAGGACGGCATCGGGAAAGGACGAACAAGAGCAGACCATGCCGACGTAGCCAGCCAACTGTACGCGGCTTATGCACAGTACAATTCAGTAAAATCGCTTGCAACAATCATCGGTGAAGAAGGCTTAGGAACAAGAGACAAAGAGTACCTGCGTTTCGGTGAACGTTTCGAGAAGACACTGATTAGCCAGGGCAAAGACGAAAACAGAACAATTGAAGATACGCTTAACATCGCGTGGGATATCTTATCGATTTTGCCCGATGAAGAACTGATTCACGTTCACCCAGAGTACATTGACCAGTACTATCCTAAAAAGGCTCAAGAGGTAAAGTGAACGGTTGTCTCTTGAAAACATCAGCCCAACAAGAATAAACCTTATACAAACAAAAAAGACATTGGCGCTTGCCCAATCAGGACGTGACGTGCTTGAACGTAAACGGGACATTCTGCTACGCGAATTAAGAAACAGCATTTATGAATCTGAACGGGCGCGAGCAGACTTGGTGGAAGCCCTCGCGAAGGCTTATCAATCCATAAAAGAAGCCAATATGGCGAAGGGCTCGGAAACCATCGCAAACGTTGCTTGCGGATCCCGTTATGAAGCCGACTTCCTGATGGATTTCAAAAGCATAATGGGCGTTGTAGTCCCAGCTGTTGAGTTCCAAAGCACCGCTGACGTTAAACCCGACTATGGCTTCGCTAACACCAGCTCCGAGTTAGACCGAGCATTTAGGCAATTCTATAATCTGCTGGGGTTGCTTGTCGATTTAGCTCGAGCTGAAGGCACTACGTTTCAGATTGCCAACGACGTAAAACGCACGCAACGGCGAGTCAACGCTTTGAACTATGTCCTCATTCCAATGTACCGCAACATAACAAAGCAGATTGCCATGGTTTTGGAAGAAAAAGACCGTGAGGAGTTCGTTCGCACTAAACGAATAAAGCATATGATTAGGGAGCATGGAAAAGTTGAGTCTGAACTTCAAGAACGTTAAGAAAATTTTGATACCGGTTGACGGGTCGGAGCATAGCGTGAGTGCTGCCGAATACGGAATAAGCATTGCTAAGACGGTCGGCGCGCAAATCCTTGTGGTTTTCGTGGTCGATGACGTCGTGCTTGATCAAATCTCTAAAATAACTGAACGCGAGGTCGCCGAGCGTGCATTGAAGCATGATGGGCAGGGCCACGTCAACTACGTCATCGGGTTGGCGGAGAAAGAAGGCGTCGGTTCTTCCTCTTTAGTTACAGAAGGAAGGCCGTTTGAGCGAATCGTACATTTGGCAAAAGAATTGAATGTTGATTTAATTGTCATGGGCACCTATGGACGAAGAGGCGCAGAGAGAATCCTCATAGGTAGTGTGGCAGAACGAGTGATTGAATACGCAACTTGCCCCGTGCTAGTACTGAAGTAAGCAAACGCGAAAAACGGTGAAACGCATGTCAAAGGAAAAACTTGAAAAAGATTTCAAAGATTTTAACTCACAGATAGATAAGTTGGCAGAAGAAGAATTGAAGAACATCAAGGAGAAAGCTGAGGCAATTAAGGCGGAAGTTGGCAAAATCGGCGAAAACGTTGAGCTCTCCATGAAGCAAGCAAAACCGAAGTAGCAGGGAAAAAGGTTAATAGCTAGCGATGACTTGTCTGTGCTTTACTGGAGCTAGAGTAGTATGAAGGGAAGAGTAATCGCTTTGTTTGTGCTTCCACTAGCGCTTCTTATCCCCATCGGATTTGCAGCAGCGATAACCGTTTCCACCCTTCAATCGTCAACACCGACGACAGGAGGAACCTACGACACATTCGGTCTCGCTATTGGCGCTGGGCTCTCAATCGGCTTGGCGGCTTTAGGAGCAGGCATAGGCATTTCGGGCGCAGGCAGCGCAGCCATCAGCGCATTAGCCGAGAAGCCTGACACATTCTTCAGAAGCTTCCTTATCGTAGCGTTGGCTGAAGCACTTGCGATCTATGGTTTAATCATGGGCATTCTGCTCTGGATTAAAATATAGATTAATCATCTTTCTTCGTCCATTTTTTCTTAAACCACTATTTCTACTCAGTAATCTCTCGAATGTCAACGTGGCTGCTTGCTTTTCTTAGACACCTCTTGAGCTGAAGTTGGGTACACTGTCATATTGTAGGCCGGGCAATAGATGCATGAAAGACTGAAGCTTACCTGAGTTTTCATTTTCAATTTGGTTTACACAAAAGGGATAATAGTGTCAACCAACCAATTTACTTGAATCGAAAATGATTTATCGTTTCGATTTCTATAGGTGTCTAAGTTGCAGGGAACACCGCTTTCGTTTACCATAACTCCTAACATTCCAAGAGACTACCTCAGCAAATTCTACGAATACATGAATCGCTTCTTTCTCGCCCCACAAACGAAAAGGTTTGCTGACATCGAAAAGGGCGAATTTTCCATCAGCTACTTCGTCTTGGATTCCACTGGAAAGAAAGTTTTGAGCGTTCGTTCTTCTGGCAGCGAGACAATTGCAACTGTTATTGAACCCATTGACCCCTCGGTTCCGCAAGAAGCGGTTCTGCAGTCCAAGGAAGACGTCGAGATAGCTGTGAACGCCTTCGAGGATCAAGTCAGAAAGAATAGCTTGTTCTTTGCATGGCGAGAAGGAGAATCCGTGGTGCCTGAAACAGTCTCGGGTAAAGAAAACAAATCTCTGCGCCGAATTTTCTTAGAGACGCAGATCCTGCTCATAGCCGTTTTCATGACCTTAGGCGTACTGCTGTTCTTCATAATCGGTCCTCTTGTCGCAATTGTGTTGCTTGTTATACAATTCGTCTTCGTCTTCTACTCAAACAAGATAATCGCAAGGTCCGCGGATTGGCATATCACCGAGAAAAACCCTTACCTACACATCCTCCAGTACCCACTCTCAGCAGGAATGGATGAATCCAGCAAAAAGTTGTCCAAAAAGGATCTGACTCGGCTGAAACAGGAAATTTACAAAGCAACGATAGCTGAAAACGGCGAACTCGACTGTCAAAAAGCCCACTCGATATTTGCCGACTTCGGAATCGACTGCAAGAACCAAGACTTGATTGCTAAAAAAGTGAACGTTTACGACATCGTGAAGAGAACCGCGGACAAATTCGGCTACAAAGTGCCTGAAATCATCATATCCAACACATTGCTGCCAAACGCTGCGGCTTCAGGTCCCAGTCCCAGCCGAGGCATAGTTCTGATTACAACAGGAACTTTTCTGCAGCTCAACGACGAGGAAATCGAATCTGTGTTGGGACATGAGTTCGGGCACTTGAAAGGACGGGACCCACTGTGGCTTTACGGCATATCTGCTGTTCAGTACCTTTTCTGGTTCTACATTATCTTCGCGTTAGCGAGGACCACATCGACTTTTCTGGTGATCATTTACCTCTGGGCGCTGCTGTCGCTGACGTATTTCGTCTCTAAGTTTTTCGAGGCAAGAGCCGACTTAATCTCGGCGATGGTTATAGGTACGCCTTTAGTTCTCGCTGATTCGCTGGAGAAAATAGGCTTCCAAAGACTGCTTTACGAGCGGCTGCCATCCTTCCGTTTCCAAGAGTGGCTAAACTGGGACCCTCACCCGCCAATATACTTCAGGGTAGCTAGGCTGAGAAGTCTGAGCGACCCATCAAAGATTAAGCATCCGCTTATCCAGTCAGCGAGAGAAGTGACAAAAGGCTTCATCGACAGCCTCTAAAACAACGTTGCTACTATAGGAACATGATGGCAGGGTAAGAAATAGCCTAAGCAAAAAACTTTCGGCTAAACGTACTTTTTGTCGTTGTAGCAGTACCATCGACTGTACTGTGGAATCCAAGTGAGCGGCTTATTGCACGTGGGGCACAGCGGCTGAGATGACTGTTTCTTGGGTTCAGTCGACTTCTCTTGGAACACTTCTTCCCAGTCATTCTTCGATGATTCCTCAGGGTTAACGTATTTTTTGTCGTTGTAGCAGTACCATCTGCTGTACTGTGAGATCCAAGTGAGCGGCTTATTGCAGGTTGGACAAATTGGCTGAGCAGACTGCTTCTTCGGAGCCGGTTCCGCCTTCTCTTTTGCTTCTTCAGCTTGGACTGCCTGAACTTGCTCCGTTGTACACGCCGCCGCTTTGTTTCCTCCTTGAGGCTGCGGCTTCAAAATTATGAAGTCAGACGCAGCTTGGATGTCCTGCCATTGAATACACTTGATTTCTCCATCTTCGTTTTCCACTGAGAGGGAAATGCCGAGTTGCCCCACGACGAAGGCGACATCCTTGACTTTTCCGACCAAATGACCGGTCGAGTCTATTACCTGCATCTGGGCAAGAGCGTCTTTAGTTAACGGTTTATCAGTTTTAGCCAACTTGCTTCTCCCATCACTCTGTTTACGGTCATCTTGTTTAAAGAATTTTCGTTTTTCCCTCAAACCTGTTTCTCAGCCCTGCTGGACGGGAATTTCCCAGTAACTGATGATGTCGCCCTTAACCCATTTTCCACCCAGGCTAACGACGACCTCGTTGATGTCTTCCCACTCTTCTTTGAGGAACTGGATGGGCTTAACTACCATCACGTCGCCCTTCACCTGAAAACTGAGCAGCTTACGCTGTTCTGGGCTGAACTCGTTTTCCCATTTTGCAGTGGATCTGTTTGGCGGTGTTGCTTGAGTCGCCTTTGGGACTGTGGGTTTAGCTTCAACTTTGGCTTCTGCTTTGAGAGTTGGAGTTGGCTTTGGAGCGACCTTGAGCTCTGGGCTCTTTGACAGCGTCAGTTCGGGTGGCAGGTAGCCTTCGGCGACGTCTTCAAAGGAGTCGCTTCTAACCACGGCGAGCACTTGCCTGGAGAACAGATCGAACTTCAAATCTAACAGTTCAGCATCCGCAGGCAAATTGGAAGAGAAACCTGACGACTTCCCCTGCAAAAGTTCCATCAAGCGTTCTGGCGTCAGCTTAACGATTCTAATTTTCATGGTTGAACACTCAGCTTGCCTAGGGAGCGCCGATAACTTAAAAGCATTATCCACAGCGAAGAAGCAAAACCTGCGCCCAAGCTACGGGAGATTCTGCGTCTGTTGTGCTTGAGTTTTAGCTCTAACGCTTCTCCACTCGGCTAAACTGCCCGAGTACACGCCCCAACTCTTCAATTTCGGCGTTACCGCCCTGAGCAGCGCTGGGCAAACGGCGAGTTGAATTATCAAGTTGAGGGTGTAGGTTGATGCGAGGACGATTGAGAAGGAAAACTTGCCTATGAAATTGAAGGGGAGAATTCCGATGTTGAACAGGTAAAGGTACTGCCACAGGATGTACGTTGTGCCTATTAAAAGGGTCACCGCGTAGACAGCCATCAGGGGAACCAGACTTCTTTTTGTTTTGCCTTCCACAGCATTTCGGGGAATAAGAACCCAGTTCAAACTGAAGATGATTAGTGCGGTGACCGATTCCACCCAGGCAGCGTATGGGGGCACGCCTTCAACGTACAATCCGCCGATAAAGGCGCCAATCATGCTTCCGACGAGTCCAGGCCAGCCGAACCACACTGGCAGGACGCCCAGAAGGATTACGGGGAGGTAAAGAAGCGTGAACCCAGGCAGCATACCGATCGCGGACCCGTAGAATAGTACGGCGTAAAGTGCAGCCACCATCGCCATGATTGAAACTTGTTTTGCTTTGCTTTGTTTTTTGGGCAGCACGGGTTAACCTTCAGCTTAAGCTTTGATGGGTTGGAATGATTGGATTCAATAAAAGCGTTTTCCTGTGTAAGACAATTGTAATACAGTTGGCAACAAGACCTCAGGACCTGTTTCCAGCGCTAAAAAAGCACAAACTGGAACTCAACTTCGGCTAAAGTATAATAGGTCCAACAATAGTAATAATTAAAAAATTGCCTGCGGGGAGGCAAACGATGAATCTCAAACTGACCACGCCTAAAAAGGTCTTTATCATAGCAGTCACCGTCGTCATCGCCCTAAATCTGTACACCCTGATTGTGGCTTACCCGCAGACGCACACACCCTCTCACGGCATCACCGCCGACGCTCCGATTCTTGCGAAGGACTTCTCCGCCTACTATATGGGCGCCTGGCGCCTCTGGAACGACCCAAACCACATTTACGTGAACTCCACCTTCACAGGCGAACCAGTCATCAAACCCTACCCTGAAATCTACAAGTACCTGCCCTCATTCCTCTTGATCGTGTCGCCTTTCTTAACTCTGAGTTATCAGCAGGCGCTCACCGCCTTCGACATCGTCCAGTTCCTGTTGCTTCCATTTATGGCATATTTTATCTACAAAATAGAGTCTGACAAGCCAATCTGGGTGGCACTCATAATCATAGTTATCGCGTTGCTTATGCCTTACCCAACCCCGGGACAAGGACTTTCGCTGAGTTACTATTGGCAATGGGGTGAGGGACAAGCCAAAGTCTTCATCACCTTCCTGCTATTGCTCAGCTTCTACCTCGGCTGGCGCGGCAAACCCGTCCTTTCAGGAATCGCCTTTGCCTTCGGTTTTTTTGATCCAAGATTCGGGTTATTGGCGATACCGCTCTTCATATCGTACAACCGCAACAACATCAGACTCGCAAGTGTAAGCGCGGTCGGATCGCTGTTGCTGTCAAATGCTATGCTGCTTTTGCCAGGGATGAGGACAAGCTTCGTGACGATGGTTTTCTCCCAAGCTGTGACGACCCCGATCTTCTACTACTCGCTGATACCTCTTGTCACGCTGTCGGTTCTAATTGCGGTAAACTTCAAGGAAGAAGGCCGCGCGTTCGGTCTCATCAAAACGCCGAAAACCACCAAGACAACTTAAAACCACTGGGTTCAAGTTTCTGTTTTGCCGCCGAAAAGGCTGGCGTGCTCGCTTTTGGGCGTTTTCTGCAAAATAGATCACTAACCTAAACGTTATAGGCGAGAAACATACATAGCTCTGATATCAGCCTAATTTAGCCAGCCAGCTAGACATCCGGTGAACTATGAATGGGAGCAACTGCCAGAAATGAGCGAGCAAGTCAAGAGACAATTTCTAGTAGGACCCAAATCATTGTTTTGGGTTTAGTCATCGCCATCATCGGTTCAGTTATCGCCGGTTCCTTCCAGAAGGCTACGCTCACAAACTACACTGGCTTTGGTATGTTGCTCGGCGGTGTGGCTATCTTCGTCTTAGGCTTATGCGCGACAGCTTGCGCAACGGTCAATAGCTGTTTTGCCCAGGGTTCCATCAGGATGGGCACCAGACCGAGGCTAATGTCTCTTGGTATATGGGTACTAGGTGTTGGAGTTGTCCTAAGTATCCTTGGCTCAACTCTGAGCAGTGGCTACGCCAAAAGCTCTGAAGGCAACTTTGTAGGGTTCGGGATGTTACTCGGCGGCATATGCTGCTTTGTCCTCGGCATTTTCGGGGCTTTACTCGGTTACTTGCAGCTGCATCAGTATAGACGGGGGCGCCAGACAGGCTTAAAGATTGATCGACCCAGTTTCTTGAATTACAGTTTGCTATCCATCGGCGTCGGTCTTGTTCTCATAATCGTCGGCTCTATCGTTGGAGGCGCCTTCGCGAAAGAGACAACTTTAAACTACACTGGTTTCGGGACACTGCTGGTTGGAATAGCCGTTTTATCCCTTGGCATGGCTGGAACTGCGGTAACCATCGTGAAGAACACATGGGACGTTGATAAAACTAACGATGTAGAACCAGATATCCTCTTAGGAAGCATTTGGGCTATCGGCGTGGGCGTCATGCTGCTGATAATCGGCTCCTTAATCGCAAGTTCATACGCGAAAAACTCACTCATGAACTACTCCGGCTTCGGAATGGTTCTTTCAGGCACAGCCGTCTTCGTCTATGGACTGTTTGAAACCGCACGTTTCTCAACTATGGGCTACCTGAGCGGGCGATTTACTAATCCGCTGGAAAGACGAGACGCTGGTTCAAGGATGAAGAGTTTCTGGGCTAGAGCAGTGAGGTCAACCGCCATGCTTAACCTCGCAGGTGTAATGGTGGCTATGGGGCTGCTTTTCTTCAGTCTGTGGCAACTCGACCTCATCGTTTCTGGCCCTGTTTGGTGGCAATCAAACGCGAAAGGTGTTGGGTGGAGTTGGCCTGGACCAGGAGCGTACGCAAAAGACTACTTCCAATGCTTCATCTGGAAAACCACAGTTGGGCAGGCATACGACACTCTGTTCATGCTCATCTTCGTTTCATTCATAATACTTTTTGCCAGTGCATTCTTCTGGCCAAGGTCAAGAGAGAATGTCACCTACCCGACGAGAGCAACTCGACGCGGCGCGGCCAGAAACTCGAAGTCGAGGCAGCGGAGAACTGGTGGTCAAGTGAAGCAGCCCGTTCCGTCTCAGCCTGTGGTCGCCAGAAGCCCCAGTTCCGAAGAGACAAAGGCACCAGATGGCAACAATCAACCTAACGGCACCGCGGCATAGTAAACTGAAAGTGAAAAGATTTGTTTTTCCTAAAAACTTAGAATCGACAATTGAGGCTGGCTTAGTTTAGCTTTTTGGTCATGACGTAGGCGTCTTCGCCGTCTGAGTAGTACCCGTTTATTGTCCGTGTCACTTCAAACCCAAGCTGTTTATACAGCGAAATCGCTTGGTCGTTTGTGACTCTGACTTCGAGGAAGCACTGCTTAGCCTTGTAGTACTGCATGCCTTCCAGCGCCCGAGTGATGATTGCCTTGGCGATGCCTTTGCGCCTGTGTTGCGGCATAACCGCGATGGAGACGACGTGTCCCTTCTTGATTAGCCCGCCGAACCCGTAGTTTGACAAGCCGACTTCGATGCGGCACATTATGTAACCCGCCATTTCGCCGTTCTCCTCCGCTATGATGAAGGTTTCTGGGAACCTCTGATGCAGATCCATGAAGAAGAAGTCCGTGTAGTTTTCGGGTAAACAAACGCGGTTTATCTGCATCACATTTTGTAAGTCGTCAGGAACAAACTTGCGAAGTTCAAACGTTTGCTGCATTTTCCCGCCTTTGTAGCCTTTCTTAGATGAGATTTCATGTTGTAGACTTAAAGGTTACGCTTAAAACAGCCATTAACCGCGTCTTTTGTCGCCGCTGTGGATTACGTCTTCTCTTCTTCAGGAGCCTTGAATACTGGCAAAGTGAGGCTGCCCTGCGGAACCGCCCAAACCCTTGAGGCTGAACCTGCGATTTTAAATGCTTCATTCAATGCGTCGTTGACTGCCCGTGCCGTCTTCAGCTTGAATATGCTTGTCGCGTAGTAGTCGGGCATCGAGGACACCAGGATTATCTGGTGGTTCTGCAACGTCTTTAGGAGGTAGTATGCTTTGTGTCCGCCCAGGACAAAGTTGTGTTTGATTTCGCGTTCCACGTTCTTGAGGTCGCCCAGTCGGGTCATCCAGTCGTAGAATACTTGGTTGCCGTGTCCCTCTGGACATTCAGCCACCAAGATGGCGACGCCGCCCCGTTTCACCGTGTCCAAAACGTTGTCCAACGCCTTGTAAGCCTGATAGAGATTTATGTCTGCAGGGTACCCGCCTGCGCTGACAACCAAGATGTCTGCCCTGCGGTCAACTGTAACACGGTACATTTCGTCGACCAGCTTAACGGCCTCCAGAAACGTCTGCTCCAAATCGCCCGCGAACGCCTTCACGATTTCACCTTTCTTGTTCTCAACCACGTTCACAATGAAGTCAACTTTAGCCAGACGCGCCGCCTCAGTCATGTCCCTGTGCACTGGGTTGTCTTCCAGGCAGCCCGTCTTCGCGTTGGCGTGAAGTAGCATCGCGTGGTTCTGCTTGATGGTTTCTTCGCCGCAGACGCCAGGCAAAACGCTTTTTCTTCCGCCGCCATAGCCCGCGTAATAGTGGAAGCCCACGTCGCCCAACAGCACTCGCACGTCTGCCTCAGCGAACATGCGGTTGACCAAGACTTTGTTGCCGTACGTTTTGGTTGTGCCGACATGCACCAAATCGACGGCTCGGCAGTCATGGCTGACGACTTTTACCCGCTTCAAAACATCCGCGCCCAACAGCGCCTCAGCTTCCTCAGGCTTAACCGCGCGATGGGTTCCGCAGCCGAAGATGACCGTGACGTTTTCGTCTTTGACGCCTGCCAGGTTCAGTTCCGCAAGCACAGGCAGCAGCATGATTTGGCTCGGCGTCTTGCGGGTTGCGTCGTCAACGACTATTGCGACTTTGCTCTCTGGCTTGGCGATTTCGCTTAGGCGTCTTGAGCCGACGGGTATCGGCTCCTTCAGAGCTCGTTCAACCTCAGCGTTGGCGTTCGCTGCGCCTTCGCGGTCGGCGGGTTCGATTGTGCCGAGGAGGTTTCGAGCTGGAACTCTGACGCAAACGTTGGTTTTTCCGTAGGGAAGCCAAACATCAACCATGGCGGGTCACTGTGATGGAATGTACTCGACGTAAGAAGCTATTAAGCCTTGTCAAAGGCGACGCAGATACGCATTTCCAAAGCGAAAACGCCTGTCTTGCGCGGCGTTCGAACTAAATGGATTTATTAGGCTTCCACTGAAACAGTAGGTAACTAACCGAAACCGAATCTTACCTGCTGAGGAAACCAAGAGTGCGGTCGCGTAGAAGCGTATTTAAAGATGAGGCGAAGCTTGACATAAACTACGTTCCGCAGAAGCTTCCGCACAGAGAAGCCGAACAGCGTCTCCTCTCCGAGTTCTTCAGCTTCATCATTGGCTGCCCAGAGCGAATGGCTCAACGCGTAATCATCGCAGGCGACGTGGGAACGGGGAAGACTGCGCTCGCCCAAAACTTCGGCGCAAACCTCACTTCAGAAGCCAACCGTAGAGCCGTCAAATTCCGGTACGTCCACGTTAACTGCAGGGAGTTCCGTGGCAACCTTCTCCTAGTTGTCCACCGAGTCCTCACTGTTTTCCGCCCAACTTACCCGTCGCGGGGGTACTCGGAGGAAGAAGTCCTCTCTACCCTGCTTCAGGTTCTCGACGAAGAACAGGTCTCGGTGATTTTGACGCTGGACGAGTTCGATAGCCTCATTGAAAAAGAAGGCTCAGAAGCAGTGTACAAGCTCACGCGGCTTCAGGAGATGCGGCAGGGCAAGCCGCAGCGGCTCAGCTTCATCTTCATAATGCGCGACCTCAAAGCAATCGAGCAGTTGGACGCAAGCTCGAAGAGCACGCTTCAACGCAGCATCATCAGCCTACAGCGCTACGGAAAGAGCCAGCTCATCGATATCTTGGGCGACCGCGTTGCCATGGCGTTTGAGCCTGGAGCCGTCGAAGAAGACGTCGTCGCCTTAGTCGCCGAGTTAGCCTTCAAAGAGACGGGGAACGCCCGCTTCGGAATAGAACTGCTGTGGCGCGCGGGCAAGTACGCTGACGCAAGCGACGCTGAGCAAGTTGAGCCCGAATGCGTCCGCTTGGCGGTGTCCAGCATCGTTCCAACCATGCGCCGAAGCGACCTCACATCCCTCGGACTCCACGAAAGATTCTTCCTGCTCGCTGTCGCGCGTTTCTTCAAAGAAAGCGACAAGGCCTACGCGTCGCTGAGCGAGCTTGAAAAGGCTTACGCCGTGGTCTGCGAAGAATTCGAAAAGAAGCCTAACAGCCACACGCAGGTCTGGAACTACGCAAAGTACCTCTCTTCGATGGGAGTCATCAGAGTGGAAGTCGCCTCCGCTGGCACGCGGGGAAGATCAACCCAGGTTTCTCTGCCTTCGATTCCAGCGGCCGAGCTTGAAGAAGAATTAGCCGCTTCAATATACGCGGAAAAAGGAAAGGCGTAGCCGCAATGGAGCTTGAAGAGCTTTTTTCGTCCAAGCTTCGCATGAGAGTCCTGAAGCTGCTCTACGAGCTGGGTTCACTTAACGTTTCAGACGTTGCCCGCCGGCTTGATAGCAACTTCGCCGCAACCGCCGAGCACCTCAAGATCCTTGCTGCAGAGGGGATACTTCAAGAACACGCTTACGGCCGCGTTCGAATGTACAGGTTCAACGAAGCCTCTCCTAAAGCGAAGGCAGTCAAAAGCCTCATTGAAGCTTGGGAACAAAAAAGCTAGTCGCCTCTACGTTTTCATCCGCGCGACGTTTTGAAAGCCATTCTCCTCGGGACAGCAGGCAAAAACAAAAAGACATACAAGAAAGTCAATACAAATTATCCTCAAGAGAACAACCTCTTATTGAGGAATAGACTTTGACGATGGTTGATGTTTCAGGCAAGGCGGAAATCTTCAGGGAGGCAACCGCTACGGGAACAATTAAGCTTAAGGCCGAGACGATTAGCCTTATCAAGACGGGAAAAATCGCTAAGGGCGATCCTTTGTACGCAGCGAAAATCGCAGGCGTCATGGCGGCCAAGAAGACAAGCAGCTTGATTCCGCTGTGCCACCCGTTGCCGTTGACGAACGTGCAGGTCGATGTAAGAGTGTCAGGCGCCGAGTCGGTTGAGGTCACCGCGACAGTGAAGACTAAGGCGCAGACGGGCGTCGAGATGGAAGCGCTTACCGCAGTTGCCACAGGCTTGCTGACGGTTTGGGACATGACTAAGCAGTACGAAAAAGACGCGGCTGGACAGTACCCGTCAACGTCGATTGAGAACATCCGCGTCGTGAAGAAAGTCAAGCGCGAGGCGTAGCAGCATGAGTGAAACCTCCAAAATGCACAAGGAGAAAGCGCCTGAAGCCTTGAGTTTCGGCGTTTACATCTGCAGTACCTCTCGCTATAAGCTCATTCAGCAGGGCGACAGGAAAATCAGCGACGTAGGCGGCGACACAATAGTTGAACTACTCAAAAAGGCGGGGCAAACCGTTCTCTTCAAGAAGATAATCGCCGACGACAAAAAGTTGATCGCCGACGCAGTCAAAGAAGCCTTAGACAATCCCACGCTGGATGTGCTCATATTTTCAGGCGGAACAGGCATAACGTCAACGGACGTCACGATCGAAGCCGTCTCGCCGTTTTTCGAGAAAACCCTGCCTGGCTTCGGCGAGTTCTTCAGGCGTGTAAGCTACGATAAGGTCGGCTCGGCAGCGGTGCTTTCCCGTGCCGTCGCCGGCGTAGCCAAGGGAAAGGCGTTGTTTTGTATCCCAGGTTCACCCAACGCCGTGAAAACAGCAGTAGAAATGCTTATTTTGCCCGAGTCGCCTCACATCGTCGAGCACGCGCGTGAATAACTTATGAGTTTAACGGACAACTGTGGCAGACCCCTTCTTAACCTGCGGATTTCAATCACCCAGCGATGCAACATCCACTGTGCCTACTGCCACCGAGAAGGTGAAGTGCAACGCGCGAACCGATCAGCCGAAAAAATGACCGCTGAAGAAGTGGTGCGTATCGCGAAGGTGGCGGTCAGCCTCGACATTGCGAGGATAAAGTTGACAGGTGGGGAGCCGCTGATGCGTCAAGACCTGCCAGAAATCGTTTCGGGCATAGCTGCGATTCCAGGTTTGAAGGACCTCTCGTTAACCACAAACGGTTTACTTCTAAGCGGAATGGCTAAGGACCTGCATAAAAAAGGCTTAAAACGGGTCAACGTGAGCCTGCCTTCATTAAACCCTGAGACTTACCGCAAGTTGACAGGCGGGAGCCTTCAGAAAGCGTTGACTGGAATAAAAACCGCGATCGACGAGGGCTTCTGCCCCGTGAAGCTCAACATGGTCGTGCTGAAGGACGTAAACGTCGGCGACGTCCCAGACATGATAGAGTACGCTCGCCAAAACAACGTTATCCTGCAACTGATTGAGCTTGACCCCGTCAACGTCAGCGGCGACTACTACCAAACGCACCACCGCAGCCTAGACGAACAAGAACAGCTTCTTCAAGAGAAGGCCTCGACGGTTGAGCGGCGACCCTACATGCACAACCGCCTGATCTACCATCTGCCAGGCGTAACCGTCGAGGTTGTGCACCCGATTGAGAACACGGATTTCTGTATGCACTGCACAAGGATGCGTGTCACAAGCGACGGCAAACTCAAACCATGCCTTATGAGAAACGACAATCTGACCGACATACTGACGCCCATCCGGCAAGGTGCAAGCGACGAAGAACTGAAACGGCTGTTTGTCCAAGCCAACACGTTAAGAGAACCGTACAACAAGGGCGTTTAGCAAAAAGCGGATGCTTTTGTTTTACAGGTCGATTATTTTTGCCTCTTTCTTAACGGTGTCAAGGAGGGCCAGTGTTGATTTTCCTGTGAGGTACCCGCAGACTTCTCCAGGGTTTATGGCAAGCGTTTTTCCCGCTTTCCTGATGCCCAAGTAGTGCGAGTGCCCGTGGACTACCGCGTCAAAGTACCCGCTTGCTATGATGGCAGCGAGCAGTTCGGTTTCGTGCCCGTGCAGCAGCGCGATGCGGAAGCCTTCGACTTCGACCTGGGTGAAGCGTTCGCGGATGGCGCAGTTGCTTGTTTCGCTGAAGCGCCGTTTGAGGAGCTCGTGATCGCCGTCGTTGTTGCCGAAGACGCCGATCAACTTGCAGTTTAACTGCGCCAGCTTGGGAACGACGAAACCTGCAACGTAGTCTCCCGCGTGGAGCACCAAACCCACTTTTTGGTCGTTGAGGAACTTTACGGCTTTCTCAATTTGAGGCAGGTTGTCGTGAGTGTCTGAGATAACGCCTACAAGCATGATTAATCACACGTGTGAGTTCCGTCTTTGGGCAATAAAGGCTTTCCGCTTCCTCAAGCGTAAAGAAATTTTCCCGCTGTGCCTTCAGAGTTGTTTGCGGGCTCGGTAGCGAAAAAAGCACTCACAAGCTTCCGGCTTAATTTTTCCACTTTCCGCTTCATCGAACCTCGATTTGCTCCCCATGTACTACACAAACCTGAGGAACATATGAAGTTACAAGTATCATATTAAGAAAAAATGGGCTCGGTAGCGGAAAAAGACTTCACAAGCCTCCAGCTTAATTTCCCCGCCTTCAGCTTCATCGTACCTCGATTTCTCTCATTGCCCAACAAATCAAACAGGTCTAACGATTTCAACTTTTCTGTGATATTGGTAGGTAAGATAATGTATGTATTAATTTAATTGAGACCTACATTTCTTAGAGAAAGCGCGTGATTCATATTCTTGATTCATAAGGCTTATTTTCTTTAGGCCTCAAAGAATTAACCAAGACACGCAAAACTGGAACACAAAGCCATGTTTTACAAGCTCCCATCAAGAGAATACAAATGAAGAACCAAAAGAAACGCCAAAAGTTTAGGCGCAAACTAATTTTAGAAAGTGTTTACAAATGAAAGCTAATGATAAATGTCCTTCTTGCAGTTCAACTGAAACTGAAATTGTCTATGAACGCGAAACAGTATTTAATGTTTGCAAAGTTTGCAGAGAAATACGGTCAAAAAACTGGTTTTAAAAGACACCTATCCTTAACATATGTCTGTGGGATTAAATTTTAATCTTTTTCCCCTCTGATTCTCACTAACTCTTACTCACTTCTCTCCACTCTCTCTTCTTTAGCACACACAAGTCAGACAGACAAACAAAGACACAGACAAAGACAAACAGGCAAAAGCACCTCGCTTAGTGAGGAACATCACCTTAAAGGGCACCCCCCTCACAAGCAAGGGCTAACGCGCGTTGTTTAAAGTCTAAAATATTAAGCAACTCGCTACTTCTTTTCATTTAGTCTAACTTACCGCACAATAGGGCTACTTCAGGCTTTTCTAGCAAAGTTATTTATATTTATTGAAACAACCTGAGCGAGTTAGAGCACGTGTCAATAGCGTGCTACCGAAGAAACATTAAGGGATAAGCATGAAAGTCAAAGTTTGGAAGCTTCTAGGTTTAATGCTCATTGCGATTTTTGCTTTGTCAGCAGCCAACGCAAGTGCAAAACCTACTATGTCAAGTATGGCTGGTACGTATGTCGAACAAACTTCAAGCGGAACAGGATATACTATAATTCTTTATGCAAATGGAACGGGACTGTTTGATGGATTTTCTGGCACATGGCATATAGTCAACTCAACCACTTTCGAAGGCATATATCAAATACTACTCTCAACTCAAGATGATTATTTCACAATCACAAATAACGGTTTCACCGCAGTTCAAACAGGAAACGTGTACGTTAAAACAACGTCTGCGTCATCAAGCCCAACTGCCTCTGCTTCCGCTAGCCCGAAAACTTCTGCAACTTCTACTCCGAAAGTACCTGAGTTCAGCAGTGCAGCGCTCATTTTAGTTGCGGCTGCAGCAGTGGCTGTGACCCTTTGTACGATTGAATTGGCAGCAAAAAAGCGGCACGCCAAGAGACCTTAGCTAAACATCTTCTTTTCTTTTTTGTTTATGTGTTTGTTTGTATCTACGTTGGAATCCACTTTCGACCAGCCCAGTTTCCAAAAGCTAACTCTAACTGCCTAAAAGACACAAATTTGCTTACATCAACATCTTCTTCAAATCTTCTGAATGCTTCTGGAAACCTGTCAGTCACGGATAATTTTTCCTCCTTCTCCAAAAAAAACAGTTAAACCTCGTTTCTGGATTCCTTTATCGTAGAGTACTCTTCGCCGGCAACGGTTGAAATATTCCAGTTTTCGACCTATTCAGGCTCTCGCAACATCGCTTATATTATGATACACGACATATTGAGTCAACTGTAAAAGGCATGAGAAAACATGAAGAAGCCACAAATCGTAACAATTGTGTTTCTAATTTCATTATCAATCTTGACATTCACAAGTATTCAAGCCAAGGCCTGTTCTTCAACGGGCACCTACAGTGCGAGCATATCGCCAACATCAACGGATGTTGGTCTAACAGGAGTGTCATACACCATTACATTTACTGATACTGGTAGCAGTAGCATGGGTTCCGGAACAATAACAATTCCCACAGGCTACACTGCCGTCTCAATGAATAGTGAAACAGCATCGGGAGGCCAGACTTGGACAGGATCAATATCTTCTTCTACAATAACCTTTTCAGCATCCTCTTCAAGTGGGAAAATAACCACCGATCAAACTGTCAAGGTGGTTTTCTCAGCAACAAATCCCTCTTCTGCTGGTTCATACACTTGGAAAACTTCAGCTTATAGCGATACAGGCAAAAGTGGAACAGCATTTACCGCCGATCCGGTCACGGTGACCGTGAATGCTGCCCCAACTGTGAGCGTTTCGCCTTCTTCGTGGACCATGGATATAGGTCAGTCTAATTCGTTTACTGCTACGGCTTCTGGCGGTTCAGGCACTTACACGAGCTACCAGTGGTACGTGGGCGGAGTAGCTCAGTCTGGTGCGACTGCGTCGACGTTTAGTTTTGTTCCTGCTTCCGCGGGTTCTTACTTGATTAATGCAAGCGTTACCGACAGTTTAGGTGCGACTTCAACTCCGTCTTCTGCTGCGACGGTTACGGTGAATCAACTTACTATTACGGTTACTCAGACAGCTAACGGTTTGATCTCTTCTGGAACAAGCCCTGTTAACTATGGCGATACTCCAATTTTCACCATTACGCCTGATACTGGCTACTACATCGCGAGTATAACTGCTGATGGGGTGTCGGTGAGTGTTACTTCGCCTTCGGGTCAGTCTTACCAGTTTAGCGCAGTTTCAGCTAACGGTTCATTAACTGCGACTTTCGCGATTAACACCGACACGCAAACTCCAACGCCAACACCAAGTGCTACGGCAAATCCAGCAAAGACAGAGACGTCAACTTCAGCACAGACAGGGTCGTCAGCTCCAACACCGACAGCGACTCCAACACCAAGTGCTACGGCAAATCCAGCACAGACAGAGACGTCAAATTCAGCACAGATAGGGTCGTCAGCTCCAACACCGACAGTGAAGCCAACTCCATCACATAAAGCAACTCCAACTCCAACACAAGCGCGCACGCTACAAGATCCGAGAACTACACCACATACGCCATCACCAGCACCATTGCACGTCGTGCTTGTCGGCGTCATAATCTTCGCCGCAATCATCATTTTGCTGCTTTCAATGCTAGCCATCAGACGTGGGCGCGCCAGACGAAAAGTGAACCAAGCATTCCTGAAACCTGCAAAGCCCGAGCTCGGCTACCCTCAATGGTCACTGTGTCCTCCAAAATTATTACAAGTGTAACAAGCGCGCGCAGGCTTAACAGATTATTCCTAAAAGAAAACGGTAATTTTTTTAGTATCGGATAGGAAAATGCCAATTGGGGAAATCAAGTTTAGGAAAATAGCCCCATGCGTTTTTGGTCTACCTTAATTAAGATAATAGTCACCTAAAGAAGTGATAAATATGGAAGCAATCAAAGAGTACAGTTACACAATAGTCCTCTTTTACATTATAATCGGTGTAATACTGTTTCTTTCTGATGTAGTATGGCATGTTATTTTTTCCGGAATAGCTTATTTTTCGCTATCTGTTTTTTGGATTACCTTGGCAATTGAAATTTCAGTTTACACAGTGCTATACGTCGCAATAGTGATAATTTTATCAGTTTTATCGCAAAGAAGGCCAAGAAAAAACAACATAATAGCTCTTAACCGTTAGCGCGCGCGGCTAAATAGACCTCAGGTTTTTTCAAAGAATCGTTTGATGAAAGAAGTCAAAGGCCTTAAAAACTGCAGGCATAATATAATTCAAAAGGATAATAATGAGTGTAGGAATAGAACCAATTAATACTATAATTGCTTTGGCAGGAGTTATTACTGGTTCTTCCTCACTTTTTATTTATTGGTGGAAGAAGCATACAAGTATTTTTTCAATGTTTGACATTTTAGCGTTTTATACGCCACAAGGTCCAGAAACTCGGGATTTGAGTGATATCGCCGTCTTGGTTAAAGTGGGATTCTATAATGGAAGTGATGAGACTGTATCTGTTACGGATATTATTTGTACCTTGAAGTACAACAAGGAAAGGTATAACGCACTAATCGCTAAAGGTGTCACTGGAATAGAAGAAGCGTTCTCCGTACAACCTATAAACTTGGATGAAATAATTCCCTTAAATATTCTTCCCCATGAGACTGCTAAGAAAGAGGTAATACTAAAGTTTCCACCAATTTACTTGGATGCAATTAACAGATATCCAGTTCTCAAATTTTTGGGGGTTCTTGCAAGGCTCAAGACCATTATACTATCATGATGAAAAGCAGTTTAACGAAAACTGGAACAAAACTCCTCCAACAATGTTATTAACCGTTCATGTTAATGGAAAAAAAGAATTTAGGAGATTCATTCCACTTTATAAAAAAGGGGAAACAATTCCTTCAGGAACCCTTCAATTAGCAGATGTAAAGAGAATAGAACAAGACTTCATTGATAGGTATTAGTTCTAAAGGTTGTCTGTCTTTGTTCGTCTGTCTGTATCTGTAGTTGTCTTTGTCTGATTGTCTGTCTGCGAGTGAGTTATGCGAGTAAGTACGGTGAGCAAGAGGATAGAAGAAGAATAAGAAGAAGATAAAGAAGTAAAAGAAGTTAATGTAAAACAAGAGAGAGAAAGAGTAAAATTTAATCCAACCAACCGAAAAGGCAGCTTTTTTTGAGAAGGTGGCAGGTGTTTACTCAGTTTGGTATATCCGTATCACATAAGGTTCAAGGTATAGTATGTGGAGTATCAGTATCGAGTAAACACACTAAAACTATGGAAAAATAAGAAAATAACGGAAAAAGACATGAAAAGTTACCCCTTACAAAAAAAATTATAGTCAAAATCGAGTATGCGGTCACTTGTTACAGTTGTTCAACAGTCACATATGCTTAATTGCTGCGTCAACCGACAATACCTTGTGAACTTAATGGCTTTCAGTGGCAGATTAGGAATTGTGTCTCATATTATCCGTTTATGTGAAACATCAAAAGATAAAGGCAGAATTATGAACAGGTTAGGTTTGAATGATGTGCAAGCGGAATCCTATTTGACAATTCTCACTCAGCGAAGCATGATAATGCAAAACAACGGCAAATATCTCATCACAACGAAAGGAAGAGATTACCTCTCGTCCTACGACCGATTTAGAAAAATCGTTTTCTGAGTGCTAGTTGGACTAAAATTTAATCTTTCTCTCTTTGCTTCTAACAATTATGACGATTAACTACCACCGATAATTACATGGTCATACTCACACCTACCCTCTCTCTCACACCCACCCACCCCTTCGCACAACACACAACACAAAAACAAACAGATAGGGTAAGCTAAAGATTCGGTCGAATCTTTCTTTCAGCTTGCCTTATATCAAGTGAAAAAGAAATCTCACAACAACGATGAGAACTATTATTAATACTACTACTACAATAGCAGACCATAGCCACCCAGCTAAACCACCTTTGTTATTGTGCAAAAGCCTCATTTGTCCAATCACCTCTTGTATAATTGACTCATTATCTTTTCAATTGGTAGCTTAATTCCACAGTTCACCATCGATTGTTCATTGCGATTTGAAAAAGAGGAAAGTTTAGTTTACCCGAACACGAAGCCGATGATTACACCTATTATGAATCCGATGCTTACCGGTAATATGCCTATGATAAGTGCACCGTATTGATAAACAACTGATCCGTATTGGGTTGCATAGTTTTTCAGCTCGCTAAGACTCAAACCGAAAAAGCCGAAGTAGGCAACTATGAAGAGTATAATTGCAGCTATAATGGCGATCTTTAAGAATAGATGCACTAGGTATCCTACGATCAATCCAATTACGAATATTATTATCATTAAGACGATTGGTGGCAAACCGCTTATGCTTCCAGAAGTGATAAAATGAAGTACTTGATCTATCGCGCCCAAATCAACAACTCCAATTCAACCATCAGAGCACAAATTGCTATTAAATTTATGTGGTTGTATGTCCACAGCAACAAAGCGGTATGCCGCTTAAAAATTCAATTCATGGCTCAGACCCCAAAACAGATGAACGGCAAATGGGCTTTCACAAATAAAAGACAAAAAAGTCCCGCAAAATTTCGTACACTGCTGAGTCAAAGAAAAAACGAAGCCAACGCAGAATCAGTCAGCACTCAAAGGTTTAGCCTTCACCGATCTCTTACACTGAGGCATTCGCGTTTTTGACGTTTGTGCCGCTTGATGTCCGAAATGGATGCTGCCTGTGGATTTCGGGATAAAAAACTTTTTAAACACACACCCTAATCATTCTTTCCGAATCCAAATGATACCAAAATACTTCTTTTTCACAAAAGGAGTCGGCAAACACAAAGAGCAACTGCAAAGCTTCGAATTAGCCCTCAGAGACGCAGGCATCCAAATGTGCAACCTCGTCAGCGTATCAAGCATCGTCCCGCCCGCATGCGAACAACTGACCCGCGAAAAAGGCTTGAAAATGCTGCAGCCTGGCGAAATCACCTTCGTCGTCATCGCACGCAACAGCACCAACGAACCTCACCGCCTCGTCGCGAGCTCGATTGGCGTCGCCATCCCCTCAGGCAAAAACCAGTACGGCTACCTAAGCGAACACCACACATTCGGCCAAACCGACGAAACAGCAGGCGACTACGCAGAGGACCTCGCAGCAACCATGCTTGCAACAACCATGGGCATCCAATTTGACCCTGAAACCGCCTGGGATGAGCGAAAACAGCTTTTCAAAACCACAGGGCTAATCATCAAAACAGCCAACATAACGCAGTCAGCGGCAGGCGACAAAAACGGCCTGTGGACAACCACGGTCGCAGCAGCCGTCTTCATACCGCCAGAAAACGGCAAACCAAAAGACTAAGACCGTAAACTCACTCAAGCTAGCTGGGCTAGCCTGTTTATTTTTTCCCGAAACCTATCTTTTATTTCAAGCGGAAAAAGCTACATCACGCTTTTCCAATTTTCTATGCGGTCGAGGAATTCTTGGACTGGTTGTCCGCCGTAAGTTTTCAGTTTTTCTCTAAGCTGAACCTGTCCGACCGCCGCCTTCTGGAAGTCTTGGATTTGGCTGGCGCCGTCAGTTAGGTAGAGGAATCCGTCTGCTCCCGCCCTTGCACATCGAACGCTAACGGTGAGCAGTTCCTGAGTGGTCGGCACGTCTTGGGGGCTATCGCCGGGGCCGTAAACGTAGAACGCGATGTAAAACGGCTTCTTCAGCAGCTTCTTGAATCCACGCGTCAGCATTTCCCAGTACCAGGGAGTAGCGTAGTTCTTGCTGAACATGACGACGCAGAAGCGGTCAGCATATTTGGCAAAGTCGTCGAAGTCCACTCCGTAACGCTCCAGCGAGCTAACTGGGTCAGGCTGAATGCACAGCACCAATTCGTTCTTGACGCGTTCGCGGACTTGTGCGATGTAGTCGGTGACTTCCCGCCGCCGCCACTGGAGCCAGCTCAAGCCGCTTTTTGCGTGGAGCTCTTTGCAGCGAGGGCAAGTACAGTGTCCGTGTTCGGCGAAATATTGGCTGTTCAACCAGACGCCTTTCGATTTCGCGTCCACATCGGCCATGTAGTCAAGCTGTTCAGCCCTGTGCTCTGGCTGGGTGGCGCAGACGATGTCCCAGTAAATGTTAAAGTTGTTATTGCCCATCTTGGCGGGTCCCAGAGGCGACTGCGAAATCCAGTCGGGATGGTTCCGCACTGCGACGTTGTCTGCGAAAACCGCAATGTTGCTGTACATGTCTTGAACTGGGGTGAGCCTTGTGCCCATTTCAGTTTTCACACGGAGAACTTGGAAGTCGAAGCCCTCAGTTTTTTCAGGCTGGAAAGTGTACGCTGCAAGCTTCATAAGACGCGCCTTTTTGCAGCCAAAGAAGCGGTTGAAACGTAATAAGGGTTTTGTGCAGCACGAAAAAACGCTGCTTTTCTAATTTGAAGCTGAATTGATGAGGAGCTGACATGGTTGGCTTGTGATGTTTTTTAACTGAATTTGTTCATTTGTGCAAGCGAAAACGATTTTCGCGTTTTTTACATAGAGACGGAATTCTCGGTTAGAGCCTCTTTTTTGGACATTTTTTTAGCATACGCCTTTGGGTGAATGGAAAATTGGATGAACAGCTCTGAAATTGCATGCTGAATAGACGTTTGTACATAACAGTGTTAAAACATGTTTCATATGCGCATATTTTAAATATAACTATGTGTAGTTGTAGAGGTAAAAATTGGCAAAGCAAACGATTGTCGAAAGGATAGATGAAACTTGTCAGTGTCAGCGGGAGATACAGCGTGGGTAATAACTGCAACAGCACTCGTCATGTTGATGACTCCAGCCTTAGGATTTTTCTACGGAGGCTTAGTGAGAAGAAAGAATCTTGTTTCCACCATCGCACAATGTTTCATAATATTCGCTGTTGTAAGCATAGTATGGGCTCTATGGGGCTTCATGCTCGTCTTCGGCCCAGCAAAGGCAAGTGGGGGCATAATCGGCTTCGACCCACGTCTAATCGGCCTAAACGGCCTTGCCATAAACACTCTTTGGCCAAATACAAACATCTCGGAGCTTCTTTACTTTGCTTTCCAACTAAAGTTCGCTGCAATCACACCCGCATTAATTGTAGGTGCATGTGCTGAAAGAATCCGGTTCAAATCACTCTTAATCTTCATAGTTCTTTGGTCGACTTTTATCTATGCGCCGATAGCGTGTTGGGTTTGGAATCCCAATGGGTGGCTCGGCCAACTCGGAGCCATAGACTTCGCAGGCGGCATAGTAGTGCACATCTCCTCAGGCATCTCAGCATTAGCGGCAGCAGTAGTCGTGGGCAGAAGAAAAGGATGCGCTGTTCCCTGGCAAAACGCGATGAAAGCGCTAGACAAGAAAGACAGTGCAGCAGAGTTTAAACCGACAAACATTCCCTACGTGCTCTTAGGTGCCGCGTTACTGTGGTTCGGCTGGTTCGGCTTCAACGCTGGAAGTGCACTAGCCGCAAGCAACATAGCAGTTTCCGCACTAGTGGCCACAAACTTAGCAGCTGCAGCGGCGGCAGTAAGTTGGATGCTTACTGACTGGGTCAGAAAGGGAAAACCGACTGCAATCGGCATGGCTACAGGCGCAGTAGTTGGGCTAGTCGTAATCACCCCAGCGGCAGGTTACGTTAGCGTCGGGGCAGCCTTAATAATAGGCCTAATTGGTGGTGTCATATCAAACACTGTCGCTAACTGGAGAGCAGGCAGATCCCGCATAGACGACGCGCTTGACGTATTTGCTTGCCACGGAGTAGGCGGAATTTGGGGTTCAATCGCCACCGGCATATTCGCGTCAGCAGCCATAAACACGGCACTACACGACGGGGGCGGCTTGATCTTCGGGAACGTCCATCAATTTCTTGCCCAGCTAGCAGCCATTGGCATAGTTGTTCCGTTCGCGTTCTTCGGTTCTTACTTGCTGCTTAAGCTCGTGAACGTGTTCTCGCCGCTGAGGGTAAGTGAGGAAGCGGAAGATGCTGGCTTAGATATGAGTGAGCACGGTGAAGAGGCTTACCAGTTGGATTAGCTGCAAGCCCCGCTCCTCTTTTCTCTTTTCATTTTTTTGGGGAAATTTCCTTTTCTAATCAACTAGACATTTTTCGATTTTATGTGGTTTTTTTGGACAATTTTGTCGTATAATGCCCTTTCTTGTATGGTTTTTTTATGAATATCGGAATTTAGCATGTGGAACTGAGCATTTGTCAATTTTTAAAAGGATAATCGATGCGAATGTATAGTTTAAATATTTGTTCTGCCAAGATGGATGAACAAACAAACTGAAATGAGGCTGCAGAGGGGACAAACGTGGCAGGCGCAGACATAGCTTGGGTGCTGATGTCAACGGCGCTCGTGATGCTGATGACTCCAGCGTTGGCTTTCTTCTACGGCGGCTTAGTCAGGAGAAAAAACCTTGTCTCCACTCTCGTCCAATGCATGGTAATCTTCGCCGTTATAAGCCTCGTCTGGTTCTTCTGGGGCTACAGCCTCGTCTATGGACCCAGCGTCGGTGGAGTTATAGGCAATCTGTCAAACGTTGCCTTGAACAAAGTAACCTTGACCAGCGTTTACCCTACGGCTTCAGCTATTCCAGAAATATTGTTCTTCGCGTTCCAACTTAAATTCGCTGCCATCACGCCAGCCTTGATTCTGGGCGCATGCGCGGAAAGGATACGTTTCAAGTCGCTTCTCATATTCGTAGTTCTGTGGTCAACTTTCATCTACTCGCCGATTGCTATGTGGATGTGGAACATTGGCGGTTGGCTGCGTGTGCTCGGCGCTGTGGATTTCGCAGGCGGAATTGTCGTTCACATCGCTGCTGGGATGTCTGCGCTCGCTGCGGCGCTTGTCCTTGGAAGGAGGGCAGGCTGCGTTTATTGGAAAGACCAGCTTAAAGCGCTCGACCAAAAAGGCGGCACAGCCAAAATGGCTCCAATGGGTTCCGAGTTCAAGCCAACCAACATTCCCTACGTGATTTTAGGCGCAGGGTTGCTTTGGTTCGGCTGGTTCGGCTTCAACGGAGGCAGCGCCTTAGCTGCAAACAGCACCGCGGTCGTCGCAGTTGTTTCAACTAACTTGGCAGCGGCGGGTGCGGCGGTAAGCTGGATGTTGATGGATTGGGCAATCAAAGGTAAGCCTTCCGCAGTCGGTATCGCGGTCGGCGCCGTGTGTGGCTTAGCGGCGATTACGGCGGCTTCGGGCTACGTTAGCTTCTGGGCTGCAGTGGTCATTGGTCTCGCGGCGGGTGTAATCTCAAATTTGGTGGCTAACTGGAGAGCTGCAAGGTCAAGGATAGATGATTCGCTGGATGTCTTCGCTTGCCACGGCATAGGCGGAATAATCGGCGCAATCGCCATAGGCTTGTTTGCAACCACCGCGGTTAACTCCAACGGCGTCACGGGATTGATTTACGGCAACGTCCACCAGCTTGCAGTTCAGTTGCTTGCAGTAGGAGTGGTTTCCGCTTTTGCTTTCTGCGGAACCTACGCTCTGCTTAGGATTGTTGATCGCTTCTCGCCTCTGCGTGTGAGCCCCAAGGAGGAAGAAGACGGCTTAGACATGAGCCAGCACGGAGAAGAAGCGTACCATCTAGATTAAGAAGTCAGAAAAGAACTGGAGCAGCTCGAACCTAAACAGAAATTTGAAGTCAAGAAATCTTGACTTAGCTTTCTGTTTTCTTAGTCAAGAAACGTTGACAAAAACTGTTTTTAGGTGGCACAAAGTACCACGCCTTATCTTTGCAAACATATTTGAGCGCTTGAATGTATAGGTGGTAAACGGAAGAGGGGAATGGATGAAGCAGCGGACTATTCTCTGCGTGGCTGTTGCATTTATAGTCGCTGTCTACTTCGTCAACGCAAATTATGTCCAGCTAGGAAACGGCTGCTATGGTCCCTGCGTCAACGCAAACATAAACAAAACGCAGATCGACATTAACCAAACCGTCACGGTAACAGGACAAATCTGTCCCGTCGGGGAGAACAAGACAGTTAGGGTTGTTTTCACCAGACCCAACTTCTCATATATTGAGCAAGACATCATCGCTGACCCTAAAACGGGGAATTTTTCAGTCACGCAGAAACTTGACATGGCTGGGTACTGGAACATCTTCGCCATCAACGGTGTCCTATGCGACCGACTGTTCTGTCAAGTAACAGACCCAACTAATCCGAACGCAACTGTTCCGCCGTCAGCCATACAGTTAAAGTACCATCCCAACTGGAGAGTCCTGGGTTCGGCTGCGGCTCTGACAGCGCTCGGAGCCATAGCGGTTGTCTTCGGCTTGCGACGGCTAACGATCAGAATCAGCTCAGTCAGGCTGATGATTCAGATCGGCTTGCTCTTCCTCATTTTCTTCGGCGTCTTCTGGGACCATCAATACCTAGCGTTGCCTGTCGAGATGATTTCGCCCCATGAATCTTTAGTCACCACAAACGCTTTAGGCGTGTCGATGCCTGATGGACTTCCAGCGCCCTTCTTTGCATGTTGGTACCCATGCGGCAGAACCGTGACCTGCGCGTTGTGGCAGATTCAAACGTACATTTACCCGTTCTTTAACACTGGAAACGGCTGGGGCGTACACTACACGTCTACGGGCCTGGAAAGGTTAGCCATAGTTTTCGGCGTGATCATTGTGGCGGCTGTCCTGCTCGGGAGGGTCTTCTGCGGTTGGGTGTGCCCCTTCGGATTGTATTTGGATTTGATGACGCGGCTGAGAAAATTCTTCAAGGTTAAAAGGAGGACCTTTTCAGAGAAGACTAACCAGCAGCTTCACCAACTCAGCTACGTAATCTTGGCATCTATCATCGTTATCAGTGTTCTTTTCGGTTCCCAAGTCATCGTGGGAGCCCAGCTTATCCCGGGGACCCAAAAAGAAGGCTTCGTGTGGGACTATTATTCTGCGCCGTTCTGCCAGATTTGCCCAATGAAACCGTTCTGCATGCTCGCCGATGTGGCGCTGGGTCTGCAATTGCCTGGCTGGGTTACGCAGGATACAGGCGGCCAATTCTGGCAGCTGGGCTTCTACTTAACATCAATAAACCTCGTTGTTCTGGCTGTGGTTTCGGTTGCCGCCTTCTTCTTCAGGCGTTCATGGTGTAGAATCTGTCCGCTCGGCGGCTTGATTGCAGTTTTCAACAGGTTTCCGCCGTTCAAATGGGTTTCAGGCGTCAAGCTGAACAAGAACGAACAGAAATGCAAAAAATGCGGCGTGTGCAAACGGGTTTGCCCAAGCCAAGCTAAAGAAGTCTATGAACAGAAAAGCGGCGATGTTGCGTCCGCTGGATGCATCTGGTGTCTACGTTGCGTAGAGATGTGCCCGTACGAAGGCTGCTTGGAATTCAAGTTTGCAGGAAAGACAATTTGCAAATCCAAAAATTGGCTGGCTACTTCCGGCGAAACGAAGGTGGATGCAGAATGAGGATGCAATTCAAAGCGCTGATGGTTTGTGCCTTTGTTTGTTTGGCAATTTTGTCGCCGCTTTTTATGGTTAAGCCAGCTGCAGGCGCTTCACAGGTCACTTTGCCTACGATTACGATTCAAGCAGACGGCAGCGTTTCCCCAGCTGACGTGCCGATTCATCAAAGTGGCAACACATACACTTTCACGGGCAACATTTACGGCGCCCTAAACATCTTCAAAAGCAACATCGTCCTAAACGGTGCAGGCTACGCACTCAGAGGCTCCTTTAGCGGCAACTCAACGGACATCTGGATTGTCGGAACAGGACCCAGCCCAACTTTGGCTTACTACACGATAGGAGTCGACTTAGCCAACGGCAAAGTGGACGGAGTCACAGTAGAAAACTTGAATATTGAAAACTTCAGCATAGGCGCCTACGTCTGGACCAAAAACAACACAGTAGCTGGGAACTCGTTTTCACGTTGCATCGTTGGCTTGCTGATGTCGGGTTCGAACTCCACGATAACGAGGAACTACATCGCCAACAACATAGAAGGGCTCTTCTTCGGGTTCAACTCGCCTTCGGGGCAGTTCCCTCCTGACATGGTTGTCTATGAAAACGCCTTTATCAACAATAACAAGCAAATCAGCGGCTGCCAGTGTAAAGCCTACAACATGTCTGAGACGCCACATGACTGGGACAACGGGAAAGTAGGCAACTACTGGAGCGACTACAACTGCACCTCAAGCCACAACGGCGTCGGCGACACCCCATATGTTATAGACGTTTTGGACCGGGACCTTTACCCGCTGATGCAGAACCCAGTTAAACCGCCCGCGCCGCCACAACAAGTTTCCTTACCTGTTGAAGCAATTGTCGTAGCCGTTTTTGTGTCCGCGGCTTTGGCTGTTGCTTTCCTTGCCTTTTGGCGCAGACGGGGCAGAAAAACCGAAAGATCCGAAAAACTCGAAAGCATATCGCTAACGAACTCTGAGTGGCCACTCAGTCACCTCAGGGGGACTTAGAAAAAATGAAATCAAACTATGAAAAGAGAGGGAAATAAATGAACAAAAAAATAGTAGGTTTAATAGTTGCTATCGTTGTGGTTTGCGCTGCAGTGGGCACTCTTGTGGCTTTGTCTTTGGTATCCCATCAGAATACTAAGCATGAGGCACAGGCACTTGCCTTCACCGTTCAGGGAACGAACAGTTGCTTGAGGTTTTTGGAGAGCAACGTCTCGCTCTGCTACGTGCCGTTCACTGTTGGCGCGAACCAGAATTGGCAGTTGACGATTAACTGCACTCAGATGCCTGGCGGCAGCGCTGGTTGGACTGAACTTTACATCTATAAGGGCTACTGGGACAATGGAACCAACCATAAATGCCAGGCGGGCGACACATATTCGATACTGAGCAGCATACAGGACAACAAGAAGATAATTCAGGGTGACAACGCCTTCACGGAAACCTTCAACGGAGGAACCAACCAGCAGAGCTACACAGTCTTCTTCGTCTTCCCCAACGGCGGACAAGGAACATTCCACGTAACCTACAAGCAAACATAACAGCTGCAAACGTGTGAGAAACCCCTGTAGGCTTTCTCAACGCTACTTTTTTATCTCAACCTTCAATGATAAAGTCTACGAGGCAGAGGAAAAAATGAAGGTTGTTGCTTTTAACGGGAGCGCAAGGAAAGACGGAAACACCGCCGTGCTTCTGAAGCGTGTTCTCAGCGTTCTTGAATCGGAAGGCATCGAAACAGAGCTTATTCAGCTCGCAGGCGAAACAATTCACGGGTGCACCGCTTGCCGCGCCTGCTTCGAGACGAAAAATCAACGTTGCGCCATCACCGACGACAACGTGAACGCCTATATCCAGAAGATGCTAGAGGCGGACGGTATACTCTTGGGTTCGCCGACCTACTTCGGGATGATGTCACCCGAATTGAAGGCGCTCATCGACCGCGCAGGCTTCGTTTGCCGAGCCACGCCTGACGCGCTCAAATTCAAAGTCGGAGCAGCCGTAGCCGTGGCAAGACGAGCAGGCGCAATGACCACATTTGACGCCATTAACCACTTCTTCCTCATAAACCAGATGATTGTCTCAGGCAGCTCCTACTGGAACATCGGCATGGCGAACAAGAAAGGCGAAATCGAAAAAGATGAGGAAGCCCTCAAAACGATGGATGACCTCGGCAAGAACATGACGTGGCTCATTAAAAAGCTGAAGGTTTAGGACTATATCATAAGTTCGACGACGGGCATCTTCTTTTTCTCCTATATGCAGTCGACTAGCCTTCGACCGCGGAAATCTATTATTTGGAGACGAGTGCGATAGCAATCACTATGAAGAAGGCTCCGATTGTTGAGAACAGGGTTATGGGTTCCTTCAAGACTAAGATGGACAAGATGACGGCTACCACTATTTCAGATAGCAAAAGGATTGTTGAAGTTGACGCGGAAAGATGCTTGAGCCCTTCCAACCAAAGATAGTACGGGATAACCCAGCAGACGATGGCAGTGTAGAAAACCGCAAACCAAGCATACGGCGTTAGAGCCATGAATCGTGATCCAGCCAAAAAAGAAAACGGCAGAATCGAAAGCATGGTAAACACAACTACCCACGTCATCGATTGAAACGTTGCAGAAGCAGAGTTCATGAGTAGCCTCTTGTTGTAAACCATGAAAACCGCCCAAGCCACACCTGAAATAATAAGCATCAAGTCGCCAGCGATCTGCCCGCCCATAATGCTAGAAAAATCTAAGTTGGTGCTAACGAGTATTATACCCAACAACCCGAACAATACGCCGACAATTTTCTTTTTTGAGAAACTTTCGCCGAGCAGTTTAGGGCTGAGGAGGGCAACCCACATAGCGCTCAAGTTTACGAACAACGCAGCCTTCGCCGCCGTCGTGTAATTCATTCCGACGTACTGCAGAAGATAGCCAGCAGCGTTTGCGATGCCCAAAAAAACCAGCAGTCTCGAATCGGCTTTCTTGAATTCAAGTTTTCTGAGCAGCAGCATCACGATAACAAGCAGAACGGAGGCGACGAGAAACCGCCAGAAGAGAAACGCAAAGGGGTCAGTGTCGGCTAAGCCGATTTTTATGACTGGGAACGAAGTGCCCCACAAGGTGCCTGCCAACAGCGTCAAGAAAACTGCTTTGGCTTTTTGGCTAGATAGCTGATTCGGCAAGCTTATCCCCGTATGTGTGCTTCTTGATACGCTTGCTTGCTTTATAAATTATTTTTTTGGTCGGTTTGGCGAATCTGACTTGATTTGCGCCCGCATTAGACAGTGATTCTGCTCGATTGCGAGCCTTCGTCGTTCACGGTAAAACCAGCTTAGGCCGGGCAAATGTCCTCTTCAAGGCGAAAGGAACCGATAAGCACATAGTGCCCACCACCGCCAGCAAGCCGAATCGAACTCCAGTTGCCAACGCGGCAGTGTCAACGAACACTTGGAAGTTCTGCGCTCCCGCCAGCAAATTCATTGTGCCCATTGCGAGCGTCAGCAACGCCAACGGGACTGCCGCATACAACGACACTGTCTCTCGACTTCTAAACAGCAAATAGTAGGAGAAAGCCAACGTTGGGGCATAATACGAGAACGCGCCCAAAATCCCAAGCGGCCAGCCGAGCGGGTTCAACTCCACCGCCAAACCTGTAACATTGATGGCATAGAACGTCGTTAAAATGTCGAAGCTCCAAAACGCCAAAGCAACTCCCTGAGCCGAAAAAAGCAGGCTACGGTATTTCTCCACGCCGTCAACCTTGGCTTGCGTCCTCGTCTTTTTCAGTCTAAAGTACAAGAACGTCGACGTAGGGATGCTTAGAATCATGAGGTAAAGCAGGGCTAGCCACGCGTCGCCGCTCCTGAAAAGCGAAACGATGTTGAAGCTCCAGATTAACCCTGCTCCGAATAAGAACCCCTCTCCTAAACTTCTCAGTGACCCCATCGCTGGGCGCTCTCCCACTTATCGCCTAACAAACCTTTACCGTTATAACCTTTATTCCCAAAACTCCATTTCGTCTAAGCTGTCCAACAACGGAACAATTATAAGCGATTATCCTGATGCAGAAGTCATTCGGAGAATGAAAAGCATGGGAAGAATAGCTTTGATAGCGCCCAAAAAGAAAATCGCGCTCATAGCTCACGACAACAAGAAAGAAGATATGTTGGCGTGGGCGAAATTCAACGTTGACACACTCAGGAAACATGAGCTCTACGCCACGGGAACGACGGGCAAGCTCTTAGCGGAGGAGCTCGGGCTGAACATCACGGTTTTGGAAAGCGGACCCTTAGGCGGCGACCAGCAAATCGGTGCACGCATCGCGGAAGGCGAAATTGACTTCCTCATCTTCTTCTGGGATCCGTTGGCTCCCATGCCCCATGACCCCGACGTCAAGGCGTTGCTGAGGGTTGCCGCGTTGTGGAATATTCCGATAGCGTGCAACAGGGCTTCAGCTGACTTCATAATCTCTTCGCCGCTGATGTGCAAGGATTACGAACGTATCCTTCCCGACTATGACGTTTACAGGCAGCGGTTCAAAAGCGAATAAACGCCCCTCTCTTTTAGGAGTGCTTTGTCAAAGCGGTTGATTAACACAAGTTCTTTAAAACGCCGATTACATATTGATTTTGAGGAATCAAGTTATGTCAATCCAAAAGGTGCCTGAAAAGAACACGGTTCTGTTCGTATGGTTCAACCAATACGCAGGGATCCTGCTGAAAACCCCGAGTAAAACCCTCGTCATCGACCCAGTTGACATCAAGCCCAAAAACCTCCAAAACGTAGATGCGATCTTGATTACCCACGAGCATTATGACCACCTTGACCCAAGGTTAATAGAGGAAGTCCAGAAGGAAACCGGCTGTATTGTCATCTCTGACACTGCTTCAGCCAAAAAAATCAGGCACGTTGTGCCCGTCGATAAACTGAAAGAAGCTAAGCCGGGAACCGAAGTCAAAGTCGGCGAAGTCTCAGTTAAAGCTGAGAAATGCCGTCATCCAGCCGAAGCGCCCGTAACCTACATAATCACCAGCGAAGACGGCGTCAAAGTCTACCATACTGCAGACAGCCTGCCCTTCCCAGAACTCGCCGTCATGGGTCAGCAAGAAAAGTTCGACGTGGTTTTCTGCACCGTCGGCATCGCTCCAAGCGCGTCGCCTCAGACAGGCTTCGAAATCGCCAGACTAACCAAGCCTCAGGTCGCCGTTCCCTACCACACAGCCTCTGCGGCAAGCCAAACCGAGTTCGCGGAAATCATGAAGAAAGAACTGCCAAGGACTGCCTGCTTGATTCCTGAGCAAAACAAAATCTATCAACTATCAAAGGGGAAGTGAAAAAAAGTGAAAGTTGAACAACCATTCTCAGAAAAAAAGGAAAAAATGGCGAACATACTCTTCAAGATTGACGCGGTGAAATTCGGAGTTTACAAGCTTTCAAGCGGCAAATCAAGCCCATACTACGTAGACCTACGCGTTATCCCCAGTTTTCCTGATGCCTTCAGGGAAATCTGCGACTTCTACGGCCAGTACATCCAGAGCCAGATTGGCGCAAAAAGCTTCGACAGGATCGCAGGCGTTCCCGTAACAGGTATAATCTTTGCGTCGCAGGTCGCCTACAACATCAGAAGGCCTTTCCTCTACGTGCGTCGAGGCGTAAAGTTGCAGGGCAGAGAACGACGCGTCGAAGGAGTCTTGGCGTCAGGCGACAAGGTGTTGCTCGTCGACGACTTGGTCACAACTGGTTTAACGCTTGCAGAGGCTGCTGAAGCCGTCAGAGCCGAAGGTGGAGTAGTGACGGACGCCGTTGTTTTCTTAGATCGCGAAGAAGGCGGAAAAGGACAACTGGAAAAAACCGGCATAAACCTTCACCCTATGCTGAAAATCAGCGAGGTGGCGAATTCACTCTACGAGTTGGGTGCGCTAGATCAGGAAAGCCTGAAAACAATCCTCAAACAAATAAAGAAACAATAGTTTAGCTGTCGTAGAATATGAGACTGAGCTCTTCGAGTAGCGTATGCAGTTTCTCAACTGCCACGTAGACGTCTTGCTCCTGTTTGGCACCCGTGCAGACAAGTTTACCGCTGGCAAACAGCAAAACTACGACTTTCGGGTCTTCCATGCGGTAAATCAAGCCCGGAAACTGCTCCGGCTCGTACATGGCGTGTCCCAGCGTGTAGGCAGCCTTTTCCAAGTCGATCATGCCGCCCAACCCGCCTGAAGCGACGATGTTCTGTATTTTGAGTTCGGGTTTGCTTATGATTATTATGCCGCCTTTCTTGAGTTCCTTAACGACCTTCATGACGGCGCGGCGAGCTTCCTTCTCAGACTTCGCGCCAGTGCAAACCATCTTGCCTGAACTGAAAATCAACGTTGCGGTTTTGGGGCGTTTCAGCCTGAAAACTAAGCCTGGGAACTGTTCGGGGCGGTATTCGACGCCTGGATAGCCTTTGACGACGGCGTTCAAATCAACTTTCTGGTTGAGAGTTGCAGAAGCGACGACGTTTTCAACGCTTATTGTTGCTTTGACTTTAGGCACAACGTTTCCCCCTTGATTAACCCGCCCTAAATCCTCTCTCTCATATCAAAAACTTACTTTATAAAGACATCTGTGGCTAAATCTGACTCTGACTCTGTTGTTCAGGTTGTTTTTTCCGAAGTTCAGGGACAATGAATTCTACGATTACCAGCAGCATTATGATTGCGATAACTACGGGCACACCCAAGGGGTTATCCCTCATGAAAAGTGTTATCCAACCAAACCATGGAATACGCATAACCACTTTACCAACCACATAATTTTGAGGAATCCCCGTATTACTATATTGAGTATTCGGCCAAATAGTGTGGCTGTCGTATTCGTCAGGTGAAGGTATCGCTGGCCATTGCTGCCCGTTGCCATCACCCTTAGTCTGGAAGTACCATGTGCCATTAATTTCTTGTTTTGAAACTATTCTATGAACAATAAGTGTGCTTGGGTCTGCTGGATCGCGGTAAACAATTATGTCACTATTAGGATAATTAGCGTTCAAATCTGCAGGGTTCAGCCCTTGGACGATTATGATGTCGCCTATGCTTAGGGTTCGGTCAAACGGGTGAGCTATGCTTAACCAGAAGTTATCGTTGCCATCGTAAGGAATGCTCATGCTGCCGCTCTCCACGGTCAACGCGGGGTCCGGCGCGTGAAGTACCGCTTGCAAGCCAAACAGGAAGCCGAGGACGAACGCTATGATCAATGCGATGGCGACTGCAGTTTTGAAGTAGTCGTTCTTCCACATCTGCCTTAACGAACCCAAGCTTTTGCCTCAGCAGTAGTTTTCCACTCAATACTGATTTCAACGTTTTAAATGTACCTTGTAAAAAAAAGAAAAATAAGAGAGGACGGAAATTGCAACTTATAGTTGCAATTTAAATTTTCTTTTTGCTTAAAACTTCGCGGAAGACTGCGCTGCATTTGGGGCACTCGTAGAGCCCGATTTCTAATTGCATGCGTTTTCCAGCTTTATCTGGACGACCAGCCATCTTCCAAGTCTTCTTTGCTTTCGAAACTTCAGTTCCGCATTTTGGACATTTAGCCATTCTCTTTATTCCTCCATATTACCGCTTCCATGCTTTATCATTATAGAATAAAAAACTTTCCATAGTTTCCGAATAGATATTCTGTTTTTTAACGTTACGTTTAAACATATTTTTGTCTAAGCATTTCCGCGTTATTCATAGTAAAGCACACAATCAAGCTTATTCACTTTAAAAGCAAAACTAAACAATTGTTCAATCCACACGTGCCATTCACGAGGAAGCGAACTGCCTCAGCTCTTCTATTTTGTGAATTTCAATCGAGTTGCTGGCATGCTTCATCTTTGTCCTCACCGCAGAGGTGAACAGCACCGTCTCGTTCTCGCCCAACAACCCCCTCATGTAAAGCTCGTTGGCGACATGTGTCACCCGATCTTTCTGCTCCAAATAATCTATGAAAACTGGCTCAACGCCGAAAATAAGTTCTAGCTGCCTCTTCACGTTCAAGTCTGGCGTGACCGCAATTACTGGCTGGGCTATCTTGAAGCGAGTGATCATCCGTGCCGTGTACCCCGACCTAGTCAACGTCACGACCTTGTGGACGGGCATGGTTTGGCTAATTCTCTGAATTGCCCTGCTTACCGTGTCAGAGATATTAACGTACGCGGTGTCTTCAACGTAGCTTTTAACGACTTTTTCGGTTTCGTTTGCGATGCGAGCCATCATCTTGACTGCTTCCACGGGATATTCGCCCACAGCGGTTTCGCCTGAAAGCATCACAGCGTCGGACCCGTCCAAAATCGCATTTGCCACGTCACTTACCTCGGCACGCGTCGGACAAGGCTGATGAATCATCGATTCAAGCATCTCCGTCGCAGTGACAACCAGCTTGCCTTTTTGGTTGCACATTCTGATAAGCGACTTCTGCACCAGCGGAACCTTCTCAGGTTCAATCTCAACTCCCAAGTCGCCTCTCGCCACCATTATTCCGCTTGCAGCACCCAAAATCTCCTCTGCGTTCTGAACTCCCTCGTAGTTCTCGATTTTTGCGATGACGCCGCCTTCGAACTTGTGCGCTTCAAGGAGGTTTTCCACGTCTTCGGCGTTTCTTGTGAATGAAAGCGCGATGTATTCAACGCCGAGTTTCTTGCAGAGCCTAAGGATTTCCAAGTCGTGGGGGCACAGGGTTGGAACAGACAGGTGCTTGGCGGGTATGTTGACGCCTTTGCCGTCTTCTATTGTGCCGCCGTTGACGATTCTGAGACAGAGCTTCCTGCCTGATTTCTCGACGACGTGAGTTCTGATTTTGCCGTTGTCGATCAAAACCAAGTCGTTGACCGCCATTTCATCGTACAGGTCATGGTTGAAACCGACAGGTCCGTCGTCGAAGCCCACTTCCAAGATGTCTCCTTTGGCGAGGGTTTTCGGTTCGGCTGCCCGAATCCTGATTTCGGGTCCCTTGATGTCAACCATCACGGCGACGTCGGCGACTTGCCTAACCGTCTCAATCGTGGACTCGTACTGCTCTAGGGTTCCGTAAGCTGTGTTGATTCTCACGCCGTTCATGCCGGCACGGAACATTTTCTCGATGATTTGCCGCGAAAAACTTGCGGGTCCGACGGTGCAGACGATCTTGGTTTTCTTCACGCAGAGACACCTTTTCAGCTATCTTAGTTTGACGCGCATTTGTAAGTTAAAGTTGACGGTGAAACGTTTTTCCCCTTGCCGCCATCATGGGAAAATGTGTGTCTGCGGAGTGAATGCAGTAGAATTTAAAAGCTAAAGCGATGCCATAGGAATAGAGCGAGGGGCATAAATGTCCAAAGTTCCCGTAAGAGTCGAAATGATCGATTTGGACGAACAAAAAGAAAGTCTTGCAAATTTCCTGCAGAAACACCGCAAACTAAACTCAAAAGTGATCCACGACGGCTTAGAATTGAACGGCGCGGATGTTTCAGCCTTCGAGTTGCAGCGGATGGTAAACAAATTCGTCGGCAGCAAGGGGCTGAACCTTACCCACTGGGTAGCCGTCGAAAGCAATGTGGTCAAAATCAGAAAGTTCAACAAGAAGAAAGAAGAGAAAAAGAACAAGCATCCCCAAACGGCAGCAACAATCAAGCACGGCTGGTAAAAACCGGGACCACCTGATTCAATATGAGCTAGAAAAACCTGAATTTCTTGCGTATGTTCATGGATTTTTCTCGCTTTTTTCTTGTTGGAACCCGCCTCTTTTCCGCAAAAGGTATGTTAAGCCAGCCAAAAGCGTTGCGACTATTGCAATTACGGCTACGATAATATACGGCGTGGGTAGACCTGTGCCTAAGAAGCCTGTTGAGCGGGCTTGAATGTATTGTGGATACGGAGGTTTGCTCGTCGCAAGATAGTGATACGGTACCTGAATCCAAGTCGTGCTGTTGAGCTGTAACCAGATATTATAACAAACATAAGCTCCCGGAGGCGCCGAATAGACGTCACTAACCGCAAATGCCGTTTCATTTTGTGGTTGATATGAACTTGTTACAATTGTATAATTGCTGTCTGCAATTTGTTGAGACGTGGGAAGGTGCGGCCAAGCAGCCTTAATCTGGCTGTTCGTTAATGGAAGCTCTGGCCCAGGAATAGTGCGTGCGGGAAATGGCGGTCCGCCAACGCTCTTAGGGAGAAGAAGTGCACAATATGCCATCGGAGCCACTAAAAGTAACATTAATTCCGCGATTAAGACGCTGGCAAGCAACGGCATGGAAAACGCTTCAAAGTTGGTTCGGATCTGCCTTTGCGGTTTGGGACACCAACCTCTAAAAATATTCAATATCTTACGGAACCCCATGTTATTCACCCAAGGCTTTTACGGATCGCTTTTCATGCGACAGATAACTCAATCCTGCTACAGCTGTTGCTAAGATAACTATGATTATTGCCACGTAGTATTCTACTGATAGGTCTGTACCTAAGAAACCATTCTCTTTAGTGTAGGTGGAATAGAGTGGCGAGGGCAAAGAGTATGGCGGATTATTAGTCGAAGTCGGATGGATCTCAACCCAGGTTGTGTCGTTAAGCTTCAGGTAAATGAAATTTTCGACAGAAGCCCACCGGTAAGCAAAGGTGCGCATTTGATAATCATTTGGAATAGCATTTATGGGGGTAACGCATGTGCGGTTCTCAACGTCATCAGAGCCTGTTATGCTTGAATCTACCATGGAATAGCCACCGCTGTAGTTGCCGTTAACGACTTCTTTAGCCGTGGGGAGACTTGGCCAAGAGGCTTTAATCTGACTGTTCGTCAGTAGCCATGTCTCGTCGACTTGCACGACCTTTATGGTAGCGGTTTTAGGAACAAGAAGTGCGCAGTAGGCTATTGGAGCTATCAAGAGTATGGCGACTTCTGCGATTAGGATGCTGGCAAGCAGCGGCGTGGACAGTGTTTTAAAGTTCGTTGGAATCTTCTGCGGTTGAGGGCACCAATCCTTAAAATCTTTAAATCTCTTGCGGATGCCCATGCTCATTCACCCACGATTTTTGCAAACAGTGCGTCTGCCAGTTTGGATGGCAGAAGTTTTGTTGTGTCGTCGAGGATTAGGAAGTTGCGGTCTTTGGCTTCCTGCAGCAAGGCGTTCCGGCACTCATTTATTCTGCTGCATTTTTTGCAGTCGCCTTCGTGTTTGTACCAGACTTGGACGCCGTTTTTGGCTGAAAACGTTATGAACGCTTGTGTTTTGAAGTGGCTGCTGTAGCCGAGGAGGTAGCCTTTGTCTGGGTCTATTTTTTTGGTTTCGATTTTGTTTATTCTCGCTGTTTCTTGGAGTGCTTCGCCGATTTTGAGGTTGGCTGTGTCGAGTGCTTTGTGGATGGTTTGTCGGGTGACGTTGAGTTTTCTTGCGATGTGGGCTTCTTGGAGGCCGTGGTTTTTGAGGTCCCAGATCATTTTCTGTTTAGGCGTAAGATACCCGAGGCTAAGGGTCATGCCGCATCATCCTGTAAGCATCAATTAGCTTACATAGTAAGCGTAAGCTGTCTATGCTTTTAAGCCTTTGCCAGAAAACCCAAAACAAGCCCTGACTGGAAAACGGCCTACAGAGAAGGATATCTAGTATTTACATCAAAAGTCCATTGTAAAAATGGGTCATGCAGCCAAATCGATAGGGGGTACCCCCAATTTTACATCAAAAAACCAAAGTAAAATTGATTTCTCAAGACCGATAGGGTACCCTGCTCTTTACATCTGGAAAACAAAGTAAAGGGATGGCTCGAAAGCTTCCGCTCCAAGGAAAAAGAAATAGAAAAGAGACTGTGTGGGGCTGTTTATGCGGCTTTGGGTTTGGCTTTGTCGACGGCGCTGCTGAGGCTGGTCATTTCTGCGTTGGCTTTGCGGATCAAGTCTCCGATTGTGTCTTTCGTGGGGATTGCGGCTGCTACTGCGAGTGCGACGGCTTTCTGGTGTGCCTGCGCCAAAAGCGGCTTAATCGTGTCCTTCGTCGGGTAACTGATGCCCATTGCGAGTGCGAAGGCTTCCTGAATGCTGGCTTCGAGGCTCTTGCGGGTTGCGTCAACGTCGACCTTCAGCTGGTCGCCGACGATGATGAGCCCGTGGTCGAAGACGACGCGCATGCTGATGCCCAGTTCGACGGCTTTGATGTTCAGCTTCGAGAGGACGCCGGCCAGGTGCTCGTTGATTTCTTCGCCTTTGCGGACGACTAAGGTGTCTTTGCTGATGTAGACGCTGCCATTTTCGATTCGGGTAGGCAATCCGACGGCGTTCAGCTGGCTGATGATGGGGCCTGGAGGCTGAGCTGTGTTGCCTGCTGGGACGACTACGTCCATGGCGGCTTTGTCGCCTGCCTTCGCGGTGGTCTTGACTTTGCCGCGGTCCAGCATCAACGCAAGCTTGAATGGGTTAAGGTCAGTGAACAGGAAAACGTTTGAGCCTTCAAGGTACTCCTCGAGCTTTTTGAGTTCTTCCTTCTTCATCTCGTCAATTGCAAGCTTCATCAGCGTGTTCTTGAGGACGCGCAGGTAAACTTTGCCCTGCATGCTTTTCTTAAGTTCCTGAAGCTGAGAAGCGCGAACCTTCTGCAGGCTACATATGCCGATGGAGTTATACTGCTTCAGTATGTCTTTTATCGCATCGACTTCGCCTGACTTCTCTTCTAACACTTGTTGGGACGGCATTGTTTCTCAAACTCGCTAGGGTTTAATCTTAACTGGCTCACCCATTGACGTCTTGATGAAGGCGTACTTCACGTTTTTCAGTCCACGCTTAAGCTTCCCATCTAAAACACGCAGAACAGTCATGGTGTTGTCGACGAGGTCTTCATCCTTCATCTGCTGCGAGCCAACTGAAACCTGAATAATCGGCTGATTACGCATACGAACAACCACCGTCTTACGGTGCTTATTGATCAAGGCGGCGATGTCCGCGTTTGGAGGAACAGGAATAGGCATCTTACCCCTCGGACCCAAAACCGGACCAAGAATCCTACCGACCAACGGCATCAGTGGCGCTTCAGCAATGAACACGTCGTATTCGCTTGCAAGTTTGCGAAGCTCCTTCTTCTTGCCATTCAAAGCGTCCAAGTCCGCGCGTTCCACAACGTAGTCGGCGTTAGCGTTCTTGGCTTTAAGGGCGAATTCGCCCTGCGCGACTATGCAGATCCTGTTCGGCTTACCTGTTTCATGGGGCAACTCTACGATCTCTTGTATTTTGCCTTCGGGTGCCTTCATATCGATTTCTGTGATGTCGAGAATCAGGTCTACTGTCTGGTTGAATTTTTTCTCGCCAGACTTCGCCTTCGCTTGTTTAATCGCTTCAGATATGGTCTTGTTGTCTAGGGGCATTTTTAAGCCTCGTGCCAATAGGGGATTAGAAACCCATTATAAAAATATTCGCTTGTCATTATCAGCTACCGAACAGTTGATCGTAATTTCCCGCGTCGACGTCTTTTTGGACTTCCCCCGGGTCTTTGCCTTCGACTGTGACGCCCATGCTTACGCAGGTACCAAGCAGTTCTTTGCTCGCCAACTTGATGTTGGGAGACAGCAGTTGTGGAGCCTTGATTTTCGCGATCTTTACCACTTGTTCCATTGATAAGTTGCCAACTTTGACGGTGTTAGGCGTACCTGAGCCCTTCTCCACCTTTAGTTCAGCGACAATTAAAGCGGATGCGGTGGGTGTACCAACGGTGACTTCGAAGCTTTTGTCCTCGGTGTCAACGTTAATTTTCACTGGGACCTTCATTCCAGCGTAGTCTTTGGTTACTTCGTTGATTTTGTTAACTATCGCCATTATGTTTACGCCGAGTGGTCCAAGTGCCGGTCCTAATGGTGGACCTGCGTTGGCTTGTCCGCCGTTGACGATTAATTCTACAACTTTTTTCTCGCCCATTTTTATGTCACCAATTTTATGCTCTTGATTTTTCCACAAGTTTTACGTAGTCTGAGTGTACTGTGATTGGCAAAGTGAATGTTGCCTCGAGCAATTCGAGGGTGACTTCGCCTTTTGACTTGTCAAGTCTTGTGATTTTGGCTCGCATGCCCTTGAAGGGTCCGCCGGTGATTTCTACAACGTCGTCTTCGCCGAGGTCTTCCATGACTGGTTTGCGGACGATGTAGCGTTCGATTTCTGCGAAGCTTACGAGCCCGGGTATTCTGGATCGTACGTGTCTTAATCCTGAGATGGCTTCCTCCACAAGATGCGGCCCATCTGCTTCTACGAAGACGTATCCTTTGAGTGTGTCTGGCACAAGAAGAGCTTTTATGGGTATGTGGTTCATCTCAACTTTGGAGGCGATTAGCCTGGCTACGTTTCGCTCTTGCCCCGTGGTTGTTTTCACCACGAAAATCTTCGCTTCGGGTTGCTCTTCTTTCTTTGCCATGCCGTTTTTTCCTTTTAAGTTGAGGTTGTGCCTGAGTATCCAAGTGCCCAAGCTAGGACTTTGATGACGTAGCCGATTAATCCGACTAGGCCTATTCCTAGAAGGCTTATTTTTATGGATAGCCAGAGTTCTTCTCTGCCCGGTTTGTTTGCCAGTTTCAGGGTTCTTCCTGCCTGTGATAGCCAAGATTTTAAGCCCATATCTATCGCACACTCAACATTTCATTATTCAATAATAAACGTTACTGTAGTTTAGAGTTTAAAAACAAGTCCCTAAGCGCTTTTAAAGTTTCCCAAAAAGCCCTGAAATTTTAGACTTTCTTAATCAGCAAGCCAGTCTCCGCCAAGGCGGCCAGCAGTTTAGGCTTGTCTTGGCTGGCGATTCCTTTCCAATCAAGAACAACCGACGAAACATCCCCCAACGTTTTAGCCATACTCTGGTTAATAATGGCGGAGTCAATTTTGGATACGGCGTATTTGGGTATCATATGCCCGAAGAAGACTTCGCCTGTGAGCGCCATGGACGTGAATTTCTGGTTGTAGTGGGGCCCGCCGATGCCAAGGACGGCTGACTCCGTGGGGGGTGAGAACTTGGCTATGGAAGTCATTGCAGCGTCGCCGACGGCTTGGGCTGCCTGCAGATCGTTCCACTGCGGCTCAGAACTGCCAAGCTCGACGAACATGACGGGCAGATTCAATGTGGGACCGTGATGGGTTCCCTCATAAGAGACTTCGTACCCGAGGTTCATCTCCTGGTTCAGGTTGCTCAGGGCTTTGAGTGCGATCTGCATGACTTTGGCTGGTGCAACGGATAATGTGCGTGACAAGCCGCCTAGTTCCGCCTCGCCGAAGTTTCCTGTGGTGTGGACGGAAAGGGTTGGTCTGCCGCTTTCGCTTCGATGACGCGAAATGAACACGACGAGTTCAGCGTCAGGATAGTCATCTTGAAGATATTGGGCGTTGACTGTTTCTTCTTTGAGCGTTAGGAAGTTAACTTGCCTGCCGTTTACTTGGGCGGCGTAAACCGCGTTTTCTTGGTACATCTCACCTGTTTTTTTGAGTGGGTAACGTTCAAGTATGTTCTTCGCGATGTTTTCGCCCGCGATGTCAAGGGTTGAGTGAACGAGCAGAATCACGTGGCACACGTCCGAATACAACTTGGTTGGGTTACGAGGCAGCGACCCATAAAGCTTTTTATGGCTGGGGTTGATTTCAGCGTAACTGAAGGCGCCAGAAAAAATGCATATGATCAATTTCAAAACCCTTTCAAGCCAAGACCTAAATGGCCTCGTTGATTTAGGGATTGAAGTCAAAAAGAACCCGAAAAAATACCGCAAAGCGTTCGACGGCAAATCCGCCGCCCTGATTTTCCAGAAGACATCCACGCGGACAAGGGTTGCCTTCGAAGTCGCCGCTACGCAACTGGGCGGCCACGCATTGTACATTGACTGGCGCACGACGAACTTCATGCTTGCGGACGTAGGCGATGAAGTGCGGTATCTGTCGCGGAACGTTGACATCATAATGGCTCGGCTACTGCATAACGGTGAACTGATGAAGATGGCTGACGCCTCAAGAGTTCCCGTCATCAACGGCTGTGACGACATGTATCACCCAAGCGAAATCATCGGCGACTTAATCACGGTAAAAGAGAAAAAAGGCACGTTGAAAGGCGTCAAACTCGTCTACATCGGCGTGCACAACAACGTCTGCAACTCGCTGATTGAAGGCTGCACAAAAACAGGAGTCAAACTGACAACGGTCACACCCATCTTCAATGAGCCCTCAAGAGACGACGGGTTGTTGGCCGAAGCCAAAAAAACAGGGCTCTGGGAATCCACTTTAGACGCGAAGAAAGCCGTCAAGGACGCCGACTTCGTCTACACCGACTCATGGGTAGACATGGAGTTCTTTACCGACCCCAAATTCGCCCAAGAAAAAGAGAAGCGGATCAAGTTGATGATGCCCTACCAGATCAACGCTGAACTGCTCAAGGGCAGCAGCGCCTTCGTGATGCATGACATGCCCATTCACCGCGGCTACGAAATAACCGCGGAAGCCATCGAAAACCCGAAGTCAATCATCTATGAGCAGTCAGAAAACCGCTTGTACTCGGCAAAGGCGATTATGCTAACATGCTTAAATAGTTAGAATTGATAAGGGCCTTTTCTGGGAATAAGCAATGTTAGTGGTCGCGATCCTTAAAAGAAGAATAAAACAAGGCAAAACATACCAAGATTTCAGAAAGGCGTGGTATCACACCGTCGGGTACGGAACCGACATGAAGATGTACTCTGCGATTAACGCGTTTGACCCTCAGGAAATCATCGTCATAGGCATGGGCGAAATAAAACCTGGGCAAGACCCAATGAAGATGCTACAAATTGAAGTCAAAGAAAGGCTTGACCACCCGCTGGAGGCGGTGATTGAGCCGGAAATAGACCGCACCTTCGGAATCGTGGTTTCTGAAGACGATTTCTCACCCTCTGGCAAAATCGAGTACAAACCTGCCTCCATCAACGGAAAAGAAACGGACTTCGAAGAAATCGCCCAAGGATTGGCAATGGCTAAGAGACTAATCGGGCAGGCATCTAAGGAACGGGACGAGGCAAAGAAGGAAAGAAACAAGAAAAAATAGTCCTTTGGTCAAAAACTTGAAAACATCCGGATTCAAAGACTGACTTGCCATGGAAACAATTATTCTGGATGGCGCAAGAAGCGGCGATTTGAAGGTTGATGAGGTTTCCGAGGTTTTAGCGTCTACGTTGCAGAAGCTCGGGCAAGTTGATGTCTTCAAATTAAGAGAAATCAAAATCGCCGACTGCATGGGCTGTTTCGGATGCTGGATTAAGACGCCAGGCGAATGCGTCATTGACGATGCTGAGAGGGTTTTAGCGAAAAAGCTTGCGCATGCTGATTTAAGAGTTTTCCTAACGCCGGTTGTTTTCGGCGGGTACTCTTACGAGCTTAAAAAGGCGTTGGACAGGCAAATAGGCAATATTTTGCCTTTCTTCACTAAGAATGAACAGGGGGAGATTCATCACGCTCGCCGCTACGAAACGAAGGGGCGCCTCATCGGGGTAGGCGTGTTGTCTAAACCTGACGTGGAAAGTGAAGCGATTTTCAAGGCGCTGGTTACGCGAAACGCGCTAAACATGCAGCCGCAAGCTTACTCGTCAGGAATTATTTACATTAATGACAACACCGAAATGGTCAATCGGAAAATTAAGGAAATGCTTGTTGAGGTGGGGTTGAAAGATGGATTCGCCTAAGCGCGCTTTACTGCTTGTAGCAAGCCCAAAGGCGTCCAATAGCACTTCGGAGTCGCTGGGCACATACCTTCTTGAGAAACTGGCAAACAGCGGCTTTGTCACGCAAACAGCCCACGTTCAAACGTTGATGCGTTCGGATGCCGGCCAGCAGGCAATGCTTGAGCTCGTGAAAGCAAGCGACTTGATCATTTTGTCTTTTCCGCTTTACGTTGATTCTCTTCCAGCCGCTGCAATCAAAGCATTGGAGCACATAGCCCAGGGGCAAAGAGAGATGAACACGTCGAAGAAGCACAGGCTGGTGGCCATCGTGAATAATGGTTTCCCCGAAGCCAGCCAAAACAGCACAGCCATAGCCATCTGCAAGCAATTCGCCTCTGAAGCTAACTTCGAATGGGCAGGAGGCCTCGGTTTAGGCGGAGGCGGAGCCATAGGCGGCAAACCACTTAAACAAGTAGGTTCCATAGCCAGAAACGCACGTAAAGCACTAGATTTGGCCGCAGCCGACCTACTAGAAGACAAGCCTGTGTCGAAAGAAGCCGCGAATTTGATGGCTAAGCAGTTGGTTCCGAAATGGCTCTACTTAGCAATCGGCAACCGAAGCTGGAAACAGCAGGCGAAAGCTTTCGGCAGCCAAAACAAACTGTACGACCAACCATAAGGACCAGTTCCACATATGACCAAGCTCGTAGCTTTCCTCAGAGGAATCAACGTCGGCGGACACGTCGCCAAAAAAGAGCAACTCCGAGAAGCATTCGAATCCCTGAGTTTTCAAAACGTCGTTACTTACAAGCAGAGCGGAAACGTGATTTTCGAAGCCAACGTCAACGATGCAGGAAAAATCGGAGTCGAAATTGAAGAAAAACTGCGCGACACGCTTGGTTACGACGTTGCGGTTTCTGTTCGGTCAATCGCCCAGTTGAAAACCATCGTCAACTCTGACCCGTTTAAGGGCCAAGAGAAAGAAGGCACAAGCCACCTAGTCACTTTGCTACGGAGCTCGCCATCGAAGTTCCCCTTTGAGTTGCCAGCAGTCATCCCCAAGTCCACGGCAAAAATCGTCTCAGCCAAAGGCGCAGAGGTCTTCAGCGAAACCCACGGCGGCGGTGAAGGAGCGTTGCCTAACCCCTTTCTGGAGTCAAAACTGAAGGTGAAGGCAACTACCCGCAACATGAACACAATCAGAGAAATCGTCAAGAACTTCGGGGAAAGAAAACCACCACAGAGTCACAAATAGCAAGGAACCTGTGGGCAAGCAGTTTTCTTGATTGGGTTGATTCGCGCTGATTTTCCTTGCCCGAAAAGGCTACGCTGGATTAAGCAGTGCATAATTTTAAAAGCGCTTGCTATGATATACTGCGTTAGGGCTTAAGTTGAATCTCACAACTCACACAATTGTGGGTTTCGCGCTTGGAATAGCCATCTTCCATAACGTCGGCGTTGCTTTTGTCATCGCAATAGGCGCCATGATTCCTGACTTAGACAGAGAATACCTCTTCGTAGCCAAAGACTTCATCGGCAAGCATCAACTGCACCGCTCACTATTCCACAACTTCCTCTTCATCGGGATACTGTACTTTGCCAATCCTTTTCTTGCGCTTGGTGCATTAAGCCACTCTCTGCTGGACAGCTTTACTTCAGCAACGGACAGAGGGGTGGAGCTGCTGTTTCCCTTCAACAGACTTGTCAAAGGCTTCAAGTACGACATCGAAGGCAACCCTACTGACCCAACTAATTCCGCACCCAAAAAAACGCAGTGGTGGGTTGAAGACCCCTGGACGTTGCTTGAGAAAACCACTGACAGAGACCTGCAAGAGCCAACCCATCAACCGTGGAGAAGATCCTATGGACCCTTCAGAAACAGCCGAGTCGTAGACTGGGGAATATTCATAGGCTCAATGGTTTTCCTAGTAATCCTTCTTGCGACACAAAAGAGTCTGTTTTCTCTTTCAAGCTTCAACGCCTGGCTGCTTCTCTCCATAACAGGAATAGGCATCTTCTACGCTTTAGGCGAATGGTATAGGAAACGGCTCCTGAACGCCAAAAAACAAGGAATTTCCATAGAGACAAACTGGTCTGTATTGGCTGTTTTGCTGGCGGGAATCGCTATTTTTCTCTTCGGCGGATACGAGGGACAGCTGCTTCAACCTCGCCTGCCAAACTTGACTTTCGCCGCATACGCGCTTGTCTCAATAGTCATAGGCTTGGTCATTTCTTATTTGGTTCTAAGGCAAGCAAAAAACAGAGACCTATCCATGTAGAAGCCAGGCGGGGAAATTAGGGCTTCTTAACGTAGCCGCAGCAGTAGCATTTGCCGTCGTGCACGCAGACCACGTCGCCGCAGGTTGGGCACTGATATTTCGCCTCTTGATTTTTCAGGAACGCACCCATGCCTTCAGCCCTCAGAATTTTGAGGTTTTCAACCATGCTCATCCCGTAACGCTCACGGTAACGCTTGTCCAGATGGCTCAGTTTCTCGCAGGGCATAACATCGCATTCGTAGCAGTACTGGATTTCGCGGCGGTTTAGTTTCTTGGTTTTGCAGTTCCTCTTGATGTAGCAGTTTTTAGCTCTGGGGCGGCAGCCCGCGCAGTAGGTCACTCTGCCTCTTTTCCGGGGCACCCCATGTGCAAGAGCCAAATAACCTCTGCAGATGCCGCAGTTCATCCCGCAGGGCGCAACAAGGTCAGGCGAAAATTTAACGGAGCTCATACGTTTGAGTTGGCTATTTCAAGCTTAATTGTTTTGCGCCCAAACGGACTTGTACGGCAAAAATGGCGAGTTGTTAAAAAGCGGCGGCATCTTAGTTCTTGCTGCTGGCTTCAACTTTGGTGACTTCATCTATTGAGTCAACGGGGAAGGCGATTTTCTTCAAAGCTGCTTCTAGAGCCTCTTTGGATGGGGCTTCAAACTCGATGAGGGCTTTTTGGACGTCAGCGTTTGACTCTGGAGAACAGCAGTAGCAGGTTTTTAGGTGAACATCTTTGATGCCTGTTCTCTCGAAAACGCTGGTTGTGCCTATCACGCAGGTAAGCCGATTAAGCTGATTCTGTGGCACTTTTGAGTTAACAATGAAACGCTTCATTGTTCTTGTCTCCGAACCTAAAGGCAAACCAGACCCATAAATAAATTGTGCAACTCGTGAAAGGCATGAATTTGCAGGGCTTAGTGAGACTTGAAAGCATCAAAGTTTTTGTGTTTGTGTCAAACCCATGCCGTTTTTGTATTAAGTGTGCCTATTGGAAAATGTTATATTCGCAGAGTTTCATAGTGCATGTTACCTTCGTAGCGGAGCGATTGTTCTGAAAAACATGGTGGAGTTTAGATGGCACGGCAGAGGGGGACAAGGCGCTTGGACAGCCAGCGATTTATTGGCCCGAGCAGCCTTGGAAAAAGGCAAGTACATCCAGTCTTTCCCAGAGTTCGGAACTGAAAGGATGGGTGCGCCAGTCACCGCCTTTACGAGAATCAGCACCGAACCGATAAGGTTGCATTGCGCAATCTATGAACCAGACGTCGTAGTAGTCCTCGACAATACCTTGCTGAAAACTGTACCAATTACCGATGGATTGAAGCAAGATGAAGGCTGCTTGATCGTAAACTCAAACAGGGAACCTGCCACGTTGAAAGAAGCCCTTAAAGTTACAACAGGCAGTGTTTGGACGGTCCCAGCAACAGAAATTTCCATAAAGACTCTGGGCGTACCAATAACTAACACCGCATTGCTAGGCGCCGTTGCAAAGGCAACTAACATAGTTAACTTAGATTGCATAGAAAAAGCGCTGAAAACTCGTTTCAGACCAGACTTAGCAGACAAGAATTTCAAAGTAATCAAGGAAGCGTATGAAAAGGCGACGATGGCTTAACATATGTGTATGAGCCAGAATTGATGAAAACGTACATAATTCCTTATCAACATATGGAATCAAGGGACAATTAGCCGTTCTTGTCAGCAATTCAAAGGCGGTACGATAAATTGAAACGGTCATTGCTTCAAGTTAGCGGCTTTTCGATGCATAGTAGAAGGATTTTAATAACAAGTTGGTTTAGTATGAATTAGGGACGGGAATGAGCATAAGAGTATTCGATGCAACTATTGCCGGTCTTATCTTAGTCTCTTTAATCTTTTTGGGGATGGTTTTTCTAATCATTGATATTCCGATGTTTAATTATGTTAACCTCTCTTTGTTGGAAATGACAATTTTGGGTTTGTTTTTAGGCTTGGCTTTTGGATTAATTGGTGGCTATTGGTATACTAAGCAGGGACTTGAAGTTTTGTCAGAAAAGAATGAAATGAGAGGGTTTGGTTCAAGAAAGAATTCCTATGCCGTATTTTCTGGCTTGGGAGTATTTCTAATTTATTCATTTTTCGTATTCTACTTCAAGTCAGTTGTTTTAGCTGATAGCGTAATCACTTTTGTAATCTCTGCCACCCTCACAGCTTACATAATCCGGTTAGTTCTTGTTTACTCATGGGAAAAGAGGAAAAGAAGAACCATAATGATGGGCTGGACCAAATCTTACACAATTCCGAAATAAAGTGCACATTGGACAATGCACGCTCAAGCACATAATCAGTCTTGCCTAACTTGCGGTTTTTCGATGTTTAACCAACAGAAACAGGGAATACAAAAAGTAATTGCACACAGGCTTTGATTATCTTCAGTTTTCTTTAGATGTTTGAAAATATCAATCTGTGTCCATACGAAGCCTAACAAGAATAAAATGAAGCCGCTAAAAAACAGCAGAACTGCGATTACAAGAAATATGCCAAACGACATATTACCTTGGTTGACCGATGCTTGTCCTTCTGGCGTAGTCATGAGATAATACGTCAAAAGTCCCAATCCTAAACCAGAAAGAAGACAAGTAAGTCCAATGTAAAGGAGCTTCCTGCTTTCATCACTGTAAACTTTTCTTAAATTCTTGTTTAGGTTCCAGTATCCCTCAAAGTATCCCCTAAGACCGCTTTTCTGCCGCTCAATCTTTGGGAACGGATATAGGAATCCGATAATAACACCTATTACCCCACCAAGAATGAAGTTGCCAGAATATTCACTGTACGCTGGAAATGAAGTGATAAATAAAATACCTGCGGCAAGAAGTATTACGCCAATTGAAATACTCGCAATTCGATTCTTCCTAATTGAGTCCATTATTTGATAATGGTCCCCTGTACGGATTTAATATTTTGGGCTTTGAGCGTTCGCTCAAGCTACCAGTAACATGTTGTTCTCCACACGGTCTCCATTCTTAACAAACTCGCTCAAACTTCCTTGACTAGGCTAAGTCAAAGTTTCTTGACCAGATAAAATGAGCGTAACTCACTTCTCAGATTGCTCGGATTGCTCGCAGTTTGACCCAATAATTATCTTGGGTTTTACCAACATAATTCTTAATTACTGCGTCTTCATTGGAGTTTGGCTTGAGGAATTTAAAATGGTAAAGATCGATTTCGGTGGCGTGATAGAAGACGTCATCACCCGCGAAGAATTTACGGTGAAGCAAGCGCAAAAAGTGCTTAAAGACGAAGTCGTCGTCTCGCTTGGCTACGGCATCCAAGGTCAAGCGCAATCGTTGAACATGCGTGACAACGGCATAAAAGTAATTATTGGACAGGAAAAAGAAGGCGTATTCAAGAAAGAATGGGACAAGGCAATTGCAGACGGCTGGAAACCAGGAGAAAACCTCTTCCCAATGGAAGAAGCAGCCAAAAAAGGCACAATCAAAATGTACCTACTTACCGACGCAGCTCAAAAAGCAGTATGGCCAAAAATCAAAGTAACCCTCAAAAAAGGAGACGCATTATACTTCAGCCACGGATTCAGCATCGTCTACAAGGAACAAACAGGCGTTATCCCACCCAAAGACATAGACGTAATCCTTGTTGCACCAAAAGGCTCAGGCACATCTGTGCGTAGAAACTTTGTTGACGGCAGCGGCATAAACTGCAGCTTCGCTGTCCACCAAGACGCAACTGGCAAAGCGATGGATCGGGCAAAAGCACTCGGCATCGCCATCGGCGCAGGATATCTGTTCCCAACTACATTTGAAAAAGAAGTTTACAGCGACCTTACAGGCGAACGCGGCACACTAATGGGCGCACTCGCAGGAATACTTGAAGCACAGTATAACACCCTTCGTGCACACGGTCATAGCCCAAGTGAAGCATTTAACGAAAGCGTCGAAGAACTTACCCAGAGCCTTATCCGCTTAGTTGACGAGAACGGCATGGACTGGATGTACTGCAACTGCAGCGAAACCGCACGCATCGGCGCCCTACGATGGAAACCCCGATTTCGAGAAGCAACTCAACCAGTATTCGACTCACTCTACGAACTTGTCGCCGCAGGCGAAGAAACCCGCATAGTACTCGAAAGGAGTAAGGCGCCAGACTACCGCCAGAAACTAGCTGATGAACTCAAGGAAATGGGCAACAGCGAAATGTGGCGCGCAGGCCAAACGGTCCGTTCTCTGCGACCGGGAAAACGGAAGAAGCAAGAATAAGCTTCTCTTTATTTTTTGGATTTTTGTTCTATGATTTTTGAATAGAAGTTTAGCTCGTTAACTGGATTTTAGAAAAAAGATAAAAGAAAAAATCTAGCCCTAAGAACTCCAGAGCTAAGAGTACTCCGACTGATACGAGATGGTTTTAGAGCCATGATTTAGAAAGGATTCTCTTGCAGGTGCTGCAAATTGTGTAAATCTCTTGCTCATTTTTTATAAGCAGTTCGGTCTCTGCCGTCGACTTGCAATTTGGGCAAACGTCAATGCGTATCATATATTCATCTCCGATTTACTTTAGGCAGGTTTGACATGAACCAAAAATTTGAGTTTCAGCGTGGCTTATTGCTGTAAACAGTAAGGACACAGAACCAGTTTTTGGGTATCTTGTTTACGCTGTCGATTACTAGTAATGGCTTGCTTGGCTAAAATATATTTGTTTCCCAACTGCTTGCACTTTTTAACGTAGAAATTAAGGTATTTTCCAAAAAATCTCTGCGTTTTACCGTTTGTTGGGTAAGCTAATTTTTTATACATGAAGGCAATGCTTGCTAAACAACAGGGACTATGAAACATGAATTACCTTACAGTCGCCGCAATAGCCGTTTTCATAGTGACGCTTTTTTTGATGATTAAGCGTCCCTTCGGGCTACGTTTGGGTTACGCGGCTGGCATCGGCGCTGTTGCCTCGCTTCTTCTAGGCACAGTCACGTTGGGGCAGGCTGCAACGTCTTTCCTCAACATTTGGGACGCCGCCTTGGCATTTCTGGGCATCGTCGCGTTGTCCGTGACTCTAGACGCCATGGGCTTCTTCAAGTGGGCTGCCCTGCGCGTTGTCAAGATGGCCGGCGGCGACGGGCTGCGGCTTTTCTTCTATGTTTCCCTGCTGACTGCAGCCGTAAGCATTCTTTTCGCGAATGACAGCGCCGTATTGATTCTGACGCCAATCGTCTTGGAGATTGTGTCCTGCCTTGGCATAGACCAGAAGGGCAAGTTAACGTACCTTTTCAGCGCGGGCTTGATGGCTGACACCGCCGCCATGCCGCTCATCACCAGCAACCCAATCAACATCCTCAGCGCAGACTTCTTCAAATACAGTTTCGTCGACCACCTCATCTTCATGGGACCCGTAGCCGTCGCAGTCATCCTCACCAGTTTGGTGTTGTTCTGGGTGTTTTTCCGAAAGCAAATTCCTAAAGCCTACGACATTGAAGCCGCAGATTCTTTAACTCATGGAAAGCAAATCATTTCGCCGTTGCTTCTCAGGATAAGCCTCGTTACATTGGTTGCGATTGACATTGGCTACGTGCTTACCTCGCTGAATCGGTTCCCAGTCTCAATTATCGTCTGCAGTGGAGCTGTGTTCCTAATAGCAGTTTACTGGTTTACCCTTAAGTGGAACGGCTCAGTGAACGGCGAACGAAAAGGGCTGGTCGGCTTGGCGAAGGACATCAACTGGGACATCGTGCTGTTTATGTTCAGCATCTTCCTCGTCGTCCAAGGCTTAGAAACCGCCGGCATCACGAACCTCCTGGCTTCAGCGCTTCTTTCAACAAGCAAACTGCCGTCCGCCTTGGGAATCTTCGCGCCGAGCATGGTCATCACTGTCGGAGCCAGCTTCATGAACAACTGGCCCATGACCATCCTCGGCTTGTTAAGCATCCAGCACATCAACGCCTCAGGAACCGCATTGACGGGACTCATTTTCAGCAACATCATCGGAAACAACCTTGGACCCCACTTTTTCCCGCTGGGGTCGCTGGCGATTGTGATGTGGCTCGAAACCATGAAGCGCAAAGGCGTCAGCATCAGCCTCAAACAGTACCTCAAAGTCGGCGCCGTCCTGTCAATTGCTCAGGTCGCCGTCGCCTCAGCCGTGCTGTGGGCAGAGCTAAGCCTCGGACTGCACCTTATGATCTAGTAACGCAAAACCAAGTTTGACCCGAACCGAATCACGCATTCAATTTGTCAAGTATTTCCCTGTAGGCTTTCAATGCTTCTTTTTCGTCTTTGACGTTCTTTATGAGCATGCGTCCGCCGTTGAAGAGACTGGCTTCGTAGGTTTTGTAGCTAAAAGACAGGGCGAAACGGGACTTCAAGCCAACACTGAAATGCTTGTCGACGGCAGGGTAAACTTCATCCAAGCTTAGCTTAAGCGGCTTCTCAGGGTTGATGTTAGCTGTGTTGCGTCCGCATAGCCACACAAGCCGTTCGCCGCCTGCAACCGCCGACACGTCGCCATGGCACACGGGGCAACGAGTGCTTTTTGAGATGTCGATTTCAGTGAAATCCATGTCGCTGAAGTCGCAGACCAGCAGTTTGCCCTTCAAGGTTGAGCCGACGCCAGCCAGCAGCTTGATGGTTTCCATGGCTTGCAAAGAACCGATGATTCCTAACGTTGCTCCAACGACTCCGCGCGTGGCGCAGGTCAACAGGTCGTTGTCAGAGAGATTCGGCATCAGACACTCCAAGCAACCTGTTTCGGGAGGCGCAAAAACAGAAAGGTTTCCCTCGATGCCGATTGCCGCGCCAAAAACATAAGGGATTTTCAGCTTGACGCATGTGCGGTTAACAACGTAGCGGGTCATAATGTTATCCAAGCCGTCGACCACGCAGTCCACGCCGCTCAGGAGCCTTTCAACGTTGGTTCCGTTCACGTTTTCGGTGAAGGCTTCGGTCTTGATTAGGGGGTTGAGTTGCTGTAGGCGTTTGGCTGCGACTTCCGCCTTCGGGTAATGCAGGTCATCTGGTGTGTAGAGGATTTGGCGGTGAAGATTCTGCAGTTCAACCGTGTCCTGATCGATCAGCCGAATGTAGCCGACGCCTGCCAACGCGAGGTAGAGCGAGGAAACCGTACCTAACCCGCCTATGCCGATGACGGCAACCTTTGCCTCAGTCAGTTTCCGTTGGCCTCTTTCACCGAGCTCTTTCATCGTGACTTGGCGACTGTAAAACTCTTTGGTAAACGCTTTTTTGTCTGCAGGCATCAACGTTCCCGAATAAAGAAAGTGCAACTCAGTCTTATTTGCTTTTTACGTCTAAAGTCAGGTAATTTTTCGTCAGGCATTCCAACAAGTCAGAGCTTTGATTCTTCAGTTTTGTCATCGGCTGGTAGCTAAGAAAGTGGAGAAAAAAATGGGTGAATTTGGAGAAACATTTATTTGTGATGCTACTATCAAGCAGTATCGTTACTACTAAAAGTAGTAGCGTGGTGAAGGGGAGAAAAAAATACTTACCACAAAGCCGCCGCCAGCAAGAAGCCCTCGTACCCAAACCCCAAAATCTTTCTCCTTTCGAAAAGGGTTCAACTCCTTGCCCAATGGGAGATCCCTTCGCTGGCGGCGGCAGCCCAAACAGAGTAGGTTACAGAGAAACAGCAATTAGGCGTACTTTCCTTTTTGCTGAAACTGTTTTTCGTATATTTCCTTGATTTTGCCAATGGTGTCGGCTTCTTTTGGTGTTTTGTCGTCTCTGATGCGACTTATCCGCGCAAACCTGAGGGCCATTCGGCTAGGGTATTTTGGGCTTCGCTGAATCTCGTTGTACGCCACTTCCACCACGATTTTTGGGATGACAGTTACGCGGTGACCTTCCTCCATTACGGCTGATTCCTTGAGCCGTCGTGTCATCTCGATCATTTCAGCATCAGTTAAACCCTTGAAGGTTTTGCCCACCTCCAAAAACCCGCCTGCCTCTGGGTCACGCGCCGCGAGGTAGTAGTCGCTGAGCCAGCCTCTTCTCCTGCCGTAACCCCACTCGGCGGCGGTTATGACGAGGTCGAGGGGTTCGAGGGTGGTTTTGATTTTGAGCCATTTTTTGCCGCGGCGTCCAGGCGTGTAGGGGCTGTCAAGTTTCTTCGCCATTAACCCTTCATGCCCCGCAGCGATAGCTTCTTTGAGGAACCTTTTCGCTGCGTCAAGGTTTTCCGTGACCAACTGCCTGCTCAGGGGGATTTCGCCCGCGTTTTCGGCAAGCTTTTGTCTGCGCGCCGTGTAGGGCAGGGTGATTAGGCTTTCTCCGTTGAGGTAGAGGATGTCGAAGAGGTAGAGCGTCAACGGGAGTCTTTTCGCCATGCCTGATATGTCGCGGACGCGTTTGAAGCGGCGCATCAGATGCTGAAACGCAATCGGGTAACCCGCACTGTCCAACGCAACGACTTCGCCTTCAACGATCGCTGACTGCGCCGCAATGTTGCGTTTGACGGCGTCAACTATTTCAGGTAGGCTCTCGGTAACGTCAGTTAGCCGCCTGCTGAAAACCTGCACTTCGCTGCCTTGCTTGTGGATTTGGACGCGGGCACCATCGTACTTGTATTCGAAAGCGGTCTCGCTCCTCTGCTCCTTCAACGCCTCGCTCAGAGTTTGGGCTGTTTGGGCAAGCATGAGGTTGACTGGTCTGAAAACGTTAAAACCGGTCTTCTCCAAGCCCCCTGCGCCTCGGGTTTTAAGCGTCAAGGCGACTTCGCCGATGTCGCCCAAAACCATGCTTGCATTCTGAACCATCTGCAACGGAACATGGAAAGCTTTTGCGATTGCTTGCTCCATCAACCCCTCGTGAAGACCAGTGCGCATTTCGCCAGTGAAGATTTTGACGAGGTACTTGGCTTCGACGGGTGTGGCTTGGCTCAACAAGGTGGTTATGAGACGTTCTTTTTTGGTTCGTGTGCCCGCGCCCGATGACTGTGCTATGGCTTCAAACGCACGCCTGACCTCGGTTACTGTAAGCGGCGTTTCAGTGAGCTGGGTCTGCTTCTTTGTCTTCACCGTTTCGAGCACGGTTTTGGTTGCGGAGCCTATGTCGCCTGTTGCAGCCATGGCTTGACGGAAAAGGCTCCAGTCGAATTGGCTGACGCATTCGAATACGCGAGTCAGGGTTGACCAATTCACGTCGAGCGTTTTTTGGCTGTACTTGGGAAACGCTCTGCCCACCATCATGTTGAGGGCGGCTTCAACCTCTTCGGCACTGAGCCCGCTGATGTAGTGAGCGGTTAAATCTATGATTTTAAGCCGTTTCTTTGTGGCTTCAACCTTTTCAAGTAGTTCGCTGAGAGATTGAAAAGACGCAGACATAGATGCCCCGGAATTTCAATCTGAAGTAAAGGCTTGTGAGGCTATAATTGATTGCTGCCCACTTTCACTTTCAGTGACCCCTCCCCTTACGCGGAATGTTGTTTCGTCCATGCCTTTAAAAGGCAAAAAGCAGAGTGGATCAACGTGAAGTAACGATGCAACAACAGCTAATATTCAAAACGGAAACAGCGCAAGTACCTACAACAAGCCTAAGCTTCAACTTGCCGGACGTCGACGGTCTTCTTCCGGGATTCAAAGCAGGCGACTTCGCCGTAATCCACGGTCCACGATCACTTCCTTCTTTGATAACGAACCTCTGTATCCGAGCGCAATTGCCGCAGCAGCTTGGCGGGTTAGAGAGTAAAGTGGTCTTCGTTGACGCAGCAAACAGCTCTGCGCTGCCAGATTTCCTGCAGGCTGCAGAACTAAAACAATTAGACCCGAAAACCGTGCTCGAAAACCTCATCAGCATGCGGGCATACACCGCTTACCGCTTAACTTCGCTGATAACGGAAAAACTAGAAGAAGCCGTAGAAGCATCGAAGGCAAAACTAGTAGTGGTCTCGGACATTGTCGGTCCCTTCCTGAGCGAAATAGTCAATGATCAGGAAGCTAAGGCGGTCTACAGCCAGATAATGAGTTATCTTGCAGGATTTGCAAAAAGACACAAAATCATCGTAATCGCAACTTGCCTTCCGCATGAAAGCAGCACACGAAACAGCACCCTGCAAGAAATAACTTCTGCTAAGGCAAAAATTGTGTTGCGCTTCACAAAAACACCCTACACAAGCGAAGTTGAACTAGAAAAGCACCCGACCTACATGTTAGGAGTAGCAGAATTCTCCGAAACAAACAGGTACGACTCTAACGTTGAAAATGGCAGAAACCCAGTGCCCACTTTAACCTATAGAATTCTTTAAAAATAAAAAAAGCTGTTTTTTGAATAATTAGGGATCTAGGAGAATACTGAGAAGGATGATTCGCCTTCTGGCTCCTCGTTTTTCTTCTTGATTTCCGCGATTTTCTTCTCGATTTCTTCTACTTCTTTGGTGTTGCCCAGCGCTTTGTGGCAGTCTCTTGCGGATTCGAGTGCGGTGAGTCCGTAGCGTTCGAAGCCTTTGCCGAATGAGACGTCTGCGGATTTGGTGAAGAGTTCCGCGCCTTTGGCGTAGTCTTTTAGCGAAGAGCTGCATTCGCCAGCTTTGTAATTCATTTCAGCTGAGCCGAAATAGTTTTGGCCCTTGTAATAGAGGTCAGCTACTTTAACGAAGAGGTCTCTTGCTTCGGCGTACTTGCCGTTCTCCATCAGCGCGTTAGCTTCTTTGTGAAGCTTAATCGGGTCTTCCTTTACACTCATGACGTATCACTTGCAATATTTGGCGGGAACTAACATTTAGATTTTCCTCTTCCCGATGCGCGGACACAGGAGCACGGTTCACGGCAGCCGAGCAACGGCACAGATAAAAGGCAGTTCCTAAACACAATAACTGCATTTCAAGGCGGAAACATGAAGCTAAAAACCGAAAGAAGGCGCCCAGCAGTCTTAGCGGCACAAGCGGGAATCATGGCTGCACTAGTAGCGGTATCTACGTACGCGGTGCAGGTTCCGATTCCAGCCACGAAGGGGTACCTAAACTTTGGTGACATAATGATATTCGTCAGCGCCTTAACCTTTGGACCCATCGTCGGTGGCTTCGCGGGAGGCGTCGGTTCAGCTTTATCTGATGTGGCAAGCGGGTATGCTTCGACTTTTGCTCCGTTTACACTTGTCATAAAAGGAGCTGAAGGAATAATCGCTGGTCTAATAGCCAATAGGCTAAGCCGAAAGAGAGACATTTTTGCCGTCGTTATCGCGGGGATAGAAATGGTTTCAGGATATTTCCTTGCAGAGTTTTTTGGGCTCTCCGAGGGCTGGGCGGCGGCGACTGAAATCCCATTCAACATCCTACAAATAGCTGCCGGCGGTGCCATCGGGATCCCAATAGCGATCTTGCTGTTGAAGAGACTGCCAGAATCATGGATAAACCCGACGGAGCATCAAGCGGTTGAGACAGCTTAAAAGCTAGAGTGGACAGAGGATAAACTATGAAGCTTCCGCCTGGAAAAATCCCCGTCGAAATCCTCAAAGAAGTAGTTTTCAAAAACCTTGGTGCACAGCGAAGCGAAGTTGTTTTGGGTCCAGCGGCCGGGTTGGATGGGGCAATTTTGAATGTAGGCAGCAAAGACGCAATTGTATCGATGGATCCGATAACTGCTGCGGTTGAACACATCGGCTGGGAAGCAGTCAACATCAACGCTAACGATGTCGCAACATTCGGGGTTGAACCAACGTTCCTCTTTTCATGCATGATGCTGCCTGCGAACGCCGAAAGCGAAATGGTGCAGACCATCGCATCCCAGATGAACACAGCGGCGAAAGAGCTCGGCGTTGCCATCGTTGGTGGACACTGCGAGTCGACGCCGGGACTGGAGAACCCAATTGTTGTCGGCTGCGTTATGGGACTGACGGAAAAGGGCAAGTACGTCACTGCCGCGGGCGCAAAAAGCGGCGACAAACTGATTCTGACGAAGAGCGCGGGAATCGAGGGCACAGCAATCTTGGCAACTGACCGAAAAGATCAGCTGAGCAAGGTCTTCAACGAAGCTTATCTTGAAAGCGCAAGAGGCTTCTACAGTCAAATCAGCGTGGTAAAAGATGCCTTGACCGCTTACAGGGCGGGAGGGGTACACGCGATGCATGACCCAACCGAAGGCGGAATCCTCAACGGCATCCATGAACTGGCGGACGCCGCAGGCTTAGGCACAAGGGTTTTCGAGGACAGAATCACGGTTGAGCCTGAGACGGCGAAGATCTGCCGCTTCTACGAGATTGACCCGCTGCAGCTGATAAGTTCAGGCGCGTTGCTTATCGCTGCTGAAGCAGAAGCCGCAGGCAAGATTGTCGATGCACTGTGCCGCGAGCACATTTACGCGGACGTCATCGGCGAATTCAACCCCAGCCCCCATAAACGCATACTCGTCCACAAGGATGACTCGGCAGAGATGCTGCCAAGACCCCCCTCAGACCACCTGTGGATTGCGCTAAGCCAATAGGCACCAAGTTAGGTTTGGAAGTAGTTTTTCCAGAAGTTAAGCGGGACCTGAAATACCCAGTTTAATAGGAAGGCTGGGTAGAAGAGCATGTACCTGTAGAGGTGCATGTAGACCAAGCCGCATTTGAATTCGGTGCCTGCTTGCTCAAACCCAGTTTTTGCACTCCAACTGGTCGGCGACTTGTAGTGGAGGCAGTAGATCTGTGAGCCGACGGCAACCTTGTAGCCCTGCGCCTTGATGTGTTTTATGATGTAAGCGTCTTCGTAGGTGGTCAGATGGTCAGGAATTTGGATGCCTCTGACGGCTTTGGTCAGAATCAGAGTATCATGCGTTCCGCCGCGAAGTTTGAAGCATTCCCTTGCAAGTATGCCCTGCAACCGAATCACTAACGGGTTAAGAACGTTGGGAATAACGTCGACGTTTAACCCCCAGACTGCAGCCACCCCAGTTTTCAAATCAGCTTGCACTTGCTTGTACCAGTCCTTGCAGAGCACGACGTCGCTGTCCACGAATAGGAACCAATCTGTGGTGACGTGGCGGATGCCTTCAGTTCGCGCTTTAGCCCTTGAACCGTCCACCTGAAAAACAAGAACATTTCCGTGTCGCTGGTTGAAGTCGCCAAGGATTTGGAGCGTGCGGTCTGTGGAGAAGCCGTCGACAACAATCAAGTTTTTGACGGGTACGTTACAATAGATCGAGGCTAGGCATCTGCTTAGCAGGTGCTCGCTGTTCTTCGTCAGCAAAACAACGTCAACTTGACTCTTCAGCGCACCTCAACCCCCAGCTTTTGTCTGCACCTACCGCTTAAAAGGCAAGTTTAGCGGTGCCCCTCTAGGCGTGCAGTTTCGTAAATGGCGTAGCCAGAGTAGAATGCGTATGCAGATAGCAGTCTGAAGATGGTTCGCATGTCGCCAAGGGTGAATGCTTCAGCCATCAAGCCAACCATGCCGTTCCAAGTCCAAACGTTGGGCGGTCGATAATGAATACAAAATGGAACATAGCATGGAACGGCGCGGTAGCCTTTCTTTTCAACCCAATCTTTAATGTATGCGTCCTCGTAAACGTGGAGTTTCTTGGGAATTTTTATGTCCTTGACAAGTTCAGTCTTGATTAAAGTGTCGTGAGTGCCTCCACGGACCTCAAAGATTTTCCGTGTCAGCAAGAGAAAAAGCTTCAGCGTCACGGGGCTTTCTATCGTCGACCAAATCTCGGTGCCCCAAACCAAGCCCACGTCTTTGGTTACGTATTGTTGGGCTTTCATGAAAAAGTCGTTGCAGAGTATAACGTCGCTGTCCACGAACAGAAACCATTCGGTGTCCACGGCAGCTATGCCTTTTTGGCGTGCAGTGGCGCGGTTGCCCTTATCCATGATGACTTCCACGTTGTGGTGTTTCTCGTTGAAGCCCTCAAGTATCTGCAAGGTCTTGTCCGTTGAGTAGCCGTCGACCGCTATCAATCTTGCAACTGGCACGTTCTTGTAGACTGATTCTATGCATTCTTTGAGTTTCCTGTCGCTGTTCTTAGTTAACAGCACAACGTCAACCGCATCCAAGTGACCGACTCCTTTCTTAGCCGTTTGCTAACCGTTAACTCATAGTGGTATGCAGAACAGCTTAAAAAACAGCTTGCTTGACACAATCAACCAAGCAAATCTAAGCACGGAAAATGCCAGAAAGCAGCCACGTTTGCAGTCGGATTAGCGTAGTTTTGGCTTTAGGAGGTCTTGGAAGTCGGGGTTGGCGGCGCCGTACTTCTGTATGACCGCCCTGTTTATGGTCAGCCAATCGTCAAATATCATGGGCCAAATGTCGCTGGCTGACACCCGCTTATTTACGTACTCCTTTATTGACACTGACCTCTTGATTATGCGTTCGTGCCAATCAATCTCAACTAGGCCGCCCCGCCGCAGGGCCTGCAAGTTTTGGTACACGCGGTCCTGGTCAACAGGATAATTCAAGCTCTTCAAATCTTCGAGCAGTGAATCGAGCGAAATCTCGTTTTCTTTGCGCAGACAAACTACTGCTGCCACATCCAAAGTCTGCCTCGTGTTAACGCTCAGGTAACGGGTTTTGCGTTTCGGAACCAAGACCTGCTCAATTCTGAATGCGTGACGCTTGTAGAACCATTTCTTAACAAATTCAGCCAGAAACAGGTAGACAACGATGAAGAGCGCCAGGAAGGCGTAGAATAGCGGTGGAGGCGGCGCGAATTTGAACACTGAACCCAGCGGCGTGTAGGGAATTATGAAGGCTGAAGCAACAACTGAGAGGCTACTGATTACCAGATACTTCCCGGGTTTGCTTTTCCAGAACGGCGACTGTCGGGTTCTGATGACAAACACAACCAGCGTTTGAGTGGCCAATGACTCAACAAACCACGCAGTTTGGAACATATATTGCTGGTGATATGTTGCTAGCGGAACACCAGCCGCTGTTACTCCAAGAGGAACCCCGAAAACAAGAACCATCGTGAAGAACGTTGCATAGTCAAAGATTGAGCTTAACGGGCCTTCCACTACCATGAAGTTTCTGATGAAGGAGATGTCCCATCTTTTAGGTCGCTCAAGGTACTCTTCATCGACGTTGTCGGTGGCAATCGTGGTTTGAGAGGCAGTATACAGAAGGTTGTTTAGCAGTATCTGAATGGCAATCATTGGAAAGAATGGCAAGAACAATGCGCCGCCGGCGACGCTGAACATGTTCCCGAAGTTCGAGCTGATGCCCATCATCACATACTTCATTGTGTTGCCGAAAGTCTTTCTGCCCTCAACTACTCCTTGAGCCAACACCGTCAAGTCGCTTTCCAAAAGAATAATGTCGGCAGCCTCCTTTGCCACATCAACCGCGTTGTTGACGGAGATGCCGACATCGGATGTTTTCAGCGAGGGAGCATCATTTATACCATCACCCATGAATCCGACAACATGCCCATTGCTTTTCAACAAATTGATGATTCGGTCTTTCTGAACTGGCGTTACACGAGCGAAAACGTTGGCTTCTTCTACGACTCTTGACAAAGCGTCGTCTTGCATTTGGGCAATGTCTGTTCCTAAAACAACACCTTTTATTTCGAAACCAAGTTGCTCACATACTTTTCGGGTGACAACCTCGTTATCGCCAGTTACGATTTTCAGTTCTATGCCTTCTTTGGCTAAGAGCTGAATTGACTCCATAGCCGTCTTCTTCGGCGGATCCAGAAAAGCGATGAAGCCGAGGAAAACCATGTCGCTTTCATCGTTGACTGAGTAGCTGGTTTTATCTTCTTTCAGATTCTTGTAGGCAACGCCTAAGACTCTTAGGCCTTCGGAGCTTAAGTCAAGGTATTTTTGTTCAATCTTCTTCCTGAATTCGTCGCTCACATCGTTGATAAGGCCGCCGATTTCACAGCAGCTGGAAACCTTCAAGACATCTTCAGGCGCACCTTTGGTTATTAGGATGTGTTCGTTTTGCTGCTCAACCACGACGGAGACGCGTCTTCTAACGAAATCGAACGGGACTTCATCGATTTTTTGGAAGCCTTCAATGTTGACTTCTTTGTGGACAAGTATAGCGCTGTCAAGAGGGCTTTTGAGTCCAGTCTGGTAATAACTGTTGAGATACGAATACTGGAGAACCTTGTCGTCATCTTTCCCATCGTAGTCAACATGCATTACAAGCGAGATGCTGTTTTCAGTCAACGTTCCAGTCTTGTCTGTGCATAAGACATTCATGCTGCCGAAGTTTTCTATGGACGGCAGGTGCTTAACGATAACCCCCTTCTTAGACATGTTAACGGCGCCCTTCGAAAGGTTCATCGTGATAATCATTGGCAAAAGTTCAGGGGTAAGCCCCACGGCCAACGCAGCGGCAAAAAGCAGGGAATCAATGATGCTGCGGTGGAACAGGGTAAGCACGATGAAGACGAAGATGATTAAGACGAAGGTGACTTGCATGATGAGGTAGCTGAAGCCTTTAACGCCTCGCTCAAATTCAGTCTCAGGCGGTTTAGTTACAAGTTTCTTGGCGATTTTTCCGTACTCTGTTGAGCCGCCTGTCTTGGCGACGACTGCGGTTGAGCTGCCGCTTACAATGGAGGTGCCCATGAACAGGTAGTTGTCCCATTCAGTGATGGAACCAGACGAAAGGTTGGCTGCCTGCAAGCCGTTGGCGGTTTTCTCTGCGGGGAACGATTCTCCTGTTAAGGCGCTTTGATTGATGAAGAGATCTTTGGCGCTGATTATTCTGGCGTCTGCGGGTGCGATGTCGCCTGCTGAAAGGTATATTATGTCGCCAGGAACGATCTGGGAAAGCTTAATCTCTTTCTTGACGTTGTCGCGGACGACTGTCGCCGTTGTGCTGACTTTTTCTTTGAGGAGTTCAGCGGCGTTTTCAGCTTTTGACTCCTGATAGTGGTCTATGATGACGCTGATCAACACAATGACTAAGATGATTGTGAAGTCATCAACATCACCTGTTGCACCGGCGAATGCGGCGGCAGCTAACAGAATCAAAATCAGCGGGCTTTTGAAATGCAATAGAAAACTTACTAGGGCCGAGCGCTTCAGCTTCTGCGCTAACTCGTTGGTCCCGTAAACCGAGATTCTTCTTTCCGCTTCCTGGGAATTGAGCCCCTGTGTTGAAGTCTCAAGCCTCGACAGCAATTCGTCAGCAGGCAGAGTCAAAATTTCTTCGGTAGTTACTGGAGGCTGAGCTAGCGGAACGTTTTCTTTAACTGTGAATATTTCAGGGTTGCTCTGCCCGTCTGCCAAGTACTCCCCCCAGAGGTCACCCAACAAAGAGTGAAAGAGTCTAGCATACAACCAGACACATCCTTTATAAAAACCCTCTCAAAGCCCGACGCCGCCGAAGACGAATAAAACCGCTTTTCCCCAGTTTCAGGCGGGTTAACCAAAAAATTGGAATTTGATAATTGTTTTTATACTCTAAATTTATTACTCTAAACAAACCAAAACGCAGCCAGTGGTAATTGTTGACTCCAGACTTCAAAAAAGCATCTTCAGTCTTGACACGTTCACTTGCCCCGGGGAAACCACATCACGCCCAGTGGCTAGTGACTAAAAAATGCAATTACCGCTGCGCAGGCTGCAACGTCTGGAAAGAAAAAGACGAGAGCGAGCTTCCAGCAGCCGACATAAAAAAAGGAATGGACATACTCAAGGAACTCGGGATAGTTGAACTTGTCATTTCAGGCGGCGACCCGCTGCTCAGAGACGACATCGGCGAAATAATCGATTACGCAACAAAACACTTCATCACAACCGTCTACGACAACGGAAGCATGGCGGCAAAAAAAATCGACTATCTGCGAAACGTGGATTTCGTCGCGATTTCAATCGACAGCTTAGACGAAGCAAAAAACGACTCCATTAAAACTGTGCCAGGCGCCTGGAAGAGAGCGATGGAAACGGTGGAGAAACTCCACAGCGAAGGAATAAACGTCAGCGTCACCCCGACTATTTCGCAGAAAAACGTGCATGAAATAGCCGACTTGACCGCGTACTTCACCAAGAAAGGAATCCCAGTGTGGTACAGCCTATACTCGTACGACACTTCAGCCAGCGAAAACCAGTTGTTCAAGATCGGAAAAGAAAACGACGAGTTCACAATAACTGACAAGCAAGCTATGGTTGACCTCTGCGATTCATTGATTGAAATGAAAAAGAAGAACAGCAAAATCCTCATCACAAAAAAACTTCTTAAAACGCTGAGAGGTCTCTATGCAGAGGGCACAAGAGAATGGGAATGCGAGGCCCTGAGAAACTTCTTCGTCATCGACCCCTTGGGTAGAGTCGCGGGGTGCCACAGCCACAACTATGCAGGTTCAGTTTTCGACTTGCCTAAACTGTGGAAAAGCCAGGAATTCAATGAGCTGCGAATAAAATACAAAGACTGCGCCCAATGCAACTACCTATGCTACATCTTCTACTCCGTTCAAGGAGGCCCCCGCGGACATCTAGCAGTGGCTTTCGACCAGTGGAAGAACGCGGGGATGGTTTTCAAAAAAAAACAGCTAAACCCAATATCCGAAGTACGCCCGAAGAAGCCTCTAGTTAAAGGGCAGAAAAACTCTATTCAGGAGACGACACTAAGACGCTGCCGATGACCCGGCATAGAACCTCAAAAACTTCGTCTGCGTTCAAGTTGTCAGTGTCCAAAACCAAGTCGAACGGCTCCAAATCCTCGCCTAAAACGAAGCCGTAGAGCTTCTTGTAGATCGCTTTCGTCCGCGCTTCCTTTTCCTCAAGAACCTTGACCGCTTCAGCAACGGTTATTTTGTCACGTACTGCAACCCGGGCTGCCCGCTTCTCGATGGAAGCCAACAACCAAATCTTAAAGCCGCCTTCAAGTAGCCACGGCATCGTCCAGCTATCCAGAAGCACGTTTCCTTGGCTTGCGTATTCCAAAAGCTTGGCGTCGACGGCTTTGTCGAATTTAGGGTCGTCGGCTCTTTCCTTGAGGAAATTCAAGCCCGCAGGGGTTTCCCACCAGCCCTCATGGGAAGCGTCGTAGCCTTCGTCCTTGGCGAGTTCTTTGAGTGCGTCGCCGCCTGAGTAACATTTAAGATTGTATTTTTTCGCAAGTTTCCTTGACAGCGTGCTCTTTCCTGTCCCAGCCATGCCTGAAATGCATATGACCAGTTTCGTGTCGCATAAAAAGGATTTTGCTTTTTCAGCCATATGTGCCACGCCTTTTCATTGCATCAAGGTTCAATCGGCATTATCCCAATCAAACGGGACGCTAATGTGCCCAGGAAGAAGGAGCTGATCGGGTACCAGTAGACCACTGAAATTCCGCCGAGACCTGGCAAATAAACCATCGAGGTGACGCCGTAAGTTGGTGTCAAAACCAAGATCCAGATGAAGATGTAGAGAAAAGACACACCCAGCTGAACCATCTGCGGCTTCATCATTTTTGCCTGCATGCTGTTGATCTGCGACTGCCGCTTCTTAAGTTTCTCCATCTGCTTTTTGTCGTTGGCTCTTGCCGCCTTCATAGTTTCTTGCCTGTACTCGTTCATCTCTTTCTGCATAACTCGGTACTGCTCCCAGCCGACGAAGTAGTTGATCAAGAACCTGTTCAATAGAGTGTTTAGGACGGCGATGCCTGCGGCAATGGCGAAGATCAAGATGGCGTCGTCAAGTGAGGTTATTACGATCGAGGAGCTTTTGTTTGAGATGACGGTCTGGGCGATGCTTGTTCCAGTTGTGGTCGTGTTTCCGTTGACGCCGACCAGCCAGGTGTAGGTGCCTTCAGGCAAGGGGTTTTTCGCGTCAAAAGTGAAGGTGACGCTTTGACCAGAGCTTATCCCCTGTGTGGATCCGTACAGAAGAATGTAGTAGTCTGTCTTGGTGCTGCTTACCTTAACCGTTTGCAGAGAAGCGGTCCAACCTTGCCCCGTAGGCTGCGTAACCGCGAGGTTCCCGATTTTGCTGAAGCCTGCGGGAACGGTTATGTTTGCGCTGCCGACGTTAACCGTGCCCGTGTTTGTAATCGTGAAAGTGTAGGACGTGGTTGTGCCGACCGAGTTGGACTTGCCGGATATGCTTGCGCTTCCGCTGAGACTGCTGGCGGCTGAAACCGAGCAAGTTAGCAGGCTTGCCGCTGAAAGCGCGACTAGCGCAATAATCAAGGTAACAACCATTTTCTTCATCGTTTTCATGCCGTCCATCTCCTCCTTTACTGCTAACGGGTAACCGCGGTTTGCTTCTTTGCGTAATTCGTAACTTGTTTCCTTACTAATAACCGTTTATGTCTTTAGGTCTTGGTTTATTAATTGAGGTTTCAGCCTCGGGTGACAAACGCATGTTTATCGGTGTCCCAGCAATCGCGATTCGTTTCGGACGCCTAAACCATGGCGTCCCAAACTTAGCGCGTGCTCTTCGGTTTTGTACCGAGACACGATTTATTTGTTGGTGTATATCGAGAAAATGTTGGCTTTTGAGATTAAAAACGAAGTTTCCTTCTAACTCTGCTTGCCAACTCGAATGCGGAAACTCCTAGGAACGAAAAAATTAAGCCTTGAAGAAAAATGATCGCGAGTGAAAATCCAATCCATGTTTGGCTGCTAGCATATTGACTGATGTGGACTACTGGTGTTTTGATTTCTGCTACCAAGTCGATTTTCAGGAGAAGCATGATTACTAGAACACTAGCCAAAACCACAAGCAAAACCAAAGGCGCTCTAAGCAGAGTATACATGTCATGTGAACTTGTTCGCTTAACTGTTAAACGCCACATAACGCCGCTTGGAACAAACAAACCATAAATCAAATAGTTTGTGGGAAACAGCATCAGAACAGAAAGTGAAAAATTAAGTTTAGCTGCGCCCGCCCATAAAGCAAGCCATAGCGCGGGATTAGATGCGGTCAAGACAAAGCCTGCAAGCGCAATCAGCGACGCATCAGGAATACTCAGGTGCGAGGGTTCAGCTTTCTTTTCAGGAAACTTGAGAAGGAACTGTGCAGCTAACAGTCCTTTTTCGGTAAGAACGTATTTGCCTCCTGAATCCTTGTCTATCAGGTCGCTGAGCAGTTTCAGGTGATAATTAAATTTCCCCGTGTTAGCTACCTCTGCAGCGTTCAGCAGGTCCATGTAGGTCAGGCCACTTCGAGAATACAGCGCAAGAATAATTCGGCGCCGTATCGGATGTTTTAACACATCGCTGAAAGAAGCAAAGTCTACACCCGTGACCAACTGTTACTCCTTCTTCATCGCAAGTCAATGCGTTGGCTTCAGAATTTAAGGTTATTTGACTAAAAAATTTACCATCAATAGTCACAGCCAAATTGTTTTGAATGCATTTCAAAGACAACGCTTGAGCGGACAGCTCACAATCCCAAAAAGCTATATGAAACTAGCTTTTCAGTGAAAAGGGTAAACCTTATTTTTCTCCATATAATTCAGCGATTCAGTGGTTTTCTTTATCGTTTCGGTTTCAAGCGCGACTTCGGGGGCAACCTTACATTTCTCTAAGATAGCGGTCAGTTTTTGCCAATCGATGTTGCCGCGGCCTATCTCCAAGTGCTGGTCCGACGTGCCCGTGTTGTCGCTGAAATGCATGTAGGGAATTTTGCCGCGCAGTTTTTCGACCCATTCTTCGAAGGGCACTTTTGAGAAGGCGTTTACGTGTCCCGTGTCCAAGCAGACTCTCAGCCGCGGCGTGTTCACCTCTTTCAGGAGAGAGCACAGGATTTCGGGCGTGGGCTCCCAGAAGTTTTCCAGCAGCACCGTTGCGTCGTAGTTGTCGGTGACTTCGCTCCAGAACGCGGCGTTTCTCGCGATCCAGTTGCTCCTGTAGAGTTCGCCGTAGACGAAGGGGTTGAAGTTAGCGTGAAAAACCACGTATTCTGCGTCCAGGGTTCGGGCGACGTCAATGTTTGCGAGGATCCGTTGCTTCGAGACTTTGGCGATTTTGCTGTCGCTGCTGTGGACGCATATGTCTTGGAATACGCCGTGCAGCGAGACTTTCCCCTTGAAGCCTGCGAGGGCACGTTGATGCGCCTTCATGACTCTGCGCCAGTTACCGTTGAACGCGTCTGCGTATGCGAAGGTTCCGAGTTCAAGGTTGCAGCCGTGGGCGTTCGCGAAATCGAGAAATTCGTCGAAGCAGTACTCCGCGTGCTCCGCTATGCCGTGGGCTTTCCAGATTCTTGGCTGCACGTATATCATGGACATTTCAGATTTCCTAAGTGTGAATCTTCAAAACCCTTTATCTGCTTATCGCATAGGAAACCTCATAAGCTTCGTTAGGCGGCGCCTGAACCAGTCAATTTTCGGGTAAATAGAGTGATATGTGATTTCAGAATACCAAATCATGAAAGCACTATTCAGTCAAGAAACTTTGACTAAACTCAGTCAAGAAAGATTGACGAATATCCTTTTATCGCCTCTATGTAACTGAAACTAAGTATGGGAAAAATCGGCAAAAATTTCGCATTATGCCTTATTCTAATCATGGCTTTCTCATGCCTAAGTTTACTAATGGTTAAACCTGCAACTGCTCAGTCAATACCCACACCGTCTGTTCCTGAATTCACATTAAAGGTTGTCGCAAATCCGATTTATGTACCGCCGACCACTACAATAGACCCATACACGGGGAATGTGACAACTCAAGCGGGCTATTATGTCCAGAACACGTCAATAGTGATCACGATTAAAAACCAACCCTTTAGTTATTCTTACAACGGCACTACTTACAATTTGTACTATAATGTTCGTTTAAAAGGTCATTTCGGACAAGATTGGACTGAGCTTTATCCTGTTAGTAACGTAATCGATTCGTTAGGAGAAAGTTTTGGCAATTCTTTATATGTTCCGTCAGATTCTCCGTCAGAATCAAACTCTGATTATACTGTTTTGTCTTACGTTGTAGGAGCGAACGGTAACTATCCGTTTACGCAAATCCTCCCTGATTCTCAAGTAGACTTTCAAGTAGAGGCAATCGTGGGGCACGTTTCTCAGGTTTATGTTCCTGATATATATGACAATGCTGCTAGTTTTGTGGGAACATATTATCAAGTTATTCTTTTTGACACATCAAGTAGCTGGAGCAACACTGCAACTATAACTGTAGTTAATGCGGCGAATGCTTCTTCAACCTCCGCATCTACAGCACCTAATCCAACTGCAACTCCGACTCTGACGTCCATGCCTCCACAGAATTCAACAGCTACTACGCGGAATCCTACAGTTGGAATTAAAACCAAGACGGGAGCAGGCTTTAATTGTATAGAGCTTGCATTGTTTACTTCCTTAGCCGTCATTGCCGGTTTGGTTATAGCGGTTGTTGCTTTGGTACGCAGAAATAATAGAAAGCGAGAGAAATGAACCGAAAAATTGCTTTAGCTCTAATTCTGATTATTGCTTTTTCCACCATAGGCGTTTTTGCGGTTAAACCAGCAAGTGCTCAATCAATACCTCAGACGGTGACAGCGACAATACCAGTTGGAAGTGGTCCTGAGGGCGCGGCTGTGACACCCAACGGCGCATACGTCTATGTCGCAAATTTTGAAAATAATTCGGTATCGGTGATAGACACTGCTACAAACACGGTAACAGCGACAGTAACTGGTTTAAACCACCCTTATGGAGTGGCTGTAACGCCTAATGGTGACTATACATATGTAACAAATTGGGTACTTAGCGATGGTTCAGTCTCGGTAATAAGCACAGCCACAAACGAAGTAACGGCGACGATATCAGGTTTTAATGACCCTACCGCTGTGGCTGTTACCCCCAACGGCGCATATGCCTATGTGACGAACACAAATGGCTATGCCAACAGTTCGGTGTCGGTGATAAACACGGTAACGAATACAGTAACCGCAACTATTACTTTAAACGACCCAACGGGTATCGCTATCACTCCAAATGGCGATTACGCATATGTTGCAAACAGCCAAGGTGATGTCTCGGTGATAAACACAACGACTAACACAATAACGGCTAACATAAGCGGTTTTAATTTCCCTAATGGGGTGGCTGTTACGCCCGACGGCGCATACGTCTATGTCGCAGACACTGGAAGCGATTCGGTGTTAGTAATAAGCACGGCTACAAATAATGTGACGGCGACGATATCAACTCTTGGAACCAACCCTTACCCCCCTGGAACCGGGCCTTACGGTGTTGCTGTAACGCCAAACGGCGAATATGTCTACGTCGCAAATTCCGAATCGAGCACAGTCTATACGGTTTCGTTAATAAGCACAGCTACAAACACAATAATGGCTAATATAGCTGGTTTTAGCCAGCCTAACTTTGTAGCTGTGGCACCCAACGGCGAATATGTCTACGTTACAAATGTTGAGAGCGGAACGGTTTCAGTGATAAGTGCTTCGAACGCCATAGCCTCACCTACTCCAAATCTGACTGTTTCTCCAACGGCAACTCCAACCTCAACTCCTTCCATTCCAGAGCTATATTGGCTGGTAATTCTGCCTTTGCTTCTCTCTGTGCTCTCTGTTGCTGTCATAGTTAGGCATCGAAAAACCGCTCTAATTTAAGCACCGCAGCCTACAGATCAAACGTGACTCCTCCAGAACAGGTAAACCTTGGTCTGCATCAGCACAGCCGCGATCTTGATTAGTTTGGCGACTTTTTCGTTGTCGGCGCATTGCAGCTTCTTGAAGTAGTCGGAGGCGTTTCCGAAGGGTTGTCCTCTGGTGAGTTCTTGGCGGAACCGCAAATGCTTGTTTTTGGCGAATGCTTCTTTCAGCTGGCGCGTTTGGGGTGGGCTTAAGCAGTCGAGTTTTTCCCGCACGTGGCGTTCACTTCCGAGGAGGCTCAGGTCGAAGCCGAGCTGGCTAAGCGTTTTTGACACTTCTGAAATGGAGACGGCGGATTCTTGCTGGGTGATCTTTTGCATGCCGGCTTTTTCGGCGAATGGAGAGTACTTCGGCATAACCGCGATCATCTCTACGCAGGGGGTTCCTGCCAAAGGAAGCGTTTCACGGATCAGTTTGGCGCCCAACCCGATTGTTCGGTACTTGGGGTGGACGACGACGCGGCTGATGATGCTTAGTTGCCTGTTAAGCTCGTAGAGGGGCATGCATGGAAGCACAAGTCGTCGTCCGTAGCAGCGGGGCGGCGGGTAACTGTAAACGATGACGCCACAGAGTTCGTCGCCGCGGCTTAACCTGAAGATTCTTCTGGGAACAGCAGGTCGGTGCCCGCGGTAATGGAAGCGGCTGAGTCTTCGCCAATCCTCAGCGGTGCCATCCTCCACCGTCATTTCTTTGATGAGGCTGCATTCCGCGGCGGCTTCGTTTGGGCGATAGTTGATCTGGATTTCTTCGCCGAACCGCTTGTGCACGTGCACGCTGGGCGCCAAGTCTGACTGCAAATCGCCGTGGGTTGTGGCTGCAACCACTGCTTTGCCCTGTTGCCGAGCGATTTTCTGCAGGTTAAACGCGATGATCTTCGCAGTGTCGCGGTCCAAACAGGCGGCGAACTCATCTAGGAGCCACCATTGCTTGTCGCTCTCGATTAGCTTGGCGATGCGGTAACGGTATTTCTGTCCGTCGCTTAACTGGTTGAAAGTGCGTAGAAACAGGAAAGCGTCGTTTAAGCCGACCTTGCTGAGGATCTCTAAGCCTTCCTCAACCGTGGCGCCCACCGTCTCAATCAAAGGCTTGTCAGCGTCAACTGCGACGTCAGCCAAATCGACGGTTTCGCTGCCTAAGTCGGCTTTGATGGCGCGAAGCAGAACACTTTTCCCGCTTCCACTATCTCCAGTGACATAGACGATGTCAGTTGGGCCAATCTTCAGCTCAGCGTCCAGAACCTTGAATCTCTGCGCTTCGTCAACGCCAAGCCCGAAAGCTTCAGCCACAACCAAGCTTCTGGGAGTGATCTGCGTATGCGTTTCATAATCGATGTTAAACGTGAACTTGCCAGTGCCTCTATCATACACTCGCCTGAACTGGCGAATGCGGAAATGCTCCAGGTTTTTTCTCAATTTTTTGCATAGCCTCCGCTGACAACAAAATTAACTGCACAAAAAAACAGCTAGCTACCTCGTTCCGCTACGTAGTCTGCGGGCATGAAGTTTTTTCCGCAGCTTAACCAGCTTGGCTTTTCCCGTTAACTTGACCGCTTTCCCATCAAAAACGCCGTGGCTAAACTAGCCATAACCGCGGAAATTCCGGCGACTAATTCCTCACTGATTTGCCGGCAAACCACTATGTAAACCGCTTCTAGGACAATCAAGCCAATTAATGCGATGAGCAGCAAGGTCATGGCCCACACGAAACGTTCACTGGGAGAAACAACCCTGCGGCGACTTCGACGTCTCCGACTTACCAGAGGCCCAATAGGACGTTCATCCACGCCGCTAACAGGCGCGTCAATCAAAACGTAGCTAAAGTAAGACCGTAGCCGACGCCTAAGACGACCCAGCATCACTTTTGGCCTCAAACGTTCGGTTACGGATCACGACGCGGCGCCCGAAAGTGTAGCAGCGACCTTGCAGAAACGCACTGCGACAAAGCCCCACGCTGTCAGTGTCTAAGACTTGACTCTGCAGAAGCTTGACGCCCTCAACGCAGCCGATGGGGATGACTATGCTGTCGACTTGACCGTAATCCTCGACGGCGGTGTAGATCCATAAGCTGCTGGAGATGACGATATGCGGGCTCTTCTTTCCGAAAAGGCCGAGGAAGACTCCGTAGCTTTTAGCTGGGCAATCGATCACGGCGACGTTAGGCCTGATCTCACGTAACGCACGCTGAGTCTCAATCTTGCCGTGGCTGCTGTCCAGCCAGTCGACCACGATCAGATCTCCAGGCTTGATGTTCTCAAACAACTTGAGTATTTGCTTGTTACTCATACTTTTCAAAGACACACTCCGAATTAACATGTGAAAAAACCTAAGAAACGAGGAAAAAAAGGTTCTAATTTTGACTTTTTCAAGAAGACGCGGAAGCCGCTGCTGAAAGCTAAGCGGGAGGGGGCTTTTTGTCAGCTACATCGACAGCTGCCTGCGCAACCTGCTGCATCTCCTGCTTAACGTTTGCGGGAATCTCTTTGAGCGCGTTTAGCCCCTTGCTGCCCAGCAGCCCGATCAGAGTCGACAAAAAGCCGGTGCTGTAGGTGCCCGTGATGCCGGTGACTGACAAGCCCAAGGCGGCAAAAGTGGCGAGGGCCACGGTCCGCAGAAACTTGGTTTCACTGAACGGTTCACCGCTGAGGTACCAGCCGATCAACGCCGCGATCACGCCCAGCACAAAGGCAAGGCCAACACCGTAAAACTGCGATACATCCATCTTGACATTTCACCTCCCATAAAAGTTACCATAAAAGAATCTGACTCGAGACGTACGCGGTTTTTAAAGGCACAGCCCTGATGTCAGAAGCTGAAAAACAGCGTTTGAGAAGCGCGTATTACGATTTTTGACATACTAAGCGGCGCGTAACTCAGTATATATGAGCTTGCCAGCAAGGAACAACCAAAGGGCAGAAAATTGGGACGTGAGGTGAAAAATACAAAATGAAGAATTTTAGAAGTCGAAAAGCCATTTCACCCATATTCGCAACACTCATACTCATCGCCATCGCAGTAATCGCAGGCGTAGTCGTCTACATGTTCACCTCAGGCACCCTAGCAACCATGACCAGCGGAGGAGTAGCAGGAACAGAAAAAGTCACCATACAAGCCTTCTCAATATCAAGCACGGGTCCAGCAGTTACGGTATATGTTCAAAGTTCAACAGGAGCAACCATTAACTCAATCATCATCAAAGACTCGACAGGAAATGTCGTGGGTACATTCACAGGCACCTTCGGTGGCCTGAAAGCCAACGTAATTCCAAGTGACGGCTCCTTACAAACCATCACCGGCGGAACTTGGACTGCTTCAGGAACAGAAAAAGTCACGGCAGGTCAAACCTACACAGCAACTTTGACAACCGTTAAAGGCGGCAATTTCGTCTCATCTTCAGCTGTATCAAGCTAAAACCCACAAGCGGCTTTTCACGCCGCAAACCAAACTTTCTTTTTACCCTTTCTTTAAAGCTTAACTGCTTATGCTCGTCTGCATCGTGTAGATAACCAAATAGCTGCTGCCGTTAGTTATTGCTTGGGTTACGAGGTCATGGGTGACCAAGAAGTACCATGTTGGATTATAACTTGTCGCAAGTGTTATGCCTATCTCGTTAATGGTGATGGTTGTGCCGTTTGAATTTCCAAAAGCCCTGCAAATGCTCAACGCCGCCGCCTAATGCTGAAAAAGCAGGTCAGAAGCGGAAATTGTGTTCAAAAATTAGGTATTACGATTTTCGACATATGGAGCGCCACGTAACTTAGTATATAAGAGTTTGTCGGCAAGGAATAGCCAAAGGACAGATTGGAACGTGAGGTGAAAAAAATGAATTATAAAAGACTTCTAAAGAACAGGAAAGCCATTTCACCCATATTCGCAACACTCATACTCATCGCCATCGCAGTAATCGCAGGCGTAGTCGTCTACATGTTCACCTCAGGCACCCTAGCAACCATGACCAGCGGAGGAGTAGCAGGAACAGAAAAAGTCACCATACAAGCCTTCTCAATAGCAAGCAACCCTACAAACACTAACCCACCAACTCCAGCAATTACGCTCTATGTTCAAAGCTCAACAGGAGCAACCATTAATGCTGTCATCATAAAAGACTCAAGCGGAAACACGATCGGCACGTTCACTGGCACATTTAAACTTGCTGGAAGCAGCACACAGGATGACAGCACCACCAACGTGATTGCAAGTAACGGAGACTTGATAACTGTTACAGGCGGCACATGGACCGCTGGCAGTGGGACAGTTACATCAGGCACTTCTTACACAGCAACTTTGACAACCGTTAAAGGCGGCAGCTTCGTCTCATCTTCAGCTGTATCAAGTTAAAATCCACAAGCGGCTTTTCACGCCGCAAACCAAACTTTCTTTTTACCCTTTCTTTAAAGCTTAACTGCTTATGCTCGTCTGCATCGTGTAGATAATCAGGTACGTGCTACCCGTCGTGATTGCCTGCGTGACCAAGTCATGCACAACAAGAAAATAATATGTACCTGAATTATAAACAAGAGCAATGCCGATTTCATTTACAGTTATTGTAGCGCCACTGTTATTAGTAACTGAGCGTGCAATCATTATTTGTGTATAGTTACCTGCTGGTTGCGCCTGAAAAATATATGTTGCTCCATAATTCAGTTGCCCGCTTGAGCTGCCATTAGCTATTAACGTGTTAATTTTGTAGTCTGTTTCAGTTATTGCAGCAGTTGACGTACCACACAATATTCCGTAGGACGTATTTGTCGCTGGTGCTGTTATCATCCAATAGGGCGTACTACTATAACCACATGGGTAGACAGTTCGTGATGTATTACTTGTATCCGTCATAGAAATAGGTGAAGTTATCGCACCGTTTAATTCGCGTTCTACCATCGTCAGCCAATTAAGAAGATAGCTGTGCGCTCGCCCCTTCTGATGTTTCGTAATTTTGCCGTGTAATCGTGCAAATCGGAGTTTCGCCGCGTTTAAGTTAGATCTGAAGCGTATGTTCAGGTTTGCCTGTGGGTTGAAGTTGAAGAGATCAAGATGCCTTTGGTTTCGCATTGTTTCCGCGGGGTTTTTCCATTTTATCAGGTAGGTTTCAAGGTTAAGTTGTTGCGTCGGGTACAATGTCAGCTTGTCTTTTGCCCATATCTTGATTCGTCGCCAATCAATAAGTCGCCTAAGTGATGGCAGAAGGCTTATCTTTTTTAGTGGTTCGTACATTTTTATCACTTTTTAAGTTGTTACTAAGAGGTAATTGAAGGCAACGTAGGTGTTCATACTGAATGTTGGCCCGCCGTTGCTGAATAATACGTTAACCTGAATAGAGCTAACGTTTGTGATGTCGAAACCGCTTGCAACTCCAAAAGCTGAATAAGGCGTCCAAACGCAAACCCAACCCGACGAAGCAGGCATAAGACCGCCGTTAGCCTGCTTACCGTTTTTGTCTGTCAGAATAAGCGATACACCCGTGCAGTATGAAAGCGACGGCAAATAAACCCAGACGCCGACTGCCGTTATGCCTGTCCAATTCTGCGATGTCCCAAACGTCTGAATAATTCCAACGTAATATGATGTCTGATTAGTGAATGAAAAAGAGTCTTTAATACAGTCGCTTTGACCTGTCAACGGTGTTGGTGTTGAGGAAACCACGCTTAATGCGCCACCATTTCCCGTAGCTCCCCAATTTCCAATCGCGGCTAAAAGGTCAAAAAGTAAGCCTGTTTCTACTTTGCCTTCATTAATTGTCTGCTGGATTGTTTTAGCCCAACTATTAGTAAATAGAACGCTTGCAATAGTTTGCTGAATTGTTTTTGCCCAGCTATTGTTGAAAAGTACGCTTAGGATAGTCTGTTGGATTGTTCTGCCTGCCGCAAAACCGTATCCCGTAAATATGGCAATTAAATCGTGAACACTACCTGTTGTCTGCGCTGAAATAGTGACGGGGTTACTCCAACTTGGATAATTGACGCCGTCCATCTGCCAAAACTGGAACTGGCACATAGGCGCAGGGATTGCAGTAACCTGTAGGCTTTGACCGGCGCCGACAGCTTGGACTCCGGGAGCTGGATTTGTATTGCCCCAAGCCGGGTTGTTGACGTCGACGACAAGGTCCCAGCCGCTTATTCCGCCTTTGGCTACAACTTCGTTAAGGGGCCGAAAAAACAGCGCCTGCACCTCCGCAGGCTGCAACGCACGCCCCCAAATCATGCATTCGGAAACTACACCCGCATAGTTTGATCCGCCAATGTAGGTGTCTGACGTTGAAGCGTTTACGTTTCCGGTGCAGGCGGCGCTGAAATACGAGTACCCCGTTGCCAGGTTGATGAGCAGCTGGTTTATGCCCGACGGGTCAGAGACGTACAGGTAAATGTTCTTGCCATCATAGACGCCCATGGCGAAAACTCTTCCGTTCGCGGTGGCTACTCCGTTTGGCGATTGAACGTAAGTCCATGTTCCTCCGACGCAAACGCCAAATTGGACCGCTCCCTGAATGCCATAAAGCTCAAGTATGAAGGCGTTGGCTTTGCCTATCAAATTTGCAAGGTTAGTTAATGCTGAAGGGCTAAACCAACCGCCGACTGCAAAAGCCTGAGTACCAGAAATCGAATTACCTGCTGCAGGAAGATCAACATAACCGTTACTTGCAAGCTGCAGGAAATACTCTCCGGGGAAAGCCGAACTCGTAACCCACGAGCCGTTAGTAATTGTCCCGTTGATCGCGTTTCCGTTCGGAGTTGAATCTTTTGCTGACGTCCCTGAGCCATCTGTTAAATGATAAAGATCCAGCAGACTGCCCAAAGGAACATTGACGGGTATCTGCGTCTGAGGCTGCTGAGTCAACGACGCCAAAGCAGAAGTATCATCATCCTGCTGAAGCGCGTCAACATCCATCTGAGGCATAGCCGCATCAACCTCAACCGTGCAGCTGACAGCCTGCTTAGTAATACGCTGAATAATGTAGCTACCGACTAACGCTAGGTCAGCTCTTGAGGCGGAAACATATTGGCCCGGATGCCAAGCTGCAACCTGACTGATCAAACACTCCAAGCTGTTCCCGTTGCTGGGATTGTTGAGCTTTTGCAGTTTAAAAGATGCAACATTGTTAAGCGTAGCGACGTCAGCGGCCTTCTTCTCCGTAAAAGTCGCCAACGAGCCTGTATTACTCGCCGAAAAACCACTCGAGTAAGCAACACCCTGGATAGCGGCGCCAGTGTTGTCAACTCCGCGGACAATAACAGTGTCAACCGTCTTAGTATAGTCCAATCCTCTTTTGCTGTTACTGCCGACATAGCCAAGGGTCTGCACGGTGCTGTCTCGTGTGCCGATGTTAAAACCGTTACCGTCAGCCCAATAATCCAGTCCGCACGCAGCTGCAAGGTCCTGAGCAGCCTTAAAACAGTTAGCATTGTTAAACTTGATGCTGACCGCAAAGGTTGGGCAGGCTCCAGCGGTGACTCCTGCAGCTGTACAGATCGCCGCGAGAATCGTGTTAGCCGCAACACCCGTGTAAGCCGCCGTGATAGTCTGGGACGCCTGGCTCATCTTCGCAAAAACCGCATTGTAAGCCGTAACCTCAACCGTAGTAGTAGAGTACTTTAAGCCGCCTACGACCGCAAGCTGATTAGCCAACGGAAAAATCAACGAGCCGCCAAAGAGACATTGCACATAAGGCAGAGCCTGCACAATCGCCCGATTAGCCGACGTGTTCGGCAGGTCAAAAACGCACTCTTCCTGGCCGCCGACGCTGCTGAGCTCCTCTAAGATATGGTCTATTTGCGCATTTGCAAAGTTCATCCATGCAGAGCCGTTCCAGTATTGAAACTGCCAACCAGTCATTTATTCCACCATTGCACACTGTAATTTTTGGGGATTCAGTCGAAAAAACTTGCAATTACGATGGGCATTACCTGTTTTTGTCAATCGCTGTCGTCGGCGGCCAGTAGCAAAGCCCAACGTCACAAGCTGGTTCAAGTATGCTGATTCCACCGGTCGGGCTCTATGTGTCTTGTCAGCGACGTCGTGCGCTGTTGCTTCGCCAAGGGCTACGAGTGCCAAGCAAGTAGTCTGAAGATGCTTCGGCAAAGTAAGAATCGGCTGCGTTTCAATGCTTATAGGCGTCTGCAAAGTCGGCGCTTTTGCCACAAATTCATCGACGACCTTCGCAATCAGACTTACTTGATCAGCAACATCTGACACTTTCTTGTCTAGGACGTACAGTTGTTGTTTGCTTTCTTCAGCGTGCTTAGTTGTTTGCTCGGCTAAGCGTTTGTACAGAGTGATGAAAGCGTGTAAGTCATGTATTATGTTAGTGCCGTTTCGTTTGCAGTTTTGGCATATTTTTTCAGGATCCAATTTCCAATCGAGTGACTTGCCATGCGCAGGAATCTTCGCACCACAGATGCTACACGGATAAGTTTTTAGCTCATGTCCCTTTTTCACGATTTTGTAGCCGCCGTTAGCCTGACGCTGTGATGATTATATTGAAGCTAAAGTTTGTTCCCTGTGGTGCTGTGTTTGAAGCTGCGAGAGTCAAGGTTACTGCTTGTAAGGCTCCTGGCTGTATCTCAGTTCCTGCAATATAATTCCATGTGAGGGTCAGGTATGATGATATTGAGCTTGGATTCCAATTTGCTTCGGCTATGGAGAGAGTGATTTGTGTGTTGCTTGTGTTCTTGATGTAGACTGTCGTCGATACTGAGTTGCTTGGCGCAACATTGCCCCAGTTGATTGAAGTTATAGAGTTCTGCCCGCCCGAGTCAGAGTACACGGTAACTCCGACACCCGTGATTGAGCCTGTACCACTGATTGATGCTTGATACGTAATCACGGCAAAGACAGAAACACCCAGCAAAGCCGCCACTAAACCGACAATCACAACAGCCTCAATGAGAGCATGAATATTGATGCCCTTCTTAGACGCCGACGGGTTCGCTTGAGCAACCATCGGCGAAGCCAAAACGTTAGCGGCGCGGCAAGCCTTCTCATAAGCTTCAATCTTGTTAATCAAGTACGTAACAGGCCAATTAATGACGACATTGGCGACAAAACCGATGGCAAACGAGACGATAGCAGAAAAAGCTCCGCCACTAGGCACCAACCCAAGCGACTCAAACGGACCACTAGACACTATGGCCACGGCAACCGAGAAAATCATCGACAAAAGCATAGTCAAAAGGTAGACTCGGTTGAATTCCAACTGAGGATTCTTCTTGATTTTCCAAGCATACTTACCCATAGTCCAGGCTAAAGCGCCCAGAATCATAGATACAATAATGATATAGACAATGCCTGACAATTCATTCACCTTTAAACTTTAAATTTAGAGAACTACGATGGCGACGCCCTGCTTGAGAACCAAAGTGTACATGTACCGCTGCAGGTTACCCTCAGCCTTCTGCTCAAGGCTTTTGACGATGAGAACCCAGTTTCCGTTATACCGAGCGGTCGGCGACGTCAAAGTCACCTGTTGACGGTTAAGCGAAAGCAAAGGAGAAACAAAATTAGTGTCCAAATAAGCCTGATTCTGGCCAGCCGAGTAAAAGAAGCCCTTCAACGTCAAAGTCCTGACGTCAAGGCACTCGCTGACAACGACGCTTTGGCTGCTGTCAACCTGAAAATCCGTTTCTACAATGGGGTTCTCGTCCGTGATGCCCTGTGGAGCTACGGGAAAAGTAACCGTTGTGGAGCCTGCACTGATCTGCCAACTCACTTAAAACCGCCTCTGCATCGCAACCGCAATACCCTGGTTACTGCTGACGCCCCGCTGACTAACCGTAGTCAACTTAGAGATTGCGTTAGTCAAATTCTTAGTTTCTAAAATGAGCTCCTGCTGAGTCTGATTCTGCTGCTGACCCAAACCCGCGCCACCGCCTCCAGCCGCCGATCCAGACACGCCAAGAAGGCCCTGCTTAAGCGGATCCAGATTCTGCGTGAGGCCACGTGACAGCTCAATGCTCTTGGAAACCTGGTTATTGAATTCCTCAGCCGCCGGCGCCGCATGCGCGAAACACAAGCCCTTGAGTGCACCCGTCAAGTCGCCGATCAACCCAGTTATGGGTTTAAGAAGATTCGAAACCTTGCTGATTGCCGACTCAAAAGCATCAATAGGCGCCATAACAAAATTAATCGCCTCAGCCAATGCACCCTTGAAAAACTCAGCCACCGGCACAAGCACGTCTTTCCACAGATAATTAACTGCGGATTCAACGGCGTCCCAAGTAGAGATGAAACTGTCAAGGTAAGTGACAAAAACTGAAATTATGAATTCGCCCAGAGGCTTCAAAGCATCATTCCACAGAAAATTAAGCACTTCCTCAACATCTGTTAAAGCAGTTTTGACGCCGCCTTCAAGTACACTACCGATCTCGTTAATGGCGTCTCGGAAAGGCGCACAGTGTTCATATGCTTCATAAAGCCCAACGGCTAAAAGAGCAATTCCCGTGATCACAAGCACAATCGGATTAGCTGCTAAGAAATCCATGGCTGTGCTAAGGGCATCTGTGGCTCCTGAGGCTGCGGTTGCAATAGCTGGGTAACTGGAAACAAGCGTGTTTAAACTCGTAAACGCGCCGATCACACCGGGAATAATCTGCAAACTACTCATCATGATAGTGCTATTCAGGTTTCGTTGTGCCTCATCAACCCGCTCCTGCGCGACGCCAAGTGCATCTTGAGCAGCCTTCAACTTAGCAGCCGCATCCGTAGCCTCTTTGCTATTGGAGCCATAGTCAAGCACAGCCTTGTTGTAGGCGTTCTGAGCAGAAGTTACAGCGTTAGTGTCCTTCTCAACAGTCACGTGCGCGCGGTCAAGTGTAACCTCGGCGTTCTCAACATTATTAATGCCCATAACTAAACTTGCAGCCGACAACGCGGCAGTATTCATCGCCATAGCATTGCTCTGGACGCCTCCGGCGCCAAAAGCCTGATTATCCCCCAGCATCACCCCCGTCGACGCCAGAGAAGATTGAGATTCAGCAGCCTCACTACAAGCAGAAGAAACACCCTCCATACTGGTCTGCACTTCAGAACCAGACGCCTCCACACTGTCAGCAGCCTCAGAAGCACTCGACGTCACAACACTGAAGCATTCCTGAGCGTTGCTCTGTACATCCTCGAAAACGCTTGACGCTTCATCAAACGCTGTAATGCTAAACTCTACGTTGCTGCTCATAGAAATCCAGTTTTCCAGAGATTCTGCATATCTCACTTGTTTGGATGGTTCAATAAGACCCAAAAGAGATGTGTGATCTAGAATCTGCTTTTTTGGGCAACAGCTCTATTTGAAAAGTAAAAGGGAAAATCTTATAGTCAGTTAGCTGTGACTGGCTATTAGGCATCTGCATGAATAGGGCGCGTCCACTGGCATTTATGATTCTGCTTGCTCTGTGCTCAGGAATTTTTTCTCTTCCGCTAGGCATGAGCGCCGCATCCAATTCAGCGGTACAGGATAAATTGCTTTGGAAATTTTCCGTTCCACCGACAAATGTTACAGAACACGATTTCGATAATAATTATTGGTCGTATAACGAGAGCCAAGCGTTCGGTGCCCCCACAGTTGTCGGCGGCGTTGTTTTCGTCGGCAACGAGGGAGGTCAACATGGCGGTAAGGACAGAGGAACGTACGCATTCAATGCCTACAATGGGCAAATAATCTGGAAATATAACCTAATTTACCCTTCAAATGGGTGCAGTCCCGTCGTTAACGACGGTGCCGCTTACATAGGCTCTTTCGGCGGGCTCTACGCCTTAAGTGCGTCAGACGGAAGCAAGCTTTGGGATTACAGCGATCAATACGTCTACCTCAAAAATGGTACGGGGGGTCCTATTTACAGAGCGGACTTCTCTGCTTCGCCCCTAGTTTTCGATGGAATAGTGTATGCTGTTTCATCAAACGGAAACCTGATTGCCTTCAACAGTGTTTCGGGGAAAATAGTTTGGAGCAATTACATCGCCCGAGAGGAAGGAACTTGGCCGTGGTATGCAACATTCACCACTCCAGTGCTGGTCAACGGAGTCCTTTACATAGGTTCACAGGATCACAGTGTGTATGCGCTTAGTGCATCCGATGGACGCAAGATATGGAATTTTACAACCGGAGAAGAAGTGTATTATCCGCCAACGGTTTCAAACAACGTTGTCTATGTCACATCTTATGACGGAAACATTTATGCTTTGAATGCCGCGAACGGGCGCAAGTTATGGAACTTCACAGTCGCTGCTGACGTGGAAGGGATACGCTTCGTCGATTCGTCCCCAACCCTCTCTAACGGTGTAATTTTTGTTGGTTGTGATGCAGGAGTTTTTTATGCCTTGAAGGCAAGCGATGGCAAACTGCTCTGGAGCTTCAACACCGGCTCGTCGGTATCAACACCGACTGTTGTTGACTCCGTCGTCTATTTCGGCACTGGAGGCGACAATGACACTTTGTTCGCGTTCACGGTTGATGGAACTGAGCTCTGGAGTTTCAAAACAGACGGAGGCGTTTCTACTCCTGCTATCGCCGACGGAATAATCTACGTCGGGACTGACTCAGGAAGTATCTATGCAATCGGTTCCTTACCCTCTGGACTTCTGGGGCTATGGGTTGCCTTATCTAATCCGAACGTCGCCGGTCCAATAGCGATTGCTCTTGCAGCTTCATTTTTGATTGCGGCGGGAATTGTTAGGCAAAGAAGAAAACAAAATAAATCTCTTACAAAATCAGAGGTTTCTTAGTTTTAGGATGTATTTTATGCCTTCTAAGGACTTGGATTTGAAGGCGGCCGCTAACGGTCTTCCGCAGCCTCTGAAGCACCCGTCATTACATTGGTGAAACATTCAGTTGCGCAACTGCTGACGTCTCGGAAAACGCTTGACGCCAAGTCAAACGCGGTGATGTTGAACTCAATATTCGCGCTCATTTCAAAGGTCTACCTTTTCGTTCCTAAAGAAAAACCAGACTAGACAAGGATAAGTTGTAAAAGGAGCAAGCCATAGAGCCAAAGCAAATAGTGGACGATTACCGGCGAAAACACCGCAAGCTACACCACCAGCAGTGAACAAACAAGACAAAACGGTGAAGAGAAGCATGAGCTTCTCTCTTAAACCATTAAAGCGTTTCACGGATTCTGAAGCTTCCGAATAAACAATGCTATAGTGAGAGACTGTCAGTTAATGCTCGAATGGGGCAAAATTCTATAAGTGGAGTCGATCAAAAAACAAGTAGTTGTTAGCAGGGGCCTCCATAAGTGAGTGCAAGGAAATGTAGCAGCTGGAAAAGAAAACAGGTCAAAAGGGTGCAAGCAAGTGCTAAGGGCAGGTCTCGAAGATTCAGAATGTTGAGAGCTAGCAATTATGCACAAATCTTCCGCCGTTTCGGAAAAGGAAATCGTGCTTCAAGAAGGTATTTGTGGCGTTACTCTAGAAGGAAACGACATGTTAGGCAGCTCAGTCCTGCAGCCTAAAACTCACGCTCCAACCGAGCCATCCAGATTGGATTATTCCTTGTGGGTCCGAATGAATTTGATGCCTTCTATCAGCAACTGAATTTGCAGTCGGCTGAGCCGTCCAGCTTTTTGGCGCGTGTGCTACAGAAAAATTAGCTCCGGAACAAGTCGAACCAAAGGAAAAAGGGAGTTTTGGTTTTTTGGTTCCTAGTATATTGTTGGCATCTCATCCACGTGTTTGAATATTTCCGCTACAGGGGTGACTAGGTGGAAATCGAGGTCTAAATAGTACACGAATCCCGCCATAGTCACTAAATCCCTAACAGCCTCCGCGTTAGGCGCTTCAAACAGCATGAAACCTTTGTGGTTAGGGTCGAGGTGGAGGTCTAAGAGAAGCTTCACGTTGAGTTTCTTGCTGAGCGCTGGAAGCTGTTCGTAGGCTTTCTTAGCCATCTCTCTTGCTGCTTTGTTGGTCATCGGGCACACGTCAGGAGGATGAGTTCCAATCAAGGCGTATTGTGGCATAAAATCAATCTCCAATTCCTGCCATCTAAAAAAAGATTAGAGTATTTAAGAACTTGTGACTGCAGAATCACAGTAACAAAAAGACGCGCATCAGGTACTTCGCGAACTAATTTAGGAACCGCCATGCGCGCGAGCCCACCGCTGCTAGAGTCTGCCGCCGCCGCGATTTGCATGGTTGCAGTGCCTACGTCATCAGCTCAAGTCGTCACAGTGGTAAAGCATTCGGTAGCGCTGCTGCTGACATCTTCGAAAACGCTTGATGCCTCATCAAACGCTGTAATATTAAACTCAACGTTGGCTCACGAATGCTCAGACCTTGAATAAACTTTTTAGGAGTTATCCTTAAACTAAGTCTGGATTAGGTAATACGAATGAGCGGAAGACAAGGTAACCTCTATGAAAGAGTGAAGCAAGAGAGTTACGAGGATTCTACTCTTGCGAGAGTAGTGAATGTTGATGCTATCACTAATATCTTAGATGATGCCAGGTCAGAGTTTCCTCGGCAAACAATTTACGCAGTAAGTGCAGCTTGGGATACTGCGGTAGAACTATGGTTCAAGAAATGGTTCGGTACCTTCATGGATTTTCAAGCTTCCGAGCAAACTTGATTCCTTCAAGAAGGACCTGCATTTGAAGACGGCTAAGCTTTCCAGCTTTTTCCAAGTCGTATGCTGGGTAGTAGTGGCAGATCAAGATGAGGCTTTGAAGTTCGCCGCTGTTGTCGAACCAGGCTTGGACGTCTTCTTCTGAGACAAAAAACTGGCGTTCAAAACAGTCTCCTGCAAAACTCTTGAGACATCATAGGGTAAGGCTCTCAGTTTTTCAACCGTAATCTCAGAGTCAGCTGCAGCCATCGACCGAAACAAAGCCTGCAAATTCCTCTCTCTGGGATCGTCTGGGTATTTCTTGGCTAATTCGCTTATGTCAGCTTCAGACAAGAGTACGTAGCGCACTTCGCCAAGGCCTTCAATGAAAACAGACCGCAAATCCTTTGCTTGCCTCAGCACGTCGTTGATGCTGAATTTGCCTAGTCGCTCGCGTAAACGAGCCTCGTATTCGTCATATTGGCTTTTTAGGCGTTCGAAGCCTTCTCTATCAAACTGCTCTTCATGTTCACTCAATTTTGCTCTAACCTCTAGGAGATTAATTTGCGGTTGGTGAACGAAGTTAACAAGTTTAACGAGTTTAGGAGAGCACCCACTGGTTTCCCGTAATTTCGCTCGTTAAAAAGGCTTTACTTTGGTAAAATAAGCTATTTTCAGGGAGTTTTATTCACAGGTTTTTCGCCGAGGCTCTGCTAAAGTCGGTTAACGGACTATGAGGCATTTGTAATTGTTAACTGGTAAGTGATTTGCCAGTCAAACAAGTGAGAGCCCAGGCTTGCTTGGCCATTCACTTGGTAAGTGCCTGGTGTGAGACCGGGACTTGCTGTCACCGTCACTGAATAAATGTTTTCAGTGCCATCCCAAACAATGGTGGTTGGCGTCGGTGAAAACTCTGCAGTTAGCCCATTTGACGTCGTAACGTTCATGTTTAATGGGTCCGCCTCCGCTACGCTTGATTGACCAGCAATTAATGGACCGGTTGTGAAGCACCCAAACATTACGCTTGTTGTTTGTCCTGGCCAAATGTAGATCGGAGGCACATTGGGCAGCAAGTATGGGGAAGGCACAAACAATGGCCATGTGTAATGTCCCGAGGAGGGCGTAGTCATCACCAGAACGTTTGAAGGAATCTGCTGTTCATTTACAAGGTAAAGACATGATGGAACTTGGTTAGCGATTAGTAAGGACGGTATGTTCACGGGTCCGCCTCCAACATAGGGTGGGCTGCTTTGCCTGTTGGTATCTATTTCAACGACAGGCGAGTAGTAAGCCAAGGGCGCATCTTGGTCTACCGTTATGGTTAGAGTCGATGTGACTTTTTGCCCAGGGTTGACGGTGAAGTTTGCAGGAAAAATATTGAAGTGAACGCCAGGAGTTGTGTTCTCAGATACAGGATAAATGCTTAACGAAACTTGGAAGGTTACATTGACAGGCGAGGAAAGCGTAAATGGTATCGTGCCTGAACCGCCTGGCGGCAGCACAACCATTGGTGAACTGTCCTCGCCGGCAACCATCTGCGAGAGCCCAAAGCCGTGGGATTGGTTTAATTCAACGTTTGACTCGACAGGCCACACAATTGGCGTCATGACGGGCTCCATAGTGGCAGGTCCCCTATTGGGAAAGATGATAGAGCCAAGATTTGGGAAGACAAGAAGGACTGAACCCAAACTGACAAGCAACAAGGCCACTAAGGCAAAAGCGATTCTGGTCTTTCTTCCACCAAACATCGAAAATTACCTCGATCTCGACCTTAACGTATCTCTGTCTTCCTAATCCGTGAGCAAGAAATTTGAGACTAATGTGCGATTAGTTGGTCTACTTCTTCACTTAGTTCGGGGTATCTTTCTCGCAGAAACTTTTCGCATTCAGCAGTGCTCAGGATTTTATAAGGCACGACGGCAGTTTTATCTTTTTGATGATAAAATTCTTCCGACATCTCCACTTTCTTAGGAATATTCGACACAAGAATGGGGACAAAATTTGAGAAAGAATACCAAATATCACATAGAACGATTACGCTGTCATCAACATCTAATTTTTGAATGGACGCATTGTCTACTATAATCAAGGAACTCCCCAAAGCGAGAACAATTTCTTTTTGTTTTTGCGAAGGTTTCTCACCCAAAAATCTTACAGCAAAATGCGCCAAAGCTTGTTTAGATGTTATTGCAAAAATACAATCGGGTTTCTCAGCTTTTTGTAATATAATGAAGTTAGCAATGAACCGAGAGGACTTCCACGCACCAACAGTTTTTGTGCTTAAGGCTCGTAACCTAAAGGCATCATGAAAGACAGAATGGCATAGCACCAACACTATTTCTCGTTCTTCATTTGCCTCCTCTATATAGATCCCCTCGTACTTTTGATTGACTATGCTTTTGCTTTTGCCCGTTTAAGCAGGAATGTGACTGGATCGCCATCTATTTTCTCAATGTGATATTCAGGCAAGGAATTTACAGTTGTTGTAAGAAGTACAAGATCGTTCGATAGCAAACCCATCTTTGTCGCTTCTTCCCTAGGACGACCTCGTAAAACCTTAACTTTTCTAATAACAACATCTGTTGGCACGGCTCGTGAACCCCCACTATTCCTTAATTGAGGCATATTGCAAAGTTCTCCTATTTAATCTTAACTAGAAAGCATGTTCTCCTTAGATATTAATTATGAAGGAAAACACTGAATTGTAACTCAGTGTGGGCAGTATTTAATAATTTGCTGTCACAAAGAGTTACAACAAGCAATCAGGCAAGCTCTCACGCACTAGATGTTGGCAGGTAACTTAACTTAACAGTATAGATTCTTAGAAAAGATTATCTATAATGAAAGCAGCCTATTTTGTCCTTAAGTTGCACATTTCCGCTTGTTTGTTTCATTAACATGTTGCCGCCAGCGCTTTAAAAGCGGGTCTTCGTCAGGTGTTATCCTTTCCCAAGTTTCTACATAACCCTTGATTTCTTTTTTCGAAGATTTCAAAAGTTCAGCTCGGGACATTTATCTCACCATTAGTATGTAACGTATCAACATTATTAATAGCTTTTTCATTGCACCCTTGTGCTTTTAACTTTTCTGAAACCACAAACCGAATTACATGTCTGTCGTGCTTTTTAGCATGTACTTTCCCAACCAATCTCGGAAAGCCTTCCATTCCATTGGATATTTACTTGCTGGAACAACATGTAACCCTTTGTTTCCACATTCTAGGGCTCGATCAATGTTTATTACGTCAGCATGAGTCTTAAAACCTCTAACGAGTTCTTCAGCTAGAGGTTGGCATTCATCTTCGCTATATCCGCTATCTTTGAGAATTTCAACTATATACTCTTCCATTAAACTCATCCATGCAAAAGCATCTTGGATGTCAACTGCATCGAATTTTTCTGCTAAGACTTTGTAGGTGTATGGCGCATCTTCAACTTCTTTATCTTTGAAAAAATCTGTCACAAAGGCGTGTGCTTCAATAACTGATCTTGAAGAAACCAGTTTTCCGCTTTTTAACTCAGTTTGAGGGTCTAGTGGAGAAAGGTGGCTCATAATACCCATAACTATTTCATTGCCTGTTAAAGCAATTAGAGTACCACCGCTTGCAGCAATGTGAGGCACAAAAACTCGAATATTGCTAAAAACACTTCTCAATGCCCTTGCAACTTTGTAAGAAGAAATCATGGAACCTCCAGGACTATTAATTAAAAGAAATAGGTTCTTACAATCAGTAAGAGATCGTATTTCATCAATTGCTGATTCAACAGCAAATTCTTCCGAAATACCCATACTTGCACCGCTGATTTTGGAGGGCGTAACTTTCCGACCAACATATGGAGCAATAAGAGTCAAAAGGGCAGCACTATTTTTCTCAGAAATTTCAGCTAAAGTCTTAGCGATGTCTGAGTCGGTTTCTTCTTTAACATCGATAATTTTCTTGAGGGGATTAACCATAAATGCTCTTTTGCATATATGGGGCAAATTTTAATTTAAGCTTTATTCTTATCTCGAATTTCCAAAGCTTGCTCTTAATGAAAGTCTTCAGGAAAGGAAATGAAGTAAGCTTTATGTTGGGTAACTTAACAGTATCTCGCTGTTACTCCATAGGAATCATTAACAAATCTAACGGTGAACTGTGGAACAGATGGTGTGGTACAGTTTGAGCATTTGCAGGCTTAACCATCAGTAAACTTAGGCTTGAGATAGCTATCGTTAGAATGAGGAGCAAACCCAAGCTCTTGCTTAAAGTTCCCATAGTTATTGTGATTGGACTGAACTGGATAAAAGGCTATTCGTAAAGAATTCTTGACTAAACTACGTCAAAGTTTCTTGACTTGTTTTCTGTGCCCAACTATCACAGCAACAGAGAAGAGGAAAAGGAGCAAAGGCACCATCAACAACCAAGACAGCTCTGGAACAGAGGATGCGGATGCATCGGTTGGTGTTGTAGTAGCCGGGGCTGGAGTTGGCGAAGGCGTAGGCTGCGTCACCGGTGCTATAGAGAAGTTGACTGTGTCGGTCCATGAGACGGTGTAATTGTCGCTGCCAGGTGAGGTTGGCTTGAAGGGTGCGCCTGGTGGGTTAGCGCCGTGATAATTGTTGAGGCAGGCTTCTTCGTAGATCGTCAGTTGATGTGAACCGCTAGGTAATCTTGGCAATGGAACAGTTCCCGTTTCCACGGCAAAAAGTTGGAATCCTGCGGAGCCATTATACGTCAAGGGTATCGACCCCCTCGTGGTCCCGTCAATGCTGTAAGTCAGTAAGAACTGTATTCCAGCGCCACAGGTGAGGTTAAGGTTCAGTGTCAGATAATTGGAGTTGCAGGTTTCGTTGACTGGCGAGAACAAGGTTATTCCTCCTGCGAAGGTTATAGAGCCGTTAGAGTCTGCATTAACGGTGTGAACGCCAATTGCAAGCGAAACGGCCAGCAAGCAAAGAAAGAGAGCTATCAGCATTGTTTTCAAGTTCATGTTACATCCGGCAGCACCATGCAGCGCCACTCTTGGCATAACATGAAATGGGCGATATTACTCTTCTCATGGAACAAACTGTTCCACTGGAGGAACAACTTATCCACATAAGGCTGGAAGGTATCGTTTTACAATTCTCCCTTGAAGCCGCATACGAAGGTTCTTAACACATGAAAAAAATAGAAAAGGCTGTGCAAATAAAGGAAGGTCTACTTACTCAAGTTAGCGGGTTTTTCGATGCTTTCTAAGGAGCAAACTAACAATCACGAGTATTACTAAAGCAAGAGCTATGATTATTGATGCTAAAACTGGTTCGCTAAGAATCATTGAAGACGTTTGAATAGGAGTAGGTAATGTGGTAGGTGAGGGCAAAGGCAAAAATGGTTCTGTCTTAACTAAGTAAATTTTGCCAGTCAGAGGACTGCCAGGAATCATGTATCCAACACCTAATGCGGCAAGCGCTCCGTCGGATGTTTCAATTAGCGAAGTTATTGGAAGAATAGTAATGCCATAGTCATTTGCGAAGGTCAAGTTTTCTACCCACTGTATGTTGCTATTTGCGTCAGTTTTTGCAATGGTCTGAAATGAACTGTTGTATTGATAATCCCAATAAGCGAACCCGCCATCGCTTGTTTGGGTTCTGAGGTTGCTTGAAGTGTAGGCAACAATGTTTGGCATAGTGGAAGTAATAACGCCCAAGTTTGGCACTTTTGAATAATTTTGGACCCATTGAATGTTTGCTTGAGAGTCCGTTTTAATGAGTGTAGGCGTATATTTGTAGGTCGTGCCGTATGTAGACCACTGTCCGGCTATTTCATATCCTCCATCGCTGGTTTGGATAATGGTTGATCCTACAAACCAATCGATGGTTCTTTTCCATTGTATGTTGCCTGAAGAATCAACTTTGTAAACGGTTGTTGGTGTAAAGGTCTCCTGATAGGACCAACCTAAATCCATGAAGATATATCCGCCATCAGTTGTTTGAACAAGATTAGAAACTGATTCAATCCTATCTCCGTATTGTTGTTGCCATGCTATTGTTGGAGGAGAACTAGTTGTAGATTGGGCTTCAACAAAGCTGTTAGGCAATACAAGTGGTGAAAGCAGACAAATTAGTGCAAGTATCAAAGCCATAGTTTTACTCTTGTTATGCATAGTTGCTGTTAACAGCCCGTTGGCGATAAAAGGCTATTCGTAAAGGATTCTTGACTGAGTTTAGTCAAAGTTTCTTGACTAACAAACAGGCTAGAAGGTTCCCACTGCGCTTAGGACACCTTTGGCGCTGAAGCTATCGCTGACAGCACTCTTTTGGTCCCATTTGAGGTCTAGTTGGGTGATTACGACGTTGCTTACTGTGTATTTTGGGTTGCCTGTTGTTGTGCCTTTAGGACCAAGAATAATCGTGGTTGATGAAGGCGTCTGAGCAAGGGTCAAAACCGCATTATCAGTCCACAGCTGCTCAGCCTTGACCTCAACATGCTGATTAGTCGCCGCCAAAAGCGCCGGTTGCTGAGGATTTGTCCCACCGCAAACAAACTCTTCAACACTGTCATTTTTTATGCTCAACGTTGCATTCTTGAGATTAGCCACTGCTGTACCGTTAACTTGGACGACGCCGTTCATCCCTACAGAAAGAAAACTACTCATCTTTCAATTCACCTCCCATAACCGTGACAACGCTAATCAACCAAGTGAGCCGTGCCATCAGGGCAATAGACCTTTTCACCCTTCTGAACCTGCCTAAACCGTTGCTTGCACTGAAACAGCGACAAAGCACAACCATCACAATCCCGACTCAACATATTTGATCACCTTAAACAATGAAGGTCTCTTGAAGCTGAACCAAAGCAGCTTGAACCTGCTGAGGAAACTCAGCCGCATGCTGCTCAATGCTGCGAGTTAAAAACAGCCGAGCCGCCATCCGCCTGGTCCCAAACTCCACACAAGGAGCATACGACGCCGTCGCGTAGAACGTCACCTGCAACGGATTATCCTGACGGTAACCCAACGTCGACTTCAAAAACCCTGTCCTAACAGGCACCAACACGTTAGCCGTCTCCATAACACGGTCAGCAACCAAACGCAACGCTCCGCCAACCGCATCAGGAAAACTTTCAACGTACCCAGCCATAGCTACGTCAAAACCCTGCAAGGACCCCGTAATCTCAAGCCTAAAACTCATTGCGGTAACACCTCAAACCAACTGCAGACAACCTTGAAGCATTCCCGTTGCTCATTCGGCCCTTCTAAACGCCCATATCCCCCTTCAAAAGTCATAAGCACAGCGCCAGGCAACACGGTGGCGTTTTGATGGATAACTTGCAGAATGAACTGGCGTATTTTCTCACGAGTCGCGAGGCAATTATCTGCGCCCCCTAAAACGCCACTATGCAAGAACAAGTCAATAACAACCGCTTCATGAATGAAGCTGGTTTGTGCCGAAAGAACTTCAGCTGAAACTGCATTAGGCGGATTATATGTGCCGATTATGGCTTTCTGTGTTGGATGCTGCGTCTCAGTCATAGTGTCAAACTTTTCGTGACGCCAGTCAACATCAGACACTTGCAAACCAGTAGCGGTTGAGCTCCAATTAGCCTGCAGAAGACTGCTGATCTTCTCGGAGAAAGTATCACTTGGTTCACTCAATTTCTTTCACCTTTAGTTAAGTTGAGTCCAGAAAATTGGACTACGTTTTTGAACCGATTTTTGGTTAGTCTACGAACGAGGAATTAAATAGCTAATTGCCATGAGCAACTTAAGGTCGGAAGAGGTTTGGAAGAGGAAGGAATTGAACGAGATAGGCAAAGAGCGGAAGTTTTTGATGCTCTAGGACATCCGACGCGTATCCTTATTTTGAAAACGTTGAATGAAGGAGCTTTGGGCTTTGCCGACTTAAAGAAGAAGACAGGTATTGAGAGCAGTGGGCATCTTCAACACCACTTAAGCAAGCTCAACGGTCTGATAAAGACTGATGAATATGGCAAATATTGCTTAACAGAGCAAGGAAAAGATGCCTTTCTTACCGTTCAAACAGTAGAGCATATGTCCTCAACAAGTGCTGTAAGAGAGAAAGCGCAAAGGCATTATCTTAACCGTAAACCTAGTTTGAAATCAATTGGCTTAATGCTTGCTGTAAGCCTGTTGATTGCTAGTTGTGCGGTTGCAGTGTTTGAGTACAATCAAATTATGAAGCTTAACAACGAAAATAGCTTTTTTAGATCCTTCAACCCGGAAGCTGTTGCCTTCATTAATGAGTTTGGAAATGTTATTCCTATTGTGAACGTTAATTCTTCTGTTGCCCCGCCAATTTCAGTGTATCAAGCGTTACAAATTGCCTTTGAATCTCAAGGGCTAAATAAAGAAGCGCTAAAGGGCATGGTTGTTTATGCTGACCTCATGATCGGCCAAACTGTTTCAAACATTACAAACATCGTTCAACAAGTGACAGAACCTGCAGGAAACTATTCCGATTTCAAAATCAACGGAACAAATTATGAATATCTTTGGGAAATACAAACGCATTATCATAATCAAGGAAGCATTCCAAGCATTCCACCGCTTGGTTTTACGCTTACATTTATTGATGCCTCGACAGGACAAACACTTCAAACTCCGCCAGTTGGATAGTTAAGCAAGGATTCTTCTTGAATTGGATTGATTGCAATGTATTTCAGCAAGCGCGCTAAAATAATCACAAGCCGATTAAGCGCACTACCGTTGAAAGCCTGCTTGACACCATTCACCTTGGCAAGAACAAGGTTATGATGATACAAATTCTGGAAACTGCAGCTCAAGGAGTGATTAAGCCTCCACGGTATCTGGGTACCTGACGGGCAGCTGAAGCCTCAGCGCTCATAGCGACCGTACTTACGTTCTGCAAGTTACTGATTGCATCCTGGCGATAACCAGCAATCGCCGTTTTAATCGCCTCGGCATAAGGCCCAGCTCTGGCAACACGCATGTCCCCGAGAAAATAATCGTATGCACCAACCAATGCACCGCCGACGCTTGCCACAAGGATGCCTAAGCACGCTAAGTCCAGGGCAGCCAGTTCCGCGCTTGGCAACCGCGGATCACCCGACCCTTCCTGCAAACTAGGCACTATGCTTGAAATGTACTTGTTCGCGTGGTCAACATGAGTTTGCATTGTTGCAACTGCAATTGTTAGGCCGTAGACAGTGTAGTTGTTGTTTGAGTCAGGGCCTGAAGCATTCAGGTAGCTAACAACCTCTGTTAAACAGGTGTAACTTGGGAAAGACATTGAATCAGTCCCTCATTGTTCAATAATGATCTGTTTTGCGAACTGGAAAGACAAGTGAGCTGATGATTGTTTATCTCCAGTAAAATTATTGACACGTATTTCATAGTGATTGTTTGATTGCTTTTTTTTGTTCTCGGAAACGGCAGAACTAAGCAAGTCTTATATTAAAAAATCTACAGAGAGGGAGCGGCGTTAAGTTTGGAGTGTTCAAGTTGCGGCAACGTTGCTCCCGAAGGTTCCGTTTTTTGCCCGGCTTGCGGTAAAGCTTTAGGGAAGCAAACAAGATTTCCTTTGGCTGCGGGAATTCTAGCAATAATTGGTTCATGTTTAATTTTTGCTTTTGGAATAGTATCGCTAACGGGTGCTTGGCTTGAATTTTATATAAATCGCCAAATTTATTTGCATGTTGGTGGTCCCTCTTTGCCGTTTCCTGCCTACTTTTTATCTTTTGGAGTATTTGCGATTGCAACCTTTGCATTTGGCTTAGTTGCTGGCATGTCAGCGATAAATAGAAAATTCTTTGTGTTTTCGATATTTGGGGTAAGTTTGCTAACAGTTTGCGGAATTTTAGTGTCCATACCATTTGACAGTTCGACGAGTTGGGAAATTGGATCACCCATAATGGCACTTTCGCTAGTAAGCGCTGTTCTAATTGCAAGATCAAAGACAGAATTTACATAATCTGCCATGTTAACGTAAACCGGCTAAAACGGTTCCAAACTTGAAAGATTGGAGCAAGAAAAACAAACCCTTTCAGCTTAAGAAAAAGATTAACTCGTGTTCAAGCCACTAATCTTAGCAATTGCCTCTCCACATACAATTACGGGGCTGTACCTGGTCGTCAAAGTCACGTCGACGCTGTCGAATTCCTGCTTAATCTCCACGTCTGACATCAAAGGTCGCTTGATAACGAAGAAACCCAGAGGACTGTACGAAGCACTCAAGTTTGGGCCAGTGCTCAAAACATAAGCGACGCCGACAGGAACCACATTGCTAACGTATGTGGTCAACCCGTAGATCGAGCCGACCATGCCGTTCTGCATCCCTGACGGCTGCTCGCCATACTGTGCGTACAGAGCAAACTGTGGCAGGTACATAACGTCTCGCGCGTTGATCGGGTTAAGCAGCAAGCTGTCAGCAATGAAATTATAGCTCTCAACAGCCGCCTTAGCCGTAAGGATATCTTTCGAGCCAGCGGTTCCAGCGACAGTAAATTCAGTACCAGTCGAGCCCATGCTTTTGCCAGTCGCAGCGTTCGAAGTGCCTGCAGCAGAATCAATCACAGTCATGCAATCCTTGTCAATCGTGTACGCCATACGCCTGGCCAAACGTCGCAGCTGGTTCTCAATCACTGGAATGTACAGGTCCTCAATGTTCTCGCGGCTGATACGTTCACGCAGACCCTTCTTGTAGGGAACAACCGTAAACGTCTGGTAAGGCGTAAAATCCATAGGAACTTCAGCGCCTTCCCCAACTTGGCTAATTGCGGCTGCTCGGCTACCGTTCTCTTTCACGAAAGTCGCGCTTTTACCAGCAGGCAGCGGAAACTCTGGAAGCAGCTTTTTGACTACCAACGCTGGCATGCAGAGCTCAATTATGTGCTTATGTAGGGCTGGATACCCAATCGCTCCGCTAGTGTTGAAAGTTAGAGCTGATTCAACTAACGCCATACAAAATCACCCTGTCACCAAAGAAGCACGTAGACCGTTTGCCCAGCAGCGGAAACAGTTGACAAAGCAATACCTATAACGGAAGTGTTCTTGCTCGCGTTGTCAGTGATGACTTGGCCACTTGACGCGCCGTTAGTGATCTGATCACCAGAATTAATAGCGCCGCCAGAAGTCGCCCTGCAAACCCCTCTGCAGACAACGCTGATCGGCTGACCAGCTGAGCCGCCAGTTAAGGCGATGCCAACAACCTTCAAACTGTTAGCAGCTGACGGAACGTCAACGGTCCAATCAGAGTTTATTTCGACAACTTGGCCCATCGTTATTGTAACGCCGGTTGCAACAGTCAAAGTTATTATGTACCGGTCGCTGACAAGCGGGCTTATCCCTTCAAAGATTGGTGCATTAGAAGACATAACAGGTCACCTATTGGAAACCAACAAGTTTCTTGTGCGCCTTCAGCAAGTCATTGAACCATTTGTAGTCGCCGAGAGCATCCGTCTGCAGCTGATCTACCGCCACGATGCCCTTGCCAGCCCTGCGCTTGGCAGCTTCAGCGGCATCCGCTTCAGCTTCCGCCCCTTCAGCCTGGCTACCGTCGTCATCTTGATCCTGCAGTTGCTTTTGCAGATCACTGATCTTTTTGCTCAAGCTCTTCTTAGTGGCTCGTTTGGCAACTTCAGCCTCAAGATCGGCAACCTTCTGCTTAAGAGCATCAACATCCGCGGCGGAAGCACCAGAATCGTTAATCTGCTTCTCTAGGTCCTGCAGTTGCTTCATGAAATCGTCGTAAGTCACTTGAGTCGGCTTTTTCTCTCCAGGAGCAGTGTTAGTTACGCCCTGTGCTTGTTGTGAAGAAGCACCTTGCTGAGCATTATGTTCAGACAAAGGCTTCACCTCATTTGCAATCAAAATTTGTTTATCAGGTTCTTGCACCTCACGGTTAGAACCCTCATCATCACCTGTTTTTTCAATAACAAATGACTGTAAAACACGTTCAAACCTACTGAGCAAACTTAGCTTGGCTTTTAAGACGGCAACATGGCTAAGCAACTCGAGACGGCGCCCGTCAGTCTGGCTCTTGTCCATCGCAGCTGCAAAGCCGACAGGGACAAAGGCAGTATCCTTGTAAGCTGGGCTAGCCACGACGCTGAGCTCGCGGACCTTAGGCTTGTGGATGATCTCCCAAGCGTCAGGGCACAAATGGACAAGCATGCCATCCTGCCGTGTCGGTTTATGACACTTGCTGCATTCTACTTCGTCGGAATCAACTTGAATGCTAACATGACTAACGTAGCCGCGCAGAATCTTCTCAATCAGCCGCTCCTCGCCAACCTCAGCCCGAAACATAACCCGCTGACCATCACGATTAGCAGCCGTAACCTTCCCGACAACCATCAAAGCGGATTCCGCATGATCCACACGCAACTGAGCCCCCTGCAAACCATCGGCGACAAACTGGAGATCCTGCTCAGGAACCTGCCACTTATTCGCATTCACCGACGCATCGATTGCGATGCCCTCTATATTGACAAGCTTCTCCTGCAGAGCCACGTCTGCGCTAAGCCCTTCCTGAGCCTTAAAAGGCACAAAATAACGGAGCTGCATACTCAAATCACCGTGAAAACCCATCCAAAAAGAACCGCACTGGGCTGGGGTGACTTTTCGGAGAAAAATCATTTACGGAACTGGTTCTAATTTTTGCGGGAAAGAATCGAACTCGTTGAATCAAGCCAAAAAAAAGAGTTCATCAAGAATAAATGACTTTTTTCAGAAACTGTCAATTCGGTTGAGAAAAATTATGATTTTCCGTTCTGTAGAATAGGTTTCAAGCGAGTAGTCATTCACACGCTTCAGGACTTCCCTTGCGATTTGCCTGCACTTCTCCTTTACGGAACCTAACCCGCTGATAACGTAGGTTCTGGGATTGTGACTGTTAATTCTATTAACAATCTTTTCAACTTCTATTCTAATATCATCATTTACTTGAACAAAGCTATTGGTGAGTTCAATGTTGTCGAAGAGATTTTGAATTTCTTTCTTCATTTCTTTAGGTGTCAAAGATTCTTCCAAGTAGCGACCGATAAACTTTGCAAATATGCCGTTTTGAACGAATTGAGCGACATGTAACCCTTTTGCTTTATACGTTTTCAGTATCGTGTTCCTTAGAGCTTTGCAACTTTCAGGGTTATCTTCTATGCCTCGAAGAGTTAGTCCCATTTGAAAGCAATTGCGCAGGTCTTCATCGTCAATATTTTCCCTAAAAATCTGAAATTCCGTGGTCTTTCTTTGCTTTATGAGTTCCTCGAAGCTACCTACATTCTGAAGGAGATAAGCGTCCTTTCGTTTTATTTTTTGAGCATATTCCTTAACCCTTTCAGCAGTCCATTCAAGAAAGCCTTTAACTGCACCCTTAGCTGCACTTTCTAGTGGACCTTCAGAAGGGTTAGATGCCATCCCCATGCTCTTCCAGAAAAGCAGTGATACTTAGGGGATTGTCATCTATAATAATAGTGCTCCCAGGCAGTATTGCCATATTGGAAATCCGCACAGGTTCTTTGGTGTACTTATCCAGAACAATCTCCCCTCTCTTATCCAGCACATAAGTTCCATCTGATTTAAAACCCAATTCTTGAAGCAGTAAAATCCTATAATCATCAGGCATATCTTTTATGGATAATATTTCAGGCATTTTTGATTCGCCTCATGTTTCCTTTTTTCCTTACATCCCTAACTTAGGCGGTTATTTAGTCTTACCCTACATTAGCTATATTTTTTATGGATTCTGTATTCAGTTTTGAGAACTGTTTCTCGTATGTTAGGTTTGCTATTTAACTCCTTTGGTTTTTTCCTGTTCTCAAATTCCAGTTCTAATGTTCGACAGACAGAAATGGAGCCTTGAGGCAGTTTTTCAGGGGCAAAAGGATGCATTGAGTACCCTAGAAGGGGTCCTCGAATTTAAACGTGTGTATCCTTTTCTGGTAACTTCCTTTTTTTAACTTGAATAATCAATTCCTCGTCTTCTGTTTTGAGTCTTCGTTCAAGCATTGCGTATTCGGTTAAGCCAAATCTCTTGACCATGGATGCAGCTACCAAAGCTAAACACAAGAGCAACAGATACTTAGCAAACTAAATTCGGAACAACAATGTGAGCTACTTTATTTCTGAAACCTGCATGTACGCGTTCACAAAGCGGCGCTTCCACTCGTTCCAAGCCTTAAAATCAAGAAGAGTCTGAATCTCAGCCTTCAAATGCTTATCCAGCCAAGCTGTCACCTGATTCTTAGTCTTAAACCGGGCCTTGTCAAAAATGTAATTTTGAACTTCCCAGCGGCTCGTACCCTTCACCCGCCCTAACGTGATCTGCACGCCATCCGTAATCTGCTTGACACGGAACTTATCCATCTTTGAAGGGTCTACGATACGCACCCTCCAAGTGTTCTCCTTTTCATCAATTCCAGGCACACTCTCAACCTCCAACTAATCGTTGCCGGTATCGCCCATAGGAGACGCCTTATCATTAACTTGCGTCGGCTGCTTGGGCAACTCGCCCTCAGCGGGCTTAGCCGCGTAACCGAGCTCCAAACGCGCCTCAGCCACAGTAATAATCCCAGCTTGGACCAGACCCTGAACGTACTTGGCCTTGTCTTCAACTTTAGCCTCCCAAATCGGCTTCCAAGTCACATGAGGAATCTCCTGCCCGTCGCCAAACTGGTCGTCGATGAGCTGCTTGAAAAGAGTAGTTTCCAAGACGTCGCCTATGATCTCCTGCATCATCCGCAGCCTTGTGACGTACTCCTGCATTACAACGTCAGCAGTCGCGCGGTTAGCACCTTCCGACTCACCTAGAAAAATTTTCGGCACTCCGAGAACTGCTTCACGCTCTTTGTAGAGGTAATTCAGCCAAAACTCGACGTTAATATCCTTGGTCATGCTGGGAATAGGCTCCACAAGCACGTCGCCGCGAACAAAAAGGTCAGTCGCAGGTTTACGGTTTTGAAACATCCCCATCAGCTCACCCACCTTATCGTCGCCCAGAGGCTTCTCGGGAGTGCCAGCCTTAATCACCAACATTGGCTTAGTGTAAGTGTGGCAAATCGTCGCCATGTCATTTTCAAACTGGTTAATCAACGCCTGAATCTTCAAAAGCGGCCTGAGCAAGCTAGTGCCAAAAGCATTTTCAAACCACCAACTCTTGGCACCCCATTTAAAATGCACCATGTCCTGAGCAGTGAAAACTACAGGCGGCATCGTGAGCAGCTGGATGTAACCGAACACGTTTCCGTAAGCATCACGCCTCGGCCTCATATAAACCGGATCAAGACCCTTCAACCAAGCAATCTCACCTGTGTCTTCATCTCGGCAAATCTCCAAAAAAGCGTTCCCGAAGACAAGCATATCAGTAGCTACCATACGCAGCGTACGCAAAATGTTCTGCTCGTCAAGCCAATCGGTGAGCCACTCCTGGACCTTGTCGTCGCCGCCGTCTAATTCAAACCCGTTACTTATGGCCAGGTTAACCGTAACATCGATTGCGGCTTTAATGTACGGAACAAAAGTGTATAAGTCCTTGTACTTGGGCAGGTCCTCAATGGGCGTGACACCCCAGACGAGATCAAACGCTGAGGTATATGGCGAAGTGACAAAGCCGGCGCCACTGCCCTTAAGCATGTAGCGGTTAACATAATCCATCAGAGGATTATCTTTTTCCCAAGTAACAGGGATATCCCGCTCAATCTGGCTTTTGCTGACCGCTAGAGATACATCATGCTGAGCTCTAAAAGCAGCCCTAAGCGAACGTAAACCTTTCCTGAGATGATCAGCAACAAGACTCATAGCTCAATCACTATCATATAGGAAACGCAGCAAGTCTACCAGGCAAAGGCGCCTGCACAGCACCATAAACTCCCAGCGCACAAGCCCAGAAGACATCGTCGTGCGAACCATCAGGATGACTGAACCGCAGATGCCCCGTCTTCATAAGCTCGTACTTCTCAACGTTGAGTTCAGCGGTCAAGTCAATGTCCGACGCCTTCCTGGCGGGCTCATATGGAATCTTCACCTCGCCAGTACGCATCCGCTCACGCAGGATGTTAGCCATGTCTTCCTTGCTCTGAACCGTAAACGCAACACCATTAACCGACTGAACCCCGCTATGCTGCATGTCTTCCACGATATAGTTGCCGACACCAGTAACATCGCAGTACACCGCCTGAATTCGGTGCCAGCGGTCCTGCAAACTCTTGACGTAGCCAATCACAGAGGCGTATTCCGTGTGCAAAGGGAAGCGGTGGACATGGACCACCCGCAGCAGCTTACCTTTCTTCTCTACTACGACTACGACACTGAAGTCCTGCTCTTTCCCAAAGTCGGCACCGACAAAGAACTCGCCTTGTGGCTGCTCATGAAAACCGAGAGCAAGCAAGTTACTGTCAATGCAGCTAACAATCAGGCTCTGAGTGAGCCACGCGTCGACGTCTTCCACGAACTCCGCCATGAACTCCCGCTGAAAACGGTCGATCGGCAGTTGACTCCGCATTTCGTCTATGAAGCTCTGCTTGACGAGGCCTGCTTTGACGACTTCTTCGCAGGTTATCATGTGCTTGCTGAACGCGGGTGCCTGGCACATCCGGTAGTAGACGCTGTCCTTGCTCCACGGCGTGCTGCTCGCGATAAGCGTGCCGTCGGTAGTGCTCAACATCGGGTAGAGGACGTTGTAGAAGACCAGTTTGTCGTCCTTGAAAAAGGCGCTTTCATCACAGATAATTTGTGACGCCGCGTAACCCCTAAGGAGTTGTGGGCTGTTGGGTAAGGCAACGATTTTGCTACCGTTGCGGAACCGTATGGTGGTACGCTGCAGTTTGACGACGAGGGCTTGCCGTTTCTCCGTTGGCAGGCTGCCGAGGAAGTCTTGGATGCGGTCGCTCATTATCATGCTTTGGCGGAGGGTGGGAGCCACAATCAAGGTCAAGGTCTTCGGGTAGGCGCAGGCGTACCAGATTGCGCGCAGAGCGATGCAGGTGGTTTTTCCCGCCTGCCTGCTCCAACGTACCACGATGCGCCGCGCCTTGTCCCGGAGGAGGCCAGCCTGATACTCTAAGACCTGAAACCCGAAAAATTCGCGTGCGAAAACAACTGGGTCGTCAGGTACAACAATGCTCGAGGGGGCAAACTCAGGGGCCTGCTGACTCTCTCGGCGGCTCTCCACCAAACTCCGCAACCTCAACCGCTGACGCTGCTTCAAGCACTACACCGCCAAGCAAAAAATGAACCAACGCTGAATTGTTTACGGCATTTGTTTCTGGTTTATGGATTTGACTGTCTTCATCTTTTTCCCTGAATTTATTTCGGCTGTTTCAGACTTAAGACCAGTAGAACGGTCATAGTAACTGGGTAACCAAATTACGGCAACTGGGAAAGAGCTAAAGGTCGACCTTTCAGAAAGCTGAAGCAAAACAAGTATCACTTAGTTGCCGCTCACAAGTTAGAGTTAGCTTGTCAGGTTCTGTTAACTCTTAAATTTCCTTAGGTTTTGCTGAGCTTTTGAGCAGGAGATTCTCTTTTTACAAACTTTAAATAATCTCGCACCGATAAATGATTAAAGTGAAATCCATCTCACCGAGGCCCTTTAATGGTTGTTGATGTTGTTTCACTCATTTTCTATTGTCTATTTTTTCTTGTGCTTTCATTGATTGGGATTCGGGGTCGAGGAAAATGGCAGCAGAGAGGAATGGTCACTGGATTCATCGTAGCTCTTTTCACAGAAATGTGGGGTTTTCCGCTTTCTCTATTTCTTGTTACAACACTCGGACATAGTAATTCATTGCCATATCAGTTTGATAATTTGGTGTACTATTTCACTCAAACAAGAAGTGCGAGCGATTTGGCTTTTGTCAACCCACCACTCGCATGGCTCGCGGAGTACACTTTAGCCAGGGGTTTAACATTACTGGCTCTTTTGCCTATAATCAATGGTTGGCTCTACTTGAGGAAAAACATTAAAGACGGGTTGGTAACTAAAGGACCTTATTCAATCAGTCGAAACCCACAGTATGTGGGTTTTGTTCTTTTTGTTATAGGAATGACGCTATATTGGCCTACCTTAATCACAGTCCCGATGGGTTTGTTGCTCTGCTTTGCGTATTACCACCTTGCAATCAGCGAAGAAAAATACCTTTCAAAAACATTTGGTGTAGAGTATCAAGAGTACAGTCACAAAACACCAAAGTTTCTAGGCCGAAAATCATTCAGGATTTTTACGCTTCCGAAAGGATTGAATTTCACGGAAAGAATTGTTGAAGTAGCTTTACTCATTCCTTTCATTCTGTGGTTTGCGGAGTGCATACCAGGAATAATATTTGGGACCAATATTGTAAGAACCTATTGGTTTCCAATCGCATATGCTTTTCAGGTTTACATAGGCGTGGTTATTTCTTTCATCCTTTTGATTCCAGTTACGCTTGTTACCTTTGTCAAATGGTATCTTAAAAAGAGAAAGCATCCTGATATTGTTCCGACTTAAAATTTGTCTCAGGATGCCTAGCGCGCGGTACAACAATGCTCGAGGGGGCAAGCTCAGGGGCCTGCTGACTCTCTCGGCGGCTCTCCACCAAACTCCGCAACCTCAACCGCTGACGCTGCTTCATCAAAAATTGCCTCATGATTAGCCGTATTCGGGTTTGGACTTTTATGCCAGATTTTGGCACCGCTCAAGTAGTCCCTTATCAGAATGTCACTGAGCCATTCCATGAGGATGGGACATTTTTCAAGAAATGATTAGAGCTGTCCTTTAAGGAACTGGTGCAGCGGTATTCATACGTGATCGTGTAGATGCCCTCTGACAGAGCGTCGGATTTTGTGGATGTCTTGATTGGATGTACTTTCAAAGGCAGATTTTTCATTTCAGTTCAACTCTCCATTTACCTTTTGTAAATTTCGACATCGTAAATTCTACTGAAAAGTACGGTTTAAAAAAAGAAAAGGGTTGGTTGGCAAAGTCCATCAGTTTAGGATTTGCCTGTTTGCTTTTTCTTCGCTTAGCCTTCTTGCTCTGGCAGCACTTAACTTTGAGCTTTTTCTGCTTCGGGACTTATGTCCGCTTTATGTTTACACGTTTGAGCGTTAGCGCACGTTATGCAGTCGTCTGGTGTGCAGTCGTCTTCAACGTCCACATATTTTACTTCGGAGTTTTCGACAAACCAGTCGTAAATGCTTCCGTCAACGCTTGTTAAGTCTTCGCGCAACTCCTTTTTGTCTTTAAGTGCTTCCAACGTCTTTTTAATTAAGCTAAGTTGGTGCTCGTCGAACGTGAACTGCCGCGTGTACTTGTTAGCCGCCATGTCCCATTGTACGCCACCGTTGCTCGCTCCCCGAATGTTGAATTTAAAGATCTCTTTTTTACGGAACTGAAGCATCTGACGTAGCTCAGATGCGCAGCGCATGTCGGTTAAGTCGCCCTTTTCAGGTAAAATCGACAATAACGACAGCCGCGTCGCTAACCTAAGATTTATTGTACGTTTTTCCATTAAAATTCCTTCTTAACTTTAAACTAAAAACAAAAAACTTTTGACTTGTAGTGCTTTGCAGTGGGTTACTCCACTGCCTAAACGTTTAAGCCTGAACTTGAACTACGCCGGAGCTTTGGGTTGACGTCGTAAGAGCTTTCCATAACTGCCGCTGTAAACGTTGCTTGAATTGTGTAAACTGTTTTAACACCGTTAACTGTTAAGACAAAGCTGTTGTTAACAGTTTCTTCGAACAGTTTCCAGGCTTGTAATGAAGTGGCGATGGTTGACTCGTTGTGTAAATTCACCTCCTAGGCCCATGTTTTTCTTTTCCATTGATGCTTAGCATCCCGAGCTATGCTGGGTCCGTTTACCATGAGTTTGTAGAATGACTTCTTCATCAAATTCAAGTTGATTTTGTAGTTATGGAGTATTTTCAGGTTTGCGACGTTGGCTTCTACCGGAGGTATTGCTCGTAGGGTTAATCAGTCGCTTGCGTCTAATTCAACTATATTTTGCAGCTGTCTCGTCTTTGTTAGATCTGGCTTTATAAAATTTCTCTGCCACGTTAAGTCGGCAGGTAATCTATAGATGCCGAGTTAAGAGATACCTTATTGCCAGGATAATACACGCCGTAGCCCACAAGCTGGTAGGTTGTTCCTCCTGTCAAAGTAAGACCAGTTGGACTGCCTTGGCTGATGTCGACTGTGGCAAGTGTATTGTTAGGAATAGCTGTCCATTCACCGGGAAAAGTAGTTCCGTAACCCCAAAGCGCATTGCCACTGCTGTCTTCTATGGCTATGTTGAAATAACCAAACTCTCCTCCTGCTAAATAGGCGTTGAAATCAAGAATGTTTCCAGTCTGCGGCATAACAAAACTTCCAAGATTGCCAGTATTCAAAGGAGTGCTTGAAGTAGTGAACATCTCAAGAGTGTGGTTTGCATTCATTAATACGGGGATTGGATTGGTGTTTCCGACGTTGGTGCCGTCTAGTGACCAGTAGTTGAGTACGTAACCTGAATTGGGAGTGCAGGTAACTTGAGGTGATGTATTGGTGATCTCTTGATATTGCCCAGCTGAAGGAGTTGTTGTTCCATGTGAATCGCCATATTCTATGGTTAAAGTCTGATAGGTAGCAGGTGAAAACGTGAAGGCGCCGTTGCCGCTGAAAGATGCGTTGCCGGAAAAGGACCGTATTCGTGGCAGGAAGCGTAGTCTTGGTGGGAAGGGTAACAATCTTTCCATTTACGCGTTCTCCTTTGTTAGTTGCTCAAGTTGCGTTCTAAGTTTAACGTTTTCTTCTGCCAGCTCATCCATCTGTTTCTTGAGTTTTTTCATTTCGGCAATTATCGGGACGCCCAGCCATTCATAATGAACTCCTGACACCAAACCGTCACTTTTCCATGTTAATTGTGGACATAGCTCTGCAACTTCTTCCGCGATTAAGCCTATTTGTCGGGTTGGGTCGCATTCGCCCTTAGGGTGGTAGCTCACAGGTCTTAGGTCGTAAAGCCATGAGCAGTCGTCTAAAGTTTTTACCTGCTCCTTAAACCGTATGGATGATGAAAGTGTAACGATACAGTTTGTATAGCCAGTTGTATTGCCAATGTACAATGCGCCGCCAGCGCTAGCTGGAGGGGTGGGAAGACCGATTGCAATCGTATGAGCAAAGCTTGCACATGACTGTGCATTCGCTGCGTTATATGAGACTTGGAAATATTGAGTGCCGCCCACCTCGACGATGAAGGAACCCGAAGAAGGATTGATAGTCATGCTTCCGCTAGATGAGTATGAGTTACAGGTCAAACCGCCTGATATACTAAAGCTGCCGTTGAGAGATACAGTGCCTCCAGGATTGCCCAATGTGAAAGTGCCGCCAGCAACACTCAGGTTTCCAGCGATGCTAGATGTTCCCGTACCATTGACTGTGAAGTTTCCACCAACCGTCATGGTTCCAGAGCCATTGTCAAGAACTGTACCACCGCTTGTTTGAATCAACGATGAAAGGGTTATTGCGATACCAGTGCTAGAGTTTTCAAGGACTAAGCCAGATGAACCGTTGATTGTCCCAACGCCCAAGGTTCCTGTCATTGTTCCGCCTGACAACAGCAAATACGATGACAGGGAAGAAGCCGTTGCATAATAGCTTGCTGATTGACCGTTTAGCTCCGTTGCATTTGTTGCCGTTGCTGCATTTCCACTTATACTCATAGCTTGTGTACTTGCCCAAGTCGGTGTCCCAGAAATCGTTCCACTCAACGTTGCTCCATAGTTGAGGTACAGCGGCGTCTGAACATTAATGTAACCCTGCGAACCTAGTGGTTGAATTGAACTTGAAACATATATTGCCAGGACATCTAACGCACCTAGATTTCCGGGACCAGCTGAAGTACAAACCTCGAGAGTTGAAGCAGCTATTTCAGCAAGATACATTGCCCCATACGTATTATCAAATTCTATTCCATTAGTAGCGGTCATTACTGGTGGCGATGAAAAGGTTTGCGCTGCACTAAACGTCTGAGCTGTTCCTAGCAGAGCTGCTGTTCCTGTAGAGGGTACTGTGAGGGTGTAGGCTCCGTTGAAGGTTATGCCAGCTGCAGCTGAAAGCGTGAAGGTTAAACCATAAGCGCCAGTAATCGTTATTGTTGAAGCGGAGTTGTTAGCCACTCCAGTGCCGCCGTAATTAGCAGGAATCGCGCCGCCTGCCCAGCTGCAGTTGGTACCGAAAGTCTTGTTCGTTACGGTTTGGGTCATATTAGCAGTGACTATGGCGTCGTTGGCAGTTAGAACAGGGATCGCTAAAGTATAGTCGCCGCTGAAAGATGACGCAGTTAACGTAGTGTAGTATGTTCCTGTAGAGTTCCATATTGTTAAAGCGTTTGCGGAGCCAGTTTTTATGACGGGAACAGCGGTAAATGTTTTAACGGCAGAAAATGTCTGTGCTGTTCCTAACACGTCAACGGTGTCAGTTACAGCGGGTAAAGTCAAAGAAGTTGTTCCAGAAACCGTTAGAGTCAAGCTGTTGGCTCCGGAGATTGTGAATGCACCTGCAGTAGAGACAGAGCCGCCGAGAGTAATTGTGTAGGACCCGTTGTTGTGTCCTGTGCCGCCGTAGGTGCTGCCGAGAGTGCCAGTTAAAGCGCTGACATTGATGGAGTTTGCTGGAACCGTGAAAGTTGACCCGCTCGATAGGGCGAAGGCTGTGGTGTAAATCGTTGCCGCGTAGACGGCGTTCCATAGGCTAGACGAGTTGCCCAGCATCCAAGTATTCGTCGCAGGAGATGATGAAGGGAGGAAATCGCCCATAAGTGATATAGTCCCGTAATGGTTGAATTGACCTGTTGTATATGCAGACGTGAAGCTGTTCCAACTACTGGTGTAAACGTACCATGTACTGCTTCCAGTGTTGTAGTAGACTTGTCCATGAGTTGGGCTAGACGGCGCTGAAGAGAGATACTGGGGGTTTCCAATTATATTGCCGACCCAAGCGAACGAGGTCGTGCCACTAGCATTCATAATGGCTCCGCCATATTGGTTGTATGCAAAGTAAAAGTAGTTGGTTCCGCTTGAGTTGTTGAAGTCCAACGTTGGTTGGTTTGTGCTTGAGTCAAGATATACTATGCCGTCCAAAGTAGTAGAACCCGAGACAACAATGGCGGGGAAAGTCTGCGTGGCGGTCCACGTATTGGTGTTACCAAGGTTCAAACTTAAGCCGCTGCTACCGTTCGACAGAGTGGAGCCGCTGAGGAGTATGGTATATGATGCCGCGCCAACGCCAGACGGGTTCGAGACACTCAGACCGTTCGTCGCCGTTAATGATGAAACCAATGGCCCTGCAAGGTTGTTGTTTGCAATGCTGCTTGCCGTACTCAGTATAGTTCCCGAAGTGGGCAACGTTACCGATGTGGTGCCTGACAGGGTAAACGTTAAGGCGTAGCTTCCTGATGTGGTGAATGCACCTGCAGTTGAAACGCTGCCGCCCAAGGCGATAGTGTAGGACCCGTTGTTGTGTCCTGTTCCTCCGAAGGTGCCTGTTAACGGATTTGTAAGCGTAAGGCTTGAGAAAGTAGGTGAAGACGTCGTTAGAAGAGATTGATTCAAGCTGACGTTTTGAGTGGTTACAGTTATGGTATACGAGTTGCTTACGCCAGTGCCACCGTATGTCGCGCCTATGATGTTGCCGGTCCAGCCGCAGCCTGAGCCCATCGTCTTATTGGTCAACGATTGTGACAGGTTGCCGCATACGATAGCGTCATTCCCAGTTAAGATTGGAATTGACAATGTATAATTGCCGCCGAACGTCGTTCCAACCAGTGTAGTGTAATAGGTACCGGCCGAATTGTACAGAGTCAGCAGCGACGTCGAGCCTGTGCTGATCGTCTTGACAGCGGTTATAGTCTGCGCCGAGTTTAAAAGCGCCACATTGATGCCTAAAGTTAACTGCTGGCTTGACACGCCAAGGTTTGAGCCAACGCTTGTTATGTATTCGGTCGTAGACGTCAAAAAGCTTGATGTTGCTGAGCCCCAGTCCGAAACTTGACTATGCGTTAATGTCCAGCCACTAGCAATAGCTCCTGATCCTGAAAGATTCGAAGGCGTAACAGTAGTTAAGAAGCTAGGAGCGCCCGTTATCTGGCTCCAAGCGATGCTCAGCGAACTTTGAGTAAGCGATAACGCCCCATTCGACACTGTAAATGGTTGACCTGAACTTATAGAGGTTATGAACGCTGGTGGAGGATTCTGCCAGCTTGGATTAGCGTTAGCGCCTTGACTTGTTAAGACTTGTCCACTCGAGCCTGCTGAACCGTTTATTTGCAGCGAACTTGTTGAACTCCCAAAATATAGATTGATGAAGTTATTTGCGCTGTTGCCTGAGTTGATTTGTATGCCGCCGATGCCACCACCATTTGAAGGCAAAGGCTGCAGGTAATTAAGGTAAACTGCGCCCGCATCCAGTGCGCCCCAATAATACTGGTGCGAGTTGTGTGTGAAAGTTCCGCAGCCTGCATTTGCATCCGAAAATAGTCCTAAGGTGTAGGGGTTAACCCAGATGAGGTAGGCGTTTGTGCTAGAAGGGTTAAAGATGACTGATCCAGCGACCCAGAGGCTTCTGGGAGTGTATAAGTCTCCTGAAGTGCAGAGGCCCGAAGAAGTTGAGAATTCACCTGCAGTTGACGACCAAGTGTAGATGTTAGGGGAACCGGACACGTAGCCTGAACCGTTGCTGAAGTACAGATGGTTAGTGTACAAGTCGCCGCCGCCGTAAAGTATGAAGCTTGCCGGCACGCTGCTTGTGCCCAAGATTAAGCCTTGACTGGCATTCCATGAAAGTTGACCAGAACCAACCGTTAACGTGCCACTAATCGCTGCATTTCCTGAACCATTATCAAGCGTATTATAAGCCGAAACAACACTGCCATGAGCAATCAAGTTCCCTAAATTCAAGTGCGCAGGAGTAGCTTCATCATATTGAAATAAGAACAACGTATCGTAGAAGCCTGAAAGGTTGTTGCCTTTTATCCAATTTTGGACAGTTTGGTTCCACATGTAGTATCCTGCTGAATATTGATTGCCAAGCCAGGTATAATTTTGAGTAAGGTTAAAGAGTTGTCCTGGTTGTTGTCCGCTGGGAAAACTTATTCCACTAGGATAGGGTATCTGTGAAGAGCTTAAGTAGATGCCGGGCGGCGATGATAACACTGGATTACCTCTAAAGCCGTAGTTTAGCACAACAGCCCCTTGCGCGCTAGCAAGCATTCCACCAACTTGTAAATCTTTTTTTACCACGAAAGAATAATTCGTGCCTAAAAGCGGAGCGTAGTCATAATCAGAGTTTGTGAACAAAAAGATGTCCGAATAATTACCAGGGGCGGGATAATTTTTCGCTGTATCTGTATCAGTAAATCTTAGGACGCTTTGACCTTCAGGCAACTCGCCAGTGAGATATATGGCTACTACTTGCCCGTTTGATCCAATTAAAGGATATGCAGTTGCAAGTTGTGGAGAATTTGACGTGTCATCAGGTTCAGAAATTGTAACAGTGGTGGTGCCAGCAGAGTAGCCCGATCCGCCCGTATTAATGTCAATTCTGGTAATCCGTTCGTAAGTTTTGTCCCATTCTGCTGAAGCAGTCGCATTTGAGCCTGTTCCGCCTATTGTTACGGTAGGAGTATTATTCATGTAACCGTAACCGCCTGCTTTGCCGCCCGTAAGAATTATTTGCTGGACAGTTCCGTCGCTTCCGATTATTGCCATTGCACTCGCGGTAAGGCCTGATGGCGGACTTGAAATGTACACGGCAGGAGGGGATGTGTAACCGCTACCGCCGTATGTGACCACGATTGAAGTAACTGTCTGGTAAGTTGCATCTATTTGAGCTGTTGCTGTTGCGTTTGAAGTGGCGCCTCCTCCGATAATGGTGACTGTGGGAACTGAAGTGTAGCCAGTGCCACCACCGTTGCCAACCTGTATGAGAGCCATAGTCTGCTGGGTGGTCGGGTAAGGAGCATCAGATTCTAGATTTACAATATCTGAATAGTCAGTCTCGCTCATATTCCCATCTTCTTCAAATTCAGTTTTCCAATTTCGGTTGTTTTATCGGGGAAAACTCCAATTGAGTCCCGTATTTTAGCGCCTGAGCAGTACATAACTGCACAGACATACTTCTGGCAATTTGTTCCAAACATATTTTATCACCTGATTACTTAGAGATCGGACTACTGGATGAAATCGGTCCGAAACAATTACAGTTACGCACTGACAACTTGCCAAGCGTATCTGAATCTTAAGAAGTTGCTTTTGAGGTTCAAATGTTTCTGAGCAGATACAGAAAGAAATATTTTTATTGCCGAGCGGTTCTACGGTGTCTTATGCGCAAGAGTTTCATCTTGCTATTGGTTCTAACGTTTGCGCTGCCAAGTCTGGCAATGGTATCGTCTGCAAGTTCAGAAACATCCAAACCAGCCGTCCCTGAACTTACTGTGACATTTGAAAATGGCACATCTTTCCACCCGGGCGCTTATTCTATTGACCCCTACACAGGAAAGAACGTTACGATTTCCGCACCCTACTATAGCCAATGGGCAAACATACGTGTAATAATAGAGAACCAACCGTTCACTCCATATCAGGATTCAAACGGTACCTGGATCCAACTTTACTACAACGTTGAGGCAAAGGGGCATTATTCGGATTCCTGGACGACTTGGGCCCCCGGTGGCTCTGACCCTGACAACGTTGAGTACATGCCTCAGACAGCGAACTCGAACTTTACAGTAGTCGAATATGGAGCCGAAAATTACGCTCCTAACTCTAAAATTGATTTCCGAGTACAGGCGATGATAGGCTACCTCAAAGATGCTTACTCTGAGCCCTTTCTGGGTGAATGGCCACAAACCTTCATAGGAGAAACAAGCGATTGGAGTGGTACACAGACAATAACCATTCCGTATAACATAACTTCCGAAAGCTCTGATTCGCCAACAAACCTTAGTGGTTCAAACTCTAACTCCCCGACGCCTGCAACGACTCCCCAGCAACCAAACGCTCAAACTGGAGTTTTATTCGGCCTCGATGGAGAGAAAATTGCCATAATAGGATTAATTGCCGCCGTTGTTGCTTTGGTGGTAATCACCCTGTTTTACCGTGGCAGAAGCCTAAGGCAAGCGGAGCAGCCGTAAGTCGCGCGCCAGATTTCCAAGTTTTCACCGAGAAGAGGATGGGAACTATGTGGAGGTTTAGGCTTCGAGAAGATCCCTGTGAACTGAAGAATGCGCGTGAATGGAGTTTCATCGCCAAGCCTACACGTCATAAGACTTGAAGCACTTTGATGAAGTCAAAGTCGGATTGGGGGGCTACCTTGCAAAGCTTGGCCCGAAGCAAAAACATGGGCGAGAAAAAACGAGCTCCAGGCACAGTGGTGCTCATTTGAGCCTTATTCAGGCGCCCTCAGACTTTCTCAGCGGCTCTCAGTACCCAAGTCAGCCTTTTCCGCGCCCGCTTCGCCCACAGCTGTTTTTTTGAGCATGGCTTCCAACTGGTCTAGGTCGTTGTCAATTTCGCGTTCGTCGATTCCTTTGGCGACGTTGTTTATGATTTGTGCGATGTAAGTGGCGATACGTGTGTAGTATTGGCGTTCAGCGATGGTTAAGGGGCGTTCTTTGCCTTGTTCGTCGGTGATTCGCTCGATTTTTCCTCTGGCGTAGTTGATGGCGATGTCGAAGAGTTCTTCTAGTTGGATGAGGAGTTTTTTTCTGGTGCTTTGGGTGTTGACTTGGAAGGTGCGTCGCATCTTGCAGACTCGGCCGCTGACTCGTCTATCAAGACTTAATCTACGGCGCATTTACTTCACCTATAGGGGTACCCCTACTTTTTGAAACAAAAATCCAAAACAAAAAGCGAGAAATCAATCCGCGGCCTGCAGGCTCCCGTTTCCACGGGGGTCAACCAGCACCTCGCCGACTTCGACATCGGGCACCAGGTGCACTTCGACGGGTTCTTTAAGTTGAGCGAGGACGTCTAGGCGGGTGATTTTGCTGATGGATTCGCCGGTGTTGCGGTCGTAGTGGCTGCCGCGTAGGATGATGCCGCGGATTCGGCGTTCCTGCTGTTTATGCTGGTTACGTTTATGCATGATAGGGTCAACTCTGACGCCACTCTTAGGCGGCGAAAACCAGATGCGACGCAAGACGAGCGGGCAGGGGTCAGTTTTTGTGGGTTGCGAGGTAGGTTTTGACGGCTTCTTTGACGAGTTCGGCGCGGGATGTGTAGGTGCGGTTTCGTCGTCTGGCGTTGTCGATTTCTGCTGCGAGGCTTTTGGGGAGTTTTACTGTGACCCAGTCTCTGTCTGCCATTCTTGTGTCACCGTTGACACATCGATGTCATGGGTCACATATAGGCGTTTCCAACACCAACAACTCAAACGCCCCTACCGCACCCGACAGAGCACCAACAGCTTTACACAGGAACGCTTAAATCCACGTAACTCACAAATGAATCATAAGTGACACCATGACAGAAGAAGCAAACCAAGACGACTACACAACCGTCCGCCTCCCCAAAGAACTCATGGACGAAATCGACCAGATCATACAACGCGGCCTAAGAGGCTACAAGAGCCGATCAGAATTCATCAAAGAAGCCATACGCAAACGCTTCGAGGAACTACAAGCATCACAACCCATGCCCAAACTGCCGCCGCTGGAACACTTCAACGTCGACACCGACGGAGTCCGCATCCTCGACCGCACCTTAGCCACCAAAACATCAAGCGGCAGAATAATAGACGTGTACTTCAAACCCGACCGCGCATGGTGCGATTATTGCCAGAGCAGCAGCTGCAGACACACCGAATTCGCCCTAGAACTCCCCGCGGTACAGGAAATATTAGGCAAGAAAGGCTGGACAATCAAGCCGTAACCGGAACAAACGCCTTTCTAATAAGGCTTGAAAAATGAAAAGCAGGGGAAGACGCGCTTCGCCCTGCACGGTTCACGGCCGCTGTGCATTGCACGACGGAATTTAGCAATCGCAATAGCCGTTTTTCTTTTTTCTCCCAAGTTTTGAAACGAGGACAATAAGCCCTCGCTCTAAGCCCATATCTCTGCATAAAGTCCGTTTATAAAACTTGTGCGTTCTCAACCGAAACAAAATCTCGCCAGCAACACTTAGCAACATAGCCTTAAGAATTTAGAATGTAAGAAAAGAAGGCATAGACTTCGTTTATGCTATTCGCCCAGGATTCTCCTGAAGGCTGGGTACATTTCTGCGGCGCGTTCCTGCATCAGCAGTTCGTAGTATTGGTAGATAATGCCCACCGACAGCAGTATGCCTGTGCCTGTGCCAAAGGTGCCGAAGAAGTCAGCGCTTGCCGCAACGAGCCCAACTATGATTCCGCCGAGGACCGTGACTACTGGAATGTACCGTTTGAGGACGGATTCGATGGGTTTTCCTGATCTGCGGTAGCCTGGGATCTGCATACCTGAATCCATGAGTTGCTGTGCGACTTTGTTTGGTCCTAAACCGCCGACTTCAAGCCATATCAGCGAGAAGACAGCGCAGAAGGCTACTAGTATGCCTAGGTAGCAGGCTGCTCTTATTGGATCAGCCCGAACTTGGAGCAAGTTAGCTGGCGCAGTCATAAAGTAGGCGAGACCGCCTATCGGTGAAACGCTGGTTGCTCCGGATTGTGTGTTTACCGTGGCGTTGAATTGGCCAAATATGGTGCAGAAAAGGTTTTTCCCAACCCCTGGGCTCCCCACCCGGCTCCAAATTAACTCCGTGAAGAAGTAGACGTTTGCGAATAGGGCAGAGGCAAATATGACGGGTAAGTTTGATACGTACAGCAGCTTTATTGGGTATCTGCTTCGGAAGCCCTTGTACCCTGCGTAGCTCATAGGCAGCTCGATTCTGACGCCGTTCAAATAGATTACTACCAAGAACGCGCTTACGGTGGCGAAGAACCCGATGAGGGATGGGAAATATCCGGATTGGAGTCCAACTATCCATTGAACGAGGTTTATGCTATGCCTCATTTCAGCGGAAAGTGCGCCGATGAATAAGCCCGTTCCTGGAGAGAACATGTCCCAGACTACTGACTGGGCTACGCCTGCCATGATGAAGAGGCTGATTCCGCTGCCTAATCCCCAGCCTTTCTGGATAAGCTCGTCCATTAGCATTACTACTATTCCGGCGGAAAGAAGCTGGAAGAATATGATTAAATCTGTTGATCCTGAGAGGGAACCGAACATGCCGCTTATAATGTAGGCTGCAGCTTGGATACCCGTTAGCAGGATGCTGAATACTTTGCTGGCTGAGGTGAATAAGCCCCTGTCCTCTGAGTTTGACATGTCACATTGGATGATTGACGACCCTGCGAGAAGCTGCAGGATTAAACCAGCGGTGACGATGGGTCCGATGCCTAACTGCATCAGCGTTCCGTTGTTTGACGCGAATATAACTCTGAGTTGACTGAATGAACTTGACACTGAAGAAGAAATACCAAAGAGTGGAATCTGAGACATCACAAGGAAAATAACCAGCGTAAGACCAGTCCAGAAGATTTTCTCGTTAAAACTTACCTTTCGCTCGGGTTTCTTGATTTCGGGCAGAACCCTTCCGATGGGTTTGAAGAGACCGAGGAATCTTCCGGGCATTTAGCAGCCTTACGCTCCGTTAGCTTGGGAACCTACGATTTCTCCGCCTGCTTGTTTGATTTTTTCCGCGGCTGATTTCGAGTAAGAGGGAACCTCCACGGTTATCGCCTTAGTGACTTTGCCTGTGCCTAAGAGTTTTGTGTAACCCATCTCGGTCAGATTGATTTGCGGTTTATCCTCTTTTCTGGCTTGAACCATTTCTTCCAGTTTTTTGAGGTTAATTGCGTTTACGTTAGTGTGGAGGCTTTTAGGTGAGGTGAAGCCGCTTTTTCCGAAGTAGTCAGGTTCATGGGTTACAACGTAGCTCCACAAGTGCTTGTGGCGCCCAACTTTTCTATGCCCTTTTGAGCCTGAGTCTCGGTGCTGGCCTATTCTTCCGTAGCCCTGTGTTCTTGAGCCTCTGAATTTTCGTATTTTTCTTAGTTTATGCGGCATTCTGGTCAGCTTCTTTGTTTATCGCTGTCTCAGCTTTTCTCAGTTTGATTTCCAGTACACCGTTCTTGTATTTAGTGTACATGACGTCTGGAATCACTACCTTCGGCAGATTTAAACTTTTATAGTATCTGCGGTCTTTGCTTTTTGCCGACAGCGTGATTTTCTGGTCTTTCACATGAATCTTGAGGGTATCCTTATTAAACCCTGTGATTTCTGCGACTACAGTTATGAAGTTGTTTTCTTGGAAAATGTCGATTAAAGGCTTCGGCTCCTCCATTTTGCGTTCAGCGAAGTTTTTGCTTGGCCGAAAGCTTGAGGGAACACATATCGATTTTATCCTGTAAGCGTGTTCAGGCTGAACCATTTTTGGTTTGTTGACTTTTGATGCCTCGTTAAAATCTAGCCACTTGCGGCTTTTTGTGCTTCTACGCCATCTTGCACTCATGTCTTTTCCCCCCTCCAATACCTAACGGAGTTCTAAGTCGTAACTATAAAACGTATCGCACATAAAAGATGAGAAAACGCGCGTTTTCCCTGAGGAAGTTTTCCATTAAAAATGATGATTTCATCCGGATTTACCGCGAACAAGCGGGGGCAACCATAATGACCCCAAAGTGGATAGAAATTATGCAATGGAAATCGTCAATAAATCAAAAAACAAATGCCTGAAGGAAGAAGGATTAACGCAGATTAGATCATGCGTTTTATCAGGTCGTTTATGGCTTCTCCGCGGTAGCCTGCTTCGCCGCCTGCTTTGAAACTTTTCTTTGTTTTGCCTTTATAGCCTTTGCTTGGCGGATGCAGCTTGAACAGCGGTTGAGTGTCCGGCAACTTTTGGAACGCAACTTTGCATGCCACGATTGCTTCTGCCAGATCATCGAAGGATTTGTAGTCTGCCTTCTGCAGGTATTCGTCGGTGATTTTCTTGCTGCCTGTTAATCTGCCGCGTTTCTGAAGCATTGCTGCGACTGTTTCTTTTGTGGGTTCGCCCCATGTTACGTAGTTGTTGACGCGTTGGAGCATGCCGTGGTAGGCGGGTCGGCTGTCGATGAGGATGGCGTGGTTGGTGTGGGTTAGATGTAGCAGTTCGAGGGTTTCCCGTACCTCCGCCATTGCGCTGACGGTTCCGCGGACGCGGACTGCGACGAGGCATTTGCATTGTTCTGTGTTCTTCGCCATTTTTACTTCACCCAGTCCACTTGAGTAATCAAGTTGTAAGTTTTGCGTAACCCGTCGAAGATTGCGCATGCGTAGGACGGCACGGTTCTTGTTGAGCCGTAACTGCGCATCCAGAGGTCTTTAACGCCTGCCAAGCCCAAGATGACCTTTGCGACTTCGCTTGAAACCAAGCCTAAGCCTCTGGGCCCCGGCACGATGACAACTCGGACGCCGCCGCATTTGCCTTCCACTTGAAAAGGCACTGAATGTGGTTTGCCGCATCCGCATTCCCAACTGCCGCATCCGCGTTTTACGGGAATGATGTTGAGGCGGGCGCTGGCTGCTGCTTTTTCGATGGCGTTGCGGACTTGGCTGGCTTTTCCTGAGCCTAAGCCTATGTAGCCGTCTCTGTTTCCGACTGCAACAATGGCTTTGAAGCGGCTTTTTTCGCCTGCGTCAGTCTGCTTCTGTACGAGGTTGACGTTGATGACTTCTTCCTGCAGGTCGGGGATGAGGGCGTCGACAATCTGCGGCTCACTGATTTTTATGCCGCTTAGGAAGACGTCTTCGATCGTGGTAATTTTGCCTTCTTGAATCATCTTGCCCAGTCGGGTCTTAGGTACCCATGTCTCTAGGTTAGTTGTTCGTTCTCTTCCTCTGTCCATATGACGACTCATGCTTTCTTTTCACCTTTCTTGGCTGCCTTCTCTTTAGGCGCCTTTGCCTTAGGTGCTTCTTTTTTCGGCCCCTTTTCTTTGGCAGCTTTTGGAGCTTTCTCTTTGGCAGCTTTTACGGCTTTGGGAGCTTTCTCTGCTTTCTCCTTCGGCGCTTCTTCAACCGCGGGTTTGCCGCCTTTGAAAACCGCTGTGATTTCAGCTTTTACTCTGTTGAAGTGTTCGGGCAGTTTTTCAGGTGCAACGCCGTTGGCGATGTACCTTGAGAATTTCTTGCTGTACTCTTCTGAGCCGACGCCGAGGCTTTTAGCATATTTGGCGATGTGTTCGCCTTTCATTCGTTCCTTCACGATTTTGTCTTCACTGTGTGGAACATCTACGCCTGCGTCGACGACTCCGCTGAGCACCGCAAAAGCCTTGGCGCCTTTGGTCGGGGCAATCAAGCCGATGTCCAATATGGCTTCTTTGACGCCTGCCGCTTTGGCTTTTAAGCCGGTAAGGTAGCCTGTGAGGTACGCGGATGAAACGTTGCCTGTCGGCGCCTTCCACCCGTACTTCTTGGATAGTTCACGGCTATTCGCCGCTGCGAGGACTTCGTCGCCGTGTGGTTTAGCGATGGCTATTTGCACGTTGATGTTTTTGAGTGAGGCGCGTGTGACGAGCCGAGGTTTACCCGACATAACCAAGGCTTTTCGGGCTTGGTAATCGGTTTTTCCTTCGCGTCTGCGTCTTAACTGTACTCTATAATGGCCACTTTTTGCCAACTTAACGTTTCCTCCATAAATCGTTTGCTTTCAGGTTGCGTTCCAGCTCGGCGATGGATTGGAACCTGCCGCTGCCCGCCATCCTGTAGTACTGGCTATACGTGTCTTCGGTTATTGTTCTTGCCGCCTTGAGTTCGCGGAGTTTGCGCCTCAAAGAGCGAATCTTCAGCATCCAAGCTTCTTTCTGGGTGACTTTCGCGTAGCCTGCGCCTGTGACGCTTCCTGGGCCGCTGCGTCTGCCCTTGGATTTTTTGCCTCGGATGGTTTTGGCTCGGCCTCGGCTTACGCCTTTTTCAGGCAGGGAAAGGATGACTTTTTCGTGAATTAGCTTGCGGACTTCTTCACGTGTGATTGCACCTTCGACGTCGTCGACAAATTCGGGATTTATGTAGACGCGGTTCTGCCCGACCTTCAGGATTTCGGCTGCCAAACGTCGTTGGCTGCTCAGGTTAGTCATTGTCCTTCTTCTCCTTCTTCTTCAGATTTTTCAGTGTCTTTTTTTGACTGGGATTTTTTGGGTTTCTTTTCTTTCTTGGTTTTTTCTTCTTCCGCCTCTTCCTCTGCTTCAGGCTGCTCTTCCTCTTTCTCGGCGGTCTGCTCTTCTACTTCTTTCTCAGCTTGTTCCTCGATTTCCTCGGTGGTTTTCTCTACGCCTTCAGCTTCCTCTTCTTCGCCCTCTTTCTTCTCGGGGGCTGCTGAAACTTTTACGTTTAGGATTTTGATGTTGAGTTTTTTGGCTTCTGCGATGATGTCGGCTCGTTTTCTTTTGCCGACGGTGTGAGCTATCCTTGCAGCTTGGGTTTCTGGGTTAACGACAGATAAGTCTTCGACGTTGTAGACAATGACTTCTTTGTAGCCTGAGGGATGCAGGTACCTGGCGACTTTTGGTCCCTTGTAGCCTGTGCTTGCGCCTGGCGGCCAACCTTTAATTTTTCGGCGGATTTTGTTGTCTAAGCCGCGGGGTCTACGCCAGCTAAGGCTGAAGCGGTCGTATTTCCAGCTTTCCGCTCTGACGAATGCTGGTTTCTTGTTTCGGGCACGCGCTCTGATCCGAAGTGCTTCGCGCGAAGGCTTCGGTTTCTTCTGCGGTTGTTCAGCGGTCATTGTGCTACTCCCTCGTTTCTTTCGTAAACGTATATGCCGTCAAGGAAGACTCGTGGGTCTTTTCGCCTGACGCGTGTGGCTTGCTCGATATTGGCAGCTGTTTGGCTTACGTTTTCCAAGTTGACGCCTTCGACGATGATGTCTTCAGCTTCAACCTTGACTTTGACGTCGCCTATCGTTTTCACTTTACGAGCTCTCCGTTCGCCTGTGAAGTTTTCAATGAGAACGGCTTTGTCCTGAGTTTTCACGGAAATGGGAAAGTGTGAGAATACGATTTTGAGTTTGTATTGATATCCTTTAGTTACGCCCGTGATCATGTTGTTGATGTGTGAGTAGATTGTTCCTACAAGAGCAGCTTCCTTTTTGCGTGGCCATTTTGCCGAGATTCTGATGCTTTTGCCTTCGCTTTCTATAGAGATTGGCGCGAAGGAGAAGTCGCGGGCTATAGAGCCCTTTGCGCCCTTGAGGCTGATTTTCTTGCCGTCCATCTTGAGGTCTACGTCGTCGGGAACTTTGATGGTTTTGGATATTTCTGGAAGCCGCATGTTCTGCACCTCTAGTATACGAAGGCTAGCAGCCTTCCTCCAATGTTCTTTTCTTCAGCATCCTTGTGGGCAATTACGCCTTTAGATGTTGAGACAACCATGATTCCGACGTCTCTGGATGGCAGGAATTTCTTTTCCCACTCTTCGAATTCGCCTACTTTTGCTGGGTACCGTGGCTTGATTGGTCCGCACTTGTTTATTCGGCCGAGCAGCTGGACTTTGAATTTTCCTTGTCGTCCATCATCGATGAATTCGAATTCACCGATGTAGCCGTTCAACTGCATTATTCGAAGTACGCGCCCCAATAGTTTAGAAGCAGGGCTGATAATGCATTCGCGTTTGTTCCGCATTTCGTTGTTGATGATTGTGATCAACCCATTCGTTAAGGTGTCCATGATTTTCTGCTCCTACTCATATTTTTTGAAGCCAAGTTTCGGGGCTGCTTCCCTGAAACAGTGCCTGCATAAATATAAATCGTACCGTCTGATGACAGGCCCGTACGAGCCACATCTAACGCATGGTCGTGAACCTTTCCCGTATTTCCGTGTTTTTCTAACTTGCTGTTTTCCCATACATTCATCCTCTAAACGATTTCTACTCCCAATGTTTGTTTCACGAAGTGTATTGACTCCTCTGGTGTTAGCATGTGGCTTGCGCCGATGGATTTGTTTTGTTTTCTTCGAACTTTTATTCGTTGGCCTGGACGGTTGACGGTAACGCATATGTCCATGCCGAAGATGCCGATTTCAGGGTCATACTTCACACCCGGAATCTCAATATGCTCCTTGAGCCCGAAGGCGAAGTTACCGTGGATGTCGAAGGCCCGTTTGGAGACCTTGTTGTCGACTACTGGCAGGACTTTCTTGAGGAAGTCAATTGCCTCTTGCCTTCGCAGCGTCACGACAACGGCGATGGATTCACCCTCGCGTATGCCGAAGTCTCTGACGGTTTTCTTTGCCTTCCTCTTGACGGGAGTGTGACCAGTGATTTCCTTGAGGACTTTGTTAGCTTTCTCGAGGGGTTCGCCAGATTTGCCGACGTTTAGGTTTACTACGACTTTTTCGATGCGTGGTTTAAGCATCGGATGCTGTTCCCAATTCTTAACCATGGCTTCCTCAGACAACTGCGTTTACCTCCGATGCGCCTACGCCTATGATGGGTTCAGCTTCTCCTATGGAGAAGACGAAGTTCAAGATTGTCTGGTAACGGGTGCCTTTCTGGTCTTCGACGACTACCAGCGCTTGACGCCTCTTTTTGGCAACAGTCTTCTCGATCTCAACGATCTTTCCCTGTTTGCCAATGTTCTTTCCACCGGTAATCACCGCCAAGTTTCCTTCCTTTGTTTTCAAGGTGGATGCGACTTGTTTGTCTGGGTAAGAGACCTTTAGAATGTCAAACGTTTCGTAGGTGACTTCTGCGGGGTTCTTTGGGTCGGCGACCTTTATAAGCATGTTTGAGCCGTCGTGAAGTGCGATTTGGACGCCGCCTTTAACGGTGGTTTTGTCTTCAACTCGGACGAGCTTGAAGCTGGCGTCTTCTTTGCTTATCGGGTTCAAGACGAGCCCTTTGTGTGACGGCATGACCCGATAGTATTTTCCTGCGTCGGGCATTGATACTACATCCATCAATCCAACGGGGGAATCGTCTTTCTTGCGGATTTTGCCGTCAACTAGCACTTTGCCTTGTGACAGAATCATTTTGGCTTCTTTGCGTGTCTGCGCGACGCCAAGCATGTCCCGCAAGACAAGCGTCAGCGGTAAACAGCCTTGAAGTGAGTGTGACCCTGACGATGGCTTAACTATCCAGGGCAGTTCTTTCCTGTGAATCGGCCAGAACTTTGGAGCTGGCTTACGTTTCAACCTTGCAGTTTTTCCTTTTCTACCCAAAATTATTGTCCTCCTTCAGCTTCGTCAGAAGCTTTTTTGCCGCGTGGTTTAGTCGCGGCTTTTTTCGGCGCAGCCTTCCTCTTTGCCGCTGCTTTTGGCTTTGCTGCTTTTGCAGGCGCCGCTTCTTCTGCGGTTTTTTCCTTGTCTGGAGCTTTTTTGGCGGCTGCTTTCTTCGCGGTCTTCTTGGCGGCAGGTTTCTTGGTGGGTGCTTTCTTTGGGGCTGGAGCTTCTTTTTCCTCAGGTGCCTCTTCAACTTTTTCCGCTGGCGCTTCTTCCGCCGGTTTTGCTTCTTCGACTTCTGGTTTCTCTACGGCTTCTTCAGCTTTCTTTGGTGCAGCTTTCGGTTTTTCCTCCTTCTCTGGTTTCTCTATTGCTTTCTTGCGTGCGAGGATGTCTTTGCGCCATTTGTCGTCCAGGTTGAGCGTTCTTATCTGAACTTTAGATGGATGAATGGGAAGGAATATGTTTGTTCCATCTACTTTTTCCCTTGTTAAGCCTTCCATGTAAATTCGGAATTCTTTAAGGGCGACACGTGAAACTTTGCCTTCGAATCCTTTGTTATCGCCGCGCATGATACGGACTGTGTCACCTTTCCTGACGGGCATACTTCTGACGCCACGTGACCTGGCAAGTTCAGGTGACAGGGGAGCCGACATGAGCTTGTGGCGAATGTGCGCGGGGGCGTTGAAAAACCGTTTGCGCTGTTTCCGCGGGTTTTTTAAGGGTTTAGTGTTCTGCATCATTTTGCACCTACACGATTATGCTTGAGGCACTTGCGATTCTTGGCCATCTTTCTGCTGCCTCACGTGCTACTGGACCCCTGATTTCTGAACCCTTCATCTCGCCTTCGGGAGTGATGATTACTGCCGCGTTATCTTCAAACTGAACCCAGACACCGTCGACGCGCCTGAAGGTTTTCTTTTGGCGGATGATAACCGCTTGGAAAATCTTCTTCCTCATATCGGGTGAGCCTTGGCGCACTGAAACTGTTACTTTGTCGCCTACTGTGGCTGAGGGGTAACGTCGAAGTCTGCCTTTGTATCCCATGGCTTGAATCAAACGTAGGACACGTGCACCTGTATTGTCGGCGCAACGCATCTCTGAACCCGCCAATAATCCACGGCTAATTTTGTTTCCGTGTGAAAGCATGCCTTTCGCGGTAAGTGCTCTTTGCTTCGCCTTCGCAGCCATACTACTTTTCCTCTCCTATTTTCTCAACAACAACAAACGAAACTGTTTTGCTAATCGGCCTGCACTCGGCGATTCTGACTCGGTCGCCTTCTTTGACGTCTATGCATGGTGGATTGTGCGATGGGATGTGACCGTGCCTACGTTCGTACCTCTGGAATTTTGAGGTGAATTGCAGGAATTCCCTGTCAACTATGACTGTTTTATCCATCTTGGCTGTGTGAACTACGCCGTCAAGTACACGTCCTCTTATCGCAAGGGTTCCGTGGAATGGACAGTTTCGGTCGTCACAGGTTTTTTTAGGTTGCTTAAAAGTCATTGACATTACCATAACCTCTTAACGCTTTTTTTTAGTCGATCCTCAGGTCTCCCGACTAAGAGTTTACCGTCAACATCTACGACTGTGCCGTCGTCGAAGGTAAAGTTGAAGACTGAAAATTCCTTAATTACACTTCTGGCTTTTCCCGCGTCGAGAAGAGTGAAAGTGTTTCTTGTTTCGTCGACAACTCTGCCGCTTAAGCCAATGTAGTCTTGATGGAGGCTTTGAGCGACTTTGACTTGTGTGCCGATGAATTCATAGCGGATGATGTCGGGAGTAACTTTCATTAAGCCTGTGTCTCCTCGGATTCTTCCTCTTTCTTGGCCTTAGCTTTCTTCTCTGGCGTCTCAGGTTTCTGCGGCTTCTCAGCTTTCTCCCTCGGTTTCTCCTCTTCCTCCGCCGCAGCGCCTTTCCTGATGCCGAGTTTAGCTTCGTTTTCTACGGTGAGGATTTGAGCGATTGTTTTGCGAATTTCCCTGACTTTCGTGGGGTTTTCAACGGCGCCGCCTGCCTTAATCATAGTCTTCATTCGGGCAAGTTCAGCGCGCAAATCCAAAAGCTTCTTCTGTCGATCTTCAGAGGACATACCCTGGATTTCTTTGAGCCGAATTATCGCCATTACTGTTTTGCCTCCTCAGCTTTGGGTTCTTCCCGGGCTTTGGTTTCCTCTTGAGGCATAGGGTCGTCTTGAACCTCAGGTTCTTCCGCAACCTCTGCTGTCTCTTCAGCTCGGGGTGCCGTCGCTTCAGTTGCGGTTGGCTGTGTTTCTGCCTTTTCGGCGACCGCCATCGTCTCTTCTTCTGGAGGCGGTGCCTCGGAAACTTTGATTTTGTCTGGGAAATAAGCGTCCGGCGGCATAATTTTGACTCTAACGCCGATGATACCTGGCTTAAGTTGAACGTGGGCTTCCGCCTTCTTCATGGCAACCAACGCGGGTTCTCCGCAACGTGGGAAGTAGCCTGCACGGAACTTCTCGAATCGTGCGCGTTCGGTGGTAAGTTTGCCGCTGATGACTATTTCGGCGCCGAGGGCCCCTGCCTCCATAACTTGGTTAAGAGCCCAAAAACCAGCGCGCCTAAAATGTACACCGCGTTGAAGCGCCGACGCAACACGGGACGCAATCACATAAGCATTAAATTCAGGAACCTCAATTTCCGACACAGAGATCTGAGGGTTAGTAACTTTGAAGTTCTGCTCCAGCGAAGCGGCAAGCTCTTTGATGGTTTCTCCGCCTCTGCCGATGACCAAGCCTGGGCGCATCGCGTAGATAACTACGTGGGTACCCAAGGGCGTCTTGGAAATGTTCACTCCGCCGTAGCCGGCTCGGTCAAGTTTCTTCTGCAGAAATTCATCAATTTCTGTCTTTTTTATTGATTCTGTGATAAAACGTTTGACTATACTCATTTATTTTTCTCCTGTGGTGGGTTTCTCATCAAGCACAATTTCGATATGCGTTGTGATGTCAAACTTCGGCGAGGACCTTCCCTGAGCCCTCGGCTTGTATCGTTTGAGCTTGATGCCTGGGTAAGCCGCTGCGTGGATTATGCGCAGGCGGTCAACGTCTAAACCCTTGTTTTCAGCGTTAGCCTGAGCTGACTGCAGAACGTTAAGGATCTGCCCGCACGCCTTGATAGGGTATCTTCCAGAGAAGCTGTTGACAAGCCCGTGCCTGTGAGGAAGCTTCTTGTTGTAACGCATGTAGGGGATGGATTTCTTCTTAGCCTCGACATCACGCAGGTACTGCTTTGCATTGTTAAGCATCATGCCCTTGATGTGGCGACAGACTTCCCGCGCCGCTTTATGAGACACTTTAAGTTCTCTTCCGCTGGCTTTCGCTGTTTTTTCTTCATTAAGCATCTCGTCGATTACTGAGTATCCCCATTTTGGCATTTCTATTTCTCCGATGCGCATTCAAACACGTAAAAGCAATTTATATGGCTTTCCGTATCAAAACACAATGTTTCGATTAAGTTACCTCCAAGCTTGCCCTGAATCTAGGGCCGGTTCGGCTGCGTGAGGTGCACAGTCTTTGGAATAGGGTTTTGCCTTTTATAGTTTACCTAAAGAAATCCGCAACACCTCAGTCACCCGTCTTTTGGGGCACTCAGCGAGAAAACATTCAAAGATTAAACAATGCTTGCGGCTCTTGGTTTCCCTGCGCTCAAGACTAAGCGTTTAAATACTAAATGCCATGCAAACACTGCTTCTGTAGGATCAGTGTTGAGTCGAGGTAAAATACTCAAGTTTAACCTTTGCAACGTCGAGAAGTCGCTCCAGGAAGTGGAGAAGAACTGGAAGAAAATTGACGACAAACTTGACCTTGAAAAGCTTGGCAGACGTGACACTTTTGACCCTGTAATCAGGGGATGTATGGTTGAGGCTTACCGACACCTCGACGCGCTCCTCAGAAAAGAAATTGAACCCTTCTCGCAGGACGGAATCTCCGAAATTCTCGAGCTCAACAACATCGCGCTCTACGGCTGTGATTTGCGGCTGAGACTCGAGTACAACCAGGCAATTCAGGCGAACGCGGAGAAATTCAACGAGTTCATCGGTCCAATCGAGAAGTGGTACAGGAATCACATGAAGGGCGAGCCACATCCGTTGAAGGTGGCAGCCGAAGTCTACGTTGCTGTGCTCGGCTTTCCCCAGCTGTTCATCGAAGGGAACCATAGAACGGGCAACTTGATTTCCAACTGGATAAGCATGTATTACGGGCATCCGCCGTTCGTGTTAAGCGTAGAGACCGCGGTCGCGTACTTTAAGCCCTCCAAAGACATCAAAAGGTTCGCCGACAAGTCCAGTTGGAGGGGAAGGGCGAGGCTCCCTAAGTACAGGACCAGCTTCAAGAAGTTTTGGGAGCAGAACATAGATGACAAATATGTCGAAGCCTAAAAAATCCCGCGACGCCCGTGAGGGAACATGAGCTGAAATCTGCCGACTTCTGCCACCATGCCGAAGTCACTGTCGACTGCGATTTGTTTATGTTTTACTTGCTTGCTATTTCACGTATCGAATGGGGAAGCAAACAAATGTCAAGCAAAGCTGAGAAGATTACGATGCTGCATGGCGCAGGCGGCACAGTCATGCATAACCTCGTCAAAAATTACATCGTCAAGTACTTCAGCGGCCTAGACAGCGACGCTGAGGTTCCGCTTGAAGCCATGGATGACGCTGCGGTTGTCGGCGACATCGTCTTAAAAAGCGATTCCCACGCGGTTAAGCCCATTTTCTTCCCAGGCGGCGACATCGGACGTCTCTCGATTTCAGGCACCGTCAATGACATTTCAGCCATGGGCGCAATGCCCTATGCTTTGGCATGTGGCTTCATCCTTGAAGAAGGCTTACCCATCGCGGATTTCGAGCGAATTCTTGAGAGTATGCGCGATACATGCGTCGAGGCAGGTGTCGGCATTGTAACAGGCGACACCAAAGTCGTCGAGAAAGGCGCCTTAGGCGGTTTAGTCATGAACATGTCGGGCATCGGTAAAAGAACCCCCGCGCTGGACAACGACTTGAAAGTCGCTAACCAGTACCGAAAGGTGGCTTCGCGGTGGACATTGGACTCCAACTTGGCCGAGGGCGACAAAATCATCTTGACCGGAACCATCGGCGACCATGGCTTGGCTGTGCTTTCGGCGCAACAGGGCTTGACGTTTGGCAGCGAAATAAAATCCGACGTCAGACCATTAAATCGCATGCTTCAGCGACTTTTTGCGGAAATAGGTGGGGTTGTTGCAGTAAAAGATCCCACTCGCGGCGGCTTGGCTGACGCGCTTAACGAGTGGACGGAGAAAAGCAAAGTTGGCATCCTGATCCACGAAGAAAAGGTGCCCATCCGCGAGGACGTGCAGGCGGCCTGCGACATGCTCGGTTTAGACCCGCTGGAGGTTGGGAACGAGGGAAAATACATCGTCGGCGTCGTCAAGGAAAAAACACAGGAAACCTTGCAGTTTCTGAGGGGCACCGAAGAGGGCAAAAACGCGCAGATAATCGGGGAAGCCACAGCCCAGTTCAAAGGCGTCGCCATGCAGACGCAAGTTGGCGGCAAAAGAATAATCGCACGACCAGTCGGCGACCCAGTCCCTAGAATCTGCTAAGCTACTGCTACGTTTTTTGCCCAGACTCTGCAGGTGCCTTCGCTAGAGACCATGCATGCTCCGACGGGCTTCTCGGGCGTGCAAGCCTTCAAAAACATCGGGCACTGATCAGGTTTGATTTTTCCGATTATCACTTTGTGGCACTGGCATCCAGTGATGATGTCTTTGCCCTGGTCAAAGTGAACGTCATGCTTGAGTCTTGCGTCGAAGTCGGCTAAGGATTCCTGTAGCTGCAGCGCCGAGTTTGCCAGGCTGCCGATGCCCCGCCAGTTGCCGCTTGTAACCTTGAACGCTTCTTTCAGGAGCGCCAGCGCTTTGGGGTTACCTTCAGGCTTCACCACGCGTGGGTACTCGTTCTCAAGTCGCGCGGCGCCTTCGCTTTGCTGCTTAACAATCATGTAGACAGCCATCAACACGTCGAGCGGTTCGAAGCCTGCCACGACGGTGGGCATGTGATGCTCCCGCGGGAAAGGCTCGTAGGGTTTGGTTCCGATTATGGCGCTCACGTGCCCAGGCGCGATGAACCCATTAATCTGCAGGTCGCTGAAGCCGAGTAGCAGCTCCATGGCTGGCGGAATCAGGCGGTGGGAAACTAGAAAACTGAGGTTTTTCGGCGGGTTCCCGAGCGCCTCGACCGCAGTGGAGGGGGCAGTGGTTTCAAAGCCGACCGCGAAAAAAGCAAACTCCCTGCTGAGATCACGCTTAGCCATTTCGACCGCGTCGGAAACCGCATAAACAATTCTAACGTCAGCGCCCGCCGCCTTGGCTTCCAAAAGTGAGCCTTGACTACCTGGCACCCGCAGAACGTCTCCGAAGCACGTCACCACGACGCCTTTCTTTGCCAATTGCACTGCTTCGTCGATTTCCGCGGCGGGTACGATGCAGACGGGGCAGCCTGGACCTGCGATGACTTCGACGTTGTCGGGCAGGAGGCTGCGAAGTCCAAAATGTGTTATTGTCCATTCGTGTGTACCGCAGACGTGGCAGATTTTGGTTTTTCCAGCCTTCGGCGTGACAGCTTTGATTTTTGAGGCGATGTTTTGGGCAAGCTGGGGGTTTCTGAACTTGAGGTTTTCAGCCATGCCGACCGCCGCTGCTTATTGGCCCGCTTGAAGGATGCTGTCCCAAAGAGCAAGGGTTTCCTTGGCGTCTTGCTCTTCGATGACTTGGATTGCGTAGCCAGCGTGGACTAGCACGTAGTTGCCGACTTTCGCTTCAACAAGTGACACGTTGACTTCGCGGAGGACACCTTGCCCGAAGTCCACATTGGCTTTGTCGCCGCTTAGGCTCATGACTTTAGCGGGAATAGCTAGACACATAACTATCAAAACATAAGCGTTTTTTCGACGATAAAAAGAGATTGGTCAAAAACGGGAAAAGCCGCCAACAACAGCCTGCCCGAACGAAATCCCGCCGTCGCCCGCTGGAACCGCTCCATGCACCAAGAACTGTAGCCCCGCTTCCTCAACCGTTTTTCGCATGACTTTGGCAAGCAGTAGGTTGCAGGCTGCTCCGCCTGAGAAACCCACGTTTTTAACGTCGAGAACCACGGCTTTTTCCGCCGCCAAAGCGCCTAGACCCCTCGCCAAGTAGGCATGCGCGGAATAAGCTAAGTCGGCAGCGGAAAAAGCGGTTTTCTTTTCAAAGATTGCCCTGAGCAAACCCGCGGTTTCCAAGGTTTCACCGTGCAATACGGGCCTCAGCTTGAGGATGTCCTTGCCTTTCTGCGCGGCGGACTCCAGCTTCATGGCAGGTTCCCCTTCGTAACTGCGCTCGTAGCAGATGCCCAAGACGGCGGCCACGGCGTCTAAGATTCTGCCGCAACTCGTTGTCTCAACCGCGCCAGAGCCCTTCGCCAGTTGGCTTAGAATCAGGTTGGCTTCGGTTTCGCGGAAAGGCAGGTGCCCGCTGTTCTGCATCAGCCACGGTCCAACTTCGACACCTGCTTTCGCCAGTATCCCAGCAGCCACACGAAGCGGGTAACGACTTGCCATGTCCCCGCCGAGCAAAGGCTGAGGCTCCAGATGCCCGAGCCTCTTGAACTTGGCTGACTCATGCGTGCAGAACAGGACTTCTCCGCCCCATGCGCCGCCGTCCGAGCCGTAGCCGTATCCGTCGCAAACCACCGTGACCGCTTCGTCCAAGTTGTGCTCCGCCATCAACCCGGCTGCGTGAGCATGGTGATGCTGCACCTGAATCAGCGGCGAATCATCTACCTCAGCCAGCTCTTTCGCAAGTGCGGTTGTGGTGAATTTTGGATGAAGGTCGCAGACGATGGTTTCAGCGTGGCAGTTTGTGAGGCGTTGCAGGTGGCTGGCTGCTTCTCGCAGGAACGTGCGAGTTTCCACGTTTTCGACGTCGCCAACGTGCTGACTGATGAAGGCTTTGTTGCCGAGCAATAAGCAGGCTGTGTTGTTGAGTTCGCCGCCCAACCCGAGGACGCATCGCTTCGCCTTTCTCTTCAGCCTTAGGGGTGCGGGTGCGTAGCCGCGGCTTCTGCGAATGAAGACTTGGCGTGTGCCGTGGATTCGCATGACGGAGTCGTCGCAGCGGTGGGCGATTTTGCGGTTGTGAAACAGGAAGTAGTCGACTGTGCCGCCGAGGGTTTTGAGGGCTTCGTCATTGTCGTAGACGATAGGTTGGTTGGGCGGGTTGGCGCTGGTCATAACGAACGCTGAGTCGTCGACTCGATCGAAGAGCATGTAATGCAGGCCTGTGTAGGGCAACATGACGCCGACGTTATGCAGGTTCGGCGCAACAAGCGTGGAAAGGCTGTAGCCGCCGCTCTTGTCGAGCAGCACAATTGGTCGCATGGGCGACTGAAGCAGTTCCTGCTCTTTCGAACCTATTTCGGCGAAGCTCTTAGCCGCTTCCAAGCTCCGAGCCATAACCGCGAAAGGCTTTTCTCGCCTGTGCTTCGTTGTTCGAAGCCGTTGAAGTGGCTTGTCCAGCAGAGTTGAAGAGGCAATGTGAAAGCCGCCATAGCCCTTAACCGCAAGCACGTTGCCCTCAGACAGCAATTTCCCCGCTTCTCGCACGACGTCCTTTGCGTCTATGATTTCGCCGTCGCGCGTTGTCAGGTAGGCTTTGGGTCCGCAGGGTGGGCAAGCGATGGTTTGCGCGTGGAACCTCCTGTTCGCCGGATCCTCGTACTCGCATTGGCAGAAGCCGCAGAGGGGAAACTCACGCATTGTGGTGTTTTCGCGGTCGTAGGGCAACCGCTCGATAATCGTGAAGCGTGGTCCACAGTTGGTGCAGGTGATGAAGAAGTACTCGTACCGCGGGTTGTGGGGGTCGCGGAGTTCGGCGAGGCATTCGTTGCAGATGGCGACGTCGGGCGGAATGATCGAACCTGACAGCTCCGCTTCCTCGCTGCTCCGCCAAATCGTGAACCCGCCGTATAGGTCCGAGCCCGATAGCAAAGTGGATTTTACTGCGTCGATGTGTGCAAGGGGTGGCTTCTTCTGGGTCAGGTCTCGCGTGAAGCTCTTGATTTTTGCCGCGTCGCCTTCCAACAGGATTTCGACTCCTGCGTCGCCTTGATTGCGAACGTAGCCTGCCAAACCGTTCGCGACAGCGATACGGTAGACGAATGGACGGAACCCGACGCCTTGAACGATACCCGTGACGTTGAGTTTTACACGCAAAGATAAGCCCGCTTAACTCAGAACAGAGGTTTTCTCTTATAGGTTTCGTAAAGCCTCAACAATTTAGCCGATTTTGCTCTTCCAAAAGAACCCGACGCAGAACTTTCCCCGCGGAACTCAGAGGCAGCGTCTTTTTGAACTCCAGTTCGCGTATTGCCTTGTAGGGTGCCACTTTGCCGTTGACGAAAGCCATGAGCTCCTCCGCTGAAGCAGCCCCGCCCGCCTTGAGCACGACGTAAGCCTTGGGAAGTTCGCCCGCCCGCAGGTCAGGTTTGCCGACGACCGCGCATAGTTTGACGGCTGGGTGATCGTAGAGGATGTCTTCCAACTCGCGCGGGTACACGCTGAAGCCTTTGAATTTTATGAGGTCTTTCTTGCGGTCGGTGATGTAGAAGTAGCCGTCCTCGTCCATACGTGCGATGTCGCCCGTTAGCAGCCACCCGTCGCGGAGCACAGCGGCGGTTTCCTCTGGCTTTCGCCAGTAGCCCTTCATAACCTGTGGCCCCCGCACAGCCAACTCGCCTGTTTCGCCTGCTCTGGGCGTGTCTCCTGTTTCTAAATTGACGATTTTGGCTTCGGTGTCTTGAAGGGGTAGCCCGATTGAGCCTACTTTTACTGTTCGCGTAGTTGGGTCTGCGGGGTTGCAGTGTGTGACAGGCGACGCCTCGGTTAGGCCGTAGCCTTCGGCGAGTAAGCCGCCTGTAACTTGCATAAACTGCCTCTGGACCTGAGGGGGCAGGGGCGCGGCGCCGCTGATGCAGACGCGAATTGAGGTCAGGTCGTATTTGTCGAGTTCTGTGTCGGCTAAGAGTGATTGGTACATGGTTGGGACACCGCAGAAAACCGTGACCCTGTGTCGCTCTATCGCTTGCAGAGCACTTGCCGACGTGAAACGTGGGAGAAGCACCAGCGTCGCAGCTAGACTGATGGGCACGTTGAGGCTGGTGGTTAAGCCGTAGATGTGGCTGAGTGGCAGCGCGACGAGAAAGGTTTCTTTGGCGGGTTTGCCCTCGATTCGGCTGGCGAAGGCTACGGCGTTTGAGACGAGGTTGGTGTGCGTCAGCATGGCTGCTTTGGGTGTGCCAGTGGTGCCGCCCGTGTACTGTAGCGCAGCCAAGTCTTCAACTGGGTTTACCTCCAATTTTGGCATGTTTGTGCCAGCCTTTTGCATTAGCTGCTGGAGTGAAAGAGTGTTTGGAAAACTTGGGGCGGCTTTGGCTTCTTGGCTTGTTACCACGACCGTGCTGAGCCTTGTTTTTTCCCTGACAGCTTGCACGATTGGATAGAGTGAATCCTGCGTTACAATGACCTCGGCCTCTGAATCGCACAGTTGGTAGGTCACTTCCCCTTCCCGATGCAGTGGACTAATAGTGGTGACAACCGCCCCTGCCTTGAGCGTGCCAAAGTAAGCGGTTATGAACTGTGGGATGTTTGGCAAGAAAACCGCGATTCGGTCGCCCTTTTTCACGCCAAGACGGATGAGACCGTTTGCGAACCGGTTTGTTTGTTCTTCCAATTGATGGTAAGTTATTTTCTGCTCGCCACAGATGATCGCGATGTTTTTTGGGAAAGCGTCAGCGGTTCTGTGCAGAATCTCATGCAGGGGAAGCTGTGGGTAACTGATGTGCGTTGGCTCCTGTTTGGGCGGCGGTTTTGAGCGCTGTTGGGTTTCGCGGGACGTTTTTGAAGCAGCCTCTGTTATGGATTGAAGAGAGGTTCAATTGCTATTTAAATGCAAAGAATCAGACTTGGTGCCTCTTTACGTTGTATTCTTGATTTGAGAATGGGGTACACTATCGGTTTGGGGAAAGCAATTTTACATTGGAATTTTGATGTAAAATTGGGGGTACCCCTATCGATGTGTAGCAGCTCTTACCCGCATTTACAATGGACTTTTAAAGTGAATACCTTCCCCCTCGGCTTGTGTTGGGTTCAGCCACAAAAAGCTGGCTCCCTCTCCGGTCGAACTTGGAAGAAATCTCTTTACCACTGTTTTTTGATGTAATGAGCAAGGTACCCCTATCAGTCGCTGGATTTGCCAAGTCCATCTTTACATCAAATTCTTAATGTAAAGATGGGGTACCCCCTGTACGGTTCAGCTGCATGGAAAAACCATATTTACAATGGGCTTTTGATGTAAATAGTAGACCCCCCTCCCCCTCGGTAGACGATTTTCATCGGGGCTTGATTCAAGATGCTTTTTTGATTTGGGGCTCAAATAGAGCTTTACAGCAATAAACGCACACTTGAGTCATATATAAAGAAGGAAAAACATATGCTGCCACAGCGAAGACTTCAGCGTGAGTTTTACGCGGCTTACGTTTATTACAAACTCCTCCTCATCCTATCAGAGGGCGTTGCGGAGGTTTATCGGGTGAACCCAGTGGTCTACACGTTCGGCGCAGTTCTGATCATCATCGGCATCATCCTGATAGTCGCGGCAATCATAGCCACATCAACCCGCAGCACAAAAGAAGGCGACGGTAGAGTCAAAGCTGCAGGCGTGATTATGATTGGGCCAGTCCCCATAATCTTCGGAACTGACAAGAAATCCGTTAAAACCGTCCTCGCCCTGGCATTGGCGCTCGTCATCGCCGCCATCGTCGCCATGCTCCTGTTCAACTGGCTGCTGAGGTGAACTAGATGACTCAGGATGAACCTGATGATGAAGAAGGCGTCGCCTTTTCGAGCAGGCTTTTCTGGCTCCTAATCGTAGGCGTCGCCCTAGTTTTCATCGGCATAATCGTGCTGGCAGTTGCGTCCGTCGCCTCTGACGGCGGCTCAGCAAGCACAGGCGTCATCGTCTTCATCGGGCCCTTCCCGATTGCCTTTGGCTCAGGACCAAACGCCGCGTTGCTGATAATCATCGGGATAATCCTCGCCGTCGTAAGTGTCGCCTTGTTCTTGGCTATGAATAGAAGGCGCAGTTGGGTTTAGCGCGTCGGCTAAAAGGGGAAAAAGGCTAAAAAATAAGCGGTTTAGGTAAAAGAGGGCGTCCTATTGGGTTTCTATTTCTTCTTCCTCTTCTTTGCCGTAGTAAACGTAGAGGAAGATCAATATTAGCGCAATGAAAACCGAGGTCATTGCGGCGTATTCCAACGTTACGAAGTATGCGCCTATATTCATACGGGTTCTCCCTGCATTCGCTTATTCTTGTAACATCTAAATATTTAAGGTGTCGCTTTTTTTTAGGTTCCGTTAACTTCGCAGGCGTGCCATTGCGGTGTTAAGAATTTGGTGATGGATTTTTCTTTTCGGAAACGACTCCGATGACTTTCAGGTGATTTCGTTGGTTGTCTTATGGGAACGCACACATTTTTAATAGTGCACGGTGCGATCTTCTTTCCAATATGGAAGAGAGATGTATGGTTACCTGTCCAAAATGTGGAAATGAAGTTTCAAACCCCGAAAAAACCCTTGAAAACGCATTTTTTCGTATTGAATCCTTTAGATGCCCAAATTGTAAATGTCAATTCAATGAAGCATACAGTTCATTCCTGACCGAAAGATTGGCAACGCAATGAGCCGAGGAAAGCACCCAAAGTTAAGGTGCCGCTTTCTTCCACTCTTTCATCAGCATCTCGTAGCTTTCGTCGTCGGCTTCGATGGATTCATACCAAATTAGGTTCTGCGCTATCTTCTGGGTAAGTAGGTGGTAGCACATGTGGACTTTTTTGTCGAGGACACGGAAGTAGAAGTCGTCGCACGTGCAGAACTCGGCTTCGGGCATTATGAGGTAATCCCGCTCCCTGCCCACAACTATCCAGACGACTCTGCCGCTGGGCTTAAAAGTGTATTTTTTCACTCGGCCCTCTTTGAGCGCGTCCAACGCTTTGGAGAACCTTGACCCGAAAAGCTCGTAGAGCTCGGTGAGGTTGTTTCCGGACAGTTTCCCCGCTGCCTTAGCTTCTCGACAAATAGCGTTGAGGGTGTCCAATTCTTGGTTGTCACTCATTTGATGCTCGCAACATTCAAAGATTAAGTGGAATTGGCTTTAAGCGTTTAGTCTATGCCGATGGTTTCTCCCTTCGGCTTCCGCTCGGCATCGGTTTTGGGCAGCACGACTTCCAAGACGCCGTTCTTGTAGGTTGACTTTGCCTCTTTTACGCGGACCTTCTCAGGCAACTCAACATCCTTATAGTACTTGTACTGCGGCGTATCCACTGAGATCGTCAGTGAATCCTCGGTGCCGTGCAGTTTAATGTCGGTTTTCTCGACACCTGGCAACTCTGCGACAACGTGGATTTCGCCGTTTGCGTCAACGATGTCGACGAGTGGTTCCCGTTCCTCCTTAACCTGAGGTGTTCCCTTGAGACCTTTTTTGATGTTCCCGAACTCTTGGATTTCAGGCTTGCCGTCTGGGCCAATCTTCATGCTGTAGCCATAGACGAATGGTCCCAGCTCCTTGACTGTGCTTCCGTCGGGCAGTTTGCGTTCCTTGATGTATTCCTTCGGCACATTTTCCGTGAAGTTCTTGAGTTCCTCATCCATCATTTTTTCCATTTCACGGAACATGTCGTCTATGTCGCCGAAGAAGGGGTCTCTGCTCCGTCTGCGCTTAGTCCACTCGGGAAAATCATCATTATCTGAAGACATATACGTTCGCCGAGATAACCAAGTTTTCCGCTCCAATAAGTTTTGTGTCACTGAAAATGTTGTTTGAATGGAGTGGTCTGCCTGATGTTCTTGCGTTAGCTTGTGCAGAGGAAGCATCATTCTTACAGATGTCACTGCCATAGATTGCCTTAAAGGTTTAAATGATGGAAGACAAACTAAATGATTTCAGCCGCTAAGAAAAGTGGTGATTTGCCGGGGTAGCCTAGCCTGGCTAGGGCGCCAGACTCATAATCTGGAGTTTGCAAGGGGCAAGCGCCCTACAACCAGAAGTCGCGGGCTCGAATCCCGCCCCCGGCACCAAATTTGTGACAGGTGAAGGCTTAATAGACGCTTGATGCAGAACCATACTGAAGTGAGGCATATGAAAGATTACGACAACTTTTTCCTGCCCAGCGGCGACCTCAAAAAAGGCAAGGCGTTCTACCAAGGGCTGTTGGGGTTGCCTGTCAAGTTTGACTTCAGCGACATGGGCATGGTTGCATTTAAAGTGGGTGAAAACGAACCCGCCATCATCCTCAAAGACACCACCAAATTCCCACAGACAAAGCCAACCATATGGTTCGTCGTCGACAACGTGCAAGAAGAACACCAGCGTCTCGCTGCGAAAGGCTTGAAATTCCTGTCACCGCCGTTTGAGATCCACACAGGAATGGCAGTCGAGTTCGAAGACCCTTTCGGCAACAGACTTGGCTTAACAGACTACTCCAAAACAAAGCATTAAACCGAAAGCACAGCGTTTGCGGACGTCGCGTTAAGATACAAAAAAATTAAATCTTCGGCGGTAGTAGTCGTGTCGGCGCAAGATGACCAGCCGAGACATCATTCAGAAGATTCTCGCGGAGAACCCTCAGCTCAGCGAAGAGCAGGTTCTTGAAAGACTGACATCGGAACGCGCGCGGACAGGCGGGCTGCTTAGCGACGAGACTCTGCTGAGGCTGATCGCGGCGAAACTTGGCGTCACCGTTGAGCAGTACGGCATCTGCAACAGCGGAACCCTCTCCACCAGCAGGTTATGTGCAGGATTAAATGACGTTACGGTGGCGGGGCGCCTCATAGCTGTCTTTGCTGCGCGAAGCTTCGAAGGAGAAAAGCCCGGCAAATACGCCACGTTGATGATCGCCGACAACTACGGAATCCTTCGCGTGGTCCTCTGGAACGACAAGGCGGAGCTTGTTGAATCTGGCGAGTTGAAGGTTGGACAGGCGGTTAGGCTCAGCCACGGATACACCAAGGAAGACCGCTACGGCAAGGTGGAACTGCATCTCGGCGGGAAAAGCATGGTGGAAGTGGAACCGCAGGATAAAGCAAACAGTTATCCGACGGCGGAGCGGTTTACGACGAAAATCGGCTCATTAACCGCTGAGATGGGCGCGGCGCATGTCCGAGGCGTGGTTAAGGAGGTTTTTGAGGCGAAACCGTTCACGCGGGCAGATTCAACCGACGGGTTAGTAATGCGGTTTACGTTGGCTGACGACTCGGGCTCGGTGACGGCGGTTGCGTGGAACGACAAAGCCATGGAACTCCAGAAAAGCCTCAAGCCTGGCGTGCGGCTGCTGTTGGTCAACGCTAGAGTGAAAGACACGCCAAATGGCATGTTAGAAGTACATGTTGACCAAAGCACTTACATCAACCTGGAAAATGCAGCGTAAATGAATGCCCAAATGGATAGCCAGCCTTTACTTGATTCGCCAGCCTTCCAGCGTCTTCCCTTCAGCTTTTTCGCAGTAACAATCTACAGTGGGGAAAACCGCCTGCACCCGCTCCGTCCGCTTCTTCGCATTGATCTTCTCCGCCAGCCGCAGGACGTCTTTGGGCTTGCTGAAGCGTTCCACTGAGCCGTCTTCCCGCTTCCTCTCCACCTTTACGCAGTCATCAACCATACAGTTCAACACGCAGGCACCGCAGTAGACACATAAGTCTTCAGTTATACCTACTTCCCCGTTTCCCCAGTAAAGAGCATTAGTTGGACAAGCTTTAATGCAGAGCTTGCATTGCACCCCGACGCACGTGAACGGATTGACGCTTATGCTGCCCTCTTTGAATTTTTCCTTGATTCCGGTCGGCGCCAGAAGCTCTTGCCGTCGCTTCTGTTTTTTATCTTCAGCCTCGTCTTCCGCCATTAAGCTGAAAATATCGATTGAAGAAACGGGTTTCTTAGACATTTAAGGGGTCACGGCTATCGACTTTGCAAAAATATGCTTTCGCGAATCATAATTACTTATCGCATGTTTCAGAGAGGTTTAGCCTTCGAGGAATACACTTTTAACCTTTAGAGAGATAATTTTAATCCGACACGTTTTAAATTCACCGTTAGCCCCGAATTAAACGGCGGTTGTGACAAAGTAGGCAGTTTAGCGGCGACTAAAATGGAGAAAAACCAAGTAAAACCAGACACGGCATCTCCAGAGCACAGTAACATAGTTTTGGGCATCGTCATGCTTGGGACGCTTATGGGTTCGCTAGACAGCACCATTGTCCTACTTGCGTTCCCAGTCATAAACGACAGCTTACACTCAAACTTGGCAACTTCGCTTTGGATTATCCTCGCCTATCTCCTCGTCATAGCCGTAGCCACCACGCAGATGGGGCGCCTCGGAGACATCTATGGCAGATGCAGAATCTTCAACTTCGGCTTCGTCGTCTTCACCGTGGGCTCACTCCTCTGCGGGCTGTCACCGCACATCTACCTGCTTATTGGGTTCCGCGGGGTTCAAGCCGTTGGTGGCGCAATCATGCAGGCGACAAGCGGCGCTATAATCGCAGACTACTTCCCCCGAGAAAGGCGAGGCAGAGCCTACGGTTACAATTCATTGGGATTCACCGCGGGCGCCATGCTTGGCATAGTTCTAGGCGGAATAATCACGACATTCGTCAGCTGGCAATACATCTTCTTCATCAACATACCCATCGGAGTCATAGCCGTCGCGGTCGGCGTAACCTACATCAGGGACATTCACCCCCGAACAGACAGCAAACTTGACCTGCCGGGGATGGCACTGCTCGCATCCGCGCTGGTGCTGCTGTCACTGGGGCTGGTAGAATTCGCCGCCGTCGGAGCCAACGCACTCAACATAGCCGCAGCCATTGCCGGAGCCGCGCTTCTGCCCGTGTTCATAATTTACGACCGTCGCCTGTCCAACCCACTTATCGATTTTGAAGCCTTAAAAATCAAGGTTCTACGCAACGCCGTCCTCTCAGCGTTCTTCACAAGCGTAGGCTACTTCTCCGTCGTCTTCCTCGTAATCATGTACCTACAGGGAATAAGAGCGCTTACGCCCCTTAACGCCTCGCTGCTTCTGGTGCCCGGATATGTGGCAGGCAGTTTCCTCGGCCCGATAATGGGCAGGCTGTCCGACAAGTACGGTTCAAGGGAAATCGCCACCTCGGGCATATTCTTCCTCGCTGTCGCCATCCTCATCTACCTGACAATGGGCGCTGACACTCCGATCTACATTGTTCTCTTCGCGTCCGCCGTCTCAGGATTAGGCACGTCCATGTTTTTCCCCGCCAACAACAGTGCAGTCATGGCTAATGCAAGAGTAGGTTCCTATGGGAGCATCTCAGGGCTGCTGAGAACAGTGCAGAACATCGGGTTAGTCGGCAGCTACGTTCTCGCAATTTCTGTCGCTGCAGCTTCAATCCCTCGTAACGTCGCCTTCGAAGTGTTCATTGGCACAAAAAGCCTCTCCGGCGGCGTCAGCCAAGCGTTCATCTCAGGCATAGACCACGCCTTCTACGTATCCGTAGCCATACTTGCGGTGGCGGCTGTATTATCATTCATCCGCGGCAAAGATGTTAGGAATGTGCTTCCGCCTAATAACGCCTAAGACTCATAGTTGAGCCTGAACGAAAAGTGGCGATAGCCGCTTTTGACAAATTGCGGCAGTACTCAAAAGGGCGGTTTAGGTGGGAGCGTTATAGTAGCCTTTGTCGACCTTCACGAAGATCAACGGGCCCTTGCTCTGAGCCATCTCGCGGGCTTTCCGCAACGCTTCGTTAACGATGATGAAGACCTGCTCCCGTTCGCTCAGATCCTGAACCTGTTTCTCGCCGAGCTCCATCTTTAGCAGGTTTTCCGAGAGGATGTCGGTGCCGCAGATTTCTCCGTTCTTAAGCAACGTGGTAATGATGATTTCCTGCAGCTCCTGCTTGTGCTCAATCTTCTTCCACAACGGCTCAGCCGTGGTAAGAGTCTTGGAAATCTTGTTCCAGCGGGTAGCGTTTTGTTCGCCTATGAGCAGCTTGACGCGTTCCTTCCACTTTTTGAGCCAGATTCCGATCCAAACGGTCAAGAACGCGTCTAGTTCAGATGGATCCTCTTTGAAGATAGTCTCGAGCTTTTCAACTAGCTCGCATTGGCTTGCCTCTTTCCCGATCAGGTTCCAGTGAAACTTGAGGAAATTAGTGAAGTCTTGGCAAGCAACTTGCAGAACTTTGCGGTCAGACCCCATGATGTCCAGAGCTGGATCCGCATCCTTCAATTTTTCTCCTATCATCAATTCTACGAAGTTCATTCTGATTCCCTTTCCGAAGCCCTCTCCAGTCTTCATTAAAGACTAAGGTTTCAGATAAACTTTATTTTTACTGAAGGATATAAGTTGCTAAGAGGTTTCTGGCAATATTTCTGTTTCCGATATATCTGTGAATCAAGCGATGAAGTTTGGAAGCGCTGTTACATCATTTAGAATTAAATCCGGCTCTTCTCTGGCAAGTTCCTCGCTTTGAAACAGCCCAGATAAAACAGCGACTGTTCCTGCGCCGGCTGCCCTTCCAGCGCGTACATCGTTAACGGAGTCACCTGCGATTATGCAGTCGCTTATCTTGACGCCTAGCGCCTCGGCGCATTTCAGCAGGGCTTCGGGCGAGGGTTTTGGCTTGAATGCATCCAATGAGGTGACTACGCGGCTGAAGTATCTGGAGATGCCGAAGTACTCGAGCTCCCTGACGATGGATTGTCTTGGGACATGCCGCATCGTGACGAGAGCAAGCTTGTTTTTTGCTGATAGGGCTTGGAGCGCGGCTGAAACGTTCGGTATGAGCCTTGTCTTCTGCGGAGTAACCATGTACCACGTTTTCAAGTATGTTTTCAGGAACTTTTCGGTTTGACCGTTTGTCATATCGCTTATCGAGTATCCCTGTTCGAGTCTGCGGGGAATCTCAAGTGCTGCCTGGTTTGTCGGCGGGGCTTGCCCGATGGCTTCGAACGAGGCTCTTGCTGCTTCCAAGTAGGCTTCGGTTGAATCTACGATGGTGCCGTCTAAGTCTAGGAAAATGCATTTTGGCTTTAAGCTGACTGCGCGCATACCCTTCTCAGACCTTCATGCGGTGCCTTGTTTCATAAACGTTTCCCATGCTTTACGCTGAATCAGTTTGGAAAATCTGTTTAAATTAAAAGTTGAGAGTTGGGGGCTGCCTTAGACGACTCTGACGCGTTGCAGGGTTTTCCGTTGCCAGTGGTAGTGGCGTATTTTTGTGGTTTCGCCGTATCCGCAGGCTGCGCATCTTTTGTCTCGCACATGATAAGCTCGTCTTCCGCAGCGGCGGCATTTGATGTGGACTACGCGTCCTGCGCGTTTGCCCATTGAAGGTGTGCCTTTTCCCATGGCGGTCACCTAGGCGGGGGGCTGATTAGGACTACGTTGTCTCCTCTGACGATGATTAGTCCCAGAGATTTCTGGTTATCTATGGCTGTTGTGTCTTCTGTTTCTTCCAGTACGAGATTTAGGTGCTGGTCGAATCCTTTGAGTCTGCCGCGGAGGCTTTTTCCGCCTTTGAGCCGCACAAGTACGACTTTGCCGAGGTTCTGCTCCAGGATTTCGGTGGTCATTTCGCTCATGCTGTAATCCTCATGAAGTTGTTATCTCTTCTATACTTCAACTCTCCCCATTTATGCGTTTCGGAGATGCAGAGGAATTCCTGTGCGTGAGCGCGATCCAAGGCGGCGTCGGCTGGCCTCAGTTGGCAAATCTTTTTGAGTTGTTTTTCCGTTTCATAAAGCAGGGTACCCTTCGGTCTGCATAGAGCATTTTTATATTGGAATTTTGATGTAAAAATGGTACCCCCTATCGATTCAGATGTATGACGGACTCAATTTTAGATTGAAATTTTGATGTAAAAGATAGACCCCATCCCCCGGTCGGGCAGACGATTTTCATCAGGACTTGATTCTGGTTGCTTTTCTGGTTCAGGGTTGTTCACGCAATCATTTTGGGTTTTGGTTTAAACTAAGGAGACCCGTGGGGCTGAGATAAAGTCAAGTTTATCCAGCTTTTCGTCTAGTTTTTAGTTTAATTCAGTGCCGAGTTTTATCTTGTCACGGGTGATCATGCCCACTTTATCTTTAGTCAAGAAACTTTGACTAAAATCAGTCAAGGAATGTTTACGAATAGCCTTTTATCTCAAACTAAATGCATGAATTTATTATGGGATGCTTAGGAAAAGGTTTGGCTTCAGTCCTGATTCTAGTAATGGCTATCTCAAGCCTCGCCCTATTGACGGTTAAACCTGCAAGTGCTCAGTCAACAAATGCTCTCTCTGCTCCAACTTTCACTGTTACTCTCACAAATACCTCTTATGCTGTGCCACCCAGCTATTATATCGACCCTCAAACAGGTGCTAACATCACAAAAGTCGGCTATTTGGTAAAGCAAGAAAACCTTACCTTCAGTATTCAAAACCAACCAAACATCACATATTACGGTATCCGGTGGACCACACCGTATATGAAAAGTTGGAATTTCATCGAAGGATTCATCGGAGGAGACCCAATGAATGCTACTATTCAACAATCTTCAGGTTCAACAACAACCTGGGCTCTCACAGGCACTAGCAGTACTTTTCCAATTTACGATAATGGAAGCTTTGTTAACACAGTCGATGGTTACACTTTCCCATTTGGTTTTGAAGAACTAAATTTTGAAAGCGGAGCTCAAATAGAATTTCAAGTCCAAGCATCAAACGGTTCGCCCATTTACGTGCCAACCATTCTTGATGAGCACTTTTCTGTTATAGGAGAAGTGAGCGATTGGAGCAGCACACAAACAATAACCATACCAGCAAGTTTTATCTCTGCATCACCAAGCCCGATACCAACCTCAACACCTGCCGTTCCAGAGCTTACTTATTGCACACTTTCAATCGTAGCATTGTTTGGTACTGTAACCGCAATAGCGTTAGTTTTTAGAAAAAATATGTCATCCGTTTAGAGACTGAAAAAGCGTCGCGCCGAAGGCGCTTAAAAATATCACAATTTATGTTCACTTAATTCTTTACCATTCCGATAAGGCTAGTAGAACATGCCTTGGTAAGTATTGTTCCACGAGAGGAAGTAGGGAATGGGGTTTTGGCTATCCCAGTTCCTGTCCTCACCTCGTAGAAAAAGCTGTTGAGGCTGCAGGCTAAGTGCGATGGCAAAGGTCTTGACGCCATCTTTCACTGCGAAGGCTAAAGTGGTGCTATGTTGCTGTTGATCCTGAAGATTATAGACTACGTTGGCTGTTTGGGCGCCATCCAAGAAAGTTGCGTTTGTTAGCGTTACAATCAAGTCGAAAGATTCGTGGGTGCGCGGGCTTAGGCTTTGACAGTAGACGGTGAGAAAGCATCCTTTTGCTACGGAGTTGTTCTCCTGATCGATTGTTATCCAATTGCTGCCTACTTTTTGGTATTCGTAATTTTCTCCTTGGAAGTAGATGACCGTTGGCTCAAAAGCATAGGCAGCGAACGCGCTTACTAGAATGACGATGGCTAAGGCAACTGCACCTTTGGCTTTTTTCCACTTGCGCATATTCAGCCGCTCTCATATGTGCTGACTGCACGCTTGAGGGATTAGCATAAACCGCCTATTTTAGACTAACTTATTGCACACTTTTCCATTGTTTTAGGGGTTTACAGTAAATTTCAAAGTTATCTTGGATAGTAATCGTGCCTTTGCTTCTTTCTCTGTTCTCTGTTGCTGTGATAGCTATGCATCGAAAAACCACTAACTTGAAGCTTCTATTTCCCTAGCTTAATCCCTTATGTCTTTACCACCAATCAGGGATTTCTTTTTCTCCATCTATAGATGATATAGAAAATTAAGATAATTAGAACAGCTATGACAAAAATTATTTGATTGGTTTCCGAGGTGGTATTCATACTAGCTTGTGCATGGGCAAAGGAAACTAGGAATAACGGTAAGAGAAACAAGCAAATTAGTATAGAATAAAGAACCTTTTTGTCAAAATAATTGGATTTGTTTGACATCGATATGCTATATTTATTTTATTCAGATTTAAGATTTTTGAACTATGTCCCATGCGCTTTATTCGTTTGAACCGATTACTTGGCACATTATTCTTTACGTTATAGCTCCCTTGCGAATACCTTTAATCAATTGATTTAGATGATGAACTTCATTTATCCAGTAAGCTGATGGCCTTTTCCAGCGATAGTGCATACCTCACCCTCTATCCGCCTTTTTCGTCAAGAAATCTTGATTTGGCTTAATCAAGGCTTTTGCTGATTCAAAACCTTATAAGCTTAAAGCATTCAAATACAATTTTGAGCACTAAAATGTTTCAATGTTCGTACGCAGCCCAATCGGGAATACCAACGATGCAAGATCATTTGGAGCTGCCTGCCAAAACCAAGAAACGTTTCACTAAAAAACTCTTAATCCCACTAGTTGCTGTGACAGTAATCATAGTTGTGATTGCTGCGCTCTTAGTCCCTGCGGGATCGGCAACTATACAGTTAAACGTCAACTACAACGTCGGCGAAAAAATGATCTACGACACCACGGATACTACAACGTTATTGAACTTACCAAGCAGCAGCAACTTCCAACTCAAAAACAGCACCACCACCAGCACTGGACAGGAAATCATGGATGTACTAAGCTTTGATGGTCAAACATACACGATTAACGACACGATCACAATGACCATTGAAGGTCTAACCAGTCTACCCAACCTAAGCAGACCAATCAGCATCTCCACAATTGAAGAAATCAACAAAACAGGCTACGCAAGGACTTTCTTAACCTTTCTAAATAAAACTACAGAGCTCCCATCGAACGAATTAAGCAGCAACCAAGGTCTTGAGCAATTGCTAAGTGCACCAGAAGTGAAAGTTGGCGACACGATAACCATTCCAGAACAATCTTTGCTAGGAAACTCATCCTCACCAAACTTTGAAGTAACAGGGTATCTGACGATGACATTCAAGGGCTTTCGGGATTTAACAGTACCTGCTGGAACCTTCAGGGTATTTGAAGTAGACTTAGTAAGCCATGACGTATCGACTATCATGAAACTGCAGCTGCCAGAAATCACCCCGGAACCGACTCCACCCCTAAACTTATCTTTGACATATACTGGAAACTCGCCAATTCCTCAACCATCAATCACTCCGCATCTAACCACATTTACATCAACATCGACCACGAATATGACTGAGCAGACTTTCATAGAAGTCAACACTATGCGGCTAATCCAAACGACAACAGAGGATACATTCACCAGCCAAACACCAACTGGAAACTCCGTGATGACCTCAATAAGTGAGGAGACCCTCAATCAAGACATCAACCCATAGTAAACTCCATATGCGCGAAATCGAAAAAGCAAGTAGCGACTGGGCGGAAGAGACCAATAGCTGACCAAAAAGTAAGTTAGACCTTTTCCCACCCTTGGGTGTATCCACCCTCTATCTATTTGTTTGGTCAAGAAACTTTGACTAAACTGAATTGAATATCAGTCAAGGATGTTTGACGAACAGGCTTTTATCAGGGTGCCGTTGATAAAAATAAAATATGAAAGTCAAGTGGATAGCCATAGGTGCTCTGGCAATCGTTATTTTGTTTGTCGGTGCTTTTACAGGAACCCTGCATTATTATACTGGATTATTAGCGGATAGAGATTCTGAGATAGCTTCGTTGAATACTCAGATAGCCAATCAAAATAAAGAAATAGCTGATTTGAATAGTCAGATCGCACAAGAACCAAATTTTACCAGCCCAAGAATAATGACTCAATTAGGTGTTACTGAAATCGGAGGGAGCTCACCTTATGCATACGGTACATATTGGAGACTCTTCATTCAGGGCTCAGCAGTTAATGTTGGGAACACGACAGCATATAATGCAGGATTAAAGGTCATAGCTTATTCTGGTACTGGTCAACTGGAAATAAACATGACCGTTCCCTTAGTTAACGGTTATAATTATGGAACTGACGCTGCAATTGTTTCAAGCATAGAATATGATATTGGTCCAACACAACTTGGAAATTTAACAGCAGGACAATACGCAATTATTGACTTAGATATCTATCACGAAGGCGTTGTTACCAATTGGACGGTAACGCCTGTTTGGACTGATACGCCATAAACTTGAGTAAGTAGACCTTTTCCTGAGCAGCTGTATACGTACCCTGTACTCAAGCAAACGATAAAATCTTTAAGCAGGGTCCAAAAATATGCACTTTTGAGATTGAATGTCTAAACGCAAGATTCCAAAAAGTTACTGGTTGATACTTGGGCTTATCCCTTTTGCTCTTGGTGGAAGCCTTCTGTATATAACATTAACAAGCGTTTTTTATTACGGTGGCATTTCAGGAATTAACGGCTTATTTTCAGGACACACCCCATCTGGTTTGCTACCCGTAACTTCAGGCATTTACGGAATATTGACTGTTTATACGCTTGTAAGTTCTGTGCTACTGTTTACGGGTCTTTGGATGCTTGTTCAAGAAGGAAAACCAAACTTGTCTGGATACAGATTCTTTTCTGTTCCTCTAGAAATTCTAGGCTTAAGTTTAGGTTTACTTTTGCTTCTTACTCCGCTATATGCAATTACAATAGGTCCAATGCCGCCTAGCACATATAACGGCAAATTTCCAGTCACATCGGTTAATTCCTATTCTCTTTGGGGATTGACGTTCATTGGTGCTGGAGTTTGGCTATTTGTCCACTCTAAGAAAACCGCTAATTTGAAACAATGACCTTTTCCCACAACCGTAAATACACACGCTCTACCTCATCAGTCAAGATTGGACTGTTCTTTTAGAGGAACAGCCCGTTCTTTGAGGAGAGTAATTAGCAACTCTTGCCCAATAGTTCCTGATAGAAATGAAAAGAGCTAAGTTCCTATCCCTCGCCATTCTTTATTTTCTTTGCCTTTCCAGCATAGCTTCGTTTCCAATAGCTAAAAGTCAAACAGAACCGATTGTTTCTATTACCCAATGGCATACAAGCTCACCTGTTATTCAACCGCCTGCAACCCAAGAGGCACATGTTCCGCCAATCCTTAGAATCGTGTCGCCAGAAAACCAAACTGTGTTTCAAACAAACAATGTTACCTTAACGATTGATGTAGCTTCGTATTTCTGGGTTATTGACAGTGTTTATTATCAATCGGATTGGCAAGATGGAATTCATCAACTTTTCGGTGTTCTGACTGATCCCGACATATATCCATCAAACGCCTCAATTGTCGCAACGTTTCCACAGATTCCCTACGGCAATCATACAGTGACAGTTTATGTTAATACCCATGATAACTCCCATAGCAATGCCACAGTTACATTTTCAACTGAAAGGGTTATAGAGAAGCAACAGCCAAAGCCTCCTTCACTTTTGCCAGCAATAGCTATCGTTTCTATCGTTTCAGTAGTTTTCGGAATAACTGTCGGTTTAGTGCTTTATAGAAGGCATCGAAAAACCTCTAATTTGTGGCAGGCCAAGAATTCAAAAAACTAAGTCAAGAAAAGTTGACTCGGATAGAGCCTTGTAAACTTAGCTCATGTGCTGCTCGATGAATTTGCCCAGGTCGAAGACGCTTAGATCGCAGCGGCATCTGGTGCAGAACTTCAGAACCTGCGGATTCTTGGCACCCACCTTCAACGGCATCCCACAGTGCGGGCAATAGTAAGTCAGCGTCTGACCCGACTTGGAAAGGTCCTTCACCATTTGGTCAAGGTCGCTTGTAGTCGTCGGCGCCTTCTTGCGGGCTGCCTCCGCCTCCGCCGTCATGCCCCAGCGGTCGTAACCCTCCGCCGCCTCATCGAACTTGCCCGCTGCCTCCAACTTGCGGATCTCGCCCACCGCGACCTCCTTGTCGTTGCTGAAGTCGCCGCAGTCTTCTGCCTCGACGAAGTAGTCGGTGAAGCCGACGGTCACGCACCGCAGCTTCTTGCCCTTCTTGTTACAGGTCTCCTCTGCAAAATAGCTGCATTCATCGCAGTTTTTCTTGCCCTTGTACTCCTTCTCCACTTTCCAGTAGCAGTCTGCGCAGTAAGTGCGTTCTTCTCCGTCGATGCGTGCAGTAGGCATGCCGCCGCGTGATTCCTTGCCGCAACTATAACATTTAGTCATGATTTTTCAAACCTTGATTCCAAGTTTTTCGGGAAATGATTGTTTGCAAATAAAAGCTTTAGGCTGATATATTAAAGCGACGCAAATTCGACCTGGCTCTTTTCTTGTCAAGGTCCTTGGCGTGTGCTGACTCCTGTTAAAGAGGAACTGTTTTTTGTGGCGCGAATGGCTGTTCTTAAATCAGAGAGAGACGGTGAAGGGATGTTTCGCTTTTTTGGCGCAATGAGCGTTCCACCCAAATGCCTATTTTAGATTGCTGCTTAAGCAGTGTAAGCAGACTTTTGAACAGTTTTAACCAGTTTAGGAACGAGCACGCGTGTCAATGCGAAAAGTAGAAAATGTATGCTAATACGCTATCACAAGTCTTATAAATTGACGCTTACAATAAGGAAGAATGTAGGAGCGTGGCTTATAACGGGCCAAAAAGCCGTTATAGTTTTAGCTATCATCCTAATTACGTTTCTAGCCTTTATCGGAGAAGCAACTGCACAAGCCTCTAAGTCGTCTTCTTCTCAAAGCGCCTCCCCGCCCTCGCTTATTGCCATTTCAGCCGCCCAACTCAGCTTTTACGGACAACAAGGCCAAGGAAGCATTGACAGGTCAATAAACATAGTTGGACTCGTTAACCAGCCGATTGATGTGACGGTCTTCCCGGTGGAACTTGTTAACAACAGCACAGGAACAATTATTCCGCCAAGTGACATGCAGATTGCCAATTTTTCCTTCACCGTTTCAAAGAACGCGTTAGAAACAGTAACAATATCCCTCAAGACCGCAAAAGCACAAGTCGGAACGTATCAGGGTACGATTCTTGTCACAGCTTCATCATCCGCGTCAAATGCTACCGTCTCCACAATCTCAATTACAGCCAAGATTGACATCTGGAAGCCACTTTATATCATGTACTTTTTCATCACAGGTATTTTCATTTCTTTCGCGCTGTCGCTGTTTATGGGGTTAATTGTACTCCCAGCACAAAAAACTAAGGCGCGCGTAAAGGCCAAGACGAGCATTGAGAACAAAAGAAATGAAAGAAAGGAGAGACCAATCAGCGAGCTCAAATACGAAGACGCTGAAAAGCTAATCCAAGAAGAAATCAGTAAGATGGCAAATATCGAAATCGAACAACACAAGAACACAACTTTCGAGCATACGAAGTTTTTTGCTAAGAAAAAACTTGCGGGTTCAGCCAAATTCTGGTCAATTTTTTGCGGACTCATAGCTGTGTTTCTCTGGGTAATCCTCAACACTTTGCCGGGCAATTCCTTCACAAGCACTAGCGGTCTTCTTTCATCAGCAATTATAGTTCCTTTGGTGGGCTATTTAATAGGATTAATTTCAAACAAAACTGGAGATGCCCAGCCCAAAAAAGCGGCCTAAGTCTCGAAGGCAGGCTCTTTCTATGTGGTGGGTTACAACATAGCACAGCAGCCTCCCAAACAGTTCTTAGAAGATAGACATTTTATGTCGGTTTTGCCGAGGCTGCTGAGCGCACGCTACTTTGGCAAATGAAAAATCAAAAGCGCACAGACAGCTCGGGATTTAAGGGCAAAGTTAAATTTCCGCCCTGCAAGAGATGGTAAGCGACCAGTTATGCCCGGCAAACAGCGACGGTACACGTTGAAAACCAAAGAGGCACGGCAAGTCCTCACGGAAGCCTCAGCCACCACCAAACTTGACCTCGAAGCCCTCTTCGGCGCCAAAGCCAACGTCGAAGTCGTAGAATCCGAAGAAGCCACCCTCTACCTCATCGGCAGCAAACCCTTGCTCTACAAGGCTGAAGACAAAGTCCTGCCCACACTGCACTTCGCAGAGTTCACGTCTAAGGCACCGAAAATCGTCGTTGACATGGGAGCCGTGCCCTACGTCTGCAAAGGCGCAACCGTCATGGCGCCGGGAATCGTGCGGATCGAAGGGGAATTCGGAAAAAGCGACCTAGTCGTGGTTGTGGACATTAAGCACGGGAAAGCGTTAGGCCTCGGCGAAACCTTGATGGATGCGGAAACGGCCAGGCAAACCAAGAAAGGCCCCATCGTAAAGACGCTGCATTGGGTCAGCGACAAAATCTGGGATTGCTCAAAGAGTATAACAGAATAGATGTACTAAGAAGAGCCTTTGTAGTAATTTTTAGAACCCAAACCCAGTCAATCGAACAACAAACAAAAAAACATGGGAAATAAAAAAGATAGATTCAGGGTTCTGAAATCTCTTATACCCAAAACATGAGTTTCAATTAGCGAACGTCACAATGTCCAATGTTCCAAAAAACCTCAATGCCGTTAACAAAATTCTTCTCATCAGCGTTATCATAGCGCTAGTTGTAGTTTCTATCACTGTGGGTTTTATAGGGAATTACAAAACAAACAGCATCCAATCTAACTATAACCAACTGACAAGCATAGAAGTGCTAGGCGCAAACGTGTCTGCCAGCGGCCAAACAACAGTTTATCTTGAGCAGACTAGCGGTTCACCTGCAATAGTAAACGCTCTAACGATTAAGGATTCATCGGGAAATACGACAGCAACTATATCAGGTACAAATGCTTTTGGCGCAGGCGTTAATACGGTTTCATTAACAGTTGGAAAGTTTACTACCGTCAGCGGTAACACTCCAAAGGGAATTATCGCAGGCAGTACATACACGGTCACGGTGACAACGTTAGCAGACGGAAGTTTCGTTTCGTTATCGGTCGTAGCAACAACTTAGCGTGTGGGCAGAACTAAGTTTTTGCTCCTCTCGTCCGTATTATTAATTTAAGCACAACTAAAACTGTTACCACGATGGCTACGCCACCAGCTACTCCATAGATTACGTCCAAAAGCGAACTTGACTGCGCAGATATTCGGCTAGGTGAAATTGTTGGATTTGGAGATGAAGAGGTTTTAGTAAAGACAATTTCTATTTTATGCGTGCTGAAATGCGTTGTAAACCATACGTAGTAGTTGTTGCCATCTTGTGTGTAGCCTTGGATTGAGGCTGGCTGACCATCGATGTAGACTATTGGTGTGGTGCCGTTGAGAACTGCACTTATTGGGATAGTTATGTTACCGAAGCCCGTGGTTCCGCTTTCCCCTTTTACAGTGAAAGACACAGTTGTTGAATTGTTAGATTGGTTTGTTGTCAATGTTACGTTGTATATTTGGGCACTTGTTATGTTTCCTCTGATTGAAAGAGGAACTGTTGAGCCATTGTCTATCGCTGAGATCGAAGTCGGTGATGTTGATGAGGGCGTTGGAATAGGTGAAGAAGAAGTAGCCGCTCCCAGAGCATAAACGTTATCGGAATCAGAGCCTAAGAAGACTACACCATCGACAACAGCAGGAGACGAAACAACACCAAAATTAATGCAACTCCAGAGTTGGACACCGCTAGAAGCATTCAAAGCGTAAAAATAACCGTCTTGACCACCTACATAGAGTGCTCCGCCGGCGATAACAGGAGAAGCAGAAATATTGGCTCCAACAGTGCAATTCCAGAGTTTCGAACCGCTGAAAGCATCCAAGGCATAAACGCGACCAGACATAGACGCGATGTAAACTACGCCGTTAAAAACAGCAGGAGAACCCTCAACGTCAGTGCCAGTAGAGTAACTCCAGATTTCGGCGCCGTTAGTGGCGTTCAAAGCATAAGCTATACCTTGCTCACTTGAGCCTCCGTACACTCCGTAGACTATGCCGTTAACCACAACAGGAGACGACCAAAGATAGCCGCCGCCAGGAGAGCAGCTCCAGAGTTTTGCGCCGGTAGTTGCATTCAAAGCATAAATTGCGCCATCATCAAATGAGCTTACATAGACTACAGCATCAACAACGGCAGGCGACGAAACAACGCCGGTAAGGGCATAGCTCCAGAGCATTGCGCCGTTGGCAGCATCCAAAGCGTAAAGCTTGCCGTCCTCGGAGCCTATGTAGACCACATCGTTAACAACAGCGGGGGACGAATAAACGGAGTTGCCGGTAGCGTAACTCCAAAGTTGATTTCCGTTAGTTGCGTTCAAAGCATAAACCTTATCGTCAAATGAGCCCACATAAACCACACCATCGACAGCAGCAGGAGACGACCGTACTACATTGCCAGTAGTATATTTCCAGATTTGATTTCCGTTAGTTGCGTTTAAAGCATAGACGTTGTGGTCATCGGAGCCTATGTAAACAACGCCATTAACAACCGCAGGACACGAATTAAATTCGTTTCCATCTTTTCCGCTGGTGTAATCCCACAGTAGAGTGGGAGAAAGTGACGGATTTCCTGTTCCAACATTACTGTGAGAAGGACCCGCCCCGAACATTGCCCAGTCTGCCTTTGCAAAAGGAATCAAAATCAAGCTGAAAACAAAAATAAAGCAGACAATTCCCGCCAAAACGCTTAACCTGTTCATTCTAGATCCCTTTTTGCCTCCTTGTACTAAAGGAATATTTAAAGACTTTGCAATTGGACCACAAGCGCGACGAACTAGATTGTAACCTGTTTACACGATTTTTCTATTGTTCTTAATTCTGGCTAAAACTATGCAAACTTACATAGCTTGAAGGACTTGATGGATACAGCAAATAGGAAGCTGCTCGCATGAACCAGTTAAGCTACGGACATGAACCCCGATTGGACACAATCCTGATGGCTGAAAAAGCCCTCAAATACTGTGGCGAATACCCCACAAAAAAGAACCCCTCAAAAGCCTACCCAAAAAATACAATACCAAACATTCGTGCGGATACTCAACTATCTGGAAAGCTCAAACAAAATCGTCATTTCCCACAGACGAATCATCTGGATTTTCCCAGACACCCCTAAACTGAAACAACTGTTAGAAACTAGCGGCAAGCTAGATCCAGTTCTTGACAAATGATTAAGTGAAGAGCAAGCTAGCCTTACCCAAGCGCGCGGCAAACCCCACAAATACGCTTAATCACGCAGAAAAGAAATGCACTTTATGGGGGCTGGAAAAATTTAAAAATCCTTGACACTAACATGAGCATGTTGGGGAAAATCTTGAATACAAAACTTGCTGGCGTCATGTCGTTCGTTGTGTTTATTGTTTACTGGTTCATTTTGTCGTCAGTCTATTTCGGTTTTCCGCCAGTCTTCCCGAATTCGGTGCCTTCCAGTTATGTATTATGGTTTGCAATTGGATTGATTGTTTTTGAGTGGAGCGAATACTCTTTTTATATCATAGGAGCAAAAGGCAAGATTTGGCCCCTTACAAAGTGGGGAGTAACCTGGTAGTTGGCATGACCATCGGGTTTGCAAGTCTTTCAATTGTCTATTTTAGCTTTTTTGTAACGAAAAATTTTGACATTGGCTTTTACTGCTTAGCACCGTTATTGGTCGGTTGTCTTGCTTCATTTATTTCAGCTCGACCACTTAACAACAAGAACAACAAAAAGGAAACAAACCTAGGAAAGAAATTGGAGCTCTAATAGCTCTTCTATCAAGTTGCCTCGCACAAGTACGCTTAATAATGCAGAAAAGAATTGCGTAATATAGGAGCTGAAAATATGGCTCAGGATTTTTCAGAAAAGAATATACAAGTAAAAGGTCACTCGCGGCCCATAGCTGACCTGTGGGAAATATGGAAGCCCCGAGTGAAAATGAAAACTTACCCGTTCACCTACGCGCAGTACCAGGATGTGGAGCAGGTGATGACCAAGCTGACCACCTACGACCATGACAAGTGGGCAGCAGCCTGGAGCACAGTAGCTGGCCCCTACGAAGAGAAAGCAGCCCAAGCCGAAAAAGCGGGCAACGCCCAAGACGCCAAAGAAAACTATCTTCGAGCCTACCAATACTACATGCTTGCCCGCTACCCAACCATAAACTCGGAGAGCAAGAAACAAGCCTACAGAAAATCACAGGAAATGCTCCTCAAAGCCTCACGCTACTTTGAGGTTCCACTGCAACGAGTTGAGATTCCCTTCAAAGGAAAAAGCGGCGAAGGCAACAAAATCGTCGCCTACCTGCGGATGCCCAAGTTCGGCTCGGCGCCTTTTCCCGTGCTGGTGACGTGGGGTGGAATCGACGGCTACAAAGAAGAACAGCAAAACGACACGGCCATAGAACACGGCGTAGCGCACCTCGCGATCGACGGACCCGGAGTCGGCGACTCACCCCTCAAAGGCTCCGAGGATGCAGAGAGGCTGTTTGGACATGTGTTCGATTGGGTTGCAACCCAGAAAAACTTGGATTCCAAAAGAATAGGCGTGTGGGGCTACAGCACGGGCGGTTACTGGGCAGTCAAAGTTGCTATCGTCTACCGCGACAAGATAGCCTGCTCGGTTAGCCAGGGTGGACCAGTCCACTACGGATTTCAGCCCGAATGGATGCAGACCCAGATGACAGGAGAATACGCCTTCGAATTCTTCGACACAATCGCCTACGCCTTTGGCAAGTCAGGCTACGAGGAATGGACAAAATTCGCCCCCAAACTCTCCCTCCTAACACAAGGCATCCTCGACAAGCCAAGCGCACCCCTACTGCTCATAAACGGAATACACGATTCAGTCTTCCCAATCAAAGACTACTACCTGCTGCTTGAGCACGGCAGCCCAAAATGCGCCCGATTCTACGAAGCAGGACACATGGGATACACCAGAGGAACATTCGAAACAATAATGAACTGGATCTTCAAGAAACTCAGTTGATCACCAGAGCAGAACCTGCGGATGATGTCAAGTTACCCACTTCAGAAAAGAAGGGGGTTCATTTCTACGCCATGTTTAATTTGCCTGGGCTGGGAATTCAACTCAACTTTGAAAGAAGTAATATTTGAGGCAATTCTGGTTTAATGATACAAAATTGGCAAAAGATGCTATTTCTCAATTTTCAATTGAAAGTCTTTTGAGTACTGGACGACATCCTTCTTGATCTGATTAATCTCCGAAAGACAAAACTTAAGAGGAATAATGTCAGAGGCGCCCTTGGAAACAAAAAGAGGAATGTCAACTGTTACAGTGCCGCCTGACAGGAAGATTTGGCTTCCGCTTGTACTGGTTACCCCTTGTGGAACATCGATTGATAGCGATTTGGGATTAGCTGTTTCAGGAAGACCCAAAACGATTGTACCCGCTTCGCCTTTTCTTATGATTGATTCTCTTTTCACTTCGATTTCTGTCACGATTTTCGCTCCTTCAGTTGTTGATAGTAATAATTGGAGTCTAAACGAGATCTTATTATTTTATCTCGAACATACCATGAATAGAAGACTGACGTTAACGCTAAAAATGAGATAAATATAACTAAAAAATATGGTATCAGCGATGCCAGATGACCGCCGAAAAAGTAATCAACGACTACTGTTAGACTACTTATTACGATAGAACCCCCTAAACTTGCGAGCCAAATATTCAGACCCGTCCACGTTGATTTTATTGCATTTATGAATTTCCTTTTTATATATAAATCAATAGAAAGACTGTCTGATACGATTTCCATGTTTCCGATCGTGTATAGTCGCCGAAAAGTAATATTGGCCTGAGCGAGACAGTCGCCGCCTTTTCCGGAGGGGTAATCATATTTTCTGTGAGATTGTATTTGAAAAGAACTGTTTCCAGGTACTTGCACTGTGGTTGTAATCTGATTTTTCTCCTCTCGACCACCAGTTTCTTTCAAAACAACTGGACCTGAGGCAATTATTCTGACAGTGGCGGGTGATTTGTTTTCATCATTGTCTTCTAATGTGAAGACGGTGACCCCGGTGACTTCATGCTCATTTATAACAAGAGGCATCTTTACTTTAAGAGATCCTCCGTAACTAACAAAGTCGTTTTGGATTGCTGGGTTAGGTCTAGACAATTGGCTCGAAGAGACTGTTGTACTCAAGTAGCTAATAAAATTACCTTTAAATCAATTTTTGTCGCAAACGACATGTTATCGAGCCATGAAAAACCAAAAAAGATTGAGAAATAGAAACATTTGTCGTTTGGAATAAGAATATCACGCCCTGACCATATTATCAAAACTGAATTGACAGAAAAATGGGGTGGTACGGGCGATTTCTCCACTGGTCAGAGGGTTCAAATCCCACCCTCTGCACAAGCACAGCAAGCGCTCGCATTTTGAAACCCATAGATAAGCGGCGAATCTAGACTTTTTAAAACAACAAGAATACACAAAAAAAGATTTTAAGTGAACTAACTAATTTCCCGTTAGCAACAATGTTGAATTTCAGCCCTAGCCTTGGCCTAACAGAAATTGAACCTATTGGAAAAAGTTGCTCATTTTTGGGTTTTGACGTAAAGAGCCGCTTTATTTTTTCCTTTCGCCCCAAGCAAAAAAGAGAGATTGCTACGTTTGATCGTTTGGTAGGTATTTTGTGGTTAGTCTCCGCATTGTTTCTAAATATGCTCGGATGGCTTTTTTTCCTTTGTCGGTGATTTGCACGAATGTGCGTGGTCCTCCGGTGGCTTTGAAGCCGTAGCGTTCTGTGACGTAGCCTTCGTCTGCGAGGATTTTGATGCTTTTGTTCAGTGAGCTTTTTGAGACTTGGACGGCGAGCATGAGGTCGGTGAAGGTGATTCGTTCGACGCCGAGGAGCGCGAGCATTATGCCTACGCGGGCGTTGCTGGACAGGGCGCCTGCCGACGTAAGTTGCGGGATGCTGCTGTCTTCGTCGCTCAATTCCTCACAAGCTCCTGCGGCGCGTCAAGCAGCGATTTTATGCCTGCTCCAAGCCAAATCGGCATCACGACTGCCATTGTGACCCAGAGCGGAAGACCGAAGACGACGAGAACAACGATAAGCGGCAAAGAAGAGATGACAAGCCAATCCTGTAAGCGTCGTGGAAGAATTCTGTCTTTTGACCGTATGGAGCGCGCCTTCAGGTTGACGTAGAGCGCCAAGGCGAGGAACGCGCCGGCGATTGGGATCGTGATCGAGTTTGCGCCGACTACTAAGATGACGCCGATTGCGATGATGGGTAAAATGGGGGTGACCAATCCCTCTCTGAGGATCTTCGTTAGCCTTTTGCTCAGCCTTTGATCTTCCTGTCGTCCTTCGTACAGGTCGATTGCAGCCGACATCTGGGAGAACCTTTGGAACCCAGCCAGCCGCGCGACAACGTAAATCAGGATGAGAGCTGCGATGATGGAAATCTGGGTAACGTAGTTTGGCGTCGACAACACGGTCAAGATGGCTTGAAGTAGCGGCACGATGCAGAAGAGCGTGTAGAAGACGCCGACGCCTCTTCGGGCACGGAACCTGAAGACGGCTAACGCAATGTCCTTCGGGTCCCGTCTTCCCTCTTCCACATCGGTCATTCCGCTTGTTTTCCCCTTGAACGCGGCGTCCCGCGGTAGGTCAGCCTTCTATTGGCGAAACAGGCATTTAACGGCTGTTGTTAGTTCACAAAGTGAACAACTGCCCCGCTTTATAGTTAGCCTCCAACACTCTACTTTTCAAAAACGAGGATGAGAAAAAAATGTCTAAATTCGTCGTAGCCGAGGGTCAACGGGAAACGTACACATTCGGCAGAGCCCCTGTTGAATACTCAAAGGAAAGAAGTTTGAAGAGGAGGGCTACGGCACGTTAGCTTCAAAAATCAAAAGCCAGCCCACACTTGCCTACTTCGTAATCGCCTTCTTGATTTCGTGGGCGATATGGTTCATCGCGCCGGTAGCAGGCGGCAACGGAAACGTTGTTTACGGCGTGCTTGTCCTCGTGGGCGCGTGTGGTCCGGTCTTCGCCGCCTTCATCGTTGCATCCACGTTAAACCATGAACCGTCAAACGCTCCAAAAAGCAAACGGCTTGCCACGTTCGCCGCAGTCTTTGCAGTGACTTACTTCGTGCAGCCTTTGCTCACATTGTTTGTGACGCATTCGTTTGGTCCGTTGGTGCTTTTGACTTCACTGGTCTACGCGTCTGTGGCAGGCTACGTGGTTTCAAGCGTTTACCACCCCAACCAGGGGATAGCCACCGTCATGGCTGGGCTGAAACGCGTGTCCGCCAGAAGCGTCTGGGTGTGGGTGGCGGTGCTGTTGCCCTTTGTCTGGCAGTTCTTGGCAGGCGGGATTGTTTGGGGGTTGGGCGGGCAGAGTTTGCTTACGTTGAGCAGCAGAACGCTTATTCTGGCGCTTGTTGCTTACCCCAGCACGTTCTTCTGGGGCGGACCCTTGACTGAGGAGCCGGGTTGGCGGGGCTTCGCCACTCCAAATCTCCAGCAAAGATTCAGCCCGTTGACTGCGGGGTTGATTATCGGCGTCGTGTGGTCTTGCTGGCATTTCCCATTGTACTTTACGCCACTGTACGGCGGCGGGTTGATCCCGTTCCTGTTTCGCTTCGTCTACAACGTTCCGTTCGGCGTCTTGTTCACATGGGTCTACAACAGGTCAAGCGGCAACCTCTTCGCAACCATGCTGCTGCACTGCAGCATCAACACATCAAACAACCTATTCGGACCAACCGCTGAACTAGTTGCCATCGTGCTGATGATAGTCACCGCCGTGGCTGTAGCCGTCGGCGACAAGGCGTTTCGGAAGAAAGGAAACCTGCTTGAGCAGCAGGTGGTCAAGGCGTCAAGCTCCGACGCCTCCCCCTCTTTTTCCAGTACGGAAGCCGCGGGTCAATCCTGATGGGAGAGGTGAACGGACAATGTCAGGAATCTTTGGCCTCAGCTACCTCGACATTTTAGTCATTGTCGGCGCCATAGTGATCGCGGCAAGGTGGACCTACAGAATCTACGCTGAACGCAAAAACCGCAAAGAAAAAGGTCACCAGCATCCGCAATAAAAAACCGAAAAATCCCAAAGCTCAGAGAAACCTTCAAAATTTTACTGCTCATTTTTGGGCTTTGACGTATAGAGCCTGTTTGATGTTCTCCTTGCTCCTCCAATTAAGCTCGCAAACGCGAGATTGTTTTCTTAGGAGGTGATCCGGCCGCAGGTTCCCCTACGGCCACCTTGTTACGACTTTTCCCCCCTCACGAAACTTAGATTCGACGCCGCCATGAAAGACGGCGCCTCACCCAAGAGTCGCTCGGGTGGAACGACGGGCGGTGTGTGCAAGGAGCAGGGACGTATTCACCGCGCGCTAGTGACACGCGATTACTAGGGATTCCATGTTCACGAGGATGGGTTACAACCCTCGATCCCAACTACGGCAGGCTTTCGAGATTGCCTTCCCCTTTCGAGGTTGGAACTCATTGTACCTGCCATTGCAGCTCGCGTGTGGCCCGGGAGATTCGGGGCATACTGACCTGCCGTGGCCCGCTCCTTCCTCCACTTTATCAGTGGCGGTCTCCACAGTGTGCCCAGCACAAGGCTAGTAGCAACAGTGGATGCGGGTCTCGATCGTTGCCTGACTTAACAGGACACCTCACGGCACGAACTGGCGACGGCCATGCACCTCCTCTCAGCTTGTCTGGCAAGACCTTTAATCTGGCCTTCACTCTGCTGTCGCTCCCGGTGAGATTTCCGGCGTTGACTCCAATTAAACCGCAAGCTTCACCCCTTGTGGTGCTCCCCCGCCAATTCCTTTAAGTTTCAATCTTGCGATCGTACTCCCCAGGCGGCAGGCTTAACAGCTTCCCTGCGGCACTAGAACGGCACGTGGCCGTCCAAACACCTAGCCTGCATCGTTTACAGCTGGGACTACCCGGGTATCTAATCCGGTTCGCTCCCCCAGCTTTCATCCCTCACCGTCGGACGCGTTCTAGCAGACAGCCTTCGCCACTGGTGGTCTTCCCGGGATTATAGGATTTCACCCCTACCCCGGAAATACCGTCTGCCTCTCTCGTTCCCTAGCCAAGCAGTATCCCCCGCAAACCAACGATTAATTCGGTGGATTTAACAGGGGACTAACCTAGCCAGCTACGGATGCTTTAGGCCCAATAAACATCCACACCACTCGGAGAGCTGGTATTACCGCGGCGGCTGACACCAGACTTGCCCTCTCCTTATTCCCCCAGCGTTCTAGACTGGGTAAAAGCCTTCCTCAGCGGATGGCACTCGGGATAGCCCTGTCAAGCTTTCGCTTATTGCAAAGTTTTCGCGACTGCTGCGCCCCGTAGGGCCTGGGCCCTTGTCTCAGTGCCCATCTCCGGGCTCCCGCTCCCACGGCCCGCACCGGTAAAAGGCTTGGTGAGCCGTTACCTCACCAACAACCTGATCGGTCGCGGCCCCATCCTTGGGCGAAACTACGAGCATAACGCAATCTCTTTTAAGAGAAGACTCATTCCAGAGTTCTTCACCTATCAAGAATTAGCCCCAGTTTCCCGGGGGTGTTCTTGTCCCAAGGGCAGGTTAGCCACGTGCTACTGAGCTGTATGCCGTGACTCGTATTGGCTGAGCCACTCGACTAGCATGTCTTAGTCCTATCCCGATAGCAGTGGGGTCCGGCAGGATCAACCGGAGTTGTGACACTCCAGAGCTGAACTGCTGGATACATGTTTTTTATGTGGTACGAAACTAACTCTCTCGCATTATTGTTACCTAACTGGATTTGGAGGGAGAAACATTCCACTCTATACGTCAAAGCCCAATTCAGACCTAACATGAGCAATTCTATCAGGTCCACATACGTGTCCCCGCAACTGGAGGCCAATCCCATCATTCCTGTAAGGCAGACGCCGTTTCGGTACGGGTTGAGCCGCCGCCAAGTTGAAATTGCGGGGCAGCAATGATAGCTGAATTCTAACAGAAGCGCCTCTATCAGATATAAACATTTCTTATACATTGAAATAAACATTATCCCGTGAAGCCTAAGCCGCTTTTCCGTGCTTGGTTCAACGTTTTCTGTAAATTTCTCTTCGGCTAAAGCAGAGAAAAAGGAAGAAGCACCTCGAAATCTTTCAGGAGCGCCAACCAGCCTTTGCTGCCGCTGATTGACCTGCTGGACTTATGCGCAGAAAAAACATGCTTATCGTATTCTTCCCTGATTTTGAAGGTTTGTTGTCTTGGTCGCAACTGCTGCTTTTAAGCTACCGCGGCGCAGGCAGCCATCAAGGAAAACAAGAATCATCGAAAAGTTTGAGTTACCGAGAGCCCTTCGCTTTCAATTAGACGCTTGAACTTTGGCCTTCTCCTTGGCTCCATTTCCCGTTGCAAAATGTGCTGTAATCGCACGTAATGCACGAGCCCTTAACGCCGAGCTCGCAACACTCTTTTGCTTCATCCTTAGTCATGTTTTAGCCCTCTCAGACACACTGGAATCACGAGTAGTAATATAAGGGCGATTTCAAATGAGCCAATATATCGAGAATCGTAATATCATTTAAATAGCAACGCTAAACCGCCAATTTTTTCCCAACAGCACGCGGAACCCACTGCCCCGCCCGATGACCCTGAAGTTTCCGAATGCTTCCTCAAAGGCGGCGGGCAAAGTTTTGAAGCCGATTTTGGAGCGGATCACCATCTGAAAAGTGCCTCCTCCCACCAGCACCTTTGGAGCACCCGTCACGATTGCTTTAACGGTTTCCATACCTGCGCTTACAGGCGGATTCGACAGAACAACGTTAAACACGACGTCCTCCGCGGGTTCATAGAATTGCCCGTAACGCACCTCAGCGTTCCAAGTCTTGTTCAACTCGACGTTTCTTCTTGCCAAACGCACAGCCCGTACGTTCACGTCTGTCATGATTACGCGCAACTTCGGCTTCAGAGATGCAGCAACGATGCCGATTGCGCCGTAGCCGCATCCGATGTCCAGAACATAGCCTTCAGGGGGCAACTGCATCGATTCGATAAGCAGCCTCGTCCCCAAGTCGATGCGGCGCTTCGAAAAAACGCTTGAAGCAGTCAAAAACTCGAAGTTTCTCCCACAAAGAGCGGTTCGAACTATTCCGAAGCGTTCCTCAGATTGGGGTTGGCTGCTGAAGTAATGATCCGTGCTACGGTTGCTCGGCTTCATGCTCCGACCCTGTCTTCCAAACCTTCGGGTAAGTGCCTCGCTCCATCAACACCCTCAACAGACCCACAACGGCGCCGTGCTTCAAATCCAGCATCTCCTCAGTCGAAGCCAAGGCCTTTCCTAGTGCCACTGCTTCGCCTTTCAACGTGAAAACCGCCAGAACCGAGTCCTTTTTGATGCCGCTTTCAACTTTCAGGACGCCTGGCGCGGTCAAGGTTGCCCCGTGGCACAACGCGTCGACAGCTGAATCCCTCACAACGACTTTCGGCAGCAATGCTAGCGCTTCCTCCATTGGCACGATGAATTTGCGCAGTATTGCGTCGTCCTTGGTGCGTTCCCACTCGCCAAACCAATAGGCGACATCGTGCAACGTCACTTTTGAAGCGCTGGTTTCTGTAAATGACCCCGAGCGTGTCCTGCGGAGCTCCTGCATGTGGGCTCCGACACCAAGGATTTCGCCGATATCAAAGCAAAGCTTGCGGATGTAGGTTCCAGCCTCGCAACCGACGATGAAGAGTACGTTGCGTCCATTGGTCTCCAAGTAGTCGATGTAGTAGATGCGTCTCGTGCGAAGTTGCCGCTTTACAGAAGACCGCAAGGGGGGACGCTGGTAGATTTCGTCCTCGAATTCTCCGAGAACAGGTTTGATTTGGGATTCCTCCGCGTCGCCGTGTAGCTTCATAACGCATACGTATTCTTTGCCGCTGTACAGGAAAGCCTGCACAACCTTAGTTGCGTCTTCCAACGTGACAGGCAAGACGCCTGTGACTTTGGGGTCAAGGGTGCCGCCGTGACCGATGTTGTTGAGTTTCATGATTTTTTTGACCCATGCCGCAACCTCGTGGCTTGTGGGTCCAGCGGGTTTGTCGAGGTTAATTGTGCCGTACTTAATGTATTCCTTGGCAGGTCTCTCGATGGGCTTATGACCATACTTTGGGTTGGTAATATCTTCGGCTTTGGTCAAGAGTTCCCGTTTGATTTCCCAAGGCGGCATAGTTCTCGGCATAAAGTCTCAATCCTAAAGGCTATAGATAAGAAAAAGAAGCAGGAGATATTAAAGCTTAAACTACGCGGCTTTGACGGTCTGCGTCATTTCCTGCAGTTTGCCTGCAGCTTCAAGAACCTGCGCGACTTCTTCGTCTGAAGCGCCACGTTTAACCTCGATCTTCTCTTGAAGAGGCATGACGTGGTTGATGTTTACGCGTCGCCGCTTGACGCCAGTAACCTTCTTTGGTCCCGTCACCAAAACGAAGCTTTTGTCCATCACGTCGATTACTACGCATTTCTTGCCGTTTTCTCGTCCGGCTTGTTTCACGCATATCCTGCCGACTTCTATAGCGGGCATTCTTAAGTCATCTCCTCAGTGAACAACATACAACAAACGGAGAATATAAGCATAACATAAATTCCGCATTCCTAAGGCTCTCTCCATGGAAAGATAGATGGCTTGTTGCCGTTCCTATTTGCGTTTTTCTGGTCTGGCGCAAGGGTACCCCAAGGATGAAATAGGAAGTTAGGTGAGAGCAAGAAATAAGGTGCCAGTTGAGTCAAAACCTCACGTTTTTGCATCATAAGCTTCCGCCAATGTGTTTTCTTTGATACTGTTTTAGAAAACACCTAGCTTCTTCAGGAGCAAATTGATGCATTATGTGAAGCTTGTTCCTCACTGGCAGAATATACTTTCTCGCCAAGGCATATAATGTTATGTTGTCACCTGCATACAACCAACAACGGAAAATACGTGGCAGACCTATGCAAAAAACTTAAACAAGACTATGCCACCTCTTAACGGATGCTGGTGGCGGGGTATCCGAGCCAGGTCTAAATAGGCGGCCAGATTTCGTGATTGCCTAAGATATGGAGGAGGACTTAAGATCCTCTGGCGCAGGCCTTCGTGGGTTCAAGTCCCACCCCCGCCACCACCAAGCAACCTCTTGGAGTCGGCCTTTTCCCACGGCTAGAAAACCCCAGCACTCATTATGCTATAGAGTCCAATAAATGCCATTAGCCCACCTAAGGCAAGAAGAAAAGCACCAACGCCTCCGACTGCCGGATTAATGACTATCGCTTGTGCGTTTTTTGTTAGAACTTAAGAATTTATGGCTCACTTAGTGGCGTAGTTGGTTTTTCTGTCTTGATTTCAAGGAAGTTAGGTTTTTATGAACCACAAAAAGCTCTTATAGCTCCTACAAGGAAACAGCATATGATCTGAAATGAAGAGTTTAGTCGTTTATTACAGCAGAACAGGCAACACGAAATTTATAGCCGAAACAATCGCTGCCAATATCGGTGCAGATACAGAGGAGATAGTAGACCTTAGAAAACGCAGTGGACCAATCGGGTTCTTGTCAGGCGGCAAAGATGCCACTCAAGGCAAAGAAACAGAAATAGGTGAAACCAAACGTTCACCCAAAGACTATGACCTCATAATAATTGGAACCCCGGTATGGTCTTCGTCACCGACACCAGCCATCCGAACCTACATCAATCACAACGACCTCTCAGGCAAAAAAATCGCCATTTTCTTAACCGCGAAAAAACAGAACCAAAAAGCATTGGAAAAAACAAAAGCCATGCTATCCAATAGCCAACTTAGCGGGGAACTTATGCTCGAAGAGCCTCTCAACAAAAAAGAAGAAAGCGAGAAAACCATAACTGCATGGTGTGAAACTCTCCCCAAGTAGTCAACTTGAAAATCTTGAAAAAGGGTCTTGCAGGAGATTTCTCCACTTTCTCTTGTGCTCAAATCCCAATCCCCGCCCATATAAATACTGCTTCCAAGCCTCAAATGCCAAGTTACTGGCACATTAAAGAATGAGAAAAAGAAGAAATTGGGACAACGTCTCCTGTCCAAATACAAAACGTTAACCGACGAACAGTTCGTGACAACTGTCTGGAAGCTTCAACCGTGAGGGAAACAATTGATGTTAAGAAAGAAAAAGAGTTTTGAAAGGCTTTTTTTCTAATTCTTACGAAGTCTGAGTTTTGCTTTTCTTCGCTTTTTTTGCCTTTCTTTTCTCGTCACGTTCTTTCTTAGTTAAAGGTTTTTCTTTTTTCGGCATTTAGATTCCTAGAAATATGGTATGTACAGTAGTGCCTTAAATCTTTAATGAATCGCGCATTAAACAGAAGTCTCGCGCACGGGGGTTTGCTGGACTCTGGACCTTAAGGAGAAAGATCAAATGCAAATTGTTCAACTGAGCTATTGCCTTGATTACTGGATTAAAACAGAGCCCTCTCAGCCAATGATCCTTTGTCCGTTTCTTTTGAGGGACTAAAAAAAGGGAAAGGGGGAATTTGTTTTGGTTGTTGTTTTTTGGTTGATTATGCGTGTTTTCTTGTGACGAGCATTGCGAGCACTACGCCGATGATGACGATGACGATTATTATGGCGACGCCAATGTATTCGACTGTGGTGTTTGAAGCGATGCCGGTAAGTGGTGTGGCTGTTGGCGCTGTCGTAGGCGGAGCACTCATTATGTTAAAGCTGGTTTGGTCGCTTGATGGCCAATATCCGTTGGTGCCTGCGAAGACCGCGGTGACTGTGTAGTTGCCTGTGATGTCTGGTGCCCACGTAAGTGTGTACATGCCGCTCTCGTCGGTCATTGTTGTGCCGATTACGCGTGTGTTGTGGTTGGAGTCTGTCACGCTGATGGTCACTGGTACGCCTGTGAAGGTGGTTGGTTCTGGTTGTTGCTGGTAGACGTAGCCCATCCACGCCGCCATGCTTGCATCAGATGCAACTGGAACACCGTTGGGGAAGTCGCCTGCCTGCTGTGTTTGCTGTGTGCCTGTGGAAACATCCATCACCGTGCCCGATATGACCACGTTGTCTCCAAGGGTTGTGACTTTTGGTCCAGCGTTGACTGTTGTTTGGCTTGGTCCTCTACCTACGGTGTAGACTTGGTTGTCGTAGCCGTTGAACCATGTGTTGTAGCCGTCTGCCATTGCGTAGCTATTGTACAAGAATTCGCCTACGTAAGCCGAAAGAGTCCAGATTTGTTGGCCGGTTGTTGCATTGACAGCACGTACTACTGCACCCTTGAAAATCGGTGTTTCCTCAGTGTGTTCGGTGGTGACCAGATATACTACTCCGTTACCAACAGCATTTACGAATGTTGGATAGTTACCGAAAGGAGTTTCAACACCTGAGTTTGTGCTGTTATCCGGTGTATTGCCGTTGCCGAAGGTCCACAGTAGGTCGCCTGTCTTTGTGCTGTAGCAGTAGAGTATACCTGCGTAGGCGCTGCTGTAGATGTTGCCGTAAGCAACTGTATCGCTTATACTGCCTGACGCGTCCGAGCCGTAGTAATCAAGTGCCGCTTGTTCTGGGGTTGGACCCCAAACTTGCTGTCCTGTAGTCAAACTGTACCCGACGAATTGCATAGTTTCCCTGTACGTTACGGCGAAGACATTGTTAACTGGGTCGATTCCAGCCCATAGGACAGTGAGGTTGCCTGCTGGCGCTTGAAGTGTGTTATGGAATATCTCTGTGCCCACTGTACCGATGCTTGAGTTGAGGTTGATGCCGAACCATTCATAGGGATTCTCGCTTACTGCGGTCATAGCGAACACAAAGGTGCCAGGATTGGGCAGAGTGCCAGCGAGCGCAAGCAATTCATCACCTTGGATCCCTCCGTAAACACTCATAGATCCTATGTTTGCGCCGTTGAGCGTTGCAGTGTTGAGCCATGGTAACGAAACGTTAAAGTCGTATAAGCTTGGGTTGGTTGCGTTGGTTATCGGCGGAGGAATTACTGGCGTTGTTGATTCACCAGAGTAATCATTGTCCCATATCCTGGATGAATTCCATTCTTGCAAATACCAATTTGGACTCGTCGGTGTTCCATAGTTAACAAGAGACGTCATCAGAAATTCGCCTTCAGGACCCATCATTGCTGCTGCATTGGAAGCAATACCAAAAAATCCTTGATCAGGAATGTTGGTTAAGGTGAATAAGTAGTCTCCTGTGAAAGCGTCATAAAACTGCCATGAGCCCGCAACGCTTCCCACTAGCATTGGTGGCCAAACTCCGTGTTGGTTGGGGTCTTCAGCATCGTATACGTATGCGAATGATATTGAAGGCACAGGGTGGCTAGGGGTGCCAGTAGTGGTGCTAGTCCAAATTGTCTTTCCTGTTTGCAGGTTGACGCAAACGGTTGGTCCACCTGAGGGTTCAGTTTGGCTGATTGGTTCTGTGAAGATGAGCATTCCGTCCACAATTATCGGGTTTGTGTATTTTTGATCGTATGCAGATCCCTCGGCGTAACTGTTACCTGTTATTGTAGTGGCAGTTTGTCCGACGATTCCGCCGCTGGTTAGAGGCATAGTCCACATAACATGAGAAGTCAGAGACCCTACGTTCGTCGTTGGACCGAACTCTTCCCCGTTGCCTCCCAAATTGGGTCCGAGGCCGAGCGCTACATAGCCAGGTGAACCGTCACCAAGCCAGTTTGATCCGAGCGTGTACCACGCGGTGTTTTCACCGTAGATAGGTCGCGTCCAGTAGGCTGTCGGAAGTGGAGTTTGCGGAATTCCTGCTATTGGCGCTGATTGGACAGTGAGGTTTGTCGTTGCAGTCGTTGGTAGATAAGTATCGCCAATAAGTGGTGCTCCGGCACCATCGTTGCTGGCAGTTACTAATGTTGCCGGGAAAATGAAGGTGAGCATGTAGGTACCTGTTGTTTCTGGTGTGTAGTAGTAGTCCTGTGCTGATGTTGAGTCTTCGACAGTAGCAAAGGTTTCAGTTGTGTTTGTACCGCCTGGTGCAGTAATGACAAGCTGGTAGTTGTGGAAGCGATAGTCATTGGGTATTGCCGCAGCATTAGGACCACCAGTACCACCGAAAATCACATTGACCCACATGATAATTTCGACTCCTTGACCGACGCCTGTTGGGTTAGGCGACACGTTGATGTAGGCATACACTGGAATATTAGATGATGCGCGAGCGGCTGGCATAAGCATCATTGAAGCCGTCATTGAAAAAGCTAAGAGTATCGAAATTGCAATAGCTAAGTTTCTACTTTTTCTAATGTTCATTTTTCTATTTTCTCCTTAAATTTGTGGTATTTATCTAATGGCGATTTACTTATAAGCTTATTGTCGATCACTCAACCAGGCGCTTTCCTTAACAGAAAAAAGTCTTGTTTTGTTACGTTCCAGTTCAACATCTGCGCTCATCAAAAACATCCATGATCAAACTATCATAAAACTGACTCAAAACCATTTTTAGCCAATTTTAGGAACAAGCATGCGCGCTAATCCTTTCGGATTCGCCGCTCTGAAGGTCCACATCTCTTCTGATTGCTTAAGAAAAAAAGGAAAGTAGCTACGTAGAATAAGAAAAATTGGCGATATCCCCACCAACTTGGGGGTTCAAATCCCACCCTTTGCACTATTTTTAGGGCTTATTGTGAGCTTGATTTGGCAAAAAAAACTCAATTCACAGTTTTGTCAGAGTAGGCTAAAAATTGAACACAAGTTTACCAGTAAAAATGTTTTCCCATTTCTACTGAGCCAAGTAGCGCGAGAGAAAGATTAAAATTTAGTCCACACACGCAGGGCGCACGCTTTTCAGGCACTGTTTTCGGCGGGTGTCTTTTCAATCTCTAAACTAGCAACGTACTCACGATCTTTTGGCGGATTCTTATCTCTCTCTTCTTCAAACAAGATTTCGGTTTTCCAACCCAAGTGTTCGGCCGCAAGCTGCAAATGGCAAATAGCAATACCCACATTAACGAGGAAATAGCTCCCGCCGACGATGCTTCTTAAAAAGCCGGATTTGGAAGAATAGGCATGAATCAAATTCTTATCTCCGGTAAAGTACCAATTCTGTAAGTTGACTGCTGATGGAGCCAGACGGGCTGGTTCCAACAATTCATCAGCACCCTCAATATTGGTTATCTCCGAGAGAGGTTTCCTCTTAAACTGCGAGACATTGGTCCTGTGTAGCGTTTCCTTTGAATTTCCGAACGACATCAAAATGATAAATTCAAGACTTGAAGACTCCGTTACTTCTTTAACGGGCTGAGGAATGCCCAGCCAGCAACTGCCTATGCCAGTCGCGGAAAAATAAAGATCCATTTGCTGTAGCATAAATCCGATGTTAGTCTTGTAAGCGTCTTTTGCTTCGGAGAATGCTGCTATAAAATGGGGTGCTTTGTTCATGGCTTTTCTGGTTACTTGATCCGGTGAAATAATCTTGAACTCCGTTTTAATTCCCGCAGACATTGGCTTTAAAGCGCCCAGGGTCTCCGAAATCTCTTCTAGATGCTTTTGGTCAATTGGAGCCGAATCATAATTCCTGATCGATTTTCTCTTGAAAATCGCCCCGTACAGATAATTCTCATTCATTTTCTCACATTAGAATAATCACATGTTGACTTTTAGTAAAAGCTTCCCCTGCGCGTAGCCTACTAAATCGGCTGAAACCGCGCTCTCTTTACCTCCGCACAAGTTCTGCAAGCCCTCTTCAAACAGGAAAAACCAAACCCATAGAGGGCGCCATTGCGTTAGACCATGCTAAGACGCGACACGCACGGCAAAGCGAAAGTGTTGGCTTTGCCAACTAAGAACATGCAAGAAGAGATATGTTCAGAATTATTTTTGGTTCAAGGTTTCATTGAATTTTTTGATTTGTTCGGATGCGTTGGGTTTTAGGGTTTCACCGTGCCCAGGTAACATGATGTCGAAGTTTAGCTTGGATGCTTTGGCGATGGATTCTCTTGCTTGATTTGGGTTTACGCTGAAGTTTTCGGGCGCACCGCTGATTTTTTTTCCGTCGTATCGAAGTGTGTCGCCTGCGAACAGAACTCTTTTTTCTTCATTTAGCAGCATGATGCTTCCCGGCGTGTGCCCGGGCGTGTGGATGACAGTCAGGCCTGCGATTTTGTCGCCTTCTTTGAGGATTACGTCAACTTGCACAGGTGCAGGTTTGACGAAGGATGAAACGGCTCTGAACAGGATGTTTTTGGGTTTTGGCGGGGGCTTTTTTCCTGAAACGTAGTCGGCATCTTCGATGTGTACGGCGACTTTTGCGTTGGTAAGGTCTTTGAGTTCTTTGACGCTTCCCATGTGGTCCATGTGACAGTGGGTTAGAATTATGGTTTTGACGTCGGTAGGTTGGTGGCCTAGTTTTTGGATGTATTCGACGGTTTTCTGGGCGTTCCCTGATGTTCCTGTGTCGATGACTGCGAGTTCTTCGCCGTTGATTAATAGGTATACATTTGCGTGGGCCATGTTGGCGCTTGCTTCATCTACTCGATGAATGCCTTCAATTATTTCCATAAAACGCACCTACATTTTTCCTTAAAAAAGGAAGGTTCACCAATATATAAACAGCATAAACAGTTTCCTCCACGAATCTTATGTGCTCCAGGGTGTCTGATGCCAGTGAGTCTTTGAGTATTATCGGGTTAAGGTCCAAGTCTTATGAGTATGTATTTTGAAGGGCGCACAATTTCTGATATATCTGATAAGCAGATTCTCATTTAGCGAAGTCCTTTAGACGGCGCACACAAAGTCAAGAAATGGAAGCATAGACATGTCTGATGCAAAACCTACGTCGATAAGATGCCCCTACTGCGGCGCTGCGAACACAGTAGGCGTCTTTTGCCAAGAATGCGGCAAGAGAATCAGAGACGAAGCTCCAAAAGCCAGCGAACTCCCCGTCTCTTCTTATCAGCCGCCGCCAACGATGAACACCCAATCCAAACCACCTTACATTGCAAAACCCCGCAGCACTCGGAAGCTCATAATGGCTGTGCTCATCGGAGTTTTAGCTGTTGGCTTGGTTTCCGGCGCGTTTTATTTTAATCTGCCCAAAACGGGCAACAATTTAGATTCAGGTTCGGCTACGCCGCAACCCACTTCGGCGCCTACCCTGACACGCCAAACCTTACCCCCCACCTTAGCGCCGACAACTACTCCGGCGCCCACAGCCGCGCAGAGCATCGAAATAACTGGGATTAACCTGCAGATTCAGTACGGATCTTCGGACCAAGGATACTTCGGAGCAACATCCCAATCCGTCACAATCAGCAACCAGCAAAATCAAATCCTTACGGTAAGTGGAGGAGAACAGTTCTTCATCTATTTCACTTTGACCGAGTCGTCGTCTGCAACAGCAGATTCGATTAGCTCCGTCACTGTTGGAACATTAGGGTTCACGCTGGTCTCAGTGCAGCCACAAACACCGATCGCCTTCACGCCGGGAGGCTCCACGCAAATCACCGTGACCTTGACTGCACCACAAACCGCATTCAACGGACCCATCCAACTGGTCCTAACCACTGCGGGCGCGGCTGCCACATCAACACAGCCAGCTCAGTAAAATGCTCTTTCGGCGACAATTTTGACAAAATCTAAATTGGCTGAGCAAACGAAGACGCAAATCCCCATGTTCACGGCCAGCTTCAAAAAAAGCTAAAAAAGAAAATGTTATGCTGCTTCAGCTAGGTAGACGGTTACGTTGCCGTCTTTGTCTTTGGCTGCGCGCACCTTGATTTTGCGCGGTGGCTTCTCTATGCCTCTGCCCCAGATTTTCTGGTTAACTTCCTGGCTGATTATGAGCTGCGGAAGTTCTTCTTCTTCCTCTTCCTCGGAGACCTTCATCTCCAGCTTCATGTGCTTTGTGATGAAAATCTTCACAAGCTGTATCGCACGCGGCGCACGCTTTTTAGGCGGTCTGACCAATGCTTTTTGCAGGGGAATCGTGTAGGTTCGTTCCTCAACAATTTCCTCTTCTTCCTTCTTTTTGCGTTCGGGTTTAGCTTCTTCTGCCTCGGCTTCAACCTCGGCTGGTGTAACCTCTTCTGAGACTTCCAGCGGCTTCGCGACTTCTAGAACCTCTTCTTTTACTTCTTCAGTCTGGGCTGGCAACTCTTCTTCCGTAACGGTCTGTGTTTCTTCTTTTTCTTCGTCAACCATACGCGTCTACTACTCCTAAGCCCTTATTTTCCTAGTTCGCCAGTTGCGGCGTTGCTTAGGATTATCTCTGACTTTTCCGTCAGTTCGGGCGATTACCCATGTGGGAACTGACGATGCTACTTTGCCAGCTTTTGCTAGCCGAAGCTTCTTGGCTGTTGGTTTAACTCGCGCCATACTTTCATATCCTTCTAATCGTTGTTTCTCGCTTCCGTGATTGAAGCTGAATCAATATCTGCTTGAGCTGAGCGTCACTGAGCGGGATAGGCAACTTGCCTGTCTGCGCCATCTGAATCAACTGCAGCTCGATCTGCTCGGTGAATTCAGGCTTGATCATCTTGAGATTGTTGAGCCTCTGCCGAGCTTCAGGCGCCAATATCTTTGCAAGCAACGCCTGCTTCTGAGCTTCAAGTTGCGATTCTTCTTGAGCCTGCCTTTGTTCGTCGCTTACTCGCTGCTGCATTGACAGAAGCTTTCGTTTACGGATTTGTGCAAGCTCATCATCCGACATTGCTTCTATTCGCCTTGATACTTCTTGAGCTCAGGGACACTTTTGACTAACTCTTTGCTGACGTCTCCAGCGACCTCCTGAAGTAGCTTGCGCCCCTTCGGAGTCATCCGCCTGCCCTGAGGACGAGTGGTCTGAATCAAACCAGCAGTCTCAAGTTGCTGAAGAATCTTGCGAATGTTGCTGCCGCCTGCTTTGGTGGCATGGTTTTTCTTCACGCCGTTGTTTTTTCTGCCGCCGTAATCAGACCGCAGCTTCTCCAAACCTATTGGACCGTGAACGTAAACCTTGCGCAGCACAGAAGCGCTTCTGGTGTACCACCAGTTCGGGTTCTGCGGCTGCTTCTCCACGTGGTTGCCTGTCTTAACGAACTGCGCCCACGGAAGCGGCTGGACTTCATCGACGTTTTCCCTGAGATACTTCGCTAAAGAATCGATGAATTCTGATGCTGGAACGTCATGTGGAGTAGTCAATTTTCTCTAATCCTTTGTTTTTCCTTGCAGTAAAACAGTGAAGCCAAATATAAATATTGTCTGGCAACTAATTAGGGCTTACGCAGCACTTTGCAGCTGATGCAGACTCAGGCCGCGGATGTTTTTAGAGGCACCTCAACGAAGGGGCGCCTTGCCCCTGAGTACGTATAATCTGAGGTCGATTCTTGAGGGACAAACGTAGGTGCAGTTTCCGCAGCCGTCGCAAAGGTCCGCTCTGAGATGCCTCAGCTTTTCCGTCTTTTCCTTTTCAAAAGCTTCCTTTATCAAGATGGGGCTCAGGTTGTGGGGGCAACTGCGCAGGCAGACGCCACATCTGATGCAGGCTACTGGTTGGGGCTTCTGCTGTTTGGCTGGCTTTTCAAGCGTTTGATGGGTACCCATACATCTTCACTTGGTTAGAAACCTGAATCAACATGGATTATTATTATATTTTCGCAAAAGTCCACAGGAATCAACCTGTTTCTGAGAGGGCAGAGAGATACGAAAAATGCGGCGTCGCTTGCCAAAACAGAGACGAACGCTCGGATGTGGAAGCGACAACTAAACGCCGTTGGAGCGTCTATGAGGTTGGTTTCTTTTTCAGGTCTTCCAGAATTCTTTTTCTCACTTCAAGAATATGCTTGGTCACCTGGATTCCTTTGGGGCAAACCGTCGTGCAACGGTAGTACATTTTGCAGGCCCAGTCGCCGTGCGGTTTATCCATGATTTGTAGGCGTTCGAGCTGGTTTCGGATGCGGCTGTCGAAGATGTAGCGATGAGCTCGGAGGACAGCGGCTGGACCCACGTAGAATGGGTCTTCTTTCTGGCTTACTGGGCAGGCGTTTACGCAGCAGGCGCACATTATGCATTTTATGTCTTCGTCGAATATACGCCGGTGCTCAACTGTCTGCAGGTGCTCCTTGTCCTCCGCGGCTTCGGCCATGGCTATGCCGCTGGGTGGATGAACTGATTTTTCGTTGGCGAAGAACGGCTCTAAATCCACCACTAGATCCTTGAGTACTGGAAACACGCTGAGGGGTTCGACGAGGATTTCCTTGTCGGTGGGGTAATCTTTGACGAGCTTTTGGCAAGCCAACGCTGAGACGCCGTTTATTGTCATTCCGTCGCTGCCGCAGATGCCGTGAGCGCAGCTCATCCGGTAGGCTAAACTGCCGTCCTGTTCCCAGCGGATTTTGTTGAGACAATCAAGGAGCCTGTCGGTGGGCTTAGCGTCGACGACGTATGTAGCGTAGTAGGGTTCCCTGTCGGTTTTGTGGTCGAAACGGAAGATTTTCAACTTCACATTCATGCTAATACACCCTCGCTTTCGGCGCGAAACGCGTGACCACGACGGGTTTGTATCTGGCTTCAAGTCCCTTCGCTGTGCGGAAAACCAAGGTGTGTTTGAGCCATGTTTCGTCGTTGCGTTCGGGAAAATCATTGCGGTAATGTGCTCCGCGGCTTTCCTCGCGTTGCAACGCCGAGTAAATAATGGCTTCAGCGAGCGTCAGCATATTAGTCAGCTCCAACACGTCTTCAAGCTCGTAGTTGAAGCGTTTTTCCCTGCAGCTGACCCCAACGTGCGCCATTTTGATTTGGAGCCCGCGGATGTTGTTCAATGCCTGATTTAGCCCATTTTTGTCACGAAAAACGCTGCACAACTGAGTCATAACCCGCTGCATTTCACCACGTACCGTCGCGGCACGTTCCTTCCCATCGGAAGACAGAAGCGAATCGATTCTTGAAGCAACCGACTGCTCCGCATCTGCGGAAATCGGGGTCAACGGGTTCTTTCTGGCGTACTCCGCCATGTCTACACCTGCCCGTTTGCCGAAGACAAGAAGATCCACTAATGAGTTTGTACCAAGCCTGTTTGCTCCGTGAACGCTGACGCATGCGCATTCGCCAGCTGCCCACAAGCCAAGAATAACTGTGGATTTCTCGTCGGCTAACACCCTTGCGTCGGCCTCGGTGGGGATGCCACCCATCATGTAGTGGCAGGTCGGTGCCACTGGAATCGGCGATTCAGCCGCGTCGATGCCTAAGTAAGTCTTAACGAAAGACGTGACCTCCGAAAGCTTCTGCTGCAACTGCTCCCTGCCTATATGTGTCAAGTCCAAGTAGACGTAGTCAGAGCCTCCGATGCCTCTGCCCGCGGCGACCTCGGTTAAGATGGCTCGAGAAATTATGTCTCTTGGTGCAAGATCCTTCAGCGTCGGCGCGTACCGCTCCATGAACCGTTCGCCGTTGCCGTTCCGCAACACGCCGCCTTCCGCCCTCGCCGCCTCGCTAACCAAGATGCCCAAGCCGTGTATTCCTGTAGGATGAAACTGTACGAACTCCATGTCCTCCAGCGGGACGCCAGCGTCGAAAGCCAAGGCAAAGCCGTCGCCTGTCGCGGCGAAGGACATTGATGTAGTCTTGAAGATTCGGCCGCAGCCGCCAGTCGCCAGCAAAACCGCTTTAGCGTGAAAAACCACGGGTTCACCTGTCGCCAACTCGTACCCAGCGACGCCGCAGCACCTGCCGCCAGAGGTTAGGAGAGAGGTGACGAAGACTTCGTTGAAGATTTTTACGCCTTTGACGAGGCAGTGATCGTAGAGTGTGTCCATGATTACGCGGCCAGTCCTGTCGGAAGCATAGCAGGCGCGCTTGACAGGTGCCTCCCCGAAGTTTCTTGTGTGCCCGCCGAACCGTCGCTGCTCAATCTTGCCCTGGCTGTTGCGGCTGAACGGCACCCCCAGATGCTCCAGCTCAACGACTCTTTCAGGCGCTTCCTTGGCGAGGATTTCTACGATGTCTTGGTCCACCAGGTAGTCGCCGCCTTTGATTGTGTCGTACATGTGCCATTCCCAGTGGTCTTCTTCCTCGTTGCCGAGAGCCGCGGCGACGCCGCCCTGTGCTGCGCCGCTATGGCTGCGGGAAGCGTAGACTTTGCTGATTACTGCCACGTTGCAGGTTTCAGAAGCCGTCAGGGCAGCCGTTAGCCCAGAGATGCCTGCGCCTACGATTGCGACTTCGTATTCGTAATTCATGGTTTTCACCCTGTTCAAAACAGCCCAAACAACCAGCTTGGGAGATTGCTTAAATAAACCACATTTTTCTCGTTTCTAAAAAAACTTTTGCAGCTCGACCACGAGAGCAGCTACTTATTGTTCGCCGGTCACGACCAGTGTCAGCGTTGACTCCACTTGGTCGATGCCCCTGACTTTACGCGACACCGTATCCGTCATGTCTTGAGGCGTTTCCGCCTTGACTTTTATTATGAGGTCGTACACGCCGTAGGAGACGTAGGCTTCCTCTACGATGTCTAAGGCTCTAAGCTGCTTCAGCACGTTTTCCTCTGAGCCAGCTTCGACGTTAAGCATGATGTACGCGTATATCATTTGGGCTTCAACCTTTTGAGTTCAAACCGTACACTTCGGTTGAAATTTAAATACGTTACGCATCCAAAACGCGGATTGGGCGGCATTTTTCGCGGATCTTCGATTAGGCTAAAATTGACGCCCAACCAATGGAGACCTGAAAAATTCTTATGCCACGAGTGCTTGCTACCTATTGATTGTTTTGAACCTGACAGAGCATGAAGCCAAGCAAGTTTTTTCCAAATTCGACATTTCGATTCCAAAGGGCAAATTGATTGCCGATTCCAAGCAGGTCAGGAGCGCAGTGGAAGATTTGAAGCCGCCTTACATGGTTAAGGCGCAGGTCACCGTCGGCGGAAGAGGAAAAGCAGGCGGAATATTGCCCGCGGCGTCAGCCAAAGAGGCAGAGGAAGCCGCAGCCAAGCTTCTCGGGTCACAGTTGAAGGGGCTGCCTATCAAGCAAGTGCTGGTCGAGGAGAAAGTTGATGTCAAGAAGGAACTGTACGTCGGTTTCACGGTTGACCGAGCCAGCCGCTGCTACGTTGCGTTGGCATCAGCTGTCGGAGGAATAGAAATCGAAGAGACGGCTGAAAAAACGCCGGCAGCCATCGTCAGAGTTGCCGTTGATCCGCAGACGGGTATAAGTTCGTTTGACGCGTCGGACTTAGCCAAACGGCTGGGCTACATGGGGAGCCAACTTTTGGATTTGTCACGTCTCATTCAGAAGCTCTACCGCGTCCTTGTTGAAAGCGACGCTGAAATGGTAGAGATCAACCCGTTAGTGGAGACCGAGGCTGGAAGCTTCGTGGCTGCCGACGCCCGAATCGTAATCGACGACAACGCGTTGTTTAGGCATCCTGAATACGCCGTGGAAGAGGAACAGACGCTTACGCCTCAGGAGGCTCTGGCACGAAAGAACAATTTGGCCTACGTAAAGCTTCAAGGCGACGTAGGCGTCGTCGGCAATGGGGCGGGGCTGGTTATGGCTACGCTTGACTTGCTGAACCTCTTCGGCGGCAGGACAGCGGATTTCTTGGACGTCGGCGGCGGCGCAAGCATGGAAGCGATTAAGGTGGCGGTGGGAATTGTTTTGGCTGACCCGGACACAAAAGCTGTGCTGGTTAACGTTCTTGGCGGAATCACCCGCTGCGACGAGGTTGCAAGAGGCATAATCGGAGCCGCCGGAGAAGCCGCGGTGAAGAAACCGCTGGTTGTCAGGTTGGTAGGCACAAACCAGCTGGAGGGGCAAGAAATCCTTGCGGCGGCGGGCATGAGCGTTTTGGACAGCATGGAAGAAGCGGCGAAACGAGCTGTCGAGCTTGCAGGAGGGAAACGTTAGTGGGGATACTAGTTGGGGCTGAAACAAGAGCAATAGTGCAGGGCGTGACTGGCAGACAGGGCAGTTTCCAGACTAAGCTGATGCTGGATTACGGCACGCGAATCGTTGCGGGAGTCGTCCCGGGCAAAGGCGGGACAGCGGCAAGCGGATTACCCGTCTTCAACACCGTAAAAGAAGCCGTTGATGTGCATCTAGTTGACGCCTCGATAATTTTTGTTCCTGCGTCCTTCGCGCATGACGCAGCCTTGGAAGCCATCGCAGCCAAAATCAAAACGGTCGTCGTCGTCACCGAGCATCTGCCGATAAGAGATGCGGTAGATGTCATGGCTAAAGCAGCGGAGGCGCACGTGACCGTAGTTGGTCCGAACACTCCGGGAGTCATCACGCCTTGGGAATGCAAGCTCGGCGTAATGCCAGCTGAAGTTTTTACGCCAGGTAAAGTGGGCTTAGCGTCCAGAAGTGGAACATTAACCTACGAAATAGCCGCGGGGCTCACGGCGCAAGGTTTGGGGCAGTCAACCTGCGTCGGCGTCGGCGGCGACCCCGTCGTCGGCTTAAACTTCATCGAAGCCTTGGAGCTGTTCAAATCTGACCCGAAGACGAAGGCGGTCGCGTTAATCGGCGAAATCGGTGGCAACATGGAAGAACTAACAGCACAGTACATAGCCGAGACCCGTTACCCCAAGCCTGTAGTCGCCTACGTGGCTGGGCGTTTTGCTCCAGAGGGCAAGAGGATGGGGCATGCGGGAGCAATCATTACGGGTCGGGAGGGGACGGCTCAGAGCAAGATTGACGCATTCTTAAGCGCAGGCGTGAAGGTTGCTGATAAGCCAAGTGATGTTGCAGCCCTACTTGTAGGGGAGCTACTGCGTAAAGAGTGACATTCGCCTAAGAACGGAGACTAATTAGGCTTCTGCTGCTTTGCGCTTCCTGAAAAGTATGAAGACGTGCCCCCTGACTTCAACTAAAGCCGCGTCTGTTTTTTCAGCAGCCTTAGCCGCAATCGACTGAGCCGTGTTTTCGCCCTGCAAAGCGGCGGGCAGAATCCTGACTTTAACCATCTTGGTTCTCTGCAGCTGCTTCTCAATTTCGCCCGCGCACTGCGGAGTTAACCCTTCTTTTCCCACCCAGATAGTAGGGTTCTCGTCTTTCAAGACGTGCCTAACGTGCCGTTTCATCCGCGTGGTTATCTTGCTCAACTTTTTCTGTCTCCTTTCTTTTACGTAGCATTATGCGGGTTTGCTTGCCGCAGTTCAAACATGTTATTACCATGTGAGGCTCCCTTTTCTGCTTTACCCTAACCCGACAGTTAGAACCTTGTACAAGCAAGGCGTTGCAGCTTCTGCAGGTTTCCCGTCTGAAATCGATGGGCAGATGAATTCTGGCAGCCATCGCGATCCTTCGGGCGGATTTAACGTACCGAGCAGCCAGCGCAGGGTCGCTCTTGCCAATTTTCTTTGCCTCATCGAACAGAGTTTGGATTCGCTGCCTAGCTATTTGCTTAACGCTGGTCTGCCTCATTGCCCTTCACAATCACAGGTTGATTGACGGGTCATGAACATAACAGTTGCGGCTGGATAGCACTTATGAAAGTTCAAGTTTTAGCCGTTTGAGTGCTTCGTGGATTTCAAGCGGCTTGCTCTTCAACGTCTTCTGGGCTTTCGTGGTGTCCAGCGAGGAATCCATGGGTCGCTTGGCGGGCCACTTGAACTGCGACGACAAAACAGGGTCGATGAGACTCTTGTCTAAATCGAAGGTTTCCGCGATTGACTGCGCGAACTCGAATCGGCTGACCCGTGTGGCGCCGCAGAAGTGAAATGTCCCCGTTAACCTACGTTCAGCCACCTCCAAAGTCATCTCAGCCAAGTTGGTGTTCAGCGTAGGCGTGTTCCACTGGTCGGTGACGATTTTGACGCGTTCGTCTCTGCGCAGGGTTTCGATCAGCCACAGGGAGAAGTTTACTTTTCCAGCCGCTGGGGTTGAGCCGTAGATGACGCTTGGCCTGCCGATGAAGTATTCAGCCTGAGCCTTGACAAGTTCCTCGGCCTTAAGCTTAGTTAAGCCGTAGTAGTTGATCGGGTCAGGCGAGTCCTGCTCGGTGTACATGCCTTTTTCGCCGTTGAAAACGTAGTCCGTCGAAATGTAAATAATAAAGGAGCCCGCGTCTTTGGCGGCTTCAACTATGTTTTTGGTGCCTTCAACGTTGATTTTCCACGCAAACTCCTTGTTCAGCTCACATTTGTCCACATCCGTCAAGGTAGCGGCATGGACAACAACGTCGGGTCTAACCCGCCTGAACGTTTCATCTACGAGCTCTTTGTTTGAGACGTCAAGTCTGACGAAGTTGCCGCTTACAGGCATCTCTTGGACATCGCTGGCGTAAACTTCAACGCCTCTTTCAACCGCCATGCGAGCCAGCTTCGACCCGTAAAGCCCGATGGCGCCCGTGATTAAAAGTTTCAGTGGAAACCACCAAGCTTCCACGGCGTCGGATGCAAGATAACGTCGTTGGCGAACGGCGTCCACCAGTGTTCGTTGGCAAGGTACCAGTCGACCGTGGACTCCAGAGACTGATCGAAGACGCATGTTGGCTCCCAGTTCAGCGTTGACCTGATTTTTGTGGAATCCAAACTGTACCTTGTGTCGTGCCCTGGACGATCCTCCACGAAAGTAATCAAGCTTTCAGGTTTATGCAGCAAACCAACGATTTTCTTGGCAATCTCCAAGTTGGGAACTTCGTTTCCCGCCGAAATATTGTAGACTTCGCCAGCGGCTCCCTTCTCAAGAACCGCTGCGATTGCGGCACAGTGGTCCTGAACGTAGATCCAGTCACGGATGTTTTGTCCCGTCCCGTAGATGGGCACGGGCAGGTCCCTGAGCGCGCGTATTATGGTTTTCGGGATAAGCTTCTCAGGCAGCTGGTAGGGACCGAAGTTGTTTGTACAGCGTGTTATCGAGGCGTTCAGATTGAAAGTTCTGTGGTATGACAGGACGAACATGTCGGCTGCGGCTTTCGAGGCTGAGTATGGGTTAGATGGCTTAGGCGGCTCATGCTCGGTGAAGGAGCCCTCAAGTGCCTCGCCGTAAACCTCATCCGTGGAAACCTGCACGAACCTCGCTTTGTGGTTGTGCTTGCGTATGGCTTCCAGAACCGTGAACGTGCCCACCGTGTTGTTCTGCAGAAAAACGTTCGGGTCAGCTATGCTTCTGTCAACATGAGTTTCCGCGGCGATGTTCACGACGGCGTCTGCTTGATGGATCAGTCTGCTGATAAGCAGCGGGTTGCAGATGTCGCCTTTGATGAAGGTGTACCGCTTGTCGTTTTCTAAATCATTCAGGTTAGCTGGGTTAGCGCCTATGCCGATCTTGTCAACGTTGATTAACTCGCAATCTGGGTAGTTGTCCAGCATGTATCGGCAGAAATTGCTGCCGATGAATCCTAAACCGCCAGTAACTAACAACTTCATAGTTCATCACTTATGTGGTGGGATGTTCCAATCCCATACTTTCCCTACGCGCACATCGTCTTTTTTTCCGTTGATTATTTTCGGAACAAGCGACGGGTCGCTCCACGGTCTCCGTTCCTCGTCTGGATCTGCGGGATCATAAAGGCGGGTAGTGAAGTAAAGCAGCATGGCTGACTCGTCGCCGAGCGCCTTGAAGCCGTGCCAGTAATGACCTGGAACACGGACGAGCTGCAGGTTTAAAGCGTTGGAGATGACCTCGTCTAATTCTTGAGTTTTGTCGTCGAAAGCGCAGATCTTTATCGACCCCTTAAGAGCTAGAAAATAGTCTGTTTGCCCTCGGAGATGCCTGTGCCAAGCGCGAATTATGCCAGGATATGTCGATGAAAGATTCGCCTGTGCAACCTCGTCTTCCTCAAACAGGTCCTTCCAGTCTGTACGCATTACTTCGGTGAAGAAGCCGCGTTCATCTGGCAGCCGCTTTATTGGTTTAACCCTCATCCCTGGTAACATACCCGCGCTCCCTTGCTTACTTATTCCTATAATTTTGTTTATAATAGTTGTTGTGGTCTGAGGGTTAAACCTCCAGTTCCGAGTAGTCGCCTACGTGAAGCTTTAACGTTCCGTTCCTATGGTTCCGTGTTACCTTCGCGTTTTTCCCAATCAAACTCTCCTCGAGCCGCTCAATGCCCTGAACAGTGACGTTCTCCTGAATGACGCAGTACTCGATGCTTGAGCTGATGATCCGCGAGCAGTTCCCGATGCTGGTATACGGTCCCACAAACGATTTTTCGATCAACGCGCCATTTCCAATTACACATGGTCCCCTGACGGTACTGTTCAAGACTTTTGCCTCGGGCTCAATCTTGACGCGTCCCTCAATGGAGCTGCTTGCGACTTCCCCTTTGACGTCAAGAGAGATGTATTCATCGAGAATTCTTGCGTTAGCTGAAAGAATATCGTCTTTTTTGCCTGTGTCCAGCCACCAGGAATTCAAGATTTCAGCTTTGACTTTGAAACCCATGTTGATCATTTCTTGGATGGCGTCGGTTATTTCCAGTTCTCCCCTCCCAGAAGGCTTTATGCGCTCAATTGCCTGATGGACTTTGCTGGAGAAAAGGTAGGTGCCGATTATGGCCAGGTTACCCATCGGGGTCTGAGGTTTCTCCACCAGCTTGACGATGTTTCCTTTTTCGTCAAGTTGGGCGATGCCGAAGCTCGACGGTTTATCCACTTCTTTGAGGATGATGAGGGCGTCAAGGTGTTCGCTTTTGAACTTCTTTATGAACGAGTTCAAGCCTTGACCTGTGACGTTGTCGCCGAGGCACATGACGAAGGAATCCTGCCCCAGAAAATGCTTAGCCGTCTTGACTGCGTGCGCCAAGCCCAGAGGCTCCTGTGGAATGTAGGTGACTGAAAGATTCCAAGCTGAGCCTGCCTGCACGTAATCTTTGACGTATTGCCCAGTTTCGGGAGCTGTGATGATGCCCACTTTTTTTATGCCAGTAGCCGCCACCTGGTCGAGAACGTACCCTAATATTGGTTTGTTCGCCACTGGAATAAGCTGCTTAGCGCAAGTGAAGGTCAAAGGTCTAAGCCGGGTGCCTTTTCCGCCGCTGAGAACAAGTGCTTTCATGAAGATGCCACCGCATGTTTAGTTTAAGAACTAAGGCGTGCTTTTTCCCCTTAAATCTTACGTATAACTGTGCCTTATGAGGGCTTTAGGTGGTGTTTTGTTGTAAAAATTAGGGGAGAGTATTTTTTGATTTTTGTTTTTAGGGTTGCTTTTTTGGTTTAGGCTTGTTTCCGTGTTTAGGTTAGGGTGCAAAAAGATACAGAAAGATTAGAAAAGATAGAAAAAGATGGGAAAAGATACAGAAAGGTGCATGCCATGTAGAGGGAGAACTTCAAAGAGAAGGCTGCCGTTAATTGCTGTTCGACTCGCTAGATTTAGAGTCGCCCATCAACTTCTCAATAACGTTCAGCACGAAACTCAGGATGCCACGAAGCGGGCCCAGCCCCTCAATTATCTGGCGGAGGGTAGCCACATCGCTCCTGCTAATGGTCCGGGTCGCAACTGCAGCTAAGAGAATAACCACGACGAAAACCACAAAACCAACGATCAACTGCTGCGGGGGCACAGATAAGAACCTATACGTGACAAACGGAACCTCCGAAATAACGGCGTACGTCGCTGCGGCGGCTATGGCTGAAGACAACAAGATCCTGACCGAAGACGCCCAATCCACTGAAACGCCGAACTTCTGTTTTATGAATCGAAGACCCACGTAGAGACTTGGGAAACCAACCGTCAAGGAAGAAATGATCAGGCCTAAGACGCCAAAACGCCAAATCAACACAAAACCGACTGGAAAACCAACCGCCACCTGAATGACGGAGAGCCACATGTTCATCTGAGTGAAGCCTTGGCCATTAAGCAGGTTGCTTATGCTGAGGTTCCCCAGCGCAGCATAAAGGTACGGCACCGCAAGCAAAGCCAAGTAAAGCGGCGCCTGCGCATAGCCAGTGTGGTACACTGTTCTGACGCCAGGCTGCGCCAACGCGATCACCAACGCTGTTATCGGGACAACAATAAGTGAGGCGTACTTCACGGAGTATTGAAAGACATTCTTAAGGGTATCACGGTCTTTCCTGTAATCCAGCTTAGAGAACGCGGGAAACAGCATCGTAGTGACCGGCGTGGCGAAAAAAGTTATCAGAACAGAGAAACTTACCGCTAAGCCATAGTCTCCTATGAGAGCGTTGTTAGGCTCATAGATTCCGAGTACAAAAGTGTAGAATGCCGAGAGGAACGCTGTAAGTATGGTGCCGATTGAAACGGGAACACCGTAACCCAACATGCTTCGTACAGTTGAAAAAAGCTGCGCCCGACTCTGTATATCATTTTCCTTAGGCAACAGTCGATAAATCGTCCATATAAGAATAACACCGGTTAACCCAGCGATCAGAGCGGAAAGCGTGTAGCTCCATATAGCTCCTATAGTCCCAAACCCTGAAAGCAACAAACCAATTATCAGAGCGGTTTTCGCGATTGACTGAACAATCAACACCACACTGTAGAGATGCATCTTCTCCATTCCCGTGAAGAATGCAGTCGCAGAGTTGATTAACGCCCCAGCCAACACAAAAAAGGATGCGACCTGAATCAACGGAACAATAGTTGGACGATGCAGGCTCGAAGCGATAAAAGGGGAAAGCGCAAATGACAGAACTGAAAGCGATAGCCCCAAAGCAATCTCAAACACAATACCCGCGAAAATGATGCCTCGAATCTTGGTTTTGTCCTCAACGTTGTACTGCGCAGAGTACTTCACTATGGCTGAGTTGACACCCCAATCCCGAAATGTCGCGATCAACGTCGGCCCAGAAATCGCAATTATGTACAGACCGTAGTTCTTGTCGCCCAGAATAACAGTGATGGCCAATATTCCCACGAAAGAGATGACCGTCGAGGCGACTAAGCCCCACATGAGGTTGAAGCCGCCCCTCGCCGAAACCTTAGCCATCTCAGTAGCTTTACTCATGAACCTTTTCCTGACTGCCAGTGAATTCTGAAGTTATTCAGTTGATTGGTTGCTCTTGCGTTTATCGCTTTTGGTTTAACAGACAAATTCAGAGACTCTGAAAATACGCTCTCTTGTTTTTGCAAGTTTCGGCGACTGAAGAAGACATATTTCTAATCTTTGAACCGGCGAAGATGTTTAATTTAAACCTTGTTCGAACTGGCCGATCTGAAAAGCTTTATTTGTCTTAAACGAATTTGACGGTTTTCCCCGGGAAACGCAAAAGGGTATTTATGATTAAACCATTATTCTTGAAGCTAACAAAGCTTGAAGGGGTGAAGGCTGCCATACCGACTGAAAAATGCATTTCGGTTATACTACCCGCGTACAATGAGGCCTTGCAGATAGAGAAAAGTGTGTTGGCGGTTGAGGCAGCCCTGAGTTCCCTTTCCGGATCCTACGAGATAATCGTGTCTGAAGACGGCAGCACAGATGGAACCGACTCCATCGTGTCCAAAATGTCAAAGTTCAACCCCAACGTGTTCTTGCTACACTCGCCTACTCGCCTAGGAAAAGGCAAAGCCATCAAAAACGCCATAGCCACCTCAAAAGGAAAGATTATCATTTTCATGGACGTAGACTTGGCAACAAGCCTTGAATGCTTGCCTAAACTTTTGCGATCAGTGAAAGAGAAGGGGGGACTGGCAATCGGTTCCAGGCACGTCAAAGGCTCATGTGTTCATCGCCGAATTTCCAGAACACTGTTTAGCCTAACTTACAATACGTTCGTTCGACTACTTTTCTTCGACGGAATACATGACCACCAATGCGGCTTCAAAATGATGGACCGAAAAGTCGCCAAAACAATATTGAAAGCTTCGAAATCTGACGGGTACTTCTTTGATACTGAAATGATTGTATGTTGCAAGCGTCTCGGATTGCCCGTTATTGAGTTCGCGGTCGAATGGACCGAGAAGACAAAAAAGGGAAACTCAAAAGTAAATCCGATCCATGACGCTAAAAAAATTGGTTTAGATCTGCTAGCCTTCAGGTTCAACTCCAACGTAAAAAATCCAACTGTTAAACACATTCCTTTCAAAGGATTATCGAAAGAACAGAAGAAAAGGTGAATGCACTACGTATAAGTGGAATGCAAGAGTAGACAAAGAAGGGACGGGTAGATCCGAAAGGTTATCATTCCAGCTGCAGATCTTCGAACCAGGTTGTTTCTAGCCACGAAATAACAGCCTGAAGAATGCTACACAGACACAACTAAGCCGGAACCGCTCATTGAGTGGAAGCAAAACGTTAACGATGAGGAGGGACCGAAAAGAACGGTAGCTTGGCTTTCTCAAAAAAGCAAAACTCTATTTTATGGCGATTTTTGTCTGAATTTTAATCTTCATACTTAATATCAAACAATTTCCCATTTATCGCTATATTGCAACTACTGCATATGCATTTAGAACTGGCTACAGCGTGTTACATTTACTCCTAATCGGTATATAGCTCAGCATATGACAAACAAATTCGTCAAGTTTAAAGTTGTCTTTATCCTAAAATTCTATACGTGACATTTCCCCTAAGATAAGTTTCTTCGCTTGATGCGGATAAGTGTTCGATGTTATTCTTGAATGAGACGCGATTATACTATCTTCAATTCTTTCGCTTGCGTCTATAACACAGTTATCCATGATTATTGAGTTTTCTACTTCTGCATTATTTATGATACAGTTGTTACCTATACTAGTGAAGGGACCAACATAGGTGTTTGCTCCCAGAGTTGTATTCTCACCTATAATTGTTGGACCTCTAATTTTCGCGGTTTCATCTATTTTTGTGTTCACGCCTAAAGATACTCTTCCCTGCAAAGATGCTTTACTGATTGGGCAATGAACTTCCGTCTTCATTTCATCTAAGACCAGCCTATTGGCTTCAAGGATATCTTCAGGCATTCCCGTGTCCTTCCACCACCCTTTTATCACTCGAGTAGCCACTCTGCAGTTCCAATCTATAAGCTTCTGAATTGCCTCTGTTATCTCTAATTCGTTTCTCCAAGAGGGCTTCAAACTTTTAACAGCCTCAAAAACTTTTGATCTGAACATATAGACTCCGACCATAACAAGGTCGCTGGCAATATCGTCGTGTTTCATGGGTTTCTCAATTACCTTTGTTACCTTTCCTTCTTTGTCTAAATGGGCTACACCAAACCGCTTTCTTTTTGCAATGTCATTAGTCTTGGAGAGAAGCAATAACTCGTCCCAATTTTTTTTACGAAATTCCTCAACAAGAGGTGAAATATCATCTTTTAACAAGTTATCTCCTAAATAGACAACTACGGGATCATCTTTTATGAATGATTCAGCCATTAACAATGCGTGAGCTATTCCTTTCGGCTCAGGCTGGTCAATATACGTAATATGCACTTCAAAATTAGAACCGTCTCCTACGGTCTCCCTAATTCTTTCATTTGAAGGTCCCAACACAAGACCAATTTCTTTTATACCAGCGTTTTTTAGCTGATTTAAGCCATAAAATAAAATAGGCCTATTGGCAACTGGAAGCATATGCTTGTTGCCAGCAAACGTAAGTGGCCTTAAGCTACTTCCAAGTCCCCCGGCAAGAAGCAGGCCTTTCAGAGTTTACCAACCTTTCTTAACTGAGGCTATTATGTAATCCACGTCTTCATCGGACAATTTAGTATGAAGAGGAATGCAGATTAGCGTTTCATCAAGTCTTGCCGTGTTAGGCAAGTCTTTCCTTAGACCGCCAAAGATGCTATACTTATCGTTTCTCCAGTTATGAACAGCAACCTCAATGCCTTTTGACCGCATCTGATTTGCAAATTGCAGCCTATCTTTTACATGCATTGCAAATAACCAATTTGCAGATATACGATCGTTTTCGCTCTCAAGAAGAGTAATCTTCGTTACTTTTTCTAATTCTTCTCTGTATATTTTGGCGATTTCAGCTCGTCTTTTAAAGTTAGATTCAAAATGGGGGAGTTGTCCTAACCCCATTGCAGCGGCGATGTCATTCATGTGATATTTATAGCCCACTTCTGTAATATCGAAAGTTGGGTCATTACCTAGTACAGAAGGCTTCCTTGCAGCTCTGTCGATGCCAAACCATTTCCTTCTTACCGCTTCATCATAGTTTTCCTTATTTGTCATGCAAAGCATTCCTCCATCACCAGTTGTCATGTGTTTGATCGCTTGAAATGAAAAAACGGTAAAATCAGAAATGGAACCTATAGGTTTATTTTTGTACACTGCGCCCAAGGCGTGTGCAGAGTCTTCAATTAGTGGTAGATCATGTTCGAAAGCTATTTTGCGTATTTCATCTAGGTCACACGGATAACCAGCCCAGTCGACACACGCAATTGCCTTGGTTTTCTTAGTGATTCTGTGTTCTATATCATCAGGACTTATGTTTGCAGTTTCATATTGAACGTCTGCAAAGACTGGTTTCGCATTCTGCTCCAAAATTGTCGTGTTAGTGGCCACCATAGTGTATGGTGTAGTTATTACCTCATCACCCACTCCAACCCCTGCAACAGCATAAGCGAGCCGTAAAGCAGATGTTGCTGAATTTACGGAGGTGGCATACTGAATGCCAAATTTTTTGGAAAATTCAAGTTCAAATTCGTCAACCTTTGGCCCTTGGCCGACCCACCTTCCCTTCAAGACTTCAACAACTTTTTCAATTGCGCTTTCAGGAACATATGGATAAAACATTGGAATGCGAATAGGTTGTTTGACTTCAGACATCTAATTCCTCATTCAACATTACGAAGTTCGAGGTTACTCATTGCCTTCCTATTTTAAAGATTTTTCTATTTCAGCCTTAAATATTTACCTTCCCAACGCCTCATCAAGACACTTGCTGCAAGCCCAATATGGATTCATTGGTGTTCAACACGTTTCAAGTAAAGTGCAACTGTTGAAGAAAAACGAGTTAAATGAAATCCTCTAACGAATGTTATTTCTATGCTTTCAAAAGCACTCAATAAAGGCTTAAGACATGCAATTGCTAAGACGTTAATTGCAACGCCCAAGTATAAGATTGCAAAACCATATCTTTTTACTTTTGATACTTTGAAGCCGGCTGTTTCTAATGAAGATTGCAATTCTTCAAACAAGATATGAGTCTCTGGCAGCTCCCAGTTTGGACTATCAAGTGACCAACCAAGCGATCTTTTCACAGATGGGGCAAGAAGTTGCCAAAGATCTTCGAGTATTTTTTTTAGGGGATTACCGAATATCTGTTCAACTACAAGAAGATTCGAGTTAGGTCTTGAAACTCTGCGGACCTCCAATCCGCCCTCCTTAATGAGAGCCGCTGCTCCAGATTTTTCATCATGAGGTATGTGGTGAAAGGCGTTGATTATTAACACATGACTGAAAACTTCATTTTTAAACGGCAAATGGAGTAAATCGCTTTTTACATAACTTACGTAACTGTAGCGTTGCGATGGTATGCTGACGTCAATTCCGACTGCCTCCAAATGCGTGAGGTAATTGCCGATACGTGCGTATCTTCCGTCCCTACAACCGATATCAAGTAATAATCCGTCTTTTGACCCGTCGCCGGATCCAAAAAAATCCAACATGTTTTCAATCGGACTGAGGGGGGCTGTTGCCTGAACTTCAACTTTCTGCTTTGCAGTCAACTAAGTCAGCCCTTGTGCTTAAGAGAATAAAAGGTGGTTCTGTCATCTTTATGCTCCATCAAGGCTGACCCAAGTTTGCTCTTTTAAGGATTTTTCTATTGCAGCAACGATCAGTTGGCTCTCTAATGCCTCAAACGCACTCGGCTGTGGCTTGCTATCAGAGTCTATACAAGCTAAAAAGTAAAGCAGCTCATCTTTATACATAGTATTAGTAGCTAAGAGCGGAGAAAAGCGTTGACCAAGACCACTAGATACAAAAACTGCATGGCTTGGGGTGGTTAAGTATGGAAAGAAAAGTTCAACGAACAACGATCCCTTTGAACCATGAATCACTAAAGATTCCTGCCAGTCTGTTTTCACGAAACCGTTGAATTGTATTTGGCTCATAGCTCCATCTTCGAGTTTCAGAAGAACATTTAAAGTGAAATAATCCGATTCAAAAATACCTGAAGCAAGAAGAGAGGTTGTAGAACCAGCCATCCAACCTATGAGGTCTGCATGGTGAACCAAATTGTTTATCAGAAAACCATGCATGTTTTCCTTGTAGCTTTGAGATGGAGTCAATTTTCCAACTATTTCGGAATCCGTTGTTCTCAGGTATTCACCGTAAGTTGCGACCAAGTTATATGTCGAGTTGATTACGAAAACTTTACCGACATCGCCAGAAGCTATTTTTTCCTTGGACCAAGCAAGCGCCTTGTCGAACCTCCGCATGAATCCAACCATAAGTTTGACTTTGTTATCTTCGCACAGCTTAATTGCTTCTTTACACTCCTCCACTGTGTTTGTAAGGGGTTTTTCAACAAAAACATGTTTTTTCGCGAGGGCGGACGCCTTTATTATGTCAAAATGAGACTCCGGAGGTGTTGAAATTACTACCGCGTCTACCTCTTCATTTAGGAGCAGCTCTCTGTAGTCTTTGAAAACCTTTTTCACATGATATCTTTGCGCTAGCTCTTGAGCGATTTCCACACGCTCATCGCAAAGCGCCACAAGCTGATGATTTGGCGATTGAAAAAGACTTTTTATGTGAAAACGCTGAGCAATACGCCCGCAGCCTATTATTCCAACGCGAACCTTCATTTCCATGGAGCCTCCTGTTTATGCTGATTGTACAGTCATTCGTCTAATCATTCTATTAAGTCTATTTGGTTAAATTCCAAGATTTAACTGACGAAAGAAAAGCAAGTTATAGCTGAATCTTTCCTTTGAGAAAAAGCGCTCTTTTAAGTGCATAAAGCTCAGTCGAGTAGGTGTACAGAAACTTTTCAATGAAGGCATCGGAAACAGTTCTTTGGCACTGTATTTGGTTTCGTTTAGTAATTGTAGTCTTTAGGTTTTTTATGTTCCAAAAGTAGACCGAGATTAATGATTTCATATAATTCGAGTTATGTTCTTGAAACGCAGAGAAAGTACCTCGTAAAGATATTAGAAAAAGGGTGGGCACAATACGTTTAAGTAATCGTGTAATTGAGTAATTTTTTGTTAATACTCTTATTCTGTTGCGTTCTATCCAAAAAAATTTTTTAGGGCTATAAGAACCCAAAGTAATGCTTCCTGTATGATAACAAATCGATTCTTTACAACAAGAGAGTTCATATCCTAAAAGTCGAGTTTGCCACCCCATGTCCATGTCTTCGCAATAGGCAAATAAAGCCTCATCAAATCCGTTCAATTCGTTCCAGATTTTCTTTTTAATTAGTAAAAACGCACCTGTTACATAAAAAAATCTGTCGTTTTTGTAGGGGGCACATATTCCTCCATAAATGTCACAATTGTTTCCGTCGGATCTTAAGCTGCCATCCTCGTTTAGAACGCGGCATTGCCACATTCCTACTTCCTGTTTTTCCTTTATATGTTTAGCTAAATGGCTTAAACAATTCTCTTCAAGCCAAGTATCCACGTCTAAAAGAAGTATGTAGTCTCCTTTAGCATAGTTAGCGCCTAAATTGTCTCCGCCTGTTTGACCCAGGTTTATAGCATTGCTTATGATTCTCACTTGGTCTTGTAAATTCAATTTAAATTGAAGTTCTTTTGCCAGTTCAACGCTTCTGTCTGATGAGGCATTATCAACAATAATCACTTCAAAATCCTTGAACGTTTGAGTTGCTAAGGAACCGAGGCATCTTTCTAAATACTTACGACTATTATAACTCAAAATGATTATGGAAATTAAGGGTTTAATTTAACTACCCTCCAGTCGCGACCCTGCTCTGCTGAGAAGATCCGTTTTTTAGTGCTATGACAAGGAAAAAGTCGGCAAACCAAGGTATCGAATAGGCTAAGGGTCTCAGCAAATGTTGCCTGAACTTTTTACTGCGAACTAATGGGGGAATGCAATAGATTATTCCTTTTTTGGCTTTTATTGCAAATTTATGCTCCCTAAGCATGTTAACTAATTCAAAAGATGAAAAAAGTGTAAAAGCAGATGATTTAAAATTCCTTCTTATTATGCGCCATAATGAAAGCTTGTTGTTTATACTTAGAATAAATGGTCCACTAAATTTGAGAGAACGATTAAGTTCTTCAATTACTTTTTTCGGTTCCTCACACAAATATAAAACTTCAAGGCATAATACAGCGTCAAACACTTCATTACGGAACGGTAAATGCTCTAAATCACATGCCACAAATTGACTTTTCTCGTTATTTTTTTTAGCTCTAGCGGCAGCCGTTGGCGATACATCTATGCCAATGGTCAGTCTCGCTCTTTCTGTAAAATATTGAGTTGTAATTCCTTCTCCGCAACCTGCATCGAGCAGAGTTTTTTCTTTCAATGCTCCTAACCATTGTTGGATGATATTCAAACGAATAATAGAATTTTCGATTTGGATTTTATCTGAAAGTATTCTCCAAGGATCTTCTTTGTTCGCATACAATGTCTCAAAGAAATGTTTGTCTATGTTTTTTTTCTGAAATTCCGACACTTGATCTACTCCTCGCGTCAAGTCTTCCTTTTACCCCAGATGGATTTCATATTAGGATATATGTTAAAGAGATTATGCTTTCCTTTGAAATTGGGTTTCATACTAATATTCTTGATGATTTAAATTAATAGGTGCCCGAATCAATAAAAAGAATCGACTTCTGTAAAAAAAAGCATTCTCTCAGATTTATGAACAAATTATAGATATTCTTGACCCTTAGAAAATATTCGCTTTAATCTTCCATTAATCTTGATTAGCCACTTTTCGTTCATGCCTTTTTTTAAATATAAAAGGAACAGGTATAGGAGACTAGAGGTAACGGTTAAAGCAGAGATAATTATACCAACATCATACCAAACCTGCGGCCAGTAAATTAAAGTAATAGCGTAGCTTCCCGTTTTGTTAATATACCAAGCATTTGCGAATCCGTTAACAGTAACATGGTCACCATTATAAAGAGGCTTGGTCCATAACGCTTCGAATGAGTTTATCTGGCCATTGTAGATTTTCCATGATGGATCAAAGTTTTCTGAGAAAACTAGGAAAAATGGCTGGGTACAATTCACGTGTATGACATACTGAACTGGACTTATTTCTTGGCTTGTAATTTGCGGAACATAACTTTGATTTTGTTCTGAAATGCCCGTGATTCCAGTTATATTGAAGAGTATTTCATTGGAAAATAAAAAGCAAGACTGCCCAGGAATGAACTCGTATGATAACATAGCATTAACTGCCAGCGCTGAAGCAGGTTGCGGGGGATAATAGACTTCTACAAGCTTGATGGATTCGATCTCAAGCGCCAACTGACCGTCATAAGTTGGATTCGGAGAGTTGGACAGAAAGATTTCAACACCGTCGATTTGAGAGACTATACTACTTAAACTAAATGCTAAGGTATACCAGCTTTCACTGCTATAGTGATTTAATCCATCCATCGTAGACGTTGGATTATCAGCAATTAAAAACTGCGTTCCATCAGGCGTTAAAACCGCTACAATAATACTTGAATCCACATTCGTTTTGAAGCTTACAAATAGGAAACTTTGACTACCCACCTCTATTGGCGTAGATTGACTTGGGTAATCAGAAAGACAACCTTGAGCCGTATAAAAGCCGTTAGAGCGCAGAGTAAAATTGCTTTCTGGCAACTCAATATTAATACCACCATTCAAATCTGAAATATTTCCATTTATCCAATTTGTATATTCTGACGAGGACGCATTTTCCAAGATTACATTAGATGCCCCATAAATCGTCGGAACAAAATTATCTACTTCATAAATGTCTAGTTCGCCAAATGTCTTGACTAGACTAATGCCTTTCAGATTGCTTAATATTGAGTTCATTACTTGTGGTGAAATGGACGAAGGGCTTGAACTATTAAAATAAGTATAGTCTAAATCATTTCTCTGTAAGATATATTTAACATTCATTGCAGCCAAGAGTTTGTAGATGTCATTGTCCAGCGCGACCGTGTTAACATTACTTGTTGAATTAGAAAGCGAACTGATGGCCTGATAAACCGAATAGTAAAAAGGATTTTGAGCGGTATAAGATTGGGGATTAACTGAAATTAAATCGTCATTTATTAAAAGTCCAGCAACATCTGGACCAAACCAACCCCAATTATAATGAGTAAGGGTGGCGGGATTCTCTGGGGATAAGAGTATCTTGAAGTCACTAGGTTGACTGTTTAACCAATCACTTGCCTCGTACCAATAGGAAGGAATCTTGACGTATGTACTAGGAAGAACGCCTCTTTGACCAAGAATCGTTGCTCCTGTGAGTACAGGCCAAGAGCCTACGAGAATAATAATAACAATAAATGCAGTAACGGCTACGTGTGCAGTTTTTCTTTTTATAGGGCTAAGTTTCATGTGGACTTTGTTAATGCCATTATGAATTTCGCCAGTGGTTATTCCAAGCAATACTGCATAACAAAAAGCAGTCAGTGGCAGGAAAAAAGTAATTGGTTCCCTGAAAAATGAAAAACCCGGAATATTAACGTAAAGAAATTGATTGACAGACGCTAATGGCGAATGAAGCCCTTTGCTCAAAAATAAAAAGAAAAGCGCTAAAAATGAAAAAAAGAGAACTGCTCTATTTTTTCCTTTAAATAGAAGAGCAGAAAAAACTAAGATAGGAATTAAGTAAGTAATTAAAATTAGGGCTGTTGTAAAAAATTCTGGCATATAAGGATAGTAAAGATACCCGTTGGTTCCTTGAAGCATACTCCAAGACCCGAATAAACGGAATAGATTGAGGAAACTAGCCATCTGGCTATGGCTTGAAACGTAATCAAGACTTAAAGGAGCAGAGATCGTTATAGTGTTAGCAATCAAGTTAAGCAAAAGAAACAGTTCACCTATTATCCACCATAAATTCACGAGGATAATGAGCCCGATAGCCTTCAGCGAAAAGCATATAGTTGATAGTTTTTTACCCGATGTGAGAACGCAATAGACGAATAACGCAGCAGCCATCACCCATATAGTTATGTAGAGTGGAGGGTTTGCGGCTGATGTATAAAACAACACAGAAGACAAAGCCAATAGAATAGCATATTTGTTTTCTCTTTTTCTAAGCCCAATAACTAAAATCCCTGCAAATAAAGGTAAGAAAGCGTAAGTCAAAACAGGCGTGTCTGAAAGCGGATAAAAAGTCAGCGGGTTTAGGGCATAAAAAAGAGCAGAAATAAACCAGCCTATGCGATACTTTTTCTCTGGCCACATTACTCTTGAGAAAAAATACATAGATGCTGCAGGCATCACAAAAATGAACGTAAACCACAATCTCTGAACGTTAATTAAAGATACACCTATGAATTGGAAAAATGCCCAGAAAGCCCAGTAAGGGAATATCTTCACCGGCACTTCAAGAGAGCCACCTAAATATCCATTCCAAATGTACCGAGAGCCAAGAATTAGATTATAACTCAAAGGCGGAGCATAATCTCCTTGAACTAAGAGAAAGTTACCTTTTAACCATGACAAAGAGGGAATTAGCGCTAGAATAAACAGAAATACTGAGAACTGGAACAATTCTTTGGTGACAAGGTTCCTGATTGTATTCAGAAATTTATTCATATGTGCACATCACTTTTGAGTCGTAGAGTTCTTAAACATATCCTCTAATCTGCACAGAATACGTTTTTTTGAAAATCTTTCAATAGCACATTTTTGAATTTTCTTTCGCATATCGGCATATTTGACTGGATTAGTCTTTTTCATTTGATATAGAAAAAGCACTCTGTTACCAAATTCTGCAGGCCTGTCCGGATTAACCAAAAATCCAGTTTCATTTTCAATAATTATGTCTCTTGGTCCAGGGATATCAGAAGCAATAACGGGTAATCCATGGCTTTGTGATTCTAAGCATACATAGGAGAAGGTTTCCCAGCGGGAGGGAACAATGCATAAATCAGAGGAGGCGTAGAGGTCTTGAAGTGTTTCCTGTTCAACATACCCCTTATAGCTAAAATTGCTGTATTTGCCCGCTAGTTTCTCCATAATAGGCGATAGTTCTCCTGAGCCGACGACTGTGAATTTGAGGCAGTCAAAATCCTCTCTGCTACTCAAATATTCAACAATTCTCACCAGAACATCTACGCCTTTTTGCTCGGTATCCAGTCTACCGACGAATAAAATGTTAAAGTCCTCATTCGAATCATTTAGAGCATAATTGTCCACGTCGACGTAATGAGGGATTTGTTTAATCGGCGCACGAACACTTGGGAAATTGTTGTGCAGAACGTTTACGTCTTCACTGTTCAGGACATGGAAAGCCGAGCACTCTTGAAGAAGTTTGCCATAAAAAATACCCAAATACAAGAAATTGTGTATCTTAGACTGAATATTTTCGGTATGAGGATAAAAAATTGCAGTGTGTACTCCGCATATGATCGGCGGCGACCGACCAAGATTTAGCAGTCTCAGAACGAATAAATCTACAATTTCATTTTTTGAATAGATAATATCGCTTTGCTTAAGTCTTTCACGCATCTCTTTTAATGATGACACTTCATAAAGTGACACGTTTTCCAAGTACTTTTTGAGATCGCTTTCTGAAAATTTGAATTTTGCGTCAAGGGATACTTTGCGCTTCATATAAAATATGCTTAAAAGGGATTCAAGCCGGTATTGAAGGTCTCGGTTGATGGTGACAATTGAGACAGTATGTCCTTTCTTTGCCAACTCTACCGCTAGGTCCATAATATATCGTTCAAACCCGCCCCCATATGCAAGATTGGGAAAAGAAAAGAAAGATATCTTCAAACTATACCTCGCACTCTTTGAAGATGAGATGGTTGTTTATTTGAGCCATTGCTTGCTCCGTTGACTTCATAACGGACCCTTCGGTATTAATAATTTGTAGCCCAAGACAATGTGCAAGTTTGACATATCTTTTTCGCTGCATTACATAATAAACTAGCCCGGTATCATGCGTTTCTTTTTTCCTTTCATAAGCAACTTGAGGGTCAACATCCATAACGAACCCGATATTCGGCCTGGGACTACCGAACACGAATAATTCGTGCACTACACTGCTACTGAAACCCAAATATTCGAAGCCTATTAAAAAGTCGTAAAAATAGCGGTCAAGTATAATCACTGAATGCCGATTTAGGATCTTGAATTTTACGTACATGAATAGGCAGTCAACAAAAACGATGTAAGGCCATATTTTGAAAATAGGCGAAACGCGATTACTACTACCTTTGTCAAGGAAGTTTGCCCTCGTTTTTTTCAATTCTTTTCCAGGCAACATTCTTAACACGTATTCTAGGAGCCCGTGATTAAATGAAGGAAAATACTTCACTTCAAATCCACTGTCCCTTAACCTAGTTTCCACTTTTCGAGCTACAGTGGTTTTCCCACTTCCATCGTTGCCGATAAATGCAATAATCATCAAATCACTTTTTTCTGGGCTTTTTTACTTTGATAGCCAGAAAATAGGTGTGGGTAGGATCAATTGCTTCAAAGAACTTACTTACCTGATTTGGAAAAGGAAAGTATCCTATTCCTCTTACTTTCTCCACATAAAAACCATAGACTTCGAATATGTCCCTGAGTCCTTGAATTGTGAAAATGTGGACATGTGGAAAAGAGTTAAGCTGCTCCTTATAGTGAAGCGAATAAGGATTGCCTATTTGGTATTTAGAGCTTATTTGCTGAGAGAACGCTTGTTTTCCCATCATCAATGCAAAGATATTGTGCCAAGAGCTTAAATTTTCAGTAGAGATGACTGCATAGCCGCCAGGTTTTAAAACTCTGAATATTTCTGCGACAAAGTTATCAACATTGGTCAAATGCTCTATCACTTGATCTGATGAGACCACATCGACGCTTTCGTCAACTAAAGGAAAAACTGAGTTTAAATCAGCCTTCAATGCCAAGATTTCTTTTGCATTTGCCTTCATTAGGGAGTCGTTGTCAAAATCTATCCCGAGATTTACTGAAGATTTAACCATTTTTGAGACTTGAAGAGTAACAGATCCGTCAGCGCAACCAAGACCAAGCAAAACTGACCCAGACTGGCTAAATAAGGAAGCATATATTTTTCTTCGCTGCGCAGTTAACCCTTCATAATAGGATACTTTAAACTCACTTTTCTGGCTGGCAGTTTGCTTAGGGGACTGCATCATTTGCTTTGAGACCCTCATACATTTTTCCTAACATCTTAGCAATATATTTGACATCATACTTTTTAACGTCATTCATGGCATTCGTTCCCAGGCGCCTCCTCATGGTCTTATCAGATAACAAAATGCTTACTTTCTCCGCCAATTCAGGAGCATTCTCGGCTGAAAACAGAAGACCATTCTGTTGATTGACAATCAACTCAGTTATGCCAGTTATCTTGGAGGCTACAATAGCTTTTCCAGATGCCATGGCTTCCAAAAGTGACAATGGATACCCTAACGTCCCATGTAGCGTCGTCAAAGGAGAGACAAAAACATCAGCAATTGACATCAACAAAGGAATATTGGCTATTCGATCCAAAAAATAGAATCGCCCTTCAACACCTCTTTCATGCAAGAACTTTGTAAGCTTCACTTTATTTTGGTTGTAATCATAAAAGTTGCCTGAAAAAGGGTAGGAGGCGACAACAAAAAACGCGTCAGGATTCTTCTTAATTATTGAACTCGCCGCTTCTGCTAGGGTAAATATGCCTTTGCGCTGCTCTATTAAACCCACATACAAAGTGACTTGAGCTCCAGCGGGAATAGGTAATTTTTGAACAAAAGAAGTTGTATCCCCTGAATTTTTTCCGTCAAACCGCCGTAAATCAATTCCTAGAGGTAAATACGCTATTTTATTCTTCGAGTAACCGTCATTTAACAATATTTTTTCCATGTCATGCGTAACGCAAACTATCTTGTCAACGCCTACGTTTCTTGAGAAACGTGGTGACCCTAAGTACCCTTCGCTGTAAGTGCATAAGGTGTGGATCACGGGAACATCTAGAAGGGATTTGTAGAGCGCAGTCCGCCTGGCTAGAATAATCGATGAGGAATATTCGTGGATAACCGAGAATCGATGTTTCGAATGCAAACGTAACACTTCAAAAGGAGGAACCAATTTAGACGTGTAAAAATTCACTTTGGGAACCGCTTTCACGAAACCGAGATCGATACAGTGAAAATTTATGTTGCTGTCTTTTTTCTCACTTTCAAACCATTGCTGAAAAGATGAGCCCATATGTCTTTCTTTTGTAGTCAGTACATGAATTTCAAAGCCTAGGTCGGCTAAAGCCTTTTGGAGTTGATAAATCGCTGAAATTCCGCTCATGTTGACTAAAGGCGGCCAAATGCCTTCACAAACAGTTAAGATCTTCATTACAGATCAGCTGTTTTATCGAAGTTAAACCAATGATTGTAAATTGGCACTCTTAGCCTGCCAGAGTAGTGGTAGCGTGCGGTCGCAAAAAGATAGTAACCTAAGTTTGATATTAAGTCATTGATCTTCATGCATGGTTTACGCTCCAAAAAGATTTCCATTGTATATTGGAGCGGATACATGTAAGGCATGCTAAGGGATCCGTGAACATTTACTCTTGGAAGCAAATTTGCCACGTTCGGTTGCAGATCAATTAGAGGCTTCTTCTCCGAAGGATACAATTTGCGATTTAACAGGTTAACAATGGAAATAAACCGAAACATGGACTTACGCCAGCTGTATTTTTCTGCCTGATTTATTATCGTTGTCCAATTTGCCTCTTTAGATGAGTTTCTGACAAACATAAACTCTAGGTATGGAATATGCAACCGCTCACCCACCGTGTGCGCGATTGTCAGCAAGAGCTCTACGTGTACCGAAGGAATTGGGCATCTAACACCGGAAACATTTTCGTATCTAATGTCTTCCCAAGGTACGGAGGCATCTAGATAACTTGAACCTTGCCAAAAGAAGCCCTTATGCAAATCAATTCTCAACAATCCAGGTAAGAACATACTTGATTGGTGCTTGTTTGCATCCCTCTCCCGCTTGCCCTTAGCCTGTTTTAGTAAATCTTCAGCCTTAGCAAAGTCGCTTAGTTTGACCAAGACGTCGACATCTTGAGTCACATAAGGAATGCCTTTATTCGTTTTCACTATGAGGAAGGGTATTTCCTCATTTGAGAAAATTGTGGAGATAAATTTGAGGGTCGCACTAAGGCGCTCTAAATAAACCGCGCTTTCAGAAATCAATTCGTGAAGAGTATTAGTTAAATTATCCGATTTAAGAATCGCGCGGTTATTCAACAACTTCAATGCAAAGATATACTCAACTCTGTTAAAGGAAGCCCGACGTAAAACATAGTTCCAATTGACCCTTTGAAAATCGACGTCTTTAACGAGGTCAGGCTTCTCTTCCAAACATGAATGAATAATTCTAGTCGCAAGATCAATTTCTTTAATTTCTATCGCCTCTAAGAGTGTAGTTCAGAATAATATTTTTGTTTGCCTTTAAGCTTATCATCCGATATATAAATACTCCTCACATCCTCAAACTGGGGCACAGGCAGTTGGGGTTGCTTTCATGAATATTGTGTAACCCTTTTTGCCTAAAATTTTATCATATTCTTTATCGACTTTTATTTCCAAAAAGTGAGGTACTGAAAGACCAAAAATGTATGTAAAGCAACTGTAGCATAAAATCCATGCCATTTGCCAAAAACCTCCTTTTGCAAAACACTGGTCTATTTTGAATCCGCTCTCCTCGACCATTTTTCGAAGCAATTTCATTTGATAGTGTCTATGATTCTGGGTATATTTTGCTGGATCAAGATAAGTGTACAACCAATAGTCGTTAGGAGTAGTTAGTATTAGTTCTCCCTTTGTTTTGAGCACCCGTCTTATTTCTGCCAAAGCCTTTTTCTCTTGGCCGCTAGGCAAGTGTTCTATAACGTCAGTGAAAAAAGCTCTGTCGAACGTATTTGATTTAATGGGTAAGTATCTGGCGTCTGCCAAAATTTCAGGATTCGTGGCCGAATTGATATCAATTGCAATATTTCCCTGATGAACGAATTTACATCCGATATCCACACTTAACTTTTCTTGTACATCATTTCCAATTAGTTCGTTCCGAATAATCCGATGCCTACCGAGCGATTCTTCTGACATTTTAGTCGGGTCTGACCCTCGTTTTTATTTAGAAATCATAGCGATAGCCGTAGTAGTGTATTCTATTGATTTCATAAGAACCATTCCTGTTCCGTGCAACGGATCTTTCAATAGAACTTTCCAGTTCCGTATGAAATCTAATCTTATTGGCATAAATTGAACCATGGCTTTGTCAGGGTGTTTTTCAATGTACTTTGATAATGTTTTTCCATAATAGTATCTTTTCAAGCAAATTGCGCGTAACGTTACGTAGCCTTCATTATGCTTCACGTAGGATTCGATAGATCCTATTTTAAAACCTGATTGCTCAACACGGGCATGTAAGTCCCAATCTTCACCGGCTTCCAAGTCTTCATCAAAACCACCTACAGATTCAAACGCCTTCTTGGAGAAGAAACGAGCAGATTCGATCAAAGGATTACCTACGTACATACAACGCTCTATCGCTCTGCATTTTCCCCAATACCCTGTTGCAACACGGATTTCGTGAATCATTATTGCATCTATCTTTTCATCTAACGATTTTTTGACGCATTGCTGAATAACATTCGGAGTTAGCTGCATGTCTGCATCTATGAAGATCAAATATTCGCCTTTCGCGTTTTTCGCACCAAGATTTCTTGCAGCTGACCGCAACTGTCTTGTCCTAAAAACTGTGCTCGGAAATTTGTTGGCGATTTCAACGGTATCGTCTCGGCTGTAACTATCAACGATAATTACCTCGATCGAGCGGTAAGTTTGTTCTACTATAGAATCCAGACATTTCTCCAACGTTGAAGCGGAGTTGTAGGTAGGCAAAACAACCGAAATTAAAGGACCCTTTTGCATAACTTCTTTTTTTGTTGGAAAATCAGTTCTCTCCGAAATCTTTTACATGACCCAAAACTTTGGTCGCACCTTTAATTGAATATTTAAGATCTTTTAAAGATCGTATGCGAATAAGTTGCCTGAACATGTACTGCGGCGTCAAGAAGACTTTGTATACTTCGTCGCAGAGGTTCATTACTTCTTGGGGTGTCATGTCTGGTGTGGTCATGACTGGTTCTTTCATGTCGAATCGTTCGTAATCTTTCGGATCAACTCTGAACCAGCCATTCTCTAAGGCTTGCGCATACAGTTTGCTTCCGGGATAAGGAGTAACGATGGTTGATTGAAGAGTAACAGCCCAGCCCTTCTGCATTAAGGTTTTGGCCACGTTAAGGGTGCTCAAGGCTTCTTGGCGTGTTTCCCACGGATAACCCACCATAATTGTTACGTGCGGCTCTAGTCCTTCGCGCCGCGGTATTTTGCACTCGTTCAATATGTTATTTATTGTTGTGCCTTTGTTGAGTCGATCAAGTGTAGCTTGACTGCCCGATTCTATTCCAAAAAGAAGCGTTCTGAAACCTGCTTTTTTCATAAGCCGGTAGTCTTCTTGCTTTAACGCTCCAAAACGCATGTTGCAGCTGAACTGAACTTTCTTGTTATATTCGCGCTCAATCATCAAGTTTGCAAAGCATCTAAGCCATTCTCCAGCTGGAAAGCAACCAGTATCATCAAAAACTGATTTGACATTGTAGCGTTTAATTAGTAGCCCAATTTCATCGGCTAAATGTTCGGGCTTCATAACTCTGAAAGTTGGATAAAGAGTAGGCCAGGAACAGAAAGTGCAGCCGCCATCCTTCCGCCACCAGCAGTCACGACCAGCCATTGTGTAAGCGCCGGGGGTAACCTTGAAGTTCCCGTTTCGTTCGTTGTAGAGTTGCCATTTTGTCAAATCACGATTAATATGAGGCAAATCATCCAAACTATGATTTAGCTTGAATTGGCCAGTGTTCTTTATGCTACCGCTTTCTCGATACCAAATGCCAGATTCTAATTGCGTTGCCTTGTCGCTCAAGTAATCCGCTAGATTTAGCAGCAGGAAGTCGTAATCGCCACCTGTAAGAACAAAATCAACCTTGCTCTGCTCCATTGACTCCAGCGGCAAGGCAGTAACGTGATCACCAACCAAAACAACCTTTGAACTTGGAAGAACCTTTTTTATGTCGCTAGTGATGGACCAATGTTTTTTTACCACAGGAGTTTTTGTCTCAATCATAATAACATCAGGATTGTTGTTCTCCAGATCATTTAGCCACTGATTGTAAGTTTTTTCTTCCGCAATACCATCATCCCACACAACGCCGTATCCAGCATTTCCCAGCATAGTGGCAGCATACGCTGGAACAACAGGGTAAATGTATGTTGGCGACTGAAAATATTGGAATTGCCTGTTTTGTGACAAAAGGGGAACACCTTTTTCAGAAGGCAACGGTGGATAGGAGATGCTGATTTTCATCGTTTCAAGTCACGCTTCGCTAAGCCAGATATGAAAAAGGTGCCGTAGACTAAGTGTGTTGCGATTATTCCTAACCAAACTGAAAGCATCATCTTCACACTTTTAACTTGTACCGCCGCCGCAATTAAAGTGGAGATAAAATACACTGCTAATCCAAATATCACGATATAAATAAAGAAGGAAAAAATTATTGAAAGCAGTATTCCAACAAGAATGAAAGCTAATAGCAAAGAGGGAAAGAAGTAAGTCATCTTTTTCGAGTTTTCGGGAAATTTTTTTGCGAAAAACCCTCTGTGTTCTCCAAATCGTGAAACTTGCTTTAAATGCAGCTTGAATAAAGAACGTCTGTGGTGATAAACAACCACATCAGAGGATTCGATCAATTTTTTGCCAAGCTTTCTTATTGCCAAGCACATGAGTGTATCTTCGCCAGGCCAATAATGCTCATTCCACCCGCCAGCCTCTTCAAGCACTGATTTTCTAGCGATAAAATTGCAAGAATGAATGTCATCGGATTCAAAACAGGTTTCGGTTTTGTACCTGCTGGATAGAGTTCCAACCATAAACGAGGACAGAACATAACCACCAGCTTTTTGCATAAAACCGTCCTCTTCAGGCGTTAATCCAGGTCCGCCTACACCACCAACCTGTGGATCTTCAAAGTGCGTCAAGGCATTGGTTAACCAGTCATTTCGAGGATAAGCGTCATTATCTATAAAAGCACAAAAAGTGCCATTTGAGTTTTTTACGCCAATGTTTCGTTTAACGCCGGGAGAGACTGCCCCCGTATCTATTACTTTAGCTCCATTAATCGCCTGAGTAGCATGGTCAGGTAAAAGTATTATCTCCAAATTTGGATAATCCAAACGCATGCAATATTCAATACATTCTCTTGTGTAATCATCTACTTCTTTGCAAGGAATAATGATTGACACTAAGGGCGTGGAAAGCATCAATATTCACGGAAAACTAAGGAGGCCATATTTTGAAAACCATTTTTCTTGGGAAGCTCTCGCTCATACCAATGAATAATCCGAAGTCTGTAAGCGATTCCAAGTAAATCAATAAACATATTCCACATCTCTCGTGGCTTAAATTTAGCATCCAACTTTATGTTAACTGGCATCTCGACTGTTTTTAAACCATACAGATTGGCTACAGCTAGTAACTCAACATCAAAAGCATAACGCTTCACTGCCAGTCTCGGAAAAATGTTGACGAATGCGTTTTTGTTCATTGCTTTAAGACCAGACTGAGTATCCCTAAGAGGCACACCTGTAAGAAGCCGAACTAGACTGTTAAAAACAGAACTCAAAATTCGCCTAGATACAGGCACATTTACATGCGAATCGCAATGGGATTTAGAAGCAACAACGATATCACCATACTTCAATGCATCAAGATAATCTGAAATTACTTTGAGATCGATTTCCATATCGCTGTCAGCAAAAATCACAACGTTGCCGTTAGCTTTCAGGAAACCGGTCTTCACGGCGTGTCCTTTGCCGATGTTCTTCCTGTAACTTACCACTTTTACGTGACCGTTTTTGCCTGCATATCTTCTTGCTCTTGCTAGAGTGTTATCGCTACTTCCGTCATCCACAACTAGAATTTCGTAGGGAATATGTTTGCCTGCGATAACGTCGTCTATTGATCCAAGCATCTCCTCAATGAAGTCTTCCTCGTTATACGCTGGAACAACAAATGATAACTCTAGTTGAGTCATTAGACACCTTCTCCACTCTTTTTCCGATATTTTAGAAAAGACGCTAATTGCAAAACAACTCCAGCTGCCAGAGCATAAAACGAGTAGACAGCGAGGGTATTAGCCAAAGATGACAAACTAGCAGTTAAAGAAATGGCAGCGCTGACCAAAAGCAACATGAACCCTAGTATGAATGGAGAACCCCAATTCTCTTTAACATATCCCTTGGCTTTAACCTCAAAAAGCTTCAAATCAGTTTCGCTCATGTTGCAGGCACATTGTTTTTCCTGTGTAAAGTGCAAGGCTTAGGATTTAACATTTTGCTTTGAAGCTTTTGGACACACACAAGATTCTTTAGATTGCCACATAGAATCCATTGTTGCGCGTAATTCTTTCAACAGAAAGATCCCCGTTTTGCGGATTTGGCTTCATTAATATGTAGGACAGCCAAGAAAGCTGCGAAGGAAGAATCATAGGCCCAACTTTTAGCGAACTGGTTTCCTAACTTTTGAGCTGCTAAACTAATTTTTTGAGCCAATAAGAAACCAATTCTCTTTAAACGACTTGAAATGCTGCTCGCCATTGCATCTTCCAACTTCTTAGTAAGCATTAGTATGCTTTTTGCCAGCAGTGCACTTCGTATATTTTCTACAACTCTTATTGTTAAATCTATGAGCACTCGATCTATTCTCTGCAGTGCTTTGAACCACGCGCCAGATCGCATGGCTCTGGTTTTTAGGTTAATCAATTGCTCCTTACTGAGGAAGGAAGAATCTTTCAAATCAGGTGCAGCTATAGGCATTTTCATTATTTGCTTTCTTTCCTAGGTCTGATTGCCTTTTGTTACATCTCTTGTGAGTATTTATAAATTGTGCATATTTGGTAAAATTTAACAATTCAAAAAGACAAGGCACAGAAACTCATTGGACACGTTGTTTAAGCAGTTGCTATGCGAATTTTAAGAACTGCTATTGTAGGTATATATTGCGATCTCTCCAGTTTGGTAAACTTCGCGAAACGATGAGGGTAGACTTGGTTGCCCATACCATCCATGCCCAGTCACCCACCATATAAGGTATATCTGTGTGTACCCTTCCTGAGCAACCGCTATTGCAGATGCGGAGGGGTCACCGAATCCATAGTTTATAACATCATGTTCATTCAACGTCAACAACGCCCAGCCATAAAACACGGTGTGTGTGAGCAAAACCGCGCTACCGTTAACGTTATCTTTGAACCACTGAAGAGCCTGCGTGGTACTTTGACAGCCTGCCAGAGGCAAGGTATTCTGTAACATGGAAGTAGGAATTTGATTCGAGTAACTGTTGAGTAGATTAGAATTAAAGTAGATAAAGGGTTTTTCATTATTCATGAATATGAAGCCGAAGCTAAAGATTGCCGTGGATAAGACAACGTACAATAGTGCAATTCTGTATGTCGTAATCTTGAAGCGTTTCCATTTTATTGATTTTAGCCAGCTTAGGCTATCCGTTGCATAAAATACTAGCGGATAAGTGAGCAGCAATACCCAACGGTAAGGACTCACAGACGAAAATGGAATGAACAGCAAAATCACACTCCAAATGAGCCAAGAGATGAGTTGCAGATTTCTAGATCGCCATAGCCCTATCAAAACAAAGGGAAGCAATGGCAGGAAGCAGTACATGAATAAGCCAGCTTCACTAAGTAACATTGATTGGTAAGAAGCAAAACCAGTCCACGAAGCCAATGGCGACGAGTTTGGCGTGTAACCAAGTACGCCACTCTGGACGACACCACTTAAATAAATAATGACAAAGTAAAAAGCTGCAGGCAAAGAAACTGAGATCAGGCTAATTGATTTAGCAAAATTTTTGCGAATTAAGTCATAGGCGGCGGTAACGATAATGACCCCAAACATTAAGACTGATACTAGTTGGTGAGATAACACAACGGCCATAATAGCTAAGGAAAGAGCGACGCAGCGTTTCCACGAACTCTCCTTTTGGTTAAGGAGAATTAGAGTAAGGACAACAAAGAAAAAAACCATACCGAGTTCTTCGCGAAGTTGATCCCAAGAAGCTCGTAAAGCAACGAAATAAACTGTTCCCAAAACGCCGACAAATAAGCTCTTGGCAGCGGACCAATTCAAACCTCTTTTGGCAAAAAAGTACATTGATGACGCTAAGAAACCAAGGAGCAAAGGAGAAATTATCTTAATCAACAAAACCAATGGTCCGCCAGCACTGATCAGCGACATGTAGATCACGTAGAATAGTGGGGCAGCTGCGAGTAGACCCCACACATTTATGCCGTTGTGTAACCATAGCAGACTATTAGGAACATAAAACCCCATCGTGTCGAAGCCAAGCATGAAGGGACCCATCAAAACCTCAGGCACTGTCCTCACTGCCGCGGGTATGATGAATGCCAGAAAAGGAAAGACAAAAGGATGATTACTAATCCAATGCTTAATTGAATTAGTAACCCTTTTCACTGTCGATTCTCCATTTACGCCAAATATTGAATTTACTTATATTAGACTCTGGACGCAAACCTAAATGTTTTATGTTAGCCAACGGTAAGCGGGGTCTCAGACTACCCCCAACTCAAAATTAGTTTATTGGGTTGCTCCGTTAATAATAAGATTAGCACCCGAGTAAAGATAGAGGTACTTGCGTCGTTATCAGAAGTGGCTTGCGCTTAAACCTCCCCGATACCATGCTACCAAACTGTTCGGTTGAGGTAAGAACTATTTCCTCAGACAGCAAAATTGCATATTTGCCAAATGCAGAATTGCTTCATTTTGATTAATTTTACGCACAGGCTATTTGAAGACGTTTGTGGTTACAAAGCCTTTTTTGATTGTCTTGTCCCATGCTCTTTTCCGCCTGAACAGCAACTTCAGGAAGGCTAAGCCGGCGATGCACATTTGAAGAAGCCAGTAAACGTAGATTGAGGGGATCCATAGCAGGTTTCGAAGTCGAAACGGCTTTTCAGCGACGAGCAACCCTACTCCAACTGAAAGCAATGAGACCGCTGTCAAAACTATCACTAATCCAGTCAAGAACAAGGCTGGATTGTTTTGGGAAAAGAACAAGGCTGCTGCAATCCAGTTTATGTAGCTTAGCAGCGAGATAACCATCATGAAGGGCCCGCCCATCGAGATTTCTGCGTCGACTGTTCTTCTATTCAGAGTTTCTAAGAGACGCCCGTACTTCAACGCTGTTTCCATGTATCCGCGGTACCAGCGGACTCGCTGTTTAACTAGATCGCGGAAGCCGTTGGGCGTTTCCTGACCACAACAAACATCCTCCGCATATTTAATTTGGTGCTGCTTTTCAACAAGCCGCAAAGCCAGCTCGACGTCTTCGGTTAACGAGTTTTCATCCCATCCGCCGAGTTCTTCGAGGAGGTTGCGCCTTATGAATTGACAGGTGCCATTCAACGGGACAAAAAGCTTCAACGTTTCTCTGCCGCTAATCAACGTTTGGAACCAAGCGCGCTCTTCCATGGATGCAACTCTGGTGAGAAGGTTTTTCTTCTCGTTCAGGGATGTGGTTCTGCCCTGCACCGCGCTTATGTTTTTGTCGGCGAAATAGGAAGCAACCTTTTTGAGTGCGTCTTTTTCTGGGACGCTGTCAGCGTCAAAAACGCCGACGATTTCGCCTGTCAGGTAGGGCAATGTAAGGTTGAGTGCGGCTGGTTTGCCTTTGGCTGCTTGTTCTTTGATGACTTTGAATCCTCCTGGGAACTTGGTGGAGAATTCTGAGCAGATTTTGCAGGTGTTGTCAGACGAGTTTCCGTCTACGACTATGACTTCCAATTTGTCTAAGGGATAATCTAAGCTGAGAAAACTGTTTAGGCAGCGGCCGATTACGATTTCCTCATCCTTGGTGGGGACTATGATTGAGAATTTTGGTGTCTCATCGCTGTCGACTCGGCTGTCAGTGGTTGTGTGCTTGCGTCTGCTTCGCATGCTTGCGTAGATTATTGAACCGTTGTACAGTGTCCAAAAAAGCAAGAACGCAAGTAGAACAACTGAGATGATTTCTACGACGATCATTTAGAGCCAACCTCATTAAGGCTTATGTCCATATTAAACCTATACTTTGGGACACCTGCGTTTTCGTTCCCGCTTACTCTGTATTACCGTTTGGGGGATTGCAAAGACGTTCATCAACATTTTTTCTGCGGGTTCAGATTGCATTCTTAATACGACCGATTATTGTTTTCGCTCTTTTTAAGTTTTGTTAATGATTGGTTGCTTGCTAAGCTATAAACCCATAGATTAGAACACCACATAAATGTTTGCCAGAAGAAACCCCCAAGCTCTAAAACTCACTCGATCGCCTCTTTCCAATAGATGACCAACGGTCGGACGAGAGAAACCAATCCTGAAAAACGATCTTAAAAGATTTATATTTCCATCCCGACTTAGAACATATTTTGAAGACAAAATGTTTTCTGGGAAGATAAAGAAAAGAGACGGCAGAATCGTCGATTTTGACTCTGAACGAATCAAGAACGCAGTTCACAAGGCGCTGCTGGCGGTGGAGTTAAGCGACGGCGAGAAAGCCGAAGCCATCACTAAAACAGTCGTAAAGATTTTGCAGGAGAAATTCAAGGAGTCAATTCCGTCGGTTGAGGACGTGCAGGACACAGTTGTCTTCGTCTTGAACCAGAGCGGCTACGGCAAGGTGGCTTTGGAGTATCAAGATTACCGCAAGAAAAAGCAAGAACTCAGGGCGCTGAGGGAGAATCTACAGATAGAGCCGAAACTGACCGTCAACGCACTCGAAGTTTTGAAGGCAAGGTACCTTCTGCGCGACGAAAAAGAAGCCATAACCGAGACACCATCCCGCCTTTTTGAAAGGGTCGCGGGGGCAATAGCTAAGGTTGATGAGAAATACGGCGATGACTCCGCAGTGAGTCAAAAGGTCTTTTTTGAGATGATGACTCGGCTTGAATTCCTGCCGAATACGCCTACCCTCTTCAACGCTGGCACCTCTATTGGTCAGTTATCCGCTTGCTTTGTTTTGCCAGTTGAAGATTCACTCGTGGGCATATTTGACACCGTGAAGAACATGGCTTTGATAGAGCAGACAGGCGGAGGAGTAGGCTTCGACTTCTCCAAGCTCAGACCCAAAGGAGACATCGTGGGTTCGACGAAGGGTGTGGCTTCTGGCCCCGTGAGTTTCATGCGCATCTTCGACACGTCCACCGAGGTAATCAAGGCTGGCGGAAAAAGAAGAGGCGCGATGATGGGCATCCTCAGAGTCGACCACCCTGACATCGTGGAGTTCATCACTGCCAAGCAGAACCCGCAGATGCTCTCAAACTTCAACGTTTCAGTCGCGATAACAGACGAATTCATGAAAGCCGTCGTGGAGAACGATGAATACTGGCTTGTCAACCCCAGAAACCAGGAAAAAGTGAAAAAACTCAAGGCAAAAAACGTTTGGGACCTCATCGCCATGTCCGCGTGGTCAAGCGGAGACCCCGGCGTCGTCTTCATTGACGAGATAAACAGGCTAAACCCGACCCCACAGGTTGGAAGAATAGACGCCACCAATCCTTGCGGGGAGCAGCCGCTTCTTCCCTATGAAAGCTGCAATTTGGGCTCGATCAACCTTTCGAAGATGGTGGCCGATGGCAAGGTGAACTGGGATAAACTGCGTGAAACCGTCCGAAACGCTGTTCATTTCTTGGATAACGTTGTCGACGCAAACGTTTACCCGCTCAAGGAGACCGCGGAAATCACGCGGGCCAACAGGAAAATCGGTTTAGGCGTCATGGGATTCGCCGACATGCTCATCATACTTGGGATCTCGTACGATTCAGAGGAGGCGTTGAAGATAAGCGAGGATCTGATGGCTTTCGTCAAGAAAGAAGCCCACCAGAAGTCGAAGGAAATCGCAGAGGCACGCGGTTCTTTCCCGAACTTCGAGAAAAGCATCTGGAGAAGCCGCTATGGCGCGTTTAGGAATGCAACGGTGACGACGGTGGCGCCGACGGGAACAATCAGCATAATTGCAGGGTGTTCTTCGGGGATTGAACCGCTTTTCGCCGTGTCGTTTATGCGTAACGTCTTGAGCGGCGCGAGGCTTTTTGAAACCAACGCGTTGTTCGAGGAAATAGCCAAGGCGAGGGGATTTTACAGCGCGAAGCTTTTTGAGGAGGTTGCGCGGACAGGTTCGGTTCAAAAAATCAATGGGGTTCCCGACGATGTTAAGAGGCTGTTTGTAACGGCGCTGGACATCAAGCCCGTGTGGCATGTTAGGATGCAGGCGGCTTTTCAGAAGAGTACTGACAACGCCGTGAGCAAAACGGTGAATTTGCCGAATGAGGCAAAAGCCCAAGACGTGAAGGAGATTTATGACTTAGCCTGGAAGCTCAAGTGCAAGGGCGTGACGGTTTTCAGGTACGGCAGCAAACCTGAGCAGGTTCTTTACATCGGCGAGATAAAGACGAAAGAGGGAAGCTTCGTTTCCGCACAGTCCGAGTACTCGGGCGGCTGCCCCACGTCGAACTGTCCGTTTCCTGCCTAGCTGGAGGTGAGATTGTGGGTTACGTTTACCTTTATTATGGATCCGGCGGCGGAAAAACCGCGAATGCCCTGGGGTTAGCCCTCCGCTCGGTTGGCCACGGCAAAAAAGTGGTGATAATCCAGTTCTTGAAGTGGAAGAAAGACATTGGCGAGTACCTCATCAAAGACAAGCTTAAGCCCTACTATGAAATCTACCAGTTCGGCAGGGAAGCCTGGCTTGGGGAAGAGGAAAAAGTGGCGGAGTTCGGCGAGGAAAAATTCACCGTTGAAGCGGTGAAAGACGAGGATAGGAAACTGGCGAAGGAAGCTCTCGAGTTCGCGGCGAAGGTTTTGGCAAGGAAGCCGCATTTGCTGGTTCTGGATGAGATTAACTTGGCGACGCAGTGGAAACTCCTGGAAGTCAAAGATGTTCTTAAGCTGCTTGAAAAGGTGCCCAAGGAGACAACGGTGGTTTTGACTGGGCGCCTAGCTCCTAAGGAACTGATTAACAGGGCAGACTTTGTGAACGCCGTGCAGGAAGTTAAGATGCCGAAACGTTTCAAGCCGACGCCAGGAATCCAGTACTGAGCTGCCCAAAGCCCTAGTTTTAGGGTTCAGCCATGAAGTCGATGAATTCTTTCAGGCTACGGGACTGCAGCGTGTAGTTGGTTTTTCTTTCTTCGCCGATTGTTGAGTAAGGTCTCGCGCCGTAGTCGTGTCCTGGCCAGACCTCAACTGCGTCGTCGAGTTTCATAAGCTTGTTGAATAGGCTGTCGAACATGCTTCTGGAGCTGCCGCCTTGGAAATCGGTTCTTCCACATTCGCCGACGAACAGAGTGTCGCCAGTCACCAATTTCTTGCCGTCCACCAGCACGCATATGCTGTCCGAGGTGTGGCCCGGCGTGTAGATCACCTTAAGCGGGATTTTACCGACGTGCAGGACGTCTCCGTCTTTGACTCCGATGTCGAACTGAACCTTTGACTGTTTGTGCGCAACGATTTTGGCTCCGAACATGGCGGTTAACTCTGCGTTGCCAGCCGTGTGATCACTGTGCCCATGCGTGTTGATGACGTATTTCAAGCGGAACTTTTTGATATTGAGAACTTTAATGATTTCGCTGGCGTTGAAGCTGGAGTCAATGACCACGGCTTCCCCTGCTGCTTCATCCGCCACAACGTAGGAGAAGTTGTCGCCGTGTTGCTGAATCTGTTTGAAAAACATTTTGCAACCCAGAAATGTATCAGGTAAGGGGTTTTTGTTCTTTTCGCCTTTCATGCTTCATGGCTAGGCTTCGGAAGGTTTCAATGTCTGAGGGCGGGTAGCCTGAGAAGTACTTGCTGAAGTAGCCGAAAACCTCCATCTGCCTCAAAAAAGGCTTAAGCTTGTCTGCCCACGCACGCAGACTGGCTGCAGTGTCGGTTTCAATTTTGCCCAGCATGCCGTTGACTTTTTTGCGGTCGCCCTCCCAACGCACGTACAGGAAGTCTGAGGTGACCTCGCCGATTTGAGGCATGCTGGGGCTATCAACCCACGCTAAAGCGGCGCGGTTGGCTTTCAAAAGCGCGTAAAAATCAGATTGAAGCCACGCTTTGTCTCTTATTTCCACGACGTAGCGGTTCTGTCCTGGTAGTTTCTGTAGAAAAGCGGATAAGTCTGATAGGTGATCAACGCCGAAGTTTGGCGGGAACTGCAGAAGCAATGGTCCCAGTTTTTCGCCCAGCAGGCTTGTTCTTTCGAGGAACAGGTTGGTTTCACGTTCGCAGTTTTTCAGCATCTTTATGTGTGTAATGAGGCTGGGGAACTTCAGTGAGAACGTGAAGTTTTGGGGTGTCTGGTTCTTCCAGTTTGTTACCGTTTGCGCGGTTGGGATTCGGTAGAATGTGTTGTCGACCTCAACTGTGTCGTATCGACTTGCATAGTAAGCCAAGAATCTGCTTGACGGGGTTTTAGCAGGGTAGAACTTGTCTTTCCAGAAGCTGTAGCTCCAGCCAAGCGTGCCCAAATGCAGGTTTTGCATCTCAGTCTTTTCCCTTCAGCAGCAGCCAAGCGTTGTCTTCTTTGGCTTTCTTGAGGCGCACGAGCACGTAGCGCCCCTTCAATGTTTGACCGTTGAGGGTAAACTCGATTTTGTCGTCTTCCCAGAGTTTAGGTTCGAAACTGCCTTTGTCCCAGATTTTCACGGTTCCAGCGCCGTACTGCCCCTTAGGAATCGTGCCCTCGAACCCCGCGTAGTCGTATGGGTGATCCTCCGTCTGCACCGCCAAACGGCGTTCGCCACTAGCTTGCGGGATGCCTTTAGGAACAGCCCAGCTTTTCAGCACGCCGCCGCTTTCCAACCGCAGATCATAATGGAGCCTTCTGGCATGGTGCTCCTGCACGACAAAAATTAATCCCTCGGTCTTTTTCTCTCCGCCTTTCGGCTCAGGAGTCTCCTCAAAACGACGTTTCGCCGCGTACTCTGAAAGCTTTTCTGCTGCAGGCGCTTCAGGTTTTTTGGCTTCTGCTATTTGGTCAAGCGTGCATTGTTCAGGCGATTTGTCGTCTCTTAAACGTTTTAACCGGGGCATTCTTAACCGCATATCCCGTGTGAGGACTTGGTAGGCAACTTCGCAGACAATTTTAGGTTCAAGCCAAGTTACCTTTTCTTCTTCCTCAACCTTAAATGGAGCCTCTGCGGATGTTTTAAGCTTTTCAAATGCGTCTATCAGCGCCTTCAGCATTTCCTCGCTGAAACCCGTTCCTACGTTGCCGACATAAACGGGTTTTCCTTCGCTGTCGTATAGACCCAGAACCAGCGACCCGAAGGTTTTCTCCCTCGATTTTTCGCCTCTTCGGTAACCGAAAACCACGCAGTCACAAGTCTTCAACTCCTTAATTTTGAGCCAACTGCCCGTCCGCATGCCTTCCTCGTATTGGCTGTCTTTCCTCTTAGCCACGACGCCTTCCAAGCCTTTCTCCAAAACCAGAGAGTAGTAAGCCTCACCCTTTTCCTCGATGAAGTCCGACAGCAGGACGTACTTGCCCTCGGTTAGGGAAGCCTGCAGGATTTTTTTGCGTTCCAGAAGCGGCAGTTTGGTGAGGGGTTTCCCGTCTTTTTCTAGCACATCGAAGACCACGTAGGTTGCGGGTTCCTGTTCCCTTCGTCTTTCGATTTCCCGCGGCAAGACGGCTTTGCCTCGTTCCAGCAGAGCTTGGAAGTCAGGTTTGCCTGCTTGCATAACCACGATTTCGCCGTCAACCACTATGTTTCTCGCCAAATGCGTCAGCTCTTCAAGTTCAGGAAAATTGTATTTGAGTTCTTTTTCGTTGCGGCTTTTTACGCTTAGCGTGTGGTTGATATAGCTGATGGCGCGGAATCCGTCCCATTTGATTTCGAAAACCCAATCCTTATCCGAAAAAGGAGCTGGGGCGTCCTTGGCTAGCATGGGCCTGTAGATGTGGCCGCTCATTTCTTCTCCAGCTGCTTGATGGTTTCGCGGAGTGCAACCATGAGGTTCTTAGCTTCAGGTTCCTGCGGTTTTTCCACGTGGATTTTTTCGCCCTTGAGTTTCTGCGCTATGAGCTCTTCAACCCTTTTCAGGTATGCGTCTTCGAATTCGGTGATGTCGAAGTTTCCTGAAAGCTCACTGATGATTTTGACTGCCATGTCTAACTCGGCTTTTTCAGGTTCATTCAACTTGTGGACAGGCTCGAACCCCTGAGGGTCAACCACGTCGTAAGAGTAGCGCATAGTAGTCAGGACCAGCGCGCCCTTGTAGGCATGTAACAGGCAAGGGTACTCTTTCGTCCGCAAAGTTATGCGTCCAGCGCCAGCCTTGTTCTTCTTCTCCAGCGCCCGCAGAAGCAATGTGTAGGCCTCCTTGCTCTTGTTCGGCATTAGGGCGTAGGTTTTGTCGAAGTAGATTGGGTCAACCGAGAAGTAGTCGACGAATTTGCTGATTCGTATCCTGTTGTCTGACTCGGGTTTGGCGGCGTCAAGCTCCGCTTTGTCAAGGGTCACGTACTCGCCTTTGGAGACTTCGTAGCCGCGGACAACCTCGTTCCAAGGCACGATCTTATCGTCTTTGGTGCACATCTTCACGTATTTCAACGGCTGCCCGTCGGTCTTGTGCAGGAAATGGAATGAGATACCCTTGTCGTAGATCATCGAGTACAACTGGACGGGAACGTTGACCAAGCCGATGGTGATGCTGCCTGACCAGATAGATCTTCTCGGAACCTCAGCGCTGATTTTCCCAGATTCAGGCTGGCTTTTCTCGGTCTCTTCTTTTTCCAAGTCTTCCTGTGCCATGCTTAAATCTCCATTTTGCATCTTTTTTCAAAAATGTCTTTCCACGGATCCTCTTTCCGTTTTGCGACGTTAAAGATAGTGAAGTCCGAGGCGTTTATGCCTTTCTTAACTTCACTCCATTCCAGCGGCGTGGAAACCGTGGCTTCAGGCGTGGGGCGAAGGCTGTAAGGAACGACCATCGTCCGCATGGGCGAGTTCTGCAGGTAGTCGATGAAGACTTTGCCGGGCTTCTTGGTGTCCTTGAATTCGGAGACGACGACGCCGTTTTCCTTCGCCAATTCGACGCCGACCTGATGCACGAAAGCCCGCGTCTTCTCGAAAGCGTGCTCGGGAACGATGGGAACTATCACGTGCAGACCTTTCTTACCCGAGGTCTTAATGAAGGGAGTAAACCCCAACGCAGTGACATTGTCCCGAAGCAGAAGCGAAACCTCAGCCGCATCGCTCGTCGTGGCAGGCGGCTCCGGGTCGATGTCAAAGAACAGAAAGTCAGGTTTATCGAGGCTGTCGATCGTCGAAAACGGCATGTGGATTTCCAACGTTGCAAGGTTGGACAGCCAAATCAGCGTATCTAGGTCGTTGCATACTACGTAGTTGACGTCCCGTTTGGAGGCAGAGGAGTAGATCGTTTTTATTTTCACCCAGTTGGGGGTTCCCATCGGCGCGTTCTTTTCGAAAAACCCGACTTTTTCTCCTTTTATCCCGTCAGGGTACCTTGTCAAGACGAGCGGTCTGTCCTTTATAACTGGCAGTATCTTCGGTGCCATCCTGATATAATGCTCAATGAACTGCGCCTTGCTGACTTCGGCGTCTGGGTAGAAGATTTTATCCAGGTTTTTAAGGTCAACTTTCGTCAACTCTTTAAGGTCTTCCGTCATAAGTTGCACCGAAAACGTCTAATCTCAGAAACATCAAACCTGCAAATAAAGCATCCTGAAGCCGACAAGCGCTACTGGAGTTCTCGATGATTTCCATGTGAAAACGCCTTTTTTTTACAGCTAAGCCTATATACTTAACTCACCAAATATTAAGTGTCAGAGTTTATCCTGGAAAAGTAAATTTTGAAATCCCAAAACATTTACTTTCTTCAAGATAATTCGCTGAATAGACAAGGAAAGGATGCAACTTGAAATCGAGAAAACCAACGCTGGAAGACCAGCTTGCCTTCATCGCAGCTCAGCATAACGTTTACCCCACTGAACTGTTCCAAGCTCTGGGTAAAGCAAAAGAGCGGGGAAAATCAGCAGTGGAGAATTTGACGATTGAATACAGGGGAAGCGTGAATACCCAAGCAATATTCCTCATCAAAAGGAACGGCAACGTTGTTGCTCAGTTCCGCGTACCTGAGGAAACCCTTTCAAGAGAGGATGTTTCATTCGACAACTGGATGGATACAAGCAGAATTAGAAAAGAAATAGCCAGGCAAACTCCGACGCCTTCCCACCATAAGATCGAGGACTTACGCGCCGGCATGAAAAAAGTAAACGTTGTTGCGGAAGTGCTCGAAACTGCCAAGCCCTCGAAAGTTCACACCCAGTTCAGGGACAACGCCCTTGTTTCGAACGCGGTGATTGGAGACGAAACAGGGAAAATCCTGCTTTGCCTCTGGGATCAACAGGTAGATTCCGTTCAAGATGGAGAATGCATCGAAGTCTCAAACGCCCATGTAGCCATGTTTAAGGGTGAGAGGCAACTGCGGCTCGGCAAAAACGGAAAAATCAAGAAGCTGGAAAACCTGCCTGGCGAAACAGCTTAAATCTTTTTCTAGCAAGAAACGCTCAACTTCCATTTCTAAGTCATTCTTATTTTGAAATGGTTGACTGCAGAAATCTTTTTTGTTAAATGAAGAAGTAAAAGATGCTTCTTCAGTATCTTTCTTAAAAGAAGCCTTGGATTGGCGAGTCGCTCTCAGGCGCCATGGACTTGATTTCTTCGATTTTTGTCTTCGTCAACGCCTTGATGCTGTTGAAGTCTGACATTTCGCCGTAGCTGACGAGAGTTATGGCTGTGCCGTCTTCGCCTTTGCGCGCGGTTCTGCCAATGCGGTGGAAGTACACTGGCGGGTCCATCGGGACGTCGTAGTTGATTATGTGTGTAATACCCTCGATGTCTAAGCCTCTTGCGGCGACGTCAGTTGCCACAAGCAGGTTTAATCTGCCTGACCGGAAGTCGCCCATGGCTCGATCCCGCTGCGCCTGTGTGAAGCCAGCGTGCAACGCTTCCGCTCGGAAGCCTTTCCTGTAGAGTTGTTCTGCCAGACGGCTTGTTTCGTGGCGTGTTCTGCAGAAAATTATGGCTTTGTCGACGTTTTCTTCGTGTATGATTTTGAGCAACGCGTTGAATTTGTCGTGTTGGGCGACGACAGTGTAGTATTGTTTCATCTGGGTTAGGGCGATTTCGTCTTTGCTGACGAGAATTTTCTGCGGGTTCTTCATGTATTGGTCGCATACCCGCACGACTGACTCATCGATTGTCGCGGAGAAAAGGCTTGTTTGCCTGTCACGTGGCGTCTTTGAGAGGATGTATTTTATGTCGTCGATGAAGCCCATGTCCAGCATGCGGTCGGCTTCGTCCAAGACAACGATTCGAACAGAGCCGAGGTTAAGCACGTGTCTTTCCATGAGGTCGATTACTCTTCCAGGCGTGCCGACGACGATTTGGACACCGTTTGAGAGGGCGTGAATTTGTTTGTTGATTGATTCTCCACCGTACACGGCTAAAACCTTGACGCGGGCGTATTTCGCGAAGCAAGCCAAGCTTTCAGCCACCTGCACGGCTAATTCGCGTGTGGGCGCTAAAATTAAGCCTTGGACGCCACGGATTTCACGGTTCATACGTTGAATCATGGGTAGACCGAACGCAGCTGTTTTTCCGGTTCCAGTCTGTGCCTGTCCGATGACGTCTTTGCCTTCGAGCAGCGGGATTATTGCTTGAGCTTGAATTGGAAAAAGAGTTTCAAACCCTAGTTCTTTTACGCTTTTTAGGAGTTCCTCAGTTAAGGGTAAATCCTTGAATGATTGAATTTGCATTTTGTTTTCCTATCACAACTTTTCATGGTTTCTCTAAAAGCCTGTAAGCTTTGTGATACATGAGTTAATGTGATTACCACAAAGGTTAAATTCCGTGTATAAAAACCTTTAGCAAAATAAAACGCAAAAATCTTCATTTGCAACCCTGTTTTTTAAAGATGAACGTCATGTGACTGTCACTGCTCAATCACATACATAAAAGTACTATGAAAGTTCAGTGTTAATCAACCGATTCCTAGTTGAACACGTTAGGAGAGATAGAAAATGAGTAAACCAAGAGCGAAAAAACCGCAACCGTACCTTTACGATGGACCGCCTGAAAGTAGGGAAGACAAGGAAGAGGAGACCGAAGACCTCTACGATACGGAAACACGGGAAGCGATGTTGGAGGAAGACGAAATCACCTCCGCTGAAGAGGGCTTCATGAAGGGACGTGAGCAAGAACCACCATCCAAGAAGCAAACGCGCAAAAACGCCATTGGTCACAACGACTCCATCTCGGTTGAGCTGGCAAAGGAAGACAGCGAAGAAGACTAAGACAGCGGGCGGCGCGTGAGGGTTTTTCTTTGCGTGGGCGACATTAGAATGCCTTACCACTAACAATAATAGGTAGTAAGTGGAATCATGGTTGAGGCTTAAAGAGAAGTAATGTTTAGGGACCCAGTTTGTGGTATGGTTCTGGACGATAACACAGCTAAATTTAAAATCACTTACGAAGGCGAAACCTACTACTTCTGCAGTTTAACCTGCAAGAAGAAATTCAAGAGGCATGCCACAAAATTCGTAAAGTAAAAAGAGATGGACTGCATGTTGCAGTCGAATTGACTACTTAATCCATTTTAAGACTATAGGTTTCTTTCTTTTTCCCGTTCCCTGCTTTGCTTTGGGATGACCTAAAATGAACGGAACCTGCATTTCATAATTCTCAGGCACGCCCATTTTCTTGAGGGCGTCAGGCTTACTCGTCAAGAATTGAACAAAACCCATGTAACATGTTCCCAGCCCAAGCTCGTATGACTTCAAAAACATGTTTTGCGCTGCTAAGACACTGTCCAACAGGCTTGCGTGACCCCATTGTGCATCCTTTTCTGTGCATATCAATATAAGCATCGGCGCGTCGTAGCAGATTACGTCCTTTGTTGTGGAGTACTCCTCTTTCATCTGAGGCATCATCTTTCCAACAACAACTTTCGTTTCATCAGACACATACTTAATCAGGTTTTTGTCTTCGATGACGATGAACCTTAACGGCTGACGATACATGGCTGTCGGCGCCCATGTGCCAGCCTCCAAAATCGCTTCAACCTGTTCCTTTGAGACAGGCTCTTCTGTGTAGGCTCTTACGCTTCTTCTACTTTTTATGCAGGCATCAAGCTCCATTTATTTTCACCTTCAAGCTTTTTACCTAAAGCGCAAGATGTTATTAAGCAATCTGGCGCTAACACTGCACGCCTATATTTCTGAAATACTCATAAAGTGAAAACAAGAAAATGAAAAAAGAAAGGGATTAGCTGGTTCTTCAGGTCACTTGAACAGTTTCCAGACGACGGCAGCTATGATTCCACCGATTATCGGCGCGACCCAGAAAACCCACACTTGACTTAGCGCTGTACCGCCAACGAAGAGGGCTGGACCCAAACTTCGCGCGGGGTTCACCGAAGTTCCATCGATAAGCACGCCTACTATGTGAACCATCCCCAACGTTCCGCCTATAGCTACTCCTGCGAATCCTTTCGGAGCCCTGTCCGAAGTTGCACCATGTATGACGAGCACAAATATGAAGGTCAAGACTATCTCAGCTACGAATACGGCGGCTAAAGAGAAGCCTAGTAGCGAGGCGCTTCCATATCCGTTTGCACCTAAACCATCGGATTTCAAGCTGTAGTCCGGGCTTCCAGTGAATATCGCGTAGAGCAGGCCTGCGCCGATTATTGCGCCTATGCATTGGAAAATCACGTAGAATACGGTGTCCCTAACGCTTATTTTTCCTGCGACTAGCATCGAGATTGTTACAGCGGGGTTTACGTGACAGCCGGAAATGCCTCCAATAGCGTAAACCAGTGTTAGCAAGGCAAGGCCGAAAGCCAAGGGTATGCAGACGTAACTGTATTCTATTCCAAGGAATTTCGAGACAAGGACTGCAGTGCCGCAGCCGATGATCACGAGGATCATGGTTCCGATGAGTTCAGCAGTGTACTTCTTCAGTGGGGTAATTCCAGAGACAACAACGGGCGTTTGAACCTCAGTTAGGTTGTTTTCAACTTCTTCACTCATTTTTTCCTTCCCCTTAAACGACTTAGCACTTGTTCTCTAAGTCAGCGCTTATAACAGTTTCCGTAAGCAAAACAATAGATTCTAGATTTCCGACAAAACCCTGCCCACCAGAAGTAAAAAAAACTTGGGAAAAACGGTCTGCATCTCCAGAGATGCTTCAACTTACATCGCCCGTAGACGGCTAAGAGCGCAATCATGTTTTCCAAGTTACTTATCCATCGATCAATGACCTCGTCATCATAAGGCGGCAGTCCCCACTCGACGGCTTCAAGTGAAAGCGATGAAAAGAAACTTAGCAATCCCTTTCTGTCGTTCGCGGAAAGAAGCCTAAGGGTCACTGACCTGCCGGATTTAGTTGCTATCGTCCATGCCAAGCTAACGCACCTTGCAACAAGAAAGAAAACGTTGAAAAGTCTTTAAAGCTTCTCGGTTGCCGAAATGTCCATCATCAATAGCCCGGAAACCATTTTGGGGTAGAAATCCGTGCTTTTCTCAGGCAGCAACTCGTGCTGTTGAGCTATCTCTGCGACTGTTTGGGCGCTTATTGGGTTGACGAGGAACGCTATGCTGGCTTCCCCGACGTTTACCTTGTCTACGGCTTCCTTTGTCCACCGCGCGTAGAGGATGTTTTCGTCTAGGTTCAGTGCACCTGTTTTCAGTATCTGCTTGAAGACGATGTCGCGGAGGATTACGACGTCGAAGACCTTTGTCTCCTTGGAAACGTGTGCAGCGACGAAGTCATAGACGCTTTTGTCATGCTTAAGCGTTAGACCGTAAGCTTTGGCGCCCGCATAGATGCAGAAGGCATGCTCGTTAACGTGGCTGCTGAGAAAACTCTCCAAAGCTTCCACTTTCGGGGGAATATCTGAAATATTAAAGAACTTTTCGAAGTCGCGCATTGTCTGGGTGGTCAACGTGCATTCTTTCAGAAGCCTGTGAGTAGGCAGAACGGTGAGTCCTTCCTCTTGGATGGGAACCATGTAGCACATGTGGAAGTTAAACGCTGAATCCGCAGTCCAGCCGCCTTTGCCGCGTATTTCGTTTCGGTAAGCTAAGGCGCTTTCGTAGCGGTGATGCCCATCGGTTATGACCACGGTTTTTGAGCGTAGTAGCGTTTGGAGTTGGCTGATTTTCTCTGGGTCGCTGAACCGCCAAACCGTATGCTTAACCTGCAACTCGTCGGTAACTTGAATCAGCGGCTTACTCTGCGCAACCTCGTCTATAAAAACCACGGTTTTCTTTTCCGGGTCCGAGTAGATTACCATGAGTGATTCAAGGTCCTTCTGGACTGCCCGTAGCATGTTGAGGCGGTCGGCTTTCGGCGCCCCGTAAGTGCCTTCATGCGGGAAAACCACATTCTCCGCGTAGTCGTAAAGCCGCATAGCAACGGTGAAACCTGTCCGCACACATCGCTTACCATACAAAACAAACTCTTGCCGCGAGACAAAAACCGCAGGTTCCGCATCTCTGGCAAGCACCCCGTCTTTCAGCCATTGATCAACCCGTTGGCGAGCCGCCTCATACTTGTTTTGCTCCATTGGCAAAATGACTCGGCAGTAGTTGTGTGGCGACTTCATGTAGTATTCTTTCTGCATGGTTGCGTCGATTTTGTCGTAAGGCTGAGTTATTAGGTCCGCTAAGTCGCCTGCTTTCCGTGTATACCGTATCGCTCTGATGGGTCTAATGTCAACCAAACATTTCAGCCCGCAAACTGTTTTTCAACGAGGAGTATTCTGCGTTAGTTTAGTCCCCAAATCGAATCAATCAGACCAGTGACTTCTTTGATGCCCTGCAGGTTCCACTCACCCATGTGCCCGATGCGGAAAGTCTTGTCCGCCAGTTTCCCGTAGCCGTTACTGATGATATAGCCCTTCTCGCCGAGCTTTTGGTTGAGCACCTTGAAGTCTTTGCCAAGCGTGTTTTTTATGCAGCTGACTGTGATGGATTCGTAGCCAGGTTCAGGGAACATCTCAAAATGTTTCTTAGCCCATTGTCGAGTGTACCGTGCCATTTCCAGATGCCGCTTGTAGACATTATCGTAGGTTTCTGCAAGCAGCAAGTCCATGCGTTTATTCAATGCGTAAAGTAGCGGAATGCATGGAGTGAACGGCGTCTGGTGTGGATGCTTCTTCTCGAACTCGAAGATCTCCAGCAGATCCGTGTAGGCGCCTCTGTTTGACACTTCTTTCGCCCGTTCCAGCGCTCTGTCATTGACCAGTGCCACTGCGAGACCAGGCGGCAACGCGAAGCATTTCTGGGTTGAAGCGAAGATTATGTCGCATCCGATTTCGCTGGGCAAAGTTTTGTCGCCCGCCATTGAGGAAACCGCGTCGATCGCGTAGATGACATCAGGGTATTTTTTGCGAACAAGTTTGCCGATTTCATCTATCGGGTTACGCACACCCGTTGACGACTCGTTATGGCAAACAGTCAAAGTATCGTACTCGCCGCTGTCCAGTTTCGCAGCAACCATCTCTGGCTTGACGGCTTTACCCCATTCAACCTCCAAGAAATCAGTCTCTTTGCCGCACGAACGCATCGTCTGACCACATCGCTCAGCGAAAGCTCCGTTAGTGCATGCCAACGCCTTCTTTTTGACGATGCTCCGGCCTATAATGTCGAACCAAAGCGTGCCAGATGAGGTTGTGATCGTCGGCTTGACGTCGGTGGGAAGCTCAAAATACTTGGCCAGTTTCTCGGTTATTCCACCGTAAAGCTCAGCGAATTCAGAGCCTCTGTGACCGATGAGGAGATGAGCTTGCTCGTTAAGTATTTCTTGGCTGACCTCCGTGGGTCCTGGAATCAAGAGTTTCTTGTGCAATGAATAAACCTTCCAAAAGAACGTTTAAAACTTGAAATATAAGGGTTATGCGGCGTAAAACTGGTCTTTTCGAACTGCAAAACCCGCCTGAGCGAGCCTTTGCAGCAGGGTGGAAATCTCAAGATGCATGGTTTAGTAATATATCTGAAACAGAAATCTAGTTATTAAATACTCACGCATACTTGGGTATTCGAGAGGAAAGGAGAAGGCACCTTCATGTTCAAGAAAGAGGCAATTCCCAGTCTGCTCATAATTGCCATGGGTCTAATGGACTGCATCACCACAGTCATCGGCGTAGCTTTCAACGGCGCCAAAGAATTAAACCCCGCTATGGCAGTCATCGTCAACAGCAACGTCGGCGCCTTCGCAGTCATCAAAATCACTGCCACAATCTTCATCGCGTTATCGTACATTTTCGCCCGCAAAATCCTCATGCACTTGCCCAACAAAGACGGCAAAACCTTCTTGTACTCGATGAGAGGCTTGACCCTCGCTTACTTCGGACTCGTCGGCTTCCTCGGCTTGGCGGTCGTGAACAACCTCATAATTCTCCTGCACTAAACGCAGCAAACCATCCATTTCTCAACGCAGCGTCCAGACGCACAAATATTGATTAGAAAAACATAAATAAAATATCCAAGCACAATACAATGGACGCTGACGCAGAAAAGTTAAGAAAATACTTAACTGTCGCCAACCCAAAGTATAGCAGGTCGAGCGAGGAAAATGAAGTTCAGCCTATTCCACAAGCAGAAACCTCAACAACAAGAAGAAACGCCAGCAGCGCCCCCACAGGAAAAGCTACAGCAACAACCAGAAGCCGTCGCGGAAGAACCCATACAAGAAGCCGCCTCAGCCGCTGAGCCGACACCAACCCAGCAGACCGTTGCAGCTCCCGAAGAAAAGAAGCCTGAAGTCGCGGAACCACAGGGCAAAACCTACCTCAAAGCCATGCCTCTGAAAACGATGGCTGACGTAGAAAACGTCAAGAACGAGGTCAAAAACGGCAACATCATAATTCTTCGCGTAACCCCGCTTGCCAGCAAAAGCATTGACGACGTCAAAAACGCCGTAAACGAACTAACGGAATTCGCCGAGCAAGTCGGCGGCGACATCGCCCGCTTAGGCGAAGAACGCGTCGTCATCTGCCCAAAAAACATAAGAATTTGGCGGGAAAAATCGCCCGCGCCAGCCGAAAACCTGCCGACCGCTGCGCCTACAGCAGCCTGAAAGTTTCAAGAATCGCCGGCGCAACCGTGTTTATGCCTACTTTTGAATCAAGGTAGTGTGAGAAACTCAGGGTTTTCTGTTTCTCGCCGTGGCAAACGAAGATGCGTTCAGGCTTAGGCTGCAGATGCGTCAAGTAATTGACGAGTTGGCGTCTGTCGCTGTGTCCGCTGAAGCCTTCGATGCTTTCGACTTGCATCTTGACCTGCAACGCAGCCATTTTACCTTCGTTGTCCATCATTGTTACTTCGTTTACGCCTTTCTGGACGCGGCGCCCCATGGTGCCTTCGATTTGGTAGCTGACGAAGATGATTGTATTGCGTTCATCGTTTGCCCAGTTCTTAAAGTACTCGATGACTGGTCCGCCCTCAAGCATGCCAGACGTGGCGAGTACGATGCATGGTTCGCCTTCCATTATGCTTGCGCGTTGGCTCGGATGCTCAACGATAGTGAAGTAGTCGCTTTGGAACGGGTTAACGCCCTCATGCAATATACTATGGCGCACTTCGCGACCAAGGTACTCCGGGTACGCCGTGTGGATCGCGGTGGCTTCGCTGATCATCCCTTCGATGAAAACAGGGGCTTCCCTCATTAGGCCACGTTTCATATAGCCATCAATGATAAGCATGATTTCCTGTGCTCTGCCAACTGCGGGCACAGGTATGAGGACTTTGCCCTTGCGTTCCAGCGTCTGGTTGATGATGCGGGTCATAGCTTCCTCGGCCTCCATACGGCTTGGCATGATGTCGTCAGCGCCGCCGTAGGTACTTTCGGTGATAACCGTTTCGATGCGTGGAAACTCAGTTGCCGCCGCCTCCAGCAGCATCGTCCGCGCGAATTTGTAGTCGCTGGTGTAGACGATGTTGTGCAATCCCTCGCCGATGTGCAGATGCACCATTGAGCCGCCCAAAATGTGCCCCGAGTTGTGCAGGGTAAGGCGGATATCTGGCGCGATGTCCGTAACGACGCCGTACCTCAGCGGAATCGTGTGTAAAACGCATTCGCGCACGTCCTTTTGGTCGTAGAAGGGCGTGACACCCTGCTTGCTTGCGACGTCAAGGTAGTCAAGTTGTAGCATAGTCATGAGGTTCGATGTGGGCGCACTACAGTAGATTGGTCCGTCGTAACCGTACTTGTAGAGGAAGGGCGCTAAGCCGCAGTGGTCAAGGTGCGCGTGAGTAATCACGACGGCGTCCAAAGAGTCAAGCTGGAACTCTGGGCAGTCAAAACGTGGAAACGCCTCAAAAGGCCTGTTCGAGCCAGGATTAATGCCGCAGTCAAGAAGCACGCTGCTTTCGCGGGTTTTGATAAGGAATGCTGAGCGCCCGACTTCCTGCGCGCCACCCAGCACGGTCATGCGGACGTCGCCGACTTCGTAGGTTTTCGGGCGGAAAATCCTTTCGCCCACAGTACGCAGTATACGTTCGCGCTCGCGGCTTTCTGAGTGCAGGTAATGCCGCATGTGAGTGACAATCTTCGACTTGATCGGCGGGCTCCTTAGCACATGGGGGCGCCACTTGGTTTTCTTGATGATTTCCTGCAGCACCGCGCCGTTTCTTCCAATGACTAGGCCGGGCTTCTTGGTTTCAATGATGATTTCGCCCAAGCTTGGGTCAAAATTGATGTCTGTAACCTCCGCCTCGGCGGGGATGAGTTCTCGGGCTATTTTTTCTGCCTCGACTTCCGGAAGCCTCACGGACGGGTCGGGGCGTATAACTATGCGTTTGCGTATGACGCCGACGATTTCGGCGACGATACCGCTTTGGTCCACGAGGATCTCTGGCTTCTTGGTGTAGACCGCCAGCATCGGTCCTTCATACTCGATTCTGGTTACTTCAACTTCCCTTGGAACTTTCTCCAAAATATACTGACTTATTTCGATTTTGTCTTTTTCTTTATCTTGAGATCGCGCCACAGATTTAACTTCCTGCCTTAAGAAGACCACGCTTCTCTTCGTTAGACAGCTCACGGTAACCGTTCCCGTCGATAACGATAATATTGTAGCTGTTGCCACTTCCCACGTCGCGTTTCATAGCGGCGTCAACGGCTTTGGCAATGGTTGGGAGCAGTTCGGCTATGGTTACGCCTTCGCGGTACTTGTCCTCTAGGATGCCGTAGGCGATTGGTGAGCCTGAGCCCGTCGAGGCGGAGTTTTCCTCGGTCAATGCGCCGTAGGGGTCAACATTGTAGACGTGTGGTCCCGTGTCGTCCACGCCGCCGACGAGCACCTGTGTCGCCAAAGGTAAATAGCGGTTATTGAAAAGTAGGTTTGCCACTAAGCGTGCCGCCGCGCTTACTGGCATGGGTCTGTTCATGTTGATGCGGTAGAGCTGCGCGTTCGCCGTCAATATGTCCACGACCTTCTGTGCGTCAGCCACCGTACCCGCGATGGTCATGCCCAGGTGGTCGTCGATCTTGTATACTTTCTTGCCGAACTTGTGTGCAACGTAGAAACCCATGGTTACTCGGGTGTCAGATGCCAAGATAACGCCGTCCTTGCAGACGACGCCTATAGTTGTTGTTCCTTTAAGGACTAGTTGGCTAGTTACATTATTTTGTGACATAGATGTTTCGTGCTCCCCTAAAACTTTGTTTTTGCGGATTGCCATCCACTAGGAAGTAGCATCATGATATCTTTCCGTGACCCATATTAATATTTCGCCCATCGGTTCTGGTAACTTGTCTGGGACATCGGATTTTTAATGGTTTTTCTGTTAACGGCGTGACTTTTTCTTGGTTCTTTTAACTGACGTAACATACCATGCTGGGAATGTCTCGTTTTCGGAAAACGTTTGAGGTTGGACTTTGTCTTCAAAGCAAAAGCAAACGCAGACATTGAGTACTTACGCTCAGCAATATTCGTCGGCGTTGTACTCGTGCTCTTTTCTTTGCTTGCTTGCGGGAGTCCACCAGACTACGATTGGATTTTCTGGTTTAAGATTCATTTTATAATCTGCGTGATTTTGTTCTTGTCAACCCTTTTCATGTCTCTTCTGTGTCTTGGGACTTGGCTTAAGGCTTTCCTCTGCGTAATAGGAGACAACTTGAACGTTGGTGGTTGCCAGTTGAGTGTCTATAAATAAACTGTGCGTTTCATTGAATCGCCATTTGCACTTTGGGCATTTGAAGGATTCGATGCGAAAGAATGCGCCTTTTAGGTTTTTATCGGGTTTAGAGACTTCAGTTCCGCACTTTGGACATGCAGCCATAATTCTCTCTTCGTGTTGAAAACAAAATCTCTTCAAGTGCTATTAACAATGTGTGCGTACGTATAAGACAACCAGCGAGATCGGTGAACAAAAGGTTTGCGAAAAAATTACGTGAGATGACGACAATTTTGGTAATTTGGTGGGACACGGCATATTCATGTTAACTGCCATGATGTATCCCATGTTGCTTTTCGTCTTCTGGCTTTTTCTAGTTTAAGAACTGAGTTAGATTTGTAGTTAAATTACCGTTAATGGCATCGCATACTTTTTTTGTTGTGTATCCCTTAAAGCTCAAGAGGTTAGCAGTTGAAGCATACAACAAATTCAAATATGCCTTAACGTCCGGATTCACGTCTTTTTCAATTAACTGCTCCGCTCTTACTCTTCTGTCACAGCGCTTACTTTTTGCGTTGGTAAACACGAAACTCAGGTTATTGCCCGCCGTGACTTCAACGCCTTCTTTTTGTAATTGCCATGCAGCTATGACTTGGCTCACATGCTGCCTGTAATGTTTAGGGTTCTTTGACAAGTGTCTAGTGATAACTAAGTCTGAAACAGGAATATCGCCACTCAACAGTTTTTGCCGATAATTCTTCACTATCCTTAAGGCACTGGGAATTTTTTGATCCAGCTCTTTTGCATTATTAGCTTCTGATAAGACATTAATCATTTCAATTTGTGCATCATAAACAAATTTTGGAGTATCGCTTTTTCTTACTTCTAAGCCTCTAACCTTAACCTTTCCGTTATCCATAACCCCAAAATAACGGTTCAACACGCTAACGTTGGAATGTAAGCGGGAAGGCAGAAAAGCAATCCATTTGTAATGCCCTTCAAAGTTTATCGGTACACCGATTTCCTCAGTTAACACTTGGCATAAGTGTTGATATTCTTCTTGTGTTGCGTCATTCTTTTTGAGCCATAAAGAATCGACGATGCCGTGAATAACTTCAAACCCGTTATCTTCAGCGACATTTGTTGCCTTCATAAGGGCTTGTCTTGCAAAAGCGCAGACGCCAATATGGCCGTCAACTGTTCCAAACTTTGAGTTGCTAAATCCCAGATAGCCAAAACAGGTAACTAGTATCCATTTTAACGCTGTCTGCCGTCTGTCATAGATTTGCTTTAGTTGTTTGTCATCGGTTTGGTCTCTTAGACGCCCATAATTTAGCCGTTTTGTCAGGGCTAAATTGACGGTTTTTGGAACCATGCCAACCCGCTTCTCGCAAATATGATAGTTGAGTTCTGGAATCCGTTTGGATGAATCTGGACAGCATTTGCACAGGACTGTTTCGGCTGAAATGTTGTATTTTGCCATGAGGCTTGGGTACATGGAAGAAAAGTCTAATTCACTAATCGAGTCTTGTACTCCTAAGCGTGGTTCAAAAATTAAACCGCCGCGATCAGCAATAAGCAGCTCCATTGCTGATTTGAACGCTTCGGGAATTTTCTTGTTTCTTGGCAACAGAATATCATCTTTTATGGCTTGGTAGAACTGTATTGATGACATGCTTGAGCCGATTGAGAATCTGGCAGCCGTATGCAAAGGCACCCGGCAGGTCCGTGCAATCTCGATTAAGCCGTCGAAGTCTGCTTCCCTCATTATGAAAGTGTTGTTTTCGTCGACGTGTATTCTTCCATACAAGCGGACGGTGCCTGCCCTGTAGAACGTGCGCCCATAGGAGAGGTAGGTTTTGCCGCCTGCGGTTTTCTGGTCAAAAGGCGTGCTGTCGCGGCTCAGGACAAAAACTTCCGTTAAGTCGTTTACGGCTGCTCGGTGAATCAGGTAAGGGAAAAGGTACGAGTCGCCTGATTGCGTCAAAATTATGTCTGGGTCCAACTTTCGAATCGCATGTACAAGCTGCAAAAGTCTAGTAGCTTCGTCGCCATAGTCGATCAGAGTTTCATCTTCACCTTCCTGCTTTAAGCGGATCACCGAGAGTTCATCATCAAAGTTGGCGATAAGCCCCTTCTTAACAGCTTCCGCTTCCAAGCGCACTACACGCAGCTTGGGAATAGCATAGTCGAGGCTTTCAACCGAATCTAAAAGCCCATATTCTAAACGGGATTTCTCAACTCTAACTTCTACAAACGCAAGTGGAAACAGGTCACGGCTGAAAAGATATGAACGGTCGCCTTGGATATCACAGTTGTGAAGTTCATACTGCAAATAATCGCCCATCCGTAAAATCTCAGTCGTTAAGCTGTGAATTTGCCGGCAATCCTTAACAGCCAACTCCAGCACCGTTGACTTTTCAGTGTCGGTAGCTTGGACGTATTTTTTGACGAAGCGCCATGAAGCGATTTTTTGGTTGTTGCACAGCCGAGTGATTAAGCGTTCCAAGTCATACTGGTTTGATGAAGCGTATATGCAGGGTTGAAAGGTGTCAGTTAACTTTACGCGTTCACCACTCTCAGTTATTACCCAAACAGCCATTTTGCCGAAATCTGAGGGGTAAACGTCAAACAGCCATCCCCTAACTATCTTCGGAGTGCTGGGCTGCATCTAAAGCCTTCTCTAAACGCATAATCTGCTTCTGCTGCGACACCAAAATCGAAAGGATCATCGGCTCGAAAAGTATAGGCTGCGTGGCGTTGCTTCCAGCTGAGGCATAACTCCGGCAAGCATCCATCAAAGCATCAAACGCTTTTCTATCCTCAATTCGTAACGCTTTAGCAAAACCGTTCCATCGCCTTATTTCACCCTCTATAGCCATGCGATAAGATTCAACTGTCTTTCCCATTCTCTTACTTCTCCCACATGTTAGAGGGACAGAAAAAGCAGTTTCAGCATTTAAACTGTCAGCCAAAACGACATTATAGGCTAGTGGAGAGGTTAGTGAAAGTGACGTTGTTGAAAAGGGCTATCTCTAAACAACCGAACTGAACAGTGCAAGAAGTTAAGAAGCTGGACTTGAAGTTGGTTGAGGAGTTGCTGCAGTTTGATTAAATAAACCATCCATTTGAGATTGCGTTATAGCTTGAGTCATGTTTTGCTCCAAACTGGAAGTCCAATTCTTCAAGTCTACGGGATTGGAAGCCGATATAATTTGATTTGCAGCAACGTCGATTACGACTGATGCAAAAACTACGGTCGAAACGACCAACAGTAAAGCCGCCACTGAGGACTCCAATTACTCTCGCCTTCTCCTTCTCAAACACTGTCACAGGCGAACTCAATTTAATAGCTTGTTTCAGCGCTGATCATATTCCGATTTTGGAAACATAGATAGACTCATAACCCCTTAATGATCACCTGTTAACCCAGAGCTGAGCTGCTTGGCATCCTAAATTGGAAAATCTTAAAAGGGCTATCGGCGCTAAGTTTGGCTTCTTAGAGGAGCATATGAATGAAGAGAATACTTTGCGGTATCCTGCTTGGAGTGTTGTGGCTATCGCTGTTTTCCAGCTTCGAGTCGAAAGCTGCCACGCAGCAATCTGCGGTTGATTGGTCGCCGATGTTCCACCATGACCTCACACGGGAGGGATACTCAACATCGTCGGGTCCGATGACAAACAAAACCCTATGGACCTTCGCCACAGAAAACTCAATAGAGTATTGTTCACCCGCAGTTGTGGACGGCGTGGTCTACGTGGGCTCAGACGACGGCAGCATCTACGCCTTGAACGCGGCGACAGGCAACAAACTTTGGAGTTACCAAACTGGAGCCGCTGTGGAATCCTCCGCAGCTGTTGCAAACGGCATAGTGTATGTTGGCAGTGATAATGACTATGTTTACGCCCTGAACGCTTCAACAGGCCAGAAAGTGTGGGCATACAAGACGGGCAACGAAGTGTACTCGAGCCCCGCGGTTTACAACGGCGTCGTCTACGTCGGCAGCAACGACTTCAACATGTACGCACTCAACGCTGCAACAGGCGCCAAAATCTGGAGTTACAACACAGGCAACTACATCTACTCGGCCCCCGCCATCGTGGACGGCGTAGTCTACGTCAATTCATATGACGCCGCCTACGCCCTCAACGTCTCCACGGGCAGCAAGATTTGGAGCTACACGATAGGCGACTACGGCTTCACCTACTCGACGCCAGCCGTCTGCGACGGCAAAGTCTACTTCGGCTCGACCAACGGCAATGTCTACGCACTTGACGCGGCTACGGGAACGAAACTGTGGAATTACACGACGGGCGACGAAATCGAGTCTTCTCCAGCCGTCGCCAATGGCATAGTTTACATCGGTTCAGACGACGACTACGTTTACGCCCTGAACGCCGCGACAGGTGAGAAAGTCTGGAGTTTCAAGACGGGCAACATCGTGGATGCCAGCCCAACCGTAATCAGCGGCGCGGTCTACGTCGGTTCAGAAGACAGCTACGTCTACGCCCTAGACCCCGCGACAGGCGCCGAAATATGGAGGTACCGGACAGGCACTGCGGTGGAGTCCTTCGCCTCAGTTGCCAACGGAGTCCTGTATATAGGTTCAGACGACAATAATGTGTACGCCTTCGGAACAATCACCATACCTCAACCATCCCCCTCCAAACCTTTGGGTTCAACTCCGACAACTTCACCCTCTCAAGTTCCAGAGTATACGCTCGAATCAATTGCTGCAATCCTATTGGCGCTACCCGCCCTCGCGATTGTAAAAGAAGCAGGAAAACGGAAAAAGAGCTAACAATCAATACATCCATGAAAAACCGTAAGTAAAATACGGTAGGCTGCAAGCTCTTTTTTGGAGTAAATGAATATGGATGTGTTTGACGCGATTCAACAACGTAGATCAGTTCGGTCGTACACAAATGAAACCGTGCAAAAGGAAAAGTTGGATAAGATTTTGGAGGCGGCGCGCATTGCACCAACCGCCAGAAATGCTCAGCCGTGGCATTTCGTGGCCGTAACCGACAAGGAAAAAAGAAAGGTTCTTTCGAAGGGCACATACGCAAAGTTTCTGATGCAGTCGCCCGTCGTCATCGTTGCAATAGGTGACAAGAAGGCGTCAGCTGACTGGTATGCTGTGGACGTTTCGTTGGCTGTGGAAAACATGGTTTTGACTGCTCAGGCTGAAGGGCTGGGCACCTGCTGCGTGGGAAGTTTCGACGAGGCTGAAGTGCGACAGACGGTTAAGGCACCAGACAACTTCGAAGTCGTAATGATGCTGGCAGTTGGCTACCCCAAGGAAAAGCTCGACGCGACGAGCAAGCTCCTCTATTTGATGCGACCACGAAAAACCCTGGGCGAAGTCGCAAGCGAAGAAGAATTCGGCAAGAAATACGTCGCGCAGAAAAACGAACAGGCTAAATGAACGTCTTCTGCTTCTCACCTGAAACCAGACTCGAAACCCTGACACCGATAAGCCTGACTTTTCGGTCTTTTCTTAGGTATCCAGCTATCAGTTCCCGCTCGGTTTTCTGCAGGTCGTGGAGTCGGTTAGTCATGAATGGCAAGGTGTGGCTTTTGGTGTGGGTTTCGAAGTTTTGGTAGCGGATTTTCAGCGTGACAGTTCTGAAGAGCAGGTGTTGGCTTTCAACTTCTTTGATGACGTCGACGCACAGTGCGTCCAAGGATTTTAGGACGATTTCGGGGTCGGCTGTGTCCTCCTCGAAGGTGGTTTCGTGGCTTGTGCTCTTGATGGCTTCGCGCTCGTCTACGGGGCTCTCGTCTAAGCCGCGTGCCATCAGATGCAGTTGCCAACCCATCACGCCGAACATAGACCGCAAAATTTCAGCATCGAACCGCGCCAGGTCGCCGATGGTGTTCACTCCGAGCGATTTGAGTTTCGCTTCGGTTTTGCGTCCGACCCAGAGCAGCTTGCGGACGGGCAGCGGCGCCAAAAAGAACTCTGCTTCCTCCTCCCGCACGACGGTTAAGCCGTCGGGTTTCTTGTAATCGCTGGCAATTTTAGCGATAAGCTTGTTGGGGCCGACGCCGATTGACGCGGTCAAGCCTTCACGCTGCTTGATTTCATCCTTGATTTTCCGCGCCATCGCCTCAGCTTCCACGAAGTCCGTCGCTCGCTCAGAAACATCCAGAAATGCCTCGTCGATGCCCCATTGCTCAAATTTGTCGGAGTAGTTGCGGGCTATCTGCATGATTTCGTTGGAGACGCGGATGTAGAGGGGAAAATTGGGCGGGAGGTAGACGGCTTCGGGGCAGAGCCGATATGCCTGGCTGATAGGCATGCCGCTTCGGACGCCTGCCGCCCGAGCCAAATAGTTACTTGTGGAAACGACGCCTCTTCCTTTGCCGCCTTTTGGGTCGGCGCCGACGACGACGGGGTTGCCGCGGATTTCGAGGCGCTCTCGCTCTTCAACTGCAGTGAAGAAGTGATCCATGTCCAAATGGAAGATTACCCTCAAACCGATAACACACAATGCATTATCCGCAGCATTGCCTAAAAACTGTACGCAGACTCCTCTCATCAACGAGTTTAGCGGTTGACTTTGGTTGTTCCATGGAGAAAACAGCTTGTTTTTGTACGACATGTAGGGTTTTTGTTTACTTTAACTCTTGATCAGCAATATTTATTACATAGTAAGATTTAATATACTATACGACAAATCAGCTGCGCCGCATTGACAAATGTGGAAATGGATGGGCGAAGGAACCGAAAATTGAACAAAACCGTCAAGATAGAAACTAGAAGTAAAAGAGGTTGAGCAAATGAGACACTTTACCTTAAGAAGATTTTTAAAGAGCAAAGGGGCCTTAGAAACCCCAGTTGCTAACTTGATCATCTTACTTGCAACAGTTTTACTCGCGTCGGCCGTTGTTATATATGCCGTCAACCTAACCAAGGCCGAGGCTCTAAAAGAGAAAGTCTACATTTCAACAAGCCACATTTGGTATATAAGCGACGCGGAGAGTGTAGCGGGCCTAGGTATATCTAACATTGGACCAACAAGTGTTCTGATCACTCAAATTGAAATCAACGGATTAGAATCTCAATGGAGTGGCACAACGAACTACGTTGTTTATTGCGAGGTTACCGGATCATTTCCAGGTGATTTGCCGCCCGTTCAAACAATTAGCAACACACAAAACACAACAATAACCATCGGCGGACAACAATTTAGTTTCGCTGTTGCCAGTGCAGGTTTAACCGTTAAATCAGGTTGGTCCATAGCGTTCTACATCGTCCTTCCAAATCTTATCTCAATCAATGACCTCTCCACGCCAGTCACAATAACTCTCACTACTGCGCAATCAGCATACTTCACAGAAACCCTAGTGCAGAGTATTTAGCCTCAGGAAGAAAAGGCCCAATATCTTCACAAAAAGATTGCATCCAATTAAGCGATGAAATCCAAGGTGAAGTTTTGATGCCTTTGATGAAAACAAATACAAGTCAATCCACCTGCCGAATACTTTTTGCTGGTAAATATGACGCCTCTTCCTTTGCCGCCTTTTGGGTCGACGCCGACGGGTTTGCCGCGGATTTCTTGGCGTTCCCGCTCTTCAACTGGAGTGTAGAAGTGATCCATGTCCAAATGGAGGATGACGCGCCGCTTCTGCCACGGCTACCAAACAAGAAGGGCACAGACTGACGATTTGAACCTATCGAAAACCGATGCCTTCGCAGACAGGCGTTTTTAGGTCAGGTTCTTTCGTAGTGCCCTTCTCTTTCTGCTGCAATCTATAGTTTCACCTTCTGCTGGAGGTCACTCTCCGAATATCGCTTGAACTTTTGGAATATTCCAAAAAACAGTCAAAAAAACTCTCTCTTTCAAGGTCTTCCAACGCCTCAGCATCTTAAAGGATTTCAACCTAAACCTAAAAAGCAACGCAAAGCGTGCCCTGATGGAAACTGACCTACGAGGGAGAGGGTCTACTATTTACATCAGAATTCTAATGTAAATATGGGTTGATTTTTATGCCCTACCCAAGAAGGGTGTCTAGTATTTACAGCAAAATTTCAAAGTAAATACGAGGTACAATGTTTAGCTGAACCGATAGTGTACCCCCAATTTTATATAAAAACCCAATGTAAAATGGCCAAGTAACAAAAAACCTCAAGACAACAAGGTTATTCCATGCACAGGAAAACATACAACAATGCCAGTACGCAACACTTCAAGTGTTCACACAAATATCGCTCAAACACCATCTAGAGGGCACGACATCTCAGGCGATTGGTGGCCGCAGGCTGAGCTAGTCGACCGAAGTCTTCTAGCTTACACCCCGGCTCCATCAAACCCATCTTTTATGGGAGCCTTCGTCCCGTGAAACGGGAATGGCTGCCTCTTTTCGGGAGAGGCTTCGAGCTTAGATGCTTTCAGCTCTTATCCACAACAGCGTGGCTGCCCAGCAACTGCCTTATCAGACAACTGGTTAACTAGAGGCTACAGCGTCCCGTTCCTCTCGTACTAGGGACCCTTTCCCCTCAGGCAGCCAACACTCCCAGCAGATAAAGTCCGACCTGTCTCACGACGGTCTAAACCCAGCTCACGTTCCCTTTTAATAGGCGAGCA